>Ga0153980_1000004_pt1 | contig 808044 bp, 619 predicted proteins | sample TSGA064MetaG_FD_104722 | JGI IMG/M metagenome (GOLD analysis project Ga0153980, IMG submission 104722) | Attine ant fungus gardens microbial communities from Georgia, USA - TSGA064 MetaG | ecosystem: Host-associated > Fungi > Mycelium > Unclassified | place: USA: Georgia, Magnolia Springs... | reverse complement strand
TTTATCTTTTTTGTTTTTCCCTCCGTTTCCGTTGGGACTGCAAAGGTAGAAATCTTTTCTGAACTTCCAAAAACTTTCTGAAGTTTTTTTCTTTTTCTTTTTTTCGATTTCCGCGCCTAACTCCCGTCAGACCCTTCTTTTTTCAGGATTCCTTCTTTCGAAGCAACCGTTCCTCCCTTGCGGAGTGGTGCAAAGATAGGGAGTTTTTATAATCACTTCCAAGCCTTTTGTTTTATTTTCTTTCAATATGTCTGTAACTCGCTGTGAACTTGGCGGATTTTTTTTCCCGGTAGCTGACCGGAGGGCCGTAGGAAAGGCTTCCGGGCAGCTTTCGCTTATTCTTTTGATTGGGGTACTGACTCCCTGATAGTTGTTAGCCCAAAAGCACAGCACTGGCTAATAGAAAACATTAGGGATACCCCGAACCCGGGATGGAAAGATCGAATGACATGGGCACAGCAGAAAAACCGTAACCGGAAACAGACCGTAAAAAGCAGAAAAAAAATCCGATGGGCCGGATCTCCCGGATCAGAAGATATGGAACGGTAGATAGGCATAAAAACCGCAGCCACAAACAAACCGAGGAGACCGCAGAAAAAACAAGGTAAAAGCGTGTCATCAAGGTCAGCAGAAATTCGTAGTTTAGTTAGGGTTTGTTTAGGTTTAGTTTAGGTATTGGTTAGGTTTTGTTTAGGAAAAAGCTAAACTAAACCTAATGGATCGCTAACTTAAATCTAAATTATTCCTAAACTAATATATAATCAATAGAGAAATAATTAGTATTATAACCAAATAGCCTTAGCCTTACTTAAAAGAATATAACTGTTAATATTATGGTTATCGATGATAATTTAATAGGCAAACGCCGGCAAGCGAAATTAAAATAGCACTGAAACGATTACAAATAACCTGGAATTATCCATACAGATTACAATTTCATCAATTTAAAATTTAAAAAATGGATTAGAAGTCCAAAAAAAGTTATAAAGAAAAAACAATATTAAGCTGAACGGCATCGTTCAATCGACAAGAAAAGAGAAACAAATTACTTCCCTCCGTCTTTAAAGACCCAGAAACGCTGGAGCGTATAATTAAAGCCTAAAGAAACAAGCAGCTCAACAAGTAGCTTTGAAAACAAAAAGTTAAAATGGTACACGTCCACCAGAAAGTGTATACCCGTAGATTTAAGTAATATACTTCCACAAACCACAATCACAAACTTCCATAACTGACTACCGACAGAATTTTGTGTGCTACCAAAAGACCAGTACCGATTGATCAGAAAATTTACGACAGCGCCGAGACTTCCGCTGATTGCATTAGAGAAAGGCGCACTAATATGTAAAAGTTTATAACAGGCGGAATATACTCCAAAATCAAACAATCCGCCCAAAAAGGCGGACAGTTGTGCTTTCAAAAATGTAATAACCTTTGAAGACATATTTAGCTAGCCTCTTCTTGTTGCTTTTTTAATTTATCTTCCTTATCCTTCGCATCGCCCAATTTCAACAAAAGACGCGTGTCGTTTGCATTGATAATAAAAAGTAGGATACAAATCACGAATACACACCAATTAATAGAACCTGGCATCAACACCTCCAATAACATCACCAAGGAAATAATCACACGTATTTCTGTCGGCCCCAAGATTCCGGCATCTATGGTGTATTTATCCGTAATCCTATACCTAAGTTGAGATATGATCATTGCCCATCCATATAATGATACCAACGTAAAGCCAAGGTACTTATAGTCACCCGTTGTATAAAGCACATACCCTAATCCGATAAAGACTGTACTAATCCAATCCATTACAATATCCAACGCAAATCCATACCAACGGCGTGATTTATTCCGATAAAAAGCTATACGCCCATCTAACGAATCACCAAACCATTGCACGAAAAAACCGGGTATACCCAAAAGTAAATAGCGGATATCCACGTATTCCGCAAGTATAAAGCTCCCTAAAACCATTAACGAACCAAAAAAACCGATCGCTGTAAGGCCATCCGAAGTAATCCAATTAGGAACTCTGGGCACAAGGTAGGTAATCAGCTTTTGTTCAGGTTCACTCAGGATATTTGTTCTTTTCCGATCTTGAAAAAGCTTTTTATTTATTTTAAACTCACTCATTATCTGTGATTATAACCATTTATTTTCTTTATACCAAGCTAGTGCCTCCATTAAGCCCGCTCTCAAATTATATTTAGGTTGGTATTGTATTTGGCTTTGAGCCAATGAAATATCACAGCCCCAATTTTCTGCTGTAAGTTCATTCAATCGCTCTGGATATAGTACAGGTATTGTTTTTGAATTTTTATATACACGTTCAAAGATTACCGCTACCGCTTTCACCACCCCCAATGGAATATGCATCCGGATCATTTTCTTTTGTGTAAACTCTTTGAAAATTTTAGCCATTTCATATCGGTCATACACTTGGCCATCACTCAGATTGTACACTCTTTTTCCCCCCTGATCGAAACGGCAGGCATTCAAAATCGCTTGAACTAGATCCGTCACATAAATAAAGCTCAGCTTTTGAGGAGATCTTCCGACATAAGCATCCATTCCTCCGTTCATTGTTTTGAAAAGAATAAAAATATCCTTCTCTCTCGGGCCATAAACTGCTGTAGGGCGCAGAATTGTCACTGGCTGATCCTCAAACGCGTTCAATGCAAGTTCAGCCTTCTTTTTACTTCGACCATAAGCGGTCACTGGGCAGTAAGAATTCCGTTCGTCAATTAAATTTGACGCATAGGTTACCGGGCCTATGGCAGCAAGACTACTGACAAAAACAAATCTGCGGATTGGGTTCTTCAGTGAAAAACAAGCCGACGCCAAGTTTTGGGTATAACCAACATTGACCTCTTCTAAATCTTCTTCACGTTTGGCACGCGTCATTGCCGCGGCATGTACGATATAGGTATAGTTTTCTGACTCCAATAAAGCTTTGATGGAAGCTTTATCAGCGAAATCAGGATAAACAAATTTATCCACAACAGAACTAATTTCTGAAACATCACTCGACTTTCTTACCGCAGCATGCACTTCCATCCCCGCTTCCTTCGCCGCTCTCGTCAAATGATAGCCCACAAAACCACTCGCTCCAGTGATCAATATTTTTTCTATCATAATGATTTTTGATACAAACGATAACGTTTGTACAATTCTCCATTCATTTGTTCAATGGCATGGTTCATCATATAGTTATGCTCCAACATCCATGAACATTCGGCCCCTTTGATATTAGAATCTTTTGATTCTCTAATAATTCGGCCATACAAACATGCTTCAATACCAAGTTTGCGATAATCTTCCAATACGCCCAACATCAACACCCGAAGTAAATTAATCTTTTTCTTCCCGAACAACAGTTTGAAAATACCTGTAGGAAGCAAACGACCTTTCTTCATCTTGATAAGGATTTGATTAATATCCGGAATACCAAGACCAAAGCCAACGAGCTCCCCATCTTTTTCTGCCACAATGGCAAAACGTGGATCGAGGATCATTTTCAGATCTTTAGCCGTATAGTTGAATTCATCTTCTGTCATCGGAACGAATCCTGAATTTTTATCCCAAGCTCTATTGTAGATATCACGAACCTTTGCAGCTTCGTTTTTAAAATCCTTTACATTGAACTGACGCAGTGTAATTCCTGACCTTTTTAAACGTTCCTCCAACTTATCCAAAAGCTTTACAGAGCGCTTATCCGCAGTTTGCTCCATGACCAGATAGGCCCTAAGATCTACTTTATGACTGTATCCACCATTGGTAATCAAATCGATGTAATAGGGTGAATTATAAGGCATCATGGCAACAGGAGGTTTATCAAAACCTTCAACCAATAAACCAACAGTATCATTGGTTGATAAATTGATAGGCCCTACAATAGTATCCCCCCCTTTGGCTTTCACCCATTTCTCAGCAGTTTCAAACAAAGCATTGGCCACCTCCTGATCATCGATGCAATCGAAAAATCCCCATTGCCCTTCATTGACATGATTAAAGGCATTGTGATTGTTGTTCCAAATCGCACAGATTCGGCCAACGATCTTATCGTTACGATAAGCTAGGAAGGGTTGTGCTTGAGAATGTTTATAGAAAGGATGCTTATCAGGAGAAAGCAGGTCTTCTTGTTCGAGAAATAAGGCAGGTACATAATTAGGATTTCCCTCATAGAGGCTATGAGGGAAATCTATAAACAGCCGTCTTTGTTTCTTTGTTTCAACGGGTACAATCTGAATCATACGATTAGATTTTATATTAATGTTTCAACTTCAGCTTGTTTGAATACTTTAACCATCTTCTCAATTGCTTCATCGATCTGGTCATAAGTATGTGTCGCCATCAATGAAAAACGAATCAAAGACTCCTCCGCAGGAACTGCTGGAGAAACTACAGGATTAACAAATACACCATCATCTTGGAGCATTTTAGTTACCCAGAAGGTTTTTTCATTGCTACGAATAAAGATTGGCAAAATAGGGCTTTCCGTAGCGCCTAGATCAAAACCATGATCTAATAATTGTGCTTTGGCATAATCCGTATTTTTCCACAATTTTTCAATGTGTTCAGGCTCATTTTGAATAATCTCTAACGCTTTCAATGTAGAAGCGACAGATGCTGGCGTCATTGACGCACTAAACATCACTGAGCGTGCATTATGTTTCAAGAAATCAATCACATCAGCATCACCCGCTACAAATCCACCTAAAGAAGCTAATGATTTACTAAAAGTACCCATGATCAAATCAACATCGTCATTAAGCCCAAAGTGTGACGCTGTACCAGCCCCTTTGTGCCCAATAACACCCAAGCTATGCGCATCGTCCACCATAACGGCAGCATCAAACTCATTAGCTATTGTAGTAAGTTCTGGTAAGTTAACAATATCACCTTCCATACTAAAGATACCGTCCGTACAAATTAATTTTGCACTTTCTTCAGGCAGTCTGGATAATTTGGCGCGCAAATCGTCCATATTATTGTGTCCGTATTTGATCACTTTCGCAAATGATAAACGGCTACCATCAATAATAGATGCATGATCACGTTCATCCAGCAAAATATAATCATTACGTCCCATCAGACAAGACAAAGGACCAAGATTTGATTGGAATCCTGTACTAAAAAGAATCGCGGACTCTTTACCTACATAGGCAGATAGTTTTTCCTCCAGTTCTACGTGAATATCTAACGTACCGTTTAAGAAACGCGATCCAGCACATCCAGTACCATACTTCTCCAAAGCATCTTGCGCTGCTTTTATAATACGTATATCAGTCGTTAACCCTAAATAAGAGTTAGAACCAAACATCAATACACGTCTACCATCGATTTTTACCTCGGTATCTTGTTTTGATTGAATAGGTCTAAAATAGGCATATAAGCCTTTAGCTTTTAACTCCTCTACAATCTTAAATTGCGATATTTTTTCGCCTAACTTTCCTTTACTCATGCGATAAAAAGGTATTTCTAAAACTATTTCTAACTTTTAGATGTTATTGTAACAAACAAAATTCTCGAATTGGACTTTTATATAAAAAACTCTGTCTTCGAATAAAAATCTGCTCTATCCACAATGTAAGTTGAAATTCTACGTTGTATATATTCACAATAATTCCAAAAAACGTTGCAAACATACGAAAACATAATCTGACTTTCACTTAAATTTAGTCATATTTTTAACACATCGTCCAAAACAGTTAATTTTATTTTAATACTCCGCTAACATCTCCCCACACAATTCTACTATAAAATAAGACAATTTTAATAATTATATTTGCGAACTTTAAATTATCCTATAATTAGTTACATTTAGGTTCATTGCACTAGCAATGGTATAGACTTACTAATATACAACAATATATGGCTTTATCTTCAGATATCAATATAAAAAATAAAAAAGCTTCTTTTGAGTATCACCTACTAGACAAATACGTTGCTGGAATTCGACTTTTAGGCACAGAAATAAAATCAATACGGGAGGGAAAAGCAAATATTAACGATAGTTTCTGCAGTTTCTTCGACGATGGGCTTTACATCCGTAACATGCATATCGCCGAATATTCCATGGGTTCATTTTACAATCATGAAGCAAAACGCGACCGCCAGCTTTTGCTAACAAAAAAAGAACTGAAGAAATTAAAAGAAAAAGGCGAAGAACGTGGTTTTACCATTGTTCCTTTGCGCATATTTATCAGCTCGCGTGGTTTTGCAAAAGTTGAAATTGCCCTTGCACAGGGTAAAAAAGACTTCGATAAACGGGAAAATATAAAGGAAAGAGATGTCAAACGTGAGCTTGATCGCGTCATGAAATTCTAACGTTGTCATTGCGCCAGGACAAATGCCCCTGGCGTGATGCCAACTCTATTTTTAAACAGCCGAACAAAATAATTGACATCATTGAAGCCTGCCCCAAAACAGGACTCCTTGACATTCCGGGTCAAGAGCAATAATTGCTTTGCTTTATTAATACGCTGCTGGATCACATATTCCATTGGGCTAAGCCCGAGTTCCCGATTGAACATTCGGGTCAAACTTGCCTTGCTCATGTGAGCGGCCTTCTCCAATAAGTCTATCGATATCTTCTCGGTAATATTCCTACGGATAAACTCCTGTAAATGAACAAGCACCTTGTTGGGTGATTTCCCCACTTTCAACGCCATAAGAGACTGCGACTGTAGCAGTCGAATTGTGAGCTCCTTAAATGTCAGATCTGCCAAAACATCTTTAAGCGGATTCTCGCTTATAATAAGCTGAAATAATTTATTAACCAATTCGGCCAATTCGTTGGAATTATAAAGATGAAAAAGTTCAGGATCAATATGCCAGTGGTCCAACTGTTCCTTTGGATAAAATTCATTTAAATAATCCAATACAGCTTCTATTTTTTCCTTCCGGATGGTGAGGGCCGAACATTGCGTAGGACGCTCAAGTGTGGCTTCCGGAAAGTCAATATGCATACCGACCATGGCCGGCAATACGATCATCTGTCCGGGTAGATAGTCAAAAGCTTTCATATGATCTAAGTGCATAATTTTCTTTCCTTGAATCATATTGATCATGACCAGATCATCAAACCGCAGGGGCACATATTCAGACACACGATATGTCTCATATATATTCAGTTCTAGGCTATCCAACGTAAACGCGCGTCGGTTTTCCACCAGCGTACTGAGTTCCCTTCCCTGAGAAAATGGTAATGTATGAATCAATGTCCTATCCCTCATATCACATCAACTAAATATAATTGAAAATCAATCAAATATAACAAAAAAATCCAAACATTTGTTTTAGTGTATCCTAAAGTAATATGCTATGCTTTGCTGCAACGATGATGCTATGCTTTGCTTCAATAATGCTACGGTATTGGATAATTGCTGGCTAACTTTGATAAGAAGGGAGTAAAAATAAGTAATAATAAATCATATGAGCGCAATTAAAAGACCATCGTTCAAAGAACGATACGACAATTACATTGGCGGTAATTTTGTCGCCCCTATCCAGGGAAAATATTTTGATAATATCTCGCCGGTGGATGGTAAAGTATATACCCAAGTGGCACACTCAACAAAAGAAGATCTCGATCTGGCAGTTGATACGGCATCTAAAGCCTTTGAGACCTGGGGAAAAACATCCGCAACCGAACGCAGCATTATTCTCAACAAAATTGCAGACCGCATCGAGGCTAATCTGGAATATATTGCAGCAGTAGAGACCATAGATAACGGAAAAGCGGTACGCGAAACGCTAAATGCGGACATACCGCTTGCCATTGATCATTTTAGATACTTTGCGGGAGTAATCCGGGCCGAAGAGGGATCAATAACCGAATTGGACAGCAATACCGTTTCCCTGATTGTACACGAACCGATCGGCGTTATTGCACAGATCATTCCATGGAATTTCCCAATTTTAATGGCGGTATGGAAACTTGCTCCAGCGCTTGCTGCCGGAAATACCGTTGTTTTAAAACCAGCAGAAAGCACACCGGCGTCAATTCTCGTCTTGATGGAAATTATTGGCGATCTGATACCGGCAGGTGTGATAAATATTGTGAATGGGTTTGGGTCGGAACTAGGCCGGGCCTTAGTAACCAATCCTAAAGTTGCGAAGGCAGCCTTTACAGGATCAACCGCAACGGGCAGATTAGTCATGCAATATGCTACAGAAAATATTATACCCGTAACACTGGAATTGGGAGGAAAATCTCCAAACATATTCTTCAGCTCTGTCATGGATGCTGACGATGCATTCTTGGACAAAGCGATCGAAGGTGCTGTTTTATTTGCCCTTAATCAGGGAGAAATATGCACATGTCCCTCGCGTTTATTAGTCCAGGAGGATATCTACGATAAGTTTATTGCACGTGTCATTGATCGGGTCAATCAGATCAAAGTTGGTGACCCATTAGATCCGACAACAATGATGGGGGCCCAAGCTTCCAAAATTCAAAAGGACAAAATCATGTCTTATATTACACTGGGTAAACAAGAAGGAGCCGAAGTGCTCACTGGCGGGGACGAAAACAATGTCGGTGCAGGTTTTGAAGAAGGTTATTACATCAAACCAACGCTATTCAAAGGAAATAATAAGATGCGTATTTTCCAGGAAGAGATTTTTGGTCCGGTCTTAGCTGTTACAACGTTCAGAGATGAGCAAGAAGCTATTGCTATTGCCAACGACACCATGTATGGCCTTGGCGCTGGTGTATGGACCAGAGATGCCCATCAGCTTTATCAGGTTCCTCGTGCCATCCAAGCTGGCCGCGTATGGGTCAATCAATACCATTCTTACCCGGCAGGTGCCCCATTCGGCGGCTACAAACAATCGGGCATTGGTCGAGAAAATCACAAGATGATGCTTGCCCATTATCGTCAGGCAAAAAATATGTTAATTTCATACAGCAAGGAAAAACTAGGGTTCTTTTAACAATGGTCAACAGAATAGATAGTACGGACAAAGCCAAAGAACTCATTCATACACTTGAAGCACAACACGGTGCATTGATGTTTTATCAGGCAGGCGGTTGCTGTGAGGGCACTCAGCCCCAATGTTTCGAAAAAGGGGGGTATTTTCCGCGGATGAATGATGCCATGATCGGATTGGTGGAAGGATATGAGTTTTGGGTGGACCGGGATTTGTTTGAGTATTGGAAACATGCCCATTTTACCCTTGATGTGCTGGAAGGTTTCGGACCTGGTGGTTTTTCGTTGGAAACACCGCTGGGAAAAACCTTTAAAGTACATTATCGACTCTTTACCGAAGAAGAATTAAAAGAACTTAGTCCAATCAAACGTAGTGAATAAACAAAAAAACCGGGTGGGGGATCCATCCGGTTTTGCTAAATCTTTGCTATCGAAGACAAAAGTGTCCCAGTAAAATTAGGTAGATTATTCTATATCCAGCCCCTCTAAGACAGGAATTGGCTGTTTATTTTCATCCAAAGCAACAAACGTAAAAACACCTTCTATCGCCAGTTCGCGCCCTTCTTTATACATGTGTTCCAGAAATATTTCAACTTTTACCTTGAGACTGGTACGCCCGACATTTTGGACTCGTGCAATTGCTTCAATAATACTTCCGGAAGGAATTGCCTTATTGAAATCAATACGGTCAGTGGATACAGTTACTAAAGTTTTGCGGCAGAATCTCGTAGCCGCCATGAAAGACACTTCATCCATAATGGACATCGCCTTACCGCCGAATAAGGTATCGTGATGATTTGTCAAAAACGGAAATACTGTTGTACATACGTGCGTTTCCGATAAATCAATACGTTCTTGTAAAGTCATTTATTGTTTTAATTTTGTGGATTTAAGAGGACACAAATGTAATGCTATACCAAAACAATTGAGTCATTTTTATCCAATATTTTCTTCGATATCCACCCCTATCCCCTTCAATAACAATGAGGCATTGAAGATCTTACACTCTCCGGTCTTCAATTTATAGTCAAACAGCATTTGCCCTTCGTCCACCTGGATATCAAAATGATAATTCTTAATCTCTCCTGGAAACTCCTGCTCCAAACTGGACAGTTGCAGATCATGTGTAGCCACCATACCTTTCCCCTCCAAGCGGACTAATTTTTTGATAATCGCACGGGAGCCCAAATACTTGTCCACCGAATTTGTACCACGTAGCATTTCATCAATCAGAAAAAAACTATCCGTATAGGAAGCCACTGTATCTAGTATAAACTTCATCCGATCGAGCTCTGCTTTGAAGGTAGAGGTACTTTCATTCAGATTATCCCGGATACGCATATAGGATATAAGCTTATAGATCGGTAGCCGAAATGTTGTCGCGGCAACACTGGCTCCGGCATAAGCAAGAATTGCATTGATTCCAATTGTTCGCAAGAAAGTACTTTTTCCCGCCATATTGGATCCAGTCACCAATGCAACCCGATGATCCATACTTGTATAATCATTTGCAACAACCTGTTCACTCGGAATAAGCGGATGAAAAACGCCTTGTGCTTCAATCTTATCTTCATTAGGCAGGTTTAAAATGACCGGGTAAATATACGTTGGATGATTTCTTCTCCAGATCGCCAGACTATTCACGGCCTCGACTTTTGCCAAGGTATCAAATGAATTCAAGATTTCCTGCTCATATTTATTTTTCCAGTCTATAATCGCTAATACCTGCTTAAAATCCCACAGTAAAAAGAGATTCAGAAATAGCCCCACGAATACATTATTTCGTGCATCCAGATTATTGATCAATGTGGCGAGTTTTTTAAAAGCCTTTGAAATAGGTTCAGCATGATTCCCTTGCTTTAATTCATTCGCCATTTCCTGTAGAGATGCAGATTTCCATGAATGACTTTCAATAGTCTGTATAGCATCTGCATAGGATCCCAGTATTCCACCTATCTTGTCTATTCTTGAGGAGAATAAACTTACACTACCTGCTTTGGCAAAAGCCCAAAGCACATGAAACAACCCCAATATGGTGGCGACCGCTGTAAATTGGGGAATAAAGAAGCTCCCAACAAGCGCCACCGCAAATAAAGCCGGACCAACCTTGACATACATGCGCATGAAGCCGTTTCCAAAGTTAAAATTCCGGTCTTGAAAATAATTGGACAAAAAAGCTTTAATATCCAGTTTATGATTTAGGTTTGCCAGCAGTTTTGCCTGAAAATCCCATATCCATTCGGATTCATTTTCCAGTTCTTTCGATGCTTCCTGATTACGCTGAATCTGCTCTTTGTCCAGCGGAGCACTGAACCAAGATGCCAGCAGATCAATACCCTGCTTCGTTGTCGAACGGTTCAATTGCGCAAATAAAGAATAGGCTCCAAATACATCCATATCCGAACTATAGGGATGGTTACCATCTTCAAATTGTTCTCCATGAGCATACATATTCGCTTTCCCTTCTGCTATGGTCTGTTCATTGGAAAGAACCTTTAAATAAGCTTCAAAATAATTTTTCTGAAGTTCAAGTTGACTTTGCCGGCGCACCAAATAGGCAAAAAAGAATAACAAGGCAAAGAAACAAAAGAACACCAAGGGTAGACTTTCCAACTGAAAAGTATAAAACAACAGTGCGCCACCGCCAAGAATAACGAATAACCGTGTTAAACTCAAGGTATTGACCCGTTTATTTAATTTTAAAACCGTCGACGCAATTTCTTGATGCTTTTGCGCATACAATGTAGCTATTGAATTCACTCCTAAATAATTTTTTATTCCATCAATCATTCAACTACCAGGCCTGGTCACCCACCAAAGGCACAAAACGAAAGGTATCTAATTCTATTCGATCAAAATCATTTTCTCCAACACGAATTATTGTTACCATTTTCTGAGACTTCTCGTCCCCTACCGGAATAACGAAAATCCCCCCTATTTTCAACTGTTTCAGCATGATTTCAGGCACAAATGGGGCTCCTGCAGTTACAATGATTTTATCGTAAGGGGCATGTTCTATAATACCTTTGGAACCATCACCTAAAAAGAAATTTGCCTTATAACCCATATAGGGCAGCACTTGAATTGTCCGTTGATAAAGATTTTCCTGACGTTCTATGGTATACACGTCAGCGCCAAGTTCAAGCAGAATACAGGTTTGATAGCCTGATCCAGTACCTATTTCCAGTACCTTATCTCCTTTTTTCACGTGGAGCAATTCTGATTGATAAGCAACAGTATAGGGTTGTGAGATCGTCTGTCCGTCACCGATAGGAAAAGCAATATCCCGATAAGCCTGATTCCAAAAGGTTTCATCAAAAAAGAAATGGCGCGGTACCTTTCCAATGGCTTCCAATACTTTTTGGTCCTCAATACCTCTTCCTTTTAGATGCTCGACCAATTTCTTGCGTGCACCTCTTTCCCGATAATTATCAATAAACTTATACGCCATGATGTTTCAAATTTACTTTTAAAAAGGGATATTTAGCCGAACTATTCACAAGTCATTTAACGTCAGGCCAATACACGGTACTGAATACCGAACGTAGAACAAAGCTTCGCCATTTCAAAACAACCTAATCCAAACAGCAACAGCAAGTTAAAAATAATTAAATTGCATTGGCTTCAGAATAATGATGCTCTGAGCTGCCGGATACACGTACAAGAGCTAAAATCTTAATAGGGATCGACATCGACCTGAACACGAACACCAGTGTTGGTCTTATCAAGCTCAAAATCCAATAAAACGGAGCGGATCAACTCCTTTACCTTGGCAATACTGATATTTGCCCGTTCAATCTTGAGGGTAATGGTCTGAATAAAATTATTCCGCACGCGAGAGACCAGTGGCGGTTCGGGTCCCAGGACTCTTGCGCCCAGTTGCTGACGCAGTGCCGAAGCAAAACGATTGGCAGAATCATAACATTTTTGAAAATCAGTGTGCTTAATATCAATACGGATAAGCCGATAAAATGGGGGGTAAAGATAATTCTTCCGCTCTGTGATTTCTGTCATAAACATCCCCTCATAATCATTGTTAACGACCTGTTCCAAGACCCTATGATTGGTGGTATAGCTTTGGATGATTACTCGTCCTCCGGCTTCCCGGCGGCCAGCTCGGCCAGCAACTTGGGAAAATAGGGAAAACGAACGTTCATAAGCGCGAAAATCAGGAAAATTAATAATTGTATCCGCATTCACCACTCCGATTAAGCTGACACGTCCAAAATCCAGCCCTTTGGCTACCATCTGGGTACCGATCAGCACATCAAACTCATGCTCATCAAAAGCCGTAATTATCTTGTCAAATCCATACTTTCCTTTGGTGGAATCCAGATCTAACCGGCCAATACGAATCTCAGGCATCAGCAATTCCAGCTCCTCCTCCACCCGTTCTGTTCCAAAACCCTTGCTTTCGATGTGCGGCATTCCACAAGCCGGGCAGACCCGAAGGGGCGGTTCAACATGTCCACAGTAATGGCAATGCATCATGTTGGAGCTTTTGTGATAGGTTAAACTGACATCGCAATTCACACATTTGGCTACAAAGCCGCAGGTATTGCACTGGATCATTGTGGTATGTCCACGCCGATTCTGAAACAATATAACTTGTTCTTTATTTTTAACAGCCTCTTCAATAGCTTTTAACAACGTACCTGAGAAATAGGAGAACATATTTTCTTTTCGCCCTTCCTCAGGAATATTGACCAGTTCGACACTGGGCAATTGCGCATTACCATAACGCTCCAACAACTGTACAAATCCGTACTTCTTTGCCTTGGCGTTATAATAACTTTCCAACGATGGTGTTGCGGACCCCAATAGCACCTTAGTCTGATGCAAAAAACCTAAATAAATGGCCGTATCCCGAGCATGGTAGCGTGGTGCCGGATCAAATTGCTTGTATGAACTTTCATGTTCTTCATCGACAATAATAATTCCCAGGTCCTGAAATGGAAGAAATACAGAAGAACGCGCGCCAATAACGACCTGAAACTCGTTCTTCATTACCTTATGCCATACTTCGGCCCGCTCATTGTCATTAAATTTAGAGTGATAAACCCCGAGCTTATCACCAAAATGCAGTTTTAGCCGCGCTGTAATCTGTGCCGTCAATGCAATCTCCGGCAAAAGATACAACGCCGATTTCCCTGCCGCTATGGCCTGTTCAATCAGCCGTATGTAAATCTGCGTTTTACCCGATGCTGTAACGCCGTGTAAGAGTGTTACCTCTTTCTCTTCAAAAGATGCGCTAATTTCATTGTAAGCTCTTTGTTGGTTTTCATTGAATTGAAAATTGGCATCCAGTTCGATATCTTCTCCCTGAAACCTCGACACGACCTTTTCCTTTATTTCAAATACTCCTTTGTCGATCAAAGCCGTAATCGCAGCATTTCCGCAGCCTGAGGCCTCTGCCAGCATGGGCCGCGTAATCTCTTCCGTTTTCTTGACGAGCTGCATAAATGCCAAGACCGCATCCTGCTGTTTGGGCGCACGGTTGAGACTATCCAAAAGTTCACGCTTTGCGTCCTCGTTCCCAAAGTCCGGAGCAAAACGCAGAAATGCTTTCGTTTTAGGTTTATACCTTTCTGTAATTTCTTCTGAAATAAGGACGATACCTTTGTCAAACAATTGTTTTAATATCGGAAATACGGTTTTCTGTCCCAATAACTTCACGATATCATTGACCTTAAGCTCTCCCGCCACCTCCAGCGCTTCAATAATTAGGTATTCTTTATCAGATAGCGTCGATCGGTCAAATTCCGCTGTTATCGACGAAGCCACTTTTGTTTCACTTGCCAATTTTAATGCAGCTGGGAGAGCTGCTTGCATGACTTCACCCAAACTACACATATAATAATCTGCCAACCAATCCCACAATTTAAATTGAGCTAGATTGACGATAGGTTTGTCATCAATGATATCTAAAATATATTTTGCTTCGTATTTTAGTGGCGCATCTTTACTGACAGATTTCACCACAGCCGAATAAATTTTATTTCGTCCAAATTGCACAATGACCCGAATCCCAACCTGTACCCGATCATTCCAGTCAGCCGGAATACGGTAGGTGTATGTTCTTGCTAGAGCCAACGGTAGAACCACATCAATAAACAAGGTATCTCTTTCACTAAAAATCGAAGATTGCGGATTGGACATAATTTCTTATTATGGCATAAAAATACAAAAAAAGCCGCAGAAAGAACAGCGAAGTCGTCCTTCAAAAAGAAAGCCTTCCCGGACTTTAGTCTTGGGAAGGCTCTTTATTTACAAGGCTCGCGCACTTTATTTTCCAAACAGCAGGATTAGGATTTGTTCTTTAGGGCAGCCACAAATAAGGCGATCCAACCGATGATCAATGATAGCCCACCCAAAGGAGTGATAGGCCCCAAGATGGCGGGATTCCCAAAACCGGTTATCTCCCTGATACTAAGAACATATAGCGACCCCGAAAAAAAGATAATACCAACAATAAAGGCGATAAAAGACACCTTGATCGAATAGGTTTTTGCACGCGAAAAAGTAGATAAAAATAGCAATGCAAAGGTATGGTAAAAATGATACTGATTTGCAGTTTTCCAAGTTTCGATATGATATGCACTTACCTTTCCTTCTAGACCGTGGGCACCAAAGGCCCCTAATATTACAGCTAATGCTCCTAATAACGAAGCGGCTAAAATGATTCTCTTATTCATTATAATAAAGTGAATGCTGAAAACGTGTTTCTCCGATAAATGTATTAAAAACCGGACAAAATAAGGAATATTTTGTTAAATTTATATTACAAAACCCCATTATCGAGATGATTTTCTAGCGCTTCCCGCATATTTTTATTAGGTTTGTTTTATAGATGGAACCATCCTGAGTTTCCTGTAAATCACAGCCTCATTACCATCGAAAAAACAAATTGAAAGAAACGCGCTCATGTATTACCATGGCAGGTGAGCAGCCATAAAAATATTTATTCTGATGAAAAAAACAATAGTCATCACTATTTTATTATTCATAGCCGTCATTGCGGCAACGATCTATCTTTTCGGAGATTTTAATAAAAATAACAAACAGGATTCCAAGGCCTTACAATACTTACCAGAAAACACCCTGGCCATAGCATCTTTCGCCAACGACGAGACTGTAGATACGATATTTAATGAATACGAATTATTTAAGGCCATCCTAGGCCAAGTAAATTTTGGTGATCTCGAACGATTAAAAGGACAATTGCTACACAGTGAACAACTCAGTCCCTTTGTTACAGGCCAACAGATCTTATTATCTTTTCACCAGGAAAAAGATCAGATAACTCCACTTTATAGTGTACAGGTGGGACAAAGTCTGGACAATAATTCACTAGGGACGCTTATTGGTCAGATAGGCAACAATTACAAAGTACAACCATTTGATACCCTAGGTCAACGATTCTACGGTCTCAATAAGGGAATAAAAGACAGCACCCTCTATTGTGCCTATTCGCATGAAATTATTTTTGCCAGTTATTCAAAGCAGGTTCTCGCGCAAATTTTCGACAAGAATGTCCGAAAAATAAATACAAAACAGATTGAGTTCTTTGTCAATCACAACAATAAAAATACCCCCCTCAGTTTGTATGTTTTCAATGAACAGCTCGCGCAGGTTGCCCGCATATTGATGAAATCAAAATTTGGGAATTACCTCAATTTAATCGATTCCCTAAAAGGGCAAACCTCCTGGAATATGAGTTTTAAACAGGATGCTCTTATCTTTAAGGGTGAAACAGATCTTACGGGAAGTAAAAACAGCTACCTGCAGTTATTTACCAATCAAACACCGCAAGTCCAGGCCTTAGGGAATTACTTGCCAAAAAATGCGGCTTCTTATATTGATTTCAGTATTTCAGATGCAGCCAGCTTTCATTCAGGATTAAAAGAGCTGTTGATCCAGCAAAAAGAATATGACCGTATAAACAAAAGCGTTAAAAATTTTGAAGATGATACTAAAATTTCTTTTGACAGCGTCATCACTCCCCTCTTCAATGATGAATTCGCACTAGCTGAATTAGATAATCAAGATGTACTTGGATTAATCAGCTTATCAGATTCCAGCTTATTTGCAAATAACTTCAAAAAATTCAGTTCTTCTGTTGGTGACTCAATCTATCAATTTAAATATTCTCACCTCTTATATGCCTCTTTTGGTGAACCGTTCAAGGGCTTCACAAGGCCCTATTTTACCGTCGTTGACAATATTATGGTTATCGCAAGTAGAACAGGAATCTTACGCGATTATCGTGAATCATTCCGTGAGAAGCAATTTTTATCGGGCACTGCTATTTTCAAGAATCACGCAGCTTTACAAAATAGCCGCAGCAATGTCACTTTTTATTTGGCACCCAAAGCTGCTAAAAGCAATATTTTGGACAACCTAAAATCTGATTATGCAAAGAATTTTAAAGATGAGGAGCAATTTGGTTTTCAAAATTTTTATTCCTGGTCGTACCAACTGAGTGGCAATCAAGGAACATTCGCATCCAGCTTATACGGGCTTTATAAAAGTGATACACGTTTGGGTGGGAAACCGGAATGGACCGTTCAGCTTGAAAATCGTATCATCAATAAGCCGTGGATTTTGGATCAGGATGGTAAAAGCAAATTCATCATGATCCAGGAACAGGATCATACCGTACATGCGTTTTCGCCAGATGGCAAAGAACTTTGGCAGAACCTTTTCCAGGGCGAGATTTTGGGCGAACCGATTCAATTACAGGATCTCAGTATTGTCATTGTCACCAAAAACCGGCTGTACCGGATTACCCCTGACGGGAAAAATGTGAACGGCTTTTCAGTCGAACTACCATCTACCGCAAGCTACGGTGCCACAGTAACTAACTTCAACAAAGAACAACGGATCTACATTCCGGCCACGGATCGCATTTTGGCTTACACCTTGGATGGCAAGAAAGTGGAGGGAATGGAGAATAATACCGTAGACAGCCGTATTCTTTTTGACCTCAAAACAACAGCTTTAGGCCAGACGAATTACATTATAGCAGGTACTAGTACAGCTTCTGTTTATTTTTTCAATGAAAATGGCAAAATTATGCGAAAGCAAACCCTGGACACTGAGGGCGAAAGTGTTAAAAACCCAATCGGTTTAGTCGCTGCTTCAGATGAAAAGAATTCGTTTGTCTATGTTGCCGATAATAAAGGCAGTGTTTTCAAAGTTCCTTTTGAAGGTGAAGCGAAGAAAATAAAACTGGGAGGCTGGGGCAAAGATGCGTTCTTTAATTTTGAAGATATCAGTGGTGGTGCCGATAGAGATTTTATCATTTTAGCCAACAATAAATTGAATGCCTATAGCGCAAGGGACTCCTCTTCCTATTTTGAATATAAATTCATTGAAGATGCGAGCAACAGGCCATTATTTTTTAAACGTATCGGTAAATCCGATGTATTGGGAGTTGGTACTGACAATCGCATGATTTATGTCTTTGGATCGGATGGCTTGGTACAAGAAGGATTCCCAATGGAAGGCTTTTCAAAGTTCTATTATGGACCGATTAACTATGGCGACAATGCGAATTATTTGATTTGCATGAAAAAGGATTTTAAGGTTTATGTATACAAATTTTAAAAACTTGAAAATCAATTTTTTAACACCAAAACAAAACGAAATAAGATGCAAAAGATGTTTATAAAAAATTTGTCTAATCTAAATTTTTTATAGTAGGTTTGCAGACTTAATATGACTATGCTAAAATCGGAAGAATTAAAAGAATTATTGGCTGAACCAAAGCGCATTGTAATCACCACACATTACAAGCCAGACGGAGATGCATTGGGTTCATCGTTGGGATTATATTTTTGGTTAACCGCAAAGGGACACCACGTTAATCTAATCGTACCATCAGATTTTCCTGCTTTTTTAGACTGGCTGCCCGGGTTGGAAAACGTACAGATTTACACACAAAATACCATCCTACATAATCAGCAGATTGAGACAGCAGATGTATTATTCTGCTTGGACTTCAACGGTCTGGGCCGTATCCATGAAATGGGAGATCCTATCCGTCAGGCAAAAGGAATCAAATGCATGATTGATCATCACCTGGATCCAGAAGGGTTCGAAGATTATGCATTTTGGGATCCATCTGCAGCAGCAACCGCACAATTAATCTACCGTTTCTTGGTGAATGAGATGCACGATGGGGACGGTATCAGTGCGGATATGGCAACCTGTCTTTACACAGGTATTATGACCGATACCGGCTCGTTCCGTTTTCGCTCTACGACATCCGAAATCCACCGTATCATTGCGACTTTGATTGACTGTGGCGCACAAAACTGGGCTATCCATGAAGAAATTTACAACAGCTCTTCGGAAAGCCGTCTCAAGTTCCTTGGATTTTGCCTCCTCAACCGTCTCGAAGTCATTCACGAGTACAATACAGCTGTCATTCACGTCACCAAAGAAGACCTCAATCAATTTCAGGTCATCACTGGAGATACCGAAGGTTTGGTCAATTATGCACTTTCCATCAAAGGAATTCGATTAGCTGCGTTAATTATTGACAGAAATGAACAAATTAAACTATCTTTGCGATCGATTGGAGAAGTTCCCTGTAATGAAATCTGTAAATTATATTTCAATGGGGGTGGTCATCTCAACGCTTCTGGCGGAAATTCGAAAGAGAGTTTGGATGCGGTGATCGCAAAATTCAAATCCATTTTACCAAATTATAAAGAAATATTAACAAAATAAGATATCGTAACATACATTAGAAAATGAAGAAAGCAATTCTATTTTTCGCGGCTGCCGGTCTTTTGATGACGTCATGCCAAAAATTCAAAAAGGCTGAAGGTGGTCTTGAGTATAAAATCGTGGATGATAATGCAAAAGAAAAAGCAGTATCTGGCGATTTATTAGCTATTGACATTGTACAATCAACAGATAGAGATTCTGTAATGAGCAGCACTTACGAAATGGGCATTCCTCAGATCGTTCAATTATATCCAGACAGCATTATCGCAAAAAATCCAGGTGATCCAACAGGTTTATTCAAATACGTCGGTGAAGGCGATAGCTTGGTATTCAAAATCAACTTGGATTCCATGGCTGCGAAAACTCACCAACCTAAACCAGAATTTGCTGACAAATTCTTAGTTTTCTCGATCAAAGTAAAAAAACACTTCAAAAAAGGAAAATTAACAGATCAACAATTGGGCGAGCAAGTTCAAAAATACTTTGAAGAAGAATTGAACAAACACAAAGCTGCTGAGCCGGCAAAATTGGAGAAATACATCAAGGATAAAAACTTGAAAACAACAAAAACAGCTTCAGGACTTCAATACGTAATTACGAAACCAGGAACAGGAGCAAACGCTAAAGTAGGTGATTCCCTTCATGTAAACTATGTAGGTTCATTGACTACAGGAGTTGTATTTGACACCAACCTTCCAGATGTTGCTAAGAAAGAGAAAATCTTTATGCCACAACGTCCGTACGAAGCATTGAAATTCCAATTAGGTGTTGACGGTGTCATCCCAGGATGGACTGAAGCATTCCAGTTGTTCAACAAAGGTACGAAAGCGACTTTAGTTATTCCTTCTTCTTTGGCTTACGGTGACCGTCCATCAGGTAAAATCCCTCCTTATGCGCCATTGGTGTTTGAGGTAGAGGTATTGGATATCAAACCAGGAAAAGTTCCAGCGCCAACAACTCCGGGTACAGTAGCTCCAACAGCAACTGCCCCTGCTACAAAAGCTCCGGCAGCTAAAAAATAATTTAGCAGAATAAATTCGCTAACACAAAAGAGAGCCGTTCCACATGTTGGAACGGCTCTCTTTTGTTTGTTATATTTTTTTTAGACCTGAACCTGTTTTTGCTTATCAGCCTGCTTCAACTTCCTTATCTTCCACCAAAGTACAGCAACTGCTAAGACAAAACAGACGACCATAATGATCGTCAATGCCATAAGCGCTTTATTGGTATGGTAGTTTTCCGCATGTTGGATAAACATCAATCTAAAAATCCGGAGATAATGTGTCGAAGGAATCACATTGGCAATACCCTGTACCCAACCCGGCATTAAACTCGCCGGCCAGGTAAATCCGCTTAAGATAAAAGCGGGCGTCGCGATCACCATCAAGACCTCCGTTGACTTTAACTGAGAAGGCAAAACCACGCTCACTAATACACCGATAAAGCAAACCGCCAGCAAAAAAACGAAAGTGCATAACACAAAACGACCAAAGTCAGCATGCAGTGGCATTCGATAATATTTCCCAAAACCCCAATACAGCAGCAATATTCCGATCGACATCAATACATAAGGCAATATCTTGACGAGAATAAGTCCAATCGGATTGGAAATTTTCCGGACAAGATCAGGGAAGGTATTGCCCTCAAACTCCGAAGAAAAAGACAAGGCCAAGCCCAGTAGCAAGACCTGTTGCAATACGGTAATTAATACTCCGGGCAACATAAAATAGAGGTAATTTCCACTTCGAATATTCTGTTTGACGATGGTGGTCTTAAACGGTTCATACTGTTGAGCTGCTACCTTTGCCGGTACACCACGCTTCATTTGTGACTGAATCTGAATACCCGCTTTCATTGTCATCGCACAGACGTTGACGGCCATTAAGGCCGTATTCGAAGTCAGGGTATTCGCGCCATCAACAAATACCGTCACCTCGGGCAGACGGCTCTGTTGTACCCCCGAAGCAAAGCCCTTGGGAATATGAACAATGGTTGTTGCATCGTATTGGATCGCAACATCCTTCGAATCAAACAAAGAAGGTAATACCTTCGCCACCCGAATGCTTTCATTGTCCGAAAGCATATCTATAAATGAACTACTTAAGGGGCTATTGTCTTCATCAACAACAATAACAGGCATTTCAGTGACCTTTCCCTGTTGATACACATGACCAACCAGCACTCCATACAATACTGGTGCGCCCAAAAAGAGCATCAACAAAACCTTATTGTTAAAAAAGAGCTTAAACTCCCGTTGGATTAATTCTAGAAATCTTTTCACATCCATTCCCTTTAATTCGCATGGAGAACCACAAGCGTTTTTGTTAACAAATCTTTTGTTCCAGCGATATCCTCGGGTACAACCTTTAATTCAAAGACTGCTTGCTGTGGATCAAAATCTGGATACGCTGAAGCGATATTGGCATAAGAATTCAATGCTTTTACGCTAACGATCTTGGCCGATACCTTTTTGTTGCTCAGGTAAGGTATCTCGACGGTTACCGCAGCCCCCTTTTGTAATTTCCCGATCTGATTTTCCGGCAGTGTAAACCTAAAATAGGTAGAGCGGTCAAGAAAACCATTTACAATGGGATAGCCGGCCATGGCCAGTTCACCCACTTTGAGATTGATGGTTTCTACGCTCATGTCCTGCGGCGCAATAACATATTTCTCCTGCGCAGCAACATTCACTTCAGACACAGCGCCAAGTGCCCTTTCTTTTTGACCTAAGGCCATAATCTGTTGTTCCTGCCGAGCTCCGCCCCTCGCTTCCGCCATTTCGGCTTGCGCTGCTAGGTATTGATTTTTTGCCCCTTGGTACTTCGCATAAGTTTCATCATACTTTTGTTGTGGAATCAAACTATCCTGCAATAAAGCTTCAAGTCGACCAATGGATTTCTTCGCAAATTCATACTGCTCTTTCAAGCCATCTACCTTTGCTTGCAGTTGGACCAGCTGTCCTTTGGTCGCGCCTTTGACGGCCATATTATATTGTGCGTCGGCAGATTGCAGCGCCCCTTTCGCTTGCTCTTCCTTTGCATCTACCTCAGGAATATTTAAAATAGCCAATGTATCGCCCGCGCGGACAAAGTCGCCCTCCTCAACTAAGATCCTGGCGATTTTTCCGGGCACTTTTGTGACGACGGTCACCTGTTCACGTTCTACTTTTCCCTCAATAGGTTTTTCTTTCACTTGATTTGTACAGGAAACAAAAATAGACAAGGATAATATCCCATATAAATTTTTCATGTTACTCATGTATAGTTTGTAATAATTTTCCAGAAGTATGTAATAATTCGACGGCAGCATTTCGTTGTTGCAAAACGTTATTAAAATAACCGAGGTTAACCTTATACCAGTCGTTTTCCGCCGCCAGCAATTCCGTCACATCAATCAACCCAGCCTGATATTGCTTTACGGCCATTGATAAGTTGTTTTCAGCGACTTTTAGCTGCTGTTCACCTACTTTTAGTTTCTGATTTCCGGTACTGTAACCTACTTTATTTTTACTTAACAACAGATTAAGTTTTTCCGCTGTATCTTCCCTTTTAGTCGCATTAATGGTTTGGTCAAGCTTAACTTGTTTAATTTTGTTATGATGTTCTCCGCCGGTATAGAGGTCCCATTTTACCCCGAGCCCGACCAATAGATTTGGACTTCCTTTGATTGAATTTAAGGGCAGATTCACTGTTCCCAATAGTGGCTGGTCTTTTATGCTCAATTTTGAATTGAATACGTTTAAGTAATTTGCCGATCCGAAAGCAAAAACAGCTGGTAGAGATCCCCCCTTTTCCTTTTTGTATAAATATTCATAAGCTTTTGATGATGCTTCCAGCGCTTTAAGTTCCGATCGTTGCTCAACATCGTTGGGTATTTCCGACAAAAATATCGGCTTTAGTCCATAGTGAATGCCGCCAACCTCCTGAAATGCAACTCCAGTTTCCTGCTCAATCTTCTGACAAAGGAGATCACGATTTCCGGCAAGCTCCACCTTCTTCTCTTCTAATTCAAGGAGCGCCAATTTGAGTTTATCTCGATCATACGGAATAGCCAAGCCATTTTGTATCGCTTTATTGACTTTCTCCTGCTCTTTTTTTAGTCTTTTTTCCGAATCTGCAATAAGTTTGTCGACTTCGTCCAGAAGCATCAACTGGTCAAAGGAAGCGATAATATCCTTTGAGAGCGTCTCTCGGCTCGCAGATTCCAAATATTGCTGTGCCACAGCTTTCTCTTGGAGTGCCTTTATGCCATTGGGAATCTGTAGTCCCGAAAAAATAATTTGTTTTACCGAAACACCGGCATATGCGGCCTGCCCATGCATACTGAATCCCGTCGCACCCTCAAAAAGCCCCAGGTTCAGCAGTGGAACATTCACAGTCGGAATATCCACGCTACCATTGCTATGCACATACCCATATAGCCCCAATGCGGAAACATGGGGCAGCCTGTTGGCTTTTACCCCTTCGGCCTCCAGCCTTGCTTTATCAACTTCATATGCCTTCAGTTTCAACTCCTTATTTGTTTGAAAGGCCTTTTGAATAATATCTTTTACCGATGGGTCAATCAGTGACTGCGCATGCAGCTTATTTAAACCGATAAGCGATGCAAAGGTGAACAAACCCATACATAGTTTCTTATTCATCATATGATTCATTTATTCTTTAAAAAATAGGGCAACAACCGTTCTTCTGTTTAACAGCAAATAGTAAAGTATGTTTTACAACTTGCCATTTTTTCCAAGATAAGAAAAAAGTATAGCCATATAGGACCCGAATTCTCTTTTTTGGCTTTATAGCTAAAATATCCAATAAGAAGAGAATCCGTTATTAATTTTCATTTTGTTAATTAATAAGTTATCTTTGGAGAACGAATTGAAATTTTGGTAATGAAGCCTACCTCTTTATTCGATAATAACAAAAAGAAGTTTTTTACCCTAACCCGCTTTTGCCTCCACGCAGAAAACTATGTTGCTTACTGATACACATACACACATCTACTACCATTCAGGTACCAATAAACTGCAAGAACATTTACAACGTTGTCTAGACAACCATATAGAACGTCTTTTTTTGCCAAACGTAAATAGTGCTTCCATCAAACCTGTATTCGATACGGTTGCAGCTTATCCAGAACACTGTTTTCCTATGCTAGGACTACATCCCTGCGATGTTAAGGAAAACTATGTGGATGAATTAAACAACATCCAAAAGAGTTTGGAGATTAACAAAGTCCATGCCATAGGTGAAATCGGGCTGGATCTTTATTGGGACAAAAGTACGCTAAACATCCAAAAAGATGCTTTTCGAACACAGGTAAAATGGGCTAAGGAGCTTAATTTACCGATAGATATTCATTGCCGTGAGGCATTCACCGAATTGTTCGAATTATTGGAAGAGCTTAAGGATGATAAACTGTTTGGTATACTCCATTGTTTCACGGGGACATTGGAACAGGCCCAGCATGCGATTGACTTAGGCTTTGCACTTGGAATAGGTGGTGTTGTCACCTTTAAAAAAGCAGGTCTGGACAATGTCGTCAAGGAAATCGACTTAAAACATATCGTCCTTGAAACAGATGCGCCCTACCTCGCTCCTGCCCCTTACCGAGGTAAAGAAAATGAGAGCAGCTACCTGATTTATGTAGCCCAAAAGGTCGCCGACCTACACGCGATTCCTATTGAACAGGTCGCAGAAATTACAACCGCGAATTCAAAACGTATTTTTGGTATATAATCTATAGAATCCCATGCACAATATTTTTATTATCTACACTGGCGGAACCATAGGAATGGTCAAAGACGAAACGGGCACCTTTGTTCCCTTCGACTTTGAGCTGATAAAGCGTAATCTTCCTGATTTAAGCCGTCTGGATTATAAACTGACCGTACACTCTTTCGAACCGATCATCGACTCTTCCAACATGAAACCGGAGATCTGGATCGAAATGGCCCAGATCATCAAGGAGAATTACGCGAGCTACGATGGTTTTGTCATTCTACATGGATCGGATACGATGGCATTCACAGCTTCTGTGTTAAGTTTTATGCTTGAGGGCCTGCAAAAACCCGTCATTCTTTCTGGCTCACAATTGCCCATTGGCGAGATCCGCACAGATGCACGCGAAAATATGATGACAGCGCTGGAAATTGCTTCTGCCAAACAGGACGGTGTTTCGATTATACAGGAAGTCTGCATCCTGTTCGACAACAAATTATTCCGGGGAAACCGCTCTTTCAAATATAACTCTGCCAAATTTGAAGCGTTTAGATCCCCCAATTACCCGGTACTGGTCGAAGCTGGCATTCACCTGAAATACAATACCGATGCGTTATTAAATAATATTGATAAGGAATTTATCTTACATACCAAACTGGATAACCGTGTTGCTGTATTGAAGCTTTTCCCCGGAATTTCCGCACAGACCATCAAATCTGTTCTAGATTCGGATGTGCGATCTATTGTGATGGAAACTTTTGGTTCGGGAAATACCACGACAGATAGCTGGTTTTTGGATTTATTAAAAGGAGCTATAGATCAGGGGAAAAATATCCTTAATATTTCACAATGTAAGGTTGGTTCAGTAGAACTTGGGCGTTACGAAACTTCACAGGGCCTGAAAGCCATCGGTGTGCTTAATGGGTACGATCTTACATTTGAAGCTGCTGTCACTAAGCTTATGTACCTTCAGGGCGAGCTCGAAGATCAAAAAGAAGTTGCCTATTGGGTAGAAAAAGATATTCGCGGCGAACTGACGGTTAACGATTAGAAAAAGGTACTAAAAGATAGGTGTGAAAACTAATGAACAAGGATTATGGACTGGCAGAATAAGCTTAGGCTTACCCAGCTAACATCTTTGATCCTTGTTCATTATTCTTTATTTTTTATGGCTTTCATCTATCTCAGCCAACACTTCAGCTACCACAAAATTACTTCCGCCCACAAAAATCAGATCTCCCCTTTCGTATGTAGCCTTCGCCGCTGCAAAAGCTTGGCGTACAGAAAAATAGTCTTCACCATTCAGGTTAAAAGTTGCAGCTTCCTCGCGAAGTAAATCCGAAGGCATTGCCCTCGGCATATCCGGTGCAGCAAAATAATAAACTGCCTCCTTGGGCAGGTAAGGCAGCATGTGTGTTAGGTCTTTATCGCGCATAGCCCCAATGACAAAGTGTAATTTGTTATAGCTAGTCGCATTTAGATTTTTCAACACCTCATGAATGCCGTCCTCGTTATGTCCCGTATCGCAGATGATAAAAGGATCTTTGGACAGCTGTTGCCAACGTCCCTGAATACCTGTGGCAGACTGGACATGCTTTAAGGCTTCATGTACATGGAACGAGCTAATTTCAAAGCCTTGCTTACGTAGTTCATCCACAGCCAAAAGGACACCAGCCAGATTCTTCACCTGATAGGAGCCTTTCAGATCAAGCTGATAATGATCAATTATACCATGACCGTCAATAGCCTCTATGCTGAGATAATCTTGATCAACGGCCAACATCCTGGTTTGATAAACCTGAGACGCAAATTGAATGGGAGCTGTCTCGGTATGGGCCTTATCCAAGAATACAGCTGCTGTTTCGGCAGCATACTCAGAAATTACAACAGGTGTATTTTTTTTGATAATGCCTGCTTTTTCGCCAGCAATCTCCACCAGTGTATTTCCAAGCAGGTTCATGTGGTCGAAACCGATATTAGTAATGACAGAAAGTAAGGGTTGGATGATATTGGTGCTGTCCAATCGTCCGCCGAGCCCGACTTCGATCACAGCAAGATCAACTTTACATTTTTCAAAATAGTCAAAAGCCATCGCTACGGTGATTTCGAAAAAAGAAGGCTGCACATCTTCGATCAGCGCCTTATGCTTTTGAACAAAATCCGTCACAAATTCCTGTTCGCACATAGCGCCATTGACACGGATACGTTCTCTGAAATCCAGCAGATGGGGAGAGGTATAGAGTCCGGTTTTATAACCTGCCTGCGCTAATATCGCTGCCAACATATGGGATGTAGATCCCTTTCCATTAGTACCGGCAATATGTAAGGTTTTGAATTTTCGCTGTGGATTATCCAGCGCGTTGCAAAGTCTGATGGTATTGTCAAGGTCTTTTTTGAAGGCTGAGGCACCATCCCTTGTAAACATAGGCAATCGAGTATATAAATACTCGATTGCCTCTTTATAAGCATTCATCTGAATGATTTTTTATCTTAATCTAAAATTGAACACAATCCGTCCTGTTTGGGAATCTGGAGCATTAGGCAATTGATTTAGCCTTGCACCGCGGACAGCACGTTCACATTTCTCCAACAAGGAAGGATCCGTGATTGTAGTACCTTTTACTCCGGCGCGCGCGTAGGTAATTACGCCTTGTTTATTCACTCTGAATTCCACGGCAACCTTTCCGGCCTGTTGGCCATTATCGTCGATGCTCGGCCGCTGCGTAAAACTACGGTTTTCAATGGACAACATCATGTTCCCATTACCGGATCCACCTTCGCCATAATTGCTGGCCAAAGGGTCCCCCAGCTTAGAGCCCTGGTTGCCCGGTGTTGTACCAGTCCCGTCCCCGGCACCCTTACCATTGTTTTTATTCCCCTTGAAAAGCGCTTTCGCATTTGCCTGAGGCGCCACTTCTTTGGTCTCTTTGGTCGTTTCGGGTGCTTTAGACACTACTTTTTTCTCCGTTTTTGTCACTGCCGGAGCTTCTTCTAGGTCTTGTGTGACAACCGCCTTTTCAGCAACTTGCTGTGTAGGGGTTGGGGTTGGGGTCTCCACAGGATCGATACGATCCGGACGCTCATTATTTGCATTAGGATCTACAGAGGGTTCTTCCACACTCATATAATCGTCTCCCATTCCTTCAGGAGAAGTACCATAGTTGACAATCATACCGCCCATACCATACTCATCCGGTGCCTGCGCCTTAAAAACCACAAAGAAACCAATCAAAAGCAGTGATGCCATGACCAATGTAGATATCCCCAAGGCCTTGGGGAAATTATTTTCTTCATGTTGAAGATGATATCTCATTGTATAAATCTCCTATATTAACATATGAGCAAAAAACTTCAAAAAAGTTTAATTGCCCTACTTATCTTTTTTGGGTTCTGTCGCCAACACCACTTTCACTTTCAGACGATTGGCTACATCCATGACCGAAATCACGTTCTGGATAGGAACGGTATTATCGACATACAGCATAATGGTCAGTTCTTCGCCACTGGCCATCTGCGATTGGATTGCAGCTTCCAAACCTTCTATCGGAACAGGGTTTTTATCGATGAAATAACCCAATTCCTTTGTGATAGATACAGTAATCGTCTTTTTCGCAACAGACTGCTCTCCTGCGCTTGACTTTGGCAACAATAGCTTGACCACTTGCGGATTCGAAACTGCCGACGCCAACAGGAAAAACAACATCAAGAAAAACATGATGTCGTTTAGCGCTGAAGTATGGACTTCGGCAGATGGTTTATTTTTTCTACTTCGTAAGTTCATTATCTTCCTGGTTCATCCAATAAATCAATAAATTCTACCGCATCGGTTTCCATACGTAAAATCAATCGTTCAACCATCATATTTAAGATATGATAGCCCAAATAAGCCAAGATACCGACTGCAAGACCCGACGCTGAAGACACCATTTTCACATATAGACCACCGGATACAGATGCAATGTCGATACCTCCCGCCAATTCTACCTCATGGAAAATCTTGATTACCCCAAAGATAGTACCAACGAAACCAAGCATCGGAGCGATACCAGCGATGATACCGAGAATATTGATATTTTTCTCCAATTTGGCAACTTCTAATTTACCGACATTTTCGATAGCCCCTTCAATGTCTTTGATCGGTCTGCCCACGCGTAATAGTCCTTTTTGCAACATGCGTCCTAAGGCCGAATTGCTGGAGCGACATACAGCCAACGCAGAGTCCAAATTTCCAGACAATACATTTGCTTTCACTTGAGACATCAAACTATTATCGTATCTGGCGGCTCTTCGAATGGTCAGATAGCGTTCAAAGAAGATAACCAATCCAATAAAGAACAATAATAGGATTGGAACCATTATCCATCCCCCTTTGATCATCATATCGATCAAACTCATGTTTTCTGTACTAGCAGCAGCAGGTAATGGTTGTTGCGCAGCTTGATTAAACGTATCTACAGCAGCCCTGGCTGTATCTTGCACTAATGACATAATTATTAATAGTTTTATATAGTTTCTATAATGTTTCTACCCATGCACCTTCAATTTTCTTCTCTACAGATTTTTGAGCGAGATCAGCCTCTGCTTTTGTCATGTAGGTATTCAAGATGATCTTCTTTCTATTCTTTTTATGCTTACCTTCCACTGCGCGGGCAGTCTTGTAGCCTAGCATCCGAAGACGTTTTGCCTCCTCCTCTGCCTGAGCCATTGTCCGTGCCGAACCGATCACAAGCTGATATTTCGGCTGTGCTACGGGTATGGATTCTTTGATGACTGGATCCGCCTGCAAAACAGGAGTAGCTTTTTCAGCCGTCGCTGTCTTCTTGCCTGCATCTACAGCTGTCCCCTTTAATGAATCTGTTGTTGCTTTTGCTAAGGAATCTACCTTTTTTAAACTATCCGCCGCAAGCACATTTGATGATGAATCACTGGCTGGCAGATTATTTTTTTGAACGATTGTGTCAGCAGCAGGTTTTAGTGCAGGCTGGACTCCTCCAAATAATGAATTTTTCAATCCCGGATTCGTATATAATACTCCTACAGCAATCATAACCAATACAATGACTGCTGTTAGCCAGTACCATATCGCATTCGAATTGCGTGGTTCCTCCTCATAAATATGGGGTGCATAAGTAGAATTTGCAGCAGCAATGGCGCCAACTTCTTTTTGCGAAGCAATCTGCTCCTCCGTAAGCGCTGTGGTATCCTCCGGATTAGCGATAACAGGTACCGTCACGGTATCCAACAGTTCGTCATCCGCAGGGCTAGCTTCTTCTTCTCCTTCCGGATTATCAGTTTCTACCACTGATTCAACAATAGGTTCGGCCACAGGAAGCGAATCCTTATTGGCAAGAGCCTCAGATTCTTGTTCCTCCTGTTCAGCTTGCTCTTCGTTTTCAGTACGAGCTGTTGCTTCAACGACAGGTTCATCCGCATCGATTTCCCCAATAATATCTTCTGATGGAGTAGATTCGATCGGATCAGCAAGCCCGTGTTCATCTTCGCGTACCGGAATAACGGTTTCGATTTCGGGGCCAACAAGATTGACAACGGGTTGAAAATTAAAACCAGAGAGGTCCAACGGTTTGAACACCAAACTCGAACCATAGCTAATCAACAGACCGAGATCGTCCAGTTTCACCTGACCAAATTGCCCTAGGTCATTTCGCAATGCACCAACAGTATCATCCAGTATTTGTTGGGCTTGCCCCAAACTCAAATGTTCTTGCTGTTGGATATAATGCACAATATTAAATCCCTGTTGTGCAGAATAGTCCAGCTCGACATAGGAAATAGGCGGCAAAAACACATTATTCTGTTTATCGAATTGAGCCGGAGAATGAATTCTTTTGAACACACCTATCCCGGGCACGTATACTTCCGCATAACGTCTTAATAAACTATTGATGTTTTTGCCTAGATTCATTGTTCTCTGATTTAAAATGCAAATTTATAATCTTAATTCGTTAAAACGAATAATTAAGACCACCAATTACATTGAAACCCAATCTTGGATAATACATGTAACGCTCATATTCCTTTCCAAAGATATTATTTGCTTTCACGAAAACACCAAATTGTTTTTTAATTCGGTATTCAGCACCAGCATTTAGATCAGCAAAGGAAGCTATCGTCACCTTGTGGCCACTATCCGCTACACGACTGCCATCGCTGTTGTAATTGTAAACATATGCATAGGTATTACCTTGGCTAGAAAGCTCTGCATCGACAAAGAATTTATCCGAGATATTGAACCTTGCATTGGCTTGCAACCTAAATTTCGGTAAGCCCCAAGCCTCTTCCTCATCGCTCAGATTATAGTCATCAATAAATACTTTACCACCTAGATTAACCAATTGTGATAGACGTACATTGATCTCCCCTTCCAGTCCCATATGCTTAGCTTTATTGATCTGGCCATCATATACCACATCAAAAGCCCAGGGAATATAACCATCCTGGCCATTGCCAAATGCACTATTTTTGAATAAAGGCAATCCCTCGATCTGTTTGTAAAAAACCTTTACTTTATAGCCAAATGTCGCACCGGCATTACCTTTTAAACCACCGTATACATTCAATTTTTCAATTGAATTGGCAATCCTGACGTTTGGTGCCAAATAAGGATTTTCCTTCGCAAAATTTCGGAAGGAACCTTGTCTTACATTACCATTAACTCCGGCAAATAAAGAGACATATTCCGGAACCAAAGAAAAATCTGCTTCAACCGATGGAAAAACATTAAAACGGGACTCATCACCAAATTCCGAAGTCAGGTTGGCACCCAAAGTGACATTATAGCTATCTCCTTTAAATCGAATATACGGATTGATCAAAAACAAATTGTTCTTCACATTTGCCGTATCATTTTCGTTTTTGACATCGTTCATGGTGACGCTCAGGTTGGCTCCAACATTGAAAGCACTCATGCGTTTGTTCAGATAGCCGGACAAAGCGAAAGAATTTTCTTTTGCCTTGTAGGCATCCTTGAATAAGTAACCATCTACTTTGGCAGAGTAGCTCATCGCCTGCTCATTTTTTGGATCAACGTTACTTGTCAACTCCCCGTTTAAATAAATATCGGTGAATGTTTGCTTATCTGGTGAGGTATTCAATAATGTCGTCCCTGGTTGGTCAAATGTCTGACCGTAGAAATTTGTACCATATCTATTGTAGCCTAAAGTACCTTTTACAGTCACGGCATCCAGTACACGGCGTCCAAAAATACCAATATCCTGTGTACTGAACTTCTGTCCATCAATATTGCCCTTTTGGCTTAAGTGTTTTGCAAATAATCCAAAACGCGTATTTTCAAACTGCTCTGACGCTAAATATGCTTCACCTAAAATCGAGTTATAATTACCTATTCCAAATTTAACATAATTGCTGCTATGTTCAAAAGGTTGTGCAAACGGTATTTCCTGCACATTCAATTGTTTCAGACCAGTATTGATATCCAATTTTTTGTCAATAATATTACCATAGTTTAATTTGGGCTGATATTCCCGTTTGTTGGTCATATCAGGACTACGACGGATTTTTACAGCATCTGCAAGAATCGGTTTGTAATCACGAACAACATCAAAAGAATCAATAGTGACCGGTTTTTCAGGATCATTCTTCTTGCCTGTTTCCTGTGCAAAAGAATTCAATCCCACGCCCATCAAAAGCGCTGCTAAGGTATATTTCTTCACATTTCTATTTTGCAACTTCTTCATTGTATCCTATTTCTTTTTGTTGTTCAATTTATTTAGACGCTCTTTCGCAGCAGGCAAAACATCATCTTTCGCATCGTAGTTATCCACAATTGATTCCAATGTCGCTTTCGCCTGGAATGTATCGCCTTTACCCGCATAGGCATCAGCCATCGTAATAAAGCTTTTTGCTACCCAATATTCATAAGAGGAGAAATTGTCCGACAAATCCATTGCTGTTTTGATACAGGCATCGTATTGTTTATTTTCCAATTGAATAACCGCGACATTATATTTAGCTTCCGCACCGTATACGGTACGGCTCTTCAAAGCTGCTAAACTGAATTCTTTCATTGCTTCAGTTTTCTTATTCTGCTTCACATAGCATTTACCCGCATACAAGAATGCATTCGCGATTTCTTCCTCAGAAGATTTTTCGTAATTCTTAACAGCGTTGGTATAATTTAAAGCTTCCTTATAGTCTCCAATTTGGTAATAGGAAACCATCAGGTTGTTAATTGCAAAACCGTAGTTAGATTTGTATTCAGAAGTAAGCTCCAATTTTTTCAACAACTGTGTTGCTTCATTATATTTCTTCTGTTTCAAATATAAATTTGACACTGAAATCAACGTACGTTCAGTATATGGAGAAGTCCAGTCATTCAAGATAATATTGTAATCGTGCAAGGCATCTTCTGTATTTCCCAATGCCGCATTACTTTCCGCACGAACGAAGCGCGCATATTTCTCTTGGTTTGGTTTCGGAAATTTATCGAAATACGCATTTACAGCTTCTACAGCTCCTTGGTAATTACCTCTGGAGAACAAAGTCGTTGCTGTCGAGAACGTACGTGAATCTTGCTCAGACTTCGAAACGTCGCCCAGATTTGTTCCGGTGGCATATTTGATATATCCAGTCGCATCGCCTTTATCCAGATAGATATTCTCAATTGATCGCATGGCCTGTCTGGCTTCATCCGTAGAAGCGTATTGATCAACGACACGTTGGAATGTCGCTAAAGCAGCATCGTTGTTATCCTGGTTATATTGAACCAGTCCGATGGTCACTAACGCACGAGGTACATAACTGCTTCGTGGATATTTTTCAACCATCGTTTGAAGACCTGAAATTGCCTGATCGCTTTCCCCCATCAAGAAACGTGTATATGGAATCTCAAATGCAATATCATCGGCATAATTGGAACTTGGGAATTGTGCGATGACAGCATTCAGTGTTGAAATTTTACCATTATTGTCGCCTTGCAATCCTTGGATAATACCTCTTTGAAATAAAGCATAATCCTGACTAGGCGCTTTAGATGATATTAATTTGTTATATTCTGTTAATGCTCTCCCGTAGTTTTTGGATGAGAAGTATGAATCACCTAAACGTGCGATGGCATCATTACGTGTATTCATCTCTATTCCTTTCGAACCGCCAGAAGCTAAGAAGCGTTCGAAATAATTCGCTGCGGTATTGTAGTTTCCGTTACGGAAAGCCGCATAAGCCAGGGCGTAATTTGCATAACCGTATACGTCGGTTTTACTTGCCCCCGGCAAACGTAAGAATTTATTGAAATTCGTTACCGCTTCGCCATACTTGCGTACTTCGTACATCGCTTCCGCTTTCCAGTAGGTAGACAACGCGTAGATTTCTTCATCGTAACGGTGCTGTTCTGAACGCAAGAACAAAGAAATTGCATTTTCAAAAGCGCGCTCATTGTAAAACTCCAGACCCCGGTAGTAGGTTACTTTTTGATAAGCCGCATTTGCTTCTTTTCCGCGTTTCGGAATAGACTCCAAAATATCGACCGCATCACGGTAATTTTTAGTACTTAGCAGCACCTCCGCCAATAGCGTTTTCGCTTCTTCCTGGCGTTGTGATTTTGGGTAGGTTTTTAAATATTCCTGCGTAGAAGCCAAGGCGACTTGATGGAACTCCAATTCATACGAAAGCTTCGCATAGTTAAACAATCCCTCTTCTTTCATCGCCGGATCAAAATCCAGTTTGGAGGCTCTGAAGAACGCGTTACGAGCCGACTGCTTATTTCCTTTTTTCAGGAAGCTGTCCCCCAGGGTAATCATGGCGGATTGGTAATACGCATCAGGTTCTGTCATTTTCTCCAACTCCGTGATCGCCTTATCGTAATCCTTTAGCTTATAAGCGATATAACCGATCTGATAGCTATCTTGATTATTTTGGGTCTTGCCCTGATCCTGTGCCTGGAACTTATCGTAATAATCTTTTGATGTTTTTAGATCCCCTTTAATAAAGTATGTTGCCGCGATAATACGAAACATCTCCGTCTCATTTTCCTGTTTGGTACGCGATAAGATCGGTAGCGCATAGTCTAAAACATCATCGTAACGTTTATCCAGGAAATACAGCGCCGTAATATAATAAGGATAACTATTTTCAAATTGTTTTGAGCCATTTAACCGCTCAAATTCATTTAATGCAGTTTTATATTCTGCATCTAAATAACATAAATAAGCATAGTAATAGATTGAGGCCTCCTGAAATTCAGTCTTCTGATCTTTCAATCCTTCAAATAAGGGTTTTGCTGTCTTATAATCTTTCGTCATGAAAGAAGCATACCCCAATTTAAAGCGATATTCTACATTTTCTTTACCAGCGAGATTTTTACTGTCAATCTTTGTAAACCATTCAATTGCCTTTACGTAATCCTTTTTAGCATAATATGATTTACCTATCTGAAAGTAAGCTGCTTTAGAATTGGCACTGACAGGAAAATCTTTAATATATTTTAAGAAACGATTTTCGGCATCTGACTCGCCCAATTCCAAGGCGCATACCGCTTGGTAATACCGTACGTTTTCCTTTAATAAGGACAGCTCCTCTGTCTCATCCAATTGTAGGTTGGATTTCGTCCGCAAGGCCTCCACACGATCAAATTGCGCTGATGCGGATCCGAATTTTCCGCGTTCATACAATTCCATTCCGGTCTTGTAAGCCTTGTTGATTTGTTGCCATTCTGTCTGTTGCGCTAATGCTGGCGTCGCCATAACGGTTAGTGCAACTCCCACCTGGTAAATCTTCTTATACATAATATGTGAAACCTTAATATGTTATTTATCTGCAAATGTAAATGAATCTCCCTTCAAACCGAGGTAAATTTGCCTTGACATGCAAATTTATTGAATTCTCTTTTTTGATTGACCGATTTAAGATAATCCAAAATTTATTGAAAATCAATTCAAATCTACCCATTTTTGGGAGATAGTTTTATTCATTTTACTAAATTATACTTTAATTGAGCTATTTTACACAAAAGTTATTAACATCTGTGAATAACCCAGTATTATAACGGAAATTTTGCACAAAAAATATGCCCGACCAAAAATAAAGTCAGGCATAATATTGTTGATTGATGAATCTGTCAATTTTGTACTCCAACATCTAAAACTGGCTCAAAATCGAAATTTCAATTAGCCGCGTTGTCCAGCCAATAGATACAATACCGCCATCCGAACAGCAACTCCATTTTCAACCTGATCCAGGATAATGGAGTGTTCACTATCGGCAACATCTGAAGTGATTTCGACTCCGCGATTGATCGGCCCGGGGTGCATAATGGTAATTGGCTTATCCAAAGAATCCAAGATTTCTTTATTTAAACCATATAACATGGAGTATTCTCTCAAAGATGGGAAATAGGCGATATCCTGGCGCTCCAGCTGGATGCGCAACATATTTGCCACGTCACACCAATTCAGTGCTTTTCTCAGATCATGCTCCACCTTTACACCCAAAGAAGTGATATGCTTAGGAATTAATGTCGTTGGTCCGCATACCATGACTTCCGCTCCTTGTTTTTGAAGACATAGAATATTGGATAAGGCTACCCGGGAGTGGGTTATGTCACCAATAATAGCAACTTTACGTCCCGCTACATCGCCAAAGCGCTCGCGGATAGAGAAAGAGTCCAACAGCGCTTGTGTAGGGTGTTCATGTGCGCCGTCGCCAGCATTCACAATTTGTGCATCGACATGCTTACTTAAGAACACACCTGCTCCAGCGTAGGGATGCCGCATCACAATCATATCCACCTTCATCGCAAGGATATTGTTGACAGTATCAATCAAAGTCTCGCCTTTACTCACTGAAGAAGAAGAAGCCGCAAAATTGACGATATCTGCAGATAGTCTTTTCTCGGCAAGTTCAAAGGAAAGCCGCGTACGTGTTGAATTTTCAAAAAACACATTGGCGATGGTGATATCCCGTAGAGAAGGCACCTTTTTGATCGGTCTATTTAATACCTCTTTGAAATTACTCGCTGTATCCAGAATCAATTGGATATCTTGTTCATTTAGATCTTTGATTCCCAACAAATGGCGAGTACTTAATTGTTCTACTGCAGCTGACATTTTATAGTGTATTCAAGTATTTACTAATCATTTTTTAATTGAGTGTTCGTTCCCAAGGGCTTATTAGAACCTTCCGTTATTTTTTTACCGAACCGGATTTCTAATCATTAACCGAAGGTTTTTTCTCCGTGACCAAGATAATGCTATCTTGATCGTCAGATTCTTTCCAGTTCACAATGACTTTTTGTGAATCTATAGAATCAACCTGTATTCCAATGTAATCGGGTTGAATCGGAATCTGTCTGGAGAAACGACGATCGACTAAAACAAGCAACTCAATGCTTCTCGCTCTTCCAAAAGCCTGTACAGCATCCATGGCTGCCCGAATGGTGCGTCCAGTCCACAAGACATCATCAATAAAAATAACGTCTTTACCTTCTACAATAAAATTAATATTTGTACTATTTGCTAACAACGGGCCAGCATTACCTTTTGTACGGAAATCGTCCCGATAAAATGTAATATCCAGATCACCGACCAAGATCGGTTTTTCGATCATCCGTTCAAGTTCTTTGACGATACGTCTAGCTAAGAAAGTTCCTCTTGGTTGAATACCTATGACGACAGCATTTGAAAAATCACCGTGATTCTCAATCAATTGACGACATAGTCTTTGAATGGTGATTTGAAATTTTGGTCCGTCTAATAAAATCGACTGTTTCATTATGGGAATGTTTGAGCAAAGCTACACTTTTTTTAACAAAAACTATCGCTCGTTTCCCAATTAATTTCAATATTTCAATTCGTTCCCAGCATTAACTCTGAGACCTATAACTTTTAAAACAGCAGCTCATCAAAGCAGATAAACGAGCTCATTGGTTTCCATTATGACGCCATACAGCACATATGAGTTTCGAGGGTACTCAGCATTCAAAAAACAGAGGGACAGGAATCACGGCAGTATAAAGCAGATTAAATTTATCGCGGCTCATATCACCTATCCGGTGTAAAAAACACCGAAGAGATACACCTGTTTTAATCATTTTTCTTATTGCCCCTTGCAAAAAAATACACCGGCAGCCCTATCAATACCAATATAAAACCTGGCCAGGTATACTGCGGCTTGTAGATGATTAGCAGCACGCAAAATACCGTACCAATAAGCAGATAGATGATCGGTGTAAAAGGAAATAAAAACGTTTTGTAGGAACGTGCCAACTCAGGTTTACGGATACGCTGGATAATAACGCCCAGTACCGTAATCATGTAAAAGATGACAATAACGAAAGAGATCATATCCAACAGATTACCATACTGACCACTTAAACAGAGCAAGGATGCCCAGATCCCCTGCAACCATAATGAGCGGGCCGGCACATCATATTTATTGTTGGGGATAGCCTGTTTTAAGAATAAGCCATCTCTGGCCATGGTCTGAAAAACCCGTGCTCCGGAAAGCGCAAGACCATTGACACAGCCAAATGTTGATATCATCACCAAGATAGCCATCGCTATTGTACCAGTGTGCCCCAACATCTTTTCAGCAGCAGCAATTGCGACCCGGTCATTTGCGGCAAAGGCGATCTCTTCGCGGCTCAGCGCAGAAAGATAGATGTAGTTGCAACAGATGTATAAAAGCATGACAAGGCTGGTTCCGATGACGAGCGCACGAACCACATTACGCTGTGGATTCACAATCTCACCCGACACAAAGGTCACGTTTTCCCAGGCAACGCTACTAAAGACGGATCCCACCATAGCTGCTGCCAGCGCCCCCATTAAAGCGCCGCCGGAAATCCCCATCCAGCCCTCACCTTTCAAATTCTGAAAAGCATCCCAGCTGTACGCCATATTCTCCGAAAAATGGTTTTCTTTGATCAAAAACAGTCCGCCAACGATCAATAGAACCAATGCAATAATTTTTGCGGAGGTAAAAAAAGACTGCACCGACTTGCCGCTCTTGATTCCGCGGGTATTGATATAAGTCAGCAGGAGGATTACTCCCATGGCGAGTATCTGTATCCAGGTAATCTTAAACTCACCACGCTGAAAAATCGGTGCCGCATCGTTCAATTGCGGAATTAAATAAGCGGTAAATTTACCAAAAGCAACCGCAACAGCTGCTATAGTACCTGTTTGGATAACTGTAAATAAGCTCCAACCATACAAAAAGCCAATCGGCTTTCCGAACACTTCTGTCAGATAAGTATATTGTCCACCAGCTTTGGGATACATCGAAGATAGCTCACCATAACAGATTGCTGCCGCTACAGTTGCTACAGCGGTCAATATCCATACTATCGCCAACCAGTATCCTGAGCCCAGTTGCCGCATCATATCACTCGATACAATAAAGATCCCGCTTCCGATCATCGAGCCCATGACCAGCATAATCGCATCCCACAATTTCAGTTGACGTTTCATCATAATATCAGGTTGGTTTTATGGCGTTAAGCTAAGAAAAAATAATCAAAAAAAGAGCTGCCCTCAGCTACATCCCATTCAAAAGATTATTTTTTTGAATAGGCACGGCCGAGGGCAGCTCCTTCTGATTGAAAGATGGTGTGAATATTATTCTACGCCATACTGTTGTTTATACGATTTCTCCAGTTCAGTCACCTGTTGCAGCAATTGTTTTTCCGAAGTGGAAGCCAGTATACTTTTATAAGCACCTAGCGCCCTGAGAGCAGTTCCGATATTAGAATACTCCAATTCAGGTTTGGTTTGTGCAATATCCTGATACCAGCGCATGTTTTGCGTCATAAATTTCAGATTGCGATTGACAATCTCATTTGCACGCTTATTTTCACCAGTTTCGTACAACACATTGATAATCGGAATATACCCCAATATATCACGCATCAAGTACACGCGTTTTGGCATCTTCTCATAAGTTTCAACAGCAACTTTACGTGCCTCATCTTTATGACCTTCCATCATCAACTGCGTCGCCGTTCCCCCCATCACCGTATTGGTGATCATGGTGATCATGCGATAGGATTCAGGATCCAAATAAGAAGCATTCGCCATATTACCCCATTGATATTTCGTTGTAATATCTTTAAAAGCCGATTGTGTATCCACTAAAGTACCTTCAGATCCCGAAGGAGTCGCAATAGGCATTAAACGTAAAGCAAATCCTTCCTGGACCAGATATTTATCCAATCCAAGGTAGTTGTCGTTTGGAACGGTTGCCGCAAAATAAATCGGACGTTTCCAGTTATTGTTCAACAAAACGTTTAGGATCGACAATTCCGCTCTGGACACATAATTCCTATTGTAAGTCCAGCTCATGGTATCGACAATGGATTCTTGCCATGCCTTTGGAACTACATTATTTTGCAGTACAGCTTCCTTATTTACCGGAAGGCTAAAGTTTTTGGTCGGTAAAAAGTTCTCAAATTTACCGCCACGTAATTCCAGTTTATTTTTTTGGTCATCAGACAACAAGATCTGCATCACTAGATCAAGATCTACGTGACCCGGTACTTTCATATCTTGATAATAAAGGACCTCACGAACACCTTTTTTGAATTTTTCGTCATCAATATTGATCGGCAAGCCATCCGCCTGATTTACTTTTTGCTTCATCTGACGCATATACCAGTCAGAACTCAAAAGACTCAGGTTGACTACCCGTACATCAGGACGATAATTTTCAACTTCTTGTACATACCACAATGGATATGTATCGTTATCACCATAGGTGAATAAAATCGCATTTGGCGCACAGGAAGCCAAATAATTTTTGGCTAGGTCACGTGCTGTTGTTTTCTCCGAACGATCGTGATCATCCCAGTTCTGGAATCCCAGCAATACTGGAGCCCCCAGTAAACAGGCTGCTGTCGCAATACCTGCAGCCATCTTGCCATCCACTTTTTTACTTAAATAATCTGCAATCGCAAATACCCCCAAGCCGATCCATATCGCAAATGCGTAGAATGATCCCGCATAGGCATAATCACGTTCACGTGGCTGCAACGGGCTTTGATTTAGGTACAATACAATAGCTAGACCTGTAAAGAAAAATAGTAATCCTACGATTCCAGCATCACGTTGTCTCCGTCCAAAGTGCCAGAATGCACCGATCAAACCAATGATCAAAGGCAAGAAATAATATTTATTATTTGAAGGATCAGTTTTCAATGAATCGGGAATGGCGTTCTGCCCACCCACATGCATTTGGTCTACAGGTTTAGCGCCTGAGATCCAGTTGCCTTCAGTAAAAGACCCTTGTCCTTGTTGATCGTTTTGGCGACCAGCGAAGTTCCAAAGGAAATAACGACCGTACATGTGCCCGATCTGATAACTAAAGAAGAATTTCAGGTTATCCCCAAATGTAGGCGATTGTCCTTCAGGAATTTTCAAATAATCACGATAATACCCATCATGTCCATCCCGGTTACTATAAACACGCGGAAAGAGCATCGTCTTATCGTATTTATAATCCATTCCGTTCTCTACTTTCGTGTATTTATCCTTATCTTTTCTATAGGTATATGTCGGCACAGCATCTACGACCTGCGCGTCGAAAGTAGGACCGTTTAAAAGTGGTTCACTCGCATATTGTTCACGGCCCAAATAGCTTACGAAAGAAAAAGCATTATCCGGATCACTATTATTTAAGGTAGGGTTCGCTTTAGCGCGCACCATAATCATCGCAAAGGAACTATAGCCGAAGATAATAAATGCGGTGCTGATCAGAATCAGGTTCAACATCGGTTTTGCTTTCTTGATCGAGTACCAGATACCATACACAAAAAGAGCTACTACCAATATCAAAAAAAGATTAAATCCGGTACCGAAGCCCATGCCTAGACTATTCACAAAGAATAAATCAAAATAAGCAGCAGCTTTGACCGTATACTGAATGATACCCCATAAAATCAGAGCAAGCACAACGACACCGATCAGGAATGCTTTGGTTGCTCCCGAAGAAGTCACTGTTTTTGAGCGTTTAAAATAAATCACCAAGGCGATGGCTGGAATCACAAGAAGGTTCAATAAGTGAACCCCGATTGACAAGCCCATTACATAGGCGATAAAAATCAGCCAACGGTCAGAACCAGCCTCATCAGCATGATTTTCCCATTTTAATATCCCCCAAAATACAACAGCGGTACAAAGCGAAGACATGGCATACACCTCGGATTCAACAGCGGAAAACCAAAATGTATCCGTGAATGCGTAAGCCAATGCACCAACAGCACCTGAGCCAAATATTTTGATCAAGTCTGTTGCGGTATACGACTCGCCGACTCCTTTTGCAACGACTTTCTTCGCTAGTGCTGTGATCGTCCAGAACAAAAACAGAATCGTCAGACCACTACAGACAGCAGATCCCACATTCATCCAAAAAGCGATCCGTGTGACATCACCTCCGGCAAGATTGGAAAAGATGTTTTGAATCATTAAGAATAATGGTGCTCCTGGCTGGTGCACAATTTGAAGTTTAAAGGCTGAGGCAATAAACTCACCACAGTCCCACCAACTCGTCGATCGTTCGGCAGTCATGACATATGCTACTGTTGCAATGAGCGCACATATCCATCCTAAAAGATTGTTGATTTTAGTATAGTTCATAAAATGATAACTGTAAAAGTATTATAATACGGCTCGAAAATAAGGATAAGTTAATAAGAAATGAACTTTATTCTGATTTTTTAACACATATTAATTGAAAAAATTTCATTAAGCGATGCAATATTGGCTGTAAAGAAAGCAGGACAAAGGCATCCATCAGCTTGGCCAGGTCAATACCCCAACTAAAAAACAGCACCTATATTTTAAATTTTAGGGCAAAACAAAAATTATTTCTTTGAAAATCAAGCCCAATGCACTTTACAGTACATTTTTATTTGCAGAAATAAGAATAGTCCGTATATTTGCATCATCAAATGTGAACGACATCATCACGATAACGAACACAATTGAATTGTTTGTCCGATAGTATAAGGGTAGTACGACAGTTTTTGGTTCTGTTTGTCTTGGTTCGAATCCAGGTCGGACAACAAACAATAGAAAAGGCTTGCAATCGCAAGCCTTTTCTGCGTTATATGCAAGGCTTATTATTTATAAAAGGGTTTAGATTTTTTTTAATTTGAATTTTGATTTTTAAAACAAATCTCTATCTTTGCGTCGTCAAAAAGAAAAAAACGGAAACGTTGGCTTTTTAGAGACATTGTCCGATAGTATAAGGGTAGTACGACAGTTTTTGGTTCTGTTTGTCTTGGTTCGAATCCAGGTCGGACAACTTTTAAAGTTAAGAGTATATGGATTGTGCAAACAATCCATTTTTTTTAATGTTTAACTTTAAAAAATATTAGGGAATAAAAATATTGAATAAACGACAATACAATAACCCAACATAAATATACAAAACCATGCCTTTGCAATTCAACACGGTTAAACTATTTGCAGGTTCTGGCACTACAGAACTGGCCGAAAAAATCGCACAATCTTACGGGAAACCTCTAGGAGACAAAACATTATCGCGTTTCAGCGACGGTGAGATTCAACCATTCTACAATGAATCTGTTCGTGGAGCCGATGTGTTTATCATCCAATCTACCAACCAGCCTACCGACAATCTTTTTGAGTTATTGTTGATGACTGATGCGGCAAAGAGAGCCTCAGCCCATTACATCACGGCGGTTGTCCCTTATTTCGGTTTCGCAAGACAAGATCGAAAAGACAAACCAAGAGTTGCCATTGGCGCAAAAATGATTGCCAATCTTTTAACAGCGGCCGGAATCCACCGTATCATGACCATGGATTTACACGCTGCACAGATCCAAGGTTTTTTCGATATCCCTGTTGATCACCTTGATGGCTCCATTATTTTTGTTCCTTACATCAAATCACTAAAACTTCCTAACTTGACCATTGCTTCACCAGATATGGGTGGATCATACAGAGCGCGTACCTTTGCTAAATTCTTCAATGCAGAAGTGATCATCTGTGACAAACGTCGTAAACGTGCGAATGAAATTGAGTCAATGTCTATCATTGGAGATGTAACAGGTCAGGATGTTGTATTGATCGACGATATCTGTGACACAGCCGGCACACTTTCGAAAGCTGCAGCGTTGATCATGGAAAATGGGGCAAGATCTGTAAGAGCGGTCTGTACACATGCGGTGTTATCAGGCAAAGCTTATGAAACCATTGAAAACTCGGTATTATCAGAAATGATCGTAACAGATACCATCCAATTGGATCCAGAAAAAGCAAAACAATCCACAAAAATTAAAGTATTATCTACAGCTGATCTGTTTGCAAAAGCAATTACCAGCGTCAACCAACATACATCTATCTCTGATTTATTTGACGTAGAATAGTATATAGTATTTAGATATTAGTATTGAGACTCTGGTATGGTAAGCCTTCGGCTGAAATACTGGAGTCTTTTTCTTACCCCCTCAATATCAATAGTTTTTTTTTGATAATACCAAAATTTAAATTATCTTTGCACCTCAAAATTTATAAAAATTAAAAGATGAAATCAATTGCTATTAGCGGTTCTGTAAGACAGAACGTAGGGAAAAGAGATGCAAAAGAATTACGTTACCAAGGTTTAGTACCAGCAGTACTTTACGGAGGTAAAGAACAAACTGCTCTTTCTGTATCCGCAGCTGATTTGAAACCAGTTCTTTACACTGCTGACGTTGTAATCGTAGAATTAAACGTTGATGGTCAAACAAAAAGAGCTATCGTTCAAGACGCACAATTCCACCCATTGACAGACCTAGTTACTCACGTTGACTTTTTAGAATTATTTGATGACAAAGAAGTATCATTGAATATTCCTATCAAATTAACAGGAACATCTCCAGGTGTTAAAATGGGGGGTAAATTAGTTCAAAAATTACGCAATTTACGCGTAAAAGCATTACCTGCTAACTTGCCACAAGAAATTGAAGTACCAATGGAATCTCTAGAAGTTGGTAAATCATACCGTGTAGCTCAAGTTCAATTGGACAACGCAAAAGTATTGAACAATGCTGACGATACAATCGTATCAGTTATCATGTCCCGTGCATTGCGTCAAGCTGAACAAGAAGCAGCTAAAGCAGCTAAAGGTGGTAAAAAATAATCTGAACAAGATTCTTAAATACTACAGAAAGCACCGAAATTCGGTGCTTTTTTGTTTATTAAATTTTTATTTTTGCATCATGAATTATCTTATCGTTGGATTGGGGAATATCGGCAGTGAATACGCTGACACACGACATAACATTGGCTTTATGGTTGCAGACGAATTGGTCAAACAGGCTGGTGCAAGCTTTTCTTTATTGAAATTAGCATACTACAGTGAATTTAAACAGCGAGGGCACAATGTAACTGTCATCAAACCGACTACCTATATGAACCTTAGTGGCAAAGCGGTCAATTATTATATGCAGCAATGTAAAGTGCCTATCCAGAATGTATTGGTGATCGTCGATGACTTAGCGATCCCATTTGGTTCTTTACGTATGAAGCCTAAAGGCAGCAGTGCTGGCCACAATGGACTGAAGTCCATCGAGCACCTTTGTGGTGGACAGGTATACCCTCGCCTACGTTTTGGTATCGGAGATAATTATCCCAAAGGCAGACAGGTGGACTATGTCCTTGGCCCTTTTGACAAAGATGAACAAGCAGAACTTCCGGCTTTAATTGATCATTCTGTCAAAATGATCCAAAGCTTTGTCAATATCGGCATTGAGTTGACAATGACCAATCTGAATACAAAATAAAAGGTGCATTAGTCCCTTTTATTTTGTATCCCCTACAGCGAGCTATTGTTACTATCCCTTGTCACGGGCAGCATCAGCACGTTTTCTTTCGGCATCAAGCTCAGTCTTGATTATTTTCTTTATCTTTCCATCCAGTGGTTCCCCATCTCCCTTCCTCTCATTCAATTCCCCCGCTTTTTTCTTTGTCGTTATGAGAATAACACCATTCGACCCTGCTGTACCATAAAGAGTCGTTGCACTTTGATTTTTAAGAACTTCGATGGACTCAATATCTTCGGATTTCAGATCATTGCGATCTTTAGGCTGCACCTGACCGTCAACAACAAACAATGGTTTTTCTTTTCCCGATAAACCACGGAGCCGGATGCCATTGATATTCCCTGGTTCTCCATCTACCTGCGCGTATGTTGCTGTTTGTGCTACAAATTTCGCAGTTTTCCCTGGGCTATCGTTTTGGGCAGCTTTTCCCTCAGAGGTTATCGTTTTAGGATCATTTCCCTTGTCACCCTTTTTATACCCCACTACAGTAATTACCTTCTCATCTGGGCTAGTTTCTGATTTGAGTTCCTTAGAAGCTTTACTGACCTTATCTGGATTTTCCCTTGCCCATTTTTTTGTGGTCACTTCAATGACACCATTTTTCCCATCTTCACCATATTTTGCCCGAGCAGCTGCATCTTTGAGAACATGAATACTCTCAATGTTATTAGGGTCGATATCTTTTATATCCTGGGAGCCTATTCGTGTACCATCAACCACATACAAAACATCGGCAGGATACATTATTGCCTTATTTCCGCCCACAGAATCCTTTTTGACGGTAAAGCCCGCCACCTTACCTTGAAGGCCATTTTCAGATTTCTTAGTGGCATTTCCACTTTTGGTAGTCAATAGTAAAACTCCATTTTTAGCCTTCTCACCATAGATTGCTGTAGCAGACTTATCTTTTAAAACTGATATAGATTCGATCTCTTCTGGAGCAATTGCATCCAGTTCTTTTTTACTAACAACTACGCCATCCAACACAAACAGTAGATTCCCAATGACATCGGAAGTACCTCTGACTCTCAAAGAACCAATCTGATCGCTTAATAAATTAGCTACTTTTTTAGTGCGGACTGTATCAATCTTAATCTCATTCGATCCAAAAGCTTCTTTCACTAACTTTCCCGTTTCGCCAACCATTTTTATGGGGAGTGGTACATCTTGCTGTTGGCCTACATCCAATTTTAAAAGCGTAGTTTCATTGACCTTTTCAACGATACCTTCGATATTCCCCTCTGCTTTACTGACGGTAAAAGCCGCCCCTGCAAGTAAGAATACAGGCAATAAGAAGGCATATTTACTCAGTTCTATTTTGGATGACCTTTTCTTGTTCATCATCATAATTCGACGTTTTAATAGTTTAAAATTAAATTGATTGCTCAACCCGATTGAAGTGCCCTTTTTGGACACATTCAACAGGCTATATTGGTACGTCTGTTTGTCAATTCCTTTATTGAGCACCTGTTGATCAGTCAGAAACTCCAAATTTTGGCGAATGGCCCTGCGCATGAACCAGACGAAAGGATTGTACCAACAGCACACCAATATGATTTCAAACAATAAAATATCCAAGCTGTGAAGGCCTTTCACATGAATATCCTCATGCTTAAAAATATCATTCAGTTCTGCATCCATATGCTGTCCCTTATTGACATAAATTTTATTCAAAAACGAAAATGGCACAATAGGGATAAACACATTCCTAAAAAAATACGTCGTCCACTGATCGGCTTTGGAATGCAGATGAATCCTTAATAGGCTGAATAACTGGAAAACAAATTTCAACAATAGAAATGCCGCACCCAACATAAAAACCAACTCTACCAACCCACCCAGTGTCAACCGTTCTTGCACATCCTGTTCTTCCATATAAAATGAAATCTGTTCACCGACTAGCCCCATGTCCAATCCACGTCGTACAAACAGCGATTTTAAATCCAAAAACGGATATATAAAAGCAAATAATCCACCTATTAAAAAGTATGCCCTATTCAATGAATAGAAAGTTAAGCCTTTCAATAGCCCAACATAACCCAAGTAGATGATGCTCAACAGCAGATTGACTTGTATGATATAGGTTAGCAGATTTTCCATCGCATTAAGATTTGTTATTTTTAATCATATCCATGATTTCCTTGAGCTCGTCCTCAGTTAGCTTTTCCTCTTTCACGAAAAAAGAAACCATCTCTTTATAAGAATTTTTGAAATAATCACCTACAAAAGAGTTCATAAACTTCGCTTTATAATCCTGCTCACTTACCATAGGTTCGTAACGTTTTGCATTGGCATAACGAACAGCTTTCACAAAGTCCTTGCGCTCCAAATTCTTTACAGTTGACGCTAAAGTTGTATATGGCATCTTCTCCCCTTTAATATTATCGAGAATCTCTTTGATAAAACCTCCATTTAGGCTCCAGATAGATTGCATCGCCTGTTCCTCTTGTGCTGTTAACTTTTCCATGTCTAAATCTTTCTTTACTAATCTTTCACTAATCTACGAATTATTCGTAAATACAAAAAAATATATTACATTTTCTAATGATATCCTTCTAAACAGCATCTAAAGCCACTATTCTTTGTAACGTTACAATATGAATCATTAGTTGACGTATTTAAAATCAATCCCATCGAATATAAGATGACTGGCCGAAAATTTGTTATACCTTGTTTTTTATTTTAACTTTCAACTGTATATAATTTTATTTTGGCGACTTGACAGGACGCATTATGATGAAAACATACATGTTCAACTGTGCCAAAAATGAAACTTTAAACAGAAGTAATTCAAAACAAATACAACAAAAAATAAATGGCTAAAAGCATCAAAGCGATCAAATGCCCGCACTGTGGCAGCATAAAAGTCAGCACAATACGTCCCGACTATTACAAATGTGATAGTTGTGGAACAGAGTTTTTTTTAGATAGTGATGACATCAACATCAATCACAATTACAACTATCCACGGAACAATACCGATCAATATAAAGCTATCCGAATCGTATTGTTTGCCGTTGTAGGCTTTATTGCACTCATGTTCGTTATTGGTGTATTGAGTTCTATATTCTCTAAAAAACCAGAACCGAATTATTCGACTTATAGCGCGTCCAACACTGCAGACAAAAAAGAAGAAGCCGAGCCGTTGGAATGGAATTATGCAAGCAACATTTTATTTCTGGACAAAGATAATTCTCCACACGTCGTCGTTGTGGGCAATGTCGGAACTTTCAGGAAGCGATTTGACGAGGGCAAAGACAATAAAGTATATATCGGATTATTTGACCCCAAAACTGGCAAAAAGGAATGGGTAAAGCAGCTGATGGAAATGCCCGTCGAGTTATCAAGTAGCGACGTTAAATTACAGGTATTTGAAGACCAAAACCTTTACATCATCGTCAAATCCAAGTATATCTATCAATTGGACAGAAATAGCCTAACCTACAAAAGTGTCCTTGAAAATTATGTCAAAGATGCACCGGCACTCAGCACTGGCATTGCCAAAGTTGAATTTAAATACGAGGACTATGGCTCTGCCTATCAAATTATCAACAATGAAGGACAAAACTTAGCTTATTATCCGCTGATTAACAAATCAATTCCTGACAAACAACTCTACGATGAAAGGAGAAAAAAACTCCCTAATCCAACGACAAAAACGGAATTCACTTTTTCAAGTAAATCTAGCTCCTATCCGGAGGAAAAAATTCAGTTAATTCAGTACAATTATTACTATCAATATGGCTACCCAAAAGATAGCCCGCGCTTTTCCTGGGATAAAGATTTTGGTGGATCGGGTATTTTTACCGATCGCGATCCCTACAAAAAGGTACTGATCAATCCATGGCAAATTAAGGGAGCCCGCCTGATTAGTTTTAAAGACTTTACACCAGGTAGGCTCTATTTTCAGCCCATCGTGGTTGCTCAGAGTGACAAAACGCTTCTGATCGCGTACAAACCAACACCTGCGGAAGATGATCCGCTACAGATCCAGCTATTGGATATATCGACCGGTGCGATACAGAAAACAATCACCACAGACCTTAAATCTATCTATGGAAATGGCTGTCTACTCAAAGATGGTTTTATTGTCAAAGGGTCAAGCGACTATTATTATTTTGACAATAGCGGAAAACAGATCAATAAATTCGAAGGGTATAATCCCAAATTCGACACATTAAATTAAACATTATGGGACTATTCAATCTTTTTAACAACCAACTATCAGAGGTCATTGAGTGGAAAAATCAAGACCCCCGTTTATTATGGTATAAATTTCCTTCCGAAAGAAATGAAATTAAAAATTCCAGTAAACTTATTCTTGCCCCGGGACAGGGCTGTATCCTTGTTTATGAAGGGAAAGGTGAAAACCTCCTTACGGAGGCAGGTACCTATAATTTAAAAACAGATAACCATCCTTTCTTCACCACATTAGCGCGATTAAGACAAAATTTCGAGTCAGAGCATAAGCTCTATATTTATTTCTTTCGTACAGCTGCCATTGTCAATCAATCGTGGGGAACGGGAAATCCAATCAAATATATTGACCCACAGTATAATCTGCCGGTGGAAATAGGCTTGAACGGTACTTTTTCTTACGTCATCAAAGAGCCGGTACATTTCTATAAAAATATCGTTGCCAATCAAAACACAGTTAACACAGCTGTTATTCAAGATATTATTAACAACCGGATTCCGCAACAGATTGTCGCACAGATTGCGCAGAAAAAATTGGGTTACAACGAAATCGATAGTCAGTTATCTATTTTATCCACGGATATCAAAACAGCGGTCGAACAGGATTTTAACGATCTTGGTTTAGATATTACAGATTTTAAAATCTTAGGTACACAATTTGACTCAAATACACAACGTCGAATTGGTGAAATCGCTGACTTGACGACACAAAATCAAGCCGCACAGCAAGCAGGTTTGAGCTATGTGGAATTGGAAAAATTACGCGCGCTCCGGGATGCAGCTAAAAATGAAGGTGGCCTGGCAGGCATTGGCGCACAACTAGGTGTGGGCATGGAGCTAGGCAAACAATTTGATCTTCAAAAAGAAGAGATCAAAGACAATATACAAGCAGAAGGAGATTTTGTCGAAAAGCTACAAAAACTACAATTGCTACTGCGCGAAAACATTATTACACAGGACGAATTCGACCTGCTCAAAAAACAGATTCTCAACAAAATATAACCTATCATGAAATACATCTTTGGTATATTATTCACAATGGTTATCCTATTCGTGGCCACCTATTTTTTATTGGGGCTTTGGGGTATCCATTTTTTGGATGCTGAAAATTTCAGCAAAATTTTATGGACAACAGGAATTCTCACCTTAACATCTATTATTTTGGTATGCTTCGTCATCTTACCTTTTTTTGGTTCAGGCAAAAACGGAAAATATGAAGACAAGGGAAAAGTTGCCCAACGAAAAATAGATTAATATTTCGGACATAATAAGATAGTGTTAAATTTGAATAAACTATTTGCGTATTTAAGTAAATTGTTATTCAATATTATCCAAAATGACGCAATGATGTCATTTAAATTCCAAAAGAACTTTCAGTTTTAAATATCAAATAGTTAAATTTGTGAGATTAGCATACAAAATCAGATATAAGATAATATATAAACATGTCAGATAAAGCATCTATAAATTTAGACGGCACTTCTTATGACCTTCCGGTCATTGTCGGTACTGAAAATGAAAAAGCAGTTGATATTTCCAAATTAAGAGATCTAAGTGGATTTATTACGTTAGACCCGGGGTACAAAAACACGGGCGCAACAAAAAGTGCGATTACTTTCCTTGATGGTGAAAAAGGCATATTGAGATATAGAGGATATCCAATTGAGCAGTTGGCAGAAAAATCGACTTTCTTGGAAGTTGCTTATTTGTTGATCTACGGAGAGCTTCCGAAAAAAGAGGTATTGGAAAAATTCAGAGCTGACATTAAAAAGCAAATGATGATCCACGAAGACATGAAAAATTTCTTCGCAGGATTCCCTTCCAAATCCCACCCGATGGGCCAACTTTCTTGTTTAGTAGGCGCATTATCTGCATTTTACCCTGAATCTTTAAATCCAAACTTAACAGACGAAGAAGAAGATCAAACGATCATCAATCTTTTGGCTAAAATGCCAACGATTGTTTCCTGGATTCAAAAGAAATCATTAGGTCATCCGGTCGTTTATCCTAAAAATAACTTAGGTTACATAGACAACTTCTTAAACATGTTATTCGGCGAGGTTAACGACGAAAAAACATTCGATCCTGTTGTTATCGACGCCATGCATAAATTGCTTATTTTACATGCTGATCACGAACAAAACTGTTCTACATCAACAGTTCGTATCGTAGGTTCATCTAATGCCAACCTTTACGCATCTGTTGCTTCAGGTATCAATGCATTGTGGGGGCCATTACATGGCGGTGCCAACCAGGCTGTAATTGAAATGTTGGAAGCCATCAAAAATGACGGCGGTGATGCAGAAAAATACCTTGCAAAAGCAAAAGACAAAAATGACCCATTCCGTTTAATGGGATTCGGTCACCGTGTATACAAAAACTTCGATCCTCGTGCTAAAATCATCAAAAAAGCATGTGATGATATTTTAGAGAAATTAGGCGTTCAGGATCCCGTATTGGACATCGCCAAAAAACTTGAAGAAGCGGCATTAAATGATCAATACTTTATCGATAGAAAGCTTTATCCAAACGTCGATTTCTATTCAGGTATTATCTACCGTGCATTAGGCTTTAAAGCAGATATGTTTACCGTGTTATTTGCTTTGGGTCGTCTTCCGGGATGGATCGCACAATGGAAAGAAATGCGTGAAAACAAAGAGCCAATCGGCCGTCCAAGACAAGTGTATGTTGGACATACAGAACGTAATTATGTTGAGTTCTCAAATCGTTAATTCGATTTATCTCCATAAAAAAAGCATCCTTAGGGATGCTTTTTTTATGGAGATAAGGCTTACACAAGCAAAATCTTCTAAATACTGACATCTTTAATATGTCACGATAATCTACTTGTTAAGTATATTTTAATTTTTCCCTCTCGAAATTCCTTGTTTTTCGTTAAGTTTGCGTATTCATTGGACGCTTATTAAAAATCATTATAAATAAGACTTGATAGATACAATACTACATATCTTGGTTCCCATTGCTATTTTTACCTTTATAGCAGCATTTACCTTATTTGCAGTATATGCCGAACGTAAGATTGCCGGGTTTGTCCAAGATCGTCTCGGGCCAATGGAAACTGGAAAATATGGTAGTCTCCAGACCATAGCCGATATCCTTAAATTGCTTCAAAAGGAATTAATCACCCCTTCTTTAGCCGATAAAATTCTCTTTAGAATTGCCCCAGTTATTATTTTCGTAGCAGTCTTTACTGGGTTTGCAGTTATTCCTTGGGCCAAAGATTTTATTCCGGCCAATACACACACGGGACTATTCTTTATCATGGCTATTATCTCCATTGATGCATTGGGAATCCTAATGGCTGGCTGGGGATCGAACAACAAATATTCACTGCTTGGATCCATGCGTGCAATTGCCCAAATGGTGTCTTATGAAATACCGGTCGGGCTCTCACTGATCACAGTAGTAATGTTAACACAGACCTTAAACCTCAATGAAATTGCTATTGGTCAAGGTATTCTGACCAACGGAAGCATCAAGTTTTTAGGTTTTTGGGAAGTCAATGAGATTGGTGGATTCTTCGCCTGGAATATTTTCCAAGCCCCACATTTAATAGTGACCTACATCATATTTTTTATCGCAACACTTGCCGAGTGTAACCGGGCTCCCTTTGATATTCCGGAAGCGGAATCCGAATTGGTTGGTGGTTTTCATACGGAATATGGCGGGATACAATTTGCCTTTATTTTCCTTGCTGAGTATGCCATGATGTTTTTGGTCTCAATGTTGGGCGTAGTCCTTTTCCTGGGTGGCTGGAATACACCGCTCCCTAATATCGGCGCGATACGATTGGCAGACTGGACAACAGGCCTCGCCTGGGGAATCTTTTGGACCTTGGCCAAATCATTATTCATTGTGGGGATACAAATGTGGATTCGGTGGACCCTCCCCCGTTTGCGTGCAGATCAATTGATGAGCTTATGTTGGAAGGTATTGACCCCGTTAGCTTTTGTTTGCATGGCCATTTCGGCCATTTGGAGAATTTTAATTATAGCATAAGATATGATATTTAAAACCGCTTCTCACGCATTTCGTACAGCAATCAAAGGACTATCTTTGACTGTGAAACACTTGTTTGGCGCTCGACGTTCGCGTCAGGAATTAAATATCAAAAACGACAATTACTTTGACCATCAGGAAGGGATCGTCACGGTACAATACCCTGCCGAAAAAATGCCTATTCCCGAAGTTGCACGTTATCAATTGCAAGTGGATATTGACGATTGTATCGTGTGTGATCTCTGTGCCAAAGCATGTCCTGTAGATTGCATTGAAATTGAAGCAATCAAATCTCCAGAAGCGATCGGAAAGACTTCAGACGGTAGCGTCAAACGGTTATATCCGGCCAAATTCAATATTGACATGGCCAAATGTATGTATTGTGGCCTATGCACTGTTGTCTGCCCTACCGAATGTATTGTCATGACCAACGAATATGATCGTAGTTCGCAGAAGTTGACCGATCTGATTTATGGATTTTCGGATATGACCGACGAACAGGTTGCGCAGCGCAAAGCTGAATGGACACAGTTTCAAGCTGAAAAGGAGGCAGCAAAGCAAAAATAAGAACATGGAAATTATTTTATTTTATGCCTTCGCTGTACTGGCAATCGGATCTGCGCTTCTATTGGTCAATCTTAAAAATATAGCCCGCGCCCTATTTTTATTTTTTATTGTCCTCTTTGCAATGGCGGGCCTCTACCTCTTTGCCTTAGCAGATTTTGTAGCCATCACGCAGATCATGGTGTATGTAGGCGGTGTACTGATCCTCATGCTATTTGCCTTTATGCTTTCCAACAAAGAGCTTCTGAAAGATCTTAAGGACAGCAGTGGCACCTTTCTCAGTATGCCCCGATGGCAAGCAATTGTATTAAGCTTGGGTTTTCTGATCCTCATGATTTTTGGTATACGGGAATGGCAGCAATCCCCACCCACATGGATTCAGCAAGCCCGGGAAAATAATACCGAGATTATTTCAACGGATAATAATATTCAGCAAATTGGCTTACGATTTATGACCTTTTATGTATTGCCATTTGAAGTCATATCAGTTTTTTTGATGATGGCGCTTATCGGAGCATCGCATTTATCCAGAAAGGAGCGCGATAGATGATCACACTAACACATTTTTTGGTTGTTAGTGCCTGCATATTCTGTATTGGCCTTTATACCGTACTTTCAAAGAAAAATGCCATTATGATCTTAGTAGGTATCGAACTGATGATTAATGCGGCTATTCTAAATTTTGTAGCTTTCGGTAAATACGATAAAGTCAGCTATGGCGGCCAGATTTTCGCCTTATTCGCCATTGTCCTTGCTGCCGCAGCAGTTGCAGTTGGATTAGCATTGGTTTTGAATGTCTATAGACACTATAAAACCATCAATCCGGATGAAATCAATGAATTAAAAGATAAGTAAGATTGGATCCAGTTGCTCACATATCACCCATATACACCGCGCTGCTTGCAGTAGCCACACCGTTTATTGCCTTTTTATACCAATCGATGGCTGGCAAACGTGATCAGTCAGGAATCATCTCCCTGATCGGCATTGCATGTAGTTTTATATCCGGCGGACTCACTTGGCTCGCCATCTGGAATCATCCGACCGTATCTGCTGAGATCAACTGGTTCACCATTGGTGCTTCTACTTTTAAGGTAGGCATCCTATTGAATAACCTGAGCGCACTTATGCTGTTGCTGGTTCCTACAGTCGCCCTTCCCGTACATATCTATTCGAGAGCCTATATGAAAGGAGACCCGGGGATCCATCGCTACTGGATGTATCTTAGTCTCTTCTGTTTTGCTATGCTGGGACTGGTGGTTATGGACAGTCTCTTGCTCATGTACATCTTCTGGGAATTGGTCGGCTTCGCCTCTTACCTCCTTATTGGTTTTTGGTTTACACGCGAAACAGCTGTACAGGCCAACAAAAAAGCATTTATAGTAAACCGCATCGGAGACCTTGGTTTTCTGATTGGTTTAGCAATCATATTCACGCAATTTAAAACGCTCAATCTGATTGATCTTTTTGGCGAAACGGGATTGATCTATCAATCTGCTGTCACCAATGGACAATGGGTCTCTCCGGTGAACAGTATGGATCAGATTTGGCTCACAATAGCAGGATTGGCATTTTTCCTTGCGGCCATGGCTAAATCAGCTCAATTTCCTTTACACGTATGGCTGCCAGATGCCATGGAAGGGCCAACATCGGTATCTTCGTTGATCCATGCCGCCACCATGGTCGCAGCAGGTGTATTTTTGCTGGCAACCGTATTTCCGTTATTCAACGAAAGTGCATTGCTATTTATCGCTATCATAGGTACGATCACCGCGGCATCCGCAGCTTACTTTGCATTAGGTCAATATGATATAAAGCGCATCCTTGCCTTTTCGACTATTTCACAATTGGGTTTTATGATGGTGGGAATTGGGATAGGAACATGGGATGCCGCACTATTCCATTTGGTCACACACGCCTTCTTTAAATGTCTCTTGTTCCTTTCCGCCGGAGCCATTATCCATGAGATGGCACACCTCAAAACACACAGCCATCTTGATTTCGACCCACAAGACCTAAGGAACATGGGGGGACTGAAAAAATATATGCCCAAAACCTTTATCCTGATGAGTGTCGCATCACTGGCACTTGCGGGGTTTCCACTCACATCAGGTTACCTTTCCAAAGATAGTATCGTGATATCTTCCTTTGAATGGGCTTTATCAAAAGGTGATTTTTACCTCATTATACCAGTTAGTCTTATCGTCATCAGTATACTGACCGCATTCTACATTGGTCGCTTAATCTTTAAGGCTTTTTTAGGCGATTTTCGCATCATGGATCAGGTCAAGGACAAATTACATGGTGCTCCCCTGCACGAGGCCTCAAAAACCATGTTGATTCCGATGTTCATATTGGGTATCTGCTGTCTATTCCCGCTATTTTCTCTCAACCCAGTATCTTATCATGACTCCTGGTTGATGGATGGTCTATTATTGGATGAATATACGTTTGCACCATGTCACAGCGCACACTTGATTATTCCGTTGATCTTATTGATCGGTTCGATTATCAGTTGGGTAGTAGGTTGGAAATGGTACGTACAACATACCTATTCACTTAACACCAATAGTTTGGCGCTGAAAGCGGCATTCAACCAAGGTTATATCAATGAACTCTATCAATGGATCTTTGTTGATGGTACACTGAAAATAGCACGGTTCTGTTATTGGTTTGACCGTTATGTGGTAGATTCACTAGTTGCTTTTATTCAGTTTATCGTCCTATCCCTCTCCAGATTGAGCGTGTGGATAGACAAATATATTGTAGACGGTTTTGTCAATGCTGTTGCTTCTGTTGCCTACTGGACTGGCAACCAGGTTCGCCTGGTACAGAACGGCAAATTACAGACTGCATTGTATTCCGTTTTTCTATTCGTTTTACTTGGTTTAATTTATCTTATATTTTTTTAGGAAATGCCTATTTTATCCTTACTGATATTTTTACCGCTTCTGGCGACGGCGTTTATCCTCGCCCTACCGACACGATACAAATCGAGTTACAAATATATAGCCTTAGCATTCACGGCCGTACAATTTGTGCTTGCCGGTATATGCTATGCACATTTTGATGCCAGCAAGACCGGTGTACAAGATTTGGCAGGATACCAATTTGTTGAACAACTTCCCTGGATTCGCCTGGATCTCGGCTCTATCGGAAAATTAGAGATAGATTACCTGATCGGGATAGATGGTATTTCCATGCCATTATTGCTGCTCAGCGCTTTCGTGATGTTGATGGCAATCGGTGCCTCTTGGAACATACAAAAGAGTCCCAAAGGATATTTCGCCTTACTTATGGTCCTCAACATGGCTGTAATGGGTATATTCTGTGCTTTGGATTTCTTCCTGTTTTATTTATTCTATGAGGTCATGCTCCTGCCGCTCTACTTCCTGATTGGTATATGGGGCGGGGCACGACGTGAATATGCTGCCATAAAATTCTTTCTCTATACCCTTTTTGGTTCGGTATTTATGCTATTGATCATTGTAGGCTTATATTTTTCGGTTATAAACCCCGAAACTGGGGCACATACCTTCAATATGATTTACATGATGAATCCTCAGAATTATTTAGGGGACTCCATCTTTGCCTGGGATGGCTATCAGGAAATATTAGGTATTTCGGCCAGATTAGTTGGCTTTGTGGTGCTCTTTTTCGCTTTTGCGATCAAAGTGCCCATCGTACCATTGCACACCTGGTTACCTGACGCACACGTTGAAGCCCCCACACCTGTATCCATTATTTTGGCAGGCATCCTGTTGAAAATAGGTGGCTACGGCATTATCCGTATCTGCTATAGTATCTTCCCCGACATGGCCGCCCTGTCCAATTGGTGGCTTGGTCTGATCGGCGTCATCTCCATTATCTATGGGGCATTAAACGCCTTAACTCAAAAAGATTTAAAACGGATGATCGCCTATTCATCGGTCTCCCACATGGGCTTTGTATTGCTTGGTATAGCCTCATTGACAGCCGAAGGAGTTTCTGGTGCCATGTTCCAGATGATCTCCCACGGTTTTCTATCCGCAGCACTTTTCTTTCTTGTTGGCGTTGTTTATGACCGTGTGCATGATCGAAACATCTACAGCTTCAGAGGACTGGCACAAATTATGCCCAAGTATACCGGTTATGTTGCTGTTGCTTTCTTTGCTTCATTGGGACTTCCTGGCTTCTCCGCATTTATCGGTGAAGCATTTGTTATCATCGGTTCGTTCAACGCCGCCAGTGTAGGTACAGGCCTTCCACGCTGGATGGCCTTAGCAGGTTCAATTGGTATTCTCTTGAGTGCAGCTTATTTGTTATGGACACTTCAACGGATGTTTTTTGGAGAGATCAGACTCAAAGGTGGCGAATCTTGGGCCAATGCATTGACCGATGTCAACAGCCGCGAACAGCTGATTCTATTTCCTACCTTGGCTCTTGCCCTTTTACTGGGTATTATGCCATCCTTGGTATTCAGCAATCTAAATGCAAGTGTATTGAATCTCGTTAGCTTTATCCAACAATTTATTTAATTCAGCATGCTCGCATTCAGTCCATATATCAGTTCATTTATTGATCAAATTCTCGTTAGTATTCCCTATTTCAAACCGGAATTAACGCTGATCATTACTTTTATAGGTAGTATTATCGCGAGTCTTTTCGTCGATAAATACTGGGACAAAGCATCTTTTACGATTACAATAGCTGGATTATTGTTGAGTGGTTGTTATCTATTGGGACAGGGGCTCAGTCATGTGGACAGGATTGGGTTCTTCGACATGATCCACATTGATACATTCGCAACATCGGCACGCGTGATAATCCTGCTGTCGACCCTACTGATTACGATCTTTATTCAACAACGTCATCAGCATGATCGTCCTTTAGGAGATTTGTACGCCGTACTCTTGACCGCGACCTTAGGGCTGAATCTTTTGACCATGTCGAGTAATTGGCTGATGATCTTCATTGCAGTAGAAACCGTATCTATCAGTTCCTACATTATGGTTGGTTATTTTTCACCCAATAAAGCACAGTCCGAAGCAGCGATGAAATATGTACTCTTTGGGTCGACCTGCGCTGCCGTTATGCTCTATGGCTTATCTTTGCTATACGGTTTCACGGGAAACTTAAATTTTGATGCGCCAAGTCATATCGCGGGTCTGATGGAGGCTCCTCAGTTAATGATTAACATTGCCCTCCTATTTCTGCTGACCGGTATTGGTTTTAAACTGAGTTTCTTTCCTTTTCACGTTTGGAGCCCTGATGTTTACCAGGGTGCCCCGACAGTGATCACCACTTACTTGGCGACTGTACCGAAAATTGCTATCGTCGTACTTCTGTCCAAGCTTCTCGCGGCCTGGCTTGCTGTATCCTTTTATTTTAGCGATTTTCTGGCTTACGCTATCATCATTATTGCCATTGCAACCATGTTGATCGGTAATCTGGCAGCCTTGCGTCAACAAGATGCCAAGCGCATGATGGCTTATTCTTCTATCGGTCATACAGGCATATTGTTGATGGCCGTATTAGTCTATCAAAATAATGAATCGAACGTCTTACTATTCTATTTATCAATTTATGCCCTGATGAATATCGCTGTCTTTATCTTTATTGACATCATGGAAACGAATCTGGGCAGCACTTCAATTGACACTTATAAAGGATTGGGTAAGCAATCTCCCCTATTGTTCACCGCTTTTTCTTTAGTCCTGATCGCTTTGATCGGTTTGCCTCCTACCGCTGGATTTGTCGGTAAGCTACTGATATTTTCAAAAGTATTCGAACAATACCAAAACTTCCAATCCTTTGGCCTGCTTGCTTTATTAATCGTGGGAGCCCTAACCTCGGTGATTTCCCTATTTTATTACTTTAAGATTCCATTGAACGCATTCTTAAAAGACAGTGTGGATCCATATGCTGGCAAATCCAATCCTTTGCTTCTCGGTATTGGCTTGCTGTGCACCCTTTTGGTGATCTTGCTTGGACTGTTCCCGGACACATTGCTTTCTATTTTTTAAAATCATCGCCGTTCTTTTCATAGTGTGACTCATCGCTAATTTTACTGTGCTTATACAGCGCTTGTAGTTAAGGATAACTCCATAATATATTTTATATTTGTACCATGATTAGTGCAATAGCAAATCCCATTTTTCAACGTGCTATCCAGGATTACCACGTATACGATCAGATTGATCATCCAATCCAGAATCCGTATGACAAACAATCCCTAGAACATCTCCTGTACTTAAAGTGCTGGATTGACACCGTACAATGGCACATGGAGGATGTTGTACGTAATCCTGCCATTGATCCCAAGGACGGATTATATTGGAAACGACGCATCGATGAGTCTAACCAGTACCGCACGGACACGGTAGAATATATTGACAGCTACTTTTTGCAGAAATATCAATGTATCGAAGCATTACCTTCAGCAAAGATCAACACGGAAAGTCCGGCTTGGGCCATCGACAGATTGTCCATCCTCGCTTTAAAAATCTACCACATGGAGCAGGAAACACTCCGTTCAGATGCCACAGCAGCGCATATCTCTGCCTGTCAGGACAAATTGAACATCTTGCTGGAGCAACGTATCGATCTTTCACAAAGTATCGACGAATTATTGACAGCTATAGAATCGGGTGAAAAATACATGAAAGTTTATAAGCAGATGAAAATGTATAACGACCCCGAACTGAACCCTGTACTTTATACCTCCGGAAAATAAGGACATGCCACTACCGCAGCGAATTATAATAACCCGATTTTCGGCCATGGGCGATGTCGCCATGGTAGCTTCTGTATTGAAAGAATTTTGCCGGCAGTATCCTACGGTGGAGATTATCATGGTGAGTCGTCATTTTTTTGCACCATTTTTTGACGGCATAAAGAATGTTATATTTCATGCGATTGAACCTAAGACGACCCATAAAGGTTTTTTTGGATTAGTTCGGTTAAAAAAGGAGTTGGCACAATATAGTGCAGACGCTGTAGCAGATTTACACTTCAACTTACGTTCGCGCATCCTTGATGTCCTCCTGTCACTTTCCGGCATCAAGGTCAAACAACTGGACAAAGGACGCCCAGAGAAGAATGCGCTGACACGCAAAGAACATAAGGTTAGGCGGCAGTTAAAGTTAACGGTAGAGCGCTATGCGGATGTATTCCGTGCTTTGGGGTTCACCTTTGAACTAAGTCACAAATTAACTTCTGATTTGCAAGATGTACCCAAAGCGGCATTTAGCATGTTCGGCAATTTCGAACGAAAAAAAATTGGTATTGCAGCTTTTGCACAACATCGCTACAAAATCCTTTCACAGGTAAAGATGGAACAGATCATAGACTATCTGACACACAATGGATATGATGTATTACTCTTCGGGGGAGGTAAGGAAGAGTTTCAAATCGCACAAAACTGGACTGAACGTTTTCCAAACACCTACAATACCATTGGAAAATTTACGTTGAGAGAAGAACTGGATATCATATCCAATCTGGATTTGATGATCAGCATGGATTCGTCAGGGTTGCACATGGCTTCATTGATGGGCGTAAGATGCCTGTCGTTATGGGGGGCAACACATCCTTACGCAGGATTTACGGGTTATGGGCAGCAAGCTGAGGACTGTATCCAAGTGGAGCATCCCAACCGCCCTAGTTCCGTGTATGGCAACAAACCTTGCGATTGTGACGGTACAGAGGCAATTGATTTAATTACACCGGAAATGGTGATCGAAAAAATAACAGCGATAAGATGAGGATAGGATTTGATGCAAAGCGCTTTTTTCTGAACAAAACCGGTCTGGGTAATTACAGCCGTGATCTCGTTCGTATTCTGGAAAAATACGTCCCGGAGAACGAATACATCAAGTATACTACAAAAACTGGAAATTACGATATTAAAAATCCGGACCTCGAAAAGACAACCCGCCTGCCAGAGGGATTTATTAATACAAGATGGCCTAACCTGTGGCGACACAGACGTATTGTCCATGATCTTAAGAAAGATAAAATAGACATCTTTCATGGCTTATCAGGAGAAATTCCTTCTGGTCTTGCCAAAGCAGATATTAAGTCTATCGTAACAATCCATGATCTAATTTTCATGCGGCATCCGGAGCTCTATCATCCCATAGATCGCTGGATTTACAAAAAGAAATTCAGACATGCCTGCGTAGCTGCCGACCGTATCATTGCTATAAGCGAGTGTACAAAAAATGACATTATTGATTTATTTCACATCCCTGAAAATAAAATTGATGTCGTTTATCAAGGATGCCATGAATCCTTTAAAACAGTCAAATCCGAAGAACAAAAAAGGGCGATCAAAGAAAAGCTTGGTTTACCACAAGAATTTTTGCTTAATGTTGGAACAATTGAAGCCCGAAAAAATATCTTACCTGTAATAAAAGCGATCAAAGACCTGGCTATTCCGTTAGTTATCGTTGGCAAACCGACACGGTACCACCAAGAAATCATGGAATATATCGGGCAGAATAAGCTGGAAAACAAGGTGTTTTTCTTTCAGGGGCTTGCAATGGAAGAACTGGCAATTTTATATGCCGCAGCCTCCATATTTATCTACCCTTCTATTTATGAAGGCTTTGGTATCCCCATTATAGAGGCACTCTATTCGGGCACACCGGTTATTACAAGTAAAATGGGCGTATTCCCAGAAGCTGGTGGACCTTCATCCTGTTATGTAGATCCTACAGACATCTCCCAGATGTATGATGCGATTAAATCCTTGCTCGAAGATACATACAGACGTCAGGAAATGAGCAAAAAAGGATTAGAATTTGTACAAAAATTCAATGACGACCGTGTCGCACAGCAGATGTCTTCAATTTATTCGGCCCTATGAATTTAACGGGTCCTGCCCCGTTGAAATAAAATATTTTTTCAATACCCGAAGTGAAACGGCATCTTCCTCGCGTTGATCCATAAAAAGTCTTACATAATCATTAGCATTTTTCACGATTGCTTCGGCTTTATCCCCATGCTCAATAAAATAGTTAAGCTTGGTCTCTAGATCTGAGTAGTCTTCTTTAATACAAATAAAGTGATGATCCGGTATTAGTGTACCTTCCATAAACCAAGTTTCATATTTCGGCATTGGCATAACAGCGATCGAATTTGAGGACATAATCCATTTCAAATTTGTCGCTACATCATTCCCCTCCAAAGCCAATATAAATTTATAGGAAAGATGTCCTGTGATAGAAAGGTAATCAGGATCTGAAGTTTTGAATGCCTTCTTTAGATCACATAATGGATGGTCATAGTATTTTTCAAAAAATATCCGGCGATGTGTTTGCGCAAACATGCTTCGCCCCACCAGTATGTCTTTCTTTTCACAAAGTGGAATATGGTCTTCAATAAAATTAAAATGCCGACTCTTATCTAAATTTAGCAGCACCGAGTTAGCATTATCTCCAGCAATGGGCCTACTTTTTACAAGGGCCGGATTTGATGGAATATCAATGATATCGCCCGGCAAAATTTGAAATTTCAGTTCTTGGCTAAAATAATTCAAATACTGTTTACTATCAAAATAGTAAACCCTGATTCTTTTGGGAATTCGGTAATCCTTAATGCGTATAGCATCGTTTGATAACGTTCGCCCCGGTGTCAATTTATTATAATAGTTGACTCGAAACTCCAACCATTCTGATCGGCTTCCCCAATTCATTGTTAATATTTTCCGCGCCTTTTTCCTAAGAAATGTCTTTGGTATTACCTCACTGCAAAACACTTCCAGATAATAGAAGAATTTTACATTTTTATTCTTAAAGAAAAACTTCTTGTAATTTAAACTCATGACATAAATAACAATATATCAAGCAATGCGCCTCTATTTGTCTTTGGGTTTGATAACTGGTGTATTCAGCTGCATTTTTTTCCAATGCAATGATCGGTCACCATAAATTAAAATCTTGCTTAATTTATATTTGAATTTCAGCAAGCCTCGATAATCATCTATTATACGACGAAACGGCACTTTGGGGTCTTCTTCCAATACCATATTAATTGCCTCAGTATAAACTGTGGGTCCGGTCATCTGATGTACATCATGGAGATACCGATTCTCTTCGATGTTTCTCACGATCAACTCAATGGTTTTCTTTAAAAAAGGATGGCCTTTATCATAGATCAGGGCCCATTGCGCATAGAGACTTCTGTTGTTCTCATGTGCGATTACGGCAATATCCTCCGGTTTAATGACATCATCCAGGCGGCCGATAATATCACTGTCCAAATCCAAATAAATCCCCCCGTGAACGTATAAAACAGCATACCTAAAAAAATCCGCTTTGGCGGCCCCAATTTGCAAACGGGCGAAAGCGTCATAAGTACGTTGGTCAAAATATTCTCTAACAAGATGATCAATTTGCGTATCGTCAAAAAACTCTCGCCGATAGCCCTTATTCCGTTTCAGGAATCGCCAAATATAAAATTTAGTCAATAAAGGGATCTTATTTGTTTTAAAAGTCTGATATATAACCTTTGGAATCGCCACCTGAATTAAAAAGTTAAAATAATGGAAATAAATAGCGTAAACAGGACGACAAAAAAATCTTGAAATCGTCTAACTGCAAAAATAAAGATATATCCTTAAAAACGTTCTTTTTTCATATATTTAGTAAACTAAATTCTGCTTATTTTAATAAAAATTGTAAGATACCCAACAATTTATTTTTTATATTCTATTACAAAAAAATATGTAATATATTTGTCACAAAATACTAAAAGTCCTAAGAAGTTGTGGTCTTAGTTCAGAAAATCAAATGTCATTTTTTTAAAAATATTGTAACGATATAAAGATCTACTACGTTATAATATCATATGGTCCAATTTTCAATTATATCATAAACATTGAGTCAAAAAATAAGCGCTTTAATTATCACATACAACGAGGAAAATAATATAGACGAGGTTCTTCAGAGTATGGAATTTGCAGATGAGATTATTCTTCTGGATTCATTCAGCACAGATCAAACATTGGAACGAGCTCGATTGCACCCAAAAGTAAAGATTTATCAAAATAAATTTGAAGATTTCACCAAGCAGCGGAATTTAGCATTGACTTATGCGAATAATGACTGGATTTTATTTTTGGACGCAGATGAACGTTTACCTGCCGCTAGTCAAGCTGAAATATTGTCAACGGTAAATGATCCGCAAGCTAAGGATGCGTATTACATGTACCGTCTTTTTTTCTTTTGTGGTGAACGGATTAATTTTTCTGGAACACAAAATGACAAGAATTTCCGTCTGTTCAAAAAGAGTAAGGTTACGTATGATACCAAAAAGAAAGTCCACGAGACGTTAATTGTCAACGGGACGATCGGTAGCTTAAAAAATAAAATATGGCATTATTCTTTTGCTGATTATGCGTCTTATAAAGAGAAAATGGTTCATTATGGAGAGCTTAAAGGCAAGGAGCTCTATGCTAAGAACAAGCGATATTCGCTGTTGAGTCACCTAGCAAAAGTATCCTTTAAATTTTTTAAGGCATACTTTTTGAAACTAGGTATTCTTGACGGACGACGAGGATATCAACTTTGCTACTTACAGAGTCTCAGCGTACATGAAACTTTTATGTCGTTGAAAAGAGAAGAAAAAAAATGAAGATTTGTATTATAAGCTTTGATTACTGGAATTACGACCACCATATTGTAAAGAAGTTACAAGAAAAGGGTATTGATGCCTCTCATATTAATATGGGATCCTATCGGTACAAAAGTTTCGGTGAACGGGCTTTCAATGCTATCAGTAAAATTTTTCTTAACAGAAATATTAAACATGTCAAGCGCCAGCAGTATGTGCTTGAGTCATTGGCAAAATTAGGTCCACAGGATAAAATACTTGTATTGAATCCTCATACGCTGGATTACAAAACGATTAAGCAGATCAAATCATATACCCCCCACTTAATATCCTATCTATATGACAATCTAGAGCGTTTTCCTGTAGAAGACAAATTGGATCTGTTTGATAAGATCTATTCTTTTGAAGACAGGGACGTAAAAAAATATGGCTTTGAGAAGATCACCAATTATAACTATCTTTCTGATCATCCTCTTCAATGTGATACTATTGAAAACGACTTATTCTATATAACATCCTATGACAAAAGACGCATTAAATTGCTCCGTAAATTAGCGTCCCGTCTCTCTACAATGAAAATAAAAAGCAAAATTATCGTGGTGGGGAAACAGGTCTGGAAAGAGAAATTACGTAATTTTATACTCAAACCCTCGGGCTATAAATTGATTGAATTTAAAGATAAGCCGCTAGATGGAAACATTGTTCTGGAGGAATATAAAAAATCTAAAGTTATTATTGATTTAATGCGCGATGGACAAGAAGGCCTAAGCTTCCGCATTTTTGAAGCAATGGCTTTTGAGAAAAAGATTATTACAGATAATGTATCCATACAAACATACGACTTCTATAACTCAGCGAATTTTTTGATCGTTAACTATGATCTTTCTAATATCGAAGATCATTTCTTCACTCTGTCATATCAAAAGATATCCAAAAGTCTATATCAAAAATACTCACTTAATCATTGGGTGAATCATGTTTTTGGAATTTCTCCAACAAATGATTGTTCAAAAATTGTCTATCCTCCATTGAATATCTCCAATTAATAAGCTAGATCAATTTTCCAAAATTCGATAAATCCAGTTGTCAAAGTTATATTTATCCAATATTTGTGGGTTAATTGGACTATAAGGTATGTTTAGAAATTCGCTTAAAGTACGCTCTTCATGATTTAGGACATAGATATTATGTGGGTGATAGAAGTCATAGTTCATTACTTCCTTATTATTGGTAATTAATTTTCGTTCATAACCAATTGCTTCAAAAACTCGAAAAGATAATCCACTATGAACGTCCACTAAAAAATCAACGAATATCTCGCTTTTCAGAGCTAAATTGATATTTTCCAGATATGTCATTGGCTTATTAATAAAAGTAATACCATCTAAAATATACTCTTCGCTCAAATTTCTATCCCCTGAATACAAATAGAAATTGGGGATACCGTTATTTTGAACAATAAATTGGATTGCCTCTTTGATTTGTGGCCACCTAATTTTCATAAAGGTTCCTACAAAAAAGAAAGTAGACAGCGTGGGTTTTATTTTATTTTGACCTAAATGTTCAAAATAGAAATTAGTAGTTTGTACAAATCGTTCGTCTTCCAATTCAACATCTTTGCTATCAAAAACAAAAAAACGATCAAACTTTGATACAAGTTTCTTAACAGCCGGGTAACGATTAATTCCGTCCCATTGGTAAGCGATCATCTTGTTTGTTTTCTTGCTAATTTGATCAATCACTTCTTCGGGATAAATGTCAGCACGAATTAACAAACAGTAATCAGCGGAACGATCCAGCTTTTGCAAACGGCTCATAACATCACTTCCCAAAGCTTTAAATTTTAATCGATTTTTGTATCCTTTATCCCTTAGAATCGTTTTATGATATAAATTCGAAAGCCTATCCCAGATATTTCGGTACTTAAAAACATCATCATCATAGCTAATATCAATAACGTCAAATCCAAGCTCTTCTAGCCGATTTATCAGAACTTTATAAATACTAAACGTTCTTGGCATTCCAAGAATAATACTCTTTTTTACAGATTCCATATATTACTATTCATCCAGAAGATATAGTATAAATATTCTATTTCTTTTTAAAGGCTCTTTTAATAAAATAAAAGAACCTTCTATACCATGTATTATAATACTTTCTTTTATATAATGAAGCTTCGTTTACTTTCTCTAAAAGTACATCCATAGTCAGCCCATGATTCTTATACAGCTCATAGTGCTTTATATAGAGATAAAGCGATGCCTCAATAAACGAATTATTTTTTTCATTTAAATCAGTTACTGAATTCTGAGAATTTCGTCTGCGATAGAAAAAAAGAGGTTTTTCGATTTTACGGAAGTAAGGATATTTATGTAATAGTCGAATCCAAAATTCCCAATCTTCTACGTAATTTAATTTTTCATCATACATGCCCACACTTTCAAACATTTCAGCTCTAATCATCGCTGTAACAGTCAAACAATTGCCCGATAACAAGCGTTGGAAATCTAATTTTGGTAACTTGAATATACCTGATTGTCTTTCAAAAAATTGAACTTGAGTATAAACAACACTTAACGTATTATTGTCATCCATTACATGGGCACATTCAGAGATAAAGGTTTTAGCTAGAAGATCATCCGCATCTAAAAAAACGACATATTTTCCTTGAGAACGTTTAAATCCATAATTCCTTGCTGCAGAAACACCTTCATTCTCCTTGCTATACAACTGAATCTTTTGATATTGATTTGATATCTTTTCTAAAATTTCCATCGTACGATCTGTTGAACCGTCATTGACTATAATAACTTCCAAGTTTTCATAATCCTGTGAAATTACAGACTCAACTGTATCCTCTATGGTTGATTCGTTATTAAAAACTGGTATTATAATACTAACTAAATTGTTATTCGACATTACATTAGATTTCATCAGTGTTTAATTTAGTACTGAGCCAATTCGTAAAAGAATATTTTTTTAAAATTTCACTACTCGGTGGGCAATATGGTTTATTCAAAAATTCATCAAATCCTATAAGCGCGGACTCGCTTAGGCTATCTATGACAAAATAATTATTAGGATGATAAAAATCAGCGTTTCGGACAGATAGATTTGTTGTAATTACCTTTTTAGCAAATCTAATTCCTTCCAAAACTCTAAATGAGTATCCACTATGCTCAGAAATAACTAAATCTATAATTAAATCCGAGTTAGAAACGTTACACAATTGCTCCTGAAACGAAATAACCTGGGTTGTTAATTCCATATCTTCCTTCACATCATTGGGAATTAACCCATATTTCGGTTTGTTATAAACTACTATAAATTTCACACAATCAAATCGAGCCTTCAGAAATCTGTATATAAAACGTAAATATTCAACTCTGCTTTCATGAAATGTACTCACATAGTAAATATTGTGTTTGTCTAAATTTTTAAAAGAATCAAACTCAAAAGGATAATCAAAATAAAAATTGGGCGAGTATCTAAAATGATAGTCTGGGAATTTTTTGACATCATTCTCATCAAAAACATAAAATCGGTCAAAATAAGAAACGTAATCCAATATTCTTAAATCACGACCTATGCCATCGAAATGAAAGCTAAGCATCAAATCAGTTTTTTGACGCATGAGAGCTATAATATCTTTATCAAAAAAATCTGCCCTAAGAACTAAAGAAAATTCAAATCTCTCACTCGTTGCAATTCCCTCTAATTGTCTTCTTCGATTCAACTTATGTTGTAACTTACCTTTATAGGATTTGTCCCTAAAAACTAGTTTTCTAATGGCATTTAAAACTCTTTGTCCAAAAGAATCATAAGAAAAGGGATATCCACGATCTTGTATATGTACTACATCGTATCCCAAATATTCTAAATTTTCAACAATTAATTTGTATAAATCAAAGCTGTCAGGAGCAACAAGTAAAATCTTTTTTTTGTTATACATTTGTTATTATCAAAAAAATATTTGTTTAAAACCTAACTATATGAACTGTGCTTAACCCCAAATTAACTCTAATCTTTAATCAATAACCATCTATTATACAATTACCTACATAAAATTCAAAACAACAAAAAGTCTCGTTTTCTGCTTTATTTTCCAAGCTTTACACGTGAAAAAGACTTCTATGAATCAACTCCTCTCTCTCTATTTAACGCAATTAATACCCCAAAGTATATTTGATTTCTATTGCCAAATCTATTACAAATGATAAATCTAACAAAACTTAATCCCCCCACGGACAATTCATTTAAGCGGAACGTGAGAAAAAATCCCGTTTTTGTAATGTATAATAGAATAATATCCAGCTTTTAAAACAAAGAATCGACCAAGCTTATTTACGAGTAGGAATTATAACCATTATTATTGGGTTTTCAGAAAAATATAGATAAACAAACTCCTCAAGAATAAAGGCATCTTCCTTCTTTTAAATGAATCCCTTGCTGCTCTTCTTATAAAAGATTTATATTTCTTAAACTTTCTCTGAAACAGGGTATTACCATAAATATCAACTATATTAATCCACCTATCTTCTTCAAATTTATAATCTATAACTCGACTACTTAGTCCACCAATGCTGTAATTTGCAATAACTATTGGTTTATAACTAAATAAAAATTTCGACGCCAACCTTAAATTTAACATGTAATCAGCAGCAACTTTATATTCTAATTCATATAGAAAATTAAAGTCATTAAAAATCGCTTTTTTATAAAAGATTGCTTGATGACAAATATTTTCCTGAAATAGATCTTCTAAAGGTGTTATGCCTCTGTACAACCCAGCTTTAGTATTCATTGTTCCATCCACGTCTCCACAAACCTTTACATCTCCATAAACAACAGCAGCATTTGTATCATACAATATACGATGCATATCACTTAAAACAGAATCAGCATACAATGTATCATCACTTCCCAAAAAATAAAACCATTCCCCTTGTGCTTGCAAAATAGCCTTATTCATCGCATCATAGACACCCGAATCTTGCTCTGAGTAACAAATTATTCTATCGTCTAGAAATCCCTTAACTACTTCAAGTGTGTTATCAGATGATAGTCCATCCTGTATAATAATCTCAAAGTCTCTAAGCGATTGATTTAAAACACTACGAATACAATTTGCTATTGTTTGTTCGGAATTGAACGTGGGAATAATAATCGAAAAAAATGCCATCTTATTTAAAAAAATTTAATATTCTAGTAAATAGCCCCTTCTTCTCAATTGGTTTAATATAATTCATAATATGTTTCCAGTCATCTCCTAGCGGTTGTTCATTTTCATCAATGCGCTCTCCAATAAATCTAAAATCTTCCCTCGCTATAGGAAAAGGCTGTCCTTCAAAAAATTCGTCATGTACGGTTTTAGATTCGTTAAATCTGTCATGTATAGATTCTAAAAAAGATTGGTCAATCCCGTACTCTTGGGTTTCTTTTTGCATGACAAACTCTTTTATTAATTTTATCATTTCCAGTTCCCCCCCTCTTATACCCCACATTCCCGCTAAAATTCCAAGTTTACTTGCCCCAAAAGGTATATGATGAAAAGGATGATCACGCATAACATGTAATACTGTATTATCAACGATCCACTCTTCAACAGCCAGAAACTCTCGTTCTGAGACCCTCGAATCAGCATCCCGAAAAACTACTCTCGCACAATCTTCCAAATCAGCAGCATAAAAGCGCCAAAAAGAAGGATGTATTGATTGATCTTTTATCAAAATCAATTGTACATTTCTATTAGACAATTCCTCCAATATCTCTGCAGGTACAGTATCGTCATGATAAACAATCATTTCCCAATCAGGATAAATCGACGGTATTAAATCTGCATTCTTTATCATTCCTTTTGTATATATCGGAAGATGTCCCCAAAGACTAAATGATATATAATTTGCCTTTCTCATTTTAATTGATCAACCCTTATCGAAAGAATACCCCAAAAGTATATCAAGCATATTTCTAACGCAAACAAAGCTACTGTTTTTCATGCCTAAAAAAAAACAGTCGTCAACTTTCGAAATAAACTTTAGATCCATTTCTATTTTTCCTATTTTTATCGAACATCACAATTTCTATTATCAATGAATATTATCTCACCATCTGTTACAGTATTTATGGCGGCTTATAATGCAAGCAAATATATAGAGGTAGCGGTAAAAAGTATTTTAAATCAGACTTATCAAGATTTTGAATTATTAATAGTTAATGATGGTTCAACCGACGATACTAGTGAGATATTAGAATCCTTCAAAGATGAAAGGATCAGAATCATAAACAACTTAGAAAACAAAGGGTTAATTTATACCCGAAATATCGCATTACAAGAAGCTCGAGGACAATTTATAGCTATCATGGATAGTGATGATATATCCTATCCAAACCGTTTAGCAATACAGATTGATGCATTTAAAGACAAACCAGACTTAGCTTTATACGGAGGACAAGCCAAGATGATCGATGAAAACCAAGAGGAAATTGGTTTCATCAAAGAATCCGAAACCAACCCTAATCTTTTAAAAGTAAAACTACTATTTCACAATACTTTTGTCCATTCTTCTGTCATGATCCGAACATCTGTTTTTAGAGAATTTGGAGGCTATCAGGAACCATTCGCAGAAGATTATGATTTGTTCCTTCGTATTGCGCAAAAATATGCTGTTGGGAATTCTAGCGAATTTGTTATTGCTTATAGATGGCATGAAAGCAATATATCAAGAACAGAGGGCGAAAAAATAGTTAAACAACTTCTACCTATTAAAGGAAAACTGTTAAAAAAGATAGGACTAAAATCAACTATCAGTCAGCAAAAAATATTAACAAATCCCTATCTCTGGGATGATGTGTCGATCTATGAGTATCAGGAGCTGTTCAGATCTCTATTGTCATATAATAAGAAAGAAAAAGCATTTAATGAGCAAATATTGGAGGGAATAATTTTTGATAAATGGTACAATGCAGTAATACATTTAGGAAGAGCTAACACATTAAAACTTTTTTTCTCTAAGCCAATGTTTAGATGGAAATATTGCACTTTCAAAAAAATAAGAAAAACGTTTAAGAAATCTATAAAAAGCATATTTAAATCTAAAAAATGAAAGTAGTCAAATTTTTAGGAGGATTAGGCAATCAAATATTTCAATATGCATTCTTACTGGCTTTACAGCAAAAATTCAAAACAGTAAGGGCTGATCTCAGGCAGTTTGAAGATTATCCGCTACATAATGGGTTCGAATTAGAAACTATCTTTAATATTAATCTTACTCAGCTCAGCGCATTTGAAACAAATATTTACACTACCGAAAATAATAAATGGCTATGGCGAAAATTAAGGCAAATATATAGAACGAAAAATATCTGGCATGAAGAAACGTCTTTTTTTTCCTATTCAAAAGAGATATTTGAGGATAAAAAAAGCCGCTACTATTGGGGATACTGGCAACATATAGATTATATCACCCCAGTCACTCACCTGCTTCGTCGGCATCTTAAATTTCCTCCTTTTAAAGATGCTGAAAATATACGTATACAGCATTTACTACAACAGCAAAATGCAGTGTCTTTACATGTTCGTAGGGGAGATTATTTGCAAGAACCCTTATTTAAAGATATATGCACAGAAGAATACTATCAAAAAAGTGTACAGTATATCCTTGAAACGCAAGAATCGCCGTTATTTATTGTATTCTCAAACGATATTGCCTGGTGTAAATCCAGATTTAAAGAATTAAATACAATTTTTGTAGAGCACAACACAGGCTCGGATAGCTTTCGAGATCTACAATTAATGTCATTGTGTAAACACCATATAATTGCAAATAGCAGTTTTAGCTGGTGGGGAGCTTGGTTAAATGAGAATCCAGATAAAGTTGTAATATCGCCAAGAAAATGGATAAATGATGATACAATAGATACCACTGGGTTGATTTTACCGACTTTTGTCACATTTTAACTCACCTAGATTCTCTAATGATGCAATTATTTGAAAATAACCCCAAATACGACATTGTCATCTGCGTCGGCCCACAACACATTGAAATTGCGAAAGTTGTGATCAATCAGGTTAAGCGTTTTTTTCAGGCGAAACAAATCTATGTTATAACAAACGATTCTCATTTCGAAAAATTTCAGCCACTAAGTTTAACGAATTTAGTTTTTGTTAACGAAAATGAATTATTTGACGGATTCAATTTTCAATCTGTCGCTGAATTTCTAAGACAAAAAATAAATAATGGAGATCGAGCTGGCTGGTACTTCCAGCAATTCTTAAAAATGGAAGTTTCCAAGATTATTCAAAGTGATTATTATCTCATATGGGATGCAGATACCATTCCATTAAAACCGATCAATTTCTTTGACAAGGACGACAAGGTATTGATCCATAAGAGTGAAGAGAATCACAGCCCTTATTTTGAAACATTAGAACATATACTCGGTTTAAAAAAAACAGTCAACTACTCGTATATATCAGAACATTTTATGGCCCAAACAAAGCTTATGCAAAAACTGCTCCTTGAGCTGAGCACAAACGCGGGTGCTCTGGCTTGGCCATATTATATACTTGAAAATATAGCAACAAAAGATATATCACTTTCGGGATTCTCAGAGTATGAAACTTATGGTAATTTTCTTAACTCAACCTACCCCAATAGTTTTCGGCTACGAACCTCTCCTTCAGAATTATTAAATACGACTAGAAACGGTAGCATGATTTTAGGCACTTTGCCAAACACAAAAGACCTCAAATTTTTAGAGGCCTTAGGTCTACATTATGCAACATTTGAAATCTGGCAAGATTTTAATCCTAAAAAGATTAAAGGCAACAAAAGACATATTGCCTTATTTTTTTTCTTGGAAAGATTTCCACTGATAGGATCTCTGAGTAAATTAATTGCAAAAAACTTTAAGAAAACTTATTCATTACCTCCACAACCTTAGTAATATCCAGTTCCGTATGTCCATAAGAAATAGGAAGGCTCAATATTGTTCGATGAATTTCCTCAGAAATAGGATATCCCGTATTTGATAAAATCCCACTCATAGCTTTCTGGTGGTGTGGAGCAATAGGATAATGAATTTCTGTTCCAATACCATTATCTAATAAATACTGTTTTAACCGCCCCCTTTCAGGATGACGTATCGCAAAAATATGGAAAACATCCTCCTGTCCGGTTTGCACTGTCGGAAGTATAAAGTCAGACTTTAACTCTCTCAAATAGACTGCTGCCAGCTTCTGTTTATGAGCTGTAATTTTGTCCAAAAACTTTAATTTCACAGACAAAAAAGCAGCCTGTAATTCATCAAGCCGGGAATTATAGCCCACTTCATCAAATACATATTTAGCCGAAGAACCATAATTTCGTAATGTACGAATGGATTGATTTAATCCCTGATCTTTACAAGTGATCGCTCCTGCATCACCCAAGGCGCCTAAATTCTTTGTTGGATAAAAGCTAAATGCGCCAAAATCACCAAAGGATCCGGCCTTTTGTCCATTGTATATGGCACCGTGCGCTTGTGCACAGTCCTCGACGATCCTCAAATCATATTGATCCGCTAACCGAAGAATTGGATCCATGTCACACATTTTCCCGTAAAGGTGGACAACCAAAATAGCTCTCGTTCGCGCTGTAACAGCAGCTTCAATTTTTTTCGGATCAATATTGTAGGTATTCACATCTGGCTCAACAAGTACGGGTTTTAGACCAACCTGCATAATGGCAAGTATTGAAGCAATATAGGTGTTAGCAGGAACAATCACCTCATCACCTGGATCAAAACCAAAATAACGTAAGGACAAAACCAACGCATCTAGTCCTGAAGCAACTCCGATGCAATGCTCCACACCACAATAGCTCGCAAATGATTGCTCAAATTGCGTAACCTGTTTTCCCAAGATATACCAGCCTCCATGTAATACGTCATGAAACACTTGGGTATACTCCGCCATAAATTCCTTATTGACCCGCTGTAAGCTCTCGTAAGCGATCATGTATAAAATAGGGTTCGTAAATATAGTCTGTTGAATCAAAATACGCAGAGGCAAGTACCATAAGAATCGCATCCGCCGAAAAGTCAAACATCTGATGCCAATCTTTGGGCTCTAATATGAGGCATTGATCCGGTGAATCCAATTCAAAAATACGTTCATTATTTCCGTCTTGATTATAAATAGCACAGCTTCCTTTCAAGCAAATTGCAGCTTGAATAGTCTCATGATGCCGATGCCCCCCACGCGTAGATCCATCTACTCCATAGATATAAAATATCCTTTTCACATCAAAAGGAATTACTTTCTCAATCACCGTTAGATGCCCCCGATCATCGGTGAATGTTTTTAAATCAATTTGATAAGCCATTATTTAAAAAAGTAGGATTGATGATAAAATTGTCTAAATTTCCCACGTACATATAGATGATACATACGTCTTAATGATTTTCTAATACGCGGAATTTCATGAGTTTCATGCGCAACAATCTTATGCGACAATGCTTTTATCTCCCGGTCAACACTTGTTAATACTCTTATATATGGCTTGTAAAGAAATTCAATATCATTATCACTAACCATAAGGCCTCCGGCTAGCAAAAAGGAATCCTTTTCCGCATATTTTAAGGCGTGAAAATGATAGAATACTACTGGAAATAGATGCTGACTCACCAATTCACGTCCCCATACCTCACCAACCTTATGTATAAAGTCATACTGCTCCACATTCCAAATAGCAATTCCACCGCCTAAATGTTCCAAGACATGAACTCCCGTAAACATGGATGTCCATACATCTAGATATTTTTGATCGCCAAACCTTCCGGGTTCCCTGCGATTGTAGCACCACTCTATACAAGCTGCACGCCACCACTCCAAAACCCGCAAACCATCGACAGAATTTTTAAAATAAACAAACTGTACACAATAGATACCCCCTGATTCACTGTCATCACATACAGGAGTGTATCTATGGGGAGTAATAATTACTGACGCACCTTTGGCCTCCTCTATTAACACGACAGGGTCCGCATAGAAAAACAAATCCGCATCTAGATAGGTACAGTTTGACAGATCATAATTACGGATGCTATACAAAATAATAGACGGTGTACAGGTCCAGCAATATTCTCCTACTGTACGTGTGGATTTGACAGCCAATAACTGCTCATCTTCAAAATCCGACAGCGGAATAATAGTTGCTTTGGCGAGTTGCAATCTTGTCAATATACTGTAGCACTCATCATCAAATGCAAAAATATAAAGATGAAAGTTCCTCGCCTGTTTTTCGAGTGACCGATACATCGCCAGTCCCCTCGAAAGATACAGTGAGTTAAATAAGGTGCAAAAATTATTCATATATTATGTATTTTTTCAAAACTTCGTTTATTATTATTTGTATTCATATGCAATACCTGCTGTCTCTTGTCACAAACACAATGAAATGCAGAACAAAAGCGTTAATAGTATAAAATCAAAAATTTTAATCATGGACAACAGCAAAAAACTTTATATCATCCGACATGCCAAAGCCGAAACTATCCCCGGAATAAATGACTTTGATCGCGCATTGACATCTGAAGGCATACAACATGCAAAACAGGTGGCGGAGAAACTTGCAAGCAAGCTGACGCTCAACGAAAACAGTGTTGTGATCAGTTCGCCCGCCAATAGAGCCGTACAGACTGCCCGCGTCTTTTTGGATGTCATGGGCTCGCCCCAATTTGATATCCAACTGGAGGAGTCCATTTATGAATGCACCTACAAGCACCTGCTTTCGGTCATCAACACAATTCCAGATCATATCGATCACGTCTTGCTCTTTGGGCACAACCCAACATTGACTGACCTTGTGGAATACCTGACCAGAAAGTCCGCCTATCTCCGCACTTCCTCGTTTGCAGAGGTTAAACTTGATGCCGGCTTTACCTTTCAAATGCTCAGTGGCAATTGCGCCGATCTGGTACAGATCGTAGATTAAAATTCAATTCAAAGAACAAACTTACTTGCCTGTCAACGGTCGTCTTATCACTTCACTGTAACAGATTTCATGGCTTTGTCAATCACCAAAGGCACTGTGATCAAATCCAGATCATGTGAATACACCACAAACTTCTCTACCCAGCAGGGATCGAATTTTTCTTTAAATTCTTTCAATCCTTTGGGTTGACGGAAATAGGTATTATTTTGATATAAAAAGTTGATAAGACGTTCCACAGGCCCCTTTTTCTTATCAAAACCTGAAAAAGGCGCCAAACCCATATTTAAATAAGAATAACCTTCCTCTTTACAATAATCCAAAAACCGGATAATCAATACATCCATATTTCCTCCGGGAGCATCCTGTAATTTCCGTATCAGGTCATAAGTCGCTTCATCAGGTGCATAGTTGGGAATGATATTCAGGAATGCCAAAATCCGGCCTTCATTATCTTCCAATGTAATCACATGGCTATTTTTAATCTTTCCTAGATCGAACATCCCCTGCGAGAAAACTCGTTCCGAACGCTTCATGTCCCTAAGCCAATGATCCGAAACGACCTGTAACTTTTGCAGCAAACCATTCGATAACGGAGCACGATATAGATTGGATACAAATCCTTTCTTCTCGATGCTATTTACTGCATTCCGCAATGATTTTCGTTTCTTGCCCTCCAATGAAAAATTGTCCACATTCACAATTGCCTCTTCACCGATCAAAAATGATTTCTTTCCGAGCTGTTTGAAGATCCCCAAATATTTACCGTCAACGCGATAGTAGGCCGTTTTTAAACCTGATCGGCGGCAGTAACCTTCAAAGGATTTAATCAACTCCTTTATCACGGACTCCCTATCTTCGCAGACCGGCCCTTCCAGGACAATAGCAAAACCATAGCATTTTTTATAGGCAATGAACCCGCTTTCTTCATCATTCAGAAAAATTTCCTTGTCACCATAGGTCTTAAAATAATCTACCGGAGATTTACCATACCGTTCAAGTAACTTTTGAGCGAGTTCTATTTTTCCTTCCATTTCCACTGCAGCTGCCTGACAGGGGTTGACCAGCCAATAAAATAATGCGGAGAGACTCACCACACTGAAAAAATTAATGGAGTACAAAAAATATTGTCCGATGGCTGTCTGCGGCGCCGCCACGTCGCCATTCAACAGCACAAAACTGTGTAATGTACTCCTTACAGCATTCCCAATTGTAAAGTCCATGTTGAAATGCCGGCTATTGAGAAAAAAGAATCCGATGATCCCATACAGCAAAACAACACCTATAGGCCACAAAACCAACCCCAGATTAAGTATTGTCAGTTTACGATTACTGTGTACAAAATAATGCCGCGACGAATAGATTAACATCAATAGCACCAGAAAAGCAAACCAAGCCTCTTCAAAATCAAGTCCTTTGGAAAGGTTGGCAACAATTGAAAGTGAACATAATGCGACAGCAACGTACCAAGCCAAGCGCAGGCCTTTCATTAAAAAGCCCGAACACATCACCAGTAAAATACCGAAAAACAGCACCGCAGCATTGGAGAAGTTCAGTGCATCATAGGAAATAAACTGCTTGAGTACTGTCACACGGCTATGAATTGCCGGCGTCAATACAGAAATGATATTGATGATACCCATCGCGAAAATAAAAACCGACGGAAGGATACGGACGAAAATATTGTCTTTATTGACAAAGAAGCTCATGCCTCCTAATGCTAATGGTCCCCAGAATTCAAACAAACGGTACAACAATGAGATCGAAATCGCCTGTTCTTCCGTATAGCCAAAACTGCTCAAAATGACGACCATCGAAAGCTCAATGAGCCCGATGCCCTTCATTAATGGGGAAAAGCAATACACCAATGTACCCACCGCATAGGCAACGGTACAAGCCAACAAAGACGTATCAAACCCCAGCGCAAGCATGGCAATGTACATATGCAAAATACCCACCAGTTCAATCGCTGTCGCCCAAAGTAAGCTGTGAAATACGGACTTAAAATTGACACCGTTACACCTGAGTTCACGCCAGGTTGTCTCCACGGCAGGAAAATAACGGATCGTTAAATGATAGGCCTTTCCTTGCTGATAAAAGGAGTAAAAATACCACCCAAAAGCAAGCAATAAAGCGGTGAAAGCTGACATTATCCCTACCAATTGCAGATTGAGGCCCGCAATCCCGACAAAAAGAAAAACGAGGAGACAAAGAATAAATAGCGATACCAAGCTAATAACAGCATATATCACGGAAGCTAGATTGGAATTCGAGTCAGAGATTCCCTCCTGATTGACCTCCTTCTTGAAAAACGCCAATGAAGTGAATCCGCCGGCAGGTAAAAATACGCTGATAAAATTTCTTTTCAGAAACAAACGAGTAGCCAGACCAAGTGAAAGTTTTTGTCGCAAAGATTTGAAACTATAGACATAAACCAGTCCCTGCATAGCGATATAGGCGAAAGAAATCACAATACCTATAGCAATCCAAAATAAGGAACTCGATTGAATAAGCTGTAACGAAGAAGCTAGTTCCTGTCGCTGATTGGCAAAAAAGTATAAGGCTCCAAAGATGATTAATAGTCCCAATAAGGATTTCCAGATCAATATTTTGTTCTTCATCTTGCTACTTCGCTACTTTGTTTCTTACTGCTATTTATGTAATGACACCAATTCCTGTAAATAGTCCCAATACATTTTTTATCTATTTAAAAGTCGACACCGATTTTTGCCCGAATACCCCAAGGTGACACCCCCGGATTATTCAGATACGTAAAACGACGAACCACATCCACCCTTAGGATCTTGAAAATATTACTGAGCCCCACACTTCCTTCCACATAAGGTCCGTTGCTGAGCGAAAACAAGCGCGGTTCCAGCGGATTTTTGGGCATCCCGTCAAAACTTTTAGTATACCGATTAGATGCGTCCACCGAACCATAGAGCACTTTCAATGAAGCAATTTCACGTAGATCTAATTTCTTTATGAGCGGTATTTTATTGAGTAAAAAACCATTGAAAGAATGCTGAAGTAATAGCGAAGTGTATTTATCACTCATAAATTCCATGGAATTCATCAGATTATACGAGTTCAACTGATAGGAATAGGTCTGGTTTGCACGATGGATAATCATCAAAGGATAAGGAACCTTGCCAAACTGCACGCCTGATTCAAACACAACGTCTGCGAAACCAAATTGCGAAGCATAGAACCGCTTCTTGGCATTGAAGATAAAACGCTGGTAATTATAATCTCCACCCAAAAGCCCCTTCACCCCCAACTGTGCTGCAAGTGTAAAAATAGGCTTTCCTGTAATGATGATACGGCGATACCGTTTTCCCTGATAAAGTTTCTCTTCGGGGGCCCAGCGTAACTCTGCTGTGAAAGCCGAAGTCCATAATTCCTCACCATTACCCCTCCTGAATGCCCGGCGGTCAAACTCCAATACCCCTGCCGGACTTAAAATCTGATTAAAGAAACCCACTTTAAATGAGAAGTGATTTTCAAATTCCTGAAAATACTCTACCTGCCGACGTTGCAGATAAAACATTTTATCGTTTTCTCCCCTTCTAAAAGACAGCAAAAAATTATCGTTGTCAATAAAATTAAGATCTTGCCCGGGGACTTGAACCTCTTTACTAATCTTTACACTAAGTAACTTGACAGGAAATTTATATACAGACTGCCCATTAAAAGAATAGGTCGCACCAAGATTATATTTCCATCGTTTATCCTTGGTTCCATAAGCGCCGTATCCTTCCAATACCAAGGTTTTGCTAAACAGATCAGTTGTATTCCCTCCAAACTTAAACCGGCTACCTTCTATCGGATTAAAACTATAAAATGAAGGAATAGATCCGATCTCGATCAGCCCCCGTCCATAATAGCCCGATACGATAAGAGAACCCAAAGCCATTAGGTTTTTAAATGACTTTGATTGTTTTAAACTGTCAATGTTCCGGAAAGCCTGCTGCTCCAATTTACTGAGTTTTTCCGGTCTCGCCGTCTCCCAATCAATGGAATTCGGATTTTGAACGCCCCGACCTGTCAGTGCCTTTGCATGCGTCGTCAGTTGTGCCGTATCCAGCACAGAACGGTTGGTTACTTTCTCACCAAATAATCCCATACCGTCCTTAAAAATTCCCAGATCTATTCGAAGCAGCCCCCGGCTGAGAAAAAAACGCTGGGCCTGATCCTGCGAATAATCCAGCACAATATTCAAACCTCTTACCCAATTGATATTGGTCGCTTCATTGATCGACAATTCAGCTTGATCCAGGGCATAAGTACCATCGAGTCGGATATAGATGTATCCTGAAAAGAGCGCATCCTCCCTGTTCCGTGGTTCTACCCTAATTTTGGCATGCCAGGGTTTCGTATCTTTAAGTGTATCGACTAAATAATATTTATAGAAAGAAGGGCCTAATGTCGCAATGGGGCTTAGAAAACGCCTATTCCCGATGGATACATCTGTATCATAAATATTTGTCTCCCCATAGATTTTATCCAAATACTCATCAATACCATCTTCGTCTAGATATTGGTCCACACGGGACTGGTTCTCCCCCAATAATATAAAGGCGTTTCCCTTGGCTTTATCCAATTGGCGCTGACCAATTTTTTCATCCATATAGATGGGTACCAAGGTTCTGCCGGGATACTTTAGGGTATCCGTCCCCTGTTTTAAAAAGTCAAAACGCTTTAACAAACGAGACTTATCCACTTTTTCATTCTGTATGGACAGTGACATGGATAGTTTTTCATATTCACGATAACTACCTTCAGCTGTGTTCAAAGCATTGTTACCATCACGCTTTTCGATCACTTTGCGGATCAGATCGACCGTTGGATTATGTTTATTTGAATATTTTTTTCTTTTGGGTGCATTAACCACCACTTCCTCCAAATTCTGCTGCTCATCTTCTAACCGCACAATAAGAACTTTTCTCCCCTGTGCGACACTCATCGGAAACAGCTGCTTTTTAAAACCAACAGCGCTGAATATTAGCTCCCAATTATCGGGAACTGAGGGTAGCGAAAACAGCCCCTCCTTATTTGTGCTTACAGATTTGGTGGTATTGGAAAGTTTTACGGTTACACCCTGGATTGGCTTTTCGGTTGCGGCATCCAACACTATCCCTGTGAGTGATGCCTCTTGTCCAAGTATTCGAGAAGTAAAGAACAATAAAATCAGTAAAAAACGATATCGCATAAAAAAAACCTTGCATCTAAATTCAGTAAGATGACAAGGTTTCGCTAAAAAAGTCCTAATAAGAATGTTATCTTAATCGAATCGTATTGTATATTGTCTTAAAATCGCGGTTATAATTATGTGGACCCGCCAATACATCGACTTTTAAACCTGCATTGCGATACATTTTAACCAGATCTTCTTCGCCATCACGGCAGAAAACATAGGTTGCTGGAAATTGCCTTAACTTCATGATTTCAGCAAGAACATCATAGCCATTTGCTTTCTGCTTCCAGTTGAGCATCGTGGAAATAGTCACTTCAAAGCTTGCATACTGATCAGGGGACAAATAAGTTACATGACGAATGGATTTTTTTAGGGAATCTGAGAAATTACTGAGAACAAACGGTAGTACGCCCGCAGAAAATGAATGGCCAATCATGTAAATCTGTTCACAATTCCATTCCTTTTTGAAATGATCAATATAACGTTCAAAATCCCGTCCCGCTTCTTGCGGGTCTTTCTTTTTCCAAAAATATTTTTTTGCATCAATCACCAATCGAGGATAACCTTCTTGTGTAAAATAGGACAATAAGCTCTTACTAAAATCATTGTAACCACCGTCACCCGTGATAAATACCAGCATCGTTCGTTGTTTGTTATTGCTATCCTTAAGCGGTATGACATAATTTGGAAGATTCTCCGCCCGTACGCTTGAACATAAGCAAAAAAACAAAAGCACAAGCAGCCTACCTGCTTTAAATTGTTTGGTTTTCATTTCACTAAAAAATAAATTGCGTATATCAATTGTTATTTACTGTTTCTAACATCTTTTATTGGGATCGTCTTTTGAGTTCCATCCATGACATAAAAAAATCCAAGGGTATTACCCGAAATGTTTCCTTCTACATTAGCTGGAACCGCTGACAATAGACCTTTCCATTCTGTCTCCTGAAATAGATTGTAAAGAAACCGGGCATAACGTGGTGATACAGAAAATTTAAACACCATCAGACTATCCTTCTTTGATACCTCATAATTATAGGTACGCCCCAGCAATGTATTGAGTACGTTGGGAGCTCCCAAACGGTAGCTATAGCTAAATGGCAAACGGAAGGTAGAAATATCTTCATCCGAAAAATCTTTTTGCGGCATAATCAACCATTTATTGGAAGATTTCATACCAAACAGATGCTTACTTACCTTGACTTCCCAATTGTTATTTAAACTGCTCTTTTCAACGGGTAAGAAAGCCTTTTCAATAGGTACAGTCGGTATCAATTGGTCCTGGGCTTGATACAGCTTACCGTTTAATGTGACCTGCAGTTCGAAAATACTTCCGACCGTGTCCTTTAGGTCAAATAGTTTACCCATATAAAGTCCTTCCCCCAATTCTTCGAAATCGATGGTATTGGTTCCATTCACGACCCGCACAGTAGCACCCGTAATACCCACTGTCATCCCATTAGAATGCAGTCCATCCAGCTTTTTTAATTGGATATACTGTTCCTTATACATGGTATTAATTCCACCTTCAACGATCATATCATACGATTGACCTTCATCCACTATTGACTTACTACAGGCAAACAGCAGACAACAAACGATAAACATCAAAAACACTCTCATATTAAAATCTCATGGCATAACTGATTGACGGTACCCGTCCCGAGAACGAGTTTTTTTGGATAGCTAAGTTCCCATTGCTATCTTCAGAAAAACTATAATAAAGGGGATTACGTTGATTAAAGACGTTATACAAGCCAAAATTCAACGTATGACGTGTACCACCTTGCCGCTGTTTCCTACTTTCCAAGTCTACTGAGCAATTTAGGTCTAATCGACTAAATGTAGGCATTCGCTGTGAATTACGACTTGAATAAACCGGCACGTAGATTCCCTCATATTCCATAAAACCCATTGGATAAGTTAGCGGCCGACCTGTATGAATCGTATAGAAACCATTAAAATGAATACTGCGCCCCAAATCGTAGGACAGACTGCTTTTGAGCACATGAGGAATGTCAAAATTGGCCACATACTCCTTTCCTTTATTGATACCATTAATCTTCCTGAAAGACCTTGACCAGCTATAGAGCAGGCTACCGGACATATTCCCAATACGTTGGTTTATGGACAATTCCACCCCATAAGCCCGACCCTTTCCCTGCCGCAATTGCGTTTCGATAAAAGGATTGAGAATTAACTGCGCATGGTCAATCAACTCCACTTGGTTTCCCATTTTTTTCCAATAGCCCTCCAATCCGATATTACCTTTATACAGCAACCTGTTCACACGAAAAGAAAGCACATCTGCATACTGCGGTTTTATATTTGGCCCAGCTGGCACCCATGCTTCCAAAGAAGAAAATGCAAGTTCATCATTTTGCAAGAGTTGTAGGTACTGATAGTTTCTATTATACCCCAGGCGAAAGGCATAATCTGTACCTAACTTATATTGCAAAGAAAGCCGTGGTTCTAACCCATAATACGCTTTCCTCTTCTCCGCGTCATTTGCTAATGGTTTGGACTGTCCAGTACCAAGGAGATAATAACGACCAAATGAAGTATTGAAGAAAGCATTTATCCGCGTACCAGCAATAATGCGTAATGCCGAATCCACTTTCCAATTGAACGAGATATAACCAGCATAGTCAAAGGCCTGTGCCCGAAAAATATTGTCCTCGTTGTTATTATTTATAGGTGATATCTCTCCGGGCTTAAAACGGTGCAATGTGCCCTGCAGACCAAAATCCAAGGTACGGTCCAAACCCATAAAATAAGTAAAATCCGATTTCAGGCTGAAATCACGTATTCGAGTCAGCCAAATTTGATTATCTGGTGATTCAGGTTTACTGATATCCAACTTATTATGATAATCACTGAATATCGCAGAGAGGTTCATAAACAAACGCGAACTATGTACATGGTTCCAACGTAAGGTCGAGGTCCAATTGCCCCAACGATTTGTGTTTTTATTCGATGCAGTAACTTTGTCCTGGCCATAATAACCAGATAAATAGATGCGATTTTTATTGTCAAATGTATAATTCAATTTGATGTTATAGTCACTATAGTTCCCCTTTACATTAAACAGGCGGTAATCCGTATTCAGTGCATTAGACAGGCTGGTTCGTGCTGTCGCAATAAAGGCACCTTTTCCTTTTTTAACGAAAGGTCCCTCAGCACCTATTCGCGCGATGAGCAAACTTGCACCACCAAAAACATGGAAGTTATTCGCATCGCCGTCTCTTGTGCTCATATCCATAATAGCAGAAAGCCGTCCACCTAAATTTGCAGGAAGTGCATCCTTATATACCTGTGTATTTTTTAAGATATCCGAATTGAAAACAGATGTCAAACCGAATAAATGCGATGGATTATAGACCACCGCCTCATCAAGCAGTATCAGGTTCTGATCTTTACCGCTACCTCTTACAAATAAATTGCTCCCGCCTTCAGTCAGTCCATTGATACCGTTTTGCATTTGCAAAACCTTCATAATATCAGCCTCACCCTTATAAAAGGCATTTCTACGGGCGCGGGGCCAATTGACTTTATCCGTAAAATGACCTGTATATTGAACCTGCGTGGATGAATCTATATCCACTATAACCTCTTTTAAGTTCAAATCCGCAGGGGCAAGTTTAACAAGTAAGTAACCATCCTCCAATTGAGAACTTAACCGAATAGATCGGGTTTTATATCCCAAATAACTGACAAAACAGCTATAATCACCCTGAGGAAGAGTAAGCGAATAAAATCCATACTTATTACTTAAACTGCTTTTGTTCTTTTCGGGTATCATTAAAGTTGCACCAATCAGACTCTCTCCGCTCAAACTGTCCACAACTCTTCCTTTGATGGTGAACGTTTTATCCTCAGGATAAAAAATCAATGCCCGATTGATCACTGTAAAACCAATTTTCGAGTCCTTCAGCAAATAGTCAAGGACATCTTCCATGCTGGATTTGTCGAAGCTCCTCCCATAAATAATATTCCTGTTAAAGATCTGCTCGTCATAAGACATGGACACTCCATAATTTTTATGAATTTCCGTCAAAATCTGAATAATCTCCTTATTTTTAGTATCAATAGAAACCTGCATATCCGAAAGACTGCTTTGGCCAGAAGATTTTAAACACGTGAAAATAAGCAGTCCGAAAAAAAAGAGAAAACGATACAGAACTATACCCTTCATAGCAACAATCCCAAGCTTCTATTCGTAGATACTGTACCCTTTTTTACTCGCTTTCCATTTCACATTTAAAGTCTTGGAAAGAATCTGCACAATTTCATTCAGTGATTGGCCATCGAAATACATGCTGAGCTTCCGTGCTTTCAAATTGTCACCAACCACAACAATATTAGATTGAAAACGCTTTTCAAGATCCGAACAGATACTGTCCAGGCGTTCATTGGAGTAACTGAGTTTCTGTGCTACTTTATAGTCTTTGCCTAGATCATCGACGGTAACTTTTGATAGTACAGCAGTCTCTTTTTTAAAGAAGCCCTTCTCGTTCTTTTGCAGGATAAGTTCTTTTGCCGCATCCCCTTTTCCTCCACTCAAAGCAACAGTACCTTCTTTCACCAGCACCTCTACATCCCCCGCGAGTAAATTAACTTCGAAGGATGTACCGATATCACGAACATAATTGTCTGCCAGTTCGACCACGAAAGAAGAAGTTCGCACATGCTTTACGTCAAAAAATGCCTTCCCTTTTTTTAATGCAACAACACGCTGCCGATTAAATGTGCGTTTATTAAACGATGCCTCTGCCCCTGCATGCAATACCATTACAGAACTGTCGGGCAGCAATATACGCTCCTGTCCCACTGTTCCATATAATTGGATTTCGTATCCCATCCAGCGGTCAAAGTTCAGGTAGCAGGCAAATCCAGTCATCAATAACACTGCCGCAGCAACAAGTTTCATCCAAGGTTTCCAGATCGTTTTAATAGGTGTAGGCCGCGCTGCTTCATCAGTTGCCGGTACCCGATCCAACCGTTGACTAAATCTGTCCCACTGGCTATTGATATCCACATTTTTATACTGTTCCAATACAATAAGGTCATCAGATAGCATGCTGACTTCATCATATAGCTTCGGATTTTCCTCATCCTCAGAAAGCCAACGTTCAAGCAACAGCCTTTCCTCAGCGGAAATAACCCCATCCAAATCTTTCTGGATCAAGTCATAAGGAATAAATCTTGAAGTATTGTTTTCTTCCATATCTATAAGATAATAAACTGAACAAAAAGTCCTAATGAAAAAAATAAAAAGCCGATCAGGAGCAATAGATATGTTCTCTGTTTGGCCAATGCTACCCGAATTTTATCATAGGCAATGGTCAAATGATTTTTAACGGTTTTAATGGAGATCCCCAATTGGTCCGCAATTTCTTGCTGTTTCATCTTATCGTACTTACTCATCAGAACGATTTTTCGGCACTGTGGAGGTAAACTCTGCAGTATACTTTCAATCATCAGCAGTTTAGATTCGTATAGCGCGGCGAGATCGGCCTGATCTTCATTGTCTGCTAGGTCCAAATCTTTGATATAATCATTATTTCGATCCAGTAAGCGCTGGTTCTTCTTGAGCTGATTAAGTGAAAGGTTTATCACACTACGTGACAGGTAGGCTCCTAATGATTGATTAATAGCTAGCCTGTCCGCATTTTCCCATAACATCATAAACACATCATTGGCCAGTTCCTCGGCGATTGCTTCATCTCTCAGGTACCGAAAAGACAATGTATACAATTTACGGAAATAGGCTTTATAAATAGTTTCAAAAGCATTTTTATCTTTTTGAACTATTTTTTTGAGCAGGTCAACGTCGTTTGACATAGGACTTCGGTAACGCTAATAATAATCGTGTGTAAAAGTAATCAATTTCCCTGGAGATTTCATCCAATCTATCTAATTTACAACGAATGAAGCCCAAGCGTTAGCTTAACGTAAAAAAAAACAAAACGCCACACAACAAGTAAGTTTCACTTGTGTCCTAAACGATAAAAAAAGGCGGTGTTTTGATATAGCGAGATTGCTATATTTAAATCGCAAAATTATAACACACCGCCATGATAAATTTAAACGTTTTTAGTCAGATTTTATCGCTTATCGACCGCGAATTATTCAAAGATTTAGTTGCAAAGCACCAGAGTGACAAACACCAGAAAGGGATCAACAGCTGGACGCATCTGGTAAGCATGCTTTTCTGTCATTTTTCCTCGGCAGATTCGGTTCGTGATATCAGTAACGGTCTGCGCAGTACAACTGGTAATCATAACCACTTAGGTGTAGTGAGAGCGCCAAGTAAGTCTAATATTTCCTATATCAACACACACCTTACCCATGAACTTTTCAAAGACCTTTACTTTTCTCTTTTGGATAGGCTTTGGCAAAAGGATACTCATTTTCGCAAAGATCTCGGTCAGCTAAAGCGTAAAGTATATCTGATGGATGCCAGCATCATCCCCTTATGTCTATCTGTATTTGACTGGGCTAAATTCAGGAGCACCAAAGGTGCGGTAAAACTGCACAACGTTCTGGATTATGATGGCTGCCTACCTGTCTTTATGCAGATTACGGATGGGAAAGTGCATGAGAGCGAGCGTGCGGGCAGCTACAGTTTTCCCAAAGGAAGCGTCGTGGTGGTCGATCGCAGGTATGTGGATTATAGCTGGCTTGGGAATTTGGACAGCACGGGCTGTTACTTCGTTACAAGGAGTAAAACAGGCATGGAGTACAAGGTTATCAAATCATACCAGAGTGAAGCGCTCCTGGAAAGGGGAATCATTAAAGATGAGCTCATTGAGCTTACTGGCACTTCCTGCAATAAATACAGCACCAAGCCGCTACGCCTGGGTTCACTTTTGGGACAGCACCACGGGCAATGAGTACCACTTTTTGACCAATAATACTGGGTGGAAGGCTTCTCTGGTGGCTAAGATATATAAACAGCGCTGGCATATCGAAGTCTTCTTCAAGCATCTGAAGCAGCGCTTAAAAGTATCGACATTCATAGGGACTTCTGAAAATGCAGTGATGATCCAGATATGGACTTCGCTGATCGGCATATTACTGTTAAAATACATGCAAAACAAGGCCAAATATGAGTGGAATCTCTCCAATCTTGTGGCATTCATCAGAATGAATATCTTCGTGAAAATAAACATCTGGAAGTGGATAGATGATCCGTTTGTCAGGCTTCCGGTCAAAGGAAAAAATGGACAGTTGCACCTCTTCCCGGAATGAAAAGTAGGATCAAAATTCAAAGGAGGAAAAAATCTATGTTGGCAACCCAGAAAAAGCCCCCTAAAATTTATTTAGGACACAAGTGATACTGGTACTCCTATCTTTACATAGTGACAACTATTTCTAATATAGAATAAAAAAAGCTAATCGGAAGTAAAAAACATGTTTTTTCTATTTAAGTAAGGTGCTCGAATTCCATAAGCAATGTTAATGTGATTATTAAATAAACAAAAACAGTTATTTAATGTATTACTATTTTCCTGTATCAGCTCAATATCCTATAAAAGATATCATTTCTAAATAAAAAATAGATAATTTAACCAAAATATAATCAAATAATTATAAATTATCGCGATTAAATATTATATCAAAACAAGAAAATATTATATCTTTACGACATAAATAAATAACGTAATGAAAAAACAATTATTAACGCTATTAGCCGTATCAATCCTATTTTCCGGTTGTAAAAAAGATTTAAAGGAAATTAACAGTAATTTATTAAAAAATGAATTAAAATCATTGATCACGAATGAAAACAATCAATTCAAAGATCTCAAATCTCCGTCTTCGCAAAGAATAGCTGCAAAAGCACAATCGAAATTAACAACTACGTCTAGCAGCGGCTGTAATTTAGTTCTTCATCAGCAAAGTTCAACTTTCGACAGATTAAATGTAATTGACCCCACAGCAAACATTTTATATTTAGGATCTTTGCTGGATGGCAACTCAATACAACTAGGCACATATGCACCAATATTTATGGATGCTAGTTATACTAGAAAACCAATAACATTTAGTGCATCAATTCAAGGAATAAATTCAGCCAATATCAAAAAAACGATTATTCCAGCCTTATCCGATTTCAGAGTCGCAATGTTAGATATTACAAATTCACCGATTGTTGGAGAACAACCCGCAAATCTAACTTATGAAATAAAAAAAGTAAGGTCTAAAAGTGAATTAGAAAGCTCGTTACAAACAAATTTGAATATTGGTCATTGGGCGAGTATCACTGCTAATTTAAATGAGAATAAAATGACTGAAAAGAATTATTTCATCGTTAAGATATTTCAGAAATTCTTTTCCGCAGACGTTGACATTCCTACAGACGGAAACTTATTTAACAAACCCGCACAATACCCATCCAATATATCTCCAGTTTATATCTCAAGTATTGATTATGGACGTAGTGCGTTTATGTTATTTGAGAGTTCTTACGATTCGACTAGGGTGTCCCAATTTCTAAATTCCACATTGAACTTCTGGAAAATAGGCTCATCAGTTACGCTGACAAACGACCAGAAAGATATCCTTAATGAAATGAAGGTAACGGGATCTATTATTGGAGGCTCTTCTACGGAAGCTGCAAAAACAATCGAAGGTGGTGATGCATTTTTAGACTATGTAAAAAATAGCTCGAATATGACCGTAAATTCTAGAGGGGCAATAATTGCTTATACATTGCGAAATGCCAATAATCACCAAATTTATAGAACCGTTTTTAACGGTGATTATTACACAAAAGAATGTAAAAACAGTCTTGGGTTAAAAAATGGAGATTTCATAAAAAATACCTCTAATGGGTTCTATATGTTTATGTTTGAAGGCAAACTTAGGCATATTGATAAGGATGCAACTTTAGATGGCTTGTTTGTTGGCGCAAGAGGAATGTCAAGAGGAGTAACCCAACAGCAAATCAATGACATAGACGTAGGGAATCCATTGCTAATAGATAACGGACTAATTCAACTTCCAGATGGAAGGGTTTTCTTTAGGGAAGGCAATTACGTGAGACATATCAACTCATTACCTATCTTTAATCTATATCGATTTAATGACAGAGCTATAAAACGAGTGTCAAATTTAAATGCATACATCGTTGGACCTGTTATATATAAATAGACCCGAATATTAAAAAACACATTAAAGCCTCCATTCTGGAGGCTTTTTTCCTACCTTCGTCCTATGGCGAATCAATTGCAGTTTGAAAACTCTCCTTACCTTAAGCAGCATGCGCACAATCCCGTGGATTGGATGCCCTGGGGAGCAGACGCCTTAAAAAAGGCGAAGGAAGAAAATAAACTTATTATTGTCAGCATAGGCTATTCAGCCTGCCATTGGTGCCATGTGATGGAACGGGAAAGTTTTGAAAACTCGGCTATTGCACAGACCATGAACAAGTTTTTCGTGTCCATCAAAATCGACCGCGAAGAACGCCCTGACATCGATCAAGTGTATATGCTCGCTGTCCAATTAATGACCAATGCCGGTGGATGGCCTTTGAATTGCATCTGCCTGCCCGATGGTCGTCCAATTTATGGCGGCACTTATTTCAAACCCCATGACTGGCAAAACATCCTGTTACAGATTGCGCAGATGTGGGAAGAAAAGCCGGAGGTCGCTTTAGATTATGCCAACAAATTGGAGAATGGGATCCAACGGGCGGAGAAACTCCCCATCCATCCCATTCCCGAACAATACACACATAAGGATCTCGAAGCTATCATTTTACCATGGAGCGAAACTTTCGACCAGAAAGAAGGTGGCTATAAAAGAGCGCCTAAATTTCCGCTTCCTAACAACTGGCTGTTCTTTTTAAAGTATGCAGTTCTTACGAATAATCAAGAAATCCTGAAACATGTCCATTTTACCTTAAAAAAAATCGGTTCCGGAGGAATCTATGACCAGATTGGTGGTGGTTTTGCCCGTTATTCAGTAGACCACTACTGGCATATCCCACATTTCGAAAAAATGCTCTATGACAATGGCCAATTACTTTCCCTTTATGCCGAAGCTTATCAACAGAATAAAGATCCATTTTATAAAAGAATAATCGAAGAAACGATTGCCTGGGCCGAAAGGGAGATGCTTGCCCCCAATCATGGTTTCTACAGCGCACTTGATGCTGATAGCGAAGGTATTGAAGGAAAATACTACTCCTTTTCAAAAGCCGAATTCGATGAAATACTGGGCAAAGACGCCGAGTTATTTAGTCAATATTTTAATATTACCGAAGAAGGCAACTGGGAGGAAGAACATACGAATGTTCCCATTTGCGCCATTAATGCAGACCAAGTTGCCACAAAGGTCAATATGTCAGCTGACGAATGGGCAGATTTTTTAAAAACTTCCAAGCGAAAACTATTTGATTATCGCGAACAACGCGTACGGCCGGGCTTGGATCATAAGCAATTGACCACCTGGAATGCGCTCTTATTGAAAGGGCTAATTGATGCCTACCGTAGTCTTGGAAATCGTCACTTTTTGGATCTCGCACTAAACAATGCACAGTTTATTTGCACGGAACTGATTCAGGATAATAACTATATATTGCATCAGCCACGAGATGAAAACCGTTCGATATCGGGTTTTCTGGATGATTATGCTTTCACCATAGAAGCCTTTATCGCTTTATATGAAGCCACATTCAATCAGAAATGGTTGACCATTGCACAACAATTGGCCGACAAAGCTATCGGATTATTTTATGATGCGGAGCAGAAAACATTTTACTATACTTCATCAGAAGCTGAAGAGCTGATCGCCCGAAAAAGTGAAATCATGGATAACGTAGTTCCCTCCTCCTCCTCGACGATGGTCCGTCAGTTGAAACGTTTGGGTTTACTTTTTGATGATGAGAATTATACCGCCATAGCTGATCAATTGCTGGCGAATGTATTTCCCCAAATCAAAACTTACGGCTCCGCTTATTCAAATTGGGCAATATTATTGCTAGAAGAAATATATGGGATCAATGAAATTGCATTGACAGGCGAGGGAGCATTAGCTTTTCTTGAGGAACTAGATCAACATTATATCCCAAACAAAATTGTACTCGGCGGCACGGAAGAAAGTCTTCCTCTCCTTGAGAATAGAATCGGAAAGGAAACAAAAGCATATCTTTGCAAAAATAGGACCTGCAGTCTTCCACAAGATTCCATAACAGCGTTAATAAATTATATTTAATAAACGGTGGCCTTAGGGCTCCAAAAATCAAAATCAGATGGCTATAAAAGCAAACGACGTCGTAGCATTGACGTACAGACTTCACACAGTAGAAAACGGTGAAAAAGTTTTCGTTGAAGAAACAACTGCAGAACAACCTTTAGACTTCTTATATGGTGTAGGTATGATGTTGCCTAAATTTGAAGAAAACATCGCTGACTTAAACGTGGGTGACAAAATTTCTTTCGAATTGGTACCAGAAGATGCTTACGGCGAAAAAGACGAAAGAGCATTCGCTCAATTACCTGTAGACATGTTCAAAGAGACAGGTTTACCTCCAGTAGGTGAAGTATTGCCTTTGCAGGACAACCAAGGAAACCAATTCCGTGCTGTAGTTGCTGAGGTAACTCCAGAAATTGTTATTGCAGATTTAAACCACCCAATGGCTGGTAAAACGTTGAATTTCGATATCGAAATCTTAACTGTACGCCCCGCCACTGAAGAAGAATTGTCCCATGGACATTCTCATGGTGTAGATGGTACGCAAGGTCACTAATCAGGGATCAAAATATAAACAGGAAAAGGGCGTCAATTGACGCCCTTTTTTTGTTTTACTTAACTCAAAATATGTAACTTGTTTCCAAAACACCCATTATGGTCACATTTGCCGAAAAAGTCATTACATTCAATAAACAGCTCGACTATCACGGGGATCTTCCTTCCGATTTTAATGTTATCAATCCCTACCTCGATAACCCGGAGACACTGGTTGCGATGGGACAATTCTATAATAAATACTATCACGACAATCTCAAACGTAAATTTATCATCGGGATCAATCCAAGTAGACATGGGGCAGGTGTCACCGGCGTTCCTTTTACCGATACAAAACGATTATACAGTGCCTGTGGTATAAAAATACAATCCGCTCATACCCATGAAATTTCCTCGGTCTTTATGTACGATATGATTGACGCCTACGGCGGGCCTGATATCTTCTATCAACAGTTTTACATCAATTCCCCTTTTCCACTGGCCATTGTCCAGCATAAAAAACCCAACAACTGGATTAATGCAAACTATTATGACGATAAGCAGCTTTTTGAAATGGTAAAGCCATTTATGGTTGAATCCCTAAAACAACATATCGCTATGGGGGTCGAAACGGAGCAAGTCTTTGTTCTGGGAAAGAAAAATGCTACCTTCCTCGCAAAAATCAACAAAGAAGAGAAACTATTTGGAGAGATGATTATTCTGGATCACCCACGCTATATCCAGCAATATAAATCCAAGGACAAACAACTATATATCGACAATTATATTCGCTTATTGAGTGGCTTATAAATGTTAGTAACTATGTTAATAAGCTATAAATCAGTACTAATATTGTTAATAAGTAATATCCCGGACGATAGAACAGATTATATTACTTCGATCCGGAGTCCGTGTTATATGCGGTATTCGAGGAGCCTTCGGCTCCCATTCGGCTTTCATTCGACACTTATTCGCCTCTTCTTCGACACTGCGCCCTAGTAATAGCGGCTTGAGAAAGAAGTCTTACCCTCATGTTTCCGACTTTAACTCGGACTCACCACGGACACATGTCGCTCTCACCACAGACTCATCTCGACTAGGGTACGAAGCTGTACCGAAGCAGATACGAAGCTGCATCGAACCGCCATCGAAGCAGCAATTTTACCACCATACCAAATTCGAAAAAGACCCTTGCCTGCATCACGGATAAAAACATCCAATGTAATTTTCGTAATGGGGTTTTACTAGCTATTATAAATTTAACAATTGCTAGTAAAAGCCAATTTCAAATCTCTTAAAAATGAACAATTATTTGTTTTTCAGTATTTTAATTCCCTAAATTCAACCTATGGCTATACTGGAAAACGGTAATCTGAAAGGCTTGGTTGGGAACCTCGTCTTTCGAAAATCAAATGAAAAAACTATTGTACAAACGGGCCCCGGACGTAAAACAAAACAAACAAAGGCCACAAAAGCAGCTGCTATAGATTTTGGTCACGCGAGTACTGCAGGATCTCGCATAAGACATATAATGGGAGAAGTTCACCTCAAATTGCACGATAGCAATATGCACAATCGCCTGATCAACCAATTAAAAAGAGTAACCCGGCCAAACAGAGCACCCGTGGGCGAAAAGACAATTCGAGGCGGAAAGATCGATCGGCTGGTAAACTTTCAATTCAACGACAAATGCCATATGCACGACTACATGCATTTCGACCCAGAAATAAAATTATTGGATACAAAACAAATTGCCATACAATTCCCAAAATTTGACATGCAAAACGATATTCATCGTCCAAAATACTGTAATCTCATAAAAATAAATCTGATGATTGTGGTATTCAATTTCGAAAAACAGATCTATGTCCGTAGGCACAAACACCAGATTTCTTTATGCTTACAGGCAGATTCTAGAACTGTTGAATTGGAAGAATTACGGTTTGATGTGAACGATCAAGATGCTGAGACCGTACTTATTGGAATGAATATCGAATACTATGAAAGATTTCGCGAAGATTATTCCTTGCTAAATAATAAAGATTTGCATCCCGCCGCAATTGTCGGTGCGTTTATTATTGATCGTTAAATAATCGATCATTCGTATAGAATCAATTTAAATGATGTTTCCTTGCTGGCATCGATAATACAACAAAAGGCCGGAATTAAATTCCGGCCTTTTGTTGTATCGTTAACACAGCGCCACTTACCGGGCGATCACTTTATTCTTGGTTGCATCATCATAGATCAACAGCATCTTATCTCCTTCGATTAGCAGTCCCCGGCTACCTCCTTTCAGGCGGTTAGATTCATTACTGACGTTGACCCCGTATACTTTACCCTGATAAAAGCTGCTTACTTCAGGAAAAATAGTATGCCCTACAAAAACATGTTTGGCGCCATAGATTTTCATCAGCTTGTTCAAATCCGCTTCGCTCAACGGATGGTATTTCTCTTCTTCACGAACCATACCTCGGTACCATAATGGTCCCTCACTACCAAATAGAAACGATGCCGCCTCTGACTGCTGGCGCTCCTCTTTCGTGTGGAACAGATATCGGCGTACCGAATCATTGACCGCTGGAATAGTCCATTTCGGATCCTGCATGGCAGCACTCAGCCCCGCATGTACAAAAAGGTAATCACCAATCTTCTCCATCGTATTCTTACACTGCAACCATCTGCCCAATTCGGTTTCAGATGACCAAAAATCACGGTAACTCTTACCGATAGCCTCCGCCAGTGCCTTGTATTTGTCTTGGGTGTATTTATAATTTCCACGCATGAGCATCTCCTCATGGTTTCCAAACAAAAAATGCACTTGCCCACCGGCTTTGGCGGCTTCACCTTCCAGCTTGTAAATCAGCCAAAAAATAGGCAATACATCTTTTCCCCGATCGAATACATCGCCTATAATTACCAACTGGTTCTTCCCAAAAATCCATTCATAATTTGCGCCGATCACCTTTTGCGCCTTTAGAATGGCATAAAAAGAGGTAAAATCGCCATGTGGATCGGAAAGTACCATAATCTTTTCGCTACGGCGATAAGACCATTTGGGCACTATTATAGGGTGGCGTGAGATCTCAAAACGATATTGACCATCTTCGGTACATACCGAAAAAGGCTCCTGTAGCAGGTTGTCAACCTGTATTTTTCCATCAACTACTCGTATGGATTTGGTCTTTCCGGCTTCATTGAATAAATAAGGCCCATCATGCTGCCCCAACGGTGGTTGGGTCTGTGCATGCAGCTGCTGGAAACTAAACAATATAAAAAGTAGAAAGCAACATGTACTGATCCAGTTTGGATCAGTACACAAATGTTCACGGTTATATTTCCGATGGTTTTTCATGTGACCTATTTTAATAACCGGTATTTTGAATAATATTTGGATTCACATCGATTTCCCTTCTCGGAATTGCCATCAGTGTTTTGAAGTAGGTGCGGTCGAAGGATTTTGTCTCCGGTCTCAATAGCGGTGAAACGTGTGCCTTACCCTTACGTTCTATCCGTAGGTCATTGCGCATGGCATCAAATAAACGATGCCCTTCACCAACCAGCTCACGACGACGCTCTTCCATAACTCGGCTCAGGCTCACGGTTCCGCTCACCGACTTCGCCGGATTAGCGCGTTTGACAATGGCATTTAAATAATGAAGTGCATTGCTGTTATCACCCAATTTTACCGCTGCCTCAGCTGCAATAAGGTATGCTTCCGATAAGCGAAGAACCGGAATATCAGCAAATTCTGGATTTTCATTCTCTGCCGTGTTCCCCGGATACTTATTCAAATAGTAATAATCGACCTGCTTACTGGTGTATTTGGTTATCACTTTTTGACGTACATCATTCGGATCATCTTGAAGTAAATTCAAATAATCATCTGAAAGAATGATGTCATTATAGCCCAAGCGCCATAACAAGTTACCAATCCCCTCTTTTGAGTCACTGGCCTCTACTTTGGTATTGGACAGCTGAAACAATATTTCGCTCGTAAAGTCCTTGGACCAGACCGTCGCATACTCCTCATTTTTCCACAATTGGTACTGTCCTTTCTTTGGGCTTGCGGCAGTTTCGGCATCTTTGATCAGAGCTGCAGCCATTCTAAAGGCTTTTGTGTTTTCTCCGATATAGAGATAAGCACGTGCCAATACTTGCTCTGCGGCAAACCTGTTGAGCTTACCATCATTTCTTGCTGTACTCAACAAACTGTCAGCACCTTCCAGATCGTTAATAATCTGTGCATAAACCTCTTTAACTGTATTGCGTGCGGGCTTGCTCGTAGACACATGTTTCTCTGTCTCAATAGGCACCCCCAAAGAAGCACCTTGATTTACCGCATAGGGAGCGCCAAATACTTTAACCAGATCAAAGTGAGCCATTGCACGCATGGTCAAGGCCTGTCCTTTGATATCTTTGAGCACATCGGTCATTTGATCGGCAGACAAACCATTTACATAGGCCAGCACACCGTTGGCATTACGGATCACACGGTAAGGTTGATACCAAAGCGAGGATGGCGTATTATCCTTGTTAAAGTCAAAAAGATAATAACCTGCCGCACGCTTGGTGTCGCCGTTGGCGAGCATATCCTCCCCAGTGACGTCCCCATAATATGTCATCCGTGCGCCATAATATTCATAGCCACGCATAATATCATAGATACCATTTAATGCGTAGCTCGCTTCATTCGCCGATTTAATTGCCTCCGAACTCTCTGTTGAGGTACTTGGTTGTGCTGTCTCCAGCCATTTATTGCCGCAGCCTGTCAGCAATGTACAGGATAATAACGCTATTGATATAATATTTTTCATCACAAATAATTTTTTCCCATCATGTTGATGGGTTGCTAACGAATCAGTGCTCGCTCTTAAAATTTAACATCCAAACCGAAGGTTACCGTCTTTATTTTCGGGGATTCAAAATATACCACCCCATTTACAGGTACCTCAGGATCGTAGTTTTTATAGGCCGCAAAGGTCAGTAAGTTCATACCGGAACAAAAAGCCCGGATATTACTAACTTTTAGCCTGCGGGAGATATGCTGTGGAATAGAAACCCCAAAAGTCAGGTTTTTCAAACGGATATGATCGGTAGAATGCACGCGGCGTGTATTGGCCACACTGCTCATGTCATATTTATTTCCGACCATAAACATCTCAATATCGGTTTCGTCGCCCGGCTTTTGCCATCTCCGCTCATAATATTTTGGAATATTGTCATATCCTGTTTTCCCCCCCAGTTCTGTTTTCTGTGCCGCATTGTCATATGAATTGCCGCCTAGGGAATAAGTCCAGGTGAAGTTGAGGTCCAGGAATTTATAACGGAATGTATTGGTAAAACCACCTACAAGCTTTGGATCTGCATTCTTATACAAAATCCGTGTTGCAGCAGTATAATCTTCGGTAGTCTCTCTCGAACCCGGTGTCGAAGGATCATTGACATAATATTGTGGTACGCCGGTCTCTTTATTGATCCCCGCAAATTCGATTAAATAATAGCTATACCATGGCTGTCCAATACGGTGAATCTGTGTCCCATCCCGCAATTCCGAACTGCCGTCAGATAGGGCAATTGTTTTATTACGGTTCATCCCAAAGTTTAAACTCGAAGTCCATTTAAATGCACCATTTCTTAGGATATCTGCGTTCAGGTCAAGCTCAATACCCGAATTGCGAATTGTTCCAATATTGCTCAGATAGGATGAAAATCCTGTGGTGTAAGAGGTAGGAACATCGTTCAACAAATCCGATGACTGACGTTGGTACCACTCAAAGGTAAGTCCCAGTCGTTCGAACAAACGCAAATCCAATCCAATATTGAGATTATTCTGTTTTTCCCATTTCAAACCTGGATTTCCGATCTGAATCTCCCGCATACCCGGATTATTCCTGTACGGGAAACCAAAACCCGTTAAATCCATATAGGTATAAAATTCGGATGGCAAAGTTCCATTGGTACCATAAGAAACACGGATTTTACCGTCGCTGATCACATCATTTAAAGAAGCCATAAAGTCTTCTTTGGTGAACTTCCATGCTCCGGACAATGACCAGAATGTCCCCCAGCGATTACTGCGGTGGATACGTGAGCTACCATCCATACGAATACTACCTCCTAAAAAGTACTTGTCATCAAAATTATAATTCGCACGCGACAGGTATGACAGCAAACGCCATTCATTATTGGATCCCGAGACATCAGTCAGCACCGAACCGTTGGACAACACGGTTTTATCCACCGTTGGAAAATTGTCCTTCGCACCGCTCATGCCTTCTTTACGATAAGTATTCACCTCATAGCCACCCAATATATCCAAATGGTGTTTATCTGCTAATGTTTTGGTGTAGGTTAGGCTATTGCGCCATACCATTTGTTTATAATCCGAAAAACTCGTGGTCAATGAACCATTCGTTTTTTCGCCATCCGAGGTACGGGGATCGGACCAGGAGTTATAACGCGTTGTCGTGTGATCCAGGCTAAAAGTTGTATTAAAAACTAGCCCATCAATGAATTTATAGTTCGCAAAAACCGTATTGAATGAACGGTCTCCTTTCTCCCGTCGGAAATTGTACAGCGAAGAGGCCTTGGGATTCCGCGGGCCGTTAGAAAAGAAATCCAGGAAGAAAGACCCATCTTCATTGTATACCGGTTCCGATGCTGTAATCTTATGGCGCGAAGAATAGATCGGTGACGTATAACCACCGCCTTCGGAATTGACGTCCTGTGTAATGTTGGAATACAGGATATTAGCGCCTAATTCCATCTTTTCGCTCATCTTGTATTTCACATTGAGTCTTCCCGTAAGACGCTCAAAACCTGACTGATAGGATAACCCTGTCTGGTTGGTATACCCCATGGATGTATAATAGGAAAGCTTGCTATCTCCACCCGAAGCAGAAATATCCGCATTTCGGAAGGGTGAGTTGCGACGAAAAAGCTCTTTTTTCCAATCTGCCCAGCCGCTTTTCGGAATAGGTGCATATTTATCAATATTCGCCTGCGCATATTCTTCGATCTTTATATCATCCGTTAGCTTATCTAAATAACGGGCTCTATTGCGAAGGCCCTCCAAAAGCATCTCGCGTCGTTGTGGCCCATCCATCACTTCACGATAATCTGTTGCCTGGCTAGATAGCCCATAATCTCCCTTCACTGAAAATACCGGTTTACCTGCTTTACCGGATTTGGTAGTAATTAAGATCACACCGCCCGCTGCACGTGAACCGTAAAGAGAAGCTGCCGCAGCATCCTTGATCACCGTAATTTGCTCGATATCGGAACTATTTATAGTCGACATCACATCCAGTCCAGCATTATTATTACTGCTTGAGGCAATATTTTCGGACATCACAGGTACACCATCGATAACGAACAGAGGCTTGTTTGATGCATTAATGGAGCCCATACCACGGATACGGATATCCGTCGCTCCCCCCGGTTGCCCCGATAAAGAGTTGACCTGAACACCTGGTGCGTTCCCCTGCAGCATCGTCGAAAAATTAACCGCTGGGACATCTGCCATACGTTCAGCCCGAATCGTGGAAGCCGATCCCGTGTAATCTGTTTTCTTAAAAGTACCATAGCCCGTAATCACGACCTCCTCCAGATTGGACTGGCTAAACTGCAGACTTACGTTGAGCGTTTCCCCACTGACTTCAACCTCCTTGCGATCGTAACCTAAAAAACTGAAAACCAGTGTTGCCCCACGGCCGGCCGTGATCGCATAATTTCCGTTTTGATCTGTTCCTACAGTTGCTTTCGTTCCTTTCACGGTAACACTTACCCCCGAAAGGGCCTTACCTTGCTGATCGGTAACCTGACCATGAATACTCTTTTGCAGCTCAAAAGTATTATCTTTCACGCTGTTGTGTGAACGGTCGATTGTCCCATCAGCCTTTCCAGCTTTAACAACAATGGACTTTCCCTCCTTGAGATAGGTTAAACCATGTGGAGCAAGGAGATCCGTCAAAGCACGATCTAAAGGAACGTTAATGAAATCAACCGTAACAGCAGGTGTGTTATTTACGATTTCAGATTTACACAGAACGGTGTATCCAGTCTGCTTTTTGATTTCACGAAATACATTGACGATCGAACTATTCTTCTTTTTGATATTTACCGTCTGGGCGAAACTTCCCGCATGGAGCTGCCCTAGTGTAAATAAAAGAAGTATAATAATCATTTTCATAATAATGAGGTATTTATACTTTTTCATTACATTTGATTGGTTTGTTAGTTTAATAAACAGTTAAGCGCGTTTTATAAAATTTCGGACCAAAATGTGCTGGGGAAGTACCACCTTCCTCAGCTTTTTGACAGAACGAAATAGGAAATAGGTCATTTTTGGTTCTTATTTCATCAATCTTACCCTCCTCCCTTCGATTTGAATTTTAATTTTATCATCGGTCATCTTGATGATCTTTAACACTTTGTCAAAATTATCGAGACGTGAAACCGATCCCCATAACTTCATCTTGGCCAGGTTCGGGTCAATATCAATCTCGATGTCATACCACCGTGCTACCTGAGCCAGTGCCGTACCCAAAGGCTCGTTATTGAACATAAATTCATCATTTTTCCAGGCAATACTTTCATCCACGGGTACCTGCTGTACGGAAAGCTCTTCCCCTTGTACCGACGCTTGTTCCCCCGGCTGAAGTAGCCTTGTCTTTCCTGCCGGAACGGATACTTTTACTTTACCTTCCAGCAGAGAGACCTTTGACTCCTTTTCCTTTGGAAAAGAATAGACATTGAAATGGGTGCCCAAAACTTCAACTTTCTCCTTCGCTGTGACTACGATGAATGGCTTTCCAGCCGCTTTGGCTACTTCAAAATAAGCTTCCCCATCCAATTCGACAACGCGCTGTTCATCTGTAAATTTATTCGGATAGCGTAAGCGCGTATCCGCATTGAGCCACACCTTAGTTCCATCTGCAAGGGCAATCTGGTATTGTCCACCACGAGGAGTTGACAAGATCATCATACGTTTTTCATCTTTTGCCGCCGTCAAGGCTACTGACCCATCGGTATAGGTAATTTCATCGCCCATTACGATCCCGGCCTTTCCTTGATCAAGCCCGATATCGGTACCATCCGCCAGCTGAAGGGTGGCTCTATTCCTACCTGGAAGCAGGTTTTCTGCCAATTTAATAGCATCAACAGGAGCGGAAGGATCTTGTGTACTTATAGCATCTTGTTTATTTAGTTGCCATATTCCCAAGCCAACAATACCAATAAGGCAAGCCGCGGCAGTATACCAACCATATCGTCTCCTTCGACGTCTAGGTTGTTGATCTGCCTGATCCTCAATTTTATCCATAATATTCGACAGTATCCTTTGCTCTTGCACCCGGTCTGCTTCAGCAAATTCTTCATAAGCCTGTAATTCCTTGCGCAAATTTGCTGGATCTTCCAATTTCTTGACCAAGTCTTGTAATTCCGGATACTTTTCAAACAGCATGCTTAATTCAGCATGCTCATCGGGCAGGATTTCCCCTTTCAGGTAAGCTTGGAGTAATTGAATAATATGGTCTATCGTATACATGATGTTCTTTTCATTTCCTTGTTGCCTATAGAAACACGAAGCATACGATTATCTTACAGAAAAAAATAAAAAAATAAACAAAAGACTACATATCAGTTAGATAGTTTAAAAATAAACACAAAACATTGCCCCTTCTATCGCATATGCGATAGTTTCCTTTTACGTTGATCGACTGTTTTTTACTGGATATTTATTACTTACTGACGAAGGACAGGAACGCGATTAGTGCCAGGGCATCTTTTGCTCCCAGAAGCCCCCTAATGGTACTTACCGCACGGGAACGATTGGTGTATACAGCTGCTGGACTTATCTGCAACTGATCCGCAATTTCTTCGACGGTCTTATCCTCCAGATAGGTTAGATTAAAGACTTCTTTTTGCTTTTCTGGCAATTTTTCAACTTCATTAAAGATCGCGTGTACCAGTTCTGCATGAATCATCTTCGAAAAAGCATCGCGGTCATCCATTAACAGATCCTCATAGTCAGATAAAGGCTCCTGAATGCCTTTTGTGCGTTTGTCTCGAATGGCGTTGAGACTGGCATGTTTTGCCGTAATATAGATAAAAGCCCGCAGGCTTTCCATCGACTGAAAATCAGTTCGACGGGACCATACCTTAACAAAAACATCCGCCACAATTTCTTCGGCGATATCAACCTCTTTCAGATAACGAAGAATATAGAAAAGTAGCTGTTTGTAGTACTTATGATAAATAGCCACAAACCCGGTCTGGTTATCTTCCTTCAAACTGTCTATCAACTGTGAATCTGTCATGAGGTAGTGGAAAGTGAACTATTAGGTTAGCCTTAATATCAAGGCTAAATTAGAAAACACTTTTTAGATTATCAAACAGTTAACAATAATTTAAAATGGAACAGCACGCTATCTAAAGCTTTGTAGCGCGCAACATTTCTCTTTTTCCCGGCGCCCCGGGAGCTTTCTCGATGGAAAAGCCCAAAGATTTCATACTACGTTTGAGATTGCCCGTAATGGCATAAGTAACAAAAACTCCACCGGGTTTAACGAACTGGGCGACATGTGCCAATGCCGCATCGCTCCACATCTCGGGCTGATGTATGGCGGCAAAAGCATCAAAATACACGACGTCAAATCGTTTTTCGGTTTGAAAATCCATCAATAAGGTATGAGCAATACAGAACTGTAAACGCTCGTGCATTTGAACCTGCTGCTGCAATGCCGCTTCATAGTGATGCAGATAAGCTGACCAAACTGCCGCATCAACGGTCTCATTGTATCCTGTTGCGGCAACGGTTGCTAGCGGTAACGGAAAACCTTCGATTCCGACATAGTCTACCTGAAATGGTTTGTCCCGAATGAAATGGGCTGTCTGCAGAAAATTAAGTCCAGTACCAAATCCTACTTCCAGAATGGCGACATCCGAAGCTCCTGTCCGCTGCTGATAGTGATCCAGACCCGTTTTGATAAATACGTGCCTACTTTCCTGGACAGCGCCATGCTTTGAATGGTAGCATTCACCGATCTCCGCATTGTACAATGTCTTCGAGCCATCTGCGGTCGTTACAAAATCCATTTTCGTCATACTCATTATTAAAAAAATCTAATATCCTTTACGCCCCTCAACCCAACCTGACATCAACAAGGTCTTTCATGAAGCTTCGGAACCATCCGACACAACAAGCACCCACACTCCACCTTTCTCCCAGCAACGGCGGCGGTCTTCTATCAGAAGATTCGCTCAAAGATAAAAAGCTGGTTCGAATAAATCCCGATTAATCTTTATCGAAGTGTTAAATGAAAATAATAGATAAAAAGATTATTTTAGCGTCGTAAACACGAAACAATTACTGAACCTAATGGCATACTCGGCAAAAACTTTTATACAGAACTATGGTAGCATCCTATTGTTGCTCCTTGGCATCAGTATCGGAAGTTTAATCGGCATCTTTTTTCCACATTTTGTGAATAACCTGAAGCCAATTGGGGATATCTTCCTAAACCTGCTCTTTGTCAGTGTTATACCCCTGGTCTTTTTTGCGATAGCCTCGTCGGTCGCCAACATCGAGGGAGACAGTGTATTGGGCCGTATCATTGGCATGATGTCACTGGTATTTGTAATCGGGATTGTGGTTGCTGGTATCAGCAGTGTTATTTTCCTCTACCTATTCCCCGTCAGTTCGGACCTCCCGATTGAGCAGGCCAGAGATGTCATCGATACAGCTACACAGGATTCCTGGGGTGAGAAAATGGTCCGGTTCCTGACTGTTAGTGAATTTTCCAGCCTACTATCCCGTCAGAATATGCTTGCTTTTGTGATATTCTCATTTTTAGTGGGTATCGCTACACGCAGATCAGGTGATTCCGCTGATATGTTCCGAAAATTTATCAACTCAGGAAATGCCGTCATGGGCAATTTATTGGTCATGGTCATGAATCTGGCTCCTATTGGTCTTGGTGCTTACTTTGCCTATCAAGTCGGTACGCTTGGCCCACAGCTCTTTGGCTTCTATGCTAAACCCATCGGTCTCTATTATATTTTTGGTTTACTCTACTTCTTCACGATATTTAGTCTTTTTGCCTTTCTTGCATTTGGTATCAAAGGAGTCAAACGATACTGGAAAAACAATATTTTACCTTCTCTGACTGCGCTTAGCAGTTGCAGCAGCCTCGCCACCATGCCGGCCAACTTACTGGCAGCAAAACAAATTGGCATACCCGATACCGTCGCCAGTGTCGTCATCCCGCTAGGCACGACACTGCATAAACATGGTTCAGCCATCGCCTGTATCTTTAAAATTTACATTGCACTGCTGTTGAGTGGACAAGATTTTTTTGAGCCAACCAACTTGGTTATGGCTGTTGGAATCACCTTGCTGGTCAGTATCGTTGCCGGAGGTATTCCAAACGGTGGATATATCGGCGAAATGCTCATCATATCGGTTTATCAAATGCCGACAGAAGTCATTCCCTCGATTATGATCATTGCGACTTTAGTAGACCCCTTGGCGACGATGCTCAACGCGACCGGCGACACCGTGGCGGCGATGTTGACCACCAAACTCATCGGACAGAAACTCTCCGATCCGATCCCCGAAAACACAGTAATTAGCAGCTAAAAGCGATAAGAAAAGAATAGCTGTCCGTATTGATGCCGGTGAAAGACAGACTTAAGTTCCTTGGAATTGAAAATATAATTAATGCCGTAATTAACCTTGTGGTTGGACCAGCTGAAGCCTATGCGGTGACTTAACATCCAAGGTTCAATCTGATATAATGCACCGATAGGATCATCTTGACCCAATCCGCCCTGTATGGTGGAGTTATAAAAGACCCTAGCCAAACTAGGCTGATAGACAAAATACCATTCCTTCTCGTTGTTAGTTCGGGCCTGCGTCAAATGTCCATGGGTAAAGGTCGAAGTGTGGTACGATTTAAGTTTACCCGCACGTATCGGAACTCCAGCTTCGATATTGGTATTGTTCATGCCCAGAACTCCTCTTCCCATCATACCAAGATCAAAGGACTGCGATTCATTCCGGTAAATTCCTTTCAGATATTTCGCCTGCAGATCCACGCCAAAGGCATTGCGCAACTCCGTTTCCCAGCCTGTGGCCTCATACATTCCAAAAAGGTGGTGGATAAACTTCTGCGCATCCTCACCATACGATCGGGAGCCGATTTGCCCAAATTCCACTTTCAGTTCAACAACTTGCTCCGCCTTCAAAAAATGGGCCGCCGCTGCACTCAAATAAAGATATCCTGCAAAAGGCCGGTCATATTTCTTATTCTGCCGACGATAATCCATCATGCTAATGCCATTATAGATCCGTTGTCCAAGTTCAAAATCCAGTACTGTATTAGAAATTTCAGCTGTGGCCCTTGGCGGTAGCGCAATCCGATAATTGACATTAATACCATTGGTATAATATCTGTCCTGCCCAACCAATAAATAGACATCATTGTCATTCTGAATGGAAAGTTCCTGATTGCGCAACCTCTCCTGCCCAAAAACCAAAAAAAACGGAAGTATAATCCCATATAAGAGCAGTAAAGACCGCAAAGCAACACTCATATTAACAGGCAATTGTAAAATTCATGCGATATAAACTGCGACAAAATATTAAATCTCCTTTTAAATTATTCAAAAGCATCCAAATATACCTCATTTTTTAAGGCACAACAATCTATTTAGAACAAATATAAATAATGTCGAAAAGTTGCATTATTCCTTTCTTCGCAAATCTATTTGTAATTTTGCATTCGATTAAGTGTCAGTTATTGTCAAAACGATCGTATGCAAGGCGCTCATTGCTATTGACACCTAGTTCCTTTTTAGGGAAACATAAGATCTCTGGAGATCGTCGCAAATGAATAAACAAATTTAAACGGATGAAAAAAAGTTCCATCATTCTAATCGCTATTATTGCAGTGGCCATTGCCATGATACTTGTTATCTATACGGATTCAAGTACCTACTCGACATTTTCCGAGGCAAAAGAAAAGAAAACAGAACTATATGTGGTTGGTCAGCTCAACAAAGATAAGGCGCTCCACTATGACCCAAAGACAGATGCCAACAAATTCAGCTTTTTCATGTACGACAATGACGGTACAGAGTGTGAAGTTGTCTTTAGAGGTGCAAAACCGCAGGACATAGAGCGTTCAGAGCAGATTGTATTGACTGGCAAAATGGACGGAAATGTGTTTAGAGCGAGTAAAATATTGATGAAATGTCCTTCGAAATATAACGATAAATCGGTCGTGACAGAAATCAATGCCACAGCTTTCAATAATTAATTTGTAAAATCAACTTTTCAATGGACGTTAATTACGTTGGTGAGCACCTGCTACCTGGGCAGATCGGACAGTTCTTTATTGTTCTTTCTTTTGGTGCCGCACTTTTATCTTGTATCGCTTATTTTTTCGCGACTAAAAACCCTGAAGAGACTTCATGGAAAAAGATCGCCCGCATCGCATTCTGGGTGAATGCAGTCTCAGTGGTAGCAGTCGGCGCAACTTTATTTTACATTATTTACAACCACTTTTTTGAATATAATTACGCGTTTGCACACTCTTCGAGAGACTTACCTACCTATTATATCATTTCCAGTTTTTGGGAAGGGCAAGAAGGAAGTTTCTGGCTGTGGACATTCTGGCAAACAGTACTGGGAGCGATATTGCTATTCAAAGCCAAAAGCTGGGAAACTTCCGTCATGACTTTTGTGATGCTTTGTCAAGCTTTTTTAGCCTCGATGATCATAGGGGTTGAATTATTGGGATTACGCATTGGAAGTTCGCCATTCATCCTCCTACGTGATGCAATGAATTTCCCTATCCTGAAGGAAGCAAACTATCTGTCACTAATTAAAGACGGTAACGGATTAAATCCGCTCCTACAAAATTATTGGATGGTCATTCATCCACCCACCTTATTCCTTGGTTTTGCTTCGATGATTGTTCCTTTTGCTTATGCCACTGGTGCTTTATGGACCAGACGCTATAAAGAATGGATCAATGCTGCTTTACCTTGGGCCCTATTTGCCGTTATGATTCTTGGAGCCGGTATTATTATGGGTTCATTCTGGGCTTACGAAGCGCTTAACTTTGGTGGCTTCTGGGCTTGGGATCCGGTGGAAAATGCGTCGATTATCCCTTGGTTCACCTTGATCGCTGCCGTACACGTCATGGTTGCCTATAAAAATTCAGGGCATTCCTATTTCACCGCGACATTCCTGGCCATGATCAGTTTTGTGCTGGTGATCTATGCATCTTACCTAACACGCAGCGGTATCCTTGGCGAAACCTCCGTTCACTCGTTCACCGACTTAGGGATGAGTGGACAGTTGATTCTATTTAATGTTGCATTTTTAGCAATTATGATCGTCTTTCTTGTTGTTAAAAAGAAAGAAATGCCGATTACTGAAAAAGACGAAGATATTTATTCGAGAGAATTCTGGTTATTTATTGGTGCTTTGGTACTGACTGTTGCCTGTGCACAGATCATTGCCTCTACGTCTATTCCGGTATTTAACAAGATTTTTGGCACCAAGGTTGCGCCACCGTTGGAGCCAATCCAACATTATAATAAATGGCAGTCCGGTTTTGCGGTTATCGTCATGATTATGACCGGATTTACACAGTTCTTAAAATACAAACGCACCGATAGCCGCAAGTTCTTAGCATCTACTGTAGCATCGCTGGCTGTAGCCATTATCCTGACGGCGATTATTTCCTATTTTACCAAAACATATACCAACCTGATCTATATCCTGATCACTTTTGCCAGCATCTTTTGTATCCTGGCGAATATCCGGGTGCTGGGTGATGCAGTCAAAGGTAAGTGGAAATTGGCCGGTTCTTCGGTTGCCCATATCGGTTTCGGATTATTGTTGATCGGCGCAATGGTCGCTGCTGCAACAAATGAAGTCATCTCGGTCAACAATACAGGGTACATTGCCGTATCGGGCTTTGACAAAGTGGAAAAGCCGGGTGAAAACCTATTCCTAACTGAAGGACAGCCCGTACAGATGGGTGAATATAAAATCACGTATATCGGTGACAGTATTGTAGCACCAAATACGTATTACAAAATCAAGTACGAACGTGTTGACGAGGAAACAGGTAAAGTGAAAGAAGAATTTGTGCTGCAGCCTTTCGCGCAAAATAATGCTAAAATGGGCGGTCTGATCGGTACTCCGGCAACCAAACATTATATGACACATGATGTATATACGCTGATTACTGCTGCTGCAGCTGAAAGTCAGGCGCAGCACGCCAAAGTAGCGGACGAAGAAAAAACAGGTTTTGAAGATTATGAAGAACCTGCGACATATCAAGTCAGCATCGGTGATACCTTACGTTATCGCAACGGGTATTATGTTATTGAAGGGCTGAATAAAGAAGCGCAATTAGAAAAGATCCCGAAAGGCCCCAATGATGTGATGGTGGGTTTGAAAATAAAGGTTTTTGCGGCTGATAACAAACAATATGATGTGCAACCTATTTATTTGATCAAGGATGGTGGAGTTTATGACTTCAATAAAGATGTCACTGATCAAGGTCTTAAATTTAGGTTCACGGGAATCAAACCAGATAAGGATAAACTGGAAATCATGGTCTACCAAAAACCATTGCCTGAGAAAAAATGGGTAGTCTTTAAGGCAATCAAATTCCCCTACATCAACTTCTTTTGGTGTGGAACGATTGTCATGACCATTGGTTTCATCATGTCTATTGTCAGAAGAAATAAAGAGGAAAAACGAAAATTAGCAAAATAATGAACATTGTTATCTTAGGGAGCGGAAATGCCGCAACACATTTCGGACAAGCATTTCAACTGCTAGGACATCAGATCGTTCAAATCTATAGTAAAACAAAGGCCAATGCGGATGCATTGGCCTTTGCACTTCAATGCCCAGGTACAGACGATCTAACCCAACTGCTGGCCAATGCTGATCTTTATCTTATCGCCGTATCTGATCAGGCTATTCCTACACTTGTAGAAACAATGCCACAGGACATCAATGGAATTGTTGTGCACTGTTCTGGAGCAACCGATATGGCTATCTTGAACCGCTTCAGGAATTATGGTGTCATCTACCCACCGCAATCGCTCTCCAAAAACAAAATCGTTGACTTTTCGCTCATTCCCTTTTGTGTCGAAGGAAACGATGCCAGCAATGCGGACGGCTTACTTCAGCTGGCACGCACGTTTTCTTCCCGAAGCATCCTGTGTAATTCACAGCAACGATTGGCGATCCATCTATCTTCAGTCATGGTCAACAACTTTGCAAATATTCTATATCAGTTCGCTTATGAGCTGCTAGAAGAGTATAATCTTTCCTTTGATCTGGTCAGACCGATCATTTTGGAAACGGCAGAAAAAGTTCAAAATCACATTCCGATAACAGTTCAGACAGGTCCCGCAATCCGGGAAGATGAAGTAACACAGCAAAAACATTTGAAATTTATTAGCAATAAACCAGATTTACAGCAAATCTATCAACTTTTGTCGCATCAGATTACTAAAAGAAAATAGTTTGTTAGAAACAGTTATAAACTTGTCAAAACTTATTCTGGCATAGTAAATATAACTATTTACTTGGGGAACTTTAGTACATTTGCTCTGTCCAAAAGCGCATTTTGGAATGCTAATTGAGCAGTAATATATTCAATTGGACGAAACATTAAAATAGCGAATTAAAACTAAACAATCGTATTTTCTATGGAAGTTAGAAAACTCATTATTTCAATAATGATTGTGATTAATTTAATCATTGTATCATTTGGCTTTATATTTACATCGAGCTGGTTTTGGTTACTGATCATTCCATTCCCATTATTGTTGATCGCCTTATACCATAGTTTCCAAACCAAACATGCAATTTTACGCAATTATCCCTTGGTTGGTTACTTTCGTTATATCTTCGAATCCATTCGCCCCGAATTGAGACAATACTTCTGGGAATCCGATATGGATGGTCGTCCGTTCAATAGGAGACAGCGCTCCATTGTCTATCAACGGGCAAAAAATCAGCGCGAGACAGTTGCATTTGGTATGCAAACAGATCCACAGGCTGTTGGGAATGAATGGGCCGCGCATTCCGTATTCCCCTGTCATATTGAGAATCATGATTTACGGACTAAAGTTGGGAATGAAGCTTGTAAAAAACCATATAGCTTAAGTGTATTCAATATCTCAGCAATGAGTTACGGTGCATTGAGCAAAACCGCTATTACTGCCTTAAACAAGGGTGCTGCACTACAGAATTTTGCCCATAATACTGGTGAAGGTGGTATCAGTGATTACCACAACAATGGAGGCGATTTGATCTGGCAGGTAGGTACAGGTTATTTTGGCTGTCGTAATTCGGAAGGTAAATTTGACCCTGAACTTTTTAGGGAGAAGTCAAACCGTGAAAATGTGAAAATGATCGAACTTAAGCTTTCACAGGGGGCAAAACCCGGCCATGGTGGTATCTTACCGGCGGCAAAGAATACACCTGAAGTTGCGGCAATACGTCACGTCATCCCTGGAACAGATGTGATGTCCCCGCCTGCACACAGTGCCTTTTCCTCACCAACGGAAATGATGCATTTCATCCAGCAAATGCGCGACCTTTCGGGTGGAAAACCGATCGGATTTAAAATATGTATCGGTGACAAACATGAATTTATGGACATCTGTCATGCTATGCAAAATACACAGATCTTCCCAGACTTTATTTCGGTCGATGGATCTGAAGGCGGTACAGGTGCTGCACCACTGGAGTTTACAGACAACTTGGGTATGCCGTTGTATGATGCATTGGCCTTTGTAACCAAAACCCTGATTGCATTTGGTCTGAAAAAACACATTAAGGTAATTGTATCAAGCCGTATTGTAACTGGTTTTGATATTCTAAAAGTGATTGCTTTGGGTGCCGACGCATGTTATAGTGCACGTGGAATGATGTTTGCCTTAGGTTGTATTCAAGCCCTGAAATGTAACGAAGACGTATGTCCGGTCGGTGTCGCAACGCAACAACCGCATCTGTATAAAGGGCTGGATGTGAACGACAAGTACGTACGTGTTGCTCAATTCCACCGTAATACACTACGCGCCACAGTTGAGATCATGGAAGCTTGTGGATTCAAAACCTTATCCGAAGTATCCGCCGATAAATTCTATCGCAAGGTGGATGCAATACGGACGTTAAGTTTTCAGGAAATCTATTTTGGTACCGAAGGAAAATTAGTCAATAGCCACACAGACTTTGAAAGCAAGCTTTTCGAAGATTAATTTCGATACAGCGACTATAGACAAGAAGCCCTCAGCGCGAGCAACGACTGAGGGCTTCTTGTTTTCTTTTCCCCTATAGGCCTTTCGGCACAGATAATTTCATAATACGTGTGATTCTCAAAGATCTCGCCGATATTATTTCAAATTGAATAACACGCGATGTAAGGCTGTATGCGACAACGCAATTTGATCGTCGGTCAATCCACCAAGGGCCTGTTCGATCGTATTATTGGCTTGCTTCATGCCTTCGTCCTTCATCTTTCGTCCAATTTTGGTCAAATAGATCAAATTCGATCGCCTATCGTTCTTATCGTTGACACGGATAACCAGATTAAGTCGCTCTAGATTATTGATCAGGCGTGTGACACTTGGTTTGTCGCGAAATGTCCGAATCGCCAGCTCCTGTTGGGTCAGCCCCTCCTCTACCCACAGGTTGTACATAATACTCCATTGCTCCGAAGTAATACTTAATCCTGCCTCTTTGAGATTACGCTGTAATCTCCGCATAACAGCAATTGAATACTTTCCTGTCAGGAAATTATAAAAATACTCTTGCGATACTAAATCTTGGTCTAACATATAAATAATGGTTATGGTTGTTTACGCAACTTAAGTTGCTAATAAATATTATGCTCAAATCAAGATGAAAAAAACTAAACTTATTTTGGCTAATACTTAGCCTAAATTACGTTTTTCTACAGTTGTGTCAAACAAATTTTATCAACATGTAATAAATAGATGTTAATAAATCATCATAAACGATTTATAGTAGACTGAATTTAGGAATAAAAAAGGATACAAACAAAATAAATTGCTTGTCTTTATACCTAATTTTAGGAGAAATTCTCCCGCGGTAAGAATGAATTATCCGATTGTAAACGAATCAGAATCTTTTAAAAACGGAAATTTTTCACGGGCCTCTAGCAGGTCATTCGGATTTAATGTAAAGGTATATAAGTCTTCATCTTCGGGCTTATAGTAGACAACATCACCTAGCGGTGATATACACATTGATCCACCCGAGTAATAAATATCATTTCCGTCATGTCCCACGCGGTTCACTCCGACAACATAAGCTTGGTTTTCAATAGCGCGTGCAGGAATAAGTGCTCTCCAATGTGCCGAACGTTTGTCAGGCCAGCTAGCTGTATAAACTAGGATATCGTATGCAGCATTTTGATTCTTGGACCAAACCGGGAACCGAAGGTCATAACAGATCATAGGACATATTTTCCAGCCTTTGATATCGACTAAAATACGTTCGTTGCCAGGCTCAAAATATTCACTTTCTTTGGACATGCCAAAAAGATGACGTTTATCGTATTTCACATATTTGCCATCAGGAAACATCCAAACAAAGCGGTTATAGTATTTTCCACCCTCTTCAATGATCAATGAGCCGGCGACAACACAATTCAATGAACTTGCCATTTCAAACAGCCATCTCGTGGTAGGACCATTGGCTGGTTCAGCACATTTTTCGACGTTGTTCGTGAATCCCGTATTAAACATCTCCGGTAAAATAATCAAATCTGTTTTTTCGCGTAACGCGGATAGCCTCAATGCCAGATTATTCAGATTTTTTTCAATATTTTCCCAGAATAAATATGCTTGAAATACGGTAATTTTTAAAGGATCCATGAACGTTATCTAAAATTTATTTAATTATTTAGTACAAAATAGCCATTTATTGGCAAAATACGAATTTTAACGGAATTTTCTATCTATTGCTGTCTAACCAAAAGGCTATTTGCTAACAGTAATAACGCTTCCTTACGTTCGTTTGGTACATCCAATGCGCTCATTTTTTCAAATGCACGCTGTGTATAGATATCCTTTAATTCATCTGCCGATTTTCGGACCTGATACTTATCATATAAGCTGAGCATATCTTCAACTTTTGTCGGAACAGTCTCAACCGTCGAATCTAATAAATGCTGCATGAACGGAACATCTTCTTGAGCAATCACCGCCATCAGCTTAACCAATAAAAAGGTCTTTTTATTGATCATAATATCACCGCCAACGATTTTGCCAAAAGTATCCGGATCACCATAGGCGTCCAATATGTCATCCTGCAATTGGAAAGCCAAACCAACATTCTCCCCAAAATCATAAATCAATTGTTGCTGCTGTTCGTTCGCCCCTGAAAGGATGGCGCCCAATTGCAATGCCCCTCCCAGGAGTACAGATGTTTTCAAACGGATCATCTCCAGATATTCGTCCATAAGCAGTGAAGCGCGAACCTCATAATCCATATCAAGCTGCTGGCCTTCGCAGACTTCCATGGCGACTTTGCTCAAAATCCGCAAGGTTGCCGGCAGATAAACCGGATTACATTTGGAGATCTCTTCGTAAGCCTTAACCAACAGTCCATCTCCGGACAGAATGGCAATATTGGCATCCCACTTTTCATGAACCGTGGTTTTCCCCCTTCGCAAAGGTGCCTTATCCATCAGATCATCATGTATCAAGGAAAAGTTATGAAAAAATTCCACAGCCTTTGCGGCCGGAATAATTTCGTCCATTTCTTGCATGCCAAATAACTCGGCCGCCATCAATGTTAGCACTGGCCTAACCCTCTTGCCGCCCAAAGTCAATATATACCGTATTGGATCATATAAATTTGTTGGAGTTTCAGGAAATTGACTTGTCTCTATCGCCTCTATCACGAGCTGTTGTAAGTGTTGCATATATCTTTACGATCGAATCATGCGAATATAGTAATAACATAATAGAAATGCCAATTTTGTCCCTTCCAAAGCAAGTCAGGTCAAAATTGTACATTTGTATAAGTCTTTTGTTATGCGCATACTGATTATCCATACATTTTATCAAAGTCCCGGAGGGGAAGATACTGTGTTTCAACAGGAATCATCACTTCTGTCCCAAGATCACCAGGTATATACGCTTACCTTTCAAAATAAAAAAGGTTGGCGAGGCGCCCTTCAGACACTAGGTTCCGTCTGGAATATTTTCGCTGCAAACAGATTAAAAAAAGCGATGCGGGAATTCAAACCTGATGTTGTGCATCTCCATAATACGCATTATGCCTCTGGCCCGCTCCTGATACGTACGATCGCTAAACAGGATGTTCCTCAGGTAATGACACTGCACAATTTTAGGCTTCTTTGTCCATCGGCGACGCTCTACCACCACAATCACCTGTTTCTGGAATCTTTAAAAGAAGAATTTCCCTGGACAGCCGTTAAAGAAAAAGCATTTAATGATTCGATCATTAAGACATTCCTCCTTGCATTTAACAACTGGTTTCACCGCAAAATAGGGACCTGGCAAAAAGTCAATCGGTATATTAATCTAAGCAGCTTTGCCAAGTCCATATTTGCCGATTCAACATTAAGAATAGCTCCCGAAAAGTTTGCCGTAAAACCCAATTTTGTTTTTCCGTCGGCTTTGAGTACCGAAATTCCAAAGCCCTATTTTATCTATGTAGGCAGACTATCAGACGAAAAAGGAATATTAAATCTGATTGAGTCGGTGAAAGGGACGAATCTGGAACTGAGGATCATCGGTGGCGGCCCACTCGAAGAGGAGGTTGTAAAAGGAATAAGGGACTATGCCAATATCAGCTATCTCGGTTTTAAACCCCGAACGGAGATTTTACCATTTGTTGCTGCCGCGCAGGCGCTAATTGTTCCCTCCATCTGCTTTGAGGGAATGCCGATTACGATCCTTGAGGCCTACTCTGTCGGTACAGCGGTGCTCTGTTCAAACTTAGGTCCTCTACCGGAAATGATTATCCAGGACAAAACCGGACAGACATTTGATCCTCACAATAAAGATGAAATTGTTGCTTGCCTGACGCAATGGAATGCCAAGCAAACAGATGAAAAAGATGAGATAAGAAAGACCTGCCTTGCCTATTATTTTAGTAATTTTACTCCTGAAATAAACGAGAGCGAATTATTAGCGATCTATAAAGACGCTATTGAAGATAAAAAATTGAACAAATGAGCATTATTGTAATGGATAAGCTGGGTTTGGCACCTCAAATCCAAGCTACACTGGAAACGATTTATGATCCGGAATTAAAGCCAGCAAATATTGTGGATCTGGGACTTGTCTATGAAATTATTACGAAGGAAGATGGCGTTGCAAAAATCGTCATGACACTAACTGCTCCCGGCTGTCCGGTGGCAGGTGAAATCATGAATGAAGTGCAGGAAAAAGTTGCCGGAATAGAGGGAATCAAAGAAGCCTTAGTGGAATTGACTTTTGATCCGCCATGGACCAAGGATATGATGTCTGAAGAAGCGAAGCTTGAACTTGGATTCCTGTAGACATTGTTTTAGAAAATATGTAATGCCTCCAAAAGACTATATAGGAGGCATTTTTATGATGATGCTATTTTTTTAAGTATATCGTGCTTGCTAGCGATCAGTGCGAAAAAAATAGCATTAGAATTATCCAGTACTATTATTTTCCAGGTCGCTCAATTTCTTCAGGGGTTTGGCTGTATTGGCATCACTTCCAAAGAGTAATTTCCACAGATTGCGGGATTCTTTGGTCAAGAGCGGTGACACAATGGAAAGGATCAAAACGTAAACCACAACGAATGATTGGATAACAGGGAGCAAAGCCCCCGCTTTACCGATATTTGCCATGATAATCGAAAACTCTCCACGTGCAGAGAGGGTAAAACCAATGTCAAAGGATGTTTTCGGTTTCATCCCGGAAAATTTCGCAGCGAAATAACCTGAGGCCAGATTTCCCATTATCGTCACCAAAGCAGCTATTGAGGCCCAGAATACCGCTCCACCCAAGGACATGATATCAATAGAGAGTCCGAAGCTAAAGAAAAACATTGCTCCAAAAAAATCCTTATAAGGGAGTACCATCGCTTCAATTTTCTTAATGTACTGCGAATCTGCCAACACCAATCCTGCCATCAATGCGCCTATTGCCTCAGCAACATGGATGGTCTCCGAAAATCCGGCAACGATAAAAAGCAGGGCAAAGATGACCAATATAAATAATTCGGAAGTCTTTTCCTTTAATAAACGGTCTATGGCTGGTACCAACTTGCGTCCCAAAACCAAAAAAGCTAGGATAAAGCCCAATGCCAGCAAGGAAGTCCCTGCTACCGCCCAAAAGGAGCTGCTACCTGTTAATATCAATCCTGAAAGAAAGGAAATGTGCATGGCAATAAACAGATCATCAAACATGATCATTCCCATAATCACCTCTGTCTCTGGATTTGCCGTTCGTTTAAGGTCAGTGAGTACCTTAGCAACTATTGCTGTCGAAGAGCTGGTCATGATACCACAAAGCACCATCATCTCCTTAAAAGGCATATCCATCAACCACCCGATCAATAATCCCGAGGTAAAGTTGAGCAGCACATAGATTGTTCCTCCAGTTACAATAGCTTTACCGGATTTAATCAGTCGATTAACTGAAAATTCGAGTCCCAAATAGAACAAGAGGAACAATACCCCTAGCCGGCCCATAAAGTCGATAAAGGGTTTGCTTTCTGTAAATGTCAGGTCTACCAATCCTATCTGAGGTGCATGCTGCCCCAAAACCATCCCTATAATAATGAAAAAAGGAATAACGGAAAACTTAAGCCTGTTGGCAATCAATCCAACAATAGCAACAAGTCCGACTGCGATTCCAATTTCCAATATTAGGGTATGTGATAGCATAGATTACAGTAAAATTTCCTTTAAAAGTTTGATGTTGTTTTTCTTTCCAGCAATGACCAAAGTCGTTCCCGGAGTAATCAGATAAGATGGTCCTGGGTTGATGACCGTTTCATCATCTCTGATCCCGGCAATGATGGACGCTCCTGTACGTTGCCGTACCTCCAATTCACCGATCGTTTTCCCAGCCCCTTCCCATTTGCCTTCGAGCTTGTACCATTCGATACGCAAGTCATCCAAAGCCACTTCAATTGTTTCCAATGCCTTGGGTTTATAGGAAAGACCGCCTATAATACCCGCGATCTGACGAGACTCATCATCATTAAGTGTCATCACACAACGTGATTCATGCTCCTCATCATCATAACGATACAGTTCCCGTCGACCATCATCGTGGATCACAACAACCATATTGTCTCCCGCATCGGTTTCAATTTGAAATTTCTTTCCAATTCCAATCAGATCGGATTCTCTTACAATAGACATAATCTTCTATTTAAATAAATACCAATAATAATAGCGAAACGCTATTTTACTAAAAACAAATTTAACCAAAAATTCAATCTTAAACGAATCCTCTTCGCGCGATGAAAAGGGATATAAATAAGCAGATCACCCCAAAATACTAAAAAAAGATCAGAAAAACGAGTTTTTATGCATTCCATTTTATCTCAAATGCATAAGGTCCTCCTATACATGATTGAAAGACCGTTCCGGCCCAACCCTAAATAAGCTATTCCTTACAGGAACTCAAAAACACTATAATTTCTTTATCGCAGTCAATTTTCGGGTTCAAATATTAGTTAAGGTTATTAAAATCAAATATTCACATTTTTATTACAAAGATGAATTTCTATAACGTTTTCGTAGTTCGTGCAATCGTTTGTTCAAAGATGCAAAGAAACGGCACCGCTTAATTTCTTTATACTTGTCGCCATTAAAACTAGCGAATCTAAATTACACACTATGGTCAAAAAGAGTCATCTCATTCTACTGACACCCTTAACAATTCTTTCAGTAGCAGCGCCTTTTTATGTAGCAGCGCTTCCTAATAATGCTAGGACAGCCATTGTCCAAGTTGTCCCTCAACAATCCATTTCGGGAAAAGTGGTAGACGAAACGGGAAAACCTATTAGCGGTGTCACAGTATCAGAGAAAGGTAAAACTGCAGCCACCACTACTGGACAAGATGGAGGATTTACACTAACAGTCACATCACAAAATGCCACATTGGTCTTTAATTCCATTGGATTTATTGCACAAGAACTACCAGCTTCCCAAGTAGCTCAAGTAATCCTGAAAAAATCCGAAGACATGCTGGAAGAAGTTGTCGTTGTTGGTTACGGTAAACAGAAGAAAAGCGACCTTACCGGTAGCGTTGCTACTGTGGAAGCTAAGTCTTTAGATCGGATCAATTCTCCGAACATCGTCGATAAGCTACAGGGCAAAGTCTCCGGCTTATCGATCAATTCTGGAAATGCCAAGCCAGGAGAAACCGCAGCGATCAATATTCGTGGCGAAAATTCTATCTCTGCTTCCAATTCACCCTTGATTATCTTAGATGGAATTCCTTTTAGTGGTTCACTTGGAGATATCTCATCCAATACCATTGCCAGCATTTCCGTACTGAAAGATGCGTCATCTACAGCGATCTATGGATCACGTGCCGCAAATGGGGTCATTTTGATTACTTCCAAAAAAGGCGCTGCCGGAAAAGCGCGCATCAATTACAATGGTTATTTTGGGCTCCAGAGTGTAGAACGTCGCCTGAAATTGATGAATGGCCCTCAATACATTCAGTTTATGCGCGACTATCAAGCCTCTAAAGGCAATACAGGAGATCAGCTTAATCCCGAAAACTACCTTTTTGCGAATGTCTTGGAACAGTATAAGAAAGGTGAAGAAGTCAATTGGCAGAATGAAGCCTTTAATAATGCCGCTCCAATGCACGAACATCAGCTCAGTTTTTCTGGCGGTACTGACAAATCTGATTATTATGCATCAGTAAGTTACCTCAATCAGGATGGTGTGGTCAAAAACACACCATACGAACGCTACAATGTCAATCTAAATCTCAATCAAAGCCTAAATTCATGGCTCAAATTGGGCTTGACCATGCAGGCTTCACAGGGTAACCGGGATGGTATACAACCCAACCTAGAAAGCGTGGTAAAACTAGCTCCTTATAGCAAAAACAGGGATGAAAACGGTACAGCTGTCACCTATCCAATGTATGCACAAACATTATGGGGCCACCCATTCGCAGACGAAAATGGTCAATGGGATGAAACTAGACGGACTCTTTATGCAAACTCCTGGATAGATGTCAAGCTTCCGATTGAAGGACTAAGCTTTAAGTCTACATTTGGTACGAACTACAGAAATATCAATGAAAACTCCTACTATGGTTCAAATACTTTAACAGGCCGTGGTGTGAATGGACGGGGAGAAATAAAAAATGATCATTTCTGGGATTGGACATGGGAAAATCTCCTGACTTATGACCGCACTTTTGGCGACCATAAAATTAACGTGGTGGGACTTTATTCCTCTCAAAAGACTAACCTCAAGACATCCAAAATGACTGGAGATGATTTTGTTTCCGACGCAGGTTACAACAACATGGCTTCTGCTTCCAAAAACTTAAAAATGGAATCTAAGCTTGAAAACACGGCCATGATTTCCTATATGGGACGGATCAACTATGCATTCAAAGATCGCTACTTACTAACTTTAACAGGTCGTTCGGATGGTTATAGCGCTTTTTCCATTGATAACAGGTATGCCTTTTTCCCTTCCGTCGCCGGAGCGTGGGTCATTTCCAAAGAAGGTAATGTACAAGACTACTTTGATTTGCTAAAACTACGTGCTTCGTATGGTAAAAACGGGAACCAGGCCGTGTCTCCCTACCAGACCTATGATCGCTTGACAAATGTAGACTACATATATGGATTAGATCCTGTCAAAGGGTTAGTGATGAATTTCAATGGACGCGGCAGCAATTTGACTTGGGAAACTACCTCATCCTTAAACCTTGGTTTAGATTTCGGCATTCTTAAAAATCGTCTTTCTGGAACGATTGATTATTATACATCCAAGACAACAGATCTCTTACTGAGCGAGCAAGTTCCGGTGATGAATGGCTATAATACCATTTTGAATAATATTGGTGAAACTTCCAACAAGGGATTTGAAGTCACTTTGAACGCCGTTAACATCAAAAATGACAATTTCCAATGGAATACAACGGTTAATTTTGCATACAACAACAATAAGATAACGAAATTGCGAGCAGATGGAAAGGATGATTTGACCAATGCCTGGCTTATTGGCAAACCAATACGCATTTTTTATGATTACAAAGTAATCGGGGTATGGCAGGAAGGTGACGATATTGCAAACTCTTATCAGCCAAAAGCAAAACCAGGTGATGCAAAATTAGCGGATTTAAATAACGATGGAAAAATAGATGCGAATGACCGCACAGTCATGGGCAACAAGATTTCACCTTATACCCTTGGCATCGGCAATGATTTTACCTACAAAAACTTCTCTCTTTCAATTTTTATGAACGGTGCTTTTGGCGGCACAAAAGTGGATGACTTTAAAAATATAGAACGTTTTCTACCTAATAATGGTGCTAATTATCTCGCAGATATGTCTTACTGGACGCCAGAAAACCCAAACACAGATATACCGTCTCCGGGTTACACACCTGTTAACAACCATACCTACTACATCAATTCAGCATATTGGCGAATTCGCGATTTGAGCCTGGGCTATACTTTTGAAGGTGATTTTTTAAAGCGATTAAATCTTTCCTCTGTTAGAGCATTTATTAACGCCCGTAATATCTATACATTCTCCAAAATAAAAGGATACAATGTGGAAGCATTGGGTGTCAGTTCAACAACGGGAAATCCAACTACGACCAATATCGCCTACCCTTATCCTGTCGCCAGAACATTCTCATTGGGATTAAATGTCCAATTTTAAACATCTCTACATCATGAAGAAAAGAAATACAACTTTATATGCAGTCGTTGCCGGTATAAGCTTAATCTTTATCGGCTGCAGCAAAAACTTTTTAAACGAAGATACCAGCAGTTTTCAGTCGCCAGACAATACTTATATTAACACCAAAGGCTTCGAAACTGGATTGAATGGTCTTTACGCTTATGCTCGGATGGAATTCTGGACCTGGAACGGCAGTATATTCTCTCAGGGAGCTACTCCGCAGGAGGCCCTACAGGTCGGTACAGACATTGTAGCGATCAAAACCACGGGAACCGATGCGACTTTAGCGCCTTTTAGCAATTATAGCCTTAACCCGGCTTCGTCTTATGTGCGCAATTATTGGAAGTATGCCTATGGTTTTATCGGAAATACCAATATTATCCTGGAAGCATTAACTAAAAACACGATCCAATGGACAGACAAAGAGAATGATCCAAAACGTGTAGAAGCTACAGCTCGTTTCTTCCGTGCTTATAGCTACCGTTATCTGATCAACCTATATGGAGATGTGCCTTGGGTAGACAAGGTATCTGCAACACCGCGCCGCGATTTTACCCGTACACCCAAAGCTGAAGTCTTGGCACATATGATCGATGACCTTAAGTACGCTGGAGACAACCTTCCTAACAACCCAGGAACTGTACAGGAGGGGCAATTGACAAAATGGGCCGCGTTACATTACCTAGCAGAAGCCTATATCGAAGCAGGACAGCCTGATCTGGCCGTGGAAGCAGCAAATAAAGTCATTCAAAGTGGCTACTTTAAGCTGAATGATCAACGCTTTGGGGCTGAGAAAGATAAAGCTGGTGACTATTTCCACGATATGTTTATCGAAAACAATCAAAATCGTTCATCTGGTAATCAAGAAACCATTTGGGCAATCCAGCTGGAATATAATACCCAAGGTGGTGGAGACAATTATACGGATTGGAGCAAACGCGCATGGGTACCCTTTTATTCACAACAAAAAGGTTTTGTCCTTGCTGACTCACTTGGCGGAAGGGGCCTTGGCCACGTACGTCCTTACCAATGGTGGCTGGATAGTTATGAAAAACAAGATGTCAGAAATTCACCTTACAATATCAAGCGGGACTGGTATTATAATGACCCTTCTGTTCCAGAGCTATATGGCAAGAAAATTGTGCTGACCGATGCCATCATCGCTTCGGGAAATGTGTTTCCAACAATTACCAAGTTCTTCTATGGAAAAACGGCTGCAAACCCGGCATTTGAAGGCAATATGAAGGATCGGGTTAAAATACGATTGGCAGAAACCTATCTTTTACTGGCTGAAGCTTATATGCGAGCGAATAAACCTGACTTTGCGAAAGATGCCATCAATGCCGTGCGTGCCCGTGCCAAAGCGTCTCCCATAAATGCCTCGGCAATCAACGAAGATTTTATATTGGATGAGCGCGCAAGAGAGCTTATGGGCGAAGAAATGCGCAGAATGACGTTATCTCGTTTCGGGGCCGACATCTTCCTACGCCGTGTACAAACACTTAATCCGCAATCTAAAGATGTGGTCAAGAAAGAATTTATTCTTTGGCCTATTCCACAGGAAGTCATTGACAGCAATACTGGCGCTGCTTTCCCGCAGAATGCCGGATATTAAAGCTTAGATAAAAAAGCCTCATAGAACCTAAAATCTATGAGGCTTTTTGGTTGATATATCATCCATTTTCGCTCGCGTTATTGTGCTTCAACCAGCTTATAACTTCCATCGGGCCGCAGTTGGCCACAGCCAATGGTTATGTTTTTGGAGTGATAGAATAAAAAGGTCCAACCTTCTGGAGCGCCTTCCGCCCAATAAGCTTGGCGCAATTCTTTGGAGCGTCGACCATCAAAATCATATTTAGCCACGTAATTATGAAAAATTTCCTCAGGCTCAGGTAATACATCGCCGCCGAAAAAATAATGTTCTCCTCCTGTTCGGATGTGAAATGCTTGGTGATTTGGTGTATGTCCGCCATTATGCACATAGCTGATTTCAGTATTTATTTTTCCTTCCCCCTCGACCAACACAAGGTTTCCGCTCCGTTGGACAACATCAAAAATCTCTGTACGATACGAACTGGAGATACCAGAATAGGCATCCTCCCATTCGCCCCTTTGTACAATATATTCAGCCTCCGGAAATGCAATACGGGGCGATCCACCTTCCATCTTTACCATACCGCCCGCATGATCCTTATGCAGATGTGACATCAATACATATTTTACATCACCGGGTTCGTAACCTAATTTGCGGATGTTATTGTACAGCTTCAGAACACCACGGCCATCCGTATGCCCCAGGCCGGTATCACAGATCACAATACCTGATTCTGTTTTGATCAAAAAAGGATGTACATGGATAAACATGGATCCAGGACGATCTTTTGGATCATCTACAAGCGGATCAAAGGGAACGAATTTTCGACTTTTATCAACGGAAAAAGAACCTTCATATAAAGAATATGCCTGTACCATATTTAAAACATTGGGAATATGAACGTTAAGCAACAGATGGTCAATACCAGGTTTAGGAATTAGGTAAGTCCAGCCTTAAAACGTATATTTACACTTAAAATATTGTGCAAAGATATGCAAAAAAGGTGGGTACTAAAATCTAAAACTGATGTCAAAATAACCAACAAACTGCGCGAGGAATTAAATATCAACGCTGTATTAACAGAGTTGCTCGTCAGCAGGGGAATTGGAAGTTTTGATGAAGCAAAACAGTTTTTTAGACCACAATTGTCTGACTTGCACGATCCATTCTTGATGAAAGATATGGAGAAAGCCATATCCCGAATCATTCAGGCCATTGGCAACAAAGAAAAAATTCTAATCTATGGTGACTACGATGTCGATGGCACAACTGCCGTAGCTGTAGTCTACAGCTTTTTCAGAGAATTCCATAGTCAGCTTGAGTTTTATATTCCCGACCGTTATGCGGAGGGTTATGGTATCTCTACGCAAGGCATTGATTATGCTGCTGCAAACGGATTTACTTTAATTATCGCATTGGATTGTGGCATAAAGGCCATTGATAAGATTGAGTATGCCAACAGCAAAGGGATAGACTTTATCATCGGCGACCACCATCTGCCGGGAGAAGAACTTCCGAAGGCATTCGCAGTGTTAGATCCAAAGCGTGTCGATTGTGATTATCCGTATAAAGAACTTTCGGGTTGTGGCATCGGATTCAAGATCATTCAGGCTTTCATCCTGACCAATGGCATGGATATCAATGCCTGTTATCAATTTTTGGATCTGGTTGCAGTGAGTATAGCATCAGATATCGTCCCAATTACTGGTGAGAATAGAATCTTAAGCCACTTTGGATTGATCAAACTCAACACCAATCCTTGTGTTGGACTAAAAGCCCTGATTGACCTTTCCAATAATAGAACAAAGACCTTCACGGTCAATGATATTGTCTTTCAGATCGGCCCGCGGATCAATGCCGCTGGAAGGATCGACCATGCCAAGGATGCTGTTAAATTATTAATTTCAAAATCCTTACAGGAGGCCAAAGATTTTAGTTCGAGTATCGATGACCAAAATAATGTCCGTAAGGATTTTGACCTGAAGATAACCGAGGAGGCGCTGGCTCTCATTGAAGAAAATATCGTACTTAAAAGTCGAAAATCTACCGTATTATACAAAGCAGACTGGCATAAAGGTGTCATTGGCATTGTTGCTTCACGGTTGACTGAAAAATATTACCGCCCGACCATTATATTGACAGAAACAAATGGTCATATCGCAGGATCTTGCCGTTCGGTGATCGGGTTTGATTTATATGAGGCCCTAAACGAATGTGCGGACCTGCTCGAACAGTTCGGAGGACATAAATACGCTGCTGGACTAACCATGTCACTTGACAATGTAAGTCTGTTTCAGGATCGCTTTGAAGAGGTGGTGGCCCGAAGGATCAGTCCGGAGATGCTGACACAGGAAATCCTGATCGACGCCAAACTTCATTTAAAGGATATCGACGCAAAGTTTTTCCGCATACTCCAGCAGTTTGAACCATTTGGTCCACAGAATGAAGCACCGATTTTCCTGAGTAAGAAGGTAAGTTCGGTAGGTTCGGCTTTCCCCGTCGGAACAAATCATTTAAAGATGACTGTGGTTCAGGAAGACTCTGCCCCTTTTGACTGTATCGGTTTCGGATTGGCCGAACATATCAATCTTATCAATTCAGGTCAGAGTTTCGATATCTGTTATAGTATCGAGGAAAACGTGTGGCGCAACAAGAGAAACCTACAGCTTAACATCAAGGGAATTCGATATTAATATGTTGTTATCTGAATATGTGTACTTAGATTCTTAAACATAAAGCATTACAGCGGTCTAAATACTACGATCTAAATACTTAATACTAAGAAGATATTAAATATATTTACCATAGATTTGCATCAAAATGCTCCAACAGCGATTCCGCATCAAATTCAGTTTGATCTGTTTTTTGAGGGAGCACATAGAACAGCAATTTATAGCGACAAGATAAATCAAGAAGATGATTTTAAAGGCAGAACATCTCATAAAAAAATATAAACAACGCACAGTTGTAAACAATGTATCCTTTCATGTGGAGCAAGGGGAAATCGTTGGATTATTAGGACCAAATGGTGCCGGTAAAACAACCTCTTTCTATATGATTGTGGGTCTGATCAAACCCAATGAAGGAAAAGTATTCTTGGATGATCAAGAAATCACACAAGATGCAATGTACCAACGTGCACAACGCGGAATAGGTTATTTGGCTCAGGAAGCTTCTGTTTTCCGTAAGTTATCCGTGGAGAATAATATTCTTGCTGTATTGGAGATCCACTACCCCAATAAAGAAGAACGTATGGCCAAGTTGGAGGAGTTGTTATCCGAATTTAGCCTCCATCGCGTTCGTAAAAACAGAGGTGATCTTTTGTCAGGAGGGGAACGCCGCCGTACGGAAATCGCTAGGGCATTGGCGGCAAATCCATCATTTATCCTTCTGGATGAACCATTTGCAGGGGTCGACCCTATTGCCGTAGAGGAAATACAAACGATCGTTGCCAAACTCAAAACGCGCAACATTGGCATCCTAATTACGGACCACAACGTACAGGAAACCTTATCCATTACGGATAGAGCTTATCTTTTGACCGAAGGAAAAATCATGCTGACCGGCACACCTGAAGAGATTGCCGATAATGAGCTCGCACGAAAATTCTATCTTGGTCGTCATTTTGAATTGAGAAGGAAAAAATTTTAAAGCAAAAAGAATACCCCTATGGCCTTATTAAACTCCATTTTTACTTGGTTCATGAAAAAAAGAATTCACCAGATCGAGCTTTTCATGAAATATCCGCACGATGTACAAGAAGAATGGTTCCAGAGTTTAATTGCTACCGCAGAAGCAACAGAATGGGGGAAGAAACACGATTACACAAGTATACTCACACCCGAAATATTCAAAGAACGTGTACCTATACAGGACTATGACGATATCAAAGGCTATGTAGACCGTATGATCAAAGGTGAGCAGAATATTCTGTGGCCTTCGGACATCAAATGGTTTGCAAAATCTTCGGGAACAACCTCTGACCGTAGCAAATTTATCCCCGTCAGTGAAGAGGCTTTGGAAGAATGTCATTTTCAGGGTGGCAAGGACATGTTGACCATCTACTGCCACAATAGACCCGAAAACCGTGTTTTCACAGGAAAATCAGTTGTCATCGGTGGATCTTCCCAGATCAACAACTTCAGCCCCGACTCTTATTATGGGGATCTATCTTCGATCCTGATCCGTAATCTACCTTTTTGGGCAGAATTTAAGCGGACTCCGAATATGGAGGTCACCTTAAATCCCAATTTTGAAGAGAAAATTGAACAGATAGCCAAAATAACCATTAAGGAAAATGTAACGAGTCTAGCAGGTGTACCAACCTGGAATATTGTGATGGCCAAACGTATTTTGGAAATCACGGGCAAGGACAATTTATTGGAGGTATGGCCAAATCTGGAATTTTATGGTCACGGTGGCGTAAGTTTCAAACCTTACCGCGAGCAATTTCACAAGCTGATACCTTCAGACAAGATGTATTATCTGGAAAACTACAATGCCTCAGAGGGATATTTCGGTTTACAGGACGAATCGGATTCCGAAGACCTTCTGCTGATGCTGGACTATGGGATCTATTATGAATTCCTTCCAGTGGAAAGAATGCATGAGGAAAACCCAACAACACTACGCTTGGATCAAGTGGAAATCGGTAAGAACTATGCTTTGATCATATCCACCAACGCTGGCCTATGGCGTTATAAGATAGGTGATACAATCAAGTTTACATCCCTATCACCTTACCGTTTTCAGATATCAGGACGCACAAAACAATACATCAATACATTTGGAGAAGAAGTGATCGTTGACAATGCCGAACAAGCATTGGCGGAAGCAAGCAAGCTAACAAATGCACGTATCAAAGATTACACCGCAGGACCTGTATATTTTAAAGATGGGGAAGCCGGAGCGCACGAATGGGTTATCGAATTTGAACAACAGCCCAATGATTTTAAACGTTTTTGTGATATATTGGATGCCAAATTGAGGGAAATCAATTCCGATTACGATGCAAAACGATTTAAGAACATGGCTTTACAACCGCCAATTGTCCACAATGCGCCATCGGATACTTTTTATAAATGGATGAAATCCAGAGGTAAGTTAGGTGGACAGAATAAGGTCCCAAGGTTAAGCAATAATAGAGAATATCTTGACCCGCTTTTGAAGATTTTACAAGACTAACAAGCGGTTTATCCTTGTGGAGATTAGCCAAAATTTCAAGTACATTTTTGGCTAATCTCTTCATTTTAGGGTTTAATTGCGGTTTTATACAAAAACACAAAAAAACCAAGGATAAAATTCACAGAAATACCTTTCTTTTGAATTTCAACATCACGCTGTAACAATTCGCGAGTTTCACCCGATGTTACTTCATTGCTTTTGTTAAGACTGTGAGTCAATTCCATACTAAGTTTATTTTATGATAAGTGATTTTATAGCGTAAAGCGAACCAAATGCCCATCCATGGCCGCATTCTTTATTGCCAAACTTTATGCCATAAATACGGAAGCTGTATTAATTAATACAAAATTAACACATTTAATTAATAATAGACGAATCCTGAAAATTTACTGGTCAAATCTTTCATTTTCATATAAAAAGTGTAGTCATTTGGAGAATGACTGTCCGAAATAAAAGGCATCTTGCCGAGCGGGAAATTATCCAGACAAAGTGCGGTTTATATTTCAATTTTTCCTAACTTAGCCTAAGTAATTAAAAAATAAGATGAACGCGACAGAGAACTATTCAATTCGCGTAGAGCCAACTCAAAATTCAAGACTCTCGCAAGTAGATTTCGACAATCTAAAATTCGGAAAGATATTATCCGACCACATGCTGGTCGCTGACTATGATGATGGTGAATGGAAAGATGTCAGCATCGTCCCTTATGGAGATATCAGTATCAGTCCTTCGATGTCTGCTTTACATTATGGTCAAGCGATATTTGAAGGTATTAAAGCTTATAAATTTGCAGATGGTACGGTGAGCATCTTTCGTCCGGATAGAAACTGGGAAAGATTTAACAAATCAGCGTCTCGCCTTCAGATGCCTGAGGTTCCCGAAGAAATTTTCATGGATGGACTGAGCAAGCTATTGGATATTGACCGGAATTGGGTTCCTGCTAAAGAAGGTTCTTCTTTATATATCCGCCCATTTATGTTCGGTACCGAAGCCGCTTTGGGTGTACATCCATCTAAATCCTACAAATTTATCATTATCACGGGACCAGTAGGTGCTTACTATAGTAAGCCAATTAGCTTAAAAGTTGAAACTTACTATACGCGTGCAGCCGAAGGCGGTGTTGGATTTTCGAAAAATGCCGGTAATTATGCATTGTCGCTTTACCCAACCCAATTGGCTAATGATGAAGGCTACGATCAAATTATGTGGACTGACGCGGCTGAACACAAATATATTGAAGAGGCCGGCACTGCAAACCTGATTTTCCGCATTGGCGATACTATTATCACGCCGCATGGTGATACCATCTTACATGGTGTAACCCGCCGTACCATTATGGAATTAGCGGAGAAATGGGGATATAAAACCGAACAGCGAAAAGTATCCGTTCAGGAGCTTATTGATGGCATCAAATCAGGAACAGTAACTGAGGCGTTTGCCGCTGGAACAGCTGCAACGATTACACACATCAGCCGTATCGGTTTTGAAGGACAAGACTATAACTTGCCTCCAGTGGAAGGCCGCGAGTTTTCCAATAAAGTATTAAATTACCTGAATGAATTACGCTATGGTAAATTAGCCGATTCATTTGGATGGAACTACTTGGTGAAATAAACGGGTAATCCATAATGAAAAAGGGCAGCTGGTGATGATCACCAACTGCCCTTTTTCATGAGATAGGGTTGATTAATTTCCCTTTTTACCGTCAAGAAGTTTAGTCTGTATAAAATCAATGATATCCGCCGTCTCAGTAGGCTGAAACCAGACAGTATCACCATATTTTTTAAACCAGGTGATCTGCCGCTTGGCATAACGCCTCGAATTTTGTTTAATTTTGTCCACAGCATCTTCCACGGAGATATTTCCGTCGAGATAGTCAAACAATTCGGCGTAACCTACCGTCAGCAACGCTGGTTTGCTTCTAAAAGGAACCAACGATTTTACCTCCTCCAGCAAGCCAGTTTCCATCATACGATCTACCCGAAGATTGATCCGTGCATACAATTGGGAACGCTCCATATTTAATCCTATCGTCAGAATATCAAACGGTCTTTTATCGACATCTTTCTTATGATAAAAGGACATGGGTTTGCCTGTTGCTTCAAACACTTCGAGGGCACGAACGACACGCTGTGGATTATCTATGTCCGCCACCTCATAGTAGGCGGGATCAATTGCTTTTAAGCGTTCCTTCATATGCTCGATCCCCAATTGCGCCATTTCGCTGTTAAGCCTTTCACGTACCTCTTCCCCGGCTTTGGGGAGATCATCCAGACCTTCACAGAGTGCACGTACAAATAATCCGGATCCGCCCACCATAATAACGACATCATGCTGCGTGAAAAGTTCATTCAGCTTGAGTAAAGCTTCCCGCTCAAAATCGCCTGCAGAATAATCCTGGCTAATGGAATGCGAATTTATAAAGTGGTGTGGAGCACTGTCCAGTTCTTCTGCATCCGGCTTAGCCGTACCGATGGTCATCTCCCGATAAAACTGTCGGGAATCGGCAGAAATGATTTCGGTTTTAAAATATTGGGCCAATGAAATAGCCATTGCAGTTTTTCCAACAGCAGTCGGACCTACAATGGCTATCAGTGTTTTCTTTTTTGCCATAATATGTGCTTCAGATGCTTAAATCCGCATTGAAGGCATTTTCAATTAATATTCGTCTTCGTAGCCGCTTGATTCTTCACGCTCCTCTTCAGCTTCCCCCTCTTCATCTTCGCCGTCGCTATCAAATCCATCTAATTCATCCTCGTCATCCACACCGTATTGTGTATCATCTTCTTCAACATAATCATCTTCCTCAACAGCATCAGACACCGGGAAATTAGCAGCAGTCATTGTTTTAGGTACCTGACCGATTGACTTGAACAGAGCCGGATAATCTTTACCTGCTTCTTCCTTCAAAATTTTGATCAGTTCCACCTGAAAATCATAAGGACGGTCAAAGTTATAGATGTAATAAAATTTTTGGTGTGGATCATCAATAAACTTGCTCAGGCGAATATTCTCCATCAACAAAACTTCCGCATCTTTCTTACGCTGCGCGGGTTTAAAAGCAATTTCCGTTCCTTTTTTCCACTGATCATTGCTCACATAGAAAGAGGAAGAAGCATCCGGCGCGTAACCTGTCGTTTTATGGATTTCCTCATGCATGTCTAAAAATGTACTTTTGGAAGGCATATCAATTTCGCGATATACATCTTCATAATCTTCAAAAGTAACTCTAAATCTATAAATTGCCATCTTTTATGTATTCTTCTTTTTAGCAGTTTAAAATTAATACTATATTTTAAGAATTGGAAATTTCCAACGGGATTTCTTGCTTGACCTCCAAGCCCATGTCTTCAGCTTTACGAACTAAATATTGATAGGCTTCGATCCGGGAATTGGGAATATCACCTTCCAAAATAGCTTCGCGGATCAGATTTTTCAACTGTCCAACAACACGTCCGGGTGTCAACCCAAAAAGTGTCATAATGTCTTCACCACTGATAGGCGGCTGCCAATTTCTAATCTTGTCACGTTCTTCAACGTCCTTTAGCTTTTGCTTGACAAGTTCAAAATTCTGGCGGTACTTTTTCTTTTTAAACTCGTTTTTCGTTGTCACGTCTGCATGACACAACATCATCAGGGCATCAATGTCATCATCGGCCTCAAATAATAAACGTCGAACGGCCGAGTCGGTGACAATATCCTGCGCCAGTACAATCGGACGAAGATGCAATTGTACAAGTTTCTGTACAAATTTCATCTTTTCATTCAATGGCAATTTCAGTTCGGCAAAAAGCTTCGGCACCATCCGTGCACCGCGGTCTTCATGTCCATGAAACGTCCAGCCCAATTTCTTATCGAAACGTTTTGTCGCCGGTTTGGCAATATCGTGCATAATAGCAGCCCATCGTAACCAGAGGTCATCTGACAGTTCACACACATTATCCAAAACTTCCAATGTATGGTAGAAATTATCCTTATGTCCTTTTCCGTCAATAATGTCAACACCATGCAGGTTGTACATGGCCGGGAAAATTAATTCTAACAGGCCTGTATCAAAAAGATATTTAAACCCCACTGAAGGCTTAGCTGAGAGAATAATCTTATTGATTTCGTCGATAATCCGTTCCTTCGAAATGATCTTGATACGTTCCTTCGTTTCCGTTATCGCTTTAATAGCCTCAATATCAATCTTAAAATTTAGTTGAGTTGCGAAACGGATCGCACGCATCATACGTAGGGGATCATCCGAGAAAGTTTCAATTGGATCGAGGGGCGTCCGGATAACACGGTGTTCGAGATCCTTTGCACCATCAAATGGATCCAATAGGGTTCCATAATCGTCCTTATTTAGCGAAAATGCCATGGCATTGATGGTAAAATCACGACGATTCTGATCATCGCTCAAGGTCCCGTCTTCTACGATCGGTTTTCTGGAGTTTGCACGGTATGACTCCCGCCTTGCTCCCACAAATTCCACGTTCAATCCCTCAAACACCAACATTGCGGTACCAAAATTCTTATAGACCGCCACTTTAGCATGAAGTTTCTCACCGAGTAAAGTTGCAAATTCAATACCACTTCCCACCACAACAATATCCACATCATTTTTGAATGGACGCTTCATAATATAGTCACGCACATAACCTCCGATGACATAACATGCTGTATTTGTCTGCTCGGCGAGCTCTTTGATGATAGAAAATATTGGATGTTGTAAATTATCGCACATAGTTAGAACAGTGGGTTAAAAAACCAAACAGTTTGCAAAAGTAATACTTTTTTTTAGTATTAAGTATTGAGCTATCAGAATTGAGATTTTGATCGTACAAGCTGTACACAGATACGACTCGTGTTTTACCTTGTCAAGCTAAAATCATTATATAGTGCCTTGATGAAGGCTATGGTTCTCGTCATCGGCATAACTTGACTTATGTAACCCTATATCAAAAAAATCAGCAATTATTATAGGCCTAATCCCGGTCTTTGGACAATTTGCGGAATGCCAATGGGTTTTTCAATAATTCAGCTTGTTCCCGACGGCGTTTCACAATATGGACCGCCGTAAAAATCGCCTCTACAAATGAACTCGGTGAAGCCAGATTTTTCCCGGCAATATCGTAGCCTGTACCGTGATCCGGCGAAGTACGCACAATAGGTAATCCAGCAGTATAATTTACACCACCACCTTTGGCGATATGTTTGAAAGGAATAAGTCCCTGATCGTGGTACATGGCCAGCACCGCATCAAACTTTTCATAAGCGCCCTTTGCGAAGAAACCATCTGCTGGATAAGGACCAAAACAGAAAATTCCCTGTTCATTTGCTTTTTCAACCGTTGGCCGAATAATCTGGTCGTCTTCAGTCCCGATAATCCCGTGATCGCCAGCATGTGGGTTAAGTCCCAAAACGGCTATTTTGGGCTTCTCTACCCAGAAATCCTTTTTCAAAGATTCATTCATCAGAACCAGCTTTTTCAAAATTGCTTCTTCTGTGATACTAGTAGCCACATCGTGTAAAGGGATATGTCCCGTCACCACACCAATGCGCAGTTCATCACAGACCATAAACATCAGTACATCGTCAGCTTCAACTTTTGCCTGCAAATATTCGGTATGCCCCGGAAATTGAAATCCTTCCTGTTGAATATTATGTTTGTTGATCGGCGCAGTCACCAATGCATCAATTTTACCGGCTTTTAAATCGTCAATCGCTCGCTCCAGAGACAAAAAAGCATATTTACCTCCAATTTCATTTTCCTCACCCAAAGAGATTTTAACATCTTCCTGCCAGCAATTGATCATATTCGCCCGTTTAGAATGGGCCTGATCAGCATCATTAATTACGTTAAAACTAAAATCGTTTACTCCTATCGCTTTCCGGTGAAAAGAGGCCACTTTTGTATTTCCATAAACAATCGGCGTAAAAAAATCGCACATACGTTGATCTACCAATGACTTAATAATCACTTCAAGTCCAATGCCGTTAATATCTCCTACGGTAATTCCGATTTTTAGTTTATCACTCATCCTTTTTAAATGCTTTGACTCAAAAATAGGGATTTTTTTTTAGTATTGAGTAGTTTAGATATGCGTATTACGATTTTGGACGAACAAGCTTCTGGCCTAAAAACTTTCTGCCCTTTTTACTTTTTACTTTTTACTTTTTACTTTATAAAGCTTTTAAATTTCTAATTTTGCATCATGAGTACAGTTAGAGCAAAAAAACATTTAGGGCAGCATTTCTTAAACGATAAGAATGCCGCACAACGTATTGTAGAGGCATTGGATCCTAAATTGGGTTTCAGCCAAGTACTCGAAGTCGGTCCGGGAATGGGGGTCCTTTCGGATTTTCTATTACAGAAAGAAGAATATGAGACCTATCTGATCGATGTTGATGATGAATCGATTGCTTATTTGGATGACAAATACCCGCAATTGGGAAAAAGATTGATCCATGGCGATTTTCTAAACCTTGACTTTTCACAATATTTCGGTGAAAAAATGGCTGTCATCGGCAACTTCCCCTATAATATTTCCTCACAGATCCTCTTCAAAATTCTGGACGAGCGTCAACGTGTTGTTCAGATGACAGGTATGTTTCAAAAAGAGGTCGCTGAGCGCTGTACAGCGAAAGCGGGCAGTAAAGAATATGGCATCCTGAGCGTGTTCTTACAGGCATACTATAAAGTAGAATATCTTTTTACCGTAAAGGCCGGTGCATTTAACCCACCACCAAAAGTATTGTCAGGAGTCATTCGCATGACCCGAAATGACCGCGAGCAATTGGCCTGTGATGAGAAGCTGTTTTGGCGAGTTGTAAAAGCGGGATTCAATCAACGTCGCAAAACCTTGCGCAACTCGCTCTCAGGCGTTGTGCCAAAAGATAAGATGTCGGACAATCCGCTGTATGAGCTACGGGCGGAACGATTGACCGTAGATGACTTCGTCAGCTTGACAAACGAGATTGCAAACTGCCTTTAATATGAAGCCGACAGATAACACTTTTATCATTGTTGGTGGCGGGATCGCTGGATTATGTGCAGCAATAGGCCTCCAGCAACTGGGTATTGAAGCCCATATCTATGAAAGTGTTTCTGAACTTAAAGGTATAGGAGCGGGATTTGGCCTTGCTGCCAATGCCATGCAGGCGCTAGATCACCTGGGACTCAAAGAAGAAATCAGCCAAATTGGACATTATCTTGAATCCTACAATGTTCTGGACCAAAAAGGAAATATTTTGGTCGAACCGAACACAAAATCAATCAGTCAAAAATACCAACAGGACAATTTTGCGATACATCGGGCAGACTTACACCAATTTCTCTTATCAAAGATTCCGGGCAGGCAAGTTCATCTTGGCAAGCGTGCTACCTCCTTTGAACGTCAAGGTGAACAGATCCATATTCACTTTACCGATGGCACCCAAGCAATAGGCAACGCATTATTAGTTGCCGATGGCGTACATTCACTTTTACGTCAGCAGCTGATCCCAACATCCGCCCCCCGTTATTCAGGCTACACCTGCTGGCGCGCAACAATAGATAACAGTAGCATCCAGCTAAAAAAAAGCACCGAAACATGGGGAGTAAAGGGCAGATTTGGCATGACACCGCTTGTAGGCGACCGCATTTATTGGTACGCTTGTATCAATAGCCCTCAGCAAAACCCGATCTTGAAAAACTGGGGTATAGCTGAATTAGTGAATAACTTTAAAGATTATCATGCTCCAATTCCAACTATTTTATCGGAAACACAAGATACTGATTTGATCTGGAATGACATTATAGATATTGCCCCCTTACAACAGCTTGCTTTTGATAATATCCTTTTACTCGGAGATGCCGGTCACGCCACTACGCCGAATTTAGGACAAGGTGCCTGCCAAGCCATAGAAGATGTTGCCGTGCTACTGGATGAACTGAAAACAGCGGCCTCCATCCAGCAGGGTTTCACCCGATTTGAAGCGCGGCGGTTGGACCGTGTTAATTATATCAGCAATACCTCTTGGCAGATTGGGAAAATCGCTCAATGGGAGAACCCGTTTTTGATCGGTATGCGCAATTTCATCATGAAAATCATGCCGAATAGACTCAAGCAACAACAGTTAAACAAACTACTGTCAGTAGACTTTATGCAAATCAACCGTAATCATGAAAGCTAAAATTTTGATTGTCGATGACATCCACGAAATTATGTTGGAGAAATTTGAACAGGCAGGGATTGCCTATGACTACCAACCTGAAATTGACCGCGAAGAAACAGAAAAAATCATTGCGAACTATTCAGGCATGGTTATCCGCTCTAAGTTCCAGGTCGACAAAGCTTTCTTTGATTTAGCTCCTAACTTGCGTTTCATCGCCCGAGCAGGAGCCGGAATGGATAATATCGATGATGAAATTGCCGCCCAGCAACAGATTACATTAATTCCAGCCAACGAAGGTAACCGGGATGCGGTGGGCGAACACATGATCGGCATGTTGTTAAGCTTGATGAACAACCTCAACCGCAGCGATCAACAAGTGAGAGCCGGCCAATGGTTGCGCGAGGCCAACCGTGGATACGAACTTAAAGGTCGTACCGTTGGTTTGGTCGGTTATGGGCACAATGGCATGGCGATGGCTAAAAAGCTTTCTGGCTTTGAGGTAAATGTACTGGCTTACGATAAATACCGCACAAATTATACCGACCACTATGCAACGGAGGCCAGTATGGGACATATTTACGAACAAGCCGATATTATTAGTTTCCATATCCCCTTGACAGCCGAAACAAAGGGAATGATTGATGATGCCTATTTATCGAAGTTTAACAAACCTATATTTTTCCTATTAGGCGCCAGGGGCGGCATTGTACAGGTTCCGGCGGTATTAAACGGTCTTGATAAGGGCAGCATCCTCGGCGCAGCCTTTGATGTACTTCCTGTTGAAAAATTCCCCAAACTTGCTGAACAGAGCTGGTATCAAGAACTCATTCGTCGAGATCATGTGATACTATCCCCACACGTAGCGGGCTGGACATTTGAAAGCTATTATAAGTTGTCAGCAGTTGCCGCAGAAAAGATTATTGCATTTTTAAAGCTTCAGGAAACGCATTAAAAAGATGATAGCCTGTAGTCGCAAGACGCTCCAATTACCTCCCCTTTCGACTACCTACCAAATGCTAAACAACGCTACGATCAAAAATTGAAGTACAAGGCTACCATCCAACAAATAGGCATAATGGTAGTGATCTTTCGTTTTAAAGACTGCGAGTTTTAGGAGTGTATATATCAGTATATTGGTTAAGATCAGTCCTAACTTGATCCATAACAAATAGGGTGCAACAAGGATCAGTATACTATGTAATAGCAACAGCGTATAAGTAAGATTTTTCGCCTTTTGCTCCCCCAATATATTGGGTAACGTGCGCAGATGATAGTAAGAATCCTGTTGAATGTCACGGATATCAAAAGGTAGTGTACAAATAATCAAGAATATAAATTTCAACACACAGAGTGCAACAAGCACCCAACGGTCTATAGCGTCACCGATATTGAGCAGTTCAACATAGGGAAGTATCACGCTACTGCAAACCCAAACTAGCGCGATATGAAAGATTTTGGCCCCGGGGATTTGCCGAAACCCAACCTTTCGATCATGGAACGTAAACAAGGGCATTCCGTACAATAAGCTCAAGATTCCAATAAAGCCCAAAAACAGAAATGAATAACGGTGAATATGGAACAAACAGTAACCAAGAATAGCCAATGCGATGACATTATTTAACCACATCACCCACTCGTTGTTAAATATCCAGCGTGTGCGGGCAAATTTTGATTCTTTTGGGTTCTTGGGCTTAGACCACCATAGGCTAAAATTATAGAGTAATAATGTTGCTGCGCCCTCGACCAAGACAATAGACCAATTGATCGGTCGTTCAAATATAATATAGGTCAGTGCGCATTGCGCCATGGCGGCCAATGCAATTAAAATATTCGTATAAATGCTGATATAGAATATCTTTCTTAGAAACAACATGCTTGTTTAATCTTGCTGCAATATAACAATCTTGATAGATAAAAGTAGTTTAACATTATATTAAACATGAAATTGTTGATTAAATGGGCAAAAACCGCTAAATTGTACACCGAAATTGAAATATTAAAAACAATTTCGCAACGATAACTTTATAAATTAAAATAATTCATAATAATCCTATAACAATGAGCCTACAAATAAAATCATTTGAAGAATATCAAAGTGAATATAAGCGAAGTGTAGAACAACCAGAGGAGTTTTGGGCGAGCATAGCGGATCATTTTTTCTGGAAGAGAAAATGGAACAAAGTGCTGAACTGGAATTTTGAGGAACCTAATATCAAATGGTTTGAAGGTGCAAAATTAAACATTACAGAAAACTGCCTAGACCGTCATATTTATGCGAATGGCGATAAGCCTGCGATTATTTGGGAACCAAATGACCCGAATGAAGCACACCGCATCCTTTCCTATAAACAATTGTTACAGAAGGTCGAGCAATTTGCCAACGTATTAAAGAATAACAACATTAAAAAAGGCGACCGGGTCTGTATTTATTTACCGATGGTACCTGAATTGGTAATTGCCGTATTGGCCTGTGCGCGTATAGGTGCTATCCATTCAGTTGTTTTTGGCGGTTTCTCCGCGCGTTCGATTGCGGATCGTATCGTGGATGCGGAATGCAAATTGATCGTGACTTCGGATGGCAGTTACCGTGGTAATAAAACCATTGGCCTTAAAAATATTGTTGATGATGCGTTAATGCAATGTGATACTGTAGAGAAAGTCATTGTATTAACACGTACACGTACGCCAGTATCTATGATCAAGGGCCGTGATGTATGGTGGGAAGACGAGATCAAGAAAGTAGAGACCCAAGGAAATCCGGCCTGCCCTGCTGAAGAAATGGATGCCGAGGATACTTTATTTATTCTTTATACTTCAGGATCCACAGGCAAACCAAAAGGTGTCGTACATACCTGTGGTGGCTATATGGTGTATACAGGATACACCTTTATGAATACTTTCCAATATCAGCCCAATGATGTATTTTTCTGTACAGCTGATATCGGATGGATCACCGGCCATAGCTATATTGTCTATGGACCGTTGTCACAAGGTGCTACTTCATTGATGTTTGAAGGCATACCAACATTCCCGGACGCCAGCCGTTACTGGGATATCGTTGATAAATTTAAAGTCAATATCATTTATACTTCTCCTACAGCATTGCGTTCTTTAATGGCTTTTGGCGATGAATTTGTCGATAAAAATGATCTTTCATCCCTGCGCGTACTTGGATCGGTAGGTGAACCTATCAACGAAGAAGCCTGGAACTGGTTTAACGAGAAAGTTGGCAAGAAGAACTGTCCAGTCGTGGATACCTATTGGCAAACGGAGAATGGAGGTCACCTGATAACCTCATTGGCTGGTGTGACACCAGAAAAAGCAAGTTATGCGATGTTTCCAATGCCGGGTATACAACCCGCGTTGATGGACGAGAATGGAAAAGAAATCGAAGGCAATGATGTCACGGGAAATCTATGTATCAAATTCCCTTGGCCGGGTATGTTACGGACGACTTGGGGAGATCATGATCGTTGTAGACAAACGTACTTCTCCACTTATAAAGACATGTACTTTACAGGCGATGGTTGTTACCGTAGTCCAGAAGGATATTACAAAATCACGGGCCGTGTGGACGATGTATTGAATGTATCCGGTCACCGTATCGGTACTGCGGAGGTAGAGAATGCCATCAATATGCATGCTGACGTTGTGGAATCCGCTATTGTCGGTTATCCACATCCGGTCAAAGGCCAAGGTATCTATGCCTATGTCATCGCCAATCACCATACGGATGCAGAAGCGACCAAAAAAGATATCATGGAGACTGTCTCACGTATTATTGGTCCTATTGCCAAACCAGATATTATCCAGTTTGTCAATGACCTTCCAAAGACACGTTCCGGAAAGATTATGCGCCGTATTCTACGCAAGATTGCCGAAGGAGATATCAGCAATTTAGGCGACACTTCTACATTACAGGATCCAACCGTGGTAGAAGGCATTATCCAAGGTGCTGAAGGCTTAAAAAAATAGTTTTTGCAACCTTTATAACAAAAGAAAGCCTCCCAAATGAGAGGCTTTCTTTTGTTACTATTTAGATTTTGCTATCTCGATAAGTTAAATTCCGACAAAAACCCATCAGCGTTGAAATCCCATTCGGGCTACGGTCCAGCAATTGCTTATATCAATATCCTGGATTTTGTGTAAGACCAGTTCCTAAACTTATCTGAGCAGAAGGAATAGGATACAGCAGGAATTTCTCGTCTTTCAGATTTTCATATTTTTTAAGTGCTAATTTAGTCCGACTAAAATCAAACCAAGTCTCGCCTTCAAACATGAGCTCTCTTTCCTTTTCTTCCTGCACGGCAGTGATGAAGGTTTCCAAATTATTGTACATATCCATTGGAACAGTAATGCCTGCGCGCACCTGTACAGCTTTTAGCGAGTTGTAAGCCGCGTTGCTGACCTTGTTATCTACGCGCGCTTTAGCCTCAGCATGGATCAAGTAAATCTCTGCAAGTCGGATGACAGTTACATTTTGACTGGCCGGCGAGAAATTCGGAAACTTGCCCATGAAATAATTATTATTGCTTCCTTTTTTAACAGTAAAATCCTTTCGTTTGTCCTGCTCGGTATATAGGTCTAGGATTGCGGAGTCTTTAGCAAAAAATAACACGCTAGGGTTGTCATTGGCGACAGCTGCGAGTGGATTGGTTGCTTGATCATCAAATTGAATTTCGAAAATAGCTTCGTTCGTATTTTGTGTCGTCCAAATTGTACTGTAATCCGTCACCAGCCCAAAACCACCTGCGGTCAGCACTTCATTGGCCATATCCGCTGCTTTTTTATAATCATTCGTAATGGAAGCTTGGTACAGATAGACCTTTGCCAACAGCGCTTTCGCCGCCCAATGCGAAGCTCGTCCCTTGGCCGCATCACCTGTATTTGGATTTTCTTCGGGAAGCGCAGCGATAGCATCCGTCAGATCCTTAACAATCTGTGTGTAGAGTGCTGCTTTGTCGGATTCAACAATATCAATATTATCCCCTTCCTTGGTATACGACAGTTTTAGTGGGGCTTTGTTAAAGGCTCGTACCAGAAAAAAATAGTTTAAAGCTCTAATAAATTTAGCTTCACCAACAAACATCTTTTTCTTGTCTTCAGTGATCATATTCTCGGTCATTTTTGGGACTTCCTCAATCACTTGGTTGGCAGCATTGATCGTGGTATATACAGCTTGCCACATATTGGCAATCCAGGGATTGATTGCTTGTATTTTATGTTCTGAAAAGTTTTGGTATTCTGGAAAACTGGCAGAATGCCGAACGTGAGCTGCCGAAAACTCTGGAACAACGATGATGGACTGACCAAAAGAAAATGAATTCATCATCGTCCGATACATTCCCAAAACAGCGGCATTGGCATTGGTTTCGGAATTGAAAAATTTGTCTTGGGTTATCTGCCCAAGTGGATCGCGATCTAAGAATTTAGAACATGATATTGCAAAAGAAGCGATCATGGTCACCAAAAAAATTAATATTATTTTATTTCTTTTCATCCGTACAAGTTATTTACGCGTATAAGTTTTAAATTGTTTAAATGAGCTCGTCCTATTCGGCCTGTTTATTCCTCTGCAAAAGGTAAGCTTCATCTTCATTATTCACGCCGTTTAGAAAGTTACGTTAACACCAGTAGTGAATATCCTCGGTTGCGGATAACTACCGTAGTCATATCCATAAATCAGCCCTGTATTGGCACCACCGTGGCTTGAACTGACTTCCGGATCATAACCTCGATAATTTGTGAACACAAAAGCATTCTGAACCGTAGCGTACCAGCGGAGCTTTTTCATTTTGATTTTCTCTGCGATGCTAGACGGCAAGGTATAGCCAAATGTGATATTTCTAATTCTAAAGAATGAACCATCTTCGACAAATCTTGATGATATGGCACCATTGTTAAGGTCTCCCGGTGCTGGCCTCGGAACGTCAGTAATATCGCCCGGTGCTCTCCATCTGTCGACAAAATCTACAAACTGATTGGAACTTGGGTTGAATCCTTCCAGTCCCGATGCCAGGTTATAATTGAAGATGTCATTCCCATATGTGAATTGCCCCTGGATACTTAGATCAAAATTCTTATAAGCAAAATTATTGGTAATACCACCAAAGAACGATGGGTTAGGATCGCCGATCATCCTTTGATCTTTGTAATCTGTCGGTGTTACGGCAGATCCGTCCGCACCTAAATAATCAATCATCCCTGTCTGTGGATTGACACCGTTTGCTTGCCAGCCATAGAATACGCCAAGGGGCTGTCCTACTATTGCACGGTTCAGATCGCCTACCCCGCCACGCATTTCTGTCAACCCTTCAGGTAATGCAACTACTTTATTGCGATTAAAGGTCATGTTTAGGGAAGTGGTCCACTTAAATTCACCGACTAAGTTTTTGGTGGTTAATTCAAATTCGAAACCCTTATTTTCAATATCACCGGAGTTAGTAAATCGAGTGAGATAACCTGAGCTGGTTAAAATAGGGAGCCCGATTAGCAAGTCCGTTGTTTTCTTATAATAGTAATCTGCCAACATTGAAATTCTATTTCCCAGAAACCCGGCATCAACACCAACATTCCATTGATTGGTAGTTTCCCATTTTAAATTACGATCACCCAACACATTTGGTACAAATCCTGCGAGTCCCATGTAGTTGTTGCCACTCGAGTATAACGAACGGCTAGCATAGTTCCCGATATTTTGATTACCTGTAATCCCCCAGCTCGCACGAAGTTTTAAATCATCAATCACCTTAGAATCCTTTAGGAAATCTTCCTCTGTAAGTCTCCAAGCTCCTGCGAATGATGGAAATACTGCCCAACGATTGTCGGCTCCAAAGCGTGAAGAGCCATCCGACCGTACATTTGCATTCAGGATATATTTATCTTTATAAATATATGTTGCACGGGCAAATCCAGAGGCGATAGCCCATTCTTCGGGATAAGAATTTGCACCAGTGATAACACCTCCGGCAGTGATATAAGGGATGTCATTATTAGGGAAATTTGAACGCTGTCCATGGACAAACTCTAGCCTGGATTCTTGAACCGAAAACCCAGCTAAAGCATTGATGCTATGGTCACCGAATTTCTTATCATAGGTCAATGTTGTCTCATTGATCCAAAGCTGGTCGCGGGTATTCCGGCGAGCGCCGATACCACCCTGACTAGCATATGAACGAAGCCCCACTGGAGGCATAAAGAAAGTCTCATCGATGAAGCTGATATCTGTTCCAAAGCTTGTCTTTAGTAAGAGTTCTGGAACGATATTGTATTCTGCGCTGGCATTTGCCAATACGCGAAAAGTCTGCGCTTCATTGGTGGGAAGCGTTAACATCGCAACAGGATTTTCACGTGTATTTCTCACCTGGTCATAGACAAAGTTTCCAGCCGCGTCATACACCGCTAAGTTAGGCGGAGAAAATATACCACTTTTGGTGGCACCTTCTTTGGAATTTTCCTCCTGCACACGGTGGTTGACAGCCCTGGTTAGATTGATAGCCGTAGAAAATCTCAATTTCTCATTGTGCTGATGATCCAGATTTATACGACCGCTTAAGCGATTGAAGTCGGATCCCAACAGTACACCGCCCTGCTTCATGTAGCCAACGGAAGTATAATATTGTGTCTTCTCACTGCCACCCCTTGATGAAAGTTCGTAACTTCTGGTTGCTGCATTCCTAAATATGGCATCCTGCCAGTTCGTATTGACATTAGGATTGGCGAATATCTGCTCTGGAATGACTGCTTTAGGATCCTGTTGCTGTAAGATTTTGTAGTAATCTTTCATATAATCCTGATACTGCTCGGTATTCATAAAATCGTAATACCGCTCCTTGGGCACCTGCGAGAATCCTTCGTACATATTAAAGTTGAACTCACTTTGTCCAGCCACACCTTTTTTTGTACTTATTAGGACGACACCGTTTGCAGCTCTTGAACCATAGATTGATGAGGATGCCGCATCTTTCAATATTTCGATCGATTGGACATCCGAGGGATTGATTGAGGATAGCACATTGATCCCTTGGGTTCCACCTCCAAAATCAAATGTAGATCCTCCGGTGAAGTTGGTCGTACTATTGACCGGAATGCCATCGACAACGTATAGTGGGTCCGAACTTGCGTTGATGGATGTCGTGCCCCTCACCCTGATACTTATCCCGCCTCCCGGTGAACCGGACTTCTGCGTAACCTGAACTCCGCCCGCCTTACCTTGTATTGCCTGGGTAATACTTGGCAATACTTCGTCTTTGATTTCATTGGCACCAATACTCGATACCGCACTCGGTAGTGTCGCGCGATTCATCGTACCATAACCAACCGCGACAACCTGCACAGAATCGAGTACCTTCGTTTCGCCACTAAGTACGACCTGTATATCCTTTCGATCACCAACGAGTTGGGTTATCGCTTCAAAACCAAGTGAAGAGAATCTGAGTTGATTCTTCGGGCCAGCAGCAATCTGAAATTTGCCGGCTTCATCCGTACTTGCAGACACATTCGTACCGACTACCGCTACAGTAACTCCCGGCAAGGGGCCCTTAGGTCCCGTTACAGTCCCGGTCACTGATGTTTTTCCTGCGGACACACCTGCAGCGCTATTCGGGTTACCTGTAGCTCTTGTGGTACTATCCTGATTGGCATCTATTTTTGTCGTGCTATCCCGGCCAGCAGCGACATTTGTCATACTATCCCGACCAGCGGCAACAGTAGCTGTAGAATCTCTATTTTGCACTGTCGAATCGGTTACAGCCTTCGCCGCGCCGGCTGACAAGGAAACTGCTATAGTTTTTTGATTGTTTACATAGACTTCTTTAATGGCAAATCCAGTTTTTATAAAAATTAATACACCATTGGGATCCGCTGAAAGTCTGAACGCTCCGCTTTGATCTGACAGACCGCTATTACCCGTTTTTTTTTCAGTGACGACCACTCCTGTAAGTGCTGTCCCCAATGAATCTGTGACTTTACCACTAATCCCGATGGTGTCAAGCCTTTGAAAAGAAGGTGGCTTAGCAAAAGTAGCTCTATGAGTACGGTAATTGATTTCGATCGTGTGAGCCTGCCCTGAGTGGCAGAAAAGAATAAAACCGCAGGCAAAGAGAAGAGTGTGGTTTAGGGGGTGCATCATACGTTAAATATTTATAATAAGAATCTAATTGAAATAATGACGTTTCAAGCAAAAATGAAAATACATACAACAAAAGGTTGAAACTTCACACCTTTCCCACAAGTCTATTTATATCAACTTTGTTACATATACTTATAGATAATAAAACGTCCTTAAATCTAATTTGTTATCAGTTATTGATATTTATTTTGAAAAGATAGTAATAACACATGCAATATTCGCCACAACAAAACACACAAACATTTAATTATCAATAATTTAATAAAACATGTATTGTATCATTTTTTTTCGTAGGACAGTGCAAATCCATTAGGGCAATCTTTTCTTAAACACCTGAGTTATTATAAGGAGAGGCCTCCGAAAACAAAAAAGCCACATCATCACGACGTGGCTTAAAATAAACATATGAATTTAATTAAACAGTTTCTATTTGTATGAGTTAACCGAGCTAGCGATCTTCCAGCTTCCGGATTCATTCACTAAGGTTACCAGGTCAGTTTTTGTAAATGTTTCGAATTTCATTGTAATGCGTGCCACCATATAATTTTCGGATTCTTCAAGGATCTCCGTTTTGGTACTACAGTTTAACTTTTCACCCTTTTGCTTTTTCAAAAAGGAAATCACCTCCGAGCGTTTATTGGTACGTCCATTATCCCCTTGGATTTTTTGGCTAAAGTCAGAAGCAAATAATTGCTCCACACCACCGGACATACCTTCGGTCATCACCGACACATAGCTATCGATAGCCAGGTCTGCTGTAGATAGGTTCAACCCTTTGCCGGGATTATCTGCTGCCATTGTACATGTTGATACGGTGATCAAAGCTACTGCTGCGAATGTTTTTATTAAAGTGTTCATAATTTTTTCTACTTTATAGTGTTAGTTTTTATTATCTCTTTTCTAGTAGTCGCAGAGCTGTTGATTATGTTGCAACATTTCCTTCAACTTTCATTTTTATAATTTTCTCTTATTGGCAATGAAGCTATCATGAGCGAGAGATCCAATATTCTATTTGTAAGTTGGTATAGCCCTTGATGGTTTCTGATTCAAAAGTAAGACAACGCAGACTACGATTTTATTACATTTAGACTAACATTAGGAAAAAGTCGGTGAATGAGGGGGATGGAGCGGTGAAAGATTAAGGTGGTAGAAAAATTGTATAATATTTATTTGGAAGCGAATCACTTGTTAAGCGATCTTAATATCTTGACTATCAAGATAGCCATCACTGCGCAGGGAATCATCTCGATGCCATAACTTCCATAACGAATAGCGACGTAAAGTGTAAGATTGCCCTTCAAGAGCTCGATTTCGCACTCCGGCTTTGGCATTTCCCCGAGTATCTGAATGATTTAGTCCTATGCTTAATTCATCTCGACACAGAACTATTTAACATTTCTACAGGACAGAATGAATGAGTTACCCATCAGAATGAAAAAGTCAACCGTCTGTGTCATACAAACGGAAGGGTTTTTCGTTTAGATAGCTGTCGAAATGAAACATACAGAGGAGAAAGTGAATTAGACAGGCGGGTAGGCGAAAATTCCCTGTGACAAAATGCCACAAACCTAGGTCGAAACAATTTAGACACAGGAGAATATGAGCATTTTGCTCCGCAAAATGACGCCGCCATGGTGCAATTTGAAGCATTTTCACCTCAGCGTCGTCCAGATAGAGGTAAAAATAGTTTTCCACATCGTTATTAACATGATGTGGAAAACTTAAAATTACTTCTCTTGATCTCTCAATAACCATATCGCAAAATCATCGATTTTATCTTTGTTGATCACCAGCTGCTGCTCAAGTGGAAAATCTAATTCCAATCTAAAATTTTTATCGCCGTTTACCTCGTACCCTTTCACAATGCTCCGGCGTAAGAGTTCCCAGCGTGTTATCTGGTAATATTGCCTAGTATCTAGTCGTTCGACGAGGTATTTTAAGGGATGGCTATCATGTAATGGGTGGATTCGATGTATTACGTTCATAGATCCTGTTCATTCCATTACTATTCCATATTAAAACGATGTCCAAGTCCAACAGACGAATATCTTCGCCATCGCGAATGGTTATAACTGGGTTATCCTGCAAGCAGCCTTGTCTGACGTCTAGCGTCTTCTCTCACTGTACTTTAGTTACAGGGGATTACCTGGCTTTCGATTCCGGTCATATATTCTCTATAAAGGGAAATGAAACTATAAAACAATGTATATATTAGTGATTCGACAATTGTTGAATTAGCAAAAGGACTTGATGAACATCCATCTAAATTGCTGGATTATCATTTTGGCAAAGAATTTTCGGAATAAATTTGAAGCTGAAACAAGATAGATATTTTTGATAAATGACGCCATCCGATATCATCACAAAAAAGCCATCCCCGAAAGAATGGCTCTATAATATTTTGTTAGTAAGAAATCCTATTTCAGCTCCTCTATCTGCTCGACAGTAAGTCCCAAATACAACCCATCTTTAAATTTTGCGGCATTGAAGATCACAAAAGGTCTCAGTTTTATAAAAATAGAGCGCAGAAATCTATTTTAATGGAAACCTATGTCTATTACTCAAATTAATAGAGGATCCAATTAAAGGCAAAACTAAGATCAAAGCTATATACATAGTTCGATCACTTGAATTTTCAAAGTTCCTCTTGTAAAGATCCATTAAGCTGAACACAATTAAAGCTAATGGACACAGAATAACCATAACTTTAAATACTATAATAAAAAATTGATAAAACATTAATCTTAGAAATTCTGGGGGTAAAAAACATAATTAAACAGGTACTCAGATTGGAGAACCAAACAGCAAAACGATCCCGTCACTAGAGAACTTTGAATTTGATTTCATCTATTCAGCCTAAAAAAGGTAGTGATTGAGCATGACTCAACCATTACCTTTTCTTATTAAAATAAATCAAAAGTCATTTGAACATTTGGCCTTTCAATGCCTACCATTTTTGCATAAACATTTGAACCGTCAACAACGAACTCTAATTTAAAGCTACTATTTATTAAAAAATCGTCTAATTGATCTAAAATTGCAGCAGCATACCCCCCCGCAGCTTCAGATCGTTTTGTTAATTTAAAAATACCCGTTTCTTCGTCCAGAGTATAATTATATCCAATGGTTGTATTCCAAACCGAATTACAATTACTTTGACTTGTGGCACCGACTAAATTAATCCGGTTATTGTTCTTATCCCATTGCAATGAAAAATATCCACAATTAAAATAGTACGGGGTGCCATTGGCTAAGCCATTGAAATAGCGATTAATAATCGTAGTCCCGTCCGTAGATGTTCCTGGTAGAAGAACTTTATAATCCAAATACACTCCTACATATTTAGATCCAATCAACAAATGAAGCGGTACTAAGGGTTGTATCGAATTTTTAATTTCATATTTTTTGTTATTCTCGTCAATCGCAAAATACTTACCATCTTCTTCCCCGATCCTAACAATATTGATCTTGCCAACTTTAAGTTTTGATACCACATTCGCCTTCCCAAAACTAGCTAATGAATCCATCGCACAACCAAAACCATCTAACGTATAATAAAAATTAGTTGTAGTACTAACAACCTTATTGCCTGGCAATATCGTCATGGCTCCAACTTCTTTCGTTCCTGAATTAATTGAAACTTGGTATTTTAAACCATCTACTTCAATATATGAATTCTGATTATTTGTAAAAAATTCATTTGTCGATTTAATAGCATTTGAATATCCTTTATTCAAGTATTCTTTGGATTCAGTATTGGTTGCCTTTACAAGCACAAGTGCTTTTTTGAATTTCCTGCCTTCAAAAAATAAACTGTCACCAACTGTCTTAATATAATCAAATTCAACATCACTTCCCATACCCTTTCCAGCTTGCCCGCCATACACATCTGGATTTGGATCTTCCAACATCGTTATGTAGTTATAGGTATCAAAAGATAAAGTTGCATTCATAATTTGTCGAATTCGATAAGTAGATTCCTTCACAGCGGACGAAGATTCATCTGTCAAATCAGCAATCATTTTCATACGATCATCTTGATCAAATTTCATATAAAAGCCATAACCACCAGAATAAGCGGTCGATAAATAAGCCTTCCACCCATCCGGAGCATCTACTAGCGTCTTTTTAAGATAAGCTAAAGTGTCGGCCACACGTTCTGTCGGGTCTCCGATAAGGACGTCCACTCCTTTTGGTTTTGTACAACTAAAAGCTAGCAAAACCAGAAGAATTAAATAAAATATTCTTTTCATAACTTAATATTTTCTCAAATTAACTTTTCCAAAAATTGTCGCATTTGGATCCTTATTATCCTTCATAATTAAATATTGCAGATAATCATTCGGATTCTTATTGATTTCAGCATTTTTCCAATTCATTGTGAATGTTGTGCTACCTAAATAATCAATTAATGGTTGAGTATCTTTAAGTACCCAATCTAAAGCGCCGTTACCATAATTTCCCTCTGTTCCTTGCGTTGCTGATTTACTTATTTTAAAGGAATTGTCTGGATTCTTAACGATATCAAAATCATAAGATGCGGTCCAAGTTCTATCTTTATCACCAAATGTAATGTTCAATATTGCTTTCGTTGCTGAGACAAATTGGAAGGTCATCGTTTTCGTTGTCCATCCCCCCAGTTCATCCAAAATATTTGTAAAAAGCACCTTTTGCTTTTCCGAAATTGTATTTTCGATTCCCCAAGCGTTCCTTATATCCCAATCCAATGAGCCTAAATAGTTATTTGATATTGCTAAGCCAGCAGTATAATTGGTTGATTTATATATACTCTCCATAATCCGCTGAAATTCTAGTTGGAGTTGTGTGACATCTATATTGTAATACTGTGTCATATAGTCTCGGACAATACTTTCTTTCAGTTTGAATTTAGCGTACGCATCTTTTCCGGCAGTATATGCCGCATTATCATAGAATAACTGTCCCGCAACAATCAGATGAGACAAAACTTCCGCAAAATCTTCGCCTACCGCTTTGCGCGAATATGGTGTAATAAAGCCTAATCCGCGCGCCACAGCTGTCGTATTTTTACTAGATGTCCAATCAGCTAAATAATCCCCTTTACAGACCTGTTCATAATCTGGTGGAATCAATCTGTTTTGGTTAAGAATATGCGTAAATTCGTGGTGTACAACTTGAAGGTTTCCTTGCACTGCATTTGCGTTTGTATTATCAAAACCATTGAGACCATAGAGTGTTATTCTTCTTCCCCCATCTGCAGTACCACCTTTAACTGATCCGTCGGGATCATAGTCACCAGATCCAAATAACACAAATTGTTTCGGCGTGAAAGTTTTTATAAACATTTCGCCTCCAACAGCCGCATAGACATCCAAAAAAGCCTTCATGACTACTTCCATTTGTGGAATAACCTTATCCTCTTGTGTGGGTGCGATATTCTTATTAATATCATGCATATTGCGCTGATATCTATAGATCACTTCAATATTGTAGGGTTGTGTTAGATTTTTATAAATCCAATCATCTAAAGGACCTGATGTGAATGTATCATAGTTTTCAATCTTAACGTCCAGTTTTTCTTCTTTATTACAGGAATTTAGCATACTAAAAAGCGCTATTCCCAGGCATAAACTATATAATTTTTTCATGATTTATCTCGGATTTTGTTCGACACCAGACAGTTTTGCTTCTTGAGGAATTTGAAAAACACGACGAAGATCGTCTGGTTTTAATTCAATAAAAGATTCCCGTTCATCATTACCTATGACATTATGTTTGACGGTAATTCCTTTTCGAATAATATCAAACCAACGTAACCCCATGGACATTAACCCCACTTGCTTGAATTGCAAGATCGTTTTTTCAATAGCTTCCTTATCCGTATCAACCTTAAAAAATGCTTTGGATTTTGCTGCCGTTACCCCATTCGTATTGGGGTTATAGGCATCTATGCGATTACTGGCCATTAGATTAAGATCAGCTATAGCTGCATTCATATTTCCTAATTCCAAATAAGCTTCCGCTCTATTCATTAGGACTTCATCTGTAACTAAAACCGGAACCATTAACATCGGGTACCCAGATCCCGTAGCTTGGTCTGTTGTATACCAATAGCCATTCCAGATATATGTGGTATAATGAGGTGAACCATAAGAGACCCCAAAATTATAAAATTGGGCACCCGCAGCTGTTTCGCCATTATATATACGCTGAAAAACTTCAATCCCCATCGCATAGCGACTATCCCAATGCGGATAACTGGTATATGTTTCATTCATTAATAAAATATAAGGCTGTTCTGGTTTATTAAAAGCAATTTTGACAGACTCGAAATCCATCTTTCTAAACGTAGAATTGTAAGGAATCAACTTTCCCACAAAATTACCCGAAGCAAATATTTTATTCGCATTATCAATGACTTTTTGATACTCTCCTGTAAATAGATAAAACCTTGACGCAAATGCATGAGCCGCAGCGGGGGTAAAATGAAATTTAGGCACAGACCAATTGCCACCTCCGGCATCTAATAAAGCCAGGCCTTCTTCAAGATCTTTTCTTATATTTTCAAATACTGATTTAACCGTACCACGATCATAATTCTTGATAACTACCGTTTCAGGCTCCGTTACATATGGGATACCGGGTGAATCATTCGCGGCACCAGTAGTTCTGTCGTATACTTTTGCAAAAAAACAGGCTAACATAAAGTGATTATAAGCTCTCGCCATCAATGCCTCCCCCTTATAGGGATCAGCATCTTCACCCATTTTATTTTTTTCTATCGCAGCTAAAGCATGATTTGCTGCCGCAATTGCTTCGTAACTCGCATTCCAATAACCTGTGGGTGTATCACTGCCGTTATCTTTTACATCTTCCCAGAAGTATAAACTTGGAATGGGCTGATACAATGTTCCAACAAATTTATCTTCAACATTATCAGAGTAAGTTTCTGCTATTGTAAGATAATTATTAAACGGGTAAGCTGAGGTCAACAAGCGTTTTACCTTGTCAATATTATCTATTTCAGCTCTCATATCCGGTTCATGATCCAGATATTTACTACATCCACTAAAAAGAATCGCAGAAGAAAAAATTAAATATTTAAAGTTTGATAGTTTCATAATCTAGTTTTTTAAAACCCTAATTTCACAGATAATGTAATTTGTTTTGGAACAGGTAATGCGACACCGCCATTACTATAAAACTCTGGATCAACTCCATTTAGTTTTTTGTCTGCATGCAAAAGCCATAGGTTATTACCTACCAAATTCAGTTGAGCTGTTCTGAATTTAATTTTAGAAACAATTTCTCTAGGTATATTGTATCCGAATGAAATCTGAGATAACCGAATATAATCACCTTTTGCAACGCGAGCCGATGAATAATTATAGGCATTGTACGTATAGTTTGCAGCATTACGTTCGCCTAAAGAATTTCTGACATCATACTCTGCTGTAAGACCATCTAATGTTGAAGGTATTACAGTCAAATATTCATCACCCCTATATATAAATCTATTAATCAAATCCTTAGACACATTATACATATCAGAATACATATAGGAATATGATGGTTGCAGGCGAACAACGTTACCAAATGCAAATTTTAGTAAAAAGGATAAATTAAAATTTTTGTATTGTAATCTATTGTAATATCCTCCCGTTACTTTAGGATCAACTGGTCCTTCGTATTTCAAAAATTCTGTATCATTATCCTGAACCCAAAAATAGGTTGCACCTTTAGTACCATCCGTACCAATAAAAGTAGGGTATCCACCTCTTGCGTCCAAAATATCAAAATCTATAGAATACAATCCACGATGAGGATATCCTAATCTAGCTCCCCCTTCCGCTGAGATTAAATTCCAAATATTACGTGTGACATCCAACTTAGTAATTTCCGTTTGATTAAATCCTAATGTAAATTGCGTTCTCCAAGTTATTCCATTTGGATTTCTAAAAGGATATCCCCCCACTTGTAGATCTAATCCGCTTCCTTTCATATCAGCATAATTTGCTAATTTTTCATATTGACCTCCAATTCCCGATGTACGTACAGTTCCTATTAGATCGAAATTCTTACGTTTATAATAGTCAAAATTCAGATCAAGACGATCTTTAAGAAACCCGAGATCAAGGCCAACATTCAATTCATACATCTTTTCCCAGGTTAACTCTGAATTTTCTAATCCATCCAAGTTAATTTTCCCTTCTTTCTCATTTTCATAGGGTCTATAGGTAATAGCATTATAAAATAATGCAGATGAATTTGAGGCATTTCCCATATTGGCTACCAAACCATAAGTCCCTCGTAATCTAGCAGAAGAAAGAATCTTATTATCTTGATTAAAGAATTTTTCTTGACTTATATCCCAAGCCCCGGATAAGTTCCATGTGGGCAACCAACGGGCAACATTAGAATGTCCCATTTTATTAGACCCATCATACCGTGTAGTAAAGTTGAAAGAATATCTATTATCGTAATTATAAGCTCCCCGAAAAGCATATCCTAATTTTCGATCATAATTGTATTTCATACTAAATGGATAATCTCCGACTTCATTTGCTTTTTTATAATAACGATAGGTGGGCCGTACTAAATTACCATTATCATATTCAATTCCTGGTCCTACAAAATCGTGGCTTTGCTTATCGGCATATTGTAACTCATAGGTACCGAATAAATTCAAACTATGCTTATTCCATTTTTGATTATACTCCAAATTATGCCGCATGTAGTAGCTAATCATATTGTTATTGGCCACATTAAAGAATCCTCCATTAGGCAATACAACATAACTCTCTTCATTTGGAAAATCAGGATCAGCATATAAAAATCTATTTGATTTATTTATGACCAAATCCGATGTTGCTCTATAAGCCTGTGCTAAATTTGAATTTTCTGTTATATAATGCTGTCTTTCAGAATTATAATACCGGTACATACCGTTAACAGAATAAGTCAATGATGGCAAAATTTTATAGGTAATTGCCCCTTGAACTTTCAGATCCATTAATTTGAGTTTGATATAATTATTATTTAGCTCATTTAATATATTAAAAGGAGCATAATCCCTAGTAAAATATTCTAGATCACCATTTTCCTCATACGCTGAAATAATACGACTAGTATTTAATGCATAGGAATAAGGATTAATGTCAAAATCGCGGGAGTAACTTCCATATACTACATCCGCATTTCGGTTTAAAGTCCCAGGTGTACGTTGATCCCGAATATTTCCTTGGAAAATTAATTCCGTACTTAATTTGTCATTAATTTTATAATTGTTTCGAATGTTGGCCGTAAAACGTTTTGCCTGATTCCCCAATGTATACCCTGGATCGTTCATAAAACTTGTAGAAGCATAGGTCTGCGCTTTGCTCGTTCCGGTACTCATACTCAAAGAATGATCGTGAACCAAACTATTCTTAAACAACAAATCAAACCAATCAGTATTTATATTAGCATAACGTTGTAAGAAATTATAACGAGCATCTCTCGTATTTTCTAAAAGTGGTTTACCTGTTTTTGGATCAAGTGTATTAATCAAATTATACATCTTAGTAAACACTCCCCCAGTAGGATTTCGTGAGACTTGAGAGTGATTTAAATAGCCCTTATTTTCAGTATCAATAATCAATTGCATCTGTTCGGCAGAATTCATGATATCAAACTGATTGTAATTAGGTTTGATATATGTAGTGAAATTTCCTGAATAGTTGAAATGTGTCACACCTTCCGTATTTCTACCCTTTTTTGTATTGACAACAACAACACCATTCATCGCAGCTGCTCCGTAAAGAGCTGTTGCGGCAGCATCCTTAAGTACAGTAATTGATTCAATGTCGTCGGGATTTAAACCTGCGACGGAAGATCCCAACAAGGTATTCGCATCTCCTGTCGATAAAGCCTCATTTGAGATATTGACGGCTTCATCCAAAATTACCCCATCAATTACCCATAATGGCTTATTATCCCCCGTCAATGAGGTCGCTCCACGAACACGAATTTTCGGAGCTGCACCAAAGGTACCTGAGACATTTTGAACCGATACACCTGCAGCCTGTCCTTCGAGCATTCTAGAGATATCTGGCACTCCAGCGCGCTCGGCTTCCTTCGCGTCTATTTTTGAAGCTGCACCAGTGAACAGCTTACGGTCCAAATTTTGGTAACCTGTGGCAATAACATTAACCTCATCCAACTTTAGATCATCGACTGTAAGCACTATATTTATGGTTGACTTACCATTCATAGAAATTTCCCTAGTGCCAAATCCAACATACCGTACTACTAAAACTGCCGAGGGAGATGCATTAATCTTAAAGTTACCTAAGTCATCTGTTTGTGTCGAAACTGATGTTCCTTTTACGGTCACCGTAGCTCCACTTAGTCCTTTTCCATCTTTATCTTTCACTGTGCCCGAAATAGTCTGCTGTTGCAGTGCGATAGGAACTGTCGTACTAAAGTTCTTTACATTACTATTTACTGAAATGGTATTGGCAATAATTTTGTATTCAATATTATTACTTTTTAATACCGCATTCAACGCCTCTTCGACAGAAGCATTTTTGACATTGACAGAGATCCGTGCTTTAGAATTCAAGTTTTCGCTATACAGCACACGCAAATGGGATTGCTTGGAAATAGCAGACAACGCTTCTTCAATTCGAGCATTTTTCATATTCAAGGTGACTTTCTGGGCTGTACCTTTTGCGTGTACGCCTGTCACAAATGCAAATAAAAGACATGTACTAATTTTCATAATACGAAGGGGTTTGCAAAATCGCGGATCTTGAGGGATCAAGAGCCACTTTTTGCTAAATGGTAAGTTATTCATACATTTACATTTTGTGGTTAATTAGGGTTTTAATTGTTACTTCTAATTTGAGACCTGTTTATCACATCTTTTCTGGACAGGGATGCGCCAACATTCCTGTTCTCTTTTCTTAGGTCAACTGGTTTAGTTATCAATTTATCATAAGCATTTAATTTTGGTAAAAACTCGGTGTAATTTTTCAGCTTTTTGTCTCGATAGTCAATTTTTTCCCATCTACTTCAAACCTCAAATCACTAACATAAGACAGCATTTCCAGGACTTGCGATAATTTCACATCTCGTTCAATACTTCCTGTATATTCTTTATCCATTTGTACATTCCCTCTAAATTTCACATCCAAATCGTACCATCGTGATAATTGATGAGCAATATTCACGATTGTTTCTTTTTTGAAATAGAATTCATTGTTATGCCAAGATAGATCTTGTTGTAAATCCGCTTTACCTTTTATCAGATATCCCTTAGCGGATGACGCATATTCTCCGGGTGACAGTTCTACGTGCTGATTATCCTGCCATACTTGAACCCGGCCCTCAGCTAATGTTGTACGCACCAGATCTGAATAGGAATTCACGTTAAAATGCGTACCTAATACTTTGATTTCATTCCCTTTAGACTCTACAATAAAAGGGTGATTCGGGTCATGTGCGACCTCGAAATAAGCTTCTCCCTCCAAAAAAACACGTCGTTCAGTGGCTGAGAACCGGGAAGGGAATTTTAATTGAGACAACGCATTGACCCAGACTTTCGTTCCATCAACTAAGGTCATTTTATAAAAGCTGGCCTTTGGAACGATTAGCAAGTTGTATTGTGTGGGAATAGTCTTATGCGTATCTTTTACAATTAGCTCACTACTATTACCGATCAAGTTATTATTTTTACTCAACGTCTTTGTTGAATCCCCGTTTAGTGGAATATTAGTACCATCGGCCAATACTAAAACTGCTCCACTTGTCGCTGGCGCAACATCTTGCTTTTTCTTAATTGCGACGTGGAATGTCTTGGTTTGTTCTTCTGAAAACTTGATTTTCCATAAAAAGAAAGTACCTATTAAAAAGATAATCGATGCGGCTACCCCTAGAAACCATTTTCTGGAGCTATCTATTGTATTGTTATTTTTTTTATTGTATAACTTATCCCACGCCTTGTTCGCATCTAACTGCTGGACTATAATTAGGTCTTCCTCAATATCTTTTGCCTGACGGAACGATTCCAATAATTGCCTATTTTGCGCATTCGCATTAAGCCATTGATCGAGTTGACATTGCTCTTCCGCAGACAATTGTCCGCTGAGAAACTTTTGAATAATGGGGGCAATATGTCCTGTGTTTTCTTTCATATATTATATTAAGGAAACGCAAAACAAAAAAAGGGGTGACAAAAATTTAAATATTTTTTAACAAAAAGATTACAAGTGGGATAAATTCAGGATTTAGGCGTTTTAACAGCATTTTCATTCCCCTCTGTTTTTGCGTTTTCACGGTGTTAATGCTAATTTGAAGTTCTTTAGTAATCTCAAGGTTAGACAAACCTTCTAAGTATCCTAATCGGAAGACCTGCTGACAGGAAGTGGGCATTTGTTCAATGATTTTGTAGATCTCCTGGATCACTTCACTATGAATCATATTTAACTCAAGCGCCAGATTATCCTCTTCGGTAAATCCAACAATATTCCAATATTTTTGCCGCACTTTCTCATGTCGAATATGATTATAGCAAGCAAAACGTACCGAACTATAAAGGTAGTTTTTTATCGCTATATCGTTATTGCTTACTTGATCTGTATTTTTAAAATAAGCAACAAAAGAATCTTGTACAAGATCTTCGGCGACGATAAGATCCCCCAATATCTTCCATGCAAAATGACAGAGTCCGTTATAATGTGTCTTGAATAATATTTCTTCTTTTTGCATAGTTTAGATTCGTTCCGCTTCCACTTGTAAAAATTCACAGTGGATATCTTAGGACATCCAACACCCTATCTCTAAAGATGTTTAATAATTGTGACATAAAAATGGCTAATATTTTTTATTTTTTGCAAAAAAATATTAATAAACGGAATTTTATCTTCCTTTCTCCATTAATAGATCAGGAACATCAAATACAAAAAAAAGCGAAAACCGCTTTGAGATTATTAGGAACCAAATATTTGCAGAAAAGTTAGCAGCTAAATTATTAACGAACTAAATCAGTCATGCGGGATTTTATTGTCACAACATGTTAAACGAGACATGTTTTATTTAACAGTCTCGTTATTCTGTAAGACAAATATGATTCAGTATACCTATCGCCCGATTCCCCAAGCATAGGGGTACCCATAAATTCGTCGCATGCAATGCTTATCGTCTTGGCCGGAATTTGATCCTGCCCGTATACGATATCAATCACCCATTCTTCATCTTTTACTTCTTCAAACTCTCTTTCTTTGAAATTGAAAGAAAAGGTATGGAATTTAATACGAATTAGAAAGAAAAAGGCATCTGCCGAAAGAATGGCTCAGCGATATTTTTTAAATAAAGTTTTACAAAAATCTACATTTGGCTATTAGCATTTGGCCTTCCACGAAAACATACTTCATATTTCTCCTCCGGCAACTGCTTCTCAATTCGTTTCATGGTAATTAAATTTCAGAAAATAGGGGATAAGCTAAATTATCTATTATTTTGCTCCTCTGCAATGTCCATACTTCTTTATGGGTCGTGAGCTTTCCTCTCGACTCACTATCTATATCTTTTACAGTAAGTTCAAGTAGACCGTCCACAAAAGCATAATGATAAGTTAATATTTATGATAGCGGTAAGAGTTCTAATGTAAAGGCGATGGAATAACCTTCGACCATATAGCTTGCTCTTGTCCCATCTGTCGTCCTTCCCTGGTTGCCATTTTGTTCGGATCTGGATATAGAAATCCAGCTTCGTTTTCTACAGAAAATGGTTCCGAAGTAATAAACACTACACTATCAATATCATAAAACCTTAGTGCTTTATAGGAGGAAGGGCAATAGCCTTTCTTAGACAAAAATGTTTTTACGTCAATTGTTTCCTCACTTAATATGCTGCGCACCTGAATTAGACAGTAATGTATGGGAGCAGCATAGATATTCGTCTCACAGGAAGCTCCTCTTTTATTACTCATCGTCCTTCTAATGGGTTTGTAACCTGTCAATTTATCAGTCTTACCTTAGAAATTCAATAAAGTGCGACCATCAAAGACGACTCTCAACTAGATACAGCTGCAATTTGACCACCTAATAGTCGAAAATAAATGTTTTTTAATTTTAAAAAAAAATCAGTATATTTATTATAAATAATCACCTATATAAATAGATGGTATTTTGCATACTAATAATCAACGCAATTATAAATCTATAGATAAAAATAAACTATATCAAACAATAAATTAACTTAATTTTTTAAAAAAAATGAAAAAACATTTATTTTAGCAATACTATGTGTTGCAATTATTTCTTGTAAAAAAGATCCCAATCAAAAACAAAGTTTGGATTTACTGGAATATAATAACAATTTAAAAGCCAATACAAAAGATCTGGGTACTATACATAATACTGGAATTTCGTATAGTCTGAACTCAAATCCATTAGTTACAGAATTCCTGTTTCCTCCAAAAATGATCTTGGGAATTTACCATTACCTAACCAAAATTTGACTACGCAAGACATTAAGAATATTATTATCTCCACCTATGATTTTGTAGGTTCAGTGTATGGAGAACAATACAGAGGAATGCCATCAGAAATATTACCAACAGTCGCAGATGTAATTAATTCACGAAATACCTTGTATATTAATTCTAAGATTGACGCTACAGAGAATCTGCTAGCTCAAAACAATCTGTTGACGCCAAGGGAAGCCGCAATGATTCAGGAAATTCAAAATATATTTACCACAGGTTCACAATTAAACATGACCAGCGCCCAAGCAGGACCTTATTTTGCCAATAAACTCCAGGCATTAAGAACAAAATATAAAAATATAGTCTGGAATGTAAATGAAGGTGAAGGTTTCCTAGGCATGTTATCAATTGCAGAAAGTTCCAACGAATATTGGCATTTAGGCACAACTTTACAGAATCCATCTACCAAAGTAACAGCAAATTCCCAAGGCAACTCTTTAAAGCTTAATAAGAAAATGACCGTTACAGCTTTTCCGGTGTTAGACCCTTTAGAGCCAGAAAGTTCTATTGTACATATTGACTTAGCCTCATATGCATTTGGGTGGGGATGGGCTGTCTACGATGATTTTATTGCTGGAAATCTACATGAAAGCAGCCAATACAGACGAATTACTAAAGGTTTGCAAGCAGCTATAACCGGAAGTACTTTGGGAGTAATAAAGCCAGATGTAGATATAACAACAGATTTACTCACAGATTCTCCTATAGGAGGTAATCCTGGGACCTCGCCCCAAATTTATAATTTCCCTTCGGACTATAACGGACTCTATTATTATGTTTCTTCCGAAGAGCTTGCTCACAATGGAAATTTAAATTATCCAACACATGTATATTTAGGTCCATCAAATAAATATTATTATAATTCCGGACTTACATGTCTTTTACCTGACGGAATATACTTTCCAAAATCATCGGGGGCATATTACAAAGTTGTAAATGGATTAGTTACAGAAATTGGAAGCAAGCCAACGATCCTTCCAGGTGGAGATAAGCCGATCCAGCATATAATTGACAACTTATTCCCTGTTTGTAATTAACATAAGGATGTTCAGTAAATGACAAAAAAATGGTGATTGGAATAATTTCGGTCACCATTTATGGGAAGCTTTCGTTCTTTGATGAAATTGCTTAAGTCAAGCAACTGATGGCATTAGCTGAGTCTACGAAACGATGGATCGATGCCATATGTCTTCCATAGTATATAAGGCTAACTTTGTTCACTGCAGCGAACCATTCGCCACTAATCGTGCCTTCTTGGTGGAATATGTAGTCTGTGTCTTGTGCCGATCGGCCTCTGTCGATTATGAACCTGTTTACTTGAAGCAATTCTGTTTTCACTTGCCCCGTCCATCGGAATTTTCCACGATCGAAGGATTTACATCACAACGTCAAGTTTATAACTTGATCAGCTACGTGTTTGCTCCGGCTGCTTATCGGTTTACAACAAAGGAGGAAGTCTTTGCGTCCCCGCAAATTAATTATGAATAATCTATGCAAAAAGGGGCGTCTCAAAATTATTGTGAGACACCCCCTTTTTCTACCTCCATATAATTTTATGAAGACATAAACATTAATTATTCAATGGATCATCAATATCTTTCAAGAACAGCTTAAAAGAATTAGTAGGACTCGTTACATCCGTCAAGGTAATAACAGTCGGAGTTAACGAACCATCTGCAGAGGTAATTTTAAACGTCGTTTGATCAAACGGTGCGCTAAGATAATTTATTCCACCGCTCCAATAGGCAAGTGGAAAATTACCCAAAACATATCCTTCCAACTCAATATAAACCTCGTCCTCGGTGTCTTCAACAGGTTCGATAAAATGACTAACACCTCCAAATACAGCACCATTTTGCAGGTTAAAAATCAACCCATAAACGCCCGATGTCCCACCAATATATGCGTTGTTGACAATAATATTGTTTTTGGCCAACATTCCTTTACCTACTGTCCAATAGAGTTTACCAAACGCTCCTGTATTGTTAAAAGACATAGACCATAGATTATTTTTAAACCAAAAGTTAAGCGGCGTGGAAGGTATTATTTTAAAGGTCTTTCCTTCATCCGTATAATAACCATTTGGATAACCGCTCGTTGGTTCAACATAGTTCAAAAAATCAAAAGATGTACCGGCTAAAGTGTATTTCTGATAGAATTCCAAGCCTTTTGGAACCACGCGAAATGCCATACCTACAGCCAATTCATCGGTTGGATTATGAAACACTCGAAATTTCGCATCATATCCCAGTCTTACAGTTTTATTACCTGATGTTTCAAGTTTATAAACCATAAATTGTTTAAACTTATCCGCAGCCTCTTGGTAGGTTGTAGATAACCTTTCAAATTCCCCTTCTTTCAGAGGCAACATGACCAAATGACTACCGCTTTTCTTTCCCTTTAAGACGACTGAATCTGCTGTTGCTTTAAGCACAATAAATTCAAAATCTCCGCGCATACCACTATCATCGGCACCGATGCCGCCATTGTCCATACCAGGTTCTGAAAACCAATGTATGTGCTTATTATACCCGTTAAAGGTTAAGACAGGACCCGATTCCGGAGAAATGGAATAAGAACTGGTTTCAGATCCAGTAAAAGGATCTGAAGCTAGGGTAACTTCTGCATTCGATATAAATTTGCTAAATATGGTATAACCACCGAATTCCTGATTGTTGCTGGGATAAAACTTCATGATCCAGCCTGCCTTATTTGCTTGCAAAACAGAATATGCTTGTTGCACAGCTTCGGTCATCCTAACCGTGGCATTGGTATCAAATATTCTATCATCGTCCCGCTTACATGAAGTAACCAGTAAAAACGGAAGTAAGATTAATATCACTAAATATTTTAATTTCATAATTCCTTATTTTAAAGATGTCTGATCAAAATTGGGTAGATCCGCTTGTCTGGCTAAAATTTCATCACGCAGCTCATCCAAATTAATATTCCAGGTTTTTTGGAAGTAAGTCCGTACAATATCAAGTTTAGCCTCAATCAAGGCTTTCCCTTCTGCCCCGCCACTACTTATACGCTGGTTCCATTGTTGTGGAGATAATGTGATGTAATAAGCATAAGTCTCAACAAAATCCTCGTTAGGCTCCGAGGACGCATATGGTGAAACAAACCCCATTGCGGCTGCGTCCGCATCAGATTCATAGAGATCGTTCCATGAATCTGACACGTAACGCGCTCCAGTAATCTGTTCAAAAGAAGCGGGGTAACCTTTGGTTTGATGTAAAATATGCCCAAATTCATGATGCATGGTGTGAAAATAATACTCATTGAGAAAGGCCACATCCTTACCTGTTTGCGCATTCAATTCATTCAACAGGTAAAGGGTAATCTTAACACCACCTTCAGCCGTACCAAGTACAAATGTCCCATTATTTCTGTAAGCTGCTGATCCTATATAGTTTAGCACCTTTGGAAAATATTTCTGGATAAATTCCTTACTTCCCGTGATTTTATCATAGGGCTCAATACCGAGATGGTATAACAATTTCGTCATTCTGACCGAACTCTCATAACTTGCCGGACTTAGATTATAATTCAAATCCGACTCCTTTTCAACAAATTTATACAGTATCGCAATATTATAGTCTTTGGTGTATTTTTGATCTATATAACTGTCTAATTTGTTTCTTTCAACTTTTTGATCATTAAATATACTTTCGGGATTCAGTTTCTCCTCAGAGCAAGAAAATAAAAGCACCGAAGAACACAACAACACAGTAATCTTATTTAATATTTTCATAATTATCTTGGATTAGGGGTATAACCAGCTGCAATAACTTCAGAAGGGATCTGTAGCGCAGCCCTTTTGTCTCTTGCGATTAATTTTGTTTCCGTCTCCACAGTAGCTATATTGCCAGCGGAATTCAACACACGTCTTTCTACTTCAATACCGTAGCGTTTAACATCAAACCAACGTAGTCCCATGTGCAGAGTTTCTACCCGACGTAAGAACAACAGCGCATGAAGCATATTTTCCTGTGTACCAGTTTCAAATGGTATCATCTTGGGGTCTATTTTTTTCTTTGCTGTCGGCACTTTTGCGGAAGAATAATCTATCCCATTTGCCCAAGCATTAACAGTAGCTACGGTAAACGTCGCTGGTGGTTTGGCCAACGCATTATCTACCCAACGCTTCATATCCACAATCGCTTCATCATAACGTTTCAAATGAATAAGTGCCTCAGCTCGTACTAGCATCGTCTCTTCTGTTGTAAATGGGGCATAAACTCCGCGAGGAGTACCAATTCCGGCCACAGGATCCGTATACTCGAACATATAGGACACACGGGGGAATAAAACCTTATCTAAATTCGTTCCACCATACACAAAAGCACGTAATACATAACCAGTAGACCCCAGTTGTCCATAGGGACCTTTGGCCAATGCCGTTTCAGTTTGACCCAGCAATGCACCGTGTGAATACCTAGATGCATAATCATAAGGACCAAATATTGCGCCGTGTAGCGTAGCTGCGGTAGCTACCATCAAATTTGCTTTTTCATCGCTTCTATTGTAAGATATTGCACCATTTGGAAATCCCCTAGTACCAACAGCATCCGCTGCAATCCTGGCATAATTTCGTTGCAAACTGGCCGGATTAACCCCTATTGCTGCATTTGCAAAGCTGATTGCTTTCTCCCAATCCTGCATATACAAGGCAACTCGCGCTCTCAAGGCATTGGCAGCCCTGGAGTTCATATGGTATTTGGGCGTGGCGCCAAACGTGGAGTCATCAATCAACGGGATCGCTTCATCCAGATCCGATACGATATGATTATATACTTCTTGGACGGTATTACGCTCGTACTTTGGATCGAGATCTACTTCTACCGAAGTAATATAAGTGACGCCCATATCTGTTGCCGCATTCGCTTTTGAATAATGTTGCGCAAACAAATTAACAAGTATAAAATGATTATAAGCTCTTGTAGCCAAGGCCTCCCCACGTTGAGGATTCAAGCTTGCTGGATTTCCCATCTCTTCAATAGACTTCAATGCGGCATTTGCACTTGCTATTGCCTTGTAACAAGCTTCCCAAACTTCTTTAGGACCCTCGTCTTGGTTGTCAGTAACGTCCTTCCAACGAAATAGTTCCTGGATGTAACGCTCGCTATTTGGGTTTGTAGGCCCATAGTCATCGATATTATCCGATGATAGTTCTGCGCTGACGAGGTAGGCCACTTCTGGATAAGCCGAAACCAGCAATTTATCTATTTTAGCTTCATTATCAAGTTTTGCACGATTATCTGGCATCTCATCCAAAAACTTATTACAGGACGATAGACTCATTCCACAAATCAATGCAATTGCTATATATATTTTTTTATTCCTTTTCATTTCAATTACAATATTAAATTTCGGTTAAAGACCTAAGCGTAAAGTCAAGGTGTATTGTCTCGCAATTGGCGCTGCGACACCCCCTGCATTGACAAACTCCGGATCTTGTCCATTCAGCTTTTTATCTGCATAGATCAAGAATAAATTGGTTGCATTAAAACGCAAACCCAAAGAGTTTATCTTCCATGCACTGATAAGATCCTTCGGAAATTCGTAGTTCAGCGAAACATCTTTCATACGGATAAAGTCACCTTTTGCCGTACGTACCGATGAGTAATTATAGGCGCTATAGGCATATTTCAAATCATTGCCATAGGCTCTATTTTGTCCCGTTGTCGCAATAGTAGGTATATTGGTGAGGGCTTCATCTCCTCCGACCATCCAGCGGTCCGCAAACTCCTTCGTCGACGCCGTCAAATCTGAATACTCATTAGAGAATACTGGATTAAGGCGTACAACATTACCAAAGGAATAGGTGATAAATACATTTAAACCAAAGTTCTTATAGTTAAACATATTCCCGAAACCACCCGTATGAATAGGATCTGACGATCCTTCATACTTGAGGAAGGAAATTTTATCCCGTTCTTGAAAGTTTATACTGGTAACGGTTTCTTGATTATTGGTATTTAAGAAGACCGGCAAGCCCTCATCGTTCAAACCTACAAATGGAATCGAATAAAGTCCTCGTACTGGACCACCTTCGAGCGCAAAGCCTGTTCCCGTGATTAGATCCATCACTTGACTTCGTGTATTTAACTTAGTGACCTTAGTTTTTACAAAAGAATAAGTAAAATTCGAAGTCCATTTAAAAGCTTGATCTCTTAGGATATGGCCTGTCAAGGCCAGCTCAGCCCCGTGTGATTTCATATCCGCTACGTTTCCGTACTTAAAAATCTGTCCACCTACTCCTTGCGTATTGATAACACCAATCAAGTCAAAATTATTCCGCTTAAACCAGTCAAATTCGAGATTAATCCGATTATCTAAAAATCCCATAGATGTTCCGATATTCAGCTCATGTTTCTTCTCATAAGTTAACCCATTATTAGCTAAATCAGCTATCTCTAAGCCAGACTCAGCATCATCTGCTGTAGGTCGCCAAGGGGTGTATGAACGATAGATCGCATAGGAATTTGTGACGTTTGATGGCCCACGGTCACCCGTTAAGCTATAAGAACCTTTTAACGTAAAATGGGAAAAAGTTGGTCTTAGTTTTTCAAAAAAATCTTCTTCGTGGGCATTCCATGCACCAGAAAGATTCCAGCTAGGCATCCATCTTGCAGAAGTCGCTTCTCCCAATTTATTTGCGCCCTCATACCTAAACGTACCATTCAAAGTATATTTTCCTGCATAAGAATAGGTCGCATTTGTAAAAAAAGCTGCTTGTTTATAACGGGTATTTGTTGGATCATTATTCTTATTCCGGTTGACGGCGAAATAAGGTGAATTTTCTTCCTGACCACGTTTAAATACTTTATAATCTGTAAAAGGGCTTTCCCCTAGATCGTATTGGATTCCCCACCCTCTAAACCAGCTATTATTCCGCTGGGACGAGGTGAGTTCTGAACCTGCAAATACATTAAGAATATGATCCTGATTAAAGGTTTTATTGTATTGTGCAGTAAAACGGAAAAGCTGTTCAAACATGGTGTAATCGGTCCGATTATAAATCCCACCCTCTGGTAATACGGAAACAGGTCTAGCATAGGGGTCATCCGGGTCCGTATATAAAAATGGATTCTTATCCCGGATGGTCGTGTTCTCCGGTTCCGAAATCCCTGCACGGTAGGCCATCGCCTGATTTGATCGATCTTTGATGTAATGGTGCTGAGCGGTCGATTGATAACGGACTGACCCAAAAGCACCTAATTCTAATTCAGGGATTACTTTCCATTTCAGATCGCCCTGAAAGCGCAAATCAGCAACTTCGATGTCCATGTAATTATTCTCTAACTCATGTAGAATATTAAAGGCAGCATAATTACGGGTATAAAATGTATTGGGATCCAAGGTCCGCGACGAATTCATGGCATAAGCATAGGGGTTAATATCAAAGTCACGCTTTACTTGACCGAAGACTACGTCTTTTGATTGACCTAGCGTACCCGGAGCTTGTTGCTTACGATAAGATCCATTAGTAATAATATTCAGCTTCAACCGATCGGAAATATTATAGTTCGCATTCAAATTTCCCGTGTAGCGATTTACTTTACTACGCTTCGTCCATCCTGGATCTACAAGGCCACTAATGGAAGAATAATATTGTGATTTTTCTGTTCCAGATGACATACTGACTGAATGGTTATGCTGTAGGCTTGGCTGAAACAGCTGACCAAACCAATCTGTATTGCGATACTCAGCTTCCCTTAAGAAATTATTGACATGATGTCTATCGGTAAATAGATCATTTGGAATCTCGCTTCGTTGAATACGCTTATATAAATCTCCGTACACCCCACTATTACTGGCGACCGGCAAATCAGCAAATCCAATATAGCCTTTATTGTACATATCGTCATATACAGACATTTGCTCTTGCGAATTCATAATATTGAATTCAGAATACCGAGGCGTAGCGCGTGTGGTGTATTCACCGGTATAATTAAGGGAACTACGGCCCGCTTTACCTTTTTTGGTCGTAATAACAATTACACCAGCCATGGCACGAGCACCATAAATGGACGTTGCCGAACCATCCTTTAAAATTTGAAAGGATTCAATATCTTGTGCGTTCAGGCCGGCAACAGCAGAACTGATCAATGTCAATGCATCCCCAGATGAAAGCTCGTCTGAATTTACATCTGCGACGTCCTCAATAATGACACCGTCAACAACCCACAAAGGCTTTGAACTACCAAAAATAGACGTTGCCCCACGAACACGAATTTTAGGCGCCGTACCGAATGTCCCGGTAACATTTTGCACTGAAACCCCCGCAACACGGCCTTCGAGGCCACGACTAGGATCTATTTGTCCACCGATTTGTGCTGCTTCCCCTGAAATCTGTGAGGTAGCACCGGTAAATAAACGTTTATCAAGACGTTGCCCCATACCGGTTACAACAACTTCTTCAATCTGCCTCTCGTCTGATGCCAACACAATTGGAACAACATTCCTTCCTTTAACGCCCACCTCAACAGCTCCATAGCCGACATAGCGAACCACCAGAATGGCATCCGCTCCAGCATTTATTCTAAAACTTCCGTCACTTGTTGTCTGCGTAGTAATAGCGGTTCCTTTGACAGTCACTGTTGCCCCGGCCAGCGCATTTCCATCTTTATCTTTTACTGTACCAGAAACTCCTTGCTGCACAACATTACTTGACCTACTACCTTCCGTTTTCCCATTGACAGAAATCGTATTGGCTATGATTTTATACTCAATGTTATTATTTTTTAAAACGGCGTTTAATGCATCTGCAACTGAAGCATCTTTCAGATTGACATTGATCCTCGCTTTGGAATCAATATTTTCCCCATAAAATAACTGCAGATTGGATTGTTTGGAAATCGCATTCAGCGCTTCTTCAATCCGTGCATTTTTCATTTTCAACGTAACTTTCTGCGCAATGCCATTGGCTTGAACTCCGGTCACAAAGGCGAAAAGAAGGCAGGTACTAATTTTCATAATACGTAAAGGTTTGCTAAACCGCGGGTCATGAGGTATCAGTCGCCACGTTTTGCCAAATGGTAAGTTATTCATACATTTACTCTTTGTGGTTAATTGGGTTTACTTAATTCGCTTTTTAAATTTTTAGGCCTTTTTTAATCATTTCTGGACAGGGATGCTGCAACATTCCTGTTCTATTTTTATGTAAAGGCTCTTAGGTTAGGTATTATTTCTCTTACATAAGTACTCCTCCTATTTGTTTTCTACTATTAATTCTTGTCCTTGAAGCTCAAATTTCAGGTCACAGACATAGGTCAGCATTTCCAATACCTCTGACAGCTTAACATCACGCTTAAAATTACCTGTATACACTTTATCTAATGCCACATCTTTCTTAAATCTCACTTGGATATCATACCATTTAGACAATGTAGAGGTTATCTCAACAATGGTTTCTTTCTTAAAATAAAACTGATTATTATGCCAAGATAGGTCGTGCTCCAAATCGGCTTTTCCTTTCCGAAGCTGTTCTCCTACGAGATTCGCGTATTCTCCCGGCTCCAGGACAATCACATGTCCAGAATGACTTACTTGAACTCTACCCGAAGATAATGTGGTGCGAACATTATGACCGTAGGCATTGATATTAAAATGTGTTCCCAATACTTTTACTTCATTCCCCTTGGACTCGACATAAAATGGTCGCTCAGCATCATGTGAAACCTCAAAATAGGCTTCACCATCCAAAATTACCCGGCGCTCATTCTTATCGAATTTTTCAGGAAATTTAAGTTGCGAATTTGCGTTGACCCAAACTTGGGTACCATCTTCCAGATTTAATTTATAGAAATGCCCTTTAGGAACGACTAATGTATTGTATTCAGTACCTTTTTCCTCTGGTCTGACTGCCGTCTCACCTGCTGCTTTAGAGACCTTTCCAATGACAGCTTTTGGATCTAAGGCCTTAACCGAACTTTCCAAAGGCACGACAGATCCGTCCGCTAATAGCAGTAATGCCCCTGGTTTTGCGGGTAAAATGTCTTTTTTAAGAACCTTATGCGCTGTTGTTGTACCTGAATGATTTGTCTCTTTGTCATGCAGATAAAATATTGCCGCACCGAATAGCAAAACAAAAACAGCTGCGATACGGATAAAAGGCCAATAATTTTTCTTATTGCCATCTCTAACCCCATCTACTTTTTCCCAGGCTTTTCCCTCATCCAGATCTGCAAAAAAGTTTAGATCCTGCTCGATATTTTTTGCATCACGAAAGTCTTCAATCAGCTCATCATTTCTTTTATCAGATTTTCGCCAGTGTTCAATCGAGTTTCGCTCGTCCACAGTTTCCTGGCCACGAAGTAATTTCTGGATTAATTTGGCTATGTAATTGGTGTTAGCTTTCATCTATAGGTTAGAAACCCTATAGATGCATTGCGGGTGACAAGAATTTAAAATTATTTTAACAAAAAAATAATAATGGGCAAAAATTCGGGGTGAAGCTTATCTAGTAGCATCTTCATACCACGTTGCTTTTGTGTTTTAACGGTATTAATACTAATCTGAAGTCGTTCGGTAATCTCTAAATTAGATAGGCCGGCTAAATAACCTAATTTGAAAACCTGTTGGCAGGCCGTTGGCATTTCGGCGATAATTCGGTAAACTTCATTGATAACCTCTGTGTGGATCATGGACAATTCAACAGAGTGTCCATCTTCTTCTGTAAACCCAACTTGCGACCAATATTTTTCTTTTACCTTCTCGTGTCGGATATATTTTAAACAGGAAAACCGTACAGCAGTGTATAAATAATTGCGAACAAAATTCTCGGATTCATCTATGCGCTGTTTTTCCCTAAAAAAGGTAATAAAAGCTTCCTGCACCAAATCTTCGGCAACAGAAGATGCTCCCACAAATTTCCATGCAAAGTGGCACAAACTTTTATAATGTTGTCTAAATAACTTTTCTTCAGGTCCCATACTATAAAACGGGTGTAATAAAAAATTGATCAGTTACTATTAATGGAGTCCAGTAAGCTAGTCTAGCGTAAAGATAGAATTTTAATCTTACTTTAACAATTATTAACATGTTTATTACATATATTGCAAAAACACCGCATACAACACTATCTATCAAACAGTTACCACACACTATTCAATATCCTTTCTATCATCACTTCAATTTCCATCCATCAAAAATCTTCCTTCTATCAAAACAAAACCGAAGCTTTATAGTATCTATATCAAGGAAAACATCACAAAAATTCCAATTTTTCGCCTTTTTTTACTATATTGTAGACTTTCGAAAAAAACCTTCATAGCCACATAACAATCAATAGCAATGAAATTTCGAAGGTTCTTATTGAAAAACAAATACTCCAATAAAAATTAAAACAAAGACTAAATGCTATTTACTGTTCTATCAGGATTAATAACATCGAGCCTTATTGTTCCATTTGGTCGATTCCTAAAAACCAAATGGGGTTTTATTCTCGCATTCTTACCGGTACTCCTATTTCTGTATTTCACAAAATTTGTGGTACCCATCGGCCAGGGATCTTATTTTGTCCAATCCACAGCGTGGGTTCCGTCACTAGGTATCAATCTGGATTTCAAATTAGATGGTCTGTCCCTACTTTTCACCTTATTGATTACCGGAATTGGTGCCTGCATCTTTTTTTATGCAAACGCCTATCTGAAAGGACATAAATACATCGACCGATTTTTCGGCTACCTCTGTTTGTTTATGTCTGCCATGTTAGGTCTGGTGCTTTCGGACAACATGCTCTTGCTCTTTATCTTCTGGGAATTAACATCCATTAGTTCGTTTTTTCTGATCGGCTTCAACAACGATCAGGAGGATTCCAGAAAAAGTGCAATGACTGCACTATCCATTACAGGTCTTGGCGGGTTCTTTTTGCTTGCTGGTTTTGTATTAATGGGCAATATCGCCGGCACGTATAATATCAGCGAACTTGTCGACAAGGTTTCATTGATTCAACAGCATCCGCTTTTTCCACTTATTTTTGGGCTGGTCGCGCTCGGTGCCATTACAAAATCGGCACAGTTTCCCTTCCATTTTTGGCTGCCGGGAGCAATGAAGGCACCAACACCGGTATCAGCTTACCTTCACTCTGCAACCATGGTGAAAGCAGGGATATATTTGCTGGCCCGCTTCTCGCCAATCTTGGGTGGAAATCCGATCTGGATGTATTCGCTTATGATCATCGGTGGTATTACCATGCTCTACGCAGCATTTCACTCGCTCTTCAGAACAGATCTTAAAGGGGTTCTGGCTTATTCTACAATATCGGCATTAGGGATTCTAGTTTTCTTACTCGGTCTCGGATCCAAGGAAGCGGTCATCGCTGCCAGTGCGTTTATTCTTGTTCATGCTTTATACAAAGCTGCTTTATTCCTGATTACAGGTATTATCGACCACGAAACAGGAACCCGTGACTTAACTTTACTGCGCGGATTACGTCGAGTTCTGCCACCTGTGGCCATCGCGGGCTTTTTGGCGGCACTTTCTAGTGCAGGTGTCCCGTTGACCTTTGGATTTATCGGAAAAGATCTGATCTATGACGCCACTTTACAAAGTGACTCACAATTGTTCCTTTATTTGACAGCAGCGGCAGTGCTGACCAATATACTTCTCGTATCGGCGGGATTTATGGCTGGGATCAAGCCATTCATAGGTAAACTGCCCGAACAATTCGCCAATGTACACCTACCTTACAAATCCATGTGGATACCACCACTTCTCCTGGCTATACTGGGGGGGATATTTGGCTGTATTCCCGGTTTTGTTGGCGACTGGATTTCTGGACCAACCGCAAACAGCATCCTGGCGAAACAGGAGGTCTTTCATCTAAAAATATGGCATGGTTTTAACCTCATACTTTTATTGAGTGCCATCACCATCCTGGTCGGAACGCTTGTATTTATCTCTAACACGCCTAGTCACAAGAAACTAGCCTGGATCGCTACGTTTGAAAAAATTTCACCAGCGAATATCCTCAACGCGTGTGCCCACGAGATTGAGTTATTTTCGGCCTTTTTTACCGCAAAGATGCACAATGGCTATTTACGGTCCTATTTATTGAAGATCATTCTATTTGCAGAATTATTAATTGGCTATCAGCTTTACCTGGGCGGTCCATTACACATCAAATGGGATACCCTGTCACCTGTGAGCTTTTATGAGGTGACAACCGTATGTATCTTAGTCGGTGCCATTGTACTGACGATTAGGACCTCATCAAGATTAACCGCAGTTGTGGCAACCAGTGTCGTGGGTTACGCGATATGTTTGATTTTTGTCTTTTATAGTGCACCGGACCTAGCCATGACGCAATTTACGATTGACACCCTAACAGTGGTTCTTTTTGTATTGGTATTATTTAAATTACCTTCTTTTTTAAATCTGGCCAACCGTCGGACCGTCATTCGGGACGCGGTGGTCGCCATCATATTTGGCATCCTGCTTTCCATGGTCGCCTTGCGTGTCTTGCATGAACCGACAACGACCAATATCAGTGACTTCTATGGCGACTATGCTTATGTACTGGCCAAAGGAAAAAATGTTGTCAATGTACTGCTGGTGGACTTTAGGGGCTTTGATACCATGTTTGAAATTGTGGTGCTCAGCATTGCGGCATTAGGTGTTTACAGCTTGTTGAAATTACGGTTAAAATCATCTGATAAGGAGTGAAAATAAAAAAGTTAAAATTAGAAAATAAAAAAGAGAGTCAGTTGGCAAGCCGCAGGCTTGTACAACCAAAATCTCAATACTCGGATCTCACTACTGAATACTAAATGAATAGCACGATATTACAAACCGCAACGCGGTATCTCTTACCGATACTCTTATTATTTTCGGTATTCCTCTTGCTAAGGGGGCATTATTACCCTGGAGGAGGATTTGTAGGTGGCTTGGTGGCATCCATTGCTTTTGTACTGCATAGCTTTGCCTTTGGCCCGGAAAACACCATGAAACTCATTCAATATAAACCTTTGTCGCTAATTCCCATTGGACTTGGAATTGCTGCGGTAAGCATGTTTTTACCCACATTTTTTGGCTATCCGGTCATGACTGGACTTTGGCTGGAAGAAAAGATTCCCGTCATCGGTATGATTGGTACCGCCCTGTTTTTTGATCTCGGCGTATACTTTGTGGTCATTGGTGTTGTATTGACTATTTTGTTTACAATTGCTTTAAATACGGAGGAGGAATAATGGAACTGATTCTCGTTTTATTGATCGGTATTCTATATGCCGCCGGAATATACCTGATCTTGCGACGTAGCATGGTAAAATTGTTATTAGGAATTATGCTATTGGGCAATGGTACCAATATATTGATCTTTTTGCTGGGCAATATCATCAAGGGCAAACCGCCCATTATTGACCCCGACTTAAAGGTATTTACGGATATTTACGCGGATCCGATTCCGCAAGCGCTTATTTTAACAGCAATCGTGATCAGCTTTGGACTGACTTCGTTTGCGATCGTATTACTTAAACGTGTTTACGCATTGCTGGGCACGGATGATTTGGATGATTTGAACACGCCTGAGGAAGAAGATATATGATAGACAACCAGATTATTGCCACGGTTATCGTGCACCTTTTTATTGCTATTGTCCAGCTGATACTCTGGCGAAAATCTACTGCACAGCGTTTCCTGAGTGTAGGTGGAAGCCTTTTGGCACTTATTCTTGCATTTAAACTTTTTTTTAAGGTTTACGATGGTGAAATCCTGACCATGAATGCCGCCAATTGGAAGGCTCCTTTTGGAATCGTCTTTGTTGCGGATCTTTTTAGTAGCACCCTGGTCGTCCTGACCTCAATTGCAGGACTTGCAGTTTCTATTTTTTCCTGTGTAGGTGTCGGAAGACAACGTATTTTATATGGCTACTTCCCTATTTTTCATTTCCTGATGATGGGCTTAAATGGTGCATTTTTGACTGGAGACATTTTTAATCTTTATGTGTGGTTTGAGGTCATCATCATTTCTTCATTTGTGCTGATGACACTCGGCGGCCGTAAATCTCAATTGGAAGGTGCAGTCAAATACATGGCCATGAATATATTGGCTTCTACATTCTTCCTGACAGGAATCGGAATTTTGTATGGTATCTCAGGCTCCCTTAATATGGCTGACCTAGCACTGCGTATACCCAAAATACAAAATCAGGCGCTCGTCGAAATTACGGCTACTTTTTTCCTTATCGGTTTTGGGATCAAATCGGCTGTATTTCCACTTTATTTTTGGCTCCCGTCCTCCTATCATACGCCCCCTTCGGCTGTTGCCGCAACTTTCGGCGGCCTATTGACCAAAGTTGGGATTTACGCCCTATTCAGGGTATTTTCATTATTGTTTATCCCAAACCATTTCACCAAAGAATTGTTGGTCATTTTAGCCATACTGACTATCTTGACTGGAGCATTTGGCGCATTGATCAAAACAAATATCCGTAGATTATTCTCCTATCTGATTGTCTGCCATATCGGTTTTATGATCGGTGGTTTAGGTTTATATAGCAAATGGGCTTTGTTAGGTGCCATTTTTTATCTAATTCACGATATTATGGTAAAAACCAACTTGTTCTTAATCGCGGGTGTTATTCGGCAGCTCCGGGGTACGATGGACATGAACAAGCTGGGCGGTCTATATGCCCAATACCCCAAAATTTCTTTGCTTTTTGCAATTGTGCTGTTTTCCTTGGTTGGTATCCCCCCATTATCTGGATTCTGGCCCAAGATTTATCTTTTCAAAGACGCATTTCAATTGGAAAAATATGCATTCGCAGGGGCGCTGATTATTGGTAGCTTTATTACACTTTATGTGATCGCCAAAATGTGGGCGCAGGTATTTTGGAAAGACGCACCAGAACCAGAAATTATCGAAGATAAATTTGCGCATATGATCGGCTACAAGAGAACAATGCTGCTCCTACCCGTCATTATACTAGCCTCAGCATCGTTATATATCGGATTTAATGCTGAAGCCATTATTCATGTCGCGGATCAGATCGCTACACAATTACTGGATACTTCACCTTATATAAATGCTGTATTAGGAGGGCAGAATTGATATGATAAAACAGTTTTTAATGAATCTCATGCTATCCTTTATCTGGGTAGCACTGACGGGATCGATGTATTACACAAACTTCCTGTTTGGCTTTTTACTCGGTTTTGCCATTCTATGGATTATGAACAAGAACGAGGCCGATCAACGGTATTTCTATCGTGTCCCCAAAACGGTCAGTTTTATTCTCTTTTTCCTATGGGAAATGATCGTCGCGAATGTTCAGGTTGCCTATGATGTGATTACGCCCAAGTTTTTTATTAAACCAGCCATCGTCAAGTATCCAATGGATGCCAAGACAGATCTGGAGATCAATTTGCTTTCGACTTTTATTTCCCTCACACCCGGGACACTTATTCTGGATGTAAGCGAGGATAAGAAAACACTTTTTATCCACGTGATGTACATGAAGAGCAAGGAGCAATTTGTCTCCACGCTAAAAAACAATGTTGAACGAAGACTTTTAGAACTCTTACGATGACTTTAGCTACTTACTTCGATTATGTTATCCTGCCGATATTAACACTATCGGTTATACTTGCGTTTATCCGTCTGTACAAGGGTCCGCAGATCTTTGACCGGGTCATCGCCCTGGATCTCATTATCACAATTGGAATTGGAATTATTACAGTCTATAGTATACGGACTTCGCAGGAAGTATTTTTAGATATTGCCATGATTTTGGCCCTGATCGCATTTTTAGGAACTATAGCCTTTTCATTTTATTTAGAAAAACAAAGTAATGATGACTGATATTACGTTAGCAATTTTAAGCACCATAGGCGCGCTGGCCATATTGTTTGCCTCAATTGGCATATTACGGATGCCTGATTTCTATTTGCGGCTTTCAGTGACCGTAAAAGCCGCTACCTTAGGCGTTGGTCTTTTATTGATCTGTGCCGCAATGACATTCCCGGATGTGTCCGTAACGACCAAAGCGATAGCAATTGGTTTCTTTCTCATTTTGACCGCACCGGTTGCCGCCCATATGATCGGACGAGCTGCTTATATTCAGCGTGTAAAAACCTGGAAAGGAACAACCTTAAACGATCTGGAAAAAGAAGGACAACTGGATTGTAGAAAAGAAGATTTTTAGACTTTGCTGTTTCAATAGTTGGCTAAACAGCTCCATCTGTGCAAATACTTCTGACATCATTAAGGCCTCAAAAATTTTGATGTATCAATAATGTCAGAAGTATTTCAATAGATAAAAGTTTATTGTCTTCAGCTTGAAAAAACTAAAAAATAATACAGACCGGAGCCGGAACTTTAATTTCCTTGCCCGCATCCGTCAATAATCCAGTCTTCGGATCACGACTGAACAAAACAATATTATTGGTATACTGATTAGCCACCAGTAGATATTTTCCATCGGGAGAAAGATTAAAATTCCTTGGCCCCTTTCCTTTTACGGAAGTATTGGACAGTTTTTTTAATCCCCCGTCTTTTTCCACCGAAAAGGTCGCTATCGTATTTGCATCACCGCGGTTGGTCGCATATATAAATTTCCCGTCTGTAGAAATCTTAATATCTGCGCCACCATTCTGACCATTGAATCCTTCCGGGTTGATTTCGTAAGTACTTTGATACATCCAATCATTGCCCTCTTTCTTATAAGAAGCAATTTGTCCGGTCATTTCCAATATGACATAAAGGAATTTTTCCTTTTTATCAAAAACAATATGACGCGGTCCTCCTCCTGCTGGAGTAAAGAAATCTTCCGATTCTTCGGCAAGGCTAAAGGCATCCCCAGTCTTATTAACCGGAAATACCGAAATTTGGTCCAATCCTAAATCCTGCACATATAAGCGATCGCCTTTGCTTGAAAAAAAAGTAGAATGGACGTGTGGTTTCTCCTGGCGGACAGGATCAACGCCTTTCCCTTCATGTTGGACCAACCGGATTTTTTTACTTAGGACACCATTTGATTCGAGATCAAATAGGGCTGCCGATCCTCCGGTGTAGTTTGCAACAGCGAGCAGACCACCTTTCGGATGAACTTCAACAAAGCAAGGTGATTCTCCGCCTGTAGGGAGTGAATTTAAGAAAGTTAATTGTCCATCCTTAAATGAATAGGCGGAAACCGTGCCCTCTTGGTTTGGAAGTTCGTTGACCGCATAGATAAAGTTATTATTCCGTGCCAGAAAGGACGGATCCTTACTTTCCTGTGTGCTGACTAAGGCCGCCTCACCGGTCTTTGTATCGAAATTATAGATATAAATACCTTTGCTTTCTGTTTTGTTCGTATAAGTTCCAACAAACATTGGAATCTGTTGTGCAAAACTCGCTAGCGGTAGAAGTGTCATCAGATAAATAAAAGCTTTTTTCATGTATATACTATTTATTAAAAAATAAAATGGCCAAATTTCACCGTTGTTCGCCGTATGGCGTAAAAAATCAAGATACTTTTCGACTTTTTATTATCGCAAATAAACTTGTTAAATTAGGTTAAAACCGCCCTTTATAATAGGCAAATCCGTATTTTTAGCGAATCAATTTTAACAAGTCGAAAATCTCCATTTGAAATATTGGGATTATAAAAATATTGTTAAATAAAAATACGAATAATTCATATAATCTGATAATTTTGTGCTGTTGTTCAAAATAGTATATATTGAACGATAGAACCAAAAGATTATTTAGTGATTGAGATGATTTCATTGTGACACAGACCGCTATGACCAGTAAAGGGGTCTAAAAACTGTTCATGATTGTTTCATCAGCGTTTAGAAATATATTATTTAGATGAAAAAAAACATATATATATTGTTTTTGTTGCTGTTTGTATCAATTCAAGCCAGCTTTGCACAAAATCAAATTATTGACCGTGTAGTGGCTACTGTTGGTTCGGGAATTATCCTACAATCTGATTTGGATATGCAATATTCACAATGGCTTGCTCAAGGGAATAAACCGAATGAGAAGTTTAAATGTGGCGTTCTTGAGCAACTGATCATTCAGAAACTCCTTTCCCAACAGGCGGTAATTGACTCCATAGATGTGACAGAAACAGAGGTGGATGACAACTTAAACTCCCGCTTGCGCCACATGTCGCAACAGGCTGGTGGCCAAGAACGGCTGGAAAAATTCCTGAACCGTTCTTTGTTACAATACAAAGAAGAAATGCGCGCAAGTGTTTTCGAACAGTTGAAAGCGAATAAGATGCAACAAAATATCGTTCAAAAAGTGGATGTAACGCCACTTGAAGTAAAACGTTATTTTGAAGGATTGGATCAAGATAGCCTTCCTTATTTCAATACGGAGGTAGAGATCGGCGAAATTGTTATGCTGCCTCAATTGACCGACGACGAGAAAAAAGAACAACGCGAGAAGATAGAAGGTATCCGCAAGCAGATTGTCGATGGCTCGGATTTTGGAACGATGGCCCGACTCTACTCACAGGATCCAGGTTCGGCTCCTTATGGTGGTGACCTTGGCTTTGGTACCCGTGACAATTATGTAAAAGAGTTCTCAGCAATGGCATTTAAATTAAAGCCGGGAGAGATATCGCCTATTGTTGAATCAAAATATGGTTTTCACATCATTCAGGTACTGGAAAGACGTGGTGAAGAGGTTCATGCCCGCCATATTCTAATGAAAATGAATCCGGGCGCAGCTGCATTGGAACGTACCAAAAACAAATTGGACAGCATCTATAAATTGGTTGTCGATAAGAAATTAGATTTTTACCATGCTGCTACAAACAATTCTGACGCAGAAGAAAGTAAATTTAATGGGGGTATGGTCTTAAATTCGCAAGGATCCAGCCGTACAACGTTAATTCCAATGGATGGATTGGAGAAGGCCGTATTTACAGCTATTGACCCGCTAAAACCGGGAGAATATTCAAAACCAGAACAATTCACAGATAAAACAGGAGATGTAGGTTACCGTTTTAATTATCTTAAAACACGTATCCCACCACATAAAGCAAACTTGGATCAGGATTTTACGAAGATCAAAGAGGCGGCGAAAGAAGATAAAGTACGTCGTAATCTCAGCAAGTGGTTTGACGACAAAGCGAAAAATACCTTCATTGATATCAGCGACGATTTTGGCGCTTGTGAAGAATTAGAAAAATGGAGAAAAAAATAAGGAATTTCTCCTTATCCCAAAATAAAAAAAGACTTGAATATGCATTCAAGTCTTTTTTTATTTTCTAGAAGAACTCCCTAGCGCTATTTATTTCTCAAACATCATCTCGATCAGGATATTCCAATTTGCCTTCTTCACATCATCTTTTGCCAGTTCGCTCAGCTGCCACACCCGGATATAATTATACTTAACGACTTTATCTTTTTGTCGTACAGTTGCAGTTCCCTTTGTATAGGCAAAATCTCCGCTATAAGAGCGTTTTACTTCCTCAGGAACCGTTTCGATGGTCATTCGTTGTTTCTTTAGGTAGGCCATCATTTTATCCTTTCCTTCCATCGGACTGGTCCAGGGAAACAGAAAGCGTACGTCTTCACTCAAAAACTCTTTGTAAGCCGTAGGATTGTCCGCTTTGAGGACAGTGGACATCAACTTATCTGTTTCTAGAACAATATCTTCCCGCTGGTTTAAACGTACTTTAGAACGATGCTTGAGGTACCAGGAGTCCGTTGGTTCGATAAATTCAAGATCAAAGTCACCATCTCGGCCGTTATTTTCTACTTCGGCACGAATATCCACTAACCATTTCCCTTTTTTGTTACGTTTCCAGACTGTTAGGTATTCGCCGTGGCGCAATCTGGCGCCAACTTTTTGAAAATCCATGGAGCCAGATGTTACCCCAAACTCCAGACTTTTAGCCACAAGAGCGAAAGTAGGTTGCCAGTTTAATACATCTGGAATATTGGGCCTATTATTGAGGTAATTGTATGCGTTTACTGCCGAGGGGACATAAAATGTGGATTCTTTATCAATAATAGATAAAAACGCCTGATGCGGAGTTGACGCTTTCGCTAATGCAGCAGCATCTTTATCAGCCTGTAGTAAGCTCCCTACTTTCTCGGGTATCTGTGCGTACAATGTTGTACCCATTGTACTCATCAATGCAACAACGGATAACCTGTTCCAAAAATTCATATGCAAATGATTATTTATCAGAGCCCATTTTCACTGTATTGAACCCATTACACTCGGTTTTTCTTTCCATTTTCCCCCTTTTTTTTGATTCGATTTTTTTATCTATCAAATCTTATTCCAAAGTGTTCCCTCTTTACTATCTTTCAGTTGGATACCAATTGCATTGAGCTCATCACGTATGCGATCCGAAGTGACAAAATCCTTATTTGCTTTTGCCTCGTTACGTAATTTGATCACCAAGTTCATGACATCGTCTATATCATCCGTCCCCGAAGCTTGATCATTTCGCAGTCCAAGAATATCTTCGACAAACTCTTTCATGAAAATTTTCAGCTTTTCCAGTCCTTCTTCAGAGACTTTTGCTTTACCATCATAAATGGAATTAATGATGCGCACGATCTCAAATAATTCAGCAATCAGCACCGGACTATTGAAATCGTCATCCATTGCAGCATAACATTTATTCCGGATTTCTGCCAGATTGAACGAGTCAGCTCCTTTTGAAACCTTGAGCTTATCTAACAGACCTATAGCGCTCATCAAGCGCTTATATCCCTTATCAGCAGCATCAAGCGCTTCATTGGAGAAATCTAATGTACTTCGATAATGTGCCTGCAGCATAAAGAAGCGAACAGCCATTGGTGAGTAACCTCTATTTAACAAGGGGTGGTTACCGGTGAACAGTTCACCCGGTAAAAATCCATTACCCGCGGATTTGGACATCCTTGCACCATTGACCGTCAGCATGTTGGTATGCATCCAATATTTGGCAGGTGCAGTATGATTACAGGCTTCGGATTGTGCGATTTCGTTCGTATGGTGTGTAGCTGCCAAATCCATTCCACCGCCGTGTATATCAAATTGATCCCCTAAATACTTTCTGCTCATTGCCGAACATTCAATATGCCATCCCGGAAATCCAACACTCCAAGGTGCCGGCCAGCGCATAATAGTTTCGGGTTTTGCTTTAATCCAAAGCGCAAAATCCAAGCGTCCTTTCTTTTCATCCTGGCCACTCAGTTCCCGCGTGTTGTTCAACATATCTTCCAACTTACGATTGGTCAATACGGTATAATCATACTGCTGTACGTATTTTTCAACATCAAAATATACGGTGCCGTTTGTTTCATAGGCATAACCGTTGTCAATGATCTGTTCGATCATTTCGATCTGCTCAGAAATATGACCTGTTGCAGTGGGTTCAATGCTCGGTGGCAAGGTATTGAAAAGGCGTAAAACATCATGAAAGCCAATAGTATATTTCTGTACGATTTCCATTGGTTCCAGCTGTTCTAGTTTAGCCTTTTTCGCAAATTTATCATCTCCTTCATCACGATCGCCCTCCAAATGCCCCGCATCTGTAATATTACGTACATAACGTACTTTATACCCCAAATGACGTAGATACCTAAAAATCAAATCAAAAGAAATAAAAGTTCGACAGTTACCTAGATGTACATCGCTGTAAACGGTAGGTCCACAGACATACATCCCAACAAGGTTGGGATGTATCGGTTCGAATTTTTCCTTTGTTCGCGAAAGCGTATTGTATAAAAAGAGATTGTGGTCCATGTTTGTTCTCTGCTTGGAAATCTATTTTTGTCTGAAATATATTTGAATAGGCACACCCGTAAAGTCAAAGTGTTCACGCAATTTATTCTCGATAAAGCGTTTATATGGATCTTTGATATATTGCGGCAAATTACAGAAGAAGGCAAACATTGGTGTTCTTCCCGGCAATTGTGTCACATATTTAATTTTGATATATTTTCCTTTTAAGGATGGTGGCGGATAACTCTCGATAATATCGAGCATCACTTCGTTCAACTTCGACGTTGGAATCTTTTTTGTTTTGTTCGCGTAAACCTTATCAGCCACTTCCAACACTTTTAGGACACGTTGTTTTTCCGTTACCGAAGTAAAGATAATTGGCACATCCGTGAATGGAGCTATTTTTTCTCTGATACGATCTTCGAACGCTTTCATGGTCTTGTTGTCCTTCTCGATCAAATCCCATTTATTGACAACGATCACGATACCTTTACGGTTTTTTTCGGCCAAGTTGAAGATATTCACATCTTGCGCTTCCAAACCATCCTGTGCATCCAACATCAAAATAGTCACATCAGAATCTTCCAATGCTTTGATGGTACGCATGACTGAATAGAATTCAATATCTTCGTTTACTTTTGATTTGCGGCGAAGACCAGCCGTATCGATCAAAAGGAAATTATGTCCATATTGATTGTAATGAATCCGGATAGAATCCCGTGTAGTGCCCGCCATAGGCGTTACGATATTACGGTCTTTACCGATCAATGCATTTGTCAATGAGGATTTACCCACATTTGGACGACCAACAATCGTATATTTCGGTAGAGCTTCGTCTTCCTCCTGTTCTTCTTCAAAATGGGATACAACAGCATCCAATAATTCGCCGGTACCAGAACCTGTTGCAGAGGAAATATTGAACACTTCCCCTAAACCGAAAGCATAAAATTCGGCAGATTCATGATGCAATTTAGCATGGTCAACTTTGTTGGCTACCACATATACAGGTTTGGAGCTTCTTCTGAGGATATCAGCGATTTCATCATCCAGGTCAGTGATACCAGTCGTAACATCCACCATGAATATAACCACTGACGCTTCTTCAATAGCGATATATACCTGATCACGGATTGCCTCTTCAAAGACATCATCCGAACCATGGACAAAACCACCTGTATCGATTACTGTAAATTTCTTTCCGATCCACTCTGCCGTCTCATAATGACGGTCGCGCGTTACTCCGCTAAAGTCATCGACAATCGCTTTTCTACTTTCCGTAAGACGATTGAATAGGGTAGATTTACCAACATTTGGACGACCAACAATTGCAACAATATTTGCCATATTTATTTTATTTGATCCATCCACTATCACAGCAGATGGCACTTTTATGCTAAATTACACGTTAAGGGTACAAAGATACGGATTCAAAAGGGATTATGGAGACAGAAAAACAAAAATGGCTTTACCGTGAAGTAAAGCCATTTATAACACATAATAACCAAGAATTTACCATGTCACGCCCTTAGTAGGCAGTTTCCTATACCCCAAGCCATCTTCAACAAAGTATGTATTTATATAATAAGCTGTATGCCCTGTCATATTAGCTCTGGGTTTTTGCGGCGTTGACTTTGGGACAGGACCTTTAATCGACATGGAAATATCCGAGTCAAAACCGAAAAAATAATTACTTCCTTTGGATCGATATTGTGCAGAATTAAAATCTTCAGTCACATATTCGCTATCATCATAAGCTGTTTCATAATCTGCCGTTAGGGTTCTTGAACGATGCTCATACTTATATTTAATCTTTAGAAAATTATAACCACCAACAGGTATTGTTGCAGCATTATCAGCATATAATTTGATATAAACTTTTCCCTTTCTAATTTCCATCGGAATCCCTTGGGAAGAATAATGTTCATATTCGATGTCCTCATATTCAAATCTTGCGTAAGGCTGCGGATAAGGCCCATACCGGATCTGAAATTCGGATTCTACTGCGGTATCATCTGTTAGATAACGCAATTGAAAACTAATGGGAACCCCGGGATCATTTTCAGAGAATGTGGATCCTTTCTTTAATGCCTCCACAAATCCCTCAACACTATTAAGTGAGATAAGATCCGATTTTAACTGGGTACCATTAGGTCCAGTAATAGCATAGCGCATCTCAGAATCCTTGATAATACGTTTTTCTTCGCTTGTCAATGTAGTTCCACCACCCAACAATCCTTGCAAAATTCCAATTTGTTTTGTAAAGGCATTATGAACAGCTGCGGAATCATCATTGGATTCGATTGTCATTATCCCCATCCTGCCATAGGTCACCCCGCCAACATAGTATGGACTTCTTCCGTTAAAAATTGCTGCGGTATCCAAACCAGTAGGATCAAACAACTCATCATTTGAAACAGGAAGATCTACCTTTATATTAAAGTTCTCCTGATAAAACCTTAACATAAAACCGTAAGATTTTGTCACGGTTTGCTCGCCACTATTATTCCCGTTTTGTTGCTTATACAGGAATAGATCAATATTCTTATTGTAACCATACAGGGTCTTTAGCATTTTGTAATTACTAAAAGAAATCATTTCGTACTTCAATTTTGCCGCACCTATTTTACCAGCATACAATGTACTTAGATCCTTCAGCGCTGCGCGGACAAAAGCCCGATCATTGCTTGGCCGCATCATAATAGTTTTAGCAACCTTGCCAGGGCTAACCGGTAGGCTTGTAGAAATATTAATTGGACGTATTGCACTACCAATATTAGTCATTACAGTTGGCGCAAACAAATCTCCTTTTATACTATGCCCATCAAGTATAGCTCCGGGAAAAACATTTAGTCCCATCTCTGGAGCAACTACAAAAATATCTGATTTGAATGCTTCAATAAAGGCAACTTGAGAGGAGGTAGGCTCCAGAAAATCACGATCTTTATAGGTACCAGCAACCAAACCAGAGCCTTTAGCCATAACTTGTGCGTTCAATTTACCAGCATCTATGCTAATTGGAGAAATGGCCGATTTCCTAAGCTTGGAAAAGCCCGCCCCCGCTCGGTCTGAATGTACATTAATTTCCTTTTTACAAGAAGATAAAAAGCAAAATAGTACAATCATCAATAGATAATTTACATGTTTATTATTCATACTATTTTTTTAATTTTACATTGTCAAAAGACTTGACTAAACCTTTAAGAGTTTCATCGCCCCTTTCATTTTCAATCAATGAATTCTCAATTTCAACACTCGGTTTATGAGATTTATTTTTCGCCAAAGACTTTGGAAGCAGACCTAAAATATAAGCAATCACATCATCTCTTTCATTACCAAAATCCAAGGAAACATTATCCAGAAAACTTTTCTTAGTAGAAAACCCATCGTAGTAATTTCCATTACCCAATGCATTTTCCATCCTGTACATCGCAAGATAGAGTTTATAGTGATCAATGTTTATATCAAAAAAACCCACAGGTTTACCGTAAGTAACCACAGGGAAATCGCTTATACTGCCAGCAACACCTAAAACCTCAACATCTAAATAAGGAGCCAATATATTGATCAGCAATTCACTTGCCGAGGCTGTCGCATTACTTACAATAAATGTTATCTTTTTTATACCATTTAAAGCCCCAATTTTTTTAAAATAATACCGATTGTTTTCAACCTTATAATTTAAATCGAAAAGTGTTGCTATTTTTCCATCTATAATAACGGGCTGATTAGTTTCCGTTAGAATAGGTTGTTTTTTTAAAATCTCAGCTTCTCCTTCTTGCATCTTTCTATTATAAATCTCACTAAACATAAGTTTACCAGCTAGAGCTGATCCAGCGACATTATTCGCTAGATAAACGCATGTATTTTGATACCCTCCCAAATTATAGCGTAGATCCAGAATCAATTCATTAATACCAACTTGAGCAAAATCACTAAAAACAGCATCCAAAATAATTTGAGAATTTTTTAAATGAGCAAAACTTTTTAAAGCCAAGTACCCCGTTTTATCATTCCCTTTTTCAATTATTTTCGCCTTCAGCACCGGGTTTTGCCGATAAGGCTTTGCCCCCAATCGTGCCAACCGATTTTTTCCATCTGTTTCAATCTCCATTGTTACAAACTGGCTTTGCAGCATCTCTTGCAGATATCGAAGAGACCCCATAGTCGAATCAAGCAATCTATTATTAATCGAAAGTACCCGATCTCCCCTTTTAATCTCACTCTCTCCAGCGGGAGAATTATGATCCACCCATGCAATATAGAATCTACCGAGCTTGGTTCTGGCTACAGAAATTCCAAAATCAGTATCACCATTTCCGCTATCTTCATTAACATTTATGATTGTAGAGTATTTGGCGCGGGCACTATTTGGGACTTTATTCTCATAATGAAAACCTGTTATGGAATCAACCGCATATTTACCTATTCCCTGAATCTCATCTAAGTAATTTTCCAATGCATTATTCTCTCTCCTATAATATTTCTGAGGATTAAAAACACGACATTCCGGCAAGTATTCGTTCCATAAATAGACATCTTTAGCATATAGATAAATAGAATCCAATACTTTATCAGAAGAAATCTGTGAAGTATCCACAATACTTTCATCCTTTTTCTTGCACGACACTATCAGAAATAACAATAAAAGAAACAGAAAATTCATAAATCTAATTTTCCGGTCCAAAAGTGCATCAAAGTTCATAAGTACCCGAATCAAAAGACTTAATTGTAATAATCAACATGAAATAAAGGTTTAAAATAAGTGTTGTCTTTAAGGTATTTCAACGTAAACTGAATAGGAACTCCCGGATCTGAAGCTGTAAATTCACCCAAGTTCTCCGTGACAAAAGAAGAAAAACCCTCGATACTTTGTGGTTTGTCAATCATTTGAATAACTGCAGCATTTGGACTTCCCATCAAGTAAACCGTTAGACGGGAATTACTAAACACCTGCAATTCTTCAGACGAAAATGTTTCATTTGTTTTTTTAAACCATTTTTTAATAAGTTTTTCAAATGTCTTTTTTGCGGTCTCTTCATAAAAATTAGTTTCAATCATTATAAAACCGAATCTACCATATGTCACAGCGTCGACATACACTGGCGAAACTCCCTCAAAAACACTTGCTGGGGTCTTCTGGTAATCAATCAGTTCCCCAATCTGAGGATCTGACATACTTAAAGTAAAATTCTTGACGGTGTAAGTCATTATTAAACCTGTATTGTAACTTGTCTTACCATTCGTTTGATTAAAGGATGAGTTTACTGAAGAAAAAAGACTCTTGTGGTTCGCATTATAGCCAAAAGACATTTTAGATTCCTCATAAGAGGAAAAGGACGAAGCAGAAAACGAAAAGTCCTCCAATTGATTCCCGGAGAACCCTGGGCTCATTAATGCATCCCTCAGAAACACACGCGTTTTAGATAGAGAAGGGACATCTATCGTACCGAAAGCTTTATCTGAAACGAAAGTTGCGGACACTTGGATAGGTTTCCGAGTATAACCTTTCAACGGAGCAAAATTACCACTGACGACAGATGCACTTTTTATAATCGAACCAGGGTACACATAATCTTCGTTATTAGGCGTCACAACAACCTCATCGGATCTATATATTTTGGTCCTACCTCCATTCCACATACTATCCTCAATAAAATACAGCGCATTTTGCTTTCTATTATCCAACAGATCTTTTAACTCACTTTTGCTTCTATTCAAGAAAATAGGATCTACTTTTTCTATTTTTAGGGAAGAGTAAATCTCGGCAAGAAGTTTTGGAGAACTATTCGAAACAAGAGTCACCTCACTATCCTTTTGACAGGAATTTAGCAAAAAAAAGGCAAAGGCAAATACTACAAGTACTTTTTTACTTAACATAATAAATTAGGTTAGTCCATGTATAAGTCAAAGAAAAGGCTTATACATGGAAAATTAAATACAATTATTTATATGTGTCCACCTGAAAATTCGTCCAATGCGTACTAAAGTCACTCATATAGTTCAATGAGTAATACAGCGGCGTACCCGGACTTTGCCATGAATATTCCCCTCCATTCGCAATTAACGAAGCAAAGCCTTTTACTCCCTGGATAATATGGATAATATCTTTGCCCTGTGGACCGATTAGATAAACTTTTATCTGTGCATTATTAATTGTATTTACTTGCGACTGTGACAAACCAAGTGTAAGGAGGTTTTGTCCGTCAGCGGCCGCCTTTAACTTGGTAGCAGGAAGATTAAACACAGCTGTAATACTAGTATTAACAGCCTTATAGCTCGAATCCGATTCAAATGTCATAATACCTTTTCTACCATAGGTCACAGAACTAACAATAACAGGATCAAAAGTTCCAAATCGACTTTTGGGAACAGTCGGTTTTACAAAAGGTTCATATATAGGTGGCTCAATATTAACAGAAAAATTTTCTTGTGTAAATTCCGCCCTCACTCGTGTTTTATTATTTGACAAATGAGTAGAATCATGCACAGTCAGTTTAAAAAGACCTGCAATATTAAGATTTGCATTAAATGATAGTTTCATCTCCTGATAACTATTAAATGATGCCATATCGTAACTAAACGACTGCAACTGTTCTCCACTACCATTTTTTAGCGCTGTCTGTATATAAGCTTTATCAAACCCTGGCCCTAGCTTAGTCAATACTCTAGAGGTGCTGTCTGTCGGGAAGGTCGCATAAATAGTAATTGGATTTCTCTCATCAGGCGCCAAGGAGACCGGAACAAAATTCTCCACCCTACCTGCATCCTCACCTTTTAAAATAGCTCCGAGATACAACTGCCTACGGATATTTTCAGTTAAGGCAGGAATTTCATTTGATCTTAGAAAAAGCGTCCTCCCTTTTCCATTGCTCCAAACACTGTCTCTAATTACTTCCGCAGCAGTTTGTTTTCTTCCTTCCAAAAGGTCATAAATACTTTTAGTATCTTGAACGTTCACCTTAATAGGTCCAGGCGAATAACGGGGCATTCCCTTAAATTGGGAAACATAACCTTTTACAGTAGGCACATCATCATTGGTTCTGAAAATTTCATTCTTTTTACAGGAAAAAACAGAGACAACAGTTGACACAACAAATAAAATTTTAATTGTTTTTTTCATAAAATTAAGTTAATTAACAAAATACATATCAGTCAATTCAAATATATAAAAAATATAAAAATAAAACACTATCTAAAGATAATAAAACATAAAAATTAAATATTATTTAACACAAAAGGAATAAACAAAAACAAAAAGCTCAAAAAAAACAACAATTAACATAAAAAACAATATAAAAAAAGAATAAAACTAGTAGAGTTAAAAAATTAAAAAACGACAACAAATACATACCCTTTTATAAATAAAAAATAGGCCGGTAATTGTTATTACCAGCCTATTTAAAACAAAATTTTTACTTTAATTCTGATTTACATTATCCAACTAAACAACTAGTTGTATATACATATTAATTTGCCGTTGGGTTTTGTGTCAACACCCCAGGATAGGAATTTATTGCAGCTTGGGGAATAAAATAAGTCACCCGAAAATCCGTTGCGGGCACATTATCATATTGACTATGAGGACCGGGATATTGCCTAACGAGCTCCTCCCCATTCCTAAACACGTCATAACTTCTTTCTGCCTGATAAGCCAGCTCTAGTTGACGCTCCCGATCAATCAGTTTACTAGCGTTAGACACATCTAAACTTGGGTATGCTCCATTTTCCACAGATCGCGTACGGATTAAATTTAAATCGGTTAAGGCGGCTCCATAATTACCCAACTTCGCGTTTGCCTCCGCACGATTCAAATATATTTCGCCCAAACGACTAATTACAGGAGAATGCAATTGTGAGTCCTCTCCTTCACGAGCACATTTGTAGATAAAGAACTGCGGATAGCCACTATTTAATGTGATAAAGTAATCAACATAACCATCATAGATCTTACCATCTTTATATTTAATAGTATAACTTTCTTCCTGCGCGTTTTTTACAGTCAAGGTATAGGTTTGATCACCATCTTTACAAGTGACAACATTACCATTACGTGTGATAGGAGCCTGGACGTAGTTATTAGCTTTTAAAATATTCCCTAGCTTATCTTTTGTTTCTTCATATTTGATGAATCTGAAAACCTCGGTATAATCACCTGTTTTAGTGTCCTTTTCATAAGTTGGTCCAATAAATGCAGCACGGGCATCAAGCATTTTCACATGCCCCGGTCTCCAATCATTTCTTCCGTCCTGATCCAACAGATTCAAATATTTCGCACTGGCATACATTTCTCCCCAACCAATACCATTGATATTGGCATACATACTACCAATTGAATTTTCAAAATCATCACTTGTAAACTCTGTAGATAATCGTTTTATTGCAAAAATGGTCTCCTTATTATCTTCTGGCCTTAATGTATTATATTTCATAAATTGATCGCGGGCCAATAAAACATATTGCCCCGAATTGATCACTTTATCGGCATATTCAACAGAAAGACGTGCATACGCAGCATTAGGAGTCTTGTAGGTGCCACTCATATATAGATAAATCCGAGACAACATCGCTTGCGCAGCTTCTTTAGAAGCAAAAATCGCCCCCTTGTTAATAGTCATCAGCGACTCCGCTTTTTTCAAATCGCTGATCGCCTGTTCATAAGTCTGTTTTACCGTAGAGCGATCAGGCAAATTAAGGTCATTAATTACATCATCTGGTGTACCGTTAACAATTGGGACCCCAAGGTTAGTCTCTGGATTTTGGTAATAAGGTTTACCAAAAGCACGGCATAGATAGAAATACATCATCCCCCGGATGTAATAACATTCGCCCAATTGATTATCAATTTCGGCACTCTGCCCCTCCTTCACTAATTTGATAATATTAGACGCCTGAGCAACTGCCTTATAGCCATAATCCCAAAATGTCTGCAACCGATAATTTTCCGAATTTCTAGCAAACGAAATAAAAGAATAGAAATCATCGGTTGAAGTACCGCGAATCATCATGTTATCCCCGGCATATTCACCAAGGCGATGCATTGGATCAGACCAAGCTTTGAGCTGGCCATATGTACCATTCATGAGCGCGCCTAAATTCGCCTCCGGATCTTGGGTAACTAGATCCGCATCCATAGAGCCATAAGGATTTCTATCGATATTACAAGACACCACTGTACTCGTAATTAGTATTGAAAATAATATTTTTTTCATTGTTATATCCACATCAATGTTTAAAATGTCAAATTTGCTCCGAACATAAATTTCTTTGTTGCCGGATAAATTGCTGGTCCAGCCGTTCCCATAATAACCCCTTCATCGTTAATAGTTGTTTCAGGATCAACACCAGAATAATTCGTCCAGGTAAATAGATTCTCACCTGCAAAATAGACTCTTAAATTTTTGACCTTATATTTTTCTAATTTGAAATTATAGCCAAGCGTTAAAGAACGCATTCTCAGAAAATCATTTTTTTCCAAATATCTTGAAGAGGCTTTGTTTCCCCCATCTGTATTGCGATATTTTGCTACTGGATGTGTCGCAACATCACCAGGTTTTTCCCAACGGTTCCATCCATCCATTAATTTCATTTGATTTCTATCATTGTAGGCGCCATCCGAATCATATTCCTGACGCGCGTAATTATACATCATACCACCGATAGAATATCCAAACACTGCATTCAGATCAAATTGTTTGTAACTCACAGCAGTGTTAAATCCGCCAAACAATTTAGGATTAGAGCGTCCTACTTTATAAAGACTTGCTTGACCATATTCTGAAGTCGTTGTCTTTGTCTCATTCCCCTCAGCGTCTACGACGTTTTTGTACCACATAGGTTTCCCATTATCCACGTTAACCCCCGCCCATTCTTTCATATAATACGTATCAATAGGCGTATTGACAGCTAAGATTTTCTGCGCTGCACCGGCAATATTTATACCATCATTGACAAAAATAGGTTTTGCGACAAAATTCCCTTCAGCATCCCGAGACGGGAATAGATCAGTCAGCTTATTGGTATTGTGTCCCAGATTTACATCAAGACTCCAATTCCAGTCGTTTGAACGGATAATATCTCCACCTATAGTTAATTCCACCCCTTTATTTGTCATTTTCCCAACATTCTTCCAAACACGAGTGACTCCGGTCAGACCGCTGATGGGAACGAGGTAAAGAATATTATCTGTTTTCTTGTTATAAACGTCCACATTCAGTCTAAGCCTATTTTTGAAAAAAGCAGCATCCAATCCTCCTCCTAAGGTATAGGTTTGTTCCCAAGTCAAGTCTTTGTTACCAATTTGGTTAATCAATACACCGGGTACACCATTATATGACGCACCACTTGACACCGAATACAGATTAAATTGTGGATACAAAGCTGTAGGTCTATTACCAACAGAACCATAAGCCGCACGTAATTTCAAATTATCTACCCAATCAACCTTAAACCAATCCTCTCGATGAATATTCCATCCCCCGGAAACAGAGAAAAAATTCGCATATTTGGCATTTGTTCCAAAATTTGAAGCACCATCTCTTCTAAAGGACACTTGTGCCATGTATTTATTGTCGTAAGCATAATTAGCATTAGACAAGAAAGATTGTGTCGCCCATTCTGAAATCCCACCTTTTGTTCTTTCAGGAATTGCAGCAGCATCAAGCACCTCAATACCAGGGACAATACCTTTTCCATAGGCATCCAAAGTTTTCCCCCAATAGTCATTAAATTCATAGGCAGCAATACCGTTTAAAGCATGTTTATCCCAAGTCTTATTAAAACGTAAGACTTGATTAGTATATCTACGTGCATATTCTGATCTATAATCCGTCACACGCCCCTGCACACTTAAACCACCATTAGATCTTGGATCTGTATAGCCACTAGCGGAGTAACTATTGTACCTGTAATTGTTGATTGATGAAAAAGTCAACCAATCCGTAATCTTAACATCAAAGTCCAGGTTCCCCATAAACTCGTAGTTCGTATTAGCCGATTTATTCCATTGTAAATCATACAGATAGTTTGTCTGCGAACCATTTACCCATCCACTATAGCGATGTGGCACTAAATTTCCATTAGCATCATAAGGACTATCCCAAGGCAAATTGACGTACATTGCCGCTGTAGAATATTGACGATCATCAACAGATCGTTTAGCTCCCACAACAGACGGTTTTATCGTCAACCAATCAGTCGGTTTATAATTTGTATTAAATCGGAAATTATAACGGTCATATTCGTAACCCTTAACTGAACCAACCTCATTGTAGTAACCTAAAGATAAATAGGATTGGATTTTTTCGCTTCCGCCTTGCAGGGATATATTATGGTTCTGAATAAACCCTTTTTTTGTTGCAACTTTCCACCAATCGAAATCACTATTCCGTAATTCTGGATTCCACCGTTTAAAATTGATTGTATTGGCATTAGAAAATGAAGCATAATAGTCATAGAGTTCTGCTCCGTTCATCATCTGCATATTTCCATTAGTTAGTTCAGTGAACCCCATTTTCGTGGAAACATTGATTGCCAAAGGTTGAGCAGTTGGGTTTTTAGTTGTGATAATAATAACACCGTTTGCCCCCTGAGAACCATAAATCGACGTTGATGCCGCATCTTTCAACACAGTCATTGACGCGATATCATCCGGATTTAGATCACCGGGAGCTGAGCCTACAATAACACCATTGATCACCCACAAGGGGCTTGTTGTCCCACTTAAGGAAGCTTGCCCACGAATGACCACACCACCTTTAGTACCCGGTCTCCCGGTTCCCGGTGCAACATATACACCTGCCGCTTTACCATTCAACATATTTTCCACTGAAGGGGTGGTTACATCACGCAATTTGTTTCCCTGTACATTTTGCAATGCTCCAGTCAAACTCTCCTTTTTCTGTTGCGTTCCGTAACCCACAATGACAACCTCCTCAAGAGCTTCGCTGTTGGACTCCATGCGGACACTAATCATGGAACCTGTTACCGTCACTTCCTGGGTCTTGTAACCGATGCTATTGATCACTAAAACATCTCCATTTTTAGCCTCAATGCTAAATTGCCCGTCAGTTCCAGCTGAAGTAGAACGTGAGGTCCCTTTAACACTAATAGTAGCTCCTGCTAAAGGACCATCCGCAGACTGTACTTTTCCATTTATTTTCTGCTGGAAAATAGCGCTGTTCAACAGAACATGAGGGTCTGGAAATTTAAGACCATTAGCATTAGCTGGGTTGTGTGTACTTGTTATGAGTAAAGCTAATGATAACAGACTCAACTTGTGATTGTCGAGAATCTTTGAAATCATAATATTTAATAGTTAGTTTAAAAATTGATTAGCGTACTAATCAAAATTTAGGTACATGAATGCTAAAACTAAAAGAAGAAATGAGTATATCAAAATCTAACAACAACGAAATCGATTGCGCTATTTCAAACAAACGATTGCATAAACATTCAATTGTAGCAGCATTATTTAGTTAGTAAACGTGACTGTCAACACTGGGTTTCTACACTATATAAATTCACGACAACTATAACATCATGAAACACAATAAATAAAATTGATGTTTAGTACAAGCAAGAAAATCCTAATAATTAAGACACATCCAAAATGATAATAGTCGATAATGATCCAGAATATGAAATGTGATGATGTCCCAAACAACGAAAGGGAAGATCGAAAGAAAAAACATTAAAAATTATAGTGTCCTTTCTTTACTGGAAAGGACACTATAGTTAAAGTTATTGTCGGAGATTAATAACCTTTATTTTGAGTCAGTACACCGTAAGATAAATCTATTTCACTTTGTGGCACTGGCATTAGATATAATCGTTCAGTCCAAACACGTTTTTGCGCTAGACCATTACTAATGTTATAGATATTTTTCATTACATCGGGTGCGGTCTTCCAACGACGTATATCATAATAGCGCGAACCTTCCAATACCAATTCAATTGCTCTTTCATTACGAATCAATTCTCTTAATTTAGCTTGTGAGCCATAGATCTCATGATCCACCTTAGCCATCCCAGCTCTGACACGGATCTGATCCAGGGCATCATAAACTGTAGCATCTGGTCCGGATATCTCATTCTTTGCTTCTGCATAAGTCAATAATATTTCCGCATAGCGCAGTAAAATAATATTGGTATACGAGTCAACTTGCTCTCTACTTGAAGCAGGATCGACCAATTTACGGAAATTATAACCAGTCTGCGACATATTGGATTTTCCGCTCTGCCAAGCAAATGTATAACCACCTTCTTTTGTCAACGCATTCCAAGGTGCAGTTTCAAATAAAATAGACGCGTAAAAACGTGGATCTCTATTCTTAAATTCCTTGACAAAATCCGCTTTATCAGCTTTTGCATAATTTGCTGCCCGAACTACTGAGGAGATCGTGTCTATAGGTTGTCCCGTTTTATAACTCGGATATAAATTTACCAGATTTTGTGTCGGTGTCAGGGAGCTCCATCCCCCAACCGACCCCTCCATCAGTAGCGTGTTATTACTTTGGCTTTGTACAGCCTTAATATATTGCCGATCCAGAATCACTTCAGAATTCCCTTTATTTTCCAACTCAAATATTCCTTCGTAGCTTCTTAACCCCAATCTGAATGTGTTTTGGTCTGCTGCATTGTTAAAATCAACAAATTTACTATAGTCGTCTTTTTTATCCAGCTCTGATTCGCTGCTCACTTTAAATAAAGAGTAGCCCAGTCCCATGACTTCTTTAGCCGTAGCGGCGGCCTTTTCCCAATTATTTTCAAATAAATAAAGACGTGCCTTTAGCGCCAGTGCAGCACCCTTGGTAATCCGTCCTTTGTCGTCGTCAGAAGTATACGAAGCAGGTAATTTTGTGGAGATATCCTGCAGCTCGTTGTACAAGAATTCCAGCACCTCACTCTTTGCATTACGTGGCACATTTGACTCTTCCCTAGTCAAAACTTTCGTTACCAAAGGAATATCACCAAATCTCTCCACCATCGGAATGTATAAATAAGCCCGGATAAAGCGTACCTCTGCTTTATAACGTTCTTTCAATGCAACGTCCATGGTTGCCTTATCGACATTATCCAAAAAATAATTACAGGTACGGATCGGAATATAATCCCAGCCTGCGTTTAGCGCCGTTGTAACCGATCCGGATGAAATATCTGTTGATGGGCTCTCCCAAGGGTATTGAGCGTGCACCAACTCCGACGCCCCATCGCTATACATACCATCCGATAATTTACCGTAAACTGCATTGACAGCCAATTTCACATCATTTTCAGTTCGCCAAAACTCCTCTTCAGGAGTTTTATTTACAGGTGTACGGTCTAAAAAATCCTTCGAACACGCACCAAATAAAAGCGTTGCTGCCAATAGTGGATATATTAAATTTCTTTTCATTTCTTTTGTATTAAAAAATTAAAACTTAGCTGTTAAACCTACGGAGAATGTTTTTACCCCTGGATAACTCGCTCTTCCCGACCCTGTTTCTGGATCGTAATCACCCAAACGTTTGTCTGCCATAAAGGTGAATGGGTTGGTAGAGGATGCAAAAAGGCGTAATTGGGACATTTTCATAGAAGTTAGCAATTCTTTCGGAAAGGTATACCCAATGGTAATGGCGCGAATTCTAAAATAGTTTCCGCTGAACAACCAGAAATCAGAGGTCCTATAATTTTGTGGTGCATCTCCTGTTAATGTGATCCGTGGAAAAGGAGCGTCTGCTTTATTGTTTTCTTCAGACCAACCATTTACCCAGCTTTTTTTGACGTTAGCACCATTGAAGAACGGAAAAGATGCCTCATTATCCAGGTAAGTTTTTACCCCGCCAACACCATAAGTCAGGACATCTAGGTCAAAATTCTTATAGGCTGCACGCACATTGAAACCATAGTTGAACCAAGGTACGTCATTACCAAGAATGGTGCGGTCTTTCGCATCTATTATTTTGTCACCGTTAATATCAACATATTTGATATCGCCAATCTGGGTATCAGTTCCTAGATCTTTTTGATTTGCATGTCCTTTGATCTCCTCCTGACTTGTAAACACGCCCGCTGTTTTATAGCCGTAATAGTCGCCGACAGATCCCCCTACACGATTGATATAGTAACTGTCCACAATTTCGTTTACATCACCTAAGGAAAGAATCTTATTTTTAATTTTTGAGATATTTCCCGAAACCGAGTAGGTAAATTCTTCGCCAATTTTACCATTATACGTCAACGAAATCTCAATCCCTTTATTCTGGGTAACTCCCTGGTTGTAATAGGGTGTATGTTTTTTATCAAAACCATAAGTGGATAAACTTACCGGTTGGATCAGGATATCATCTGATTTTTTAACAAAATAATCGGCTACTAAATTGAACTTTCCACCCAAGAATGTAGCATCAATCCCCACATTGCTCATTGTTACTTTCTCCCAAAGCGCCAAGCGATTAGCCCCGTACAACTGCTCGAGACCGTCCACAGCATTTCCATTAAAACTATAAGGTGATCCGCGGTCCAGCAGATTAAAATAATTACCAATAGCAACAGCATCCTGATTACCTAGCGAACCATAGGATCCACGTAATTTCAATAAGTCAACCCATTTGGCATTCTCCATAAACGACTCCTTATTGATATTCCAACCAGCGGAGAAGGATGGAAATGTTGCCCTTCTGATCTCCGGTGCAAAACGGGAAGAATAGTCCATACGCAGATTTGCTTCCAACAGGTATTTGTCTTGGTACGCATAGTTAAAGCGCCCAAAAACGGAGCGTAACGCCCATTCATCCTGCGTTGTACGGTTAGCTAAACCGGTATCATCTTTACTGATTTCACCTGAACTACCATTGATAATTGTGGATGCATCATTATTAACAAAGTTCTGTCTACCCAAAAAAGCTTCTCGATACACATTTGATTCCTGTGATGCCCCAACAGTTATTTTTCCGAAGTGATCACCAAACTTACGTTCGTAATTGACCGTTCCCTGTAAAAGTAATTCCTGACGTTTGCCCCAAAACTCTTTTAACTCATTTATAGCATTAACGGTAGAACCCATCGGTTGCTTGGTAATAAAATTAATAACTGGATCGGTACGATTTATAAAATCAAAAGAATTTGTATTGGTATACTTTAAAGAGATTGCCCCATCAATAGAAAGTCCTTCTAAGGGAGTCAAAGATGCATTTGCGGCCAACTGCAGATAATTATCTCTGTTGTTTCCCCTGCCACCTTCGGTTATTGCACGCAACTGATTGTTTTTCGCTATAGTGGCATTGGCGGCACCGTTAGAGATCGACCCCCAGGAACCGTCAGACTGTTTTATGACAGTAAAAGGTAAAGCTCGTCCCATTTCTGTCCAGCTAATTTCGCTTCCGATTCGATCATAATCCTGCTTTAAAAAAGAGATATTGGTATTAAACGTCAATAGATCTTTAATCACCGCGGTATTGGTATTAAGTTTCATATTGATACGATCTTGTTTGCGCCCGGGAACAAGAGACTGCTGATCGAAATAATTTAAGCCTAAATAATAATTTGTTATTTTTCCGGGTGCAGTTACGTTTAAGCCAAAATCACGTTGTGGAGCCGTATGTCTCAAAACTTGATCATACCAATCGTTATTGGGATAGTAGTCCGGTTCAGATTGATTTTTAAATTTTTCGATTACTTCTGGTTTAAAGGTTGGAGTCTTTCCCACATTGACCATTGCTTTGTTATATAACTCAGCATAGGTCATAGCATCGGCAAATTCAGGCAGGAAAGAAGCGCGTTGAAATCCATAATTAGCATTAAAACCGATGACTGCTCGTTCACCACCACCCCGTTTTGTCGTCACCAAAATCACACCATTTGCCGCTCTGGATCCGTACAGTGAAGCCGAGGCCGCATCTTTCAAAACAGACATACTTGATATGTCGTTAGGGCTTAAAGCTGAAAATTCAGCACTTGTTGCTGGAATTCCGTCGATAATAAACATGGGTGATGGCGAACCGAGATTTGTACGCCCCCTTACCGTAATGGATCCCGCATTTGATGAAGGTCCAGTAGTACTCTTTCTAACTTCACCCGGCCGATTCAATACCGTTATTCCCGGAGAAATACCTTGAAGTGCATTTTACAGGGACGTCACAGGTCGATCGGCTAGTTGTTTGGGAGTGATAGTTGCGACAGATCCGGTTAGATTAGCCTTCTTTTGTGTACCGTAGGCCACTACAACCACCTCCTCAAGGGCTTCACTATCTGAAATTAAATCAATGGTTACAACAGAGGATGAAACGGAAATTTCCTGCGGCTTATAACCGATACTCTTTACAAGTAATACATCACCAGTTTTAGCTTCAATGCTAAACTGACCGTTCGAATCAGTTGATGTGGAACGTGAGCTCCCTTTCACTGTAATGGTAACCCCTGCTAATGGCCCTTCAGTTCCTTGCACTTTCCCGGTTACTTTTTGTTGGTAAATGGTATTATTCAAAACTAAAGTGTGGGAATAGTTTAACTCACCTGCATTGGAGGCATTCACGCCTGCAAATAAGAGCGTTAAGGATAACAGACTTAGCTTTTGATTACCAAGAATCTTTGAGATCATAATATCTAATAGTTAGTTTTTAAATTGATTAGTTTTCTAATCAATTTAGGTACATGAATGCTAAAGCTAGAAGAAGATATGAGGATATCAAAGCCACAATGTAACGAAATCGATTGCGTCAATTGAACAAACGATTGCATAGGCATCCAATTGCAACAAAACTGTCCCGTTCCTATTTGAGATCTTCTTGAAAGAATGGATATACCGCAAACCCGGGGGGATCTTCAGCTGATAAGGCTAAATTAAACCACTATTATTTTTCTTTTTCCGAAAAAAATAGTTGAATATAATATTAAACTGAGGGAGGCATAAAACGAAAAAAGCCAAGGTTTTCTCCTCGGCTTTTTCTTTTAGTAGCGGGGACCAGACTCGAACTAGTGACCTTCGGGTTATGAGCCCGACGAGCTACCAACTGCTCCACCCCGCAATGTATTTTTAATTTCTTTAAAAGAACCGGTCATTGCAACCGGCTCTCTTTTTAGTAGCGGGGACCAGACTCGAACTAGTGACCTTCGGGTTATGAGCCCGACGAGCTACCAACTGCTCCACCCCGCAATGTATTTTTAATTTCTTTAAAAAGAACCGGCCATTGCAACCGGCTCTTTCCTTTAGTAGCGGGGACCAGACTCGAACTAGTGACCTTCGGGTTATGAGCCCGACGAGCTACCAACTGCTCCACCCCGCAATATATTTTTGAACAAAATTGCTTTTTTCTTTTGAAAAAACAAGATTATGATCCTTCCGAATTGGAGTACAAAGATATATTTTGTTTCTTTGTAATCCTAATAAAATTTAGAAAAATGTCACATAAAGCAGGATTCGTAAGTATCATCGGAAAGCCAAATGCTGGTAAGTCCACCCTAATGAACGCTTTAGTAGGTGAAAAGATGTCTATCATCACACCCAAAGCGCAAACGACAAGACACCGCATTATCGGTATTGTAAACGATGAAGACCATCAAATTGTGTTTTCCGACACACCGGGCGTCATCAAACCAAACTATTCTCTACAGGAATCAATGATGAACTTTGTCCAGGGATCGCTTATTGATGCCGACATTATTTTATTTGTGACCGATATCCACGAGAAATACGACGAGAATGACGTATTGGAAAAATTGCGTAAAACGAATTCTCCAGTAGCAGTCCTGATCAACAAAATAGATAAATCATCTGAAGAAGAGGTAAAAGCCAAAATTGAATTTTGGCAAGAAAAGCTAAATCCGGATACTATCTTCGCTATCTCGGCTAAATTGGATCATAATGTATCTGCTGTCATGCAATACATCAAAGATAAGCTGCCTATCCATGAGGCTTACTACGAAAAAGATGAACTAACGGACAAATCCATGCGTTTCTTTGTCTCCGAGATGATCCGTGAAAAAGTATTCAAACTGTATGACAAGGAAATTCCTTACAGTACAGAGGTGATTGTTACTTCCTACAAAGAAGAAGCAAATATCACGCGTATTGCCGCCGAAATCATTGTTGAGCGCGATTCGCAAAAAAACATTATCATCGGTAAAGCGGGAGCTATGATCAAAAAAGTAGGCACCTATGCCCGCCAGGATATTGAAGAATTTATTAACGGAAAGGTTTTCCTTGAACTTTTCGTTAAGGTAATTCCTGACTGGAGAAGCAAAAAGAATTACCTCAAGCGTTTTGGTTACGACGATTAATTAGTACTTAGTAGATAGTATTGAGTCTTGATATTCTGGTTGTACAAGCCTTAGTTCGATAAGCTCGTTTCATTAAAATATACACGGAGTGCTTTAATCTGTTTCAGATTAAGCACTTTTTTTAGGTCTTCATCCGAAGCTTCCTTTACTCGTTTAACAGATTTGAATTCGGTCAGCACCTTTTCCACCGTTGTTTTCCCGATCCCGGGTATGTTTTCCAATTCAGACACAAAAGTCTTGCGGCTGCGTTGATTACGGTGAAAGGTGATCCCAAAGCGGTGCGCCTCATCACGCAAGTGCTGGATAATCCTTAAAGTTTCAGATTTCTTATCTAAATAGAGTGGATACTGATCTCCGGGATAGAACAATTCTTCCAGTCGCTTAGCGATACCGATGACAGTTACCTTACGTTCTATTCCCAGTAAGCGCAAGCTTTTTAATGCAGCGCCCAACTGTCCCTTACCACCGTCGATAATAATCAATTGCGGCAAGGATTGATCTTCATCCAACAACCTCCTGTATCGTCTAAAAACAGCCTCCTCCATGGTCGCAAAATCGTTTGGTCCCTCCACTGTTTTCACGTTAAAATGTCTATAATCTTTTTTGGAAGGCTTTGCATCTTTAAATACCACGATAGCCGATACAGGATAATTTCCTTGGATATTGGAGTTATCAAAACATTCGATATGTTGTGGTAACACATTCATACGAAGATCCTTCTGCATCTGTTTTAAAATACGTTCGGTACGAATGTCAGGATTCAGTTTTTCGTATTGTAGCAGGCGTTCCTTCCTAAAAAAAGCTACATTTTTCTGGGATAGCTCCAGCAGCTTTTTCTTCTCCCCCAATTTAGGGATTGTAAATTTTATCCGTTCGTTTTCCTCGATATCCAATTCAAACGGAACAATAATCTCCCGCGACAGGCTTTTAAACCGTTCACGTATTTCGGGGATGGCCAGAGAAAGTAGTTCCTGCTCGCTCTCATCAAGACGACGTTTCATTTCAAGGGTCTGCGTCTGAATAATGACGCCGTTCATTACCTTTAAATAATTGACAAAGGCATACCCCTCATCTGAGGCAATGCTAAATACATCCACATTGGTTATCGAAGAATTGACCACGGTCGATTTGCTCTGATAATTATCCAGTTTATCGAGTTTGGCTTTAATCAATTGTGCCCGTTCAAAATCAAGTGAAGCTGCCGCTGCTGCGATGCTTTCCTTTAATCTATTGGTGACCACGGAAATTTTACCGTTCAAAATATCCTTGATGTCACTTAGGTTCTGATCGTAATCTTCTTCAGACTGATATCCTTCACAGGGCCCTTTACAGTTTCCAATCTGATATTCGAGGCAGATTTTGAACTTCCCTTTTCGGATATTCTCCTGTGTAAGCGCCAGATTACATGTCCGCAGCGGAAACAGTTCGCGGATTAGGTCCAGTACAATGTGCATCATACCTACAGAAGGGTATGGTCCGTAGTAGCGGGAACCATCCTTAATAAATTGCCTTGTCCAAAAAACACGGGGAAAGGGCTCGTTCTTGATGACAATCCATGGATAGGTCTTGTCATCCTTGAGCATGACGTTGTATTTTGGCTTATGCTTCTTGATTAATGAATTCTCAAGCAACCAAGCATCAATTTCGGTATCTACTATAGTAAAAGAAATACGATTGATCTTACGGACCAAAACACGGGTCTTACCGTTCAATTGATTTTCATTGACAAAATAAGACCCTACCCGGTTACGCAGGTCTTTCGCCTTACCGATATAGATCAATTCATCGTGTTTATCAAAATATTGATAGACCCCTGGTCGATGAGGTATTTTCTTTAATTCTTCTCTATAGTCAAATGTCAAAACTTTAAAAATTAAAAAGTAAAAAACGGAGACAGCTTATAAGCCATAGGCTATCAACACAAAGTCTCCATATTCACAGCTGAAAAGTCGAAATAAGAAAACGAAGACAGCATGTAAGCCGCAGGCTTGTCCAACCAAAATCTCAACACCCAATTCTAACACCTTAATATTCAGATTAAAACCCCAAACGATCATCCTTTAATTTGGGTTCATCCTTGCTGCTTGAGTCTGTAGATCCGTCTTCGACATCAGAGCCGCCACCGCCCCAATACTGGTTACAGTCAATGACACGGGTAAGTCCACCCTGTGGCTGTTCGAAATCACCTTTTGTATATTTCAAATTTGAATCTTTATAAACCTTTTGCATAAAGAAGGCAAAGACTGGCATAGCTGCGGCAGCCCCCTGTCCATATTCCATCCGGTCAAAACTGATTCCGCGATCCTCAGCTCCCGTCCAGACGCCTGTAACCAGTTCCGGAGTAATACCGATAAACCAGGCGTCAGAGTTATCATTGGTTGTACCTGTTTTACCACCGATCGGATTGGTGAGGTTGTATTTCCACTGAATACGTCGAGCTGTACCCTGAGATACAACTTTTTTCAGCATATCAACAATAATATAAGCGGATTCGCTATTCAGGGCTTTCACCACTTTCGGCGCCTTATCATAGATGGGCGTCCCATTTTTATCTTCGATACGTAAAATGGCTGTTGGCTCGATCCAGGTTCCCTGGTTAACAAAAGCAGAATAAGCACCAACCATATCAAAAACAGATGCTTCGTAGGCACCTAAGGAAATGGAAGGATAATTGGGCACGTCACTCGTTATTCCCATGCGTTTGGTTAATGCAGCGACCTCCGCAGCCCCCACTTCATGTACGAGATAAGCTGTTGCAAAGTTTTGTGAATAAGCTAATGCCTTCGCCAAAGTAATCGGATTCCCACCCTGTGCATTTCCTCTTGGCGTCCAACCATTGTATGTTTGTTGGTAATTCGGAATACTATAACAAGGCGAATAACCGTTGTCGATAGCTACTGCATAGGTAAATGGCTTAGCTGTAGACCCTACCTGCCGTGTCCCCATTTTAACCTGATCATATTTGAAGTGGTCAAAATCAATTCCGCCAACCCAAGCCTTAATATGCCCGGTTTTTGGTTCCATAGACATCATTGCATTCCGCAGCATGAGCTTGTTGTACTTAATGGAATCCATTGGTGTCATCATGGTATCTTTACTGCCTTTCCAGGTGAAAATATTCATCGGAACTTTCACATTGAACGCTTTTTTGATCTGATCGTCATTTAATCCTTCTTCGCGTAATATCCGATAACGATCAGAACGTTTCATTCCACTGATCAACAACTTCGCTTTATCGCCTTTGAACGGATCTCTATTTTTCCACTGCGCCGAAAACTTCGATTGCAGCTGCTTCATCCATTCTTTCTGCGCGTCCTCAGCATACTGCTGCATGGACATATTGATAGTCGTATAGATCTTTAATCCATCGCGATCTAAGTCATAAGGTGTCCCGTCAGCTTTAACAATCTTAAGATTAGCAAATTCCTTCTTAATCTGATCCTTCAATACAGCCCTAAAATAAGGTGCTAGCCCTTCACCGTAGTTTGCGATTTTCAATTCCAGTCCGAGTGGTTTCTCCTTCGCATTCGATGCTTCTTCGGCAGAAATAAAATTGGCGGCCACCATATTATTTAAGACGGTATTACGCCGCTTGGTCGCATTCTGAGGATAACGCACTGGCGAATATACACCTGGTCCTTTCAGCATACCAACCAATAGTGCTGCTTGATCCGCTGTCAATTTGTCTGGTGTAGTATTGAAATAAGTACGCGCCGCAGATTTTATCCCAAATGTATTGTATGCCCCGAAATCCACCGTATTAAAATACATCGTGATAATTTCATCCTTCGTGTAGTTTCTTTCCAAACGCACAGCTGTGATCCATTCCTGAAACTTTTGAATAATACGTTTTAAAAAATTCTTTTGACGGCCATCAGAAAAAAGATTGAGTGCCAGCTGTTGTGTGATCGTACTTCCCCCTTGCTTATTCCCGGTCAGGGTATGAAATATTACCGTAAATGTACGGGAATAGTCTATTCCGGAATGGTCATAGAAGCGCTTGTCTTCTGTGGATACCAATGCTTTGACCAGGTACGGCGATAGTTCGCTGTATTTCACATTCGACCGATTCTGTACATAATAAGTCCCTAATACTTTATGATCCTCCGTAATGACCTCAGACGCTAAATTGCTTTTTGGATTTTCCAGATCGTTAAACGAAGGCAATTTTCCAAATACTCCAAGGCGTATACTCAATATAAATAGAAATCCCAAGGCTACAATGCCGATAATGATCTTCCAAAAATTGAACGTATATCGTTTTATATCGCCTTCAGTAAGTTGATTTTTTTTTGATACTCGCTTCATCTATTTACTAAATTTCATGTGCAAATATTATTCATTTATGCTTTTTTTTATCTGGCATTTATGAATCTACAGCATTTTGTTTTTTTTAAAAGCTACATGGGATATCCATTTTTTTGATCCGTGTTTATCTTTTTTAATTGGATATTTCGCTATTCGCTCTTATTATAGACTTCAATATGATTTTAATGTCCACTCTATCAGATAATGTGCCAAAGAATGCTTCATGGCAAAGGTATTACTAATTCATTCAAAAGTGTGCATGAAAACATGAAAATGTTTCCATTTACCAAGTTGATGATGATGCTATACCCGTTCTATTAAACAGACGGCATAAGCAACAACACCTTCTTGCCTGCCGATAAAACCCATTGTTTCATTCGTGGTCGCTTTGATGGAAATATCATCTGTATCCAGACCTGTAGCCTCAGCAAGTTTAATCTTCATCTGTGGAATATAGGGCTTTATTTTAGGTGCTTCAAGGCAAAGCATCGCATCAATATTGCCAAGTTGATATCCTTTTGCCTGAATCAATTTCATACATTCTTTCAACAGCAACAGGCTACTGATCCCTTTCCACCGCATATCTGTATTGGGAAAGTGATAACCGATGTCTTCCAGGTTTGCGGCACCCAAAATAGCGTCACAGATAGCATGGACCAATACATCAGCGTCTGAGTGACCAAAAGCTCCTGCATGATGCTCCAAATGTACACCACCAACAATAAATGGATGCCCCGCCTTTATTTGATGGACATCAAACCCAAATCCTACCTTGATTTTCATTATTATTATTAAATTAAGAGAACACGCTTTTCAACGTAATAAATAAGCTCGTTTTGCTGTGTTTGTTCTGTAAAAGATGATCCATCCTCAGTTCATTTATTTACTTTGCAAGCTAGATTAGCAAGCACGATGCTTTCATTGCTACGAAGATAACATTTTAGAGCTGATATTTTGAAATGGAGTTTAGCATCAGACGCGATCTTCCGCTTTAACTATTGGCTATCAATAGCGGTATAATCCTAATAACAGAGGGCTATTTCGTTGGAAATAGCCCTCTGTTATAATTTATTGTCTGTTTGTTTTACTCAACCCTTAAGGAAATGGATCTATGCTTCCACTTCTTCAGGCGCAAACTGATCATACACTTCTCCAAAAGCATCGTAGTCCTGATCACCGTTAGGCTCAAAAACCTGAATGTCTTTGGATCTGGCAAAATCAACAATCTCCGTATTGACGTTTTCATCAGCTACGACCACCATATCCGTAAAATGCAACGCGCCTTTATAGATTGCTTCATAGCTACCATCACCATACACTTGCGCGTCTTCAGCTTTAAAAGCACCTTCTGGAGCCATTTCAGCATACTTTGAGCCCAACGTGCCTTTAAACTCTTCGTTAAACAAAGAATACATCACTTTTGCATCCTTAAATGTAGGGTCGTCCTTATACGTTGTTTTCACGTAAGCAGGTACCAAAGCAGAGAACCAGCCATGACAGTGTACTACATCCGGCGACCAGCCTAGTTTCTTAACAGTTTCCAACGCTCCTTTACAGAAGAACACCGAACGCTCATTATTGTCTGCAAAGAATTCGCCATGCTCATCACTAAAAACTTTTTTACGCTGAAAGTAGTCCTCGTTATCCAAGAAATACACCTGCATCCGAGCTGCAGGCAGTGAAGCTACCTTAATAATTAGCGGATTATCATTATTATCCACAACAATGTTCAAGCCTGAAAGACGAATCACCTCATGCAATCTATTTCTACGCTCATTGATATTCCCAAAACGAGGCATCAGGATCCGGATTTCAAAACCCTTCTCTTGCATCGCTTGAGGCAGTTGACGTGTAATTTCAGAAATTTTGGTTAATTCGAGGAAAGGCGACATCTCGTGAGTAATAAACAATATCTTCGTTTTTGCCATCTCCAGTTATTTTTATTTATTATTTTCGAACAGTAAAATCGGTCTACAAAGGTACAAAAAAAATACTTACCATGCAATTTACTATCAATCATCGTTTTATATTCCCAAAATAATATGCAACTTTGCGAACAAAAAACTATTCAGCAAAGTGGAAATTTTCAAAACGAAAGCATCGCTCCAAGCACATCTCCAAAAAGCACGCTCGGCAGGTAAAAAGATAGCCTTGATCCCCACCATGGGGGCACTTCATGAAGGGCATTTATCGTTATTAGATTATGCGAAACCCATCAGTGATATTCGTGTTTGTAGCATTTTTGTCAACCCCACGCAGTTTAACAACCCTAAGGATCTTGAAAAATATCCGCGTCCAATTGAAAATGATATTAAGCTATTGGAATCCGCCGATTGTGACATTTTATTTATGCCAAGTGTAGACGAAATGTATCCTGACAAGGATGAAAATTGGCATATTGACCTTGGCGAACTGGATCAAATCTGGGAAGGAGAAAAACGTCCAGGCCATTTTCAGGGTGTAACACAGGTAGTCTATAAATTGTTTACATTAGTACAACCCGATATTGCCTGTTTTGGTCAAAAGGATTTCCAGCAGGTGATGGTCATCAAGCGTATGATCGAAATCAAGGATCTTCCAATTCAATTGGCGATCTGCCCAATAATCAGGGATCAATACGGCTTAGCCTTAAGTTCCCGAAATATGCGCCTGAGCGAAGAAGGAAAAACAAAAGCCCTCGCGCTTTCACGTTCGTTACAATATGTGAAAGATCATCTTGCAGACAACATTGACCTACAAGAAATTAAACAGAAGGCCCTCGCTATTTTAACACAAACAAAAGGATTAACAGTCGAATATTTTGCGATCTGTGAAAGCAACTCTTTAAAAGAAGTTGAGCGAATTGATGCCAGCAAACAGTATGTTGCACTGGTAACAGCCTGGGTGGAAGGCGTTCGTCTTATTGATAATATGACGTTAGCTTAATAAAAAAAATTTTACCTTTGCGCCATGGTAATAGAAGTAATGAAATCCAAGATCCACCGCGTGAAAGTTACACAGGCGGAATTGAATTACGTGGGTAGTATCACGATAGATGAAGATTTGATGGATGCTGCAAATATCATCGCTAACGAGAAAGTTCAGATCGTAAATAACAACAATGGGGCCCGCCTGGAAACGTATGTGATTCCCGGACAACGCGGATCGGGCACGATCTGTTTAAATGGAGCTGCAGCACGTTTGGTACAGGTCGGCGATATCGTTATTATTATTTCTTATGCAACAATGGACTTTGAGGAGGCAAAGCAGTTTAAACCGTCTTTAGTATTCCCGGACGACAACAACCATTTGATCAGATAGTATTAAGCTACATGCACAATACTTAATAATAATTTTATCAGGTATACTTATATACTGCTAAATAAAAATCGTATTTTTGAAGCGCTACTTTATCAAGTGGCGCTTTTTTATGCAATTAAAAATAACAAGAAATCTGCGTCAGTTTATCGCATCATTCCAATTGGCTTTGATGTCACTGATTATTCTTTCGGGTGTTATTTTCATGCACAAAGAGGTAAAATCAACTGGGGAAATCGTGATGCACACGCACCCCTATGATTTCACAAAGAAAGAAAAACCTCAAGAAACCGATGACCAGATTGATTATCTGAATGTCATCTATCAAAACAACTATGTTCAGACCGAATTCCTAGTTCTCGAACTTCCTATACCAAAGGAAATTCAGACCACAGACTATCGTTCCATCTGTCCAGAAGTTACAACCGCCACAAGCAGCCCCTATTACCTCCGAGGGCCTCCCCGCTTCGCATAAAACATTTATTTTTTTAATCTACGTACATCCTGTGAAATAACATCAGGCAAGGCCGCTGGCATTTGTCTATCGCGCTATTTCTGGGATCGACAACCTAGATCAAGATCGTGGCTTGCACCCGTGTACAAAAACCACGTACTGATATTTAATGATTAAAAGTAAATGGTAGAATGGCTGCGGGCGAATGACCTGCAGTCCAAAGATCTTTGTACATCTTACGGCTAAGATATATAGTCACTATTATATGATACAGCTGACAGGCAAAATTCTAAAATGAGCGTCAGCCCTGTCTATAGCGAAAAAGTATGCGATATAAAAGAGTATAAGCCTTTAGGACGAAGATATCAATACGAAGTACTCATACTCAATCTTATAAAAATGCTAAAGCAATATACGTTGCTGGCTACACTATTAGCCGGCACATCCACCATATACGCACAATCACCTTTGGAGGGATATTTATTCAATAAAAACCGTGAAGCCATTGCTTCTGGCACATTGACCATAAAGAACAGCAAATCAGCCACAACATCGGATGCTGATGGACACTTTAAACTCAATAGCCTGACTACGCCCAAAGTAACTTTAAATATTTCCGCTGTAGGATATCGTTCACTGACAAAAGTGATCAGTTTGGACACCTTAAAATCACCGCTTCAGATCCAGCTTGAGGAAGACAACCTCAATCTCGACGAGGTTGTCGTTTCGGCTACGCGTTACGGTGTCAAACGCAAGGATGCACCGGTTGTGGTCAATGTCATTGGCCCAAAACTATTCAATGCGACACAATCCGTCGCAATGTCAGAGACATTAAATTATCAGCCTGGTGTTCGGGTGGAAAACAACTGTCAAAATTGTGGTTTTTCGCAGGTCAGGCTCAATGGTCTTGAAGGACCATATTCACAGATATTAATCAACAGTAGAGCTGTATTTTCGGCATTAAACAGTGTCTATGGATTGGATCAGATCCCGACCAGCATGATTGACCGGATCGAAGTTGTCCGTAGCGGTGGCTCAGCACTATTCGGAGCCAATGCCATCGCCGGAACCATCAATATCATTACGAAGGACCCTGTCGAGAACGACTGGCAGGTAAAATCCACCAATTCATTAATCGGCGGCAAAAGCTGGGACAATACGGTAGACTTCAATACCTCTCTTGTGGCAGAGGACTTAAAAACCGGCGCAACATTTTATGGCATGCACCGCAATAGGGAATCTTACGACGCCAATGGCGATGGATTTTCGGAGATCACCAAGCTTCGAAATACTACGTTTGGCACCAAGGTATTTTACAAACCGAGCGATCTGGATAAAATTACCATTGATTTTAGCACAGTCAATGAATTCCGTCGGGGTGGAGATCAGCTTGATAAAGCGCCCCACCTGACTCAGATCACAGAGCAATTGCAAACCAGCTCCATTGTTGGCGGAATCACCTACGATCATTATTCCGAAGATTACAAACACAAATTATCGGCTTATGGTTCCGTTCAGAAAACCGTACGTGACAGCTATTATGGCGGTCTTGGTGGCGGAACTACGCTCGCAGACAGTACACTTGCATCCAATTCGTATGGAAAGACAAACGACATCGCGTTAGTTGTGGGAAGTCAATACACCTACAATTTTGAAAAGGATGTATTTACTGCTGGTGTAGAATTTTCCTACAATGATACACAGGATGAAATACCCGGATACAAGCGCACTATCGATCAGCAGAACAAAGGATTAGGAACCTACGCCCAATACGAATGGAAACCCTTTGAAACACTAAAAACACTGATCGGTGCCCGATACGATTATACCTATGTTGACGGAAAATATAGCCTGGCAGGAATAAACCGTCATTCGGATCAGCGCTTTGGCACTTTTAGCCCACGGCTAACGGTTCTCTACGATATAACGAAAGACCTGCAATTCCGAGGGGGATACGCACGTGGTTTTCGGGCGCCACAAGCCTTTAATGAAGACATGCACGTGACCTCCATTGGCGGCAATCAGGTTTTTGTCTTAATCGGTGAAAACTTAAAAACCGAATACTCCAATGCTTACACGGGATCTTTTAGTTATAATAAAAATTTTGGGAATGTACAGACAAGCTTACTTGTCGAAGGTTTCTACACGGACCTCAACAACCAATTTGTCAATATCATGGCCTCAGAAAAAGACGGCCTGATCATTCAGGAGATGCAGAATGGTGAAGGCGCGCGCGTGTATGGTTCTAACATCGAAATCAATATTGCACCTTCATCCTGGCTTTCCTTTCAGACTGGAGGAACAATCCAACGCTCGCGTTATAAAAAAGATCAGCTGATCTATGAGGGCAAAGAGGATGCACATGATATCTGGACAAAGAAATATGTCCGTACGCCCAATATCTATGGCTATATGAATACAAACCTGAAAGCAACAAAACGATTTGCAGTCGACTTGACGGGAGTATACACCGGTAAAATGATTGTACCCCATATCCAGCAAGATATCATGACCTTAAAAAATGCAAGAGATTTTGTTGAATTGAACCTACGGCTGGGCTATACACTACCTGTACACAAGGATTTCAGCATTGAATTCTTTGGTGGCGTCCAGAATATGTTCAACGCTTTTCAAAAGGATTTTGACAAAGGCGCTTTACGGGATTCAGATTACATCTACGGACCAACAAGACCGCGTACATACACCTTTGGACTCCGGATCGGCCACTTTCATTAAGAGATTGCCATTGGAAGAAATAGACGCTAATAAAAAAACAATGAAATATTGCCGGAAAATAAGCATGTTATTGATCGCATTATTTTATCCGCTCCTCCATTTTGGGCAGGAGCGGATAAATTGGGTCAGTTTTGAACAGCTCGATTCATTACTTGCAGTGGAACCGCGGGAGACCCTTATTTTTATCCATACCGACTGGTGTAGCTATTGCCGGAAGATGGAGCAGGAAATATTCACCAAGCAGGATCTTGTCACTGTGATCAATAAAAATTATTATGCAGTCAGTCTGGATGCGGAATCGGTGGCGGAGATCAACTTTGACCAAAGCATCTGGAAAGCTAAATCGAATAGAAAAAAAACCGGCCAGTACCATCCTTTGGCGCTACTGCTATTGCAGGGGAAACAAATGGTTTTCCCGAGCATCCTTCGATTTGACAGCGAATTTCGCTTAAAAAACATACAACAAAAATATCTGAATTCAAAAGAGTTAGGTGTTTTTTTAGAATAATTTAACATATTTGTGTAGCGAAACCAAATGAACCTGCGTTTGGAGTTTTATAATTAATACACACTTTAAGAAATTATGAAAAATATCACGAAATTTTTAATGGCATTTTTGTGTCTGGGAATGATCTTCGCATCTTGTAGCAAAGATAACATCGATTATGATGCTATAAACGAAAAGATCAGACAGGAACAGATCAGACAATATAAAACAAAAAAACAACAGGCACAGGCTATAAAAGATTATGCTGCCGCAAATTTTACAAATCCGAAATTTTCTTCTGACTCTATTGGAATCTGGTATGAGGTCTTAAATGAGGGAACTGGAGATCCATTCGACTATACTACAGGTATTCCTAAAATCAGTGTTAACTATAAAGGCGAGTTAATGGATAACAATAAGACTGTATTCGCTCAAACAAAAGAAGGAACACCAGCCAATTATTCTGATTTAAGAATTACTTATAATGAAACAACACAAGGACAATTTCTTGGTGCATGTTGGTTCTTTGCATTCGTTCCAGAATCCATTAACAGCAATGGAGCTGAGAAAAAATTATTAGGACTTTTACCTAAAGGTCTAAAAAAAGGTTCCAAAATTAAATTGGCCACACCTTCTGTGTGGGGATTTGATAATAGAGATTATAAAATTGGTGATGGCCCATCGATTCCCGCTAATTCTCCATTAGTTTATGAGATCGAAGTTGTGAACATTGAAAAAGCCACTTCAAACTAAAAACATACTATTTAACGAAGCCATTTTCATACCGAGAATGGCTTCTTCATGAAAATTAATATAATACCATGAAAAAACTACTTTCTATTCTACTCTTTGGACTAACACTGGCCTCCATCTTTTTTGCTAGCTGTAACAAAGACAATTTTGACTATGCCGCTTGGGAAAGAGAACAACTGGAAAAACAGCGCATTCAGGATTCCATCAACAATAAGCGAGTTGAAGAACAATTTCCTATTATCAAAAAATATGTGGCAGACAACCAGCTTCAGAATGTACAATATATTGATTCTCTAGGTCTAGCCTACCAGCTTTTAGTAACTGGAGAGGAGAGCTCATACACCTATTCATTTAATTCCAATGGTGGAATTATTGCACCTGATGCAACAGTAAAATATATTGGTAAACTCGTTCCTAGTGGCACAATATTCCAACAAACCGAAGAGGGAAAAACAGCAACATTGAATTTATCTAGCGTTATCACAGCTTGGCAGATCGCATTTCTTCCGAAATCCATATCGTATAATGGCAAGGATATTCCAACGGGAGGAATTACACCAACAGGTCTAAAAAAAGGATCTAAAATCCGCATTATTACCCCGTCTCCTTGGGCTTACGGTGATACGGGTAAACAAGGCTCTTCCGCTTCAGACGTTTCGATTCCAGCTAAATCACCTTTAGATTTTACAATTGAGGTTGTTGATATTAAAAATAAATAGTCTTTCAAAAAACACAATAGGTCTTCAAAAAAAGTTTTGAAGACCTATTAATTATGCTATGAATAAGTTTTTATCGCCTTTATTTTTAGGAATAGTAGCCCTCACTCTGCTGAATGTTAGCTGCAATAAAAACGACGATATCCCAATTTATGATGCGACTGAGCAATTTAAAACGGATTCCGTCCTACTTAAAAATTATGTTGACAGCAAGTTTCCTGATGCACAGTATGATACAGAAACGGGAATTTGGTATGAGATGCTTGTCACGGGAACGGGTAACTATAACTATAAAATAGTAGATACACTAAATGCAAAACATCTTAAATTTTCACCTACTGTAAAATATGTAGGAAAACTTTTGAATGGGAATATCTTTGATCAAACGGAAGCAGGAAAAACATCAACCTTCAACATTAGAACGAATACAGGCTATCAATATCCCTTCGACAGCACCATTATTCCGGCCTGGACATTCGCCTTTGCACCAAAGAGGATTGGAGATATGAAACTAGGCGGGCTAACCGAAAAAGGGCTTCAAAAAGGCTCAAAGATCCATATTATAGTACCTTCCAGATGGGCACATGGGAGTCTAGCAATGGGCAAAATACCAGCTAATTCTCCATTGGATTTTGTTATCGAAGTCGTAGACATTAAATAAGATCCTCCAACAAAGAGACGACAATATTCATAAAATACAAACGTAAAAACGTCTAAAGCAAATTCTGACTTTAGGCGTTTTCTATTTCCCTCCGTTAATCAACATATCTTATCGAATAACACAGCATTATATTTTTCCTTCGCTACCAGAAAATAGGAACCCGCAATCTGCTCAAAATAATATACCCAAACTAGAACAATAAGTGCATTTCCCGACTTAGGAATCCAGCCGAACGAAAGCTTCATGTGCGACCAGTATAGAAAAGCTTTAAACAACAAAAGCTCGAAGTGGGGAACTCCGAGCTTTACCTAACCAATTATTAACCTAAATTATGAAAAGTTCTTTATATATTATTTTGTATATATCTTTCTGTTTTGATATATCAAAGGTAACATACATTCCCTTTCATGTCAAGAAATTTAACAGCATTTAACGTTGTTAAAATTATGTTAAAACAATTTAGCAAATTGTAACAGGCTAGTGACTTTGTTTGGGTGACACTAATTGTGAAATAAAATTAACAGAAAGATACAATCATAGCGAATAGTGCACAAAAAAAATCATTGAGATGCTTTTAAACGCGTTTTGAAGCAGTGTTGTCAAGATTTGATAAATCAGGTAGACCATAACAGTCTTCCGAGTCAAAAAATTATATGGGAGTTTTTAAGAAAAAAATAAGTAGGACAATGAAAGCCTGAATTCTTTTAGAAAACAATATCAATAAACAAAACACTTTCAATAAAAAGGAATAAATTTGTGTAACAGTTTTTGTCAGTATATACAACATTTAATGATGTGCGTAAAAAGACAGGGAACTATCAGGGTTTCCTATACGGCAATTGCGATCTAATAAATTGGAAAAATAAACAGGATGAAAATAGCTTTAGCACAATTGAATTACCATATTGGCAATTTTGAAGCAAATACAAAAAAAATAATTCAAGCCATCAACCAAGCCAAAGAAGCATCGGCTGATCTTATCATATTTGCAGAACTCGCTATCGGAGGTTATCCGGCCAAAGACCTGCTGCGAAGTAACGTATTTAAACAACAGTGCAACGAAGCTATCCACCAGATTGCAGCCCACTGCCAAGACATAGCCTGTATCATCGGTGCGCCTGTCACAAACAGCGATCCCGAAGGAAAAGCGCTTTACAATACTGCCGTATTTATCGAACAGGGAGCTGTTCGAAATATTGTAAAAAAAGGTTTATTACCAGATTACGATGTATTTGATGAATACCGCTACTTTGAACCCAACAAGCGTTTTGACTGCATCGCATTGAACGGTGTAAAAATTGCCCTGACCATATGTGAAGATCTTTGGGACGACGATGAGGGTGGTAACTCTTACGTAGGTGACCCTATGGCCGAACTCCGAAAAGAGAACCCTGATCTGCTGATCAATATTGCAGCTTCGCCATTCTCGTACACACATTTTGAAAAGCGCGTTAAAGTGCTCTCCCTTCAGGTCGAGAAGTCCAATCGCCCACTGATCTATGTCAACCAAGTGGGCGCACATATGGATATTATTTTCGATGGCAGATCACTTGCGTTCAACAAAGAGGGAACAAAGGTTGCTGAATTAAAACGATTTGAAGAAGACCTACAGTATATCACCTATCATCAGAGAAATATCACTTCAACCACCGCAACGACAAAAGATCCTGCAACAGAGATTGCCTTGATCCATGACGCATTAATTTTAGGGTTACGTGATTATTTCCAAAAATCAGGTTTCAAAAGAGCGGTGTTAGGTTTATCAGGTGGATTAGATTCAGCCTTAGTTGCTGCGCTGGCCTGTGAAGCGCTTGGTGCGGACAATGTCCTTTCAATTTTAATGCCCTCTGTCTATTCCTCAGAACATTCCATCAAAGATGCAATGGACCTGGTGACCAATACCGGCTGCAAACACCATATCGTCCCCATTAAAGATATTGCATCAGCATATGAAAATACACTTGCTCCGCTTTTCGAAGACTTGAAGCCTGATACCACCGAAGAAAATATACAGGCACGTGCACGTGCTGTTGTTTTGATGGCCATATCGAACAAGTTTGGCAATATCCTATTAAATACTTCTAATAAAAGCGAGGCCGCTGTTGGTTACGGCACCTTGTATGGGGACATGGCGGGCTCCATTTCGGTTATTGGCGACGTTTATAAATCCAGCGCTTATGAACTGGCTCGTTATATCAATCGGGAGCGTGAAATTATTCCGGTCAACACTATTGAGAAGGCCCCCTCAGCCGAATTGCGTCCCGATCAAAAAGACTCGGATTCCCTGCCGGAGTACGACCTGCTGGATAAGATCCTATATGAATTGATTGAGAATGAAAAGAGCGGCTCCGAAGTTGTAGCGATGGGTTTCGAAAAAGCGTTAGTAGAAAGAGTAAGTAAATTGCTGAATAATGCTGAATTTAAACGCTTTCAGGCCCCGCCAATCCTCCGGGTCAGCCCCAAGGCTTTTGGTACGGGAAGACAGATTCCACTGGTAGCAAAATATCCGTATTAATTTTACAATTAGCATTAAACCATATTTATAGTTTTTTGTCTAACATTAATAGATTAAAATCGGTGCTGTACAGCACAAAAATGAATTGCCATAATAATTGCTTTGGTTGGCGTAGAGGCCGCCAAAGCAAATAGTTAAGAAAGTTTAAAACAATTTAAATAAATATAAGTTCCATATAGGCCATGAAATCATCATGATTTACAGCTAAAAAGCTAAATAAGCTGCTCATGATAGATTCATCACAGTTAATAAACAAATTACTACGATGAAAAAGATTCTGTTATTTTTGGTGCTCTGCGTTGCGCTGGCATCATGTTCGTCTTACCAATACAATACCACACGGGTGGAGAAGATGGATTTTACTCCTTTCAAGACGTATGCCTGGCTACCGCCGGTAGACTCGCTTTCAAAGTCTTATTTTGACAATGATATTGCCAAAACTAATATTTTGGATGCGGCAAATGCTGCACTGGAAGCGAAGGGACTCCAGTATTCAAAAGATAATCCCGACCTTTTATTCCGTTATATTACAATAGTTAATAACAAAAGCAGATTGGTATATGGTGGCGGCGGATACTATGGCTGGGGCGGTCCTTGGGGCTGGTACAGACCTTGGTTTTCCCCTTACTATTACGGTGGTGGATATTATCCTGTTGCAAAGGAACGCTATCGTTACGGCCACTTGATTATCGAAGCGATCGACCGCAAAACAAATGCGGTGATCTGGCAAGCGCGGGGTTCAGGTGATGTCGATAATCCAGAAAAAGCGATCAATAATATCAGCAAGGTCGCAACGGGAGTTATTGATTTGTTTCCTGTAAAAACATTAAAGAAATAAACGGAGTTTTTACAACTCCCATATAGCAAAAGGCTGGTTTAGTAAACCAGCCTTTTGCTTTTTAAGTACTCTTAATTGATCAGTTCCGAGCAAACACTTTTCTGTTTCATGAGCGGATTACAACTCTTTAAAAGGTATAAAAAATTCAGTCTTAAACTGATGGCCGCAATTTCAAGTAAAATGGTACTTCGACGCGTTCCTTCGATTTGTTCATAATCAGTTCAGCAGCAAGCCGTCCCATCATTTCAAAATCAGTAGATATTGTCGTAATGCCATTCAGGATAAATTTCTTCAATGGGGTCTCATTATAGGAAATGACTCCGACGTCTTTTCCTATGACCAGTTTATTTTGAATAACCTTGTTCAACAATTTCACGAGATCATCTTCAATAATATTGATGTAGCAGGTTCCCTTCTCTACGTTCTCTTCATCGATATCGGACACTAGTTCGTGCCCAAAAGCATACTGCTGACAAAATTTGTAAAATCCTTTGATAATGGCTTTAGGAAAATCACTATAGTCCGGAAATACCAGTTTCAGATTTTTATATTTACTAAGCACCTCATTGGCTTCCTCCAATGCGGAATAAATATCGTGTTCATAGTTTTCATATACCGCAGGAAAATCCCCAGGTACGTCCTCAATGAATTTGCCCAATAACATCAGTTTATCTGTAGGGATCTTGCGGATGATGTCGGGCGCTTTGTCTCTCCCCTCTTTAAAATGTGGAAATAAGACGTAGTAATCATACGTTTTGGTCAAGCTTCCCAATAGATTATTCAGGTACGATAAGTCCGAATTATAAACAAATAGGTCGAGGTTGGCGAAGTCTCCGAGTTCCCTAGCAAAAGAATCATAAACAATTTTTTTATGTGCACTCAATTTATTGAGAAAAAGGGCAATCTTAAGTTTCGACTGTACATCGGTCTTGTTGATATAATACCCCTTACCTGGATTGGATGCAATAATATCATTTTTCTTCAAATACCGATATGCTTTTTCAACTGTATCACGCGATATCTCTAGGTAGGTACTGAGTTCATTGATCGAAGGCAGCATGTCATTCCTAACCAATATCTCATTTTTTACAGCATCTATAATGGTATTTGCCAGTTGCTGATATTTAGGGGTAGCAGAGAAATCACTTATCTCCAATGTTTTAAGGAACTGATTTACGGAATTGGTCATTTTATAGATTCTAAACAACTAAATTTAACAATTTTACTTGGGAATAGACAGGCTTTCAATATACAACAATGCAATTATTTAATAACAGTTCAGGACAGCTGAACCATTAAAATTTAACAACTTTACATATCATATAATAATTAATATAATTATTCATAATTTTAGGTTTAATAAAAAGGTTTTCATTCTCCCCGTTTGGAAGCCTTTTTTTATTTTAATAGCAGGTTCATGCTGGAACGATAGAATATATACACCAATAAATAAGGCCAGACAACGAATTGCCTGACCTCTCACGATAACTAATAAAAAAACTAAATTCTTATTTTCACTAAACAATTTTTTTATGCATATGGCTGCTGTTTGGCTCTAAAATAGCGTAATTCGATGATATCATTTGGCATCGCTTGGGTATTCCAATGGTCATGAATGACCAATGCCGCCCCAAGCGCTGTTGCTTGAGCCATAGATGCTCCAAAAACCTCACTATTTGGAAAGGCTTGTGCCAATAACGTCATGTAGATGACATTACGGCTAAATCCACCATCCACAAATATGCGTTGAACGCCTTTGTTCTGTAAGACTAAGGATGTTGCTTTTATCTGCGCTTTTACCAAATGCATCATAAAAACATGATAAGCTTCGGTATAATCATCAAAGTGACTCAAATCAATCGATGAAAAAGCAGACAATTCATTTGAAATATCTAATGCTTGGTATTTTTCAATGATATTCCATTGCAGAGCAATCTGTTTGAACTTACCCGTTGAGACCTGAAAGAAGTTCGCAATACGCTTCACTTGTTCTTCGTGCTCGTAACCGGCAAAGAGCCGTGAAGCTTTAACAGGTTTACCCGTGAAAGTCATGTACTGTAAACAGTCTTCATTCAGTTCATCTTTTGTCAATGGCTCATCATTGAATGGATTGAATGAAATACACCAAGTACCCGTTGAGATCAATACAAAGGGTTCATGAAAATTCAATAAGTAAGGTATCAAAGCCGAAGAACTGTCATGCAAACCACTACCTACCAGATAACCACTTCCAGGAAACGTTGCCCTGAACAATTGATCTCCCTGCACGATAGGTGCCATCTTTTGGATGATACCCGTATCAAGAACCCACTGATGGTAATTATTTTGCTTAAAATTCCAGAGTGCAGTATGACAACCTATACTTGTCATATCGGAATATGCTTGGCCTGAAATTAAATAACTCAGGTACTGCGGAAGGTGCAACGCCCATTTAACATCCCGAAATAGCGCGGATTTTAACTTTAACAAACGATAGATCTGTAGACCAGAATTCAGACTCCCTAAGCTTGGGGATGACGTTTCTAATGAAAACTTATCCTTTCCGCCATATTGTGCATAAAAGGATTCCAATAATTTCTTCGGATATTCCTTTAAATAATTATACAATGGCGTTAAAGGCCTGCCATCTTTATCAATGTAGACGAAACTTGCCCCATATGACGTGAAATTAATCGCTTTGATTTCAAACTCGCCTTTTCGAAACACCTCGTGCAATGAGTCAAAGACTGATAAACGTAAACTCTCTAGATTCTCGCAGCTATCGCCATCTTCATCGGTAGTTTCTAAAAAACGAGCAGATCTTTCAAAAACAATCTGGTACTGCTCATTAAAGAGAAATAACTTTTTATTTGTCTTCCCAACATCGAATATGGCAACTACTGGTATTGGTTTCCCCTTCATTCCTCTTCCGTTATTATAAACCTGTGGCGACAGAATGTATTCCGCGTTCCTCGATAAGTTTATTGCGCAAATTTTCTTCGTTGAATAATTGAACTGGATTTAGGGCTGCGCCACTTCTCAGCCTTGCTTCTGCAACAAGCGGTCTGACATCGGTACGGAATGCATCCTGCAAAATTTCCTGCGCCTTCACGATGTCGTTTGCTTGCTGTGCTTGTTTCAACGCTTTACGATCGACCAGCAAAGCCTGAGCATATGCAATCTTAATCGCTTCGACTGACTGTAAAAGGTCTACCAATGGATCTTTTAAATTATGGGAGGCATCAATCATCCAACCCAATCCGCTGGCATGGTCAATACCTTTCACATCCATACCATCGATCAATTCATTAAAGATCAGGAATAGCTGATAAGGTTTGATACTGCCCGCAGTTAGGTCATCGTCTGCATATTTGCTATCATTGAAATGGAATCCGCCCAATTTGCCTTCCATCAACAATAAAGAAACAATTTGTTCAATATTTGCATTTGGCAGATGGTGTCCCAAATCAACTAATGTATAAGCTTTTGGTCCTAATTTATTTGCTAATAAGAGGGATTGTCCCCAATCACCAATTGTCATCGAATAAAAGTAAGGTTCAAATGCTTTGTATTCTACAAAAAGTTTCCAATCTTCTGGCAAGTGTTTGTAGATTTCTTGTAAGCTCGATAAGGTATTTTGAAAAGCTTCTCTGAAGTTCAACTGTCCTGGGAAGGATGATCCATCGGCCAACCAAACTGTCAACGCTTTAGAGCCAACAACTTTACCATAGTTGATCACTTCAATATTATGATCTACAGCTTGTTGCCGGACTTTTGGATCGACATGGTGTAAAGAGCCAAACTTATAGCTATGCTCCTGACCTGCCTGATCTTGAAACGTATTGGAGTTTACGGCATCAAATCCGATGTCTAAGGAAGATGCTAATGTTTTAATTTTCGCTGCATCTGAAGGAATATCCCAAGGGATATGCAGCGAAATTGCCCCACTCGATTTGTTAAGCGCATGCAGTAAGCCAACATCTTCAAGCTTTTGCTCTAAAGTACCCGGTTCACCAGCACCGGAAAAACGGCCAAAACGAGTGCCGCCTGTACCTAATGCCCAGCTTGGTATGGCAATTTGAAATTTTTGAAGTTTATCCAGAATTTCATCAACCTTTGGAATATCTGCCGACACATAGTCAAATGCCCTTTTATGCTTATCTTTTAATTGGTTATTGTGCTGATCTATAATTTTCTTATCTAGAATCATGATTTAATGGTTATCGTGTAAAAATGCTAGGTGTCGCGTACATCTTTTCCCTTTCTGAACGCGACACCTAAGATATAAAAATTAGCGTACAAACGCCATAGCAACACCACCGTCAACGTTTAGAACGTTTCCAGTAGATTTATTCAGTAGTCCGCCGACAAAAGCAAAACAAGCGTTTGCAATGTCCTCTGGAAGGATGATCTGATTCAAAAGCGTGCGTTTTGCATAGTAAGCTGGTAATTCAGCGACCGTGATGCCATAAGCCTTAGCACGACCTTCAGCCCATCCACCTGCCCAGATATTACTGTCCGAAATAACTGCATCTGGATTCACAACGTTCACACGTACTCCTGCTGGCCCTAATTCTGCTGCACATAAACGACTTAAATGCAATTGTGCAGCTTTTGCACTCCCGTATCCTGTATTATTGGGACCACTAACCAAGGCATTTTTACTGACGATGTTGATGATATCGCCACCGATTGCTTGGCCTTTTAAGAGTGAAGTCGCTCCTTGAGTAACTAAGAATTGGCCTTTTACCAATACATTGTACAATAAATCCCAATCTTTCTCTGTATGATCTTCGATTGTCTTGGAAATCGATAATCCCGCATTATTTACGACAATATCGATACCACCAAATGCTAAAGCAGCATCTTTTAAGGCGTCCTTAATAGATTCCGCATTGGTTACATCAAGGATCGTAGCAATGACTGCATCTTTTCCAAATTCGGCTACAAATTCTGCTTTACTCGACTCCAAACGTTCTGTATTGATATCATTTAAGACAATAACAGCACCTTCTTGAGCCATCTTTTTGGCAATTGCTTTTCCGATACCGCCACCGCTTCCAGTGACCAAGGCAATTTTTCCAGACAAAGCTTTTGGCTTTGGCATACGTTGAAGCTTCGCTTCTTCCAGTAACCAATATTCAATATCAAACGCTTCCTGACGAGGTAAAGCAGTGTATTCGCTTACGGCTTCGGCCCCTTTCATTACGTTGATCGCATTGGTATAGAATTCTGCCGCTACACGTGCCGTTTGTTTGTCTTTGGCAAAAGCAAACATACCAACACCTGGATACAAAACAATGACTGGGTTTTTATCACGTACAGCTGGGCTGTTTTCATGTTTACAGTTTTCGTAATATTGTGCATACATTTCACGGTACGCTTCAAACAATGGCGTCAATTTCGCTTTTAGTTCATCCACGTTGTCCAAATCTTCTGATTTATCCAGATTCAATACCAACGGTTGAATTTTAGTTCTTAAGAAGTGGTCCGGGCAGCTGGTACCAAGCGGAGCCAAACGTTCTAAATCGTTTGAATTGATAAATTCCAATACACGCTCATCATCCGTGAAGTGTCCGATCATGTGACGTTCACTTGAACAGAAACCTCGTAAAACCGGAGCGAGTTTGGCTGCCTGTGACGTTCTTTCCTCCTTGCTCAAGCTAGTTACGTTCTGCCCACCAAACACAGGTGCTTTTTTGCCATAGTTTTGCTCAAGATATTCCGCGCAAGCTTCGATTACATCCAAGGAATTGATATAACATTCGTATGCTGTATCGCCCCAAGTAAATAAACCATGTGAACCCAACATAATACCACGGATACCTGGATTTTCTTCCAAGCAGGCACGCAATTGCAGCCCCAGATCGAATCCCGGACGTTGCCAATCTACCCAGCCAATAGTTCCGCCGAACAATTCCTGCGTAATTTTTTTACCATCTTTGGCCGCAGCAATCGCAATCGCAGCATCGGGATGTAAATGATCAATATGTTTAAATGGCAAGAATCCATGTAAAGGCGTATCTATAGAAGGTGCTTTTGACGCTAAATCATAGATACAATGGTTAAATAACTCAACCATTTCATCTTCATGTTCAAGACCACGATAAACATTCTCCAAATTGCGGAGACGTTGCAAATAAAGAGCCGCAAGACCTGACTTTTTTAACGTTCCGATGTCTCCACCAGATCCTTTAATCCACATCACATCAACTTCTTCGCCCGTCAACGGATCTTTTTCCACAACTTTACAAGACGTATTACCACCGCCATAATTTGTGATTCTTAAATCTGCACCTAGAATATTTGAACGATATAACAACAAAGCTACCTCATCACCACTAAGTGCTTGAGCTTTCTGATCGTCCCATAAATAATTGACATGTTTGTACGTTTTCACTTCTTCTATATTTTGTTTTAATATTAATTTTCTAATGTTTTAGCAAATCCCACGATACAAATGGAGATGATAATTGTCACGATACCAGCTATTATGGAACGATAGGTAGGCCGATCTACACCTTTCCATTCTTTGAGGACCACACCCCAAGCATTTGATATCAAAATGATAAACGCCATATGCAATATCCAAGAACTAGCTCCATTACCCAAGCGGCTTTCGCCCATACCGTAAAAGAAAAACTGTAAATACCAAGTCGTTCCTGCCAAAGCACATAAAAGGAAATTTTTGCCTTTAGGTGCATCCGATTTCGTATAATCCGAAAACGTTTTGTTCTTGATCAAAAGGTAAAGACACCATAGGAAATTGGTCGTAAAACCACCCCATAGAATAACAATGTAGGTGACATTATTCTGGTAAAGAAATTCACCTTGGTTCGGATTTACTGATTTCCATAGTGTATTCGCTACATCCGCCATGGGTTTTCCGGACTCAATACCAAAATTGAAACAAGCACTTAACACACCTGAAACAATAGCTACAACAATCCCTAAACCAAAATTATAATCGGCCTTGCTTTCTGTGGATAATGTGGATAAGTGTTTTTCTTTTGAAACACCAGCTTTACCACATAGATAGACGCCAAGCACACAGACCAAAAGTCCAAGAAGGATACAGATCCCAGATTGGGTAGTAAAAAAATAATCTATGCCATGTTTGCCCTCGGCCTTATTGAAAAAATAATAGATGCTGGGCATCAAAGAACCAAAGACCATGCTAAGCCCCAAAATAATGCTGCTACCTAACGAAACACCGAGATAGCGCACACCAAGACCGTAGGTTAATCCACCAATTCCCCAAAGTAAACCAAACAAAAAAGTATAACCTAATATGGTGTTATCTGTACTTTTAATAATTTCAGCAAAATTGGGTATGGTTAACATCGCCGCTATAGGCGGCACAATAATCCACGAAAAAAGCCCTCCTAAAATCCACATGGATTCCCAGGACCATCCTTTTATTTTTTTGTACGGCACATAAAAACTTCCCGAAGCGAATCCGCCTATGAAATGAAATATAACTCCAAAAACTGCATTCATATAAACGTTATTTAGGTTCTTAGCAACTAAGTTAATTCATTGGTTTTTTAGAACTGTTATGCACTGTTATGCACTGTTATGACCTTCTTTCCATAAAGGGGTCAAAAACACAAATTGGGCTCCCCAAATAATGGACAGCCCAGTTTTATTTATTTAGCCTTGTATTTTTTGCAATGTAGGATTCAAGCATTCAAAAGTGTATACTTTTGCTCCGGCTCGCAATGCTTAAATCAATTCATAAGCGATAATATACCCTTAGCAATCCACGAATAGCCTATCTCAAGAGGTTGATAATAGCTGCTTCCCGTTCTTTTGGAAAAACTTTTAGATCCACTAATTTACCATCCTTTAACCTCCCTTCGACGGTGGTCTGCCCGGGAGCATGCAGCTTAAAATCCACATCCCAATCTTTGGGCCATGCCGGAAAAAGGTAAATTTTATCATCCACTACCTGCAAAAGCATTTCCTGTAAACCGATCATGCCCGAACCGCCCCAGTTATGATCCGGAACCCAGTCAAAGCCCGGCCCCCAAAAGGTTGGAAATCGCCGTTCTGCATTTTTGAGTTTCGAGACAGTTAATTGCTTCGCTTCGTCCGTCAATCCCAACCGTGCGGCAAAGATATTATGCTGCTTCCAGCCGATATGACTTTTGAATTTAAGCACATCGGGATCATACTTATAGGTATTGAGCGCAATATCCATGTCGGGTTTACCAATACCATAAATTCCCCAAGGATAAACGCCATATAGCTGTGGCGATTCGGTATTGTTGATCCGGGCCCATAGCTGTGCTGGCGCCAACATCTTTTTGCCTCCAAGTTCACGTTGCGGCAAAGGCGGGATTCTGGTCAAAAAACCCTGAAAATAACTACGTGATTCTGAATTGACATACGTGTCGGGTAATGCCAGCAACCCTTTTGTTACTTGCTGCAAAGCCGCAATCGTCGTTGCCGAATTATACGCCATTTTATAGGTTTCCGCAGAGGAACCTGGATACAAGACAAGATGACCTGCATCGTCCAAGACCTTGCTGCCCCGTTGCCGTGCCCGGTATTGATAATGCTCGTCAAAAAAGCGTAGACAGCTCTCAATTAGTGGTATATAAGCCTGAATATCGGATTTATTGTAACGTTCGGTTTCCAGCATCATCATGCAGAACTCCAGTACGGTATCCCACTCATATTCCAGCCAAGCATTATATTCTAGGCCCTTATCGAAATCTTTTGGCCGTTTCCAATTGTATTCTGCTGGATTGGGTAAACCAAAATTTTCAATTTGCTCGGTAAAGCTTGCACCGGAATGCCCCCAATAAAATTTAGATCGCCATTCGGCGTTCCCCAAAAGGCGTTGGTAAAACTTAAACTGTGCTGGCATTAGGTCAAAATCGCCGCTCTTCAATAATGGCCAATAGACCAAACGCTGATTTTGAGCCGTATGGGTACCTCCACCCCAATTACGAAAATCCGGTGTGAACGTAAACGTACTATCAATTGTGACAGGATCATAGGTGAATAACCCCCCGTTAAATTTTGTCGGATAGTCCCCATAAGCGTTACAAGCCAGCATAAATCGAAACAACTGATAGTTTCGACCAGCTTGCCAAGCTTCATTATTGGGATCTGTTAAGCCAGGCTGGATGACGATATGACTTCTATCCCAAAAGGATTTCCACCAGAATTCTGTCGCTCGTTTGAGCGATACAAAGGTAGGTTTGGGCGTAGCCAGATCCTCCAGTGCTGTTTTCCAGTGTTGCAAGTCTCCTTGTTGCCCTACATGCAACGCCACTTGAAGCGCATGATTGGTCTTTGCCACTTTACTTTTGAGTATCCAAGATTGGTACGGCGTATTCATATAGGTGCCTGCACGTTGGCCAACGTATTCAAAACCCTCACCTTTTAAAAGACCGCCTGAAATCCTATTTTTCAAGGGATTATATAACGAATCTTTAATGGTTGTCAGGCCTTGTTGATCGACGACAAGGTCAAACGCTGTAGTCGCTTGATTTTGATGATAGAAAATAATATTGTTTGCTTCTGCCACAATCTGATCTTTATGCGTCACCACTGGTTTTGGCGGTGCCCACTTCCAAGAATTCGCATTATTTTCCTTCTTCTTAGGAAACAGATCCTGAAAACGCCAGCTCTCGTAAGCTGCTTCCACCTTGATCTTCCGATTGGCACTTACTTCGAGATGTACATTGGGATTAAACACATCTACCCAAACCAGTACTTCGGCCTTGACGCCTTTGCTTTCGCCCCTCAGGACAATATGGCCTTTATCCAACTGCAATTCCTGCTGGAATTTTCCGTCTGCAAAGGGGTTGGGATATAGATGGAGGCGGATGCGGCCGAGCTTCAACAAGGTATTGTTCTCGTCAAATGCGCCTGTTTTTCCCAGATACAAAAATAATTCACCGTTTTCCACCCAAACGTTCAATCCAATATCTCCACCACCTACAGGCATGGATTCCGATGAATTTTTGCTCTGTGTGGTCCAAGATACATTGTAATCCTTCCAATTGAACTCTTGAGCCTCAATTGGGCTCAAGAAAACAACTATTAAAACTAGAATGCCTATAACACGTTTTTCAATCATCATTTCTGTTTACCAATCGTCTGTACGGAAAGAGCTTAAGGGCAGGCCATTGGCACCGAACACATCTCCGACAACGAAATCTTTAAATGCATAACGAACAGCCACCGGCTCCTCAACTTTGAGCGACGCTACAACAATGGTCTTTCCTTTCAAAACAGCATCCGCAGGATAAAAAACCTGATCTTTACCCGCAATTTCAAAAGTCTTTATTTCTTTATCATATGATGTCAGCCCCAGCGGTGCATCCTTAAATGAGAGGATCGCAGTATTGCCTTTAATTTCCAACTTTTCATAAACAGGACTTTTGAGATTTAGTGAAGCAAAACCGTAGCTATCGTGCAGAGCCAGATAGGCCAGTCGCTCGCCACTTTGTTGTTTATGGGATGGATGGATGCAATTTTGTTCACCCAAATCCATGGTAACCGCCATAGCGGAATGCGGGATTTTATCCAATGATTTACGCTGTGCATCGCGCAGATAAGCCGAATTGTATTTATCACCTACATGATAAGGCGGTAATGAAGCGTAATCAAATGGTGCAATTTGCGTAAAATAAAAAGGAAGTTCATGATTTCCCCATAGCGCACGGTACTTTTCGACCATCCGTGGAAACAACACTCCATACTGATCCGGACGTTCGTAGTTGGACTCACCTTGGTACCAAATGATACCACGAATGCCGTAACCGGCAATGGGATGAATCATACCATTGTATAACATGGTCGGCACGCGGTTTTTATCTTTCAAGCCTTCCTCTTGTTTTGGGATCTGTATATCTTTCTGATCTGCCAGCCAAGATTCCTCCATCCAGGCTTCGATGTTTGAACCGCCATAGCTGCTATGAATCAAACCGACTGGCACACCCAAGGTTTTGCGCAATTGTCGACCGAAATAATAGGCCGTTGCACTAAAACTAACAACAGACTGTGGCTCTGCTTTTTTCCAAACACTTGGTTTGCTATCCGATGCAGGCTGCAACAAAGGATTGCGGGGAACGGTATAGATACGCAATTGATCGTCTTTGGAATTTATCATTGCTTCTGTACTGCCGAGGATGGGTTGCCCAGGATAGCCTTTCAAAGGCATTTCCATATTCGACTGACCTGAACATAACCAAACTTCGCCAATAAGAATATCGTGCAGTTCAATCACATTTTTTTCTGAGACCTTGATCTGATAAGCTCCACCTGCTGCTGGTGTTTGCACTACAATTTTCCATTGGCCAAGCTTGTCCACTTTCGCTTGATATTTCTGCCCATTCCAGGAGGTCTGTAAGGTTACTGTTGTCTGGGGGTCTGCCCAGCCCCAGACAGGGACTTTACTTTGTTGCTGCAGCACCATCCCATCGGTAAAGAGAGCCGATAAGCGTACTTTCGCCTGGCTACTCAATTGGGCCAACAGTAACACGATCGCAAAAAAACAAGTTTTCATCGTCATAAATTTATCGTTTTAAAAAACTGGCATCCAAACGCTCATATCACCAAATGTACGGTTTCCCCAAGCAAAATAGGGCACTAAACGTACCGGAACAGTCTCCTGCTTTCCATCAGATGTTTTCCGGTACAGCGAATTCCATTTCGTGCTATTTGTACGATAGGCTTTTCCTTCCAACAGGACAATATCCTGTCCTAAGATATTTTCGTTCCTTAGCGTAAAATGTTCGCCTTGTTTCATTTTCAGATCAAAGATATTGACATCCGCAGCTACATCCTGCTTTTCCAGACAGTAAACCACAGGCCCCCGCATGACCGCAACTTGGTTACGTGTTTCCTCAACAAGAGGATTTGATTCCATCAAAGAAACCGTCATAGGTAATCTAATTTCGATGCGATCACCCTTTTTAAGTGATCCAGCTAAAATCGCATAGCCTTTCTCTATCAGCGCGTCCACCTTTATCTTGTTTTTCCATATTTCTGCCTTACCAGCCCAACCTGGCACCCGTAGTTTCAAGGTATAGTTGGAAGGAAATTCTTTTAGGGTGAAGGCGGCAGATCCTTCCCATGGGTAGCTGGATTCTTGTATAATGTTGATATGTTTGCCTTGGTATGTTGTATTCAATTCATTTCCGCCATACAGGTTGACCGCAACAGCATCTGTGGATAGTCCGTAAGCATAGTTGGCTACTTCTGCAATCGTACGAACGATATTGGGTGGACAACAATTAGACAACGAGATATAAGGAACCCGTTTTTTAGACCAGCGCTGCTGGAACGGAAGATCGGATGAATAACTCAATGGATTGGTATACAAAAATTTGTCACCATCTAAACTGATCCCAGACAGCACACTGTTATAGAGTGCCAATTCCAATACATCGATGTATTTTGCATTGCCAGTGAAATTTGCCATACGCCAATTCCACAACATATTGCCAATATTTGCGCAGCTCTCATTATGCGCCGTTAAGTTGGGCAATTGATAATCCCGCCCAAATGCCTGATGGATTTTCTGTACCTCACTGGGATTATAGGAAGTTCCGTCGGGTGAGGTGCCATCATAGAGCGATCCAAGACCACCAGTAATATACATCTTGTGCTTAGTGACGTCATCCCAAATTTCAAAAAGGCGGTTGCTCAGTGTGGTATCTGCAATCTCAGCACATAAATCCGCAACACCAGCATAGAGGTAGCTTGCCCGCACGGCATGTCCCGTGGCTTTATGCTGCTTGCGGAACGGGATACGGTCCTGATTGTCGTCAGTACCATCCTCAATCTCACCTTTAATATCGATCAAGTGCTTGGCAAGTTCAAGGTATTTTTTGTCTTTGGTCGTCCGATAAAGTTCTACAGTACCCATATAATGAGAGGGACAAATAGCATTCCGCGCCAAGGTCGGATTGGATTTTTTATAAAATCCATACAGGTAGTCAGCTGCTTTGATTGCGATATCCAACAACTCACGTTGTCCGGTCGCCCGATAATGTATACATCCTGCAGTCATCAAATGCCCGATATTATAGGATTCAAAGCTCAGCCGATCTTGAAACTCAATATTTTGTCCCGATCGCTGCTGGTCAATTGTCGCCTTGGTATAAATATAGCCATCGGCACGTTGCGCTTTGCGAATAACGGGAATAACTTCATCTAGCATGTGAAGCAGCTTTTTATCTTTTGTCTGGGCATATAGTGCGCAGACAGCTTCCAATGTTTTGTAAAAATCGCCGTCATGAAAGGATGGCCCTGTATGTTCTCCTTTTTCCAAACCGGCCGCAATTTCGAAATTCCGATAGGCGTGACTGATGGAAGCATCTGTATAAACGTGCCAGAGTTGTGGCACCATCTGCTCATAGCATGACTTTGTACGATCGGCCCAAAAACCTTTGGTCCATTGCACATCCCCCATATCGACCGCTTGCTGAACGGCATAAGGGCTTGCACCGGTATTTGTAATAGACTTTTCCTGGGCCTGGACCTGCCAGCCCGTCGCGAAGAAGATACCCAGGATCATTAGTTTGTGCTTCGTATTCATGATTTCTTTATTTTGCATCTAGCCATAATAATTCAACTTTCCCCTGCAAGCCCGAAGGCAGCAAGCCTTTCAGAAACTTGTCCGATGCCGTCGTTTTTATTTTCTTTTCTGCAGCGGGCTTTTCTTTTTCGTACAGCAAGCGATTGCCCCAGGTGTTGTACACTTTCACCCTGATCTTGTTATCACCTTGCCGGATAAAATCAGTCACATCGATCTGATAAGGTTTGGTCCAGACAACACCGGCAGACTGTTCATTGACAAAAATTTCAGCCATGGATTCGATCTCCGAAAATTCCAAATAAGCACGCTGTTTTTTACCAATTGCATGAACACGCAACGTTGTCTCATAGCTTCCAGAGCCAACATGGTATTTAGTTTCATTGTCTGTACTGCTTGTCCAAAACTGAGGTTCCTGCTGTTTAAGCGTTTGCTTGTCGTGCAGGCCATCAGCCGTGAATGACCAAGGTTCTGTCAAGGCTGTTTTCCCGAATAACTGATAGGTTGGTACATCAATCTTTTTATCAGTGGTCAACACAAAGCTGGATTGATAGGCTTCAAATGACAAGTCAACAACTGTCCTATCCTTGATCACATTGAACGGTAGAACCGCTAGTTTGTCGCTTACTGGATCGTAACGGTATGCATATCGGTCTTTTGTCCGTAAAGACAAAGTCGCTCTTTGCCTTAGGCTGTCTTGATTGGCCACAAAAAACAAATGGCCGCCAGCGAAATGGCGATGGTTCCAGGAAATATGCGGATTATCCCCTTCGTTGATCAGCACATCCGGAGCGATATTTATTGGACTAAAATCTTTGGCTTCATAGTGTCCAACAAGCACTCGCCCTTTTCCGAGTTGTTTAACTTGTAATGTTGTATTTGTGAATGGCGCGAGGTTGCTAAATAATTCTTCAAGCAAACTGCGATACTGTTGTACTTTTTCATCCGTCAATTTGCCCCGCCAGGTCTGTGGTATATCTTGAAAAAGCACCGTAGCCCCTTGATTGACAAGACTCCTGATGCGATCTAAGGTACGAAGGGAATATTGGCTACCATTCGGATTTAATGCTGTTTCTCCAGGCATCACAAGTAAAGAGTAAGCAATATGATTCGCAAAAATCACCTTACCATCCTGTACCCTCGTCTGGTTCCAAAGCGCATCGGGATTGAAGGAATCATAGGCATAGCCGCGTAGCGGATCAACCCAATCTTCGGGCCTATACATATTCGCTCCTGTGGTCACGCCCGCAACTTTCTGCATCGGTAAGCCGACATTGGCCAACAGAGAATCTGTTCGATGTACACGTGCATCACCGATAATACCAGGCAACATATCGACTAAAGCACTTGGGAGCAAGGATCTTCGAGGGATCTCTTCGCCAATAAACACAGCTACATCACGTACGGGTACCCCGTGTTGTAAGAGCTGTTGTGCCCGGATTGCATAATTCACCCATTCTTTACCGGGTTTCCACCAGGTTTGATCGCGCTGAAAATAGGTTCCAATACCATCCATGGTCATACCAGGTTTGCGGTCCATCCAGGGATTATGCACATACACATGGTAGACTAGGTTGTTGATTCCCAAGGCATAATTTCTATCCTGAAGACTTTTCAGGAGTCGTGGATGTTCGTCCCATTGGGCCCGAATCTGGGTAAAGGCTTCGGACATAGTCACCTGTTTGCCATAAATATGGCTTCCAGAAATGGCATCCAGGATATCAGCAGGTTTATCGTGCGAAGGGCTTCTGAGCCAAAACTCGCCCATCGGACGATCGGTTGAAGCAAAATGGGCTAGCCCGTCACCGACCATCACAGGAGCCGTAGCTTCGGCCGTAAATTCGACACCGTATTCATCCGCTTTCTGACGTAATGTAGCATAGCCTTTCTCCTGCAACAGCTCACTGATGGTCTGTCTGTAATCTTGCAAAAAGGCTTCGGAATCTTCTACATTATTGACAAAACAACCCGCCAAAACAGGAAGATAGTCGGTCAAGTCATAACCTCGACGTTTCAAAAACTCGTTTGGAAAACTTCGGGTCCAGTTTTGACTGCCACATTCCCAAGAATCAATATGAAATACCGTGAGGACTTCTTTAGATAACTGCGGATCTACATGCTTTTTAGCTGCCCCAAACCACTGGTCAAATTGAAAAGCGACAGTAGCCGCATCGAGTTTATCACACTCTAAGCCTTTACCAGCACCTGCAGTCTCGTTTTTATGTCCTGTGGAGGTATGTCCAACACGCAATATTTTCCACTTTCCTGCCGGTAATGTCAGGTCGACATGACCTGCTTGGTCGGGACTGGGCAAACGGATGAGCTGTTGCTGTCCGACAATAGCGTCTTTGGCTACGGCGCTTCGTTCAGAGTTTTTTCCTACACGCCAGATTTCCCCTGTCTTTCCTTCGATCTGATTGACCTGCGCTTCTTCAAACAGACTGATGCCGTTTAATTTTAGCGAAGGTTTCCATTTACCGGAGTCGAGGTCTTCGGCTCCAGGCTCACTGCCCACGGGATCGTAGACAAAACGGAAATATTTTGCTCTGGTATAGGGAATCAGGTGGGTGACGCCATTATCCCAGTCCAACCAGCCCATTCTTGGGGATTCTAATTGTGTAATCTTCCGAAAATTTAGGCCATCATCGCTAGCCCAAACTTGCAAACGGTTCGCTTGGTAGTTGGATGCTGTCCATTCAATTTTCAATGAATTGCAAGGGAAGGGCTGATCAAATGCATACTGTATCCAACCGGACGCAGCTGTTGCAAAATTTTGTTTATTCCCTCTTTCAGCCAATCGTTTTAGATCTTCGCCATAGCTATTGGATACGTGGACCTTCTCCGTAAAGCTTTTTCGCGGCGAATGTGTCAGTGGTATCGCAAATAAGGCAATATCCTCGTAATAGCCTTGTTGGGTTTGTGGTTGTGGCAATTGAACACTACGCAGCCGCTCCCCCTTGCTATCGATTACGGTATCGGCATGCACGACTTTCTGCATCGACTTCTCGGGACTGATCCATGGTCCCCCCGCGGTTGCAAATCCATCATTGGGCAATAAAGCTATTTTTACTCCGTATTTTTTTGCTTCACGGACGATATATTTGAACATATCCCACCATGCTGGTGTCAACGTCTCTGTCGGCGGATCAAAAAGAGGCGGATTGGTTTTGCCCTTGATCGGTGCTAGATAGGCTCCTGCGATCTTATTTTCTGCCATCGCTTTCAGATCCGCAGTAATCCCTTCCTTGGAATAGCTGGCATGCATAAAGTACCAAAATACCCAAGGTTTTGCCTGTTCAAATGAATGTTGATCCAAAGGAACTAATGCCGTTGGAATACCTTTAATCTGTGCATTACCGCTCAAACAGCCAAAAAGAAGACTTGTCCCTAATAGCAACTTAATCCTCGTCATATCTTATCTTGTTCTTTAAAGCTATCCAAAAAGGTTGGACAGCTTATTTCTTTCAATTTTGAATGTATCTCCCTTATCGCGTCATTTCAACTAGTCGACTCTTACAGGGTTTAACTTTACTTACTGGATATCTTCCTGCGAATCTTTATTTAATTAGATTTTACAAAATCCTTGATCGATTGCTTCAAATCCGTCGGAATCAAATAAAAGGAATAGTTGTAGTCTTTTGCCTGAATTTGATATTTTTCCAACGGTTGCGATACATCTGTCCAAGTATCATTTCCGCCAATACCCATCTGTTTTAAGTCGACATTTAAGGTAATCTTATCTTCTTTCTTCAATTTAAACCAGTGTTTTGCTTCGACGATTGCTTTTTGTGAATAAGGCCAGGCACTCATATACAGCGGCTGCTCGCCGACAACCAAGAGACCAGCATTTTTATTTTGGAGGTGCATCCAACGAACATCCATCCGATTTCCGTTCTCCTGCGGATAAAGATAGTGTTCCATGAATTGATCGATGTTCATGTGATAAACACCGAGATCAAAACCATAGGCACGATCAGGGTAGTTTTCCATTGGCCCTAGGCCATAATATTGGATATCTTCAAATGTAGGATTGATCCCCATTTGAAGACCGACTTTCGGGATATTGGGGAGTCCAGCCTCAACCTGCAACTGGTAGTTTACTGACACAATACCTGGATTTTTCACGATATAGAGCACTTTTACTCGCGCAGAATCACCTGGTAGCGCATACAATGCCTCTACTTCGTAATCTTGATCCTTCGCTTGTGCGGTTACTGACACTAATTTTGGGGCGCTGTACCAGTATTTTAGTTTTTTATCTGGTTTCCAGCCCCGGCGGTCATTGTCCGTACCCGGGCGTGTAAAGCTTGGCCGAATGGCATCTTTGATCATTTCCTGTCCCTTGTAATTAAACGCAGTCAAACTTCCAGTCGATTTGTCAAAGCTAACCTGAAAAGCTTTGCCTGCGATCTGATACTTATCAGCAGTTTCTGTCTTGATCAATTTAACTCCTTTGTATGATAAAGGTTGCAGGACATTGGATTGTTCCTGCAATCGAACCTGCGATGAGGAGACTACAAATCCTGCTGGTCCCCATGCTGTCGCTTCCCGTAAACGAAATTGAATATCGAGCTGATATTCCTGATCTGCGGCACGCTTGAAAGGTAAATATTTGTCAAAGTTTACCTGTGCAGAATCGCCTGCGGCCAGATTCATGGCTGATATAGGCACTTCTTTCACCAGCAACCCATTTCTGCGGAATAATAAGACAGCATCATAATGATTTAGGTTGAGCACCGCTGATCTATTTTTGACTTGTACCGTGGTCTTTTCTGGATCAACCAAAGTGATCTCTGCAGGTTGATAGATTCGTTTATTCTCATACATCGCCGCTTTTGGTCGCCCCCAGGCATCGGTGATACCATTCAAGCTAAAAGCGCCATTGTGTACTTTTTCGCCAAAATCGCCACCATAGGCCAATACTTTACCGTAAACAGAATCCTTACGGATCAATGCCTGATCTTTGTAATCCCAGATAAATCCACCGATCAAACGTGGGTTGGAACGAAATATGTCCCAAAAATCGCGAATATTTCCGGTCGAGTTACCCATAGAATGGGTATATTCAACAAAGAGAATCGGCCGATTATCACCATTATTTTGATTTAGCAAGAGCGCGGGCGTGAAAATGCCCGGATAAAACCGCGACACGATATCGACATAATATTGGTCCTTTATATTCTGAATCCGGTGCGAGTGATCGTTGGATTTTGGATAACGTGGATCCGAAGGATCGATATAACCCGGTAGTTGGTGGCTTCCCATTGCCGGCTCGTAATGTACAGGACGTGTGATGTCGAAATCATGGATCCAGGCGGCCATAGCGGCTGTATTCGGACCTCTTCCAGATTCATTGCCCAACGACCAGATGATAATGGAAGGATGATTCTTGTCCCGTTCCACCATGCGTGTGACACGTTCCTGAAGTGCCGCCAGCCAGGAGGGATCGTTCATGAGTTTTCCACCAAGTCCATGGGTCTCCATATTAGCTTCATCCATCACCATAATACCATAACGGTCACAGAGCTCATAGATGTAGGGATCATTCGGATAGTGAGAAGTCCGGATGGCATTGAAATTAAATTGTTTGATCTGGCGAATATCCGCTTCCATATCCTCCCGTGTCAGTGCCTTCCCGCGTTCGGGATGGTGATCATGACGGTTGACACCATAGAGGTAGGTCGTTTTACCATTGATCAGGAGTTTGCTATCGTTTGGAGAGAAAGCGATGCTCCGAAACCCTACTTGACAGGTCTTCGCTTCGAGCAAACGATTTTCTTTGTCGTAAAGCGTCAGTACCAAACGGTAGAGATTAGGTTCTTCGGGCGACCATTTTTTTGGACTCCGGATCGTTGTTTCTAACAGGCCAAATTTGACATTATCCAATCTCGGATAGATCTCATCAAAGATGGTTGAAGCCTCTTTTTCCAATGGCTTTGCCAAAATAGGCTTATTGTTGCTATCATAAAGCTGTGCTTTCAGCTTGTAGCCACTGATGCTATCGCCCGAAAAATTATCGATTTTTGGACGAATGGAGAATTTGGCATCTTGATAAGCGGCATCTAATGTTGCTTGCCAATGAAAATCAGCGATGCGCACTTTTGGCTCGGCCATCAAAAACACCTCCCGATGAATACCGCTCATACGCCAATGGTCCTGATCTTCGAGATAAGATGCATCACTCCAACGCAAGACTTGGATAGAGATGCGATTTTTACCTTTTTTAAGATAGGGTGTGGCATTAAATTCAGATGGCAAGCAGGAGTCTTCCGCATAACCTACGTATTTGTCATTAATCCACAACTGATAAGCTGAGATAACACCGCCAAAGTGTAAGGTAATGTTCATTCCATCCCATGATTCGGGCAATTCGAATGTTTTTTGATAAGAGCCCACACCATTATAGTCTTTGGGAATGCGCGGTGGATCAATTGGGCTAAATGGATAGACTGCCGAACGGTAAATGGGAATATCATAGTCTTTCATCTCCCAATTGGAAGGCACTTGGATTTTGTCCCAGCCTTTGACTTCGGATAAATGAAAATCTTTAGGTGCTTCAGCCGGTTTAAAGGCAAATTTAAAATCCCATTCGCCATTTAAAAAGAGCATTCGTTTATTGCTCGCCCGGTCATTCTTCAAAGCTTCTTCCACTGTCGCATAGGAATAGCCCGTCGCACGTGAGGGATCCCGATTGATCGATGTAATCATCGGATTTTCCCATGGTGCAGCGATTTGTCCATTCGGCACTGGCGGGATGACCGCCGGTTTTCCGTCGACCGTTTGCGCCTGTACCGAAATTGCTGACAATGACAACAACAGGGCAACACTCAGCTTAGATACAACTATTTTTTTATATAACCTAGTATTTGTAATCGACTTCATATGCTATTCCTTTTTCCAAAACGAGCTCATAGTCGTTTCCTGAGATATGTTTTACTTGACCTTGTTTCACACGTGGAACAACTTTGCTCCGCAGTTTTAATATCCCCGTTCCAACAGGTGATTTTACCTTGATTTTATTTTTCGACACGTAAAGTTCAATCTCACCCTCTGGTGTTGGTATTTTTCCCTCCATCCACGTTAAGGATGCCAAATAGGGCTTGATTTCGTACTGCGAATACCCCGCAGCCGTTGGTTGTATACCGAGATAATACTTGCCCAGCAAATAGATCGGGCTTGCTCCCCACGAATGACAAAGGCTCTTACCAAAATCTCTTCCATACATCGCATAGTGTTCGGCTCCTTTTTTCGCTGGATTAAATTCTTCCCAGAAGGTCGTCGCACCGAGTTTTAGCATACCGCCCCAATAGTCTTTCATTTCTTTCATCACATAGTCCTTTTCGCCAAGTTCACACAAAGCTTCAAGTTCGTAGTAACGCATATAAGGTGTGGTAATCTGTTGTACCTGATCATTTAACAAGACATTAGCTTTCACGCCTGCCTGTTGCTGTTCGTTCAGATAATTAAAGAAAATCGCAAACATATTGCTGTAGCGTGTCACGTTATCGGTTTGCTTACCATCAATACGACTATGTGCAAAGGCTTTTTTCTGATCGTTCCAATAATAGGCAAATAGCTTATCTTTGAGTTGTTGAGCTTCTTGTTGATAGTATTGGTTGTCTTTCGGCTCACCAACCAAATCGGCACACTTCGCCATGGTTTCGAGACTGCGGCACAGCAATAATTGTTCAAAGCTCACTTCCCCTTGCTTGCTGAGACCTTCGGCCCAGTCAATAAATACCCAATCGCCAGCTAAACCTTTCATCAAACCATCGCTATTTCTTCTATCCAAACAAAACTGCATCAGACTTTTCATACGTGGATAGATGCCTGCTATAAATTCCTTATCACCGGTATAACGGTAATAATCTGCGATACTCAAAAACCAATAGAAGGTATAATCCATAATGGTGTTGATATGGCTGATTGTAGGCTCTTTACCCCGTAACGCTAAAATAGTTCTCTTGACGGCTTCGGAATCAAAACCCAAATAGTAATTCATGGCATACGATTGATAGGCGTCACCACTCCAGATCCACCGATCACGTTTGATGCCATCAATAAAAAACTCACGTGTGGTTAGTTCCATGGTATATTTGGCAACATCCCATATCTTGTTTAATTCATTATCGGAACTACGAAAGAATCCGCGATCTGCAGCTGGTAAGTATTCATATTCCATGGATATTTGATCAAACTTTACCGATCCTTCGGGTTCTAAATAAACAAAGCGGAAGGCTTTGGATAGATCGAGTGTACTATCTTGTGGTTGTTGGTTGTGTACCTCAAGTAAATCGATGGTCTCACTGGTTTTCGTCGAAAGTGCCTCCTCTCGTGATTCGCCATAATAGATGTTCAGGCGACCTGTCCCCACCAGCTTATGCAGGGTAAGAAAACCAAATGTGTTTTTCCCGAAATCGACCAAGATACCATTGCCTTGTTTTTCTTGCGAAAGCGCTTGTTGTGGTTTCACGGGCAATTTAAACGTGGATGGTCGAGCTGTTGGTCCGTTAAAGTTCCATTTACCGGCCTTAACATAGGTTGTTCCAGATTGATCAGACGCTTTACCTGTCTCATCAATCCATTCCTTATCTTCATAGGTTGCGTTCCAATCACTATCTGTCGTTACGTTTTTCCCTGCAACATACAGCGCGGGAACATTTCCTTGATTGTAAACTTTAATATTGATTTTTTGCTTTCCCTTTTGAAGCTGCACTTTAGTAGGTGCCCCTGGAAGCATTTTCCCATTGATCTTGACATTATATTTGCCTTCGGCATAGATACTGATTTCTTCATCAGCAGGCAAATCAAATTCTTTACTGAACTCGACAAGAACATAGTGACTATCCATCTTCCAAAACGGTGGAAAGAAGGTTCCTCTGTCCGTACGACGATTTTGCATGTTGTTGCTCAGCCACACTTCATAATCTCCAGGATACCAGATCCAGGTACTTGCCTGTTGTGCAAATGCTGTCGTTGCTGCAATTAAACAACCTACAATTAAAATAATTTTATTCATATTCGAATCATTGTTAATCAATTCACTAACACCAAAACCAACGTTAACTTCGGCGGTATACGTGTTTTTCACTAGTAAAACACGCGCTATATTTTTTTCAATTGCTCACCAAAATACACGGTGAGACAACTTAGGCTTCTGCCGGTTTATATCCTTTCAGTGCAAACCATAAAATAACAAGATAACAGACCAAAGGTACACTATAACCAATCTGCGTATTATCATGCAGCGCATCAATAATATTTCCGGTCACAAAGGGGAATACGGCTCCACCGACAATTGACATAATCAACCAAGAAGAGGCTTGTTTCGTCTCGTTTCCGAGTCCAGCAATACCCAAAGAAAAAATCGTAGGAAACATAATTGACATAAAGAAACCAAGTCCACCTAGCGCATACAAGATGACCATACCTGTCCCCAAAATGGCTACAGTTGCCAATATAGCGCAACAAACGGCATAAATAGCCAATAAACGCTGGGCTGTCGTATAACGCAACAATAGGGTACCGACGAAACGTCCGCCCATAAAGAGCAAACCATATACACCTAGGAAATACCCCGCAGTCTTCTCATCGACACCGGCTCCCTGCTGTGCCATACGAATAAAAAAACTGGTCACACAAACCTGCGCTCCAACATAGAAAAACTGCGCGATTACAGAAAAACTCAAATGCTTATGTCGAAGTACTGCAAATAAACCAGACTTTTGCGCCTGCTCTCCTTCCGTCTTTTCACCTTGAATTTCAGGTAGTTTAACAAACAAAAAGACTAGAGCTACGACTAACAAGATTAAACCTAATATTAAATAAGGCATTTTTACGGAAGACGCTTCATGAAGCAGATACGCTAACCGATTGCTATCCGTCATAGCCGCCAGTTCCGTTTCTGAATAGCTCGTACCCGACAAAATAAAGGTGGTACCTACAACTGGAGCAACCATTGCCGCCAATCCATTAAAAGAGGCCGCCAAATTAAGCCGATGTGTTGCTGCTTCGGGCTTACCCAAAACTGCAGCATAAGGATTAGCAGCTGTTTCCAATAAGGCTAGTCCACAACCAATAATAAATAATGCCAGCAAGAAGAGCTCATACATACGGTGATCTGCCGCAGGGATAAATAGAAATGCACCGACGGAGAAAGTAACCAATCCTATAATAATAGACAGTTTATACCCCCATTTGCGCAAAACATAACCCGCCGGCAGTGCCATAATGAAATAAGCGAAGAAAACTGACGTATCAACCAGTGCCGACTGGCTATTATTCAACTGACAGGCTTTTTTCAAATGCGGGATCAGAACGCCATTTAAATTATGGGCCATACCCCATAAAAAAAACAGACTGACAATCAGAATAAACGGAAGCAGATACCCCTTAGTAGAAGCTGCCCCGGTTAACTTGATCGGTGTTTTTGTACCAATTTCCATGTGATGATAGGTTAAATTGAAACTTCCTTGCGTTTTGCCAATAGGATATGGTCTGCGACCAATACCACCACACCGTGTTGATTGATAATTTCAACATGCTCAACTACGGTACCGAATTCAGGCTTTTTTGCATCGGATTTTTCAGAAATAGTCACCTCAGCGTGGATGGTATCGCCAATAAATACGGGCTTGACAAAACGAAGGCGATCGTAGCCTTTGGAAAATGCTTCCGGATTAATGACTGAGGCCGTCAATCCGATACCAATCGCAAAGATCATTGTTCCGTGCGCAATACGTTGTCCAAAAGGTTGGGTCTTGCACCATTCCGCATCGAGGTGATGGGGGAAGAAATCACCTGTATGTCCGGCATGAACAACAAAATCTGTTTCGGTAATCGTGCGGCCCAATGTTGTCCGTTTATCGTTTAATATATAATCTTCAAAAAAAATAGATTCGAAATGCATAATTTAATTTATTGTTGGTTTTAAGGCTTTGTTTCTTTATCCTTTTGCGATCGGTTGCCCCCCTTGAGCACTGCTTTGATAAGCAGCCTCTACGACGGCCATGGTATGGATTACATCTTCAACCGCAGCTGGTAATACCGCTATTTCACCCAGCTTAAAACGCATCAAGCTACCCATGCTGCCGATGAAAGCATCGGGAAACCAAGTTCCCTCGATCGGGTAAGCCACCCATTCCGGTTGGCTGCCATCTGTTGGCTTAATACAATATTCAAACACATCGGATACCCCATGTGGATAATCCATCAGCAAACCCATCGTCGCTTTGATAGCCCCCTTGGTACCTTCCCATTTGATATAGCTTTCCTCATGTTTTGGCCCAAATTCATGGTCATGATTGGTATTTACAACAGCGTGTAGTGTGTCTCCATAATCAAATAGCAAGGTGGTCCTGCTGGATGATAAGGCTTTGGCCGGGTGCTTTAATGTTTTTGCATACACCGACTGCGGATTGCCCAAAAATGAGCGGATCAAATCGATATAATGAACACTGTGGTACAGAATTTCTAAGCGTGGATGTACCATCACATGCGGAAAAAGCTGCCAAGGTGTATGTACCGATACCCGTACTTCCATATCATACAGTTCACCGATATGGCCTTGGTCGATCAACCAGCGTGCGGCATTGACAAAGGGTGTCTGACGAAGCTGACAATTGATCGCAGCAACCAAGCCCTTACGTTGACAGACTTCTAATATCGCCTGACTATCCGCATAATAATCACCCATTGGCTTCTGAATCAATACAGCCGCGCCATGAGGCAATGCCTCCAAGGTTTCGATAAATTTATTGGGCATAATGGTTACATCATAAACCGCATTTTCGGGAGCCTGTGCGACGGCATCTTCCACCGTATCGTAAACATGTGGAATACCAAATTCTACTGCCAGTGCTTCTGCTTTCGCCTTTGTACGATTGACAATACCATGCACATGAAAGCCTGCTTTACGATAAGCCGGGAGATGCGCATCTTTCACTATACCACCTGCACCTATAATAATAATCGGCAAAGCAGTCTGGGGTAAAATCGTTTTATAAGGGATATCTATCATAACCATGCATTTATTTTTTCCTGTGCTTTTGTTAATAAAGAAAGACTACTTTCATCAGTCTTAATCGCAGCAATTACAGTATCATCGATGATATGTGCAATCTGAGGCCAGTTGGCCAAGCGCGGTAATGTACGTGCAGTATCGTGCAATTCAGCCAATTTATTATAAAAGGGTATCATCTGATTGATTTCGGAATCATACCAGGTGGAGTAACGACAGCCTACTCCTCCTTCGACAGTGAGCAGCTTATCTTGTTGGCGTCCGACTGCAAAACGTATAAAGTCATAAGCTAACGGCTTATGACGACTACCTTCTGGAATTGCATACAACCAATACACATTTAATGAGGGGGACATTCCCCCTTCTGCTGAAGGAATAGCTGCTACATCTACCTTACCTTTTACGGCCGAGGCGGTATCAATCTGTGCCCAGGATGCAAAACCAAACCAATTGACCATCATAGCGACTTCACCCCGCGCAAAGGCAGCACCAGCCTGCACTGATTCATAATTGGCCGATTCGGGATGCAATCCGCTATCCTTCATAAATAAACTACGATAGAAATCCAATGCATCTACAGCCAATGGCTGATCCAACTGAACTGGTACGTCGCCTTGCTGCAAATCTCCACCGCGGGACCAAAGTTGAATACAGAAATCAAATACCGCATTATGCCCGTCCGGGTAGCCTGCAAACACTGTCCCGTACAAGTTATCTTCAGGACGCGTAAAAAATGCTGCAACAGTCAAAAAATCAGCCCAGGTTTTTGGAATTGCCAAAGGTTTTCCGTGGCGTACCTGAAAACGCATCTGTTCTTGCGAATCTTCAAATAAATCTTTTCGAATAACCAGGCATTCGGGACCATCATGAAAAGGCAAACCAAATATTTGCTCGTCAAAACGCTGTAAAGCTTGTAAGCTTTCTGGCCAAGCCCCTTTCAGGTCTTCCGGTGGATTTTGTACGATCATACTATCCAGTGCCAACAAACCCTCGGTTTCATAGGCACGTGCAACCCAATCGGTATTGATGTGAATGATATCCCAATCGCCATTATTAAGGCCTTTCTTTTCAAAGAAAGCTGCTGTTAATTCCTCTAAATCCAGCGGAACAAACTCCATCTCCACATCCGATGGATATACCTCCTGATAAGCTGCCCAACATTTCTCCATGGCACGCTCAAAGGGTTCAAATTTCCGGACAGCAAAACGTAACTTATCCATACAGTTCCTCCAATATTTTAGCTGTGTGCTCACCAAGTTTGGGCGACCCTTTTGCGGCGGTCAACCACTCGCCATCGATGCGAATGGGACAACGGGTGGTCTCATAACGGAAGCCATCGCCCATCGTTACTTGCTGTAACATGTCTAATATTTTAAAAGCATCATGTTCGGTCAGACGACGCCAATCCAAGACATCGGCGCACCAGATATCCGCTGCTTCCAGTATCTCCAGCCAATGTCCGGTACCTGCTGTCGTCAGGTGCTCGGCTAAAATGGCCTTAATGGCATCTCTCTCCCGAAAAGCTTGCTCTCCGTCAGCAAAACCTTCTAATGACTTACAATTCAGTAATTTACCAAGAAAAGAAATGGAGCCCATCGCAAGGGCCAGAAAACCATCCTGCGTACGATACACCCCATAAGGTGCTGCCAAATATGCATGTGCATTGCTCACTTCGCTACGTTGTGGCAACAATTTGCCATCACGAAAATAGGTTGTGACGGCCTCAAATTGTATATCCACAGCAGAATCCAACATGCTGACATGAACATGCGCTCCTATCCCTTGCATCGCTCGACGGTACAGGCAGGCCAATACGGCACTACATAGATTGGATCCGGCAAACATGTCCACAACTGAAAGTCCCATGGCTACTGGACCATTATTTGCATCGCCACTCAACCAAGTCATCCCGGTAAGCGATTGCAATAATAAATCCTGGCCAGGCCGCTTCACCCAGGGTCCTTCTTTTCCATATCCCGAGATCTCTCCATAAATTACCGTCGGATTGATCTCTCGGACACCTGCATAGTCAAAGCCCAAACGTTCCATGACACCTGGACGAAAATTGTGCAACACCACATCTGCCCGCGCGATTAAATCACGTATAATCTGTTTGTCGGATTCGCTTTTCAAATCCAACACCATACTTTCTTTATTCCGATTAATGGCATGAAACACTGTTGAAGTACCATTCAATATCGTATCAGAGGTATATAATTGCCTGCAAATATCACCCGTCTCCGGTTTTTCTATTTTTATAACTCGCGCGCCTAAGTCAGCTAGCCGTAAACTTGCTAATGGGCCGGATAAAAATTGACTAAAGTCGACTACGGTATAACCTGCTAGTGGTAACATATTAATTTTCTAAATAATCGTGAACAATTGATGCCGTATGCTGGCCCACTTTTGGTGCAGGTTTATCCGCATATAAACGCTTTCCATCGATCTGGTACACGCTACGGGTGGTGGTCAGTGCGGTGCCATCTTGTAAGGTGACTTCCTGCAGCATTCCTGCCTCCTTAAAACCCTGCTCCTCAAAAAAACGATGATAATCGTTGACTGCACCACACCAGATCCCTTCGGATTCCAAACGGGATATCCACTCGCACGTTGTCTTTTGACACAATACCGCAGCAAATTCTTGAAGTATTTCATCACGCCGTGAAAACCAGGTTGCAGCGTCTTGATAGGACTGTCCAGACAAGCCTATGGTTTTTGCAATATGCTCTACATTGCCCATGGCCAAGGCTAGATAACCATCAAGAGTTTTGTAGAGTCCATAAGGCGCACTTAAATAAGCATGGCCAGCTCCTCTAACCGTCGACCGCTGAGGCAGCTTGCGACCATCGTTGACATGTGTGGTCAGCATTTCAAACTGCATATCTAACACAGATTCAAGCAAACTTACTTCAACAAGAGCTCCCTGTTGGGTACGGGCACGTTTCAACAATGCCGCCAATATACCTTGTGTCAGATGTGTGGCACAGTACATATCCACCACGGCCAATCCAAAAGGAACCGGCCCATCCTGCGCACAGCCCGATAACCAGGAAAGTCCCGACAGCGATTGCACGAGTAAATCCTGCCCTGGCTTTTTAGCCCATGGCCCTTCATTGCCGTAGCCAGTTACCGTGGCATAGATCATTTTTGGGTTAATTTTCTGCACGCTCTCATAATCCAAACCGATCTTTTCCATTACACCGGGGCGGAAGTTATGTGTCATCACATCTGCCTGGCGGATTAATTTTTTAATATTTTCCAGATCATTTTCATCTTTCAAATTGGCTGCATACGATTCTTTATTTCTGTTGATGGTATGAAAGACCAGGCTACTCTCATCTACAAAAATATTTTTAATCGCAATCTGCCGCCCCCCTTCACCAGCCCCCGGACGTTCAATTTTGACGACTCGTGCACCGAGATCCGCCAAACGCAGGCCTGCAGTTGGTCCAGCCATAAACTGTGAAAACTCGAGGACCAAAAGTCCTTCCAGTGGTTTATTATCCATGATCTTCTTTATCCACTAATGATTCCCGATACATCGCATTCATCTTGTCCAAAAGTGCCTTTTCGTCGCCTCCATCCCTTAGATAATCAACCACGATATCACCAGCATGATCCTGAAAATAAAGATGGCCATCATAACGCGGACGCAAATAAGCCCGATCTAATGCGGGTAGTGTATTGCTGAAATAGTTGGCCGTAGCGGCATTTACTTGCTCATTTTTCCAGGCACGTAAATGTCCAGGCTGGCCGCCATTTTCCACATATAGCGTTTCCTGAACTTCCGGTGTCGCGACAAATCGTGCATAATCCATGGCCACATCAATATGCTTGCCCTGTGAGGATACTGCCAGCCCCGCTCCACCAAGTGTACTGATCATAGGCGTACCATTTAATGACACTAAATCATGAAAATGCAACACCTTACGTGCGTAACCTGCCCGAGCGTAATTCGAATAACCATAGGCAAATGGACAGTAAGCAATTTCATCACGCTGAGTCATTTCTTCAAACACCTTAAATGGATTTTTATTATAAAACCCGGCATCCAGTTCATCCGCAAGTGATTTGAATAATTTTAAGACCTTTATTCCAACTGCGTCGCTGATTACTTTTTCGTTACCTTGGCAAGGTCCTTCACCCAAAGAACAACAAAGACCGTAAAAGTGCATCAAGGAATCAATCGGTAACAGCGAAAATCCGACTTTTCCAGTTTTTGCTAGCGCTAAAACATCTTCAAATGTACGTGGAAGTGCCACTTGCAAGGCCTGTAAAAGATCCGGACGACTTGCAGCCACCGGTGTTGCAGCATCCGTAGCCAATGCCCATTGCTTTCCAAGAAAGTTATAGCTTTCATGGGATTTCCCAACACTATTAGCACGCTGATCGGCCAGAAAATCTGCGGATAGGTAATCATCAAATGCAGCGAGCATCCCCTTCGCGGCAGCATGTCCCGTCCATGGATGGTCAATGACCAATAGATCGTATTCCTTTGCCAAATCTGTCACTGACTTATCAGCAAATTCCTGTAAAGTCCGTTTTGTCCAAACAATTTCAACATCTGGACATAATTCTTCATAACGCTGCGCAGTCGCGACCATTGGCACAAAGCCTCTGGTATGCCCCCAGGTAATCCCTTTTAACTGGATTTTCTCTGTCATTGTGTATTCATTTATTAATTTATGTTGTCTTGTCGAAAAACAGAACAAATGTATCTATCATCTTATTATCAAGGTCTATTTACCTATACCGCCTTTAAAACGGCAAAATATAGCATTGGAGCCACGGCTATTTTATCCTATTTCGTTTCGCTATTCAGGCTTGATAATATAGCCTAAGCGGAACAGTCCTGTATTTAATTATTGATATTATTGTTTATAATCTTTTCCCTTCTAATGCTTTTTCCCAAAGGAAAAGCGGTTTATAATATTCAAATATAAATACAATATTTGAATATAAAAATTTAACATGCTTTTTTGAGAAGCTAAAAACTCATAAATACTTTTTCTATCTTTAGCCCGATCATTTGTAAGAAAAAACATATTATGATAGCAAATAGCTCCGATAAATATAAAGCACCAGCGCTCGAAAAAGGATTGCAGATTCTTGAATTTCTGGCCTTACAACCAACAGCACAATCCCAATCCGAGATCGCCTTGGGCTTGCACCGAAGTCCCAATGAAATCTATCGCATGCTTGCATCACTGGAATCCAACGGGTACATTCATCGTGATCCAATTTCATCTAAATATTCGCTTTCACTGAAGCTATACTATCTTTCGCACCGGCATTCCTTTGTAGAGAAACTACGGGCAACTTCATTACTACCGATGCAGGATACGTCCAACGAAATCAAAGACCCCTGTCACCTCTGTGTTATTTACGACAATCAGGTAATGGTCATCGCTTACGCCAGAGGTTCCTCGCCCATCAGCATCATGATTGAGGAAGGCAACCTCTACAACACGTCCCAGACCGCGTCTGGTAAGCTCCTTTTAAGTTTTTCCGAGGCTAAAAAAAGAAAGACCATTTTAGAAGCCGATCCCTATTACCGCAGTTTGAAGAAAGCAGAACGTCTGCAATTTGATAGCGACCTAGCCGATATCAAACGCAAAGGTTTTTATGAGATGCCCAGCGCATACGCGGAAGGCATCATCGATATTTCTGTTCCCATCGGAACCAGCGAAACAGGCATCATCGCCTGCCTCACGGTTTCAAAGCTCGTTCGACGTCAAATTGGGCAGAATATGCCCACCGAAACTATTGTTGAAAGTTTAAAAAAATGCAGATCACAAATTGAATCCAATCTAGGATTAACTTGACAGAGGCTATTTAAAATAAATATATAATAATAGCATAACCACAAATAACATTGCCCAGGCAGTCTTGACGCGGCCACTTGGTTTCTCCACAGTGATATCGTACATATCCCTATGTTCCATTTCATAAACCGACTTGGGTACCCAGTATGCTAGGCCTATTCCAATAATAAGTAGCAGCATAAATAGACTAAAGGATAGCATCAGATAGTGCGGCCAAAAGGCATAAACATCTTTTGGGAAAATCCAGAGATAACATACACCTGTCCCCAGGCTCAGTACCGCACCAAAAGTCAAAATCGTATTGATTGCTGCTCGATTGGTTCTTTTCCACAACACGGCCATTAGAAAAGCAACAGCTAAAGGTGGCGCAATAAATCCGAGAATAGACTGAAATACATCGAAAAGATTGAGCCCTTTAATTTGATCAATCGCCAGGGCGACGAAAACTGAAGCTAGACAGCCGATGATGACCGTATAACGTCCTATCTGGGTGATTTGCTTATTGGTTGCATCTGGCCGAATATGCTTGAGATATATGTCCATGGTGAAAACAGTACTCAAAGAATTAAGCGACGAACCAATGGTGCCCACCAATACAGCAATTAACACCACGATTACCAATCCATTCAGGCCTGTAGGAAACAGGTTGGTCACCATCGTCATATAAGCAAGTGATGGGTCTTTAAGTCCCGGAAATAAAACCGAACAGATGATACCGGTGAGGATAAACAGCGGCAAGGAAAGTATCTTGAGCCAAGCGATAAAGTTAATTCCCAGTTGCCCCTGTTCGAGATTCTTTGCACCCAAAACTGATTGTACCATGGCTTGATCCGTACAGAAAAAAGCGATCGCTGCCACCGGATAGCCTAAAGCAATGGCATACCAGGGATAATCTGGATCACTTGCCGGTCTGATCAACGACCAATAATTGTCGGGAGTCTGTTGCATTAAAGAACTTATACCACCGATTTTGGAAAGTCCCAGGAAAGTGAGAAAGGCCGACACGGCGATCAGCAAGATCATCTGAAAGATATTGATTTTAGCAACGGTCCTTAATCCACCTGTATAAGCAAACAGTCCGGCCAGGGCAACCAATACAGTAACGGATTGCCACATCGGTATTCCCAAAATCTGGCGTACCAAAAATCCACCAGCAAATAGTCCGAGTGAAAGCCAGGAAATCAGCATTTTCACCAAAGAGTACCAAGCCAGGATAGTCTGTGTATTTGGTCCAAACCGCTTGCCCATAAATTCGGGCAGCGTGCGTACCCCGGTGGCAATATAGCGTGGTGCAAATACCAACGCCAATAGGAATAGGTAGATAAAGGCATACCAGTCAAAATTGACCGCCACGATGCCCGTTGTATACCCCACCGTCGCAAAAGCCAGCAACATGGATGGCCCGACATTGGTCGCCCACATATTGAATCCAATGCTATACCAGCTTAAGGACTTACCGGCCAGGAAGTGCTCTGCCCCTTCTGCTTTTTTACGGGATGACAAGAGCCCGATCGCCAATAATACCAACAGATAGACCACGACAATGCAGTAGTCATAAATGGTTAATTTAGCTAAGATACTGTTCATCGTCCCAAGCTCAAATCGACACCATACCTCTCCAGTAGCGCTTTCGGCTGTACAGGTTTTCCGGTTGTCAATGATTCATCCATGGCTTGCAATAAGGCTATCGTACCTATACCCTCTTTCATATCTGGGAAGGCTTCCTCTCCAGTACGGATGGCCTTGGCAAAGTGCTCCAGGTAATTTTGATATTCACCTGCATGATGGCTTTTTCCTTCGAAACGGAAGTAATGCTTTAGTTTATGCTCCCATGTCAGCATACGTTCTTCACCTGTTTTATCGGTAATCGCATAACGGAGGTCCATATAGTCGGCCTGGCTCGCTCCTTCGGTGCCCCGAAGAATACAGCTCATCTCGCTATCTCGTGTGACGGGTTGTACAGGGCCGGTATAAGCCCCACTTACACGAGCTATACGCCCATCTTCGGCCTTGAAAATAAAGTGCATGGTATCTGCATTTTGAAGACCGCCTTTTTTACCATTGGCACTCAACATACCATAGCCCATCACCTCTTCAATATTGGGGAGGTACCAGCGGATAAAATCAACCGGATGGCTCAGACCGCCATAAAGCCATTTGAAAGAAGACTGTAAAGACCAAGGCTTCTCCAGAAACCAGCGGTGATCAGCATGATAATACCCTTCGATCGTAATTAAATCCCCGATCAGTCCGGCTTCAAAATCTGCCCGCTGTTTCTTCACCGGTTCAAAAAAACGGGAGCTCTGTCCGACAAATACACGTTTGTTTTTTTGTGCCGCTAGTTCCAACAAATCGTTGGCATCGGCCAGGTTGTCAATAAATGGTTTGGTGCAGATCACATGCTTATCGTGTGCCAGCGCCAGCCGTATATGCTGTGCGTGAAGATGATCGGGCGTATAAATGGCAATGGCTTCAATACTTTTGTCATTGAGCATCACCTGATAGTCATTGGTATACGTATGAAAATCAAATTCTTTCATACGCTTGCGCCCAAGTTCTTCATTCAGGTCACAGATTTTGACCAATTCGATATATGGGCTTTGCAATGCTGCGGACATGGTGCTACGGCCCTCACCTAATCCTAAAATTCCTAATTTTAAGTGCTGTATATTTTCCATTCTACTGTTTATAAAAAATCCATGTTTCATCTTTTTCGGTTCCGGGAATGCCTTCCTGATAGGATCCCATGAGTTTGTTCCACTCTATAACCCGTGGATTACCCTTCGTTGTCAGCTGATCGATTGTTTTAAAATCCTGACCTTTTGGAAAAGAAATATATAACATAAGCTGGCGTCCATTGCGATAGACGAGTACTTCGTCAAATCCTGCTTTACAGAAACCTGCCGCAACCTCGGGCCATTCTTTAAATTGTGTTTTATGCGCGTTGTAATAGGCCTCCTGCTTGGACTTATCGTCTACCAGCTGCGCGGTGAGCAGCACAAAATCGGTATCTTTCACTTTTCCGCCACAGCTGCTGCGATCGAATGTGTAAAAAAGGTCATTAAACAACTTATGGGGAATTGCCGGATAATTGGCTATCCAGGCACTCGATATTTTCTTTCCGATCTCATCATCTGTCATGAGCAGGATATAATCCTTCCAGCGATATACCTGACTGCTATCAGCGCCTTGTCGAGCAAAAAAATCTTTTATTTCAGCCATTTCAAGCTGCATTTTCACATTGTGGATCTGGAAAAACACAGGCTTTGTAAATGGCACATAACTGTTGATCCTGTCCGTTGCTACCCATGGCTTTTTTGCTTTCAACAGCTCCAGGTACCTGGATTGGATACCGGCTTGCTGGGGCACTTCAGCAGCGGCGTCAGGCCCATTGTCATGCCATTCCACGCCTGGACCATTCGCATTTTTCAGGATCTTGTTCGTAGGAAACCAATTGTTGCTGACATTCATATAGGCCGAACCTTCATCGGTGTAGAGATAAAACCAATGATCCGGAATATGGGCATAAGGTGACATATAGATGCTATCGATATAATTTTCCTGAATTTTTGTTCCGGGTTGCGCCGATAAGGTGTAGAGACCAGCTACATCATACATGTATTTGCCATAACGTGTGATCTTATTTTTGAAAACACGATTATTACGCATAGCATTGACTGTAGGTGTCCAGCCCCAGCCCAGGCTGATACCTGTATACGGAAGATCCAGCAGTTCGTTGTGCAGAATGGATACATTGCGGACAAATCCGGCGCCAATCCCCACTGTTCCCCAATCTTCATTCCCAATATCCTGGATTAGATTGTTACTGACCACAACACCGTCTGTCAAGATCCGCCCGTCGCTGGGCTGAAAAGGCAAATGTGCTTCAACCTGCTCATCTGAAAACTGACCAAGCAGTACGCCCGATCCGCCGATATCCTGAAATAGATTTCCAATTAGACTATCCTTCAGGTTGCCCTGCCGATAATCAATGCCGGTGGCTGCCAAATGGGAAAACCGACAAGCTGAAATACGGGTAAAGGCTGTGTGGCTAAGTGTAATTGCCGCCTGTGGGCGGCCCAACCAGGCCTGATTTTCCAGTCCCGCTTTGTCCCGGGTACCTGGTTTGGCCAGTTTATACGCATCCAAAAAATACATTCCCGCCTGCAAGGCGACATGTCCGTAATTGTGTGGTCTTAACCAGGAACTGTGCTGAAATTGCAGTCCCTCGATATATACATGACGTACAGGTACTTCTAAAGTCCCCTGCATGGTCAGAATTGTTTCCAAATAAGGAGCTATGACCTGTAACTGCTCCAAATTTTCGTCCGGTCTTTTGTAATAATAGACTTTATGGCTTTCTTCATCCAAAAACCATTCTCCCGGCTGATCCAAAAATTCAAGTGCGTTGACCAGGCGAAATGCCGAGTTGCCATGTTCCTTCGACAACCAGGGTTTAGGCCAGGGATGCTCATTCTGGATTTTCCCTTCCGGTTCGTGAAAAAGTAAGGTGATACTATCTTTTGTGACGATCGCATCACGAATGCGGAGCTGCGCTACAGCCCACCATTGATGGATAAAAAATTCCATACCGGGTTTGTAGCTGAATGCTTTTGGCAACACATTGGGGATAATTGCCGCCTGTTTATTAAAATCCCAATTGATGATCCGGGGCAGATGGGCATCGTCATGACTTTCTGCCCGAACTGCCTTCCGGGAGCCGACCCATAATTGACGGAAAGGAAAGTATTTTCCACCGGCCTGTGGTGCATCGGCCACCATAATATGCTTGGCAATAGCAGGATCCAGTCGTTTTTCGCTTTTTGCTAGCCGCCAGTCTGTAACAGAAATCCCACCTGAAAAGACCGCGTTTCGACCTTCGGCTTTAATTCGGGTTGGGCTTTGGGCTGTACCGCTGTCCTCTGGCCGAATCAAAATGGTCTGGGCGGGTGCATAGACAGCATCCCGAACCCAGATTGTGATACCATGCTGCATTCTTGGATCCTGTAATCGCCGCCATTCTCTCGCCTCGCGTAAGGCATCTTCCAAATTCGAAAACGGCGCTTCGGAGCTGCCGTCCCGTTGCTCCTTTTTACTTTGTTTACCCACATAGATTTCTCCGCACTGGGCTGAAAATGCCCAAAGCGAAAACATTATAAAAACCGATATGAGAACGATCTGCTTCATCTGTTAATGATTTTTGTGGCATGCCTGTTTAAGTCCTGTAATAGGCTAAAACACGCACATTTTTTTGCTTAATGACCATGGAAGAGCGAGTTCACACAATAACGCGCTACCATCTGTTCATCCATCTGCTACATAGGGCTATTAATAGCCATTATTCTGGACAAATTCGCCAGGATTGCTGACAGCATCCATCTGTCCCTGCGGAATAGGTCGAAGACCATGTACGCCATCTTTAAAATACTGTCCTACATCGGGGTTGACCGCCATCAGATAAGAGCGGTTCAATTTGCCCATTCTTTTCAGGTCATACCAACGTGTATACTCACCACATAATTCACGGGCGCGCTCATCGAGTATAAACTGGGCCGTAAAATCTGCAGCTGTAATCTGTCTGGCCCCGACACGGTCGCGTAATACATTGATGTAATTGACGGCTGTGGCATTGGCGCCGTTCAAATGAAAGGAAGCTTCAGCAGCAATCAGGTATACCTCTCCCAGACGCATGACAGTAGCATAGGCGTCGCTGGTAAAATTGTTTGCCTTCGGACTGATTAACGATCCGGAATTGAATTTCACCAGAGATGGATAAAAACCGATGAATGGATTGTCCACCTGTCCCGGCTGCTGGTTTGTCCGTGTAAATTTCATTTTGACTTTATTATCCGATCCATAGACATCTTCGAGGTCAAGCCAGATATAATGCTGTTGAAATTGGGTCTTTTTCTCTTCAGCATAGCCGGTTTCCCCACTACGGGCTATTTTAATCGCTAGACTTCCTTTGGGAAGGTTAGCCCCGACGGCGACAGCATTTTCATCACGGTCAAACTGCACAACAGCATCTCTGCTCCAGCTGTAATTGGCATTGGAGGTCCACTGTGTCTGGAATGAAACACCATAACGGGGATCTAAGGTGTTATCGCTATTTTTGAATACATCAAGCAGGTATTTGCTCGGCATAAATGTTCCGCCGGACCAACGCCCTACTTCGGTCTGAAAGCCGGCAAGCTGTATGGCGCCAAAGGTCGTCGGTGTACAGTAAAAACGCTTAAAATCATTGTTGTGATCGTATACATTGGTAGATCCATACTCCTGCGAGTAAGGAATCTGGTAAAGTGCTTCGGCGTTTTTCTTGTTATTTGCCGCATTAAAATTGTCTATAAAGGAGGCGTACAGGCGTACATTGTAGCCCGCCTGGTTATCAATCAATTTCTTTGCCGCCAGCAACGCTTCTTCCAAATATTGGTTGGTATTATATTCTTTTGTCTGCAAACAGGCCTTGGCCAATAGTCCCAATGCGGCCTTTTGGCTTGGCCGTCCAGCTTCTGTTGGCCCTACCGGCAAGTGTTCTGCGGCATACCGCAGGTCAGGCAGGATGCATTTTTCATAAATTTCCAGCACAGGTGTACGTATGGCGGCCGTATTGGCTGAAGCTGTTTCCGTGAGGTTAAGCGGACAAGGGCCAAATTGTTCCACCAGATGGAAATAATACAATCCTCTTAAAAAGTAAGCTTCGGAAACTTTCTCTAGTTTTTCTTGTTCACTGGAGAAATCTTTGACCTGATCCACCCTGCCGATGACGATATTACAGTAATTGATGGCATCATAAGCACCATTCCAGTAGTCTTTGGCCATGTCGATGGACATGGAGCCACCGGAAGCATATTTTAAATAATTTTGGTTGTTATTCGAATTGAGATCAGCCGTCCATAAATCAGTCCCCCCCTCGGTAACGAGCAAGAAGTTCCGGCCGTAGAAGTAACGTGGCAGATCAAAGTAACAGCTATTGATCAGTTTGTCGAAACCGGCCTTGTTTTCCGCCACTTTATCCACGGTGACCCCGGAGGGATTATATTCATCAAGGGAGCAGGAATTCAACAGTAAGCCCGCACATAAAAGTATATTGAAGTAGTTGATTTTCATAACATATTGGCATTAAAAAGTAACATTTAACCCGACCACAAACTGTTTAGTCAACGGAAAATTATCCGACCCATTGGATTCGGGATCCTGGTACTTTAACAGCTTACTTTTTGTAAAGATGAACGGATTGTTAGCGGTTGCATAAAAACGGAAACGTTCCATGGAAAGGCGCTTGATCAATGTCTTTGGCAAGCTATATCCCAGGGTGATATTGCGAATCTTGAAATAGGATCCATCCACATATTTCAACGCATCGAACCCGATATAGCCACTGGTCGAGGAATGCAATCCTGGTCTTGGCAAATAAGCGCCAGGATTTTCCGGTGTCCAGTAATCTATATCATCGGGACTATTTCCCACGCCTGTTGTCGGATCATATCGTGTGATCAAGTTGCTGGACAGCATTTGCCCCCATCTTGCGGTTAGAAATACCGAAAGGTCCCAGTTATGGTATTTAAAATTATTCTGAAATCCACCGGTCCATCTCGGGACCGCTGATCCGAGAATGCGTTTATCGTTGGCACCATAGGCATGTGTACCATCTTCATTGACCGTACCATCGGTGGCTAACTTGATATCACCGGGCCTGGCATTGAATAAAGCTGCCTGCTCTGCTTCACTTTCCTGCCAAATGCCGAGGTATTGATAATCAAAGAATGTTTTGATCGGCTGATTTAGAAAAAGGCTATTTGAAATCAGGTCTTTTCCTCCCGGGAGTGAGGTCACACGTTCTTTATTCGCCGCAAAAGTCAATGTTGAATTCCAGGTAAACCCTTCCCCCTGAATATTTTTTGTATTTAATGCGAGTTCAAAGCCCCTATTGTTTGTTGCACCAATATTCTGCCACATCTTGAAGGGGGCACCCCAGGAGCCACCTAACGAAGCTGGCATATCCCGTAGAAAGAGCAGATCTTTTGTTTCCGTATTGTACCAATCAATGGTCAGATTGGCTCTGCGGTCCAAGAATTGCGCATCGAGACCAATATTGGTTGTATAGGATTTCTCCCAACCCAGGTCTTTATTAGCCAGTTGTTGATTCAGAATAAAAGCCGGACCAAGCGTACTTTCACCAAAGCCTACCGGCTTAGGTGCATTATAGCCCCCTGCTTGGGTACCGTAGGCACCCACACCACCGGAATTGCCGGTGATACCATAACCGGCACGCAGCTTTAACTCCGATATTTTGTTTTTCAATGGTGCAAAGAACTGCTCGTCACTCAGGCGCCAAGCAAAAGCTCCTGCTGGAAACACATCCCATTTGTTGCCTGCCGAGAGTCGGGAAACACCGTCCCAACGGCTTGACAAGGACAACAGGTATCGTCCTTGATAATTATAGTTTACACGGCCCACATAAGACATCGACTGTGACCCAATATAAGAAGAACGGATTACGGAAGTTGTGGCCGCACTCAGGTTGTGGAAAGAATAGGAATCTAGGTCAAATCCCGACCCGCCGGCATAGGCTTGCTCCGCTTGGTTTTTCGACCAGGATGTTACTCCCGTCACTGCAAAATGATGATCTTCCTGTAGGTTAAATTCGTAGTTCAGGATATTTTCCCAACGGTAGTTATAATTTCTGTCATTGATAATGACGGCGGCAGGTAATTTGAAGCCCGCCTCTGGATTGGCAATTGACTGCATCCCAAAATATCTTCCTGTGCGTTGGGAGCCAATCGTCGCACCAAAAATTGAACGAAAGGAAAGTCCTTTGACCGGCGTAAAATCGAGATAGGCATTCCCCGCAAAATAATTGCTCAGGATATTGTTTTTATACTGATCCTTGATCTGATCGGACAAGGGATTGGTGACCCCATCCACGGGGATATGATTGATATTGCCATCAGCATCAAACGCTTCTCCGAGGGGCAAAAAGGTCAGGCTGTTGCCGAATACATTCTGTGCGGCCTGATTATTATCCTTATACGTGTACTGTAGATTCGTACCTACTTTAAACAGGTCAGAGAGTTTATGATCTATATTTGCCCTTACAGCGTATTTTTTACTATTATCATTTTTTATCAGGCCTTCTTCATCGTTATAGTTGAGGGATAAAAAAGCTTTTGTTTTTTCATTCCCGCCATTCACTGAAAAGCTATAGTTCTGCTGGATTCCGTCTTTTAAGACCAAGTCCATCCAGTCTACCCATTTACCATTTTCAAAAGCCTCCAGCTGTGCGGGATTCTTAAAAATATTATTGGCAAATTCCGGATAGTTACCGTGCTCACCCCGGTACGCTTCCCTTTTCAGTTTCATATAATCGTCTCCCACCAATCCATGGGGGTATTTGGGAAATCCATTATATCCAAAATAGGAATCAAAATTCACGATTGCTTTACCGGCTTTTCCCTGTTTTGTCGTAATGATAATTACACCATTTGAACCTGCAGAGCCATAGATTGCCGTAGATGAGGCATCTTTGAGGATGTCTATGGATTCGATATCGCTTGGATTTAAACTGGTAAAATCACCTGGAATACCGTCAATAATATAGAGCGGATTATTATCACCATTGATGGATCTGTTGCCCCGTAGGCTCGCAGTGACATTGGCACCTGCACGTCCGGATGATTTGCTGATATCCAGACCGGAGACTTTTCCCTGAAGCGCGTCCATGACATTGGCCGTAGGCGTCATCATAATCTCTTCTGATTTGACCGAAGCTACCGCTCCTGTCAGGTCCCGACGTTTGGCCGTACCGTAACCGATGACCACGACTTCGTCCAATGCCTGATCATTTTTCTTAAGCACCACATTGACACTATTTCCAGCTTTTATGGTCAGCACATTTTCAGCGTAACCCACTGAAGTAATTTTGATGGAGCCACTTTCACCTGACAGCCTCAGGATAAATTCTCCCGAAGCATTGGACGAAGTGGTCTGCGTCGAATTAACAAGCGCCACGGTAGCGCCCACAATTGGATTTCCCTGCTCATCCGTAACTTTACCTTTTATTTCTTTTACCTGATTGACCGTGACTTTATGAAGCATAGCGGCATTTGACGCAGCAGTGGAGAACAGCGGGGTTCCCAGTATAAAACTGCTGCAAAAGAGCATTAACATCGGATACTTTGAACCGGAAGCAGCTGCCCCCAATGTCATTTTCCCGAGATTAATCTTGTTTGTATTCATATTGAGTTTTTAGATTTATTGCGTAATGTGGTTATTTTTCTATTTGTTTAGATCCAGCTGTCCCTTTATCATGAATGAATAGCTGGACTTAGATCGATATTTGTTGGTCACCTAAAGCCGATCGGATGATTACAGTACAGGGGGTGTCGCCCATTTTTTGAATCATTCCCAATGCTTTTCCCTTAAATGTTTTTCTTTTGGGCTGATGTAAGCCCCTTTGATCGGCCTGAAATCCGTTATCGGTTCCGAGCACTTTCGCATTTCCCTTTACAATAAACTCAATTTCCTGATCATTGTGCAACACGGACTGTCCTGCTTGGTCTACCAATGCTGCGGTCACAAAATAAAGATCCCGGGATTCTCCAGTGGCATACTTTTCATGTTCCACAGAAACTTTTACTGCATGTGCTCCTGTGGCTGTACGGACACTCGCTTCCTGAACAATTTTACCGGCCCGCTTTTTAACCACCTTCAGTTCGCCTTTTTCAAAAGGCACCTTCCAGGCCGCATGCAAGCAGTCTGCTGTCTTTGCTGAGGTCCCCAGACTTTTGCCATTGAGAAACAGTTCCACCGCATCGGCCTTGTTATAATAGGCCCACACATCCACACTATCGCCGGTTTTCCAATTCCAATGCGGTAAAAGATGTAGGACATCCTTGTCTGTCCATTCAGACTGATACATATAGTACACGTCTTTGGGAATACCGGCAAGATCGACAATGCCATAGTAAGAGCTCCTTGCGGGATAAGGATAAGGCACTGGTTCGCCTAGATAATCGAAGCCGGTCCAGACAAAAGTTCCGGCCAGGAAAGGGCGTTTCTTGACCGCCAACCAGGCTTGTTCATGGCTTGTTCCCCAATAGGCAGCAACATTATCATAAGCCGATACCGTAAAATCGGGATTACCATTGACGACATATTTGTCCTTCGATGAAGCAGGCCACAGCTGAATCGTATCTTGCAATTTGTCATATACGGCTCTGGTCTGTAAGGCAGAAACAGTTTCTGATGCCAACAGGGGTATATTTTTAAATTCTACAGGTAATTTATCATAATCTTCATGTTTGTAATTGAAGCCCAGCACATCTAAAGCCTCTGCCTGTGCGATAAAGTTTTTCGCATAATTATTTTCTGTCAGGGCAGCAGTAACGGGACGCGTCGGATCCAGGGATTTGACCAATTTGACCATTTCTTGTGTCAAGGCGATACCCGTGGAATCAAATTGTTCCCGGATTTCATTTCCGATGCTCCACAGGATAACCGAAGCATGATTGCGATCTCTGCGTACAAATGACTCAATATCCTTTAAGTGCTCCGTAGGAAAGTCAATGTGGTAGTCGAACTTATTTTTTCGCTTTTTCCACATGTCAAACGCTTCGTTATAGACCAGAATCCCCATTTCGTCGCAGAGATCGAGTAGTTCTTCGGCCGGAGGATTGTGCGCAGTACGAATGGCATTTGCACCCATTTCTTTCATCATCACAAGCTGCCTTTTTGCAGCGGACTTATTGAAAGCCGCCCCTAAAATGCCTAAATCATGATGCATGCAGACTCCATAAATCTTCAAAGCCTCGCCGTTTAAGTAAAAACCTGTTTTTGCATCAAACCGAAATGTCCGGAATCCTATTCTCTTTTCGATTTGATCTTCGACTGTATTATTTTTATTTAAAAGAGCGAGTTGCACACGATATAAATTTGGCGATTCTGGATCCCACAACTGTGGTTTTTCCACTTGAAGGGATGCATCAATACGTCCATCTTTCTCGACCCCTGTTTTTTTCAATAGTAAATTGCCTTTGGGGTCCCATACCGTAATTTGATATTTCTTCCCTGCAACTCCATTAGATCGCGCCGACTTATTCAATTTAGAAAGTACTTTCAACGCCCCCAATTCACCATGTGTCTCGGGCGTAGTGATAAAAGTCTCTTGTTCATCGAGCTGTACTGCACCCGTCTTGATTAGATAAACATCGCGGTAGATTCCGGAACCTGAATACCACCTGGAGTTTGGCTGTTTGCTATTGTCCACACGGACAGCAATCCGATTGGACTGATTTCCAAACTTAAGGTGCGGCGTAAGATCCAGTGTAAAGGAAAGGTAACCATTGGGCTTTTTTCCCAAATAAACCCCATTGATCCAAATTTCCGCGTAGCGATATATTCCACCAAAGTAGAGTTGTATGCTTTTACCCTGATCTGCTGCCGGCAATTTAAATTCCTTACTGTACCAGCCAATTCCGCCGGGCAATGCTCCACCTGCATTTCCTGCAGGATAAGCAGCAGCAAAATCAGCTTTAATACTCCAGTCATGAGGGATTTCGACCGATTCCCAGGTCTGCGGATTGATATCCTGCAAGCGATAGCCCAACTGATCCTGCAATGTAAAATGCCAGCTGTCATTAAAGCGGATTTTAGCACGTCCCTGTCCAGATACAAGTTGAAGCTGCAGTAAAAAGAGCATGGAAATAAAATAATGTAACTTCATGTTTAAATGGTGATTTATAAGCACTGCTTTCATTGCCGTCAATGATCCCTTTGTGCCTGTTTCTTTATTCATTAATCAATATTGAGGCATGCATACTGCCTTCGGTTCAAAAAGTCAGTTGGAATAGCCCACTACTTAAAAATGTATTTTACTCCGCCCCAGATCTTTCGAAGTTGCCAGGGCTATGCCACGGTTACCTTTGCTATCCACGGCACAATAAAAATGATATACGGTACCCTCCGTTTTCAGCACAAAAGACTTATGCGCATATTGCTGATCAAAACTTTCACTTGATTCGATCAGGCTGGGACCTTCCCAATCTGTCCAATGAATCAGATCCTTGGAGGCTGCAAAGCGGTTAAATGCGCCCTTGCGATCCTTCCAAAATGCACCGAAATAGAACATTACCCAGGTGTCATGCATACGTTGGATCATGGGGTCGCCCGTGATACCCACAGGATGATGAACCACTGGATCTTTCTGAAAACGCTTCCAGGTTTTCATATCGTCAGATACGGCCATACCAATGCGTTCATACCAGCGAGTCGCCTTGTTGTTCGCCAAAGAATCGCCTACAGCATTGTAATACATCACAAAACGATGTCCTGTATTTTTATCAGGATCCTCAATGACGTAGCTTTTAAATAACTTATGGCGGTTTTCCCACCAAGAAACATCGGGATCAGTACTACTCAAAACAGGATTGGGCAGCTGCTGCCACTGGACGGGTTTGATGGGCTTTTGATTGGTATAAGCCATCCCAATCGACAAAGGTTCGGGCTCATAACCTGCAGTAGAACCACCGAAATAAGACATCCAATATTTCCCACCATAGGTATTGAGTTTATATTTTCCGCCCCATTTTGTATCTACTAAGGCATTGTAGCCTGCCCGTTGCTTGGCATCCCAGCTGCCATCGGGTGCCACAGAGAGCTGTTTCCCCAGGGTCTCCCAGTTCAGGAGATCCGAGCTCTTCGCCAGCCAGGTCTCATAACCACTTCCATCAAACACAATATAGGTCATATACCAATATTTTCCGGCTTTGTATAGCGTCGGACAGTCCATCAGCTCACCTGTATGCTGCGGAACCAACACGAGCCCATACTTGTAAGGTGTTTTTACTTCTTCATAAATTTTTGTCATTTCCGCAGTGGAAATTCGTTGGGTTTGTGCCCAAGATGTCCAGCCTGGCAATGCAAAAGACAGCAATAGTAGTATTCTTTTCAGTCGTCTCATCTGTAATCGTTATTCTTTCATTGTTGCTTTCAAGTCTCCATGTGACAGCAAGACCATCGTCCATGCTACTTTTAACGACAGGGAGCTTGCTTGTTTTTACTTTGTGATGGTATATTTTCCGGACCCCAATTTCAGCTCCACCTGCTCCTTGGTGGACAGCACGAGATCGGGATCCAGCTGTTTTCCATTGACCAGATAGCTTCCTTTGGGCAAGACCAAGGTACATTGGCTATTAACAGGGATCTCCAACTTGTACACTTCCGCTTGTTCCCGGTTAAAATAGATCTTCCCATAAGGGCTTCTAAAACTAATTTCGCAATCGTTCAGCAGGTCCAGCATTTTGGGCTCGATCCGAAAATGTTTAAATGCGGTAGAGCCAGCAACTTGCTGTATCCCACCCAGCCCGGTATGAAACCACTCCATCAGGTGTCCGAGCATAAAATGATTATTGGAGACATTCGGGAGCCCCGCCCAGGACTCGGTCAGTGCCGTGGCACCTTTCCGCAGCTGATAACCATACCCGGGCCTGTCATCACGGTGATGCATGGCATAGATCAGATCATCACGGTTGTTGGCCTGCAACACCTGTAAAAGGTAACGATGACCGATATCTCCGGCTGTCAACGCCGTATCGTTTTGACAGACCGTCTTTGTTAATCTGTCAAAGACCGCCTGTTCGGCCTCCGGGGGTACTAACCCAACGTAGAGCGGCATGGCCAACGCCGTCTGACTACCGGAGCCATAGCTATGCTCCTGAGATCGATAAAATTGCTGGTTGAACGTATTGAATACAGCCTGCTGTAACGTCTCAAACTTTTTGGCATCTTCTTTTTTTCCAAGCAGTATAGCAATTTCTTTCATCAATTTGAGGTCATAGTAATAGATTGCTGTAGCCGTGATTCCCGGGGTAGTCAGCTGGGAAACACCCGGACGCTCAGGTCCCAAATCATACCAGTCACCCAAGCCCTGTGTCAAAATATGGTCCTTCGCCTTTGTGCCCAAATAATCGATATAATGGGTCATCATGGCATAATTATCGGTAAGAAAAGCGTTGTTTCCATACCAACAATAGGCGTACCAGGCTAAGATAATTGAGCTGCTTCCCCACTCGGGCGAATCCCTGAACATATCGCCCCCCCAGTCAAACTGCACATATTCGGGCGCTATTTCAGGAACTAGACCATCCTTTGTCTGAGATTGCCGCATATCCCGTAGCGCCTTGGCAAACAGGCGTTCAGCATCAAAGTTAAATTGTACCGACGGCCCCATTAAATGTAGCTGCTCCAGCCAGCCCAATTTTTCGCGGTGCGGACAATCGGTAAAGACACTGACCATATTACTCTTGATAGCCCAATTGATCAATTCATGGATCTGATTAAATAGTGTGTCGGAGCTTTGAAAGCTTCCCACCTGCGCTGTACTATTCCGGATATGGGCTAACTGTATTGCATCCATCCGAACCGCTTTACTACCGGCAGGATGTAACTGAACTTCGGCATAACGAAATCCATAATACGTAAAACGTGGCTGCCAGAACACAGTCCCATCTTTTGCAAAAATATATTGATAATAATAGGGGCTTCCTGAATGCTTTTGACTAGGGCGCCCATCCGCAGTCAGCAATTCCGCCGGATACACCCGCACGGTATCACCAACTTGTCCAGTCATTTTCAAAGTGACAATGCCCGATGCATTCTGTCCAAAATCATAGGTGATCCGTTTCCCGCCATCAGCTTGTTGCAATCCAACAGGTGCGAAGCGCTGCATAATTTTTACCGGATCGATATCCTGTGCCCGTAGATTTGGTCCATCCGTAATGAGCGCTTGCTGCCAGTTCCGGTCATCGTAAGCAGGAGCTGACCAATCATCAGGCAAAATTCGTGCATCGTAATCCTCGCCCCCATACATGCTGGAAAAAGTAATCGGCGACCGGTGTGTTTTCCAGCCGGCATCACTAACGATGATTTCTTGCGTCCCGTCCGTGTAGGTATTGACGATCTTAAGTTTGAGCTTTGGCAGGCCAAAAGCAACTTTATGTTTTTGAAATCGGCCTTTAATTGGTGGAATATAATAAAACCCGTTTCCTAATAGGGCAGCAATCGTATTCTTTCCCTGTTGCCAGGCTTGTGTAAGATCGTAAACTACATAATAGGCTTCTTTATCATATTTCGTCCAGCCCGGCTGTAATACCGCATCATCTACCCGCTTGCCGTTCAATAGCAACTCGTAATGTCCCAGGCCTGCCACATAAGCGATTGACGAACTGATCTTCTTTTTCAGCTGAACCGATTTCCGGAAAACCGGAAGGTCATAACTTTTATCCAGGCGGAGCTTGCTGGAACTTAGCGGTAGAGGATTGATTAACGAATCCGGTAATATATCTTTAGCAATCCATCGGGCATTCCCCCAATCCTTCGCGTTCAACAATCCCGTATGAAATCGTTGTACCGTGCTTGTGGCTGTCTCCTTTTTATTATCACGAACGTGTATCCTGATGTAATAACTTGTACCTGTAGCTAAAGGGTTTCCTTGGTATAACAAATTTAGGGATTGCTCCGTGGTGACCCATTGGGAATCCCAAAGCAGATCCGGTTTCGCAAAACGAGCACTTTTACTGACCTCGATACGATAAGCCTGCTGTTGCACAGCATATTTATCGCTGTGCAATTGCCAGCTAAAGGAAGGTTTTAAGGTATTTATGCCCAATGGGTTTTCGCGTCCTTCTATCAAAATACGCGTTACTGATAGCTTGGCCATACCAGCCATGGGCATAGCAAGCAATAACAGGAAAATACTTCCTAAAACGAATCCTTGTTTTCCGATATTCTTCATTATTTTTCTTTTCTCCCTAGCTGTATCCATTTTCAACTATTAAGGTGCTTCAGTCATAACACGAACATGATCCTGTATCAACTCCGAAACATTGGTTGTTGAGATACTGGTATCCTTACACACAAAAACACTGTTTTTAATCCTGATATTTTTAGCGTCTTTAATCGACAAATACCGATCCCCTCGTCCAAATACGCGCTCAATGCGTACATTTTCTAAGACAGATTCAGGTATACCTTCTATTTTAATACAATCCTTAGCCGCATCGATATAGACATCCTTTATTTTGATATCTGAGAAATGTGGTGTCAGGGGGTTCTTCTGTACTTCGAAATCACGGCTGGCCTGATTTCCCACATGTTGGGCCTGTCCCAACATATCCCAGCGTAATGCGGACTCGACCTCTTGCATTCGAATACGTTCAAAGCGAATGGAAGATCCACCTCCACCCCGTGGTCTTCTGGTCTTAAAACGGATACCGACGTTGGTTTTACCGAACACACAATCATGTACGTATACATTTTTGGCCATGCCCGCAGTTTCGCTACCGATCGTAAATCCACCATGACCTTTTTCCGAAAAACAATAGCGAACTACAATATCTTCCGAAGGTCGATTCACCCGCAGTCCATCATACCCACGACCCGCTTTTACAGCAATACAGTCGTCTCCAGTATTTAAGGTACAGTACTCTACAAGCACACGCCTAGACGATTCAATATCGATCCCATCCCCACGTGGTATACCCATTGACTGTATACGTACCCCACGGATCACGACATCCTCACAATAGGTGGGCACGATATTCCAAAAAGCCGTACGCGCCAGCGATACACCTTCAATCCAGACTTTTTTGCATTTAATAGGCGCAATGAGGGCAGGTGGAAAGATGAAATCTACGGTCTTTCCATCGTAGATCCGCTGTTCGACAGGCCGCTTACTGTCGACAATATTTTCAATCACGTCATGCGTCATGGTTTTATTCCGGACGCTGCCTTCACCGGGCCCAATAATTCTACCTGATCCCGTGATGGCAATATTTTCTGCCCCATTAGCATAAATACAGGCCCCCAAGCTATATAATTCTACCCCTTCGTTCCGTGTAAACACTACAGGTAGAAAATCTTCTATTTCATTCTTAAATTCCAATACCGACCCCTTGTCCAGTTTCAGATTAATATGGGACTTTAGCGCAATCCGTCCTGTATGGTGATGTCCTTTCAGTACTAACGTCCCACCTCCCTGCGCAGCAAGCTGATCGAGCTTACCCTGAATACTTTCAGTAGGCCATACGGTATCGTGTCGTATGGGAAATGTTGGCCGTTGGACATCCCATGTCGTAAAAGGGGATTGCACCTTCTTGGGTGCTCTAGGCATCTGTCCCGCTCCTACCTGATCAGCACGCAACAGGGTCTTATCCAGCTTTTCAACCGGAATACTTCGACATCCCTGCATTCCTAGTATGACTACCACAAGCGATATTATCCAGTTTAATTTCATTGAAACACCTGTTTTACGTAACGTGTATTTGCACCAAAATTTTCTTTGACAGCACGTGGTGATAGATTAGCGTCACGGGATCGCTCGATCACGAGCCAACCGCGCCAGCCCATACGGTCCAAGGTCCGTTTTACCAAAGGCATATTCAGTCGTTTGTTATTTTCGAGCCATACACCATCTTCATCCGTACAGTGAATCTGACAGATCCGCTTCTTTCCTAAAATAGTCAGCTCCTGAATCAGATCACGCCCTTCTTTCAACGGATTGGAAAAATTAAAATAGATCTGGATATGTTTGGACCCAATTTCCTTTAAAAGATCAACCTCAGCCTTTGCATCCAATGCGGTCTCAATCCCGATCACCACACCAGCCTTTTTTGCCATCTCACCTACTATTCGAAGACGCTCCACGATAGCAGGTCGCAGTTCAGGATATTTAGCCAAGTCGCACGTCACGCCTAAAGGCAAAAAAGCCACTTTAACCCCCATTTTCTGACAAGTGTCCAAACAATCCCCTACCATCTGCCGATAAGTCGGCCGCGTAGCAAAAGACTGTGCATAAAAGCCGGTCATGGCCAACGAACAGATCGTTATTCCGGTTTCCTTTGCTTTGTCAAGAAAGGCCTTGCATTGCGCAGGATCACCCAACTTACTGTCAAAAGTAATCCGGTTGCCCAATCCGCCCATATCTACCTCCAACCCGTCCGCTCCTATTTCTTTTGCCAGGTCAAATGCACTTAGCTTTTGCCGCTTTAAGATCATCAGATCAATTACGGCGACATTATAACGCCGCTTAGGTGCAGCAAAGACAGCAGGAGGCAGGGCCGCTATAGCAATTAAGGCCAAGGTATCGCGTATAAATTTTTTTCGGTTCATCATAGTTCAATCTGATATGATTTTAACAATGCTTTCAATTGTTCCATCCCACGAATCGCGTTCTTTGGTAAGTTTTCCCCCTTCTTTCCAAAACTGTATAATAACTCCTCTGGCTCGATCTGAATTCCGGTCTCCGCGATGATATCGGCAGCGTTAGCCTGATCTAAATGAAAATGATCCAGCAAGAATGTGTAGAGTGCCTGCCGCTTGTTATAGCCAAAATCATGACCTTCATCGGGGAAATGTGCGTGCTGCACTTGATCTTGCTGGCCATAATAACCGTAGATATGTTGCAGGTATGGAAAATCGTTGATAGCGGTCTCCTTCGTCCAATCTTGTCCATCGGAAATGATCAGTTGTGGTTTGGGCGCAGCCATCGCAGCCAGTTCGACATTATTGGTCCCGCCACAGACAAAATGCACGGGTAGTCCACTTTCACAGGGGCAGCCACCAAAGAAATAGGAAGACATCGCCACGACGGGAGCGACCAACGTAAAGCGATCGTCTAAGGCTGCCATTAAAATACTGTGGCTCCCCCCTCCCGATCCGCCACTGATGCCTATCCTGCTTTGATCGATCTGTGGCAAGCTCATGGCATAATCTAGGATGCGCGCTGCACCCCAGGTCTGCATCAACATAGCTTCGCTGCTGCGATGATCTGAACCAGCGAACTGCAATAAAGACTCTCCCCAGGCAAATAGATCATAGCTTATCGCCATACAGCCCAGTCGGGCTAAGGTGATCAATCTCTTCTGCGCATCCGAACGGTACCGTTGCTGTGGCCAATGCCCATCAGGAGAGAGCACCACAGGGATATTTTTCTTCTGTTTGAGCGGCGAATAGATACTGCCATTGACATAGACACCCGGTATAATTTCTAATGCAAAGTTCTGAACTTGGTAGTCCGCATAGCGGCGGGCCTTGCCCAAGCGGATCGGTTGATCCGGTATACTTTTCAGCTTATCCCAGTACATCGCTTGTCTTACCGCAGCACGCAATTGATCTTTTCTCTTTTCCCAACTAGCCTGATCCGTATATTTTTTGGACAGTAAGTTCAGAAAATCCCAACCTTCCCGTGGTTTCCAGCGGTTGTATTCGTATGATTTTAATTTATAGGTATCGGGCTTGGCTTCCTCCTGCAGTTTAAAACCCAAAGGATACAGCAAATTGATTTCTGTGCCCACAAGATCTGCCCTAAACTTCCAAGGTGCATAGTCCACCATAATGTCTTTGACGTTACGTGGATCATATTTGATCTTGACCTGATACCGTTCTTGCATCATGACAAGAACTTTTTCCAGGGGTTGCTTAAATTTATGTTCGTAATTCAATAAGCTGTCCTGTCCCTTGACAACAAGCGAAACAAAAAACAGATATACTGCACAAACGAGCTTAGTCTTCTTCTTTGACATATGCATTGGGATCTGGTTTTTTATATCCTTTTTTTGTTGGCCATACGCCATTCTCAATCGGGATTAGCTTCACTTTCTTCGGATCTACGACGACATGTTTCATTTTCTTTCTACGCCAGGTATAGCCAAAATGTAATAGCCCATCTTTGGTTTGAATCACTGCGGGATAAGAATACTGGCTGATTGGCGAATCCTCAAGTATAAGTGCGGCCTGCCAGTGCTTGCCATCTTTGGAAAAAGCAACATTCAATGGGGTGCGCGCCCCCTTGGCTAGATTACCTTCTGGAAGTACGTGATTGTAAACCAATACATGCCGTCCGTCTTTTAACGTTACGGCATCTGTACCTGAATTATTGTTCGGAAGATCGGTCTTCTCCAATGGGGTCCAATGCTCACCCCAGTCCTTTGACCAGGATGTCACGACCGCACGGTTACGCGTACGCGCCAATATTTGCAACTGACCATTTCCGTGGTCTAGTATGCTCGGTTGTATGGCATCCAGGTTATCTGCACCACGGGCAATCGGGCCTATTTTACGCCAGGTCTTACCAAAATCTGAGCTGGCCTCAAAATGTATGTTCCAGCCATTTCCTTCCGTACTGGAAGGGCTCAGCAAGGTGCCATTTTGCAACATAACAGGCTTATTTTTCACCGGTCCAATAAAGCCCTCGGGCAACTTTTCGGCAGCAGACCAAGTCTTTCCACCATCGCTGGATCGTTTGAGCATACCCCACCATTCCGATGGTTTGGGCCCAATTTTATAGAATAATAAGAGATCTCCATTTGGTATTTGATATAAAACGGGATTCCAGGTCGGCAAGCGCTTTCCATCCGGTTGTACACCATCCGCCGCCGATACTGGTGCTAACCAGTGCCCATTTTCAAGCCTACTCACGTAAATCTCCACATCGGGATGACGTTCTTTCGTCCCTCCAAAAAAAGCATATACCAGACCTTGATTTGTCTCTGCCATGGTAGCAGAATGGCAGGAAGGGAAAGATGCTGTATCATAAATAAACTCATCTTTTATGACCCCTTTTTGCCATTCTTTTAATGTCGGATTTTGTCCGTAAGAACTCAAGGAGCATAAAAACAATAAGGCTGTTGCCAATTTGATCTTTATCTTCATCTGTTTATCGATATTTTATACCTATGCATCTTAACTGGTTTTTCCTCCTGCCAAGGCATACGATGTTTGTTTTTTATTGGAATTGATTTATAACCTCAAGTCTATTTCTTTTGCTTTTCTTTTTCGGCTTTTACCTTAGTCACATAATCTTTAAATAATTGACGCCAGTTGCGGCCGTTGGCATTTAGGTAAGCTTCACATTTGTTTTTGTAAATTTCAAAAATGGCAGAAACTTGCTTGATCCCTTTATAGTCTATTGCCTTTTCGCGGGCTTCTTCTAAATTTTTACGGATGGTCTGTTCCTCAATTGCTGTCAGATCGGGCACGATCGCCTTATATCCCTTTAAGGTAAAATCAACTTTTCCGATCGTGTATTTGTCCAAGATAAAAGCAACCTGTTGCTCCTCAAGCTCTTGACGCAAACCGGCCATCAAGTTGTTGTGTATAGAATCGGGCTGTGCTGAATCTGCAATAATGGAACGGTCCATATCACTTAATTTTTCCCCCGTATACGGATTTATTCCTGCTGGAACGGTACTAATCGGATGGCTATTGTGCCACTCTTTCACGGCTATCAGATGACTCAAGATCAAGCTTTTGATCTTTTCTTCTTTTGCAGGATTGACAAGTTTAAGCTCTGCCGTCCACTCCTGTGACTTTTTCTGTTCCGTTGAATTGTCCTGCGCATACAGGCTCATCATCAGCAGACTTAGTATAAAAATTGATAAGACCTTTTTCATGTTGTTATAATTTAATGCTGAACTGGTAATCTCCGGATCCGATAGTGAGCCAAGTGCCCGATTTTTCCTGTCGTAGGATCTGAATATTGTTATTTAATTTTTGATTGCTTTCCGAGATCGTAGAGAGTTCGGTTGTTGGCAGATAGATCTCTGCTTTAGTATTGGCCGGAATAGAAATCTTCCATTCAAAAGCCGATTTGCTTTTGCTCCAATTGGATTGAATGGTTCCATAAACACTTTTGTAGCTTGCATTCACATGATCGAGACCTGCAGCGATCTGTGGTTTCATCAGGATGGTCTGAAAAGCATGCTCTTTCGATTTGATGCCCGCCAGATCCTCATAGAGCCATACCAAGAGGTCACCTAACATCATCACATGATTTTGTGAATTCATCTTGGGATGGGCTGTATTGCCATTCCAGAGCTCCCAAATTGTTGTGGCCCCATTTTCGACCATATAACCCCAGGAAGGATAGGTCTTCTTTGTCGCAATTCCATAGGCAAGATCCGCACGACCGATTTTGGTCAGTGTACGCATAATCCATTGTGTTCCGATAAGCCCTGTACTCAGATGCCCCTGATTTTCTTTTTCCACAATCTCCACGATCCGGTTGCTGAGCTTTTCTTTGTTCCTATCTTCGACTAAGCCAAAAGATAGCGCCAATATATTATCAGTCAATGTATTGCTACCATAATATCCTGCATCGTGATAGAACGCGGCATTAAATGCTACTTTCATCTTTGCTGCGCGGTCCAAAAAGTCAGTTTGATCTCGCTCGTTACCTATAAGGGCACTAAAACGGGCGACGGTCTGCAGCAAATGATAGTAATAAGCTGTTGAGATCAATGTACTTGGATATTTTTTATCCGCAATCTTTCCTCTTCCGGCTTCAATGCTTATCGGTGGGAAACACCAATCCCCATAACTATCCTTGGTAATGATACCCCCTGAGCCTGTATAACGAGCTTGCATATAATCCATCCATTTTTTCATCGCTGGATAATGCTTTTCCAAAATGCGCAGGTCGCCAGTCTGCTGATAGAGCATATCGGCGATAAATAGGTATGTTCCTGGCCAGCTGATATTATCACTATAGTAGCGCCAGAAGGCTGGTGCGACATCCGGCAATGCACCATCCTCTTTCTGAGACAGCCGAATATCTTCGAGCCATTTATTATAAAAATTGGCATTATCAAAGAGGAAACTCTCACCGTACGCACTGATTGGACGGTCACCCAACCAGGGCTGACGCTCATTGCGTTGTGGACAATCTACGGGTATACCTTTGTAATTGGAAGCGATACCCCACCATGCATTTTGATGGATCTGATTGATGAGAGTGTTGGAAGACACAAAGGTTCCCGCATTGGGTATATCGTCGTAGACAAAGCGGCCAACAAAATTACTTTTTAAAACTACACCCGGATAGCCGCTGACTTCGACATAACGAAATCCATGATAGGTAAACCGGGGTTCCCAGGTTTCCTTTCCGCCACCTTTTAATATATAGTGATCTGTTGCTTTCGCGTCACGTAAATTGGTCGTAAATAATTCGCCGTCTTCGGTCAAAGATTCTGCAAAACGGAGTGTCACTGCCGTTCCACGCGTACCGGACACCGTCATCTTTACCCAACCCGAGAAATTCTGACCGAAATCAAGGATGTATTTTCCTTCGGATTTTTTGACGATCGAAACCGGTGCGATATCTTGCATCACCTTCATACCTTCCGACTGCGCTTCATAATTGCCACCGGGCTCCTGCACAAAAGCAGCCTTTAACCATGTTTTATCGTCAAAATCCGGATTTGCCCAGCCCGTTAGCTCTTTTCTGGCATCATAATCCTCACCGTCATATTCGTTATTTGCCGTTATAGGTCCTTCGGTCGTTCCTTTCCACGAATCATCGGTCTTAATGACCTCTGTAGAGCCATCCGTATAGGTCAGCATAAGCTGCATCTGTAATTTGGGGAATCCAAAGGTTTTTATTTTATAGGGTTTGGCTTGACGCATGGCATAAAAGCGACCATTTCCTAAAGTCACACCTAGCGCATGCTTACCGGGCGACAAGGACTTCGTTACATCCAAGACATTGTATTTGATGTTTTTAGTATAATCCGTAGGCACTGGAGCCAGTACTTGATCCCCTATCTTCTTGCCGTCGATATATAACTCATAAAGTCCGAGGCCCATCACATAGGCTGTGGCCTGTTTTATCTGCTTGGTTGTCGTAAATTCCTTTCTGAAATAACGGGCAGCCAATTGTCCGGTCTGTTCATTGTCCGATGAAAAATATTGATCAAAACCAATCCAACGACCTGTCCAATCCTTGTAATGCAGCAGTCCCATGGTCCAGCCAGCTGGTTCAGACCAGCTACTCTCGCCCTTATTCGTGTACACTTTTACTTTCCAGAAAACTTCCATCCGGCTCTTTAAAGCTCTGCCAGCATACACAACCTGTATAGAATTATTCGAAAATTGTTTCCCGGAATCCCAGAAATCGCCGATATTCTGATCCAGTTTTTCTTGTGAAGAAGCAACCAAAACCTGATAGGCTTCTTGTCGGATAGACCGCCCGCTGCCCTGCAATTGCCAGCTCAGTCTTGGAGCAATGACATCTATACCGATCGGATTCGAACGTAATTCAGTCCGCAGGTCAGCAACAGTGATCTGTGCCGTAGCCTGATGACATAAGATCGACAAGAAGACCAATACAATAGATATGACTGTTCCTGCTTTCATTAGTTTTCAAAATCAAAATAGAGGACCATATGCAGCGCCCGGCTCGGTTCCTTCTCAAAATCGTAGTAAACGTGCTTCATGCCCATAGGCCCGGTCGTTTCTGGCTTTTGTGTTTTCGTGCCGATGGCTGAAATACCATTCATAAAAGAAATATCGCCTTTCGGAAAAGTGGGTTCCATGTTTTTCCATTCGGTATCTTGCTGTTCTTTTGGCGTATATAAACGTAAAAACACATTCTCCCGATCGGTAAACACCCGGAAACTTTGATCCTTTCCGATAAATTTTGTCCAATACATATTGGCATGGTACCCTTTAAATTCGGGATATTCGAATGGCGCTTCGCCCGTTGCCGTGTTATTGTACTTCTTCTTCCACACGCCAAACTGATTCCCTTTCATCCGGTTTTTCCAAACCCGATAAGGTCCCATTCCCCGATATTCAACACCGCTGATCTGATCTTCTGGAAAATCGAAATTCACCCCGACAAAGCGCGTAAAATAACTCTCAGGGAAATATTGAACATGCATTTTCAACTGTCCCGAAGGAGAAATTTCCCAACGCAAGGTATTGTAACTATCTTTTTTATCGAAAGTAGACGCAATAATCACCTTTCCATCCTCACGGCTCAATTTAAAATTTTTATAATTTGTCGCCGCTTCCTGCAAAACCGGTCCGTTTTTGAAAGGAATTACTCCTTTGGCATTTTGAACCTGCTCCAGCAATCCGCTGGTCTTATTGATTTGATAGCTAATGCCATTCGCTTTCACCAAATAGGCTTTCGCGGTCTCCTGTACGGCAATATCCCCTGTTCCATTTGGTTTCAGGAGGCTACTTGCCAACTGATTCGGCAATGTAATCGGAAAGCTCCAGGTGAAGAGTTCCTGTTGATGCACATCTTTTGCGGTAATATATAAAACATCGAAGTCCTCCCACCCTGTAGGGAAATCAACTTTTAAGATCCCTTTATCTCCAGGCCGGATATTGGGAGCGTCAATCGTTCCGCTTTTTGTTTCCTTCACCTCATCATAACCACCCAACTTTTTGAGTTCGTACGAAAATGTGCACTGATTAATATTCGTAAAAGAATATCTATTTTCAATATGGAACAAACCATCAAATCCCTCAGTCATTTCACGTTTTTCAAAGAAAATAGGGCTCCATACTTCTTTAATGGTAAAGAAGCTTCCTTCCTTTTCGCCATGTGGACCAATTATACCATCTGGACCACGATTTCCGTCAGTATCTATAATACCGCCTTTATCTGTCCTAACGATCCCCTGATCACGAAAATCCCAAAGAAAACCACCGGCAGCAAGGGGATTGGCAAGCATCGCTTTCCAATAATCCTCCAATCCGGCACCATGCCCGCCATCGTACATGCCATGCAAAAACTCAGTCGGCATAATGATATTGTGCCCATGATCATAGGTACCAATACCATAGTTATATTCCCGGTAATGGGTTGTTTCAAAACCATCATGTACGGCCCAGGGATAAATTACAGCGCGTTTTTGAATATCCTCTTCCGCGAAGATGGGATCAAAATCCGGATTATGCCCACCTTCATTCCCATTTGCCCAAAAAACAACGGACGGATTATTTTCGGATACGACCATCATCTCCCGCAATAATTTGGTACCGACTTCCTTATCGTAATGCCCGTGCCAACCCGCTAACTCGTTCATGACATATAAACCCAATGAATCACAGACAGCCAAAAAATGATTGTCTGGTGGATAATGGGCCATTCGGACAGCGTTCATATTCATTTCCTTCATGAGCTTCACATCGGCAATACTAACTTCCTTACTCGTCGTCCGTCCGGATTCCGGAACGAACGCATGTCGATTGACACCTTTGAATCGAACCTTTACGCCATTGACATAAACGCCATCACGTTCTTTCACTTCTATGGTTCGAAAACCAATTTTTTGCTCCAGCTGGTGCTGTACCTTACCATTTTTCGACAAGGTAAATTGCGCTGTATATAAGTTTGGAAATTCGGCAGACCATAATTGCGGAGCTGAAAACTGTCCCTCGAGCCAGTTATTTTTGTCTGACAGCTTTGCTTTCAGCTGTTTTCCAAATTTCTTTCCTTTTGCATCAAGCAGTTGAACCGTAATTTCGTCCGCTTCTCCCGCCTTCGCTATTTTAGCCCGAAATGTTCCGTCGGCCTTTGCATCCAACGAAACACGTTCGATATGATGCTGTGGCAGGGCCTCTAAATAGACCGGTCTAAAAATACCGCCAAAAATCCAGAAGTCACCTTCCCGTTCCGCCGCATTCACCGACTTGTTTGCCGAATGCTTCGCGACATTGACTTCCAATAGATTTTCTTCGTCAAACTTCAACAGTTTTGTGATGTCATATTTGAAAACATAATATGATCCCTGATGGATAGTGCCGGCCAGCTTGCCATTGATCCTAACTTCGGTATCGGTCATCGCCCCTTCAAAAACGATACGAACCTGCTTATCCTTCCAGGCATCGGATACTTTAAATGTATGTCTATAGTGGCCGACCTCTTTGCCTTTGTCAGCTTCTTTATTGAAGCCGTAATTATATTTCCCGAAGCCCTGCTGTTCCCAGTTGGAGGGAACCGGTATTTTGGTCCATTTTCCGGCATTCATGCCTTCCGTCACATAAAAATCCCACAATACACCATCATCCTTTCCTGTACCTGAGAGGTATTGGCTCGCTGTTTTCTGGGCAGATACCTGCAATCCCACAGTCCCAAAAAAAAGTAAGGATAACGCTATTTTTATATTCAATTTCATGATCGCTAAAGGCTATTTCAATTTAATATGTCGTAATGGATTATTTGTCCTAAAAGGTACAGCCGGCAGGTCAGCGGTATTCACCAGGTTGGGCTGCGCGGCTTCGTCCCATCCGAACCGTACCTGACGGATTTGTTGTACCTGATCACTTTCAAGTACGACTGTCTGTCCGTTGATAGCAGCCTGTGCCGGATAAAATACTTCGTCGTTGCCCGCAACTTCAAATTTCGTTAAGGGCTTGCCGTCTACGGACTTTAATCCGGCGGCATGTTCAAATGTAACTGTCGCCTGCCTGCCCCGGTATTTTACGGAACCAAACTCAGGGCCATCGGCAATATTATTTTTATGATAAACGTATTTTAAAGCTTTTAGGGCATGGCGACGACCGATTTCCCACTTATAGTTTGGGTGGAGATCGTGTGGATCATCGACCAGATCTGTCGTAATGATACGGGCTGTTTGCGGCAATTGTAAAACCAGATCTTGGGCTTCCCGAAATTCCGGCAACACCGTTCTCGGCATACGGACATGACCTTTTTCGTCCAGGGAATAATAGAAAGGTGCGATCTCTGTAAAATAAAAAGGTAATTTGGAATTTCCCCAAATGGTCCGCCAATTTTCGATCAGCGCCTTCATTTTATAACTATAACTGATATTTTCTTTTAGAAAGGTATTGGATTCCCCCTGGTACCAAATAAATCCCTTTAAGGTATAAGGCGCCAAAGGTTCAATCATCGCATGAAAGAATTTACCGGGGTCGCCTTCTTTCTTTTTATCTTTCAGATAAGGTGAAATTGCCCAATATTCTTCGGAGAACCAAGGCTCGATTCGGCTACCACTCACAGCCGACGAGATAATGCCCACAGGAACACCCAATTCTTGCTGCAGGGTTTTCCCAAAGAAATAGGCCGGTGCAGAAAATTGGCGCAGTGCCGAATCCTTCGCTACAGCCCACCCCTCATATTGTCCATCAGGTTTCGCCAGAAATTTCCGGCGCACCAAAAATATTCGGATATTGGGATTGTTGGCTTCGGAAACTTCATTTTTAGGAAAATAGTTGCCTTTCAACGGAGCTTTAACCTTCTCAATTTTACGCATTTGGTATTCCATATTCGACTGGCCCGAACATAACCATACTTCACCGACCAAAACATCTTCTAATACGATGGTATTGTTTCCCCTGATGGTCAATGTCTGTCCAACTGCATTGGCTGACATGGCTTTCAGTTCAACTTTCCAACGACCATTTTGATCGGCTTCTGTCGTCTTCAACTGATTTTGAAAGGCTACACTTACCTGCTCGCCAGGATTCGCGGAACCAAAAATGGCGACCGGCTGGTTGCGTTGCAAAACCATGTGATTGGCAAAAATATTGGGCAATATGACATTCGCCTTTGCCGAAAAACTGGCTACCAATAAAGCAATATGTACAATAAACCGTCTCATTTATTTCAACTTTTCCGCTTTCAGCGAAGTAATCTGATAAATGGCTTCTTTTACCGAAGCACCTGCATTTTCAACATCAAAAGCTTGGTCTGTTTCCGTATCCGCATTGGGAAATCTTCTGACATCCCCCGTACGGAATGACACCTTGCTCACGTTGCTTACCGGTTGGAAAAATAACTTTGTCCCTTTATCTTCTCCGTTAATGGCAACTTGATAAGAGCGGGTACTCACATCGAAAGTCAACGCAAAATGATAGTTCTTTCCCGCCTCATATTTCATCAGCGAAGCATTTCGGTACCCGGCTTTATTTTTGATAATGCCGTCTTTGTCCATGATAATTCTCGCGGCTGCTAAGCCACTATCATTCACCAACTCAATCTGTAAAGAACCATGATCATTTTGTTGTGGCGTCACCGTAAATTCAATGGAGCTTTTTTGGGCCGATTGAATCACACGATCTGCCTTCGCATAGTCAAAAGGATCTTTATCACGCAAGACCAATGCTTTTCCTTCAACCTTGGCACTTGCCCATAAAGGACTATAAATATTCCAGTTGTTATAGGCTTGTCCTGCATTTTTTGCAAAATCGTCGTTCACGGCTTCATCTACAGTAGACTTGATCGGAACAGGTACAACTGCAGTCCAAATATCTTCCTTGTTCATACTGTACGTCAACCACATGTTACGATCGGGAACCATGCCATTTCCTTCGACGATACCACGAACATATTGCGGTCCATAAGACTTATAGTTACCGCCATAACGCATGGTGGTGATCTCACCGTTGACCAATAACAAATCGGTATAGTTCAAGCCATCATTGCTGGTTGATACGGCCAGGGGCCATCTGAATTCCGATGGATTATACACTGTTGCGTAGCGCCCGTCGGATGTTTTTTGTCCCCAGATCTTCGCATTGCTGTTCACAAATCCGGGGGCACGCAACGGTGAGTATTGCCAGGTCTTTCCGTTGTCCTTGCTCATCGATGTCAATGCATGCTTCCATAAGCCGACGACCCTTCCATCATTGAGATGATAAAAGGAAAACGCTTTTACCGGACGCTGTAAAGGAATTAATGGATCGTTTCGGTCGGACTCCTCTACCCATTGTTGCATCATAAGCGGTGTGCCCAGCAGCTCGTCACAAGCTTGTACAAAGGCCTTATCCTTGCTCTTTTTATAAAAAGGATATTTGGCACCCTCCTCATCGAAAGAGGCATTGAAGTGAATAAAATAGATTGGCCCAAAGCTACCATCTTTGTGGATTTCCCGGACGACACGTCCAAGACCATTCCCATCATTTGGATCGTCCTTGGCATCCAGGGCTACACCGTAGTAAGCAAGCGTCAGCAATTTATCATTCTTTGCATGATAAAAGCCCATACGCTGATGCATGATTGCATATAAATTTTTCCCAGCCTTATCAGTTCGTCCCGGCTTGGTAAAACCTTCCGGAACCAGATACGTCGGGAATAGATCCGTTGGCTTGGACCAATTGCGGCCATCTTTTGATGTCAGCAACAAGGTCTTTCCTTCTGCAATATGCTCGCCCACGGGATTGCTCAAGAACTGTAAATAATAAGTATCGTTCCAATAGGCTAAAAAAGGTTGGTGGTTATAGGTAAAATTATGTCCGCCAGCCAATTCAGGGAATTCTCTGTTTGCTCGAAACACCTGGATATTGTGCGTACCCACAGCAGGCGTCAACTGTCCATGGTGATAATCCACATTGGATAATGTCTTTCCTATATACCTCACCGTATCTTGCTGTGCTACCACCTGTTGCACGACAGCAGCCAACGATAGACTTACTAATACTGATTTGATCGTCATATTATTTCTTTTTGGCTTCCTCCCGAAGCAAATTTTTTAAATCTCTGCTGGATGCTTTGAAAATCGTTCCATGCTTATGCCCTTTTGGCACAGAAATTTTGTCGTTGATCTTTTCGAAAACCTTAAAATCTTTGGTGGACAAAGCCTCATAACTCTTACTTCCATAGGAATCAAAATAGATCAACCACTGATTTTTTACTTTAAGTACGGATGGTCCCTCGCTTAAATACGGCGAGAAAGGCTCAGAAACCTGTTGAAATGGTCCCAAGGGATTTTTCGCAAAAGCCACCTTTAGATTTCGGTTGGGCCGCGTATTATCTTTCAGTACCAATACATAATCTTTTTCCGCCTTCTTGACAATGACCGCATCAATGATGCTAAACCCCGGATCGCTAAATAATTTGGTTGCCGTAAAAGATTTAAAATCCTTTGTTGTCGTATAGTACATCCGGTGATTATTTTTCTCCTCTTCCACACCTTTCGCAAAGCGATAAGGAATGGTGGAGGCCCAAATAACAATAAACCGGTCTTCCACATCATCATAAAATAACTCGGGTGCCCAAACATTGACGGTTGTCGCCTCTTGTTGCATAACAGGGATAATCTGTTGGTTTTCCCAATGGATCAAGTCTTTTGAACAAGCATAACCGATCCCCTCATTTCCCTGCCAGCCAATGGTCCATACCAGATGATAAATACCTTGTTTATCCCGAATCATCGACGGATCGCGCATGATCTTCTGTTTTCCCAATTCCGGCTTTAAATACACGCCATTGATCGCATTCCAATGGTATCCATCTTTGCTATACAGATAGCGCAAACCTTCATTGGCGGGTTCGTGGAACGAGGTAAATAGGTAAACATCCCGCTGACAGGAAGCCAAGAGCGATGCCACACTAAATAAAATAAACAATTTGATCAAATTCCTCATTAAATGCTATCTAAGATCAATACCCAATCGTTTCCGTCCTTTTGTCCGCCCTCAGGCACAAAAATTTGTACACCGTTATTTTCAAACGCTCCGATCACCTTGGTCGACCCATTCCGTGGGTCAAACCAGGACGCTTTTACTTTATCCCCTTTGATTTTTCCCATATTAATTTTCATTTCCCTACCGTTGTAATTGTAGATAAATGCATAATCAGCAGTTCTTGTCGCCAGTAAACGATTGTATTTTTCGCCATTATCGGCTATCAGCGATTGATCTGGAACACGATCAAAGTAATGGTCTCTAGAGAGCAGAAGCTTCTTCAAATATTTCATCTGAGCGGCACCGGGTGCATTGATTGCCGAACTCCACAGCTCATCCGAACCATAGGCCGAAGTGGAATCTTGCTTTCCATGCATCTGCATGACTGAGTTTTGTCCATAGGTATAACCAAATGCCCCAGCAAATACAGACCAGTAACCGTATCGCCTTACGTCTGCATCTGTCCACCGTGGCTGGGTAATGTCGTGTAAGCCCTGTGGAATGCCTTCATAAGAAGGTTCTCCGTCGATCGTTGGCTTAACAGGCTTCATATCCCAGTCTGCTGCCATAAACTTCCAGTTATCTTCGCCATAATGTTTCTGTTCATTCGCAGAAGTGTCCTGCGCGTAGGTGCGGTGTCCAGATTGCACCATATTGAAATCCAGCCAAGGTCTATCGTGGAACCAGTCCGAAGAAGCCGCCCGACCTCTTGGATGATAGGTCATCAGATGATTTTTATCGATCGATTTGATTGTCTGACCGATCTTATCCCACACTTCCATCTTGTCAGATCCTTTGATATCACCCCCATTTAACCAAATGATATTCGGACGATCTTTCCAACGCTCGGCGAGGAACGCTGCATACTTTCCCGCCTGGTCCACTGACACTTTCCCATCTTTCACCGGTGATCCCCAAACAGGTACTAAAGCCACATAGAGTCCTTTTTCAGCAGCCTTGTCAATGATATAATCGATGTGATCCCAATAATCGTACTCCGTTGTGTTATCCGGATTATTCCCTTTAGTCAAAAGTGGTCGAGAAATATCTTTATTGACAACCGAAGAGTCTCCATAACTATTTACGGAAGGAACGGTATGCAAGACCATGGCCTGAATGACATTGAAACCTTTTTGTTTACGATCTTCCAGGTATTGATCAGCTTCGGTCCGGTTTAGTTTATTAAACAATAACCAGCCTGTATCACCCAACCAAAAGAAAGGCTGTCCATCTTCGGTCATCATGTATCGGCCATTTTCCGAGATCTTCAAAAGTGTGGGGTGCTTCGGCTCCTTATTGGCCGTACACGAAAAAAGTGCTCCTGCAACTGTAAATAGTATAAGTTTCTTACGAATAGACATGAGTTATTTCTTATTTAACCAAATAATTTCTGGTTCCTCTGTATAATTGTTCAAATGAATATGCTTTCCTAAATTGATCTGCTTCGTTTTGATGATTGCTCCATTCTTTGGATTGATATGTGTTATTTCAAAACGTCCTTTATAACTGGATAAATCGATGTCTTCTTCCTTGGATTTATCTTTGTAAACGATGATACCATTAGCGCCTTTTAATAACCAAGTACCATTGACCTCTGTGGCTTTCATGGTCGATGCGGCGCGGTAGAAATCGTTGTTCCCGATTTTAGGTAAGCTGGCCATGGAACCGCCCGCCATAAAAGACGCCCAGGCCATCGTTGGATAATTGTCAGCATAGTATACCACCGCTTTATCCGGATATTTTGTACGGTATTCGGATACCGCTTTATAAACGGCTTCCATCGATGTTTTCTTGGGCTTCAATAATCGTGCATGCTGACGCGGTGCCAGATTCTGCCCACCTTGGGGGGCATAGCTTTTTCCGTCGGCCTGATAGTACCAGTAGCGGATATCAATGACCTGAATTTCTTTGGCACGTTCTTCATCCGCTAAAATGGCATCTTGTACATCTTTCGTTGCACTCAAACCAATAATGGGGTTCTTTCCGGTCTCAGCCTTCCATTCTTTGATCACGTCGATCCAAAACTGAACGAAATGCAGCGGTCCGGTATATTCGGCACCGATCATCTGAATGACTCCCGAATTGTCTTTAAAGTTATCTAAACATTGACGGATGTAAGCGCGATGTAATTCCCGGCGAATAGGGTTATCAATATCGTAAAACTGCTCTGCCATGAAAATGCGCTTATTACCAGCATAAGGTACCGGCTCTGGAAAACCAACATTGTTTATATTATTAGCCGTACGCCATGGGAAGTCTGCATAATGCGCTCCAGCTTCAATAATATTGTGCTGAAAATAATTTTGATGGATCAGGGCCAAACCTTTTTGATCAGCTAAATCTGCGTATTGTTTCAAGCGTCCCCAGTAAAATTTATTGTACTTTGTCAAATCATACTTAGACAGGCCATCATAGGCTAATCCCTGACCACTACGTGCAAAAGGGAGCTCATAAAACGGAGGCCAAACCTCCCCATTGATCCGACGAATACGTTCGTGATCATCACGTCTCCGATCGTACCAAAGCCCGTAATTGTGATCGATGGCAAGGATATTGTCATTACGCAACGAATCTGTCATCGCATCAAGATCATCTGTCAGCCCAGTCCCGACCTCTCCGGGTACATAGCGTGTGATATGTGGTTTCGCTTTCTCAGCACCATGAGGTCGAGCGCTACCATTCCACCAGGGCACATCCGATTTTGCTCCAAAGAGTACCTTATCGCCACGTACCAACCAACCGTTCACCACACACATATCCGCCTGTCTTTTTGCGGGAACGAGCTCTTGATAGCCAATTTGATCGATGGTTTTTACCCTAGTTGCCGTGGTATTTAAGGTATAACGTTTGTTCGCTTCAGCAATAAAATCAACCAGCTTAGGCATTGGGTTTTCAGACTGACGTGTCAACTCGACGGCAACACTGACGGGAGGGCTACTGGACGCTTCGGTTGGCACTGGCAACAGTATCGCCCGCTCATCAGCAATCTGGCCAATCCTTTCGCGCAACTGGGCGTAATATAAACTTTTGGGTTTAATGTATTCGTTAGACTGCTCCCAATACCCGTCTCCCTGAAACTGGGACCAAATTCCAAAAGCCCAGTTCTGTGCTGTTGGCGGTTGATAGCACTCTACAAGTCCAGCTGTCGACTGCCAGAATACAGAATTTGCTGCTGACCAACCTGCTCCTTGGCCATCTTGACCCCGGTTTTTATAGCTCAGCGCCTGCGCATCAATGTCTGCATTATCAAAAAGAATTCCGGACGCCCAGCTGTCTACCCCACCACTAAAACTGAAAGGCTCCACTGCCTGGCATTGGACGAAAGCATTTGGCCCTGCTGCGAGGTAGCCCACTGCGAAGTCATGATAGCCCTGCTCAGAATAAAGCCGTTGAAATAAGGTCTGTTGTCCTTTTGTAAAGAAAGTATATCTTCTCTGGCCCCCGATTTCTGAAACCGGATCTAGGGAAATACAATCTTCAACCGTTAATTTTTGGGTACTTGCCAAAGCGTAAACGGCTGATCCTGCAAAATGCCGGAACTGCATGCGACGAACCCATACATTTTCTGCATTTTCAATGGTAATGGCCATCCAGCGATGGTCTTCGTCTTTCGGGTTATTCGCATCGAATGCAGATTTAAGTGCAATATTTTCTATACCGACATTTTCGATTCTTCCTTTCCAAGTATATTGTTCTAAGGTCGCTTGGCCATAACGTTGATCCAATGCCGTTGTGATTGGGGCATCGATCTCGATACGATTGCCTTTCACAGCAACAATGGTTCTGTCCCAGCGAACATCACGTTGTCCAGGCTTCCAACCTAAGGAAGTAATCCCTCCGCCGAAATGATCGGTACCAAGCTGATTAATCCAATCCTGGGTAGAAGGTCTTGTAATCCTAATTTTATCACCAGCTTTATAGGAATCACTATGATCAATCTCCAAAACCCGTGAATTAACAGGGACGTAGGTACTCGTTACGTTGGCCTTTTTACCAACGATCATATCATCTTTTCCAAGCACACGGATGAGTGTCTCTCTAGTCGTGCCTTCGCCGATGATCATGGTCCCACTTTTTGTAAAACCACTACCCCGAAGAACAACACCTGAGGTATGCAATGTAAGGGATCCCGAAACCGTATAAGTCCCGGCTTCTAAAAGTATCACTCCTCGTAATCCATCTTTGCCCATTGGCAATGTTGAAACGTAGTTGATGGCAGCCTGTAGACGTTGCGTTGCATCACCTGATTTTATAGGAACAACGACAGCAATCTGTCCTGTAGGGATAGCCTCATTGCCCCCTTTGTATCCTGCATAGGAAAAATCAGGAATTTGGTTTCCAAGCGAATCCGCATGGTAAACAACCTTTGTCTCATCCCATACCAAAGGAGGATATGCCTTCATTTGTTGTGCAAGTGCAGAAGAAATAAAGGCATATAGTCCGAGACAAGAAAAGAACAGCATTCTTTTTCTCATGGTTATTTTTTATTTTTTGGGCACGACAGCATCTAATGCAACAACCCCATTTAAATAATTCTCAATATTGGCATAGCCATTTTTAGCAATTTTTCTAGAATCACCCGGATCATTGGGGTTTAACCCCATGCTCTTCTCCACATTATCCGGAATACCGTCATTGTCTGAATCTTGATACGGCTCCCCCACATAAGTTGGATAACCACCGACCTGAGCGATATCCGATATAATTCCCTGTTTGTAAGAATCTTCTGGGAGGCGTCGCTTAACATAAGGCGATACAAAGCCATGTTGCGCTTTCGTTGTATCATAATAGACGCTATTCTCAGACACTTGCCTGATGATCCGTTGATCAACCGCGTCCTGCTTTGGTAGAAATGCGCCGACATTTTTAAGTACATAGCTGTAGGCATCCTGTGCGGATAGTGTGGTAACGGGTGCCATGGGAAAAGCTTTATCCACGCGGATTTCTTTTTCACGGTTACCTACATTCGGTAGATCCTCGATCTGAATGCCGCCAGCCCAGTTATTTTCAGTGACCTTTGGAAAACCTTCTACAACATTCCCATGAGCATACACCTTTCCATACTGGTCTTTAAACGCTTTATCTCTTCCAGACTCTGGCTTTAAGATACGGTAAGCAATGGGCTTATCTTTGGGCGTAATTGGTCCGGGTTTGTAGTAATTATTGATAAAATTGAACAACGATTTATTGTCACCGCCATCAGCGCTTCTGTTCCACCAGTTCCAAATAACATTGTTGACAAATCCAAAGTCGCCATACATTCCGATAGAGGGATTGCGGCTGATATTTGAAGCCCAAAGATTACGCATAAAGGTACTGTTCAGGCCACCTATTGTACTTCCAAAAGCATGGTTGTACGCATCCAATGCTTCAGAAAAGATGGAATTCTGGATCGTAATATTTACTGTAGGCAATTTGAGATTTTTGCCTTCGCGGTCGTATACGTGCCGATAGATCGACATATTTTCATCCAAGCCCCAGCTTGCAGATACGTGGTCAATCATAATATTGCCGACTACATTTCCTCCTACAGCATCATCACGGCGCGTTACATCGGTTTGCCCACGACGTAAACGCAAAAACCGTAAGATAACATCATGTGTATCAATCAAAAAAGACTCTCCGGCAACACACACACCATCTCCAGGAGCCGTCTGTCCAGCAATCGTGATATAAGGGGCTTTGACGACAATCGGTCTCTCAAGTCGAATTATACCTGCAACATTGAAAACAACGATACGTGCGCCGCCAGCCTCACAGGCTTCTCTTAGGGTCCCAGGACCACTATCAGCTAAACTACTGACCACAAAGACCTTTCCCCCTCGGCCGCCAGCAGTAAATGCACCAGCACCTTCAGCCCCAGGGAAGGCTTTTATTTTTGCCTGCGGCAAGTCACTAGGTTTGGCAGCCCAAGGAATATAAGGCTTGCCCTCTTTCTTTATAACTTCCTGTGCCTTCGCCCACACCTTTTCTAAACGTATGTTTTCCATATTTTCCCGTTCAGCAGCCAATTTCTTCAAAGAATCTGGAATAACTGGATATTGTGCTAATGCAGTTATTGGGCTTATTAAACCCAATAGTAACATGGTATTTCGACTAAATAATGGTTTCATATGTATATGATTAACATAAGCCCGCAAGCTCAGTTTATTTTTATCGGTTATATCAAATACCCCAGCCTATTTGATGCTGTATCTGTCGCCTAAACAGGGGCATTCCAGCAGCAATTATTTAGCAGCCAACTTATTCAGATAGAGTTCAATGTTCGCGTAACCTGATGCTGTAATTTTTGCCGAATCGCTCGGGTCATTCGGGTTTAGTCCCATTTGTTTTTCGACATCATCAGGAATACCATCGTTGTCCGTATCTTTGTATGGTTTACCCTGATAAACTGGATACCCACCTACTTGGGATATGTCAGTAATAATGCCGATCTTATACGAATCTTTTGGCAATCTTCTGTGTTCAAAATCTTTTTCAGGTAATTTCACATTGCTCAAAAGTTTGACTGGCTTACCATTTTTCACATCTGCAATAACCCGTGTATCCACAGGATCTCGTTTAGGTAAAGTCGCTCCGGCATGATCAAGAACAAAACCGTAGGTTTCTTGTGCTGTCATCACCGGAAAGTGAGCATGTGGAAATTGCTCTTTTACGCTCATCGCGGCAAAGTAAGGTTGCGCTTCATCGAAAGTCATTGCATTACCCTTTTTATTTTCTAATTGGACACCGCCATCCCAGTTGTTTGAAGTGACTTTAGCGTTCCCTTCCACGATATTGCCTTTGACATGTGCACGGCCAAATACCACGTATGACAATTTACTTCTGCCGGATTCGGGTTTCAAGATGCGGTAACTTACGGGCTGGTCCAATGGCGTTGCTGGCCCTGGTTTAAAATAATTGTTGACAATATTGTATGTCGCTTGGTAATCACCACCGTCTATTGAGCGATGCACCCAGTTGTAAACAACGTTGTTGTAAAAGTTAAATAGGCCGTTCCAACCGATCGACGGATTACGCGCGGCATTATTTGCCCATAGATTGCGCATGAATGTACAGTTTTCCCCGCCTAAGGTACTACCGAAGGCGTGGTTCCAGGTATCCAGGGCTTCAGAGAAAATAGAATTCTGAATCGTAATATTGACTGTACCACGCTTCTCTTCCGCTTTACCGGTACTATCATTATACATATGACGGTACATGGACATATTTTCATCCAGGCCCCAGCTTGCCGAAACGTGATCGATCATAATATTTCCGACGGGATTACCTCCGATGGCATCATCTCTACGACCGACATAGGTTTCGCCCCTTCTAAAACGCATATGCCGGATCAAAACATCATGTGTATTGATCCAAACGGATTCACCAGCCACGCAGACACCATCACCTGGTGCAGATTGTCCGGCAATCGTCACATAAGGCGCACGGATAATCAATGGTGTTTTAAGGCGGATGATACCCGAAACATTAAATACGATAATACGTGGACCTCCCTTTTCACAGGCTTCACGCAATGACCCCGGCCCATTGTCCTCCAAACTTGTGACCACATACACTTTACCGCCACGACCACCAAAAGTAAATTTGCCCCCTCCTTCTGCTTCAGGAAATGCAGGTATAGTCGCTTGAGGTAAATCGTCAGGCCGGCCAGCCCAAGGAATATAAGGCTTACCTTGTTTTGCGTATTCTTCTATGACAGGTAGGGCTTTTTGCCAAGCTTCATCCGATTGTTGGGTGGCTTTACGCATCAGCTCATCTGTATTTTTCTTAACGTCTTCCGGGATTTTTGGATACTGACAAAAAGCTATTGATGTAAAAAGACTCAACAATGCTGTCAGCGTTATTTTATGTAACATGTTTATCTAGTTAGTAGGATTTATAATTTCTATTTCAAATATATGTCAATTATACATTTATTAAAAGAAATGTATGTCACAATTCACATACATTGCCTTAATATTTTCTACAAAAGACTATTTTAAAGGATCAAAATTTCCCGCTCCATTCATGCTATCCCACCCTGTAGTCTGTTGTAAATAAGGAGAGGTACTCAATATGGTCTGATTCAGCCCAAAGAAGTAATATTGTGGATACCATTTAAACGTCCATTTTGGTGTTGCATTGGTACGGTCCAGATCATCTCGCTCGGTTACAACAAAATAGTTATCATACAGATAATCTAAATATTGCTCCTGATCGGAAATTCCCTCTGGGAATGTAGATGGTTCTCTTTCAATGATAGGTGCGGTAGCACCACTTTTCAATAGAGGATCATCGCTACCAATATATTCTTGGCCATTATTCTTAAGCGTAATAAGTAGGCCAGTCCTTCTTGTACCATTCAATGGTTTTACCCCTATACGTTGTGCTGTTGTTGAGTTCTCCTCAAATAATTTCCAACGTCTTAAATCAAAAAATCGTTTTCCTTCGTATGCGAATTCAATTTTTCTTTCGTTGATTATAGAACCAAATAGCTTATCTCTATTACCCAATGACTCACTCAATCCATAGGCACCATCTTTATTTTCAATACCCGCTCGCGCACGAATTTTCATGATACCTTCCAAGCCCTCCTGAAGTTTATCTGCTCCAATTGCTGATTCCGCCAGGTTTAGAACAACCTCTGCAAAACGTAATTCAATAAAATCTGTTCCGCTCTGCTGAAAACCTGATGCGACGCCGTAGGTATTTGTCGCGTTCGGATTAGATCCCTTTTTTAAATAAATCCCACTGCTATTTGCTCCTTTTGTTTCGGTTGTCGTATAACTTGCTGAGGCGGCTTTTTTCCAATAGTAAGTCCATTGTCGATAACTGGTAGCGCCGTTATAAGGAAACAAAGCACCATTATAAACAAATGTTTTCGCAAAGCGTGGATCTCTATTTTTATAAAATTTGTTAGGGCTATACGTGTACGCCGAAGTAGGGTCGCCTATATTTTTGCCGTCCAACATTGGAAATGCATCTAAAATCTGTTTTGTTGGTGAAATTGAGCCTCCACCAAAAATATCTTTTGGACGAATAGCCTGTTCCCAACCATTATTTTTAGCGAGGTTAGAGCCATAAGTCACGTTATTAAAGCCATACACTAATACTGCTTCAGGATTACCTACTTCTTTCATCCAAATATCTCCCCATGCCTTTCCATTTGCTGTACCACCTGTTTCAAAAAGACCATAACCATTTTGTTCAAGCAGCTGTTTAGCCTCTAAGTTTGCATTATAGGCCGCTAGCCATCTTTCGCGCGAATCGTTTGGGTTAAACTGTGGACTAGCATAGGTCAACAATACGCGACCTTTTAGGGCCGCGGCTGCACCACTTGTAATTCTACCCCAATTAGCGTCATCCCACTTCCCAGGCAATAAACTTTTTGCCAGATCTAGATCTTTTACGATTTGTTCTATACATTCTGAGGTTTTGCTACGGGAAACAGAGTTTGCTTCATTTTCTCCCATTGTTGGATTTTGTGGTTCAAGAATCAATGGCACACCTCCATACAGACGAACTAAATCAAAATATTGGAACGCACGCCAAAAGTACATTTGTCCTTTCAATTTATTTCTCGTTTCCTCCGCAATACCATACTTATCTATTTCACTCAAAAAAAGGTTAATTTCTCTAAGTCTGGTCCAAACGTTATTGGCAATACTGGTGCTCATCCGCTGCCCAAAATATTTGTTAGCATGATTATTAACATAGGATATTGCTGCCCATTCCTTATTATAATCTGTCTCACCAGCTAATTCATCTGTAGTTTGTGTAAAAATGGTATTATAGGTTCCATTTTCTGATGCATTTTGTGTGACAATAAAGGACTGTGCATTCGTTGCTGGCAAGAACATACCATAGACGTAATCCACGTAAGATTGCGCTAATACCGGATCCTTGAATACTTCTTCATTGACCGCCGTCAAATCTCGCTTTTCTTCCAAAAAATCATCTTTACACGACTGTCCTGTCAACAACAGACCCAGTAGTACTATATTTAAAATTTTTATTTTTTTCATCAGAATAATTATTTATTCGTGTATTTCTCTAATAATTTTATCTGTTAAATCGGAGTCTTTAAGGTATCCTATTTCATTATTCTAGCACCTACAAGATTAGTTTTTCAACCGATATTTTTTCATCTTTTATTTATATATCACAATAAAGTTTTTTAGACCTTAGTTCACTTTGGACATACATTAATCACCTTCACCTTTTGAATATTACAAGGTTAAATTAACCCCGAAAGAATAGGTTCTCAAGTTCGGATAAGAGTCCCAAGCACCGCCGTTACCATCTTTGTAACCATACGGATTATATAAACTCATCGGATTCATTGCACTTACAAAAGCCCGCGCATTTGAAATTTTTAGATACTTGATAAATTTTTCAGGTAATTTATACCCTACGTTAAAGCTTGTCATGCGCATCCGAAATGCCGAAACAGTCCAAAAACTTGAGCTGACATTATAGATATCGGACCAATTGGGATTAGGCATTGTACCCGTCGGGTTTAGCACCGGATCGTAGATATCGCCCCAAATGACAGGCAAGTTGGTATAAGTTCTAGAAATATCATTGTTTAATTTATTCCGATCATTAATTTCGGCATATCCACCAAAAGAACCTGCGATGACTGCTTCAGCTGTGATACCTTTATAACCCACTCTAAAAGTCATCCCAAATCCATAATGATTATCTTTCCGTTTCGCTAATTGTACTTGATCATTGGTATTGATAATCCCATCCGGCGCAGCAAAACTACCATCCGCTTGCATTGCACCACGAACATCTTTATAGTATAACATGCCTGGTTTTAGATCTTGAGCTTTTGTACCAAACACTTCTGTAATATTATACTGGCTAACATAATTATCTATATCTTGTTGAGATTTGAACATACCGATATAGTCATATCCCCACATGCCGTTATCCGACGATGCTCCAGGTTTGGCATTCCAAGGATATAATATATCAGTATCGTTAAAGTTCATCTGAACGACTTTATTATCGCCCCATGAAAAGCGTGAACTCACACCATAACTAAAATCGTTGATCTTGTCTTGCCAACCAAGACCAAGCTCCATACCATAAGTATTCACCTTTCCAAAATTTTCACCAGCGACAGACCCCCCAACTGTAATTGCGATATTTCCTGTACGTTCAATAAGAATATTAGATCCTTTGGTATAATATCCCTCAATAGTTGCCGATAAACGATTATTTAAAAAGCGCGCATCCAAACCGAGATTGTTTTTATATTCATCACTCCAAGTTGCTGCGCGGTTGGCTGTTTTTTCCATACGCATCCCAGTAGTAGAATTACCATTTCCACCAAAAACTGCCCCCTTGCCAACTTGGAATGTATAACGCTGACGCCATGCCCAAGGAGTAAAATCATCACGTCCCATTTTACCATGTGAAAAACGTAATTTTAAATAATCAACTCCCTTGACTTTGAAGAAATCCTCTTCACTGATTACCCAACCTGCTGAAATATTATAAAACTTACCCCAATAATTTTCCGGTGCAAATTTTGTTGAAGCATCAGATCGAAATAGGATCTCGGCCAAATACTTTTCACCATACCGATAGTTTATTCTACCGAGATAACTCAATGTCCCAGATTCATAGGCCGCGGTTCGGCCATCAACAGCTCCAAAAGCAGTACTGAACTGACCATTGGTTTGATCAATTGGATCTTCTTTCCATACATCTTCCTGTGAGCTCTTTGCCTCAGCTTTTTCAACAGAAAATAATCCAGAGAAATTATGCTTTTTCCACTGCTTATCGTAAAAAGCCGTAAAATTCAATTGATAATTATCACCACTTGAATTTGAGAAATAAACCCGATTTCCATTGCTAAAAGTCAGTGCTTTTGGATTAATGGCTCCGTCATAAATATGCTGATTTTCGCCCATTCGGGTAAACTCGTATGTCTGGTATTTGGTTCCCACCTGCGTGCCCCGACCATTCATCAGGTTTTTATTATAAGACATCCTTAATGTCAAGCCCTTTAACCAAGGAGCTTGATATTCACCGTTTAGATTCACTGTAAACTGTCTATTGTTACTTGTCGCCAAATTACCCAATCGTTGAAGTTCAAAATAATGATAAGCGGACAAATCGCCCGAATTTCCGGGTAATCGGACTGGTAAACCATCCACATAGGCAGGAATATAAGGTGATGCCATTAACAGATTTTTATAATCATTCTCGTCGTTTTCACCTCCGATTTTATTAAAAGTTTTCTGAAGATCTCCAGTATTACCAGAAACCTGTAGTCCTACTTTAAAGTTACTAGCCACTTTAATATCACTTCCAGCCCGGAAATTCCAGCGGTCATAATTTAATGTTCCTAAATTTCCATCCTGTTTATTGTAAGCGATATTAGCAAAATACGTCGCGACCTCAGTACCCCCAGAGACATTCAAAGAATGTCGAGTAAGGTAACTCGATTTCCAGGCATCGTCTAGCCAATTATAGGAATGATCTTTAAAATAATCCATTTCATCCTGAGAAAAAATCCGGTTTACATAGCTAGCATCTGTAGACTTCACATTCGCTCCATTTGGGCCATTCATGATATTAAAATACATCCCATATTGGTATGCATTCATCATTTTTGTGCGATAAGCTTCATCGTTGATGGCGTAAGAACCATTATAACTGATTTTTGGTGTCCCTACTTTTCCCCGTTTAGTAGTGACCAACACGACGCCATTGGCTCCTTTAACACCATAAACAGCTGCCGCTCCATCCTTTAAAATAGATAGGCTCTCAATTTCAGAAGGATCTAGATTGTTAAACAAGGTCACATCAGGTTGATTCTGTCCATTTACCTGAATCACTCCATCGATAACATACAGAGGATCTGACGAGCCCACGTCCTTTCCATAATTAATCGGTTGTCTTACGGTTAAACTTGCTTTAGATCCGGGTCTACTAATTCCTCCACTGACTCCTACCCCTAATAAACGGCCAGCTAAAGCCGCTCCGATATTGGTGGTAGGCAGCTCTTCGATTTCTTCCGCTTTAATATCCACTACCGCACCGGTTAAATGGGCTTTTTTCTGTGTGGTATATCCTACAGCAACAACCTCATCCAACTCTTGATTAGCAGCTTCCATCCGTATGGTCAACACATTTTGGTTTCCAGCTGGAAACTCCAGCCGTTTATAACCAACGTGATTGATGATCAAAATCTCATTTCCGACTGGCAGATTTAATCGAAATGTACCGTCTTTATCTGTAGAAGTTGCGGTATTCGTTCCTTTAATGGATATAGTAACACCTTCCAAGGGCTTTCCATTTTGGTCAACTACCTTTCCTGTTATATTTTTAAAAAAAAGTAGATTGAGTTCACTTGAGTTGGCTCCATAGGAGAAGGAAGGGAAGGCCCCGCCCACCATTATTCCAATGGCTAGCAACTTTGCTAACCGAATAGAGGATTTCTTGGGGAATACAAAGTGATTCATAATTTGGGTCTATTGTGTTTATTGGTTTGTTTTTTTGAGTCTTTCGGCCCACTTGTCGCCTTCTTCTTTTAAATTATAGCCGTGGGAAGCCAAATAGTTATTGATTCTACCTTTATATTTGCCGAACCAAGCATGCTTTTTTTCCGAAGATTCAGCCTGCATCGCAAAATCCCGCGCATCATAAAGCAAGCTGTCGATCATATGCACTTCGTCTTTTGTAAGGCGAGGGATCATATCCTGATAGGCTTTCACGGTATTCGGATAGACATTATACGTCATACCGTTTTTAACTGCTTCAACTTCTTGATCTGTTAAAACTTCTTTTAGCCGTTTTACGAAAGCTTGATTTAAATTGGTGGTTTCCTGTAGCGTTTCCTGCGTGATCTGCTCTTTTAGACTCTTATCGGTATTCTCCTTGATTTTTAAATCACGAAGTGTATAACAAGCATTTAAAAGATAATACTGGTCACGAATAATGTAAACAGATTTTTTTTGTTTGGCTTGATCCTGTAGCGCCAATTTCGCAACAATTTTTTCGGATCGATCTGTAATGGTTTTCCAATAAGCGTCTTCTGTTTGACTAAATGTCATAGATACACTTAAAAATAAAAACGTGAATAATGCAAAACGTTTCATAGGCATGAAATGGTTTATCCCTTTTTGGTTATTTATTAAATCGTAATAAAGTGTCCCTTCACTTTATTTAAGCTCAAAACTATTATTATTAATTGTCAAAATGACATAAAAAGTTTTAAGTGTTCAATATAACTGAAAATTTTACGGACAACCGTCATGTACTATCCTGACTTACATATTATTTAACCTCTAAACCATCGAAAATAACACCTTCTGAATCAATAGAATACAATTTTACAAAATAGGTTCCTGCATTAATCATCGTCTTTGTATCAGTATTGATATAATTCCATTTGCCTGAGCGCGTAGGTTCCAATTGTATTGCGGTTTTGGGCACCAATATATGCTTATCTTTGTCTAAAATTTCATAATAACCATGACGTACCTCCTTAAATGGATTATGATACTTCATCGATAATGAATACACGTCGGCCGCACCAACCTGAAATTGCCAACCGATATAACCATCTTTGCTGTTAAATGCCAAACGCTTTTGTCCAACAAACTCGATTTCGGAGACACCTTCCCGCCATCCGGTTTGATAGGCCTTATAATTTTTAACCTCTTTCAAGTCATAAACTGGCATAAGACCGCTTTGCTGCTGAAAGACCACAACCTCACCGCAACGCTGCGTTTTTAGAAAAATCTCCTCCCCAGCCTTCAATACCTTACGGAATACTGCAAAATATTTTCCCGTATTCAATTGAACGCTGTCTTTGGTATCTTCAAAACCTTCAGGCTTCCTATTCCCTAGATAGAAAACGTTGGTTGGTTCTTTAAAACATAGACGATAGGCTCGATTGCTATCAAGCTCGAAATACTCTGAACCATACAAGGATGGTGGCAATGAGAAAAACGATGTTACCTTATTCCCTTCCTTTTTCAATATACTGCCGATATCCAGCCAACTATGGAGTTTTATATTTTGACGCGCTACGTCTAGATTATAATGATTTTGATCGCTAGATTCTGAAATTAGATGAACATGCTCCTTTGTGGCAATGGCAATAGCTTGTATCACTGCTTGTCCAGCATAAACGCGTGGGAAATCGATAAAAATCTTTCCGTCAACTACCTTGATAGAATACTTTTTTCTGACTGCGCGCTGGAACCCTGCATCTTTATAAATATCAAACTTATGTTCTACAATCTGACCATTAATAGCAATGTCAAAAATACGATCTCCTTTTCCGGATGAAAACCTCCCGTACCAGGGTTCGGCAAAATAGAGTTCGACCAAATAATCTCCATTAGGTAAGTCAAATTGATAGCCCAACTTATCCAGTCCATAGCGGAAGGTCTGAAAAAGCGGCCAGTCTTTCGTTCCTTTAATTGGGTCGAAAATTATCCGTTGACTAGCAAAATTAGTGTTCATCCCCTCAAAATGATCTGCCCAAGACTTGCTGCCCCAGCCCAATTTGGACCGATAAGGTTGGTCGGCTTTCCAGTATTCTCCATATTCATCTGTATAATTATCGCCGCCACAGTTAACACGGTACAGATAGTGATATCCCGGATCTGGTTTTAGAATCTCCGATGGGGTGTTATACAAATCACCAAAATGTGGACTTTCGGGAAGGTTCTGTAGGATAATGGTATCACGACTAACAACTTTTCCCCCTATTCTTCCCTCGGCATACAAGACATTATATCTCACATCAACACCGTTAAATTCAAAATGCCGGCCAAATCCGGGATGTTGTTTCTTCCCTAGAGAAACCGAACCAAGATCATTAAACAATTCCACTTCATCACAATTAGAAAAAATACGGATATTGTTTTTAATACCTGGTGCTAACCAACGATTTGGCCAGGAATGCATCGCGATATAAACCATTGGATTTGCTTTACTGCCAAAATGGGACAGGTACATGTAATAAGCATCTGTCGGTTCACCCCAAGGCGTCAATAAGCCTTTATAGTTAACTGGACCAATCCGGTCGATATCCCGATTTCCTTCTCCCCCCTGAATACGGCCCGGATTATCATGTGAGTTCCAAAGCCATAGATAATGTCCAACAGCACTGTTTTTAACAGCATCCGCCAAACGTACTTTAGTTTGTAAAATATCAGCAAAGCGCTCCTCGTTGTAGTTATTTTCGTTGGGAAGATAAGGTGGTTCGGCATGTAAGCCCAAGCTTCGCCAAGCACCATACTCCCCCACAAGCTGTTGCTTTTTTAGATCGTCGCCATAGGTCTTTTGATCTCCCCCATACGTACCGGTCCAATTTTGTGGAACATCCCAATCCGTTCCACTACCGCCATTACATGTCGTCACTAACCGTTGTATGGATGCCGTAGGATCTAATTTCCGAATTAGTGCCGTACACTCACGTGCAAAATCTTCCGGCAGTGTACTTTCATTTTCAAGGCCCCACAAAATTACCGATGGACTATTTCGACGTTCGCGCACCCATTCTGTTAACAATTTTTTGAAATTCTCCCGAAAGGCGGGTGTATCAAACCAGATATGTGCTGCAAGCTGTGTCCATAATAAAATACCATGTCGATCCCATGCTTGTTGATAATGCAGGTTATGCGGCTGGTGGGCATCACGGAAGGAGTTAAATCCGAGTGTCCTAATTTGCCTGATTCGAGCATCAATCTCCTCCTTATCAAAAGCATGCGATTGACCTAATTTATGCTCATATTCAGCGATACCGTTAATAAATATGGGGTCTCCATTGATTAATAGACGTGGATCACCTGAAGGCATCAAACCTTTTGACCATCGTACAGTACGAATTCCATAAGGTGTTTCTATTTCGTCGATAATCCTTCGCCCAATTTTGAGCTGCATTTTCATACGATACAAATAGGGTGACTCCGAAGACCATAATTGCGGATTTGTCAATACAAGATCTTTCAAGCGAACTTGCTTCGTAATGTTTCCTTTTATCTGATCTTCTGAGGTGGATCGAAGAACTACTTTCCCTTTCTGATCCAACACTTCCGTCACAACCTCCACGTCTTTACTTTCTCGGCTTTTATTACTTACCTCGACGATCTGATGCACAACAGCCTTTTTATGATCAACTGTTTCGTCGTTCCAATAATGCTCGCCAAAAGGCGTAATAGACACTTCATTTTTAATCAATAGACTCACCGGCCTAAAGATTCCCATCGGCTGCGATCCTTCGGAAAATCCTCTTTCTGTCGAACAGCCCCCGTCTACCCAGGGAAGGTCCATGATATGTGCCGGGTGGTCGGCTCGAACAGCTAAAAGGTTGGGACTCCCATCTAATTTGATTGCATCAGTCACATCCAATGTAAATGTGGTTCTTCCCCCTGCATGATATCCTACCCGTATGCCGTTTAACCAAACTGTTGCATAGGATCCTACTCCCTCAAAAAATAAATAGAACCTATTTTTATCCCTTTGCTGTTTTAGGCAGAAAGTTTTTCGATACCACGAGTAACCGTGTAAATTGCCATGCAGCAATCTGCGGTATCCTTCGTAACTATCCCAGTTATGAGGAACATTTACTTTCCTCCAATCTTTGTCTGTATTAAAAGACAAACGGTGAAATCCGCTGTACCTCGCAGAATCTTTTTGGTCCATTATCGTCAGCCACCCTGTATCCAGTGCAATCGTTTTACGAATTTTTTGACCATAGGAAAACACTCCGTACAATAACATACAGGCACAGCAAAACAGCCTACTCAACAGCATCCATCTGGTCATCATTATTTCTTTAACTTCAATTCTTGATCGAAGACATAAGATTTGCCTTTCTCTGTTTTCATCTTTACTTCACGACCGGCATAACGCAAATGGAGTTCTTTTCCAGAAAGCGATGCAACTGTCACCTCCAATAATTGATTGTCTTTCCATTCCATATCAACCTGAAAAGCTTCACGCGCTCTAAGTCCATTTACTTTACCCCTGCTCATTTCTGCTGGCAATGCTGGTAATAATTCAATCCCATTGATATGACTTTGAAGCAACATCTCGATAATTCCAGATGCTCCGCCGAAATTTCCGTCGATCTGAAATGGTGGATGGGCATCAAATAAATTGGGGTAAGAACCACCACCGCTACCAGCCGGCCGCAATAGCATTTTTACCATGTGATAAGCATGCGGGGCGTCTTTTAATCTAGCCCAAAAATTAATTTTCCAGGCCAGGCTCCAGCCTGTTCCTTCATCTCCACGTAGTACCAACGAACGTTTTGCCGCTTCAACCAATTGTGGTGCATGCGTCATATTGATTTCATCTCCTGGAAATAACCCCCACAAATGGGATACATGTCGATGTTTGTTCTCTGGATCGTCCAAATCTGTCAACCACTCCTGGAGTTGCCCATATTGACCAATTTGATTAGGTGCTATCCCATCACGCATCTTCATAATTGAATCCCGCAAGGGAATATCTCTATCCAATAACTTAGAACTTTTACTGAAAATATCAAACAACGAACGAATAATCTGATGATCCATGGTAGGCCCTTTGACTAAACCTCCATTTTCCGGAGAGTTTGAGGGAGAGCTAACCCACCATCCTGTTGTGATGTCTATAACTAGAAAATCTTTAAAAAATAAGGTTGCATCCTTGATAATTGGATAATATTCCTTTAAAAAATTTAGGTCTTGTGTAAATTGATAATGTTCCCAAAGGTGACGTACCAACCAGGCACCGCCTGTGGGCCATATACCATGATTGGAGTTGTTTATGGGTGCAGTTCCACACCAAATATCCGTGTTATGATGCAATACCCATCCGCGTGCCGCGTAATATTCCTTGGCAGTTTCCCGACCTGCTATACTAAGATCCCTAATCTTTCCAAATAAGGGTTGTTGTAGTGCTGAAAGATTGAGAGCTTCCGTCGGCCAATAGTTCATTTCTAGATTAATATTGGTTGTATATTTACTCCCCCAGGAAGGTTCCAAAGCCGGATTCCATATCCCTTGAAGATTCATAGGTTGGCTTCCTTCCCTTGACGCAGCAATCTGTAAATAACGGGCAAATTGTACATAAAGCGCTACTAGCCCAGGATCAGCATGCTCTACAGCGCGTTTTAATCTTCTATCTATCGGGATTGTATCAAGCTGGTTTCCAGCACCAAGATCGATTGCAAAACGATGATACAACCGTTGATAATCTTTTTGATGGCTTTGATACAATTGATCAAAGTTTAGCTGACATAAATTCTTGAACCGCTCCAATGCCATAGTAGCATACTGCTCATTCAACTGTTGATAAGTTTTAAAATTAGTTGCCGCAGTCAGCAGAATTTGAGCTTCATCCGCCTGTTTCACAACGAGTTCATCTCCTTCAAAAGACACCTTTCCCCTTTTCAATTTGATGTGTACGAGCGCCGTCCCGCGCATCGCGCCATTTTTCACCCCTACCTCAAGACGAATTGACGAGTCATCGAGCTGAAGAACTTTAGCCTGCTGATGTTTGGTCTTCAAAGCGAGACGGAAGGATATTTTGTTTTTTTTATCGGCTTGCAACCACAGGCCAATAAAGTTGTTGGGATTGCTCGCAAAATAGGTTCTCCTATAATGCACCCCATTTGAGCCGTAATTGACACGGACTTCGCCCTTATCCAAATCGAGTATCCGACTATAGTTTTCCGCGACGTGGTGATCGAACTGTAAATGTAACGAACCGAAAGGCTGATAAGATGCTTGATAACTGCCTATTTTAGGACTATTTTGATCTTGAATATCGTATTTCCACTGTCCATTTAGCGAGACACATTTCCCGCTGTTACTTTTTAGCCCTATTGATTGTTTGGGGTCTTTATACCCAGCTACACCACCCTTTCCTTCTAGATTGATAACCTGAATCGCAATACTATTTCTCCCTTCCCGCAATAAACCTGCAGGAATTTGATACAATCTTCTGGTATCATCGCCCGTTGACTGACCGACGAGCTTACCATTGACGTAGGTATAATCGATGGTTCGGATTTTATTTAAATCCAACGACCAGTGCGCTGCGAGCTCATTTTTTGAAAGGTTAAACTCATAACGAAACCAAACCGCCCCGTCCAATCCTTCCAGCCCCTTACTCTCCCAACCTTCATAGTGTGGAACCGCTATACGCGGCCATTTGCTATCGTCAAAAGCGAATTCAAAAGGGCCATGTCTCTGCTTACGGATGCTTCCGATCTTTTCCAACCAAACAACAGGGTCCTCCGATTCACTTTTAAGCCCCATAAACTCCTGCATTGCCAAAGATTCTGCTTCTTTCTGATGGCCGCGATCAAGTAGGTCTCTAATGTTTTGAAGATACTTTGATGCGCCTTTTTTATTGTAATTCCGTGGTCCATCTGTCCATAATGTCTCTTCATTAAACTGTAACTCTTCATTCCCAACTCCCCCATAAACCATGGCTCCTAGCCGTCCATTACCAATAGGTAAGGCCTCCTCCCACTGTTGGGCAGGACGATCAAACCACACACGTGCTTGTGCCAAAACGGAACCCAGGGGGCATATCGATAAAACCGACACTATGAGATACAGGTATAAACGCATTATTTTATTTCCAAAGGGTTTATATTTGATGAGAACTGACCACTTTTGTAGGTACCGCGGAGAATTTGCTTTACGCTAGCCAGATTATTGCCATGAACATAAATAGACTCATTCGCGGAGCCAACCAAGTCTAAAAATAACGCTGTGCCTATTGTAGGAAAACAGCTCTGCACATCGACTGATTTACAGTTTTCCAGCTCGATGAGCGATTTATCTACCACCGGTGTCGTGTTTTTTACATTTAATATATTCAGTTCTTTCCCGTTATTGACAGACAATAATGGACCTTGTTTGATTGCTACGTTTACGTTATTCAATGTCAACCCAGTAACATTAAGCGCTGAAAAACCGGTACTTCCCTGCATATTAATATCCGAAAACACCACATTCTCTATGGGCATCTCTTCCAAGCCGCGCATATAGCCAATACGGTTTGTTGTCCCAGATAAATTGTTAATATAGATATTTCTGAACTTAGGCGTGCGTTCACTAATAGGCCCCGGTTCACTTTTGGCATATTCCATATCCATGACGATTGCTTGATCTCTAATATCCCGCATGACAATATTGGATACTTGAATATTTTCCACGATCCCCCCTCTACCCCTTGCCGTCTTTAAACGTATACCGCGATCTGTTCCATCGAAAATACAGTTGGAAATCACAATATTTTTCACGCCACCCGACATCTCGCTTCCAATAACTACACCACCATGTCCCCGAAGCATTGTACAGTTTGTAATCGTATAATTCTCTGCCGGAATATTGATCTTTCTTCCTGAACGATCCTTGCCAGATTTTATGGTAATACAATCATCCCCCACACTAATGTGGCAATTGGCGATACGAACATTGGAACATGATTCTGGGTTAATGCCATCGGTATTAGGCGAGGGCGGGTTATCGATCGTCACACCATCCACGGTGACATTATCACAATATTGTGGGTTAATTGTCCAAAATGGCGAATTTTGAATTTTAATATCTTTGATCTGTACATTTTTACAATTTAAGAACTGTATAAAAGGCGGGCGTAAAAATCCTCTTTCGATCCATCCCGGAAGATCCGGAGCCAAAACATCCTTATTGAGGCGTTTAAACTCCTTTTGCCATTTACTGTCTTCAGTCTGTTTTTTAACTTCGACCTCCGAATAGCCCCACCACTTTTTACCGTGTCCGTCGATCGTACCACGGCCTTGAATACTAATATTTTCGAGGTTATTGCCATAGAATAATGGCGAAAAATTGGTTACAGCAGTTCCTTCCCAACGGGATTCTACCATGGGTAAATAATCATCAAAATTATCGCTAAAATGCAACTCAGCACCAGCATCGATATGAATCGTAATATTACTTTTCAGATGAATTGGTCCAGTCACGTATTTTCCAGCCGGGAAATAGACCGTACCGCCGCCTTTATTTGCAGCAGCTGCAATAGCTTTTTTGATAACCAATGTATTACTTCCGGTACTGTCTTTCCGTGCACCAAAATCCATAACATTTAGCCAAGTTTGTGCCTGCAAACCCAACATGGATAAACAAAGCAAAACAGTTATTATTCCGCGATGATAGTGCTTTTTGATCATATTATTTTAAGTTAATCTTACAATTTTTTAAATCCTTTTGTTGCAAGGACATCATCCCATCCACATAGATGGTCAGTCCCTTTCCTTTGTGGTATCTTTCACCGGTAGCATCCCAATAAACAGCGATGTTCCTATTGTGATACGTCAATTGAGTTAGCGCGAAATAGTCCCACTTATCTTTCGAAATCAATGGTTTTATCTCGAGTACAGAATTAGTTTGCGGTTTTATTCCGATTAAATCCTGGATAATGATATCCGCAAATGTAGAGTGGTTATAAAATTTACTTCTCGGATTGTCGCCTTTCAACCATTCTCCCGTCTTTTCATCTTGGTATTCACCTATATAAGGCTTACCATTCATCACATGCGATTTAGCATATTTGTGGACTTGTTCGTAGAAATCTTGAGCATCTATTCCCTTATTCTTTTTATAGTCACTTAAGTAATTAGCCATTCCCCGAATCGTCTGCGAACTTGTAAAAGGCCAAATGGCGCCATCCCATTCACAACTATGCCCGGTGCCACGCGTTCTAAAGGTCGGTTCTCGTCGCTCTGCTGTCGTTGTTCCCCAAGGAGCATTAAATCCTGCCGTATCAGGCAACTGGAGCCAGGCTTTTCCATAAGCCTTTTTGTCCGGTGGTAAATGAAAGTACCAAGGGATAAAACCGATTGCTTCACGTGTGGGATGTAGTGGTCCTTTTTCCAGTTTTGTTTTAAAAAACTGATCCTCTTTGTCCCAAAGTGAATCCAATACCAATTGACGCAGCGATTGTGCATAGGTGCTGTACTTTTTCTCCAATCCTGGATTAGACACCAATTTGGCAATTGCTGCTATCGCTACAGCGTTTCCATACATATAACTATTGATCGATGGCCGCATATTATGCACTTTACGGCCACCGGAGACAGATTCCTCCATGCCATCTTGAACATCATATTGCCAAAAGAGACCATTTTTGCTTTTCCTTTCTTTCTCCCACTTTTCAAAGTCTAGATCCAGGTCCGATAGTCGATCTTTTAAATATTGCGTGTCGGGACTGACTTTATAATAAGCTAATAAAGCATCGGGTAGCCATGAACTAAACTGATGGAATCTAGGCTTGGATTGTCCCTTATCGGCATGATAAAGCCAAAAATCAATATATTCTTTTAAAAATGCATTGTTCTTCAACCATCGTCCCTCATATAAATGGTGGCCGAGTGCGCAGCTGATCGAATTGTATTTTCCGGCATGCTTTACTGGTTCAATAAATTCTGTCACCAAGGTACCCTCTGGGCTCGACTTGATATGCTTTCGATAAGACCACCATCGGAAATAATACGTTTGCTCAATCTCCTTATCGGGACAGTCCAATAAGGGAATATTTGTCTGCATCCATTCATAAGCAGCCTTATTGGGAATATTATTGATAACAGCCTCGTTATCATTGGCATTGAATTTCTGAACGTAAATTTGAAGTTTTTCCGCTAACTTTTCTTGCGCATTTACATGTAGCGAGTACAATAGAAAAGCAAGCGCAACGATATTAATTTTCATTTTCCCTGGTTATTATCAAAAAGTGGATCTTAGATTTTGATTGAGTTTGCCGTAAAATACCCACTTCATTTAAGTTATTTATCCTGTACTATCCTGAGCATCTATGCTCATTTACAATTTTGTGCCCTTAAAATAGCCAAATAGGTCATCAAGATCATCTCCTTGATTATCCACATCAGCATTATAGGGATATACGAGTTGCCTGTCGTCCACAACACCTAAAATTAGAGCCTCCCCTTTAGGAAGCTTTAGTTCATGTTGCCCTGCGGGGAAGGAATACGTGTGAATATCCAACATGGGCATGTATTGAATGCGAATCGCATTACGAACTTTCGCCTCTGCCTGCCCAAAATCGTTGGCACTCGCATCAATTTCCAAGACGGGCTTAGGAGCAAACACCTTATCTGTGCTATTGAAATAGCCAACTAATATTTTTACAGGCTTCTGGGTTTTAAACCGGAGCTGTGTACCAGTTAACTTTTGTTTGCCTGCGTCTATCTGTACTGCCATCAGCCCCTCTAATTCCTGGGCTAAATGTGTAACCACAAGTTCCTGGTCCGCATACAACTTTGCTCCTTTTTTTAAAGGGATCAACTGCTGACGATCAAAAAAGGTGATCTGTTGGGACATTAGTCCCACTTTTGAATGCTTAGGGTTACCGTTCATCGTTGATAAGGAATCTATCGCATGTTTAAAGTTGCTCAATTCAGTTTCAAAGACAGGAAGCATCTCTTTCCAGTGAATGAATGTCGCATCTGCACCACGCATCGGTATTTTACGTTGTTTGGTCTGCATGCTGTTTGCATATAAATAAGATGCAGTAGTAAGGTCCGTGAGCTTACGGTATTCCTCCACACTTTTTTCCAAATTTGGTAAAGCCTCCCGAAGAGCGCTTAGATCCGGTTTATATTTGTACCGCAGCAGTTGAATGGCTGCCTTGACTTTATAACTATAATGATTCGCTAACAATTGGTGGATCCGAATATCATTGACCCACCGATTAAATTCAGCCACATTTTTAGTTGGCTTTCCCAATCCTTTAATCAGCGTTGCTGCACGTTCTCCATGCTGCACAATTTCTCTTGCTACCTGGGCAGGTGTTTCTCCGATGTGGCCTTCATGGTGGTAATCCTTCTCTACATAATCAATAATCATCTCTCCTTCTGGAGCCTCGGATTCATAAAGTAGGGTAAATAAGCCATAACGATAAGGATTAATCAATTGCGTCATCAACATGCCCAAAGAAGAGGTCTGTCTGTTGCCGTCTGTAATACCAAATCGTCGTAGGATTTTAGGTGATATCTCACCAATTTCTTCAATGGCCAACAGCAATTTTTGGGCATCCTGCCCAGAAATACCATAATATTGTACAAGCTCTTCCGACCAATAAGATTGCTCCTGTGACAAATCTCGATTTTCATTCCATGCGTACCGCGCCCACGCTTTGTACCACATCCAGTCCCGGTCCACTTGAAGCAGCCTATTATCGACCTTATCAGCTGCATATGGCCAATCCCAATACGAAGCCTGTGGGTAAATATGAATGCCATTCGAATGATGGACTTCGTGCATCGCCTTGACCGATTTTTGGATAAAATCAGGAGAACCATAACGGAAAGGCTCTAGATTGGCCAATATATGTACATTTTGGATATGAACAGTTCCGATATTACTCAGCGAGCGATGCAATTCGGCCCATTTACCACGAGGAGTATAGGTCGTCAGTGCCTCGCCATTATATTTAGCCATGGTATACAGATTCTTATAAATCGGTAGTGCAGCTTGCATCACCGCCGGAGCGTCGGTATCATGTGCCCTTAAAATGATAGGGGGCTCACCCTTAGTACTTGATGCATGTAATCCGTCCTGTACTCCGGGTATAATCGTCTTCGTAAACCAGTTGATATCATCTTGTCCCACCCCTTCCATTGCTTCACCCAAGGTAATCAAGAGCCCCACATTCGGATATTTGGCTACAAAAGCAGCGATGCTTTTACGTGTATAATCTGAAATTAAAGGTGTAATAATCCGATTGCGCTCCTGGGTCTTTAAACCATGACGATCGGCAAAAGGCTTAGGCAGGATAATGTTGTAAAACATCTGGATAATCCAAATTCCTCTCTTGTTGGCTTCTTTTGTTAAAAATGTGTACATCTCCTCGTTTTTTTGAAATGTTGTTTCATCCACTTCAAGCGCATAAGGATAATCCTTTAATTTTACTAAAGAAGAAAAAGGGTGTCCATTCCATAAATACAAGGCGTTATACCTATTTTCGACCATCATATCTAAATATTTCAACCATAATTTTTTATCATAAAACCAGGGAAAAGATTCGGGTGTATAAGGATATTCGTAAATGTCATGCCCTGGCAAGTAAGTCGTTTTCTGGAGGCCGATGCTTGTGCCACGCATAACCATTTTTGGACCATCGGCGAAAAAGAATGGTTCACCGTTCAACCATTGTTTATGTGCAAGCAATGCCATACAACCATATAACACCCCTGACTCATCAGCGCCTATTAATGAGAGGCCCCCCTTTTCGGTCTTTCGATATAAAACAAAACGTTCCTTCTCGATCAACTTAGCTTTAATTGAATCTGGTAAAGACTTCTTTTGTACCAGCGTACTCACCTCAATACCTGCAGCGTTGATGGCAATAGATTTGGACAGTTCTTCCTGTAGCAGATCAATTGCATATTGAAATCGCTCTCGATTTACGATACGTTCCAAGGTATAAAAAACAGTACCTTTTTTATTTCCTGCTTGAAGCTCACCGAGGAGAGAACAGACACAAAATACCATGCATAGTAGCCTTCTGTACATAATTGGTCATTTTTAACTTACTAATAAATGTCAATTTTACATATAAAATTCCAGACATTGAAATACGTATCTCGTTTTTTACAAAGGCTATCCTTTTACAAATACAGATTTACCTATTATTAACTAGAATATTTTAGTATTTTAGAGCATATTCAACTATAAATCCATTGAAAAAATACTTGCTATTCTTAGATACAGAAACATCTGGCCTGCCGAAAAAATGGAGTAAAAGGTACACAGAAAGCGACAATTGGCCACATGTATTACAATTGGCTTGGATCATTTTTGACGAAAACCAAAATGAGATAAAACGTACGAACAAATATATCTATGAGCCACTAATTCCGATCAGTCCGGCATCAGAGCAAATACATGGGTTGACGCCGCCTTTTTTAATGAAATATGGGGAGAAGAAAAAAGAAGTTTTGCGCAAGCTAAGTCATGACATTAAAAAATATAAGCCACAAATTGTCGGGCATTTTCTTTCATTTGACCTACAGGTATTATCAGCAGAATTCTACCGATCGAACCTAGCTCTCCCATTTGGTGACTTAAATTATTTTTGCACACTGTTATATAGCAAAAGGTATGTCAGAAATCCAAATATGGTACATCTTCCGCTTTCGCTATTACATGAATCCCTGTTCTCGGCACCGCCAGAATATATGCACAATGCAGAAAAGGATGCTGAGATTACGGCAAAATGCTATTTTGAAATGATTCAACGAAAAGACCTGACCCATCAAGATATCCTAAATCAACAAACAGAGTTTGCTAACATCTTCTAATGCTGTCCTCATGAAAAATCCCGAGGTTATTCTTTCCATACTGAAATCTACCCCTCCATTTCAGGCACTGCCCGATTCCCTACAGCTCAGTATTGTAGATATATTCAATGAATACCGCTTCTCCAAAGACACGCTTGTCTATCGCCAGAACATTACAGACATGGATGGAGTCGACTTAATCGTCGAAGGTGAATACGAAACGTTTTTCTTGGACGACTTAGACAACAAAAGATTGACGGAAATTCACCATAAACCCTATTGTTTTGGCGGAATATCCGTCCTTTTGAATCGAACAAAAGCATTAAAATCTGTAATTGCTAAGAAAGGCACCATCATTTATCGATTACCTCGAAAAAACTTTATTGAGCTTTGTAACGCAAATGAAGAGTTTTTCCATTTTTTTACCAATTCTTTTGGCAGGAGAATGCTGGATGAAGAATTTTCTCATTTTGTCAAATCCCCAGCGTCTTTCGAAGAAAGCTATTTTGCAGCAGATCAATTATACTCAAGAAAAATTGAACATATCACCTACAAAGATATTGTTGCCTCTGCCCCTGAAACGCCCATCTATGAGGTTGCAAAGACAATGGCAAACCAAAAGGTAAGCTGCTTATTTATCAAAGATGACAATAACATTATTGGTTATGTAACCGATATGACTTTACGGGATAATGTAGTTGCTCAACAAATACCGGTCGACCATCCGATTGCGGAAGTCATGGACAATCCTATTGTTAGTATTTCTGATCAGTCTTATCTTTATGAGGCTGTATTAAAAATGTTCCGTACAAAATCAAGGTACCTGCTCGTGGAAAAAGAAGGAAACTATGTCGGCTTTCTAAGCCGGAATCGCTTGTTGAGCGAACAAGGGCAATCGCCACTTGTATTCATTCAATCGGTAAAACTAGCAGAGACGCTGGATGAATTGCGCGAGAAGTGGAACAATGTTCCGGAAATCATCCACCAATTGCTTGGTAGAGGTGTAAACGCCGAAATTGCCAATCAGGTGATCACGACGGTGGCAGATAGTATTGCACTCAAAGTAATCGAAAAAGTAATTGGGGAAATTGGTGAACCACCGGCAAAATTTGTCTTTATGGTCACGGGCAGTGAAGGTCGAAAAGAGCAAACATTGATGACGGACCAAGACAACGCAATTATCTATGAAGATAAAGCCAACGAACAACGTGAATTGGTGCGTGATTATTTTCTCCGTTTCGCCACTCAAGTATCCGATCATCTGAATACAATAGGTTTTAGCTACTGCACAGGCGGGTACATGGCCAGCAATCCTGAGTGGACACACTCCCTTTCCCATTGGAAAAACAACTACAAAAAATGGATTGAAGAAAGTATTCCTGAAAATGCCATTAAGTTTTCAACGTTCTTTGATTGCCGACGGCTATATGGCGACCAGGGTATAATTGATCAACTTAAAGAATTTCTCAATATCGAGTTACAGCGTCCTAATGATCGCTTTTTTGCATTTATCGCCAAAAATGCCTTACAATATGAGCCGCCGTTAACATTTTTTAAAGCAATCAAAACACAAACCATCGGTTCATCGGAAGTCTTCAATATAAAAAAAGCAATGACACCTATCGTAGACTTAGTTCGTGTTTATGCCCTGAAAAACCGTATTTATGAAGAGAACACCGGTGGTAGGCTCAAACAACTGCTTGATTTAGGTGTTTTTACGCAGGAACAATATGAGGAATTACATCAATCTTACTACTATCTGATGTCTATTCGCCTGAAAAACCAAGCGAATCAAATTCGGATAGCCAAACTAAGTCCAAACAATTATGTGCCTATGGACAGTTTGACAAATATTGAAAAAGCAACCATTAAAGAAATTTTTAAAACCATCAATAACTTCCAATTGGGCATCAAAGTGAAATTCACCAATAACCTTTTTGGTTAGTACTTTGTATTAATGACTCCGAATCACAGGTAGGATCTTTCCATCTGGGCCGAAGTGCAATTCATCCATGCAAACCTCCCGGTGATAACCGGCTGCATCCCCCATTGTAATTCCCTTAGGGTAATTAAATCGATGGTAAATAATATGCCACTCATCTTTTCCCGGTACCTTTAGTATGGAATTGTGCCCAGTACCAAAAATTCCAAGCGCTGCATCTTTCTGCAAAATGAGGTTATCATCAGGAACTTGAATTGGTCCCAAAGGAGATGTTGAAGTACCGTATCGAACCCGATAATTTTCACTACGGGTATCGTTTTCAGACCATAGAAAGTAATAAGTTCCCTTTCGGAAGAAAACGTAAGTACCTTCGCGAAAGGTGCGATCCGGTGTTATTAGTTTAATCGAATTTTCCTTGATCGTGATCATATCCTTATTAAGCTCGGCCACAGCAAGATGTCCATTCCCCCAATACAGATAGCTTTTACCTGTTTTGGGATCAGTAAAAACCGCAGGGTCGATTTCTTGGCCACCTTTCACACCATTCGGTTTAAAGTCTATTAACGGTTTACCTGAATCTTTAAATGGTCCTGTCGGCGAATCTGCTACGGCAACACCGATTTTCTGGGCTGCTGTAAAATAAAAATAATACTTATACCCGCCTTTAACTTTCTTTTCTATGATTGTCGGTGCCCAGGCATGGTGCGTACCCCAAGGAACATCTTTTTTTAAATCTAATATTACACCCTCATCTTTCCATTCTTTTAGGTCCGTAGAGGAAAAAGTTTTGAAGTAATATCCGCCCCAGCCGTCAAAACCATCACTCGTTGGATAGATATAATATTTCTTTGTCTTATTGGAATACAATACATCCGGATCTGCGTAAAAACCTTCCAATACAGGATTCTTCGCCGTATTTAAAACAATATCTGCCGGTTTGCCCCAACGTTGCACTACTCTGTTTAATTCATTTTTTGAAATAGGCAAAACAGTGCCATGTCGCGGATGAAAATCCATATCAATCTGTTGATCTATCGCTTTAAAATGATCTAGATCATGCGATTCGCAAAACTGATATTTCCCTTTTTTATAAACATCATACATGAGGACATAAGTATCAGATTGATTGCGTTTAAAAATACCCGACCCTTCCACATCTTCTGAGGTAGCCTGTTTGTACCCTGGCTGTTCAACCCATTTCCCTGAGGTCAAGGAATCTGTAATGGCTTGTTTTATACCCTTTCCTTCGCCCTCCGTTTTATAAAACAAATGAAATAATCCATTTTTAACAATAATATCCCCATCAATACAGGATTGACCATTTTTTGGCAAGAACAACACCTTAGGTTCGCCCTCCAAATCTGTAAAATCGCGGTTAGCATACGCATAATAAATCACATCAGGCTGATTTCCGTATTTCATGGACCAGTAAATCATATATTTACTTGCGCTCGGATCAAATATAGTCTGCGGTGCCCAGACTCTTTTTAAGTCTTTTTGCCCCTGATAACGTTCCTGCATGTTAATAACATGATGATCCCAATGGATCAAATCCGTAGACTTTAACATAACTATGCCTCGGTTAGAATCCCACCCTTTTGATGAAGTCATGTCCGTTAATACCATATAAAATGATTTTCCATCTTGCGCACGTAGAATATGAGGATCCCTGACCCCACCTGTACTACTAATGATCTTAGAATCCAATATCGGCTGATTATTGTTTAGCGCTCTGAACGTATAGCCATCGGTACTGATCGCAAAACAAACAGCCTCGTCTGCAACGGCATTTCCTTTAAAATAGGTAAATAAGTAAGCAGCAAAATCTTTTTCCGATGGACCAAATTTGTATTCCTGAGCAAATACGCCGGATAAGGATCCAATGATTGAACAAACAGCCCCAATGATGGACATCAACTTTTTTTTATTCATAATAAAGTGCCGGCAAATAATCATCCTATTTCGTAGACATTTTAATCAGGGTAAATGAATAGGGTTCAAATGTTTCAACGAATTTCTTTCCCTTATAAGTCACGGGATCTTCCTTTGGACGAATATGTAATGGCTCTTCCATACTATTACTCACATTGAGGTCGGCATTTGCCAACGTGATCTTTTGTGCCGCCGCCAACAGCTTTTTCTTCGAAACTACGTCTAGACTCACCTTTATAGGCTTACTGTTGTAATTGACCACTTTTAAAACTAACTGCCCCGATAAATCGTCATAGACGGCAGAAGCATAAAGGCTGTCCATTCCGGCAACGGATTTGCCCTCACGTTTGATCGGAATAATAGACGTCCCTTTATTGGTGGCATACAATTTCTGTACTTGGTAACTAGGCGTTCCATATACCTGCAAATTGTCAACCCAAATTAAGTCAGGCGACCATTGCCACCCGTCTACATGGCCAAATAGAGGTGCATAAGATGCCATCTCGACAACATCGCCATTTCGCTCCAGGCCAGTCATAAAAGCCGCTTCAGAAAGTGCGGCCTCCCAGGTACTTTTCCCCGGGCCGTTTGGCCGTGTTGTATGTGAAGCGTACTCACCCGCGAAAATCTTTACTCCATTTCGTTCATAATTGTCATAGCGGCTTGCACTCGAAAGAAACCAAGATGGTGGACGGTAATAATGCTCATCTATGATATTCATACCCATCGCCCGGAGTTTTTCATTGAGGAAGTCAAACCGGTCTCCTTCGGGATCAGTCCCCGAACTTGCGATAAGTGAAATTTCGGGATGCTTTTCGTTCAACACTTTCTTAAAAACAGCCAACCGTTCGATATATTGAGGTCCCCAATTTTCATTTCCAACCCCCAACATCTTGAGATGAAAGGGTTCCGGATGTCCCATCTCAGCACGCAGTTTACCCCATTTTGTATCTGTAGGTCCATTAGCAAATTCGATCAGATCCAACGCATCCTGAACATATTCATCGAGCTCATCTAAGGGCACAACTTCACCGGTATTAAACTGGCATGCCATTCCACAATTGAGGATGGGAACCGGCGTTGCACCGATATCTTCTGCCAATAAGAAATACTCAAAAAACCCTAAGCCAAACGTCTGAAAATAATCTGGCGTCAAACGATGTTTAAATTCGGTGTTCCAGCGGTTGATGATCAACTCCCTTTCGGTAATTGGGCCAACCGTTTTCTTCCATTGGAATCTATTGGCAAGATCTTTACCTTCCACAATACAGCCGCCCGGAAAACGGATAAAACCAGGTTTCATATCCGCAAGCATCTGAACCATATCTTTACGTAAGCCCTTAGGTCTTCCTTTCCAAGTGTCTACCGGGAATAACGACAGCATATCAACATCTAAAGTCCCCGATCCTGTAAACCAAACATTTAATTTGGCCTTAGCTGTCGTTTCCGATACTGAAAATTTAACAGCGGCTTCGGACCATGATGTTGCCGCCTTTAATGGAAATTCAGCTTCACCGATAACTTTATTCTGCTCGTTTAAAACCTCAACATGGATTTTCATCCCCGCCGCAGCACACTGATACTGCACAGAAAACTCGTAAGCTGCCCCTGATTTGACCCCCATACCTCTAAAACCTTCATTTTGCAGTCCCAATTTCAGATTGGTCGTATTATTTAGTCTTAGATAACGTTTATTCCCTTTGCGCTTACTGTCGTTTAATAGCAAATAAGTACCTTCAGGTCCATTTTCCAGCTTCTTCCAGGCCATCCATGGCTGATCAAATTCAAACGATCTATTTTTCACCAATTCGGCATAGATCCCGCCATCGGAGCCTAAATTAATATCCTCGAAAAAGACTCCCCACATGTGTGGCGATATTTTGCCCGTAGGTTTGTCCAACTGTACATTCAATTCAATTGGGGACTGCGCCACAGCCGAGGAGCCCAGACCCGTCAGCAATAGCATCATTGACACAATTTTCTTCATCTATAGAATTAGTTATCTTTTCTATTATCTGTAACGGTAAATGAACTCGTTCCACTCGGTTATATATTGATCAATCGATCATTTATCAGGCCTTTACAAAATGCTATATCAACTCCAGTACAATAACTGAAAACGCAGGAATATCAACCTCAATAGTTCCATTCACCATTTTTGCATCCTTATAGACTACCGGTGTAATGACCGTAGGCTTTTTAAATGAATTGTAATCCCGTAGATTCGCTGCGGTAAGTATCCGACCGGTGACCTTTGCCGATTTGACCGAACCAAGGTCCACGCGTACTTTATTTTTTCTTTTTGGATCTATATTCACTAAAGAAATATGTGTACGCCCTTGTTTGTCTTGTGATGCAGAAACCGACACCGCCGGAATCTTTTCGTTATTAAACTCAAAATCTGTTGATTGAACAGAAATCGGGATTAATTTTGCGTCCTGATGCACCTTGTACATTTCCATCACATGATAAGTCGGGGTTAGGATCATATTCTTACCCTCTGTCAAAATAACAGCTTGCAATACATTTACGGCTTGTGCCAGATTAGCCATTTTAACACGGCGGGCATGATTATTGAAAATATTCAACGTCATCCCCGCAATCATCGCATCACGCATCGTATTCTGCTGATAAAGGAAACCGGGGTTTGTACCGGGTTCAACCTCATACCAACCGCCCCACTCATCAACGATCAGGTCCACTTTTCCTTTTGGATCATACTTGTCCATAATGGCAATATTCTTTTCCACCAGTTCATTCATGAACCAAGCTGACTTCATCGTCCTAAAATATTGTTCTTCCGAATATTGGGTCGCTGAACCTTTCTTGTCCCAATTGATTACAGCATAATGATGCAGGCCCATCCCCTTCATCAAGCCACTCGGTATTTTCTTCATTAGGGTCTCGGTCCAGTTGTAGTCTGCGCTGTTGGCTCCAGAAGCAATTCGATATAAGCCGCTTCCATTTGTCCAATCCGACATAAACGTGGCGTATTTACGGTATATATCCGTGTAGTAATCAGCGGTCATGTTTCCGCCACAGCCCCAGGCTTCATTTCCTACGCCCCAAAACTTCACCTTCCAAGGTTCCTGCCGACCATTTTTTCGTCGCCAATCCGACATGGGGCTTTCTCCCTTAAAATTCACATATTGGACCCAGTCGGCAAGCTCCTGCACCTCACCGCTACCCACATTACCCGCCAGATAAGGTTCCGCACCAAGTAACTCACACATATTGAGAAAATCGTGTGTGCCAAAGGAATTATCCTCTGTCACTCCACCCCACCAATTATTGACAATAGCAGGGCGCTGTGCTTTGGGCCCGACCCCGTCCTTCCAATGATAGGTATCCGCAAAACATCCCCCCGGCCAGCGTAAATTTGGAATGTTCAAATTCTTGAGTGCTTCAATCACATCTTTTCGTATCCCGTTGGCGTGTGGAATGGAATCGTTTTTCTCACCCACATAAAAGCCATCATAAATACAGCGCCCCAAATGCTCTGCAAAATGACCATAGATATGCCGGCTTATAATCTGCTCCTGTAGTGGTTCTTCCAACTTCACGCTACTTTGCCCATACAACAGTCCATTGACCAGTGTAAAAGCAACGCTTAATTTTAATCTTAGCTTCATGATCTAAACTTCATTATTTAACACCGAATCGGTAGGTTGTTTTTGAACTATATTTTTCTCCAGGTTTCAATACCGTTGATGCAAAATTGGGATGGTTCGGTGCATCCGGAAAATGTTGTGTTTCCAGACAGAATGCTGAACGGAATGGATAAACTTTTCCTTCTTTTCCTTTTGGATCTGAGTCCTTCATAAAATTACCGCTGTAAAATTGCAGGCCCGGCTCTGTTGTGTAGACCTGCATTTCAATGCCCGTTTTCGAAGCATATACCGCAGCAACTTTCTGAAAACCATCCTTCTTGTTAAGTTCAAAATTATGATCATAGCCTTTTCCGATCTTCAATTGCGCATTTTCATCTTCAATATGGGCACCCACAAGCTGTGGTTTTGTAAAATCAAATGCTGTACCTGCAACAGGTAAACTCTTTCCTGTCGGAATTAACGCATGATCAACCTCCGTTATCGCCTTTGCATCAATTTGAAGTTCATGATCTAAAATAGAAGAATCGCCAGCACCATTGAGATTAAAATAGGCATGATTCGTCAGATTTAAAACAGTTTCTTTGTCCGTCGTAGCCAAATAATCAATACCCAACCCACCATTTTCTTCGAGTGTGTAAGTAACCTCCATTTTGACTGTTCCGGGATATCCGGCCTCTTTATCCGGTGAGGTATACGCCAGTGTTATCGAAGTAGCTGTACGATTGACCACATCCCACACTTTGTTGTATACGCCATTTGTACCGCCATGAAGCGAATTCTCACCATCATTTTTTTCCAGGGAATAAGACTCCCCATTCAGTCTGAAAGAAGCTTTACCGATGCGGTTACCATAGCGTCCGACAATTGCTCCGTAAAAATTATTATAGTTTTCCTTGTATTCCTTCGCTGAATCATAACCCAAAATTACATCCGTAGCACCACCGTCTTTATTCGGAACTTTTAATGTCACCAATCGCGCGCCATAATTCGTAAGTGTGACAGCTATTTTATCGTTCTTTAATTGAAACAATTTAACCTCTTTACCATCAATCTGACTATCGAAGGCCTGGCTCGATGTAGAATCAGCCGAAGTTGCCGCTTGCTTATTTTGAGTCGAAGGGGACTGACATCCATACGCCAAAGAAGCACAAGTCAACAAACCAATAATAATTTTCTTATTCATCTGTATTTAAGTTTTTATTCCATCATTCAAGATGGAGTTTCCCAGTTAAATTAGGAAGGGTTATAATAATTTCTAGTATTCAACAGTGATCAATTTACCAAAAACGAACATAAATGGCTGTCACTAACAATAAGGTTACAACAATTAATGCCAATACGGATGGCTCAACCTTAAACATCGAACGATCCAACACGAACGCTTTGGGATTTACTTTTGGTCCGAATAAGCTTACACCTATCATGGCTATCATGGTAAAAACAAAGGCCAGTCCCATACAGATCTGGAATGGAATCTCATAAACTCCCGCTTTATTGGGATAAGCTGTATAGATCCATGTTTCTGGTCCGAATACTTTTGTTGCAAACTCATTAAAAAATATGGACAAAGCAAAACCCGTGACAAGACCTGTAATAGCGGCAGCCCCTGTGGTTCTTTTCCAAAACATGCCCAATAAAAACATCGCAAAAACACCAGGGCTGATAAATCCAGTGTATTTCTGGATAAAAGTAAATCCGCCGGCGCCACCGATACCCAAAGCATCATTCCAGGTAAATAGAACGGAAAGCAAAATAGAGATAACAATAGTTATCTTGCCAACCCATACCATTTTTGCTTCGCTCGCCTCTTTATTGATATATTTTTTAAAGATATCCAATGTAAAGATCGTTGCAATACTGTTGGCCTTTCCAGCCAATCCAGCCACAATAGCAGCTGTAAGTGCTGCCAGTGCGAGCCCCTTCATCCCATTTGGCAGATAACCCAATATCGCCGAATAAGCATTATCGGCATGAAATACACCTCCAGGAGCCATTTCCTGTTGCAACGCTCCATTTTTATATAATACGTAAGCAGCAATCCCCGGCAGCATTACGATAATTGGCATAAACAATTTAAGAAAACCGGCAAAAAGAATTCCAGTACGCGCTGTTTTTAAATCAGCTCCTAAAGCCCGCTGCGTGATATATTGATTACAGCCCCAATAATTTAGGTTAACAATCCAGATTCCCGCAAGATACATCCCTATTCCGGGCAACATCAGATATTTATTAATATCTTCCTGACTAGCCCCTGGCCCAGGTTTGGAAACAAACAAATTAAAGTGCTCCGGCGAATCTTCCATCAACTTATTAAAACCAGCCAATACGTCTTTGCCTAATCCAAAATGCTCACTTACCAAAGTTAATGCAACATACGTTGTAGCAATACCACCAATAATCAATACCACAACTTGGATAACATCCGTAAAACCGATCACACGCATTCCTCCCAATGTGATAATCACAGCAAACACTGCCAAAGCCACTGTGATCGTATGGAAGCTATCTCCACCGCCTGCCATACTAGAAATGGCAATGGCTCCTAAATATAGAATCGACGTCAGGTTGACAAATACATACAGAAACAACCAAAAAATCGCCATAATAAGGCTTGTAGTTTCATTGTATCGGTTATTTAAAAATTGTGGCATGGTGAAAATCTTATTTTTTAGATACACCGGGATAAACCAAACCGCAACAATGATAAGCGCCACCGCAGCAATAAGCTCATACGCTGCTACTGCAATTCCAACTTCAAATCCATTACCGCTCATTCCAATAAACTGCTCTGCTGAAATATTGGAGGCTATCAATGAAGAGCCAATTGCCCACCAGGTCAGCGACCCTTCCGCCAAAAAATAGTCCTTGCTACTGCTTAGGCTATTCGTCTTCTTGCGATAAATCCAGTAGCCATAGCCTGCCACGATAAAGAAGTAAACTACGAAGATAACGTAATCTACCGTTGCAAATTTTTCCATATTTTCCAAATTGGTTATTTATCAAATAAGCCATTTATGTCCCGAAGATTGGTATATAAATGGCTTACAAGCTATTACTTACTCAGTAAATAATAAAGTTCATTCCACTTCAATTGGTCTTCGAGTTTCGCAACCGTAGTTTCCTCATCAATCAACACATATTCTAACCCTGCTATGCGCGCAAAATCTTCAAGATATTCGGGTGTCAAACTCAAGCTATAAGCGGTATGGTGAGCACCGCCAGCAATGATCCAGGCACTACAACCTGTTTTCATATCTGGAAGCGGTTTCCATAATACCCGGGCAACCGGAAGTTTTGGTAATTCTTCTTCGACAGAAACCCCTTCAACCTTATTGACGATCAAACGAAAACGCGTCCCCATATCAACCAGCGAAGCATTGAGTGCATTACCACGCTGACCATTGAATACGAGACGAGCCGGATCCGCTTTGCCGCCTATTCCCAATGGATGTACCTCAATTCGCGGCTTGTCTGTAGCCAAGGCCGGATCGACTTCCAACATATGTGAACCCAAGACCATGGCATTTTGCGGATCGAAATGATAGGTATAGTCTTCCATAAATGCCGTCGTTCCTGCCAGACCAGCTCCCATGACTTTACATGCCCTGACTAAAGCGGGCGTTTTCCAGTCTCCCTCACCGGCAAAACCGTACCCTTCGGCCATTAAGCGCTGTACTGCCAAACCCGGAAGCTGCACCATACCATGCAGGTCCTCAAAAGTATCCGTAAAACCTTTAAAATTGCCTTGCGCTAAGAATTTGCGCAATCCGATTTCAATTTTAGCAGCTTCGATCAGATTGTCATGAAATTCACCACCGACCTTTACGTTTTCTGCCAGTTCATACGTAGCTTCGTACTCGGCCAATAATGCGTCTATTTCTTCATTGGTACTCGCATTAATAACCTGAACCAAATCACCAATTGCATAGGTATTTACAGAAAAACCAAATTGAGATTCCGCTTCCACCTTGTCGCCATCCGTAACAGCTACATAACGCATATTGTCGCCGAACCGCGCAAATTTAGCACCTTGCCAGTCATGCCAGCCTGCTGCGGCACGTGACCATACATTAATACGGTCTAATACTTCAGGGTCTTGCCAATGTCCTGTCACCACTTTACGGCCAATTTTCAATCGGCTTACTATATGTCCAAATTCACGGTCGCCATGTGCGCTTTGATTGAGATTCATAAAATCCATATCAATACTGCTCCAAGGAATATCCTGATTATATTGGGTATGTAGATGTAATAATGGTTTTTGTAAAGCTTTTAGTCCTCTGATCCACATTTTAGCAGGCGAGAATGTATGCATCCATGTAATGACACCGATACAATTTTTTTCGCTATTGGCAGCTGTTAACGTTGCATAAATTTCATCGGTATTTTTGACGATCGGTTTATATTTCACTGCCACAGGAATCACCTTCTGTGCGTTTAAATAGTTTGCGATCTCCTCGGCATGCAGTGCAACTTGGCGTAAGGTCTCTTCTCCATATAGATCTTGGCTTCCAACGATAAACCAGACCTCAAGTTCTTTTAAATTAATATTCATTTTTTAAATAGTAGTTTTTTTGTTATTTTTTTTTATCACCGCTAATTATTGACCATAGTAGGCATTAGTTCCATGCTTCCGTTCATAATGTTTTTTGATTAATGCGGACTTTAACCTCGGCGCATAGGGGTTGATCTGTTCTGTTAACAAAGCCATTTTGGCAACTTGTTCCAGCACCGCGCTATTATAAACAGACTTCATTCCATTTTTACCCCAGGCAAAAGGCGCATGGTTGCCAACTAGAATCATTTCCACTTCCTTATAATCCAGCTTATTTTCGATAAAGTGATTGATAATCTGAAAACCTGTTTCATGCTCGTAGTTTCCGGCGATCACCTCATCATTCATGGGTGGAGCACAGGGAATGTCTGTCGTTAAATGATCGGCATGTGTCGTTCCGAAAATTGGAATATCGCGTTGACTTTGTGCCCATGCTGTTGCATAAGTGGAATGTGTATGTGTAATACCGCCAATTTCTTTCCAGTGTTTATATAAAACAGCATGCGTTTTTGTATCCGATGAAGGTCTTAGGTCTCCTTCAACCACATTACCGTCAAAATCAACAATGACCATCTGCTCAGGAGAAAGCTCTTCGTAAGGTACCCCACTAGGTTTAATGGCAAAAACTTCATGCTGCCGATCCACAACACTGACATTTCCAAATGTAAAAAGTACAAGGCCCAATTTGGGCAGTTGCATATTGCAATGGTATGCTTCTTCTTTAATTGAATTATACATAATAAAATATTCAACGATTAAACAGTAATGGCTAACGATTCTTTCCCTTCCATGAAAGTTCCGAGCGCCTTGTAGCGTTCATAACGTTCAGCATAGATTGGCACCCACTTTTCTTCGGGTGCATAGGTACATTCGAAACCTTGCCCCATGGTTTTCATGGCATCCTCAACACGGTCATATAACCCCGCGGCAGTCGCTGCGAACATGGCCGCACCAATAGCACAAGTCTGTTCACTCTTATGAATTCGAATTGGCATGTTCATGACATTAGCCATCATCTGCATAATAAAAGGGGATTTTTTGGCAACGCCACCAAGACCGATCAGCCCTTTAACAGGAATTCCCTGATCAACAAAACGTTCCACAATGGCTTTTGCGCCGAAACAGGTTGCTTCAACAATAGCTCTAAATATCCGTGGTGCATCGGTTCCTAGATGCAATCCTGTAATTGCACCTTTCAACGATTGATCTGCGTCAGGTGTTCTTCGCCCATTCAACCAATCTATCGCCAACTCCGAAGTTGCCGTCACGGACAATTCTGCCGCCTTTTTGCTTAAACTGATCAACAAATTCTCTTCCAAACCATTCACAACTTGCTCACGGACAGCATCATTCAGACCTTCAACATCTTGTAACGCCTGTTTAGCAGGCCATAGCAAGACCTGTTTTAACCAAGCATAAGCATCGCCAAAGGCCGATTGTCCAGCTTCCATACCGATCATTCCCGGAATGATCGAACCATCAACCTGACCGCAGATTCCCTTCACAAGTGTATCTTGAACCTCTTCTTTTGGTGCAACAAGCATATCACAAGTCGATGTTCCCATGACTTTACTGAGATAATAAGGTTCGATCTGTCCACCTACAGCACCCATGTGACAATCAAAGGCACCGATACCAACTATTACTGATGTCGAAAGCCCCAAACGTTCGGCCCATTGGGCTGAAAGATTCCCCGCAGGTTTATCTGCCGTATAAGTCTCTGAAAATAAGCGATCCACAATACCATCCAATAGCGGATCAATATCCCTAAAGAAAGCATTTGGAGGCAGGCCGCCAAATGCTGCTGCCCAAAGCGACTTATGCCCAGCAGAACATACACCACGCTTAATCGCAGATGCATGCGTACCTCCTGTCAATAAAAAGGGAATATAATCACAATGCTCAACCCAGCTAAATGTCGCTTTACGAACTTGCTCGTCAACTCTAAAAATATGAAGTAACTTAGCCCAAAACCATTCCGAGGAATAAACACCACCAACGTATTTCAAATAATCAACAGCACTTGTTTCATTATAGTCATTGATTTCCTTGGCTTCTTTAACGGCGGTATGATCTTTCCACAGGACAAACATCGCATTGGGATTATCCTTAAATTCATTCAGCAAAGCTAAAGGAACCCCTTGCTCATTGACAGCAATTGGAGTTGAGCCGGTGGTATCTACCGAAATTGCTCTTACAGCCTGCCCAACATCCGCTATTCCCGATTTTTGTAAACAATCCTTTACTGTTGCCTCCAAACCTTCGATGTAATCTAAGGGATGTTGTCTGAACTGACTCGATGCAGCATCGCAGTATTCCCCCCTCTTCCATCGTGGATAATAAAATACTGAAGATGATATTTCTTCTCCATTAATTGCATCGACCAATACAGAGCGGACAGAATCGCTTCCGTAATCTATCCCGATGACATATGATTCATTCATTTTTGCTGAATTTGGTTTATAACTTATAATTGTTTCTAACATTATTTTTTCAATGCCTTCAATCGAAGATAAGCATTCAAAAATAATTAGTGTCAAATAAACATTTATTTTTTTAGATATGAAAGAAAATTTTCATATTTAAAAAAATGAATTAACTTCATCCTGTTAATCATGACGAGCCCAAATGCCTGTGCATGTTGTATTGAAACATTTTTCAATCAGTTACCGACCAAGTATTGTACTTATTTTTAGCTAGTCACTTTATAGTTTTGATCATGAACGGGAGGAAGTCAGAAAAGAGATAAAAAACAATAGACAATGGAATATTATAAAAAAGATTCAGGGATTCTTTTAGCTGTAGACTGTATTATATTTGGGTTTAACGGAGAATCCTTAGAGGTGTTGTTGATCAAGCGTGATTTTGAACCTGAAAGAAATAAATGGAGTTTGATGGGTGGTTTTGTTCAACCCAACGAAAGTCCAGAAGAATCTGCCAGTCGGGTGTTGAAAAAATTAACAGGTCTCGAAAATGTCTATATGGAACAATGCAGTGTCTTTGGCGAGCCCAAGCGCGAGCCCAATGACCGGGTGATAAGTATCTGCTATTTTGCATTGATTGACACCCACCAATATAAACATATCTTAAGCGACGATTACGAAGCAAAATGGTTTCCATTACAACAGCATCCTACATTGATATTCGATCACGAGCAAATGATATCATCGGCACAACACCGCCTACGTATGAAAGCAGCGCTCTATCCTATTTTATTCGAACTGCTACCAGAAAAATTCACGATTCCGCAAATCGCAGCATTATATGAAGGAGTCTATAATATTGAGCTTGACAAGCGTAACTTTAGTCGAAAACTACTCTCATCGGGCTTAATCATCAAATTGCAGGAAAAGGACAAAGAAAATTCCAAAAAAGGAGCTTATTATTTTAAGCTAAATACAGCAATCTATAAAGAGAAAATCATGTCATTTCTCCGTTATCTGCCAAGTTGGGGTCTCGAAACATAAAGATATCTATAAAAAGAAATAGACTATAACCGGAATATATTTCACTTTCAATTTTCGTTTTTTCAATAATTCCTTATATTTATCACAGGCATATGCTAGCTTTGTAGCTGGAATATCCTGATTAAACTTATTATAATAACGATAGACAACATGAGCAAATTGAGATTAGCATTTGTATTCTTTACGATTTTATTTATTTCATCGTACACTTTATTACAGGCTCAAACTCCTGCAGCAGCGTCGGTTACCGCCACCCAGCAGGCCAATGACGCTTACAAATACAGCCCGGATGGACTAAAAAAGGGGAGCTTGGCAAATCAATTTGATCACTTAAATTATATATCAAAAAACAATTATGACTTCAAGATGGTACGCAAATCCAATCTTGATATTGTCAAAAGAAATGTTGTTGATACTGTTGCAAAGCTGCACAAGGAAATCAATTCCCTAAAATCTTCATCCAGCAATTATTCATCCAACACCAAAAATTTGCAAGATTCTATTCAGACATTGAAGGATCAGCTTGCACAGGAGCAACAAAAGACAGATAGCTTTTCATTCTTGGGCATCAATACATCCAAAGGTTTATATAGCACAGTGGTCTGGACCATCATTGGAGTCTTAGCTGTCGCTACCTTTATCTTCCTATTCTCTTATCGAAAAGCCAAGGTTGATACCGTAGAATTTCAAAAAACAGCGGAACAATCACAAGAGGAATTTGCGACATTCCGTAAAAAGGCCATGGAAAAAGAACAATTGCTGAAACGTCAATTGCAAGATGAATTAAATAAAAAGATCTAGTAAGGTCTTCATAAGACGATATTATACCAGATTCTTATCGACCTGAAGCAACTCCTCATGACGACCTCGCTTCAGGTCGATCACATTTATATACAATCCGTGCCCCATCGTATGCACATCGGAAAATGAACAGCAGTTCAAAAAAATAGTGTCACCACTACACCGAAATAGTATATTTGCAACAACAAAAATCGAAACTAACAGAATTACAAGAGATAACATTTTGACCTACATTAATAAAAATGTAATTTAATTGCAAATTCTATTTGTTTTTAAAAACGAATAACCTTATTTTTGCTGACCAAAAAAGAGGCCTTTTATGTCTCTTATATAAAATTGATTAATAAATATTTAGTCCCTATAATATGCCCAAGATTGGTAAAATAGCGCAGATTATCGGCCCAGTTGTTGACGTCAACTTCGCCGACAGTGAAAATCTACCTAAAATTTACGATGCATTGTACATTCAAAAAGAAAATGGACAACGTGTTGTATTGGAAGTTCAACAACACTTAGGTCAGGATCGTGTACGTACAATTGCCATGGACGCAACTGAAGGTTTGGTTCGCGGAATGGAAGTTGTCGATACTGGTGCTCCTATCAAAATGCCTATTGGTGAAGAAATCAAAGGTCGTGTATTCAATGTAGTTGGTGATGCCATTGATGGGATCCAAAATGTGAGTAAAGAGAATGGTCGTCCTATCCACAACGTTCCTCCTAAATTCGAAGATCTTTCCACTGAATCAGAAGTACTTTTTACTGGTATCAAAGTTATTGACCTTTTAGAACCATATGCTAAAGGTGGTAAAATTGGTTTATTCGGTGGTGCCGGTGTAGGTAAAACTGTATTAATCCAAGAATTGATCAATAACATCGCTAAAGGTCACGGTGGTCTTTCCGTATTTGCCGGTGTAGGTGAACGTACACGTGAGGGTAATGACTTATTGCGTGAGATGTTGGAATCAGGTATCATCAAATATGGTGAGCATTTTATGGAAGGCATGGAAAAGGGTGAATGGCCTTTGGATACTGTTGACCATGAATTAATGAAAGACTCTAAATGTACTTTCGTATTCGGTCAGATGAATGAGCCTCCCGGTGCACGTGCACGTGTTGCTTTGTCAGGTTTGACTGTTGCGGAATATTTCCGTGATGGTGATGGCGAAGGTCAGGGTCGTGACGTCCTGTTCTTTATCGATAACATCTTCCGTTTTACACAGGCTGGTTCTGAAGTATCTGCACTATTAGGCCGTATGCCTTCAGCTGTAGGTTACCAACCAACCCTAGCAACAGAGATGGGTTTGATGCAAGAGCGTATCACTTCAACTAAAAACGGATCTATTACTTCAGTACAAGCAGTATATGTACCTGCCGATGACTTAACTGACCCTGCTCCAGCGACAACATTTGCTCACTTGGATGCAACTACAGTATTGTCCCGTAAAATTGCTGAGTTAGGTATCTATCCTGCTGTGGATCCATTGGATTCTACATCACGTATCCTTTCTCCTGCTGTTTTAGGTGCTGAACATTACGATACTGCACAACGTGTGAAAGAAATTCTTCAACGTTATAAAGAACTACAAGATATCATCGCCATCTTAGGTATGGACGAGTTATCCGAAGAAGATAAGTTAACCGTTCACCGCGCACGTCGTGTACAACGTTTCTTATCACAACCTTTCCACGTAGCAGAACAATTTACAGGTTTAAAAGGTGTATTGGTAGACATCAAAGATACCATCAAAGGATTTAACATGATCATTGATGGTGAGGTTGATGAATATCCAGAAGCTGCCTTCAACTTGGTAGGTAACATTGATGATGCTATCGAAAAAGGTAAGAAATTATTAGCAGAAGCAGTTTAATTTAGATATTAGACCTTAGATATGAGATAATAGACTTTCGATTATCTCATATCTATTTGAAAACCTAAAGTTCTCAAATCTCATATCTCAAATCTTATATCTAAGAATAATGAAATTAACAATTATCACTCCCGACAAATTAGTATACGAAGGCGAAGTAACATCTGTTACTGTCCCTGGCTCTGCGGGCTCTTTTCAAATTTTGAAAGACCACGCGGCAATTGTTTCTACTTTGGAAGATGGAAAAGTAATTATTCAACAAGGTAAAGGTGGACAAGAAGTGTTCATTAAAGGTGGTGTTGTGGAAGCAAAAGACAATGTCATTACCGTGCTTGCTGAAGGAATTATCGGAGATTAAATCAATTGATTTTAAAATATTGAAAAGCTTCCGATAGAAATATCGGAAGCTTTTTTTTTAAAGTTTTTTTGACAATTTCTTCATTTTAGGAAGAAATTTGCCCTTTGTAACAAAAAATAATTTTTTTACAAGGTAGACCAATTTTAAATACGGTATACGACTAACAAAATTTAAAACCGAACAATAGTCACAAATACAGTTTAAAATTTTTTAAACCATAATATTTTAAAATATTATTCTAAATAGAAAATTAGCACTTTAGCTATTGCCAATTATTGTAATTCCTGCTACCTTGAGGAAATGAAAATCGAAGGTTTTTACAGCGGCCTGAGATAGCATGATTTACCAGCAAAAACCAAAAAGGGAAATTATTTATATAAGGTAAATTTTGGGTTATGAAATATTACGACAAGAACACATTGATTTATTTGGATGGAGCCTTTGTAAAAGCCTCCGAGGCCGCATTGAATCCCTTTGCACAATCGCTTCACTATGGCTACGCTGTATTCGATGGTTTACGCGCGTACAACACGCACAATGGCCCGCGCATCTTTAAAGCGGACAAGCATTTTGACCGATTGAAGAAATCCTGCGAAGCGGTAAATATCCCTTATCAATGGAGTAACAGGGAGCTAATTGACAAATGTTATGAGCTTTTGGCCATCAACAACTTACGGGAGGCCTACATCCGTCCATTGGTACTCACTGGTTCGAATATGCACCTAACTTCTTCCACGGAGGCTAATCTGATGATTGCCGCTTGGGAATGGGGACCTTATCTTGGTCAAAATCTGTTACGTGTATGTATCTCTGATATCAAAAGACCTAATCCAAAATCTTTTAAAACGGACTCGAAAATATCAGGCCAATATGTAAACTCTATTCTAGCGACGACAGAAGCCATCAACAGGGGTTTTGACGAGGCACTTATGCTTGATCATGAAGGCTTCGTTGCCCAAGCTTCCAGCGAGAATATTTTTATTGAGAAAGATTTCAAAATTTATACACCGCCAGCGAAAAACATTTTTCCCGGCATTACACGGCAGACCGTTAAAAACATCTGTAAAAAACTGAATTTCGAAGTCATTGAAAAGCAATTGACGGTAGAAGATATCTATACAGCTGATAGTGCATTCTTATGCGGTACAGCTGCTGAAATTATCGGAATCAAACAAGTCGACGATGTCATCTATCAAGAAGAGTGGGAACACAGCATAGGTGCGTCGATCCAAAGAAGATATAAAAATTTAGTATTAGAGAACGAAAATTATGAAGTCATCATCTAACGGCGAAAATGCAATGAACAAATACAGCCGTACATTTACACAAGACGAAACGCAACCTGCTGCTAAAGCAATGCTTTACGGTATCGGCCTGACAGATGCCGATATGGACAAGGCGCAGGTCGGTATTGCCAGCATGGGATACGATGGTAATACGTGTAATATGCACCTCAATGATTTGGCACAAATCGTCAAAAAAGGTGTTTGGAACAATGACTTAGTGGGTTTGACCTTTGGCACCATTGGTGTCAGTGACGGCATGAGCAACGGTACAGATGGTATGCGTTACTCCTTGGTAAGCCGTGATGTAATCGCTGATAGTATCGAAACGATCTGTGGCGGTCAATATTACGATGGTCTAATCTCAATTCCCGGATGTGATAAAAATATGCCTGGTGCCATCATGGCGATGGCACGTTTGGATCGCCCCTCGCTTATGGTTTATGGCGGTACAATTGCACCTGGACATTACAAAGGAGAAGAACTCAATATCGTTTCTGCTTTTGAAGCCTTAGGGCAACGCATCTGCGGCAATCTTTCTGATGAAGATTACGAAGGTATCATCAAACATACCTGCCCTGGCGCCGGTGCTTGTGGCGGCATGTATACAGCAAACACGATGGCTTCGGCAATTGAAGCATTGGGAATGAGCTTACCTTATTCCTCCTCTAACCCGGCAATCTCAGCAGAAAAGAAAAATGAATGTCTGGAGGCCGGTAAACATATCCGCACCCTGCTAGAGAAAGATATCAAACCATCTGATATCATGACGCGCAAAGCATTCGAAAATGCATTGCGTACCATCGTGATCTTGGGCGGAAGTACCAATGCCGTACTTCACTTTATTGCAATCGGTAAGGCTGTAGGCGTTGACATCTCACAAGATGACTTCCAGCGCATGAGTGATGAAACACCTGTATTGGCAGACTTTAAACCTTCGGGTAAATACTTGATGCAGGATCTTCAACAATATGGCGGAACTCCCGCCGTAATGAAATACCTTTTGGACGAAGGTTTATTACATGGTGATTGTATTACCGTAACTGGAAAAACTGTTGCTGAGAACTTAGCTGATGTCAAATCCATTATGGAATATGATCAGCCTATTATCAAACCATTGAGCAACCCAATCAAAGCAACAGGACATTTACAGATCCTTTATGGAAATCTGGCAGAAAAAGGTTCTGTAGCCAAGATCTCAGGTAAAGAAGGCGAGAAATTTACTGGTCCCGCACGTGTATTCGATGGCGAACATGACCTAGTCGCTGGTATTGCCTCAGGCAGAATTAAACCGGGAGATGTTGTGGTTATTAAAAATGAAGGCCCAGTAGGTGCTCCAGGTATGCCAGAAATGCTCAAACCGACCTCATTAATCATCGGTGCCGGCTTAGGTAAATCTGTAGCACTCATTACAGATGGCCGTTTTTCCGGTGGAACCCATGGTTTCGTCGTCGGCCACATTACACCTGAATCTTACAAAGGCGGGTTAATTGGCTTAGTGCATGATGACGATATCATCGAGATTGATGCCGTCAACAATACGATCAATGTGAACCTTTCCGATGAGGAAATTGCACAACGTCGTTCAGCATGGGTACAACCGGCTTTGAAAGTCAGTAAAGGCGTGTTATATAAATATGCTAAGACCGTGGCTGACGCCTCAGAGGGTTGTGTAACTGATCTGTAGAAAATCAAAAAAACGGAGACACTTAGTGCAGAGATTTAAATAAACAGAATCTCCGATCTAATGTCTCCAGATCTAATATCTAAAGACTAAAAAAGACTGAATAATCAACAAAACTAAAAAATCAACGTAATGAGTACACTGGAAATAACAGAAAATAAGGCTGCTACCAAGCAGGAAACTCCGACACAAATTTCGGGATCGAAAGCTGTTATGGAGGCCTTATTGAGCGAAGGAGTTGATACCGTATTTGGCTATCCGGGTGGCGCGATCATGCCTATTTATGATGCCCTTTATGATTATACGGATCGTTTGAAACATATCTTGGTACGCCACGAGCAAGGAGGGATCCATGCGGCCCAAGGTTATGCCAGAACTTCCGGTCGTACAGGTGTCGTCTTCGCGACGAGTGGTCCCGGAGCAACAAACCTGGTTACCGGACTGGCAGATGCCATGATCGACAGTAACCCGATCGTCTGTATTACAGGCCAGGTATTTGCTTCACTATTGGGAACCGATGCATTTCAGGAAACGGATGTCATCAATATTACCGCACCGGTCACCAAGTGGAACTATCAAGTCACTGACGCTACTGAAATTCCAGCCGCACTCGCTAAAGCATTTTATATTGCCAGCACCGGTCGTCCAGGCCCCGTATTGATCGATATCACCAAGAATGCACAATTGCAATTATTCGATTACTTCGGTTACGAAAAATGCAATCATGTGCGTAGTTATAGACCTGCTCCGCAGGTTCGTAAGGAGTATATCGAACAAGCTGCTGAATTGATCAATAATGCTAAAAAACCATTTGTACTTTTTGGTCAGGGGATTATCTTAGGAAAGGCAGAGGAAGAGTTTAAAGCTTTTATCGAAAAAACAGGCATTCCTTCCGCCGCTACTGTCATGGGATTGAGCGCTCTTCCTACAGACCACAAACTTCATGTCGGTATGTTGGGGATGCACGGTAACTATGCGCCAAATGTCATGACCAACGAATGTGATGTTTTAATTGCTATCGGTATGCGTTTCGATGACCGCGTCACTGGCCGATTGGACAAATATGCCAAGCAGGCAAAAGTGATCCATCTGGATATCGACCCGGCCGAGATTGATAAAAATGTACAAACAACCGTACCTGTATGGGGCGACTGCAAAGAATCACTTCCAATGTTGACTGAATTGGTTCAAGCCGTGGATCATTCCGCTTGGTTGGCTCAGTTCCGTGAACTCGAAAAAGAGGAAATCAAAGAAGTCATCACAGATGAATTGCATCCAAAAACGGATATCATGACCATGGGCGAGGTGATCAATGTGTTGAATGAATTAACCGGTGGGGACGCAATCATAACCACAGACGTTGGTCAACATCAGATGGTCACATGTCGCTATGCAAAATTTAACAAGAGCAAATCAAACGTAACATCTGGCGGATTGGGAACCATGGGCTTTGGCCTTCCTGCAGCTATCGGCGCTTGGTATGGTGCTCCTGAGAAAACTGTCGTAGCCATCATCGGTGACGGTGGTATCCAAATGACCATTCAGGAACTGGGAACTATCATGCAATTTGGCGCGAAGGTGAAAATCATGATCTTGAACAACGAGTTCTTGGGTATGGTACGTCAATGGCAGCAACTGTTCCATGACAAACGCTATTCATTCGTGAATATTACCAGTCCTGACTTTGTTGCAGTTGCCAAAGGTTATTATATCGATGGACAGAAAATTTCGGAACGGAAAGATCTCCGCACTGCCCTTCAGACCATGCTTGAGCACGATGGAGCTTATCTATTGGAAGTCATGGTAGGAAAGGAAAACAATGTATTCCCGATGGTTGCACAAGGAACATCCGTATCGGAGATTCGATTAAAGTAAAAAGTCAAAATGGAAAAACAAGAATATACCATTACCCTATATACAGAGAATTCTATCGGCCTTATCGGAAGGATCTCAACGATTTTTTCAAGAAGAAAAATCAATATCGAAAGTTTGAACACATCGCCTTCTGAGGTAGAAGGTATACATCGTTTCACCATTGTCATTACAGAGGCGGAAGATGTGTTGCGTAAGCTTTGTCGTCAGTTGGAAAAACAGATTGACATTCTTAAAGCCTATTACAATACCAATGACGAAGTGATCTGGCAAGAACAGGCCTTATATAAAGTACCTGCAGACGTTGTCAATGAAAAAGTATATGTTGAGCGTTTACTTCGTCAATATGGAGCCAATGTGGTTGTGATCCGTAACGATTATATCGTGTTCGAAACTGCAGGTCACCGTGAAGAAATTGATAAGCTGACGGAGGAATTGACAAAATATGGTTTAATCGAATTTGTACGTGGCGCCCGTATTGCCATCATTAAAGATAGCGCTGGTTTCCACTCCAAATTGGTTCAGTTTGAAGCAAAGGAACCGTCGATAGAAATCGTTGAAAATGAATATCTCGACAAACGGGATGACGTATTTACTATGTAATCAGATGCAAGAAACATTTAAATTTATCTTACAGGCACGCCAAAAATTCGTTGAATTGCTGGATAGTCTTTCCATAGAACAACTGAACAAAATCCCGACTGGATTTAACAACAATATTATCTGGAATTTTGGACATATCGTGGTGAGTACACAGACTTTAGTCTATGTCCGTACCGGTATCAAAGCGGATACCGCTTGGGTTAAATACAATGAAGATTATAGAAAAGATACCAAACCCACACGTTTTGTCGAACAGGCTGAAATTGATGAACTAAAGGCAATCGCTATCCAAAGCATCGAACAGATTGCCAAAGACTATGAAAATGGCGTTTTTGGAGCGATTACCTCGTTTTCAACAGCAACTTATGGCTATCCAATGGATACGGTCGAAGAAGTTATCGCTTTGACTTCAGGACATGATAATGTTCATTATGGTTATGCTTTGGCGCAACGTAAATTAGTACAATAAAAAAAATAAATAATCAACAACCAATAACAGAAAGAAAGTAAAACAATGGCAAATTATTTCAACACCTTACCGCTTAGAGAGCAGTTAGAACAATTAAGTCACGCTGAATTCATGGACAACACCGAATTTACGGATGGAGTAAATGCTTTAAAAGGTAAAAAAATCGTAATCGTAGGATGCGGTGCACAAGGCTTGAACCAAGGTTTAAACTTAAGAGATAGCGGACTGGACGTTTCTTATGCTTTACGTAAAGAAGCTATTGAACAAAAAAGAGATTCTTGGAAAAATGCTACGGACAACAATTTTAACGTAGGAACTTACGAAGAATTAATCCCAACAGCAGATTTGGTCATTAACTTGACTCCTGATAAACAACATACCTCAGTGATCAACGCGGTCATGCCGTTGATGAAAGAAGGCGCAACATTATCTTATTCACACGGTTTCAACATCGTTGAAGAAGGTATGCAAATCCGTAAAGATATTACCGTCATCATGGTTGCTCCAAAATGTCCGGGCTCTGAAGTTCGTGCAGAATACCTTCGTGGTTTCGGTGTCCCTACTTTGATCGCTGTTCACCCAGAGAATGATCCACAAGGAAAAGGTTGGGCTGAAGCAAAAGCATACTGTGTAGGAACAGGTGGCCACAAAGCCGGTGTATTGAAATCTTCATTTGTAGCCGAGGTAAAATCAGATTTAATGGGTGAGCAAACAATCCTTTGTGGTTTATTGCAAACAGGTTCTATTTTATCTTTCGACAAAATGATCGAAAAAGGAATTGAAGCTGGATACGCATCCAAATTGGTACAATATGGTGTTGAGGTAATTACTGAAGCTTTGAAACATGGTGGTGTAAGTGGTATGATGGATCGTTTGAGCAACCCTGCAAAAGTGAAAGCTTTTGAGATCTCCGAAGAGTTAAAAGATATCATGCGTCCATTGTTCCAAAAACACCAAGACGATATCATGTCCGGTCACTTTAGCAATACCATGATGGAAGATTGGGCAAATGGTGATGCCAACTTATTGAAATGGAGAGCTGAAACAGGTGAGACGGCATTTGAGAAAACACCTGCTGGCGATGTTAAAATCAACGAGCAAGAGTACTTCGATAACTATACCCTAATGGTTGCTTTCATTCGCGCAGGCGTTGAATTGGCTTTCGAAACAATGGTTGAAGCAGGTATCAAACCCGAATCAGCATACTACGAATCATTGCACGAAACACCATTAATCGCCAACACAATCGCTCGTAAGAAATTGTTCGAAATGAACCGTGTTATTTCTGATACAGCGGAATACGGTTGTTACTTATTTGATCAGGCTTGCAAGCCTTTGTTGGCTGATTTCATGAAAACTGTTGATACCGATTTAGTAGGTAAAAACTTCAACGAAGGTAAAGATGCTGCTGTTGATAATGCACAGTTGGTTGTCATCAATGAAATTTTGCGTGACCATCCTGTGGAAATCGTTGGACGTAAATTGCGTAAGGCAATGACGGCAATGAAAGCAATCAAAACTGTTTAAAAATTTATACGAATTATTTGTTTTTTTAAAGCCGTATGGCATATCCGGGTGAATTCAATCCACAGATATGCTCCAAAATCATGAATATTTCGTAATTTAGTATATTGAAATCAGGGTGATATTGAGACATTTACAATATCACCCTGATTAAAATAAAAATAACATAAGAGAGATTAAAAAATGTCAAAAACATTAGTAGAAAAGATTTGGGATGCTCACGTCGTCAAGCGTGAAGAAGGGTTTCCGGATATTATATATATCGATACCCACTTGATTCATGAAGTTACTTCACCTCAAGCTTTTGATGGCCTACGCAAAAGAGGGATCCCAGTTTTTCGTCCAAAGCAGACGGTAGCAACTGCCGACCATAACGTACCCACACTCAACCAACATTTGCCAATCAAAGAAGAGCTATCGCGATATCAAGTTGATATGCTGACCAAAAATTGTGCTGAATTTGGCATTGAATTATATGGTTTGGGACATCCTTACCAAGGAATCGTACACGTGATCGGTCCTGAGTTAGGTATCACACTACCGGGTAAAACAATGGTCTGTGGTGATAGCCATACGTCAACACATGGAGCCTTTGGAGCTATTGCTTTTGGTATCGGAACCTCTCAGGTTGAACAGGTCTTTGCGACGCAGTGTTTATTGCAGTCCAAGCCTAAAACCATGAAAATTGAAGTCAATGGTACTTTACAAAAGGGCGTTGGCGCAAAGGATATTATCCTCTATATTATCTCCAAGATTTCTGCCGCAGGTGGTACAGGATATTTTATCGAATATGCTGGTTCAGCCATCCGCTCCTTGAGCATGGAAGCCCGTATGACCATCTGTAATATGAGTATCGAAATGGGGGCACGCGGCGGGCTTATTGCACCGGATCAAATCACATTTGATTATGTAGAAGGCCGCGAATTCGCACCAAAAGGAGAAGAATGGGACCAAGCCTTAGCGTATTGGAAAACATTATATTCCGATGAAGATGCCATTTTTGATAAAGTGTTGACATTTGACGCCGCTGACATCGCTCCTATGATTACCTATGGTACAAACCCGGGCATGGGTATGGGTATTGCCGAGCATATCCCGGCAACAAATGCACAACCGGAATCAGAAAGACCATCCTATCAAAAAGCATTGGACTACATGGGCTTTAAAGATGATTCAACCGTCTTAGGTAACCGTGTGGATTACGTTTTCATCGGAAGCTGTACCAACTCCCGTATCGAAGATCTACGTGAGGTAGCCTCATTCGTTAAAGGAAAACAAAAGGCACAGGACGTCGAAGTATGGATTGTTCCCGGCTCAAAACAGGTCGAAAAACAAGCCAAAGAAGAAGGCCTGGATAAAATATTTGAAGCCGCGGGATTCCAATTACGCGAACCGGGATGTTCCGCATGTTTAGGCATGAACGAAGACAAAATTCCTGCAGGTAAATATTGTGTTTCAACTTCAAATAGAAACTTTGAAGGACGTCAGGGGCCCAATGCACGCACCATGCTGGTATCTCCACTGACAGCAGCAGCAGCAGCAGTAACGGGCAAAGTAACAGATGTAAGAGAGTTAATATAACTAACTCCATTTTTTTAATTCTGACTTACTAAATTCTTAACATGAAAAAATTTGAAACTTTAACTTCATCGGTAGTGCCACTACCAATCGAAAATATTGATACCGATCAGATCATACCGGCGCGTTTTCTAAAAGCGACCACGCGCGAGGGATTTGGCAATAATTTATTCCGTGACTGGCGCTTTGATAGCGATAATCAGCCAAAAGCAGATTTCGTCTTGAACAACCCAATCTATTCCGGGAAAATATTGGTTGCCGGCAAGAACTTCGGTTGCGGTTCCAGCCGTGAACACGCGGCCTGGGCAATCCAGGACTATGGTTTTGATGTCGTTATCAGTTCGTTTTTTGCAGATATCTTTAAAGGTAATGCCCTTAATAATGGCGTACTGCCTATCCAAGTTCCTGAAGAATTTTTAGAGAAAATCTTCGAATTGGTCCATCAAAACCCAAACACCCAAATTATTGTTGATCTCGAAAAACAAACAGTTATGTTAACCGAGACCGGCGATCAATTTGAATTTGAAATCAATCCATACAAAAAATCATGTTTGATCAATGGATACGATGACATCGATTTTATCCTTAATCAAAAAGATTTAATTGAATCATTTGAAACAACAAAAAAATGGTAGACCCAGTCGTCCATATTGCCAATTTAACGATTCAGCACGGTAAAGATTCCGTACTGCAAGATTTAAATTGGCAAATTTTTCCTGGCGAACAATGGATCTTAGGTGGTCCCAGTGGCACAGGAAAAACAACGCTTGCGAAAGCAATTGCGGGGCAATTAAAATATGAGGGCACCATATCCTACCATCTGGATAATGCTAGTTCCCTTCCTCCCGTTGTACATTACGTATCCAATTGGTTTCAGTTTACCAATCTCGAAGGTGATCGCAACTTCTATTACCAACAACGCTATAACAAGTTTGCAAAAAACGATACCTTAACAGTTTTTGCTGAATTGAAACATTTTGCGCAGGACGAACAGCTGGCCTTCGAAGATGTGGTACCCTACCTTGCCGTCTTTGGATTTGAAAATTTCAAAGACCAACAATTGATCGAACTTTCCAGCGGCGAACATAAACGCCTACAATTGGTCAAAGCACTTTGGCTTCAGCCGCAGGTCTTGATTATCGACCAGCCTTATACCGGACTTGATGTACAATCCAGAAAAGACCTGAACCAGATCTTCGATCAGCTTGCGGACAAGGGCGTATCCCTCCTACTGATCAGCAACGATGACGAACAACCGGATTGTATTAATCGTTTTGCCGAAATCCAGGATGGAAAAATTGTTCTTCGTCAACATAGCGGAGAAATTTCACAGGGAATACCACGGAAGCGCAAGGAACTACCCTATTTCTTACAGCAGTCACCCAAAATCTCTGACCCAATCATGGTCAAGATGCGGCAGATCAACATTTCATACGGTGAGAAGCAGGTCTTGAAAAACATTGATTGGGAAGTAAAAGCAGGAGAAAAATGGCTGCTGCAAGGACATAATGGATCGGGAAAATCGACTTTATTAAGTCTGATCAACGGTGATCATCCCCAAGCCTACGCAAATGACATCCATCTTTTTGGTAAAAAGAGAGGATCAGGAGAAAGTATATGGGAAATCAAAGAACACCTGGGCATTATTTCTCCCGAATTACATTGGTACTACGATATGAATGCCAATGTAGGACAGACCATTGCTTCGGGATTCTTCGATTCGATGAGTCTGTATCAAAAATTGGGCTATGAACAACAGCAGAAGCTTGATCAGGTGCTCCATTTTTTTGATCTCAAAGACGTGAAACATAAAACATTAGGTTCTTTACCTTTAGGCCAACAGCGATTAGCGTTACTGGCGCGCACGATCGTAAAACATCCTGAATTGCTTATATTAGATGAACCTTGCCAAGGATTGGATAAGGAACAATCACAATATTTTAATGATGTGATCGATGACCTGAGCAAGAATGGCCAGACCCTTATTTATGTCGGTCATTTCCAATCCCAATTACCGACTTGTATAGGCAACAAAATGGTACTGGAAAAGGGTGAAATTAAGTCCGTAGAACGAGTTACCCACAAAAAAGAGACTTTATCAACATAGAAATTGTGGAAAACGATAATTAAATAACAGATATTAGATGAAAGATTATAGATGTTAGACAATGAATAGGAATAATCCCTAGGGACACGTTTAGTAAGCCACTGGCTTGTACAACTAAAATTTCAATACTCCGATCTAATATCTCAATACTAAATAAAACAATGAAAAAAAATATTTTAATCATACCTGGAGACGGCATTGGCCAAGAAGTAACCACCTGGGGTAAAAAAGTTTTAGAAAAGATCGGTGAAAAATATGGTCATGAATTCAGTTTTGATGAAGCAATCATGGGCCATACAGCTATTGAAGCTACTGGCAATCCGCTCCCTGACGAAACCTTAGCAAAAGCGAAAGCTTCTGATGCCATCCTTTTTGGCGCGATCGGACATATCAAATACGATAATGATCCTTCGGCCAAGGTCAGACCAGAACAGGGGTTGTTGAAAATCCGGAAAGAATTAGGTTTATATGCCAATCTACGTCCTATCCTTTTATTTGATGAACTATTGGATGCATCGAGTTTAAAACCTGAAATTCTACAAGGAACAGATATTCTTTTTTTCCGTGAGTTGACGGGCGATGTGTATTTTGGTGAGAAAAACCGTAATGAGGACAATACCTTCGCTTCGGACTTGATGAACTACCACCGATATGAAGTAGAGCGTATCGCACGTAAAGCTTATGATGCTGCTCGTACGCGTAACAAAAGATTATGCTCGGTTGATAAAGCTAATGTATTGGAAACTTCCCGTTTATGGAGAGAAGTTGTACAAGAAATTGCAAAAGAATATCCAGATGTTGAAACTGAACACATGTTTATTGACAATGCAGCGATGCAATTGGTCAAGAACCCAAAGAAATTTGACGTGGTATTAACGGCGAATCTTTTTGGTGATATTTTGACTGATGAAGCATCTCAGATAGCAGGATCAATGGGTATGTTAGCCTCAGCTTCTGTTGGTGATGGCACAGGTTTCTTCGAGCCTATCCACGGCTCGGCACATGATATTGCTGGCCAGAATAAAGCGAATCCACTTGCTTCAATTTTATCCGCTGCATTAATGCTCGACATTAGCTTCGGTCTACAGGAAGAAGCAAAAGCAGTTACTAATGCGGTTGCCCAAACGCTCAAAGCAGGCTGGAGAACCGGAGATATTGCGAATGCCAATACAGAAGCTTCTAAAGTATTGGGTACGCAGGAAATGGGCGAGAAAGTATTGGAGTTTATTAAATAGTAATGAGATATACGTATAGAGTAATGAGATTTTGGTGCAACAAAGCAAAAAAGGTCGATGCACTCAAACTCTTTGCCCCATACTTCTTTAGTTATAAATCTTTTGAATTAAGAAATTATGTTACACGATCCTAATCATCTTTACATCTTCGACACCACATTGCGTGATGGCGAACAGGTACCGGGATGCCAATTAACTACTCCAGAGAAAATTGAGATCGCAAAGGACTTAGAAAAACTGGGGGTTGATATTATCGAAGCTGGTTTTCCTGTTTCCAGTCCCGGAGATTTCCAATCTGTCGTAGAGTTGTCCAAGGCGGTGAATGATGTTATTATATGTGCATTGACCCGTGCCAATCAAAATGATATCGACGTAGCTGCGGAAGCATTGAAATATGCCAAACGTCCACGTATTCATACCGGAATTGGTTCTTCGGACATGCACATCAAATATAAATTCAACAGTACAAGAGAAGAAATTTTAGAACGTGCCGTTGCAGCTGTAAAACATGCTAAATCTTATGTGGAAGATGTCGAGTTTTACGCTGAGGATGCCGGTCGTGCTGATTTGGAGTTTTTGGCTAAAATGATTGAATCAGTTATTGCTGCCGGTGCAACAGTTGTCAATATTCCCGATACCAATGGATACTGTTTACCGGACCAATATGGTTCAAAAATCAAGTATCTTAAGGAAAATGTACGTAATATCGATCAAGCCATTATTTCTGCACACTGTCACAATGATCTGGGGCTTGCTACGGCTAACTCCATCGCCGCGATACAAAACGGCGCCCGTCAGGTAGAATGTACCATCAATGGTATCGGCGAACGTGCAGGTAATACCTCATTGGAAGAAGTTGCGATGATCCTTAAAGTGCATAACCAAGCTTTCGGAAGCTTAACTTCGAATATTGATAGCCGTATGTTTACTTATCTATCCCGTAAAGTGAGCGATATGATGAACATGCCTGTGCAACCAAATAAAGCGATTGTTGGCCGGAATGCCTTTGCCCATAGTTCAGGCATCCATCAAGATGGCTTCTTGAAGCACCGCGAAAATTACGAGATCATCAGACCTGAAGATGTAGGCCTTGATGAAGCAGATATTATTTTGACGGCCCGTTCAGGAAGACATGCACTTAAACACCATTTGGAGCGCCTTGGTTTCCATCTTGAAAAAGATGATCTAGCAGATTGCTATCAACGCTTTTTGGTGTTGGCCGACGCAAAGAAAAATATTTGTGATGATGACTTAAAAAGCCTCATCCAAGAAAAGATATAAAAAATGGAAGGCTGCAGATGCAGCCTTTTTTTATCAAAAAACAACCTTAATCACCCTATCAAAAAATGGATCTATCAACCTTAAACATCAACTCAGAAGCTACGCTTGAGCGCATCAAATCGGTGGTCAATCGTACGCCTTTACAATATAACCGGCATTTATCCGAAAAATATGGCGCAGAAGTCTATCTCAAACGGGAAGATTTACAGGTCGTCCGTTCCTATAAACTGCGTGGTGCCTATAATAAGATTATTTCCCTGACAGCGGAAGAGCGCCAACGGGGTGTGGTCTGTGCTAGTGCTGGTAATCATGCGCAAGGTGTCGCCTTTTCGTGCAAAAAACTGGATATCAAGGGCGTTATCTTTATGCCCGGTCCAACACCGCGTCAGAAAATCTCCCAAACTGAAATGTGGGGCAATGGCAATGTTGAAATTGTATTGACCGGAGATACGTTTGACGATTGCCAAAAAGCGGCACTGGCTTACACGGAAGAGCATGGCATGACCTTTATTCCTCCATTTGATGATCTCAAGGTTGTGGAAGGACAAGGCACCGTGGCCGTCGAAGCATTACAGGATCTTCCTGATATGGATGCCATCTTTATTCCGATCGGTGGTGGCGGGCTTGCGGCAGGAGCAAGTTACTACCTGAAAAGCAAAAACAAAGCAATCAAGTGTTATGGAGTCGAACCAGAAGGAGCACCATCTATGCAGGCAGCACTGGAAAACGGAGCGCCAATTGAATTGGAACACATTAATAAATTTGTGGATGGCGCAGCTGTAAAGAAAATTGGCGCGACCACATTTGAGATTGCCAAACAATTGCTGGATGATACGCGTTCCATTCCAGAGGGCAAAATTTGCACTTGTATCTTAGAACTATATAATAAAGACGCCATTGTGGTCGAACCAGCGGGCGCACTGTCTGTTGCAGCTTTGGAATTTCACAAAGAAGAAATAAAAGGCAAGAAGGTCGTTTGTATTATATCGGGCGGGAATAATGATATCGACCGCATGAGCGAAATCAAAGAACTATCATTACTTTATGAAGGCTACAAACATTATTTTATTGTCCGTTTCCCACAGCGCCCGGGAGCATTAAAACTCTTCGTTTCTGAAGTGTTAGGTCCTAAAGACGATATTACTCGTTTTGAGTTTATCAAGAAAACTGAACGGGAAAGAGGCCCGGCCCTAGTCGGCATTGAGCTCAACAAACCTGAAGATTACGCAACACTGATCGCAAGAATGAAAGAGTATAAGTTTGATGTCATTGAAATCAACAAAGACCAAACCTTATTCGAGTATTTGGTATAAAAATAAAAAGTCAGCGATTAAAACGCTGGCTTTTTATTTTTATCTACTCTCATTTTTTAAAATGATATATATAACTTAATACCGACCAGTCACGATTTCGTCAAGTTCTAAAAAAACAAAAAATTTTCATCACATAAAAATCTTATATTTAAGTGTTTAATCAAAAAATAAGCACATATGAGAGTACTAATTTTAACAATTTTGACCTTAATTGGTCAACTTAGCTTCGCCCAGACAGACAAAAGCAAACGTCCGAGTCCTCCAGACAACACCAAAGTAACCACAACTGATGGGGTTACAATCGACATCAATTATAGTCGTCCTTCACTCAAAGGCCGTAAGCTTGGTGTTGATATCGCTCCCGTAGGAAAAGTCTGGCGTACTGGCGCCAATGAAGCGACCACCATCGAATTCAATAAAGATGTACTGGTCGAAGGCAAAAAACTGGCGGCGGGAAAATATGGTCTCTATAGTATCCCCGGAGAACACGAAACAACCCTTATGTTCAGCAAAGTATGGGACCAATGGGGAACAAAATACGACGCCAAAGACGATGCCCTACGCGTTTCGGTCAGCAACGGTAAGTCTGATAACAACCAGGAACAGTTTAAAATCAATGCGACTCCGGAAGGAAATATATCCTTGGAATGGGGAGATTATGTCATCCCTTTTCTGGTCAAAGCAAGTAACTAGCTGATCCAATCAGTCCATTTTACAAAAATAGGACACGCGTCGAAACACGACGGGTAGCCTATTTTTGTATTGTCGGAAAACAGTTCGTGTGGTTAATCAATAGTCGTCTTTTCAGTCATGGTCTTGTCCGTTTTATTCAGCCCATACTTTAGCATAAAAGCGTTATACTCCTCCTCCTCCCGGTTCATTTTATCATACCAGTTCTTTTTCAGAATAAGTGTGGTGATCCCCAATAGCAAGACTGTTGTCAATAAACCCTGTCCCTGTTTGATCACAATATACATAGGAACCAAAGTCAGGCAGCATTGCCATATAATACCAACGGCCACATTGGCCATATCCCGCTTAAAATGATCATTCTTCTTGAGGTCCGGGTATTTTTCCAGTGCTTTCTGATGAATGGGTCCCCAAAATCCCCAAGGCCGTATACGTACATAAAAATCAACAAGCACTTCCTCCTCGGTAGGTCGGGATAACCATGTACCTGCAAAACAGCCCAGCAGCGATAGAACAAAAAGCAAAGGAAAAAAATAGAGCGGAAGGGTATCTGGAAAAAACTGCGGGAGTATTACTGCCCCAAATATACCTGCCAGCATTCCCCAGAAAAATCCGGTACCATTAAAACGCCACCAGTGCCATTTCAATACATTTGCCGCGATATAACCACCATATAATGCGGAGACAATCCATTGTAATACCGAATTGATATTCTGCACATATAAGCCAATAATGGTACTACAAATGACCACCGCAATAGAAACTACATAACTCAGACGGATCTGCTTCTTTGGCGAAGCAGACCGGTACATAAACTTCAACAGTACATCATTTACCAGATAAGCCTGTGCGGCATTGACTGTTGAAGCGAAAGAAGACATAAATGCGGCCAATAGGCCCGCCAGCAACAGCCCGGTTAACCCTACCTTTCCGAAGCGGCTGATTGCCTTGGGCAGGATAATTTCAAAATCCATCTGATTGCCCATATGTGCAAATTCATCCCGAAAAAATACCAGGGCTAATACCGTGAACCCCATAATCATCAGATAACGCGGGATAAGTAGGATGACCGACACCGAACCACTCATTAAAGCGGCCTCTTTAGGGGATCTACAGGCTAATATCTTCTGCATGTCATAGTTGGCCGCCGGTCCTGCCATGCTCATAAATATGCCTTTAAATAGCATCATCATCACAAATACCGTAAAAAGATTGTATTGGTCATGGGCGATCCGATCCATGATAGAAGGAAGTAAAGTACTCCAGTCCAAGTCCAAGTGCCAACCGAAGAAGGGGGAGTCCCAACCTTCCGGTGTGTTGGCCGCCAACAGCTCGGGGCTAACCTGCTGCATGGCAATAACAGCAATAGCAATTCCCGAAATAATCATAATGCCAAACTTGACCATGTCCGCCCACACAATGCTGTGCATTCCACCAAGCATGACATAAAATGTCGTTATCGCTGTAAAGAAAATACCATACAGTTGCGGAGCCATCGTCGGATCAATCGTCAAGGGAATAAAGCGGGATACCTGTTCCCAGGGGAAAAAAACTTCCATGAATTTCCCTATACCGATAAAACCATAACATAAAAAACCCATTACAGCAACAATGGCATATAGAATGACGATGGTATAAGCTCCATCAGCCCCCCGACCATGACCAAAACGTGTACGGATCCATTCTGCTCCGGTAAGGACATTGGATCGTCGCAGCCAGACCGACAGATAGACCATCAAAAAAATCTGATTAAAAACAGGCCATAACCAAGGGATCCACATGCTTTTTAAGCCATATACAAACGCCAGATAGACCATCCACATGGTCCCCGAGATGTCGAACATGCCCGATGCATCAGAAATACCGAGCATGTAATAGGGAAGCTTTTTCCCGCCTAAAAAATACGAATCAAGATTCTTGGCGGCTCGCTTTTTAAGGATCAAACCGATGACAATCATCGCAAGTAAATAACTGACGATGATAACTATATCTATTACGGAAATTTCCATGAATATTCTTTTCGTGGTCATCCGCAATCTACAATTATATTTCTATTTCTCCAATTGATCAATTACGACCGAAACAGGGTAATGATCAGATATCTCCTCAAGTGCAGGACCATTATGCACGTCCACCTGCTTTACATGAGATGCTAAAGATTCAGACAGCAAAATATAATCAAGTCGTTCAGAAACCGCTGCTAACCTTGGGTCACCCCATTTCCAATTGTAAAGTGTGGCAGCGGGATAGCTTGCTCGCTTGATTTCGGGAAATACAGATCGCCCGACACAATCTTCAAAACCCGCGGCCAGGAAAGTCGAAAGTACACTATAATCAAATCTACGCTCTCTCATGTTGCCATATTGGGGATTTTCTGCGTCCCATTTTATCAGATTTTCCTTCAAAGTGAACTGCTTTTCCAGCCAAATGGCATCCAATGGGGAGTAGGCATTCAGATCCCCCAGAATAATACAGCTATCCAGATGATTATTCTTTACATATTCTGCAATTTGTTTCGCTTCTCCCAGCCGATATTGCCAGGAAAAGGGACTAAGATGCGTGACAATAAAGTCTAATTTTTTAATCTTTACATGCAGCATGCCATGCCAAAACTTATCTAACCGCGCGTTGACAACAGTAATCGGATAACGGGAGGAAATACCGACAGGATAGCCTTCCTCCTTTAATAAAACAGCATAGCTGTGGCCGTATGACTTTGCCAATTGCAGCAAGTCGGCCCGCTTAAAGTCCACCAGCTCCTGTAATGCCACAACATCAGGTTGCTCCTTTTTCATCCACGCACTAAATTTATCCTTGCGATCCTGCTGCTTTTCAAAACCATTCCAGATATTATAGGAGATAATTTTCAACGTCGCCCGTTCTTGGGCAGACAAAAAGGATGTCAGGCACAGAAGACCAAGCAGAGTTAGGATTTTAATATTATCTTTCTTTAACATATCACGAGTTTGTCCAACGTACATTTTGTTACTGCATTTCACACAGCCATAACTTTCATGAAATACACGGGATTTCACTTATACTGGGCGATTGAACTCGATACTCGATCAAGTATGCCCTTTAGCCCAGTTTATCTACACCTATTTTGTCAGGCGACCGACCGACCCATTGCTTTTATTACCCACGTAGGCGGCATTATGATCAATCAGACGAATTACTTTGCGCAGTGATTCCGCAGAACGTAGCCCATCCTCCGCTGTATTCAGGCAATAATCCAGCAGTTTGGTCATCGAAGAAACCGCAACATGCGTCCGCGTATCACTGGAAGCATAATAAATATATACGGTACCATCCACATCCATGATCCAACCATTAGAAAACAATACGTTGGAGACATCGCCTACCCTTTCCTCCCCCTCGGGGGCCATCAGATAACCCGCGGGTTCCGCAATTAATTCACTTGGATCCTCCAGGCTCGTGAGATAAAGGTATAACACATAGCGTAGGCCAGCTGCAGTCCCCCTTACCCCGTGCGCGAGATGCAACCAGCCTCGATCCGTCTTTAGTGGCGCTGGCCCCTCCCCATTTTTGAGTTCTTTGATGGTATGGTAAAAACGCTTATTAATAATCTTTTCCTGGCTGATTACGGCATTGCTGATATCGTCCACGAGTGCCCACCCGATACCGCCGCCACTTTTTGCCAGAATAAAATCATCCTGAGGGCGTGTATAAAATGCGTACTTGCCTTCCACAAACTCGGGATGCAGTACCACATTACGCTGCTGGCTATTTGCCTTTAGATTGGGTAGACGTTCCCAATGAATGAGATCTTTCGACCGGATGATTCCTGCGGAGGCAACCGCGCTTGAAAGATCACCTGGAGCAGCATCAGGAGCATACTGCTCACTACAAAAAATACCGTATACCCAGCCATCCTCATGAGCTGTGAGCCGCAGATCATAGACATTTGTTTCCGCGGCGTCCAAATCAGGCAACAACAGCGGATGTTCCCAAAAATGAAAATTGTCAACACCATTATCGCTTTCAGCGATCGCAAAAATAGACTTCCGGTCAACAGCTTCCACACGGACGAATAGCAAGTACTTACCCTTCCACTGCAGTGCACCGGCATTCATCGTTGAGTTGAATGCGATTCGCTCCAAGAAATGAGGGTTCGTCAATGGGTTGAAATCATAACGCCAGTTGAGTGGAATATGTTCTTTGGTGATGACAGGATTTAAATAGCGGGTAACAATCTTTCCCGTATCTTCCAGTCCGACATTCGTTTTTTTCAATAATAAGCGTTGTGTTTCGACAATATAAGTTTGTTGACGTTCAAAGGATTCGGACATAAAATTACGTAAGTTCAAAAATTTTTGTTTATAAATTCGCGGGATAAAGTGGTATACGTGTTACCCGATGAAATGCAGTACCACTACCTGCAGTGATCTCCAGTTCAAAGACAACCTCTTTCGTTTTAGGGTTGATCTCGATCACACGTCCGCCCGTTCCGGCACTTGTTTTGACGCCCATCCCCGGAAAGAATAGCATATTCCCTGTCTGTGTGAGGTATTGCACACCGGACAAAGCCTGAGAAAAAGCTTCGACTCCCCTTTCCTTTCCATAAGACCAAAGTTGTTGCACTGTTCTTTTAGTTGCGTCAATTTTATATTCAACAACCCGGCTATAATTATTTGCACCGCTCCCAAAATTGGGAATCCAATTCCGGTTATAGCCATTATCGAAGACCAAAATACGATCTTCTGCAAGTGCGACCGGAGTATGAGGTCCCCAAGGCCAGTCAAATCCTGCTGTGCTGGCATCCCCATTGATAACAGCAGGGTCAGTAATAACTGTCCCGTCTTCAGCAATAGGTTTTAAAAGCAAGGATTGATATTTAGCTCCCCAAAACTTATGGGGAGAGATCATCCATTGTGGTTGCCCAGAATGGTTAAAACGTAGGATTCCCTGATATCTTAAAGTTGCCAATAAGTCATTTCCAATTTCGGCAATGGAATTATTGTGTGCCCAGTTGTTGGGCGTCTGTGAGAATGTCGGTGGGGTAATACCATCGGGTTTTACATAACGAGTGGTATCCAACTGCTTGGCCAGATCCCATTCCATGACCAAACTCCCTGTTTGGGGATTCAGTTCGATGATATGATCATTTACACGCGGTTCACCATTAACTAAACGCGCAGCTGTTTTTGTGACTGTTATTAAAAAATTGCCATTAGCAGCCTCTGTAATTTCATGATGAAATCCGTAACCAAGTTTGGCGAGATCCCATTCACGTTTCAAATTTCCGAACATATCAATTTCAACCACCCTCTGCTGGGATTGGTCACCTGCAATAAAGGTCCCATTTTTGGTCCGTTTAAGGCCGATCGAATAAGAGAGCCGTTGCAATTCGGGGGATGATTTAAGCTGTAGAAGCCAACGCAATTCACCCTCCTGATCAATCATGTAAGGCAGTGAAACATCGGCTTCGCTCTGACCGGGATAATGCACCAGATTAACGCCCGGCTCCATTTTATCGGCCTGGGTTTTCACAATCTTCCATCTTGGAAAGTCCTGCACACTCAATGCTCCAGTCTGGATATGTATGGTCGTTTTCCCTCTTTCATTTCCTTCCCGATCGGTAAAAGTCAGATCGACAATATTGTCGTGATCAGGATATAAACCCAGTACAGGCACACTTTGTCGCGGAATATCGGTATGGCACAAATGTGTAATTGTTCCTGCGGAACCGTTTTTGCCCTGCACGGTTACTTTTACACGACCGTAAGTAGGTAGCCAAACATCAACCAAAGCCGCAAGTGGATTGTAGCCCGAAGGATTGAGCTTAATTTTTTCGACAATATAATCAAGCGCGGTACCTTTGGTCGGAACGATCAATTTGGAACCGTCACTAAATGTAAGATCAGTCCGCCAGCGGGCTAGTTCAGGTTCTATTTTTGAAACATCCGCCAGCGGAATGCTTACACTTCCCTTTTCAAAACTGAAAATATACTCATCCACTTTCTTGGTGACGTCTACTAGCAATTCGCCATCCTCAACCTTTACATTTAGGGACAACTTTGCGGTTGATGCTTCCGATGTCTCCCGATCTTTCTTACACGAAACAAACAGTATAAGCAAGGTTGTGGTATATAAAGCCAAATTTGAAAAGTTCCTAGCTATTCTTGTTGTTATCATACCCATATGTTATAAAAATGGAATTTCTCTTATATTCCAACAGCGAAAATTCCGCTGTTGTTGGAGATTTAGGTTTATGTATGCATTACTGCGGTTGGGCGCAAAATTTAAGCTGAAATGCTTACGGTTTCAGATGAAATAAAAACCGTAAGCATTTTCTGCATTTATCGCCACAATGGATGTTGCTGAATTTTTGAATTTGTATTGATTTCTCCTTCCGGAATAGGAAGATAATAATGTTTGGGCTGGAAATTATTCGCACCTTGCTTCTTATTATCGACAAAGATCTGTTTCATTTGTATCGGTGTATACCAACGTTTTAGATCGAAAAAGCGATGTCCCTCAAAGAAAAATTCCAATTCATTTTGTTTTATTATTTCTTTCATCAACTCATCGGCATTGGTCCAGGTTTTATTTGCTAAACCTGCGCGATCACGAACACGCTTTAAACTAGACGCGGCTCCAGCAATATTTCCATTTTTAGCACATGCTTCAGCATGCAACAACAAGACCTCTGCAAACCGAAATACACGAAGGTTATTGTTGCGGTTCGCAGCATCATACATACTATTCGCTCCAGCGATATTTCTATAAAAATTGGTATATTTTTTAATCAGGAAACGACCGGTTTTACCGTCAATTGTTGGGAAAGTAGGCTCCCCACGTTGCCGCTTTGGTCCAGCATTACTCCACATAAGATCAAAAGACTGATTACCAAACCAAGCACCGTCAGTAAGGCCTGTCTCATAGTCGGAATATTTCCAGAAGAAACTCGTATACATCCGTTTATCAAAGCGCGTATCTGAGCCCGCGGGACGTTCTTCTGAAATAAAATCACGAACAACAGCTGCCCCGGGCATTAATTTAAACCAGGCACCTGTACCATCTGGTCCAGCAAAATTAGGTAGAACGAATCCCATTGCACAAGAAGCACAGTCTACCCCCCAATTTCCATCCCCACCGAACTTACTGTCATAAACTATTTCCCAAACTGACTCCTTATTCAGCTTAGTTGTTTCCTTGAAATTATCTTCAAAATTAGTCGTCAGATCATACCCGTAGGGTGCAGTCAATAAGGCCTTCAATTCTGTTTCGGCCTCGGCATATTGCTTGGTATATACCAATGCCTTTCCCAGATAGGCAACCGCAGCCCCTTTCGTAACACGCCCAGCTTCTGCAGCAGATCGTGTTATTGGCAGGTTGTCCTTCGCTATTTTGAAATCTGCAATTACCTGTTTCCATATTTCGGCTTCAGGTGACGCAGGTTTGCTCGCACCATCTGGATCATCATCTGTCGGCAATACTCTTAAAGGTACATCACCATAATTTGCCGCCAGCAGAAAATAATACATTCCCCTTAAAAAGCTAGCTTCTCCGACCAGCTCTTTTTTTCGGCTTTCATCCATTGAAACCCGCGGAATATTTTTTAAAAACACATTTGCTCTATTTATTCCGCTATATAAGCTTCCAAAATCACTTTCTGGGGTACCCGCGGAATTGAGGAAGTTGACATATTCCCAAGTAAATGCTTCCTCACCACTGAGAAACCACATATCATCTGCTCTGTTCATCGTTTGATAACCACCGTACGCTCCGTAGTAACCTGACATTTGTGAACGAATTGGTGAATAAATCGTAGCCATCGCAGACTGGGCATCGGATTCAATTGCCCAATAAGTCTCCTCAACAGGTAAATTAGGATTGGTTCGATCCAAAAAATCTGACTTACAGCCTCCTAAGAATAATAAGGAAGCTGCTATAACCGTATATTTTTTTATTGAAAAGTTCATCTATATCGTATTTAAAACATAAATTTATTTATATAACAGACCGATTATCCATTAAAAGTTAGCCTGAACACCAAACATAATGGTCCGTGCCAATGGGAAACGACCATGATCCGTACCGGCGGTTAGTACACCAGATGGCGTTCCATTGTCACCGTTACTTTGACCTAAATCTGGGGTATAGCCTTTATATTTTGTCACGGTAAACAGATTGTCCCCAGCCAGAAATACGCGTGCGTTTTTCAACGTTGCCTTACTTAGCCATTCCGCAGGTAGTGTATACCCAACTTCAATAGTTTTTAAACGGAAGAAAGCTCCGCTCTCAATCCAACGGTCACTGACCCGACGCTTATTGTCGTTTGGATCCTCCCTTGTGTACCTTGGAATATCAGTGTTTGGTCTGCTTGGCGTCCATGAATCTAGTAAACGAGCAGAATGATTATTCACTTCGTTGGTTTGTTCCATGCGCGCTCGGGTATAATTATAAATCTTATTGCCATACATACCATCAAAGAAGACAGCCATATCGAATCCTTTATAGTCTAGACCTCCTCGTATACCATAAGCAAGACTTGGGAAAGGGCTACCAACATACTGACGGTCATTATTGTCAATACGGCCATCTTTGTTATAATCTACAAATTTGATGTCCCCCGCAGCAGCATTTGGCTGAATTACTTTACCATCTGCAGATTTATAGCCTTGTGCTTCTGCATCTGACTGGAAAAGTCCATCGGTTTGGATCACCCAGAAACCTCCAATTGGATAACCAACTTTAGCCCAGGTAATTGTTCCCTCTCCCTGCGGATTATAGCCACCAAATTCCTGAACATTACCTACTGTGACCGCTTTCACTTTATTTTTCACCGTAGAAGCATTCACGCCAATGTTATAGTTCAGTTCTCCAACAGAATTCTTGTATGTCGCTAATAACTCAAAACCCTTGTTGCTAATTGTTCCCGCATTCATCACTGGCGTTCCTTTAAGTCCAGCCGAAGGAGGTTGATTAATCCCTAAAAGAATATCCTTGGTTTCACGCACGTAATAATCAGCACTGATGTTCAATTTCTTTTGCATAAATGCCAAATCCAACCCAATATTGCTTGTCGCTGTTTCTTCCCAAGTCAGGTTTCGCGGCGAAACCCAGTTAATACCGGTACTTGCCCCCTGCCACCAGGTACCTCCTTGCAAATAATTGATGCCATAAGTAGTTATCCTCTGTGTGGTGTAATTTGCAATTTCCTGATTACCTAGTCGACCATAACTGGCACGGAGTTTAAATTCATTGACTGTACCTTTTGCTGTTTCGAAAAATTTCTCATTCATCACATTCCAGCCCAAAGCGATAGACGGGAATACCCCATATCGCGCTCCATCTGCGAATTTGGAAGAACCATCGCGACGTATTGTCGCTGTAAGTAGGTAACGGCTATCATAACTATACATTACACGTCCAAACTGGGAGATCAATGCCGCTTCATTTAGACTACCCGAAGTCGTTTGTTCTGTCGGAGAAGCAGCATCAATAGCATCAGTTCCCAATGGCAGATTATTCCGTCCCGCACCAAAACCTCGGTTGGTATTTTCCTGGGCGGAATAACCCGCTAATAATGAAATAGTGTGTTTATCAAACGTGTTATCGTAATGCAATGTATTTTCAACTAACCATTGGTTGTTAAAAAATGCGCTTTCATTGAGAAAAGATTTGCGCACATCGGTACCATAGGTATAGGCTTCTCCTTTATTATAATTCCTGCCAGTTGTCTTGTTGACCCCGACATTTAATTTATATTTTAGTCCCTTAATAAACAAATCTACCTCGGCGTATCCATTGAGCATAAGATCTGTCTGATATACATGTCGGTTGAACAAGTTCAAAATCCCCACAGGATTGTCCAAGTTCTTCATCCACGGCGCATACGTAGCATATCCACCAACTAAATTGGCATCATAAATAGGTACCAGCGCGTTTTGTCGTAAGATATCTGTGATAGTCAGGTCTGAAAATTTTCGGTCACCTGATTTTATCAAAAAGGTATTTCCTACCCGTAAGTGGTTGTTAAAAAAACTAAAGGTATTTTTTGTACGCAGATTGAAAGCTTTATAACCGGTAGTCTTCAAGATGCCTTGTTGATTTAAATAACCTCCGGACACACTATAGGTAGACTGTTCTCCCCCACCCGAAATATCGAGATTGACCTTATTAACTGGGGCTGTATGAAATACCTCGTCCTGCCAATTCGTATTTGTATTTAGATTTTGTGGTTCTGTTGGTAGATACCCGTTGTCATGCTGAAACTGTTTCCATTGTGGGCCATCCATCAAATCCATTTTTTTCGGAAGACTTTGAATACCTGTGTATGCATTTAAGCTCAAGGTCGCTGGAGTTGCTTTTCTGCCGCCTTTTGTGGTAATGATTACAACACCATTGGCCGCCCGAGATCCATAGATCGCAGCAGCAGAAGCATCTTTCAGTACTTCGAGCGATGCAATATCATTCGGATCCACCATATTGATATCACCAAATACCCCGTCAATGACGTAAAGAGGCGCATTATTTCCCATAGAACTTAGCCCACGGACATTAATGCTCATACCTGCACCCGGCGTTCCGCTAGCGTTAGATACCGTTACCCCGGCAACACGCCCCTGCAACGCACCAGCAGCACTCTTTGCTAGGTTAGATTGCAGATCCTTTCCTGTAACAGATGCTACAGCACCTGTTAAATCACCTCTTTTCACTGTACCATATCCGATAACAACAACTTCATCCAGGTCGGTTCCCGATTGAAGTACAATACTGTATGTCGAGGCTTCATTAACAAGAACCTCCTGTTCCTTCATTCCTACATAGGTAATTTTTAAGGTTTTTCCTTTCTCGACATCAAGCGCAAAAGAACCATCAGCATCGGTTTTTGTCCCCCCGGTACCACCTTTGATGTTTACAGTGGCACCCGCCACTGGCTTATTATCTGCATCAAGGACTTTCCCCCGTACTTTTTGGGATTGTTGCGCCCAAGCAAATGTGCCATAAGCCGAAAATAAAAGCAGTAAAGCTGTTTTTCTCATATTTTGTGTATTTAAGGTTTACAATAAATAGATAGATTATATATAATATGTCTATACTTAATTGGTATGCTATTATTGGTCTATAGGACGAAATTAGAGAAAAGGGAAAGTCAAGAATAGCAAGATCAGATCATTTGTATTGTACTTTTAATTCATATTTCCGATAAAGAGATCTCAAGAAATACAAACGCAAACGATTGCGCACTCCAAAAAGGAAAAGAGGGTAATGAAAATATGCACCGGCCTAAAACAAAAATCAAAATATTGAAAAACAGAATGTTACAAACAAGCTAACAACAATTCATTGAACTCTAAGTTCATTTTTATTGAATTATTGTACAGCATTGAACAAAGCGATGCTATTGTCTGTTAGACTATATGGTCCCTATCAGGCTATTAACGGTATTCAGTATTGTCATGGGGATGACACAATGTGCTCAGGATCTGCGTATAGGAGTAGGTTTCGGCTAGGTCACTAGATAATCATCTGCTGTTTCCGCAGGCTATTTCTGTATTCAATAGGTGTTATCCCTTTTTTCTTCTTGAATACACGGTAGAAATAAGAAACGCTATTAAACCCACACTGCTCAACAATATCCGCAATCGGAGTTTCCTCCTTTAACAGCCTTACAGCCGTATTGATCCGAAAGTCGAGTAAGTAGTCCGTAAAATTCAATGTTGTAGCCGATTTCAAAAAGCGAGAGAAAGTCGATTTGCTCATGTTCATAATCGCTGCCACCATAGGCAGGCTCAATTCCTTGTTGATATTCGCAACGACATATTCCTGCAGACGTCCCATAAGTAGTTCGCTGTTGCTCAAAACAGTATTTGTTGCAGTGGATAATACACGGATATCCTCACCCTTTGAAAGTTCATAGAGCAAGACAAGCAGCTTCATCACCGAATAGAAGCCATCGCGCTCTAATGTCAATATACGGAGCAAAGGAAGCACGCGATCGACAGTATCTTTTCCAAATACAACACCGCGAGATGCTTTTGACAAAAGTTGTTGTATACTTGCAAATTGCTTTTTATCCAGGTATTGTTCGATGAGGGAAGGATGAAACTGTATCGTGATTTCATGAATATCGCTCGATTGGCATTCGCCGTCCTTCCAGGCATGTTCAAGCTCAGGACTTGCAATCAATACCAGATCCTGTTCACCGATCGTTTCCATAGAATTACCAATGATACGTTGTGCACCAGAAGCGCCTTCCACATAATTGAGTTCGTATTCGGGATGGATATGTACCGGAAAAGTGAAAGAAGATTTTCGTCTGTCAAACACCACAAAGCAATCATCAGCGGACAAAGGTGATTTTTCTCGAAATATATCAGGTCTCATAATCAGTTCTTTTTTCCCTTTGGTAAATTACCCAAACTTAATTAAAATTATACGCATAATCAATGCCTCTTTCTTGTTAAGAAACATTTCAGCGACAATACGCGAAATTGAGCTGCTGTATCCTTGCCACTCAGATGTTGACCACCCTTCAACACAGCAAAACGAACTATCATCATTTTGTATAATCAAAAAGTACCTGATGGGACCTTATTCTTCTTAAGGATAGTCAAAAAAAAAATAGGCTGTCTAAAATGCAGCCTATTTTTTCATTCTATACGACAATTAGTTCTTTAAGTATTTTTCCAGGAATTGATCCTGCTCCCATAGGAGGTGAAAGATATTCTCCCTCGCTACATAGCCGTGGGCCTCCCGCGGCAAAATCACCATGCGTACAGGTGCCCCCAAATTCTTTAAGGCCTGAAAATAACGTTCTGTCTGGAGGGTAAATGTTCCCGGGTTATTATCTGCCCCGCCATGGACAAGCAATAAAGGTGTCTTCATCCGGTCTGCACTGACAAATGGCGACATGGTCATATACAACTTTGGATCATCCCAAAAGTTACGTTGCTCACTTTGGAAACCAAATGGCGTCAAAGTCCGGTTGTAAGCTCCTGAACGCGCGATTCCGGCGGCAAAAAGTTTTGAATTAGACAATAAATGCGCTGTCATAAATGCCCCATACGAATGTCCACCTACAGCAACCCTTTTACGGTCGATATAGCCCAGTTTATCTACCGCATTAATTGCTGCCTCAGCATTGGCGACCAACTGTTCGATAAAGCTGTCATTAGGTTCTTTCTTTCCTTCACCAACAATCGGGAAGGCCGCATTATCCAGTACAGCATAGCCTTTAGATACCCAATAAATAAATGAGCCATAACTTGGGAAGGTAAATTCCTTTGGGTTTGCTGTACTTTGCCCTGCCGTATTTTTATCCTTATATTCCCTCGGATACGCCCACATCAACAGGGGTAATTTCTCCTTTTTACTCAGGTCATAGCCAGCTGGTAGATATAATGTCCCCGAAAGCTCCACACCATCTTTACGTTTATAGTTTAAGATTTCTTTATGAACTTTTTCAAGCGATTTAAATGGGTTTTCTAATGTTGTCAATGCAACCTGTTTACCTGATTTTATATTTTTCAGGTAATAATTCGGATAGACTGATGCGGATTGAAGTGAGATCAGTAACTCGCCCGTTTTTGGATTTATAATCTCTCCGATCCGTTCCTGCAACTCAGATGCGGCGGCCGTATACAATCGTTTTTTCTTTAATGTTTGTAGGTCCAATTCTTCAACAAAAGGAAACTCACCTTCCTTGGTAAAGCCTTTTCCGACAAATAAGGCTTTGTCTTTATCGATATACATACTGTAGTTTCCGAGCGCATTTTTTTGCTGATATACTGTCCCCGGATCGTTATAGACATCCTGACTATTTCTGTCATGCAACAATTTGGATTCACCAGTCGAAGGATTGACAACAAAAGTCTTGGTATTACGTGTATCGTACCATTGCGAATAAACCAACGCATACTTATCGTTACCCCACACAACTCCTGCATAGCGGTCTTTTGTTTTGAAGATCAGCTTTCCCGCACCGGTATAAGGGAAGTCCAAGGTATAAAGAGCATCGCGAAATTCTGCTGCTTTGTTGGCATCCCCACCATCCAAAGCTTCAACATAAGCTAAGGTTGCCGGTTGATCGTCCCGCCACTGCAAGGCGCGTCGGCCAGGACGTGTAGAAGAAAATCCTTTGGGCATGACCTCCGTTAAAGGTACCTCATTGACCAGAGCAATCTCTTTTCCGGATAAATCGTAGATCCGTGTCTGTTGCGGGAAACGTGAGGCTGGCACCACATACGAATAAGGCTTGGCTATTGTGGTTACCATCATATAGGCACCGTTAGGTGAAAAGGTAATCCCCGTGTAAATATCCTTGTCTTTAAAATTGGAAATTGTTCCGTCCAGATCCACAAACTGTAAATTAGACTGTACCAGTGTTTCAAAATTCTGTTCGTCCTGTGGGTTTTTCAAGAGATCCTGATAGGTTCTCAATTGCGATACCTTCCCGTCACTTGTTGATACAACCGGTCCAGTGGGCAGATCTTTGGAGGGATCCAACAATGGTTTTTTTTCTTTTGGCAACGCCGTAATGATTAATCTCTTCGAATTACCTAGCCATTGAAAAGGTGCATCCAACGTCGCATTTAAATTATAGGCGGTCAATTGTTTTACTGTTTTCGTTGTCAAATCCAGTACAAACAAAGCCGTTCCATTGTCGTTTGTATTGGTAAATGCCAAACGGCTATTGTCCGGGGAGAATACAAAATTGGACAAGGAGGGGGTATTCGGCATGCCAACAAAATCTGTATCTTCTACCTGCTGTCCGATTTTCTTCAAACCGATCTTATTGTAAAAGACTGTCGAACTTTCCATATTTGTGCGTGGATTGATCCGTAATCCGGCCAATTTCATTTCTTCCTGCCCCAGCTCCTCCAGGCTCTTATAGGTCGACCGATAAGTGAATAACAGCCATTTGTTGTCACTTGACATTTTTATTTGCGGCGGGCGGACAAAATCGGCCAGGGCCAAAATTTCGGAAGTTGGTTTTTGAAAGGTAATATTCTCTTGCGCTTGTGTTTTTAGAGACAATAATAGCAAGAGACCATAGTATAGCTTCTTCATAAATTTATTTTGCAAATTAGGGCAATAAAAAGTAATAAATTTATGAAAAAAAATCAAGTATTGTAGCCGTTTTATGACACTAAAATTAAACTTAGATTGTTTCGTAAAAAACAGGAAAAATTTCATAATTTAAAGTTATCCACATTCATATACACCAGTATATCAAATACTTAATAACATCAACAAGCAGTAAACGCATCCTGTGACAAACTTTTGCCCAAAATGTGGAAAAGTCAAACTAGCGCTTCGCAAGAAAATATGTGATATTTGTTAAGCTAATGAAAGAATTGGCAATTCAACGAAGTAACGACCTTTCTTTTTCTACGAAGATTGGATTAAAAAAATAAACATACAAACATGGCAAGAATTATCAAATTTGAGAAAAACGATTGTGCTCCTTGTGCGCAAGTATCGGCTTATTTGGATCAAAAAGGTATCCAATATGAAACAGTTAATCCTTTTGATGAACCTGACTTGGCCGCAAAATTCAAAATCCGTACGGTTCCAACGGTAATCGTATTGGAAGATGAAGAAATTCAACACCGTATCATTGGCTTTAAACCAGAAGAATTGGCCGCCATTGCACTTTAATAAATCGAGGGTATCATTAAAATAAACACGACAACATGATACACATTTATTACGATTCCAGAACGGGTAACGTACAGCGTTTTATGGACAAAGTCGCACAGATCACTGGCTGGCAGATCCATAAAATCAGCGCTGACCTTCAGGTAAATCATCCTGGCCATTTGGTCACATTTACCACGAATTTTGGACAGGTGCCCGAAAACACAAAAGAATTCATGAAACGAGAAGCTAAAAATATCTATTCCGTAACCTCCAGTGGCAACCGCAACTGGGGTCCAAATTTCGGTTTGGCGGCTGATCGTATTTCACAGGATTTCGACATTCCACTGGCATTCAAATTTGAACTGTCCGGAACAATGGAAGATATAAACCAATTTATTGACATCTTAAAGAACTTTTGCGATGGTAGCAAACGAAGTAGCAAAAAACTGGATATTGCTTAATAATGAAATCATGATTAAGCATGATGACGAGTTCAGCTTACATAAAGATAAGGAAGCTGTTCGCGCATATTTCCTGGAATATGTAAATAAGAACACTGTGTTCTTTTATACATTGAAAGAAAAAATAGACTATTTGGTAGAGAACAACTATTATATTGACTTTTACCAATGGTTTACATTTGAAGAAATGGAAGAAGTATTCAATTATGTGTATGCTAAGAAATTCCGTTTCGAATCCTTTATGGCAGCCTTTAAATTTTTCCAGAGCTATGCGCTTCGCGACGACTCCGGTGAAAAATTCCTGGAGCGCTATGAAGACCGCGTTGTCGCGGTATCCCTATTCTTAGCACGAGAAGAAGGTGTAAAAAAAGCGATAGAATACGCTGAGATCATGATCAACCAAGAATACCAACCTGCTACACCAACATTCCTGAATGCGGGTAAAAAACGCTCCGGGGAATTGGTATCTTGTTTCTTGGATGAAATTGGAGACAACCTGAACGGTATTGGTTACGCGGTTGATTCAGCCATGAAATTATCCTCTATCGGTGGCGGGGTTTCATTCAATATCTCCAAAATCCGTGCACGTGGCGAGGCTATCAAAGGTGTTGAAGGTCGCGCAGGCGGTGTACTTCCAATCATGAAAATTATGGAAGATACCTTCTCCTATGCGAACCAATTGGGACAACGCCCGGGTGCTGGAGCTGTATACTTGAATATTTTCCACTCGGATATTGAAGAGTTCCTTGATTGTAAAAAAATCAATGTGGATGAAAAAGTACGTATCAAATCCCTTTCAATCGGTATCATCGTTCCGGACAAGTTCATGGAACTAGCGGAGAAAGATGAACCTTGCTATTTAATCTATCCACATACGGTGATGCAAGAGTATGGACAATTCTTGGATGAAATGGATATGGACAAGATGTACGATGAGTTGATCACCAATCCAAATGTCAAAAAGAAAAAAATCAACGCACGCCACCTGTTAGTTAAGATTGCACAAACGCAAAAAGAATCCGGTTACCCTTATATCTTCTTCAAAGAAAACACCAACCGTGTACACGCTTTGAATGAAATTGGTCAGGTGAAATTCTCGAACCTGTGTACAGAGATCATGCAGGTATCACAAGTATCCGATATCGAGATCTATGGCAAACAAGATACAATCCGCTATGGTATCTCCTGTAACCTTGGTTCGTTGAATATCGCTACGGTGATGGACAACAAACGCATTAAAGAAACAGTAAAAACAGCGATGCGTGCGCTAACGGTAGTCACTGATGTCACCAACATCGATATGGTCCCTTCGATTGCAAAAGCAAACCGTGAATTGCATTCTGTAGGACTTGGTGCGATGAACCTACATGGCTACCTTGCGAAAAGCTTTATCATGTACGAATCTAATGAAGCCTTGGATTTCGCCAATACGTTCTTCATGATGATGAACTACTATTCATTGGAGGCATCCATGGAAATTGCCAAAGAACGCGGAAAAACATTTGTTGGATTTGAGAAATCAGCCTATGCAGATGGCACTTATTTCAATAATTACGTGAATCGTGATTACCTTCCAAAGACAGCTAAGGTAACTGAATTATTTGAGGGTATACACATTCCAACAGTCGAAGATTGGTTAGAATTAAAAGCAAAAATCAAAGAACATGGTATATACCATGCGTACCGTTTGGCGATTGCTCCAAATCAATCTACTTCCTATATCATGAATGCGACAGCGTCTGTCATGCCAATTGTGGATATTATTGAAGTGCGTGAATACGGTGATAGCACGACCTACTACCCAATGCCATATTTGACAAACGATAATTATTTCTACTTCAAATCGGCATATGATATGGATCAGTTCAAAGTATTGAAATTGATTTCGGTCATCCAACGTCATATCGACCAAGGGGTATCTACAATCTTGCATACCAATTCGAAAGACTCCACAAGAGATTTGTCTAGATATTATATCTATGCACATAAATTGGGATTGAAATCCCTTTATTACACACGAACAAGAAAATCGACCATTGACGAATGTGTCTCTTGTTCAGCCTAATCTTGAGATTTTAGTATTTGGATATATAATGTGAATAGGTCAAAAGTTGCCAATTTATCGGCAACTTTTGGCTTAATCAACAAATCAGAAATTCAAATACATGATAATAAATGCCTAATACTTTAAAATAAAAATGAGTAAAACATATAAAGCTGTCAATTGGAATACTCCCGAGAACGATTATGTATTGATGTTCTGGGAACAAAATATCCGTCAATTCTGGATTGACACCGAATACATTCCATCAAAAGATATCGATAGTTGGAAACGTATCAGCCCAGAAATGAAAGATGCCTATAAAAAAGCATTAGGTGGTTTGACCCTGTTGGATACCTTGCAGAGTCATACGGGTATGCCAAAAATTATCGACCACATAGATACTTTACAAAATAAAGCTGTATTGTCCTATATGTGTATGATGGAGGCTATTCACGCGAAATCCTATTCCACTATTTTCACAACGGTTTCAACGACAGCTGAAATCAATGATATCTTCGAGTGGGTTCAACAAAATAAATACCTACAATACAAAGCACAAATGATCGATGGTTATTACCGTGCTATCGATAAAGAAGATGCCTCCGATGAGGAGATTTACATGGCTATGGCCGCTTCCGTATTGTTAGAATCTTTCTTGTTCTATTCTGGATTCTTCCTGCCATTGTGGTTATGTGGTCAAGGTGAAATGGTTGCTTCTGCCGATATTATTAAGAAAATCATCGCTGACGAATCTATTCACGGTGTATTCGTAGGATTGATGGCACAAGATCAATTCAAAAAATTAAAGAATCAAGATCAGGTGAAAGCACGTTTCTTGGCTTTACTTTATAACCTATATGAAAATGAGCTGAAATATACCGAAGAGATCTATACTGAAGTAGGTTTGACTGCTGAGGTGAAAGAATATGTTCGTTACAATGCAAACAAAGCATTGATGAACTTAGGTTTTGATCCGATCTTTGAAGTAAAACAAGTCAACCCGATTGTATTGAATGGCTTGAATACAGAAACGACACAACACGATTTCTTCTCCAAGAAATCGACAAACTACGAAAAAGCGACAGAGATTGTCCATCTAAAAGATGATGACTTCAAAATGGATGTCCTCGTAGATATATAACGATTATCAATAGATCTAATAAAAAAATCCTCAGAAGTTAAAACTTCTGAGGATTTTTTTATTAGCGTAAACGTATTCTATTATTGCTGAAAAGCTTTAATTGCCTGCCCGCGCCAAGCAGCATCAAGCGGTGCGCCAAGTAGCCAGGTCAATGTAGGTGCGATATCATAAATCATCACTGTCCCTTTGATCTCTTTACCTTTGGGTACTCCCGGACCAGTCATAACCCAAGGAATCTCAACTTCTGCCAAGGATTTACCACCATGCCCTTTACCCGTACCACCATGATCCGCAGCGACAACAAAGATAGTTTCATCTGCAATGCCTGCATCCTTTATAGCCTGCTGTAATGCTCCGATTCGTCGATCCACTTGCTTTAGTTCGGCATAATATTCAGGTGTACCGTGGCCTATATTATGACCAACACCATCGGGTTGATCGAAATGCACAAAAGTAATCGTCGGTTTCTCTTTTTTGATAATATCCACAGTCGTATTCAATGCAGCCTCGTCGTCATCCTTGGTATTAATAATCTTTTGCACGACTTTATTGTCAATCAGATATCCTATTCCCGGCCAGCTGTGAACCACAGCAAATTGAGCTTTGGGATTCTTCTGTGCCACCGCATTAAACAAAGAAGGAAACATTCCATTTTCAGTTTTCACAGTTGAAGGGATTTCAGGCGTCTTACTATCCCATTCGGTATAACCATGTGTTGTCGGCCCAGCCCCCATCAACATGGACGCCCAGTTCACCGCACTTGACGAAGGTAAAACGGTACGCACATGGGTACTATAAGTTCCCTCCTGCATCATCTTTTTGAGATTCGGCATTTCAGCTTTGGGCAAGGCATAAGCACCGAATCCATCGAATCCCACTAAAATCACATGTTTGATTTTTTTACTTTGTGCCATCACACCCGAGCTAGATAGACCTATCAAAAGGAAAGGCAATAATAAATTTCTAATTTTCATAATTGTTATAATTTCAAAGACTTCATAAAATCAAAAATAGAAACTTTATTCTAATCATTATGTTAAGTAAACATTATTTAATATATCTAACCAACATGTTACATTAAATTTAAGACGCATAAAAAGCCGCTAGAAAAAATTCATAGCGGCTTTTTAAAGTAATATTTTTGATTAATACCAGGCCAATTTCTCGACCTGTCATCTTATCTGAATCCTAATAACCCGGATTTTGCTTTAAATTAGGGTTCATCGATATTTGTTGTTGAGGTATAGGAAATACTGTCTTTGTTTCAGTTGTTGGCTTGTGATCCCACCAAGTTGCTGTGTGGAATTTACCAAAACGAATTAAATCCCTTCTTCTAAACCCTTCAAAAATAAATTCACGTCCTCGCTCTGCCAAAAGCTCGTCAAGTGTCAATGTGCTTGTGGTATACTTTGCTTCACTCCAGTCTGCATCAGAAAAGGCTCTCTTTTTGCAACTATTAATCAAATCCACAGCTTCTTGTGAAGCAACTCCCCCATTTTTTCGCATGAGCGCCTCGGCTTTTGCAAAATAAATCCAGCTCAGACGATACACATTCCAGTCCGTATTGTTGTAATTGTCATCAATCGGTATTTTTACACCATTAACATTCCCCACAACCGAGTTTCCGAGTTTATATTTATTAAAACGGATTCCACTATTTTCTTCACCATCGCTCATTGTAGAGGATGTCCCTCCAGTTTTGGCCCTTCTAATATAATCAACAAAAACCAACTGCTCTCCCTTATATTCTTCTGATCCTTCAACAATTTTACCATCCACAAACTTAACCATCGGCCCGCTTAAAAACCATTCTTTTTTCCGCAAATCTTTTTCGTTATATTGATCAAAAACACCCGGAATTAACACAATACCGTTATTGCCAGTTCTTCCTCCTCCATAGATCTCGCTTTGTACAAAATGATAGAATTCACCAGGAAACCCAGTTGCAAAATCTGCTATTTTATAATCATAGGCAATTGAAAAAATAGTTTCCTTCGACATGTCATTCGTCGGCACATAGGAATCTGTTAAATTTGGATCCAATGCCATAGCACCATTCAAACCTCCTCCAGCACCCGATATCAATTTATCCGCTGCTGCAATACAATCGTCCCACCTCGGTTGACCAGACCATCTTTCAGCGTTCAAATATAGTTCAACGAGCATAGCATAACCTGTCGCCTGTGACACCCGCCCCAACATCGCTCTCGATAATTTAGGAGCTAAGTCAATATTCTCTAAAATTTCCTTTTCGATAAATTCAAATACCTCTTTTGTAGAAGATGGTTCTGGGAGTGGTTCTTCCGCTGTACTCGGAGCTTTGGTCGTTATCGGTATATTTCCGAATAGATCCATTAATTTTAAATAGTGCAGTGCACGAAGAAGTTTAAGTTCAGCAATAAATTCATTTTTCTCGACATCTGTAATACCCATCTCAGCCACATCGGATTTTTCAAGAATATCAATAGGACTGTTACACAAACCAACCCCCCAATACATTAATACCCAGGCATTGTTCAATCCCCCCTCATCTACGGTCCAAGTATGATAGTGTAGTCGTTTCCATTTCCCCCCATCTTCTCCATGCCTTCCTTTAGTCGGCCAAGCCAATTGATCTGCAGATAATTCTGCAGGTCGCCACCATCCATCCTGTCCTGAAGGTGATATCCATGCATTTGCATGCGTATATGGTCGTAATACCGCAGATATGACTTCATTTTTATTCTTATAAAAATCGCTGGCGACAATAACATCATAAGCGTTTTCATCTAGGTTTGTACAACTTGATGCATTTATCACGCACACTAGAAGTAAAATTTTAACAATATTTCTCATAGCAATCATTCATTAAAAACTAAAATTTACACCAAACAAAAACGATCTGGTGTTGGGATAGGGGCCTCTACTGTCAATGCCCAAACGCTGTCCATTAATTTCATTACCTAAGCCTGTATCCAATACAAAATCCGGATCATTTCCCGAATAGCCAGTAATGGTTGCCAAATTCTGAACGGTCAAATAAGCGCGTACATTATTTACCCAAGTATTGCTCTTCAATTTAAATCGATAACCGATCGTAACTTCATCAATTTTTAGGTGGCTACCACTTTCCAAATAATAATCAGAATACATATAGGTATCGTCTATTTCTTTGTATTTGGTAAATGCATCTCTCAAAAGATTCCCTGACCATACTTTGTTACCGTAAGAAAGTGCTGTCGTATTTAATATATCGTAGTCGAATTTACCACGCATAAAGATTCTTAAATCAAAATTTTTATAAGAAAAATTATTGGTCCAAGAGAGATAATATTTAGGAACCGCATTTCCTATTACCGCCAAATCCGAAGCATTTAAATCATCTCTAGAATTATTAATGGCATCATTGCGTACAGCCTCGCCATTTCGATTATAAAATAACCATTTTCCATCATCATCGAAACCGGCAAACCGTTTACCGAAAAATTCACCTATACGGTGCCCTTCATAAGTCGTAAAAGCATCACCTAATGCTCCAGCTCCCCCAATTTCACCAAATGTTTTATACTTCACTTTGAATATATCGTTTGAATAGCTTTCTAACACATTTTTCAACGTACTCGCCGTAAAATCCATGCTCCACTTAAAATTATCACGCTCAATAGCTCGATAGCTTAGTGCTAATTCAATACCTTTTGAAGAGAGTGTACCTACATTGGAATAGATATTATTTCTTATATAAGGTGGCTGAGGGGTGGTATAGGTATCCAAAAGATCAACGGTTTTTCGTTGAAAAAGATCAACGGAACCAGATAGTTTATTGCTAAACATCGTGAAATCAATACCAATATTTGTTTCCTTCTTGGTCTCCCACCTTAAATTTGGGTTAGGATTACGGTCCGGACCATAGGTTTCCCGATAAACTTCATCTGGGTACAAATACTTACCTCCTCCGCCTAAGGTCAGTCGAGAGGCATTATTAGCAAAACCCGTATTTCCCGTTTCGCCATAACCTGCGCGCAATTTCAAATTATTTATAAAATCAACATCTTTCATAAAGTCTTCATTGCTGATATTCCAGCCCACCGACACTGCAGGAAAGCTTCCCCATTTGTTGTTCGCACCAAATTTAGATGAACCTTCGCGCCTTAGGATAAATTGGGCCATATACTTATCTGAGTACGTATAATTTACGCGCCCAAAAAAAGCAATCAATGTATTATCGTTTTTATAACTGTCCAGATTAGCACGTCCATCCCGTAGCGCTTGCCCTTCCGACATATTATCCTCATGAAAACGATCGTTTATAAAGCCCCTATTATCCGCACTTTGTCCCTCATCTTTCTCATACCGATAACTGTATCCCGCTAATGCCGTGATTCCATGCTTTTCGGCGACAGTTGTAATGTATTGAATTGTTGGTTCAAATGCATATTTTTCATTCAACAGATTCGATTTGGAAGCATATCCCCCACCTGGATAGTCTTGATCTTCTAAAGATGCTTCACTATTTAAGGCTCTATAAGCACCGTCTACATAAGAATTACGTTGCACGGATCCAAAAACACTGGCCTTTAATCCCTCCATTATGTTTAAATCGGCTTTGCCATCGAGTGAAGATGTCTGTTGTTTTCGATAACTAGTCTCAGTAAATAACCTGGCAAATTCATTTGTACTGGTCCGATCATAACGATAAGATCCATCTTCGTTAAAATTTGAAAGCGTCGGATTTTTGGTGGCTTCACTTTCCCATCCTCCGCCGCCCAATAAGTTTGCATTATTTGTATTCGTAGCGATATTCAGGAGCACGTTCAAACGATCATTAAATCCCTTCTGATTTATACTTGTTCGCACCGTATACTCCTTTCGTGAATTTTCCTTGGCGATACCTTCTAGATTTCGGAAATTTACACTTCCGCGGTAGGTTGTTGACTCGTTACCTCCCGACAGTGAAAGATTATGATTTTGTGAAAAATTATCTTTATTAATCAAATCATCAAAAAAGTCCGTGGAATGGCCGAAATCTGTCTGTTTTAACTCACCGGATGAGATCTTATCCCTAAACTCTTGGGGAGTCAAAAAATCAGGTCTGTTATAAACAAAGTCTTTCCGAAAATAACTGGAGTAGTTGAATATAGCCTTACCTGGTTTTCCCCTTTTTGTCGTAATCAGAATAACTCCCGCGTTAGCGCTTGTTCCGTAGATAGCCGCACCGGATCCATCTTTCAATACATCTACAGATTCGATATCATCTTGTTGCAAAAGATCTGGATTACCCCCAGGTATTCCATCAATGACAAAGAGCGGACTCGCATTACCGGTAACAGAAATAGCACCCCGTAATTGCGTGGCTACTCCTGAATTAGGATTCGATCCACTTCTGGAAACCTGAAGGCCTGCAACCTTACCTTGTATTAGGTCCAATGGGTTTCTTGCTCCACTTTGGCGAAATTGGTCTGCGCTTACGTGCGCGACAGAGGACGTTACTTCTTTCATTTTTTGCGTCCCATAACCAACGACAACGACCTCGTCCAATTGGCTTTGATCCTCTTCTAACTGAATAGAAATGGTAGTTCCAGAAACAGCAATCTCCTTAGCTTTGTAGCCAATGGAAGAAATGACCAATACATCTCCAGCTTTAGCATCTAAAGAGAAGTTACCCGACGCATCAGACTGCGTACCTTTTGAAGTTCCTTTTACGGCGATGTTAACCCCCGAAATTGGCTTTCCAGCGGTATCCAGTACTTTTCCTCTAATTTGCTGTTGGTTTTTTTTCGACACCTTGAGAAAAGGGTTCTCTAACATAATGTGAGAAGAAGTGACAGCTTGCACCTGCTGCATGGTTCCCGCGATGACGATCAAAGAGAAAAATAATTTAGATTTTCCCTTCAATCGCACAGCTGTTTTTAAATCAATTTTGCTCATATATTTATAATAGTGATTTGGCATATAAAACGATTTAGCTAAGTAGTAAAACATTTATTTTTCATTAGTGTTTTATTCATAATATGATGACCGAAATCGAAGGTTCTTGTGTTATAAAACATAAGCGCCAATCGGAAATCCATGTGCTAAATATTAATTGAGTATCGGCACGTGATTCAAAATCGCTATCCTAAACAAGCAAAAACGGTTTTGCTAGTAAAATAAAGAAATGGAAGCTTTTTGGGAATATACGTTGTGATTTTCTTTTTTGGTTTATTATTTAGTCTAAGTATGATTCGGGATTTAAGATAGTTATTTTAATTCTAAATCAAAAATAATTTTGAATTAAAATTAAAATAACTATCTATCCTTTCCTTTATTTAGTCCATGAAATTCTGTTAAGCAATAAGCTTATTGCCATAAAAAAAGAGTTTTTAAATATTTCAATGAATATTTAAAAACTCAAAAGCTTTTTTCTATGAAAGTAAGATAAAAGGTATGTTATATACCCTTTATCTCGTATTAGTCATTCCTATTGATACCCCGGATTCTGGGTCAGTTTATTATTACGCTGAATTTCATCAGGAGAAATTGGCCATAATAAATCGGATTCTTTAAATATGGCTCCAGATGCATTCTTCGCTCCGATTAATGGAACAAAGTCCACTTTTCCTGCTTCGGTTGTAGAGATCACAGGGAACATTTTTGTCCGTACAATATCATCCCACATTTTGTACTCCAAAGGAAATTCACGAAGACGTTCTTTCCAGCACTCTTTGACAAAATTTTCTGCTGACAATCCTTGTAGTTCTGCCGTGAAAGCAGCAACAGATTTTCCCTCTGTATTCGCACGAGCTTTTACCTGCGCCAGATAACCCGCTGCTTCTGCACTTACGCCCGTAGATTTAGCGATACTTTCAGCGGCAGTTAACAATGCTTCCGGATAACGATAAAAATTCCAGTCTTTTGTACCTCTTCCTGTTGTCAGCAAAGCTTGCTCATCCACATAATACCATATCCCGGCATCCTCTGATGTCCATTTTTTACCATTAATCGGATTAGTATACGACCAGTGGTAGAACTGATTGGGTTTGATCCTCAGGTCTTTTTTATCATATACATTCAAAAATTGTTTGGTTGGGCCAAAAACTCGCTCAAATATAGAATAAGTGGTAAACACCGAAACTGCTGACGAACTAAAAGCGGTGGCGGTCCTTGCTCCGCTATTAGTAACAAGGTCATCAAATTCTTGCGCATAAATGACTTCATCCAAGTCATCGGTTTTACGCAGCAAGTTATACGCACTATTCTGTTCAAGGTCAATATTTTGGGTCATCTTATGCGGCGAATTAACCACAATTTTCGCATTAGTTGCCGCATCAGCAAATTTACCTTGCTGCAAATAAACATCAGCCAAAAGCATTGCTGCTACATATTTTGTAATGCGATGACCATTGTCTGCAAATGTCTTGGCCGGCAATATTTCTACGGCACTTTTTAGGTCCGCCTCAATCAATTCATAGACTTTTGCAGCATCGGTACGTTCCAGATAAAGTGGATCTGTAAGTTTCTCATTTGGGAGTGTATATAAAGGGAGTGCGCCAAATGTTTTGACCAGATAAAAGTAGTTGTAGGCTCTAAAGAATTTCGCCTCAGCCAATAATGTATTTTTCTTAGTCTCATTGACCATGCTTATTTGCGGGATATATTTTACACCAGCATTGGCAATATTGATGGCCTCATAAGCCTCATCCCAGATGGTATTCATCGTTGGAGATATCACGTTGGCATTTTGCTGCCGAGTCAATTCACGGGCAAACAAGGTGACACGCTCCTGCCCTTCATAACTATTCGTAAAATACCCGGTCAGAATGGTATTAATGGAAGCGGTAGATCCCAAATAAGAACCCGTTGTAGAATAACGTAATGGTGAACCCCGACGGTAAAGCGCATTTACAGTTGCTTCAGCCTGTCCTTCATTCTCATAATAACTTATTAATGACAGGTTTGAGCGAGGATTTTCTTCTAAAAATTTATTACAGGATGTTGTTAACGCCATTCCGGCCAATAACAACAAAAATAATTTAGTCTTCATCTTTTTAAATTCTAAGCATTAAAATGTAACATTAACACCCAAAGAGAATGTTTTCGCTCTAGGATAGGAGAAAAAGGTCATGTTTTGTCCAAATTTTCCATTCCCTTGAGCAGTAAATTGAGAAGTCATTTCTGGATCATACTGAGAAGTACTTTCGGGGTCATAACCTTTAAAATCTTTTGACGTAAATAAAAATGGATTATTCGCATTCGCATAGATCCGTAGTCTGGACAAGCCCATCCGCTTTAATACATCCGCATTAAATGTATAGCCAAATTGGATCAAATTTACGCGCACATAAGAACCGTCCGCAACCCAAGAATCGTCCACGTTGGTATCCTGGCCAGCATGCCCCCCATTGGTCAAATAGATCGCTTGCTGCATCGTATTCGGATTCGATCCATTATACGCATCGGTCAAAATTTCCTTCAGACCATTGGTGATGCCAAAACGATCGTAAGTTGAGTGGAAGAACTGTTGCATGACATCTACACCTTTCACAAACTGGAGATCCAACGTAAAGTCGAAATTTTTATAACGTAAGTTATTTACAAAACTACCGGTCCAATCTGGCAGACCTTTTCCGATAATTTCTTTTTCTGTCGTACGTTTTGCCCGTCCGATGTCTTTTACTTGCGCATTACCCGCATCCACGTCTGCTTGCGTGTACACGCCCAACCTTCTATAACCGTAGAAGCTATTTAAGTTTTCGCCAACACGGATCACACTATTCGCCCCACCAACCCAATCGTTCTTTAGAATATCCGCATTGTTCTCACCTAAAGTCAATACTTTATTTTTGTTATAGTTGGCGTTCAGTGATGCTTTCCATTCAAAATTCTCATTGGTCACAATCGTACCAGTAATCATCATATCCAAGCCTTGATTTTGAACGGAACCGATATTTTTCATGACGGATTTAAAACCGGTCGCTCTTGGTAGCGGAGTCTCCAACAGGAGGTCTGTTGTTTTTCGACGATAATAAGAAACATCGAAATTTAGACGATTTTGAAGTAAGCCCAACTCCACCCCAACATCAAATTGTGCTGTTTTTTCCCACTTTAGATCTTCATTTTCAATCGTGCTGACATAGGACCAGGGAGCCCGTCCATTATTCAATAAGATTGTTCCCGCATCTACGATCGCCAACGACCTATAAGGATCAATTTCAGAGTTACCGGTCAATCCATAGCTGGTATGTAATTTCAGGTTACTAATGGTCTGATTACCCTTTAAAAACTCCTCATTGGAAACATTCCAGGCGAGTCCTAATGACGGAAAAAATGCATATTTATTGTTCCTACCAAATTTGGATGAACCATCATAACGACTGGTTACTGTGGCAGAATAACGATTGTCATAGGAATAGGCTGCCCTCAAGAAGTACGAATTCATCGCCCAATCATTGTAAAAAGATTCGGGCGTAGCTGGCGTAACACCTAAATTCATTCTATTATACTCATAGAAATCATCCGGAAGACCTTCCGTCCGCATTTTATCAAAGTCATACGTCTTCTTTTGCCAAGACAAACCTGCCATCGCATTGATTCGGTGTTTATCGAATTGCTTATTATAGGTCAAATATGTCTCTTCCTGCCAATACAAGGTATTTGTATGCGTGCGTTCAGCCCATCCATTCGGTCTGGAAATATTATTCAAGAGCTTTGAAGAGTATCCCTTATAATCTTTCCTATGGTGATCAATCCCTAATTGTGTTTTCAGGTCCAACCCATCGGCCAGATGAAATGTCAATGCCGCATTTCCAAAAATCTGCGTATTATAACGCAAGCGTTTTTGCAAATCCAAAATGGAAACCGGATTTGCCATCCCTTCAAAACTCAGCTGTTCAGCTACGGTAGATGAAGCTGAATTCGTATAAAGTCCGTCCTTATCATAAACAGGATACCAAGGAATCATCTCGATCATCGTACGGCGAGCCTCTTGTCCACCACCGTCTTCTGGTGTATAGCGCCCCCAAGTGTGGTTCACTGTTAAATTTATTGCCGTAGAGAGCCAGGATGTTGGTTTTGCGTCATAGGCCATTTTTGCATTTATCCGTTTATTCCAGGTATTGTTCATGATTCCCTGTTGATCCGTATAATTTAAAAATGCGCCGACGGATGACTTTTCATCACCTTGCTGTACATTTAATTGGTGATTATGTGAAATAGCCGTCCGTGTTGCTTCGCGCTGCCAATCTGTATCATATAAAGGATTACCATTGGCATCAAAATAATTTTTATCATTGAACCAATCCTTTTTATTCAATGACCATGGTTTCCATTTATCATTCTTGCTTTTCAGTACTTCACTTTGATATTTATTTTCATTTTCAAGACCGATCATAAAGGCATCTACCCATTCCTGTGCATTCAGTAGATCCATATAGCGTTGCGCAGAACTTACGCCTGCCGATCCCTGGTAACTGATTGTTCTAGACCCATCTTTGTTACCACGTTTTGTGGTTACCAAAATCACACCATTTGCACCCCGCGCACCATAAATCGCTGCAGAAGAAGCATCTTTTAAAACCTCAATGTTTTCGATATCATTTGGGTTCAGCAAATTAAAATCTTCCATCACAACACCATCCACCACATATAGCGGGTTTGAAGAGGAGTTGATTGTCGCAACACCACGGATAACGACCCTATTCGCGTTAGCACCCGGCTGACTGGAGTTGGAAAAAATGTTTACCCCTGATGCCTTACCCCGTAAAGCATCCAAAGCACTAAAACTCTGGTCTTTAATCATATCCGAGCCTTTGACCATGGCAATGGAACCGGTTACATCTGATTTGCGCATCGTACCGTAACCGACAACAACGACTTCTTCCAATTGGCTCTGATCTTCTTCCAATTGCACGGTGATGGTAGTACCGGCGACAGTCACCTCTTTCGATTTATAACCGACAGAAGAGACCACCAACACATCACCGGATTTAGCTTCCACAGAGAAATTTCCCTGCGCATCCGATTGGGCACCATTTGAGGTCCCCTTAACTGCTACAGATGCTCCTATAAGAGGTTTTCCAGCAGCATCCAGTACTTTTCCCTTAACTTGCTGCTGCAGATTACGGACTTCTTTTACGAGGAGGTTGCCCCCGTAATTTGATGAAGTTGCTACAGCGGCATTAACTTGTTGAAAAGTACCAGCAATAACAGCCAATGAGAAAAATAGCTTTGAATTTTTCCCAAGCTGCGCAAACGATTTTACGTCAACTGTGCTCATATTAATAGTGATTTGGTTTATAAAAACGTTTTAGCAAAAAGATTCTAAAAACGTTTAGTTTAATTTAGTTTTCCCTGTAATTGATTATAATAAAAGGTTTTAGGTCTTTAACCCTTCCCTTATAAATTCTTCCAATTTAACACGTGTTACCCTCAAAAAATGGGCTATAGCCCATTTTGTCAAGCACTTATATACGCAAGAAATGCTAAATCGCTTTTGCTTTTCTTACAAAAAAAATTGTATGTTAATCTGGTTATTCGTTTGGTTATATTATTTCTTTTCTTGTTTTGATTATGTTTTTGCGTTTTAAAATTTTAGTTTAGGTTGTAATTTAGTACTTTAAATTGAAACGGAGAAAGATTTATTCGCAAAATCTTTCTCCGTTAAAACTATATGTTTCCTTTCTTCATTTCGCTGACCGCATAATCAACTGAACGTGCTGAAAAGGCCATATAGCTCAATGAAGGATTTTGTGTTGATGTCGAAGTCATACAGGCACCATCTGTCACAAATACATTTTTTACCGCATGCATCTGATTCCATTTGTTCAAGACGGATGTTTTCGGATCATGTCCCATACGTGCGCCACCCATCTCATGGATGTCTAACCCCGGGGCCTGCCAATGTGTATCCGGACGGATGTTCGTAAAACCAGCATCGGTAAACATCTCCGTCATGACCGCGATGTAATCCTTTTTCATTTTTTCATCGTTCTCATCATAATCGACGGCAATCTTTAACAATGGGATGCCCCAATCATCTTTTTTACTGCCATCCAGGGACACCATACCCGACTCTTTTGGTATGGTCTCGCCCATCATGTGCGAACCCACCTGCCAGATCCCAAGCTTCGGATTTAACAGATTCTCTTTAAGTCCTAAGCCCAAGCCAGAACGGTCTGATTCTTTGCCTCGGGATGCGCCGAACCCTGCTGCATAGCCCCGCAAGAAGTCTGTCTCCTGTTTATGGAGGTTACGAAAACGAGGGATGTATCCTCCGCCAGCAGGATTTCTGCCTTCTGCGGTAAAATCCAGTAGACCTTCGTATTCTGCATAAATACGTGCACTATAATTATGGAAAGCGACATATTTTCCCAATACACCGCTGTCATTTCCCAAACCATTCGGAAAACGGTTTGACTTGGAATTCAATAAGATCAGATTAGTATTGATCGCAGCTGCATTGACAAAAATCAATTTTGCATAGAAGTCGATTTCCTCCTTGGAATCTGTATCGATGACACGAACACCTACGGCTTTTCCTTTTTGTTCATCATATAAGATAGAATGAACCACCGAATGTGGACGAAGGGTCATATTTCCAGTTTTAGCGGCCCAAGGAATTGTCGTTGCATTGGAGCTGAAATATCCACCAAAAGGGCATCCTCTTTGACAAAGCACCCGATTTTGGCATTGTACCCGGCCTTGCTCAATATGAATCTGGTTGGGTTTAGAAAGGTGTGCACAGCGTGCCGAGATCACCTTGCGTTCCGGAAATTTTTTCTGAACTTTCTCTTTAAAATACTTCTCTACAATATTCAATGGGTAACCTGGCAGGAATTCCCCGTCAGGTAATTCTGGAAGTCCATCATGATCCCCGGCAATACCTGCAAATTTTTCTACATAAGCATACCAAGGAGCTAAATCCGCGTAGCGAATAGGCCAATCTACTGCAAAACCATCACGCGCTGGGCCGTCAAAGTCAAAGTCTGACCAACGTTGTGTCTGTCTCGCCCATAGCAAAGATTTTCCCCCCACCTGATATCCTCTGATCCAGTCAAAAGGTTTTTCCTGTATATAAGGATGCTCTTTGTCTTTTACAAAGAAATGTGCTGCGTCTTCATGAAAAGCATAACATTTGCTGACAATCGGATTTTCTTCCTTCACTTTATAAGGCATCTCATTCCGATGTTCAAACTCCCAGGGCATCATATTCGTGGTCGGATAATCCTTAATATGTTGCACATCGCGTCCTCGCTCCAATACCAAGGTCTTTAGCCCCTTCTCACACAATTCCTTTGCAGACCAGCCACCACTAATTCCCGAACCTATCACTATCGCATCATAGGTTCTATTTTTTCCACTGTCAATATTTAGATTCGCCATGTTGGATTTATCCATTAATTTTCACCGCTCCGTTGTACGGTCCCGGAATAAGCTTGTAAATCACCTTATTCTTCATCACATATTCTGAATTCATATAACCTTGGATCGCACGCGATTTAAAGATCTCAAAAAAGATCTTTTCGTCCGTTTTTTCTTTCAGGTTGGCCAAGGAATTTTCTGTTTCCTTAGCATTGGCCAGATTAAGCTGTTTTCTTAGTTTATTAAAACCAGAGACAAATTTCTCTTGATTTTCAGGTGATTCACAGTCATCCACCATCTTGATCACGAACAGGTGCAGGTTTAGATCCTTCCCTCCCGGAGTATCCGATTTTGGGATAAGCACATCCACAAGATCTCCCAAAAATTGCTCATCCTCTGCTGATAATTTCAGCTTATTCAATACTATCGATGCACCACCATCATTCAGACAGGACGACAAAATAGTCAGTCCGCCTGCGATAATGAAAAATTGCTTTATTGCGGTTCTACGGTTCATAATCTGAGTTCCCTTTACAATTCGGTAATATTACATATATCCGAATAAAATTACAAATGCTAAAACGATTAAATTATATGATCAACCTTTAATCCAGCCGGATAAAAGCCGTTTTGCCCCCTGCAAGTTTTCCACAATGTTATCAACATCTGTTAGTCTAGCACGTTCCACCTCCTGTTTCGTTACAGCAATCAACTGTAAACCAGCAGCCAAAGCAGATCTACTCCCCGTGATGGTATCTTCGATCGCAACACAGGAGTCTCCCGTTAAGCCCAATTTCGTCAGCGCCAAACGATAAGGCTCCGGATTTGGCTTCGGGAACTCCACGCATTCCCTTGTCACAAAAAATTCAAAGTAATCCAGCAGTTCATGTTTCCCCAAAACTGTATCCACCGTACTGCGGTAACTCGAGGTTACCAGGCCTATGCGGATGTTATTCTCTTTTAGGTAAACTAAAATATCCTTTGCGAAAGGCATTAACTCAATATCGCTCATATTCGAATCGGCATAAGCAGCACGCGTCCTTTTCCACATGTGTTCTTCGCTCGTATCATATCCATAATCTTCGACCAGACGTTTTACATTATGCGCCAAGGTGTGCCCGGCAAAATCACGAATCCAATCGTCATAAGTTATCTCCAGATCAAATTCCTGTTTTAGGATCGGCGCCCAGTTTTTAAAATAGAAATATTCCGAATCAATTAAAGTACCGTCCAAATCAAACAATACGGCTTGTAGTTTATTCATAGTGTTAAAGATACACAAGTCGGTTGAAAAATCCTATCGAAGCAACCCGCAATAAGTAGAATCAGATATTTCATCATGAAATGTGTTCCAAAAGCCGATATACACATGATACTCTGCTTTCACGTTTAGCTCAATTGGTACCTCCATTGAACATTTCCCATCGGCCGCATTTGCAATTGCCAACTTTATTGAACTCAAATCCTTTAAGCTAACGAATGCCAGATTCAACTTATAGATTCTGTCATTATAAGCGGGGGTTGGCATCCATTCCAAATCTATACGACCGTCATTGAAACTTACCTTTGCATTCTTGGGAGATAGTAGTTCCCCAGCAAACACCTTTAGGTTTTCAAAATTCACAACCGGATTATTATCAGCATCAAATGACACGACCTCGTTGAAAACATGTTTTTGAGCAAGTTGAAATGCTCCATATTTAGATTCTTTGTCTTTTTTAAACCGATAACCGAAATCGAAAACAGGCTTATTTTCCCCACAAAACTCACCTACCAATTTTAGTTTTTGGCGATGTAAACGCTGTGCCTCAGTAGGAGGTTTATTACTTTTCCTCCTCGCGCCTCGAATAATCCATTGTCCTTTGAGATTATATCCATATACCGATCCTACTTTGCCCCGAAAACCACCATTGGGACCATCCTCTAATATTGCCATTTGTTAAATTTTTTGGTTTAATTATAATTTCTCTAATTCCAGCTCAACAAATAATTCGTATTAAGGTTTTCATTAGTTTAGATTTAAGTTAATATTAGCTTAGGTTTAGTTTAGGTTTTAGTTAGCTAATACCTAAACTAAACCTAACTAAAACCTAAACTAAACCTAAGTAAAACCTATATAAATAAATAAGACTATATGCATGATATCTCCAGTTGCTGTCGATCATTTTTGGATAAGCTTAGGACATTTGTTAAGTTTGTTTTTTCAAGCAACCGAGCGGGCATAACATGCCCATAAATTCGTCGTTCTCTTGAGAAATGTTTCGATATTATTTTAAAAAAAAAATAGACACGCATGAAATCTTCATGATTTATTCGGCGTGAGTATGATAAATTCATCACTGACTAAAAAGTAAATGGTGAATCGTTGCCATCATAATATAGCGCAAGAAATCTGAAAGCTTCATCGCCTTAAAAGACTTACACAATGAAAATAATTGCCATTGGCCGAAATTACATCGACCACGCGAAAGAGCTCGATAATCCCATCCCTGAAAATCCCATCATATTTTTAAAACCCGACACCGCGGTCTTAAAGGATAACAAAGATTTCTATTACCCCGAATTTTCCCAAAACATCCAATTCGAAACCGAAGTTGTTCTCCGAATCTGTAAGGAAGGTAAACATGTTACGCCAAAATTTGCCTCAACCTATTACGATGCGATTGGTTTGGGAATCGATTTTACCGCAAGAGATATACAACAGGAATTAAAAGCAAAAAGTCTTCCCTGGGAATTGGCAAAAGCCTTTGACCACTCGGCAGTGATTGGCAATTTGATTCAAAAAGAGGAGTTGGCGGATGTAAATGCGATTGAATTTTCCTTACAACAAAATGGACAAACGGTGCAACAGGGTAACACCAAGGATATGATTTTCTCCTATGAAGAACTGATTGTGTATACATCAAAGTTTATCACGCTCCGCAAAGGTGATTTGATTTATACAGGCACGCCTGTTGGTGTTGGCTCTGTGGCAATAGGGGATCTGTTGGAAGGGTATATTGGAGAACAAAAAATGTTTAGCTGCAAGATCAAATAGAGGAAGTAGACATGATAAAAAAGACAACATTTTTATTTAGCGTATTAAGTTTGGCCATTGGTCTCGTCCGGGCCCAGGATATTATCAAAAGCCGCAATTATCCTCAAAATTATTTTGTGCGACCGATGGATATTGCTCCCCAAGCTTCGGGGTCATTTGGGGAGTTACGGGCGACACACTTCCACGGTGGCGATGATTATCGTACCCAACAGCGTATCAATATCCCCGTTCATGCGGCAGCGGAAGGCTTTGTCTCCCGTGTACGTGTACAGATCGGCGGCGGTGGCAATTATGTATACATTGACCATCCTAATGGATATACCTCTGTATATATGCATCTGGAGAGCTTTAATTCCGACCTGGCAAGTATTATAAAAGATGAGCAGTACAAACAAAAACGCTTTGATGTTGATGTATTTTTAAAACCTAACCAAGTACCGGTCAAAAAAGGTGAATTTATCGCCAACTCTGGAAATACAGGGGGCTCAGCGGGACCGCACCTACATTTCGAAATTCGTGATACCAAGGCACAGCTGCCCCTAAATCCCCAACTATTCGGGCTGTTATTTCCGGATGGTGTGAAACCATTGATCCGAGGTATAACCGTTTATGACCTTGGCCGTGAAATCTTCGACGAAAACACGCCACGCAGACATCAGACCATCCGATCCATAGGCGACGGCAATTATAGTTTAGCATCTGGCGCCCCTATTCCGGTCAATGGCAACTTTGGTCTAGGCATCAACACGGTAGACCGACGTGGTGGCATTTCGTTTACCTATGGTGTCTATTCGATCGAACTATTCCTGGACAATAAAAACATTAGTACCGTTCTTTTTGAATCCATCCCTTTTGACCAGACCCGGGCGATTCAATCTTATGTCGACTACCCTTACCTCAAGAAATCGGGCGTCCGCGTACAGAAAAGCTTCAAGGATCCCAATAACCCGATCAATATTTACAAAAACCTGGACAACTTGGGTATGATCGAGTTGAAGGACAATGAAGTCCATGACATAAAATATGTGGTCAAGGATGTGCAGGGCAATAAAAGCGAGCTCAATTTCAAAGTACAGAACAACCCGTCTTTAGCGATCAGCCGTAAGCCGGCAGAGGGTCTCAAGATGTTTCATTACGCCGATGAAAACAAATATGAGGCTGAAAATGCGCGCGTCTATATGGGCAAAAATATTCTTTACAATGACCTTTATTTTAATTATTCCCAAGGTACTAAGCCAGCTAAAGGCTATTCGGCGACGCATTACATACACAATGGCTACACACCTGTATTTGGCTATTACAAACTGATGATCAAGCCGGATTATAGCTTACCGGAAAGTCTATACGGCAAAGCACTGATCGTCTCCACAGACGGCGGAGCGCAAGGTGGTAAATATGAAAATGGCTGGGTTGTCGCCAATGTACGTGAATTTGGTGGGTTCTATGTTGCTGTGGATACCATTGCCCCTAATATCACCGCACGTAACCTGACCGACGGTAAGAATGTATCCAATCAACGATCCATAGATTTTACCATCAGCGATAATCTCTCGGGAATAGATACCTTCGATGCCTATATAGATGGAAAATGGGCTTTAATGAAATATGATCCCAAAACAAGACACCTGTGGCATGACTTCGAATCCAATCTTGGCAGTGGCACGCACAGCTTCAAACTGGAAGTGAAAGACAATAAAGGAAATTTAAGAACATACGAAGCCTCATTCAGCAGATAGTTTAACTCCTACGGGAGGAATCTCCGTCATGGGCTCTTATTCCCGGATCTTTTTGTGATCAAGTCTACAGTGCATGATGGATTTTTATCGGATAATATCGTATCTTAATAGGCTAAATAGATTATATATATGGCAACACTAGAAATAGGACAACAAGCACCGGATTTCAGTGCAAAAAATCAAAATGGTGAAATAGTCCATCTCTCGGATTTCAAAGGGAAAAAAGTAATTCTCTACTTTTACCCCAAGGACAATACGCCCGGATGTACAACCGAGGCCTGCAATTTTAGGGACAACTACCAATCACTAAAAAAAGAGGGCTTTGAAATTATCGGTGTAAGTGTGGATAATGAAGCTTCTCATCAAAAGTTTATCACAAAACACGAGTTGCCGTTTCAACTTCTTGTAGATGAAGACAAAAGCCTTGTGGAGGCCTATGGCGTATGGGTAGAAAAAAATATGTATGGAAAAAAATATATGGGTACGGCACGGACGACCTTTGTGATCGATGAGCAGGGTATTATTCAGCACATCATCAAAAAAGTGGACAATAAGAATGCATCCCAACAGATACGCGATTTGAGCATTTAATAGCCTATATTGATGTCGGGGTTCGAATGCCATTTTATGATGTTAACTTCATTTGGATGGCAATGTGGATCTCATATCTCATATCTAGAATCTTATATCAAAAATCTAAATACTAATATCTATATTTGCCACTTATGAGCAAACAGACAGACGATTTTTTCAAAAGTGTAGTATCACACGCGAAGGAATACGGTTTTGTATTCCAATCGAGCGAAATATATGACGGACTAAGTGCCGTCTACGATTACGGTCAATTAGGTTCTGAACTTAAAAACAACCTAAAGACTTATTGGTGGAAATCTATGGTGCAATTGCACGAAAATATTGTCGGTATTGATGCCGCAATTTTCATGCATCCGACAACGTGGAAAGCATCCGGACACGTGGATGGGTTTAATGACCCTATGATCGATAATAAAGATTCAAAAAAACGTTACCGTGCGGACCAATTGATAGAAGATAAGATTGCACGTTATGAAGCAGACGGAAAAACAGCAGAAGCAGCAGCGCTTTTGGAAGCGTTGAATACTGCATTAAATGCTGATGATCTTGCTGGATTAAAATCAATCATTGAAGAACACAATATCGTTTGTCCGGTTTCAGGCACCAAGAATTGGACTGAAGTGCGTCAATTCAATTTGATGTTTGCCACACAGATGGGTGCCATGGCAGATGGAGCAGATCAAGTTTATCTTCGTCCGGAAACTGCTCAGGGCATATTTGTCAACTTCCTGAACGTTCAGAAGACGGGTCGTATGAAAATTCCTTTTGGTATCGCACAGATCGGAAAAGCTTTCCGTAATGAAGTCATTGCGCGCCAGTTTATCATGCGTATGCGTGAGTTCGAACAAATGGAAATGCAATTCTTCTGCCGCCCAGGTACCGAATTGGAATGGTACAACAAATGGAAAGAAACGCGTCTAAAATGGCATTTAGCGTTAGGATTTGATCCTGCTAACTACCGTTACCATGACCACGATAAATTGGCACATTATGCCAATGCCGCTGTAGATATCGAGTTTAACTTCCCTTTTGGATTTAAAGAAGTGGAGGGTATTCACTCCCGTACGGATTTTGACCTGAAACAGCATCAGGAATATTCCAAAAAGAAAATGCAATATTTTGATCCAGAGATCAATCAAAATTACATTCCTTATGTCATCGAAACTTCCATCGGATTGGATCGTCTATTCTTAACGGTTTTATGTAATTCATTGGTAACAGAGGATCTTTCTACAGCAGAAAAACAAGATTCTCGTGTTGTGTTGAAGTTCCCTCCAGCATTGGCTCCGGTAAAAGCGGCGATTTTGCCATTAACCAAAAAAGATGGTTTGCCAGAAAAAGCGCGTGAGATCCTTAATACATTAAAATTGGATTACAATGTCCAATATGATGAAAAAGATGCGATCGGAAAACGTTACCGTCGCCAGGATGCAATTGGTACGCCAATCTGTATTACTGTTGATTACGATTCTCTTGAAGACAACACCGTTACGATCCGCCACCGTGATACCATGGAACAGGAGCGCGTAGCAATCGGCGATCTTGAACGTATCTTAAATGATTTAGCGGGTTGGAATACCTTGTTAAAGAAATTAATATAGATTTAATCTGTCATCAGACAGAAAAAGGTGTCCGATATGGACACCTTTTTTTGTAGCTATTTTTTCAGCTGTATTCTGGCTAGCGGGTTTGATCGGTTTAAAATCAGTATTCTACCACAATATTATCGCGCCAATGTTCATTTTTGACCACCTGAAAACCTTGACTTCCACTCGCGCCATCGAGCAGTTTTCCTTTGAATAGAAGCTGTACGTTATTCCTAATTTCACTGCCCAATTCAAATGTGCGCATAAGCTCTCCCTTTCGGAAAATACGTAGCTCATAGCTGACTGTCTTATTTTCTGGGACGTCACCCATAAATTGATTAAATACAAAATTTTTCGAGCTGCTAGTGAAATTGGGGATAATACGTAAGATGGTCTTATCATCTTGTTCATCTGACGATGTCGCAAAAGGATAATATTGAAAGGCTTTATGCTGTTGTTTGATCTGGATGCTGTCAACAAGATCCAGTCCCTCGGTATCCGTGCATTCAAATTTCACTTCGCTATAGATACGAGCCATCGTCAACACTCTTTCCATGGATTCTTTCACATCAAAAGTATCACGTACCGCAAATATCGCAGCAGACTGCTCACTGAAAGCATTAGACACCGAAAGACTCCTAAGATCCGTCACTGATGCCGGAATCAATAAGGGGGTACCTGAATTTTTGGATAATAGACTCAGGTAGTAAGTCCCCATCGGCAAAGCGATATTAAACTTTTCTTTCGCATGGAGTGTCCCCGCCTTCACCAGCAGCTTGGTACTGGCATCGAAGATGTGGTAATACAACTTATCAGGCAAAACGGATTGATCTGTTGTTCCCATAATTTTGACATTGTCCATTTTGAAAGTCCCTGTACTCTCGTTATAATTATTTCCACCTTCTCTATTGCCCGAAAATAAGGCGATTTTTAACCAACAGCCTTGAGCTGCGAGCAGATTAATCGACTGGAGTGACTGTTCCACTACAAACTTTGCCGAGGTCGTGAGATTTGGCGGATAATGTAAGGTATCCGTGAGATTTTTGAATGTTGCACCTTTATCTGTTGAATAACTTAACAGTAAAGCACGGGGGCCAGTTCCGGAGCTATTGACATCAAAAGTCAGGTTTGCCAAAGTAGCAATGCCCGAACTAGGTATTTTGATCAGAACCTCTTTAGCTCCTTTGAAACTAATCCCTTTTCCAGACGTCGGCCAACCGGCGACATAGCTATAGTCGGTTTTACCACTGTTGTAATCGATGACAGCCGCTTCCTCAAGCGCCATGGTGGGATCCGCGTTACCATTATCAAAATTCCAATGGTAGAGGAGCTGAGTTGCTGTGGTGCTTCCCGTGGTCGAAGCACTTAACCTGGACGATTGTGCTTTCAGGGGGGTAACGATCGTTTCAAAATCTTTGATTTTGAATGTTACTGCGTGTGTTTTTTCATTGCTTTCTTCAGGAGGAAGTTTTGCATTTTTCTTACAGGAGGATGTTACGGCTAGCATCACGATGAATAGGCATGAAAAAATTCCCCAAGTAGATTGGGTTTTCGTTTTCATAATTATGAATGATTTATAAGTTAACTAACCGGCAGATTAAAATTAACTTATAAATCATTAGTCATCAACACTGTAACTAAAAAATTACGTCCGTTTGATCACTCTTACAGGTTGTTTCCTTATCGACCTTTTGGACGTAGACTTTGCGTTTGGTAGCAGTCCGGTCCAACACAATCATATTATTTGCACCCGTAGGCCGTACATATTCCCCATTGAACGCATCCCATTCGTAAATCGGGCTACCATCTGCATTCAACCAGATATAGTTATAACGTGTATCCGGTTTTTCCTGTACGATCAACTGCACCTTATTTTTCTTTTTGTCAATCCTGATACGGATGTTCTTGGGTTTTTCTACTTTGGCCAATGTTTTCAATAGGATTTCCGATGGTTCTGAAGCTTTGTCTTTCCAATATGCGACAACATGATATTTTTTTGATTGCGAGAGGTTTCGAATAACGACATTGGTTCCAGTCCCGATAGGTGTACCGGTCGCTGTCTCATACCATTGATATGTGAGTCCGGCAATAGGCCTTTTGACTGTCATCACCTGATCACCACCGGAGCAGGTTTCCAATGTATCGCCCCAGGTATTTGTAGGTTTCAAAAGTTCATTGGATTTCAGCTGATTAAATTTCCAGATGATAGAATCCTTATGGTTCACATAGTTCGGGTTTCGGAGCAGATCTGTCGTATCCTGGATAATTACTTTCAGTTCATTTGTTCCGTCATGCAACATTCCCGGATCCAGATAGATCGAATCAATATCTTGGGCAATGGCTTCATTATTCAGAGACCATACCAGTTTGAATGTATTTGGTGAAGGTTTTGCTAAATGTAAAGAGAATTTCTGAACACTATCCAAGGTCAACACATTGTTGAGCACGGGTTTAACCGCGATAAAAGGATTGGATTTTTGTTTTATTGAAGCGACAAACTGTTCCTGACAAACCGGGCAAAACGGTGCTACAAGGTATTGCATTTTGCAGTATTCATGTGGTCTGAACCAGTTTGAAGGCGATCCTTTCCCTCCATAAGAATAGATGCCCACACCATCTTTTCCAAGCCAATATTTCCAGGGAACGGTATTTACATCAGCTGTTTGGGAACGATTAACAGATTCAATAGCATATTGATTCCCTGCCCAATACTCATCAGCCAGCTGGGCAAAGGAGTGTCCAATCTCATGAACAGCAATATCGTTGCTTTTGAAGTTGACCGTTGAGGTAGCCCACTTTCCGCCCGATCCGCCATAAAATGGTGAGTTGACTAAGATAACCACCTGTGTAAAGTTTGGGATATGTGTTTTTAACACTTCTTCAATAAGGTCATTTTTTTGAGGCACCACAAGACGGTGCAATCCTCCGTTGTCAAAGCTGCTGCCAAAAATTGTTTTGGGGTGGGTGACCGGCACAGCATGGTCTCTGGTAAATTTATTATAGCGCCTTGGATATTTGCCAAGATCCGTGTCACCGTGTACGCAGTCATCTGCTTTGCAGTCATGCGTAGCACCGGATTCTTCGGATATCGTCCGAATAGCAAACACATTAAAGAAACTGCTGTATTGTTTGAAAGGTTCTATTGAGAAGAAATAGTTTGTAAACTGTTTGGAATCCGCCGCGTAATCGTCCAGTTGATCTTTAGTATAACCGTCGCCCAAAATAACCAGGTTCACCATATTGTTTGCTGTTCCCTGGTATTGCAAGGTGTCAATCTTGAAATTTTGAGATCGGGCTGTTAACGGGATTAGATAGCCTAATAACGCAAGTAGGACAAAAATTAAATTTTTATTCATCGGAGTAACAATCGTTAGACTTCAAAATTAGCGTTTTCACACCCTTAATTTTTAAACTTTATTGCCGAGTGCTTCTCCGATATTGTCCACTGATCAGACGTTCACCAGCAATTTGCCACCCGTTCTTCCTGAAACACTCAGATTTAACAACCACAGCGGCTAATCACGCATACGGTGCTCGTGGACATATTCACTCGGTGAATGTTTTGTAATCTTTTTAAACACCCTGTTAAAATTGACCACATTGTTGAACCCTGTCTTAAATGCAATGTTAGAAACGCTTTCAGACGATTCGTCAATCAGCATCTTACAGGCTCGTTCAATCCTGATCTCATTTAGGAAGGTGACATAGGTCTTTCGGGTATGTTTTTTAAAATACTTACAAAATGCATGTGGTGTCATGTGCGCGACTGCAGCGATATCTTCGAGGGAGATTTTATCGCCAAAATGCTGAAAGGTGTATTGAAATATTTCATTAATACGCAGGCCTTCGGCATCAGAAAATTTCTTTTGGGGTATACCTGTATATAGGGAGGTCCATTGATCTACCTTCTTGCTCAAAAAATTGATCAGTTTGACAAAGGATAACAAACGGTCTATCCCGGCACTTGTATTGATCTGGATAAATTTATCTTTTAGTGCGACAGCATGTTCGGCATCCAATTTCTTACTGACATTGATATGTTCCAAAAAATATTTGACATCATCAAATTCAGGGAAATCCAGAAAAGATTTAAAATGTTCATAATCGAAGAAAATATGTATGGCATGAATACCATCCTTGACATCCTCTCCGGTTTTAAACATGTGCGGTTCATCTGCATCTACGATATAGATTTCATCCTCTTCAAAACTGTGTGTAAAGTTGCCGATCATAAAGGTTCCCCGCCCTTTTAAGATATAGGTCAATTGGATCTCTTTATGCCGATGATAATTACTATAGAAGGAGGGCAAGATATCCTCCTGCACACAAATAGATCCTTGATAGACCACCGGAACCGTAAATTGAACAACTTTCATCGTCTATTGAAATAACAAATATTAAACCGTTAATTCAAATATACCAATTTTTAAGACAATAATCGTTAATTTTATCCAAAAACTCCTTGACCTGACCGATGAGCTGCGGTAAAGTGGGGTCTTGGCCAGTAAGCGACAAGATTTTGAAGGTCTGCGGATTGATCCACAGTCACCGGACTTCCTTCGGCGGCATTTGTCCAGCCGGTTATTTTAGTAAGCGAATGTTTTCAACAGTGCTTCTTTTTTGACCTTGTTTGCGTTCTGGGAACAAGCAGCTGTTCCCAGAATAATAAGTGGAAAACAAAGATCGTTAACGAACCTGATAGTCTTTATAGACTCCATTTTCAAATATGCGAACATTTCCTTTTTCTCCTTTTATTTTAAGCGTGACAATTTTTCCATTTTCCCAGCTCATATCGACCGTGTAATTTCCTCTGGCTTTCAGTCCTTTGACCTGTCCCTTAGACCAAGCTTTAGGCAGGGCCGGTAGCAGATGAATGTAGCCATTGTGGCTTTGTATCAGCATCTCCGCGATACCCGCTGCCCCCCCAAAGTTGCCGTCAATCTGAAACGGCGGATGGGCACAGAACAAGTTGGGATAGGTTCCCGCTCCGACACCCTGATACGTTGTTTCATTGGCAAAAGCTGGTTTGAGCAGCTGGCGAAGAATTTCCAGGGCATGATCACCATCCTGTAATCTTGCCCAGAACAAGATTTTCCATGCCCTTGACCATCCTGTCCCTTCATCTCCTCTTACAGCCAGTGTCTTGCGCGCAGCTTCAGCCCAAGCCGGTGTCGTCTGAGGAGAAATAAATGCCGCAGGATAAAGGCCATAGAGATGGGACACATGGCGGTGTTTGGGTTCAACCTCCTGATAGTCTTCGAGCCATTCCATCACACGCCCCGATTGGCTGACCACCACCGGTGGAGGAATCTCTTTTAGTTTTCCTTTCAAACGGACGGCAAAGCTATCTTTGATCGCCAGAATAGAATCTGCCTGAATCACTGCCTGATATAGTTCACGCACAATCTGATTGTCGATCGTCGGGCCCATCACTACCGCTGCCACCTTTCCATTGGACATCCGAAACGCATTTTCCGGTGATACAGATGGCGAGGTTACCCACCATCCTGTTTTTGGGTCCTGGACTAAGGTATGATCGTAAAACTGTGCCGCCCCTTTGAGTATCGGGTAGATCTCCTTCAGATACCCTTGGTCGCCGGTAAAAAGATAGTGCTCCCACAGATGGTTGCATAACCAGCCTGACGCTGTACTTGCTCCCCAGGAAGCCTGTTCGCCCGGAGCAGAATAGCCCCAAACATTCGTCATCATATACACAACCCATCCGGGTGCATTATAATAAGCTTTCGCGGTTTGCTCACCTGTTTTCGCAATCCGCTTGATCAACTCAATAAAAGGCTGATGGTATTCACTGAGATTGTTCACCTCCACACCCCAGTGATTCATCTGCGCATTGATATTCAGATGATAATCACCATTCCAGGGCGTCTGGATCTGATGGGCCCATAACCCTTGCAAATTTGGCGGAAGGGAGTTTGAAATTTTTGGTGCCGAACTTGAAATATTCAAATAACGGCCATACTGATAATAGATCGTTGCCAAATCTGGATCCTGTGTTGGATCCCTATAAAAATTGGCGATTCGTTCATTGGTCGGAATACCCGTATTTGATTTATTCCCAAAGAGGTTAAGTTCAACCCTGTTAAAAATTTTTTGATAGGCATTCGCATGATTACGGTACATTTTATCCACATTGGACAATTGCACTGCAGCAAGAGTCGCCCGGACGGTAACGTCTGGATCTTGCCCATAATAAGAGGTACTTGCTGTGACATAAATAGACAGATTACCCTCCGCAGAAACTTCCAGCACCTGATCTTTTTTATTGACCTGCAGATTTTTACCCTGCACTTTCAGCAGACCGACAAATTTGAGGTTTTTGTCCCCTTTACCGTCCGGCAATGATCCTTCTACTAAAATCCCATCATCCAATAGCGTGTAACGGTCTATATTTTCCTTCCGCTGGAAAGCAATACCGACCGTCTGCCTCGCGTTGCTGTTTTGATGTAATTGAATAACACCGACATTCTTGTCAAAGGAGGTATAGTAAGTCCGCTGAATTTTTGTATTTCCGGCACGAAAAGAAGTTTGTGCCGTCGCAGTGGTCAGATCCAACGATCGTGTGTAATCCGTAATAGTAGCAGATGGCAATTGATAATGCAAAAGCAGATCGCCCAACAACTGGTAACAGCCATAAGGGACATTGGCGCCATTTCCAAAACCTGAGCCCTTGCCATTGGTGACGAAGGTCTCGTTGACCAGTTTTTCGGCTTCGTCATTTTTACCGGCCTTCAATAGCGCCTGAATGGCACTGACATTTTTATGTGCATCATAGTTATTGGGATCCTCCGGGCTCCCGGACCACATACTGATCTCATTCAGCACAATTTTTTCCACCGTTGGATTACCATCTGGCATCATCCCGATCAGCCCATTGCCCAGGGGCAGGGTCTCTTCCCAGATTTTGGCCGGTTTATTATACCAGAGACCGAGTGGATTTTGCTGCGCAAACAAAAGCGTGGTCTGCGAGATGCAGACCATCAGGAGTATTAAAATTCTATTTCGCATAAAGTTCAAGCTCCGCAATTGTCAGCTCATTACCTTCAATAAATTGCTTTGGTTCAAATTTGATAAACTTGGTCTTGTTGTTCGTATCAAAAAATACCTGTTGTAAAATTGGATTTGCTTTGATATTGGAGAATTCGCCTTCCTTAACACTTGTCCACTTTTTGCCATCCGTGCTGGTTGAAATCACATATTTTGTCGGAATGCCGCCAGCCTTTTTATCCTGACGTGGAAGGAAACCGATACCCGAGGTCGCACCATTCGTTTCAATGACCAGGACTCCTTGATTGCCTACGGTTGCAAAGGTATTTGGGTTGCCGTCGGTAATATATGCCTTATCGGTCGCCGTCCCTGTTTGCAATTTAAAATCCGTTTGTTTTTTAAGCTCCTTTGTATCAAAAGCGAAAGCTTCGTTATATTCCTTAAATAGACCGAAATCACTCAAGGTAATAGCTACGGGAGCATAAATATGTAAGCGTAGGCCTGTCGCTGTAGTTGGCTGCTCAAGTTTTATCAGACGATTTGCGCCAATGCTGGTCGCTCTGGCCAATGGTTTCCAGTTATTATCTGTCCATTGCTCAATAACAACACTGTCGATCCGTTGTCCCAATTTGATGTTTTCACGCAATTGGATAAGATCAAATGTCGCAGCCGACTTGAGTTTGATTTCAAGCGTAGCCGATGTTTTCGCGTCGTCTGTTGCCCAATAGCTATAACGGTCATTGTCAGTAATCAACGATGTCGCATATGTTTTGGAATCACCATTACGCGTATTTGAAGCGGTAATGGCTGCACCTTTGGCGAGATTGATACGGAAAGTTTCTTTGATCTTTTTTCCAAAAGCCTGCAAGGATTTCACGTCATTTTCATGTAGCGTACCGGATGGCATTGGCGCAAGCCCAAGATTCATACAGGCCCCCCGACCAACGGATTTAAGGTAAATTTCAAACAGCTGATCCGGTGTTTTCACACGGCTATTCTGCTCCTGATGGTAGAACCATCCCGGACGTTGGGGCACGTCACACTCTGCTGGAATCCAATATTTTCCATTCCGGTCACCCGATTCGGCATTATGTGATTCTGTCGCACCGGGTACTGCAACCTTTCCATTGAGACCTATGGGTGTAAATGTCGCCCACGAGGTTTCAGCAGCAAAACCATGTTCATTGCCTACCCAGCGCATATCAGGACCAATATCGGAGAATATCACCGCATCGGGCTGAAGCTTGCGCACAATTGGCCAGGTCTTTTCATGCCATTCATAATAGGTTGTGCGGTCAATAATCCGTTTCCCTTCATGTCCACCGTAGTATCCATCGCCACCATTTGCACCGTCATGCCAGGAAGTAAACAAGGGGCCGTAATTGCTCATCAATTCGGTCAGCTGTTGCCTGTAGGCATTGGCGTAAGCTGGTGTGCCATAATGTTCATCATGACGGTCCCAAGCTGATAGGTACACACCGAATTTCATCCCATTGCGATGTGTCGCTTCCATAAATTCTTTTACCATATCGCCCTTTCCATTTTTCCATGGCGAGGAGGCAATACTATAGGAGGTTGTTTTTGTGGGCCATAAACAAAATCCGTCATGGTGTTTTGCGACACTGATCAGACCTCTAAAACCACCATCTGCTGCTGCTTTGGCAATCTGATTTGCATTAAATGCCGAAGGATTAAATAAGCTGGGCTGGGCATCACCATAGCCCCATTCTTTATTTTGAAAAGTGGTCGGTGTATAATGGATCAAACAATAGGTTTCCATCTCCTGCCATTTTAACTGGCGTTCGGTCGGTAAGGCCCCATAAGGTTTTAAGGTATCCGGTTTGGCGACATGACCGCTGGAAAGTAAGATGGAGGATAACAAGATTGTGAACATATTCTTAATTAATAAGTACGCGAAAATTAGGTTGTAAAGTCCTAATATAAGAAGTTTTATAAAATTATCCATGTAACATTTGCGTACTCAAAGTGGACAAAAAAACGCCCAAAAAGTATGCTGATGCAAAGAAATAGCCTTATTGAATCATATCAATCGATTGATATAAAACATTTCCTTAAAGAGTAAAATGGTCTCTTGCCATATTATCGCTGTACTTTTTTTAGTATGATTCCACCAAACCGAACTTATTTCACCATTGAAGTGCAAACAAAAAACACCGATCTGTTATTAATAGAGGATAAAGAAGTTAGCTGTACTACGGCAGGTTATTGCGTGCCATTGGGACAAGATTGGCATGATAATTATAAGTTCTAGGGCAGAAAAAGGAATGTTTATATTATTAAAAAATGATTATGAAAGTAAATTTAATGATTTTAGCAGTTGCGTTGGCGTTTTCAACAGTGGCATGCAACACAACAGGAAAAAAATCCGAAGCAACAGGAACTGGCGACACCGCAACTACGGTTCAAAAACCAAGTGTAGTGGACAATGCATCGCTGGAGGGAACATGGGAACTTAAGTCACTTACGACACCCGAAACAGCAGGAAAAGGACTTAAAGATCTTTTCAAAGACAAAGTTCCGACATTGACGTTCACAACCAAGGACCACAAAGTCGAAGGTAACAACGGTTGCAACGGCATCGGTGGTACTTACGAAAGTGAAAAAGGCAATTCCATTAAAATCGGTGATAAATTGGTATCTACCATGATGCACTGCGAAAATGCCGCTTATAACGAATTTATGAATGGTTTAAAATCCACAACAAATTTCGATGTCAGAGATAATGAATTAACCTTTATTTCTGGTGACATTGTCGTCATGCAATTTGTAAAGAAATAATACAATATCCACCAATATAGTTGGCACAGTAGCCAGCATTGGCCGGTATGATAATAAATAGAAAAAGAGCTCAGTTGTTAAAGAAAACTGAGCTCTTTTCTATATTATCTACTGGAGTGATCAAAACTCCTCTTTCTCATCGCTCAGCATGAAAAAGATAGACCATATTACAAGACAAGGAAATAGCCAGATTTTTTTTCGACAAAAAGAAGTTATTTAGCAGCGAAATATACCATATTAAAATTTCATCTCGTAACTTTACACATCATGAAAAAAGATCAATCTAAAATCATACGTGAACAGGTCGATCGTTCCGCACTTCGCGAACATTCGACTCCTTTATACCTCACATCAAGTTTTATCTTCGACAGTGCTGAACAAGGTCGGGCGGTCTTTGCTGGAGAAGAAGATGCAATGATTTATTCCCGCTATGCCAACCCAAATACTTCCGAATTTATCAACAAGGTCTGTATTATGGAAGGTGCCGAAGCAGGTTTATCCTTCGCATCGGGTATGGCGGCAGTATTTGCTTCCTTTGCTGCAATTATTGAAAGTGGAGATCATATCGTTTCTTCACGGGCAATATTCGGATCTACCCATCAGTTATTTACAGAGCTTTTTCCGCGCTGGGGTGTTACGACAACTTACGTAGATGCGGCTAATCCGGAGGAATGGGAAAAGGCCATACAGCCAAATACGAAAATTATATTTTTGGAGTCTCCGTCCAATCCAGGATTGGAATTGGTTGATCTGGAATGGTTAGGTAAATTCAAAGAAAAATACCCAAATATCATTCTTTCAATTGACAACTGTTTTGCGACGCCTTATCTTCAGAAACCGATTCAATACGGTTTTGACCTGGTTATCCATTCAGCGACCAAATATATGGACGGACAGGGACGTGTTTTGGGTGGTATTGTGGTCGGGAAACAGGAATTGATAGACAAATTGATGTTCTTTATCCGCCATACGGGTCCAGCACTATCACCTTTTAATGCCTGGATTATTTCCAAAAGTTTGGAGACCTTGGGTATCCGGATGGATCGCCATTGTTCAAATGCACTCGCGCTCGCCCAGGCATTAGAAAATCACCCCGAGATTGAGGATGTAAAATATCCTTTCCTACCAAGCCATCCGCAATATGAACTCGCCAAAAAGCAGATGAAAGCCGGTGGTGGTATAGTTACCCTCGTTGTCAAAGGTGGTTTTGAGCGTGCGAAAGCTTTTGTTGACCAGCTGGAAATGATTTTATATACATCCAACTTAGGCGACTCGCGGTCAATTGCTACACATCCTGCGTCTACGACACATTCCAAATTATCAGAAGATGAGCGTTTAAACCTGGGTATACAACCGGGCAGTATCCGCTTGTCTGTTGGCTTGGAGGATCAAGAAGATATTATCAACGATATCTTACAGGCATTAGAGAAAACTAAATAATCGATAAATACAGCTTTAAATCAAAAAAGCCTTTGTGTAGTGCAAAGGCTTTTTTGATTATTCTCAAATCGTTCTTAACTCAACGAAGCAATTGCTGCAGCATAGTTCGGTTCGTCAGCAATTTCTGCTACCTGCTCTTCGTACAAAACTTTACCATTCTCGTCCAAGGTAATCACGACACGGCTCAATAGCCCTGCTAAAGGTCCATCAGCGATTGCCAATTGATAAGCATCAGAGAAATTTGAATCTTTATATTCGGATAATGTCACTACATTGCTCAAGCCTTCGGCTGCGCAAAAACGACCTTGTGCAAATGGTAAATCTTTCGATATACATAACACCACGGTATTGTCCAATTGAGATGCTTCTTTGTTAAAAGCACGTACCGACGCCGCACAGGTTCCTGTATCTACGCTCGGGAAAATATTTAACACAACTTTTTTCCCGTTGAAGTCTGCCAATGATTTATCAGAAAGATCTCCCGCAGTTAATTTAAAATCAGGTGCTTGCTCACCAACCTGTGGCAAATTGCCTTTTGTATTCACTGGATTGCCCTTAAAAGTGATTGTAGCCATAAAATATGATTGTTTAATTTTTAGTATCCTTGCTCTTAAAGGTACGAGCAAAAAAAATATTACACAACATTTATTAATATTAGCCAAACATTTATTATGTTAGCATTGTATTTTAAAGAGGAACGTTAACCAACAATAAACACTAGTATGAAGAAATTATTATTCTCAATACTTTGTGCATCACCATCACTGCTCTTTGCACAAGGGTCTCAAGTGAATACGCAGGGCGTACGTGCATTAGGCATGGCTGGTGCCGGATCTGCACTGTTCACAGACGAAACAAGTATATTCTATAATCCGGGAGGTCTGGCAAAAATGGACCATAATGCTGTTTCCGGAGGAATTTCCGCGGTAATGTATCGATCAGCCTTCAAAGAATCCGGAAGCAATCAGGTCTACAACACACGCTCTCAAGTTACACCTCCTTTTTCCGTTTTTGCAACATTCGGGCCCGACAATGCCCGTTGGAAGGCTGGACTGGGTGTGTATACACCCTACGGCGGAGCAGTGGACTGGGGAGACAGTTGGCCCGGAAAGTACGAGCTCAACCACCTCAAGTTGCGTGCGATCTATATCCAGCCAACCATCAGTTATAAACTGACGGATAACTTAAGCGTAGGTGCTGGTTTAGTTTACAACATTGGCATGGTCGATCTGGCGAGGTCACTACCCTTGTTTTTACCGGACGGATCTTCTGCAAATGCTAAATTAACAGGTACTGGTACTGGTATAGGTTACAACGTCGGTGCCCATTACAACTTTGACAACAACGTCGCGATCTCGTTATCTTACCGGTCAAAAGTAGTTACAAAGCTGAAAAAGGGCGATGCCGAATTTACGGTGCCTGACGCGGTTGCTGCCTCGTTTCCTGACACCAAATTCAGTGCAGAGCTTCCTTTACCGGCATCACTTAACCTAGGTCTTTCGGTGCCAGTAAGTGACAAAGTGGACATTGTTGCCGACGGAACTTTTATTCAATACAACATCTATAAAAAACTGGTCTTTGACTATGCAGACAATACCCCGCTACTGCAGGATACTGAACAGATAAAAAATTATAAAAATGCATTTTCAGGGAAAGTTGGGGTGAATTATAAAGCAAACGAAAAGTTGGCTGTAAGAGCCGGGATGGGGTATGTAAAAACACCGGTTGACAAAGATCATGTTTATGCAGAGACTCCGGACAACGACCGTATCATGGGTGCGCTGGGATTGTCTTACGCAATCAACGACAAATTTAGCCTTCACGCAGCTTATGTTTTACAAAAATTGAAAGAGCGTACCGTAACTAGCCCCGTCACACAAATTGAGGGCGCTTACAAAACCAACATTCATGCCCCTTCAATTTCATTCACCTATAAATGGTAATAGATTATGAAAAGATTTCAAAAAAATATTAAGCTTTATATTGGTTTTGCGGCGCTGGCATTGGCTGCGTCCTGTAAACCATCTATCGACCTCGATACCAAAGGCGGAAACCCTGAAAATGTGGATTTCAGCAAATATATTGCTGTCGGTAACTCCCTGACTTCCGGTTATGCCAATAGTGGACTTAGTCTTAAGGGGCAGGAACAATCTTTTCCGAATATGCTCGCGCAAGAAATGAAAAAAGTAGGCGGCGGAGAATTTTTGCAGCCTTATTTTCCTGCGGAAAACTATAATGGCAGCGGATTTTTATATTTAAAAGCGCTGGTCAACGGTCAACCTGAATTAGGCACCGTAACCGACCACCTCGCTATCCGGGGGCAGACGCCGGACAAAAAGCCGCTTTATATCAAATACACCGGTCCGATCAATAATCTGGGCGTACCCGGTATGCGACTGGATTTGGCATTTGCTCCGCGTATGGGTGAACTAAATCCCTATTTTGAGCGACTGTTGCCAGACAATGAAACGGCAACCAAAACGTATGTAGATTTTGCAACGACCAAAGACCATACGTTCTTTTCCTTCTCATTAGGAAACAACGACGTGCTGGGTTATGCTACAAACGGTGCCGTGACCACGGATGCCACAAACACCTTAATTTCCGAGCAGACATTTGCAGGGCTTTATACCAGCTTTATCACTAAGTTGACCAGCAAAGAACAGAAAGGGGTTGTTGCCACCATCCCGGATGTGACGGCCGTACCTTATTTTACGACAGTAACCCGTCAAGCCTTACTGGCAGGGGTGAACGCCGCATTAAAGGCACAAGGAAAAGATCCTGTTAGTGATATTTATATCAAAACAAAAGCTGACCTTCCTCGGGCAGCAACGGATAAAGATATGTTTATTCTCCCATTTTCTTCAGCAGGTTTATTGGGTCGGCAAGATCTCAAAGACCCTGCAACGGGTGTTGTCAATCCATTTCCTTATGGTCTCCATCCGAGAAATCCTGTCGGCGACAATTTTGTCTTGGATGAGGCTGAGGCAAAAATGGTCCAAGATCGTATTGTTGCGCTCAACGCGATTATTAAACAGGTTGCTGACAGTAAAAAACTTGCAGTAGCGGACATTTATAGTTTCTTGAACAAAGTAAAATCAGGCTATCAGATTAACGGTATAGCCATCAGCAATAAATACATCACTGGTAATATATTCTCGTTGGATGGGGTTCACTTAACGCCTATGGGCTATGCCATTATGGCCAATGTTTTTGTTGACGCGATCAATGCAAAATATAGCACCAAATTAGGAAAAGTAAATGTCAGCCAGTATGGCGGTGTTGCCTTACCTTAGTGTTATACATGAACTAAAAAGAGCTAAAAAAGGTCATTTGAATTGAACATTCAGATGACCTTTTTTTGTGAAACAATGCGTATTTTTGTTTAGCAAAGTCATTCATCAACGTTCTAGAAATGTTTATGTTTGTTTAATGTTCATTCGCTTCAAAGGTTGCATTCGATAACTCTTTTATAAGAGGAGTTTGACAGCGGAAGCTGCTATGGAATGAATGCAAAAAAACAAGTGTTATACGCGTAAATAATTATTCTTATGAAAATCAAATTAAACCGTGTCAATCAAGCTGTGCATTTCGAAGCCAGCAGTGAATTATCTTCCGTCAAAGTGAACATCGATGGCTCTGAAGCAATTGGTGGTGAAGGAAAAGGTGTTCGCCCCATGGAGCTGGTATTGATGGCATTGGGTTCCTGTAGCGTTTTCGACCTACATAGTATCTTGGTCAAACAACGTCAGCAAATTGACGATATCCAGGTGGAAGTAGAAGGAAAGCGTCGCGAAGAGGTTCCACAGGTATTTACGGATATTCATATCAACTTTTTCCTTAAAGGGGACATCGACGAAGTCAAAGCAACAAAAGCTGCGGAATTAGCCGTGAAAAAATATTGTTCAGTACATGATATGCTTGCTGCGGGTGGTATTAATATCACATATTCGCTAAAAATAAACTAATATTTGTATAGTGCCTACGCTTACAGCTACAGATTTTAATTCTATCTGTGGATGTAAGCGTAGGCATTTTTTGTGGGCTAAAGTCTTTTTTGCTCTTCGGTCTTGGTCGGCTGGTTGCTGCTCTTGATTTTTTGATTTCCAAAGTGATAGCGCAGCGTTACATTGACCTTTCTTGTATCTTGGTAATCGTCAAAATAATTATCCTGATCGGCATACTTTGACGAGATTCTCATCTTTTCAGTCCTGAAAAGATCCATAAAAGCCAGATTGACTTCCAGTTTTTTGTTAAAAAATTTACGGTTGGTCGTCAAGTAAGTGCTGGAATAACCTGTAATCCGAAATGGCCCCTGAATAGTCGGCGAAGTAAAACTGTTTCCGAGTTCTACATTCCAGCCGGCATTTTTGTCCAGCACATAGCTTGAACTTATATTGCCATTGCCGATGTAAACGTCATTCTTGTGCAGTAGGGCATCAGATCCCATAAAATAATTCTCATTGTACATTCCTTCCAGCTGAAGATTTAATCCCCAGCGGGAGGTCAACTGAATACTCTTGCCCAGATCTATCCCCGCTCCCTGCCCTTTCTTAATGTTCGTATATTGAAAGATCAGCTGATGATTGACATTATCCTGCAAGGCGATTTCCATATTAGGCCATTTCTCAAACCGATAAAATAGATCCACATTCCAGCTGTCCTTTGTCCAGGTCAGGTTGAGGTTATGTACAATGGTAGCCCTTAAACGTGGGTCACCTTGAAAATAGGAGAACAGATTATAATAGGATTTCGCAGGATTGAGCCATGAGTAAGCGGGACGGCTGATGCGCTTACCATAGGAAAACCCAAATTGCTGCTGGTCTGACAATGCATATTGCATATAGAACGTAGGGAATAGCACAACATAATCCTTCTTGTTGATATCCTTGGGCTCTGAGACAATACCCTCCAGATCGGTATACTCACCTCTTAATCCTGCTTTCCAGCTCCATTTTTTCCAGCTATAATTCAACGATGTATATAAGGCCGCATTGCGTTCTTTGTAATCAAATAGACTGCTCTTTTCGGGCCGATGCTGCAATGTACCGGATTCATCGTCTGAAAATAGCAGGTCACTTGTTGTCTTTACAGCACTAAACTTTCCACCAAATTCTACTTCCAGTCCCTTTATTTTTCCTGTAACGTCAACTTGCGAGGAAAAAAGGCGATTTTTACTTACATTATTACTAATAAAACGTGTGCTCGACGGCTGTTCACCTTTAAAATGCAATGCTGTCAATACATCCTGATCATTGCTGGCATGGCTGGACGTAAAGTAAGACGACCAATTGATGCTCCATTTGGGGCTGAGTTTCTTCGTCACCTGTAGATAGAGGTTATTGGTCTTGTTGGAGCGTTCATGGTCATTTGTTGTAAAATAACTGGACTCTTGCACCCGATCTTTGTTATAGATTATCGTAGGCACTTCATAAACACCATAGGATCTCGGCCCATAATAACCGTTTAAGCCTGCATTGACCGACCATGTTGAGTCTGGCGTATAGTCCATCGAAAGCACATAGCTATTTTGGCTATTATTGGTATCGAAACGGTCCATTGTCCCTTCCCAAGAAGTTTGTTCCTTGGGATAATACACATAGTTTGTTTCATAACGAGCATAGGTACCGCGTCCAAAATTGTATGTCCCCCGTAGATTGAACTTTTCGCTTTTATAATACTGCGTCAGTCCAAACAACTGTTTCCAGGTCGTACTCTTTTCGGCCAGAGCTAGCAGGGTACCCCGATAACCATATAAGGTAGATTTGGACAGCTTGATGTTAATGACCGTGCTTCCATCCGCTTCATATTTTGCCGGTGGATTGGTAATCACCTCAATGGATTGTACATCGTTACCGGCTGTGTTCTCCAAATAAGTTTTCAGTTCGTCACCACTCAGCATCACCTTACGGTCATTCATGAGTACTACAATCTTTTTGCTGCCCCGGACGACGAGGTCCGAACCACTGGCCATCACCAAAGGTGTACGTTTAAGAATATCCCAGGTGTTGAGTGCGGAGAGATTACTATTTTGAACATTAAATTCCAGGCGGTCCAATTTACGGATCAATCGCGGTTGCCGGCCCACAACATTCACTTCTTCAAGTTCTTTTGCCTTAGGCAAAAGTGTCAATATCAGGGGGCTGTTTATGGTGTCGCTGTAAAAAAATATCTCCCGGGATCCAAAGGTCAAATGCGAGGCTTTAAGATAGTATTTGCTATGCTGCACCAATGACACTTCAAATTTTCCGGCACGATCTGTTTTCGTTTCGCTGAGCTGTTGATAGGTACTGTCCAACAAAACAATGGATGCGTCAGCTAGCGCCTCCTTATTACCATCCTGGATCTGTCCCCCGACCTGTTTAGTCTGTGCCGTCACGAACAATGGTGCTGCAAGCAAAAATAATAAGCATTTCATATTTCGGTATTTAATGTTCCAAAATTGTCCATTAACACAGCTAAATATGGTTAATGAAGAGTTAATGCTGCGTTAAGGTCTATAATCTTCGTTAGGAGCGGTTATATTTGTATATGGAATTGAAACCTAAAAATTATATCATCCTTTTCACCCTATTTTTTGCCATCCTCATTGGCATACAAGGTTATCAATTGTACAATACCTATCGGCTCAAACAACGTGAAGTATTCGCTGATGTCAAAAAGAACCTGGACAGATTAGAAGACTCCGATTCCATTTTTGACAACAACTTATTAAGCAAGGATATCGCCCGTGATTATTACATTAAACTGGTTAAAAAGGAGATCACGGCAGAAGGTTTAAAAAATTTATACAAAACACATGCGCAGAAAACGTCCCCGGAGCTAACAAAATATGTCGACAGTATATTCCGGCCACTAGGTATGCATGTGATCCTCCGGCAGGAAATATTGGGTATTTATTATAAGGATGTAGCAACCCCATTGGTTAATGGGCCCATCACCGTGTATACCACAAAGGGCACTTTTCACAACCCTGCGGAATTATCAAGCAGCAAATGGCTTACAGAGAAAACTGAAACAAACAAAGTTCAGGATAGCGTCCAGAGCAAAGAAATCTTATATGTTTTTTCCGTTCCGCGAAAGACGTCTTTTGAAGTGGTCAATCTGCGCTGGATTTTGTTCAGGGAGCTGACTTCACTATTACTGAGCACTTTATTGATTTTAGCGGCTTTCATCTGGTTGTTTTATCGAACAATCAATAATCTCAGAAAACAGGATAAACAGATCGCTGTCTTGCACGATGTGGTGGACAATATCTCGCACGAGCTAAAAACGCCTATCGCTACCCTTAAAATTGCAGCTAAAACACTCCGAAAATCTCCGGATGACACGATCATAGCGGTTATTGAACGCCAGGTTAGCCGCTTGGAACAGACACTGGATCCGCTGAATGAGCACCAAACGACGACGAGTTTAGCCCCCATAACTCCGGATGAACTAGCGAGTATTTTTAGTGATTTTCAGCTGTGCAATCCAACGGTCAAACTCATTGTGGCGCCAAGCTCCAACATGCAGATTTGCCTTAATCCTCTAGATGCAGCGACATTATTTTCAAACCTGATGAATAACGCGGCCAAATATGGTGCCACACAACTAAATATTCGTTTTGAGGAACAAAAAGACTATCTATCCATTCAGGTCAAAGACAACGGACAGGGCATGGAAGAAAGCGAGTTACCCTATATTTTTGAAAAGTTTTACCGTATCCAAAAAAATAATATCCATGACACGAAGGGTTTAGGAATCGGTCTATTTTTGGTTAGGAATATCGTCAAAAAATATGCGGGCGATATCAGCGTGATGAGTAAATTGCAGCAAGGAACAACTTTTGTGGTGCTATTGCCACGCTAATTTATCGGGTTATGAAGAATAAACTATTGTTGGTAGAAGATGATCCGGATTTCGGATTCATGCTGAAACAATACCTCGAGCTGTCGGACTTTCAGGTGGAATGGATTTTACAGCCGAATGATCTTATAGTAGACTTTCAGCAGCTTGTGGAATATAATTTAATTATTCTGGATGTGATGCTCCCCCAGGTGAGCGGATTTACGCTGGCCAAAGAGATCAATACACTTTTCCCATCACTTCCTTTTATCTTTTTAACGGCCAAAGAACAGAAGATCGATAAGTTGACCGGTTTAAAAATCGGTGCCGACGATTATATTACCAAACCCTGTGATCCCGAAGAACTGTTACTTCGTATACAGAATATACTAAAACGCAATCAAAAACATGTATCCGCAGGTTCCATTCCAATTGGTTCGTACCTATTTTTTCCCGACCAACTGTTGCTGAATCATTCTTTTGAACAATATAGGCTCACCGAGCGGGAAGCACAATTACTTTTGTTCCTTTGCCAGCACAATGGTCAGCTCGTGACACGGGAAGATATCCTTGAAAAGGTATGGGGGAGCGCTGATTTTTTTACCGGCAGAAGCATGGACGTTTTTATCACCCGCATACGAAAATACCTAAGTCATGACCCGAATCTCAGCATCAGTTCGAATCGAGGCGTAGGATTTACCGTTCAATTTTGATGTGCAGGTTGGCTCAAAGCAAATCATCCCCACCGCTGCATAGCGCATTTTAGTTCGATATTATACGCTGAGGCATTCCATCGGATTTATCCTCCAAACTCTTCTTTTCGCCTGTTCCATAATTTCTCTGCCCAACGGCCTACAAACCAGAAAGAAACTGCAAGAATCAAGAAAAATACCGCTCGATTGATGTTATCCCACAGATATTCGACATAACGTGTATAGATATTCAACACCAAAAACACAAAGCCCACCTCGCGGGTGACATTGTCTTTTGCTTTTAATCCATAAATCACAAGAAATGCCGATACTGCTGTGGAGAGAATACCCCAATAAAACATGTGATATTGGCGTACGGTGGTCCATTCATAAAAATCCGAATAGTTGCCAAAAATAGACAGCGTCCACAAGGAAACCATGAGGTAAATCAAACCAATGATATAGCTGACCGGCTGAAATATCTGCAAGCGTTCGAAGCGTGGCTGCGCCCACACTGCCGCTGCCGTAATTATAGCACCGAAAATAGTGAACCGTAAGGGATAATTCATTCCCCAGAATTTAAAGCCCCAATTGCTATGGTAAGCTGTCTCGGTGGCAAACCAAACACCGAGTGCCAATAGCATAAACGTCCAGATCAGCTTGCTATCGAGCTTTACGGCGAGAATTCCGTAGATCGCGACGGACAATAAAAACAAGAGCGAATAATGCATGGTATCCTTATCCAATACCTTACCCATAAAGCCGATGCAGGCTGCCGTTCCGAATACGCCGATCAGCATCATGGTCTCCGTGGACAGGTTCTTGTAGGGATAGCGTTTTTTATAGCGAAAGCCCAAGGTATAGAACAGCACAGCTACCGCAGCAAAAAAGAAGCAGAATAAAATATTGGGTGCTTCGTAAAGGGTATCAACAAAAGCGAGGAAAGAAGCATCCGTAAACAACGAAAAGACAGCAAATACCAGGGAGGCCAGCGCTATCCAAAAGGCGTAACGTGCCAATTGTCCCCAGTCGAAACTTTTGACATCGAGGCTATCCATCAGTTCGTCGGCTTTTTGTTCATCCAATAGATTTTCCTTTTTCCAAAATTGGACAATATCTTCGATGGATTGTTTTTCCTGTTTGCTGACGTCGTATTTTCGCATTATTATTGTATTGATATTGTAGAACAAAGAATAAGTATCTCCCTGTTTTATTTTTATTTTTTAGGTCCTGTACAAACTTAGGGCTTACAAGGTTATCATAGTCACCTTAACCGACCACAAGATAACAATTACCTTCGTAACTTTCCTAAATCTTCAAGTTATCACAGGATATCCAAATCACATGTATATCACATTTTATTCCAAAAGTCAGATATGCTCGCATAATTCCTTTAAAATCTGTAATTTTGCATGTTTTGCATTTTATCCCTTTTACACGGGTTTTAAGGAGTTTTCATGGCAGTAAAAAGAAGCCCAGATTTGGGCGAACAGAGTGAAGTTCAGGTATTTGGAGCGCGTGCGCACAATCTAAAAAATATAGATGTTTCTTTTCCGAGAAATGAATTGGTTGTTATCACCGGCTTAAGCGGTAGTGGTAAATCTTCCTTGGCTTTTGACACCATCTATGCAGAGGGTCAACGCCGGTACATGGAAACTTTTAGTGCCTATAGCCGGCAATTTTTGGGCGGTATGGAACGTCCGGATGTCGACAAGATATCAGGTTTGAGTCCTGTGATTTCCATTGAACAAAAAACAACGAGCAAAAATCCAAGGTCAACTGTCGGAACAATCACAGAAGTATACGATTTTATGCGTCTTTTGTTTGCCCGTGCCGGTGAAGCATTCTCCTATGTCACTGGCAAAAAGATGGAGCGTATGTCTGACGATCAGGTGATCGAACGTATTCTGGATGAGTTTGAAGGCCAAGCGCTCAATATCCTCGCTCCTGTCGTGAAGGGACGTAAAGGTCATTATCGTGAGCTTTTTGAGCAAATTCGCAAACAGGGCTATGTCAAGGTACGCGTGGATGGCGAAATATTGGATTTGATTCCAAAAATGCAAGTAGACCGCTATAAGATTCACGATATTGAAATTGTCGTTGACCGTCTGAAAATAGAGCGTGAAGATAAGAAGCGCTTGCAGACCTCGGTGATGCAAGCGATGAAAACGGCAAAAGGTATTATCAAAGTGTCTACCAAAGACAATCAGGAGCAATTTTATAGCCGTTACCTGATGGATGCCGAATCCGGCATCTCCTACGATGAACCGCAGCCAAATACATTCTCATTTAATTCACCCTATGGTGCCTGTCCGACATGTGATGGATTAGGCTATATTTTCGAGATTGATAAAAACGCAGTCATTCCTGACAAGAAACTTAGCATTCAGAAAGGAGGCCTGGCGCCGTTGGGGCCTACCCGGGAGAACTGGACGTTTGAAGTGCTTAAAGCCGTAGCCAAAAAATTGGATTTTGCTGTCACAACTCCATTGGAGAAACTTAATGATGAGCAGGTCGACCAGCTTTTGTTTGGCAATAAAGAAGAACCGATCGTCGTCACCGTTTCCTACGGAAGCTACGGCGCCCGTGAATATCGCGTGGAATTTGAGGGGATCTTCAAAATGCTGGAGGAATTTTCCGGTAAATCTTCGGATGAAGCACCTTCGTTGGATGATTTCAGAACCAAAGTTACTTGCCCAACTTGTGCGGGAGCACGGTTAAAAAAAGAATCGCTGCACTTTAAGATCGCAGACAAGAATATCCATGAACTATCGACATTAGATATCTCGGCATTAAAAGAATGGTTCGATCAGGTGGAAAGCAAGCTGGATGAACGCCAGCTGGTCATTGCGACGGAAATACTCAAAGAAATAAGGGCTCGTCTGGGCTTTCTATTGGATGTAGGCTTAAACTACCTGACACTGGATCGTACGGCAAAAACATTATCCGGCGGCGAAGCACAACGGATCCGTTTAGCGACCCAGATTGGCTCACAGCTGGTGAATGTACTTTATATTTTGGATGAACCGAGCATCGGGCTACACCAACGGGACAATGAACGTCTTATCAACGCACTTAAAAACTTGCGTGATATTGGCAATTCGGTCTTAGTGGTTGAGCATGATAAGGACATGATCCTTCATGCCGACTATGTGATTGACATGGGGCCGGCGGCGGGTGTACATGGCGGCACTGTTGTCGCGGAAGGCCAACCCAAGGAGATCTTAAAATCAGACTCCTTGACCGCAGCTTATCTTAATGGGAAAAAAGAAGTTAAAATTCCCGAAAAACGTCGTGAGGGCAATCACAAAACACTGTCGATTCATGGCGCTACAGGGCATAACCTCAAGAACCTGACCGTAACATTTCCGCTCGGCAAATTGATCGTTGTATCGGGGGTTTCGGGATCCGGTAAATCCAGCTTAATCACCGGTACGCTCTATCCGATCCTGAATAAGCATTTCTTTCGTGCCAAAGCAACCCCACTTCCATTCAAAAAGATTGAAGGCCTGGAGCATATTGATAAAGTTATTGAAATTGATCAAAGCCCGATAGGTCGTACACCACGTTCCAATCCTTCGACGTATACTGGTGTATTCTCCGATATACGCACCTTGTTCGTTCAACTTCCGGAAGCAAAAATCAGGGGCTATAAACCGGGGCGTTTTTCGTTCAATGTCAAAGGTGGCCGTTGTGAAACCTGTCAGGGTGCAGGCTTGAAAGTAATTGAAATGAACTTCCTGCCCGATGTACAGGTTCCTTGTGAAACATGCCACGGAAAGCGTTATAACCGAGAAACTTTGGAAGTGCGCTACAAGGGCAAATCTATTTCAGATGTACTCGACATGAGCATCAATGATGCAGTCGATTTCTTTGAAAACGTGCCAAGCATTTACAGAAAAATCAAGACCTTGCAAGATGTAGGTTTAGGTTATATTACCTTAGGCCAGTCTTCTACAACCTTATCCGGCGGAGAGGCTCAACGGGTGAAGCTTGCCACGGAACTTTCCAAGAAAGATACGGGAAATACATTTTACATTCTTGACGAACCTACCACAGGACTTCATTTTGAGGACGTTAACGTGCTTATGGGGGTGATTAATCGATTGGTGGACCGAGGAAATACCGTATTGATTATTGAACACAACCTTGATGTTGTCAAATCGGCCGATTGGGTGATTGATATTGGTCCTGAAGGTGGAAAAGAGGGTGGTCAAGTACTATTTGAGGGAACCCCAGAAAATTTAATTAAAAACAAGAAAAGCGAAACCGCACGTTTCTTAAAATTAGAAATGCAATAGATACTAATTTTTGAGAATGTGTATTTTTTGATCTCATGCATTCATGCGGTCCGGGTCTATGTTGTGCTTCGGAATGGTATCCTAACAGGATTTTAAAGAACGGCTGGTTGAGCCTGTTCCTCATTCCATTTGGGACACGAGCTAAGCAACAGATTTCATAAAGGTTTTTCGTAACTTTGTATTATATGTCGGATATTATTCAATTACTTCCAGATAATGTTGCCAATCAGATTGCGGCGGGAGAAGTGGTGCAGCGACCAGCGTCTGCCATTAAAGAATTGATTGAGAATGCCATTGATGCTGGAGCTGACAAAATAAAACTTATTGTTAAAGATTCAGGTAAGTCGTTGATCCAAGTCATTGACAATGGCTGTGGAATGAGCGTAACGGATGCCCGCCTTTGCTTTGAACGTCATGCGACCTCAAAGATCCGGAAAGCAGAAGATTTATTTGCCATCCGTACCATGGGTTTCCGTGGAGAAGCAATGGCTTCCATTGCCGCAATCGCGCAAGTCGAACTAAAAACACGCCGTGTTGAAGATGAGCTCGGCACTGTTGTCGAAATAGAAGGATCAAAAGTTGTCAACCAATATCCAGAAGCTGTCGCTGCTGGAACAAATATTTTAGTTAAAAATCTCTTTTACAACATCCCTGCACGCAGGAACTTCTTAAAGAGCAACTCTGTTGAAATGCGTCATATCATTGATGAATTTCAACGTATCGCATTGTCCAATCCACAGATTTTCCTTTCCTTGCATAGTGATGGGAATGAAATCTATCACTTGCCTGCCGAAACACTGAAACAACGGATTGTCCATATCTTCGGAAACAATTACAACCAACGCCTTGTTCCCGTAGAAGAGGATACGTCCATTATCAAGGTAGAAGGCTTTGTCGGTAAACCTGAATTTGCGAAGAAAACACGTGGTGAACAGTTTTTCTTTGTCAATAAACGCTTTGTACGCGACCCTTACCTGCACCATGCAGTGATGAATGCGTACGAGGACATCATGCAAGCGGAGACCTTCCCGTTTTATGTGCTGTTTATTGATATAGATCCTGCCCGTATTGATATCAATGTACACCCTACAAAGACTGAGATCAAATACGAGGATGACAAAGCGATCTACGCCATCATCCGCTCAGCGGTGAAAAGATCATTGGGACGCTATAATATCATGCCTTCTTTGGATTTCGAACAGGAGACCAGCTTCTCCAATCTGATCACAAAGAAATCATTGGATGAGATTATTATTCCGACAGTCACCTTCAATCCGGACTTCAACCCTTTTGACACCGACAAATCCAAATCTTCCTATTCCAGATCGGACAGCTATGCGGAAGGCTTTGCCAAAAAAACCGGGGGAATACCAAGCAATTGGGATTCATTATACGAAATCGTGGAAAAAGAAGAGTCTGTACAACTCCCCCTGCATACGGATTCAGAACAGGAAACGGATCGCCCACAGGCCATCCAGGTAGAAGATAAAACTTCGTCCAAATTATTTTTTCAGCTGCACAACAAGTATATTGTTTCACAGATTCACTCTGGATTTATCCTTATTGATCAACAGGCTGCGCACGAACGCATTTTATTTGAACAGTTTCTGGCACAACTTGATCAGCATAAGGGCCTAAGCCAGCAAAGTCTATTCCCACAGACGATAGATCTCAATCCTTCGGATAATGAATTGATGAAAGATTTATTGGACGACATCAATGGTCTGGGATTTCAGATTCGTGAATTTGGAAAAAATTCCTATATTATTGACGGAATTCCAGCGGATTTGGGAACAGGCTTTGATGAGATAAAAATGATTGAAAAGATATTGGAAGATTTTAAGAATAATCAATCCGAGTACAAGCTGTCAAAAAGGGAGAATCTGGCGAAAAGTCTTGCTCGTAATGCAGCGATCAAACCGGGCACACAGCTTGACAACACGGCTATGGCCGAGCTGGTTGATAAGCTCTTTGCCTGTCAATCACCGAATATCTCTATCTATGGCAACCCTGTGATCGCAACATTTACCTTGCAGGAATTGGCAGAAAAATTTGGCAAAAACTAGAAGATAAAACTATATGTTTCAACAATTGACACCCGTTATCAAGAATTTACTGATCGTAAATATTGTATTCTTTTTAGGATCACAGTTCGTGCCCATTGCGTATAATTATCTTCCGGTTTTCTATCCGGATTCGCCTTATTTTAAAATATGGCAGATAATCACGCATATGTTTATGCATGCTGACCTTGGCCACATCTTTTTCAACATGTTTTCTTTGGTCATCTTTGGTCCTATGATCGAGCATGTCCTCGGTCCAAAACGTTTTTTGAACTTTTATCTTATTTCGGGTATCGGTGCCTGGCTATTGCAAATGGGCGTTCAGGGTGTTGAAATATATAATGCCACAGGAAGCTTCTTCCCTTTACACCAAAGTCTGGATATGTCGATGTTAAATACCTCCAATCCGGGATTAGTACAAGAGATATATACCTCCCGTATGTTGGGAGCTTCTGGCGCAGTATATGGGGTGTTGCTTGCTTTTGCATACCTTTTTCCAAACATACCGCTTCAATTTTTGTTTATTCCTGTACCAGTCAAAGCGAAATATATGATCGGTGGCTTTATCTTGATCGAAATCTATATGAGCTTATCCAGACCGGGAGATTCAGTAGCCCATCTGGCTCACGTCGGCGGGGCATTGTTCGGTTATTTGCTGCTCAAATTCTGGAAGGTTAGAAAGGGAATCTATTAATAGCGTGTGTAATGAATAACATTGGTTTAAAAGATTTTTGGAGACAAACGTATAAGACTGGTTCGCCGATTCCGATTGTGATCAGTATACAGGTTTGTTTATTTGTCCTCATCTATTTTCTGGACCTTCTTTTTGAGCTGAAACTTGTCTCACAAAGTTTTTTACAGCCGATTGTACAGCATTTGAGTTTGCCCAGCAATTTTTCGAGCTTCTTAGCACAACCTTGGTCATTGATTTCATCCAACTTTGTCTATGTACAGCTTTTAAATTTGATTTTTGACAGCCTTTGGCTGTATTGGGTTGGCCAAATATTTTTCACCTTCTTAAACAAGAGGCAGTTTTTCTTTGTTTATATCGCTTCCTGGCTCCTCAGCAGCTCCTTATATGTTGGCTTTGGCACACTGATACCGCCACCCACAAGCTTGCATTTAATGGGCGGAGCCCATCCGTTGGCGGCTGTCCTTGCGGCAATTGTCACCTTGGTACCAAACTACGAATTACGGCTGTTACTTTTTGGTACGGTTAAATTAAAAATAGTAGCCATTGTCTATTTTGCACTGGAATTTTTATTTTTCACTCTTGGCAATAGACCTGCAGCGATCTCATATTTTGCAGTCGTACTATTTGGTATGGCTTTTACCTATGCCCTCAGATCCGGAATGGACTGGTCTACACTTTTTCAAAAAAAACAAAAAAGACCTGCAAAAATGAAAGTTGTTGTAGGCAATAATATACCGACAAATCGGAAACATCGTTATGACTTACCCAATCAGGATGAGATTGATGCCATCTTGGATAAGATTTCAGTATCTGGTTACGAAAGTCTGACACACCATGAAAAAGAAACGCTCTTTCGAGCAAGCAATAGTGGCGACAAGGTTGATGGATAGAAGGACTTTTTTAAGAAGAAAACTGGGATTTATAAGCAAAACAATGTTTCTGGCGAATATGCTTGCGATCATTGCTTTGCTCATGAGTTATTCAGCAACTTTCATCAATCCGAAATCTTTTTGGCCCATCGCATTTCTTGGGTTAGGCTATCTCCCCATTCTGCTCGTTAATATTGGTTTTATCTGTTACTGGCTGCTTCGCAAACGAAAAGTTGCGCTGTATTCGCTGGTCGCGATCTTAATCGGCTGGCCATTTCTAACCAAACATTGGAATATCCGAAAAGAAAATCCGCCAGTGCCTCCCGAGACGCGGACGCTACGCATTATGACCTTCAATGCACATCTGTTCAAAAAGGTCAATGATGAAAAAAAAAGCTTTAAGGCTGATGTCGTGCGTATCATTGATAGCATCTCACCGGATGTGATCTGCTTTCAGGAATATATCAGTAAAATCAAAGGGAAACATGTCTTTTCCGAGGAGTTCAAGGACAAGCTGGGTTACGACTATTTCTTCTTTGAGCCTAGTTCAAAAAATGACTATGAAGCCTATGGCATGGCTGTTTTGTCCCGATTTCCCATCTATGATTCCGGAACGATCCGTGACAATGATTACGGCATTAATAGAATCTGTTATGTGGACATCAAAAAACAGGATACACTAATTCGCATCTACAATATCCATCTACGTTCTTTTGCTCTTCAGAATGAAGATAAGGAGTTTATCCAAAACTTGTCCAACAAGAATGAGAACGACAATACAGCAACACGTCGACTGAGCAAAAAACTAAAAAATGCCTTTGAGCTCCGTAGTGAACAGGCGCATTCGCTAAAAAAACATATGAATGACTGTCAATATCCTTACATCGCTGTTGGTGATTTTAACGATACACCGATGAGTTATTCTGTAAATTTAATTGGAGGCGGCATGTATAACGCCTTTAAAGAAAAAGGAAATGGCTGGGGCGTAACACATCATTCGCTTTTGCCAATTTTTCAAATTGACTATATCTTTGCCAGCCCTAAATTTCAGGTCATGAATTACCAGGTCGTCAAACAAAAGCTATCAGACCACTATCCGGTATGGTCAGATCTACGGCTTAAACCTTAGGCATCTGATAGCCCAGCGATTTAAGACCTATTTCTATGAATTTATCCCTTCTATTTTTTATTTTATAATAGGCTTCCCGACCAAAATAATATCGCCCAACCAAAGCTTCGATATCCGACTGGATCAGATCATGTAGGTTTTTTGCTTCACTTGCGTTAACCGAAATCCTTTTCTGTGCATTCAGGAAGGCGATAAATAAATCAAACTCCGCAGCTGGCAAATGGTAACCACTGATAAAGTTTTCGATAGAATACGCTGGCAGATGTTTTGTAAAACGATCGTACACAAATTCCTCAATTGCATTGGAATGAAAGATCTCACGATATTTAGCACTTGTTTCATTGGTATCAATCGGGATGTTCACATCGGGTAATATCCCGCCACCGCCAAAAACCAATTTCCCTTTGCTTGTCGTAAACATTTCCTTTTGACCAAATTCGGTATCCAGTGTCCAGAGATCAAATCCGGTCATGTATTTTGCGGCATCAAAATTAGCGCGGCTATATTTACGTTGGATACATCTGCCGAGTGGTGTATAATAACGCGCCACAGTCAGATTCACTGCCGAACCATCGGAGAAATCAAACTGTTCCTGAACCAAGCCTTTTCCATAGGATCGTCTTCCGACGACAGTGGCCCGATCCAAATCCTGCAAGGCACCACTCAGAATCTCACTCGCTGATGCCGTGCTTTCGTTGATCAATATGACAACACGCCCGTCACCAAACTCCCCCGGTTTCTCTGAATAATAATCCTGACGTTGTTCATTGGCTCCTTCGGTATACATCAACAGCCTCTTTTCTTTAAAAAACTGCCCAGCTAAATCTATGGCTGTATGTACAAATCCGCCACCGTTATTCCGTAGGTCCAAGATAAGGTCCTGGGCCCCGCTTTTACGCATATCAATCAGCGACTGTTTGAATTCGTCTGCGGTCTTATGTCCAAAGCGACGGATCTTGATATAGGCAGTCTTGGGCGCGATCATATAAGACGCATCCAAACTGGTAACGTTTACCTGGTCACGAATGACTTTCAACGGATTAACGAGTGTCTGTCCATTCCTTTGGATCGAAATAAGTACCGCAGTTCCTTTCTTACCACGGATCAATTTTTCAATTTCCGCCTCAGGCACCTTTTTCCCCGCCAGATCTTTGTTGCCGATTTTTAGGATACGATCACCGATCCGCATGCCACTTTTCTCTGCAGGTCCGGCAGAGACCATTCCCACCACAAGCAGCGTATCCTTTAAACGAAAATACTCCACACCTATCCCATCAAAGGAACCTTCCAGAGTCTCCTGTTTAGCGAGTACCTGATTAGGCCGCAAAAAGGTGGAGAAAGGGTCAAGGCGGGAAACAACGTGCTCTATCGCTTCATCTTGCACGGTATCAACACTGATATTGTCTACGTAATTTTCGGAAATCAGCTGAATCAAGTATTGTAATTTGTCTGAATTACCGTTGGAACCTAAACTGGAAAAGGTTGTTTTCTGGTTGCTCCCCTGTTCTTCTGCATAATTTTGTCCCAACAGCAAGCCAAGAAGCAATACTGCAGCATATGTAGCAGCTACAAAAATATTTCGCTTAATACTCTTTTGCATAGGAAAAATCCAGTGTTTATAAACAGATAAACTGTGTTTGCGCGTTCATGAAATTACTTCCCAAAAGTAACAAGTTTATTCGGTTTAATCCGTACACAGCTGCATAATTTTACATTAAAAACAAAAAATTGTCGTTAGCTGTTCATCCTTAAAAATTAGTACTTTCTGCATTGTCAGAAAATACGAAATAGCAAACATGAAACTTGCAAATAAGCTTAAATTTATCTTAGTTTGGACTTGGAAAGGAATTTAAAATATGCACGAAATCGAACCTTATTACAATTGGCGTGACTATTACATCGCCGCAGAAGACGAACAATCACCATTCTATGGTACTGTCTATAGCGAATTCGATTTCGACAAACAGATTTACAACTTTTTGCTGCATCCCCAATGGGATGAATTCGGGTCGCTCACACTCTATCTAAAGGTGTTATTTGTCGATTATGAAAAACAATACTGCATTATCGAACTGATCGGCGAGTGGAATGATGCCATATACAATGACATTATGTTACTGAAAAGGGAACTTATCGATGTCATGGTCAGTCAGGGGATAAAATATTTTATTCTTATTGGTGAGAATGTATTAAATTTCCATTCTTCGGATGACTCTTATTATGAAGAATGGTTCCAGGATATTGACGATGGCTGGATTGCTGGCGTGGGCTTCCGGGAACATGTCGTCGAAGAGTTTCAGCAGCAGAATATCGACTATTACATCAATTTTGGCGGAGCACTGAATGAACTATCCTGGCGTACATTAAAACCAAAACAAGTATTTCATCATGTGAATGAATCCCTGACAAAGCGCCTTGGTTTTTGAGTGATTTAGTATTTAGTAATGCGTATTTAGATTTTGGTTATACAAGCCTATGGCTTACTAATTATTTCAATTTTTGATTTTTACCTTTTAATTTTTACTTTTTACTGTATTATCCGTTAACTTTGTGATCGATGTGTTGTGTGCCATGCACACATACCGATTAATTTTTACGTTTTACTTATACAAAACAATATGTCATTCAGAATTGAAAAAGATACGATGGGTGAAGTTCAGGTACCTGCAGATAAATACTGGGGTGCACAAACGGAACGTTCACGCAACAACTTCAAAATCGGACCGGCAGCTTCTATGCCTCATGAGATCGTTGCAGGTTTTGCTTACTTGAAAAAAGCAGCGGCTTATGCAAACCACGAATTGGGTGTTTTACCTGTTGAAAAACGCGATGCCATTGCAGCTGTATGTGATGAGATCCTTGCAGGCAAACTAGACGACCAATTCCCTTTGGTGATCTGGCAAACTGGTTCGGGCACACAATCCAACATGAATGTGAACGAAGTTGTGGCAAACCGTGCTCAAGTATTAGCTGGACATAAGATTGGTGAAGGAGAACCTGTATTAAAAGCAAATGATGACGTCAATAAATCACAGTCATCAAATGACACCTTCCCTACTGGAATGCATATTGCGGCTTACAAAGCTGTTGCTGAAGTTACTATACCGGGTGTGGAAAAACTGCGTGATACATTGGCAAAAAAAGCTGAAGAGTTCAAAAATGTGGTTAAAATCGGTCGTACACACTTAATGGATGCGACCCCATTGACATTAGGTCAGGAGATTTCTGGTTATGTAGCTCAATTAAACCATGGTTTAAAAGCCTTAAGAAATACACTTTCACACCTGTCCGAATTGGCATTAGGTGGTACTGCGGTAGGTACTGGCTTAAATACACCAAATGGTTATGATGTAGTTGTTGCGAAATATATCGCTGAATTTACAGGCCTTCCATTTGTTACGGCTGAAAACAAATTTGAAGCTTTGGCCGCACATGATGCTATTGTTGAAACGCATGGTGCATTGAAACAATTAGCGGTTTCATTGAATAAAATTGCAAACGATATCCGGATGTTGGCTTCCGGCCCACGCTCAGGTATCGGTGAAATTCTTATTCCAGAAAATGAACCGGGATCATCTATCATGCCGGGCAAAGTGAATCCTACGCAATGTGAGGCCTTAACCATGGTCGCTGCTCAAGTAATGGGGAACGATGTTGCCATCACCATTGGCGGTACACAAGGACATTATGAATTGAACGTATTCAAACCATTAATGGCAGCAAACTTCTTACAGTCTGCACGTTTATTGGGTGACGCCTGTGTGTCTTTTGAAGAGCACTGTGCTGCGGGTATCGAGCCTAACTACAAACGCATCAAAGAATTGGTTGACAACTCATTGATGTTGGTAACTGCATTAAACACGAAAATTGGTTATTACAAAGCGGCTGAAATTGCACAAACGGCGCATAAAAACGGTACTACACTTAAAGAAGAGGCAGTACGTTTGGGTTATGTGACTCCAGAAGATTTTGACGCTTGGGTGAAACCTGAAGAAATGGTTGGAAGTTTAAAATAAGCTGTGGCAATAATTTCAATAAAAAATATATCATCAAAAACATACCTATCGGCTCTTGCCATAGGTATGTTTTTCTTTTTTACCGCCTGCAAATTCAATTCGGATATGCAGGGTGAAGGGGCTTCGTTTTTACAGGGCGAATGGGTACAGGACAGTATTCCGGGACAAGGCAAGATGCTGCAATATACATTGACGGAGTTTAAATTTACCTGTGATTCCGTTTACGCGACAATGCACGTAAACAATAAGGTACAAACGATTCCCGATAGCTGTTATAAAAATGGTTCTTGGACAGAACACGCCAAAGGGATTTATGTCCTGCGTGGCGACTCTGTTATTGTAGATGGTATTTATACCAAAGAAAATGGCAAGCAAAAGATTTCGGGCTGCTATCTTTCGGGGCAATATATCCCACGTTTTAAGGTCGTCTATCATGCTGCGGATTCTGTGGTACTGGAAAGCCGGTTTGACCAACGCCCTATTGTGCTCAGAAAGACCAAGGATATCACTTGTGTACCTAAGAAGAGATATTAGTATTGAGACATTAGGATTTAGACTTTGTTCTCTATGCAAGCCTTTGGCGGGTCTACTTCTACCTTATCTTGATCGATAGACTCGCCTCAAGGGATTATTACATCGATAGAAAAATCAACATGTAATAACCCGTTTTTTATTTTTACTTTTGCCTATCAACTTCCAACCATCCATATGAACAAAGGAATCATTGCCTTAGCTTTTGGAGGACTTGCCATCGGAATGACGGAATTCACGATGATGGGAATCCTGCCCGATATTGCTAAGGACTTGCAGATCGAAATCCCAACTGCGGCCCACCTTATTGCCCTATACGCGCTAGGCGTGGTTGTGGGTGCCCCGACATTGGTCTTATTTACGGGTAAATATCCTCCCAAAAAGGTCTTACTCTTTTTAATGCTTCTGTTTTTTATTTTCAACGGTTTATTCAGCATAGCGCCGGGACAGTTTTTGATCAGTCTCTCCCGTTTTATGGCTGGACTCCCACATGGCGCTTTTTTTGGTGTAGGATCTGTTGTGGCGGCTAGGCTCGCCCCAAAGGGAAAAGAGGCCCAGGCCATCTCGATCATGTTTACAGGTATGACAATCGCGAATCTGGCAGGGGTACCCTTAGGCACCTATCTTGGCCATCACTATTCCTGGCGCCTGACTTATGGTATTATCAGTATACTGGGCCTGATTACCTTCGCGGCAATATATGCCTGGATGCCAAAAATTGAGGCCTCTAAAGGAAATAATATTTTCAATCAACTGAATTTTTTCAACAAAAAAATTGCGTGGCTGCTCATGGCGATTATCGCAATCGGTACTGGTGGTTTATTTGCCTGGATCAGCTATATTGCTCCTTTGGCAACCAAGGTTTCTGGCGTTCCAGCTGACCGTGTACCGCTGATTATGATATTGATTGGGGTTGGTATGTTTTTTGGCAATCTGATCGGCGGAAAACTAGCCGATACCATTTCGCCAACAAAAGCAGCAATTGCAAGTTTTTCGGCTATGGCTCTGTGCCTCGTTATGGTGTATTTTATCTCACCGCTAGGTTGGACAGCCTATCCACTGGCCTTTATTACAGGTTTGGTCTCCTTCACCATCGGCTCGCCGACACAACTGATGTTGATTCGGGCTTCCAAAGAAGCTGCAACGTTGGCTGCAGCAGGCGGACAAGCGGCATTTAACCTCGGGAATACACTCGGTGCATTTTTAGGGGGAATTCCCATTACATTGGGGCTGGCTTACAATACCCCTTCACTGGTGGGTGTAGGTATGGCAAGTATTGGCGCCCTGCTGACACTGCTTTATCTCAAGGTTTACGACAATAAAAGTTAACAGTTAAAAAAATTCAAATGGCCCGAAGCAGTTACATAAGTGTATTGCGTATCATAGCAATCTTTTTGATTATCCTGATCCACTCCTCTTCGGGCTATTTAAACAGCAATGATTTCGATTCTTTCGATTGGAATTATGCCAATTGGATCAATAGCTTCTCCCGTTTTGCCGTCCCCCTCTTTGTCATCATTTCCGGCGCATTGCTTTTGCAGAGAGATGAAGATACAAGTACATGTTATAAAAAACGCCTGTTTAAAATTATTCCACCATTTATCTTTTGGACCATTGTCTACCTAATCTATTATTTTATCCGGTACATCGATTTTGAGTATGTGGGTTTTCCACAAGTTATTAACATTGTGTTAATTCGTTTAAAATCAGGAAGCAACGCCCACCTTTGGTACCTCTACATGCTGATCGGACTCTATCTGGCCATTCCTTTTCTACGAAAAATGATCCGGAATTGTTCAAAAAGAGAGATTGAGATTTTTTTATGTCTGTGGTTTGCTGCATTATTTTTCAGCAATAAATGGTTTAATGCCTACCTACCAAATTTTGACCTTATGTTCTTTTACGGCTATACGGGATATCTTGTCTTGGGTTATTATCTCTACAACCATCAACTCGGGCAGCTGAAATGGTCTAGCATGCTGTTCTTTATAGGCTGCTGTCTGATTACAGGTTGGGGTACCTATTGTTTAAGTCTTGAAAAGGGAGAATTTGACCCCACACTATACAATTATCTATCGCCCAATATTGCATTAAGTGCAGGTTTTTTATTTGTATTTATTCAATGTCTAAAGCTCCCAGAAAGGTTAAGTGCTTTCTGGGAATTTATCGACATTCATAGTTTTGGCATTTATTTAAGCCATATCCTACTCTTGAACTATATCCATCCGCTCATTCCCTTAGCCACGCTATGGAAAATTCCGGTAGCAGCAATTCTTACGCTGCTCTCAAGTGCCCTGCTAACTTACTGTCTGCGAAAGATCCCATTTGGGAAATATGTCAGCGGTTAGTTCAATTTGGTCCGGTGCTTATTTTTCACCTTCGACTTTATTATAGACATAAAGGTGTGCATTAGGGCCTTCAATCTCTTTTCCATCCTGATCCAGCCCGATCAGTTTATTTTCACCTACCTTTAATTTCATGTTGGTTTCTTTGCCGGTCAGATGTACAACCGAGCCGTTATCATGCCACATCACCTTACCCGAATCTTCAACTTTGGTGTTCTTATTGATATATTCACTTACAATCGAGAAAGTGTTGTCATTCTTTAAGGTAATATTTGTTTTGATGCCTTCACAGTCAGCACAGGGAATGGTTGCTTCGTACTTGCCCGGCCAATCCAAAGAATTCTGAGACGTATGGGTTGTATCTGCTGTCATCGTTGTATGATCGGATGAATCTGACGCTACCACTTGTTGATTTTCCTTTTTTGTCTGATTGCAGGCGCTCAAAGAAAGTGCTGCGAGGCAAATAAATAATACGGATGATTTCATATTTCTGCTATTTTGAGTTAAATCTACCGGGTAACAAGCAATTTCGGCGCCAAGAAATGTTTATCCAAATCTAAAAAATGCATCGCCGTTAAAATAATGAAGCGGTGTATAAAAAATAAAACGAAGTGGATAGGAATGGTATGGCGGTCCTGATATCTATGGTTGCCCTGAGATTGTAGCATAGGCTGACAAAGGAAAATAAAAAGGACCGCCCAATCGTTGGACAGCCCTATTTATATCGTATACTGTACGACAATACATGCCATAAACATGTTATATTTATAGCACAATGTGCCTACAGGAATTGCATGTCTTATTTCAGACTAGAACGGTAAATCATCATCATCTGATGAGCCAGACAAATCTACAGGAGCGGGCATATCCGCATAACCCGGAGAAGATGGTGCCGGTGCAGCATTTCCTAATTTTGTTACACGCCATGCAACAAGTGAATTGAAATATGTCGTCACGCCATCTTTATTTGTCCAAGGACGGCCACGAAGATTAAAAGATACCTCTACCTCTTCGCCAATAGCCAGGTTATCAAAAATTGAAGTTCTATCTTGTGTTGATTCAAAACGGATATACTCAACAAATTGTGGGTTTTCGGCATAAGCTACAATCATATCACGTTTTTTGAATGATTCTGTCACTTGTTGTGTCGCTCCTATCTCGTGTACTTTTCCTCTAATTTCCATAATCAAAAAAATAAATATTAAAGCGTAAAATTAAGCAATTTTTGAGGAAGAGTTTAATTAACTTTGTACAAAATATGATGGAAGTTTTCAACACCCCCAATAAAGTTATCATTACGTGCAATAAACGCTTATCGCCGTATTTGCAACAGGAAGTTAAAGAGTTAGGTTTTGACATCGTCAGAGCATTTCCTACTGGAGTCGAATTGAAAGTCAGTGTAAATGATACGATCAAGCTCAATCTGAACTTGCGTACCGCTTCGCAGATTCTATATTCGTTAAAGGAATTTTCGGCCAACAATCCCACGGAGCTTTACGAAGAGCTCAGCGGGATTGCCTGGGAAGAACTGATCCAATTCGATGGCTATTTCTCGGTAAGCTCCAATGTGGACAATGAAACAATCAGTACGCCTCTATTTGCAAATGTGAAGGTGAAGGACGCGATTGTAGATCGTATTAAAGATAAAAAAGGCATGCGCCCGAATTCTGGTCCGGAAAACAACAAAGCTGTCGTTCACCTTTACTGGAAGGATGACCGTGCGGAAATTTTCCTTGATACTTCAGGCGAGACACTTGCCAAACATGGTTACCGCAAGATTCCGGGCAAGGCTCCCATGCTGGAAGCTCTGGCAGCTTCAACAATTATTGCATCAAAATGGGATGGTGTATCCGCTTTTGTCAATCCGATGTGTGGATCTGGAACACTGGCCATTGAAGCGGCATTGATCGCTACCAATAGAAAACCAGGACTACTGCGCATGAATTACTCATTCATGCATTTCATCGGTTATGACGAAACTGTTTTCTTTCAGGAACGTCGCTTGTTAAAAGATCAGATCAATAAAAAAGCAGCTCCTCAAATTATTGCTTCGGATATCTCCGAAGAAGCGATCAACGTTTCCAAGATGAATGCTCGCACGGCAGGTGTGGAACAATTAATTTCATTTGAAGTATGCGATTTTGCCGAAACACACGTTCCTAAAGAAGGTGGTGTCATCTTATTCAATCCTGAATACGGTGAACGTTTAGGTACGCATACCAAGTTGGAAATTACTTATAAACGCATGGGTGATTTTATGAAACAGGAGTGCAAAGGTTATAGAGGCTATATATTTACAGGTAATCCGGATCTAGCAAAGAAAATTGGTCTCCGTGCGTCCAGACGTATAGAATTTTATAACGGTAAATTAGATTGTAGATTATTAGAATACGAATTATACGAGGGTACTCGCGAAAAAACAAAAGTATTGTATGAATAACATTATTGAACGCACAGTCGCATTTGTGCAAGATCGTTTGAAATTTGCGGAAGCAGGCCATGATTGGTCGCATATTCAACGCGTATGGAACAATACGAAGTTAATTTTAGAAGATGAAGAAGCTGATGTCATGGTCTGCGAATTAGCCGCACTCCTGCATGACATCGCTGATAGCAAATTCCATGATGGTGACGAAACAATTGGCCCTCGCGTTGCCGGAGAGTTTTTGGCAAGTCTGGAAATTTCTCCGGAAATTATTGACCATGTCAAAAAAATCATCTTTAACATGTCTTTCAAAGCAAGTTTGGGTGAGGTCTCTTTCCATTCCAAAGAGATGGAAGTTGTACAGGATGCCGACCGTTTGGACGCCATTGGGGCGATAGGTATCGCACGTGCATTTAGTTTCGGCGGAAATAAAGGCCGGGAAATGTACAACCCCAACATCCCCGTACAGGAATATAAAGACAAGGAAGCCTACAAACATTCTGAAGCTCCGACAGTTAACCACTTCTACGAAAAGCTACTCTTGTTGAAAGATAAGATGAATACACAGGCCGCAAAAAGAATTGCTGAACACCGCCACCAATATATGCTCGAATTTCTAGATGAGTTCATGGCAGAATGGAATGGTAAAAAATAAATTACAGTTAACAATAACTAAATATAAAAGTGGTATTTTAGATCTTGTAAATCAGGATAAAAAGTACCACTTTTTTTATGCTGTAAAAATCAGCTTTCAAACTAACACATATGAAAAAATACATTTTTAGCTGTCTGACGTTGGCTATGGTCATTTCATCGGCAACATTATTTGCACAGACCAAAGCGATTGCACATCGTGGCGTATGGAAAAACAGTCATCTTCCTCAAAATTCCATTGCCTCTTTAAAAGCCGCACATGAACTTAAACTTTTTGGATCTGAGTTTGATGTACACCTCACCAAAGATAATGTCCTTGTTGTCAACCATGACAATGATTTTTATGGTATCGACATCGCAACAGCAACGTATGCGGAGCTCCTCGCCAAAAAACATCCCAATGGGGAATCCATTCCAACATTGGAAGAATATATCAAAACTGGGAAAAAATTGAAAGGATTACGCCTGATATTGGAATTAAAAACCAATAAGCTCGGCGTTGAGCGCACGCTTGAGGCCGCAACAAAATCTGTCGAAATGGTTAAAAATCTAAAAGCAGATAAAATCACGGATTACATCGCTTTCAGTTTTGAAGCTTGCCAAAAAATTCATGAGCTCGCTCCAAAAGCAAATATCCAGTACCTGAATGGCGACAAATCCCCTACAGATGTAAATGCGGCAGGAATCAACGGTCTGGATTACCATTTTTCGGTATTCAAAAAAAATGCGAGCTGGTTGCAGGATGCACATCAATTGGGCATGAAAGTAAATGCCTGGACAGTCAATACGGAGGAAGAAATGAATAATCTAATTGGACAAAAAATAGATTTCATCACAACAGATGAACCGGAATTGCTGCTTCAGGTATTGAAAAAATAAATGACAAAAATGGAATACTACGCAGCTATACAAGATGAGAGAGCAGGTATTCCAAAATAATTATTCCAATGAAACCATCATGATTTATTCGATCACACTAGGGATTGAATAACCGAGCAAAGCGAGCTCATTTATGCCGATGAGATTAACACTTATAAATAATTAATATAGATGAAAAAATACTTTATTCTCGCAGCAGCATTATGCTTATCGTATATTTCCTATGCACAAGATTTTATTGCAGCGACATACAATATTAGACAAAGAAATACGGTAGATACTGGTAATATGTGGGTTGACCGCAAAGTGCCTCTGACTAATTTGATCAAGTACCACGGTTTTGATATATTCGGTGTTCAGGAAGCCTTTCATGATCAGGTTCAGGATCTAAAAACGTTACTTCCGGGATTCGACTATGTCGGTGTAGGTCGCGACGACGGCGCACAGGAGGGTGAACACTCCGCAATTTACTACAATACCAATCGGTTCAAAGCCATAAAAAGTGGCACGTTCTGGCTTTCAGCAACAGATACCGAACATCCGAATAAAGGTTGGGATGCGGCCTTACCGCGTATCTGTACCTGGGGGATTTTTGAAGATAAAGCCAATAAAAAGCGATTCATTTTTATGAACACGCATTTTGACCATATCGGACGTATAGCGAGAACGGAAAGTGCGAAATTGATTTTGGCCAAAGCAAAAGAATTTGCACAGGATCTCCCGTTGATCTTAACCGGTGATTTCAATGTGGATGAAAAAGATGAAGCTTATTTTACCCTCGCTAATAGTAAAGTGGTCACTGATGTACACGAACTGTCTCCACTTAAATATGAGCCGAACTCTTCGTTTAACGGCTGGGGAAAAAGTCTCAGGGCATCTGGCCGTATTGATCATATTTTTATCACAAAGCCTTTCCAGGCAAAGAAATATGGTATTCTGACAGATACTTACATGAGTAAATTCCCTTCTGACCACTTCCCTGTTGTGACAACACTTTCGTGGAAATAGGCCGGCAGGGACTGCTGTGACAATTTAGGATCTTCGTTGCAGTGGGGTTGTGGCGCATCTGCTACGGATACGGACAATTTCATGGAAAGAACAGCCGGCAATTTAAACTTTTACAAAAATTAACGGTCGATATCCTTAATTTTGACAGCAAAACATATCATGATGAAATTTCCATTACTATATTGTACCCTATTTGTTTCGGGGCTTTTGTACTCCAACAACAGTGAAGCGCAGATCTTTAAAAAGATTAACGAAGCCTTGAACAAGGCAAGCCAGGGTCAAACCGATAGCACAAAAACGACGAATTCTCCAACTACTGGATCTCCGACTTCTGGTTCAAATAAATCGAACACTTTAGCTTCCTTATCAAGTAAGGATGCATCACTTGGTATCAAGCAGGCTTTAAGCAATGGTCTTAATGTAAGTATTGAGTCTCTAGCAAAAAAAGACGGCTTTTTAGGTGATGCAGCGGTCAAGATTTTAATGCCTGCTGAGGCTCAAAAAGTAGAAAAAACACTTCGCGCTGTGGGTATGGGCAAACTATGCGATCAATTTATCCAAAGCATGAACAGAGCGGCAGAAGGGGCCGTAAAAGAAGCCGCCCCAGTATTTGTGAATGCATTGTCTAAAATGACCATCACCGATGCAACCAATATTCTATTGGGTAGCAAGCAGGATGCTGCAACGACATTTTTCAAAACAAATACATCCGCTGAATTGACGAGCAAGTTCAGTCCGGTCATTCAATCGGCAATGGGCGTGAACAATGTAGACCAATATTGGACACAGCTGACCAGCGCTTATAATAATCTGCCGCTGGGCAACAAAGTAGAAACCAACCTTACCGCTTATGTTACACAAAAGGCCATAGATGGTTTGTTTATTAAGGTCGCGGATCAAGAATCAAAAATTAGAAATAATATCGGTGGAAGCAGAAATACAAATATCTTGCAGAAAGTATTTGGCTATGCGGATGAAAAAAAATAAGCTAAACTTAGGATTAGTCCCGGAAAAAGATAAAGGATTTTAGCGAGATATTACCTTTAATAAACAAGACTTGTCAGTTTATTGACAAGTCTTGTTTGTTTTTGGCCGAAGCCCGTTAGAATTTGTAAATTTGGTCACCCTTATCATATTAGGGCGATAAAAATGAGCACATTTGATATTAATAACATAAGTGACTTTTCAGTTTCGGAAAGATTTCAGCGCTACGTACAGATTGACACACAATCGGATGTAAATTCTCCGACATGTCCGTCAACGGAAAAACAGAAAAATCTGGGCAAATTATTGGTAGAGGAATTACTATCATTGGGTATCTCGGACGCAGCTATGGATGAAAATGGTTACATCTATGCGACTATCCCCTCCAATACAACCAAGAAAGTTCCAGTGATCTGCTTCTGTTCTCATATGGACACTTCTCCGGATTCTTCGGGCAAAGATGTAAAACCTCTGGTCCACCACAATTACCAAGGTCAAGATTTGGTACTTCCGGACGATACGAGCATTGTGATCAAATATGCAGAGCATCCCGACCTGGCCAATCAAATCGGAAACGATGTAATTACAGCCAGCGGAACAACACTATTGGGGGCAGACGATAAAGCGGGTATTGCTGAAATAATGGATGCTGCCCGCCTATTAATGAAACACTCTGAGATTAAGCATGGAGCTATCAAGATTTTATTCACACCGGACGAGGAAATCGGCCGCGGAGTTGATAAAGCAGATTTAAAACGTCTGGCGGCAGATTTTGCCTACACCATGGACGGTGAAAAAGCTGGTACGATCGAGGATGAGACATTCTCGGCAGATGGAGCAACTTTAACAATCCATGGCGTCTCGGTGCACCCAGGTTTTGCAAAAGGAAAGATGCAAAGTGCGATTAAAATCGCAAGTGCCATCATCGATGCTTTACCCAAAGATAGACTTTCTCCAGAAAGCACCAATAAGAAAGATGGTTTTGTACACCCTGTAAATATCAGTGGAACGGTTGAAAAAGCCGAAATCCAATTTATCATCCGTGATCATGCGACAGCTAATCTTAAAAAACACGAAAATGAATTGGAAGCGATAGCAAAATCTATTGTTGAGCGCTATCCAAATTGTACTTATACGTTCACCGTAAAAGAGCAATACCGCAACATGAAAGAGGTACTGGATCAATATCCCGAAATTATGGAGATCGGTATGGAAGCGATTACAAGGGCGGGTATGATCGCAGAAAGACGAAGCATTCGTGGTGGTACAGATGGGTCACGCCTTTCATTTATGGGCCTACCATGTCCTAATATTTTCGCCGGTGGACACGCATTTCATGGGAAGCAGGAATGGGTATCAGCACAAGATATGGAAAAAGCAGTCAAAACAATTTTGCATGTTGTATCTTTATGGGAAGAAAAAGCATAAATACATTCTAAAATCAACATATTTTTAATGAAAAACGACGTTTTAAAAGCAATACACTACAGAAGATCGGTATTTCAGGCTTCTTTTACAGAAGAGGAAGTAAGCAAAGAAGATATCCTCAGCATTTTAGAAGCAGCTAATGCTGCTCCTACACATAAACGGACACAACCTTGGCGTTTTGTCGTCTTCCGCAAAGAGGGACTGCAACGCTTGGGTACTGAATTATCGCGCATCTATAAATCGGTTACGCCAGCAGAGAAATATACGGAAGCAACAGAGGTCACCATGGGCAAGAAAGCAACACAATCAAATGTTGCCATTGCACTAATTGTCAATTATACAGGTGAAGTGCCCGAGTGGGAAGAACTGGCGTGTACTGCTGCCGCTGTAGAAAATATGTGGCTCGCAGCACATTCGTTGAACTTAGGCGGTTACTGGGCAACACCAGGCTTAATTAATCATTTGGGCGCTTTCCTTAATCTGGAAGAGAACCAAAAATGTATCGGCCTATTTTACTTAGGCCATCATGAATCCGATGCACGCGAACCTGTACGTACGCCTATCGAAGAAAAAATTCGTTGGGAAGAATAAGGTAGCTTATCATAAATGAACAAGGGCTCGAATCATTCGGGCCCTTATTGGTTTTTCGATCCTTCGTTACCAATTGACTTCCTTACCAAAGGACATATACTGTCCGCACAAGCTATTGATTCCCCTATCAGTGCATACTTTATCTTTATCTTAACACGGCCTATTTTTTTTTAAATATTTAATAATACCGACTTAACGGTTTAGCAATACTATACGAATAATTTCGCAACATACTTGTGACAAATACTAATCAACTAAACTAGAAACGAAATTATTATGCAGAAAAACATCATTTGGTTTATGCTCTTAACCATTATTACGTTTTTTCAAATTCCAAGCAGAAGCTGGGCCCAAGGTACTGAAGCAACTATCACAGGCCGTATTACAGATGGAACCGGACCGGTCAAGGGCAGCTCAGTATCTGTGCGGAATGAATCTACTGGATTTAGACAATCAACGTTGACCAATCAAAATGGGGTATATACCTTCCAGCAGCTGCCCTTAGGCTCTCCATACACTGTATCAGTCAACCATGTCGGTTATGCCGAGCAAAAGAAAACAGACTATAAATTAAGTTATGGTGATGAGCTTATAGTAGATTTTAGATTATCTTCTACAGAAACGACGCTTGACGAAGTGATTGTACAGGGCGCCGCTGCTGATCTTAAAAATAAGATCAAAACGTTAGGTGCCTCTACCGCTATTACGGCAAATGATCTTAAGAAAATGCCTGTAAATGGTCGGAATTTTTCTTCGCTGATCGATCTATCGCCAGTGAGCAGCGGGACGAACCTTGCGGGCCAACGCGCATCTTCGACTAATTTTACGGTAGATGGCATGAACTCGCGCAGTACGGTAGCGGGCGGAAATAGCGGTGGTGCTTATTCAATTTCTATGGAGGCTATTCGCGAATTCAAAGTGGTCACCAACGATTATGATGTCACTTTTGGCCGTAGTGGCGGCGGTAGCATTACAACCGTGACCAAATCAGGAACAAATACCCTGACCGGAAGTGCCTTTACTTTTGCCCGGGCAGATTGGCTTTCCAGTAAATATAATCTGAATGAAACTCCACGTAAACAGAAATTTTCCACTTATCAATATGGATTTTCGCTTGGCGGTCCAATTATTAAGGATAAAGCACATTTCTTTGTTACATGGGATCGTCAAATGGATACACGTCCGCTTCAGATTGCCGATATACAAACAACCGAAGATATTGCACGATACAAAGTTACACAAACGACTTTGGATGATTTCACTCGAATTGCTGTAGGTAAATATGGTGCTAGTGCCGACCGCCTATTTGGCTCTTTTGACAAAAAGAAAAAGACTGACGCCGCGTTCGCTCGAATCGACTGGCAATTAAATGAAAGGAACCTATTGACTATTCGCAATAACTTTGTGTACGACTCTGACAATCAACAGGAAGGGGATAATACGGGAATTAATGCCTATGAATCTTACACCAACAGAAAGTATATAAACAATAGCCTTATGGCTTCTTTGCGTACTTCGATTAGTTCAAGATTGACGAATGATTTGAAGATCCAGCATTTTTACGAACGCTCTGAAGCACAGCATAATGTTGATGGATTTGACCAGTCACATAGTATTCCCCGTGCTATCGTTGAATCCATCCAATCAGTAGATGGTACAAATAAATACAACAATTCTATCCAACTCGGTGGTCAACGCTTTTCACCAGAATGGTTCAATGGCAATATGCTGCAGTTGGTCAACAACCTGTATTACAACACAGATAAGATTAAATATACCTTCGGTGCCGATATCATGTACACAAACATGGATTTTCGTTACGGTAGTGAAATGAACGGTCGTTTTTATTTTACAGGTTTACAAAACTTCGATAACCTGACCCCTTATCGCTATGCGCGCGATGTTTATATGACTGACAAGGAAAACACTTTGGTCAACAATCTGGCTGTAGGTGTTTATGGGCAAATGGAAGCTAAAATTGCAAGAGGTCTGGACGTCGTCGGGGGCCTACGTCTAGACAACACTAAATACCTCAAGAAGGCGATGTTCAACCAGACAGTTTATGACGAACTGGGTCTTTCAACCGACAATGGGATTAACACGTTTCAAATACAGCCTCGTGTGCAATTCAACTGGGATATCAATGAAGAGAGAAAAAATATCATCCGTTTTGGAGCTGGTATATTTGGGTCGGCACTCAACCCATATTCTATGTTAAACAATATGTTGTTTGACGGCTCACGCATTGCTGGCGTAGATATCACGGATCCTACATTAATCCCTAAGCCAAATTTCGCCGGATATCGCAAGGATCCCGATACAGCTCCAGGACGCGAACTGCTGGACAATCCAAAGATCGAAAAACTTGTCACAATCAATACCAATAGCAAGGACGTGAAAGTGCCGACTGTATATAAAGCGAATATTTCTATCAATCATTTCTTCACGCCTTCGCTACGCATCGGTTTAAGTGCTTATGGAACTTGGGGACGCAACAACTATATGTATGTGGATCGCAATATGGTGGAGGATCCTTATTTTAGGTTGACTGCCGAGGGTAACCGTGGCGTGTATGTTCCGGCGTCAAGCATCAATACGACAAACGGTGCAGCCAACTGGACCAATAGCCGTAAGACCAAACAGGTTGGTCGGGTATTGGAAATGAATAGTGATGGAAAAAACAATTCGTATACCGTAGTATTGGACGGAACTTATCGTTACTACAAGGATGGACAAATCACGATGTCCTATACCTGGAATGATACAAAAGACAATACCTCGTATAATGGTAATGTTGCCAATACTGCTACCCTCTCCCTAATGGTCAAAGACGATCCCCGCGACTTAAGTACAATGTCATATTCGGATAATCAATTCCGCCATAAAGTCGTGTTCTATGGAACAATGCCCTCTTTATGGGGTGTTTCTATGGGCTTGCGATTCAGTGGAATTGCTGGAACACGTTATTCATTAGCTGTCAATGGAAATGTCAATGGAGACTTTGTAAATTCCAACGATCTTGCTTTTATTTACGATCCCAACAACAAAAATACGCCGGAATATATCAAAAACGGTATTCAAGCAATCCTGGACGATCCAAATGCGGAGAAAAGCATCAAAAACTACATCAATGGCAATTTGGGTCAAATAGCAGAACGTAATGGGGGGATCAATGGTTTTTATGGCGTATTTGACCTCCATTTGGCAAAGAATGTAAAATTCTATAAAAATCATGGCCTTGAAGCCTCTATTGATATCTTCAATGTAGCCAACCTCTTGAAAAAAAGCTGGGGTGTGGGACATCAATTAGGTAAACAAAATCTTTATGCGATCAAGAGTTTCGATGCCGCCAATCAGCAATATATTTATAATATGAGTTCAGGCGTTGGTGTATCCAATTTAAATGGCAATCCCTTTCAAATTCAGCTTGGGTTGAGGTATGCATTTTAAGAATGGATAATTTTTTCAAAAAAATGAGCGATTTCTCTTGAAGGAAATCGCTCATTTTTTTGCACTAAGATTTTTCTATTCCAAAACAATGTGGTGGTTTGATGACATGTGATTGGGATGAATTCTTCCTCTCTTTTAGGGGGAAAGTGATCTTCAACCGCCCCTTGGAGCCTTGCCATTTCACTCCGGAACGAAGAAGCCTTACGGTCTCTTCAACAAGAGCTTGATCAGGAGTATCCTCAGCCTGAATCTGAGCCGGAAGCCCATCTTTGCCAATCGTGAAATTGACAATAATATCCCCTCCAATTCCCGTTTCTTTCAATTGATTATTTAAATAGTGTTCAAATGCTTTCCAGCCTCCCAGTGGAGTCGCATCGCCGCCATCGAGCAGGGGCTCGATAGTCACTAGGTTCTCCGGTTCACTTAAGGTTACATCTGTGGTGCGCTCGGTTTTACCAGTGAAATGTTTAAAATATAAAAGTGCCAATAACACGACAAACAAAACTCCTGCTGCTGCTCCTATGGCCAGGCGCTGCCAAGTATAATACTGTGCATGCCTTGTCGCTATGGTATTCTCGACCCGACGATTGAGCCGCTGCTGCAACAAACTTAACTGTCTCGCATCCACACCATTCTGCAATCGATATCCATCTATGGCATCTTGCAAAAAAGGATCTTCCAATGCTTCTTTTTCCAGTTGAAACATTTCCTCCTTACTCATCAAACCATGGATGTAATTATGAATTCGCGATAATTGATAATTATTTTCCATTTTCTTTCCTTTCCATACAGATTTTTAGATTGCGTTTTCCATTCTGGATGGCACTCTTGACTTTATTCAGGTCATACCCTGTTAAATCTGCGATATCTTTATAGCACTTTTGTTCCAGATAAAACAAACGTACACATTCTTTTTGTTCCTCATTTAAGGTCTGCATGCAACCTTCTAGTTTTTCAAAATCGCTTTCTTCCCATTTTGATTCGTCTTGGGCATTGAGTTTCTGTTCGCTCTCAAACAAATTATCTTCAATATCCACCTGTGTTGTCCTTTTGTCTTTGCGCAATTGCATCAAACAATAGTTCTTACTGTATACGTGCAACCAGCTTTTAAAATTATCGACCTCATAATGACGAAGCTTTGGAATCAATTCTTCAAAAATCTGCATCACAGCATCCTGGCTACGATCGGGATCCTGTAAGTACTTGAAGCATACACCATAAAGCAAAGACATGTAAGGTGAATATAATTTTCCCAGCGCAGATAGATCTCCTGTTGTTTTATAATGTTGTAATAGCTCTTTTTCGTTCATGCGCAAATCTTTCACCTTAATGATGAATTAAGATACGGTTTTCCATAAATAAAGCAAGCATGGGCCAAGAATTATCGCCAATAAAATTTCCATTGACATTATCCCTTGTTTTGGACACAAAAAAACCGTCCCTAAATCATTAGAGACGGTCAATGAAAATATATTTATGAATTACGGATTTATTTAATTCCCCTGTTTCCAATTGTAGCGCAGCGTTACACCATAGGTTCTCGGATCAGCAACAACGCCGGCATATTGACCATAACTACCCGGCGCAGCCAGCAGTTGCTCATAGTAATCTTTATTTGTCAGATTCCTGCTCCACACAAAAACCGAAACACCATTTGACCCTCTAAAACCAAGTCTTGCATTCAGCAGCGTATAAGCATCGATGTTCAGGTATTGAGACGGGGATGAACTTGAGGAAAACTTAGAACGATGGAAAACATCAGCACCTAAAAAGTAGGATCCATTGATTCCGATCAATTTGCCACTCTGATTGATTTCCCCACCTAAAGACCAGGACCATTTGGAAACTCCGGGAAGAACTCCGCCTGAAATATCCTTGAAAGCCTGAGGCCCACCGACTTCTTCCAGCGGAACCGGTGCATTTGTAAATTTCACGTATTTCGCATCCGTATAGGCCAGCGCGCCATTCAGCCGCAGGAAATGTCCAATATTGATGTTACCATCCAACTCCACCCCTTTGACACGTACTTTTTCAGCATTGGCCAAGTAGCCACGATTCACACCTGGCTCAGGTGTTTGCACCTGAGTTTGATAATCTTTGATATCGGTCTGGTAAATCGATAGGTTAAGGATCGAGTTGCGTGTTGGATTGGTCTTTACACCCAGCTCTTTGTGGCGTACCGCTTCCGGTTTTACCTCCGCCAGATCCAGCAGTACCGCTCCATTTGCTGTCGGCAATCCCCCCACATTGATTCCAATTGGCTTATAGCTGATGGAATAGGTAGCATAAGCATTAATCTTCGGATTGAAACGGTATTTTGCCGAAAGCTGCCCGGAAAAATTATCTGCATCTGCGTTTATATCAAAAGTCTGGTTGGTATAGACTCCGTTTTTAAGAGCCAAGAGTGCCGGATCGGATGTCTGTAGCCCACCATAGGTCTGTCTGTCGTAATTTGCTTTCTTTTTGTCGTAGTTATAGCGTAGTCCCGGCAAGATATGAAGTTTCGAAGTCACTTCCCAATCGATCTGTGTATAAGCGGCTAAGCTTGTACTTTTGATTCCGTAAACGGTCTTAATACCGAAATTATCAAATAATCCTGGGGTCTCCCATAAGGCGCTTGTTGAACTTTTCTGGAAACGCCAGAATGCGGATCCCGTTTCCTCGGTATGTACAGGATCGGTACCAAGGTCCTGCCACAGACCGAATAAACCGACCACACCACTCACTTTTTCGCTGATTTTGCCTGAATATCTAAATTCTTGCGACCATTGGTTATGCACTGAATTACCGGCAGAAACTGTGTAAACAGGAAGACCTAAATAATCCCGGTCATTGAGAGGCACCCAGGTCCATTTTCGCCAAGCTGAAGTTGATGTCAAGGTACCTTCACCAATCTTAATATCAGCATTCAGCGCTACGCCGCCGAGTTTATTGTCCGCCTTGGATTGCGTATCGAGATCGATCTTACGTTCAAATGCACTTTTGTAAGGCAGCTCATAGCCTAAATCTTTGATAATGGCATCAAACTGCCGGTAATCAGCCCGCTGAGTTTTGACAACACCGGCAACTGCCCAACCATAACCATCCGGCTTTTGGGAGGAAACGTCACCCGAGAGCACAAGTTTGATATTTTCCGTTGGTGTAAACAACAATTGACCCCTGAATCCTAGGTTATTGATATCGTTGATCTTTCGATTGGTGTGGACGTTGAAAAGATTGCCATCCCTTTGTGTGCCAGAAAAAGAAGCCCGGGCAGCCAGATTTTTAGCTAGAGGTCCCGAAATAGATGTCTTTGCTTGAATAAAGCCCTGATTGCCATAACTGACCTCAACATTTGCCTCAGGTGTAAATTGAGGTAGCCGTGATGTAATGTTAAAGGCCCCGGCAGTGGTATTTTTACCAAAAAGTGTCCCCTGTGGCCCACGCAATACTTCAATTTGGTCAATATCAATAAAGTCCAGCCAAGTTGCCGCAGGCCGTGCGATGTAAACACCGTCAAGATAGAATCCGACACCAGGATCTATCCCATCGTTGGTCAGGCCATAAGTCGAACCGAGACCCCGAATGTTCAGGGTTGTATTACGCGCATTGGAAGAGTACAGCTGTACTGTTGGAACAAGTTCTTTTAGTCGATTGACATTAAAAGCCCCGGCGTCTTCCAGTGCTGCCCCACGGATAATAGAAACAGGAATTGGGACATCCTGTAACTGCTCTTTGCGTCTACGGGCAGTAACGACCACTTGGTCTAAGGCCTCCAATCGTGGAGTAAGTTCGATCACGGTAGGCGACTGGTCTACAACAACACGTCTTGTTTGATAGCCCACAATGGATACAATAAGGGAAAAAGGCAATTTTTGTCCTGTAACAAATTGAAATACGCCTTTGCTATCGGTCTTCACCTGATGGGTAACTGCTTCAAGCTGTACGGTTACGCCCTGTAGGGGTTCTTTGGTCACAGCATCTACGACAGTACCTGTTAATGAAGCATTTATAATGGGTTTAGGATCTTCTACTTGCGCGTAAGTCTGATAAGACGCCGCTAAAAGCAAGCTAAAAATGACGCTAATTCGAAAAATAGCATTTTTTTTCATAAATTTATTCAGTTTAATAGTGAAAATAAACAAGTGCCAACGCCAATAGAACTTGTTTCATTGTTAAAACTTTGTTTAAAAAGGGAAGCCTCGGCTTCCCTTTTCTAATATAAGAGAGTGTAAGAGAGAAATTTTAACAACACATTCGTTTTTCATTATTTTCTAGGGAAGTAAAAGCCACTTTCAATGCAGTAATCTGTAAGCTTATTTTTAAAAAGTAATCTTGTTTCATTCTTTCCATAATTAAGTATATTCATTTTTTTCAGCTACTCCTTCATGACGTACTGTAAATCAGGATAACAGTACAAATATAGAAATATTTTTTAAAAGACTACTAATTTGATAGATTTAATAAATATTTTTTAAAATATACTCGATAAACATTCATTAACAGCATTTTAAACACTCTAAAAAGCGGATTACACATCCAAAAATATTTAAATAATCATCCGTTTACCTGTCAGCACAGGAACTATTTTCCAGCACCTAGCTTCACTTTTTCCGAAATAATTAACATGATCTCACTCGGAAATCTAGGTAGTTTTAGCGAGAATAATATGATCTTTCATGTTCATGGACTAATTTGACATGACTACCGGTGGGATTGAGCAAATGAAAAAGACTTAGGACAAAAAAAGTCCGCCAAGGATGGCGGACTTTTGCGCAAATATTGTTTAATTCCGAAAGTATTCGGCTCAATTTTTCACCTATTAATTATCGGAACAGTACCAGCGCTATCAACAGGGTCACTACGACATTAAAAGTCTGTGCGATCAAAAATGCGTAAAGAGGTTTTTTATTATCCTGTACAAAAAGATCTTTGAAATTTGTCTCCAGACCAATCGAAGTAAATGCCAGGGTAAACCAGAGGCCCTGCAAATTTTTCAGACTTCCCTTGACGGCATCCACTTTTTCCGGGGAGATGACAAATGAAAACAATAGCGATGCAAATACAAACCCAAGCACAAATTTAGGAAAGCGTTCCCAGATAATCTTTAGCGTCGGTTTATCCCGCTTTGTTTCATCATCTACAGATTTTGCATAGGTCCAATAAATACTGATCGCAAATGCTGCGAGTCCCAGCAATACATTTTGCGAGAATTTAACAATTGTACTAATTTTTAACGCCTCTTCTCCAACGAGGGAGCCCGATGCAACAACAGCTCCTGTGGTATCTATACTCCCTCCTAACCATGCGCCGGTCACCTCTTGCGACAAGCCCATCCATTCAGCCATATAGGGCATAAAAATCATCATTGGAATTGCGGTGATCAAGACTAGGGAAATCACGTAGGAGAGCTTTTTGCTATCACCTTTAATCGCGCCGGAAGTAGCTATGGCAGCGGAAACACCGCAAATGGAGACTGCACTGGACAACATCAACGACATTTCCTTGTCGATCTTCAATTTTTTACAGATCCAAAAAGCAAAATACCATACTGATAGTACAACTGCCAAAGCCTGAATAAGCCCCAGCGAACCTGCCTTAAGGATATCGCCAAAGATCACCGTAGTACCCAGTAAAATCAATCCGATCTTGACATACAGTTCCGTGCTCAGGGCTTCTTTAAACCAAGCAGGCAGCTTAAAGCAATTGCTGATGATCAAACCGATAATCAAACTAAAAATAACAGCTTCGAGATTATATTCCTTCACTGTCGAATTACCTGCTAATATCAGGGCGAATATGGTCAAAATAAACACTACCGGAAATACGATCAGCAGATGTTTGACGGATTTACCGAGCAAAAATGCACCCAGAATACCTGTCACAAAGACGAAGATAAACTGCTGAAAAATCTTGCTGAGATTAGCCGGATCAAAAATTGTAGCGGCCAGTTCGGAAGAATTAGTCCAGGAAAAATTAGGTACAGGCGCAAAAATACCTGAAAGTGCTAAAAAAATGGTAGCGAGTCCCAAAATGACGACTACCCAGTCTTCTGTAAATGCAAATGATCTTGACGATGCCATATATTGGTTAGTATTAAAAGGCTAAATTTACTATAATTGCGGATACTTTTGGTTATTGTAACACAAAAATGGCCGAAGATTTCTCTCCGGCCATACAACCAAAACCAATAATCATTATCAATCAAAAACAATATTTATTTTCTTCTATTAATTTTTTTGCAATTCGCTGGCGTGCATCTTTGATGTTGAATGGCTGCGCTTTGGTGAACCGGCGTAGCCCAACGAGCATCATATTCAACTCATCGCCTTCACCAAAGGAATATAACGCTTCTTTACCCGCAGCATTGATTTTATCGATTGCACCATATAGATAGATCTTCGCCATATCTGTCGCGTACTCGCCCTTTTCTGAACCGGCATGCACAAGCTTTTCTGCACGTAACAGTACAGATTCTGCAATATATACGTAGCCGATGATATCTGCGATATTCATTAAGATCTCTTCTTCTTTCGAAAGTGACATCATCAGTTTCTGAACCGCAGCTCCAGCAATGAGCAGACCTGCTTTTTTGAGGTTGGCGATAATTTTCTTCTCGGCAGCGAATGGGGCATCATCTTCTTCACCGAAGTCAGGAATAGCCAATAGTTCACTTGCTACGGCTTGCGCAGGTCCCATCAGATCCAGTTCACCTTTCATCGCCCGTTTTAACAACATATCCACAACAAGCAGCCTATTCACCTCATTGGTACCTTCGAAGATCCGGTTGATACGTGAATCGCGATAAGCACGCTCCATCGGCGCATCGGCCGAATAACCCATTCCGCCATAGATCTGCACACCTTCATCCACCACATAGTCCAACATCTCGGAACACCATACTTTGATAATGGCACACTCGATCGCAAATTGTTCCACGGATTTCAATTTGGCTTTTGCTTCATCCATACCGTCTGCAATCAATGCATCATAGGCATCATCGATATTTTGGCCCGCACGATAGGATGCAGATTCCACAGCAAATAGACGTGTCGCCATCTCTGCCAATTTGTATCGAATAGCACCAAATTTTGAAATCGGTAAGTTAAACTGCACGCGCTCATTGGCGTATTGAACCGCATGATTAATCACCATACGAGCCGAACCGTTTGTTGCAGCACCTAATTTGATCCTTCCGATATTTAGGATATTTACAGCGATCTTAAATCCATTTTCACGCTCAGAAAGCATATTTTCAACTGGAACAGCACAGTCATTAAAAAATATCTGACGTGTTGAAGATCCTTTGATCCCCAATTTATGTTCTTCGGGGTTCATGGTGATCCCACCAAAATCTTTTTCGACAATAAATGCGGTCAGGTTTTTATCGTCATCGATTTTTGCAAATACAATAAAGATATCTGCAAATCCACCATTGGTAATCCACATTTTTTGACCGTTGATCAGATAGTGGGTTCCTGCGGCATTTAGTTTTGCAGAGGTACGGCCGGAATTGGCATCTGATCCGGCATTTGGTTCGGTCAGACAATAGGAAGCCTTCCATTCGCCAGTCGCGAGTTTAGGTATATACTTCGCTTTTTGCTCTGCATTACCATAATAAAGGATTGGTAAGGTGCCAATGCCTGTATGCGCAGACAAGGCAACGGCAAAAGAAAAACCTCCACCCACGGCTTCCGCTACAAGCATGGACGTATTAAAGTTCTTACCAAAGCCACCATATTCTTCCGGAATTGACACGCCCAACATACCTAACTCACCAGCTTTATCCATCAGGCTAGGCATCAATCCCTCTTCCTGTGCGTCGATACGATCAAGCTTATTTAATACTTCGGTATCCAAGAAATCCAAACAGGTCTGCCGAATCATTTTCGCTTCTTCATCAAACTCCTCTGGGATAAAAATAGCTGTATAGGGAGTCTCTCTAATAACGAACTCACCGCCTTTGATTGCTTTATTTTCGCTCATTGTTTTTTAGATTTGAGGTGCAACCCCTGAGTTGGCTTTTGGCCACCCAGGGTTACACAATATTTTAAATATTTTTACCCGCTATGAGACTAGCAAATAAAATGGTTTATACTGTTATTTTTAGTGTTCGAATTTAGTCCAATAGTTCAAAGATACCGGCTGCTCCTTGACCAGTCCCCACGCACATCGTCACCATACCATATTTTTTACCGCGGCGTTTCAGTTCATGTAAGACCTGCACGGTCAGTTTGGCTCCTGTACAGCCCAAGGGATGCCCCAAGGCTATCGCACCACCATTGACATTGACTTTTTCTTCATCAAGTCCGAGTTCACGAATAACGGCCAAAGACTGTGAAGCAAAAGCTTCGTTCAATTCGAACAAATCGATATCTTCTTTTTTTAGCCCTGCCCGTTCCAAAGCTTTAGGTATTGCATAGATTGGCCCTATTCCCATAATCCGTGGCGGTACGCCTGCAACAGCAAAACTGACGAGCTTGGCAATGGGTTTAACACCCAGTTCCTTCACTTTAGCCTCAGACATCACCAGCACAAATGCTGCGCCATCCGATGTCTGCGAGGAGTTTCCTGCTGTCACCGAACCATTGGCAGCAAATACAGGCTTCAACTTACCCAAAGCTTCCAAGGAGGTATCTGCACGAGGCCCTTCATCGGTATCCACAACGTATTCCCGAGTCGCAATCTTACCGTCTTTCAGATAGTTCTCTTTGACCGTGATCGGCACAATACCATCTTTAAGATGGCCATTTTGAATAGCAGCAACAGCCTTTTGATTGGACTTCAGTGCAAAGGCATCTTGATCTTCACGGGAGACATTGTAGTCCTTCGCTACAGCCTCTGCCGTAAGACCCATACCCCAATACCAATCGGGATGCTCTTTGGCAACGACAGGATTGGGAACAATCTTCCAGCCTCCGAAAGGCATTCCTGACATCACTTCAACACCACCGGCAATAATAACATCAGCCATACCTGTCTTGATCTTTGCAACCGCTGTGGCGATCGTCTCCAATCCAGAGGCACAATACCGATTGACGGTAACGCCAGGTACCTTATCTGTATCTAAACCCATCAGGGAAATAAAACGTGCCATGTTAAGCCCCTGTTCTGCCTCAGGCATTGCATTCCCCACAATGACATCATCTATATCTTCTTTATTTAAATTCGGCACAGTGGACACGAGATGTTTAATCACATTTGATGCTAAATCATCAGCCCGCATAAAGCGAAATCCTCCTCGAGGAGCTTTACCTACTGCTGTACGAAATCCTGCTACTATGTATGCTTCCATTATTTGAGATATTAGTAGTTAGATATTAGTAGTTAGATTCTTGACCTTAAGTAATAGCTTTTGTTGAAAAATGTAGTTCATTTTCTGTAATTCCCCCAGCTTTTCCAAAAGACCCTCTAAATCCTCTTCTGATAAATAACCTAAATTTTTTGATATTATTAACTGTGTTTCGACTTCATATGTAGACGCATGTGCTATTGCCAAAAACTGAACAAACTCTTTATTCGAATTTCTTCCTGCACCCTCAGCAATATTTGAAGGAATAGATACTGCAGCTCTATTTATTTGTGAAATGAGATTAAATCGTTCACGATCTGGGAAAGTTGCTGTAGCTTTATATACATCAGATACCAACGCGATAGATTTCTGCCAAAGTATTAATTCCTTATAATTATGCATATCTAAATACTATGTACTAAATACTTTTGTCTATCCTAATTCCGTAAAGGTTTTCCTTTTGTCAACATATATTGAATTCTTTCAAGTGTTTTACGTTCAGCACAGAGTTCAAGGAAGGTCTTTCGTTCAAGATCCAGCAGGTATTGTTCAGAGACTTCCGTTGGCGATGACAGGTTGCCACCACACATCACCCAACCTAGTTTTTCCGATATTTTGCGATCATAGTCAGAGATATAATTTCCTTCACGCATCGAAGATGCACCTACATATACAATCCCTAAACCTTGATTACCCAACACTTTGATATCGTTTCGTGGTGCAGGCTGCACGTAACCGTCATCCGCTAACTCCAAAGCCTTTGCCTTTGCATCGGCAAGTAAGCGTGCACGGTTCATCGTGATCGCAAACTTATCTTTTTGTAGATACCCCAGTTCGTAGGCCTCGTAAGCAGAAGTCGAAACTTTCGCCTGGCCAATGGTCAGGAATTTATCCTTTAAGGTATTCTGAACGATCTGGTCATCTTTAAATTCTTCGGATGCACGTAATGTAAATTCTTTAGTTCCGCCCCCGCCCGGGATAACACCTACCCCCAGCTCTACTAAGCCCATGTAGGTTTCGGCGTGAGCCTGCACAAAATCTGCATGCATCGAAAATTCACAGCCACCGCCTAAGGTCATTTGAAACGGTGCTACGACAACCGGAATAGATGAATAACGCAAGCGCATGGATGTATTTTGAAAGGCTCGAACGGCCATATTTAACTCATCAAAATCTTGCTCTACGGCCATCATGAAAATCATTCCGATATTGGCTCCTGCAGAAAAATTCTTCCCATCATTGGAAACAACCAATCCTCGGTATTCCTTTTCAGCAAGATCTATTGCTTTATTCAATCCCTGGATCACATCACCACCGATCGTATTCATCTTGGTATGAAACTCGCAATTGATGATTCCATCACCGAGATCAATAATTGAAACTCCCGTATTTTTCCAGATGGTTTTGCTTTCACGGATATGATCCAATACAATCAAATCTTCGGTTCCCGGAATAGGTTTATAGGATTTGGATGCAATATCATAGTAATGGCGAACACCATTTTCTATTTTATAGAAAGATTCATGTCCTGAATCCAACATTTCATGCACCCAGGACGCCACCTCGCCATCTTGTCCGGGCAAACGCTTCTCTTCGGCCTTGATCTTAGCCAATGTCTCACGGACTCCCAAAGCATCCCAGACTTCAAATGGCCCTAATTCCCAGCCAAATCCAGCGCGCATAGCATCATCTATACGGAAGAAATCATCTGTGATTTCAGGAACACGACGTGAAACATATTCAAATAAGGGATAATGCATGGCACGGAAGAGCTCCGCCGCCTTGTCTGTTCCTTGTTCATAGACTTTCATCCGTTTACGGATATCTTCAACTGGCTTGGTCGCCTCTAAAGTTGAAGACTTAACTTTTTGCTGAGAACCAAATGCGAGTGTTTTAAGATCCAGCGAAAGAATTTCAGAATTACCATCAGCAGCTTTTACCTTTTCATAAAATCCTTTTTTTGTCTTTTCGCCGAGCCACTTGTTTTCAACCATCTTACTGATAAAGGCCGGAAGCTGGAAAACACCTTTTGCCTCGTCTTCAGGCGCATTCTGCGCCAGACCGTTAGCGACATTAACCAGCGTATCGAGGCCTACAACATCCGCGGTACGGAAAGTTGCCGACTTTGGATGTCCCATTGCCGGACCAGTATATTTATCCACTTCCTCAACTGTAAGACCTAAAGGTTCTACCAGATGAGTCACTGCCAGCATCGAATAAACACCGATCCGGTTACCGATAAATGCGGGTGTATCCTTACAAAGAACAACCGTTTTACCCAACATCTTATCTCCGAAATGAAGGACAAAATCAATAACTTCTGGCTTTGTGTGCGGTGTAGGAATTACTTCCAACAAAGGCAGATAACGTGGTGGGTTGAAAAAGTGTGTGCCACAGAAATGATCTTTAAAGTCTTCACTACGCCCCTCAGTCATGAGATGAATAGGAATACCAGAAGTATTGGAAGTAATCAATGTACCTGGCTTACGGAATTGTTCGACACGATCAAAAACAGACTTTTTAATATCTAAGCGTTCTACAACAACCTCAATAATCCAGTCAGCCTGAGCAATATCTTTGAGGTTATCTTCAAAATTGCCTGTTTTGATACGTTTTACAAATGATTTGCTGTAAATTGGTGAAGGATTTGTCTTTAAAGCTGTTTCTAACGAAGTATTGACAATCCGATCTCGAACGGCCTTATTCTCCAACGTTAGGCCTTTTGCTTGTTCTGCAGGCAGCAGTTCACGGGGAACAATATCCAGCAACAAGACTTCGACACCAATGTTAGCAAAATGACAAGCAATTCGCGAGCCCATAACACCCGAACCGAGAACTGCCACTTTTCTAATATTTCTGTTCATCATAACATATTTATCATGCACATCCGTACATTTGGTTTAACTTCTACACGATTACTTCTTCCTTATAGCTTGTTGCCAACTCATTGAGCTTAGCCAGAGAAGCAATCAATTGATCACGTTCATTTTCCGAAAAATTATCGGCGAGGTATTGATTAAAATTGCGCACTACATCCTTGGCAATCCTTCTCTTTTCGCGCCCCAACTCTGTCAGGTACACTTTGACAGAGCGTTTATCCGTTGTACTGGTCTCCCGATAGATAAATCCCAAGGACTCTAAATTATTCAACACCCGAGACAAACTAGTTGTTTTAACCCCGGTCAAATTCGCAATCTGAGAAACAGGAGTACCCTCTTTATGGATATTGATTAAAATATAACCCGCTGCTTGCGTAAAACCATACTGTGAAGCAATTTGATTATATTTATTGGCGATTGTCTGCCAACCTGTTTTTAAAAAATAGTCGATTGTCTGATTTTGGTTCATAGCGTATTCACAAGCGATTTTATTATTATGCTTGCATAACAAATATAATAGTTAAGAATTAGAATAACAAACTTGAAAATGCAAATTTTGCTAATTCCCCACCCTCATCTACCTAGAATTACTTTTCTTGCTTTTTTATGACCAAAATCGAAATGTGGAAAACTTTTAACAACTGAAATACAGCCAAATAAAGTAAAACACAAAACTTTTATTAACAACCAATGTGCAATATTCAAAATTAATTGCGTTAAATTTGTCCTAAACAAATATTGACATCGTATGGCTTTAGTAAACATACCACGCTTGGACTTGTTGCATTATACACAAGGAACCCAAGAACAACGAAATCAATTTATTCAAGATATTGGCAAGGCTTTTAACGAAACGGGCTTTGTAACGATTGCAAATCATGGTTTATCGAAAGAATTAATTGAGGAATTATATCAGGTCGTTCCAGAATTCTTTGGTTTACCAACAGAGACAAAAGAGAAGTATGAATTTCCTGAGCTTGCAGGTCAACGTGGATACACGGCTAAAGGAAGAGAAAAAGCAAAGGATGCGAAAACTCCGGATCTAAAAGAATTCTGGCAACGTGGTCAAACGATCGTTGGTGAAGAATATTCGAAAGCTGACTTTCCAGACAATCCACAAGTGGAAGAAATACCTCGTTTTAATGGTGTAACAGCTGAAGTTTATAAAAAACTAGAAGATACAGGACGTGAATTACTAAAAGCAATCGCGACCTACCTGGATCTTGAAGAAAATTATTTTGAGAAATTTGTGATCAATGGAAACTCTATCTTGCGTGCGATCCATTATTTCCCAATTGCGGATCCTGATGCTTTGGCTCCTGACGCTGTACGTGCAGGTGCGCATGAGGACATCAACCTGATTACACTATTAATCGGTGCTAGCGCAGATGGACTGGAAGTCTTGACGAAAGATGGCGAATGGTTTCCGATCAAAGCAAAGGGAGAGGATATCGTCATCAACGTAGGCGATATGTTGCAGCGCTTGACCAACAATAAACTTAAATCAACAACTCACCGCGTTGTTAATCCTCCGCGTGAAAAAATGGGTACTTCCCGCTTTTCCATTCCGTTCTTTTTACACCCAAAATCTTCGATGAGCTTAGCCTGTTTGGAATCTTGTATTGACGCAGCTCATCCAAAGGCCTACGAAGACTATACCGCAGGTGAATATCTGGATGAAAGATTGAGAGAAATCGGGTTGAAAATGTAATATAAGTAGTTTCGTTTAGGCACTAAATAAAAAAGTCCGTTAGTTTGATTACTAACGGACTTTTTTATTTTATCCTAATAGAATTATGCTATAAATAATCAATGATATAATCAGATTTTATACGATCAGTTTCTATTAGAAATTGTATCCAAATCCTACGTTAAGATAGATATTATGCATACCAAAATCTATGGAGGTAAAATCTTTCTCCAAGATATTATTAAAACCGTAGGTAAGATCTGATAACAATTTGAAATGCCGGTTCATCTTCCACTCCGCTCCAAGTTGTGTTCCCCATTGAAATTTCCGGATATTATCAGAGAAATCATAAGAAGCCTGACTCCCTTCTTCGAAAGTAATTTTTGTTCCTACCGGCGTATTTTGTCTCAAATATCCATCTGACACATTGCCATCGAATGTATTATCCAGCAATGCCGAGAAATACAATCCGCCATATAAATTCCAATGATCGGACAATCTGTACACAGCTAAAACAGGCAATGTCAGGTAAGTGTTTTGCACATTTGTTTCCACTTTCCCAGTATAGTACCCTTTCACCTTTGAATTATCTTTCACAATTTCAGTAAGGTAATTTTTCACACGGGCTTCGGTTTTCATCCCTTTTGTTTCAAAACGGATTCCTGTACGAATCCCCCACTTTTTATTTTCCTGCAGCCACTTTGTCGCATTTGCCTCCAGACCTACCTGAAGCCCGGGATTGTAACTTTCTATTTTACGTATTGTCTTAGGAAGACCCAATGGACTACTACCACCAATACTGAATTGAGCCTGTACCGAGTAATCAATATCTGTATTAAAAAAATTTGGATTGCGGTTTGACGGACTATTTTGAGCCTGTACATATCCGGTCGCTATCATGAAAATAGCTATTATATAAAGTATCCTGTTCATTAAATATTCTTTTGATGTATGTTTGTCTTGAAGATAGCTATTGACCTGTCTACGATCTATTCTCCTTCCGACGAGCATTCTTGTAAATTCACCTAGCTAACAATATCAAATTGCTTGTATCTATCGTTTAATTCAACATATGAACCAATGGCTATTTGACATCATCGACGACAAGTTCAACTTCATCAATAAGCAATGTACTCCCCACGGCACCGTTAAATTTATCTCCTTCTTTACTCGAGCTAAATACAATCGTATACATATATTCTTTATTGGGATCAAATGATTTACCATTTACAAAAGAAAATGGTAAGCTAAATGCGGTCCATTCGTTAGTTTCGATCTGTTCTTTGGCTCCGACCCGTGCTATTGCAACAATTCGCTTATCAACAAATCCATGGTCACCCGACAAAAAATCATCATTGGGTGGTGAAGCTCTTTCAAATAAGAGGGCATAACCATCCCAGGTATCCTTGGTGAGCGATGATGGCTTATTATTGACGACAAATTTTTCACCCGCTTTATACTTAAAAAATCCTTTTATAGCTAATGGCGCAGTTTTTTCCTCATACAATATGCCAAAATGTGGAGATTTGATCGTGGGAAAAGTGGTTTGAAATGCTCCTAAGAATAAATTACCAGCAGCTAGTGGAGTGCCGAAAATCCCTCCCAAAGAACCTGTACTCTTGGTCACGAGCCGTGCTCCTTTGCCAATATATCCATCATTAATCTGAGATGTTGGATAAAAACTAGGAACTAATTTTTCTCCTTCCCCAACAAGCGTTGCCGCTAGAATATTATAACCGTCATTCGCTGTCGCCCAACTGTATGTCTTCTGTCCAAGTTTTGTTAGCTCATAAAATTTATGATAATGTCCTTCTGGATTATCGGTATCGACCACTTCAGCATATTCAAACGCTGAATACAAATCTGCCCCTTCATCAATAACAAATGAGACAGTATAGGTCTTGGACCAGGCTCCATCTTCAGAGGTAACCGTGTATTTCTGCGGTTCAGTGAAATCAAGTTGGGTTCCGCTCTTCGGCTCTATCGTCGCCCCAGGTGTTAGTACAAATTCAGGTGACTGCACATAACTTCCCGTGAAACGTTTTAGCGGAAAAACAACTGTATTATTATCAATGGAAGGTTTTCTCTTTAGAAATTGCTCACTCTGAGCAATAGTAGCTCCTTCAATATCTGCTTCGGCATTTAATGCTTCCTCTTTTATGCAACTCCCCAGACTAAAAAGTAGCATAAAACAAATTACCCAAGGGTAAATTCGTCTTTGTTTCATAAAAAATAGTATTAGTGTAAATTTATTTCCAATGCTGCTGATTACGCATTGAAATGATCGCAAAGCTACCATTATAGCCCCCAAGAAAAGTCATTTCTATCACCTTTTCCTTCTAAGCAACTAATTCTTTACACTTATAAGGTGGCTATTAACCACCTTTAAGTTCCTGTTTAACTTTAGCAGGCAAGCTCTCAACAATCAAGCTATAACTATGCAAAATAAGCTGTTCCAATGCACTGTCAGCCAATTCCCGGTTTGCAATCACGGTATTCCAGTGCTTTTTGTTCATGTGATAACCGGGCAACACTGTTTGATCATAACGCGCCCTGAGTTCAATAGCTTTCTCCGGATCACATTTTACATTGAATCGTAACCCGTCGATCTGATCCAGCCCCACCAATAAAAATATCTTGCCACCCACCTTAAATACCAAGGTATCTGGACCAAACGGTGTCTCCTCTGCCACCGGACCAATGGACAGGCAATAATCTCTTAACTCTTCAATATTCATGTTTTATTAGTTTGATTTAACTCATTTTCAACCACCAACGCTTCTATTTATGTATAAATTTGACAATAATCAATATAAATCTAACAAAACAACAGCTCAATTTGTGATTAAATTTGTAATAGGTCAAATTATATGAAGAATCTAGAAGGACTAAAAAAGATCATTAACACAGCTAGCAGATGAAAAAATTATATATCAGGATAGTTCTACTCACCATTATATCTATATCGACATTCCCAATACAATGTAAAAGTATAGACAATACAAATCAAGACAACATGACTCAGGACAACATCGTCGAAGCCGTTTCCAAGGGACAGTATACTACAGTAAAAAAACTATTGGAAGCTGGCGCCCATGCAAACCAAAAGGGCAATGATTCCAAGCCGTTATTATTAGTTGCAACAGAAAAGAAAGATCTTGCCATGGCAAAGTTACTTCTTGAGCATGGCGCAAACGTCAACCTTCAGGACAATAGTTTAAATAGCTCCTTCCTATACGCTGGGGCTTCAGGGTATACCGAACTGGTTAAACTTTACCTTGCTCATGGTGCAGACTTCAAGATCTTCAATCGGTATAACGGCACTGCACTTATTCCTGCCTGTGAACGCGGCCATGTGGAAACCGTTAGGTTACTTGCCCATACAAAAGGCTTTCCCGTCGACCACATCAATAGATTGGGTTGGACCGGATTATTGGAAGCAATCATACTCGGAGATGGTAGTCAAAAATATGTGGATATTGTCCAGATATTACTCGACGCAAACAGTGATAAAAACATCGCCGACCATGAAGGTATAACCCCAGTTGAGCATGCAAGAAAAAAAGGATTTAATAAAATTGTTGCCTTACTGGAAACGAAAGGCAATGGAAAATAAAAAAAGGAGAACCAAATCTATTGAATCTGGTTCTCCCTGGACTAAGCATTTTCGGCATCGCCTTTTATTGACACCTATTTTCTATTTTTGTAAAAGTGTCTGAATTTCTTTTTGGATCTCTGTTCCTTTGTCGGCATTATACCATTTTTGAATCTCTTCTTTAATATCCGAAAAATCTTTTCCTTGCTCTTTTAAGCTCAAGAATAGATCTTGACAATTTTTTGGCCTCGGACCCCAGACTGCCAAATCTACGCCATCCTGATTTCGAATTACCAAAATCGGGATAGACTTCCCCCCGTTGGTCAGATATGAATCTATCAAAAAGGGTGCACTGTCACGCAATTGGATATCGACGGTAATATTGGGATTTTGGGCAGCCATCTTGGCAAGCATGGGTACAGAATGCGCGGCATCGCCACACCAAGGTTCAGTAATAATGATCCATTGTTGTCTTTCCGAAATCGTGTTGACAAACTGCTGAAACTCCTCGCCCGGCTCAAAACGTTTTAACCAACGCCCCATTCTTGTCCAGTTCATTTTAGTATATTGATAGTATTCGTCATCCTGATATGTCGGGTGATTTTCAGGATGATTCAATATATCTTCGAATTGTTGCAAATAATTTTCAAACGTCATAACATCAATTTTGTGCAAAGGTAATTTTTAGATCCAACTTTCTCAAAAATTCTATATACCAAAGATTTTACATTCCCCGATAAGATTTCACACTTATTAACAATTAACTAAATTATCTTTGGCGGATACAACCAGTAAATGAAAAGATTAATTCAATTATTTCTATTATTTTTCATAGCCAGCACTGCTTATTCCCAAACAAATATCAAGGGGAAAATTTTAGATAAAGCTGACAATAAGCCTTTAACTAATGCCTCGGTCATCTTGTTAAACAGAGACTCCGTGCTCCGGTATTTTAACAGGGCCAATGAAGAAGGGAAATTTCAGATCAAAAACATTAAACCTGGGAGTTATATCATTCTGGCTACTTATCCCAAATTTGAACTTTATAGCGACACTATTGATATCAGAGATAAGGATATTGATCTCAACGACATTAAAATCAATTCGCAAAGAAATGTACTGGAGGAAGTTATTATAACACGTCGGTTACCCATCACGCTCAAAGGGGACACAGTAGAATATGATGCGGCAAGTTTCGCAACCGAGAAAAATGCAAAACTCGAAGATCTTTTTCGAAGATTGCCCGGTTTCACGGTGTCCGGTGATGGGAATATCACAGCTCAGGGCAAAACGGTACAGAAAGTCTTTATCGATGGTGAAGAGTTTTTTGGCTATGACCCTAAAATTGCCATCCGGAATGTCCGCGCCGATGCTGTGGACAAAGTGCAATTGTACGAGAAAAAATCAGAAGAGGCCGAACTTTCGGGCATAGATGACGGTGTTCGGATTCAGACAGTCAATGTGGTGTTAAAAGAAAAAGCCAGAAAAGGTATCTTTGGAAATGCGGAGTTATTGGGTGGAACAAAAGAGCTCTACGCCGGAAACTTGTTCGCAGCTAAATTCAACCAAACTGAACGTATTGGTATCACCGCCAATCACAATAACATGGGAAGTTCCAATAGCCGTGAAGGCTCTTTACGGATGAACAACCAGATCACGGGGCAACCGTTAAATACCTCCCTGGGCGCGAACTATGAAAATCAGTTTCTCAAAAAGGCCTTAAAAGTAAATGCCAATTATAATTACAATAACAGCAGCAACAAAAATCAGTCGGAAAACTACAACAAAAATATCCTTCCTGACAATTCGATTTTAGAGCGAAACAGTAAAAATCATAATGAAAATAACGCGAGCAGCAACGGTTTAAGATCCAATCTTAACATGCGATTGGATTCAACCCAAAATATTGAACTTCAAGTCAACGGAAACTGGTCGAATAATTTCAGTTTAAGTCAGTCGGAAAGTGCCACCAACGATGGTGCAGGTGTTGCTGTTAGCTCCTTGAATGAAAGAAATGAATCGAATACTTCGAGCCAAAGCAACAATTTCCGTCTGAACTATAGAAAAAGACTCAAAGCGGGCAGTTCATTAAATCTAATGGTTGGAAACAACTATAATGAATCAACTTCGGATAGCAAAGTCAATTCGAAAACTATTCTCTATCAGAGCAGTGATACAACGCGTATTGATCAAAATAGGCTCAGTAATAACAAAGGCAACAATTTTTCTACTTCACTGAATTTTAACAACAGACTAAATGATGCCATGAACTTAGCCTTGGGCTACAGCTTCAATCAGTCACACAACAGGAATGAACAGGTATCAACAGACATCGCCACGAATGTGAAAGATCCATTATATTCTAAAAACCAGATCGACAATAATACCAACCAGGGAGTCAATCTTCATTTGTCTTATCGGAAGGATAAATTTGAGGTCAATCTCTCCAACCGGACATTTTACAAAAATCAAAAACTAAGTGATAGTGACCGGGATATTGACCTCTCAAGAAATTTTTGGGACAACAATCTAAACTTTGATGCCAATTACCGGATTTCAAACAGTAAAAATATCCGCCTGGCCTACCAGAGTTCGAATACAATTCCTTCGTTCGATCAGCTACAGCCACTGCAACCCCAAACAAATCCATTGTTTCAACAGATCGGTAATCCAGACCTCAAACGGGCTATCAACAACAACATTTCGGCAAATTATAATGCATTCAGCTTATTGAAGGGAACCAACATTAACGTGAACGGAAATTTCTCTTTTGTCAATAACCCAATTGTCAACAAAACAACGGTCATGGAGAATTCTGCTCAGATCAGTAGCTATGAAAATTTATCCGGCAAATCGAACTGGAACGGGGGATTGAACATCAATCACATGCAACCTTTGGCCAACCGTCGCATTAATTTCAATAAAAGTGCAAATATCAGATATAACAATAGTTATAGCTACACTAAATTTGAAAGCGGCCAATCTCAAGGTGAGTTTCTCCTGAACAATTCAAAAAACACGTCTTTCAGCCTCGGATCGAGTTTAAATGAGCAAGATTCAGAAGGATTTGATTTTGACCTTTCAGTGAATGCAGGACTCAATGCACAACAAAATTCAATAAACACACAATATAACGCAACTAACTTTGAAGGTGGGGCTTCTGGATATATCAAATATTTTCTGCCGAAGAAATTTAACATCATGACAAACATTTACTATAGCTATACCGGGCCTACTAAATTGTACAAGAAATCAATTAATCAATTTTATACCAACCTGGAACTGGAGAAAAAGGTATTGAAAGACGAAAGCTTGACAGTCAGCTTAAAAGCCTTTGACCTCTTTAATACATTTAACAATACACGTCGGAATGGCAGTGATACCAATTACTCGGAATCCACCCAGCAGGTATTGACTCAGTATTTTTTAGTTGGTGTCAAATGGGATTTTAATAAATATTTAGGAAAAAGCAATGATTAAAACATATTTGACCATTATTATATCCTGTCTCACCGGATTATCTCTCCAGGCGCAATACGCCTATTTTGGCAATAGAGGGATCATTAGTTTTGACAAGGTGACGTATACAAAAGCACGCATGCGACAAATGTCCAATGACATGAGCTCAAAAATGATGGATCGGGGGATGGGTTTTATGGAGCATCTCGATAAAATGCCGGACTCGCATACGGATCAAATGAACCTATACTTTGATGAGAATGCTACCGTACTTATGCCCGAAGAAAACACAAGTGCCGAAAAGCAGAACGGAGAAGGCAAAATGCGGGCCCCCAGTATTACTGCAAGTGGCAGAGGCGGTCGAAATCAAGGGGGTTCACGGGGCGGAGGGGGCGGAAACCAACGCGGTATGCTCAGAGGTGGTGCCAATAAAAATGGAAAAGTACTTTATCAGGATTTAAAAGCCGGAACAGCAGACATTCAATTGGATATCGATGAGAAATATTTGCTTTCCGAAACCTTGGACAGCATCACCTGGCGCTTTACCGAGGAATTTCGTAATATCGCTGGCGTCAACTGTCGACGGGTAAATGGGGCTACCAAAGACTCCCTTTATCTGATTGCCTACTATGCCGAAGAAATACCGGTCTCTGCTGGTCCAGCCCTGAGCCATGGTCTTCCGGGGATGATATTGGGACTGGTCATACCAGAGATGCACATCCAATACTGGGCAACAAATATCGCCTATACCAATAACCTCGTCCCCACAGATTGGCGGGACAAAAAATCAAAACAGATGAAATTGGAGGAATTTTCAGCGCTCTTTGGCAGATATATGCCACGCAATCGGCAAAATGAGTCAGCAAAAAAACGGATCTTGGAGCAACTTGTCTATTGAAAATGTCAGTTTGGCAGTACCTAACGACAAATTGATGACAAATAGTGATTTTTTTACAAAACATTCGGATTGGCATAAGGGTTGATAATAGAGTGATAGAATTTATTTAAGTAAAAAATTAAAATACAAGATATGTCTAAAATTATAGGAATTGACTTAGGTACTACAAACTCATGTGTTGCCGTAATGGAAGGTAACGAGCCTGTAGTAATTACGAACAACGAAGGTAAACGTACCACTCCTTCCATTGTAGCTTTCGTAGAAGGTGGCGAACGTAAAGTGGGTGATCCAGCTAAACGTCAAGCAATTACTAATCCGCATAAAACGATCTACTCTATTAAACGTTTTATGGGACTTTCATATGATGAGGCAGTAAAAGAAGCTGAACACGTACCTTATAACATCGTTAAAGGTGACAATAATACACCACGCGTAGAAATCGACGACCGTAAATATACTCCACAAGAAATCTCTGCAATGATTCTTCAAAAAATGAAGAAAACTGCTGAAGACTTCTTAGGTCAAGAAGTAACTGAGGCTGTCATCACAGTACCTGCATACTTCAACGATGCACAACGTCAAGCAACAAAAGAAGCTGGTGAAATCGCTGGTTTATCGGTTAAACGTATCATCAACGAGCCTACTGCCGCTGCTTTAGCTTACGGTTTGGATAAAGCACACAAAGATATGAAGATCGTTGTGTTTGACTGTGGTGGTGGTACACATGACGTTTCCGTATTGGAATTAGGTGATGGCGTATTTGAAGTAAAATCTACTGACGGTGATACTCACTTAGGTGGTGATGACTTCGATAACGTAATCATTAACTGGTTGAATGAAGAATTCAAAAACGAAAACAATGGCTTTGACTTGAAAAAAGACCCAATGGCGTTGCAACGTTTGAAAGAAGCTGCTGAAAAAGCGAAAATTGAATTATCAAGTGCAACTTCTACTGAAATCAACTTGCCATATATCACGGCAGATGCAACTGGTCCAAAACACTTAGTTCGTACATTATCACGTGCTAAATTTGAGGCTTTGGCAGCTGACTTGATCAAGAGAACAATTGCTCCTTGTGAGTCTGCATTGAAAAATGCTGGTTTCAGCAAATCGGATATCGACGAAATTATCTTAGTAGGTGGTTCTACGCGTATCCCTGCAATTGTTGACGCTGTAAAAGCTTTCTTCGGAAAAGAGCCTTCTAAAGGTGTAAACCCTGACGAAGTTGTTGCTTTAGGTGCTGCAATCCAAGGTGGTGTTTTGACTGGTGAAGTAAAAGATGTATTATTATTGGATGTAACTCCACTTTCATTAGGTATTGAAACAATGGGTGGTGTGATGACCAAATTGATTGAGGCGAATACGACTATCCCGACTAAAAAATCGGAAACATTCTCGACAGCTTCAGACAACCAACCATCTGTGGAAATCCACATCTTACAGGGTGAGCGTCCAATGGCAAGCCAAAACCGTACAATCGGTCGTTTCCATTTGAACGATATCCCTCCTGCACCTCGTGGAGTACCTCAAATTGAAGTTACGTTTGACATTGATGCCAACGGTATCATCAAAGTGTCAGCAAAAGATAAAGCAACTGGTAAGGAACAAAACATCCGTATTGAAGCATCTTCAGGTTTATCTGATGACGAAATCAAACGCATGAAAGAGGAAGCAGAAGCAAATGCTGATGCCGATAAAAAAATGAAAGAAGAAGCTGACAAAGTAAATGCAGCTGATGCCCTGATCTTCTCAACTGAAAAACAATTGAAAGAATATGGCGACAAAATTTCAGCAGATAAAAAAGCTCCTATCGAAGCTGGCTTAACAAAATTAAAAGCAGCATACGAAGCGAAAAACTTCGCCGATATTGATGCAGCTTCTGAAGAATTGCAAAATGCTTGGAACGCGGCTTCTGAAGAGATGTATGCAGCTTCTCAAGGTGGCGCACAGCAACCACAAGGAGATGCTGGTCAAGCACAGGGCGGAAGCCAACAAGGTGGTGATGACGTCACTGACGTAGATTACGAAGAAGTGAAATAATCACTCCTCCTGATAAACAAAAAGCTCCGGACATGTGTATGTCCGGAGCTTTTTTCTGTTAAGAACAGTTCGCTCTTTTTTCAGAAAAGGAAAGAACTGTCTATCTATTTTTCGGCGGATCAATAAATAGACTGCCGCTATTTACGATAATGGCTCAATATGCCTTTATCCAATGTCGCCCAGATTCCCGCTGGCATATCCGCTTTTTTCAACGCAATGTTTGTCCAAGTATTACAGGAATAGAACATGCTATAAGCACCTTTCGCTTCGTAAAAGGCATCTGCATCGTCATATTGTGCATCTGTCTGCACCAATATGGGACTACCTTCACGCAAATCCAGCGAATCATAGATATACTTTACCAATGCACGATATTGCTTCTCATTGATCTTATACCCAAAACACAGATCATTCTCTTGCATGGAATGATAGTAGGTGACATGTATTGCTGATTGCCCCAATCCAAAGGCTGCTACAAAAGCCGTAGATGCTTTAAGATCTTTCCACTCTGGTGTATCCAAATAAAACCCCTTATCCCCCCAACCTATACCCATATACTGATAGCCCGTTTTTTTACCGACCGTATTGGCATAAGGAAACACATTGGACCAATCCAGTTCTTTCATCACAACCGGCAATACAATATCCGTATGTACACCATTGGATTTGACAAACACCTGAATGGTCTGATCTGTAGAAACCTCCTTAGATGATGCGGAGAGTCGCGACAGACAATATTCAGCAACAAGATATAAAACACAAAATCCTATAATTCCTAAAATAATATATCCTAACACCTTACCTATTTTTTTCATTTAAACAATTCACTTTTTTATCATAATATAGAACAACATAGCTCCCATTCGCAACATCGCTTGGTTAGCACAAAAAAACCTGTATTGTTGCCAATACAGGTTCAATATAAGCTATTTCTACTAGCTCTTAAAATAACTTCTCAGGATATACACCATCGGCAACCAATTTAGAAATTGATTCTTGCACAATAGGTTTATCTTCTTTATAGGTCACTCCGAACCATTTTGAGGAGGTTGGGATAACTTTAAAATCCGCCAGTTTATGCTTCACCATATAATCTGGCACCGAAGGAATAAAGAACTCTGCCTTTAAATTCTCTTTGTTTTCCTCAACAAAAGCTGGGAACATCGCTTGCGCGACCTCAAATATTTTTGGTGTAAAGCCCCAAAAGTTCATCGAAACACGTGTCTCTGGATCCAAATCGTTTTCAACACCGTTTTCTTCATAAACAATCTTGCGATCGTCGCCATCACCTTTGTAATAGATGTTGGTACGTTCAGTGACACTTTCCATATGACCAGTAGGACTAACTTCACATACTCCACGTGATACATAGCCGTAATCAGACATTGTATTTCCGACCTGAAAGCCCATCAATGACATCTGCTCGTCTGAAACTTCAGTTGTTAAAAACTTGGCCATTTTGTCGAAAGAATCCGAACCATAAAAATCGTCTGCATTGATCACACAGAATGGTTCGTTCACCTTATCCTTAGCGCTCATGACAGCATGTGCCGTACCCCAGGGTTTCGTTCTTTCAATGACGTGATTCACGCCAAATTTCGTTAAATCAAAATCTTGAAAAGCGTAGTCTACTTCTATTTTACCTGCCAATTTTTTATCAAAAACGTCTTTCATCTTTTCCAGGAATTCTTCCCGAATAATGAATACAACTTTTCCAAATCCTGCGCGAATGGCATCATAGATTGAATAGTCAATAATTGTCTCGCCGTGTGGGCCAAAACCATCTACTTGTTTTAAAGAACCATACCGGCTAGCCATTCCTGCTGCCAAAATCAAAAGGGTTGGTTTACTCATATTTAAATTGTATTAATAGAACTTTCTTTTCGTCCGCAAACTTAGCTAAAATTGCCCTTAAAAGCAAATGTAGCTAAGTACCAAACAGTTGTTAAAAATAGCGTATTGGAACGAAAATTATTAAAAAATTAGTGTTATTTCTTCTTTAAGAATGCATTCAATAGACCGGTTGCTAATTTCCCTAAAAGCTTGACCCCTTCTCTTGCGAGTGTCGTTGTTGCGGTACGCTGGGCGGCTTCCAGTGGTGTTTGTCTTCTCGATGTCGGCCTGTCGGCTTTGGCTGCTTCTTTCTCTGCTGCTGCGCGCTGTTCCTCCTGTTGCACAACTTGCATTTTTTCATCGATCATCTCGGCCGCCGAACGATTTTCCTGCCTTTCCTGATATTTTACCTTCAGGTCTGACTGATTAATAATCTGATTGATTGTCGCATCATCCGCTGGTCCCATGACAGCACGGGCAGGTACCAGATGGGTCGCCACCACTTCTGTAGGAATACCCTTATCATTCAGCACGGTAATTAAGGCCTGACCGGTACCCAAAGAAGTCAACACTTGATCAATCTCGTAAAAATCTGATTTGGGATAGGTTTTGACCGTTTTTTTCAGATTTTCGGCATCATTGGGTGTAAAGGCTCGCAAAGCGTGTTGTACCCGATTTCCCAATTGCGCCAATACGGACTCCGGAACATCTGTCGGAGACTGTGTACAGAAAAACACACCGATCCCCTTGGAGCGGATAAGACGGATAATCTGATCGACTTGCGTTAAAAAGGCTTTGGAAGCTCCGTTGAAAAGAAGATGTGCTTCATCAAAGAAAAACACCAATTTAGGCTTATCCAGATCCCCTACTTCAGGCATATTCTTAAACAGTTGTGCGAGCAAGCTCAATAAAAAAGTCGAATAAAGCACTGGCTGATCCTGTACATCGGAAATGTTCAGCAAACTGATCATACCCTTGCCATCAACTTTCTGAAATAAGTCATTGATATCAAATTCCTTCTCACCAAAGATATGGGCAAGTCCTTGTTGCTCCAAAGCGACAATCTTACGCAAGATTGTCCCCGAACTTGCTGAACTGATCTTACCATAATCGTTCTTGATCTCTTCACTTCCGGGACCGTCAGAGAGATAAGTTAATAATTTCTTGGTATCGGTAAAGTCTATCAATGGCATCTGATGATCTTGCGCATACTTAAACATGGCCGCCAAAACTCCGGTCTGTGTTTCATTCAGCTCCAAGATCCGGCCCAACAGGACCGGTCCAAAATCATCTATCGTAATTCGCATCGGAATACCTTTGTTGCCCGACAGCGAATACAATTCTACCGGAAAACTTGCGGGTTCAAAGGGGACCCCTACCGCATTTCCACGATCCAATAAGGCTTGATTGGTAACGCCGGGGACGGCAAGACCAGAAAGATCGCCTTTTACATCCAGCATAAATACAGGTACGGAGGCATCCGATAACTGCTCAGCTATCAATTGGAGCGTCCGCGTTTTCCCTGTTCCTGTCGCACCGGCGATCAGCCCATGGCGATTCATCATTTTCAGCGCCAGATTGACCTTTGCTTCGGCTAAAATTTCACCATTCAAAATACCAGCTCCCAAATATATAAAAGCCCCCTTGGGGTTATAAGAAGCCTGAACCTTCTCGATAAATTGTTCTTTATTTGCCATAGAAAAGGCTTAATATTTATAATTCATAAACACTATTGAAAACTTTCCAAAAAATAATCTTTTCGTCACAATTTCGTGCCAAAATTCATTTTTTATGCACTTTTAATTTGAAATTAACATAGAATTGCTATTTTTACCATGTAAAACAAACACGATTAAAGGTACTAAAAAATGTTAAATAAGAGATTTAGATTTGTGGCAGCATTCTTATGTGCGATCATCTTTTTTACAAAGATGGCCATCTCTATATCACCTATTTTTTCCAATAGCCTGGACCAAAACACGATTCTTCAAATTGTTTTACAAATAGAAATCGAGAACAACAATGGCGCAAGCACAGACACGCTTGAGACTGCCTCAAAATTTTTCAATACAAAAACTGACGAACCCATTGTATTCGAAACAATCATTGTTGAGAACCAAGGAAAACAAAAGAATTACCTAAAAAACGAGAAAAGCATTTTAGCTTTCCATCCTACGGTTCCAACGCCGCCTCCTAACTGTTAATAAATACGTCCTTATGGATTGTATTCAAATTATCCACATACTGAATCCCAGTATGCGGTTTCTTATTGATTTTTCCTGATAATGCCAATGCACAAAGCATCGAGTAGCCTTCAATCGGTACCATTGCTATTGCAATAGGCGGATTCAAGAAGATTTATTATACAGATAAACACAAATTTTATGTTTGGAATTCGTACGTCGGCTTTTCTGAAACTTTCGAAAAGAGACTTAAAATATGATTTCCCTGCTAGTGTTGTGGTGTTTTTGGTGGCACTTCCATTATGTTTGGGAATTGCAATGGCCTCGGGTGCGCCATTGTTTGCAGGATTATTGACTGGTGTAATTGGTGGAATCGTTGTTGCTTCAATCAGTAAATCACCACTCAGCGTAAGTGGGCCAGCCGCTGGCCTCACAGTTATTGTTCTAGGCGCCATTCAGAGCCTAGGTGCTTATGAAACCTTTCTCCTTGCGGTTGTCATCGCAGGTGTAGTTCAGGTGATTCTTGGTATTCTAAAAGCGGGTATGATCGGAAATTATTTCCCTTCCGCCGTTATTGTCGGTATGTTGGCCGCTATTGGTATTACCATTATCATGAAACAAATCCCTTTAGCCTTGGGATTGATCGAAACACATGCTTTTGAATTGGACAACGGACACGGTATAGGTGCATATTTTGACACTGTGGTCTCAGCCATCAATTTTGGCGCATTGATTATCTGTGCCCTATCCTTAGCGATTCTGATCTTTTGGCCAGCAATCCCAAAATTGAATAAAGTGCCTGCTCCGCTGGTAGTCGTGATTGTCGGTGTCGCTTTGGCTTATCTTTTTAATGGCTCTACATTTCAATTACACGACAAACAATTTGTGCTCGTGCCAATTGTAGGATCGTTTGCTGAGTTTACAGGTCTATTCACATTACCTGACTTCACCCAGATCGTCAATAAAGAAGTATGGATTGCGGCATTTACCATTGCCATTATTGCCAGCTTGGAGACGCTATTGAGTATTGAAGCCGTAGACAAGATTGATCCATATAAACGCAATACCCCCACTAACCGCGAGCTGGTTGCCCAGGGAATCGGGAATATGACAAGCGGACTTCTTGGAGGTTTGCCATTGACCTCCGTTATTGTACGCTCATCAGCCAACGTCAATGCGGGTGGAAAGACAAGGCAATCCGCAATTCTACACGGCATCTGGCTACTTGTCGCCATGCTAGCTATCCCGACCATGTTAAATATGATTCCGTTGGCATGTCTTGCTGCAATTCTACTTCATACGGGATATAAATTAGCTAAACCAAGCTTATTTACATCAATGTATCGAAAAGGGCTGGATCAATTCATTCCATTTTTTGTGACTATTGTAGCGATTGTAATGACAGATCTATTAATGGGTGTTGGCATCGGAATCGTTGTGGCTACGTTCTATATTCTCCGGGCAAATATGAAAAATGCCTTTAAGTATAAGATCGAAAAAGACAACGAAGAAGATAAGGCGGTGATCACATTAGCAGAGGAAGTGTCATTTCTGAATAAGGTTCCTATCCAACAGAAACTGTATAGTTTGCCAAAATCAGTAAGTAAGATCCTTATCGATGGGACATTCAGTAAATTTATCGACAAAGACGTTATTGAAGTCATCAAGGACTTCGAACAGAACGCAAAAAGTAAAGGCAAGGACATCGAGCTTTTACAGGTCGTATATAAAAAATAAAGTTGTTTGAATAAACAATAGATTTAGAAATTTGTATTAATATAAAATTGAAAAAACGCCTTTTGGGCAAATAGAGAATATGGAAAATAAAGATTTAAAAATAGGATTTGACAATATTATTAAAGGGAACAAAGAGTGGATGGATTTTGTAAAAAATGATACCACAGGACGTTTCCAACAACTTGCAAAAGGTCAAAATCCAGAAATTCTTTGGATCGGCTGTGCAGACAGCCGTGTACCAGCCAACGAGTTGACCGGTACAAAACCAGGCGAGGTTTTCGTGCACCGTAACATCGCCAATATGGTTATCCACTCGGACATGAGCTTATTGAGTGTACTGGATTATGCGGTCAACGTGTTAAAAGTAAAACAGGTTATCGTAGCTGGACACTATGGCTGTGGTGGTGTGGCCGCATCTTTAAGCCGCAATCAATACGGTATCATTGATAACTGGCTTGGCCACATCAAAGATGTATACCGTTTGCATAGCGAAGAGATTGATGGCATCGAAGAAAATGAAAAGAAAATAGACCGCTTAGTTGAACTCAATGTCAAGGAACAGGTTTTTAATCTTTGTTCTACTTCCATCATCCAAAATGCATGGAAAAATGGCCAGGCACTTGCTGTGCATGGTATGGTAATCAATATCGGAACAGGTCAATTGATTGATCAAAGTTGTACATTTACAAGCAATGAATCCCTTGGAAAGGTATTCGCTTTCAAATAGTAACAAATCGGTAAAAAGGGACGGATCTTCGTCCCTTTTTTATTTCAGATCATTGCTGCGCCAGCAGTCGCGACTATAGCAGGTATTTTTCGATTGATTACCTGCTCAGACTAAGCTGAATATCTATCATATCCTAGCTAATATCTCGCTTCTAATAATTAACTTTGTATTATGAGTGAAGAAAAATCATTAAATTTTATCGAGGAAATTGTCGAAGAAGATCTTCGTACAGGAAAACATGGCGGACGTGTATTGACACGTTTTCCTCCTGAACCAAATGGTTACCTCCACATTGGTCACGCCAAATCCATCTGTTTAAATTTTGGATTGGCACAGCAATATAACGGCAAGACTAATCTACGTTTTGATGACACTAACCCTGTCACTGAGGATACCGAATATGTTGAAAGCATCAAAAAAGATATTCAATGGCTAGGATTTCAGTGGGCGGAAGAATTATATACTTCGGATTATTTTGAAACACTTTACAGCTACGCTGTTGAGCTCATAAAAAAAGGTTTAGCGTATGTGGACGATAGCACAGCGGAAGAAATTGCAGCAGCAAAAGGCACTCCGACGGAACCGGGAGTTCCGACGCTATACCGCGACCGATCTATCGCCGAAAATCTAGCTCTATTCGCAGATATGCGAGCAGGAAAATATAAGGATGGTGAGAAGGTTCTCCGGGCAAAGATAGATTTGGCTAATCCAAATATGCACCTGCGTGACCCTTTATTGTACCGCATCAAACACGCCCACCATCATCGGACAGGCAATCAATGGTGCATCTATCCGATGTATGATTTTGCACATGGTCAATCGGATTCAATTGAGAAAATCACACATTCGATCTGTACACTGGAATTTATTCCACATCGTCCACTTTATGATTGGTGTATTGACAAATTGGAAATTTTCCCATCCAAACAATATGAGTTTGCACGTTTAAACATGACATATACAGTCATGAGTAAGCGTAAACTATTGCAACTGGTCAATGATAAGTTTGTGGAAAGCTGGGATGACCCTCGTATGCCAACAATCTCTGGCTTAAGAAGAAGAGGTTATACTCCCGCGAGTATTCGTAACTTCTGCGATAGGATTGGCGTTCAAAAACGGGAAAACATGATTGACGTCAGTCTATTGGAATTCTGCATCCGTGAGGATCTCAACAAAACTGCCTGGCGTAGAATGGCTGTCCTCGATCCGATCAAATTAGTGATCACAAATTATCCAGAAGGCCAAGTAGAAGATTTAGTCGGTGAAAATAACCCTGAAGTTGAAGGTGGTGAGGGGCATAGAATCATACCTTTCTCCAAAGAACTTTGGATTGAGCGTGAAGATTTTATGGAAGATGCTCCAAAAAAATTCTTCCGTCTTGGCCCTGGGCTTTCAGTTCGTCTAAAACACGCTTATATCGTTACCTGTAACGATTTCGTCAAAGATGAAAATGGAAAGATAACAGAAGTGCATTGTACGTATGTCCCGAATTCTAAATCAGGTGAAGATACATCTGGACTAAAAGTAAAGGGAACAATCCATTGGATTTCTGTTCCGCATGCAAAGGAAGCCGAAGTAAGATTATATGACAGGTTGTTCAATGATGAAAATCCAGCTGCAGCTGAAAATTTCAAAGAATCTATCAACCCGGCAAGTTTACATGTGGTAGCACGTGCCTATATCGAGCCGGACTTAGCGAATGCGGCTCCCGGTAAAGGATATCAATTTATACGTTTAGGTTACTTTACACTAGACACACATTCGACTCCAGCGCATCTGGTCTTTAACCGTACAGTGACGTTGAAAGATTCCTGGGGAAAAGAAGTAAAGAAAAATGGTTAAGTAAACCAAACAATAAAAAGCAAAGGGTCGGAATTGTTTCCGACCCTTTGCTTTTTCTATCGTAAAATAAAGTTCCATTTAAATCGGCCATCGCTCTCTTTCTAAACATACACAGACAACACCGCTTGTCCACATTTAGAAGAACAGCAAATGATAAAGGTACATCTTTTCTGTTGGCCAATAAATTATTTCATTCAGTTTTTAACTTGATTATCGTCATTCACTCAATGCCGTAAAACAAATAGTTTTACAGTAAACAAATACCATTAACGATATGAAAAAGTTACTAATTCTTGCTCTTGCACTTACATTCGGTACTTTAAATTTACAGGCACAGAACAGTCCTGAGCAACGCTGGCAGATGCGTCTTAGAGGAGTCGCGGTAATGCCCAACGAATCGGCCAATATCAGTACTATTGGTGGCGACATTGCGATCAACACAAAATTTATCCCAGAACTAGATTTCACTTATTTCTTTACCAAAAATATCGCCGCGGAGTTGATTTTAGGGACAACCAAACATAAGGTCAATACCGTTGGCTCCAACTTAAGTACCATTGGAGGTAACACCTCAGCAAACGTAGATTTAGGTAGTGTATGGCTCCTGCCTCCGACCTTGACAGCGCAATATCATTTTCTTCCGGATGGAGACCTCAGGCCCTATGTAGGTGCAGGGATAAACTATACAATTTTCTATAGTGCAAATGAGGGCCCCACGGTCAAAAACGTAAAGTATGATAATGCGTTTGGATTTGCCACACAACTCGGTATTGATGTCAAGCTTTCAGAAAAATATTTTCTGAATTTGGATGCTAAGTATATCCTTTTGAAGACGGATGTTCAAGTGGATGCTTCCAATTTGGCTCCGAACTTATCAATACCGGCGAAAGTTGATATCACCCCTTTCTTCTAGGGGTCGGTTTCGGCATGAAGTTCTAGCATTTCTTTAAACTCCCTATATAAAATGAGGCACCTTCTGATCGATCAAAAGGTGCCTCTGAATTTCTACTCAATACCATACCATTGCTGATACTGCTTTCTAAGTCCCTCGACACGTGCCAGTCGTTTGCTATCTTTGGCCGCCAATAAGATATCTCGATAACGATCGACCGAGTCTAATGCCGTCTGCATATCGCTCCATTCAAAGCCTAAATTTTTTTTATCTAATACCAATTGGTGTAAATAGTCCATATTTTGTGAAACATAGTCTAAGTTTCTGTCTACGATATTTCCGGCCAGGTGTCCTTGTCCAGAACGGTATAAGCTGTCAATGATATCCGCATAGTTAATCGCATCCGACATCGCATATACACGATCCGGCAATTGGTCATATGCTTTCTTAGCAACTTTTCCAGCCTGCTTTACCTGCCCTTTTTCTAACAGCAACCGGGCCGTCTTTCCAAAAATATCCCGGGCGTACATACTGGTAAAGCGAAAGGAATCAGTATCCAAATAGGCCGCATTTTTGACATTTCCCCAATGATATTTATGCATGATATTATCATATAGGGCTTCAACGTTGACCAAAGCAGGTATTTCCTCAGCATTCGTTTGCTGTTCACTGGTAGCAGCGACCGGCATCAGCCTTGAAGCAAATCCTTCATTGACAAGATATTTATCCAGTCCCAGCTTAATATCACCGGGCAGCATATTTGAAAAATAGATCGGCCGATCCCAATGATTATTTTCAAGAAGGGAAAGCAAAGTCAAATCTGATCGACTTAAGTGATCCCCGGGGATTTCCCATTCCATTGTTGAAACAACTGCATGCTTTAAATTGGCCGGTACGGCGTTTTTTCTCAACACCTCGGCTTTATCAATAGCCAATCTGACCTTCTTAGACGGAAAATAATTCTCCAGATTTCCCGAATTCAGCTGAACTTTATAATCGGCGTTATCGGAAGTAACAAATTGCAATAATTGTTGAATATCAACTGCAGCATTCAATTGTCGATCCACAAATGGGATATAATCCCGAATACCCTTTTTTGTTTTTTCGGCAGGTATCGCAATCGGAAGTCCCGCAGCCTGATAGGTTGGTTTCTTGGCCTGCTGCATATACCAATCACCCGTTAAGTAACTCAATACAACTATTCTTACGTCCGGACGCACACCTTCCACCTCCTGCAAATACCATAACGGAAAGGTATCATGATCACCATAGGTAAACAAAATCGCATTCGGTGCGCAGGTTTCAAGGTAATTACGTGCAACATCCCGCGCCAGGGATTTTTCGGAACGATTATGATCATCCCAGTTTTGATGTACCAGAATAATCGGTCCTCCCAAAACCGCAAAAGATAACCCGGTAGCCAAGGCATACCGGGTATGAAGGAAACGCTTAAAAAAGCGCACCAATGCTATTGCGCCAAGTCCGATCCAAATAGCAAAAGCATAAAAGGACCCCGCATAAGCATAATCACGCTCACGGGGTTGTAACGGTGTCTGGTTGAGATACACGACAATCGCTATACCCGTGAAAACGAATAACAAAGTTAACACCAAAGTATAGGGCTTATTGTGTCTATATAACCAAATTGCTCCAGCTATACCCAATAATAAAGGCAGGAAAAAATATGTATTTCGGCTGGGATCATTTTGCTGTGATTCCGAAAGGTCATATTGTCCGCCAAGACGCCAATTATCCAATGGTTTCAATCCCGAAAGCCAATTCCCATCGGTATATGTTCCATAACCCTGCTTATCATTCTGTCTTCCTACAAAATTCCATAAGAAATAACGTGCATACATTTCTCCCAATTGAAAATGAAAGAAAAACTTAAAGTTATCGGAAAACTGCGGCTTTTCACCGTCTTTTAACTTGAGATAACTTCTATAGTAAGCTTGGTGATTTGCATCCTGGCTATAGATACGCGGAAAAAATGTTTCTCGATCAAAATCATAGTTATCCACCTGTGTAAATGATGTATAATTGGACTCATCTTTCCGATAACCAGTCTTACTTTTTATGTCTACCGCTTTCGAATCGTAATATGGTCCTTTCACCAAAGGTTCCCGTGTGTACTGTTCGCGTCCCAAGTAGCCCAAAAACGAAAATACATTATCAGGTGCGTTATTATTTAGGGATGGATTCGCTTTTCCACGGATCAATACCATGGTATAGGAACTATAGCCAAACAGAATAAAACAAAACACCAATAAGGCCGTATTTAACGTATACTTCCGGTTTCTATGTGAATAAAAAAGACCATATACAATGCCGCCACCGATAAATACGCACAAAAAGAGAATTCCAGAACCAAATCCTAGTCCGAGCGAATTCACAAACAACAGATCTATTTTGGAAGCAAAAGCCACCAACCACTGAATGACACCCCAAAGAATTGCTGCCAAAACCAACAAGCCCAATAAAAATGCCGTTAAAATACCTTTTAGATTCATTTGCGAAGTTCTTTTAAAATAGACCACCATGGCTATGGCTGGAATCGCCAACAGATTCAATAGGTGAACTCCGATCGAAAGCCCCATGACAAAAGCAATGAAAATCAACCAGCGGTCGCTTCCTTGCTGATCCGCCCGCGCTTCCCATTTGAAAATTGCCCAGAAAACCACTGCCGTACAAAGCGAGGACATCGCGTACACTTCAGATTCCACAGCGGAATACCAAAATGTATCACTAAAGCTGAAAGCCATTGCCCCGACTGTCCCTGCAGCGAAAAGCTGTAGGTAGTGGGAGAAAGCAGGCTGCTGTGGCTCCTTCAAAATCTTCTTGGCTATAGCGGTGATTGTCCAAAACAAAAATGCCACGGTCAGTCCACTACAGATCGCTGAACCAATATTCATCCAATAGGCTATCTGCCCCGTGTTACCGAGTGCAAGATTGGAAAAAACATTCTGGATGAGCAAAAATAAGGGTGCGCCAGGCTGATGGGCAACCTCAAGTTTGTAGGCACAGGCAATAAACTCACCACAATCCCACCAGCTCACTGTCTTTTCGACAGTGGAAATGTAGACAAGCGTGGCAATGAGGCCACAGGTCAAACCAAATAGTGTATTTAATTTACAGTACGTCATAAGGTCAATTGGTCTAAATCTTTATTCCTTTTAGCACTTTAAATTAAACAGTTATATCGATTTAAAAATGTTAATTAACACTATTTAACATCATGATTTATCTAAAAATATTTTTCTAAAGAAGTTACTTCTATAATGAAAAGAGAAATAACAGTTTTCCAAAAAGGGAAGGAATGCCATTTTTTGGCGGCATATACTCGACGGGCAACAATTGGATGGATAAGAATTTTTTCACATAGGTATAGAAATATTCCTTCTAGAGATTCAATAAAAAGAGCGAGGGAAAAGTCCCTCGCTCTTTTTATATTTTTAGGCCAATTTTTCAACGATCTTTTTCGTTGGTCCGGGATTGCTCATGGTATAAAAATGCAACACTGGCGCACCAAATTTAATCAGTTCCTGACATTGCTGCACAAGCCATTCTTCACCTACTTGCCTCACATCAGCATTGGTTTTACATGATGCAACTGCATCACTCAATTCCTCTGGAATATCCAAGTGGAAAATTCGTGGCAATGTAACCAACTGTTTTTTGGTCGTCAAAGGTTTGAGTCCCGGAATAATAGGTACATGAATTCCGTTGTCGCGGCATTTGGTCACAAATTCCTTATATTTTTCTACATTAAAGAACATCTGCGTCACAATAAATTCGGCCCCCATATCGACTTTCTGCTTCAGGTATTTAAAGTCCGTGTTGAAATTAGGCGATTCAAAATGTTTCTCCGGATATCCCGCAACTCCGATACAAAAATCAGTTTTTTCAGATGTAATTATATCTTCGTGGAGATACTTCCCCTTATTCATATCCGTGACCTGTTCCAATAGATCCGTTGCAAAAGCATGACCGCCTTCAGTCGGAATAAAATCAGCATCTCCTTTGCGCGCATCACCTCGCAGCACCAATACATTGTCAATACCCAGAAAATTTAGGTCGATCAAAGCATTTTCCGTTTCTTCTTTGGTAAAGCCACCGCATATCAGGTGCGGGACTGCGTCTACCTTATATTTATTCATGATAGCAGCACATATCGCGACAGTTCCCGGCCGCTTACGATAGGATACACGTTCCAATAGCCCGCTCGCATGTTCCTTATAGATGTAATCTTCACGATGATAAGTTACATCTATAAAAGGTGGCTTAAATTCCATCAGTTCATCCATTGTTTTAAAAATACTTTGGATGCCTTGTCCTTTGGCAGGAGGCAATAGCTCAAAAGAAAACAATGTTTTTCCTTTAGCATTCTGGATATGGTCGGTAATCTTCATTAAAAAACTGTTTTAAGTTTGGGTTGGCTTACATCGAAACGCACAAGTCGAGGATATGTCTATCTGCATGTAACTTATCTTTCCCACATGGAGCAGGGTAGAATTTAGCACCTTGAACAATACAGGTTGCTAAGGCTTCACTGGGTCTAGTCCCTCGGCCTTTCTCTATAAGCGTTGCTAATATCGTTTTAAAAAACCAAACAACAAAAATATTTTTTCGAAAATCTATAAATTATATCAATAAAGCTGTCTTTCTTATGGCTTTATCCAACTAAATTATCCCAAAGTCGATAGTGAGTTACGTAAATTCTTCAAATAAAATGTAATTAATAGCAGCCCCTTCACACTATACTTCTCCTTTTGTCCATACTTAAATCCAGCCAGCAAATATTTATAGGCGACCAATGCATTCTCCTCATTGTAAAACAGCTCCTTCCACGAGACGGGAACATCTTCCCATTCCTTTAATACAATTCCATTTTGGGCATAGGTAATCGGCGATTCAACTCCGTCTATCTTGTAATCATCATGAACGCCAGAATTAGAGATGTGCTGAAAATAGGCAATTGAATAATCTAAAAAATTCAATGCACGGGCCTTTATCTCTTGGTCATTCTCAGCTTTTGTTGGAATATTACGCCAAAGGTTGATTCCACTATCAAATTTACTTGGCTGCTCGCGAATAGGTGTCTTGTCCAATTCGAAATTGATATACAATCGTTCGGTATTTGGCAAATGCGCAGAGTTGAACGGAGAGAAATCACCTTTCAATTGCACAAAATCCTTTTTTACCTGGATAATATCCAAGGAAAGTTTTCCCTTTGCAGCATCTATAAGCTCAAGTTTATTTCTGTTAAATGCGTATTTACCATACAGCAGGATATCGTCTATGGCGAGGACAAAATGGTCTTTATCCTGAAGGGAAAGAAAGGAACGATGATAAAGCGGATGATCACAACGGGCATCAGGCTCAACATTGAGCGGATTATCGGCTTTAGCCTTTAAATAAACCTCATTGGTATAACCGCAGATAACCTGGTAATTTCCGGTCGGAAACTCCTTGTCCTTTCCCAGAAAAATACAGGAGGACAAAAATATCGTTGAAATAAGGATCAATAATGGTCTCAACACGGATCATTTAGTATGGTCAATATATTGATTATTTAGTACCAATATACTCAAAATCCGTCAAAGTAAGATACACCAGATCATTTCGACAAGTGAATTCAGCCAATAATTGTGACCTAAACCCAATGAAACAAAAATAGGTTCAAAACCTCGCTTACGAATTTGAACCTGTTTGTTGGTATTTACGCGAATCAAGAAATACTCTTAAATCCCGGTCTGGACAAGGGATTTAAGAGCTAAGACCGTCTCTGTTATTCTTTATAGAGATCGACTAGCCCTTCAGGCAATGCAACTTCAATAATCTCTTCTTCACCATCTATTCCTAAAATTAAATCATCGGATAGCGGGAACATCAATTCTTTACCATTCATATCAACTGTGGCAACGAATTGCTGTGGAAATTCCTGTACATCCGTAATTTCTCCCAGCTCACCATGAGTTTCATCGATCACCAAAAAGCCGATTAAATCCGTATATCTAAAATCATCTGGATCCCGTTCTGGCATTTTATCATTAGGTAGATAAACCTTTTTGCGGACAAGTACCTGTGCCTTGTCGATGTGATCGACATCTTCAAATGTCACATAGGCCGTACTATTTTTCTGCAGTTTTATAGCATCGATAAAATAAGGCACAAGCTTTTTGTTGACCTCCAGGAAAACGACATCCATATCCAGGCTTTCGTAGTCTTCAAATTCGAAAAACAATTGCATTTCGCCTTTAAGACCTCTCGTTTTGCTGATGTAGCCTATATAAAAACTTTGATCGACAGTCATTTGGTAGTATTGCGTTTTGAGATATTAGTATTGAGATGCTATTTTTATCAGCTTCGCTATATACCGAGCATCTATTTAATTTTCACCTTTTTGTATGAAGATATAATGGTATGGCCAGCCTTTGCGTAGCGCAATCAGCATTCCATTTTAACCCATAAACAAGTTTATTAAAAAAAGCCGGCTCAAGATTGAGTCGGCTTTCTCGAATACTTTATGAAAGAATTAACCTTCAGTTTCTTCTGATGCAGGAGCTTCAGTCTCTTCAGCAGCAGGCTCTTCTGCTACAGGAGCATTTTTAGCAGCTACAGCAGCAGCTTTTTCTTCTTTTTTCTTCGCTTCAGCAGCTAAGGCAGCTTTTTTAGCATCAGCTTTTGATTGCGCTAAACCATCTTTTTTACCAGAGATTCTAGCTTCGTTAGCTTCAGTCCAAGCAGTGAATTTAGCTTCAGCAGCAGTTTCGTCAAAAGCACCTTTTTTCACACCACCTTGTAAGTGTTTTTTGTAAAGAACACCTTTGTAAGAAAGGATAGCACGAGCTGTGTCAGTAGGTTGAGCACCTTTATTCATCCAATCCAAAGCTTTTTCAAAATCCAAAACGATAGTTGCAGGATTTGTGTTTGGGTTGTAAGAACCAATACGTTCGATGAATTTACCATCACGTGGAGCGCGAGAATCCGCTACGACTACGTGGTAAAAAGGACGTCCTTTTTTACCATGTCTTTGCAATCTGATTTTAGTTGCCATTTCTTAATTTTATTTTATGTATTCAACATATCCCCCGAGCTTCATACTAGAGGGGATGCAAAGATAGTTATTTTTTTCTATTCATAGACATAATTTAATAAAACTTCGCTGAAAATGACATCCTTAACATCCTGAATATCTCCTTTTACAACATAACTCATTGCACTAGCTTTGCCGTCAACACCCAAGGTAATTTTTACAGCTGTTTTCTTTGTCCAATCTGGCTGGATTTCTTGATTGGTCTTTCCCTGGACCGAGGTAGAGAAAAAAGCATTTTCCAAATTCTTGGACACAACCTGATTAATATCAATCGGATTAAACCCCATTTGTTTGTAAATAGGGTAAAGAGGATTTATTGTAGTGGAATATTGAAAAAAGGAGAATACGGTGAACTCAAGTTTAGGGTCTCCTGGAATATCGAAAAGCGACGAGAAATATAGAAAGCTTTTCAGTTTTTGGATATTATCGCCATTATAGGTAAAGGTCAACTCCTGCTCCTCTCCAATTTGTTCATAGAATTTCTCCAGTTTCCGATAGACAATTTTGAAGGGTACAGACATGTTCGAAGTATAAGAATAGCTTGTTAATAATTTATCTTTAATGAGCGATTCACTTCCAATACTGTTAATTCCATCTTTAATCGGCGAGTTCTTACTATACAAACTATCAACAAATACACTCTTCAGACGATTCTGTTCATCCCAATGATAGCTTAAACGCACGATCTTCTCCCTTTCCATTCCGCCCGTTTTACCTTGGAGCGCAATACGCGAATAATCGACTCGCCCATTTGCCCCATAATGAAACTGTTGCTCATTCACTTTTGTTACCCGCCCTTGGGCATCATATTGAAACTCATAGCTACTTTGACTTATATCTGAATTAAATTGCGTCGCACTTTTAAATAAGACAAGTCGAGTATTATCCTTTTCAGATCCGTCTTTTTTACAAGAATAATTAAAGGTAGCACATGACAATAGAAGAATACCCACTACATATTTCATAAAACAATAATTTGGTCAATAAATTAGAAGCAAATTAAGTATATTTTTCTCAGTTAAAATAATCTTCGGCATTTTTGCCAATTCACATTTTACTTTCTACCTTCATTCCATGAAATCTGTTGCGCCATTAAAAATACTTAAAGCTTCGGCCGGTTCCGGAAAAACCTTCAGCCTGACACTGCATTATCTCACTTTACTGCTATCCAATGAAAATAGCTACAAAGAGATACTTGCTGTGACATTTACCAATAAGGCCACCGCAGAAATGAAAGAGCGCATACTCACTGTACTCCATGGCCTGGCTATCGGAGACGCCAGTCCCAAAATCGAAGATTTTAGAAAATTATTACTGCAGCAGCACCCCGATTGGACTGCCTATCTGATCCAGGAGAAATCTTATCGCGTTTACCGCCAGATCTTACACGACTATAGCCATTTTACAATAAGTACAATAGATGGTTTTTCCCAAAAAGTCATCCGTGCATTCACCTACGAACTTAATCTTGATGCAGCATACAAGATTGAGATGAATGTCAATAAAGTCAAAAATGAGCTGACAGTCATGCTCAATCAGCTACTGGATGAACGCCCGGACCTACTCGATTGGATCATCGCCTATGCGGAGAAAAAAATAGCCAAAAATGAGAACTGGAACTATCGACAACAATTGATGGGACTGGCCAACCTCATTTTCTCTGAAAATTTCCAGGAGTTTGACAGCTATATTAATTCGGCCAATCCGAGAGAAGTTTTCAATCTCCTGAACCAGGAAATCGAACAAAAAATAAATTCCTTTACAGAAGCACTTTCGCTGACCATTGAAGCCTTCAGTGAAACCTTCAAAAGATTCAACATCAGTGAAAATGAGCTCAAGGGAAAATCACGCAACAAGATTATATCAGCGAGCAAAACCAGTAAAAAGACAGACAAATTAAGTTCTTCCGAAATTGCCAAAATATTGGACAAATATGTACAGCTAATAGACAATGAAGACGCATTTACAGCTAGTGACAAAAATATACGCCATGATCTTCTGTCAGCACTTACCCCCATCCTAAAATCTTTTCAGACGCTACAGGAGAATCTACCGGCTTATATAGCCTATCAGGCGGTACAGAACAACCTCTATTACTTGCGCTTGCTCAAAGAAATGAGCGACCTGCTGACCCAGTGGCGCAAGGAGAACGGCGCACAGTTAATCTCAGATTCACAGATCCTGTTAAATAAACTCGGGATCGATGAGAATAGCGATCCGACATTTATCTGGGAAAAAATAGGCAATCGCTTTAATTATTTTTTATTTGACGAATTTCAGGATACCTCACGTATCCAATGGAAAAACTATAGCCCACTACTGATCAATGCACTTGCAGATGCAAATGGTACCCTGAGCGAACATCTGATTGTCGGCGATGTCAAACAGAGTATATACCGCTGGCGGAACGGAGATTGGCGTATATTGCTCCATCAGGTCGAACAACAAATTGGTCATGCATTTCACCTCGATGAAAGTGCCAAAACTACCTTTATCGAAAACGGAAGTCTTGACACCAATTTTCGGAGTCTTCCAAATATCATCCAGCTAAACAATTATCTTTTTAGCAGTATTCCTCAACATTTGCAAGAGGTTCTTAATAAAAAGGTTGAGGAAAGCTTAGACGAAGATGGGAAACGTTGGTGGGCCGCCTCAGGTAATGATAAGATGCTTATCAAAGCCTACGAAAACAGTCAGCAGGAAATCCCCGCACACAAAAAGGGAAACCTAGACAAGTTGGGCTCCATTGAAATAGCATATATCCCCGTGTCAGATGGCCGCTATAGAAGAAATCAAGTCGTTGAGGAATCACTTCTTTTTTTATGTAAAAAAATAGAAGAATGGTTTCATACCGGAAGATATCATGCCAAACAAATTGGTATCCTTGTCCGCAGTAATGCGCAGGCCAAATTGGTCATCCAAAAATTAATGGATTTCAAAAAAGAGCACAATCTGACCTTTGAGGTCATCTCCGGCGATGCACTGATTCTGGCCGGCAACGATGCTGTTCTTTTGCTGATAGAAACATTAAAAGCACTCGTCTACAATTCGGACAAACACAGCATACACAAAGCAAAAATGGTCTATCTCTATCAGACTATACAGAAAAATACAGTCAGTCAAAATGCTTGGCTAGCATTTGCTTCAAATGACATCCGTGCGCTGAAAGATTTTCTTCCCCAGCCTCTGATCGACTCTTGGGAAACCTGGCAGAAACAGCCATTGGTTCACCTCATAGAAAAACTGATCGAAATTTACGGCTTCACAACTGAGCAAAACATCCATCTGCCTTACCTGCTGGCATTCAAAGATATGATTTCGGGCTTCTCTTCCAACGGCGAACGCGGAATTATTCAATTCCTGGAATTTTGGGAAGAGGATGGTAATCGCGCAGTACTACCATCCAATGGAGAAATCAATGCAATTGAGGTAACGACAATCCATAAATCAAAAGGACTTGCCTATGATGTTGTCATGCTCCCGTTCTGTTCCTGGGATCTGGACGGAATGATCAATGGGGATTTTTGGATAGATACCCATGAAACGCCGTTTGCCCAATTGGGGAAAATTCCCATAAAATATACAGCAACAGTTGGAAAATCTGTGTTTTTCAAACAGTATTTTGAGGAAATGCTATTCAATTATATGGACGCGCTCAATACATTCTATGTAGCGACAACACGTGCTATTGAACATCTCTATATTACAGCTCCTTTATTTAAAGAGTCCATTGACAAGAAGACGGGAGAAATTACGGGCTATGATATCAAGGATGAGTATATAAGTGATATACTATATCAAGTATTAGATTCAACTTCCGCTCCATTTACATTGGAAGGTACCTCTGTTAAGATCGACCAGACTATCGAACAAAAAGATCATCAAATTCAAGAGAACAACATCATTTCACTCAGCCACTACCCTATTTCCAAAGAACTGGAAATGGCCTTAGAAAAATCCAGCACACGTACGATGAACGACATCATGATGCTGGAGAAAGCAGCTCAGTATGGGATATTGGCCCATGAGATCATGTCCCAGATTTCTCGAGAAAAAGATATCTCCAGATTGGTAAGGCAGCTGATTCAAGAAGGTATACTCTCAAAAGAGGACGAACCCTTTCTGATGCAAGAAATCAACCAGATCTGGCACCATCCCACTATCAATCAGTGGCTCACCGGAAAATATAAAATCTGGAATGAAGCCAGTATCATTACCGCTAAAGGAGAAACCATCCGACCCGACAAAGTCTTCACCTCCGAAGAAGAAACAATTGTACTGGATTTTAAGTTTACGCAAACAGACTACATCGGACATAAATATCAGGTAGACAACTATAAAAAAAATTTGGTAAACCTAGGCTACAATAATGTTAAAGCCTATCTATACTATGCCAAATCAAATCAATTAATTGAAGTAAAATAAACAATCGCGATGCAGACAGCCTTTTTAAAATTAGTAGCAGCGGATATTCAAAAACGTTTTGGAAACGATTTGAGTGAGATTGCCATCGTGTTTAACAATAAACGCCCAATTACGTACCTCAAAAAACATCTTGCCGATGTCTACAGACAGGCCATCTGGTCCCCTCAATTTTTCACCATACAAGAATTCTTTAAATTATCAACCAACGATACCGACGCGAATGCCTTAGCACAATTCTTTCAGCTCTTTAAAATCCATAATGACCTATTGGCCGCAGAGGGAAAACAAACGGAGACTTTAGAAGAGTTCTACCCTATTGCGGAGATTATATTAAGTGACTTTGGACAACTGGATTATGATCTGGTTCCGATCGACCAGATCTATCTGGAACTTTATGACAACACGAAAATTGACATTGCTTTTCAACATCTTACGCCAGAGCAACAGGGATTCATCCGTCAGTTTTGGCAATCTTTTTCCATAGCGGGGCATAGCGGTGTACAAGAACGCTTTTTACAATTATGGAAAAGACTCCCGATATTATACACTAGATTCAAAGAAAAGCTTAAAGCAGAAGGCCAAACCAATTATCCTACAATCTATCGTGATCTGGTTGAGGGCAGAGCCACAAATCAGGACTTTACATCATCTTTTCAGCAGATCCTTTTTGTTGGTTTCAATGCATTAAATAAAGCCGAGGCTAAATTATTCCGCAAATGGCAAGAAGAAGGAAAAGCACTGTTCTACTTCGATGCAGACGCCTACTATCTGGAGGACAATATGCAAGAAGCTGGCCTATTTATTCGTCGAAATATCTTTCAGACTGGGCTTGTCAATGCACTTGGCGATAGTCCGAATATTATCGGTAACAGAACCTCAACAGTAAACCTATATGCGAGTACAGGAAAAATAAGTCAGACAAAATTGCTTTATGATATCCTCGAAAAGCAAAATAGCACAGATCAAACTTCGGCCATCTTATTGGCAGATGAGAATCTATTAGTTCCTTTGCTCCAAAGCCTCCCCGATGTTAATCCCAATATTACGACCGGATATCCCCTAACCCAATCTCCTATCTATGGACTATTGGACTTATGGATGGAAGTACATTTAGAAATATCACAGTTAAAAAAACGCAAGATCTCTTATCAGACCATTGAGACCTTTATCAATCATCCGCTGACACAAGTCTCTTTGGAAGATAAATTGCAAATTCAGAAAGAAATTGCCGATAGGCAGTTATTTGAAATCGCATTGGATGAACTTCATTTCAAAAGTTCCTTACCCCAATTTTTCGTTCCGATTGAACATGCCGCCCATTTGATTCCTTCGCTAATCAACATCGTTGAAGACTTGCTGCACAGTATATCATCATATGAACGTATCCGTCAAATTGACAATAACTTGCTGATAGAAACCAAAAAGACACTCAACCAGTTGTTATTGGGATTTGATACCGTTGCACCTTTGAGCATCAGCTTCCAGATCGGCTTGATTAAAAAGGCCATATCACCGATAAATTCTGCGATAGAGGGAAATCCGCTAGAAGGCATTCAGATTATGGGGCTTTTGGAAAGCCGATGTTTAAATTTTGACAACGTGTACATCCTGGGGGCCAACGAAGGTATCTTACCCAAAATATCCAATTCACCAACGTTTATTCCCAATAGTCTGAGAAGAGCTTATGGGCTTCCGATATTGGAAAATCAAGATGCATTGTCAGCCTATTTATTTTACAGGCACTTTCAATATAGTGAGGGCATCCATATCTTTTATAACGGATTGGTAGATGAAAACTCAACAGGAGAGGAAAGTCGGTTTATCAAACAGTTGGAATTTGAGAGCAGGTTTAATTTTGAACGAAAAGTCCAGCAACAGACGATCCAGTTCGCTGATAAAACGGCAGAGATTATCATCGAAAAAAAGGGCGAAGTCTGGGCCAAGATGTACAAGGACTTTATTGTCGATCAGAAGCGAATATCAGCAACCGCATTAACAACTTATTTGCAATCTCCATTGCAGTTTTTCCTCAAGCATATTGCAAATATCAAAGAACCGCCTTCTATTTCACAGGAGTTTGAGATGAACAAATTGGGAACTGTCATCCATAATGTCATGGAGAAAATATTCTTGCCCTTCAAGGGCCAGAAAGACTTTATCCCGACCCATATCCTGCAGCAACAGCTCAATCAGATCGAATCTTTTGTTATTCGGGAAATAGGCATACAGTATCAGTTGGAATTAAAATCTATAGATGGTTTAAACAGTTTACAGCGCATCATGCTAAAGATTGCCTGTGAATATGTCAAGATGTACCTTGAATACGATATAGCCAACTACAAGGCTTTTCGCATCATAGAATTGGAAAACGACACCGACTATACACTTCCATTCACTATTGAAGTCAATGGTAAAGAGGAACAGGTTACTTTATATGGTATCATTGACCGTGTTGACGAAGTCATCACGTATGACGACCGGATCATCAGCCGGATTGTCGATTACAAAACAGGAGGTGATTCTGTTATCTTTAAAGATATGGATCAGGTTTTTGCCCCCAATACGGAAAATAAAGCGCTGATACAAACACTTTTCTACGCCTATGTATTTGAACAAAAAACAGGACGAAAGCAACTGGAACCACACCTATATGTCGCCCGAAAAATGCGTGAAGAAGGAACTTTATTCAATGGAAAAGAAGGCATATTGACAGCGGATTTTTTGGCTTTCCAGAAAGAGAATTTTATCAAATTTTTAAGGGACATACTTCATGAAATTTTCAATCCCGAAATTTCCTTTAAACATAATCCGGATGCTGTTATCTATCCCAGCGACCCCTACACCTTGTTTTATAGAGAAGCCAGTAAATGGGCGGAAAATGAAGAATCTGTTTAGGCAGAACCTTTATTTCATGAAATCTAAAGCGCTTGAATACCAAAACAAAGGGGGACTAAATGAATGTCCCCCTTTGTTTTAGCGGTTATTTTTCTTAATTGCATTATTCGCTCGCCGTTTAGCGGTATTTATTTTATAATGAAACCAATGATCTTTAAAGATCTTACGCATTGTATTATCAAAATGTCTAGTTATAAAAAGGTTACGTGCTCCTTTTAATTTCTCACTGATCGAATTTGCCAATGCCCTTACTGAAATAGAATAACCTTCTGTCTCATATTGTATGTAGTGCCACCAGCCTGCAGGCATATAAAGCGTTTCTCCCGGGTGGATCACCGCTTCATAGCCCTCCAGATATTCTATTCCCGGAAATTCTTCCACATTGCTGTACTTTGGATTAGCAATACTATGGAAGTTATACGGAAGCTTATACATCAGATCGGATTGATCATTGGGAAAAAGCCAAATACGTTTAAGTCCCTGAAACTGTGATATGAACACATGGGACATATCGATATCAAAATGATTTCGTGTACTTGAACCTTCGCCTCCGAAAAACATAAAAGGCAACCACTGCAACACTTTCCCTCCTGTTACATCATTATAGATAACATCCTGCTTTAGTTCGGGACGTATCTTGAGCAGATTGAACAGAAACAATCGTAGCTCGGTAGGTTCTTTGGTAATAAGATCCAAATATTCCGCAAATGTCATTTGCCCCACAGGAGCACTGGCAGCACGATCCATTGAATCTTCTTCTTTTCCATAGACATCAATCTTAATATCACCGGCTATTTCCTTAAAGTAATCATAACTCCATTTCTTCCATGCAGGACTATCAGCACTAATAAAATCTTTTATAACCACCGGAAACCCAGGTTTCAGATATTTTTTTAAAAAGTCTTCTGATCGAATGCCCGAAATTTTATCAACTTGCTTTAACTTCACGACTGACTAATTTTGCTTAATTACAAACATAAAAAAAATATTTCTACCAAATTTTAAAAATAATGCATACACTTTATTTTTAATTGGAACAAATAACCCAAATACAATTTAATGGAAATATATTAAAATCTCAATGACACCTGTCACTTTTGATACATTTTTCCCTTATAACAATCCGACCCTTTATCTATTAAAAAAATCATTTTAACAAATCGGAGGTACCATCTGTCACCTCTTCCAATTATCTACAAACTGTATGCCCCGATCATACTTTCGTCAAGTTTCCTTATCAACGGTGTGAAAACGAAACTAATATGTTTATTGTGATCATAGTATTTGACAACTGTTATTCAAGTATCATTTACCTTACAGGTTCCGGATTCAACAAAAAAAGGGTTTTGAAAAAACCCTTTATATTATTGACCTAAGATAGGTATTATTTATTCACTTTTTTGATATATTCTTCTACGGCCATTGTCATGCTAGGTGCCTTTGGTGTGGGCGCAGGAATATCCAATATCAATCCATGCTCCAAAAGGGCCTGTTGTGTCGAAGCTCCAAACGCAGCTATACGGGTATTGTTTTGCTTAAAGTCCGGGAAGTTGTCATATAAAGACTGCACACTGGAAGGACTAAAGAATACGATTACATCGTAAAATACATCTTTAAGATCACTCAAGTCACTTACGACTGTTCTAAACAGAACTGCAGGTGTAAATTTGTAACCGTTCTGCTGCAACCAGTTGCTTGTTTCCTCATTGGCAACATCCGAACAAGGGAACAGAAAATTTTCTGCTTTATGCTTTTTCAGCACCTCTTCCAAATCTTTAGCCGTCTGTTTACCGAAGAATATTTTGCGTTTCCTATACTGAATATATTTTTGAAGATAGAGGGCAATTGTTTCTGAAATACAGAAATATTTCATTTCTGCAGACACTTCAAACCGCATCTCCTCACATATCCTAAAATAATGATCTACAGCATTTCTACTCGTAAATATTACTGCAGTATAATCTGCCAAATTTACTTTATCCCTACGCACATCTTTGGCGGGAACTCCCTCTACGTGTATAAAACCCCGAAAGTCTAATTTTAACCCGTATTTCTTTGCTAAATCATAATAAGGGGACTTATCGTTTTCAGGCTTTGGTAAAGTCACCAGTACACTTTTTACCTTCTTTGCTCTTTCTACGTCTGAAGTTTGCATATTAACCAGTTTTAGCTCAATAATCTTAACAGTATTAATATTGGTGCTATTTCTAGGCAACAAAGGTACAAAATTAAATAGGAAATTGAAAATTTATACATCGACATAATATGGGCCGCCGTCTTAAGAAATCTATATAAGAATAGCAGGATGGCTCCAATAATTGCCAGATGCAAAACTACACCAACGGAGGATAAAGGGACAAGACTCAATATCAATAGCACCGGAAGCATCAGGAAAAGCGTATTAAAATAAATCAGATATAATACAGTCACATATTCTTTGACAAGTTTTCTGATTTCAAAAACAAAAGACAAAAATCTGATAAACCCAATTTTAAAAGCAAACAGCCCCCCGACCATACCAACAGTCTTCATATAATTGGGAAAGGTAATAAAATCGAAACGGTTTAGTTCGTAAGCATAAAATAGGCTGACAAACAAAGCCATTGCTCCCGAGAATAATATAAATAGGAAAATAAATGGCCATGAAGTCAAGATCGTATCCTCTTTACTAACGGATAGCAATACCCTGTCATCAAAATAACCCTGAAATACCAATTTTATATCGGAAGGAAAAAATACACGGATTAACCCAACGCCAAATATCAAAAAGAGCACCGTAAATAATATCCAGTTCTCCCGATGCGGCTTAGGTGTTCCATATTGCCGTTCCAGAGCATTAGCACGTTTCTCTCCTTTGAAATATTGTTTTACATCATAATCATACATATTGTGGATAACCAGCCCTTCTGCTTCCACCGTAACAATCCGATATTGTTCTTGAAGAGTCGGATTCAAAGATGCCAACACCTCCTGGTTTGGCGACAGCACTGAATCTCTTAACATAAGTGTACTATCAGTTACAGTCACACTATCTCGAACAGGCTGTCGTGATATCCGCCGCTGCGCACTCAACTTTACAGCTGAAAACACAAAGAGGATTACAAATACAATATAATATCTAAAGACGTTAACTTTCATTGAAATAAATTGTCCCTTATCGGCCATTAAGAAATCATAGACCGCTTAGATTCGAAACTCTTTTATGGTCGTAAAGTTAGGATAAAAAGTTATATTGCATTCAAAAAATCTTTATAGAACATGCCAAAAGAAATAATACGCTGTCAATGGTGCAAATCTGACGAACAATATGTAGCCTATCACGATAAAGAATGGGGACGGCAGGTAAAAGATGATAAAACTCTTTTCGAATTTTTGGTACTTGAATCAGCACAGGCTGGTTTAAGCTGGATTACGATCCTCCGTCGGAGATCGGCTTATCAAGAAGCATTTGCTAATTTTGACGTCAATAAAGTCGCCGCTTATACGACAGCTCATGTCGAGGCACTCTTAAAAGACTCCGGTATTATTAAACATCGAAATAAAATTGAGTCGACCATTACCAATGCGCAACTGTTCAAAAAGGTCCAGGCTGAATATGGTAGTTTTTACAATTACCTATACACATTTTTACCCGAACAACAACCCTTAATCAACCATTGGCCGAGCTTACAACAGGTCCCGGCAACGACCGTGATTTCTGATAAAATAGCAAAAGACATGAAAAAAAGAGGTTTCAAATTTTTTGGCTCTACCATTTGCTATGCTTACATGCAAGCAGTAGGCATGGTCAATGATCATATTGAAAGCTGTTCCTTTAAATATTAAACTGGATTATAGGATCAAGGAAAAAAGATATAAGACAGACGACCTTGCGGAAGGATGCTTCTATTGTTCCTTGATCTATTTTCAACTCCAAAATCGATCTTACCAAATCAAAATATCCCGATTCAAATCTCTCATCACACTATCTTAATTCTAAAATCTAAACCGGAACATTCTTATAGATATCTGGTAAGTTGCGGCAAAGACCGTTAAAATCCATTCCATATCCCACGACAAACTCTTTGCTAATCTCAAAGCCAATATAAGTCAGCTCTTCAAAATGATATTGTAATGCTTCTGGCTTTACCAAAAGTGCACAAGCAATGACACTTGCCGGGTTCAACCGCTTCACAGCATCTAGCGTATGCTTCAACGAATGTCCGGAGTCGACGATATCTTCCACAATAATGACATCACGCCCTTCCAGATCAATACCCAATCCTAGAAGCTCATTTAACTCAGACTGGCCTGTACCGATATAAGAGGCTAATTTAATAAAAGACATCTCACAGGGAACTTCTATCTGTTTGAGCAGATCGGCCATAAACATAAAACAACCGTTCAAAACGCCTATAAAAACAGGCTGCTTATGCTCATATCGTAGACTGATGTCTATCCCCATCAAACGAACCCTTTTCTGGATCTGTTCTTCTTCAAAAAGCGGTTCAAAAAGCAATCCGTCAATTTCTATTTTTTTCATTCCACTAAATTATTTTTATCGATATCATTTCCATCTCCGAGATAGAGTTTCCAAGATCTTCTACCAGCTGAATTTTAGTATCCACACCTGATGTCAATCAATATATCAAAAGCTTTCTCAAGAGTAAGGCAACCGACCACAACCATTTTCGGTAAGCTATTTCTGCGATTTTTTTTGGTCTTTGGTTGTCTCCGTCTCCGTTTTTTCCTTTTCCTCTTTGTTTCGGCCCAGGATCTTATCGAAAATAGATCTTTTATGTTTTTCCGGCTCGGCCATTTCCTCGTCCTGCTTTTCAGGATGAGACATCTTTTTTATCGTTTTAGGAAGGGAAACGCCTTCCAGATTATCAACTGCTCCCCCATTGCCCAGGTCATCGAACAGCAGCGGGTCATCGCCCATATCCAATGTATCTATCGAATCTACAACCGCAGGTCTGGCAGCCCGCAGATGCGGTTGCAACACGACCTCATAGAAACCATAGGCCGATGTGGTCGAATCAACACCTATCTGCCCTGTTTTGGTCATGATATGACCATAGATGTTGAAATAACGCAACATATTTCCTTTCAGATGCCCTGTCCAGTCAAAAAAGTTAAGTCCTTTCTTCGGACGCGGCACGATACTGGACAAAAAGATACTTTCTCCAAGTCCGAGTTGCGCTGGAGTTTTTCCAAAATAATAGCGGGCCGCTTCGGTGATCCCATAGACATTATTACCCCACTCGATAACATTGAGATAAACCTCGTACATCCGTTTTTTACTGACCTGCTGCGAATGTTCCATCAGCCAAACCAACAAAATTTCCTCCAATTTCCGAACGACGGTCTTATTCCGGTTTAGAAACACATTCTTCACCAATTGCATGGATATGGTGCTTGCGCCACGTTTAAACCCTTTTTCTTTAATATTTGTGACAATGGAGAGTTTGAAAGCCTTCTCCTCAAATCCTTTATGTTTAAAGAAAAATGGATCTTCGGTATTGATCAGACTGATCTGCATATAACGGGAAATTTTATCCATTGGCGTAAAATTTGGATTTTGCGGGCCGACCACAATCTCACGCATGGGTTTTCCATCTTCATAAGCCGTATAGGTAAAAGGGGTATTTAGCATTCCAATGTTAGCTTCACCCCATTTAACGACCTGCAGATCGCGATCGTCCATCTTGGAAGAAAAAAGGAGCTTATCGGGTCTTTTTAATTCCAAAGCGAAATTTAGGTCATATTGAATATGTCCCTCAACCTGAATTCCATCCAACCCCGGAAATAACCCAACGGGCATCGCATCAAAAAAGTCCTGCGCCTTAATTTTATCCGTGTGAATAGCCAGAAAAATTTCTTTTTCAGGCTTATGTACATATTTGATATAAGGAGAAAAAACAAAATCTTTTACCTGTACGGTACTTTCTTTGCTTACCTCAATAGAAGAGGCTCCTATGTTGAGCGCCCCCTGCATGGTCGCTTCAGGAAAAATAACGTCTTTACTGGAAATACGCCAATGATTTACTTTCAGGTTTTTAAATCCCCATTGTCCATGCAATTCCAACAGTTCCTTATTTCGTCGATCGGCCTTGTCCAACCGAAAGGATATCTCATCAAAACTAACTGCTAAGCCAAATTTACGCTGTAATAAAGGGAGATTCACTTCCTTCTTATCCGAAAAAAGACGTAAGTCACACTCCTGATTGTCCGAATCTATCGTCCCTGTTAGGTTCCAAGCAGCCTCATGATCATTCAATAAAAATTTGGATTCCATATCACCACCATCAATAACGGCGGAAGGAATAACAATACGTTGTGAAGTACTGTCATCTTTGTAGGAAAGCTCAAAATTTTTGAGATCGAGATCATTCGGAATCTTAAAGAATACATTTTTTAGCAAGCGGTCCGCCAATGCGGCCAAATTCTGCTTTGGGTTATCATTCTCAATGGTATCCTTCTTTTGTTTCTTAAACAAAAAATCATAGTTACTGATCGAATCTTTTTTGACCATTGATACGGTGGCATTATCCATTATAACCTCCCCTAGCTTCACATCACCGAATAAAAGAGGCCATAATTTAACGGATACAGTCAGGTCATTAATTTGCGCAAGAGGTGCTCTATTTTTAGGTAGCAACTGTATATTTTTAAACTGCACGGCATTAATCCCCTGAAAAGCATAATACTGGATTTTCAAATCCATGTCATACTTTTCCAACAATTTGGCTTTTGCTTTATTGATAGCCCCCATGAGCATCCCATCTCTCTTTTGGTAAGCATAAACACCTACTGCGATTACCAAAATCAAGAAAGCAGCCAAAGTAATATAAAGCCATCGCCACTTGCGGGACTTCAGAGATGTTATAAATCGATTGGACATAATTACAATTTCATGCAAATCCATGCATATCAATAGTCAAACTTAGATAAATTTGCCTTTATATACAATTATAATTACACCGAAACCTGCGTAGCTGCGTCTCGTTATCAAAGCCGGTCAAACTGAACGCTGAATTGCCGACCCAATTCCTGAAATAAAGAAAACTTTTCTAGCAGAGCCAAAACGGAAACACATTATTCAGCCAATTCGACTTTGCTTCAATTTTCTTTACGGTGGCAGGGTCATCCATTAAGGACAGTGATCTAATGGAATTCCATTAAAAACAAACAAATGACATGAAATTGATCGGCAATGAGTAGTTTTGTATTCCATGATTTCAAATGAATAATAGATGGTTACCAAAGAACAAATATTAAATGCATTATCCTATGTTGAAGAGCCTGATCTAAAAAAGGATCTTGTAACATTGAATATGATTCAAAATATTCAGATCGAAGGCCAAAAAATAGCCTTTGATGTCATATTGACTACGCCCGCCTGTCCACTAAAAGATCATATTGAGCATGCTTGCCGCAATGCCATAACACATTTTATTGATAAAAATCTTGAAGTACAAATAAACATGACTTCCAATGTGGTCGGTAAACAGGGGGCGCAGGTTTCAGGGATTAAAAATATCATTCTGGTTTCATCGGGCAAGGGCGGTGTCGGGAAGTCGACAGTCGCAGCAAACTTGGCTTTGGCACTTCATGCCAAGGGCGCAAAAACAGGCCTCTTGGACGCCGATATCTATGGCCCTTCGCTGCCGATTATGTTTGGATTGGAGGGTGCAAAACCCGGATCTGTTGAAATGCCAGACGGCCAGGTTAAAATTGAGCCTATTGAAAAGTTTGGTCTAAAATTACTTTCCATCGGTTTCTTTACCGACCCCAACCAACCTATTCCATGGCGTGGTCCAATGACCACTTCAGCCATCAAACAGCTATTTAATGATGCTAATTGGGGCGAGTTGGATTATCTTGTAGTTGATATGCCCCCGGGCACCGGTGATATCCATATTACAGTATCGCAAACCTTCCCAATTGCGGGAGCAGTCATTGTCACGACACCACAGCATGTAGCACTTGCCGATGCCGTCAAGGGAATCGGAATGTTCTTAATGGACAGTATCAATATTCCGCTCTTGGGAGTTGTGGAAAATATGGCTTATTTTACCCCTGCAGAACTACCGGACAATAAATATTATATTTTTGGCAAAGACGGCGGAAAACGCCTGGCCGAAGAATATAAGGTACCCTTCCTTGGTGAGATACCATTGCTTAAAGGCATTTCCGACGCAGGTGACAATGGTTTCCCGATCGCAACAGATCAGGAAGATCCTGTAACAAAATCCTTTTTAACGATTGCAGAGAAAGTTGCACAGCAACTTTCCATCATTCAGAGTCAGGTCTAAGCGCGCGACATTTGTAGGCAACTGTCCGATACAACCGCTGCTTAATGCGCATACGACTCTATTTAAACGTGATCTATCAAAGTTTACTTTATCAGAAAGGCTTTCATTAACTGAAAGCCTTTCTGATATAATATTAAAATAGGCCTTAGTTAAACGTCCAATTCCAACAAAACCGGACAGTGATCCGAATGGACGGCATTCGCCAAAATCTGCGAAGCTTTGATCTGCCCTTCCAACGGTTTTGAGACCATATTATAGTCGATGCGCCACCCCAAATTGCGTGCCCGTGCCCCCGCACGGTAGCTCCACCAGGTATAGTTATGCGGTTCCGGATTCAAATGACGGAAAGAGTCGATATATCCTGAATTAATGAAATTTTCCATCCATTCGCGTTCCTCGGGCAAAAATCCGGATGAGTTTGCATTTGATTTTGGATTATGGATATCAATAGCACGATGACAAATATTATAATCCCCGCATACGACCAAATTTGGCCGCTCTACCAACATCTTATCACTGTACAACTGAAAATCGTCCAAAAAACGATATTTAAAATCCTGTCTTACATCTCCAGTTGTTCCAGATGGAAAATAAGTACTCATTACCGAAACTTTATCAAAATCAGCACGAATAATACGCCCCTCAAAATCATAGTCTTCATGACCACAGCCATATTCAACATGCGTCGGCGAAATTTTGGTAAAGAGAGCAACACCGCTATATCCCTTCTTTTGAGCCGGATACCAGTAATGTTCATACCCCATCTCCTCCAGTAGCGTAATTTCTGGAATCTGGTCCGGAGTAGCTTTAATCTCCTGAAGACATATGACATCTGCATCCACATTTTTCAGCCAGCCTAACCAATCCTTCTTTAAAGCAGCTCGCAAACCGTTCACATTATAGGTTACTATTTTCATTATTTAGATATGAGTATTGAGATTTAAGATTTAAAACTTTACATCCGAAAGCCCGAGGCTTACGAAACAGCGCCATATTTTGATTGTTATGATCCGATAACACGGAAAAACTCAGTTCATTCTTTCGTAGGACAGAAATCAATCAACGACAATTTAATAATCTTTGGAAGAGAACAGGTCGCCAATCTTTGTAAAGAATCCAGTCTGTGGTTTTAGACCTTTCAGTTCACGTTCTAGATTAAGTGCCTCACGTCTGGTCAACAGATGCATCGTCATTTTCTGATCCACCTCTGGCCGGTCATGCTTGTCTGTTTTTACTTGCGCAATCTGGTCGATCACTTCTATTCCCCTCACTAATTCACCAAATACGGTATAATTCCAGTCCAGATGTGGAGCACCACCGATTGTTGTATAAGCCTGGCGCTGTGCTTCAGAAAACTTCTTTCCGTTCATCCGCGTCTGTTCGAGGCGGTCAAGATCTTCGGGAGTGAACACCTTGCCCTGAACCAGATAAAATTGAGATCCAGAAGATGCTTTTGCGGGATTATTGTCCCGTGCAGCACCAATAGCACCCTTTTTATGGAATAATCCATCCTGGATTTCTGCAGGGATTGTATAACCCGGTCCTCCATTACCCAATTGAGCTCCACCGACTGCATTTCTTGAATCCGGATCGCCCCCTTGAATCATAAAGTTTTGAATAACCCGATGGAACAATGTGCCATCATAATATTTACTTTTTGCCAATTTTACAAAGTTGTCCCGATGTTGAGGTGTTTCATTATACAATCGCAATACACAGATTCCCTTATCCGTAATAATCTGAACATATTTATACTCAGGTTTAGCCGCAAATGCCATAACCTGCAAAAAGCAAAATACTGCTACTAAACAAACTTTTAAAAATCTCATGCTTTAGATGACGTTTAATTCTTCAAAATAATCAATAATCAAGGACTTCATGATAAGCTCTTGCTCCAATAATGTATAGTTGGGAATAGGTTTTATCAGTTCCCAATGTGGCCATCCTTCTTCATCCAATCCTTTGAGGTTATAAAACCCCATCGAACTGAACAGACGGCATGTGGCAATATGCATCAGTTCCTCTTTCTGGCGTTTCGAGAAATTCTGGGGGCCTTTTCCCAATTCCTGTACACCAATAAGGAATAAACACACCTTGATGTCAGGTTTTTCCATATCAAATAAAGACGCGATTTCACTCTGTAGCGTGCTCCATTTCTTGTTTACTTCTGCTGCTTTCATTTTTTTTCATTTAAACAAACGAAGACAATTTCAACTTGGTATGCAAGTCACATGTCTCCGGTACAAAAAATCACACATTAACGTCATTACCCATAACGCAAGCGCAACGACAAACCCAATATTATTCCTTCTTCTTCGAGATTTTATCGATCACCTCCGTGCAGCGCTTGTCAATCATCTGAAAGACCGGATCGAATAAATTATCATCAAAATATGGATCCGGAACAATATCATCAGCTAAAAACAATTGCACTTTCTCCAGGCTCTCTTTATTATCAGCTTGTGCACATACATCTGCAAAGTTTTGACGGTCCATGACAAAAATAAGGTCATATTCTTCGAAAAATGCCGGCTGAAAATGTCTTGCCCGTTGGCCGGATATATCGACCCCATATTTCTTTGCTATAGCAATTGCCCTTCGGTCTGGCGCTTCACCAATATGCCAGTCGCCCGTACCTGCGGATTCTACGATCCAGTTTAATTGCTTATCTTTTACTTTTTGCTTCAATATCCCGTGCGCCAGTGGCGAACGACAGATATTTCCCAAACAAACCATTAAAATTTTCATTAAAATATTTTTATAAAGCTATGAATCATAAAGAGCAATGCGACAAGTCCGCTGGCTAAATTGCTATCGACGTTAGGCCAGATCACATTTTTATTGTAAAAAACTCTTTAAATATCCATAACAGATGCTATGTAACAATAAATCATAGACCTCATCCCTATCTATGATTCCAAACAAGATCGGTCTATCAGATTTTATTGCACAAAATAACTAAACTTAAACTATTAAAGAAACAATCCTGATGAAATCATATTTTCTTATTGCTATTTCAACCTTAGGATGGTTTGTGATGACTGGAAATTTACAATTCTGTCGCCATGGTTTCATCGCGCAAACAGACTTCTACGATTTCTCTTCCGACAAATACGATCTTTAATGAATAAAAAAGGTGGCCTAACCTCACGGTTAGAGCCACCTAAACTATATTAATCAACCAATTCTTAATTCAATTTTTAATACTCCACTGGGAAGCTCAACTGGACTGCACCACCTTGTGGAGATACACCTTTTAGGCGTACAATATTGCGTTGTGTTGTACCCAATGCAGATTCCACATCGTCGACACTGTTGACCGCTTTTCCATTGACTTCTGTGATCACCAATCCTCTTTCGACACCAAAGTAGTCAAATATACCACCACGGTTCACTTGTGTTACCACAACACCAGAGTTTACGCCCAGTTCTTTCTTCTTCGCGGCAGAAGCAGGAATAAAACTTGCACCCAATTTATTGTAAATTTCAGTTGCACTTTTTGAAGCTTTTCCACTTGCACCGGAAGCTGATTTTAGAGACTCTTCACCTTTCAAGGTCAACGACACCTGTTTTTCTTTACCGTCGCGTTTGAAGGTAATATTTACTTTATCACCCGGACGCAGACGGCCGATCGTTTCACTTAATACCGGAGAGCCGGTGATGGTCTTACCGTTGATCTTAGTCAAGATATCACCTTTTTTGATGCCTGCAGCTTCAGCAGCACCACTACCGACCACATCCTGAACATACAATCCGTCAACATCCGTAAAACCTTTTTCTTTTGCTAATTCCGGTGATATCTCAGAGTAAGTAACACCGATATAACCACGTTTTACATTACCAAACTCAACAAAATCATCCACAATCTTTTTCACCAGATTAACCGGAATCGCAAAACCGTATCCTGCATATACACCTGTTGGTGACGCAATAGCTGAGTTGATACCGATCAATTCACCTGAGGCATTTGTCAAAGCACCGCCACTATTCCCTTTATTGATCACAGCATCAGTTTGGATAAAAGACTCAATAGCCGAACTCGCAAGGGGCTGCTCTGCTCCGCCACCAAATGGATTACCACGTTGTTGTTGTTGCCCTTCACTCAAAATACCGATCTGACGACCTTTTGCACTGATAATACCAGCAGTTACTGTCGATTGAAGTCCTAGCGGATAGCCGAAGGCCAGTACCCATTCCCCCACATTCACATTATCTGAGTTACCTAATTTCACAACCGGAAGCCCTTTTGAAGCTACCTTCAATAACGCTAAATCTGTATTTGGATCACGGCCGATTAATTTTGCCTCAAATGTACGTTTGTCTGTCAGCACAACCTCGATCTTATCCGCATCCTCGACCACGTGATTATTGGTAACGATATAACCATCGTCCGAAATAATAACACCGGAACCCGAAGCCTGCACTGGCTGCGCCTGCATCTGACGACGTCCTCCACCCTGTGGCATACCAAAGAATTCTTCAAACATATCGAAAGGAGACCCTTGTGATTGTTGTGACCCCTTTCTGCTATATGTTGTCTTAATATGTACTACACCCGGAGCTACAGCGGCAGAAGCTTGTGTAAAATCAGGATTGCCTGTCGAAGACATCACTCCTGTAGGATTATTGGCAAAATAAACTTTCTGTTTGTCTTCGAAAGACATGCCATCGAATTTCTTATTCTCAATAAGCTTGTAACCACCTAATGCTACTGCTCCACCGAAAACAGCTGTTAATAGCGTTAAACCGACCTTATTCATAAACTTATCTATATTTTAAAATGTCTTAATATAAGCTGATAATTTTTGCTCTTAAAATTACCGATTTTATTCGGATATGTTCAAATGTAATACCATTTCAAGGCCTTCGGAAAATCCGGCACGTTAAAAAATGTTAATTGCTAGACAAATGCAATAATTTTAACAAATCTTAACTTTATAAGATTTTTTTGTAACAAAAAAACGTATTTTTGTTACTTCAAACCAACATAATGGCATCGAAAGTAAGATTTTCAAAATATCAGGGAGCGGGAAATGATTTCATTTTAGTGGACAATCGCAACAATTTATTTGACCGTGCGGACGAAGCGCTCGTAAAAAGGCTTTGTGACCGCAGATTTGGCATAGGTGCAGATGGGCTCATGCTACTTCAGGACAAAGAAAATTACGATTTTGAGATGATTTATTACAATGCAGATGGGCGTGAAGGCAGCATGTGCGGCAATGGTGGGCGCTGTATTGTCGCCTTTGCTCATGATTTAGGCATTATCACTGACAAAACTGCCTTTTTGGCAGTAGACGGTCCGCATCACGCCTTCTTATCCGAAGAACTTGTCAATCTACAGATGATCGATGTCAACGAATTTGGACGTGATGGGAATGCTTATATTCTGCAGACTGGCTCGCCACATTATGTTAGCTTTGTTACAAACCTAAAAGAAAAAAATGTTTTTCAGGACGGATACACAATCCGAAATAACGCGATCTACGCCCGAGATGGTATCAATGTCAATTTCATCGAGCAAGAGGAAAACGGCTATTTTCTACGTACATTTGAGCGAGGTGTAGAGGACGAAACTTACGCCTGCGGTACAGGCGCTACCGCAGCAGCAATGGCAGTAGCGTTAGAAACAAACTTACAAGGCGATATTCTTATCCCAATCCGCGTATTAGGTGGACAACTGTACATTTCCTTCTGTAGAGACGGAAATAGCTTTACAAATGTTTTTCTCAAAGGCCCTGCCCAATTTGTTTTTGAAGGGCTTTTTTAATATTGAGTAGTTCGTACTGAGATTCTCTGCACAAGTCTACGTCATACGAACGTTCTCTCTCCTCTTTTAATTTTAATTTTCACTTTTGACCTTATTTTATCGTATATTAGATACCTTTATTTACAAGGTCCGCTATTTTTAATGCAACAGTCAAAGTCATTTCCAGTATATAAAATCGTTTATTCTATTTGTGAGCACCCCTATCTTGGCTATCTCATTGAGCCACACATGGTCAAACTCAATCCGAACGGGACCTACTCACTACGATACCAACGTATATTTAGCAATACCGTAGATGCTTATGCCGCAGAATTGGATGAGGTAGATTATAAGCTGATCCGACTGCTCGACGATATCGAACAGACAAACCTCATCAAAAAATATTATAAAAAAGCAATCAGACCTGTAGATTTTTTTTCCAAAGTCTTTGACAAAAAACTCTATGACCTGCTGCGACCTAAGATTGATGAAAAGATGATTCAATTTTTTGAGTCTATCGGAGATAAACCACTCTTTATGATGAGCAAAGACGGTTACCCGGCAGATCAGGAAATAAAATTGGCGGCATCTGCTGCATCTATCTTATTTCATTTTCGTCGAAATGATGAGGAAACACGTTATTTTCCAACCATAAAGTACGAAAACCAACGCTTGGAGTTTATGTTTAAGAATGCTATTGTTTTAACCAATGCACAGGCATGGCTAATTTTAAACAATACGTTATACTATTTTGATCAGGCGCTGGAAGGAAAGAAGCTGAGCCCCTTTCTCAATAAACGATACATTTCTGTGGGGAGAAGTACCGAAAAAAAATATTTTGAAACTTTTGTCTGTGGATTGATCGAACGTTACCATGTTTACGCCGAGGGTTTTGAAATACAAACACATCAACATCAGGCAATCCCCTTACTGCACTTGATCTATGTGGAAGATGGCGCTTCACAATTACAGTTGCAATTCAGATATGGCCCGCATACATTTACTGCAGGAGCGGAAAATAAAGTGACCGTCAGAATGGAATATAATGAGGAGAAAGACCAGTATATCTTCCATCGGGTTAAACGCTCTTTACAATGGGAAGAACAACAACAGGGGAATTTAAAAGCCCTGGGGCTGGAAGATATGGACCGTCAGCTGGGGTTGCTCACCCCGTCTATTCAGTCCGGAAAACGGATCTCTGTATTTGACTGGATAAATAATCATCAAGAACAAATAAAAGCCTTGGGATTTGAAATCATACAAAACAGCGAACAGAAACGCTTTTTCATTGGCCACACTTCATTGGACATCGCTATTGATGAAGATAATGACTGGTTCGATATCAGCGCCATTGCCAAGTTCGGCCCATATGAAATCCCTTTTATAAATTTACGAAACCATATTCTAAACAATATCAAAGAATTTACCCTGCCAAATGGGGAAATCGCCATGATCCCTGAGGAATGGTTTGCCCAATACAACCATCTCTTTCAGTTTTCTGCCGATAGACATGAACTTAAATTGAACAAAGTGCATATCGGTCTGCTCTTTGAGATCAGCGAACACACCAAATTGGTTTTCAATCGTAAATTGCAAAATCTTGCGACGTTTGAGGAAATTGCAGATATTCCGGAACCAAAGCATTTTAAAGGAAATCTTCGACCCTATCAGAAAGCAGGCTATAACTGGTTTAACTTTCTAAAACAGTATAAATTCGGTGGCTGTCTCGCAGATGACATGGGATTGGGAAAAACCATACAAACTTTAGCCCTGTTGCAGCAACAAAAAGAGCAGCTTGCAGACCAGCAGGAAGTACACACTTCACTCCTGGTGTTACCAACATCCCTCGTTTACAATTGGCAAAAGGAAGCACACCAGTTTGCCCCACAACTTAAAATCCATTTGCATACCGGAAATAACCGTATTAAAGACGCCACACTATTTGCTAAGTATGACCTGGTTATTACAACTTATGGCATCGCGCGTATTGATGAGGATATACTGAGTAGCTTTTATTTCAATTACATTATCCTCGATGAAAGTCAGAATATTAAAAATCCGACCTCAAAATCATTTAAGGCCATAAAAAGTCTGAAGAGTAAAAATAAACTGGCTTTAAGCGGGACTCCTGTTGAAAACTCTGTTTCCGATCTTTGGGCACAAATGCATTTTACCAATCCAGGTTTATTGGGAAGTTACACCTACTTTCAAAAAGAATTTGTACAGCCCATTGAAAAGAAAAAGGATGAAGAAAAAGCACAACGTCTTCAGGCGATCGTCAAACCGTTTATCTTAAGACGTACAAAAGACCAGGTCGCAACAGAACTTCCTCCCAAAACAGAACAGGTACTGTATTGTGAAATGACCGATAAGCAATCGGAACTTTATGAAAAGGTCAAATCCGAGTATCGCAACGCCATTCTCGACGGGCAATTGGACAACAAGCCAAAATCAACCCAGATTGCTTTATTACAGGGATTGACCAAGCTTCGCCAGCTAGCCAATCACCCTAGAATGGTCGACGAGGACTTTATAGGTGATTCGGGAAAATTTGACGCTGTCATTGAAACCCTCGAAATGGTGATGCAACGAGGAAACAAGGTCCTTATTTTCTCCCAATTCGTCAAACAGCTTAATATCTTCAGGCAATATTTTGATAAAAAGGGAACAAACTATGCCTACTTAGATGGTGGAACTAAAAACCGCGACGAAGCCGTTAGCCAATTCCGCAAAAACAACAACACCAAACTTTTTCTGATATCAATCAAAGCCGGCGGTGTTGGTCTTAATCTGATCGAAGCAGATTATGTCTTTATATTGGATCCTTGGTGGAATCCTGCTGTAGAACAACAAGCAGTAGACCGCTCACATCGTATTGGACAGACACGCAATGTATTTATTTACAAATTTATTAGTAAAGATACCGTCGAAGAAAAAATATTGGCATTACAGAACCGGAAGAGATCCATTGCCCAAAGCCTCATAACAACAGAAGAAAGCTTTATAAAATCACTTTCTCAGGAAGATTTGCATGAGCTTCTGGCTTAATTTAACGTGCGATCAATTTTTGTATTCATTAATTTTCGACATATAGACCGAAGGGCGAATACCCGTAACACGCATAAAGATATTACTAAACGACGAAAGTTCATTGTAGCCAATGCGCATCGCAATTTCTAGGATAGAATAAGTGTTCTCAGCCATCAGTTCCAATGCTTTCGCAATGCGTATAGCTCTCAAAAAACGGATATAGCTAATCCCCATATCTTCCTTAAACAGCCGTGAAAGGGACCGGCTACTCATGCCAAATTGTGCCGCTACCTGCTCGATTGTAAAAGCTTGATCAATATTCGTGTTTAGATACCGCGCTATACGCCGAAGCTTTTCATTCTTAGGATAGGGATGTTGCATAGGGAAAGAGTCTATCGGCGGACTCATCTCCGGAATAATAGCCATCATCGCCCGTAATAAACAAAACTTTGAATAGTCGTTTTTTTTACTGATTCCACCTTCCCAATCCTGCGCAAACAAAAACATTTCCCGCATTAGGTCATTGCTCAGAAATATATTCGGCTCCAACATAACGGGGTGAACTCCCGACCGTTCTTTAAAGTAAAAACTATACAAGTGAATACGAGAACTAGAACTTTCCAGATGGTATATAGTATTTGCTGGAATCCACATATAAAACCGGCCCGGCAAATACCAATGCTTTGTAGCAGTAAACACATGTATAATACCACCGTCGGCATAAAGTAAGCGCGCTTTTTGGTGTATATATTCACGCGGATCAATCCGATCTACATGTGTATGACACACATAAAAGTCGTTTCGGTCGTCATCTATAGCCACCAGTTGTTCCTGTTCCATAATTTAAAATTACACTTTTTTCATTATATGGCGTAAATGAACAGATATCCGTCCGACTATACAAAACTAAATCTCCACCTCCGGCAGTATCTTTGTGCAAAGTTTCCCTCCATGCTCAAGCCTATACAGCGTATCCGGACGACCCTGATTCAACGGCAATTTGTCAGCCTACTCTGAAATTGCCGTTGAAACATTAGGAGTCAATCATCCAAACCGCAACCGGCAGATTAACTAGAGAATAGAAGGAAAAGCAATAAATATTCATAAAACAAGAATGGGTAAAAAAGAAAATAAAGACAGGACAAAAGGATTTAATAAAGTTTTAGTCGTATTTGCCGTGGTCCTGCTCCTTGTCGGAATCGGTATTTTGGGCAAACATCTGTTATTTACAAGTCAACATGTAACGACAAACGATGCTCAGGTTGATCAATATGTAACGCCAGTAGCAAGTCGAATATCAGGCTTTGTGAAGGAGGTCAGGTTTGAAGAAAATCAATATGTACATCGTGGAGACACATTATTGCGCATAGACGCCAGCGAGTATCAGACCAAAGTAGATATGGCGAATGCCGAACTTCGAAGTAGTCAGCGGAATGCCGAAGTGATCGCCAAAAGCGCAAATGTCACCGCCACTAGCATTTCCGTCCAAAAAGCAAGATTAGAAGCAGCCAAAGTAAGTGTGTGGCAAACTGAACAAGATTACAGGCGATTTAAAAATTTGTATGAAGCAGATGCCGCAACCAGGCAACAATACGATAATGCCAAGGCAGCGTACGACATTTCTCTGGCTCAGCTCAATGCCATTCAGGAAGAATACAACTCGGCACAATTAAATACAAGTAAAGAAAAAGCTAGCGAACTACCTGCCAGAGCCAATATTGATATTAAAAAAGCAGCAAAAAACAATGCCGAAGTCTTCCTGTCCTATACCGTAGTGACGGCACCCTATGACGGTTTTGTTGGGAAGAAAACGATCCAACCGGGCCAATTTGTTAAAGAAGGACAGACTTTAGTTAATGTCGTCAGCGAAGAGAAATGGATTAACGCAAATTTTAGAGAAACACAATTAGCGGACCTGAACCAAGGAACCGAAGTTACCATACAGGTAGACGCTTTTCCGAAATTACATCTGAAAGGAAAAATTCATTCTTTTTCTCCGGCATCAGGATCCAGATTTTCGGTCATACCTCAGGATAATGCAACCGGAAACTTCGTTAAAATCGAGCAACGCATACCGATCAAAATTGTTTTTGCACCAAAACAGGATTTGACAAAACTACGTGCAGGAATGAATGTCGTGGTACATGCAGCCCACCAATCCTAACTATTCATGAGTTCAAGCAAATCTTTATATTACAGCTGGGTTCCCGAATGGCTTAAACTTCCCATGATGATTTTGGCCATGTTTCCACATTTGATGCTGATGTCCCTGTTTCATTCGAACACCGCTTTTACCGCTTCGACATTAGCAATCGAAATGGAAGATATTCAGTATTTTCTTTCATTGATGTATGGTGCTATTGTCGTAGCGCTGTTGATATTTCAACGGCTATTTGCATTCTTTCGGGTAAGGACATATATCCTGCTGACCTGTACCGTATCCATCCTCATTTTATTGGCCATTTCTATGACCAGAGATCCCTTCCTCATTGCCGTGCTTCGAGTGATCGAGGGTATTTTCTGTGTACTTGAAGGCGCCTGTTTTCTTCCTTTGTTGATGATGCAGATCAGGCATTCCAAAAGCCGCATCATTGCTTATTTCTTCTTGTATACTTTTATGCTTACGGGCGGAACAATAACGACATCCCTCTTAAAAGAAAGTATTATGGATTATGGTTGGGAGGATATGATTCATGTTGTGCTCTATTGGCATTTGATGGTCATCGCGATTGCTTTACTACTTTTGAACAACAAGAGATTAAGCCGGAAATTCCCACTTTATCAATTGGATCTGGCTAGTTGTCTCTTTCTACTGCTTTCGTTAAGCTGTGGAGCATATGTGTTGATTTATGGCCGTAAATATTATTGGCTCGAACGTAACGCGATCGCAATTAACCTTGCGCTTTTCCTGATTTTCGGAGCGCTTTTTATGATCAAACAATATCTCGTAAGAAGACCACTGTTTCATTTTGAAATTTTGAGCTATAAGAACGTTATTTTTGGCGTGATCCTATTTTTTCTATTTTATCTGATCCGGAGCAGCCTCAACAACGTTTACACTGTCATGTCCAATGTGTGGCGATGGCCCTGGCATTACATTGTCGACATCCAATACATTAATGTACTGGGGACCATAGTGGGAGTAGGTAGCTCAGGAATACTTTTATTACGCGATGTATCACCCAAATACATCTTCGGACTGGGCTTCCTGATATTGACCACATCCTGCTTTTTGTTTGTCCCCACGTTTTATCCCGATACCACAGTTTGGGCGATAGGCCTTCCGTTATTTATTCAGGGAATCGGACAGGGCTGGCTCTTTACGCCACTTGTGATCTATATTATAACAGGGGTTGCCCCACATCATGCGGGCAATGCGGGTTTAATGGGCACGACCGTTAGATTCTGGAGCACCAATATTGGTTTTGCGCTGATTCAGAACATCAGTTACACCTTAAATCAAAAACATTTTATCCAGATCGAACAACACTTAAATACGAGTAATCCGATCACAGTCACCTATTGGAGCGCTCTGGTCGAAAAATACTTGGGGACATCCGGTGAGCAATTGGCAACGAATCTTGCCAGTAAAAGTCTTCAGACAACAATTAGCCAGCAGGCATCCCTGATCAGCAATATGGAGATCTTTACCTATCTCGGGATATTGGGTGGTGCCATTACCTTGATCATTTTTCTATTTGCCCCCGCCAAGGCACTGTTCATGCGGTTGAGAATACCATATTTATAAAAAAAGCTGTTGCAAATCAATGCAACAGCTTTCCTTTACGGTATATTTTTTAGCCACTAGGCATTAAACGCTAGAAGAGCCTTCTTTATACGCTCGATAACTTCGTTCTGACCGAGTAATTCAACGATTTGAAATACATCGGGACCAAACTTACCACCGACCAGCATAATCCGGAATGGCATCATCAATTCCCCCATCTTCATTCCTGAGTTCTGAATCGCTTCTTTAAAAAATGCCTCGAGCTCAGCTGCTTTCCAATCCGAAAAGCCTTCAAACGACGGGATGATATTTTCAAAAAATGCTGTCTTCTCCGCAGACCATTTTGGATTTACGGCATTCAGATCGTATTCAACAGGCTGTACAAAAAAGAAAGCAGCTTGTCCCCAGAAATCTTCGACAAAAGTTAAACGCTCTTTGACCGCTGCCAATACGCGGTTTACATAACCTTCTTCCGCTTCTATTTGATGATGAGCTAACACCTCCTTGATCTGAAGGAATAAAGAATCGCTCGAAGAACGTTTAATCCATTCGTGATTGAACCATTTTGCTTTCTCAAAATCAAATTTTGCTCCGGCTTTGCTAATGCGCTCGACGCTGAACTTTTGAATCAGTTCCTCCAACGAGAATAATTCCTGTTCAGTACCGTCATTCCAGCCCAATACACCAAGCATATTGACAAAAGCCTCAGGCAAGAAACCCATTTCACGGAAACCCTTTGTCGTATCACCAGATTTGACATCCGTCCAGTTCATGGCATAAACAGGGAAGCCCAAACGGTCACCATCACGTTTACTTAATTTTCCATTACCATCAGGTTTAAGGATCAGCGGAAGATGTGCCCATTGCGGCATGTGCTCACCCCATCCCAAATATTCCCACAACAGAATATGGATCGGTGCCGAAGGCAACCATTCTTCACCACGGAAGACATGGGATATCTCCATTGCCTTATCATCCACAACAACAGCTAAATGGTAAGTAGGCATTCCATCAGCTTTAAGCAATACCTTATCATCGACAAGGTTGGTATCAAAGGCAACTTTCCCACGGATCATATCCGTGAATGATACAGTTTCCTCCGTAGGGATCTTTATCCGGATGGTATGCGGTGTTCCCGCATCCAGTAATCGTTGTGTTTCAGCCTCGCTTAAGCTCAAAGAATTACGCAATTGCAACCTGTTTTCATGGCTATAACGGAAATTAGGCTGGAGCTTACGCTGCTCTTCCAATTCCTCAGCTGTATCGAATGCGTAATAAGCGTATCCATTATCGATCAACTGTTCTGCATATTTGCGGTAAGATGGCTTTCGTTCACTTTGACGGTAAGGGCCATATTGACCACCTTGCAACGGACTTTCATCTGGGGTCAGGCCACACCAAGCTAGACATTCGTTAATATACTCCTCCGCTCCCGGGACAAAACGAGTTTGGTCCGTATCCTCGACACGTAAAATAAAATCTCCCTGATGCTGACGTGCATAGAGAAAATTAAACAAAGCTGTACGTACTCCTCCAAGGTGAAGACCACCAGTAGGGCTCGGTGCAAAGCGCACTCTTACTCTTCTTTCTGAACTCATGTCGCAAAATTACCACAAAATTTTTGATTTGGATAACAGGATGACTTCTAAGGTAAAATAAAAGTGCATAAAACAGACATTTATTCATTAATTTGCAGTTGAGTACAAAATACGGAATCATGAAACCCTCTCAGATAAGCCAACAACGCTGGAAATTTATTTTACTCATCTTTGCGGCGATCATTGCCATCGCATCCTTGGTTTATACCAATTATCTTGTCCGGAATCTCGCACACGCCGAACGTTCCAAGGCTGAAGTATGGGCAATGAGTACCAAAAATATCATGACCATGCCCGATGTGGACGATGAATTCATTACATTCATCTATGCTGTCAGAGATAGTTTAAATCTACCTGCAATCATCACCGACGATAAAGACGATATCATTTTCTGGCGCAATCTGGATTCCACCAAGACCAATATCAAGCCTATCCATAATGACAGTGTTACAAAGCATCTGGATTATGATCCAATTTATTTCCAGAAACAGCTTGCCTTTATGAAAAAAAGTCATCCGCCCATTACCCTGGAATTGGAAAATGGTCAAAAATGGCATGTATACTATAAAGACTCTTGGTTTTTGCAACAGCTACGGGTATTTCCTTATGTTCAGTTATCCCTTATTGCCCTCTTTCTGATTATTGCTTATACCGTTTTCAATTCCATTCGAAAATCCGAGCAGAACCTTGTCTGGGTGGGGCTAACAAAAGAGGCTGCCCATCAATTGGGGACTCCCATATCTTCATTAATGGGCTGGCTGGAGCTAATTCGTATCAAATTTGATGCTGAGGAAGACGATACGCTGAATGAAATGGAAAATGATATTAAACGATTGGAGATTGTCGCCGATCGTTTTTCAAAAATAGGTTCAACCCCAGTGCTGACCAATCACAACCTCTATGAGGTCATCAAAAATTACATGGATTATTTCCGGATACGGACAAGTAATAAAATTACATTCGAATTAACGGGAGATACCCATGTAGAGGCCAAACTTAATATTCCACTCTTCGACTGGATTATCGAAAATTTATTGAAAAACGGCGTAAATGCAATTGGCACAGAAGGAAAGATAATTGTTAATATTTCAGAAAATATTGCGAAAGAAGAAATTTTTGTAGACATTAGTGATACGGGCAAAGGAATTCCAAGGTCAAATTTTGAATCTGTCTTCCAGCCGGGTTTTACAACACGTAAAAGAGGTTGGGGTCTTGGCCTTAGCTTAACCAAACGAATGGTGCGGTATCACCAAGGACAAATCTTTGTTAAAGAATCTGAAATAGGTAAAGGAACAACATTTCGAATAATCTTAAAAAGCAACTTAAAATATGAAGCCACTCAAATCTGACGAATATCCGGCAGTATATGCTCCCTATATTGAGACTGTAGTCGATAACGTATTAGATGTATTGGAAGAACAAACACTCTCTTTTCCAGCATTTCTGGATACCATTCCAGAAGAAAGAGGTAATTTCAAATATGCCGAAGACAAATGGACAATCAAAGAAGTAGTTGGTCATGTTATTGACAATGAGCGTATCATGGCTTACCGTGCACTACGATTTTCACGCAACGACCTGAAAGAGCTGGCCGGTTATGATCAAGACTATTTCATCCAACACTCCCGTTACAATGACCGTACATTGGAAAGCCTAAGCAAAGAGTTTACTTACCTGCGCAAAGCAAACCTGATGTTATTCAATAGCTTCAACGATGCGGAGTTAGAACGTAAGGGCATGGCGTCAGAACGTCTGACCAGTGTCAAGGCATTATTATATGTGATTGCTGGACATCTTAATCACCATCGGATTATTATTCAGGAACGTTATTTAAACTCAGACGATGTCAAAAATTTGGTTTCAGCCTTACAGCATTGAGGAAATAAATGTCTTTTTCAATAAATACCTATCCGGTTTATTGGAAATCAGCGCCACCGAAATAGATGACAACAGCATTACGGCAACCATGCCCGTCACAGATAATGTGAAACAACCTCATGGCATCCTACATGGTGGTGCATCCGTGGTGCTAGCAGAATCTTTAGGAAGCATTGCATCTAATCTGGTCGTCGACCCAGATAAATATCGCGGTGTAGGACTTGAAGTCAATGCAAATCACATCCGCCCAGTAAGCAGTGGAAATATTACGGCAAAATGCAGCCCAATTCATATTGGCCGATCGACACATATCTGGGAGATAAAAATGTATGACCGCTTCAATAAGTTGAATTGTATCTCAAGACTTACAGTAGCTATCGTGCCAAAATAAGTCCGGGTTTGCTAACTCGATTTACCAACCCATGTAATTCGAGATCAACAATATTAACAAGCAAAGAAGAATAATTTTCACAATTTATTCTTCTTTTTTTTGCCAAATAATTATCAGAATCCCGCTTTATTTATTTCCGATATTCAAGAAAATTAAGTAGTCTTGTAAGATGGATATTTTAAAAATCAACAAAAATAGCATGCAATCGTTTGTCTAAAGCTATTTTTTACTGAATGGACAAATCCGTGAACGATAACTTAACTAAATATATAAAATAAAACATGACCACTAATCCTAACGTTGGTAAAACAGCTTTTCGCCCTATGGCCATTTGCTGTGGATTATTTTTTATCCTCGGTTTTATTACCTGGGCAAACGGAACGTTAATTCCGTTCTTAAAGATTGCTTGTAATTTAGAAACAGACTTGCAAGCATTTTTTGTAACCTTCGCATCTTATATTGCTTATTTTTTTCTGGCACTTCCAAGTTCAGTTATTATAAAAAAAATTGGCTTCCAAAATGGCCTGGTAGTCAGTCTTGTTATATTAGGTTTGGGATCCTTGATTTTCATCCCTGCGGCCGATAGCAGAAGTTATGGGTTATTTTTAACGGGGATATTTATTCAGGGATCGGGTATGGCCTTACTTCAAACCGCTGTCAATCCATATTTAAGTATTATTGGCCCAATAGATAGTGCTGCACAACGGATCTCTATAGCGGGATTCTTTAATAAATCCGCAGGAATTATCGTACCTATATTATTTGGAACACTCTTTTTAAAAGACGCACAAAATGTGACGGCTAAATTAGAAGCTACAGCAGATCTAGTACAAAAAAATGCAATTTTAGATGACCTCCTCCAACGCGTTCACACGCCTTACATCTCCCTTGCTATAATCTTTGTTGCATTCGCAATTTTCTTAAAATTCACACATCTTCCTGAAGTCGACGTTGATGCAGAAGAAGAAAGTGGCGAAGAAAATGGTAATGTCATAGTGAAAAAGACCTCGATCTTTCAGTTCCCACATCTATTCTTAGGGGCACTCGCCATTTTCTTTTGTGTTGCTGTTGAAGTAATGGCGGGAGATATCATTGGTGTCTACGCACGTGAGCTAAAAGTAGATCCGTTCTTTACAACATATGCCACAGCTTTTACACTTTCGTGTATGCTGATCGGGTACATTATCGGTATCATCTCGATTCCTAAATATGTATCTCAACAAATGGCACTACGAATCTGTACCATTATAGGAATTACATTTACACTTATATCTGTTTTCACAACCGGAACCACATCATTCGTGTTTGTTGCCTTATTAGGAATTGCAAACTCCTTAATGTGGCCTGCGATTTTCCCACTAGGAATCAAAGGGCTAGGAAAATTCACAAAAACTGGATCGGCCATTATGATTATGGGAATCGCAGGTGGTGCTATTTGGCCTCTAGTCTATGGTTATTTAAAAGATCACTTGCATATTGATTTCCAACATGCGTTCCTTTATGCTATGATTCCCGGATATTTATATATCATGTACTTTTCAATAGCTGGTCATAAAATTGGGAAAAAAGCTTAATACAAATACCGAAGAATTTCACAAAAAGGGGCATCTAAAAATAGATGCCCTTTTTTGTGAAATTCTTCCTATTTTTAAGAGATAAATCCAAGTTCAGTTACAGCACGGATTTCTCGATTACAGATCATGCGACGTGTTTTTATACAAAAAAAGCATTAGCCATTAATTAGCAAAATTCTATATTCATAAATCACCGGGCTAATTGGCCCAAAAAAGTAATTATCGAACAAATGAAAAAGAAATTCTTTGCCATTGCATTTGCAGCAGCCTTAATGTTTACTGCCAATGCATCCTTTGCCCAGTTAAAATTACCGGCAGCAAGTAGTGCCCAAACAGTTACACAGGGATTAGGGATTGAAAATGTAACCCTCAACTACAGCCGTCCGAGCATGAATGGCCGCAAAATCTTTGGTGACCTGGTACCTTATAATGAGGTATGGCGTACAGGCGCCAATACCAATACAACGTTGACCTTTGAAGGTGATGTTACAATCAACGGCAATAAACTCGCTGCTGGGACCTATGCGCTATTCACCATCCCTAACAAGAACGAGTGGACTGTAATTATCAGCAAGAATACCAAGCAATGGGGTGCCTACACCTATAATCAGTCTGAAGATGCACTTCGTTTCAATGTTAAACCACAGAATTTAAGCAGTCCGGTCGAAACATTTACGATTTCTTTCGACAATGTCACACCAACAGATGCTGTATTAAGTCTTGCATGGGAGAAAACAGCAATAAAAGTTGATCTTAAAGTCAATCAACAGGCAAAAATCATCGCTTCCATTGAAGAAGCAATGAAAGGTGAGAAAAAGCCTTATTTCGCTGCTGCCCAATATTATTTCAACAATAATATAGACGAGAAGAAAGCATTAGCTTGGTTTGACGAAGCGGCGAAAGCACAGCCTAAAGCAGCCCATGTGTTGTACTGGAAGGCGAAAGCGCAACTCAAAGCCGGCGATAAGAAAGGTGCCATAGAAACAGCTACGAAAGGTGTCGAAGTTGCTACTGAGGGTAAAAATAGCGAATACATCAAATTGAATACGCAGATTATCAATGCGGCAAAAAAATAAAGCAGTAATAATCGGATAAGAAAATGGGGGGATCCAAAAGATTGGAATCCCCCCATTTTTCGTTATTTATATTTGTGAGCCTATCCTCAAACATTCAATGGGCAAGGAGCTCGCTTTTACCCTTGGCCGACTTCACTTCTATAACTCATCTTTCAGCAGTTGTTCCAATTCTTCGGGCGAGACATTCATGTTCACATTGCCGTCCTTTGCAAAAGATATCTCTCCGGTTTCTTCAGAGACAATGACCGCTATAGCATCAGAGATTTCCGTCACCCCGATCGCCGCCCGGTGCCGCAAGCCAAATTGTAGCGGTAAATCCTCACTATCCGAAAGAGGCAATACACAGGAAGCCGTCATAATTTTAAAATCGACGATTACTACCGCACCATCATGCAAAGGGCTATTTTTATGGAAGATGCTCTCGATTAAACGTTTCGAAATGTGGGCGTCAATATATTCGCCGCTGCTCTGATAGTATTCCTCATCAAAATATTTTGAGAAAACCAGTAGCGCCCCGGTTCGCGTACGCGACATGCTTCTACAAGCCTCCACAACCGGCCTTAAATCCTCGGTCAGGTCCTTCTGTATCGCTTTTTTATTTCCCAAAAAAGACCAGAAAACCTTTTTTCGCTTCATCGATATGTTCTTACCCACATGCAGCAAAAAACGCCTGATTTCCTGCTGGAATACAACAATAAGCGCTATGGACCCAACGGATATAAATCCGCCGAATATCTCGGTCAATAGACGCATGTGCATCTGTTTGACGACAATATAAACCCCATAAAATAAAGCTACACCGATCAGGATATTCACTGCAATGGTACCCCGAATCAGACTATAGATATAGTAGATAATAATCGCCACCAATATAATATCGATAACGTCCAATAGGCGAAAGCCACTAAACAAGCTATAATCGATTCCATCCATATATGCAAGTTAAAAAAAAATAGATATTATTCGTATTTTTACCCTATAACATACAGGAAAAATGACTAGACTTTCAGTAAATATCAATAAAATCGCAACACTCAGAAATTCAAGAGGAGGCAATAATCCTAATCTTGTGGCTGCTGCATTAGCCTGCGAACGTTTTGGAGCGCAGGGTATCACTGTCCATCCAAGACCGGACGAAAGGCACATCCGCTACCAGGATGTATTTGATTTAAAAGCCGAAATTCAGACCGAACTCAATATCGAAGGCAATTGTCAGGAACAGAAATTCATTGATCTTGTTCTGGCCAACAAACCCGCCCAGGTAACCTTGGTCCCAGATGCTGAAGGGCAGTTGACCTCCAATCATGGCTGGGATACGATCAAAAACAAAGCCTACTTAAAGGACATGTGCCAATTGTTCAAAGATGCAGGTATACGTGTTTCGATCTTTGTGGACCCCGTTGAAGAGATGGTTGAGGCAGCAGCAGAAACAGGTACAGATCGCATCGAGTTATATACAGAAGGCTTCGCGAGCGAATATGGTTTTGATAAAGATGCCGCCATCAGCCCCTATTTCAAAGCTGCACTGAAAGCGCGCGAAGTCGGATTAGGACTGAATGCCGGTCATGACCTTGATTTAAACAACCTCCAGTATTTTAATCAGCATATACCTGAATTACTGGAAGTCAGCATTGGCCATGCCTTAATTTCAGACGCGCTATACCTTGGACTTGAAGAAACAATCAAACGCTATCTTGCCTGCTTAAAATAAACGATGCGATGAAGGCTGGCTATGCTGTTACAGCACTGCTAAAGTACATGTTGTTAAAGATAGCGGATGAGTAGGATAACTCCAAAAGGGGGTAAGCGGTCCGGTCAGCGCATGTATTTTGTCCAAGCAGCTGGGTGCCCCAAACCACAGTTGCATATCGTCGCAAAAAAGACAAGGTTAAAGAGCCCTTCCAAAATATGGAGAAAACAAATAGAAAAGGCTTTCTTGCGAGAAGAAAGCCTTTTCTATTTGTTTTAAATCCACCGTCAGAAGAAGATGAAGTTCTTATTAATGAATACCCTTAAATATACGGTTCCAGCGGATTTTAGAAAAGCCCGAACCGATTTCATCCCAGCTCATCCAGGTGAATAATGCCTTACCCACGATATGATCTTCAGGGACAAAGCCCCACCCTCTTGAATCCAGGGAATTGTGACGGTTATCTCCCATCATCCAAAAATAATCCATTTTAAAAGTATAGCTATCCGCTTTGACATCATTGATATAAATTCCGTCAGCCCGTTTCTCCAATTTATTATTTTCATAGACGTGAATTGCACGTTCATAAATTGGTAGCGTCTGCGCGTTCAGCGCAACCGTCCAGCCCTTTTTAGGAATAAGTATAGGACCGAAGTTATCAAAATCCCACTTATACTGAGGGTCATATGGATAGGCCCCCTCCCCTACTGGACTTCTTCTGATTTCTTTTACATTTGACCAGGATTTCACCAATGCCAGCTCATCCTTGGTCATAAACAACTGATAAACTCCTGGCTGTTGATCAGAGCCTACAGCCTCTATTCTCAATTCCCGAAGACGATCCATGTTCAATGGCGTCCCATCGGTCAGCACCAGATAATCCAATTGACTTTCAGGTGGGTCAAATCCGGGCTGGTCGTTGACAAATAGCTTTGCATCCTCCATTGAGATCTTATCTCCCGGCAAACCTACACAACGTTTGATATAATTTTCACGTTTATCTATTGGTCGGGCCTGAATGGTGAATTGTGCATTAACTGTTTGCCAACCATATGCTCTTACAAGATCATAGTAACTTGCATTCTGATTTTCCAGGGCCACTGTATCCCCTGCAGGGAAATTAAAGACAACAACATCATTCCGTTCGATCTTTTGAAAGCCCGGCAGACGTTTGTAAGGCAGCTCGATAAGCTCAGAGTAGGCTTTACCACCAGTTATCGGCATGGTATGATGCGCAAATGGAAAAGCAATCGGCGTATTAGGCACGCGGGGGCCATAATTCAATTTACTCACAAATAGAAAATCACCGATCAATAAAGTGCGTTCCATTGATCCGGTAGGGATCATGTAAGCTTCAATTAGAAATCCACGAATAAGTGATGCGGCAACAGTTGCAAACACAATGGCGTCAGCCCATTCACGCACCATAGATTTTTTATAAGGGTATTTAATCTTGTATTCCTTATAGGACTCCTGCTCAATTTCTGCACGCTTTTCCTCAGTCAATTCCACGCCTTCCTGTGCGGCAGTCTTCAGATTTTTAGCATACAAGCCATTTAAAAAACGTACATTATTATCTTTTGCCCACATTGGCAGTACAATAAACGGCGCCAAAACAGCCGCTGCGTTCTCCCAAAAGCGACGCTTGCCAAAACAATGGATAAAGTCGAGATATAGGTTATAGAAAACAAAAATATTAACGATCGGAATCAGCAATAAGATCACCCACCAGGTTGGCCGTCCTGTTAATTTGGCTTGAATATATTGACTATAAAAAGGTACGATTGCTTCCCAGCCTTTTCTGCCAGCTTTAACAAACAATTGCCACAATCCATATCCTGCTATTGCCGTTAAAACCGCAAAGATAATTAACCACATAATCTATTAATTAGTACTATTTATTAAAATCGAAAATTTCTGTCACTTGATAAAATCCCTTTTTACCGTTCAGCCACTCAGCAGCGACTACCGCACCCAAAGCAAAGCCGTCGCGGCTATGTGCGGTGTGCTTAAATTCTATCTGATCTACTTCGGAACTGTACAACACGGTATGTGTACCCGGAACTTCTTCAATTCGATGGCTCTCTATGAGAAGTTCTTGTGGCTTAGGAATAATTTCATCCTGCTCGCCCACGACAGTATTGACCCAGTTTGTCTTCACATCACTGTGATCCAAGATACCTTCCGCAATGGTGATTGCTGTGCCGCTCGGTGCATCCAATTTGTGGATATGGTGGATTTCTTCTACCTGAACATCATATTGTTTATAAGGCTGTAAAGCCTGTGCCAACATACGGTTGATATGGAAGAACACATTCACGCCGATCGAAAAATTTGAACCATATAAAATGGTTCCCCCTGAGTCCAAACATTTTTCTCTGACACTTTCCAGTTGATCGTACCAGCCCGTTGTCCCTACAACAATCGGCACACCAGCTTCCAGGCAAAGATTCATATTATCCAGTGCAGCAGATGGCACACTAAAGTCGATCGCTACATCAGCTCCCTTAATATCATCAACTGTCAGGCCGGGACGATTATTTTCATCCACAACTAAAAAAATCTGATGGCCTCTTTTCAGTGCATACCTTTCGATAATCTGGCCCATTTTGCCATATCCCAAGAGAATGATGTTCATATATCTAGAAAATAAAGTATAGTTTATTTTTAAAATTAAAAAATTCCAGTGAAAAACAGATACAAAACCGTGGTTAACAACGATTTTTTATTAAAAGTGTCCCTATTCAAAGACCAATAAGAACCTTAAATCATCATCCAATGATACTTAATACGCACTCCGACCCGAAGTTTTAATTGAATTTCATGGACAACTTTAATCCAACAGTAGGTTTAAAAGTAAACGAACCAGATGCAAGACTCGCATCCATTAATGTAGGTCTAATAGAAAAAGCCGTCTTTTTGGGCTTATCATCCCCGATACTCCAGCGATATTTTAACATCGAATCGATATAAGCTTCGGCGACGTTCAATCCGTACACACCAAGTGTGAGTAATACCATCAGATCGCGGTCTCGCCTTGCATTATCTTTTGCACGAATAATTGCTTCTGATGGACGACCTTGATAAAGAGGATCCTCCGGCAACCCCTCTTCCCTCGCCTTTAGCACCCCCAGAAGTTCTTTGTAATATTTATTATTAAAATCGAATACGAGCACTGTAGTCGCCAATCCGCCATAGATCGCAGGAACTTTTATCCACCATACACCACCATTAGTATACTGCCCCCAACCGGGAAGTACCAAAGAACGTTTCCAGGCCTGTTTATTCTTTGCTTCAATCGCTAAACGCGTAGAATCTTTAAATACGACCTTCTCCTTCGCTTTGGCTTCCTCCTTTTCACGTTTTTTACGTTCTTTTCGGGATTCCTTTTTTACTGTATCCTGCGCTGATTTTGGCTTCAAGCTTTCTGTTTTGATCGTTTGAACCGGTTTTTTTGGAATTGTATCGACAGCCTGTCCATGCACCATGAGTACAGCAAATAGGGCAAAAAACAAACTAATTAACTTGGTCATATTACCAATCTAAAAGTTCAAGAATACGGCTCAGATCATCCTCAGATTCGAAAGGAATCTCAATAGCACCCTTACCTTTGGTGCTCTTTAAATTCAATTTCACTCTTGACGAAAATTTCGAAGCCAGATCATCTTCAATTTTCTGCAGCTGAAACGACATTGGAGTTTTGTCCTTACCAGCTTTTTTCTTACCCCCTTTTTGAAGCTCACGCACCAGCTCTTCGGCTTTTCTAACCGAAAGACCTTGGTCAATGATCAATTTAAAGATATAGAGCTGTTTATCTACTTCTGAGATATTGATCAATGCGCGCGCATGGCCCATAGTCAGCGCTCCGTCACGTATGGCTGCTTGGATGACCGGTGGAAGTTTTAGTAAGCGCAAATAATTCGTTACCGTCGAACGGTTTTTGCTGACGCGCTCGCCCAACTCCTCCTGCTTTAAATTACATTCCTCGATCATGCGCTGGAAGCTTAATGCCACTTCAATGGCATTTAAGTTTTCACGTTGGATATTCTCGATCAATGCCATTTCCAGCATCTGCTGATCATTGGCCGTACGGATATAGGCTGGAATCTCCGTCATTCCCGCCAGTCTTGAAGCCCGAAGACGTCGCTCCCCGGAGATCAACTGGTAGTTTCCATTCGAAATTTTGCGTACGGTAATCGGCTGGATCAAACCTTGTAAGCTAATGGATTCAGCTAGTTCCTGTAACGCAACCGGATCAAATTCCGTACGAGGTTGAAACGGATTCACCGATATTTCTTCTACGCGGACGTGGCTGATGCTGCCATTTTCTTTCGTTGTATTTGCTGTAGAGGGCGTCACTAGAGGAGCTTTCTCTACTTGCTGATTATTTTTAGCAGGAGCTTCTACACTATCGTTTAATAGCGCACCTAAACCTCTTCCCAGTCCTGTTTTACGCTGATGTGCTGCCATATTATGCGGTTACTGTTGTATTCATTTCATTAAGATGCCCGTTTTTCTGCAATATTTCACGCGCCAAATTCAAATAATTGATCGCACCTTTACAGGAGGCGTCGTGCATGATAACAGAGATACCGAAACTAGGAGCTTCACTTAAACGGGTATTACGTTGAATGATGGTATCAAAAACTAAATCAGTAAAATGCGTTTTCACCTCTTCAACAACTTGATTGGAAAGCCTTAAACGCACATCATACATCGTCAATAAAATACCCTCGATCTCCAAACTAGTATTTAAACGGTTTTGAACAATTTTAATTGTGTTCAGTAATTTCCCTAAACCTTCCAATGCAAAATACTCACATTGAACCGGTATGATTACTGAATCGGATGCTGATAGGGCATTAATGGTAATTAATCCTAATGAGGGTGAGCAATCAATGATGACAAAGTCATAATCATCTTTTACTTGATCCAAGATCTTTTTCATCTTGTACTCGCGCTCGTGCATATTGATCATTTCAATCTCTGCACCTACCAAGTCAATATGAGCCGGTAAAAGATCAAGATTGGGCGTTTCAGTGGACTGAATAGCGTCTCTTGGGTTCAGATCATTAACCAAACATTCATATATACTTTCATTGATTGTACGAGGGTCAAAACCAATCCCAGAAGTGGAGTTTGCTTGAGGATCCGCATCCACCAACAATGTTTTATATTCTAAAACCGCCAAACTAGCCGCCAAGTTAATTGACGTTGTGGTTTTTCCGACCCCACCCTTTTGGTTTGCGATTGCGATTACTTTTCCCATCTTGAATGAAAACCTTTCTTAATTAAAATGTCATTTTACACTACATTTCACTTTCCTGAAGATCAATTTGTCCAAATATTTACGCTAAATTTAAATTAGCCTAACAAATTCAGCATATTTTGTACTTTTGATTGATCAAAAGCACATATCCTCAGGATGCTAAGATACAAAAAATCAGGATATGTATCCACTTTGAAATAGTGCTTTTTATAAGTATCAACAACACAATGATTTTAATAATATCCGGAACAAACCGTCCTCATAGTAAGACGTTAAAAATAGCAAAATGCTACCAACAGTTACTTAATCGTAAATCCGTTGAGAACGAGATCCTTTCGCTATCAGATCTCCCTGCAAATATTTTAGAAACAGATCTTTACGGAAAAAGAAGCACCGCTTTTGAACCGATCCAGCAAAAGGTCAGCCAAGCCGATATGTTTATTTTTGTCGCCCCTGAATACAATGGAAGTATTCCCGGCGCGCTCAAACTTTTTATTGACTGCTGTACCTTCCCAATTAGCTTTTACCACAAAAAAGTTGCGTTGGTAGGATTATCTTCTGGAAGATATGGCAACCTACGCGGAATAGATCATCTCACCGGAATATGCCACTACCTCAGAATGCATGTCCTCCCGCTCAAGATATTCCTCCCCAATGTGCAACAGGAACTGAACGAAAACGGAGAATTATTTAAAGAAGACACGCTCCAATTTATCAACGAACAGATTGAAGAAATCGTACGGTTTTAATCCATTATTGCAGGTATTGGCCTTTGCGCATTCCCCCAACAGGTACATTGGAGCGTTTCATATATTTTACGCGCAACAGTGCGGATCATTTGCCAAGAGAAGGATATAATGGGTGACCGAATCATAAAAAAGAAGCCTTCGACATAGCGAAGGCTTCAAATCCCCTACCTAAAATAGGAATAGCTAAAAAAACTAATACCCAAACAATTCTTTTAAGTCAAGTTTTTTCACTTCGCCCAATTTAGCAAGATCTTCCTGTTTGATGCCATCTTCCTTCGCTACAATACAGTACACATACGGTTTTTGGCTCATTTCATTCTTGTGGAACATATTTAAGTCGCCATAAGTCAACTTAGGCGCCTGTTCATAAACAACTTTACGGATATCTGTTGTATTGCCCAGGCGTTGAGCTGCCAGATAGCTGCTTAAAATAGATGCGTTCAGCACCCGCTCACTGGCGATGGATTTCTGTAAGCTTACCTTTGCAATATCCAACCCTTTCGCACTTTCAGGCAGCACATCCAATAATTCATTCATACCCTTGATCGCTTCATTAAATTTATCAGCCTGTGTGCCGACATAAGCGCCTACTGTATAATGATTTTCTTTTTTATAGGGCTGTCCATAGAATGCGTAAGTAGAATAGGCCAGCGCTTTTGACTCACGAATAGTCTGAAAGACAATACTTCCCATGCCACCGCCAAAATAATTATTGAACAACGACACTGTTGGTGTTAATGGGTTCGAGTACAGACCGGATGTTCTATACCAGAATACTTCGGCTTGCTTCATATCAAAATCAGCAAATAGCACCTGATTTTTAGTTGTTGGTAGTTCAGTAAACACCAAACTTTTTGCTCCTTTCACGTAGTCCCCTGTACCCAGTTTCAATGGCTTTGCCTTTGCCACAAACTCACTGGCGCTCAATGGCCCGAAATAAAGCATAGTGTGCTTCATATTGGCCAGATCATGCAGTGCTTTTACCAAATCTTCCGCCTTCAACGCATCCAGTTCCGCATCTGTAAACACATTATTGAATGGGTTTTTGGCACCGTATTTTGCATACGATTTTAGGCCCTCCATGATAGCACCTTTGTTTTCCTTAGCATTGGCTCTGGACTTCTTGAGGCGCGCAATATACATTTTGAAAGCTTCCTGATCAGCAACACAATTGCGCAATAAATCCTGAATTAAAGATTGTGTAGCGATAAAATTCGAATTTAAACCCGAAATTGAAACCAATGTCTCCTCGTTTCCGGCAGACACCGAAAAATCAGACGCCAATTGATAAAAATCCTTACTGAATTGCTCACTGGATTTATCTTTTGTCCCCAAAAACTCCAGGTAACCTGCTGCCAGCGAAAGTAATTTATTATTCCATTTACCTACATCAAAACGATAGGAAAGCGAGAATAATTCGTTATCATTATTCTTTACCGCAAGTACAGGCAGGCCATTCGCGCTAGCTTTCTGAACATCTTTATTGTAGTCTACCCACACCGGCTGGATTTTATCCTCAGGCATTGCTTCCACTGTCTTCAGAAAATCAGATTGATCGTCACGATTGACAGTGACCGGTGTAATTTCCGGCTTCACAACCTTAACGACATTATTGTCTACCCCTTTGCGTTTATAAACGACAACATAGTTATTAGCGTTTAGATATTTATTGGCAAAATCGACGATATCCTGTTTTGTAATCTTATTGAGTCCATCAGAATAACTAACCACCGACGCCCAGTCCTGACCTGAGGTGAAAGCATCCATCAAAGCTTCGGCACGGTCACCGTAACTTTCATTCTGTTTGATCTCATCTTTTTTTGCATTATTGACAATCGCGCCTATCAGGTCATCAGAAAACTCACCTTTCCGCAATTTGTCCAGTTCTTTAAGTAACAATTGCTGCACCTCCTCCAGGCTCTGTCCTTGGCTTGGATTGCCCTGTAGAATCAATAAGGAATAATCTTTCAAGACATAGGGGAATGCTCCCGCACCCAGCAATTTCTGATTCTTTACCAGATCCAGATCGATCAGACCCGCTGACCCGTTCGTCAGAATCTGACTCATCAGATTTAATAGTTGCGCATCCTTGGTCGCGGCCCCCGGGAAACGGAATCCCATAAACATAAATTCCGCATCCGGCCCTTTAACCTCCCGAACAATCGGACTTAAAATAGGTTTTTCAGGATCAAAAGTATATGGCGGTATTTCTTTTGGCTGCATAAAAGCAAAACTCCGGTCCACTTTCTTTACAACCTCCGTAGGATCAAAATCACCAGACATGATCACCCCCATATTGTTGGGTACATAATAAGTATGAAAATATTCACGGATTGCTTTTAATGACGGGTTTTTCAGATGTTCCACTGTACCGATCGTAGTCTGCTTTCCGTAATTATTATTTGGGAATGCCGCTTCAAACATAGCCTCAACAGCTTTGCGGCTGTCTTTATCCAATCCGATATTTTTCTCTTCATAGACCGCCTCCAGTTCCGTATGGAACAGACGCAGTATCGGATTTCTAAAACGTTCGGCCTGTACCGCAAGATATTTATCCATCACATTACTTGGAATCTGCTCCTGGTATACCGTCTGTTCAAATGAGGTAAATGCATTTGTTCCTTCGGCCCCCATGGATGCCATCAGCTTATCGTACTCATTTGCGATTGCATACTTTGCAGCTTCACCGGACACACGGTCAATTTCCTTGTATATTGCTTTCCGCTGTGTCTCATCAGTCGTACCGTTGTACTTTTCATAGAGCGCGTCAATCTCATCCAACAAAGGCTTTTCTTTTGCCCAATCTTTGGATCCAAATTTATCGGTCCCTTTGAAGAGCATGTGCTCCAGATAATGCGCCAAACCAGTATGGTCCTTCGGATCGGTTTTACTTCCTGCTTTTGTCGCAATGTAGGTCTGGATACGTGGTTCTTTTTTGGTTGGACTTAGAATAACGGTTAGGCCATTTTTAAGTTTATAGAATCTTGAATGGGTGGGGTCATTGGTCACATACTTGTATACGTACCCCCCCTCAGAAGCTTCTTTCCAGTCAAATTTGGCATTTTGGGCAAACAAAGCTCCCCCCGCTGTTGTTAGAGCAAACGTTACAGCGGTAATTTTAAATAGATTTTTAATCATATTTCCTTTTTCTTTTCAACTCAAACTTAGATAAATTGCTGTGGATATGCAATATAATTACGAACATATAAAAACAATTATTAAGCTCCACTGTTGTTGTACATGTTTCTCTGTCGCTGAAAAGCGTCAATTTATGCCCCGTAATTAACCAACTGTTAAAGGAAAATTGCTACAATGATTTATCATTCTTACTTTTGCAAAAATTTTAAAAAACGCTAACGTTTTAATTCATGAGATCAAGCATACTTGTTTTTGTGATCTTCGCGCTTCTTTCCTTTCGTACAAATGCGCAGGTCACCCCCAGAATAGAAAATCAGAAAGATACGTTAAATAGCCCCACACCGGCAAAAACTAGATTAATATTTCAACTTGAACACGAGAGTGGTGGTGAACTCAAATTCAATGAGCGTTCAAAAGAAACCCTTGCCGACTCTTACTATAGCGGACTTAATTTTCGGGTTGGTTTCCAGACACAGTTTCAAGACTCCTTAAAGAGCATTTACAATGAAATATACAACTACCCCATCTATGGTGTGGGAATCTATAGCAGCACTTTTGGACAGGAACATTTGGGACGACCGTTCGCACTCTATGGTTTTGTAGCGATACCGATTAAACCCAAAATAAATTCGAGATGGAATTTCAACTACCGGATTGCACTTGGTCTCTCGGGCAGATTCAATCCATACAACGAGGAGGATAACCCTTTTAACCTCCTGATAGGAAGTAAAAACAATGTATTTATTGACTTTGGACTTCAGGCCAATTACCGTCTAAGTCAAAAATTCCAAGTGGGTGCAGGTGTTGCGTTCCATCATTTTAGCAATGGTGCATTGGCATTGCCAAATACAGGAATAAACCTGCTTCCTTTAAGTCTTTCGGTTTCGTACACCCCAACAAGCAAACCTTTCGATTACAGGAAAACTAGCGTTCCAAAAATGGAAGAAACCGAAGAATTGCATTTCAATTACGCTTTTGGTTTCAAACAGATTGATCGCGAACATGACAGTCAATATTTTAAATCGACGTTAGGGGCTTTTTATAGCAGGCATTTGGGATACAAATGGCGTCTTGGCGCTGGAATGGATGCTTTTTATTCCGCAAGCGGAAATGATGAGAAAGTCGCTGGTGACAAAGCAGGGAGCTTTGGAGCATTATTTTCCTATGGCCCTGCGTTCTACATTGACCATGTATTAAATTCCAGACTATATATCAATGGAAATGTCGGCGTATACTTGCACCGCAATAAATTCAATGGTGAAAGCACGCCTGTATACCTAAGGGCAGGCGTACGCTATAAAGTGTACAAAGATTTCTTTGCCGGAGTTTCCATTAAAGCACATGGCGGTAAAGCAGACTTTATCGAGTGGACAACAGGGTATGGATTTAGGCTGGGTAAGAAACGGGCAAATCCAGTCAGCAATTAACAGTTGCTAGTAGCACCTGCGCATGCTAAAAAAATAAGGGGCATTATAAAGCACCCTTTAAACTGCATAAAAAAAGCGTTCTTATGAACGCTTTTTTTATTGTGGGGATTACTGGATTCGAACCAGTGACCCCTACCTTGTCGAGGTAGTGCTCTAAACCAGCTGAGCTAAATCCCCTAACGAAAAAAAAAGCACCATTTGATGATGCTTTGTGGAGGCTACTGGATTCGAACCAGTGACCCTCTGCTTGTAAGGCAGATGCTCTGAACCAGCTGAGCTAAGCCTCCGTTTTGGATTGGTGGAGAATACTGGATTCGAACCAGTGACCCTCTGCTTGTAAGGCAGATGCTCTGAACCAGCTGAGCTAATTCTCCGTCTTTGTATGGTGGAGGCTACTGGATTCGAACCAGTGACCCTCTGCTTGTAAGGCAGATGCTCTGAACCAGCTGAGCTAAGCCTCCATACTTTTTTAAAGAACGCCGTTCCCTAATTGCGTGTGCAAATATAGCTTAAAAATTCTATTCTCAAAATTATTTTCAAAGATTTTCTACCGCAAAAACCGCAACAAGCTAAAAAACACGGACATAATTTTCGCAACAATTAATCATAGAACTTCCACGAAATACCAAATCTAAAGTTTGCTGTATTCATTGGATAACGCCTTACCGTATAATAGCCATTCGGATAAAAATTCTGATTTAGGAAATTATAACTTAAAAACATATTGACCCGCTGTATATTTGCCGTGACCCATAAGTCCATAATGGGATAAGTAGAAAATTCGATCTGCTGATACGCGTTATAAAACTGTCCTGTCCCTATCGAATAATTCGGATTGGCATAAGGTGTATTAAATTTAGCGTCAATACCGATACTGTAATCAATGACTTTATAAAAAAGATTACTATAATAGAGACTATGCCAGGTATAAAGCTCAGGAATCGCCAGTACATTCTGCTGATCCGTCTTTTGATAAACCACCAGGTTGTCCAGGGTAAAATGATTAAGTTTAAACTTCTGCCCCACACTCACCTTCAGCAAATTCGCGTTATCCAATTGCGCAGGATTGATCCACTTATCTTTCTTCCGATCATTCTGCGGATTCGATAATTCTTCAAAATAAGTATAATTATTCATCCGAAAATATTCGACCTTTCCATTGAATCCCAATGTCGGATTACGGTACTGGAATGTCAAATTTTGTATTTTGGTCTTTTTTAGATCCAGATCATTCCATTTTGCATAGGTATAATTCAGGTTTTCAAAAACCATTTCGGGTGATTTATTTTGTGAATAAGCAGAAAGTGTCACCTTTCCGATTTTATCCCCCATGGAAATATCCGCCTTTGCTTCATAGAGAAAATCACCAATATTATGTCCGAAAACAATTTGGTTGGCTTTCAGGCTGAAATCCAGCCGATCAGAAAATTTGTAGCCCAGCTCACCCTTGACAATCCCATTTTGATAGAAACGATCAAATGTTGTACTATCCGGCAATTTCTTCAATGGCTCAGGGTATGCGGCCTGATTGGTATAGTAACGCAAGGAGTCTACCTGGCTTTGTTCCACCCAGTTCATATCATGCTGGAAAGCCAGATTTAGCTTAGCCTCATTTTTAAAAATTGATTTACCACGCAGAAAGAAATTGTATTCAAACTCATTGGAGACATTCGTAATACCTGTTTTATCATTATTCAACGTCAATGCTTGATTATTGTAAGGTAACGCAGCATTTTGATCATTCATATTTTTAAAGAAGTTATATGTCTGCTTCCGGATCCTTGTATTGTGCGCCATACTGTTTGTTGGATAAATCTGCATGGTCGGTTTTCCTTTGTCTACCGTGTCGATTCTGCCAACATATAAAGATTGTCGCAGGAACAGCGAATTATCCCACCATTTTGACCGCGGTATCCCGGTTCTGCCTGCATCATAAAACTTAGGAATAAACCGATCCGGAGCTTGCCTATTTTCAGGAGCAAATGGCCGGTCTTCGATAATGGAGCCATTTTCCATTGCATCCAAACGATTGAATACAGCATTAATTAGGAGATTATACCGGTTATTTTTGGACTCATACCAAGAGGCAATGGATGCTTTCAAATCAGAATAGCTCTGACCTAAATAAAAACCATCCGTTTTCGTCGAATGAAAATCCACATTCATATTCCATTGCGAATTGATATTTTGCGCAACCCGCGCCCTGAAGACCTGATCATTAAAAAAGAATCCCACTGCCGACAATTCCGAATAGCGTGCCCTTGCCCTAAAATATTGAACAGAATCCGGGTTCAATAGATAACGCTCCAAGGCAGTAAATCCAGACTGAAATCCAATTGTCTTTTTGGGTTGAAATAATAAATCGCGTGTGGCAAGACCGTAAGACCCCAGATTTATACTGGGATTCCAGGGCGTATTTTGGGGATTATAATATTGGTAATTATGGTGTGAAGTATCTATTTGCCTTGTATAAGTTCCTTTTTTCAGCATATCCAATGTCGCATAACGGATATACTTTGCAGACAGGATAACCGAATCTTTTTTTCCATCTTCTTTGGCTCTCGCTGAATCCAATGCGCTGCTCCATTCCTCCTTGCTTTGTGCAATAACATCCATGGAACAAACAAGTAAGACACACAGTGCGGCTAATACGCGTACGATCAACTTCATCTAAAATTGTATATAGTCTAAATTTACTGCAAAGCTATCAATTCTTTCAAAATTAATGTCATCTTAGGTTCCGCTTTCTCCGCAACAGCGACGATTTCCTGCAAAGAGACAGGTTTTAACACATCGTGAAAGCCCTCATCCGTAACAACAGATATCGCGAACACCGGAAGAGCCATATGATTGGCAACAATTACCTCTGGTACGGTACTCATGCCGACCACATCCCCACCAATAGTTCGCATAAAGCGGTATTCAGCTTTTGTTTCTAGATTTGGCCCCTGCGAGGATACATACACAACCTTTCGCGCTGTAATTCCATGCTTTGATGCAATTTCAATTGCCTGGTCAATCATAACACGATTATAAGGTTCGCTCATATCCGGAAAACGAGGTCCAAATTCAGTCAGGTTCTGCCCACGCAATGGATTGTCGGGCAAGAGGTTGATATGGTCTTCAATAATACCCAGATCCCCATTTCTGATCTCCGGATTCAAAGAACCGGCAGCGTTTGACACAAAGAGTTTTTTGATACCCAGCACTTTCATGATACGAATAGGAAAAGTAATCTGTTGCATATCATACCCCTCATAATAATGAAGTCTTCCTTGCATAGCAACAACATTCTTACCATTTAATTTTCCAAAAATCAATTTACCGGAATGGAATTCTACTGTAGAGATGGGAAAATTAGGAATATTGGAATACATCAGCTGATATTCGATCTCAATCTCATCAACCAATTTACCCAAGCCAGTACCGAGGATGATACCGAATTCTGGAGTAAAATCTCCAATTTTTCTACGGATAAACTCCGTTGTTTCATTTATGCTATGATACATACGTACAAAAAAACTAAGTATCTCAAACTTAACTTAATTTTTTTGTACGTACAAATCAAATATCGTTGCTTAGTTATGCGAAAGCGCCTTTTCACTTGCTTTGCCCGGAGAGCTGACTAAAAGCATCAGGAAAGTGATAAAACCATTGATAATAATCAGGTCCAATCCGATCACATAAGGCGTATACACCTCAATCACATATGTTTTCAGCAAATACAATAGGGTTGGCGAAAGCACACAAATATAAGGCACCGCTTTATCTCGCACAGCCGATTTTGTAAAAATCCCGAAAACAAACAGCCCCAACAATGGCCCATAGGTATAGCTCGCCGCAGTAAATATTGCGTTCACGACAGAATCGTCATTGATCAGCTTAAATACAAGAATAACCAGCAACATGACAATCGAGAAAGCAAAGTGAACATAATTACGCTGTTTGACAAGAGCAGGATCATTCGGATTTTCCTTTTTATTGAAGTTCAGAAAATCCACACAGAACGATGTTGTCAATGCCGTAAGCGCGCTATCGGTTGTTGCAAAAGTCGCCGCTGTCAGCCCCATCATAAAGATGATCGCCGGAACAATAGCCAGGTGATTCAATGCAATCTCCGGGTAAAGGTAATCACGGGTCGCTAATTGTGAGACATCAATACTATTTTTTGCGGCGTAGATATATAATAAGGCCCCCACAGCCAAAAAGAAAATATTGATCACCACAAATACGCTTGTGAATGTAATCATATTCTTCTGCGCTTCTTTGATCGTTCCCATGGACAGGTTTTTTTGCATCAGATCCTGATCAAGCCCTGTCATGGCAATCGTAACAAAAACCCCGCCCAGGAATTGTTTCCAAAAATTGGCTTTACTGCCTACAAAATCATCCCAGAAGAAGATTTTGGAATAACTGCTTTCTTTCACTGCTTCGAAAGTATCCACAATTCCAAAATCCAGTCCTTTGGCCATAAAATAGATCGAAAGAATAACGGCAGTCACTAAAAAGGTAGTCTGTAGGGTATCTGTTACAATGATCGTCTTTAAGCCACCTTTATTCGTATATAGCCAAATAAGCACCAGACAGATTATTACAGTAACTGCGAAAGGTACGTTCCAGGCATCAAAAATAAAATGCTGCAAGACAATAGCGACCAGGTATAAGCGAAAGGCCGAACCGATGGTACGGGAAACCAAGAAAATCGCCGCGCCGGTTTTATAAGTCGTATGTCCAAAACGCTCCTCCAAATACGTATAGATGGAGGTCAGGTTCATTCTATAATACAAGGGGAGCAATACATAAGCGATAATGACAAAGCCGACTGCATTTCCGAGAACAAATTGAAAATAGCTGAATTCAGATGCTCCCACGGCGCCCGGAACTGAGATAAAGGTCACACCGGAGAGTGCGGTACCGATCATCCCAAAGGCCACCATATACCATTTCGAATTTCGGTTGGCAACAAAAAAGGTGGAATTATCAGAAGATCCTTTTGAGGTGAAGTGCGCTACTGCGAGTAAGACCGCAAAATAGATCACAATAAAGGATAATAATATAACTGGTGACATAGTTTGTTTTTAATAGGTGATTTGATAGCTGATGATTTTAATGTGTCCCCTGATAAGCTTCGATCGCCTGCCTTACATTGCCAAATTGTTCCAGCAAAACCGCAGCTTCTTCTTCTGTAGCCCCCGTCTGATCCATAATGATCCGTACGCCACGACCGACCAATTTATGGTTTGACAGTTGCATATCGACCATTTTATTTCCCTTCACACGCCCAAGCTGAATCATGACCGCCGTACTGAACATATTTAACACAAGCTTTTGTGCTGTACCGGATTTCATACGGGTAGAACCGGTCACAAATTCAGGCCCTACAATAACCTCAACAGGATACTGTGCAATTTCAGCAATCGGAGAACCGCCGTTACAGACAATACAGCCTGTTACCAAACCTTTTTCGTTTGCGGTCTTCAGGCCACCGATGACATAAGGGGTAGTGCCCGACGCAGCAATACCGATAACCACATCATTTTCGTCGATATCATATGCCTCCATATCCTTCCAGGCCTGTTCCAGATCATCTTCTGCAAATTCAACGGCTTTGCGGATCGCAGTATCCCCGCCTGCAATTAACCCGATGATCCACTCAAATGGCACACCATAAGTCGGAGGCAATTCAGATGCATCTAAGACCCCTAATCGACCACTTGTACCGGCTCCGATATAAAAAGTCCGACCACCAGCCTTCATTTTCTCCACAGTAACCTTAACCAATGCTTCGATCTGAGGAATAGACCTTTCAACAGCTAGCGGCACAGATTTATCCTCGTTATTGATATTAGTCAATAATTCATGTACAGACATCTTGTCCAAATCCTGATAATTCGAATCTTTCTCCGTTGTATTAACCATTCTTAATATATATTGTATTTCTTAATTCAATAAACCGGGTATATCCACTATTTGATAACCTTTCTTTTTTAATATGTTGATCATATCATCCAAATGATGATACAATTTATCTTTCCTTTTTTCATCCGTCCCCATATGGATCAAAATCATGAAACCATTCAGGCCGAACTTCTCTTCATAATACCAAAGCCCCTCCAAAATCGCAACGGATGACAGATAACGTTCACCCATCTCTGGATAGGTATAATCTGCGGCAGTCCGTATTCCGGGCGTGTAATTGATTGAAGACAGTCCTATTTCCTTTGCCCATGCTACCGTCTGGCTATTATACCATTCATAAGAAGGAATATAATAATGCAGTTGACATGTATCAATCCCCGAAAGTGCCAGCTCATCCACATTGGTCTTCAAATCCCGCAGAAACGAATCCCGGCTGACCAGCAATTCATCCCGACTCCCCCAATCACTGATCAGGAGATGTTTATCAGAATGCCCTGACACCACATGCCCATCTTTTAACATCCTTCGAACATAAGGCTTGAAAACTGCATTCCGCAGGTAGTCCCCCGTAAGGAAAAAGTTCCCTTTCACATGATGCCGCTTTAAACTATTCAAAACCGCATCCGTCCCCTCCGATAAATCGTGCCCCGTAAAAAGTAGGGCCACTTTTTTCACTGTAGAATCGCCGCGGACAATAGCCCCGAATACATCCCTGTTTACTTTTTTCCCACAGGCTCCTCCAATGCCTTCCCTTCTTTAGCCGCTAGCAAGTAGATCAATGAAGCCGTTCCATCCATAGTAGGCTCATTGGTGCTGTAGTCACCATAATCGTCATGATAGACGGCAAGGTCACTCTGAAATTCAGCATAACTATCAGGATTATTCAGCTTAATACCGATCAGGTTGCGATAAGTAGATGCCATGATCGGGCCATCCACCAGTCCACCGTCAATCGGGTGCTTACCCAGATAGGTAAAAGCAGAATGCGGATCAACCGGAGTATCACCCCAGGAGGGAAGTCCGTAGACCATGCTTGTCCCCCATGGATTCGCACCAAAGAGCCAGTCAAAGTTTGCCTGTTCCAGTTCATCAAACTGATTATCTCCTGTCAGCTCTTTATACCAAATGCATTGCATCACGAACGAAACAGTTAGATTGTTACTGCACCAGATAAAAGGAACCCCTCTTAAAAATGCATTTTGTTCCGCACGTTTATTAACCTCTTCAATACCTAGCCTATAATATGAAACAATCTCCTCGCGATCCTGTCCTTTTAATTTTTTTGCCAATTCATAATGTCCCAAGTTGATAAAAGGATACCACTGATAATGTGCAGCTGTATCTGTTATCATCCAGGGTGTTATTTTTTCCTGTCTGGCATACTGCATAGCCTCCTCGGCGAACTTATTTTTCTTTGTTGCCGAAAATCCCATTGCTGCTGCTAGCTGCATATCATCCACCCAATTGTCTTCGGCATAGATATAGGGTGATTTGACCGAAACCGTCTGTGTCACCCCAGGTTTTATATTTGCATATGCATAAGCTGTCTCCGCTTTCTGTGACAGCAATTTTGCATATTTTTTATCCTCTTTCCCAAAAAGCACAGATCCCAAACGGAAAGCACTGCTAAACTTCCCAGCTGTAGAACTTGTCCCTGTGGTGTTATTCATAAACTTGCCCCTTTGTTGCGGTTCGCCATCTATAAAATACACCGGGCGTTCAAATCCACGGCCATAATACGGATCTTCTTTAGGCATACGCATACTGGCATGATCCCTGTCATCCGCGATCTGATTGTACATCTGATTCGCCTTTGGATGCATTTTCAACAACCAGTCCAGTCCCCATTTAGCCTCATCCAACACATCAGCACGACCGTTCTTTCCATCTAAGCCATTGGCCTGCTTTTGATCCGCAAATACCTGTGGAAAGTCCCGATAGGCCGCCAGTAGATGAAACGTCGCATTTGCCGAGGTGGTTGCATACTGCAAATAGTCGGAAGCGTCATGCCATCCTCCACCAGCATCAATACGTGAACTATCCGCTACACCGACTTTACCTGCATAGAGCGTAAAACCATCGTGCGTATGACAACTGTCCTTCAAAAAAGGATTGAACAGCGTCCGTTGCTGACGCATGTAACGCAATACAAAGTCTGCCGCCCCCCTATAGACATCAGGCGCAATTCTAAAATCTGGAGATTTAACCTCTCCGACCTGGATGAAAAAGCGTCCGGTATCCTGCATGGCCGAGAAATCAAATCGAAAACTCTGAACAAAAGGGCCATAGGAACCAAAATCCTTCCCTACTGGATGAACATAAACCGTTTTACCTGTCTCTGCATTTTTAACTTCAAAAGAACGAAGCTGCCTGATTGATTTCCCGCCCCATACCGCGACCTTTTTGCCTGCCGGAGTATAGCCTAATTGGTTTATTCGAATCCAAGCATTTTGCTGTGCTTCCGCAAAGTTACAAACAAAACATGCAAAAACAAGCAAAAAAGCTTGACGTAAATTTAAGAAGTTTAGACATTCTTTTATCATAATAAGGCATTTATTTTTAATAAAATCAACTCAAACGGTTGTTTAAAACCTCAAAGAAACTATTTTCCCATCCATCGTACTCGCAACTACTTCATTATTACCATGTGTAGCAACAGGGTTGACCATGCCATTGGAAATTTTATACTGCCAGACAACCGCGCCTGTTTTTGCATCCACAGCCGAAAGCAAACCCGAATGACTCGGCACAAATACCAATTTACGGTTTGTTTTTATTGCCGAAGGCGTCAATTCATAGGGCAATTTTAGCTTTGATCTCCAGATCACGTCCATTTTTTCACCTGTAGAAGAAACACCCAGCAAATCGCCGTCCATTGTCTTCACATAGACCTGTTTTTTATTTACTGCCAATCCCATAGATTCCCGCACACGTATCGTATCCTTCTTTTCCCGCCAGATCACAGCGCCATTCTGCGCATCCAACGCGGTCATAAACCGATCCGGCGCAACAACAAAAATGCGGTTATTTACGCCAACAGGATTACAGGCGGCAGCGGAAAACATACGATTAGTCTGCCCATTGTTCCATTTCCAGGCGAGTTTACCTGTTTTGCCATCCAATGCATAAAACCCATTTCCCCAGGAACCAAAGATCACATTACCCAAATAATAAGTAGGCAATGTGGATACAAACCCCTCGACTTGATCAAAGCTCCACCTCAAATTTCCGGTCTTTACGTCCAATGCCCTGAATTTGCCATCCGAACCACCGATAAAAGCAATACCATCCTGAATCAACGGCGACCCCAATACGGCTTTATCTGTTTTTACCTTCCAGAGGAGTTTTCCATCCGCGGCGTCGACGGCATAAATAAAGTGATCTGAGGAGCCGGCCACAACAATACCTTTCCAGACAGCTGGAGTGGAATACACCTTTCCTCCGGTCCTGAAAGACCAAAGTTTTTTTCCAGATTTAAGATCCAGCGCAAAGATATCTCCTGCAGTATTTGAAGTAATTACCTTATTCTTATCAATGGTCAGCCCTGCGCCAATGTCGCTTGCATCTTCGAACGTCCAGTTTACATGAACAGCATCCGCATACTTCTCATTGACCGCATAACTTGGCCGTGGATAAGTTGCAGTTTCGCGGTCATAGTGATGGTCAAACAATGGCACTTCTAACCAAGGTTTTTCTTGTGTCCCAATTCCTGGATTACGCTCCTGATAAGAAGCCTTTCCATCACCAATAGTTACAATATTATAGCCACCTACAGGTTTATTTGCACGTAGGTTGGATCGCCCCATTACACCGGGAATCCCTTCCCAGTCATAGGCCTTGTTCACATGTCCATGTCCGCAGAAAGCCAATTGAACATTGCGTGTTTTAACGCGCTTCAATGCATCAAACCAATTGTTCAGGGATGAATCTTGAGGATAATGGTTAATATAAATTAATGGCGTTTGTTTGTCAGGGTTCGCTGCAAAGACAGAATCCATCCAAACCAGATTTTCACGCGGTATCTGCCCCGGACTCATGCGCATATTCGGACCGGAATTGGTGCCTATAAATTGATAGCCCTTATGTTTAAAGAAAAACGTCTCCCCACCAAAGACAGTACGGAAGGTATTGGCTCCATTTTCAGACCAGTTTCCATCATGATTGCCCGGGATTACATACCAGGGCAGCTGCAAGCTATCCAAAATCCGTTTTGCTACTTTAAGTTCTTGATCAGCACCAAATTCGGTGATATCTCCCGAGAGAATAACAAAATCAATGTCTTTCAATGTATTAAGATCCTTTACAGTACGTCGCAGATCTTCCGCTCCTGTTGCACCACCAACATGTGTGTCAGTGACGTGGGCAAATTTAAAGGATTGCGCAAAAGAGATATTGATAACGCACAATAATGCAATAATAAAGGATAAAAATTTAGATTTCATGGTTAAATATAAAGATATTACTCTTAAATCAAAAACAAACACGCATAAATACGCAATTTAGTAACCTAAATAATACACTCTATCACTTACATTACTGGTATAATGTCGTCTTGATAAAAACTGGACGGGATTAGAAACTTTACCCTCTTTACCTGTTGGCACCATTTTTCAATATCAGCATGCTATATATTATAGTTATAAATCCTACTGATAGCAGGCGAAACAGAGAACACAACCGACGGTTTGTTGGCACTATGGCATCATGAATCATCTGTATTACCTTATCGACATTACCCCGTCTAAATACTGCTATCGTCGAATAATTCTAACCATATCTCTCATAATTAGCCTGATCCGAGACCAGCTGGCCGATACTTGCCGGTCCGGATAGAAATAGACATCAAAATGAACACCATCAATTAAAAACTTCAAAACATCATATCCCGGATCTTTTCCTCTAGTACCTGAGATGGATGCTGCTCAAGGTTCATTTGGCGAGTTATAAAAACATGCACCATGGCTTTCACCTTAAAAAAAAGACAGCATTTATTCGCAACGCTTTAAATCTATCGAGCATCGCGATATACGCCTGTTTCCGTTCCGATTCATCATATACACCTATCGACCAATACACGAAAAAAATCCCTGCTAATACAAATTAGCAGGGATTAGAAATTTTAAAAGCTCAATGGTATTTTACCAACCCTTCGTTTGAGTCAATTTATACCCGCGTTGCTCATATTCGACCATCTGCGCCTGGCCAACAGGTGCCAAATAATTTTTATCCATAATCGCATTTCTGTTTGAAGCATTTTGAACCACAATAAATCCGACCATTTCAGCAGCATTTGAACCATTGAAGGTCACGACAGTACCATCCGCCTTTCTAACTTTAGTCACATTAACATAGTTAGCCTTCAAAAAATCCGGAGCCTGTTTTGCTACATCGACCCAGATACCGGTAAAGTAATCCGTATTTTTGGAAAAATCCATATAATTTAGTTTCTTCCATCTTCTAAGATCCATTAAGCGCGAATACTCAAAGACAAACTCCATGCGACGTTCACGACGAATCTCCCACATCAGAGGTGACACATCTCCATCACGCAAAGGATCACTTGCAATAGCCCCTAATTGGAGAGCTGCTGTTTTCTTCACCCCTCTTGCCACCGCTGTTTCGTCCAGAGGCCTGTTACGAATCGCATTAATCGACTTATCTATATCCGATTGGCTTACAGCAGCACCACCAAAGAACTCAGCCAAAATCTGCTTCGCTTCCAACCAGTTCAATACGACTTCCGCATAACGGATAACAGGAGCATCAGAAGTATTTGTATTGGAATTCCATTTGGAATAATCCGGATTGGCACTTGGAATTTTATAGCCATTTCGCGCAACATACTTGGTTCCATAAACAAAAGTAGAGGCTTTCGAGTTTAGATCAGTATCAAATGAAGCCTCAAATCGAGGATCGCGTGTTTTCGCTAAATTTGCCAGGGAGAAATCTGAGGCATTTTCAACGGTAGATGAAGCGAATGGCTTGCCATCAACACAAATAAATTCCTTGATCAGATTCAAATTCGGAGCTGACGCCTGTGCTTCTATACCATTTTGATAAGAACCGATTGCGTGAAATACATTTACAGAAGCGTCATACTTACGATAAAGAATAACCTCCTTGTTACTATTTAGGTCCTGCGAAGAAAACAAACTTTTAAAGTCCGAACCAAAGGAAAATTTACCGGAACTCATCACAACCTCAGCAGCATTTTGCGCTAACTCCAAGTATTTTTTTGCTTTAGCCTGATCCAGACCATGGTATTTTTGCCAAGATCCTTCAAATAACATCAGGCGTGAAATAAAAGAAGCCGCCACGTATTTATTCAAGACATTCACCCCGTCATCATTACGCATATTTTGCAGCACAAATACAAAGTCATCATACACGTGATCCATCACTTCACCACGATTCATACGATCTTTGTACTGCGTATCAAAATCCGCCGCAGGTATTTCTTTCTCGAAATAAGGCACATCACCAAACACGGAAACTAAGCGAGCATATTCAAAACCTTTGAAAAAACGGGCTACAGCTGTCCAATGGTTATACTGATCCGGCGTTAAATTAGGCTTAGCCATATTCTCCAGACGATCCAGAAAAATATTAGACTTACGCACCCAGGAAAAATTCCAGGTAGGTCCCGCGTAACCACTCAACCAGTCTCCTGCTTCAGCAACGGAATACCTTGAGTCCGGAATCGAGTTTTCAAAACTAGTCTGCTGACCACTAAAAGTCAAATCATCAGAAAAGTTATACCCTCTAACCGGTGTATAATCCGTCGTATAGGAACTATTATAACCATTGAAGTATTGTGTATAAAATCCATTCGCAAACAACCGGAGGTCATTTTCATCTCTCCAATAAAGACCTTGGCCGTCTGTAATTTTATCTAGGGCCGGGCGGTCCAACAAGCTGTTACAGCCCGTCAACCCCATGGAAACCCCTAATATTATATATAAAAATTTTGCTTTTATTTTCATGATAATTTCAATTAGAATGTCAATTGAACACCCACAGATGCCGACTTAAAGGTTGGCGTTCCAACCCCCGTACGTCCGCTGTTGTAATTATTTTTTGCCGCATCAACAAACATATTCACACCGTCCACAGCTTCCGGATCGATGGGCAGCCCCTTTAGCTTATCCCAGGTAAAGAAGTTTTCCAATGCCGTGTAAACCCGCAGGTTACTTATACCAATCCGTTTTAACGTACCCGCCGGAACCGTATATCCAAGTGTCAGATTCTTCACGCGCAGATAAGACATATCTAGCAGATAGCGGCTTTGAACCTGCATATTGTTGATGTCGTTAGTTCCGGCATTATTAAAAGGAGCAGGATAAAACGCATCGGTACGATCTTTAGTCCAGTAATTTGAAGACATGACCGCAGGCATAGCTCCATCCGAAGAATTGAATCCGGCCTGTGCTAAGAAACCTGTTCCCCATACCTGTCTGCTACCTACACCCTGAAAGAACGCCGAAACATCGAATCCTTTAAAATCAGCCCCCAAACGGAAGCCATATTCATATCGTGGCGTTGAATTACCGATCACTTTCAAATCACCATGATCTGCCAATGTTTTCTTACCATTATCGATCTTGCCATCTCCGTTCAGATCTTTGAATTTAACATCGCCGGGACCAAAGCGGAATGTAGCGGAATTTTGCACCCAGCTCTGATAAGCTCCATTCGGATCCGACAACTTATTCATTGTCTTACCGTCTACAGTTATCGTAACCAAATCTTCTCCATTATAGACGAAATCACTATTTTGGTATAAGCGGTCTGTTTCATATCCCCAAATCTCACCATAGGTCTTACCGCTATAGTTTTCAGTAACAATCGATGTTGTACCATATTCGGTGATAACAGATTTCGCATCCGAAATGTTAGCACGTAAATTGATCCCTAAGCCATTTTCAAAACGATGATTATAATCTACTGCGAATTCCCATCCACGGGTACGCAATGCACCAAAATTACCCATCGGTGCTTTAGAACCAAATGTTGGCGCGACACCTTCCATTGGAACAATCATGTTTTTCGTATCCCGTTGATACCAATCAAATACGAAGCCCAATTTATTTTTAAAGAAACGCGCATCAAAACCGACATCTAATGTTGCGATATCTTGCCAACCTATAGCAGATAAAACTGCCGCTGGCGACCCTACATACCAGTTCCTATCACCCGCATTTCCTATCCATGTAGATTGCGAGTTTTCCATAAAACTCGTGTATAACGCATTGGAAACAGATTGATCTCCAATACTACCCCAAGAACCGCGGATTTTCAATTGGTTCATAAAATCGCTGGACCAGTCCATAAAAGACTCTTGCGAAACTACCCAGCCGGCGGACACCGACGGATACCACTTCCATCTTAAATTCGTCGGAAATTTTGAAGATCCATCTCTACGTAAATTCGCCTCAAAAAGATACTTATCTTTATAAGCATAATTAACACGACCAAAGAAACCGATCTGTGATTCCCAAAATTTTGCCCCCGAGCCAGTCACAGTTCCAGAACCAAATGTCAATTGCGGATTCTTAATATCGAGTAATTTAGTAACTTGAGTCCAAGAATTTTCTGTTTTCTCTGCAATACGGTTCAGCCCCAACATAAATTTAAAATCATGACCGCCTTCAAGATTTAAATTATACGTCGTAAATGCATTGATTGTATGACGTAAAATATTCGAATTGTCCCTGCGGTAATGATCCGGATTAGAGCCCGATGCTGTATATGTAAAATAATCTAAATCATACGCTGGTACAGCCCCTGCAGCCGAAGCATCCACATAATTACCAGTGCCATCCACATACATCTGATTACCTGAAGCATCCAACTTTTTCACTGGAGCACCCCATGAATTACCAGCTGTAAAACGGGTTCCCGGCTGATTCCAGAGCATTTCCTGATTTGACAGTGTATAATCAAAATCAAGTTTCCAATTTTCCATAAAGTTTACAGTAGCACCCGCATTAAAGTTCATATAGTTCTTAACCTGACTCGCTACATTTGCCGCTCCGGTCTCATAGGCCGGACTACGAATCGGATCACCGTCACCATCATTTCCGTATGGATACAACGAACTCCATCGGTACATATAGAGCCATGGGTCAGCCGTAGTTGAATTTGTCGCATATGGATATTGTTTATTTGTCCGCGAATAGATGGCACCAGCGCGTGCCGTGATATACTTATTGAGTTCACTTGTAACTCTTACTGATGCATTGTAACGTGAGAATTGATCTGTATTTGTTTTTAACATGCCGGACTGATCGAGCATTCCCAACCCCACGTTATAACCCGTTTTGCCAGTCTTCCCTGACAGGGAAAGATTATGTTGTTGTGTTGGAGCCCATTCTCGAATCATATAGTCAAATGGATCGTAAGTCCGGACACCGTATTTATATCCTGTAGCAGGATCAAAATACCAGTCACGCCCATATAAAGTCGGATCATTTTTACCAATAGAACCACCATATTTATCTTGCCATTCAACAGCTCTTTTATAGCTCTCTTCATTGATTTTATAGAAAGCTCCAACAAAATTGTTTCCCTCTCGTTTTCCAGCATCTAATGAATACCTCAAAGCATCCACCGTACCCATTTCATATTTCTTGAATGGATTCTGAAAAGAGAAATTATTGGAATAACTGATGGTATTGCTTTCGGTTTTAGCTCCCTGTTTCGTTGTAATCAGAACAACACCAAATGCAGCCTTAGCACCATAAATGGAAGCAGCAGCAGCATCTTTTAAAACAGTTATAGACTCAATATCGTCGGGATTAACAACATTAATACTTGGGATTTCAACATTATCCAATAATATCAATGGATTACTGGACCCATTGATGGACCCTATTTGCCCGCGAATTTTAATTGTCGGATCAGACCCAACCTCACCATTAGGTATGGTGACACTCAAGCCTGGTGTACTTCCTTGCATGGCCCGACCAGCATCGGCAATTGGCCGCCCCTGCATCGTCTCTTTAATATTAATAGAAGCAACTGCCCCCGTCAAATTCCCTTTCTTTTGGGTACCATAACCTACCACAACCACTTCTTCCAACGATTGATTATCATCAACCAATGTCACATTAAGTGTATTCGAAGTAACGGTGACATCTTGTGCAACATACCCAATGGATGAAAAACGCAATTTGCTTCCCACCGCAGCTATGATCTTAAAATGCCCCTGTGCATCGGTTTTTGTAGACACACTTCCGCCAATGACAGAAACGCTTACTTCTGAGACTGGGCCTTTTCCATCCGTTACAGTACCTTGCACCGTATTTTGAACCGAAGTCTTCGATGAAGAGCGAAGCAGGGCGCCCGTCAAGTTAGCACTGCTCAAAGCGCCCTCTTTCTTTACGAAAGAATAGGATTCAGAAGGAAAACTCAATCCAAGAGCAACAGAAAATAGTACAAATTTTCTCATTGATTATAGAGTTTTAAAAATAAATGATTCTAGTTAGTATTGTTAGTTATTCGTTAGTATTGTTTGCCGTACCTCATTCAAAATCAGTGTACAGTAGATACTTTTTGCGCATCTGTTTGTAAACCTTTAAGTCAGCAGCCCAAGATTCCCGGATCTGCGCCTCGGACTCTCCCGCGATAATCTGCTTGCGCAGCTGGTCTGTACCAGCCAGCTTATCAAAAAACTCAGGTCTCGCAAAAAAAGTGGACTTGTCCGGTGTTTTCTGATAGAAGTCCAAAAGGTATTTTAGCGTAAATTTTTGGTTCTCCGGATCCAATTCACGTAGATCTATACCGTAGTTTGTCGCCCCTTTCCCCTCCACATGTTTTGACATACCATGACGCTCCCCTGGAGTAAAAGTGAAAGATCCATAGACCGGATTTGTATAGCCCAACACCTGGAAGGGCCAGTCTGTACCGCGACCGACCGAAATATCTGTACCCTCAAACAAGCATAAGGAGAGATATAAACGTACTGAAAGCTGATTTGGCAGACTCGGCGATGGAATTACCGGCAAGTCGTACATCTTTTTATGATCCCAATTTCGAACCTTTACGATTTGGACATCAGCCTGACGTCCATTTTCCAGCCATTTTTCTCCATTGATCATCTGCGCGAGTTCACCGATGGTCAAACCGTGAATCATAGCAATTTTATGCCAGGAAACATCAGACTTAAATTTATCGTCGTGACGCACAGGGCCATCTACCTGATCACCGTTTGGATTAGGGCGATCCAAGACAATCAATTTCTTATCGTGCTTTGCACATAATTCCATGACACGGTGCAAGGAGGTAATATACGTATAGAAACGCGCTCCGACATCCTGCAAATCAAAAATCATGACATCAATGGAATTGACAATCGAATCTTGTTTCTTATTTCCTCCGTACAGGGTAAATAAAGGCAGTCCCGTTTTCTGATCCACATCATTACCAAATTTCTCCCCACGCTCAACATTTCCACGAAAACCGTGCTCAGGAGCAAAAGCAAACTTCAGATCGACTTTATTTTCAAGCAAAACATCTACGAGATGCCTTTTGTCAGCCCCCACAATAGAAGTCTGATTTCCCATAATCCCAACCTTTTTACCTTTCAACTGCGGCAGATACAGCGACAACTGGTCAGCACCCGGAGTAATTACAGCACCGGCAGTCTCTCCTACCGCCCTTACATCGTTTTTTTTATCCACCTGCACCGATCTTAGGGAATGACCACAGCAGATAAGGGAAAAGATAGCGATAGCAACAGTTAATTTTAGCAAGGTATGTTTCATCATAAATAGACATTAGACCATCCACAAAATGCAGTTTTATGCATGGATAATTGAAAATCAGGATAAAAGTAAGTGAATCTTTTCGTTTTTAAAACAAAAATGCTCATAAAAACGCAAATGAAAGTAAGTATTCACTTATTAAAAAGAAAACAACCTCTTAGACAACATCTTGCTAAACAGTAAACAAAACAACTAAATAATGACACAAAAAACTGAACATCAACTATTTAAATAGAATTCACGTCAAGCAACCAATTGATCCTTAGTGTACCACTAACACACAAACGTAACATATATGATACACTTAACAAACCCTTAACAATACGGCAAAACACGGCAAATCCAAACAAAACGCTCCATCGTTCTATGAGAAGTATGACTAGCTAATTTTCAAGGAAAACGAGTCAAAAATTACGAACAGGGTGTCGAATAGCTAAATAGCACAAACTGCCCATATGGCAAGTGACGATAGAATTTAAGGAAGCTGCTTTAACCTTAAATCAACCAAATGCCCCCTTAAAGAATGCATAAATTTATCTCCGGGATCATCTTTACCAGTAATATATTTTGGATCAGTTTCCTTCCACCAGGAAGTTTTTTTAAAGCGCTGATATTCATGATGACCGATCACATATTCAATAGAATACCTCTTACCGAGGTAACGAATAAGTTCTTCATTTGCTTTCAATTGGGCATCTGTCAAGGGGTTCTGACGGCTACCTATATTCTCGATACCGATCGCACAATAGTTGAGTCCAATAGTATGTCGGGCAAAAATTGTGTCGGGCAAAAATTGATAGATCGTTCCATCGCGATCAATGACATATTGGGAAGAGACATTTAGGCTACTGGCTTTTGTTAATTCAGGTCTTCCCGGTAGTTTCACCGGATTAAAGGCGTTGAATGTTGCTTTCACACTATTGTTTGCCGTCCAGTGCACGACAACCATTTTGGGCCGTATCGTCGGTACAGGCTGATTTATACCATGCCTATTTTTCAAATAATCCAGGGACAACTGTATTCGCTCTTGATTCCAGGTGATTGGTTTTTGAACGATCTTGGGCGATTGGGCAAACAGAACTATTGTCCAAAGGCAATTCAACAGTACAAAAAAAATAGTTTTCATACCCGAAGGTATGAAAAAAGGCCCGGTTCCAAAAAAATAGAACCGAGCCTTTAATTAATCATTACTCACGAAAATTATTCCTTTGTATCCCACCAAACTGGATACGACAGAATGGTACGTTTACTTGCTTCAGGATTAGATTCCAACCAATTATTTACATTGTAATTTCGCTCATGTATACATTGCTGGATTCTTCTCGGCCAGTATCTTTCGTTATTGGGATCTGCTGACGCATAACATTCCTTCGCTGCGGCATCGACTTCAAATGGTCTGCCAAAATCAGGATAGACAACACCGAATTGCGGATCTGGTGCGGAATAATTAAACCGCCGCATATCATTCCAGTTCTGAACCGTATAGGACATTGCGATTTGTTTTTGCTGCATAATCTTCGCCATTGTAAGTTCTCCTGCATTTTGAGCCACCGCTTTTGATGTCAAGAAATTAGAAATTTCCGTTTCCGAAATAACCTCTTTACCACGCACCTGAGGATACGTTTTCAATTTCACATTCATTGCCTCCATGTGCGCCCGAATACCGGCTTTGTACGCAAGCAAAGCTCCTCCTCGATCGCCCTTTCTAAACAAGGCTTCAGCTTTAATAAAACACATTTCATGATAGCACAATAAATGAGCTGGCGCATCCGCCCGAATATAAAAACTACCTGTTGAATTAATATTGATGACTTTATTACTGAAATTGGGATTACTCTCGCTAATTCCGTTATAGCGACTGGCGATATAATAATCATTTTTGTTATCAGTGAAATTGACAATCCAGTCCAATCGGTCAGAATAGATAGACACATAAACGGAATCGCCCTGTCTGACTGGCGAAACACTGGTCGTATACCAACGATTCGTGTATGCCCCATTTGCCTTCAACTCCGCGGTTGCCGCACGCACGTAGCCCGATGGATGGGTCGTTGCAGCATCTTTCTTTGTCGCCATAATTTCGTAAGAAACTGGTCCATTAACACGGATATTGCTATTTATTAGATCAACTCCTTTAGACAACCGCCATTCTTTTGTTCCCGTGGAATTATAAAATTCGCCACTGGGAACCATACGGACAGCTCGGGGATCCTGCACATTGGAGCCACCGGTAAACGAGTTCAGCAACAAATCGGTATACCACTTGGACAAACGGTTACCCGTTGCACCGAGATTTGAAAATTGCATAGCCGCCACCACGCCAGCCTTATCCGTCTCAGATGTATTAATTGCCTCCATCACGGTATTGTCCGCAACAGATTGCGGCGCTTTCTCCAGTGCTTTTAGCACCTCATCCGGATTGTAGAAAGACTTCTTGGTCAAATTATTCAGCCACCTTGCTTTAAGACCGTAGGCCAATTTCAACCATTTTTGCGGATCTCCCCCGTTCCAAATATCCCCTTTTGACAATGGTGTCGCCGAATTTGGCTGCACCTTAGATAGATTTTCAATAGCTTTATCTAACATCGTCAAACAACCATAAAATATGGTTTTTCCATCATCATATTTGGGAGAGATATCATCTCCCAACGCTTCAGTATAAGGCATTTCCCCATACATATCTTCCATCAGCATAAATCCCCATGCGTGAATCAGCTGTGCGGCACCAACATAATTCCAAGCCTGTTCCTCAGTTGCCTTATCTATCAGGGGTTGAAGATTGGATGCTGTATATACGAACCAAGCCTGATATGGCCATGTGGTAGATGCCAATGGAAAATCCCAGCGAATAATCGCATCATTATTTGTTAGTCCGGTTATTTTAGTCGCGTTTTGAGTAATCCAGGACGCACGTGTACCGGAGGATTCGTAAGCGTCCACAAAATTCATCTGTATTGATCGCAACCGTAATTCAGGCGTCGGCACTTTATCGTTTGCCTGAGTCGGGTTATCGTTGATATCCAACCATTTTTTACATGATGTTAAATTCAATATTGCCAGTGCACTAAGTGCTAAAATAATTCTTTTCATAATCCAAAATTTAAAAAGTAACATTCAGACCAAAGGAAACTCCGGAAAGCGCTGGAACACCATTATAGTCAATACCGACAGAGCTAGAACCGACCGCTCCCGAGCCCGCAGCTGATGTTTCGGGATCCATACCTTTATAGTTTGTCAACAGCCACAAATTTGTACCAGTGAATGTTGCCGTTGCTCCTTTTACCCCTTTCACACGTTTGACAAGAGATTCAGGCAAAGAATAAGAAAGTGTCACACTTCGCAATCGTAGCCAGTTTGTTTTTGTCATATAATTTGCAGACTCCAGATTGTACGCACTTTGCCAATAATAATTATTAATGACATAATCACCACTAACATCCTTATCCCCTATCTTATACATTTTTCCAGCCTCATATTCAAAAGTTTTTAAGTCAGAATAGACTGGCATCTGATTATTATCTACTCCCGTCTTGACCACGCCGGTGATCGACAGTTTATCCCGCTGCTGTGATCGCCCACTCATTCCCATGGTCGTCATATAATAGTCTGTGCCATTATAGATATCACCTCCTATGCGGTAATCGAACAGAAAAGATAAATTCCAATTTTTATATTGAAAGCTATTATTCAACCCACCAAATAATTTAGGCTCGCGATTACCGATTTCGTACGTATCCAGCCCATCAGAAGTAGGCATACCGGTTTCAGGATTAAGCACAAGCTGTCCATCAGGACTTCGCAACCACTTCGATCCTGATATCGCCATAAAGTTCCCTTTATTGAAAGAAGCAGCCTTCGCGGTTCCAACTTGAACGTCCGTCACATATAAGATATCCATCCCATCAAGGAGATTTTCGACCTTACCTTTATTTCGGGAGGCATTCAACATGATATCCCATTTAAAATTTTCTTTCTTAATTGGAGTAGCGCTGATAGACAACTCCAGCCCCTTATTATTAATATCACCGGCATTTGTCCACATCAGAATATATCCGGTCGCCTGACTTGACCGAGGCTGCAACAATTGATTGATACTTCGGTTTTTATAATAAGTGAATTCCATCCCCAATCGGTTTTTCAGGAACTTCAAGTCTACACCATATTCTTGCGCCTCTGTAATTTCCGGTTTCAACCTGTTATTTCCTTTCAACCAATCATTCCGGAATCCTACCCCTTGACCTTGATTAAACAGTGTAAATTCCGGACCAACAGTATACGTATTGGTAACATAAGCAGAAGCATCTTTACCAACCCGCGCCCAGGATGCGCGAACCTTACCAAAAGTCAGGATATCACTTTTGGGCATGAGTTCCGTAAAAATAACGCTACCAGAAAGAGAAGGGTAATAATAACTGCTATTCTCCACAGGCAATGTTGAAGAGTGGTCGTTACGTTGTGTTGCCGTAAAATAAGCAATGTCTTTATATGACGCCCTAAACTCGCCAAAAATACCTACCAAGCGGTTTCGGTTAATCGATTGCGCGATATCTCGGTCGGTATTTACAGTATTGGTAGGTACGTAAAAATTAGGAAGAACAAAATTCCATGCTTTTAACCCATCAAACTGCCTGGTCGTACTTTCAGCCGTCGTACCCAACATCAAGTTAAAATCAAAGTCGTTTACTTTTTTCTTAAAACTCGTCATCAAATTAGAATTCAAGTACTGGAACGTTGTTGTATTTTGTGACATCAAACCATTTAAATACCTAAATTCGACACCCGACCCAGCCGAGGTAAGCCGACTACCATTTTCAGTATAACGGTCCAGTCCCACGGTGTAAACCAAATCCCACCATGACGTAATATCCAGCTTCGCATTAAAAGTTCCCGTGAAGCGATTTACTTTACTTGTTCGAGGCATTTTATTAATAACCCAATACGGATTATCAAAATCATTCTGAACCAGATCATAACTAAACATTCTATATTTTGAACCATCTTCATTCAGATAATGCTTCATATCTAAATCTCTCGGCCAAATATATGCACCCTGCACCGCACCCTCGCCATTCGCGCCGTAGAGTCCGCTGGAGGTCAACGAGCTCAATTGATCGGCGATAGAATAGGTCATACTGGTTCCTATTTTTAGGATGCCGTACTTCTGATCAGCATTTAAACGGAATGTTGTTTTGTTATAATCGGAGTTCGGGATAATACCTTTTTGACGAAAATCAGAAGCAGAGAAATAATAACTACCGTTTTTATAACCACCTGACACACTGGCTGAGTTGTCCCAGGCTGTTCCCGTTCTGAAAAAATCTTTGATATTGTTATACACACTCTCGCCTGTGCCAAACCTGGCACCCCAGGATCCCATCGTTTTTGTCGCATCTCCTTCAAGCAATCTACCGTCCAGCTGATATTCTCCTCGCTTATACATATTCTGCTGCTCTGGCAAGCGATTAGCCCAATTCGAAGTAAATCGCGATGTCACGGAAATGGAAGCTGTTCCTTCTTTTCCTCTTTTTGTCGTGATCATAATAACACCAGAAGCGGCTCGCGACCCGTATAATGCAGCAGCAGCAGGACCTTTTAGCACAGAAATATTTTCTATATCTTCGGGATTGATATCCATCACACGGTTACTATAGACAGAGTTTGTAGATTGAGCACCGTCAAATCCGCTATTTCCATTAATACTTGTATTATTATCGTAGATTAATCCATCCACAACAAATAACGGTTGATTATCCCTTTGCAGTGAAGTTCCACCCCTCAAAATTATACTCGCACCTGCCCCCGCACCGCCACTTGTCTGCGTCACATTAACCCCTGCTATTTTTCCCGCTAGGGAATTGATTAAATTGGGTGACTTATTTTTCATTAATTCAGTGCCACCAATATCCTGAACAGCATAACCGAGTGCCTTTTTCTCTTTTTTGATGCCCATCGCTGTTACGACCACTTCATCGAGTGTTTCTTCACGACCTGTCAGGGCAACATTAATAACATTTGCACTTCCAACCAGTTTTTGGCTTTCGGAAGAGCCCAAAGCTCGAAAAATAAGAATATCTCCCGGCTCCGCATTAATAGTAAATGTTCCGTCCGGGTTTGTCTGAGTGGAAATCGCTTTCCCCTTAATTGTCACGGTAACATTAGACATTGAAGTTCCATCTGATGCACTGGTCACTTTTCCCGAAATAGTCTTCGTTTGTGCCCAAAGGCTAGATGAAAGCATCACACCTGAAAGAATCAATAGCAATTTTCTTTTCATGTTAGGTATGTTTGGTTTGTATAATTGCTTCAGGAAAGATCGCCCTCTCCCGATTGTTAGTTAACTGCTGCTAAATGTAAAACTATTTTATAACAAATGCAATATCATGCACGATAAACCCATAAAAAACCGCATAAAACTTAAAAAAAACGATTTTAAAACCTTTTAACACATCATAAAACCGCAAAATGTAGCAAAAAAAATACAAAACTATACCGGGAGACCATTTAAAACTCTATATTTATATCAAATAAAACCACAATAGGAGACCTATTGAATTAAAATCTGACTTTTATGATAAAACACTTACTAACCAGCAAAGTGCCTTATCGTTATTATGCGCTTTTAATGATGCTCGGAGCAAGTTCCATCGCATTTGCGCAGCAAAAAAATTACACGATAAAAGGCAAAGTCACCGATTCCCGCACCGGACAATCCGTCCCTGGAACAACCATTAAACTCAAAGGGACAAACCAGACCGTCAGCACCAATGCAAACGGCGAGTTTACCTTGACCACGTCTGTCAATCCCGGAAAGTATGATCTCCTGTTATCCAATGTTGGCTATGCACCGACCACCACCAGTATCGAACTGGGAAACCAGACAACCCTTACCCTCACCCCGAGTCTGCAGGAAGACTTAGTACGGATGAATGAGGTAATTGTCATCGGCAACGCAGTTGGAACAAGCCGTAAAGTCTTGGGAAACGCAGTATCGACCGTCAACGCAAAAGATATTGCCAATAGTAATGCAACCTCCATTGACCAGGCATTAACCGGAAAAGTAGCCGGAGCGCAAATCTCTCAAAACTCCGGAAATCCAGCCGGTGGTATTAGCGTACAGTTACGCGGCCCTAGTTCCATCGTTGGCGGTGGTAGCCCACTGTACATCGTAGATGGAGTCATTGTCAACAACTCTTCTGCGGAGCTATTGGACCTAGGTGGATATAGTCAGAACAGATTGGTCGACATCAATCCCGCTGACATTGAGAACATTGAGATCATCAAAGGCGCCGCCGCGGCTGCAATCTATGGATCACGGGCAAGCAATGGTGTGGTTCAGATCACCACAAAAAAAGGAAAAGAAGGAAAACCTACTTTTACCTTTAGCACAAGCTTGAAAACTTCTTCTTTACGAAAGAAGCTACCTTACAATACCTATGGCAAAACTTTCGCCAAGACAGATGTCGCCGATCTTTCACAGATTGATGTCACAAGATACGACTACCAGGACAAAATTTTTCAGACCGGTATCGGCACCGATAACAACATTTCTATGTCCGGGGGTACTGCAGGCACAAAATACTATATCAGCGGCACCTACCTCAATAATCAGGGAATTATTAAGAATACGGATTTTACCCGTGGCGGACTCCGCGCGCGTCTGGACCAAGATCTAAACTCCTGGCTAAAACTCGGTGCAGGAATGAATTACGTGTACAGCCATTCCAAAGAAATGCCAAATGGCGGCATGAATGAGGCCTATGGTGCATTGACTGGGTTTATCTTCAGCAATAATTTTATTAATCCCGAACGAGACCCAAACGGGAAATACCCTTCCACAACACCTGTCAATGTTGTTAAACGGACAAATCCATTGGAAGCGATCAATAATTTTAAATTCGCTCAACGTACAAGCCGATTTATTGGAAATCTATCCTTACAGGCAAAACCGTTCGAGGGCCTAACATTGAATTACATATTGGGATTTGACAACGCCAATTCCCTTGGTACGGCCTATATCCCACCGGGTAACACCACCCCATCTTATGAAAAAGGCTACGCTCAACGCGCAGATATCACCACCTTTATGCTCAATAACGATTTCAACGCCTCCTATCAGACAAAGATTGGAGACTGGTTAGAATCTACTTCCGGTGCAGGCCTTACCTTCCAGACCGAAAAAAATATGTCCACCAACTTGAAAGCCACTCAAATGGGATATGGCGGCGAAACGATAGATAATGGGGTTGTTGTCCCTAAAGAGCTCCGCTCTGATATGAATATTTTCGGGGCCTTCTTCCAACAGACTTTTGGGATTAAGGAAAAACTTTATTTGACCGGTGCTATTCGCTACGACATGTCCTCTGTTTTTGGAAGTGAGAATCGTAGTCAATTCTATCCAAAGGTAAGTGGAAGCTATGTTTTGTCCAATGAACAATTCTGGCAGAATTCGGCCATCAATAAAGTTCTCTCAAGTTTCAAGATCCGGGCTTCTTATGGACAATCGGGCAATTTAACCGCACTTAGTCCTTTTGACAGATACACGAATTATTCTCCATTTAATACCGGTGGAATTAATGGGATCATTCCCACAGATCGCATGGGTAACGAGGGCATAAAACCTGAGCGTCAAGAAGAATTCGAAATAGGTACAGATCTGAGCATGTTCAGAGACCGTTTAGGGTTAGAATTCTCCTATTACCGAAAAAATGTGAAAGATCTACTCTTGGATATCAATCTGACTCCTTCTACAGGTTACAGTGTACAGTATGCAAATATTGGCACGATGACCAATCGGGGGATGGAATTTCTATTGCGCGGGGTCCCTGTATTAAAAGAAAACTTCAAATGGAATATTACGGCTGTTTACTCCCATAACAAAAACGTCGTCAATAATGTCCCAGGGGGAATATTAATGTATTCCGCAGGATTCGGACAAGTTGCAGCGGTCAACGGATACCCTTTGGGGGCTTTTTACGCGACCTACTTTGCACGCAATGAAGATGGGTCTATCTATCACAACGCCGCTGGCCTTCCGACAACAGCCAAAGTTGGAAAAGACAACAACGGTGCCCCTACAGGCGCCACACTTAAAAAAGTCATTGGCGACCCTAATCCGGACTGGACAGGTTCATTGATCAATGAAATCAATGTCGGATCAAAATGGACTTTTAGAGCTCAATTGGATGCCGTTGTCGGACAGGATGTCTTTAATTTCACTAGACGTGTCGGTGACCGTGACCTATATGGTGGTCTTGCGGGGTATGAGCCTGAACTGAGAGGTGAGGTTCCCAAAGGTACTTCAGCAGCATTATTCTCCATTATGGAAAATTGGATTGAAAAAGGATCCTTCGTCAAAGTAAGAGAAGTGTCAGCATCCTACAATTGGGCACGTCCAAATTCAAAAATCAAAAATATCCGTTTTTCTCTAGCTGGCCGCAATTTACTCTCTTTCGACAATTATAGCGGCTGGGATCCTGAAGTTAATGCTGCCGGACAGAGCAATGCCGTCCGTGGATTCGATTTTGTCGAAGTCCCACTGCCAAGACAGGTTATTGCAGGCGTTAATCTAACATTTTAATTTAACAATATAGGATAACCATGATGTTTAGACACCCATAGATCGTTGAATACATAAAATCATTCACTGCTGTCTTATCATCCTTAAAAAATATTTCAATGAAAAAGATTTTCAATTATAACTTATTCCTATTTACTGCACTGACCATGAGTCTTACTAGCTGTAAAATGGATGTGCCGAATATAAATCAACCTAGCGGAAATGCTGTCCCAACAACTCGGGAAGGGATCATTGCTATTAGTGCCGGATTACAGATGTACTATTCGACTAATGGGATAGCCGCAGCATATTTTTATCCCGCGGTCACAGCACGCGAACTCAAAGGTGTTGCCACGTTTACCAACACCTTAGAACTTGAAGCAGGTGGCACCGAATTACCCACAGCAAACGGAAATATCCTGACACTGTGGTCTAGCATGCAAAAACTCCTTGGTATGAGTGAAAGTGTGCTGAACAATGCCACATCCATTAGTACTTTAACTGGCGGAACACTATCCGGCACATTGGCAAATGCTCACTTATACCGAGCAATAGCGCTTGGCACACTCGCAACGAGCTTTGAGAAAGCGAATACACAGACTCAAAAGGATGGCAAAGTGACTTTCGCTGATAGACAAGCAGTTCTTGCTGAGGCAATAAAATCATTGAACACAGCAATTGCCCTGGTGCAACAAACCCCCGTATCGACGGAATTTACCTCGACGGTAACCGGCTCAACCATTAACTTGCTGAATTGCCTACACGCTTTCAACGCCCGCTTCAACCTCATGGCCGGAAATTACCAACAAGCCTATAGCGAGGCTAATCTTGTTGATTTGACCAAGAAAAGTACATTCACTTATACCGCGATCAATGTCAATCCACTCTGGAATCAAACCAGTATCCTGAAGTATTACATTGTTAGAGAGAACTTAGGACTTCCGACCGGACTGTTCGATACCGGCGATAAACGTCTTAACTTCTATACCACAGTCAGTGGCACTACGCTACAACTTAAAGGCTTTGCCCAAACACAGAACGGAGAAGTTCCTGTTTACTTACCAGACGAAATGAAACTGATCAAAGCCGAAGCCTTATTACGGAACAACGGTTCATTGACCGAGGCACGCGATCTGATCAATGAAGTGCGTACACAAACTGCCGGCGACCTATTCAACGTCAATGCCGGATTACCTGCATACGCTGGAGCCCTCACCAAAAACGACCTGCTGCTCGAAGTCTATAAACAACGCTGCGCGGAATTATTTATGTCAGGTTTACGACTGGAGGATAGCAGACGATTTGACCGTGCTGCCCCGCCACAAAATACAACAGAACGAAACCGAAATTTCTATCCTTATCCTGATCAAGAGAGAATCGGCAATCCGAATACACCTGCAGATCCAGCAATCTAAACATAATGGGCTATCACAACAAGATAGCCCATTATGTTTTTAATAGGATCTTTACATCGTAATGCTTTTTAATATAAGCCTGTTGCTCCAAGGAGTCCCGCTCCAAGTCATGAATCGCGCGATCACGCTCTTTATCCACCTCCATCTTGACCACACAACGATAAAATCGAAACACGTCCTTCTCATTCTCTAAAATCAACCGCGGTACCCGCGCTGGTCTACCCGATTCATCTTTAGCGACCATGGTAAAATAAGAGGAGTTGCAATGTTTTGTTTCACCCGTCTGGATATTCATGGCTTCCACCCGGATCCCCACCTCCATGGACGAATTGCCGACGTAATTAACGGATGCAATTAATGTGACCAGCTCTCCTACCTCTATCGGTTTCAAAAAATCGACTTTACCCACCGAAGCTGTCACGCAATAATGTGCTGAAAACTTAGAGGCTACCGCAAAAGCGATTTGATCCATCAAAGACAAAATATATCCTCCATGGATCTTTCCGCCGAAATTAGCGTTGGACGGCAACATCAACTGTGAAATCCGAATGACTGAGTCACTTACGGTTTTATAGATCTCTTCCATATCCCTAAATTTACCCCGGACAGATCAAAATTCAAAACAAAATCACTGTGTTTCAACAATTACCAACATTTGTGATCTAAAAAAGACAAATACGTTCTCCCATTCGGTATAGAAGCATATCAAATAATAATAAGATCCAAAAAAGCAAAAGGGATATCCGAAATGTCAGATACCCCTTTTCCAAATAGTACAAAAATTCTTTATTTGACTTTTTCAGCGATATAAGGACTTTCATTGCTCAAACGATCAATAGCCTTTACCGCAACATACTGCAATTTTTTATTGTTCAATGCCGTCGGTACATCTTTCGTTGTTACTCCGGGTTCCAAGATCTCATATTTCCATTCGCCACCATAATTCAGGTATAACACCCATTGAGCGACCTGATCAATTTGTTGATGTTGCCATTTTAAGAAAACATTGTTTCCTTGCGGCGTCAACAGTAAAGTCGGCTTCAGCAAAGGATTCGCATTGAGCCATGGACTTGTCGGCACCAAAGCTTTAAACTGATAAGGTCCATCCACCAGCGCCTGCGTCATTGCAGGATTTTTGGTCAGTCCGGCCAAACTCCAATGAATTACACCATCCCGGTTATCCGGCAAAATATTGCGTGCTGCAGCTACCTGATTGACAATTTCCTGTACATACTCCGGCCCGCGTCTTCCGACTGTGTTGATACCCGGCCAAAGATGGCGTCCCATTGTATTCTCGCTTTCCCACCATTTTAACAAAGCCGTATAGCTCTGTTTTGCCGGTTGGATAGGCCAATAAAGCTGTGGCGCAAAATAGTCAATCCAACCCTTATTCAACCACAATTTGGCGTCAGCATATAGCATATCGTATTGGCTTGACCCCTGAATTCCAGCAGGATACCCGGGCTTCCAGATTCCGAAAGGACTGATACCGAATTTTACAAAGTTTTTTTCCTTTTTGATATCCTTGTAGATCCGCTCAATAAAGGTATTCACACTGTTTCTTCTGAAATCACCACGTGACAATGTACCACCGTTACGTTTAAACTCATTATAGCTGTCCGAATCCGGAAAATCCTGTCCGCCATTGTATTCAGCATAGGGATAGAAATAATCGTCGAAATGCACCCCGTCAATATCATAGCGCTTAACGATATCCATTACAACACGTTCGGCATGATCCTGTGTCGATTGTTTGGACGGGTCAAACCAATAATAGCCCTGTTTTAACTTCACTACGGATTCTGGCATCTTACGGGCCATCGAAGCCGAAGTCACAGCTCCACCAGCAGTATGGTGTGCACGATAAGGATTTAGCCAAACATGAAGCTCAATTCCTCTTTTGTGCGCCTGTTCAACCCAAAATTCAAGTGGATCATAATAAGGTGACGGTGCTTGCCCCTCCGTTCCCGTCAAAAAATACGACCATGGCTCGAGATCACTCTTATAAAAAGCATCTGCCGAAGGACGCACCTGAAAGATAACCGCATTGAAATTATTGTTCTTCAAAAAATCCAGAATGCCAATTGCTTCCTGCTGCTGTTCAGCTGTACTGAGATAATTTTTGCTCGGCCAGTTGATATTGGCAACAGAAGCTACCCAAGCCGCACGAAACTCACGGGGCACAGGCGGAAGATCAACAACGATATCCTTCTTTTTTTCAACCGCAGGCTGTTCTTTTGTCTCTATCGTATTTTTCATCCGCTCCCGTTTTGGAACCGAAGGGGGATCTTTTTTTACAATTTCAACATTGGTATTCGTGTTTACAGGTTCTTGCTTTTTATTTTTCTTGGATGAACAAGAAGACAAAAGAAAGAGTGCCGTAGTTAAAAATAATAAGGAACGTTTCATCAAGCTATAGAATATTATGTTTTTTTTCAAACTACCCCCCAAAACTAAGCTAAATTTCAATAGAAAAGAAATTTACCCGTCACCCATCCGCTTTAAGAAGATATTTCTATCGGACGAAAAGAAGCTGTATATATTTCATTATCAGACAACCAAGCAATCTAATTCAATTTACGAACTCATACCACGTGAGAACTCTTGCTACCCGAAGATCAATCACGTAGCTCCCCTTTAAAGATAACATGTTCCAGCCTGAAGTCATCCGTAAATACGATGACATTGGCGATGCTTCCCGCATTTAAGTTCCCGATATCACTTCGCTGCAACAGCTTAGCTGGATAAGTCGTAGACATCCTGATCGCCTCATCCAGCGGAATTCCAACTTGCTCCACACAGTTTCTGATTCCTTCAAACAGGGAAATTGCCGCACCCGAAATAGTTCCGTCCGGCAAGGCATAATAACCATCATTCAATACATGCTGATAGATCCCCTTACTGCATGCCGCTACAGCATCCGTAATCATAAATAAACGTTCTCCCATTTGCCGTTTGGCAATTTTCACAGCTTCAAAGCTGACATGATGTCCATCCACAATAATGCTCGCGCAGGCCCTGTTGTGATTAAAAATAGCACCAACCAAGCCTACTTCGCGATGATGCAGCGGCGACATGGCGTTGAACAGATGTGTACTCGTCGGAATTCCCGAATCATAACCATGTGTCCCTTCCTCGAAAGTAGCATTGCTATGCCCGGCACTGAGCAGCAGCTGATAACCTTGCAAATACGCTAGCGTCTCGCCCGAAAAACATTCAGGGGCAATCGTCATCATCCTGACAACTTTATTTCCCTGTAACAGCTCTTCGATCCTTTCCTTCGTAGGTGCAATTATCAGTTCTTCGGGATGAGCCCCCCGTTTTTTTGCATTCAGAAAAGGGCCTTCGAGATGCAGTCCTAAAAACGCATCATGATGATAATCTTCAGCAACGCGAATGGCCTCTTTAAAGACCGGAATTGTATTTGTTGCCAAAGTCATCATATAGGAAGTAGTACCCTTATCAATCAATCCGTTGGAGATTCGTTCCAATGCTTCCAGACTAAGTTCGGCAGAATAAAGATCCTCCCCATCACCATACAACTGCAGGTCGACCAATCCGGCACAAATATTAGCCCCTTTGACATCGAGCAGCTGATATCCCTCCGGAAGATCCCTGTCATCTACTATACCCACTATTTTCCCTTCGTCCAAAAGCAATGCTTTCTGCGCTAAAATTTCAGTTCCGGTATAAATCCTACCGCCAATCAATGCTGTTTTTTCCATCAAAAAATTAGTATAAATTAAGCTGCTTGACAAGTACCAATTTTGGTTTGTCGTCCTCACCTAAATCCCGATATCACTTTCCGAGCCAGAACAGGTTTATCTCTGTTTCGGTCATTTACATTCAGGCATTGCTGAGCGTAAAAGCTTGCAGCGTACGCTTCCGATGTTAAAGTTAGGATTTGTCTTTGCGCTATCCCAAAATTTTTGCTTTTAAATTTTCACTTTTTAATTTACTGTTGTAACTTAGTTCCATGTACTTTTTCAGAAAGCGCAATGCCGACCGCCCCACCAATGGCAATATTAAAGCCATGCATATCATTAATGCAACGGCTATTATTGTCTTTTTATTGGGGTTGATCTATAAAATATTTTTTTCATCCTAAACAAGCAACCATGTCAAAAAAAGAGATTTTCAATACAGACAAAGCTCCTGCGGCAATAGGCCCCTATAACCAAGCAATCAAAGCAGGTAATACCCTTTATGTTTCCGGACAGATTCCACTTGTTCCAGAGACGATGGAACTGGTATCTTCAGGCGTAAAAGATGAGGCACATCAGGTATTGAAAAATGTGGAAGCCATTCTATCACATGCTGGATATACATTTCAGGATGTCGTCAAGGCCTCCATCTTTTTAAGCGACATGGGCAACTTTAGCCTTGTTAATGACGTTTATGCCGAGTATTTCAAAGAAGCGCAACCGGCGCGTGAGTGTGTGGCAGTGAAGACATTACCAAAGAATGTCAATGTCGAGATTTCGGTGATCGCCTGGAAAGATTAATCCGTGGAAAATAACAACGAAACTGTAAGCCGCGGAAAATATCTTTTCGCGGCTTTTTTGGCTCCCTTCATTTGGGGATTCATGTCCATTCCCGTTCGGTGGATACGGGAATATCCTGCCGAAGATATTCTCTATTTTAGGATCATAGCGGCCTTGGTCACGCTTTGGATCTATCTCCTGCTCTTCCAAAGGAAGACACTGCGCCTGGATATTCATAAATTCAGGGAGCTCTCAAAAAAGGGAAAAATTCGGCAGACCGGCCTTACCGTGCTCGCCTCCCTGCTGATCTTCGGCAACTGGTTTACCTATATCTATGCTGTCAACCACATCAGTATCCAATCCGCGGCACTCGCCTATCTGACCTGCCCGCTGATTACAGCAACAGCAGCCTGCTTCATCTTAAAAGAAGAACTACGATCAATTCAGAAGGTCGCCCTGCTCATTGCATTTGGCAGTGTATGTCTATTGGCCAAAGGATCGCTGCATGATGTTCTATGGGCGGTGACCATTGCCACCTGTTATGCTTTCTATCTTATTGTACAGCGCGTATCTACTGGTTTTAATAAACTCAATCAGTTGGTTGTCCAATTGAGCATCTGTGCGTTATTTGTTGTTCCTAAACTGGTCTATAATCACCACGATATTCCTACAGATCCTATCTTTTGGGGTACAATTATGCTGATTGCAGTCATTTTCACCATTATCCCTCTTTTCTTGAGCATGTATGCACTGATCGGTATTTCTTCAACAACAACAGGCGTATTATTATACATCAATCCAATCATCGCCTTCGCCTTGGCAGCAATCTATTTTCAAGAACCTGTTCCCTTCATCAAGTATGTAGCTTATGGTATAATATTGATTGCGATCGTTCTTTTTAATAGTAGCAATTTCCGCCAGATCAGAAAAAATTCGGCAAGGCTGTAGCGAAACCAACAGTGCAGACGTATTGACACCATAAATAACTAATCAATTAATTACAAACCATGAAACATGACAAGTTATTGTACGTGGCGCTTTTTTTGTTCATCGCTTTGATTTCCTGTAAAAAAGAGAGCCTTTCATCAGGATATTGGGAATAATTAGCCGCAAAAAAACGAACGGAAATCGAACAGTTAATCACTTCTAAAAAAGCCAAATTAATTTTTGCACAAGATCTCACCGCTGAAAAATGCCGCGAACTCTTGCCTACCCCCCATTCCGGGATGTTATATTACTTATTTACCCTTTTCACGGGCGAATGATTACAGTGAAATTAAAAAAACAGTGAGCCTTTACAATGCACTTTACCTCAGGCTAACCTCTTTAGAGTCTCCAGCTTGTACACAAGGTCCCATACCTAAGTTTAAATCGTTGACCTGTGAAAACGGAAAACCAAAGGTCAACTATACTTGGAATTAAATCTTTATAGATCATCCGGCTTACTACCATTACAGGTAATGGTAGTAAGCCGGATGATCTACTTTTTCTTCAAAAAAGTAGATACATATCCAGCAAGGAACAAAAAATGACAAAATATAGATGACTAAAAAACAAATAGTTACAGAAAACATACCTTCATTTGTATCAACTTTGTTTCCTAAAATTTTTGATTTTTCATCAACAGTAGTAAATTAGTATTTAATTAAGGAATCACACTTTCTTTAATCCCCATCAAATAGGGTATTGAATAGTACACAATAATCATTTATTTCGCTCTCCAGCCAAGTTCAATATCATTTTCCCTAACCGACATGCTAAATGGAATTAGCCCATTACCGTGGAAAATAACTTCCGTTGTGAAAAATATGTATATAAAAAACTGAATATAACACATATACTACATGAATAACAAATTATACACTACATTGAGGATGCTGAGTATTGTTCCGACAATGCTTTTTTCAGCATCTTTACTCCATGCGCAAAGCAACCAAGTAAAAGGGACGGTTGTTGACGCAAAAACAAAAGCTCCGCTTGTGGGCGCTACCATCAAAGTATTGGGTACGTCAACGGCTAGTTCTACAGACAGCAAAGGGGCATTTCAGATCAATGTTGACGATAAAAATCGTGTCCTGAATATCAGCACGATCGGTTACGAAAATAAAACCGTTACACTCGGACCGGGCGAAACAACAGTTACAGTAAGTTTAGATGAGCAGACGCAACAGCTTGAAAGTGTTGTTGTCACCGCACTCGGTATCAGCCGCGCACAGAAATCATTGACGTACTCTACCCAACAGGTCAACGGGGATGAACTGAACAAGGTAAAAAGCACCAACTTAGCCAACAACCTTAACGGTAAGGTAGCAGGGGTAAATATTGCTTCCAGTTCATCGGGGCCAGGTGGTTCCGCGAAAGTCATTTTACGTGGTAACAAGTCCGCTTCCGGCAACAACCAAGTGTTGTATGTTGTTGACGGTGTTCCGATCAATAATCAAACTTTAGCAAGCCAGCCGGATAATGTTTTCGGTGGCCAGCGTGATGGTGGTGACCCGATTTCATTGATCAACCCAGAAGATATCGAAAATATCTCCGTATTAAAAGGGGCATCTGCTGCTGCCCTATACGGTAGCCAAGCAGCTAATGGCGTTATCTTAGTGACAACAAAATCAGGTAAACAAGGCCGCACAACGATTAATTTTTCATCAAGTGCACAGATCGAACAAGCTGTATCGACACCTAAATTCCAAAATCAATATGGCCAAGGTTCAGGCGGCAAGAACAGTAATACCAGTGTATTTAGCTGGGGGGACAAAACCAACGGTGCCAACTATGATAATGCGGGTGAATTTTTCCGTACCGGAAGCAACTTCACCAATTCATTGACATTATCTGGAGGTAACGAAAAAAATCAGACGTACTTTTCTTATGCCAACACCCTTGCTAAAGGTATACTTCCAGAAAATGACCTGATGCGCCACAACTTCAATCTCAAGGAAAGTGCTACATTCTTTGATGATAAGTTGACTGTTGAAGGTAGCGCCAACTATATTACCCAAAAACTGGATAACGCACCTTCTTCAGGTTTTTATTACAACCCATTAGTTGGAACCTATCTGTTGCCACGGAGCTTAAATATCGCAGATTACAAAAATTACGAAACCTTTAATACGAGTCGCAACCTTAATGAACAAAACTGGTTCAGTCTCAGCGATAGCCCTACAACACAACAAAATCCATGGTGGATCGTCAATAGGAACCCGACACGTTCAACCCGAAACCGTTTGCTTTTAAATGGTAGCGCAAAATATAAGGTAGCTCCATGGATCAGCATTCAGGCTAGAGGAAGTGTCGATCGTACTTCAGAAGTTTGGGACCGCAAAGTCTACGCTAGCACACCAAATCCTTTAGGAAAGGTAAATGGAAACTATAATTACACAAATACCACCATTACACAGCAATACGGTGATGTCGTTGCCAACATGAACTTTAATGTCAGTGATAAATTTCAGATCACTGGATTGGTCGGAACAAGCATCACTGACTGGAAAACTGAAGGCGTAGATTTTAATACAGGTATTGATGGGTTAAAAATCCCGAATCAATTCTTTATTCAAAACACAACAACACCTGTCACTTCGACATTATCCGCGAACCGGAGACAGCTGCAATCTGTATTTGCGTCTGCAAACTTAGCTTATGACAACTGGATCTATTTAGATCTGACCGCTCGAAATGACTGGTCCAGTACATTAGCGTTCACAGGAACAAAATCTTTCTTCTACCCATCTGCGGGGTTGGGCATCGTATTGAACGACAAGTTAAACTTACCTGAATTTGTCAATATGGCCAAGGTTCGTGGTTCATATGCGGTAGTGGGTAATGACCTACCTCCCTACACGAGTTTATTAACAAATATAGTAAATCCATACGCTGTTTTGACAGTGAATGATATTGCGTTCTTAAAAACATTAAAACCTGAAAAAACGAAATCTTTTGAGATCGGGACAGAATGGCGCATGTGGAACAACCGTTTGAATGTTGATGTAACTTACTACAAAACCAACACAACTAATCAGTTCTTTAAAGTCGCGGCAAGCCAAGCATCATTAAACAAACAATATGCTATTAATGCTGGTAATATCCAAAACCAAGGAGTTGAAGCATTGGTATCTTTGGATGCGATCAAAAATGACAACTTCAAATGGACCACCAGCATCAACTTTACCTACAACAAGAATAAAATCAAAGAATTAGCTGATGCTGTTCCAGAATTTAGTTTAACCGGGGAAAACCAAAACAACTTTGCTTCAAAACTTGAGGTAGGTGGTTCTTTTGGTGATATTTACGGACAGGATTTTGTTCGTGACGAGCAAGGGAGAATCCTAATTTCAGAAGACGGTATCCCTCAGAAAACAAGCGCATATACTAAATTAGGAAATTCAAATCCAATTTGGCAAATGGGCTGGAATAACAGTTTCAATTACAAAAATTTCAATTTAAGCTTCTTGATTGATGGAAAGTTTAATTATGATGTCATGTCAATTACACAGTCCGTGATGGATGGCTATGGCGTATCTGAAGCAAGTGGAGCGGCTCGTGCAAATGGCGGTGTTTCTATAAACGGTGTCACACCAAAGGGAACCCCTGTTTCTGTCGTAGATGCGGAGAAATGGTATACGTCAACTGGCGGTATAGGTCCGGTCAGCAGCCAATATATTTATGATGGAACGGTCGTAAGATTGCGTGAATTGACTTTCGGTTATGACTTCAATATCAAAGATAGCTTCTTCAAAAAACTGCGTGTCAATGCTGTAGGAAGAAACCTATTCTACATTTCGAAAAAGGCTCCTTTCGATCCAGAAGTAACGATGTCTACCGGAAATGCATTAAGCGGGGTAGATATCTTTATGATGCCTGCAACCCGTAACTATGGACTTACATTAAATGCAACTTTCTAAACGATCAACAATGAAATTTAACATAAAAAATATATCTAAATTCTCACTTGCCTTTTTACTCCTTGGCGGAGCAATGAGCAGTTGTACAAAGAATTTCGAAGATTACAACAAGAACAATATTGGATTGACCGATGAAGATCTAAAAGGTGATGGACAGGATCTTGTGCTTTTTCTAAAAAATGCCCAGATGTCAATCTATAACTTTTCAGGCGGCGGAGACCCTAACTCCTATCAGGTACAACAAAACCTGAATGCGGACGTTTTCTCAGGCTTTTTCATGTCCCCTACACCTTTTAATAGCGGCCAGAACAACCTGAATTACGCGATGGTTAACGGATGGAATGGCGAACCTTTTCAGGTTTTATATCTTAACGTTATCAAATCCATTGAAAAGCTAAAAGGCAATGGACTTGCAGAAACCTATCCAGCACTATGGGGCTCGGCATTGGTCATCAAAGTAGAAGCTGCCAGCCGGGTTACAGATATCTATGGTCCTATTCCATATAGTAAAGTAGGCACCTCCAACACTGTACCATACGACAAGCAATCCGATGTATATGCTGCTTTCTTTAAAGAGCTAGATGAGGCAGTAACTGCATTAAAATCGTATAAAGCAGATAGTCCTATGGCTGCTAAAATTGACCAGATCGATCTTGTATTTCCCAATTCCGATAATCAGGTCCGTTTTAAAAATTGGTTGAAAATTGCCAACTCATTACGTCTACGTTTAGCTATGCGTTTGGTTAAAATCGATGCAACATTAGCGAAAACACAAGCTGAAAAAGCATTGGATCCAGCAAATGGCGGTGTGTTGGAAAGCAATAGCGAAAACTTCAAGATCACTGTACCGGCAGACGGAACCTATAGCAACCCGCTTTGGTTTATTTCCAAAAACTGGGCTGACACGCGTATCAATGCAACACTTTCGTCCTATATGGTTGGGTTAAAAGACCCGCGTATTTCCAAATACATGTCTCCAGTGACTAAAGATGCAACGACAACAGCTTTCGCTGGCCAATACATTGGAATCCGTACCGGTGCCGAGGATATTGAAAAAGATAAATACCAAAAACTTTCAGCCTTGAATACGGAAGGTACAACGCCAACTTTTGTTGCAACAACCGCTCCTATATTGATGACCGCCGCAGAGGTATACTTCCTTCGCGCCGAAGCAGCTCTTAGAGGGTGGAACAACGCGGGCGGAACAGCGCAAGCCTTGTATGAAAAAGGTGTCGCGACATCTTTCACACAGTGGGGAGTAGCATCGGACGTAAGCACTTACCTAAATGACAATACAAGTAAAGCAGCTGCCTATGTGGATCCTTTCAATGCAAGCAACAATGCTGATTCACCAAGTTCCTTAACAATCAAATGGAACGAAGGAGCGACTAACGAGGAAAAATTAGAACGCATCATTACCCAAAAATGGTTGGCAATCTTTCCCGAAGGGCAAGAAGCATGGAGCGAATTCCGCCGTACGGGATATCCACGTCTATTTCCAGTAGTTGTCAACAACAGTGGCGGATTGATTGACACAAAAATACAGATACGTCGCTTGCCGTTCCCACAGAACGAATACAACACCAATAGAGCTGAAGTGCAAAACGCAATTTCGCTCTTAGGTGGCCCTGACAATGGTGGCACCCGTCTTTGGTGGGATGTTGCGAAAGGCAATTTCTAAAACGGATTTTTTCCATAAAAAAGCGGCTTAACCTTTTGGTTAAGCCGCTTTTTTATGATCATTCCGCTCAACCATGCCCAAAGCCGATAGGAGACTGCGGGTTCCGATTGGCACACAATCCCCAAAAATCACATCAATGAGAATTTTTATTTATCCCTGTAGCACTCCTTCCAAATCACCCGTTCAGTCAATAAACCCAATAGACTATTATGAAAAATCTGTCCGTCCTAGGTATCACGTCCCTGCTCGCATGCACCATGTTATTTGTCGTCTGTAAATCCGAATCTCATTTGGACAATCCCTACAAAGAAAAAACCGAAAAGGAATTGGAAATGCTTTCAAATGAAAAATACAGTAAAATTATAGCGCTGGCAAGCCCTAAAGAGTGTTCCGATACCGATGACTGGAAAATAATAGACATCCAGACCGTATGTGGCACCAATCATATCCCCTACCACCGTTCCGTTGATAAAACGACCTTACAGAACATGATCAATGATTATAATAAGCTGATGGAAATATACCAGCCCATGATGGCTCCAAGGATCAATTGCACTCCTTATCGAAAACCGCTTGATGTCATCTGTAAGGAAGGAAAGGCCACGATTAAGTACGAATAAACTGATTCAAAACAGAAAACTTTACAAGACTAAGTGCATTGAGCGTAAAAAAAAGCCTGTCAGACCAGTCACACAAATAGGGAAAAAATCAGTTCAATGCAGGAATGGTAAGCCATTTGTAGAAGTATATAAATCGTAAAAATTAAATTTTTCGTAATTTAGCCATTCGAGAAGAATGGCTGAATTAAGTTTAATTACCCCAATAGAATACCTCAAAGGTGTAGGTCCCCAAAAGGCAGATGTGCTCAAAAAAGAGTTACAGGTATTTACCATTGGTGATCTGTTGACCCAATACCCTTTCCGTTATATCGACCGTACAGAATTCCACAAGATTCGGAAGCTGCATCCCGATATGATGGCCGCACAGGTTTTGGGGCGGCTGGTTTCACTGCAGCTCGTGGGTGAAAAAAGGACCAAGCGCCTCGTCGGCTCATTCAAGGATGAAACCGGCTCCATGGAACTTGTCTGGTTCCAGTCCATTCCCTGGCTCCAAAAGTCCCTGAAAGTAGGTTCGGCCTATATCATTTATGGCAAGCCTAGCGAATTTAATGGGCAGCTTTCCATCACCCACCCTGAAATGGACCTGTACAACCCACAGGTCAAGCAGGCGGGTAACATGAGCTTACAACCAGTCTATTCCTCCACGGAGAAACTCAAAAAATTCAATTTGGACACCAAGGGCATCCAACGCTTGCAACAGACGGCATTGGAGACTGTATTTCGGAGCATCGAAGAAACAATCCCCCAGGAAATACTTGCAAAACATCAGTTAATTTCCCGCCAGCAGGCTTTAGCGTCCATTCATTTCCCGAGCAATCAAAAGGAGCTGAACCAAGCCATCAAACGGATCAAATTTGACGAACTGTTTTTCATCCAGCTCAAACTGCTCAACAACAAACAACTGAACACGCAAAAATTCAGGGGCCAGCGCTTCAATAAAGTGGGCGAAAAGTTTAATACTTTCTTTAATGAACGTCTTCCATTCCCGTTGACAGGTGCGCAGAAACGCGTTGTTAAAGAAATCCGTATCGATACCAATACCGGCGCGCAGATGAACCGTCTCGTGCAGGGCGATGTAGGTTCTGGCAAAACGGTCGTTGCCCTGATGAGTATGCTGCTCGCGGTCGACAACGGCTTTCAGGGCTGTATGATGGCACCGACCGAGATCTTGGCCACACAGCATTATCATGGACTCAAACAGCTTGTCGGTGATGATCTCGTCAGCATCAAGCTGCTCACGGGGTCAACCGGCACCAAAGAACGTCGGCTGATCCATCAGGCCCTCGAAGAGGGCACACTCGACATCCTGATCGGCACCCATGCGCTGATTGAAGACAAAGTACAATTCAAGAATCTTGGCTTCGTCGTTATCGATGAACAGCACCGTTTTGGTGTCGAACAACGGGCCAAACTCTGGCGCAAAAATGTCATCCCCCCGCATATGCTCGTCATGACAGCCACACCCATTCCACGCACACTGGCGATGACGATGTATGGTGACCTTGATATTTCGGTGATTGACGAACTCCCGGCAGGACGTAAGCCTATTAAGACCGTGCATTTCTTTGAGAGCTCCCGTTTGCGGATGTTTGGCTTTATGCGCGAAGAAATTGCCAAAGGGAGACAGGTCTATCTCGTCTATCCCCTGATCAAAGAAAGTGAAAAACTGGACTTGATTTATTTAGAAGCAGGTCTGGAGAATTTACAGCGCGAATTTCCCCTTCCGCAATATAAAATCAGTATTGTCCACGGCAAGATGCCCGTAAAAGATAAAGATTTTGAGATGCAGCGTTTTGTGAAGCATGAAACACAGATCATGGTGGCAACAACTGTAATTGAAGTCGGCGTCAATGTACCCAATGCATCGGTCATGGTCATTGAAAACTCCGAACGGTTTGGTCTCTCCCAACTCCATCAATTACGGGGCCGTGTGGGCCGTGGAGCCGAACAGTCCTTTTGTATCCTGATGTCGGGCAATAAGCTCAGCAAAGAAGGACGGCTCAGACTAGATACAATGGTGCGCACCAATGACGGCTTTGAAATCGCCGAAGTTGACTTAGAATTGCGTGGCCCCGGTGACATCTCCGGCACACAGCAATCCGGCGTGCTCGACCTTAAGATGGCCAACCTAGCAACAGATCAGGCCTTATTGACCGAATGCAGAAATACCGTGATCGCCATATTCAAAGAAGACCCTACGCTTCAAAGCGAGAAAAATAAGTTACTTCGAAGTTTTTTGGCGCGAAAATCAGATGGTATTGCCTGGGACAAAATATCCTGATCACCAACCAGGCAGCATTCAGATCGTCATAAATAACTTATGGGCGAACAGCGTTCAATTCATTTGTATATAAAATCAAAATTATTTATTTTTGCATCATTATGAACATGATATAGAAAATATCCCCTTCTTTTACTAGGCAAAAGATGGCGACTGACCGCTTACTTATTTTGAGTTGCCCTGGTAAGCAAATCACAAAAAACTTATTGGTTTTTCTTAAATTCACCTTTTCAAAACAAAAATTAAAAGTGGAAGTATGATAAGAGACAGACGGTCGCTATGAATGAATAGACGAACGCGCTCCATACGTTACAATATACTTAATAGTACAAAATGGCCAGAATTAAAATACACGATACAGCAATAAAACCCGAAACAGCCGTCTTGGTGAGTGTTATCCCACAAGGCGTGACTGAAGCAAAAGCAAAGGAATACCTGGAGGAACTCGAATTTCTCGTGCAGACTGCCGGTGGTGAGACCAAAGGAATGTTTACACAGAAATTAGCTTTTCCCGATCGAGCAACATTTGTCGGTAGCGGAAAACTTGAAGAGATAAAAGCTTATGTCGAAGCAGAAGAGATCGACATTGTTGTCTTTGATGATGAGTTATCCCCATCCCAATTGCGTAATATCGAAAAAGAGCTCAAACGCAAAATCTTGGACCGTTCCAATCTGATCCTGGATATCTTCGCCCGGCATGCAAAAACTGCACAGGCAAAAACCCAGGTAGAATTGGCGCAATTACAATACCTATTACCACGACTGACCCGACTGTGGACCCACTTGGAGCGTCAGCGCGGAGGTATCGGTATGCGTGGTCCCGGTGAGTCGCAGATCGAAACGGATAGACGGATTATCCTCGATAAAATTTCCCTGTTCAAGGAGAGATTGAAGGCGATCGACAAGCAGAATGAAACCCAGCGCAAAAACCGTGGTGAGATGATCCGTGTAGCTCTGGTGGGCTATACGAATGTCGGTAAATCAACGATCATGAACATGATCTCCAAATCCGATGTATTGATAGAGAACAAACTCTTTGCCACGCTTGACACCACCGTACGCAAGGTCGTTATCGACAATCTTCCGTTCCTGCTTTCCGATACAGTAGGTTTTATCCGCAAATTACCGCATCACCTGGTGGAGTGTTTCAAATCCACATTGGATGAAGTCAGAGAAGCAGATGTACTGATCCATGTGGTGGATATCTCACATCCCAACTTTGAAGACCACATCCAGGCGGTGAATGAAACATTGAAAGATCTGAAAGCTTTAGATAAGCCCGTTATTACGGTATTCAACAAGATTGACCTGTACAAACCAGCCGTTGAAGAAGGACATGATGGTGAAGAGGTCGAGATTACATTGGATGATTTTCGCAATTCTTGGATGGCGAAAAACTCCGATCCGGCGATCTTCCTTTCCGCAACAAACAAGACTAATATCGAAGAGTTCAAACAAAAACTTTACGATATTATTGTGAAGATGCATAATGAACGTTATCCCTACAACAACCTGTTGTATTAATTTGACAAACATGACAGCGGATCGTTTCTGACGATCCGCTTCTTTAAATAAAATAAGCAATGAATAAAGTGGTGCAGTTCCAGGACTGGGGACTTGTAGACTATCAGGAAGCCTGGGACAGACAAGAGTCTATCTTTAAGGGCGTATTAGACGTCAAACACGAAAATCGGGTTAATGCGACAACGACAGACACACCAAATTACCTGATTTTCACGGCCCACCCCCATGTCTATACCTTAGGAAAAAGCGGACACGAAGAATACCTGCTCCTGGATGAGAAAGGCCTGGAAGAAAAAGAAGCGAAATTCTATAAGATCAACCGGGGCGGTGATATCACCTACCATGGGCCGGGTCAGATTGTAGGATATCCGATTCTGGATCTCGACAATTTCTTTACCGATATCCACCTTTATTTAAGGACATTGGAAGAAGCGATCATCCTGACCTGTGCCGATTATGGCGTTCCGGCTGGCAGATACCCCGGGTTCACCGGAGTCTGGATTGAACCGGACAAGCCCACAGCCCGCAAGATCTGCGCGATGGGCGTGCGTGCCTCACGCTGGGTCACCATGCATGGCTTTGCCTTTAACGTCAATACAGACTTGGATTATTTTAAAAATATCATCCCCTGTGGTATCGACGACAAAGACGTGACCTCATTGAAACGGGAACTTGGCAAAGAAGTCAATATGAACGACGTGAAGGAAAAGCTTCGCGGACACATTGCCAGACTTTTTGAGATGGAAGTCATCTAGCAATAGAAATAATAGAAACGAACAAGGATCTGCTCAACACAGGTCCTTTTCTATTTACAATACGCTTAAGAATAGGAAATCCTGGAGCATACATTTCTCTATTTAGATCTTACGTTGATCCCCTAACAATAATACATGCAGTCATAACGAAACAGTTTGCCATCTTTAAAGGTGATGATCAGCTGGCCTGCATCGCCGTTTTGAAAACGGTACACATGTGGTTCTTCGACCATATTCGTAGAGATCATATCACCAAAATGATGGACAAAATCCCTTTCGTCATAGTTGGCATCCATACGTTGATCCCCTAGTGCTAAAATCTCACCGTCCGTAAAATATAGTTTATAGACCGTACCGACGATCTTCTTTTTGTAATTCTCCTCAAAAGCCACGATCAGATTTGGGGTTTTATAAAAATAACGCGGTTCCCAGCCACATTCAGGCATATCCGGTATGTCCGCAACACGTTGCATCTTCAACTGGTTCATCTGCGCATCCTTGATCTCGCCGTCGACGAGTGCTACCCCATTCCAGATAAAATGCAAGTTCAGCGTCTTCATTTTCCTTTCATACGCTTCGAAATCAGGCTTTTTATCCAGTTTACTCGCCAGCAGCAATTCAAAATCAATATCGACTTTCGGATTTTCCACCCCATAGGCGGCATAAGACTCCTTCCAATAGGACAAGGCCTGTTTTAAGTTTTTCTCTTCCCGCCAAGCAAGCTCTCGCAATCTTCCTACCTGAACCAGTTCTTTTTCTTGATCCTTGCCTTTTACCGCCAAATAATCTTTCAGTACTTTATCGTAGGTCAGGACGGAGCCTAAAAATTTTAATTGCACATATTCAGGATTCTCATGAAAATGATCACCGATATACACCCAACCATCGGTATATAATGGCACATAATCAATGCACAGCAACTCATTGAGCGGAGCCCTTCGTACAGCTATGCTTGCAGTTGTAGGTGCTTTACGAACACGCAGTTCGGACACCTGCACATAATAGTGCGGGCACTGATACCCTTCGACGCCCCGATAGAAATACTTAGCGGGCTCACCAGCAGATTTTTTTCCATCCATGAATTTCTTCAGCGGTTGTCGGTCGATAAAGCCGATATCGCCGTTGCTAACCTGCACCTTATACTGCATGTTGGTCGAGTCGAGCAGATAAATGGGCGCTTCAGTGCTAAATACCCCCATAGGATCATTGTTATTTCCAGCCTCCCGGTAGAGATAGCCCCACTTGGATGTATACACAGGCCGTTCACCCGCTGGCTGCGCCATGCTTCGGTTCACAAAACAACTGTATAGGATACAGCACAGGAGTAATACTTTTCTAAACATATAGCTTTATTTCTTTAAATAGCGATGCAGATAAGCATTGACCAAAGGCATTAAAATGAAGTATCTTATGGACATCTCAGCATATAAGGCCAACCGGCTAATGTACTTATCTATAACAAAAATAGGCAAAAAGAAGACCAAGGAAATCACTATAATCAGCCATTTCGTAAATGAATAGCAGATCTGCTCCGATTTTGATCATTAAGAGGCTGTACTATGGAAAAATAGTTTAGTGAACTTCCTTGAGAAAAAGCTTTTTAAGGTAACAATTGAAAAATCAACCGAGGTTTACCTACAGGGGAATGGGTTTACTTCCGGTTCAGCAGTACAACCTGTCCCTCCAAGGCGGAAATGGTCTTTTCCTGCGCTTTGATCGTCTGTTCAAGCGCGGCGACCAATTGTTTGGAAACTGACGAACCTTCGGAACTGACAGTAGCAGTCTGTGCCTCGGGACTAACGGTTCCCGCGCTGCGTATCATTTTGCCCTCACCCATCAATAGCCATGCAGGACTAATATCCGGATGGCGGGTCAATATCGCAATCATTGCATCCGAACTCAGCGCTGTATTTTTCTGACCGCCCTTAAAATTGGCATAGGAAAGCCCTATATCTTTAAAAAATTCAGTTTTACTGATGCCCTTTCTTTCAGCGATCAGCAATACGCGTTCCTTTACGTTCACAATTATTATACTTTTAAGAGACTATCATTTTTTAATCAAACCACAAACAAAGTTCCCCCTTTATATACGAGTTTATCTCCGCAAAAGACGAGGCTCACTAATTTCTATTGATCCCAAGCAATTGAATAACTTATTCCCATGGAAATAAGAATCAATCTTCCAACTTCGAAAAAAAACAAAAGTCCAGTTAGAAACTATTTGCTCCGCAGCGATTCAATCTCGCGCTCAAATGAAGATAACAATCGCTCCAAAGACATAATTGTCTTCTCCTGAGATTTAATAGTCATATTTTGAGAAGCAATTAATTGCCTTAATGTAATGATCTCCCCGTTAGTTACTCCCTCCAGATCAGCCGTTAGATACATCTCTTCATCCTCCTTAGCTAAAACAGGCTTAAGCATTTCCCCTTCGCCTCTCAATAACCATTCAGAAGAATACTGGGGATATTTTTCAGCAAGATTAACTAACCATTTAGCTTGAACATCCGTATTATTCGCCAGGGCACGTGTAAAAACGCCCTTACTAGCCCCGATAGATGCCTCTAAAGCGGAAACACTTATCCCCTCTTTTTCTGAAACAATCTTAATTCTCTTCAAAATAGAACTCATTTCCGAAAATTTTAATACAATAATTTGTTTTGATGAAATATAGTTCTTAAATTAGCTTTACTGAAGATAATTATAGTACCATTATTTAACCAAAAAACATTCCTAGCATGAAAAATACGCAAAAGAAACTAAAAGCGAAACATTTTCGCTATTTAAGCAAGGAGTATATTGATGATCCGTTGAAATATCTCGAAGATTTTTTTGAACAAGAGACCTATATTCATTATCTCTTGATGGATATAAATCTGCTCGTCAATGCAGCTTCAAATGTAAACATGAACATCCCCCATTCTCCTTCAGGCTACAACACAAAAAAATTAATTATGCTTGTAGAAATCGCTTATGTCATTTTCAAAAAATGCAATTTGAAAAAGCAGAAAAAGCCCTTGGAGTTTATCCAATGTGATTCAGACTATTGGAATTATGTTTCAGGGGAATGTCTCAGTGTAAAGAACATTGAATCACCCAAAGATGGAATCAGCCGATTTTTCTCTCATCAACCGTTGTGGCAATGGTACGAGACGCTAGATGAAATCTGGATAAATATTAGCGATAGAAATGCTGATTTTCTAGGTAATGAGGGAAATGAAATCCTTGCCGTTAGAGAATTATTACAAAGATTAGCTATATCTCTGCATAAAATATATGAAAATAAATCACTTCCAGACAGTATTACAAACAATCAAGAAGACATTGAAAATGAGGAAAGCCAAGGTCAAAAGTCTTTGGAAAAGACCGACATCATAGACACAAAGGAGGAACCTTCCGATGACGCATTAGAAAGCGAAACTTCTGAAAATTTGACTATAGAAGCCACAACCTCAGAAAAGATCAATATATCTCCCACTGAAATTGAGAAAAGTCCACATCAGATTGAAACCACTCAAAAAATCAAAAACATTCTGGGTGGGGAAGATTTACATGACTGGCAGGCCTTCATTAACGGTCTATATGTTTCGGCAGAAAAAAACTTTAAAAGCTGGGATAAGGCGTTTGAAGTATATATTCCAGAGAGTCGGTTTTGGCTATTCACACAATCGATAACACTCCTAGATATCTTATATGAGGAAATCTTTTGGTTTGTTGATAGAAATGCAGAAATGACATTAACTCCATATCAAGAGGTTTCCTTATACTATTTTTTCCGGGACAAAAATAGAACTGGAAATTTCAAAGCTCTCTCACTTCTCGAAACGAGTTATCCAGAGTATTATCTCATTAAAATGCTATTTACCTACTCAATTGTTGATTGGCACGATAACCTTGCTGATCTTATCCACAGAGGATTTATATTGGATAAAGGCACTGTATACTATGGAGAGCTGGATATTCCTGAATTCCTCCTTAATTTCCAAAAACTGATTGAACTATGCTATCTTCTAGCCAATAAAAACGAGATAACATTCACCAAATCGATTGCTTAGGAAATTTGAAAATAAAATTCAACTATCAATTATGAACACTGAACTTACTCCAATCATCGAAGCCATCCTTCGTGCTATTGCTGTCGATGAAATCTATTTATGGTTGTTTGACCATGATGGCAAAAAATATCAAATGCTTCAAATCAATCTTTCATCAAATTCTGCTACCAGATTTGACAAAGCCCGTAGTCTAATCAACAAAGCAATCGGAAACTACCCTAATCTCTACTTCAATGTGCATTTACCTCGCGAGATACAAAAGAAAATCGACCAAGGACTGGGCCGCACCCACCTCATATGTCAAACCGGAAACCGCATTTATCAAAACCCAGCGCAGGAAATACAACTTGTAGTACCTAACGATTCTGCTGAAAAAGTCATTGAGAAAACTGAAGTGTATATCAACAAAGAGAAAACCAAGATCCGTTCTTTTATTGATGGCTATAGTTTTTATCTGGAGCACAGAGACCATTCACATGCAGCATTTATGCTCCACCAAGCCATCGAACTATCGCTCCGAACAGCAGAAAATCTATTGATAAGTGATGAAAAAAAATCACATTCGCTTAAAGCAAATATCAACTATCTCAAAACATTTGATTCCAAATTAGCAAAATTGGCGGATACAGAAGATAAAAAAAGAGCGCTTAATAAGATAGAGAAAGCTTACATTGACTACAGATATAACCACGATTATACGATTGAAGAAGGTTTACTGGAAACAGGCTATCAAATTGCGATAAACTCGTTAAACTGGATCTACGATTATTCCAATCTTTTATTCAAAGAAATTAGAGAGCAACTTAGCCCAAAACAAATCCAGCATAGGAAGATTGAAAAATTCAAAAATAACATTGCTATTTACAATAAATATCATTGCAACAGCAATTACCGTGACCTTATTTTAAATATTTTGGAGTTATACTGCACCCCATCCTTAGTTGCCTGTTTCGGTTATCATTCAGATCAACATAAGTACAATAGTCTGCTCCAAAACAATAAAGAAGAGCAGATAACGCATGCTTACTATCTCTTTATCGCGTATGACAGCCTAAAGACCGACCTTGCCAACCTACAACAAAAGACAATGGATCTGCTGCCGAAAAATGTGTCACTCACCTTGGTCAAAGAAGAGACGGCTTACTTTATCAAAAAGCTCTCAAAAGGCCATCCCTTCTTCCTATCGCTGATGAAAGTCGGTGATATCTGGTATCAAAACGCAACGATAGAAAACTTAGCACTAGACAGCATCGCAGTTCCCCAACTCGACTTGGAGTATGCGCGCAAGCAATGGGATAGTCGCTATAATAACGCCCGTTGCATCTACTATGCTTTTGAGGATAATTGGACTTTTAGCGTTGAGGCAGGATATCATTCACTATCACAAGTTTTAGAACAGACCTGTCTCGGCGTTATCAATACAATTCTTCAATACAAACCCCAGACCGTCGGGCTCCCCTTCTTAATGAACCTCTGTCGATTAATTGTCCCTGAAGCACATGCGACCTTTTGTCTGAACAACGGCGACCATGTTAAACTGTTTAAAGAAATTATCAAAGCCCAACAGGAATTCAGGTATAACGCGAACTATAAGGGGGATCCATCCGCTATTATAAGATTACAGGAACTCACAAAGCTGTTTATCGAAAGATGTAACAAAGAGATGGAAGATTACTTTGAGAAAATCTCGGCCGCTATTCTGGTCGAGAAAATAGAATAAGAAATAAATACCGATATACGTCAGGCTACTTTTAATCAGTCACTACATCAAAATCCTACCACTCCATTCACTGAAAGTAATGCTTTTCAGTGAACGAACTCACCAAAAAGCATTACTTTTGGTGAATAGCATTATTATTACTGAGTTTCGTCAAGCATTGGAAGCTCGCTCACGAACAATCCCAACCTTATATTATCAGCTCTCCGCTGGTTTAAAAAACCAGACATATCAAATTATTTGCAGATAGTCGGAAATATTCCGATTATCTTACCAATTTAATACATTTACGTTATGAAAGAACTTCAACTGACCCTTTCCGAGCAAGATCAACTGGATGCATTGCTGTTCAGCATGTCCAAATCACCCCAAATAATTAAAGCACGCAAAAAATCACGTTTCATGTTTATGCTGCTCATGCTGATACTTGCCATCCCGTTTTTCTATTATGAACGTCAACTGGCCATTTTGATTATCGGTGTGAGCATAATCGCCTTTCTGTTCTTTCCCAAATATCTTGGGATATACTATAAACGCTATTTCAGCAAATATGTCAAAAGCCCCGAATTTCAAAATCGGATCGGCATCCTCCATACAATTACTTTTGAAGACAATTATCTCCAGATCAAAAGCACACAAATGGAGTCCAAATATCAATACGATCAGTTTGAATATATGACCGAAACGGCCTTCGCATTTTTTATCAAACTAAAAATGGCCGATCAACTGTTTTTTCCAAAACAGCAGATCGAAGATACCGCCGAATTTAAAGCTTTCCTGATAAAGCTCAGCCAACGTCTTCATATCGCCTATCAGGAGGAACTAGACTGGAAATGGAAATAAAAGCCGAAAGATCTTATATCCATTCATGCACTAAGCTAAAGCTCTAATATCCTTGATTTCCAATATATTTTTTACATCGTCCCGCTCCACGGCATGAATCATCGCCCGCCCCACTTCATGTAGCGACAACACTGCCGAAGGGGCAAAGAACCTTATAATCTTGGCAACAAACGAGAATGGATTGGCATGCTTCTGTCCCGCGACGGTCGTCATTCCGCCCGGGCGGAAATTGTATTCTTTCTTAAATGGCAATTTCGCCAGATCATTTTCCGTCTTGCCCTTCACTCTCGCCCACATCACCCGTCCCTGTTCTGTACTATCTGTACTCGCTCCAGACACGTAGATAAAGCTGATTTCGGGATTGATCTTCAACAGCGATTTTGCAAATGCCAACGTCGTATCATAGGTGATATAGCGGTATTTATCCTCTTTCATGCCAACTGAACTGACACCTGCGCAATAAAAACAGGCATCATAGCCGCCGATCTCCGTCTCAACTTCGGAAAGATCCGTAAAATCCTTAACCAAAAGCTCCTTTAACTTTGGATGCTGTATATCAGCAGTACGGCGTGATATGCTCAATACTGCATCTATTTTATCATTTTGAAGACATTCCAATAAAACACCTTCTCCGACCATCCCTGTGACCCCTGTTATTATTACTTTCATCGCAATTCAACTTATGTACCAAGCCCAAAAGGGCTACAACTATTATTATTTATCCCGATCAATAGAATACCACTGCATTAGCATTATATCATGCGCAGGCGCTCTTCCTCCAGGTCAATCTGATAGAGCTGCGCACGGACAATATCCTCATCAATTGTCGATTCACTATTCAATTTTTCCAGGTATTCGCGCTGTACATCCAAAAGCTCAATGAAAATCACTTTCGTACGTTCGTTCATCCACGAATCATCCGCAGCATTGACCTTTTCCTCCCAATGTTTCAAAATCCTTTCCATTGCCTCCCGATTGTGTTCTTCTTTCTCATATTTATCTCTGAGGAACTGATAGACATGCTGTTTTAAGCCCTGCTTCATCTGCTGTTTGGCAACTTCTTCGGATTCCTCCGAAAAAAAATCAGAGAGTCCCGTCCGCCTGATCAGGTAGGGTAAAGTGAGTCCCTGAACCAAAAGGGTCGAGAGAATGACGACAAAGGTGATGAATAGAATCAGATGACGCTGGGGAATCACGGTACCATTCATGACCAAAGGAATGGAAAGTGCCGCCGCCAGGGAAACTACGCCCCGCATGCCCGTCCAGCCCAGTAAAAGCGGCATAAAGAAACGTTGTTTTGAAGATCGCGCCCTAGGTGCCACACTTGGACGGAAAATAAGCGTCGCGATCATCGCAGCATAGGCACTGATCATACGGGCAAGGATAAGGACTGCTGTCACCAAGAGACCATAACCGATCGCCTCACGCAATGAGGTTCCGTTCGCACGTAAGCCGGCCACAATTTCGGGAAGATCCAGACCGATAATAAAAAATACAATCCCATTCAGGATAAACACAAAACTCTCCCATACGCTCAGCCCGCGCACCCGACTGGTACTGTTCAGAAATTTAAGTCGCTGATTGGACATCAGGAGACTTCCCGCAACAACCGCCAATACCCCCGAACTGTGAAACTGCTCGGCAATCCAATACATAAAATAGGGCTCGATCAAGGTAAGCGCAATATCCGATGGCGCATCTGTGGGTAAGCGTTTATGTGCCTGAATAAAAAACCAGCCCAACAGAACACCGATGCCTACTCCACCGACCAACATCCAGATAAACGATACCGCCGCTTCCTGCCATACAAACTGCCCCATACCCACAGCAATCAGGGCAAAGCGGACAATAATTAAGGAAGAAGCATCATTCAGCAGACTCTCTCCCTCAAGGATTGCCGAAGTAGATTTTGGCACTTTCACAAACTTCATAATGGCCCCAGTGCTGACAGCATCCGGAGGAGAAACAATTCCGCCCAGTAGAAAGCCCATCGCGAGCGTGAAGCCCGGAATATAATGATTGGCAACCACCGCAACGGAAAGCGCCGTAAAGAAAACGACCAAAAAGGCAAAACTTCCAATAATACGCCACCATTTCTTCATCTCCTTATACGAAATCGACCATGCAGCCTCACATAATAAGGGGGGAAGGAAAATCAGAAAAATAACATCCGGATCGATCGCAACAACGGGCAAGGTTGGAATAAAGCTGACAATCAAGCCCGCCAAGACCAATAAAATGGGATAAGCAACCCGAAGTTTCGTGGCCAGCATTTCAAGTAGAACGATGGCCGTAATCATGGCAATAAATAGCGGAAACAAGTTATGCATAGGCTGTCATAATTTATTGGTCTTGAGACATTTCATTAACTCTTGTAAAGATCTTAAATGGAAATTAAAAACCATCAACTCCCGGTCATATTTTTTACTTTTTCATCTGTACCCTAGTTTTGCCCTAATTCTGTACCTCAAATTCGGTCTGTACCCTTCTTAAATTAGCAAAAAAGATTTATTGCCATGTCGACTACAACACATCAATCGTATTCCATCAGACAGGTTGATCTCTCTGATCTCTCCCTACTAAAAAAGGCTCAGTCCGAAGTAACCAACAAAAACCTGCAGCACATGCCTTTTCTCTTGCTTGCCCAAAACGAGGAAATAGCAGCTGTTTCTTCTGCTACAGTCTCCGAAAACAACAACCTCACTGTCGAAATTTCGTATCGAACTGAAGTTTCCGAAGACTTATCAATGGTATTTAAGCGCAAAGCGCAGGTTTATTTCGAACAGCAGCTTTTAAATATGTTTGGCGACGAAGAATCGCTAAAAAGGGGAATCCGTCATTTTCATGATTGGGTAAATCCAAAGGGAAACAGTAAATTAGTATAAGTATGGAGCAGCAACAATTGTATAAGAAAATTGCAAACATCGTAGAGAACCAGATCAAAAATGGCTCTTTGACCTACGGTGATCGTCTTCCTTCTGTCCGTAGTGCGCAAAAATTGTATAATGTGAGCTTAAATACGGCAAAGAGCGCCTACATGGAGCTCGAGAGCAGATCTCTGATCGAGTCTCGCCCCAAATCGGGATTTTTTGTCAGCCTGGCCGGTCAACGCCGGATGTCTATACCGTCCATCTCAACATTTAAGATTGACGAAAAGAAGCAAGATCCCGCAGCATTGATTGATAAAGTTTTCCACTCATTGGAGGATAAGGAAATTACGCGATTCTCTTTGGGATTACCCAGCCCTTCTTTGCTCCCCATTCAGAAGCTCAACAAATGTATCCTGGAGACCGTACACGAGCTGCATGATTACGGTGATCATTACGGGCAGGTGCAGGGTAGTCCGACTTTACGTAAAGAGATTGCCAAATGGTCCCTCGTACTAGAAGGAAAAATAAGCGACGAAGACCTGATTATCACTTCGGGTGCCATGAATGCCATTTATAGCTGCCTCCGTGCGGTCACGAAACCCGGCGACACCATTGCCGTGGAAAGCCCCCTCTATTTTGGCTTTATCCAGGCGTTTCAGGTGTTGGGTTTAAAGACCATTGAGATACCGACCCACCCCATTACGGGCATTGAACTGGACGCCCTGAAAAAAGTGATCCATAAAATCGATGTCTGCTGTTTTGTTTCCAATTTCAGCAACCCCTTGGGCGCGTTGATGCCCGATGAACATAAAAAAGAACTTGTCAAACTCCTTGCTTTCCATCATATCCCCTTGATCGAAGATGACCTTTATGGAAATATTTATTTCGGTAACTCACGACCCAAACCCTGTAAATACTTTGATGAAGAAGGTTTGGTCATGTGGTGTGGATCTGTTACCAAGGTATTGGCCCCAAGTTTCCGGATCGGATGGGTCGAACCCGGACAGTACAAAGACAGGATTCTCAAACAACGACTGGTCCAGACCATCTCGCAGCCCGCTATCTATCAGGAAGCGGTGGCCAAATTTCTGCAGATCGGAAGGTATGACCATCACCTCAATACCTTTAGAAAGAAGCTGTATAGCAATTATATCAACTTCAGAAACAGTATCGAGACCCATTTTCCTAACAATACAAAGATGTCGCAACCCGAAGGTGGCTTTGTGCTCTGGCTGGAAATGGATCCAAAAATTGATTCAACGGTACTCTATGATTACGCGCTGAAACAGAAATTGAGCTTTGCCCCCGGCCGAATGTTTACCCAGCATGATCAGTTTAAAAACTGTATCCGGCTGAACTATGCTGTTGACTGGAATGAAAAAACAGCACATGACCTGATGCGGTTGGGCCGCTTTTTTAAAGCCGTTATCTAAGCTATTAATCCCAGTCTACCTCATCATCATCGCCCGGTAAAATAGGCGGCGGCAATTTATCGAATTTTTCGTCAGGAAATATGGTTTCCTTACCCTCACGGATCAGGAATGCATCGAAAACTTCACCGGTCATCAGGGTACTACTATTGGACATAAATTCGTCACACCCATCAGGGCTCCTCAGCCAGCACCTTACTGTGCCCAGACATAAAATAACGGCATCTTTACAGTCCTCCAATGTGAAAGTAATGCCACGGTCCACTTTGTGATCTTCTTTTCTTAGCTCCAAGGTTTTGCTAACATGGTAAAATATAGTATGGCGATCATCTAGTTGAATCACCACACAATATATTTTTATGTCTATTTTAGCTAGCCTTTCATGAATTAAATCAAATTTACGGAGACCTGTCAAAGGGAGCTGAACCCGAATTCGTTGCTGAGCCTCGTCAAAATGTGCAACTGGGTGATTCATAAAGAAGTTGCTCCAGCTGACCCGTTTGGAGTACCGGAAACCCTTCAAGGGGAGTACTGATCCATATCCAAGCCGTAAGCTTCCGAGTCCGTGCTCACAGTCGTTGCGTACTGCCGCATAAAGCGCATTCTGCAACCTGATGTAGGTCGTACGTTCACAGGCTGCTCGTAGCATAGGTTTTAAAATCTGATACAAACGACTGGCCAGATTACTGTTGTACGTAAAATCACGCCCTGTCAACTTGCTGTTTTCACTTAGATCATAAGCATCCCCTTGCTTTCGTTCTTTTTTACCCTTGCCGGGAGATTTCTTCATACGATGAAGTTAAACTGGTATACTTTAAAACTACAATAATCGTATGAATTAAACAACAATTCCTTTTACAACACATAAATAAGATCAAGACAATTAAGCGCAAAAAAATCCCTTCAACTCCCTTAAAGTCCCCTCAAGTCCGTTCAAATGCCAACAACATTCGGGTACGCTCCGCACATGCTTCGCACCAACTTCGGGACTGCTTCGGGACTGCTTCGATATTTGGTCGGTTCTGCTTCGATGATTCATCGGCAACAAGGCAAACAACAGTCGAAGAACAGTCAGACCAATCCCAACGCTGTCCCGAAGCAATAGCAACGGAAGCCCGAAGGATTGCCGAACAACATCCGAATAGCTGTCGAACAAGAGACAACAGATTAACGAAAACGCTTTACCCGTCCAATACCACCTCCTCTCGTAAATTGTGCAAGGCGAAAAGTACTTTACAGATACTTTAGCCGTACCTTATATATGCCTAAAGGCTGCTTTATTCAAGCAGCCTTTAGGCATATATTTTATCATACGAAATGTTGAGAGTAACGGATTCTAATTACTGAATTTTCTGAAAGAATTTTTTTGTCTTATAAAAGGCCAGTAGTCCGATAATACCGATCATCAACCAAAGAAAATCGACAATAAATAAATCGCGTTGTCCATTCACAAATGTTTTCCAAAGCCAATTATGGGTCACCAGACCATTGGCTATAGGGACAATAAATGCAAAGATACTTCCGACCAACAGCGTTTCACGGTTTGTCCTTCTTATACTTCGACGAATGATATAATAGAGGGAGAGAACCAACCATGCATAGAAATAGACCCGATAGATAAAATCCTGGTCCACTTTGGGACTGATCTTGATCGCGATAAATGTAATCGCCGTAACAGGGAGCATCGTCAGACATATCGCTGTAAAGATATTGGCCGCCCAAAAGTTGAATTTACGTTTTCTCGGAATGACATTGTTTTTATCACGGGCAACCAACCAGATCAGAATTCCGGAAATAATAACCAGACAACCCATTACGCCCAGAATAAAATAAACCATTTTGAGCGGGTATCCACCATAGTCACCATAATGCAAACGGTATATAATGCTTCGGACATAATCGCCATAGCTCGCTCCTGTTAATGGTGATTTCTCCTCTACAATTTTATTATCGGCCACCTTCACAGTCAAAATTCCAGATCCGGCAAAGCTGCTGTTAAAATGTGGTTCAAGTTCCATAATAACATGCATATTTGAATCCGCATAGTTTTTTACCACAATACGCAAAAACTCGCTTTCCGGCCATTTTGTCTTTGCCATATCCAAAAAAGGAGCGATCTTCATATCTCTGTTTAAGGGTTTATAGCTATAAGCATAACTCTCATTCGCTGAGACACCAATATCCTGATACATCTTCTGCTGGTCACCAGCATACAGTAATTTGCTGAAAGGGAGAGCCAAAACTGAATTAACAATCAGAAATGTACCCGTAACGGCAAAAATAAACTGAAAAGGGAACCCGATTACTCCAAGGGCGGTGTGCATATCTGTCCAGACCGTCTTCCACTTGCTGAATGGCCTAAAAACAAAAAAGTTCGATACTAATTTGTCCCAATGCAATAACAAACCTGTTATCAATGCAAATAAAAAGATAAAGGCTGTAATTCCTGCAACGAGATATCCAAATGGCGCTATTCCTACGCTAATGGGGACTTGATTGAGTTGGGCCAGAAAATGTAAGCGGAATAAAAACTCGCCCATATCATAGTTCTGCGCATATTCTCCTACTTTTTGATTGACAAAATTATAGGTAAAATTTTTCGAGTCATCATCTCCGCCTCTCCGTCTCCGGCCTTTCTTTTTTTCCGCTTTCTGTTTAGGCGTTATCTTGGATAGATTTTCCTTATTGAGTATTGTATCGTTTGACGCGGTATAGCCCACATAAGCGGACGTCCCCTCCCGATGCATATAGAAGTTGATATCACGTCCATGGAGGTTGGTTTCACCCTTTAGCGAATCCAGAAGTTTGTCAAAGCTTTGATGGTTTTCCTTATATGTCTTGTACGACACATTATTTTGCCAGGCTGCGATCTCATTTCTGAAAAATGCAAATGAACCTGCAAAAAATATCACATAGAGGAGTGCACAGATAATAATACCGCTGATGGTATGGGTATTAAAATAGATGTTATAATTTCTGTTGTTCATAATTGATTACATCTTTAACAAATAAGGCAACGAAAAAAACGCAGCCAAGAGTAAATAAATTCCCCATATTTTCCATCCGCTTTTGGAAAGAAAGGCAAGGAGCATCAATACAGCCCAAAGAAGGTAACCTGTGAATCCGGCAGTCATAACAACATCCTTTTTCTCAAACACAGCTGTCAGCAATACATGGAAAGAAAGCATAACAATATACCCGCCGATAAATCCGGCTGTTATTTTCAGAAACCGTTGAAAGGGTGAACTCAGGTATTTTTTATTTGCTGGCATAAAGAATCAATTATGATATCAAAAATTCGACACAAAGACTGACAGCATACAGTCCAAGGACATGGTAAGCTGTTAAATAACGATACGGATTCAATAAGACCACTAGGCTCATCATACACATGACATAGGCGAAAAAAGCAAAGAATCCGGCTCCAAATCCCTGTACATACAGGATTACTACGAATGGGAGAAGTAGCAACCCGATACTCAAGATACGCACAGACTGAGTCTGTGCGCAAAGCTTTTTCAGCCGCTCGGGTCTATGCTGAAACTTCACTTTTTTACTGCTGTTGTAAAAGAGGTAAGCTCCAATAAGTACGATTATTAAAAGTGTGCTATACATCGTATAAATGATTTATATAGAATCGCTTAATTAAAACTTGTAAGTTACACCCATACGAAAATTACGTCTTGCTTCAACGATGTACGAATAATAATTTACACTTCCGGCTATTTTTGCGTTTGCAGCACCTGTAGAACCGGCTGTTAACAGCTTACGGTTATCTAACAGATTGTTAACCATAAGGGAGATATTATATTTACCTTTTTGATAACTGATACCACCATCAGTACGTAGATAGTTCTTAAAATTACTTTCTTTTGTCGTTCCTACAGCACGGTCAAACATCCCTTGAACACTTCCAACAAAACCTACACCTTTTAGCGAACCCTGTTGTAAACGGTAGGATAACCAGGCATTTGCGGTATGTTTCGCTGTGTTGGGTGTAATATTCCCAACATTTTCTACTTTCGTATCTTTTGATATTTTGGAATCTGTCAATGCATAATTGGCATTGACATTTAGTCCTCTTAAAATCTCACCCGTGATATCAAATTCGATCCCTTTAGATTTTGTCTCCCCCAACTGCGTCTGAAAAGATACTCCATTCACAACATGGCTCGGATCAGGATCGGCAACTAAAGCATTCTTACGTGCAATAGTATAAGCACTAAGCGTAGAAATCCATTTTCCTCCCATCCATTCTTTCTTCACTCCTGCCTCCAAATCAACACCTCTTACCGGTTTAAAAGCATTACCTTCCCAATCTGTACCAGCTACGGGAACAAAAGACTGGTCAAACAACCCGTATACACTCGTGGATTTGTCAATGGAATAACTTAATCCAACACGAGGTGTAAATGCTTTATCCGTTCTATCTGAAACAGCTGTCTTTCCAACAACTTCATTGATCGTATAGCGCAAGCCTAAAGATAATCTCAGTTTTTCTTCTAAAAAGGCCATTTCATCGTGCGCGTAAAAAGAAATGTAGTTTGTTGAGGTAACGTAATTACTGCCCCCAGCGCGTACTTTCACACTTTTAGAACGATCTACTGTTGGAAGCAAATTTCCAGGTATACCATAAACAGGATCATATACGTTCAATGGGGCCCAAGGGATTGGTGCAAATCCAGTACTATCTTTAGGCATTAGATCTCTGAAATCACCCCAAAACTTTTTGTTTCCATAATCAGCACCAACCAAAATTCGGTGACGGACACTTCCTGTATACTCCTCGCCGTTTAAAGAGATTTGACCAAAACGATTTTCACCATGCTCATCAGCTATTGAATAAGTTCGGGGCATATCTCCCTTTGCTGTCATATAGGTAAGCCAAGTACTTGTCGCCTTCATATCAAAGTTAAAGTAGGCCATCTGGGCGTGCAATTTCCATCGTTCATTCAGTTTGTGGTCTAAATAGACGTAAGCGCTGTGATCCCTTAGCTTACCAGGCTCCATAGACGGATCACCGTAGAAAAAATCATTGGAAATATCTGGATCAGCAAACCCTTTTGGTGAAAAAGTATAATTACCATTAGCCAAATAAGTTGACCCCTGATAAGTATATTCGAATGTCAAATTAGTCAATGAGTCTAATTTGTAAGTCACTACTGGTGCGACTACTACACGATTACTATAATTGTATTTTGTAAAATAGTCCTTTTGCTGTGCAGCCATATTTAAGCGGTACAACAATTTACCATCTTTACTTAATTTGCCATCAAAATCAACTGCAGCACGGTATGTACTAAAGCTCCCCATATTGAATGTCGCTGAACCTTTCGTATTTCCCGTCGGTTTCTTGGTTACCACATTATAGAATCCTCCTGGCTCACCATTGGCCAACATAAAGCCCGCTGGACCTTTTACAAATTCAATACGCTCAATCATAGAAGCGTCCTCCGCCGTAGGTCCCCATGACGCCTCGATATTCATACCATTACGGAAGGCTGGGATCTTGGATCCGCGCATGCGGATATTGGCATATTGATTGTCCCAGTGTCCCTGACGTGTAGCACCGCTGATATTGCGTGTGATACCGTCCACAATATCAAAAACCTGCTGGTCGGCCATCAGATCCGAAGAGATGACCTGAATATTTTGCGGGAGTTCTAAAATCGGTGTTTTGAGACGCAAAGATCCCGATATGCTGTCAAATTTATAGTTTTGATAGTACTTCCCATAAACCGCAACTTCATCTATGGACTCCGACTGGTCACTGAGCTTGATTTCGCCCAGATGATTGTCCTGATCTGTTAAAACTGCTTTAAAATTATGCTTGCTGTAACCAAATGCTCTGATTTCGATCGAATAGGTATTCGGAGCGAGCTTATAAAATACGAAGTGTCCTTCACTGTCGGTGCTCGTTGTGACACCTGTATTTGATAGTTTAATCGTTGCGCCCGAAATCGGTTCGGATTTTTCATTAACAAGGATCCCTTCAATCTTCAATTTGCTCTGGGCCTGTGCCACCGAAAAAATTGAACTGATCATTGGAATCGCCAGAAAGGTTAAAGTTTTATTCATTAGTGTTTCAATATGTAGATGATAGGTAATAAAGAATGGATTCATTTGAATTTGAGATTTAAAATGAATCCATTCAAGTTGTAGGTATTAAATATTTATTTTACTTCAAAAAAAGTTGTGCTTCCCTGCCAGGACGAAGCATAGGGCTTGCCTCCGTGCTCACCGGCTTTTTCAACAAACGTACTTGCCTCAAGCACATAGGCTCCTGACCATAGCGCATCGAATGTCACTATGCCATTCGCATCGGCGACGAATTCCTTTCCCCAGCCTGTGGATGAAAAAACAGATACTTTGGCATTGGGAACGATTTTTCCTTCACTGGTAATCTTCGCCTGCAGACTGGCGCCTTTCTTTGCATTGGCTGAATTCAGTAGCTCAACCTGCAGTGGATTTTTTATCGCGCTATAATCCAGTTTGCCTGATTTACCGACGATGACGGGTACCAGTGATGAAAACTCATATTTAGTCTGTCCGCCTAGGTCTTTGGGCGCTTTTACGACCGATAAAAAGTATGTACCCTGTTCAGTCGGTTGGAATGAACCGCTAAAATGATCTCCTTTATTGGTCAGTTGTACCTGCACAGGTGCCTTTCCGGGCGCATGCAACAGCAAGGTAAAATCCTTCACATCCGAATACCATTTCTCTATATGATCTCTTTCATTGGTTACATATTCACCATAGTAAACCTTAACTTCATGGGATTGATTAACCGTACCATACGGTACTGATTCTATCCAAAGTGCGTGAGCATAACTGCTGTTGCAGTAAAACAATGCTGCAAGAAATGTAAAAAGCGAAACTAAAATTTTCATAATATGTTGATTGATGCGTATTGTTCTGCAACTTATCAGGAAGGTTTCTACTCGTCAAAAACGAGCTTTCAAACGAATAAAATCATTTAAATTCGCTATCTTGCAAGTCCTTCCATATCCTTTATCGGAGGTAACTGATGCAGCTTACTGCTTCAGTCAACTAGAGACAGTTGCCGCTGTCTGTAGATTTTGCCATGTGATAGATTGCCGTCTATTACATGGTATTTTTGCTTTTCATCAAGCCAATACATTACTTAAAACTATTTAGACTGATTAAAAACAGAGCAAATATAACAGGAATTCTTTGGATATCAAGGATATTTTACATTTTTCGTATCTCTTACTGGATTTCCCTTCTGACGTATCTCGAACCGGTAGGTTAAAGCAACCAATAGTCGCAGCGTTTATCATTCTGCCGTACAGGCAAATGGCAGCTATATTTATCCAGACGGGTATTGGATGAGGAGGGTTCGGGCTTTTGCCTAATGCTAGGCATTAAGGAAGTTAAGAAAGGGCAGCCACTACACTATTGATATGGGCAATATCGAATAATTCCGTTTCCTGATAACGTGTGGCCACATGCAGCTTGATATGCTCACAATGGGGCTCGAATGTCGCATGAACAAGATCGACCGTATTATTTTCACCCGAAAGGTGTGTTAAAATCAAATGTTTGAGACGATCTGTCCTATATTGGTTGAACAGCTCAACGGCAACGCGGTTGGAGAGGTGCCCCCATCCACTGCTGATCCTATTTTTCAAAAAATAGGAATATCGCCCAGTACGTAGCATATCCTCGTCATAGTTAGATTCCAACAAGAGGATATCCGAATGTTGGATCACCTGTTGTACATTTTCGCATGGCCGTCCGATATCCGTCAGCACACCAATATTATGGACACCATCCGAAACAAGGAAACTACAGGGTTCTTTTGCATCATGGTATTTGGGAATTCCATAAATCTTAAGTCCACCAATCTCTACTTCCTCATTTGGCGCAATGATATGAACCAGGTGGGAAGGTAAATGCAGGCGGGATCCATCGTAACTCCCTCTGGTGATATATACGGGTAAATTGTATTTTTTGGCGAAAACAGATAATCCGCGAATATGATCTGAATGTTCGTGCGTAATGAAAATTGCTTTGATCTGGGTAGGGATAATACCTAGATTATACATCCGGAGATGAATATGCTTACTGTTGATACCGGCATCGATCAAGATGGCCGAATCATCTTTGGCTATATAATAACAGTTTCCATTACTACCGGAGGCTATCGCACAGTATTTCATTCGCGTATACTAATTTATGAGCGTATTTTTGTTCAACAGCGTCAAAGATACGAAAAACAAAAACACTCGGTAAGACCTTAACATTCTGGCAAACTCAATGGAATATTGACAGCCAGACCTCCGTCTGCCGTTTCTTTATATTTGGCATTCATATCCAATGCCGTTTCCCACATGGTTTTAACAACGGTATCCAAGCTTACTTTGGCCTTATCCGGATTGGATTGCAGCGCCAGCTGAGCCGCAGTAATGGCCTTTATCGCGCCCATGGTATTGCGTTCGATGCAGGGGATCTGTACCAGTCCACCGATCGGATCACAGGTCAGTCCGAGGTGATGTTCCATCGCGATCTCCGCAGCCATCAGTACCTGACGTTGTGATCCACCCAATACCTCGGTTAAAGCACCGGCAGCCATGGCTGAGGATACGCCAATCTCTGCTTGGCAGCCGCCCATGGCCGCTGAAATTGTCGCATTCTTTTTAAAAATTGATCCGATCTCTGAAGCGGTTAGAATAAACTGAACGATTTTATTTTCCCGCATCCCATCATGGAAGGTAATAAAATACTGTAAAACGGCAGGTATAACTCCTGAAGCTCCATTGGTAGGCGCAGTAACTACACGGCCAAAAGAGGCATTCTCCTCATTGACTGCAAGGGCAAAACAGCTCACCCAATCCAGGATATACTGAAAATTCTGTCCGCCTTCACGAATTGCCGTCACCCATGATTCATAATCCTGATAACTCCGGCCCTGCATCAATTTTTTATTTAGTTTCGCCGCCCGGCGCTCCACGTTCAAGCCTCCCGGTAATGTGCCTCCGGTGTGACAGCCCCGATAGATACATTCATAGATCGTTTTATAAATATTCAGTATCCCAGCGACTGTTTCACTTTCCTCGCGCCAAGCGCATTCATTTTCTAGCACGAGTTCTGATATTTTCAGCCCTGTTTTCATGGTCCAGTGCAGCAGTTCCTGCGCAGTATCTACTGGAAAGGGAAGATCTACTTCGGATAGAACACTCTCGGTATCATTTTCCTGCACGACAAAACCGCCACCTATGGAATAATAGGTTTCGGTAATGGCCTTACCACTTGACAGAAAGGCCTGAAATGTAACGGCATTTGGATGGAAGGGCAAACTCTCGGTGTAAAGGAAAAGAAGATCCTCCTGATAAGAGAACGGAACGGTATGTTTACCGGCCACTTCCAATTGGCCAACGCTTTTGATATGGGCCACCTTTGGTGTCACACGGTCAACATCGAAGGTAACAGGATCGTCTCCACTTAAGCCAAGCAGAACAGCAATATCCGTACCGTGCCCGGCACCGGTTTTGGCCAAAGATCCATAAAGCAAAATCTTGATCTGCTCCACCTCATTCAATACACCATTTGCCTGAAGGACTTGGGTAAATTGTTGGGCGGCACGCCAAGGCCCCAAAGTATGCGAACTGGATGGTCCGATACCAATCTTAAACATATCAAAAACGGATATTTGTTCTTTGCTCATAATCTTCATTGTTGCGGTTAGCTCGTTTTTCATAGCTTTTGTGAAAACCGCATCTAAATTAGCACAAATAACGGTACAATGTTACCTGTATTTGCATTATTATCATTTTGAAAACCAAGCTGACATTCTTTTAACAAGTATCCAACAAACATCTTACATTTTTTAGCGAAAAAGTAAGAAATCCTTCCCTATCTTTGTTGGCTACAATTTATAGAATGACGGGAAAAACATATTTATATTCTTTTTTTGCCTTTTTTATCTGTTTATTTTCGATCAGAACATATTCCCAACAGCTACCTAAACGGGAGTTTCGTGGTGTATGGGTAGCTACCATCGGTAATATAGACTGGCCTTCTGTCAAAGCGAGTAACAATGTAGCGTTGCAAAAGCAGGAATTTATCGACCTGCTGGACCAGCATCGAAGCGCTGGCTTAAATGCGATCATCCTGCAGGTACGGCCTGCTGCAGACGCCTTTTATGCAAAAAGCAGGGAGCCCTGGAGCCGATATTTAACCGGAAAACAAGGGCAGGCCCCGACCCCGTTCTATGATCCGTTACAATTTGCAATTGAGGAAGCACACAAAAGAGGAATGGAATTACATGCCTGGTTCAATCCTTATCGTGCTTCGACAACATTGAATCCTGCTCATTTCTCCGATGACCATATTACCAAACGTCATCCCGAATGGTTCTTTACGTATGCCGGGAAAAAGCTTTTCAATCCGGGGCTACCGGATGTCCGTAAATATATCATTGATGTCATCATGGATGTTGTTAAAAATTACGATGTCGATGGTATCCATTTTGACGACTATTTTTATCCTTATCCAGACAGCCGCAATACATCCGTACCGGATCAGCTGACTTTTGCCCAATATAATAATGGGATTGAAAATATTGAAGACTGGCGGCGCAATAATGTAAACATGCTTGTCCGGGACCTCGGCATCGCGATCAAAAGAATAAAACCCTATGTCAAATATGGTATCAGTCCATGTGGCGTATGGGACAATAAGGAAAACAATAGCATTGGTTCAGAAACCCGTGGTTTAAGTGCGTATCGGGAGCTTTATGCAGACGGTGTAAAATGGATGCAGGAAGGCTGGATCGACTACATCAATCCGCAGATCTACTTTCCTTTTAAAAATCGTGCTGCAGCATATGAAATATTGGTATCCTGGTGGCAGCGGCATACTTATGGCCGGCATTTTTATGTAGGACATGGCGCTTACAGGGTAACGGAAAATAAAATCGGATGGACTGACAAAAGCCAGATTCCCCGACAGGTACGTCACCTGCGTGAAGAACATGATGTCGAGGGAAGTATATATTTCAGTTCCAAATCACTTACCGATAATCTGGTCGGATTGCAAGATTCCATGCGTAATGACCTCTATCGGACTCCTGCTCTACCGCCGACAATGCCCTGGCTGGATAGCATTCCGCCCAATGCCCCTTTTGGCTTGTTGGTAAAATCGTCCAGCAATGGGAAAATGAACACTCTTTTTTGGCAGAAACCGGATGCGGCAAGTGATGGTGAATCTGCGTATGGCTATGTTGTTTATCGCTTTGCGGTAGGTGAACGCATCAATATCAAGGATCCCGGAAAAATTATTTTTATCACCTATGATGCCGATAAACTTCAGTACACAGATGACGACATCAAACAGCATCAACAGTATAAGTATGTTGTCACAGCGATAGACCGGATGAAAAATGAAAGCCGTCCTTCGGATAGCAGGGAGGCAAACGAAGATACTTAGAACAGGTAGAGTGATAGATATTGAACAAAAGCGGAGTAAAAAAAGAACCCTCCCGAATTGAGCAGCTCTTGTTGGCTCAGCGATTCAGGAGGGTTCTTTTATTTTAGTGTGATTTTAAAGCGAATCTATTTGCCCTGTCCGTATTTGAATTTCTTGTTAATAGTAACGGGCAATTTTCCTTTCGGAGTATTCTGTCCCAATACCGTTTCAGCGGCAGCCTTCTGCATAAAGGCGTCATTTTGGTAAGCCAGTAAAATTGTCTTTGCTTTCTTCGAAGCTTCGACACCATCTAAGGCATATACATTTGTAAATAGCGTCAAAACAGATTTTTTCGCAAACTTCTTCATCAGGCCCTGCACATTTTCATTCAGCTGCATGGTTGGGCGGGGACGTAGTCGCGTATCGTGTACAGCGATAATGAATTGTTTGTTTTTCTTGATTTCTTTCATAAGACGTTTCATATCGTCTTTACTCAAGCTGTCCGGTACAAAATATTGTGTTTCGTTGGTCAAGGCAGCTGCAAGTTGATCTTGGAATGTTTGATTGGCAGAAATACCGATATTGATAATTGCTGTAGGCAGTTCTTTTTTGAAGGATTTTAATTTCTCCGTTGAGTTGAGCGCCGTAATGGCAGCCCTGGAAAGTTCGTCAATCAACTGTACTGCGGATGCGCGATGTAAATCGGCATACAGATTCTGCTGCGGGGTAGCCTGATATTTATCTAATCCCAACCATAGTTTGGCTGCCAATACCCTTTTCACGCGGGCGTCAATATCTGCCTGCGAGATGCGCCCTGCTTCGATTGCCTTTAGGATAAGGTCAATCGCCCGTTTGCTATTTTCTGAAACTTCAAGGAGGTCATGTCCGGCAATGATGGCCTGTACATCAGCCTCACCATTCGGGAAGAACTTTTTGACACCTTTCATATCCATGGCATCGGTAACGGTCAAGCCTTTAAAGCCAAGTTCGTTCCGAAGTAGGTCGGTGACGACTTTTCTAGAAATAGAAGATGGCATATTTGGTGTGTCATCCAGGATTGGGATATTCATATGCGCAACCATTACGGCCGGAGCACCCGCTTTAATAAGTTCTTTGAAGGGGTACATTTCCAACGTATCCAGTCTCTTTTTATCAAAAGGGAGCTGAGGAAGGTCATAGTGTGAATCTACATCGGTATCACCATGTCCCGGGAAGTGTTTGATAGAGGCCAATATACCGCCATCCACCATACCGTCCATATACGCTTTTGCTTTCTGGGTGACATTATATTTATTATCGCCAAAAGAACGGATCCCAATGACCGGATTTTTAGGATTGTTATTGATATCCACATCTGGAGCAAAATTAAAATGCATGCCGATGCGATGAAAATCCAGTGCGACTTCCCGTCCCATCCGGTAGATCAATTGATTGTCCTGCACAGCGCCGAGTGTCATCTGGTAAGGGAAAGATAAGGTAGAATCCGGCATCCGCATACCCAGTCCCCATTCGCCATCAAAAGTCATCATCAAGGGCACTTTAGAAAGCGATTGATAACGATTGAACATATCCACATGACGTATGGGACCACCCTGAAAAACAACAAGGCCGCCCAAATGTTCGTCCTGAATAACCTGTGCGACGGAATCGATGTATTTCTGACCAAGATTGGTATGTGCCCGCACGAGGAACAACTGCGCGACCTTCTCCTTTGGCGTCAGGGTATTAAATACGGCATCCACCCAATCGTGCTGGGAATTGATGTATTTCACAAAATCTTTCTTGTCCTGTGCTTTCGCAATGGATAGCGCACCGACCAATGCCAATAGGCCCAGACTGAATTTTTTGAACATAAATTAGTTTGTATAATGTCTTAAATAGAATACTAATAACGCTATTATTTTGGATAATATGAAATTGTTTTTGCAACAATTTCATATAAACACGCATAAAGATGCATTTTGAATGCCACAGAGGAAAATATAATGATCCATCAATTAAGCAGTATTGTCGGATCTACCTGTTGTCTATCGTTTATTTTGTCGAGAACCGGTTTCGGGATGAATCTAAATACTCATTGCTAAATACTAGGTACTATATCAAATTATACTTTTTCTCAAGAAAAAGCGTCAATTCCATCACATGCTCCAATTCACCTATCGCCTCCTTCTTCCACAAGGTATCTATTATCAACAGGAGAAATTGCGTTTCCAGTTCGGGATTTTCGTATCCTAGTTCCTCAAAGGCCCGATGGATAATGGGCTGTACCGGTTTCATGAACTGCTCATGTTGTTGCTTTGAAAAGGGATGGTGCGACAGACGTTCCTGCAATTTCCAGAATATGGGCTCGGCGCTGACCAACTTATTGGGAAGGTTGATCATGGTGCGTAAGAAGTCTTTCGGTTCCCGGTAGGTCATCATCCCACGGTGATGGGTAAGGACTTTGCGGTATCCGGATTTTATTAAATAGACCAAAAGTGCATCTTTGTTACCAAAATGTTTGAATATCAAAGCCTCAGAAACCCCAGCGTTCTGCGCTATTGTTTTGGTAGAGGTATTGGTATAGCCTTGGTCTGAGAAAAGCAACAATGCTTCTCTCATAATACGCTCTTTTCTACTCAAAACACTTTCTTTCATATACTATGCCGTTCAGTTGATTTTAATTCTATTGCAAATATATCTAATCTTTCCGTTCAGATCGGATTATTGTAACTAAAATGATAGTAATTTGTATCAAATAGTCGCATAAATTTGACAAATAAAAATTTACGGCCAATAACAGCGCATTAAACGACGCAGACATCCTCAACCAATGAAAATCACGACCTGGACCATTGTTATCCTTTCGCTTAGTTTAATCCTATCAATGACGAATGTGCTTGCCCAGCAGTATATATCCGGCAAACTGACGGACAACAACAATTCCAAATCGATTTCAGGTGCCAGCGTCACCATCATCGCACTAAAGGATTCTAGCAAACTACAGACACCTACGGATATGTTGGGCAAGTTTATCAGCAAGGCTCTTCCCAATGGGGATTATCTCGTATCAGTACAGCCGATGGGTTATACCGCAGACATCCGAAAAATAAAATTAATGGGCAAGACCGTAGACATCAATTTTAAGCTCAACAGTTCGGAGATTGTGCTAGACGAAATCAGCATTTCGCCAACGAGCATACAGGTGCGGGGCGATACATTGGAGTTTGATGCCAAAAAATATGTCACCCCTGATTTTGCGGATGCTGACGAACTGGTAAAACAGATACCGGGTGTAGAAATTGATGAAGACGGTAATGTCAAGGCGCAGGGAGAAGCCGTGAGCAAAATTATTATTGACGGCCGTGAATTTTTCAGCACTGACCCAAAAGTTGCGCTCAAAAACTTACCGGCCGATGTCATTGCCAAAGTTCAGCTCATTGATGACAAGACTGAGCAGGCGAAATTCAGCGGATTTGACGACGGCAAACGGATGAAAGTGATCAATATTGTGACCAAACCGGATAAAAGGAAATCCTACTTTGGCAAAATCAGCGGCGGAGCCGGTCCGAACAATAAATATGCAGTGAATACGCAAGTCACCAAAATGAATCCAAAGCGTCAATATTCCATAGATATCAACACCAATAACTTCAACCAACCCAATGGCTTTGCGCCGCGTGGCAACGCGCGCGGGCGTACCGGACAGGGGGTTACAACACGGTTCAATGCTGGATTTAACTATCTCGACCGCTTTTTGGCAGACCGGATGGATTTCAACGCTAACTACACCTACAACTATACAGACAATAATACGGTGAGTCAAAACAAAACAGAATATACTGCAGGCAACAGAGCCAACCAAATCAACAATCAGCAGCAATCCGGCAGTACTTACACAAACAATCATGCCCTTTCCCTACGCGCAAACTGGAAAATAGATTCTATCCAAAGGCTGGATATACAGCCTAATTTCTCCTACCAGAGCAACGATAGGCTTGGTGGTTCCATCGGCAATACCCTATTAAACTTACAGGACACGCTCAATAGATCAAACCGCAACAATAAAAGTTTCGGTGAGAATTTTAACTGGGGCGGTGACCTGACCTATATGCGCAGACTGAACAAACCGGGCCGTACGGTCAGCATCAATTTCAATGGTTCTTTCAGCACAAACAAAAGCCATGCTGCCAATTATGCTCTTAACTCCTATTATCGGGATGGCCTGCCCCAACGTGTTGACACCGTAGACAACCGGAATTATTCAAATGGTGACAACAACGGTTTTCGCTCGAAGATTGCCTATACCGAGATGTTGAGCAAATACACCCGTTTGCAGGGAAACTATACTTTCAGGAATACAGCACGGTATTCTGACCGAAAAACCTATGAGTTTCTTGCGGAAACCGAACAATTAGGGGAGTTAAAAAACCGCCTATCAAATGAATTCCGTAATGACTTTGTGTACCACAGCGCCGGGATTTCTTATTTATTCAATAAAAAAGATAGCATACGGTTTCAAATTGGGCTGGATTATCAGACAGCAAATCAAGTGAACGACAAACTATTTCCGAACATATTGAAAACAAAGAGCCGTTTTAACAGTCTGTTACCCAACATAAATTTCCAGTACAATTTCAATAAAGAAACCCGCATAGAGATCCGCTATAATGCCAAAACCAATACACCGGCTATTGAACAGCTGCAAGATTTTATTGATAATCAAAATCCTTTGCGTATCAGTTCGGGTAACCCCAACCTGAAACAGGAATATGACCATAACTTGGTCATGCAGTTTAGGTCTGTCAACAAAGCTTCGGGCAGAAGCTTTACATCAGATTTTACGGCAGATTTTATTCAGAATAAGATTTCAACGACCATCTTTACGACAGATTCCGCATTTGCCATCGCCGAGGATATCATACTCGGACCGGGAGGCCAGTATATCAAACCGGAAAACTTTGATGGCGTCTATAACTTAAAGTGGCACAATAGTTTTGGCTATCGTATTGAGCCGGTAAAACTAAATATCAACCTCAACAACAACCTCTATTTCAATCAGAATTACACCTTGTTGAACCTGGAAAAAGTAAATGCCAAAACGTACGGTATAAATCAACGCATCGGGGTGAATACGGCTTTCAGTAAAGATGTCATTATTGGACTGGACTACAACGGAAATTTATCTTATTCAAAAAACTCGGCAACGGAGAAATCCAATTATTCTGTTTATAAACACACCATCGGCAATTCCATCGCATTGACATTGTTGAAAAGCTGGACGTTAAATTCGACTTTCAATTACCTATACAACGGTAGCATCCTCAACGCACCGAGCACCACAAGTTTGTTGTGGAATGTTTCTGTTGGCAAGAAATTATTCAGAAGGAGAAATGCCGAGATCAATCTGACTGTTTTTGATATATTCAACGATAATAAAAACATCAACCAACAGGTCAATGACCTTTGGGTACGTGTATCACAGTCCAATGCCATTACCCTCTATGCTATCTTAAGCTTTACGTATCATATAAGGGGTATGGGCGGAAAAGCAAACCGTCAGCGAAAAGATTAAAAACTCCACGTGGAACACTATTTTTAATCTACTGTCAGCATATATCCTACGCCACGGACGTTGGTAATTTTGATCCTTGGATCTTGGCTTAAATACTTTCGAATACGGCTAATAAACACATCCAGGCTACGCCCAGTGAAATACTTATCATGGCTCCAATAAGCCCGCATAATCTCTTCTCTGGCGATCACCTTATCTTTCTGTTCGTACAGTTTGCGGAGGAGTTCACTTTCACGAAAAGATAGTTTGAGCGCTTCCCCCTGATAGATCAGCTGATGTTTCAAGCTGTCCAGTGTGTAATCCCCGATCATGAGTTTTTGTCCAAACAGCATCTTCGGACTATTCTTTAACAAAGATTCTATCCGGACGACCAACTCCTCAATTTTAAAGGGTTTTTTGACATAGTCATCGCCACCGAGGCGAAATCCGCGAACGACATCTTCGGTCTGTACTTTAGCCGTCAGGAAGATAATGGGAAGCAATGTATCCATCTCACGGATTTTTGTGGCCAAAGTGAATCCGTCCATGACAGGCATCATCACATCGACCACCATAATATCTGGTCTAGCGCTATTGAAAGAAGCTAAAGCTTCATCACCATTAATGCAATGTACGACCCGAAAGCCATTCGCTTCCAAACTGTCCGCCACAATCATGGCCAGGCTCGGCTCATCTTCTACGTATAAAATATCAATCATAATGTTGTCGTTCAATAATTTTTTTGCTATGCTATCGTCCTATCGAAGATAGCATAGTTTACGCTAATATGGTAATCGGATCGTAAAAGTGCTTCCCTTCCCTAATTCACTTTCAACAGTGATCTTACCTTCGTGGCGCTTCACGACCTGCTTGACGTAAGCAAGTCCCAAGCCAAAGCCTTTCACGTCATGTAAATTACCGGAGGGCACCCTGAAAAACATATCAAAAATCTGCTGATGGTATTCGGGAGCTATGCCCTTACCATTATCTTTAATACGGATCTGAACATGTTCCTTGCCACCTTTGATCTCCACCTTGACTTTTACATGTTGTCCAGCATATTTAATGGCATTTTCCAATAAATTATTGATGACATTTTTTAAGTGAGATTCATCCCCCTGAATCTGGATTGACTCCGGATCTGCAAGCAGTTCTACTTCAACAGCTTTGGTTTTATTGAGCTGTGCCACTTCAACAACACTCTCCACCATCGAGACAAGATCAAACTCAGACCGCTGCAAAACAATTCCCCTTGATGCATCTATGTCCATCTGCAATACTTTTTCAATCATACCGGAAAGATGCTCAAGCTCCCTTTTTGAAATATCCAGATAGCGGTCCATCTTCTCTTTATCCTCACGCACACCATAGAGCTGTATCGCTTCAACCGCTGCCATCACCGTCGATACTGGGGTTTTCAGTTCGTGAGTCATATTGTCCACAAAGTTTTTTCGTAGTTCGGCCATTTTATTCTGGTTGAGAATCGTTTTCATCAGGTAAAAAAAGGTACCCAACAAAAGTCCGATCAGCAGCAAAGAAATCAGCAATTGCCAGCTCAGGCTATAAAGCAGGTATTTCCAATCTTCCTGAAATTTGACCACGAGAAATTCATTTTTTAAGGGATTGACCATCATTGGGCGCGTCCATGCCAAGTTTTTTTCCCGGTATTGCCGGCGTACATCCTTTACCTGTTCGCGTGGGATGGTTACGACGCTCAACTCGTAGGATACGGAGATGTTCTTGTTGCTTAGTGATTCCCTGAACTTGTTGTCGATCAGATCCAGATTGGTTTTGCTCATGTCAAAATCACGGAACAAAAAAGGGGGAATAATGGCATTCTGGTTATCGCGGTCTTTGGCATATAGCTTTCCCTTTCGGTCCGGATCGTCACGAAAGGAATGTTCTTTTCTGGGCTGAAGGCTGCGCACTCTTTGCAGTGCCTGCTCAAGTCGAGCCTGGGGCAGCAGGGGTAGAAATTCTCTTTTGACATCATCGAGCAGGCGATTTCTTTCGCTCTCAGGCCCATCGAGCCGTTGATCACCATTTTCTGCCTGATACACCTCCTGTACAGCATTAAAGAGTGAGCGCTCGGCGGTGGACAGGAACAGATCCCGACGATTGGTATAACTTCCATACAGCCAGATACCCAAAACAATAGTAATTCCTGTACCTATAATGACGATCAAACTGATCAGTAATTTAAATCTCCTACCCATAACGAAAACAAATTTAAATTACTAGATTTGCAATCGCTGTGGTAATTAACCATATTTAACAAAATATAACACTGATTAACAGTAAGCATTGATTACTTTTGCACTATTCAAAATTTAATATGATCAAAAACTTTAAGAGACGTAGTATACAATTTTTACTTCCACTTTTTACGTTGGCGGCTTTTGTCGGCTGTAATAAGGACATTTCACTTTCTTTGGATAGTTCAAGAGATGAAACGATTGGCGTAGTACCAATTGATACTGTTTCCGTCAAAGTTTCTACCTACCAATTGGACAACATTCCGACCTCAAATACGGGAATGATTTTGGTAGGAAAAAATAGCAATGCCGTTACTGGCAGTGTTACCTCAACGTCTTATATGCGTCTAGGAATTGGTACAGTGAATAGTGCAAGTTTACCTGATGATGCAGTATTAGATTCGGTGACTTTGGTTGTCCCTTTAAATAGATATTATTACGGCGATACAACTAAGGTTCAAAAAATCTCAGTTCACCGTGTTTCAGAGGATATTACGCAAACACAGATTGACCTGACAAAACCTGTAGATGAACGTCCTGTATTTGTAACTTCAGCCGCGATATTCAGTAAGCAAAAATTCGCTTTTGACAATGCTTCGTTGGCTGAACTGTCATTCAAGCCTCATGTTAAATCAATTGACTCATTACATTTTAGATTTAATAATACCATCGGCAATGAATTGTTTACGATGATTAAAAATAATGACAACAGAATTCAAAATAATACGAGCTTTCAGGAATATTTCAAGGGCTTAGCATTTGTTCCGGACAATAGCAACAGTACATTAATTGGTTTTAAAGATACCGTATTTTTACAGGTCCATTATTCATTTTTGAACAATGAGGGCACAAAATCTAACGGAAAACAATATTTTTCAATTGATAACAAAGCTTTCCAATATAACCAGATCGAGGCGGACCGTTCGGCGACCAAGTTTGCATCCTTGTCAATAGCCAATCCACAGATCGCAAGTAAACAGACAGAAGGCTATACATTTTTAGAAGGATCGACTGGCGTTGTAGCAAAAATTGAGTTTCCTACGTTATTGGAATTAGTAAATAATCCCTCGGTGTCTATAAATAAGGCTGAATTGGTAATAGAAGTGGAAAACGCTGCAGCAACGAATTTTGCACAGCCAAGTAGTCTGATCTTGATGGTTGCAGCTAACAACGGTAATCCCATCAATCTTGTAACAACACCGTACGGGACCACGACCCAACAAGTACCTTTAGTACCAGGAAATGATTTCGGTTCAAATGGTAAGTATACGTTCAATTTGATTGAATATTTGACAAAAATTAAAACAACAGCATATAAAAACACTTCATTATATCTATCTTTACCAACATCGGAGCTATTTTCAACAGGAAACAGATTAATCTTGGCAAAAGACAATGAGAATGATCCTAAAATTAAATTAAACATCCTTTATACTAAATTTTAATAATTTATGAACAAGAAAAATTGGCTACTCGTTTTATTAGCTTTTGTATTTACAGTTACAACTTTCTCTTCTTGTAAAAAAAGTGACGACGATGAATCTGATAAATCAGACGAATGGTTTGAAAAAGCTGCATTTAAAGGGCCACAAACTTCATCTGCTGCGAGCTTTTTGATAAATAACATTGCTTATGTTTCAACTGGTTTAGCAAGTAATGCTGGGGGAAAACCTTTCCGTGTTCAAGATACTTATGCATACGATGCTGCATCCAATACTTGGGCAGAGAAAGCTCCTTTTACTGGCGTAGCGAGAAACGGTGCTATCGGTTTTTCAATCGGCAATATCGGTTATATCGGTGGTGGAAATGATGGAACCAACAACTTAAAAGATTTCTACAAATTTGATCCAGCAGCTGACGGAGGTAAAGGCTCATGGTCTCCTATTGCACCCTTGCCAATTGCATTATCAAATGCTGTTGCGTTTACATTGAATGGTGCTGCATACGTGGGAACAGGTGAAACGGTTGTCAACGGTGGAACTACCAACACAAATGAATTCTATAAATATGATCCAACTGCGAACACTTGGCAGGCGATCAGTGATGCTCCTTTTTCTTCTAAAAGAAAATCAGCATTTTCTTTTGTCGTAAGTAATGTTGCATATATTGGTGGAGGTATTTCAAATGGTTCTTACCCGAAAGATTTCTACAAATTTGATGGTAGCAAATGGACTAAACTAAATGATTTAAACAGAGCAGACAATTCATATACTTATGACTTAACCCGCTCAAGTGCTGCTGCATTTGCAATCAACGGCACCCCATTTGTAGTTGGTGGTTACAAAAATGCTGTTATCAACACCGTTTGGAAATACAATGTCGGTGGCGATTACTGGACAAATGACAATGGCAACTTTGCTGGTTCAGCACGTCAAGATGCTATAGGCTTTGCAGTAGGAAGCAATGGTTATGTGACTACTGGTCTGAACGGATCTACCCGTTTTGACGATACTTGGATGTTTACTCCGATTTATTAATCGAACTAAGATCAGCATAAAAAAAGAGATGAAAACTTAGTTTTCATCTCTTTTTTTATGCTGATTGATGCTGTATTTCAAATGGCCAGATATATATATCCGAATCAATTTCACTCGTAGACACGTATATATTAGTAATCCAATAGAAATCTTCATGACTGATGCAAGGCTACCTTTAGCCGAACGCACTATGCAGGATCATCGCTTCGGCTCCAAATAAAGCTCCTTCGACAACGTCGGGTCAAAAGAAAAAGCCGTATCCAAGGGTACGGCTTTTCTTTACATGTATTTTGTATTGGTAGGCTATTACTTTTCAATCGCCTTAATCTCGTACAACGTATTCCATAATTTACCTGTTACGAACAAACGTTTATTGGCATGGTCATAGGCTATACCGTTCAGCTCATTATCATAAGCTGCAGTATGCTCATAGATACCGACGAGATTAATACGCCCCTCTACTGCACCTGTCTCCGGATTGATGATTACAATGACATCTTTCTGGTACACATTTGCATAAACTTTTCCGTCAATATATTCCAATTCATTCAGTTCATCCACCGGACCATTCTCGTCATATACACCAATTGCGTTCAGCTCTTTACCCGTAGCTGCATCTAAAAAGAATAATTTGTTTGATCCGTCCGATTTGATCAGGTGCTTTCCATCGTAGGTAATTCCCCAACCTTCTTTACTATTTTCGTATTTGAACGAGCTTTCTTTTGTAAACGAGTTTTTATCAAATACATATCCTTCTCCTTGCTGCCAGGTCAACATAAACAATTTGTTGCCTACCAAAGTCATTCCTTCAGCAAAGGTTTTTTCATCGAATTTGATTTCTTTCAGTACCTTTCCTGTTGTCAGATCTACCTTTCTAAGGTTTGACTCCCCATACCGTCCATTTGACTCATACAATACACCGTCAGCAAATTGAAGACCCTGGGTAAATGCTGTCGTATCATGTGGATATTTGTTGACCACTTGGAATCCATAGTTCTTAGCACTCGCCGGAACCACATAGAAGGTACTCGAAACGGAATCAGACTTACCACCGCTGTAGACTGTTGCAGAAATATTCCGCGTGCCGTAGGCCATGTCTTTGGTCTCAACAGTAATGGCTACCGTATCAGTTGAAGAACCCACATGTTTGTCGTCTACAAAATAAGCAACAGAGTCCATGGTAATAGCATCAAATTTCAATTTCAATTGCACTTGACTACCCTTCAATACCGCTTGGTTAGCACCCGGAGATGCAAATTCCAACGCAGATTTTTTCGACTTACAGGAAGCAAAAGCAAGTGCTGCAATCGCAATAAAATACGTGATTTTTTTCATCTATATAATTAATTTTTAGCGCTGATGAAAAGATCTTATTTTTATAAAACAGTATGTTTAAATAAATCATGATCGTCTCACCATTATGATTTAAAAAGTCCGATTCGAAACCAGAAACTCCGCGTAACCGACAGCCTATGAGGCCAGGGTCGCCTACCTCAGTCCAATACCTAAATGCTATGATCAACTATCCCAAAAAGCATCTTTTATATAAGTTAGTTCCGAATGCGTACCATGTGTCAAAGCCACGACATCAAACCTCACTTCACCTACATAGGCATATTTCAAGATATAGGCTTGAGCTGCACGAATCAGTCGCCGTTGTTTGCGGGTATCCACAAATTCATAGGGTTCACCAAAATCTGTCCTCGATCTTGTTTTCACCTCCACGAATACCAGTGTATCCCCATCCATGACGATCAAATCTACTTCTAAATTCTTAAATCGCCAATTTCTTAACACTATTTTATAGCCCATCTTGATCAGATATTCCATGGCCAATTGTTCGCCCTGTATTCCTATTTCAAGATGTTTCGCCATATCATCCGAGTTACTTTACGATTGTATTACCCAAAAATCCGCCCAAAAGCCGCTCTGCTTCTTTGAGCTTTTGGTACTTAAAGATAAGTACTTCCAAATTAGCAACATCCTGTTCTTGCTTCATTTCTTCGCGAATATGGTGCATTTCGGCTCCGATTTTTTGCTTTTTTATCCGATAGATGGCTTCGACAACCAATTTTTTAAGATGTTCATACTCCTGGCTTACATAGATCTTACGTTTATCGTCGTTCCAGTTTTCGCTGAGCGAATATTTTGTTGCGACGCAATTGATCGCCAGTTCGGAAACAGCAGCATCAGGATTGGAATAAAATAATTTTGCATCTGGGATTTCATAGTTTTCAGCGGCATCCCGATAAGCTTTTAGAATAAATGCAGCGGCCTTATCTTTAAATTCGATATCGCCGATGTTCCCTAATAAAACGCCTGCAACCGGAATGTCGCCATCGCCTTCCCAAGTCGCCAGATAGTCACCGTAGTTGATCAGGATGCGGACGATTTCCCGTTCCTGCAGAATCTCAGCTGTCAGCTGCGTGGGCTCCGCTGTAGCCTCCATGGCCGGCACGCTCCCACGTTCATCATCCGTCATAAAGAAATCCGGTGGTGGCCCATCCATTCCAAAGGGCGGCATTCCCGTATTTGCCGGGCTATTCTGCGCTTTGCGGTTGGCATCTTTATCTGCCTTCTTTGCTTTATTTAGCCTTATTTTATTCAGCTCTGCGAGCAAGATGCGTTCCTCAATATCCAATAAATTGCTACATTCACGAATAAATACCGAGACTTTAATTTCATCCGGAATCAAAGCAATACTCTCCACCACATCACGGATGACTTCGGCCCTTTTTATCGGATCGTTGTTGGCGTCACGAAGCAAAATACTTGTTTTATAGAAGATAAAATCCTGCTGGCGGGATTTCACATAGTCTTTAAAGGCTGTGGCTCCAAACTTTTGCACATAGGAATCTGGATCATTTCCATCTGGGAAGAGCAATACCTTCACATTCAGACCTTCTTCCAATAACATATCGGTACCGCGCAGGGAAGCCTTTATACCGGCTTCGTCGCCATCATAAAGTATGGTTACATTTTTCGTAAACCGGGAGATCAATTTGATCTGACCTGTCGTCAGGGAAGTTCCCGAAGAAGAAACCACATTTTCAACACCTGCCTGATGTACAGATAGGACGTCTGCATAACCTTCAACGAGGTAGCAGTTATCCTCTTCCATGATTGCCTTTTTGGCAAAATTCAAGCCGTAGAGAACATCTGATTTATGATAGATCTCGCTTTCGGGGGAGTTCACATATTTGGCGACCTTTTTGTCGGTCTTTAGCGTCCGTCCACCAAACCCGATAATACGTCCGGTCAAGTTATGAATAGGGAACATAACACGTCCCCTAAAGCGATCGTAGAGGGATTTGTCGTCACGCTCAATGGCAAGCCCACTCGCTGCAAGGTAATCCGGATGGAACCCTGCTTCCTGTGCTTTATCAACTAGTGCGGTCCATTCTTCGGGCGAATAGCCGAGTTCGAATTTCTTGATGATATCCTCACGGTATCCCCGTTCTTTGAAATAGTTCAGTCCGATGACCTGCCCCATTTCACTTTTCCAGAGTTGCTCCACGAAAAATTTACCTGCCCAGGCACTCAAGACATAGAGGCTTTCACGCTTATCCTGTGCTGCTAACTGCGCCGGAGAGCGCTCAACTTCTTCGATCTCAATGGAATATTTATCTGCCAGATAACGGATTGCTTCGGGATAGGAAAACTTCTCCAGTTCCATGACAAACTTGAGTGAATCGCCCCCAACACCGCAACCGAAACATTTGTAGATACCTTTTGAGACAGAAACGTGAAACGATGGTGTTTTTTCGTGGTGAAATGGACAGTTTCCGATCAAGGAAGTGCCACGCTTCTTTAAATCAACGAAGTCACCCACCACTTCCTCTATCCGTGCCGTTTCCAGTACTTTATCAATAACCTCTTGCTTTATCAAAACCCTGCTCTTATTTTTAATGTAAAATTAGTATAAATCTGATAGATTTCAGTCTCAATCCAATTATTTATGCCACCTCAATTCCTGCGTATTCAAACCGGGAAAAAGAGATTTTTCGTGCTGTCGACCTGAGTATTCCCCATCGATCTGGCGGACGGGCGGCACAAAGGTTCCATTCGCAGGTTATATGACCTATAAATTTGTATTTTATAGCTTTGCGACTAAATATTGACTTTTATCGACAAAAAATAATTTCGAATTCTTTACATTTGTTCTTCAATTTATAGCTGATTAAGATAATCAAAATGAGTAAAACTATCAAGAAAATATGCTGTATAGGAGCGGGTTATGTGGGCGGGCCAACGATGTCTGTAGTTGCCAAGCAATGTCCTCACATCGAGATCACCATTGTCGACATGAATGCGGAACGTATCGCCGCCTGGAATGATCAAAACCTAGAAAATCTTCCTGTTTATGAACCCGGCCTGCAAGAAATCGTTGCCGAGGCAAGAGATCGCAATCTGTTTTTCTCAACCGATATCAACAAAGCTATTGATGAGGCTGATATGATTTTTATTTCTGTCAATACCCCGACCAAGAATTACGGGAAAGGGAAAGGAATGGCAGCAGATTTAAAATATATCGAACTATGTGCACGGCAGATTGCGGCAGTCGCCAAAGATGACAAAATTGTCGTTGAAAAATCCACACTTCCTGTACGTACTGCCGCCGCTTTGAAAAGTATTCTTGATAATACGGGCAATGGTGTAAATTTTCACATTCTATCCAATCCTGAATTCTTGGCTGAAGGAACTGCAATACAAGATTTGATCAATCCGGACCGTGTGCTGATCGGCGGTGAGCATGAGGAAGCAATTGCGGCTTTAGTGGATATCTATGCGCACTGGGTAGATCACAGCAGAATCTTGACTACTAACTTATGGTCTTCTGAGCTCTCTAAATTGACCGCAAATGCTTTTCTGGCGCAACGGGTCTCTTCGATCAACTCCATCTCGGCGCTTTGTGAAAAAACGGGCGCTAATGTAGATGAAGTGGCCAGAGCCATTGGCATGGACACTCGTATTGGTTCCAAATTCCTAAAAGCATCGGTTGGCTTTGGGGGATCTTGTTTCCAGAAAGACATTCTGAATCTTGTTTATATCGCGCGTAGCTATGGGCTTACGGAAGTTGCCGAATACTGGGATCAGGTCATCATAATGAATGATTATCAAAAACACCGCTTTGCCGACAATATCATCCAGACGCTGTACAATACTGTATCGGGAAAAAAGATTGCTTTTTTGGGCTGGGCATTTAAAAAAGACACCAATGATACCCGTGAATCAGCAGCAATCTATGTAGCCGACTATCTATTAAATGAACAGGCCGAAATTACGGTATACGACCCTAAGGTATCTGCAGAACGTATTTACGCTGACCTGGACTATCTGAACACCCGCTCATCGGAAGAAAACAGGACGCTGGTCAAAGTGGTCAATACTCCTTATGAAGCCTGTGATGATGCACATGCCGTAGCGGTATTAACCGAATGGGATGAATTCAAAACCTATGACTGGAAAAAGATCAAGGATGAAATGAAGAAACCAGCTTTCGTATTCGACGGGCGAAAACTACTGAACCGGAAGCAACTTGAAGATCTAGATTTTAAATACTACGCGATTGGGGAATAACCCTAACCTGATAATAAAGAAGAACCCTCAGTAGCTACCTGTATCTTGATACAGATAGCTCTGAGGGTTTTGTTTGTGCCTGTTAGCAACGCATAAGGAAAGAGAGATGAAACACAAGCGAAGCAACAGGACTTTTTATCTTAATTGTTTAACATGCCATAAACTTCATTCATGTAATACGATTCCTGTAAAGCATCCCTAAAGTTTTGCCATTGTTCTTCATCAAAGGAGAAAACGATGTCAGGATAGGGTGTTTTCATGATCAAACGAAACTCCCCATCCGGGAATGTACTGAAGAATAGTTCATCACCATTACTCTTAATAATGTTCAGAAAATCGAAAAACTTATTCTGCGTAAATGTCAGTACAAAACTTTGCTGCCAGATATAATATGTTCTGCACTTATGGCAAACACTTATGTGGGTATCTCCGCGTTGACTTAGGATCTTGGTATCACACATACTATACATATTTATTTAGACTCATTATAAATAATATTCAAATGTAAGCATTGTTTTTAGAATAACAAGTATTTAAACAAAAAAAGGAGATATATTTTTTTATATCTCCTTTTTTTGTTTCATATGGGATTAATTCAATCCTCTTTTTTTCAATAAATATTTCGGATCTGGATCTGCTCCTCTAAAGATACGGTACATTTTTGCGGGATCATCTGTCCCTCCTTTTTCAAGTATATTCTTACGGAATGAATCCGCTGTTGCTTTATCGTACAGCGATTTTTCCTTAAAGGCTGCAAAAGCATCAGAGTCTAATACTTCTGACCAGATATACGCATAGTAACCTGCTGAATAACCTCCAGCAAAGATATGTTGAAAATAAGTGCTTCTATAACGCGGAATAATTGCATCAATAATACCTATTTTCTTCATTGCCGATTTTTCAAATCCATTGACATCTTTCGAAATTTCTTTGGTCGTGGCATGATAATCCATATCGAGCAATGCTGCCGAAAGATATTCTACTGTCGCGAAGCCTTGATCAAAGGTTCCTGCTTTTTCCATTTTCTGAATCAAGGAGTCTGGCATGGCCTCTTTGGTCTTAAAATGTTTTGCATAGGTTTTTAATACTTCTGGATCCGCGGCCCAATTTTCCATGACCTGTGATGGTAATTCCACAAAATCGCGTGGCACCGAGGTACCCGCCATTGATCTGTACCGCACATTGGAAAGCAGACCATGTAAGGCATGCCCAAATTCGTGGAATAGTGTGGTTGCCTCATCAAAAGTCAGTAATGCTGGATTTTTTCCGACAGGTTTTGTGAAATTACATACGATAGAAATTACCGGTGCAACACGTTTACCATCTTTTGTGGATTGATCGCGGTAAGAAGTCATCCATGCACCACCACGTTTCGATTCACGCGGAAAGAAATCCGCATACAAAAGTCCCAGATGTGAACCATCTTTGTCTTTCACTTCGTACACCTCTACTTCCTTATGGTAAGTTGGCACGTTGTTTAAGGCAACGAATGTCAGACCATATAATTTATTTGCTACAGCAAAAGCGCCTTCACGTACTGCTGGTAGGCTCAAGTAGGGTTTTATTTCATCTTCATCCAATGCAAAGCGTTTTTTGCGGATAATCTCTGTATAATACCTCCAATCGTAAGGTGCAACAGCAAAAGTCCCCCCCTCAGCTTTAATTTCATTGGCGATATCGGCTTCTTCACCTTTTGCTTTCGCCAAGGCCGGTGTCCATAACTTATTTAATAATGCATATACATTTTCAGGTGTTTTGGCCATGGATTCCTCAAGCACATAGGCTGCATGTGAGGCATAACCTAATAGTTTTGCCTTTTGAAGACGAAGATTAACAATTTTCTGAATGATTTCTTTATTATCATTGATGTTATCATGGTTACCGCGCATTTGATATGCCTCCAAGATCTGCTTTCTCAGCTCACGATTTTTTGCATACTGCAGGAAAGGCATGATTGAAGGATTTTGTAAGGTAAATACCCATTTGTCCTTTTTACCTTTGTTAACGGCTTCTTCGGCGGCAGCTGTTTTCAATGATTCAGGCAGGCCTTCCAATTGGCTTGCTGAATCTACTACTAGCTGGTAGGCATTGGTTTCAGCCAATAGGTTCTGGCCAAACTGTGTTGTCAATGTCGAAAGTTCGGCATTGATCTTTTTCATTTTTTCTTTATCAGCATCCTTCAGATTTGCACCAGAACGTACAAAGCTCTTGTAGGTCTCTTCCAAAAGCTTATTGTCCTGTGAATCCAAACCAAGTGTATTACGGCTGTTCCAGACTGTTTTGATTTTATCAAATAGCTTGGAATTCATCGAAATTTCATCGGAATGACTTGACAATATTGGCGCCAAATCTTTCGCAATTGCCTGAATGCTATCATTGGTATTTGCGCTATTTAGGTTATGAAATACAGTAGATACACTGTTTAACAAGCTTCCTGCATTTTCAAGGGCTACTATCGTATTTTGGAAAGTCGCTTTATCGGAGTTATTGACAATGGTGTCAATCTCCAGATTATGTACTTTTATTGCCTCTTCAAAGGCAGGTCTAAAATGTTCAGTTTTGATCTTGTCAAATGGTGGAACATTAAAGGGCGTTTCATAGGCTAATAAAAGAGGATTATCTGTCATCATTTTTTTTTCCTCACAACCAACAAATGCAGTTGCCACTATCATTATAAATGGCAAAAGTTGTCTTTTCTTCATATCGTCTGATTATTCCTGATTTTTTTTCAAAGATAATAAAATTAGGCAAATACGGGAGCCCTCTTCTTTGCATCGCAAGCGAGCAAATAAACCGTCATCCTATTGTAAAACAAAAACTTATTCGTAAACCTTGTTAAAAATAATCTGTCAATTTGGGTAAAAATATTTTAATGAGCGCTATTAACCGTTTCTTTTGGAGATGTGCAGGTGTACATCAAGAAACTCTTGAAAAGTATCCGGAGGAGCATAGTAAGTACACAGCCATAGGTGCTACTATTTTTTTTACGGGGCTGTTTGCCAGTCTTTCCGGCGGCTATGCCATGTATTTCGTGTTTAGTGGGGGAACATTGGACTGGTTGCTGGCCATCGTATTTGGCATTATTTGGGGTCTGGCAATATTCAATATGGATCGATATATCGTATTGAGTATCAACAAATCAAAAGGTGGCTGGATGCAACTCTTGCAGGCACTGCCCCGTATTCTACTGGCTATTTTAATCGGTTTAGTCATTTCCCGGCCTTTGGAACTAAAAATTTTCGACAAAGAGATCCGCGAGAATTTACGTGTACGTTACCTTGCCGACCAGCGCGCAAAGATCGACACCCTCAATAGTACATTCAACAAAAAATACAGCAATGAGGTCAATCAATTAAAGGCGATAAGTGTAGAACGCGATTCACTGGAATCTAGTATCAAGACCGACCGCACCAAATTGAATTATGAAATCTATGGCAATAAAACCACGGAGACATCGGGCGTGATGGGTTATGGCCCTTATGCTAAAATGAAGGAAGAAGATCTTAAGAAGAAAGAAGCTTATCTGGACACGCTCCGCAACAAAATAACAGGACAACAAAATGCTATCCGCCAAAAGCAAAAATTTGAAGGGATATTGGATCAAAAAGTTTTGTCAAATGCTTCTCTGGACAGCGCCGTGAACATTGCGGGTTTCGCTGATCGCAATTCGGCCCTGGGCAATCTGCGCTACGATGCGAATGGTAAAGTCAATGAATCCAATGCGAATGCGGTATTCTTTATCGCGCTGCTCTTTGTGTTTCTGGAATGTCTTCCTGTTATTGTCAAACTGTTGGCCGGACGCGATCCCTATGATAACGAAATTCAGAATCTAAGAACCTTACATGATTACGAATCGGATACCAATCTCGTTGTGGAGAAAGAGGCTGTTGATCGTCTAAAGGATACTTATGTGGATGTTTCGATCAACAAACGCATGAAGGATTTTTAGTATTAAGTAGTTAGTATTGAGACTTTAGTGGGTACAAGCCTACGGCTTATAAGTGAGCTTGCTTTATTGCTTTATCTATTACTATGGAAATATGAGTACTGAGACTTTAATAGGTACAAGCCTTCGGCTTACGACTTTAGATTGAGGATTGAAGAGCTCATCTGCAAGAAGCCAAGCGCTTTTATGCTCAGCTCTTCAATCTTTGTCGTTATGCCTACAAAACCTGTCGGACACGAGGGCTTAATTATTCATCTTCGTCCAGAAATTTAGCATCGATCTGCTTATTCGCCTTTGCGCCCAAACGCTTCAGCTTCTCGACTTTTCCGATGACATTTCCCGCCCCCGTAGACAGCTTTTTGGTCGCATCCTCATGGCTTTTTAATGCGCGTTCCAGCTGATTTTGAACCTGCTCCATATCTGTCAGAAAGCTCACAAACTTATCGTACAAACTTCCTGCTTCTTTGGCAATTTCAATCACATTGCGCGTCTGGCGTTCTTGCTTCCATATACTGGCGATGGTACGCAATGTCGCCAGCAGCGTCGAAGGGCTCACGATAACGACCTTACGGTCCCAAGCATCGCTGAATAGATCCGGTTTTTCTGCGACGGACATGCTCAATGCGGATTCAATCGGCATAAACAACAGGACAAATTCCGGCGATTCTATCCCATATAGCTCATGGTAGTTTTTGGCGGAAAGTTCTTTCACGTGATTTTCGACGGACTGTACATGTTGCTTCGCGAAAATCGCACGGTCTTCGTCAGTCTCGGCATTTACCCAACGCTCGTAAGCAATCAGGGAAACTTTAGAATCCACGATAAGATGTTTATCTTCGGGAAGATCAATAATCGCATCGGGCTGCATTCTCCGCCCTTCGGCATCCATCAGGGAGACCTGTAGCCTAAATTCACGGTCTTTCATCAGTCCCGAACGTTCCAGGACTCTTTCCAAAATCACTTCCCCCCAATTTCCCTGCTTTTTCGTATCTCCTTTTAACGCTTTGGTGAGGCTATTAGCTTCATCCTTAATCTTGAGACTCTGTTCGACCAGCTGCAGCACGACACCTTTCAGCGAATTTCGTTCGGCCGCTTCCTGATTGTAATTTTTATCTACCTTCTCTTCAAACAGCTTGATTTTTTCCTTTAAGGGATCCAGGATCAGGCCGAGTGAACGGTGGTTTGTTTCGGTAAATTTCTGCGTTTTCTCTTCCAATATTTTATTGGCGATTACTTGAAATTCATTGTTAAACTGTCTCTTTATTTCAGCTATTTCATTTTTTTGTTCCTGAAATTTATCCAATTGAGCCTCATAGAATGAACGTGTACTTTCCAGCGAGCGCTCAGCGACCAATACACTCTCGCGCTCTTTATCTAATTCATTTCTTAGCATTAAACGTTCTTCGAGCAAACTTTGCTCCCGTTGCTGCGAACGCGCCAGTTCTATTTTTAGCGTCTCCACTTCTTTATTCTGACCAACATCGACGGCAGGAGCACCATTTCTTTTCAACACCAATATGATCAAAATGACCAACAACAAGACAATTCCTGCAAAGAAAAATATTTCCATGATCTATATTTTACGAGAATAACAGCTTCTGGCTTTTGTCACCGTGTAACTGTTATTGAAATTTTTGAATACTTTAAGTTCCGACGGAAGTATACATGGATCGTTTTGCGCGATCGTACCCCATTTTGACCAATGCATATATGCCCTTATAATTCGGGAACGCTTCAATCACTCCCGTATCACTGCATATGGACATGGGACATCCCATGATTTAGTCATTTCATGACAAGTGATCCGTCATTTACTATCGCTTATTGCAGCTTTTGATGGGTCTTCCACCACAGATCGGGCATCTCTCCGGAAACGGCGAGTTGATAATCTTCATAGCGGCATGGCACAAGATAGTACCGTTCATTGACAGATTTTGAGCCAAAATAAGGTACTTGTATCCACCAACGGTCAGACTTCTTACTTTTCACAAAAACCAATTCATGTTCCTCATTTTCAAGTGTGGTACGATAAATAATATAGGATGATTTGGGATACAATGGTGTGTCTTGCTTGCGGTTATAATAGCCATCAATAAAACACCAGATCATCTGTGACACCAACATGGCGGTCTGTTCCATCGGGTCAAATGTTGGATTCAGTTCATAGAAGCCGATAGAAGTACATTTATCCGACATGCCTGCGTAGCGTGCGAGCTGGCAGGCTTCGTCCCCATACAACCCATTTGGAATTGCATTGGCGTTGCCCGGCGCTTCCGAAGCACGGATGGCTCCAATGTCAAAGCTGATCATATCAGCCGCTCGGATAAGTGGTTCGGACTGATCCATCCTACCTGCGATCATGCCCACGCGGGTTGCATTGAAAAACAATTTGTCGTACATGTTGATGGATTCTTTACTGACAAGGTAGGTCTGGTAAGCAATAGAATTCAGGTTGAATAGGTAATCGGGCTGATGTAGAATAATGTGATTGACATAAGACCTGGAATTGAGACTGACATTTTCGGCTTCTTCCTGATTGAGATCGAAACGTGCATCCACAATGGCAAGTTCAATCTTCCGTTCCAAATTCTGGTACCCCAGGTATTGTGCATAGGTCAAATCCTGTCCGCCACCAATAATAACCGGGAGGATATTGGCTTTCACCAACTCTTCGACCACTGATTTTAAGGCAACGTAGGTATCCTGAATAGTATTACCCGCTTTTATATTTCCGAGATCTACAATATTCATTTTATAATCCCCCTGATAGAGGGTATAAAGATGCTTGCGTACGGCATCCGGGGCTCTGTTCGTTCCATTGTTATTGACCGAAGCCCGATCTTCCTGTACACCGACGATAGCCAATTGCGGCTGTTCATTTTCCTCCCATGCAGGAAAATCAGTTTCGTAAGCCTGGATGACATTCCCCAGTTGGGAATTTAGGAAACCATGCTCAGGAGAGATACTTGCAATTGAGATCGGACTGAAGAATACGGACAATGATGACATAAGCTATAATTTGTTTAAAACATCTTATTTTTTCGGGATGCAACTCACACAAATATCCATTTATTAACTAACTTTTGAAAACATTATTTTTAACAGTATCTTTATCAAGTGATATTAATAACTGGAGGAACAGGTTTTTTAGGGTCTACGCTGATCAAACAATTGATAGACCGCGGAATTGACGTCATTGCCATCAAAAGAGCTCAATCGACCATTCCGCCCACCCTGTCGTCCTCATCATTGATACAGTGGATTGATGCAGATATCAGCAATTATTTTGAGCTGGAAGATGCCCTGGAAGGGGTTACCAAAGTGTACCATTGTGCCGCACTGGTCTCCTATCAGAAGAAAGATGCCAAATCAGTCTTTAAGGTCAATGTAGAAGGCACAGCTCATATTGTCAATCTTTGTTTAGCGAAAAACATTCGTCTGCTCCATGTCAGTTCAATCGCCGCATTGGGTACAAACAAAGACAACTTACCTGTATCTGAAAAAGACCATTGGGAGCACAGCCCCACAACCTCCAACTATTCACTTTCTAAATATCAGGCGGAAATGGAAGTTTGGCGTGGTATTACGGAGGGACTGGATGCCGTTATTGTGAACCCTTCGGTGATATTGGGGGCAGCCGCAAAAGACAAGGGATCTGGGGCCATATTCGCGATGATCAATAAGGGATTGAAGTTTTATCCAAAGGGAAGTGTCGGTGTAGTTGATGTCGAGGATGTCGCGACGATTATGATCCAGTTGATGGAAAAAGGCGAAATTACCGCTGAACGTTATATCATCAATCACCTCAACATCTCCAATAAAGATCTGCTCAGTGTGGCCAGTGTCCTGATGAACAAGCCGGAGCCTACGATTGAAGTTTCAGAAACGCTCCTCCAGATCGCTTCTACAGTTTCAGGTATTTTAGCTGCTTTTAAAAAATCAGATTCTTCCCTGACCAAAGAAACGGCCGCTGCATCAAGTGCTAAACTACAATACTCCAACGCGAAGGTGCAGTCACTCCTGAACCACAGTTACCGCCCCTTGGAACAAACATTAAAAGAAATTGCAAATTTATACAGCAAACAGTAAAAACAATATAAAATATTAAACAACCGAACCCTGAACCCATCATGAGCTTACCAAATTATCCGATTAAAAATTAAGCCTCCGTGTTTATGATTGTTTCATTTGTTAAACAGTATTCCTGTGAAACCATCTCAAGCCCCAGCCGCTTGCCGAGGAAATAGATAGGTTGCCCATGATAGTTTCATCACCACTAAAAAACAAATAATTAAGATGAAAAACTATTACATCATTGATTTTGATAGTACATTTACCCAAGTAGAGGCACTCGATGAGCTCGCCCGGATCTCACTCGAAAACCATCCTGATCGTGAATCTATCTACAATGAGATTGAAAGATACACTAACCTTGCCATGGAGGGCAAACTTTCCTTCCGTGAAGCTTTGGCCGGTCGTGTGAAACTACTGAATGCGAACAAAAGCCACTTGGATAAATTAGTGTCTCACCTCAAGAAAAAAGTTTCAACTTCTTTCTCACGTAATCGCGAGTTTTTCAAAAAACACTCAGATACGGCCTGGATTGTTTCTGGTGGCTTTAAGGAATTTATCACCCCTGTAGTGACACCATATCATATCAAAACTGAGAACATCTACGCAAATACATTTAGATTCGATGAGGAGGGCAATATCATCGGCTTTGATGAAGAGAATCCTTTATCGAATGAAGGCGGGAAGGTACAGCTGCTAAAACAGCTGAACATCGAGGGCAGGCTTTTTGGTATCGGTGACGGTTATTCGGATTTCCAGCTGAAAGAGTCGGGTCTGATCGAAAAATTCTTTGCTTTTACAGAGAACATCCAACGTAAAAGTGTGACCGAAAAAGCGGATTTTATCACGCCTAGCTTTGATGAATTCTTATATGTAAATGATCTGCCACGTGCGATCTCTTATCCTAAAAATCGTATCCTTTGCCTCATTGTCGGGGATGTTCCGGAGATTGCAGCCCATATTTTGAAAAGAGATGGCTTCTCGATCCGTACGAAAGAGACCTTCGAAGAGAAATATGTAAAAGATGTCGGCATGCTGTTGTTAGGCGACAATATAGACATTACCGATGATCAGCTTCAACAGGCGGATAAATTAAAAACAATCGGTTATTTGGGCGACATCAAGGGGCATATCAACAAAGATATCTGCAACGCCAAGGGAATTGTTGTGTTTGATGATAAGAAAAATAAAAAGAAAAATTCGGAATTTATCCCACGTCGCATGGCCGAATTTATCAATAATGGTGACACTTATCTCAGCCGCAATTTCCCGAACCTGGTTTTACCAAAAGTAAAACAGGTGACACGATTGTTGCATATCCATAAAAACTTACCGGGTATTATGGCACAGATCAATAAGGTCTATGCACAAAACAACATCAATATTGTTGCACAGTTCTTAATGACCAAAAGCGATATTGGCTATGCCGTTACAGATATCCAGGGCGAATATGATAAAGATCTATTAAAACAATTGAAACAGATTGAAAACACCATCAAGTTTAGAATATTGTATTAACAACCAACCAGCTGATCTATAGTGTAGGATCAGGATGATAACATCCGCCTACCTATTGAGCACACGGATAAGATATGGATTAAAGAGCAAGGATAACAGACTATTAGCTGAACAATCAGGAGTTCTTCATCTTTGCTCTTTAATCTCTAATAACAAATAATTTTTAAATAAGCCCTATGTCTCTACATCAAGATGCCGAGTTAAAGAAAGCTGTCCTTGAATTACCTCAAAAAGAAAAAGACAAATTACTTGTCCGTCTGATCAGTAAGGACAAAATGCTGATGAAACAATTGCATTTTCAATTGTTGGAGAATGAATATGATCTGGAGGAACGTATCGCTAAATTGCGGAAGCAATTGGCTCAGTTGTTTGACGTTGGAACAAGTCAGATTGGCAATACTCCACATCACAGCAATTTTATTGCATTGAGCAAGCTGGTCAAACAGGCAAGCGGTTTGGTGAATGAGCATGAGAAAGTCACCAAAGACAAAACCAGTGAAGCTGAATTTCGTTTTTATATCCTACACCGGGTCATAGGTGATTATGAGCGACTATTTGATTCCTCCTATCAATCGGCAGCCCATAAATTGCATAAATATATCACGGGCCGTATTAAACATGCTGTCGGTAAATATGACAAACTCCATGAGGATTTTCAGTTCGATTATCGGGAAGATTTTCAAAACACCCTGCATGCTTTTGGTAATACAACATTAAAAAGCTATATTAGTGAACAGCGAATTGAGCTCGACCTAAATTAATCATGAGAAACAGCAAAAACCGTGTCAAAATCGGATCCTATCGTGTCACTGCCTACGAGCAGTATAAATTAATCTATTTAGCGATTCTTTTAATCTTATTGGCCTTTGCCTATACATTTCACTTAGCAAAATAGCGCATTGAGGAGCCTCCACGGCTAATCTTAAGGGACTGGCAGCATAACTCTTCTTTTCCCCACAACGTGTTCGTCCGCAATTCATGGCACCGTCTTTTTGCCTGGATATCAAAAGTTCACTTCTTGACAAGTTTTTACCAAAAAATTTAGCACAACATACCACATACTTAAGAGGATTTAATTAAATTCGCAATTATTCGAAATTTTTGCTCGTGGGAATTCAAGAAATACTAGAAAAATACAGCCAAAGCGAATCAGTCCAGTCGCTTACAAAAGCTATGCAGTCCAAAAATCCAAAGATTCAGCTGAAAGGTCTCATCGGTTCTTCGGATGCATTTATTGCCGTCTCCTCTTACAAATTGCAGGAGCGTCCAATGGTCTTTATTTTACCGACGCACGAAGATGCCTCCTACTTTTTAAGTGACCTGGAAAGCCTTCTGGACAAGCAGGTGCTTTTTTTCCCTTCTTCTTACCGAAAAGCTTTTGATTTCACACAGACGGATTCGGCAAATGTATTACAGCGTGCAGAAACATTAAGTTCGCTCAATCATACGTCGGAATTGCCCAAGATGGTGGTCACATACCCCGAAGCGATTGCTGAGAAGGTAATCAATCGTACCGATCTGGAGAAAAATACGCTGGAGATAACAGAAAACACAGCGCTAAGTATCGATTTTATCAATGAGTTTTTGATCGAGTATGATTTTGAACGTGTTGATTTTGTCTATGAACCCGGCCAATTTGCAATACGAGGGGGTATTGTAGATATTTTTTCTTTCTCTAACGACCTTCCCTACCGCATCGAATTCTTTGGCGATGATATCGAAAGCATTCGGACATTTGATATTGAATCTCAGCTTTCGGTCAATAAAATCCATAAGGTTACCATTGTTCCGAATGTCCAGGCCAAATTTCTGACCTCGCAGCATATTTCTTTACTGGAATATATCGATCAGGGGGCTTCCATCTGGATCAAAGACGCCCAATTCACCCTCGATATTGTCAAGGATGGATTAAAAAAAGCAAAACAACTGTGGTTGAGCTTGACGGACAAACAGAAGAAAGATAATCCTGACTGGCATAATCCCGAGTATGAATTTACCGATGAGAAAAACCTCAATGCTTTATTTTTTGATTTCCCGATCATAGAATTTGGAAAACAGTTTTTCTATAAGGGGGAAGTCATCCTCAAGTTTGACATTCATCCACAACCCTCATTTAACAAAGACTTTAATCTGCTGATCCATAATTTCAAGGAAAATGAAAGCCATCGGATTCAGAATCTGATCTTTTCGGATTCAACGAAACAGGTTGAGCGGATCTATACAATATTAGAGGATCTTGACAAAGCGGCTACTTTTATCCCTATTCATAAAGCATTGCGTGAAGGCTTTAGGGACGACAGCATAAAATTGGCCTGTTATACGGATCATCAGATATTTGACAGATATTACAAATACAAACGGAAAAAAGCTTACGAACGTTCGCAGGCGATTACACTGAAAGATTTACGGGATCTCAAACCCGGGGATTTTATCACCCATATTGATCATGGTGTGGGCCGATATGGCGGTCTGGAGAAGGTCGATGTCAACGGTAAATCTCAGGAGATGATCCGGCTGATCTATGCTGACAATGACCTGCTCTATGTCAATATCAACTCGTTGAACCGGATTTCAAAATATTCTGGCAAGGAGGGTACGGTTCCGAAGATGAACAAACTTGGTACGGATGCCTGGGATAAACTAAAGAAAACGACCAAGAAGAAGGTCAAGGATATTGCCCGCGACCTGATTATGCTCTATGCCAAACGGAAAGCTCAGCATGGTAATGCCTTCTCTCCAGATAGCTATTTGCAGAATGAACTGGAGGCATCGTTTATCTATGAAGATACCCCAGATCAGGAAAAGGCTACAGCAGATGTAAAAAAAGATATGGAATCGCCACATCCAATGGACCGGTTGATCTGTGGTGATGTCGGATTTGGAAAGACAGAAGTCGCCATACGGGCGGCATTCAAAGCCGTAGCAGACAGCAAGCAGGTCGCTGTATTGGTCCCGACTACTATCCTGGCATTACAACATCATCGTACATTTACTGAACGCCTAAAAGGACTTCCATGCAATATTGACTACATCAACCGTTTTAAAACGACCAAACAGATCAAAGATACCTTGGCGCGCCTTGCGGAAGGAAAAATAGATATCATCATCGGCACGCATCGCCTGGTGAGCAAGGATGTCAAATTCAAAGATCTGGGTTTGATGATTATTGATGAAGAGCAGAAATTTGGTGTTGCCGCTAAAGAGAAATTAAAGGCTATGCGCGCCAATGTCGATTCGCTGACCTTAACTGCAACTCCGATCCCAAGGACCTTACATTTCTCTTTGATGGGAGCACGCGATCTAAGCATTATATCAACACCACCTCCTAATCGTCAACCGGTACAGACCGAGCTTCATGTCTTTAATGAAGCATTGATCGGCGAGGCGGTCAGTTATGAACTCGACCGGGGCGGGCAGGTCTTCTTTATTCATAACCGTGTAGCAGATCTGCCCCAGCTAGGCAATTTGATTCGCAAGCTCGTTCCCGGAGCACGTGTTGGTGTTGCCCATGGCCAGCTCGAGGGAGATGAATTGGAAGATGTGATGCTCAAATTTATTAACCACGACTTTGACGTACTTATCGCAACGACAATTATTGAAGCGGGTCTGGATATCCCGAATGCCAACACCATTATTATCAACCATGCACATATGTTTGGGCTAAGTGACCTGCATCAAATGCGGGGCCGTGTCGGTCGGTCGAATAAAAAAGCATTCTGTTACCTATTGAGCCCTCCACTGTCGACATTGACACCCGAAGCGTACAAACGCCTTTCAGCTATTGAAGAATTCTCGGAACTAGGGTCCGGATTCAATGTCGCGATGCGGGATTTGGATATTCGAGGTTCAGGAAATTTATTGGGTGGTGAGCAATCGGGCTTTATCGCTGAAATTGGATTTGAAATGTACCACAAAATCCTGGATGAAGCCATCCAGGAGCTTAAAGATGATGAATTCTCGGAGGTATTTGCGGATGAACAAGAGCGCAAATATGTTAATTTTACACAAATAGACACAGATCTTGAAGTATTAATCCCCGATGAGTACGTCACAAATATCTCCGAACGCTATAATCTTTATACGGAGCTTTCCAAACTCGAAAATGAACAACAGCTGGCAGCATTTGAAAAAGAACTCGAAGACCGCTTTGGCCCTATTCCACACGAAGTATTCGAACTATTCAATACTTTACGCCTGCAATGGTTTGGAAAAACAATTGGGTTCGAGAAGATATCGTATAAGAAGAATACTTTAAAGGGGTATTTTGTCAATAACCCCAAATCAAGCTATTTCGAATCGGATCAATTTGGCCGGGTGCTGTCTTTTGTACAGTCCCATCCTGAAATTAGCAATCTCAAAGAGGTCAAAGGGCAGCTTCGCCTGGCGCTAAGCAATGTAAACACAATAAGTTATGCGCTAAACCTCCTCAAACAGATGTTATCTTAAGTATGCTGGATTCTCCTCAATAATAAAATCTACTTATTATGTAGATTTTATTTATATTTGGTCTACAAGAAAGCCTTCCTATAGTGATCTGCACCGGGTGCAGTGAAAGGATATTGAAGGTTTTTATTGGCTATCAAGAACGGGCAGGTCCAATAACCAAATGCCATGAATTTTTTGATACCAACGAAAAATGAACAGTGATCAATAAAAACTAGCATGGCATCCAATACCGAAACGATTCTCGTCCATGAGGGACAACATTTCAATTCAACTGCTGCAGTAACAGCCCCTATCTTCCAGACCTCAACCTATATTGCAGACAGTAATCCTGCAGAATACATCAAAGCGGCGACGGAACCCAAACACCCTTACTTTTACCACCGTCACGGCAATCCAACCAATAGCCAAGTTGCGGCGGTAGTCGCCAAACTGGAAAAAACAGCAGATGCACTTGTATTTGCGACAGGTATGGCCGCGATCAGTAACGCCATATTAGCTGTTGTGAAATCGGGTGACCATATCGTTGCACAGCTTGCCCATTACTCCGGTACCTCCATTTTCTTTAAGGAATTTCTGACCGACTATGGCATTACCGTCACGGCTGTGGACCAAACGGATACCGATGCCTTTGCTCGGGCTATTCAGGCGAATACCAAACTCATCTATATCGAAACTCCTTCCAATCCCAATTTAAATATTACGGATCTAAAAGCCATTGGTGAACTGTCCAAACAGCATGAGATCCTGAGCATGGTTGACAATACCTTTGCCTCTCCGATCAATCAGACACCGCGAGACTTTGGGATTGATATCGTTGTTCATAGTGCTACTAAATATCTAGGTGGACATAGTGATCTAACGGCCGGAATTGTCTGCGGAAGTCAAGACTATATCGCAAAAGTTTGGAAACGCAGTGTCGCCTTGGGTGCATCTCTGGGGCCACTGGATTCTTGGCTACTGCTCCGCGGGCTGAAAACATTGAGTCTACGTGTCAAACAAATCAATTCAAATGCATTAGCGCTTGCTAACTTCCTGGATCAACATCCTAAGATTAAGAAGGTAAGTTATCCGGGGCTTATCAGCCATCCCCAACATGAATTGGCGGCCCGTCAGATGCGCGGCTTTTCAGGAATGATCTGTATTGAAGTTGATGGACAGAACGAAGAGCAGGCCTTTAAAAATGCACAATCTTTAATTAACAACCTGAACATCTTTATCAATGCTGCCAGTTTGGGTGGTGTTGAATCATTGATCGTACATCCAGCCAGTATGTGGGGCGGCCATCACACACAGGCGCAAAAGGAAGCTTCTGGAATCACTTTGGGCATGTTGCGCATCTCTGTTGGTATTGAAAATGTAGCAGATTTAATTGAGGATCTAGAGCAGGCGTTGAGGAAACTTGACTAAATTCGGGGTAGCAGCCCCGCTTTAATCCCATAAAATAAAAGAGAGCGGACAGTTAACATGGACTGCCCGCTCTCCGCTGTTTTTATACGTTTGTTCGCTATAGTACACGCGTACCATTGGCTATTTTCACCTGAATGACTGAAAGTTCCTTATCAAATTTTTGTTGATATTCTTTCTCCAATCTTGGTAAAATTGATGCAACCGCCCCCTCTTTAACAATATTGATCGTGCAGCCACCAAAACCACCACCCATCATCCGGGCGCCGATCACTTCGGGGAATTGTCTGACATAATCAACCAGATAATCCAGTTCGGGACAACTGACCTCATATACTTTACTCAAGCCCTCATGGCTCTGAAAAATATATTGTCCCAGCTGTTCAATATCTCCTGAACGTAATGCTTCACAAGACTTCTCTACCCGTTCATTTTCACGGACAACAAAACTTGCTTTGGCGTAGATATCTGCATCTTTATCTTTCACCAGTTCATCCAGCATATCCACTGTAACATCTCTTAGATTTTTAACATCGGGATATTTCTCCCTTACCCATGCAGATGCCTGCTCACATTGCTCTCTGCGTGTATTGTAAGCCGTTGAAGCGAGGGAGTGTTTTACGTTGGTATTCAAAAGAACCACTTCATAACCTTTGAGATCAAGCGGCACGTATTCAAATCCTAAGGAGCGACAATCCAGCTTAATGACATTTTTCTCTTTACCAAAGGCCGAAGCAAACTGATCCATGATACCGCACATCACGCCCGCATAAGTATGCTCTGCTTTTTGTGCGATCTGTGGAATATCAATCTGTTCGACATTTAATTGAAACAATTCACTAAGTGCCAATGTGACGGCACATTCCACTGCTGCCGAAGAGGATAATCCGGCACCCAATGGCACGTCACCATCAATATAAAGATTAAATCCGCCCAATGCAGCACCTCTTTTCTGGTATTGGTCCACTACGCCGAGGATATAATTCGGCCAATGCTTTTCCGAAATAGCGATATCTGTTAATTTGACTTCATGACTTTCCCCGTAGTCTTCGGCATACAACACGATATTATCGTCAGCACGCTTGCTGACAGCAACATAGATCGCCTTATCAATAGCTGCAGGCAGGACAAATCCATCATTGTAATCCGTATGTTCACCGATCATATTGATCCGGCCTGGGGATGATACCACAATAGGATCTTCCTGATATAAACTTTTAAATTTATTTATTATAGTTTCTTTTGCGATCATTCTTACTTAGATTTATAATGTATAGTGGCACAATTCCGCAATTGTTCGGCGGCAATTTCCGGTGTAATATCCCTTTGCGGATTTGCGAGCATCTCATAGCCTACCATAAATTTCTTGACTGTTGCTGAGCGCAATAATGGTGGGTAGAAATGCATATGCCAATGCCACTCTGGATGGTCTCCATCATTGACGGGCGCCTGGTGCATCCCCGCAGAATAAGGGAAAGACGTTTTGAAAAGGTTATCGTATCGTGTGGTCAGTATTTTAAGTATTGCGGCAAAGTCTTCCTTTTCCTTTTCATCAAACCCGGCAATATTCTGCACTGGTCGTTTGCTGACGATCATTGCTTCATAGGGCCAAGCTGCCCAAAAAGGCACCAAAGAAACAAACGAATCGTTCTCATCAATAATACGCTCTTCTTTTCTTAATTCTGCACCGATATAATCTGCTAATAGGGTACGTTGATATTTGTCGAAATATCTTTTTTGCTGAACACATTCTTTTTGAATTTCAACGGGCAAATGATTTTGCGACCAGATCTGTCCATGTGGATGGGGATTACTGCAGCCCATAATAGCTCCTTTATTTTCAAAAATCTGAATATAACGGATCCATTCCACCTTAGAAAGTTCTTCAAATTCTTTCTGCCAAAGGTCAACTACAGCTTTTATCGCAGATTGTTCCATTTCGGGCAAGGTGAGATCGTGGCGTGGGGTAAATGCAATAACTTTGCAGATTCCTTTTTCAGTCTCCGCAATAAACAGCTCGTCCTCATTAAATTCCTGTTGGCTGGTATCTTTCAATAGGGCCGAGAAATCGTTGACGAAAACAAAGCTTTCTTTATAATCGGGATTAATATCCCCATCTGCCCGTTTATTGGTTGGGCACAAATAGCATTTGGGATCATAAGCAGGTCTATTGTCACCCGGTAAATCTTCTACTTGTCCCTGCCATGGCCTCTTGCTGCGATGTGGAGACACAAGTACTTTTTCCCCGGTAAGAATATTAACGCGTGTGTGGGGAGAGTCCCCAAAGTTTAAAGTTGATTGCATGTCATGTATAACTGGTGTACAGAATACACAATATTAGCTTTTTTAAGTAAAAAGTTAAAATTAAAAAGTAAAATTATCTAAAGATGAGTCCAAGCCTTCATACCGCATCCTAAGCCTTAAATTTTGGATCCTGCCCTTTAATCAATTCAAAGACCGTGATTTCAGGAAGGATACCCACACGCCCCGGATACCCTAAGAATCCATAACCGACGTTGACATATAAACGTTTATTTTCCTGCGCACGATATAGTCCCGCCCATTCCTTATAAATATACTGTACAGGGCTCCATTGCAGCATTTCAGATCGAACACCAAACTGCATACCATGTGTATGCCCTGCAAACATCACATCCACATCCGTGTCCAGTACTTGTGCCCGCCAGTGAGAGGGGTCATGGGACAAGAGCAATTTCACGGGCTGTTCCTCCGTTCCAAGCAATGCTTTTTTGATATCACCATGTTTTGGAAAGCGACCGGTTCCCCAGTTTTGGACGCCGACAATACAAAGTTCTTCACCGTCCACTTTGATCTTACGATTTTCATCCATCAACAGATCCCAGCCCATCACTTTATGTACATCGATCACATCTTTTAAGTTCTTCCGCTTCTCGGGCGAATCTTCTTTTCCATAATAGTAATCACCATAATCATGGTTACCCAGTGTAGAGAATACCCCCAGATCAGATTTAACCCGCGCAAAAATATCTTGGTATTCACGCATTTCAGATGCTTGAGCGTTCACGATATCACCTGTAAAGAATGTAACATCAGCCTTTTCTTTTAACAGCATATCTATCCCACCCGTCACAGCAGTCTTGTTATAAAAGGATCCTGAGTGTACATCTGATATCTGTGCGATGGTCATCCCATGGAAAGCCTTTGGCAGATTAGGCAAGTATAGTGGCACCCTTCTAACGCGATAATCGTACGCACCAGAAATAATACCCCAACTTAATGGAATCAGTGGTGAGGCGCCGATTAGAATACCGGCTTTAGTCAAAAATTCGGATCGGCTGATACCCTTAACCGGATTTTCGGGCAATGGATCGCCAGCATCTTCAACAACATCCTCAACAGATTCTTTCTTGCTGAACAGGCGTTTGACCCAAACTCCACCACGGCGGATATCATCGATCAATAAGATTAAAAAGAAGAATATTTTTGAAGCTGCTGTCAGAAAGAAACCAACCAAAATAACAGATCTAACAATCAATGGAATATTGTATTTGGCTGATATAAAAACGCCCAGCAGTAATAGGGCCGAATACGACCACCATAACACGGCGAATATTTTTGTTTTGGGAAATTTAATCTTTGTAGCACGAAGGGCAAAAAAGATATAAAAATCTAAAATGAGTAAAACACATGCATTTACTAACAACATCTTCAATTCGTTTTAATTTTTGGCATTGAGTGCCAATTGCTTCAGAGATGTGATCCACTTTGGATCGTCATTTAGACTTTCCACCAGACAGACTTCCTCTCCACCTAAATTCTTGAATTCATTAGCATATTCCACGCCAATTTCATCAATAGTCTCAATACAGTCTGCCACAAACGCCGGACTGAAGACTAATAGTTTCTTATAACCTTTACTAGCGAGGTCATGCAACAGATCGGAAGTATAAGGTTGTATCCATGGCTCTTTGCCCAATCGGGACTGAAAACACAGGGAATATTGTTCCTTCCGTAAGCCTAATTTTTCAACGATGGTCCGCGTAGTTGCATAACACTGAGAAACATAACAATATGTATTGACATTTGTTTTGCAGGAATCACAACCTGACTCAGGGCATTTCAGCTGACCGGTAGGATCTACTTTGCCGAGCTGTCTGACGGGAAGGCCATGGTAACTAAAAACAAAATGGTCGAAATGTGTAAGATCGTGTTTTCGGGCATGATCTGCAAAGGTCTCAGCCATTAATTCATCCGTACAGAAATTGCTTACAAAACTAATCTCAGGCAGGTAGTTCCATTTGCGAATCAGCTCCATCACCCGGTCGATGACTGAGCCCGATGTTGCCGAAGCGTATTGTGGGAATAAAGGAATAACACGAATGGATTTGAGTAACATCCCTTCCATTTTGTTCAATGCAGCTTCTATAGAAGGGTTTTGGTAACGCATAGCCAGTTCGACATGGTACTCTTCGCCCAGAGACTCCTGCAATAGGTCCCGTTGCAATATACTATAATGCATTAAGGGAGATCCGGTTTCCTTATCCCAGATTGTTTCGTAGATTTTTGCGGATTTTGGTGCACGGGTACGAGCAATAATTCCTTTCACCAATAATGTCCGTTGGAAATAAGGAATATCTATGACGCGAGGATCCATTAAGAACTCGGTCAAATATTTTTTTACGTCTGGAGTAGTTGGACTATCGGGTGTACCTAATTGTACTAAAAGAATACCTTTTTTGGCTTTATTGCTCATAGCCTACAAAAATAAACAAAAAAGCACTTATTGCGGATTCACTCGCGATAATATGAAATATCTATGACGGGTAACTGAAGCTAGAGTGCTTCAAGAGCGGCTTTTACGTCTTTCATCAGCCACATTGGTGTGGAGGTTGCCCCACATATGCCAATACGGTCACCTGTAGAAAAAACGGACGCCTCCAATTCGGCGGGATCGGATATAAAGTAACTTTCAGGATTGGCTTTTTGGCATACTTCAAACAGAACTTTTCCATTGGAAGACTTTTTACCGGATACAAAAACAATTTTGTCGTATTGTCTGGCAAAGGTACCAAGGTCTTCATACCTGTTAGAGACCTGCCTACAGATGGTATCATTCGCTTTGACCTCATAACCTCTCCTGATCAACTCATCTTTGATGGCGTAGAATTTATCCACGCTTTTTGTTGTCTGACTATAGAGAGTAAATGAACTTGGCAAATCGGCATCATCCAGTTCAGTTATATCCTGAAATACGAGCGCTTCATTATTTGTCTGCCCCTGTAAGCCGATGACTTCCGCGTGCCCGTGTTTCCCAAAGATCAAGATCTTTTCGTCCTGATCAAAAGAAGTCTTGATCCGATTCTGCAATTTGAGTACGACTGGACAGGAAGCGTCAATTAAAGTAATATTGTTTTCTAAAGCGATACGATAGGTCTCGGGAGCTTCGCCATGCGCACGGATCAGCACCTTCTCGTTTTGCAAAGTAGGAAGTACAGCATGATCAATGATGCGCAATCCTTTGGCTTTCAATCGGGCGACTTCCTCGTCATTATGCACAATATCACCTAAACAATAGAGGTAACCATCCTCTTCCAAAATCTCCTCCGCCATATCGATGGCGTATACCACTCCAAAGCAAAAGCCTGAATCCTTATCGATGTCTACTGTTAGATTTAATGCCATAACATTACAAAGTTACATATTCATATCGAATATATTTATGGAATAGATTTGTTTACAACTGATTTTTTATTTCCGTTTATTGTCAATTACCTATGATTTTATTACATTTTGTTCGATAAAAAGATTGCCAGTAACGGAGGAAAGCCAAACTTGTGGGTTCAGCACTATTAAACGGAAACTTGTTTCACGACACTGAACACTTTAAATTAACACACTATGGCGAATAAATTGTTTTTATATAAGCCTAATTATATTGCATATAAAAAGCAATTTATCTAAGTTTGCAAAAAAATTAAAATAATGGCAACTAACAGAACTTTTACGATGATTAAACCTGACGCAGTAGCGAACGGTCACATCGGTGCAATCTTAAACGATATTATTGCTGGTGGTTTCAAAATCATTGCAATGAAATACATTCAATTATCAAAAGAAACTGCTGGTGCATTTTACGCTGTGCACAAAGAACGTCCTTTCTACGGTGAATTGGTAGAATTCATGACTTCAGGTCCTATCGTTGCTGCAATCTTAGAAAAAGACAACGCAGTTGAAGATTTCCGTACATTAATCGGTGCTACGAATCCTGCTGATGCAGCTGAAGGTACAATCCGTAATAAATATGCTAAATCTATCGATGCTAACGCTATCCACGGATCTGATTCTGATGAGAATGCGGCTATCGAAGGTAACTTCTTTTTCTCTCAATTTGAAAGATTTTAGTCATTAGCAATGCTATAAAAAAAAGCGTTTTACTGTTGTACAACGCTTTTTTTATGGATCATCGTCTTCTTATCTCCACATAAATCCACCAATCCTAAAAAAACGGAGGAATTTATTGATCGCTGTTAGCACCGGTTTCTTAATCTTCCATTTTAATCCGCTTATGCCTGTTGGCGCAGCATCAAAATCTTGTACCGTAGCGTTACCCGTTCTCATATGAGTAGGCGGCTGCATTTTACGTTTCTCAACAACCAGTATACTATCGTAATAATGCAAGGAGTTGACCGAACGTGTAAATTCATTGACTTTCAGCGCGCGTTGTTCTGAATGGTGAGCATTGATGTAATCAATAAAATTCTTACTGTATTCGATAAATGTGCCATTTCTTTTATGTCCACCGCCATAAAAAACCTGGTAAGAGGTATGCAGATCTTCACATAGATAGACCCCATCCTCTTTTACGTGCCCAAATAGTTCTTCAAATGTAATAATCTGTTGCAGCATGGTATGCCCGCCATCATCGATCAGGATATCTATCGGGGGAATTGATTCTTTCACTTTACGCAGGAATTTACGGTCTGACTGAGATCCGATAAAAATCTCGACATTCTCCTCTTCCAGTGCTTTGCAGTTTGGGTTGATATCTACCCCATAGATTTTTGCTTTGTCGCCGAAATATTTCTTCCACATCTGCAGACTCCCGCCCTGAAAGACCCCTATTTCCAGCACGACGATCTCTTTATCTTTGAATTGGCGGAAATGACGGTCATATACATCGAAATAGTGCATCCATTTGTTGATCAGCTTTGCATCGTTATTCCGGAAATATTCCTCTAATTCGTTCATATTAGACACACTATAAATGGTTTAGACAATTTGTATTTTGAAGCTAATTAAATATAATCGAAAAGTCAAGTTTTTTTTAGTGGAAACGTGCAGGATATACAGAGGGGGATCTTAAATTTGATTCTGCATATCCGGAGAGATCTGAGACAGCAGATGACAGATCACTTGCATGACGAAAATAAATGAGAAGCTGTCAAAAAAGGAAAAGCGCTGCTACGAAGCATTATCTGAATGAGTTTCCGGCGTGAAGAATAAAAGAAAAATAGGGTATCCGATCGGTTTTGGATACCCCTTCATATTGGGTCTTATAAAAAACTAGAAATTTCTTTTTCCTAGATACTCATCTTCTTTCGCCGTCATCTTTGCTTTATCTGTAGGTTTTTTGTCCGGATATCCACAAAGATGCATAACACCGTGAATAATGACACGATGTAACTCATCGCGCTCGGCGACTTTAAATTTTTGCGCATTCTCCTGTATACGTTCCACACTGATAAAAATATCGCCAGCAATCGTATCTTCATCATCTGACGAATCAAAAGTTACGATGTCAGTATAGGTGTCATGGTTCAGGTATTCTTTATTGATCTCCAACAGATAGGCATCCGAGCAAAGGATAAAGCTCAATTCGCCAACACGCTTAAACCCTTCGCCTTTAATTGCATCAGCGATCCATTGGCGGATCTTACCTTTTTCTTTTAGTTTGAAATCTATGTCCTCTGTAAAAAATAATATGCTTTTCATCTGTAACTAAGTATTAATTGAGCGCTAGGGGCCCGGTCTTCATTCCATCTGTTAGATGGATCTTATGATCATCAAATCGGCATTTCCCCATTCATAAAGCTGTTATTTATCGTGAAATGGGGCATGCCATGAATTCTTATTTAAAAGCTGCGTCTATCCATATAACTCTGCAAAATAATCGTCGCCGACACGGTGTCTATCAGGCCTTTCTGTTGACGGTCTTTTTTCTTTTTGCCACTTTGAGCAATGGCTGCGGAAGCCATCTTAGAAGTAAACCGCTCATCAATTTCAACAACTGGGACAGCTGGATATGTCTTTTTCAATTTGCGCATAAATCCTACCACGTGCGAAGCTGATTCGGAGTCTGACCCGTCCAGCTGTCTGGGCTTGCCGACAACAAATGTTTCGATCTGTTCCGTTTGGAGGTAATCCGTTAAAAAAGTCCAAATATCCTGCGGATGTACTGTTGTCAGTGCCGTAGCAATAATTTGCATCGGATCAGTTACTGCAACCCCAATTCGTTTTGTACCGTAATCAAATGCCATTAACCTCATGGAACTATCGTTTTTTTACAAAAGTACAATTTAGATATGAGTATTGAGATATGCGTATTGAGATTCTGCTTTTACAGGCCATAGGGCTATGAAGCACCAGATTTTTTTTATTTTTCGCCCCATAAAACTTCAATTCATTAAAAAAGCTATAACTTTGATAGACTATTAAAAGTATACATGAGAAAAACAGTTATTGCCAGCCTTTTTGTTGCATTTTGCTTATACGGCCATGCCCAGAGCAATTATGAGCAACAAATTTTGGCGCAGCGCAAGGAAAAGGCTTTGGAGTTGGCCAAAGAAGAATTTGGCCCGTTGAAGGCGGAACAAGTGGCATCTTTGGATTACTTCCCCGTAAGCGCAAACTATAAAATTAAAGCCAAGATAGAGGTCTTATTTGATGAACCTGTATTTCGTATGCCTACCTATGACGGCACCAGTAACGAATACAAACGCTATGCGACAGTGACGTTTCAATTGAATGGAGCTGAAAGGACATTGAATATTTACCAAAGTGTGGCCTTATTTCAAAATCCTGCTTACAAAAAACATTTATTTTTACCATTTTTAGATCAGACAAATGGCCAGGAGAGCTATAGTGGTGGACGATATATTGACCTATCCACGGATGACATCAAGGGCAGTATCATTGAAATAGATTTTAATAAGGCTTACAATCCATATTGTGCCTACAGTAATGGTTATCGTTGTCCAGTTCCCCCAGTAGAAAACAATTTAGAAACAAAAATTATGGCAGGAGAAAAAGCCTTTCATAAAGCGAAGAATGAGCGTCCCGTTAACCTAAATGGTGGACAGGAATTTACGGAAGCTGATAAGAAGATTATTTTGTCAGGGGATGAAAACACGCTGCTTCGTGTATTGCAAACTACCGATGAAAAAGATTTAAAGGTATTGAAAGCAACAAGCAATGATGTTAAGTACAACGACCCGCTGTTAGAAAAGCTTTCAAAGCAGATGTTTGCGACCGTTCGGGATCCAAATCACCCAGGTGTGGGAATAGCTGCTCCCCAAATTGGCATCAACAAAAATGTCATCTGGGTGCAGCGGTTTGACAAGCCAGAACAACCTTTCGAGTTTTATGTAAACCCAAAAATCTTGTGGCGTTCAAAGCTAAAGCGGAAGGGTGCCGAGGGCTGTCTCTCGATCCCCAACCGTAAAGAAGATGTGTTGCGGAGTTATGCAATCCGTTTACAGTACATCAACAAGGAAGGAAAAGTAATTGAAGAGAATATTGAGGGCTTTACCGCGGTAATCTTCCAGCATGAAACGGATCATCTCTTCGGAATATTATTTCCTGATCGTCTGGAGGAACAACAAAAAGAAAACTATGTACCGCTGAATGATAAAATTGATTTTTCCATTTTACCAAAAACCGTGACACCGTAGTTTCAAATTTATTGGACATCTCCATAGTGCGTAACTGGCTATCAATCAACTATGCGCTGCTATCAAAAAGAGCCCCCATGAATTGCTTCATGGGGGCTCAATATTATGGAATCTACTTGAGTTAGATCAATCCTTTTTCTGCCAATAGTTCGGCAACTTGAACAGCATTGGTCGCTGCACCTTTACGCAAGTTGTCGGCTACTACCCACATATTTAATGTATTCGGCTGTGAATCATCACGGCGAATACGTCCCACAAAAACCTCATCCTTACCGTGTGCATCTTTTGGCATCGGGTATTGAAGGGCTGCAGGATCATCGACAACGATACAACCGCTTTGAGCCGCTAACGCAGCACGCACATCATTTAAATCAAAGTCATTTTCAAATTCGATATTCAATGATTCGGAGTGTCCGCCCATAACTGGAATACGCACAGTTGTTGCTGTCACCTTAATTGAATCGTCACGCATGATTTTGTTTGTTTCCAAGATCATTTTCATTTCCTCTTTGGTGTAGCCATTTTCTTGGAATACATCAATATGTGGAATGACATTTAAATCAATCTGATAAGGATAAGCTTTTTCACCTTCTTTACCGGCACGCTCATCCATCAACTGATTGACGGCTTTTACTCCTGTGCCTGTTACAGACTGATAAGTCGAAACTACAACACGTTTAATTTTATATTTATCATGTAATGGTTTTAACGCCACCACCATCTGAATAGTTGAACAATTCGGGTTTGCGATAATCTTATCATCAGCGGATAATACATCGCCATTTACTTCCGGAACGACCAATTTCTTGGTCGGATCCATACGCCATGCCGAAGAATTGTCAATAACCGTAATTCCGGCTTCTGCAAATTTTGGTGCAAATTCTTTGGACGTATCGCCTCCTGCGGAGAACAACGCAACATCAGGTTTCAAAGCAATAGCCTCAGATGGGGTAACCACCTTATACTTCTTTCCCTTGAATTCAATTTCCTTACCCTTGCTACGCTCTGAAGCTACTGGAATCAATTCTGTTACTGGGAAATTTCGCGCCGCCAACACGGTTAGCATCTCAGTACCTACAAGGCCTGTTGCGCCGACTACTGCCACTTTCATTTTTGTCTGTGTTTAAATTGTGTGTATAAAATTTGTTATTTGATTTGTTTTTAGTTGATTCTTGAAGAATGAATTCTTCAAATTTAAAAAATATTCCCTAATTACACTATTAAAATAACAAAATATAGCTCACTATGCTAAAAAAGTCACAAAAATTTCTTTTTTCTGTCTCTAACCACAAAATCATCATACCCTAATCACCCCGATGAGTCCCAAAAAATTGAAGTAAGGATAATTCAAAAAAAATAAAAATTTTCGCTGCTCGTTCAAAAAAAAAGAACAAACGATTGAAACGGTTTAAAATCTCATAAAAACTGCGCCAAGAGTCTATAAATTAACATTTTTAGAAGCGCTTCCTTCGTACTGTACAGTTGCTAGGTAATGAAAAGCCGTTATATTTGCATCATGAAAGAAAGCATTATTATCATTGGTGCAAACGGCCAAATAGGTACTGAATTGGCAATCGCTCTGCGTAAAAAATTTGGTGCAGAAAATGTTGTCACCACAGACATCAGAGAACCTCAAACAAAAAGCCCCGACGAGAATTTTGAAATTGCAAATGTACTTGACAAGAATGGTCTCGACACATTATTTCAAAAATATAAACCTACTCAAGTATATTTATTGGCAGCCATGCTTTCAGCGACAGGGGAGAAATATCCTGAAAAAGCCTGGGAGCTTAATATGAATGGTTTGCTCAATGTGCTTGACCTTGCAGTTATATATAAAGTTTCGAGAATATTCTGGCCAAGTTCCATTGCCGTCTTCGGACCGCATTCACCAAAGGAGAATACAGCTCAATACTGTGTCATGGATCCGAATACAATCTATGGCATCAGTAAGCTTGCCGGTGAACGCCTCATCGAATGGTATCAGGAGCACCGCGGGCTGGATATCCGTAGTGTAAGATACCCAGGTATTATTTCTTGGAAAACAGAACCAGGGGGCGGAACAACGGATTATGCTGTCGATATCTTCTATGAGGCGCTGAAAACAGGTACATACGAATGTTTCCTATCTGAGAATACAGCATTACCGATGTTATATATGGAAGATGCCATCCGCGGCACACTCGAGCTAATGGACGCACCACAGGAAAGTCTGAGCATCCGCCATGCCTATAACCTTGGTGGCATTACTTTTACTCCGAAAGAACTCGCACAAGAAATTAAAAAAATTCTTCCTAATTTTGCAATCTCTTACGTAGCGAATGACCCAAGACAGCAGATTGCCGATTCATGGCCTGCAAGTCTGGATGATTCATACGCAAGCAAAGACTGGAACTGGAAGCCAGCATTTGACATCCAGAAGATGACAGTCGATATGATTGAGAATCTTAAAAACAAAATATAACAATGGGAAGAGCTTTCGAATTCAGAAAAGAGCGGAAATTCAAACGCTGGGCTAAGATGGCCGTACAATTTACACGTTTAGGTAAAGAGATCGCTATGGCGGTTAAAGAAAGCGGCCCGCACCCTGAAACCAACTCGAGACTTCGCACAGCAATACATAATGCTAAGGCTGTAAATATGCCTAAAGATCGTATCGAAGCGGCTATAAAACGTGCTTCGGAGAAAGATTCAAAAGGCTATGAAGAATATGTATATGAGGGTTATGGCCCACATGGTGTTCCGGTTTTGATCGAGACAGCAACTGACAATACCAACCGTACCGTCGGAAATATCCGCAGCTATTTTACAAAAGCTGGTGGTTCATTGGGAAAAACAGGATCATTGGATTTTATTTTCAATCGCAAATCTATTTTCCGTTTTGCGGCTACAGAAGAATTGGATCTTGAAGAATTGGAGCTAGAGCTTATCGATGGTGGTTTGGAAGAATTATACGTTGAAGCTGATGAAGAAGGTAATGATGTTGCTGTAGTACAGACTTCTTTTGAGGATTTCGGTAATATGCAAAAATTGCTGGAAGAGAAAGGTATCGAAGTAACCTCGGCAAAATTAGAACGTATCGCTTTATCGCACTCTGACATTACAGAAGAACAAGCTGCGGATGTGCTGAAGATGATCGATAAAATTGAAGAGGATGATGATGTACAGGCAGTATACCATAATATGGCTTAAGCTGTTATCTCACAAAATATCTAAAAAGAGCGCTTGTCGCTCTTTTTTTATAAAAAGGCTCCTCAGCGCCGTCAGAAAAATTACTACATTTGTAATAGACTATATCAAACTCGTAACAGGATGACTTTTGAAGAATTTTTCACGAAAAAGAAAATTGATTTAAAAGCTTTAAAAGCTGCAGATGAACCTTTATTCGAAGAGTTCAGAGCTCACTATTACGCTATGGGGGAGAAAAGTTTTGATCATAGCAAAAAGTTTTGGTTCAACAAGCTTCGTAAGAGCTACCATCTGGCGGAAGAAGAAGCCTCGCTTATCAAAAAACCTGTCCAGAAAGATCATGTTGAGACGGCGCCGGCCCCATCGGAGACCACTGCTGCAAAACCGGCAGGTTTCAAACCTAGGTTTAAAGCGACGGCCCCGACTGAGCCTGCTGATCAGAAAGAGGAACCTAAAACAGCCCCGACAAATTCGACCGCAGGATTTAAGCCACGCTTTAAACCAGGCATCACTAAAAATACAGCGACTACAACTGAAACGTCTACCCCGACAGATCCGTCGGACGACACTGCTCCAGAAGCAGCTAAACCGACAGGTTTTAAACCTCGGTTCAAACCGGGTGTGACAAAGGTGGCTGAACCTGTTCAACCGGCAGCTTCAACTTTTGATGAAGCTGGCCCAGCTAATCCATCTGTTGAACCACAACAAGGGAATACTGCTGAAACGGATACCACCGCAGCAAACAAACCCGCAGGTTTCAAACCTAGGTTTAAATCCGGTGTGACGAAAGCAGGAAATACGGATTCTTCGCAAACAAAGCCCGCGACTGTAGAGAACACTGTTGACAAGCAGCAACAGGAAGCTAGTGAGCAGGAACCAACAATAGCTAAACCATCGGGGTTCACACCTCGCTTTAAGGCAGGGATAACGAAAACAGGAAGTACGGATAACGCACAGGCGGCTGAACCTGTTCAATCCGCAAGCTCTTCGGTAGCGGATGCGACGCCAGCGGATACATCCTCACCTGCAAAGGCTTCGGGCAGTTCAGCAACCGAAATTTCGAAACCCAACGGCTTCAGGCCGAGGTTTAAAGCAGGGATAACCAAAGCAGCAAATACCGACTCGGCACAGCAAGTGGCTCCACCAACAGAAGACCTGAGCGCGAAGCAGACCGTTGATCCTGCACCACAAGCAACGCCAACACTAACGGAAAGCAACACGGCCAAGCCGACTGGTGAACCGCAACAGAACGACGATACGGTGCAGGAACAGGCTACAACAGACAAGCCAACAGGGTTCAAACCTCGCTTTAAAGCGGGTTTAACAAAAATTGATAAAAAGGAAGAATAATTTTCACTACATTTAAACTGATTTTTTTTCAACTAGTTTAATAACTCCGATTAAAACCAAAGACCAATGTTAAAGGAAGAAAGACAAGCATTTATTATACATCAGATCAATCTACACAACAAAGTTTTATCTTCAGATTTAAGTGTGCAGCTCAATGTATCCGAAGATACCATCCGACGTGACCTGAACGAGCTTGCAGAAAATGGCAAAGTATTAAAAGTCTATGGTGGAGCACTTTCCAAATCTTTTCAGTTTCCTTTTCAGGACGGAAATGTCTATGCAAAAGAAGCTAAGAAAGAAATTGCAAAAAAAGCAAGCTCATTGATCTCAAATGGCATGACCATATTGGTGGGCGGAGGAACAACCCTGATTGAGCTGGCGCGTACGATTCCAGACCATCTTCAATGTACATTCTTTACGATCAGTCCATTAGTCGCATTGGAACTGGCGGAGAAGCCCAACCTCGAGGTGATCTTGGTCGGCGGAAAGCTGTCACGTAATACAAACATTGTATCAGGCGCACAGGTAGCCAATGAATTGGCAGACCTAAAAGTAGATCTCTGTTTACTGGGCACCAACTCGCTCTCTGTAGAAGATGGGGTAACGGATTCGGACTGGGAAGTCGTACAGATCAAACGCGCAATGATCAAATGCTCTAAGAAGGTTGCTATACTCAGTATCGCGGAAAAACTTAATTCCGTCCAGAAGATGAAAGTAGTACCGCTACGTGATATTTCCTATTTGATTACTGATATCAATCCGACTGATGTTTCCTTAAAAGAATTTGCGAATACAATTGCAATACTTTAATATTGCCGCTCATTTAATTTAGCATGTCATCGCAAACGGGAAATGACTCTTTAAAATCAAAAACAACAAAAGGACTGCTGTGGGGTGGCATGGCCAGCATCATTCAGCAGTTTTTGAGCTTCGGCTTCGGCATTCTACTCAATCGTAAACTAACGGAGGCTGATTACGGTTTAATAGCCATGATTACTATATTTTCTGTTCTTGCCTCGGCATTTCAGGAAAGTGGATTTGTGTATGGGATTGTCAACAAAAAAGAAGTCCAACACAAAGATTACAATGCTGTATTCTGGACAAGTGTCGGAATAGGTACATCTATTTACATTGTTTTGTTCTTTTCAGCTCCGCTGATCGCCCTTTACTACAACCAACCCTTACTTGTCGAACTCAGTCGGTTTACCTTTCTTTCCTTTTGGTTAGGAAGCTTCGGGATAGCACATAATGCCTATCTTTTTCGAAATTTAAAGATCAAAGAAAGGGTGATCACAGGGACTCTGGCCCTTATTCTATCAAATACTATCGGTATTTATTTAGCCTATAAAGGTTATGCTTATTGGGCATTTGCTGTTCAAATCGTTTCCTATAGCGGTTTTAATATGCTTGGTTTTTGGTATTTCTCCAAATTCAACCCCTCATTTACTTTTGATTTCAGTCCTATCCGAGATATTCTAGGGTTTAGCAGTAAGATATTAGTCACCAATATTTTTATCAATATAAATAAAAATATATATGCCGCAATCCTGGGAAAACATTATTCTGCCGAAGAATTAGGACGTACTGTCCAACCTAATAAATGGAGCCAAATGGCACAGTCCATATTGACCAACATGGTCAATAACGTCACACAACCGATTCTTCGTGAGATAGAAGACGATAAAGACAGGCAAGTTCGTGTGTTCCGCAAACTGATCTCCTTCACGGCTTTTTTAGCCTTTCCGATGTTATTTGGTTTAACCACAGTTGCTCAGGATTTTATTATTATAACAATCACTGAAAAATGGCTGCAAAGTGCTATTTTTCTTCAGATTTTCTGCATCGGTGCGGCTTTCGATTCGGTAAGTAATGTCTTCTCCAGCCTGCTTATCAGCAAAGGAAAGTCTCAGATCTATATGCGAAATATCGTCGTTTTTGGTTTACTCCAAATCGCTATTTTAGTCTTCGGCAAATCACTTGGGATTGAAATGCTAATTGCATTGACTTCTGGATTAAATGCGTTATGGATATTTGTCTGGTACGCATCGGCCAAACCCTATATGACCTATTCATTCAGTTACCTGGCTCAGGATGTTTTTTCGTATGCAGCATTGGCGGGCATCAGCTGCTTGGCAGCGCACTACGCCACCGCATCCATTGCCAACCTTTATCTCCGGTTTGCTAGTACTATTGCCGTCGCCGTATGTGCATATATCATCGTCAACAGAATCTTTAAACCAGGTATTCTGCTTGAATTATTCAGCTATTTCATCACAGTTATCCGAAAAAAATAGATGACCAAGATTCTCACCATAATCGTTTCTTATAATTTTGAATCTTGGATTCACAAATGCTTGCCGAGTTTGCTAGCATCGGGCCATCAAACGGATATCCTTGTTATAGATAATAACTCAGGGGATCATACTACCCGTATCATCAAAGAAACTTACCCTACAGTCAGACTAATAGAAAGTCCCGAAAACCTCGGTTTTGGAAAGGCCAATAACATGGGGTTAACTATCGCCCTGAAGGAAGATTATGACTACGCCTTTTTGGTCAATCAGGACGCCTGGATAGATCGGAACTGCATCGCTAACCTGATCAAGGTAAGCACAACAAACGTCGGAATTATTTCCCCCATCCACTACGATGGAACGGAGAAAAAACTCGATCATGGTTTCTCAGTCTACACGAAGCATGCACAGCTTGAAAATTCCTATCGAACTTGTTCATTCGTCAATGCTGCTTTTTGGTTGATACCAAAAGCTGTCATCAAAAAAGTCGGCGGTTTTTCTCCGATCTTTTTCCATTATGGAGAAGATAAAGATTATGCCAACCGCATCCATTATTATGGACTGAACTTTGTGCTGGCTGAAGACGCCAGGGCCTATCACGATAGACAACAGCGCCAAGTAGATCGCCAAGCTTTTCTAAAAAGCGAATTCGTCTATCATCTGACGGAATATTGCAATATCAATTATACGTTCACAAAGGCCTTTTCGATGGCTATATTAGCGAGCGTAAAGAAAATGCTATCTTCTTTAGGTAAAGGTCGTATTTTTGAAACAAGAAGTTATTTCAATATTGCTTTTAGACTATTGGGTAAGACCGGGGAAGTCTGTAATACCCGTCGGACTAATAAAAAAGCTTTTAACAAAATTTTTTGATCGATGGATAGTCCTGCTCCAGTTTTACTCTTTGTGTATAATCGCCCAGCGCATACGCTAAAGACTCTTGCGGCACTTGAGAAAAACAAGTATGCTGACCAGACGGCTCTCTATATTTACTCGGACGCAGCAAAGGATGAACGTGCGGTTCAGGCTGTAGAAGAGGTGCGTAAGATTATTAAAAAACCCTGGTATTTTAAACAGATTAAAATTATCGAACGGGACAAGAATTGGGGGCTGGCCGCCAATGTCATTGATGGTGTCACTGAAGTTGTGCGGGAACATGGACAGATTATAGTCCTGGAAGATGATCTTGAAACGTCTGCATTTGCGCTCGACTATTTTAATAAAGCGCTAGACCGTTATCGGGAAGATGAACAGGTCATGCAGATCAGTGGCTACAGTTACCCAGTACAAAATCTGAATGAGCTACCGGAAACATTTTTCTTTCGCGTCGCCAATAGCTGGGGCTGGGCAACCTGGGATCGTGCCTGGCAACATTTTAACCCCGACATTGATGAGCTTACTTCCGATTTTTCGGATGACCAGATTCACCAATTCAGTATTGAAGGAAAAGAGAACTTTTGGAAGCAGGTACAGGAGCTTCGCAGCGGAAAGATCAATTCCTGGGCAATCCGCTGGTACGCTTCGGTATTCAAAAAAAATGGACTAGTTTTGTATCCGAGGAATTCGATGACACAGAATATCGGCAATGATGGTTCAGGCACCCATACGGCTGCAGAATCAACCTATCAGGTTACATTGGCTGATCATCCTGTAGTTTTCTTTCCAACAGAAATTGCGGAGAATAGGCAGGCCTATGAAGCTATCAAATATTTCTATGCACATCGGAAAGGTTCTTTACTCAGCCGGGGTATCCGGTTCCTCAGAAAGAAAATTAACAAATTCAATAAATAGACATGGCTGCTCATCCAAAATTTTCAATCATCACTGTCGTTTACAATAATGTGCGGGATATTGAGCACACCATTACATCGGTTGTTAACCAGACCTACGACAATATTGAATACATCGTCATTGACGGCGAATCATCCGATGGTACCTTATCGGTTATCCACAAATATCAGGACAAAATTGCGGTTTTATTATCTGAAAAAGACAAGGGAATTTATGATGCAATGAACAAAGGTCTTGCTTTAGCCTCAGGTGACTATGTTCTTTTTCTGAATTCAGGTGATGAAATATACGATCTCAATACCATCGAAAACTTAGCGAAACTCAGTAATGATGCCGATATCCTCTATGGTGAAACAATCCTAATAGACGAAAACAGAAATATTATCGGTGAGCGAAGACATAAGGTACCTGCAAATTTTGACTGGAAGAGCTTTCGCTATGGCATGAACATCTGTCATCAGGCGATCTATATCAAGCGAAGTATTGCGGAACCCTATGACCTCAATTACAGACTATGCGCGGATATAGATTGGGTCATTCGCTGTGCTAAAAAGGCAAATAAATCGGTTAATGCGCATCAATATGTAGCGCGTTATCTCGTCGGCGGGATGTCAAAACAGAAACATAAGGAGTCGCTAAAAGAACGCTTCGCTATCTTCAAACACTATTACGGTGCCATTCCCAATCTATTCAACCATGTGGTCATCGCATTAAAAGCGATCTGGTACCGCATTAATTACGGAAAACCCCAAGACTAATGCTAAATCCTGAAATCCTCACTGAACTTGTAACGGTTAAAATGCCTTTTGGTAAATATCAAGGCTACACGTTATGCAACCTCCCGGAGCCTTATTTGGTCTGGTACAATCAAAAAGGATTTCCTAAAGGCAAATTAGGCCAACAACTGGCCACACTTTATGAGATCAAGCTGAACGGACTGGAATATCTCCTGGAACCTTTGAAGAAAAGGTGACAAAGGTCATTTTCTTCCATTTATTATTTTTCGTAGCTTTGCAGTGAATTTATTTTTGCATTAAACGCCGTTTGCAGCGGTATCAATGAATATCATGACACAATATCAAACATTGCTGTACTATTGTTACAGCCCTATCGAAAACGCAGAACAATTTGCGGCTGACCACCTTGAATTCTGTAAATCACTTGACTTAGTAGGACGTATTATTGTTGCTGATGAAGGCTTGAATGGTACCGTTTCGGGTACGACTGAGGCTTGTCAGCAGTATATGGCTGCAATTTATGCGGATGGTCGTTTTAACAAAACGGAATTTAAAATCGATCATGTTGAAGAACCTTCTTTCATCAAAATGCATTGCCGTTACAAAGCTGAAATCGTGCACTCTGGATTAAGAGATCCCAAAGAAATCGATCCAAACCGCCAAACAGGTGTGCATCTGGAGCCAAAAGATTTCTTGGCGATGAAAGACCAGGAAGATGTCGTTGTATTGGATGTGCGTTCAAACTATGAGCATAATGTAGGTCGCTTTAAAAATGCTGTAACTCTGGACATTGATAATTTCCGCGAGTTTCCAGAAAAGATCAAAGAGCTTGAACAATATAGAGGAAAAAAAATACTGACATACTGTACGGGTGGTATCAAATGTGAAAAAGCTTCTGCCCTATTGCTAAAAGAGGGATTTGAGGATGTGTACCAATTACATGGTGGAATCATTAAATATGGCAAAGAAGCTGGTGGCGAAGATTTCGAAGGCCAATGTTATGTATTTGACAATCGTGTCACAGTCGATGTTAACTCAGTCAACCCATCTGTTGTATCAACCTGTTTCAATTGTGGCAAACAGACAACTAAGATGATCAACTGTGCCAATCCGGTATGTAATGAGCATTTTACCCAATGTGATGAATGTGGCTGGGAAATGGACGGTTGTTGTTCGGTTGCCTGCAAAGAAAGCCCAAATAAACGGGAATATGATGGGACAGGATACTATGTGAAGGTACCTCAACCAGTCAATGTAGACAAAATCAGCAAGAGAAAACATAAGAATTTTCCACCTAAGGTGAAGGTTGAAAATTAATTCAATACAGCATAAAAAAAGTCGGTAACTGATCAGTTACCGACTTTTTTATGCTGTAAGATTGTATTTTACTTCGTAAACATTCCTGCGATCGAATCGAGGATATTCCCTTTGGACTGGCCATCGTTACTTTTATCAAAGAAGTTACCGGCCAAACCGCCCAACATATCAGTCATACTACCACCCGCAGAAGCTTGTGGCGTTTCTTGGGTAGGTTCTTCCTGTCCACCACCTAAAAATGAACCAAGAATTCCCCCAAGCATACCACCGCCGGCACCTTGCTGTCCGCCACCACCTAAAACAGAACCGATCAGATCACCAATACCGCCACCACTGGAGGCCTGTTTTTGTTGCCCTAGATATCCCATGACAATAGGTGCAAGTGTTGCCAAAACACCAGTTACCTGCGCTGAACTAATACCCGCTTTATCGGCAATATTCTGTGTGACCACTTCTGTATTTTGCCCAAACATATGGTTGACAATCTTGTTCCCGTCGTCGGATCCGCCCTGACCGAATAAATCTCCTATCTTATCGAAGATACCTCCACCGCTATGTTGATCGATCGCTTTATCGATGTTTTCCGATTGACCTTTGTTTTTCGCATTGTAATTCAATGCTGCGATCATTAAAGGAACAGCTGCTGCCACAATCCATTTTGCTTTGGATTCACTGACACCTGTCATTTTAGAAATGGCTTCAATTGCTTTCGAGCCTACTCCGCCTGTAACTAAGTCTGTTAAGTTCATAAGTCTTCGTTTATAGTTATGTTGAAGATAACGATTTTTTCTGAGGAGTTTAGGAAATATATGCCAACAACAAAAAGCCCTGTGGAGTCTTAACTACACAGGGCTTTTATCGGATCAATTTCTATTTGATATGCACAGACAGAACAATAAAAAAGATTGGCGGTAGTTACCGCCAATCTTTTTTATTGTTCAATCTTCGTAGATAATTCGTTTTCGATTTCAGTCAGCGCAGAAGCTTTCGTCATCTCAATATTATTCTGCGATCGAGCTGAAGTCCATCTCGCCAGAGATGTATTATATACCCCACCCAAACTCACAAAATACCCCACATCTGATGTATTATATTTCAGGAAAATATTATTAGTCCCTGCCATAAAAAACGGCTGCGCCTTTAATGACAATGGATCAATAACATCATAATAATCATTATTTGTAATGCGGTAACCTTTTGTTCCATCTGTCAATGCCCCACCATTAGAATTATACATCACATCTACTGGTTTGGTCGATTCAGTCACTGAAGTAGTATTGAACACAGCGATACCAAATGCGTTTCCGCTATTAGCCATTAAACCACCTGTTTTATTGCCAATACCATCAAAGCCATCCTTCGCAACATAATCATAGTTCAGAATCCATTTTGCATTAGAGATATCCGTAGAGCTCGAACCATTAATCAATTTATATTTTCCACCAACGTAGAAATACTGGCCCTTGGTAACGGTTCCAGAAGTAATATTTAGTTTATAGGTTCGCATTCCCCCTGTGGCCCAACCTTTTGCCGGAACTCCAGTCGGAGTCGACGCATTCGCATTATTACTAACGATAACTGAATAAGGTGTCTTTGTAAAATCGATATCTTCTATTGCCAAAAGCTGAATATATTCGTAATTTCCATCACCACCTTTTACATCACTGGCAAACCCGGAAATAGCTACAGGTGTATGTTCAATTACTGAACTTAGCTCCTGAATATCTGATTCTCTACGTAAAACTTCATAAGGAACAAGATTACCGTCAGCACCTTGTTTATTAAAAATCACGCCAAAATAATTTGCTAAAACACTTAGATTCTTTTTTGCAAATTTGGCGGCTGATTTGGTTACCATACTTAAATTTCCGAAACCGTCATTAAGGGTCTTCTGTCCCTCTAAGATATCTCCAGCTGCCGGTAAAGGATTAAAACCGCCTTTAACAATCGCGACTAAAGTGCTTTCATATTTATCGGGATTTGCTAAAATATCTTTTGCCGTAACACGATTATTGGGAATTGGTCTATCGGAAGCAATTTTCACGATATTTGATTCCAAAACATTCTTTAATTGAAGAACCCCATCTTCCCTGGTCAACTCACTACCTACAATATTGATTTCTAAAGAATCCCCAATTATATAATTTTCAGCCGCCTTACCTAGGGGGATTGTTATTCCCCGAAGTTGATTCAAACGCCTACGATCTTGAATTACTAAGTAGCCCTCCGGGAAGTTACCTTCTCGATGATCCGAAACTACGACACCAGCAATCGTCGTGGAGCCATCCAGATTGTCTTGACTTATTTGTACTGATTGCCCTTTGTAGATACTCCGAACATCAAAAATACCTATATATGAACTTATTACCCCTCCTGGGTAATTTCCATCTTTGCTACATGAACCAAGGGACAAAGCTCCCATCACGCTCACTATTGTGTAAAGAATATATTTCTTCATTGTCTGCTAATTAAAATTTCTGGAAAAATCACCTTATGGTTTTTGCCACCAAACCTTCGTACTGATCGCATCTCCGCCTTGCGATTGAACAGCGAGCTTGTAATTCGTCGGATTTGCTGACTGAACATAAATTGGATAGTTTAATCGAGCAGGCATCTCGCCATTATTTTTCAAGCCTGTCCCTTTCGGTAATTTAGGGTAGCCTGTTCTTCTAAATTCAAACCATTGTTGACAATCCACAAATAATAAGGCATAATACTTTTGTAGATGAATCATCTCCATCTTTTTTTCAAAAGAGTCACTGTCGTCCCAATTGATATCGCCATTATTTAAATAGTCTTCAATAGACTCTGTGTAAGTCGGAAGCCAAGTTGTGATTCCTTTCATAACCCCGTCTTTGTAAAGATCCCCAGGTTTATCATCATAGAAACCTTTTAACGCCAATTCCGCCTTAATAAACTGCAATTCAGCGCAATTCATGATCATGCCAGTCAATGGTTCATTCATCATTGTTCGTACGGCGATACTATTTACTGTTTGGTCGTAAGAATAGAAATACGATTGCTTCTCCCACCCTTCTCCAGGAGCGTAACCACTTGGAACTCCAACGAAATTACCGCTCACGGGTGCCACCCCCAAACGATTTACTCCATTTGAACCGTATGTAGGAATATTTATCCTAGGGTCATTCCATGCGACCAAATTATCGATAAAGAAGCTACCCAGGGAAGGAGTCCTAAAATCTTGTGCTCGCACATCCATAAATGGCGAAACAAATGGGATTGTCCCAGTCCATTTAAGCACTGCTGAATCATCATTACTAGTCATAATCGGGTAGGTTGACGCATTATTAACCAAAATTTCGGAAATCTTAGCTTTCACAAAGCTGGCCACTTCAGCATCCTGTTTACCCGAAACTCTTAGTAATAGTCGTAAAAATAACGAGTTACCAAATTTCCGCCATTTACTGATATTACCTGCATATATGGGATCATATTCCCCTTTGATTGCTGTATTTTTAGCCAAAAGTGTGTTAGCCGTATCAAGCTGTCTAAAAAGATCCATATAGATCTCCTTTTGAGTATCAAACTTCGGTTCTATAATACCATCACTCAGCCCTTTTAATGCTTCACTGTATGGGATATCACCATAGGTATCGGTCAATAAAGAGTATATCCATGTCTTCATAATCAATGCAATACCCCGATAGGACGCATTATCATTCATTCCACCGTCCGAAAGCTTATAAATTTCATTAATATTGTTCAGTTCAGGATATAAAGAATTCCATGGCCCATCTGCTACGTTATTTCTAATATCATAACGGAAGATGCGATATTCCCCATCGCCAATATTCACTGTCACCTGCATTAACTCATTGTTTAATGAACGATTTCGTGACATATTTGATGCGACAGCATCTCGAAAGGCGGCCTGCATAAGCTGATAAGGATAGACTTTTGTACTATTGTTTGGATCGGTATTAATTTCCTGAAAGTTCTTATCACAAGATTGTGTTAATACTATTAGTGAAAGGAAAAGACAACCCAATCCGAAAAATTTTATAGTTGATTTCATAATGACTTTGAGTTAAAATCCGACAATTAAATTAACACCATACGTGCGTGTAGAAGGGAACTGAGCAATTTCAAATCCTTTGACAATATCTGATCCTGACAATGTACCAAATTCCGGATCAAAGTTTGGCCAATTAGACCAGATCACAAGATTTCTACCATAAACCCCAACAGATGCTTTTTGTAGTTTTAAACGATTGACAAAAGCTTTGGAAAAAGAGTAATCAAATCGGGCTTCTCTAAATTTGATAAAATTGGTTGAGAAGGTACTACCCTCGGCGTTATCCTGCCCATAGTGAGAACGATAATATTCATCAATATCTGTTGCGATAACATCATTTTTTCGATAAGTTCCATCTGCATTTTGAACAACACCATTTCCTATAATTCCACTATAACGTCCGGGCAAGGTATTTTTTGTTTTTCCCTGCTCCGCTAATTTGTAATGGGTCAAAGAATGGGAAACTCCACCAAACTGGGCATCAAACAATAAGTTCAACCGGAAACCTTTATATCTAAATTCGTGTCCTAAGCTTACCTTACCTTTGGGAATTGTATTTCCCAAATAAACCACTTCATCCGTTAATAATGCAACACCCGTTTTACCATCATATATAATCTGTCCATCTGGCGATCTTTGATATCCAATTCCATACAGATCTCCCATAGATCCACCGACTTTCGCAACCAACTGTCCACCAGCGACAGGACCGGTTTGTAAGATCATTGTCGAATCACCTAATTCAGTGATTTTATTCTGATTCATAGAAAATGTTGCAAAAACTTTCCAGCTGAAACCATCTTTAATTTTGATTGGCATACCATCCATTGCAACCTCAATTCCTTTATTCCGCACCTCACCAGCATTAACCATTTTGAATCGTGCACCTGTTGATGCATCAACAACTCGTCTTAACTGTTGATTACGCGTAGCACCTTGATAAACCGCCACGTCAAAACCAAAACGATCTCTAAACATCCGAACCTCAGTTCCAAATTCAAAAGAAAGTGTCCTTAGCGGCTCTAAAAATGGATTTACCATAGTTGCTGGAATCTGAATCCCTCCAGGATACTGAGGACCTGCACTCTCGTACGAAAAATCGATAATATAAGGAAGTCCTCCACCATTACCAACCCCAGCAACAGACCCCCTTAATTTTGCATAATTAATGGCTTTTGGTAATTTCCATACTTCCGAAGCAATAAAACTAGCATTTAAGGAAGGATAAGTAAAATAAGTCCTTTTGTCAGGAGCCAAAGCTGAGGCTAATGTACTTGCCCAGTCGGCCCGGTAAGTACCATCTACGAATAAAAAGTTTTTATAGGCAGCAGTAACAAAACCGTACAAGCTATTTGACTGCATACGGCTCTTGTATGGCAAGCTCAGTATCTGACCCTTCGCATTGGCCATGGTGTAAACTCCCGGATAAGTCAACGAATCCGCCCGCATCTCATCCTTATTATAGCGATTATCATTTGTGCTACCACCTACGGTTGCTGACACCTTCCAGTCTTTATTGATTTCCTTATCATATTTCAATAAGAAATCTAAAGTCGTTTCATGTGAAAAAATTGATTGTGTACGATAGCTGCCGAAAGGCATTTTAGCACCAGCATCATAAGGTCGCTTCTGTTCGCGATTTTCATAGGCCATATCCATTGAACTACGCAACATTAAATTCCAATTTTTGTTAAACTGGTAGCTTGCTTGGACGTTTCCTGTTATCCCGTTCCTATTCATCCCATTGATAAATTCCCTTGATATAGCAAAGGGATTTTCAGGGTAAGAAGAAAATGGATATTTAATTTTTTGCCCTTCCGACCCTTGCACCCAATAATCCTTTAACCAATTCATATCTGCATTGGGTTGCCAGAAGATAAACCAATACATTAAAGATTGATTGCCATATCCTGCTCCAGGTAGATTGTCAGACCATTTATTGGTATAGTTTACTTTCGCATTGATTTGTAATTTATCACTCACCTTGGAGTTTACCGATAACGCTACAGTATTTCTTTTGTATCCCGTATTCGGAACAATCCAAGTATTATTGACATTTGTTGCCGAAAATCTTGCGGAGGTCTTCTCTGTACCACCATCAATGCTTACTGAATTGGTAAATGTTTTTCCGACGTCAAAGAAAGTCTTCAAATTATCATATGGACGCCAAAGAGTCCGTTCCGTCCCCACTTTTTGGGTAACAGGGTCATATTGATAGAAATACTGTCCATCGAATTTTGGACCATAAGCCGAACTTGTTCCAGACGTACTAGCTCCGTCTTCTGTTGTTCCATAAGAATAATAATTTGACCCTGCCAATCCCTGTCCATATTCATATTGCAAGTCAGGCATGCGGTTGATTGTTTCCAGTGAAGTATTTGAATTCACCGTAACTCCTATTCCCTTTTTCCCTTTCGAGCCAGATTTAGTCGTAATCATAATGGCCCCGTTTGCTCCACGCTGACCGTATAAAGCTGCCGCTCCAGCTCCTTTTAAAACCGTTATGTTTTCGATATCTTCCGGATTGATATCGTCAATACCTGAACCATAATCGGCGGGCATATTATCGGATCCCGTGCCATAAGTATTCTCGCCTTGATTAGCCGTTCTACGGCCGCTACCATCATTTACAACAACACCATCAATCACAATCAAAGCACCCTTATCTCCTGATAAGCTTGCCTCACCCCTTAAAATAATCTTGGTAGAACCTGTAGGACCCGCATTTGAACGCATCAGATTCAACCCTGCTACTTTTCCCGACAATGCATCACTCCAGTTATTTGAAAGCGCATCTGTCAATTGCTCACCTTTAACAACTGTTGCACTATATCCCAATTCCCGTTCTTGTCTTTTAATCCCCAATGCTGTCACAACAACCTCTTCAAGCGCCGCAGAAGTTGGATTTAGCGCAATTTGTAGATTGCTTTGCGTCGCTTCGAAGATCTTTGTTTGCGCTTCATAACCGATTAGTTGAAAACGTATTTTCCCGCCAACTTCTACATCCACCTCAAAATTACCATTTCGATCGGTTGTCGCCTTTGCGATACCTCCTGAAAGAATAGAAACTGAAGCTAATGGTTCCTGTGTCTTACTATCTACAACTTTTCCTTTAATTTTAATCTTCCCCTGATTAAAATTATGTGTGACTCCATGACTGTTGTCCATTGGAACAGCCGCCGAAGCTACATCCAGATTGCAAGCTACGACCAGCGCTGCAAATAGCACTTTCGAGGATGAGTGCCTTAGATTAATTTGGATAGGGTTAATACTAAACATAGATATTAGTGTAAATTGTTAATTTGCAATTTGGGACAAAAGTATACTCTTAACAAAAAGTTTGTTTTAACTTAATGTTTTTTTTCTGTTAACAATTGTTTCGAATATAATTTCCTTTAAGAAACATTTTGCCCGATTTACATCATATAAAAATGCATAAGAATTCATTACAGACAGGAATTTCACGCATTAGGTCTAAAAAGCAAGCCTTTACCTTGGTTATTTGTTATAATAGTATCGAAAATAATTAATATTACTTAAAAAACGAAATAAATCGAAATTATTTAAAACTAAATATTGAAATAAAAAACTAACATCAAGCTCATTATAAGGCAGAATAAAACAGTAAACGAAAGGATATTGAACGAAGAAACACGCAAAATATATTCTTAACAATCCTTTTATACACGGAATAAACTCATTTAAAGCACCCCCACCTTCCAATCTTTATTAATACTTAGCCTAAACTTAAACATCCCTATAGGAGTAATAGTTGACCTTGTGTGAATACACCTAAGTGCGCATACAGCCTGATTCGAGAAACTAAATCATCAATATATTTACTATGCCTAGAAAACAAAGAAAGCCCAAACTTTCGTTTGGGCTTTCTTAATATAATGAAAACTTTGATATTAGCGTTTCTCAAAGCTCCAATTCACATAGTTTATATTCTTATCGTCGGCGAGATACTTTTTCTCATAGTACGTCTTGATTGATAAAACATTATCGACCAAGTCAGAGCGGTACAGATCTGTTGTCTCTTTATATTTTTTTAGGTTCTGTAGCTCTATTTGCTCCAGGGTATACGCATAGAAACCATCGTTATCTGTCTTTAGATTCATCATCCCTTCTGGCTTCATGACAATCTTGTAACGGTCCAAAAATTTAGGACCTGTCAAGCGTTTCTTTTCGCGACTGTCCTGCGGCTGTGGATCTGGAAAGGTAATCCAAATTTCATCAATTTCATTTTCAGCAAAGTGCTCAAGAAGCGTTTCAATCTGTATCCTTAAAAATGCGACATTCTTGATACCATCTTCCAATGCTGTTTTTGCACCACGCCAAATACGGTTGCCCTTAAAATCAATACCAATAAAGTTCTTTTCCGGAAACAAGCGCGCCAAATTCACCGTATATTCTCCTTTACCACAGGCAAGTTCTAAAACAACCGGGTTTGTATTTCCAAATTGCTTCTCCGCCCATTTTCCTTTATATTCCTTGCCGGCATCGAGCTGGATGACATTCTCAAAAGTCGCTACTTCGGCAAATTTACGTAGTTTATCCTTTCCCATTTTTTATTTAATATCCCGCAAAAATAACCTTATATTCCCGCTAAAAAAAATAAATCTTGATGCCCACGGGAATACCGATAAAATGTCTTATACAGGCAATTTATATTGCATATAAAAAGCAATTTATCTAAGTTTGCAGGAATCAATAACTTATCGTGGAAAAAGACGCTAAAATTTACGTAGCAGGCCATCGAGGAATGGTCGGATCAGCAATATATCGCAAATTAACGGAACTGGGGTACAATAACATCGTGACCCGTACCTCTCAAGAATTAGATCTACGCAACCAACAGGCAGTTGCTGATTTTTTCAACGAAGAGAAACCTGATTATGTCTTCCTGGCTGCGGCTAAAGTCGGTGGAATCTTGGCCAATAATACCTATCGTGCGGATTTCATCTACGAAAATATGGCAATACAGAATAATGTCATTAAGTCCTCCTACGATAATGAAGTTACAAAATTGATGTTTTTAGGTTCGAGTTGCATCTATCCCAAAATGGCCCCGCAGCCTTTAAACGAGGATCTGTTATTGACGGGCACGCTTGAGCCCACCAATGAGCCTTACGCCATCGCCAAAATAGCTGGTATTAAAATGGCCGAAGCCTTTCGTGACCAATATGGCTGTAACTTTATATCAGTGATGCCAACCAATCTGTATGGTATCAACGATAATTACCATCCGCAAAACTCGCATGTACTACCGGCCCTGATCCGTAGATTTCATGAAGCTAAAGTAAATAATCTGGATGAAGTTGTTATCTGGGGTACCGGAACTCCCCTAAGGGAATTTCTTTTTTCAGATGATCTGGCTGATGCCTGTGTCTTCCTAATGAATAATTATAACGAAAAACAGTTTGTTAATATCGGTATCGGCGAAGACCTTAGCATAAAGGATCTTGCCGAGCTCATTAAAGAAGTTATCGGATATAAAGGCAAAATCTCATTCGATAGCAGTAAACCTGACGGAACACCGCGCAAATTAATGGATGTATCCAAATTGCACGCATTAGGTTGGAAGCATAAAATCAATCTCCGCGAGGGAATTAAATTGGCTTATGCTGACTTCCTGAAAAAAGAGGAAGCAAGCTCCTAATAGGTTTCACTATAGGAAGGAATACCATATTCGTTGACTTCATCTTTAAGTGGAACGTCTCCTTCAATTTGTGAGCCTTTCTTTTTCTTCTTTTTGGGACGAATAAAGTTAGTGAGTTTGCCAATTAAACCACTGATTTTATCCTGATTGATCTGACCGACAGCACGCTCAGACAACAACAACATCAGTGCCTTTTTCAGTACGCCTGTGTTCTTCAGAAACAATCTGTTCATAATAAAAGGAACACCTATACGCAGGGTTTTTGTCAACCAATCTGAATCGGGATTATTACTTTTTGCAAATAATTGCTGAACGATATTTACTCCGGGAATATTATTTTTTAATGAATTGAAAAATCGGATTGGAGCTTCAATCTTATTATTAAACAAAGTGAATTGTGCTTTCAAGTAAGCTTCCTGTTCGTTTTTAAGTTCTTTCAAACGAGCAATTTCTTCCTTAAGCTCTTTTAAATTGCGTATTTTCGTCTGCTTATTATTCATTTGTAGCCCCTTCTCTATCAAATTTTTCCTTTTTTTTCAAGTCTTCCTCTTCTTCCTCGATTTCATCATTCCATTTGGCCAAAAAGCGGCGGATAGAAAGATCCATAAACTTCGACTCCAAAGCGGGTTCAAAAACTCGTATGATCACGATAATCACCATAAAAATACCCGCTGTTGCCAAGAATCCCAATGAATAGCTTCCCAATAGTTCACCTAGCCAAAATCCCAATGCTAAACATAAGAAAAAGACAACAAACAAAGTAAAGATTAATTTGGTCGCATCTACTACTAAACTAGCAATCAGGCGCGATGAACGCTCGATTGTCTTCAATTTAACAAGCTTAAACTGGGAATCTATGTACTCCTTGGTTTTCTGGAAAGTACCACTAAGTGAAAATTTTTCTTCTTCCATTCATCTAAAATTTATGTAGGCTATCTCAAAAGTCCCAATATGAACTTCTTAATTGTTTGAATTCGGTCTTTTGAAATAGCCTATAATCCTATGTATTTCATCAAATCATCCCAAAGGACGACTTGCACTCTATGCATGCTCGATGATATCATCGTCTACAATCTCCTCGGCCTGGTTTAATTTACCTTTTAAGGTGGAGACAATTTTTTCTTTAAATTCATTCAATTGATCGAATTGTTCTTCAGCTCTCTCACGAATAGCATCACTCAAATCGCTTAATGAATCATTGATCTTATCTCTTGTATCTGATCCTTTATCCGGAGCAAATAAAACTCCCAAAGCTGCACCCGCAGCAAGACCTGCCAACAACGCCAAAGCTACTTTACTTGTGTCATTCATTTCTTTTTCTTTTTAAAGTTCTAATTCTATTATACGATGAATCTAGTCTTCGATAATAATACAATTTATAAAGCAAATCGTTTGCCAAATACCACATTTTATCCATTATTTACTAGAATCTATCTAATTACAATATAGTCATTTTCCAACAATTCTCTATCGATTTACAATAATTCGCCAAAGTATTATTATTTATAATTTAATATTTAGTATCTTTAAATCAACCGATTATAAAATTCATGTTGAACAAAACCTATTGTAGTGCCGTCTATGGAATTGAGGCATGTACCATTACCGTTGAGGTTGTAGTTTCTACAGGACTGCATTATTATATCGTCGGACTTCCTGACAATGCTGTCAAAGAAAGCCTCAGACGTATTGAAAGTGCCATTACTTCCTGTCAGCTTCACATGCCACGGCAAAAAATTGTGGTCAACTTGGCACCAGCTGACATCAGGAAAGAGGGCTCCAGCTACGATTTATCTATTGCGATCGGTATACTTGCCTCTTCTGGACAGTTAATAAGCAATCTATTGGAACATTACCTGATTTTGGGCGAGTTGTCTTTAGATGGTAGTATAAAACCCGTTAGAGGCGTTTTATCCATCGCTCTACAAGCATTAAAGGATGGATTTAAAGGGATCATACTTCCACAACAAAATGCACTGGAAGCCGCCATCGTTACCGGAATTGATGTGATCGCTGTCGAAAACCTCAGCGATGTGGTCCAGTTTCTCAATAATTCGAAAAATATTGCTCCAACTAAAGTCGACATCCAATCCTTCTTTCACACAGAAACAAATAGGTATGATGTTGACTTTTCGGACGTTCGTGGACAGGAAAATATTAAAAGAGCATTAGAAATAGCTGCGGCCGGAGGTCATAATGTCATTCTAATAGGTCCACCAGGAGCAGGAAAGACCATGCTTGCGAAAAGATTACCAACGATTCTACCGCCGCTTAATATAGCCGAATCTCTGGAAACTACCAAAATTCATTCTGTTTCGGGAAATCTCAAAGCTAAAGATGCTCTACTGACGACTCGACCATTTCGCGCACCACATCATACCATCTCTGATGTTGCCATGGTCGGTGGTGGCTCCAACCCCCAACCCGGTGAAATCTCGTTGTCGCATCACGGCGTACTATTTCTGGATGAGCTTCCCGAATTTAAACGAAGTGTCCTGGAAGTCATGCGACAACCACTGGAATCCCGGACCATCAACATATCCCGGGCAAAATTATCCATTGATTATCCGGCCAGCTTTATGTTAATAGCGGCGATGAACCCCTGCCCCTGCGGGTACTTTAACCATCCCGAAAAGGAATGTATCTGCGGCAGCAACACCGTTCAGCGGTATTTAAGTAAAATATCAGGTCCTTTGTTGGATCGCATTGATCTGCATGTAGAAGTCACCCCGGTACAATTTGACGAATTGAGCGCCTCCCGTCCCGTTGAAAACAGTCAGATCGTTCGCAATCGTGTCATTCAAACAAGAGAAATCCAAAAACAACGATTTGGATCCTATACCGATATCCATTGTAATGCGCATATGAGCACAAAGCTTACCAGAGCGATCTGTCAGATCGGCGAATCGCAAAAGCAATTACTTAAAACAGCCATTGACCGCTTGAATCTTTCTGCACGAGCTTACGATCGAATATTAAAAGTCGCCCGCACTATCGCAGACATGGAAAATAGTCCAACGATCGAAAACCACCATCTCGCTGAAGCAATCCAATACAGAAATTTAGACAAAGAAACCTGGGGCGGGAAATTTTAAAACTGCGCCAGACAATGTTTTATTACCCAAGGAAAACAAATGATCGTCAGGATCAATCCAGATAATGCACCAAAGAAATGCGCATCATGGTTAATCCCATCCTGGGCCTTTTTGGAGGCCCAGATGCAATACCCCAAAAACAGAAAGGCAAATAGATAAGCGGGCATACCAATGATAAACATTACTCCTATCTTGGTTGTTGGATCAAAGAGAATGTAGCTAAACAGCACCGCACAAATCGCACCTGAAGCGCCTAAACTGTAATAGCCATAATTATTTTTCTGTTTTATAATCGTTGGAATATCGCTTAACAGCAAACTACCTAAATAAATCACAGCGAAAAAAAGATGCCCATAAGGACTGGCCTGCGCCAGTATTCGCTCCAATCCAAACGCAAAATAATAGAAAGTGATCATATTGAACAGGAGATGCCCCCAATCTTTATGGATAAAACCACTTGTCAGAATGGTATACAAGCGCTGTTTGCGTGCGATACTATACGGATGGAGCATTAACTTACTATAGAGCTGCTCATGAGAAAAGGTATATATACTCGTTACAAGCGTAAAAAAGAAAATAACACTTGCTACAGGAGTTTGCTGTAAATAATAAGTCAGCATGGTTAAAAACGGTCTTCTAAAAGTAAAACATAGAGTTCTTTGGGGCCATGAGCCCCCAAAACTAATCTTTTCTCAATATCAGCTGTCCGGGAAGGCCCCGTAATGGTTGAAATCATCGTTGGAATCTCCTGCCCATAACGTTTCTGCATATAAGCCAAGGCATCTTTCACATCCCACACCAATTGAGAGGCTTTAGCGACAACGATATGAATCGGCGGATAGATGCTCAGACGACGTCCGGAAGCATTTGCATTACTCACCATAATACTGCCATTACGTGCAATCAATGCTTCACACGAGGTAATGCTCGCATTGGCAGACTCGAAGTCTTTCTCTGTTTTGAAAAATGGAAAACCATAGGGACTTAACAGATTTTGGATTCCCTGCTCCCAGGCATAGATATTTTTTATATTATTGACCTCTGTCAACGTAATCAAATTCTCAATGAGGCCGATCTCACCATCGCAATAAAGAAACTTGCCACCAGCGGCTGTCAGTTCACGAACAAAAACAAGATCAACCAATTCATCCTCTTCTTTGTAAAGGGGTGTTTCTTTGAAATTAGGATGTGGATTATCGTTTTTTTGAAGTAATGCCTGTCGTATACGTTTTAACATTACCTCCTTCGCTGTCGCGTTCTTCACGTTCATGGCTCAATAGCAATATAAATACAGCGCTAGAGTTTTTCTAGCGCTGCAAAATCTAAATTAGTTTAAACTACCTGACGGATTATTGTCTAATCGCTGTTCATCTTTTGAAGTAGCTTCTTCAGGGTGAACATCCAACGGTAAATCAGTCTGCGGTACTCCGCCCCCCTCGGCACCATTGACAAACTCATCGTAGGTTGTCTTGGTTTCAAAAGGACGTTTACCTAATATTTCTTCAAGATCGGATTGGAAAAGAATTTCTTTTTCCAATAGTTTCTCCGCAATCTTAATCAATCCTTCACGTTTATCCAATAAAAGTTGTTTTGTACGTGCATAGACATCGGTAATCAGATTACGAACTTCAGCATCAATCAGCTCTGCCGTTTTGTCAGAATATGGCTTTTGGAAAGACGCCTCTGAGCTGTCACGGAAAGACACATTTCCGACCTTATCGTTCATACCATAGATGGCAATCATTGCATAAGAAAGCTGGGTGATACGTTCCAGGTCATTTTGAGCACCTGTAGATATTCTTCCGAAAGTAATATCTTCGGCTACACGTCCACCCATAGTCATACACAAGCTGTCTACCAGTTGCTCTGTTGTATATAAGAACTGTTCACGTGGAAGATATTGTGCATATCCTAGCGCCGCTACGCCACGCGGAACGATAGATACTTTTACCAAAGGATCTGCATGCTCTAAGTACCATCCAGCAATAGCATGTCCTGCTTCGTGGTAAGCAACGATACGTTTCTCTTCAGGAGAAATGATTTTATTCTTTTTCTCAAGACCACCGATCACACGATCCACGGCGTCCTGAAAATCTTGCATATCTATCTCAGGTTTGTTTTTACGTGCAGCAATTAGCGCAGCTTCGTTACATACGTTGGCAATCTCTGCCCCCGCAAAACCCGGTGTCTGTGCCGATAATTTTTTGGCATCTACCTCTGCAGATAACTTCAATGGCTTTAAGTGTACTTTAAAAATATGCTCACGACCGATCAAATCTGGTTTATCAATAGAAATCTGACGGTCAAAACGTCCCGGACGCAACAATGCTGTGTCCAATACATCAATACGGTTTGTTGCTGCTAAAATAATAACTCCTGAATCCGTACCGAAACCATCCATTTCTACCAACAATTGGTTCAATGTATTTTCACGTTCGTCATTACCACCCATCATTGAATTTTTACCACGGGCACGACCGATCGCGTCAATCTCATCAATGAAGATAATACATGGCGCTTTCTCTTTCGCTTGTTTGAACAGGTCACGGACACGTGAAGCACCCACACCGACAAACATCTCCACGAAGTCTGAGCCCGATAAAGAGAAGAAAGGTACTTGTGCTTCACCTGCAACAGCTTTTGCCAATAAGGTTTTACCTGTTCCCGGAGGGCCTACAAGTAATGCTCCTTTCGGAATTTTACCTCCTAGATTCGTGTACTTACGTGGATTTTTCAAGAAATCCACAATTTCCATCACCTCTTGTTTTGCTTCTTCTAAACCCGCAACATCGTTAAAGGTAATGTTGATCTGCGATTCTTTATCGAATAACTGCGCTTTGGATTTGCCGATATTAAAGATCGCACCACCGCCGCCACCAGCACCACCACCCATGCGGCGCATCAAGAAAATCCAGATCGCTGCCAGTACCAACAACGGTAACATAAATGTCACAAACCAGCTCGCCCAAGGATTGGAACGATCAGCATATTTCAATTGCACTTTAGGTGTTCCCGGAGCCAATTCAGCTTGTGATGCTGCTAATTTCTTCTCCAACACCTCCGCTGAGGCATCCTTAAAGATATATTGGGGGCCTGTTTCCTCCTGGCCAGCAAGACTCGGAATCGGATCATTGCTCTTGGTTACATCTTTAAAACTCGGATTGTCTTTCCAGCCTTTTTTTAGATAAACTTCTACCTCGACAAGATCATTTTTCTTATATGCTTCCAGACGCTCGACGGCTCCGGTTTTTAACATGCGTGTTTCAAAATCACTATAGCTAATTTCCTTAGCCGGGTTCTCTCCAAAAACATATTGCAAGGCAAAAAAACCTAAAAACATGGCAATCATAAGCCACACAAAATTGAATTTCGGCGGTTTTGGACTTACCTTACTACTTGGGATTTTTTTCATTATATCGTAATTATATTTTCTGTATAAATTGTTGAATTGAGGCTGTTATTAAGCGCTTTGGAAATGCTGAACTTGTGCATCTCCCCACAAATCCTCTATGGCATAATGCGCTCTTTTTTCGGTCTTAAAGATATGTACAACCACATCCACAAAATCCAAAATCAACCACTCTCCATTTGATTGTCCTTCTTTATATTGGGGTTCTTGACCAAAAGCCTTGTAGACTTCCTCCTCTACACTCTTGGCAATAGCATTGACTTGAATGTTGGAATCGGCATGGCAAATCACAAAATAATCAGAAACAGAACTGTGAAGATCTCTTAAATCCAAGCGAACAATCTCGTTTGCTTTCTTTTCCTGCATACCGTGAACGATAATTTCTGATAGACGTTGCGACAATTCTGAACTTTTATTTTTACTCATTAAAAAATATGATAGTTTTGACTTAATATTTATTTAATACTTTCAGTTTGCAAAATAACAATATTTCGGGACTTATCATCGGTCAAAATATAATATATCTTGACAAAGTTGCCTCTACAAACGATTATTTAAGAGAATTATTGTCAAATTTCAAGCCACTCGGAGAGGGTACTGCCATTTTAGCAGAAGAACAATTTCAAGGAAAAGGACAACGCGGAAGTACCTGGGTCAGCGAACCTGGAAAAAATCTGACCACATCAATTCTTTTAAAACCTCATTTTTTATCCATAGAACAACAGTTTGCGCTCTCAGCGACAGTAGCAATCGCCGTAGTAAACTGGCTTAAACGCAAGACTAAGCAGGATGTGACCGTCAAATGGCCCAATGACATCTATGTCGGCAGCAAAAAAATAGCGGGCATCCTTATTGAAAATAAATTAAAGGGGAATAAAATTGATGCTTCTATTATCGGAATAGGCATAAATATCAATCAGGTCAATTTTGACACAGCGACAACAATTACTTCGTTATCCATTCTTACGGACAAAGTCGATTATGTCATCAAAGACCTGGCGCCCGAACTTTTCGCAAGTATTCAAACGGAATACAATACCCTTTATACCCAATCGTGGCGTTCCCAATTAGATCATTATAACGAGCTCCTTTTCTGGAAAGGCGAGGAAAAGCCGTTTTTGGTCGCGGGAGAAAAAAAAACCGGGATTATCAAAGCCGTGGGAATCGATGGCCAACTGCAAGTACTTATTGACAACAAGCTGCAGAAATTCAACATCAAGGAGATAAGCCACCTTATATCCTAATCTTTACACAAAATCCAGATAAACCACGGTGGAATATGTTAAATTTGTGAAGCGGACAAATTAAACCTTTATAGACTTTAGTTATCAAAGGTGTATAACGAACTGCAATAATTATTTAGGAAAATGAAAAAATTAGTATTGTTAATAACTGCAGTAATTTTCGCAGTTACCGGAGCCTTCGCTCAAATTCACAAGCCTGTAAAATGGACTGTAGCCAGCAAAAAACTGAACAACAACGAAGCTGTTGTTTATGTCAAAGGGACAATCCAAAACGGATGGCACATCTATTCGCAAAATATTAAAGATGGCGGACCTATCCCCACCTCATTCAATTTTGCTAAAGCTGCTGACTACGCATTGGTAGGTAAAACTGCTGAACCAAAACCAAAAGTAAAACACGAAGACGTGTTCAAAATGGATGTTGGTTACTTCACAAATGAAGTAATCTTTCAACAAAAAGTGAAGTTGAATAAAGGTACTGCAACGGTCAAGGGCACCGTAGAATGGCAGGCTTGTGATGCATCACAATGTCTTCCCCCAGACGAATATGCTTTTGCTGTGACAATCAAATAGTAAAAATGATCATACACGGATAAAATAATAAGGCGATTCTCATCGCCTTTTTCTATTTTTGAAACTGACATCAGAAACAGATACGCATGTTAAAAAACACATTTATTCTACTTTTAATTGCTTTTTTTAGTCTTTCGCTTACAACGACAGCTTTTGCATTTCAACAAGACAGTCTAACGAGTACAGAAGGGCTTCAATTTGAAACTTCACCTGATACCGCACCAGCGGTGGAGGCTGTACCGGACGATCTGGCTTTTTCAGACGCTCCAGACACGACCCTCAGCCAGGATAGCAGCAAATTGGATAAGGCAACGACACATGTTTCTCCCTCGAATTCAGATACAGGAAAAAAATCACTTTGGAGTATTTTTATTGCTGGATTAATCGGTGGTTTTGCCGCGCTTTTGATGCCTTGCATCTTCCCCATGCTTCCGCTGACCGTCAGCTATTTCACCAAGCAGTCGGGTACCCGCGCAAGCGGCATTAGCAAAGCGCTCCTCTATGGTCTTTTTATTATTGTGATATATGTGGCTTTGGGGATGATTATCACAATTGCTTTTGGTTCGGATGCGCTCAATGCTTTATCGACGAATGGCATATTTAATTTCTTATTTTTTCTATTGCTCGTTGTCTTTGCGGCTTCTTTTTTTGGGGCTTTCGAAATTACTTTACCAAGTTCTTTTGTCAATAAGATGGATGCCAAATCAGATAAAGGGGGGCTTATTGGACTTTTCTTTATGGCGTTCAGCTTATCACTGGTATCTTTTTCCTGTACAGGTCCAATTATTGGCACCTTGCTCGTCGAAGCTGCTTCAAAAGGTGAACGTTTAGGGCCAGCAGTCGGCATGTTGGGTTTTTCCATTGCTTTAGCAATTCCATTCGGCCTGTTTGCCATGTTCCCTTCCATGCTAAAATCACTGCCAAAATCTGGCGGATGGCTCAATTCGGTAAAAGTGGTCCTTGGATTTTTAGAGCTCGCTTTAGCCTTAAAGTTTTTGTCCAACGTGGATCTAGCTTATCATTGGAACTGGTTGGATCGTGAGGTGTTCCTATCCCTTTGGATTGCTATATTCGGTCTTATGGGCTTATACCTCCTCGGCAAGATCAAGTTTTCGCATGATAGCGAACTAAAATTCCTTTCTGTACCACGCACCATACTTGCCATTGTTGTATTCTCCTTTGTCGTTTATATGGTTCCTGGTCTTTGGGGTGCTCCATTGAAATCTATCTCTGCTTTCTTACCACCTTCCGCAACTCAGGACTTTGATCTTTCGGCGGGTGTTGCAAGTGCTCCTGCTCACAGTGATGGCAAAATAAAAAAATACGCCGAAATATTCCATGAGCGTGGCACACCTAAAGGGTTTGATCCCTACTACGATTATGATCAAGCTCTGGAAGCTGCAAAAGAGCTGAACAAACCTGTGTTGATAGATTTTACCGGCTGGAACTGTGTCAATTGCCGAAAAATGGAGGCAAACGTATGGACTGACCCCGCTGTTGCGAAGCTATTAAAAGAGGAATTTGTGATGGCTGAACTCTTTGTTGATGATAAAACAGAATTGCCTGCGAATGAACAATCCATTTCGAAGTATAGTGGAAAGAAAATTAAAACAATCGGCAATAAAAACAGTGATTTCCAGGCATCAACTTTCAATAGCAACTCGCAGCCTTTATATGTCATTGTCGATGCTTCTGGAACGGTATTAGTACCACAAACTGGCGCAAACTATAATATCGAACAATACAAAGCTTTTTTGCAAAGCGGTATTGACGCTTTTAAAGCAAAGAAATAAGCGGCCCATCCTTGGGCTGCTTAAATAGCTTGTTATAATTGTTAGGCCCTATTATAAAATTTACATGAAGTTTAATCCTCATTTAGATTAAATGCGTATCAGAAGGCTATTATTTAATTATTTTTAAGTGTTTCAGAACTTTTAATAACGGAAATATAATTGTATATAAGCACAAAAATAGCTAAGTTTGAGTACGTATGAGTAACATTAAAAAAATTGCTGTTTTGACATCTGGAGGAGATGCTCCAGGAATGAATGCTGGTATTCGCGCTGTTGTGAGAGCGGGTATCTATAACAATCTTGAAGTATTTGGCGTACGCAGAGGTTATGATGGTTTGGTAAATGGTGAAATTATCCCCATGGATGCCAAATCTGTGGCCAATATCATACAACGTGGCGGAACGATCTTAAAAACTGCCCGCAGCGAAGCTTTCAAGACCATAGAAGGACGTAAACAAGCTTATGATAATTTACGCAGCCATGGAATCGACGCAATGGTTGTTATCGGTGGTGACGGAACATTTACAGGTGCATCAAAATTCATTGACGAGTTTGACTTTCCAATTATCGGTCTACCGGGCACAATCGACAATGATCTGGCCGGAACAGACTTCACTATTGGCTATGATACAGCAATAAACACTGTTATTCAGGCTGTAGATAAGATCCGTGACACCGCAGAATCCCATGACCGTGTTTTTGTGATCGAAGTTATGGGACGTGATTCTGGCTTGATCGCCATCCGTTCTGGTATAAGTACCGGTGCTGAAGCGGTATTGGTTCCCGAGTTTGAAGTGGATTACGATGCTATCATGAAAAGGTTGGATAAGAGCCGGAAGAATAAATCTTCACGCATCATTATCGTTGCCGAAGGAGACAAAGAAGGTGGAATGGTTGTTTCTGAAAAAATAAAAGAAAATTTCCCGCATTATGATGTAAGGCTCTCTATTTTAGGCCACATCCAACGTGGTGGAAGCCCAACATGTATGGACCGTGTATTGGCCAGTAGACTTGGTGTTGCCGCAGTAGAAGCGCTTGTTGCAGGTCGTAGAGGAGAAATGGCCGGATTAATCTGTAGCGAAGTTAGATTCACGCCTTTCAAGAGCGCGATTAAACATAACGTAAAACTTAACGAAGATCTACTTCGTATCATTGAAATACTTTCCTTATAAGGGCAGTTTTTCAATCGGATGTATAAAAGAAACGCGCATGATATTCATTTCATGCGCGTTTTTTATCTTTCAAATTGGACAATACTACCCGATCAGCTTTTACATGATCTTGAAATGCCTATTTCAGGAGTCTATTGAGATATTCTTCATTCACGGCAGGTAATTGAATTGTCTGTCCGGCCTTAGCCATTGAATCCGCAAAATGATTGGTATTTACGATCGCTTGCTCATAGGCTTTGACAACCTGATCGGAAATATACAAAGACTTCGGGTCCTTGATATCAACTAGATATTGATTATCCGCTAAAGACACATGGTGATAGAAGCGATAGGCAGCTGCCTTCAACAGCCCCAGTTCGTTTTGTGACAACTCATCTATCCGCGCATTTGGCGGTAATGTCACATCTATAAATTCCGTCCCCTTCGCCAGTGCTTCAATGGAATGATCCAAAGGGATTGCACTGAGCGCCTCCAGGTTTACCACTGGTACGCCATTTTCTTTCTTCGAATTACAGGCAACAGCAAAAATAGCCAAGGCCATGACCAATATCAGTTTTTTTCTCATTTTATGCCATTTTGAGTGCACTCCACTCCATTCAATCGTCCCACGAACACCCGAATAAATGATTCGCTGCGACAAGATTGGTCGTAAAGAACATTTTTTTGAGAGTTCATCCTCCAGACAAAGATAGTTAAAAGATCAATAGCAGGCTTCTTAACTAAAAACACCTATTTAAAATCTCTCACAAAAAAAGATTCTAAATAGGTGCCTTCGTATATCAGTCCCGGACCGAAAGATTGGTTTATTTTAATAGTTCTGCCAATTTAGCTTCCAAAGCTTCTCCTCTTAGATTTGATGCGACAATTTTACCTGATGGATCAATTAAGAAGTTCTGTGGAATTCCACGTACTTCATACAATTTCACAGGAGCCGATTTCCAGCCCTGTAAATCGGACACATGCGGCCATTGTTGCAAATTATCGTCATGAATCGCTTTTAGCCAGGCATCCTTTTTACCCGGATTGTCTAAGGAAACGCCAAAAACAGTAAATCCTTTATCTTTAAATTTATTAAATGCGGCAACGACGTTCGGGTTTTCGTGACGACAAGGGCCACACCAGCTTGCCCAAAAATCCAATAACACGTATTTTCCTCGAAGTGAAGATAAAGATACATTATTACCTGTAGTATCCGGCAATGTAAAATCAGGAGCTACCGAACCTATCGCAACAGCTTTCAATTTTTGAATACGCTCGGCCAATTCTTTACCTTTTTCAGAATTTTTTAATTCCGGAGACAGTTTCTCGAAAGAAGCTACATACTCGTTCACATTTTCGCCGCTTACATTTTCAGCAAGCAGATCCAAAGTATACCAGCTTTTTGGATTCTTATTGATAAATTCGGCATCAGCCTTCTCCATCTTTTCAGAAATCTCTCCAGCTTGTTTTTGCAAACCCTCAATAAATTTTGGGTCTTGTTTTTGAGCTTCGGACGCTGCAAAATATTGTTGGTTCAAAGCTTCAAATCCATCCGAATAAGGTTTCACAAAAGCTTTGTATTGTGTGAAGTCATCATTGATCGCCGTACCTGTGATGACAGCATCTTTAAACCCTTTGGACGCATCTACTTTGATCACACCTTTGGACAAATACAATTGTGCCGTTTCGGGTTGTTTTTGAGCACCTCTTAACTCTCCGAAAGAAAGTCCTTCCGGCGAGTAGATCATCACACCTTTAGTTGGCGTAGCTACCTGTCCATTAAACTTAAACTCACCTTTGACCACAGCAGCGGAATCAATCTGACGGGTACCACTATTCGCGTATTGCATGAATACTTTCGCTTTGTCAGAAGCTGCATTCACTTTTCCAGTCACCGTATAGCTTTCTTGCGCCATCAATAAGGCCGGTAAAAAGCTTAAACCCATTAATATTCCCTTTTTCATAATTATATACTTCCCATAAATGTAAAACATTTCCTGTGTACTGGCATGCTATTTAACATTATTTAGCAAAGTTGTTACCAACGTCCGGAAGCACCGCCGCCTCCAAAATCACCCCCGCCAAATCCGCCGAATCCACCGCCGGATCCGCCGCCAAAACCGCCACCGCCACCTCGGCTGCCACCACCGAGGCCATTAAGCAATGTCCACCAGAAAATATCGGAAGAGCCACGGCCATTCATTACTCGTCCACCACCTTTTCCGCCGCCACCGCGATTTGAAAACATCACGACAAGAAATATGACGACAATAATGACAAATATGATTGATCCCGATCCGCCGCCGTTTGGCTGTTTAGGATCAGCTTTATACTCACCCTTGGCATAGGAAATCAGGGAATTCGTTGCTTTGTCAACTCCACTGTAATAATCACCCTGACGAAATGCCGGTTTGATGTCATTCTCTATAATACGATAAGCAATCGCATCCGGCACCGCCCCTTCAATCCCATAGCCGGTCTGAATTGTCACAGCCCGATCTCCTAATGCTGCCAGCAATAGAATACCATTATTGTACTTTTTATTACCAACACCCCATTTCTTCGCCAGACGGACCGCATAATCTGAAATATCATACCCCCCGGTAGAGTTCAGCATAACCACAGCGATCTGTGTAGATGTTGAATCTTCAAATGCCAACAGCTTTTGTTCCAGTAACTGTCTCTGACTGGCAGTCAATGTATTGGTGTAATCATTGACAAGTCTATTCGGTGTCTCCGGAAAATCCTGAGCAACGGCCGTCACGAGAGCCAGCGCCCAAAGCAACATCACCATAACCGGAATTCGAACCCGAGAAAATAATTTTGACATAAATTTTATTTTTTATTGACTAGCGATCACCAAAAACGATGTCATTTGGAAGTTCATTGATATCGTCGTGTTCCCTGGGAAAGAATTTCGCCAACTGTTTGCCCGCATGTTCAATTCCCTTCACCAGTCCCTCCACAATATTATTCCCGCGGAACTCCTCGACCATAACATCTTTGGTGCAATTCCAAAAATCGCTTTCTACGCGTTGATGAATTCCTTTATCACCAATGATAGAAAATTTATGGTCCTCCAATGCAATGTAAATAAGAACACCATTTTTCAGCACGGTTTTATGCATGCCTAATTTAGAAAAATAGTATGTTGCGCGATCGTGAACTTCATCAGGACAATGATTTTCTATCACAACCCGAATTTCTCCTGATGTTTCGTTTTCAGCCACATTAATGGCATGAACGACTTTTTCTTGTTCTTCAGCATTTAAAGCCATAGTATAGTATCTTCTGTTATTTCTGCGTTTAAGCGCCCGTCCAACTGACGATGCCTCTATCCAGACTACCTGTAAACATTCTTTATAAAAAATGGATGAAGGGCCCATACGCAAGCCGCATCATCCATCCTTTCGTCCACTTCTAACAAAGATTTTATTAGAATGATACGGTTGGCGCTTTGTCTGAGCCCGGAGCAGCTGTGAATGTGCCCTTGGCTTTAAATCCAAACATGCCCGCCATTAAATTATTTGGAAAGCTACGTACAGTGGTATTATACTGTTGTACAGCTTCATTATATGATCTACGCTCCGTTGAGATACGATTTTCCGTTCCTTCTAACTGTGCCTGTAATTCCAAAAAGTTTTGGTTCGCTTTCAAGTCCGGATAAGCTTCCACCGAAGCCAATAGGCGGCTCAAAGAACCACTGAACTCATCCTGTACTTTTTGGAATTTAGCGATATTCTCTTCTGATAAATCATCCGCATTAATGGTAACCGAGGTTGCTTTTGCGCGCGCTTCAACTACAGCTGTTAACGTGCTTTCCTCATGTTTCGCAGCACCTTTTACAGTGTTCACCAAGTTTGGCACCAAATCCGCCCGACGTTGGTAAGCATTTTCAACCTGTGCCCATTTCCCTTTGACATTCTCATCTTGAGAAACCATCGTATTGTAACCACATGAGTTTAATGATACTAATGCGAATAAACCGCATAGGGCTACTAAAAATCTTTTCATTTTCATTGTTCAAAGAATTAAATACTATTCAAATTATACGGATACACTATCAAAGCATATACCAAGCTCTTACTAAGATAAGAATATTTTTATTTCCAAATCGGCAAACAGCCAATATTCCGTAACTTTGTGGCGGTTTTGGGATAAAAACCCAGCCCTTTTATCTTATGCAAAAAGAAATTGAAATTGCTATCCTTCCCGAAAAAATAGAAGATCAGCAATATATCCTACAAGAAGGTGTAAAAGCATTACGCCTAAAACCACAACAGGTCAAAGGATTTAAAATTCGCAAACGTTCTATTGATGCCCGCGGTAGACAGGTGGTTTATAGGGCACGGGTCATTTATTACATCGACGAATTCCCTTTGCCTGAGCTATATGAAAACCATTTTAAATCTGCCCGGACGGGAAAACCCGTCATCATCATCGGTGCTGGCCCCGCAGGTTTATTCGCCGCGATCCGCTGTATTGAGCGTGGTCTCAAACCAATTGTCGTTGAAAGAGGAAAGAAAGTACAGGACCGAAGACGCGATCTTGCGAAGCTAAACCGCGAGGGTACTGTGAACCCCGAATCCAACTATTGTTTTGGGGAAGGTGGCGCAGGGACCTATTCTGATGGTAAGCTCTATACCCGCTCCAATAAAAGAGGCGACGTGGACAAAGTCCTTAAGCTTTTTGTATCTCATGGAGCGACAACGGACATTTTAGTGAATGCCCGCCCCCACATCGGCACGAACAAGCTCCCTCATATTATTGAAGCGATGCGGGAGAGTGTGATCGAATTTGGAGGTGAGTTTCTTTTCGATCAACGTGTAGATGATATATTGGAATCCTTTGGTCAGGTCCGTGGGGTAAAATTAGCCAGTGGAGAAGAAATCAAAGCCAATCATGTTATTGTAGCCACGGGCCACTCCGCGCGTGATATTTTCGAACTTTTTCATCGCAACAACTGGCTGATTGAAGCAAAGGCTTTTGCGCTGGGTGTCCGCATAGAACATCCACAGACTATTATTGATCAGGCTCAATATCATTGTCAGGTCAGAAGTGAACATTTGCCGCCAGCCTATTATAGTCTGGTCGAGCAGGTTAATGATCGTGGTGTTTTTTCATTTTGTATGTGTCCGGGCGGCGTTATTGCTCCCTGTGCAACTGATTATAATGAAATCGTCGTCAATGGCTGGTCTCCATCTAAACGGAATAATCCACATGCCAATTCAGGCACTGTCATTCAGATCAATCTCGAAGACGTACCTAATGCCCTAAATAATCCCTTTGCTTTACTTGATTTTCAAAAGCAGATTGAACGTAAAGCTTTCGAGGTTGGTGGAGGAAGTCTTGTTGCACCCGCACAACGAATGGTTGACTTCGTCGAAGGACGGGTATCCATGGATCTACCGGAAAATTCGTATAAACCCGGAACTTCTTCGGCGGACTTGCGAGAGGTTTTACCAACTTTTGTGCATGAAGCGCTTCGGGGTGCCCTTCCAATATTTGGTAAAAAGATGAAAGGCTACTATACGAATGAAGCTATTCTGGTTGGCGTAGAATCGAGGACATCTTCGCCTATACGCATCCCTCGAAATAAAGAGAATTTGCAACACCCTCAGGTCAAAGGACTTTACCCTTGTGGTGAAGGAGCTGGCTATGCTGGCGGCATTATCTCGGCCGCAATAGATGGAATTAATTGTGTTGACGCTATTGATTTAAGTTAAGATTTTTTATTTTTTCTCTTGCAGAATAAGAAGAAATCCCTTACTTTTGTAGCATCAACGCGAAAGTAGCTCAGTTGGTAGAGCACAACCTTGCCAAGGTTGGGGTCGCGAGTTCGAATCTCGTCTTTCGCTCCAAATAAAAAAAGCTTCCAAAATTTGGAAGCTTTTTTTATTTATTCTTTTAGCTTAATTTACGCCCTTCCCCCAAGCTCATAATTGAGCTGTTGAAAAAAGACAACAAGCCCACCAATACAACAATAAGACCCGCAATAATAAATGCCATCGCCACTCCGATTGCATCTGCGATAAAGCCTGTAAATAGGAGTCCTATCATACTTGGTAAAATTGCAATGCTAAAGTAAAGCGAGAATACACGCCCCAACATTTCCGCCGGTACCTGTTCCTGAATAATTGTCATAAATGAGGCCGAAAAAATGGACATTGAAACTCCGCCCAGGCCGGTCATAATGACGAAGGGAATAAACCAGGTGGAGGGAAACCAACCCGATAGGCAAATGTGAGTCCCAAAACGATATGCATGCTATTAACCAATACCACTTTGGACATCGATACTTTTGCAAGCCCAAGAAAGCTCCCCCCAATGAGCATACCTATCCCCCAAATAATCTCAATAATGCTCATTTCCCACTTACCACCACTATAATGACCAATGGTCAATAACGGAAACATAATCGCAACAGGCATAATACAGAAAGTCGCCACCATAGCATAAAGAAATAACATCTTTAAGCCCTTATTATGATAGATCGCTCCCATTCCTTGTTTGAGATCATCCAAAACGGCAGCAATCGAAGGCTTCACATCCGATCGGGAAAGATGTGGGATAGTGACGAAGAGCAACGATGTGATGGCCACCGCGGCACCAATCACATCCAGGTAAAGCACCTGTGACATCGTGAAATAGCTAATTGCCAATGCCCCCAATGCAGGCCCCGCAATACTACTTACTGACTGTAGCATCTGATTAATCCCCGATACACGCAATAACTTATCTTCGGGAACAAGCAACGGCGCGATTGCCTGCATCGCCGGCGAATGAAATGCTGAACCGATCGAACGACAGGCCATCAATAGATAAATCAAAAACATATTGGTACCATCGCTTTTTAGCACGAATGTCATCCCTAAGGTACAGAGGGCAATGAAGCCATCAGCGAAGATCATGACTTTCTTTCTATCCCAACGGTCTATATAAACACCGGCAAATGGTCCGATAATCGCCTGTGGCAACAAACCGGCAATAGCAGCAAAAGCCAACACCTCCGCAGACTTGTGCGTCAAACTCAACCAGATCATGATCGAAAAGTTGACTGCAGAACTGGACAGTAAGGAAATAAACTGTCCAATCCATATATAACTATAGGTACGAAACCAGTTATTTTTTTCCATAAAATTTTAAATAAAAAAATACAACAGATGTATGATCACGAATGACCAGCACATTAAAATAAAACGTTTATAACACATACCGAATCAACAAATGAATACCGGATCGCACGCGCCGAGTATCGGACTTGTACAAGCTGCAAGTAGATACTTCAGAGAGAAACAATCCATTCATTAAGCGAATAGATGTGGCCAGTGGAGAATTTAGAAACGTAAATGAGCTATAAAACCCAAGGTTTATAAGCGTAAGCTGTATATAAAGATATGTTCATAACGACACAAAAGTAAGAGAAATGAAGCAAAAACACAACTCAATGGATGCATGCTATCTCAAAAGCATTTTCACTAAAAAATATTCACCAAAAAAATAAGGCGTTTACCAAAGTAGTAAACGCCTTATTATGTTTATAGTTTGTGTGATTTGTTTAGTTCGTTCTTAGACTTTCTTCCACAAGCTCTTCGACATATTTCCGAACAACCTCATTTGAAAAACGAGTCGTTACATCAAATGCAAAGGCATGTACAAGTAAAATGCGTGCTGATTCTTCACCGATTCCACGCGCTCTCAAATAAAACAGAGCTTCATTATCAAACTGACCGATCGTACATCCATGTGAACATTTCACGTCATCCGCAAAAATTTCCAATTGAGGTTTCGTATAAACCGCTGAATTATCCGACATTAACATATTATTGTTCTGTTGGAAAGCATTGGTTTTCTGTGCATCTTCACGAACGAAGATCTTTCCGTTGAAAACAGCCGTAGATTTATCCTGTGTAATATTCTTATACCATTCGTAAGACTCACAATGCGGCTTAAGATGATCCACAACAGTGTGATTATCGACCAATTGATCCCCTGCAGTCAGGTTAATACCATACAGATGACTTTCTACATTTTCAGCATCCAAACGCACATTAATATTATTGCGGATAAAGGATGCTCCAGGGAAATTGCAGTTGTAATTATTGTAAAGGCTATATTTCTCTTGGTATACTTCTGTATGATTAAAGTAACGGCTTACAGACTCAGCTACTTGAAGATAGTAATGTTGAACTTTAGCATTCTCTTTTACTACAATTTCCGAAACTTTATTATGCACATTGCTTGCAGCACCATCTGCTGTAATAAAGCTCTCAATCAGTTCAAGTTCAGCATTAGCTTCAACAACAACCAGATTCCGTGTTTGTGCAAAGAAATCTTCTTTCCCAGTCGCTACATGGATAATCTGAATAGGCTTATCAAGCACAACTCCTTTTTTCAAATGGATAAATACACCATTCGTAAAGGCAGCTGTGTTAAGCGCCACCATGATATTATCGGACTTGTCAGCGTATTTAGCGAAATGTGCCTGAAATGCAGGTTCAGTAGCAGCGTCATCCATCGGAATAACAACAAGTCCTTTTACCTTTTCCAGCTCACTCACGGCCAATACATACTGGCCATTAACCAGAATAATACGGTACGCATCCAAATTCGGAATCTCTCCCGCACTAAAATCCAAGCCCTCGATATCCACATCTACATCAAGCGCATAAGGCTTATTGACAATACTGTGGATGTTTGTATATTTCCATTCTTCATTCTTAACTGTGGGAAAGCCTGCTGCTTCGAAACGTTCGAATGCTTGTTGACGCGCCTCTGCAAAGAAAGCAGGTTCGTCTGAAACACTTTGCTCTTTAAAAGCTCCCAACACTTGTTGAAGTAATGATTCTGAAACTAATGTACTCATGTTATTTTTTAATCAAATCGCCAAAATTCTCTTCCACTCCTATTTTACCGGTGTAAAAGATTAAGCGTTTTGTGTATCATATTCTTTTAACCAATCGTATCCTTTTTCTTCAAGCTCTAAAGCCAATTCTTTCGGGCCCGATTTCACGATACGGCCATTGTATAATACGTGAACAAAATCTGGAACGATGTAATCCAATAAACGTTGGTAGTGCGTAATAACAATAAAAGCATTGTCTTTAGAACGCAGCTCATTCACACCATTTGCAACAATGCGAAGTGCATCGATATCCAAACCTGAATCGGTCTCATCCAAAATTGACAATTTAGGATTCAACATCGCCAATTGAAAAATCTCGTTACGTTTTTTCTCACCACCAGAGAATCCTTCATTCAAAGAACGGTTAGCTAAGTTGGCTGAAAATTCAACTAGTTTTTGCTTATCTTTTACCATTTGCAAGAACTCTTTAGCTTCCATCGGAGGCAAGCCTTTATATTCACGGATATCATTCACCGCCGTTTTTAGGAAATTGATATTTGATACGCCTGGGATTTCAACAGGGTATTGGAATGCCAGGAACAGACCCTCGCGGGCACGGTCTTCCGGAGAAAGATCCAATAGATCCACTCCATCCAATAAAGCAGAACCCTCACTCACTTCGTATGATTCACGTCCGGCCAATACATTACCTAGGGTACTCTTTCCAGCTCCATTAGGCCCCATAATAGCGTGGACTTCCCCTGCTTTAACTTCTAGGTTTAATCCCTTTAATATTTGTTTGTCTTCTACAGACGCATGTAAATTTTTAATGCTTAACATTTTATTCTTATTGAGTATTGAACGATATGCCAGTATGAGCTGGCTAGCTCAATTATTTTTTATCTATCCTACTGAACCTTCTAAAGAAATCGCCAATAATTTCTGTGCCTCAACAGCAAATTCCATTGGCAACTGATTTAACACTTCTTTGGCATAACCATTAACAATTAATCCCACTGCTTTTTCAGAATCTATACCACGTTGATTCAGATAAAACACTTGATCTTCACCAATTTTTGAAGTAGTCGCTTCATGCTCTAATTTTGCAGTCTTATTGCGGTTTTCAATATATGGGAACGTATGTGCACCACATCTATCACCGATCAATAGCGAATCACATTGGGTAAAGTTTCGGGAATTATCTGCATTAGGTCCGATTTTCACCAAACCTCTGTAGCTATTATGGCTTTTTCCAGCGGAGATTCCTTTGGAAACAATTTTAGATTTCGTGTTCTTACCTAAGTGGATCATTTTTGTTCCGGTATCAGCAACTTGGTAATTACGGGTCATCGCTACCGAGTAAAACTCACCGATTGAGTTATCTCCTTTTAGGATGACACCTGGATACTTCCAGGTAATTGCCGATCCGGTTTCTACCTGTGTCCATGAAATCTTGCTATTATCACCTCTACATATCCCGCGTTTGGTTACAAAGTTAAAAATACCACCTTTACCATCTTTATCACCCGGATACCAGTTCTGTACAGTAGAGTATTTGATCTCTGCGTCGCGCTCTGCAATCAATTCCACTACCGCAGCGTGTAATTGGTTCTCATCACGCATCGGAGCAGTACAGCCTTCCAAATACGATACGTAAGCCCCTTCGTCCGCAACGATTAAGGTACGTTCGAACTGACCTGTATTTTGTGCGTTAATACGGAAATAAGTTGACAGCTCCATCGGACATTTCACTCCTTTTGGAACATAAACAAAAGATCCATCCGAAAACACGGCGGAGTTTAGCGCGGCATAAATATTGTCTGTTTGAGGAACCACTGTGCCCAAATATTTCTTTACGAGATCAGGATGCTCTTGTACAGCTTCGCCAAATGAACAAAAGATCACCCCCTGCTCCTTCAGCTTCTCGCGGAAAGTCGTCTTTACCGATACCGAATCAAAAACTGCATCAACAGCTACCACACCTGCCAAAATCTTTTGCTCATCCAAAGGAATACCCAACTTTTCAAAAGTAGCAATCAACTCAGGATCAACTTCATCCATAGAATTTAACTGCGGTTTTGCCTTTGGGGCAGCATAATAAGATAGATCTTGAAAATCAATCTCTGGAGCTCTGAAATTTTGCCAAGTAGGCATCTTTAACGTCAAGAAATGACGAAAAGCTTTCAATCTCCACTCCAATAACCATTCAGGCTCATTCTTTTTTGCCGAAATAAAACGCACCGTTTCCTCTGTAAGGCCTTTGGCTGCGATTTCCATTTCGATATCTGTCGTGAACCCGTATTTATATTCTTCGAGCTCCAGCTCTTTTAATAAATCGTCGTCTTTAGTACTCATATTTCGCTCTCACGGTTTAACTAATTCGGGAGGGGTTTAGCCTCCGCAACTATCGAACTGCAAAGTTACAATTTCAAAGCCAATAAAATACATTTTATGTACCCTCAAACAGGTATTTTTAATAAAAAAATGACATTTATCACTCCATTTCATTGAAATGCGCACATTTCAAACGATTATGACAGTCAAATGATTTTAAATCAATTAAACTTATAACAGCAATAATATCATATAAACAAAATCTATTTATCATCAATAATTTTGTTTATTTTTAAATTTCCAAATATAATTTTGTATATTTACAAATACTATTGATTATTAAGACTTAAGATATGCCGTTTGCACCAGACAAAACAGATTTAAAAATTCTTAAACTATTACAAGAGAATGGCCGGATTACCAATTTGCAATTAGCATCCAGTATCGGGCTCTCTCCTGCACCAACTTTAGAACGTGTAAGAAAACTTGAGAATTCAGGCTTCATCAAGAGTTATCATGCTTTTGTTGACGAAGAAAAATTAGGACTAGGCATAAAATCCTTTATACAGATCTCACTGGACTTCCATACACACAATGCAATTCCAGAATTTGTCGCTGCCGTAAAAATGATTCCGGAGGTAACTGAGTGCCACCATGTCACCGGTAATTGCGATTTTATTCTCAAGGTCTACGTAAAAGATATAAAAGCCTATGAAGGTGTTATCATGGAAAAGATCGCCAAGATTCCTTTTGTAAAGACATTCCAAACTATGATGATTATGTCCACAAGCAAAAAGGAACCAATCATTCCATTGGAATACTAAAGAAAAGCCTATGAAAACATCATCCCAATATCAGGATCTTGCAATGATCCTTGCTTGGCCTGATGCTACGATCCGTGGTGACGAAGCATGGATGATGTTTTTCAGGAAAATAGGCCTTGTTAAAAATTTAAACTTTAAAGTCGGCCACACGGGAATCGTCCTGATCGAACGCGTTACAGGCAGGCTTTGTTTCTATGATTTTGGCCGATATATCACCCCAAGAGGCTACGGAAGAGCACGTTCAGAAGATTCCGACCCAAAACTAACGATTAAACTTAAAGCACAAATTGAACGGAACCAGATTCTAAACCTACCTGAAATTGTCCGGTATTTTGAAGAAATGAAAGGTGCCATGCAGGGCGTCGGTGACCTTTATTTTTCCATTGTCCAAAAAATAGATTTTTATCGCGCAAAAGCTTTTGCTGATCAATGGGTGCGCCGGGGATCATACCCTTATGGCGCCGTAGCGTACAATAACAATAATTGCTCCCGATTTATTGTAAGACTCCTTATCCATGCCTCCAAAAAGTTTCATTTCTGGCATCCGATCAATTTCCCGGAAACCATAAAAGCAAGCCCATTGAGCAATATCGTCAACTCTTCCTCCGACAAGTCAGTCTATAGATATACCACATCAGGCGACCTGCAACTTATAAAAATGGGACGACTCACATCACTACTATTTCTTCTTAAAAAACTAAGAAGTAATATTTCCGCTCGTTGCGCCGGAGCGTTACCTGAAGATATTACAATTGGTGGAATGCTACAGCAAGATAAGCCTTGCCATCTCCCAGCCAGCGTACAATACTTAGGCGGTGTCGGCGAGGGAGCCTGGTTCCACATAGACCCCATTAGTGCGAATCGGGCTATCATACATCGATTCACGCAACAAGGAGAGCATGAATACAGTGTTCTGGGAGAAACGAAGCAGCCCGTGGATTTTGAAAGCTCCTATCAGATCACCTATGACAGCCACTTTCTATTCAGTCATCTACGACAAAACAAGAATATCATTCGAGTCGAACATATTCATGTTTTGGCAATTGGTGAAACCGGCATTACCGCCCATGACAAATACGCTTAGGCCAAACGCCAATCAATAGGAGTCTTACCATGCGCTATCAAATATTGATTTGCCTTTGAAAAGTGCCTGCTCCCAAAAAAGCCCCTGTAAACTGAAAGCGGCGATGGGTGTACGGCTGTCAAAATAAGATGCTTACGCGCGTCAATCAATACACTTTTCTTTTGTGCGTAGCTGCCCCAAAGCAGAAAGACCACATGCTCACATCGTTCGGAAATCGCATGTATAATACTGTCTGTAAAAACTTCCCAACCTCTTTTCTGGTGTGAACCCGCCAAATGTGCCTGCACAGTCAGCGTTGCATTAAGCAACAATACACCTTGCTTGGCCCAGGCCGTCAGATCCCCTGATCGAGGTTCTACAAATCCTTCAATATCATCCTGTAATTCCTTAAAAATATTCTTTAAAGACGGCGGCAATACGATTCCTTCTGGCACAGAAAAAGACAAACCATGCGCCTGACCATCATTGTGATACGGATCCTGCCCCAGAATAACAACTTTAACATCTTCGAGCGGCGTCAGTTTAAAAGCATTCATCACCAGATTAGCTGGCGGAAACACCTTTGCCCGTTGACGTTCCTCTTGTACGAAGGCAGACAATTGTTTCATATAAGGCTGGCTGAACAAAGGTTTCAGCACTGGAGACCAAGAATCATCATATAGCTTTTCCATAAACCAAACTTAGAAAAAGTTGTATGCAATGGCAAATTTATTCCCCGATCGCTGTTCATAAAGCACTTACGATAGCCGCGGAGTTATCTGCCATAAGATCATTTTGCCGATCGGCATGAACATGAAATGTATAATTTTACAAAATAACCACCTGAACAAGTTGCTTAAACGACGAAATTAACGGATATTTGCAGAATTAAATTGAACACAAATATTTTTTAAACAAAGATTTATGTCAAATCTCGTTAGAATCATCATTTGCAGTGCATTGCTGATTGGGACAGTTGCTTTATTTTGGACCGGAAATTGGGGATGGGGAATACTAGGCATCTTGATCACAATTCTTGGTTTTGTTACTGTATTTTTTCATGAATACATGCTTATCGCGCAATGGTACATGCGCAAACAAGATATGGCTGCTGCCGAAAAATGGTTAAGGAAAATCACGAATTATGAAAAACAATTAATTCCGCAACAACATGGTTATTACAACATGCTAATCGGATTGATCGAATCTCAACGTGCTCCAATGCAATCCGAAAAATATTTCAAAAAAGCACTGGCACTTGGACTTCATATGGATCACAATATCGCGTTGGCAAAATTAAGCTTAGCAGGCGTAGCTATGGCAAAACGTAATAAACGTGAGGCTGAAAAATTACTTCAAGAAGCAAAAAAAGCAGACAAAAATAAACTGTTAGCTGATCAAATAAAAATGATGAAAGATCAAATGGGTATGTTGGATAAACAACAGATCCGTTACAATAGATAAGAAATAAATTTCAAAAAGCTAAAAAAGCGCTGAATCTTTTATGATTCAGCGCTTTTTCTATTTTATCTAGGTCCGATCAACTATTTATTCAGCAAGATAGGGACTTCCAAAAATTTACCTTCCTCCTGGCTGCTCTCAAAAACAAGCTTGATACTAAGGGGTTTATCGGTCTTCTTCCAGTCTTTCACAATTACCTGGATATCTACAGGTTTATCCTCCTCAAGCAGGTAATGCAAATAGTTCTGTTTATCTTCAAAGCTGATCCGGACATTTCCCATCTGAATTGAAGAGAAAAAATGCGGCTGCTTCTTTTGGTCCAGAATCTGTGTGGAGAACGTATTCATTTTATACTCCCGAGGATCTGTACTATAGGAGATCGCGAATAAATTAATAACCAGCTCATTTGTTTCCTTATCCACATGAAACTCTTTTAAATCGAATTGAATATCATCCACCACCAGCAATGAATCCGCAGATTGCGCTTGCGCTGTGCCAGCAGTAAAACAAAGAACAAGTAGGATGACAGCACAATGGAAAAATTTAGCCATATATTATATTATTTAAAAAGCCACGCTAATCGTGGCTTCTATCTATTAAAAATCTATTGAAATCAAATTATGCACGCAAACGGTCAGCTGAGCGAATGAGTTTCTCATCCCGGCGTACTCCGCCCAATGCCAGCGCACAAAAAATAATGGATATTGGCAGCAAAAAGAAACCTACGCCAATATTACCTGCTCCCAAAAACTGACCGACAGTAGCAAGATGTGTGCTCGCGGATGAATAAAGCCAAATTGCGAAAAATATAATTGCCACAATCTCCACCCATATCAACAAAAGCTGTATCTTACGCTGCTTAAATTTGAAAATGGTGAAAATCGGAAGCAATCCCAATAGCGCTGCCACAATGGTCTGCAGGATATAACCAAAACCACCTTCATGGACAGGTTGCCCGGCAGTAACACCATAAACACCTGTTACCTTCACATTTTTCCCCAAACCGACTAAATCACTGTAATTTACGTAAGGGAATAAAAATAAGCCGAATATAATTAATCCTGCCACTAATAAATAAACAGTTTGGATACGTTGAATCATATTTTAATTTTTGTATATCAACAAATATAATAAGCTTTCTTTCTATTTAGAAATCAGAACAATCGAAAGCGCTATTTTGTTGCAAATTTTAAAAGATAAAAAACTCCCTTCCAGGCCACAGCACATTTGTATTGATGCCGAATTTTTCTTGGGAACCATTAAAGCGATCTTCCTTCAGTTCAATAATCGGGCATACCGCCCGCGCTCTTTTCGCATATCGATAGTGGTTACCTCATGGAGATCTTTTCAGAAAGCATTATCTTTACACAAAATTAAAAGATCATGCTATATATATATGGTGCAACAGCGCATGCAAAAACTGCTGTAGATGTAGCCGAAGATTTGGAAATCGAAATTGGAGGGCTTATTGACAAGTCACTGCTGATCGAGGATGTATTCGATTATGAGGTCCAGCTCCACCATCAGGTTAAAGATGCTGCAGAAAATTTCTTTGTTGCCGTTAAAAACCCGGGACTACGCGAGAGGATAGTATCCGAAAATCCGGAATGGAATTTTCAATCCTTAATTCATCCCAAAGCCTATGTTTCCAAAAGGGCTGAAATTGGCGAAGGATGTATTATTCTTCCTGGAGCAACAATAGCCCCCGATGTACAGATTGGTAACCATTGTATCATCTCAGGATCGGCAGTCATCGAAAGCAATACCATTATTGAAGACTTTGTGAACATCGGACCAAATGTTTCCATCGGCGCCAACGTACTGGTAGGCCGAGGCTCAGAAATCAAAGCTAACACCCATATCGAGGACGAAGAGACCATCCCCAAAGAGAGTGTCGTTTAAGGATTAAATTCCCGCAGAGTGAAACTGTAGATCGTACAGTTTTTTGTAGTAACCCTCGAAAGACAAAAGCTCTTGGTGTGTTCCAATCTCTTTTATTTCCCCTTTGTCCAAAACAATGATCTTGTCCGCCTTCTGAATGGTGGACAAGCGGTGGGCAATAACAATCGAGGTTCTTCCCCGCATTAAATTGTCGATCGCACTTTGGATCATTTCCTCAGTTTCGGTATCTACGGAGGAGGTAGCCTCATCTAAGATCAGGATTCTAGGGTCATGTACCAGCGCCCGTATAAAAGAAATTAATTGTGCTTGTCCTGCAGACAATGTCGCTCCTCTTTCCTTCACATCATAGTCATATCCACCGGGAAGTCGCATAATAAACTCATGTGCCCCAACTTCTTTGGCTGCTTCGATGATTTGTTCCCTCGAAATTGAGGGATCGCCCAATGTAATGTTATTGATGACGGTATCCGAGAAAAGAAACACATCCTGTAACACTGTCGCAATAGTATTTCTCAAATAATCAAGATCGTAATCGCGAATGTTTACACCATCCAGGAGGATTTCACCTTTATTGATTTCGTAAAACCGACTCAGGATATTGATGGTAGACGATTTACCAGCACCGGTAGCACCGACTAAAGCCAAAGTCTCACCAGGTTGTACACTAAAATTCACATCTCTCAGTACCCAACTCTCATCGTTATACGCAAACCATACATGTTTAAATGTGATTTCTCCCTTAATATGGTCTGGTTTTAATGTGCCCAGATTAGGAGTCATCTCATCGGTATCCAGAACTTCGAAAATGCGCTCGGCACTCACCATCCCCATTTGAAGTGTATTAAACTTGTCAATAAGCTCCCGAATAGGCCTAAAAATCATGTTGATATACATAATAAAGGCTACGACTACACCGGGTGAAATCACATCGCCCATAATCTGTTTGGCACCAAACCACACCAACAAGCCCAAAGAAATTGCCATGATAATTTCCAAAACAGGAAAAAAGATAGAGAAATACCAGTTGGTCCGGATATGTGCATTCCGATGCTGCGCATTAATTTCTTTGAATTTATCCATCTCTTGCTTTTCACGCGCAAAATATTGGATAATACCGACTCCAGTGATATGCTCCTGTAAAAAGGTATTCAAATTGGATACCCATTTCCTGACATCTATAAAAGCAGCTTTCATAGCCTCTTTAAATACGTAGGTTGCAGCAATCATCAAAGGCATCGGAATAAGCACGATTAACGTCAGTTTCCAGTCCGAATAGAACATAACACCCAATATCACTGCCAACTGCAGAAGATCGCCAATTATCTGGATCAATCCCTCCGAGAAGATATTGGAGAGTGTCTCCAAGTCGGATATCGTCCGTGTAATCAACTTTCCTAAGGCTGTACGGTCAAAATACTTAAGACGCAGCTGAACAATATGATTAAACACCTGGATGCGGATATCCCGGATAACAGACTGTCCCAGCGTATTTGTCATAAGGGTATGATAATAACGAATCAGGGTTTGCACCACGACCAAAGCCAGCATGGCCATGAGCATATAGGACAATCCCGCCGTATCAAAATTTAAGATATAGTTGTCTAGCGTATGCTGGATAAGCATCGGTAACGCTGGCGCCACTGCCGCCAATAGTATTGTTAAAACCACGGATATCCAAAATGCGACATGATAAGGTCGCATATAGCGACTCATACGCCGCAACAAATTGACATCATAGGTTTTACCTGTTATTTTATCTTGACTCACGTTAATATTTATATATAAGGGTAAGCTACTTCTGTTAAATACAATCCATGTGCCGGGACAGATACCCCAGCCTTGCCGCGATTTTTGCTTTTGATCACTTCCTGCATAAAAGAGGCCGGTCGACCCTTCAATCCAATCTCCAGCGAGGTCCCTACGATTGCACGAACCATGTTGCGCAAGAAACGATCCGCGGTGATATGAAATACCAGATCCTGCTCATTATGCCACAGCCATTCAGCCCTACGAATATCACAAATATTCGTAAACACCTGCGTATGAGACTTGCTAAAGCACTCGAAGTCTTGCTTGCCCAATAAAAATTGTGCAGCCTCGTTCATTTTGTCCACATCAGGGCGGTCACGCATGAAACAGGAATAAGGATAAATAAACGGATCTTTACGGAAATGCAAGTGGTACTCATAGGATCGATGTGTCGCATCAAATCGGGCATGAGCATCATCAGCCACTTCAATCAGCCTTTTAACCGCAACATCAAAAGGCAATAATGCATTAAGTGAATGGATAAAACGGTCAGGCTTTGTTAATATCCCTACAGCAGCTGCATCAAAATGAGCATACAATTGCTTCGCATGTACCCCCGTATCCGTCCGTCCTGCTCCAGTGGTCTCAATAGGCTCGCGTAACAATGTTGCCAATGCTTTATTCAATATTTCCTGTACCGAAATCGCATTGTTCTGAACCTGCCACCCATGATAAGATTGCCCAAAGTAGGCTATTTCTAAAAAAAAACGTTTTTTATCCATTATACGACACAAAGGTACATTTTTCAAAATGAGCTACATTTCCCCAAGGTATTATTTTGCTTATTTTCGTCAATATTTAATCCTCACATGACAAAACTTATAACTCCTTTTAGTTTTAATCTACAGGAATAAGGAAATTACTCAAGTCTAAGTTGTTACCAAATTTGGTTTGCGGCACCTTGAGCCCAGGTCGAGCCTACACAAGTCCACCTTTTTCAAGTGTACTTATGCTGCGCCTATAATATATCTATCAGATTTTCAAAGGCCATACCCCGCGAGGCTTTTAATAATACCGTAGCTCCGATAATCGGTCTTTCTTCCAGGGCGGCCTTCGCATCCAGGGTCGTTTCGAAAAATTCGGCATCATCATTTTTATGTTCAAAGAATGCCTTTCCGACAAAAATCTTTCGTTCAGCGAACATACTTCCTACATTATCCACGATTTTCCGATGCTCTTCAAAAGATTCGGCACCAAGTTCAAACATGTCCCCCAAAATAACCGCTTTCTTGTCGGCCTCAATAATTCGAATATTATCCAAAGCAGCAGCCATACTAGTGGCATTGGCATTATAATAATCACATATCACCGTGTTGTGGGGAGTTTTCATGATCTGGGAGCGATTATTTGTCGGAGTGTAGCCCGCAATACCGCAATTGATCTCCTGTGGCGAGATATCGAAATGTAAACCTACTGCTATCGCAGCCAAAAAGTTTTCTGTGTTGTATGAACCTGTAAGTTGCGTATCTATGATATAAGTCTGCGGATCTTCTTTCGTCCTCCACGAAATCTGTAACAACGGAGTTGCTTTCAACAATTTACCAATGACATCGTTGGTTTCGGAAAACCCATAAGTCACACTTTCTGCTATTTGCCGTGCCGCAGCCATTTCTCTTAGATGCGGGTTATCCGCCTGTAAAAAGAGTGTCCCTTGATGATCTTGTAACCAATCATACAGTTCGCCCTTTGTTCTTTTAACACCTTCAAAAGAGCCAAAACCTTCCAGATGCGCCTTTCCCACATTGGAGATCAGTCCGTGTGTTGGTTCAGCAACCTCGCATAAAAATGCAATTTCTCCCAAATGGTTGGCCCCCATTTCTATTATAGCGATTTCAATGGATGCATCAATAGCTAACAGTGTCAACGGAACGCCAATATGGTTGTTTAGATTCCCTTTTGTTGCATAAGTTTTATATTTCTGCGAGACAACGGAATACAATAATTCCTTTGTGGTTGTCTTTCCATTTGTTCCTGTTACACCAATAACGGGAATATTCAATTGTCTCCGATGATAATTTGCCAGATCCTGCAAGGTCTTCAATACATCGTCAACCAAGATATACTGTTCGCCTTTTTTATAAATTTCTTCATCAATAACGACATACTTCGCTCCGATTTCGAGTGCCTGTTCTGCAAACGTATTTCCGTTAAAATTTGCGCCCTTCAGTGCAAAGAATATGCTATCTTTCTCAATCTTACGTGTATCTGTTGTAATATTTGGATACTTTTTATATGTCTGATATAACGATTGAATGTTCATGTTTAGAAATTTGATGAACAAATATAACCATTCTGCCCGATTTCAAATCAATAGGGATGTACTTCTCAATTATTTGGATTATAAACACAATCCCCGATAACGTTTGCGCATTTATTTTAATCAATTTTCTTTAACTAAGGCTTTAATATTGGTAATTTCATTGACCAATTAAACAGTTTGGAATGCGGACGATTATACTTTCACTTTTTTCACGTTCTTTCTTTCTTCTTGCTCCGGTAGCAAAAAGACAGGATGCATGTATTGGGAAAGATAGTTGCTGCAATTTCCCACCCATACAGGTATCGAATAAAAATCCCAGCCCTATGTCACAAAATCGTGTCAAATGGAAACATTTTTTAAAAGATAGAACAGCGGACAGCCTTAATTCCCGGCTTTTATTCAAGGATTGGACACCAATCTTACATTTAATTGCTAAGTAATGACCGGTAACGATTGCATAAGTTTTTCATCTAAGTTAGGAACAAAGAATGTACAATTGCTTTTACAAATAACCATTTTTAAACCAAAATGTAAAAAATGAATTCGTTTAAAAAGCACTATTCCCGTACATTGAAATCTGCTCTTGGATTATTGCTCGTGCTACCACAGCTGTGTATGGCCCAAGAACCTGCCCGTCCTATTATACAACAAGTCGAATTTAAGAAAGACACGTTAAATATTGGCAGTTATGGCGCTAAAGGTGACGGTCAATTTCTTAATACGGGGTCAATCAACCAAACCATCCGCACGTGTAGCGAACGCGGTGGCGGAGTGGTACTAGTCCCCGCCGGAATTTGGCTGACAGGGCCTATTGAAATGCAGAGCAATGTAAACCTGCACCTCAAACGAGACGCCGTCTTGCTTTTCACCAAGGACTTTGATCAATACAAGCTTGTTGAATCTAATTGGGAAGGCGAACCGGCTTGGCGCAATCAAAATCCGATATCAGGCAAGAACCTATATAATATTGCAATTACGGGCAATGGCATTATCGATGGCAATGGGGATGCCTGGCGAATGGTCAAAAAAAGTAAGCTTACAGCCTCCCAATGGAAAAATCTCGTTGCCTCAGGTGGCACGGTCGACACCAACAATGAGATTTGGTATCCCTCAGCGAGTTCATTGAAAGGTTCGAAAGAGAAGAAAGCAGGGGTAATTCGTCCGGGCACAACAATCGCTGACTTCAAAGATGTCAAAGATTTCTTAAGGCCCAATCTTTTGGTATTTACAAACTGTAAAAAGGTATTATTGGAAGGAGTCACTATACAAAACTCTCCCGCATGGAATGTACATCCCCTACTATGTGAAGATCTAACCTTACGCAAGCTCTCAATTCGTAATCCTTGGTATGGCCAAAATGGCGATGGTGTCGATGTCGAATCTTGCAAGAATGTTCTGATTGAGGATTGTACGTTTGATGTTGGTGACGACGGCATATGTATCAAATCAGGCCGGGATAAAGCCGGCCGTGACCGTGGCAAGCCAACCGAAAATGTAATTATCCGCAATAATGTTGTTTATCACGCACATGGTGGATTTGTAATTGGAAGCGAGATGAGCGGTGGCGCCCGCAATATTTGGGTGGAAGACTGTTCATTTGTTGGGACTGATATTGGACTTCGCTTCAAAACGACAAGAGGCCGTGGTGGAGTTGTAGAAAACATATTCATCAACAATATCAATATGATTGATATTCCCGGTGAGGCAATTCTATTTGACATGTATTATGCGGCGGTAGATCCCGTTCCACTGGCTGGAGAAAAAAGATCCTCCGTAAACACAGTAACGCTTCCGGTTACAGAAGAAACTCCGCAGTTTAAGAACTTTTATATCAAAAACATTGTGGCAAAAGGAGCATCAAAAGGAATTTTCCTACGTGGTCTTCCTGAAATGCATATTCAGAACATCTGGATTGAGCATGCGACCCTGGAAGCAAATAAGGGTATAGAAATCATTGAAGCTTCTCAGATTAATTTAAAAAACATTGTATTAAAGACAACTAAAAGCAATCCATTGATCGCCATCAACAATAGCTCTGCGATAAATCTAGATAATATCCAAGCATTGGACGCTCCAGAATTGTATATTGAGGTCGCAGGTGAGAAAAGCAGTGATATCCGCCTATCAAACTCCAACACAAAGGCGGCCAAGGCTGTCAGTCAATTTATAGCAGGAAGTACGAACAAATCCTTAACAATCAAAAATTAGGAACGCGATGAGAAAGTTATTTTTAATTCTTTTAAACCTTACAGCACTTGTTCCATTTTCAGGATTTGGCCAACAAAAGCCTTTTTCTGAGCAGATGGCCAACACGGTACTTGAACAGCTCTATCCGGATTCCTTATTCAACAGGACTGACAGATTTCCAAAATGGTCATACGACATGGGGGTTATTTTTGAAGGTCTGACAGATGTATGGCGCAATACGGCAGACGCTACTTATTTTAATTATATGCAGACGCGCATGGATGCTTATCTCAGCATTCCGGATTCTATTAAGAACTATAACGCGCAGGATTTCAATATCGATAATATTAAAAATGGCACAGCATTATTAACGCTTTACAAAGTGACCGGTAAAGAAAAATACCTTAAGGCCTGCCACCAATTATATGCACAGCTCCAAAAGCATCCACGAACAAATGAAGGGGGCTTTTGGCATAAGAAAATCTATCCCTATCAAATGTGGCTGGATGGCTTATACATGGGGCAACCTTTCTACGCAGAATATGCTAGCCTGATGAATATTCCTTCCGCTTTTGACGATATCGCTAACCAGTTTAGCTACATGGAAAAAAACTCCCGTGACGCGAAAACAGGCCTGCTGTATCATGGTTGGGATGAATCGAGAAAAGAACGCTGGTCTGACCCGAAAACAGGTTTGTCACCACATTTCTGGGCTAGAGGCATGGGCTGGTATGTCATGGCGCTTGTCGATGTACTGGACTATTTCCCGGAAGAGCATCCACGTAGACAAGAACTCATTGCTATCTTAAACAGAACGTTATCGGCAATCGTCAAATATCAAGATGCCAAAACCGGTGTCTGGTATGATATTGTAGACTTAGGTACCAGAAAAGAGAACTACCTCGAGTCTTCGGCTTCAAGTATGTTTGTCTTTGCATTAGCAAAATCGTTACGCAAAGGTTATATCCCGATTTCATTCCAACGCCATCTCGATCATGGTTACCAAGGGCTTGTGAAGGAATTCATTAGCGCTGCTGGAGAAAACCGTGTCAATCTCAATAAAACAGTCCAAGTGTCTGGCTTAGGCGGAAAAAAATATCGCGATGGCAGCTTTGCTTACTATATGAGCGAACCCGTTATTACCAATGATCCTAAGGGAGTTGGTGCTTTTATCCTTGCAGCATCAGAAGTTGAATTTGCGCAGGAACAAAAGGGTAAGAAACGGCGCACTGTCACATTGGATAATTACTTCAACAACGAATATAAAAAGACAGCGTCGGGGCAACTTAAACCCTATCATTATCTTTGGGATAGTGATGATAACAATGGATTTTCGCTGTTGGGCAGGATATTTGAAAAAAACGGGGGGCAATTAAATACATTAAAGACAGCTCCTACACGACAGAATCTCTCCAAATCCAATATTTATATTATCGTAGATCCCGATACAGAGAAAGAAACCGAACATCCACATTTCATGAATGGAACCGATGCCCAGCAGATTGCACAATGGGTTGAACAGGGTGGTGTACTCGTTCTTTTATTAAATGATAGCGGCAATTGCGAAATTACCAAATTCAATACCCTCGCACAGAAGTTCGGCATCACATTCAATGAAGACAGTCGCAATCGTGTTAAAGGAAATGAATTCCAGACCGGGGCAGTTCTTATCCCAAAAGGTAATACAGTATTTCCAAATACATCCAAAATATATGTCAAGGAGATTTCAACGTTACAAGTAAAAGCTCCTGCCCAAGTATTGATTCAAGAGAACGGCGATAACATCATTGCCACGGCGAAGTACGGAAAAGGAACTGTATTTGCAATTGGAGATCCATGGCTGTATAACGAATATACAGATGGGAGAAAACTGCCTCAGGAATATGAAAATTTTACTGCAGCGAATGATTTAGTGCGCTGGTTAATCAAGCAGATCAAGAACTAGAGCCATGAGAAAAACAGCTATCCTAAGTTTCATCGCGGTATCAGTGTTTCATCATCACTGTATTGGACATCCTTCGACTTCCAAAGATTCGTTAGCAGAAAAGATGCTTCAGTACCAGTTATCAAATGGAGCCTGGCCTAAACAGCTGGCCGACAAAAGTGTCGTTGACTACAAGCTGCCAATTACAAAAGAAATCCTGCAAAAGATTAAAAAAACAGCTATTGACCACGCCACGCTCGACAACAATGCGACAAGCCGGGAAATAAATGGATTGATCAAGGCTTTTAAGGAGACCAAAAATCCGGCTTATCTGACCGCCGCGGAAAAAGGTATTTCATATATCTTGTCGGCACAATATGAGAATGGGGGCTTTCCACAATATTATCCCAATAAATCACTCTATAGAGCTCAGATAACCTACAACGATAATGCCATGATTAATGCGTTATTGGTACTTTACAAAGTTGCCAATAAGCAAGAGGGCTTTGAATATGTCAACCCGATGTTTGTGTCAAAGGCGCAAACAGCAGTAGAAAAAGGTATAGCCTGTGTCCTGAAAACACAGGTCATACAAGACGGAAAAAGGGGTATTTGGGCTGCGCAATACGATCAGAATACGTTAATGCCCGCTCAAGCCAGAAAATTTGAACCTGCGTCATTAAGTACGAGTGAATCCGTTGCCATCGTTCGGTTTCTGATGATGCAACCTGTCACACCAATGATCCAGAGCGCTATCGATTCCGCAATACAATGGTTTCAGCAAAATGATATCGAAGGTTATCGTTTCGACCGCATGCAAGATAAGCTGACCGGGAAGTATGAACGTAGGCTTGTGGCTGATAGTAGTTCAACAATTTGGGCACGATTCTATGATTTGGTTGACAATCGTCCGCTCTTTGGAGATCGCGACGATACCGTCAAATACAATTTTGAGGAGGTATCCGAAGAGCGTAGAAATGGCTATGCCTGGTTCGGCAACTGGCCAGAGAAACTGATCGAAAAGGACTTTCCGAAATGGAAAAAACAACATAAAATTCAATAATAAATAGTTACCAGATGTTACTCACACAACATACTATAAATACAATTGGTTCGGATCTGGTCAGTAAGCCTACCGAATCATCTTTCTTTTATCCAGAAAAGATTCTTCAATTCGGCACGGGCGTACTGCTCAGAGGCCTACCAGATTATTTTGTCCATAAAGCCAATCAACAAAACCTGTTCTGCGGTAGAATCCTTGTTGTAAAATCAACAAGTTCAGCTGGTGCTGATGCTTTCGAACAGCAAAACAACTTATATACATTAGCTATTAAAGGCATAGAAGACGGTGAGGAAATTTCACATTACGAAATCAACAATTCCATTTCACGTGTGTTGGCGGCCAGCCAACATTGGTCAGAGATCCTAAAAAGCGCCGAAAATCCGGATCTTGAAATTGTCTTTTCCAACACCACCGAAGTTGGCATTGTCATGAGCGAAGATACTATCAATGACGCACCGCCAGCTTCTTTTCCAGGTAAACTTTTAGCCATTTTATATCGAAGATTTGTTTACTTCAATGCCGACAAAAATAAGGGTTTAACTATTGTTCCCACCGAATTGATCACGGACAATGGAACTAAACTGAAATCGATAATAAGGGATCTAGCTGAGCTGAATAAGCTTCCGAAAGAGTTTTTGAACTGGCTTGATACCGCCAATGACTTTTGCAACACGCTGGTAGACCGTATTGTCCCTGGAGCATTGCCTCTAGCGGAATACACGAAAACCAGTGCCTTACTGGGCTACGAAGATCAATTGATGATTATGGCCGAACCGTTTCGCTTGTGGGCGATAGAAGCTATTTCTGAACGTGTGCAACAACGTCTGTCCTTTGCCCTAGCGGACTCAAATGTATTGCTGGTTCCCTCCATTGAAAAATACAAGGAAATCAAACTGAGACTCCTCAATGGCACACACACGTTAAGTTGTGCCCTTGCTCTTCTTGCGGGCTTCAATACGGTAAAGGAAGCTATGCAAAATGCAGCATTCAATCAATTTATACGTCTTTTAATGCAAGATGAAATTGGTCCGGCAATATTAAGTGACAGTATTTCAGTTGCGGATACCAACGATTTCTCGTCGAAAGTAATCGATCGCTTTGCCAATCCTCACTTAGAGCACAAATGGGAATCCATTGCTTTGAATTACAGCTCAAAAATGGCTATGCGCAATATCCCGCTGCTAAAAAAGTGGTATACAGCCCACAATGAAGCTCCACAACTGTTTGCACTTGGCTTTGCGGCTTATCTCTATCTATTAAAATCGAAACTGAACGGCGATCAGTATACGCAGGTGGTCAATGGACGGACGATCGTACTTCAGGACGAATTGGCTCCAAGATTACATGCCGCCTGGACCAATCCAGATAAACTCGTCCATACTGTACTTTCAGATACGGATTTATGGGGAACCAATTTAACGGAATTTCCTCATTTTGAAGAAACAGTCAATCAGAAATTACAGCAGATCATTGAAGGAGGAGCATTAAAAGCGCTCGAAATCTCATCAGTTCTTGACAATAAAAAGGTATAAATAGCGCTACAGATGAAAAACAACGTATTAAAGATACATCCCAAAGACAATGTTTTGGTGGCCTTACAAGATCTCAAAAAAGGGGATGCGATCTCGTTTGAGGGCACGAATTATATTCTACAGGAAGATATTCCGGCCAAGCATAAATTTTTTATGCAAGACATGCACTTTGGTGACGAAATCCACATGTATGGTGTACTCGTCGGAAAGGCTCAATTTGATATCCCTCAGGGAAGCATCATGAATACAGACAACACCAAACATGCGGTAGAGCCTTATCATTTCAGACCTTCACACTATCACTGGGAAAAGCCTGATGTTTCAAAATTCGAAGGGAGGACTTTCAATGGTTATCTCCGCCCGGACGGCCGTGTTGGAACCGCAAATTACTGGTTATTTATTCCAACTGTCTTCTGCGAGAACCGCAATCTTGATGTTATCAAAGAGGCGCTGTATAATGAACTTGGCTATTCAGTCACTGGAAAATACAAGAGCTTCACCCATCAGCTGTTAAAAGCCTATGAAAAAGGTGAAACGTTAGGCCTTTCCTCATTAGACCAGCTTAACACGATTACCGAACAGTCTGACCGTGTATTCAAGCACGTGGATGGTATCAAATTTTTGAACCACCAGGGTGGTTGTGGCGGAATTCGACAAGATGCGGCCATCTTGAGTAAGTTGCTTGCGGCCTACGCCGACCATCCGAATGTCGCAGGCATTACGGTATTAAGTCTAGGCTGCCAAAATTTACAGCTGAATGATCTAGTCAATGACATTAAGCTACGTAATCCAAATTTTGATAAGCCCTTGTACTTGTTTGAACAGCAACAATCAAAAAGTGAGGAGCAATTGCTGAAAGAGGCGATACTACAAACTTTTATTGGGTTGACAGAAATTAACAAACTCGGTAGACAGCCGGTACCATTGAGCAAATTGACCTTGGGTGTGAAATGTGGTGGCAGTGATGGATTCAGCGGTATTTCAGCCAATCCTGCCGTAGGTTACACCGCAGACCTCTTGGTTGCTCTTGGCGGAAAAGTACTTTTGGCCGAATTTCCGGAACTATGTGGTGCCGAGCAAAATCTAATAGACCGTACTATCGATCCAAAGGCTGCCAATAAATTTATTGACCTCATGACTGCCTACAGCAATGCTGCAGAGGCTGTTGGTTCGGGTTTTTATATGAATCCATCTCCAGGCAATATCCGTGATGGGCTTATCACGGATGCTATAAAAAGTAATGGCGCCGCAAAAAAAGGTGGAACCTCACCCGTTGTGGATGTTCTGGACTATACCGAGGAAGCAACAAAGCCTGGGCTTAACTTGGTTTGTACCCCCGGAAACGATGTGGAAGCAACGACTGGAAAAGCAGCTGCAGGCGCAACACTCATTCTGTTTACAACAGGCTTAGGTACCCCTACAGGTAATCCAATATGTCCGGTCATCAAAGTCGCAACAAATAATGTACTCGCCACCAGAATGGCCGACATCATCGATATCAATACCGGTCCTATTATAGACGGAGATAAATCGATCCAGGCCATGGGAGAGGACATTTTAGAATATTGTATCAAAGCAGCTAGTGGCGAAATAACACCTAAGGCTGTCCAATTAAACCAAGACGATTTCATACCTTGGAAAAGAGGTGTGAGTTTATAAAAATAAGATATTGTATGAAAGCTTTTTTAGACGACAACTTTTTATTAAACACAAAAACAGCCGAAGAGCTGTATCACAACTATTCAAAGCATTTGCCGATTATTGATTATCACAATCACTTGATTCCGGAACAGATCGCTAATAATGTCAAATTTGATAACATTAGTCAAGTGTGGCTGCATGGTGATCATTATAAATGGCGAGCCATGCGTGCCAATGGGATCAATGAACGCTACATTACGGGCGATGCTTCGGATGAAGAAAAATTTATCAAATGGGCGGAAACTGTTCCTTATACATTGCGCAACCCATTGCATCACTGGACACACCTTGAGTTGCAACGTTACTTTGGCATCACAGATTTGCTATCCCCAAAAACGGCAGCCAAGATATACGCCGATACAGGTGCCTTATTACAACAAGATAGCCATTCGGTTCGTGGGTTACTGAAAATGATGAATGTTGAGGTGGTTTGTACCACTGACGATCCGATCGATAGTCTCGAGTTTCACCAACAATTCGCCAAGGAGAAAGAATCATTCAAGATGCTTCCCGCATTTCGTCCTGATAAAGCCATGAACTCGGATGATATCATTGCGTTGAATCAATACATCGATAAACTGGAAGAGGTCAGCGATATCCAAATCAATAGTCTTGGAGATTACTTGAAGGCATTAAAAGCAAGACATGATTTCTTTGCCGCCAACGGATGTAAAGTATCGGATCATGGCCTGGAACAAATCTATGCAGAAGATTATACCGAACAGGAAATCGTGACGATCTTTGATAAGATTCGTACAAAAAAGGAGATCTCTTTGGCCGAAAATCTGAAATTCAAATCCGCAATGCTGATTTATTTTGCAGAATGGGATCATGAAAAAGGCTGGGTTCAACAATACCACTTAGGAGCATTACGCAACAACAATGCCCGTATGCATCGCTTGATCGGACCAGATACAGGTTGGGACTCCATCGGAGATTTTAGCCAGGCACGTGCATTGTCAAATTTTTTGAATAAATTAGACAATCAAGATAAGCTAACCAAGACAATCTTGTATAATCTCAATCCTGCGGACAATGAACTTATTGCGACTATGATTGGGAATTTCAACGATGGTTCTATCAAGGGAAAAATCCAGTTTGGTTCTGCCTGGTGGTTTTTAGACCAAAAAGATGGCATGACAAAACAAATCAATACACTGTCAAATATGGGTTTATTAAGCCGCCTTGTTGGTATGTTGACCGATTCCAGAAGCTTTCTTTCTTTCCCAAGACATGAATATTTCAGAAGATTATTGTGTGACATCTTTGGGCAGGACATCGAAAAGGGAGAGATACCAAATGATATCGAATGGGTAGGGAAAATCATAACGGATATCAGTTATAATAACGCGAAAGAATATTTTGAATTTTAATGAACATGCAGGGTAAAGTTTTAAGCTTTGGAGAATTGTTGTTGCGGATCTGTCCCGACATCGAACAAGATTGGATTGAGCAGCACCGGTTGCCTTTCTACGTGGGGGGAGCAGAACTAAATGTCGCCACAGCCTTGGCATTGTGGAATGTACCATCATCCTATTTATCCGCAATTCCTCAAAATGCCATCTGTGAAGGTATTGACAACTACCTGCAACGCAGAAATATAGACACCTCGGCTATGCTCTGGACCGGCGAGAGATTAGGGATTTACTATCTCCCAAAAGGAAAAGATCTGAAAAATGCCGGTGTCATCTATGATCGTGCGAATTCTTCGTTTGCGAACCTCAAAGTAGGCAGTATTAATTGGGAAGAGGTTTTTGCCGATGTCAAATGGTTTCATTTTTCAGCTATCTGTCCTGCTATTAGCCAAGATATTGCTGATCTATGCCAGGAAGCAGTTATAAAAGCACAGGAGAAAGGCATTTTTGTATCATTGGACCTTAACTACCGCGCCAAGCTTTGGAAATATGGGAAAGCACCGAAAGAAATTATGCCCCAAATTGCCAAATATTGCAATTTAATCATGGGGAATATCTGGGCTGCACACCAAATGCTCGGCACGCAGCTAGACGAAAAGTTCCTAACTTCTTCTTCCGGGTATCAGGAAGAAGATTTACTGGCACAAGCAGATCGTACAAGCAAAGAGATCATTTCCGTGAATCCGATTTGTCAATATGTGGCCAACACCTTTCGTTTTGACCATCAAAGCAAGGGAATCAAATATTATACTACGCTGTTTGACAAAGACAGCCTGATTAAATCAACGGAATATACTGCCGAAGAAATTTTGGATAAGGTAGGTAGTGGTGATTGCTTTATGGCAGGCCTGATTTATGGCTTATACTCCAACCTTTCTCCGAAGGAGACCCTAGAGTTTGCAACACTTGCCGCATTTGATAAACTGTTTATCGCCAGCGATGCGACAACAAGTACAGTGGAAGATATAAAAAATAGAATGATAGCATGAATTTGAAAGAAATTGTATTAGATAAAATCATTGAACAAGGGATACTTCCTTTGTTCTTCCATCACGATAAAGCCGAAAGTATAGCTATTCTGCGGACCTTATACCAGGCCGGTATACGTGTCTTTGAATTTACAAACCGTGGTCCCGAAGCATTAACAGTTTTTGAAAGCTTAGTTGCCGCAAGAAACCTCGACATGCCTGACCTTTACTTGGGTATAGGTACCATCAAATCGGTTGAAGAAGCGCAACAGTTTCTGCAAATCGGTGCCGATTTTATTGTCTCTCCGATTGTAAATCCTTTGGTCGGTTCGCTTGTTCATGAGCAACATAAATTATGGATCCCGGGATGTATGACCCCAACAGAAATCTATACGGCGCAACAGCAACAAGCAGCTCTTATAAAATTGTTCCCTGCAAATATGCTGGGGCCAGCATTTATGTCATCCATACGGGACCTTTTTAAAGGTCAGAAATTTATGCCTACGGGGGGGGTAGAAATCGAAATGGAAAACTTAAAAGCATGGTTCAAATCCGGTGTATGCGCAGTAGGGATGGGCAGCAAGTTAATTGACCCTAAAGACACAGGCAATTTATTTGAGAATACTAAAAAGGCACTTGACTTCGTCTCGAAGGCACGATAACAGTAAAATCCCTCTGGTACTGGCTTCAAAAAGCAAATATCTGGAGGGATCTTATTGACGTGAAGAAACAGACACTTACACTAAAAATAAACTATTAAACCCATTATGATTAACACGGAGAAAAAGGGTAATTACCGTTGGGTAATATGCTCCCTACTATTTTTTGCTACTACAATCAATTACTTGGACCGCCAGGTGCTATCCCTGACCTGGAAGGATTTTATTAGCCCCGAATTTCATTGGACAAATACGGACTATGGTAACATTACGGCACTGTTTTCAATCTTTTATGCCATCAGTATGTTATTTGCAGGTCGCTTTGTGGATTGGATGGACACAAAAAAAGGTTTTCTATGGGCAATTGGAATCTGGTCCATTGGTGCAATACTGCATGCCTTCTGTGGTATAGCGACATCAGGAATTGTTGCTGGTGAATGGTTCGTTGGTTTCGAAGGCGCAAAAGAGGCAATTTCTCATGTGAACAATGTCGGCTTAATCATCAGTGTGAGTGTCAATCTATTTATCTTTGCCCGCTTTGTTCTTGCGGTCGGAGAGGCTGGGAATTTTCCTGCTGCGATTAAAGCCACCGCGGAATATTTTCCAAAAAAAGACCGCGCCCTCTCGACGAGTATCTTCAATTCAGGCGCAACTATTGGTGCACTAGCAGCTCCCCTAACCATTCCTGTAATCGCCGCACATTGGGGTTGGGAAATGTCTTTCATCATCATCGGTGCATTAGGATTTGTCTGGATGGGTTTTTGGATGTTTCTCTATAAAAAGCCAAACGAAAACCCAAAAGTCAATGCGGCCGAACTGGCATATATCAATCAAGATGACCATGAACAGCAGATCACACCTGCCGGCGATACCAAACTTCCAAGAACGACCATCTCTGAATGCTTAAAATATAAGCAAACCTGGGCATTCGTCTTTGGGAAATTTATGACCGACGGAGTCTGGTGGTTTTTCTTATTCTGGATGCCGGCTTATCTTTCTGCTGTCTACGACATAAAATCATCAGATACAGAAGGACAGCTCGCAATTTTTGTGCTCTACGCAATTACCATGTTATCTATTTACGGTGGATGGCTACCAACCTATTTTGTTGACAAAAAAGGGATGAACGCTTACGAAGGGCGCATGAAAGCCATGTTGTTGTTTGCTTTTGTACCATTAGTCGTACTCTTTGCACAACCTCTGGGACATATCTCCTATTGGATACCTGTCATTCTTATCGGTTTCGCCGGGGCCGCACATCAGTCCTGGTCCGCCAATATCTTTTCGACTATTGGAGACTCTTTCCCAAAACGCTCCATTGCAACCGTTACTGGAATTGGGGGACTTGCGGGAGGTGTAGGAGCCTTTATTATCAACAAAACATCAGGATGGCTATTTGATTATGCCAAAGAAACTCAGATGACTTTTATGGGCTTCAAAGGAGAGGAAGCAGGTTATTTCATCATCTTTTCTTTCTGTGCCATTGCCTATTTAATTGCATGGGTCGTAATGAAAACACTAGTTCCTAAACTTATTTTAATAAAAAATTAACATATATTGCAAAATTTATATTATATTAGCAATATCTTTATAAATATCAATCTAAACCATTTTTAAAAACAATGAGCTTAAACTTAGAAGGTATCTTCTACGAGGAGAAAGACATTCCCGCAGAATTTACGCTCGACGAACAGGTCGATCAAAGAGAGTTCCTTTCCAATGGAGAAATGATTTCTTGGACGGGTCAAGTAAACGAAGTTTTTTCACCTATTTGTGTAAAGACCAAGGATGGCTTGAAACGTAAGCGCATCGGTAGTTTCCCTGTTTGTACAGAAAAAGAGTCCATGGAAGCCTTAGACGCTGCTGTAAAAGCATACGACAATGGCCGTGGAGAATGGCCGACAATGAGCGTTGCCGATCGTATTACTTGTGTTGAAAATTTCACACAAAAAATGATCGCCAAGAAGGACATTGTCGTCAAGCTTATTATGTGGGAAATTGGCAAATCCTACGCTGACTCCGTGAAAGAATTTGATCGTACGGTAGAATACATCTATGCAACGATCGATGCACTGAAAGATATAGACCGCGATTCTTCACGTTTTCAAATCGAACAAGGCATCGTTGCCCAAATCAGAAGATCTCCATTAGGAGTCGTACTCTGTATGGGGCCATTCAATTATCCGTTGAATGAGACATTTACAACATTGATTCCTGCATTGATCATGGGAAATACCATGTTATTCAAACCACCTAAACATGGTACGTTATTACACTACCCTTTATTAGAAGCTTTTAAAACAAGTTTCCCTAAAGGTGTTGTCAATACGATCTATGGCCGTGGCAATAAAATTGTCCCTAGTCTAATGCAATCGGGAAAAATCAATGTCTTAACGCTAATCGGTTCAAGCCGTGTAGCTGATGAACTTAAAAAATTGCATCCAAAAGTGAATCGTCTCCGTGCAATTCTTGGTTTGGACGCAAAAAATGCAGCAATCATTACCAAAGATGCAGATTTGAACCTAGCAGTTTCTGAAACAGTATTGGGTTCACTTTCATTCAATGGTCAACGTTGTACTGCGCTTAAAATTATCTATGTGCACCGTAGCTTGGCACAAGAGTTCCTGAAACGGCTTTCTGCTGAAGTTGCTAAATTGAAATATGGAATGCCTTGGGAAAAGGGAGTATCTTTGACTCCGCTTCCTGAAATCAATAAACCGGCATATTTGACTGAATGCATTGAAGATGCAAAAGCATACGGTGCGAAAGTAGTGAATGAGAATGGTGGCCAAGCCGCTGAATCGTTCTTCTATCCGGCGATTGTTTATCCTGTCAATTCACAGATGAAACTTTATAGAGAGGAACAGTTTGGTCCAGTTATCCCGGTCGTTCCTTTTGATGACCTGGAAGAACCTATCGAATACTTAATTGGCTCTTCGCATGGACAACAAGTAAGTATTTTCAGCAATAACGCAGCTGTTGTTTCATCGCTTATTGATCCACTGGTCAATCAAGTGAGCCGTGTAAACATCAATTGTCAATGCCAACGCGGCCCGGATACTTTCCCTTTCACAGGTAGAAAGGACAGTGCTGAAGGAACGTTGTCAGTAGTTGATGCCTTGCGTTCATTCTCCATACGTTCTCTAGTGGCCACAAAGTTCACTGAGGAAAACAAGAAATTGTTAAATGAAATCGTGAGTGAAAATGAATCAAATTTCTTAAGCACGAAATACATTTTCTAGTATACGGCCGATAAAAAAGCGACATCGAAATGATCGATGTCGCTTTTTTCTGAAAATCCATTTTTTCAGAAATTCTCCAAGCACATTTTCATATCTACTGCATCTTTTATGACAGCCCCCCTGTCGATTAAATTGAGTTGAATTTATGTTCTTTCTGATTTTATAACGCCCTAAAGTTACTTCAGAATCAGATTGTTTTGAATAGGTAACTTTAATTCGCGAATCCCCTCGGCAACCAGCTTTGCCACTTCATCAGCCCCAAAAGTATTCAGATGCGTATCGTCTTTCTTTCCCTGTGGATAATTCTTATCAGCACTGTCCACATGCAGAAATAACTTCTTACTGTCCTCTTCTCCGTAGGACATGACAAGTTTTGTTGTCTTATCCTCCATGTCAATACAAGCTATTTGCCTATCCCGGGCAACCTTGCGGATAATTGCAGGATATGCTCCATGGGTTTTCACCAGCACGTCATTTTCAAATTTACGCCGTGCTATTGGTGTCAAAAGAATCGGAATACCCCCCTTCTCCCTTGTTTGATTGATATAGAAAATCAAATTCTGTTCGAACTCTTCCAACGAAGTTCCCACATTGGGTTTATCGACCTTTTCATCATTATGTCCAAACTGGATGAACACATAATCTCCGCGACGGAGGTTTTCAAAAATAGGCTCCCAATGATTCACAAAACTTCCATCTTTGCTCACATCATGTTTGAAGGATTTGGAACTACGCCCATTTAATGCACGATTATCCACCTTCACCTGCTGATTGAACATCTTTGCTAAAGCCATTCCCCAACCAGTTTCTGGAAAGCTACGGCTGTCTTTATTCGCAGCTGTAGAGTCGCCAATTATATAGATTGTGCGAATTTGTTCTCGTTGTAAAGCCAAGAGAAAAATTGCCATCACACAGCCCGAAATAAGTGTACTGATTTTTTTCATATTTTAGGTACTTAATTAAAATGATTACATCACGCTTGCAGGAACTGCAACGAAATTTAATTGGTTTTCCTAGAATCAAGTTTACAAAGTATAGTTCATTTCTTGATGCCGGTATCATTAATAAAGTTATGCAAACGTTGCCGGCAACGTTTGCATGCAGGGATCCATTAGGTTTTGTAATTTTTTTTGATTAATATTATAATCTATTTTGCCGATTATGAAATTCGAAAACTATACAATCAAAGACATTGCTAAAGCACTTAACTTATCGACTTCTACCATCTCCAGAGCATTAAGAGATAGTTATGAAATAAGTCCTGAAACAAAAAAGATTGTATTGGAATATGCCGAAAAAATCAATTATCGCGCTAATCCCATTGCGAGAAGCTTAAAGGAACGCCGAAGTCACTCCATTGGCATTATCGTCAGTGAAATAGCCAATAATTTTTTCTCCCAAGTCATTAACGGCGTCGAATCTATTGCTTACGACAAGAATTTTCAGATCATTATTTCACAGACACATGAGTCTTCGGAAAGGGAACGGCTTAATGTTGAGTATCTAACATCCAGAGGCATAGATGGGCTACTGATTGCATTGTCTTCAGAAACCGAGGATATTTCCTATCTCCATCAATTAAAAGAACGTGGATTTCCAATTGTATTTTTTGATCGAATCCCACAACAGTTTAACACCTACAAGGTCATCGTCAACAATCAGCAAGGGGCCTACGATGCGACGCAGCACCTCATAAAACTCGGGAACAAGAGAATCGCGCACCTGACAAGCTCAAAATCCTTGTCCATAACAAGAGATCGCTTAGAAGGATACAAAAAGGCGTTGATGGCAAACCATATCGACTTTGACCCCAATCTTGTCAAATATTCTCCATATGGGGGCTTGCATTTAGACGAAATTGAAAAGGCGATTGAAGAGCTCATCCAAATTGGTTTTGATGCCATTTTCATCTCTGGAGACAAATTGACCACAGGATACCTTCATGTCGTGAAAAAAAGAAATTTTGAAGCGGCTAGCAATATCGCTATTGCCGGATTTACAAACTCCAATGTTGTCGAACTATTTTCGTCCAAAGTCACAGCAATTAGACAACCTGCTTTCGAAATGGGAAAAATTGCTACCGAACTGCTGATCAAACTGATAGAAGCCAAATACCCTATTACAGAATTTGAAACCCGTGTATTACCAACCGAACTGATCAACAATCACGAAATAAAAAAACCGTAAGAAAACGATTTTCTTACGGTGCCATATCATAACAACAGCAATGGTTTTACTGCGCTCTTTCTTTTTCCTCGTTGCTTGTATCTTTCTTACGATAATTATTTTTAAGGTTTCCAAATTTGTATGAATAGGTCAGTCGTACCACCCTACGGTCTTGACGTTGCCTGATCTGAGAATCAAATTGACCGAAAGTAGTGACCAGGTTTTGATTGCCCGTATTGAACAGATCACTCACCGCCAATTTTAACGAACTACGCTGATCTTTAAATGTTTTGGTCGCGCCCACTTCCATATCCCATCTTCCCTCCAAGTCATACACACTGTATTTAAAAGGTGAAAAATAGCGTAAATTAACATTAGCAGTAAGACTCTTACTTAATTTTAGATTATGCATGGAACTCGCTTGAAGGAGAAATGATTTCCTTTTGATCGGAATACCTGAAATCATACCGTCAAAATCAAAATAGATTCCAGTGATATTATTATTCATGCTCCAGATCTTCAATACAGTGACGGGAATATTTAGATTTAAATAAGAGGTCAGATTCCGCCCTAAATTCTCCCGTACGACCCAAGTTTCACCTCTGACAGAATCTTGTCCCATGCTTTCTACGATTGCGTCTTTCAGATCATTGACACCCAGTGTTACATTATAACGCTGCAACAAGGTATAATTCAATGTGAATTCATTGGAAAATTGAGGGTTTAAATATGGATTTCCACGCTCAAAGGTCAACTTATCAATATAATAATCAAATGGATTCAGTTGGCGATAATTAGGACGCGTCACTTTTCTGGTGTAACCTAGAGACAATATATGATGCTCATTTAGCGAATAGGTCAAATTAGCGTTGGGGAAAAGTTGAAAATAATCACGTTTCACACGCTTGCTCTTTGTTAATGAGTTTCCATCCGACATCGTATACTCGCCCCGCACACCAGCTTTTAAACTCCATTTTCCAATGCTCGTATTATAATCGAGATAGCCCGCCGCTATTTGCTCCTTATAGACAAAATGATTTGTACGTGTCGTATCATTTGTCCAGGAGTCTTTCTGTAGCTTTTCGAAAAGCAGATCATTATCGGACTTTACATTCGAATATTTAGCCCCCATCTCGAGCTTTGACTTTTTTGATAAGGGATGTTCGTAATCGAACTTTGCAACATAGATATCAATACCAATTGGCATTCCACTGCGCTCATTTTCCAATGGGGCAACTGGATTCATACCAGCATCAAAATATTCATTGCGGTAAGTGACACGTTTACTGCTCCTAAATTTACTCCAGTCCAAATCGACAGTCAGTTTCCGACCGTTGGAATCTATCTTAAATTCATTATTTAGATTAGCGGAGTAGCGGTCAAACAATTCTTTGAAAGAGGACGATGAGCTTAATATCGTATCATAAGCGGATAAGGAAGTACCGATATTCGTCCTACTATCATTGTCATTGTATTCGGTATTATTTGACCCATTGAATTGTAGGGTTAATGTATTTCTTGAAGATGTTTTTTGTTCGACGCCGAAACGGTAGGAATGATTACGTTCGTCTTCATCCAATGTTGATTTTTGATTGAAATATTTCTTTTTACCCTCATTCTGTATAACCCGGTCGATATAAAGTTTACGGTAAGACTTTTCATCAGAATAAGCATAGGAGCCAAACAGTGTTGTATTATTCTTTTTGTAATTTAATGAAAGGGAACTATTTCCCCTGAATTTTTCACCACTTCCTGCCGTCAGGTTAAATGTTCCGTTAAATCCTTCCATACGATTCTTTTTAAGGACAATGTTTATCGTTCCTACAGCTCCTTCAGCATCATCTTTAGCGGATCGGGTTGTAATCACTTCAACGGATTTAATCTGATTGCCATCCGTGCTTTTCAAAAAGCTCAAAAGCTGCTCCCCAGACATATAGGTCTGCCGTCCATCAATAGTAACGGCTACCCCCGATTGTCCCATCAATTGCAAATTATTGTTGTTGTCCAGGCTGACACCAGGTGCACGCTGTACTATATCCAGCGCATTGTTGCCGGCCGCCAATGGAGAATTCTCTACGTTTAGGATCAACTTGCCGGGCTTACTCTCGACCGTAGGACGTTTACCTTCCACCGTCACCTCCTCTAATTTTCTGTTATCCGCATTCAACTCGATCACAGCAAGAGAGTAATCGGACTTATCGATAGCAAAAGAGTTACTTCGGTTTGAAGTATATCCCACCATCTTTGCTTCAACGAGATAGTTTCCAGGCCCCACATCCGTAAATTGGTATTCTCCGGATTCATTGGTGACCACAGCCTTTAAGACAACAGCAGAATTGGCTTTCATCAGGTAGGCCGTTGCTAAAGGCAGCGGCAAATGATCCGCCGAGTGCACTTTTCCCGTAACTTTCACTTGTGCATGGGCAAAGGAGACAATCAAAAAATTTAACAGTAGGAAGTAAAAATACTTTTTCATTATTAGGATAATCTTGTTTAAAGGCAATGAAACTTCAATAGGACCATAGTCATCTTATTTTGCAAGTTGACCTCAGCGTTCAATGGCTTCATGATGGTGTTGGCTTGTATGATCTGTCTTCCGCCCGGTTGAAGCGGAAGACAGCTTATTATTTATTTTTTATTTGAACGGACACACCATCTTTTTTCGCGTTGATGATCGTATCTCGACGGATTACAATGGAAGTATCGGCAATAACGACTTCATTACGGTCAGAATCTTCTGCCTCCTCTTCGTCTGATTTTTTTGGCGGCAAAGCACATTTAACACCAAGCGAAGTCACAATAAATTCCACATCCTTGACATCCCTTAAATCTTTACTGTAACGGTCGCGGCAATCGTAAAATGAAATATCGCGTAATTTACCTTCCAAATTATCATTGATCACCAATTTTGTTCCAACAGGCAAAAACAGGGTAACATCCACTTCCTGATCACGGTAGCGCTCACCTTCGCTCAATTGGAAAGCACTATCAAAAATCAACGCTGTTGTATCTTGCTTCAGCGCATAATTGATCTTTGCGGCCCTGTCTGTAGCAATTTTGTAGGTATTTCCTTTCGCCGAATATTCATAACGTACATAAGGTTCCTGCAATGAATCGATACGTTCTATCCGAATACGGATGTCGCGTTTCAGGTAGGACGAAAGGTTCTCGCTTTTTATTCCCATACCAGTTTTCACCCCATTTTTTAAACGGATAACCCGAACATCATTTTCACTTAAAAAGTATACAGACTGTCTTTGTAAAGGTTTTTCTTCGACAATCGTACTCGATTCCCTAAATTCTTTTGCAACCGAAGTTGAATAATAGATAATGGCTCCTATAGATGCCAACCACACCAAGAAAAGTGTTGTTGTCAAATAATTATTCATCGGTTTCTTCTCGAAGAGCACGCGTAAAAGCAGGTAAAATAACCCCGCTAGCGGAATGAATATAGACAAAAAGCCCGCTATCAAAGCAAATGGTACATCACTGGGTTCCATTAAATAAAACGGTCCGGAGTCATCCATTACATCAGGGATCACGTTTACAATAGCTAATGCAAAGAATATCAGCCCGATAATCAATCCGATAAGCGTTGCCCCGACAAGGATGACAAAAAAGACACCGATAGCTTTCACGATGATTTGCAATAGCTTTGTCACCCCATCTCCTGTACGATCCAATCCACGTGAAAAGGTATCTCTCACACCACTCATTTCTTCATCAAAAGAGCGCTTAAAATTCTGGATATTCGGCGCTTCGCCACGCATCTCCATTTTGTCCGCTCTGGTAATCGCCGGTGGCATCACGATCCAAAGTATCACATAAACCAATAGCCCCGATCCACCTATTATGACAAAAAGTGCAAAAAGCAACCTTACCCATTTGGCCTCTATGCCAAAGAAATGGCCAAGACCACTACAGACGCCACTGAAAACACGGTCATCGGGATCCCGCATTAGTTTCTTACCGACCTTAAAACCATCGGTATTTGCTTCATGCCGAAAGGAACTATAGTCATCCTGATCTTCCGACTCAAAGTCACTAACCCTTCCCATTTGATCAATAACTGCGTTTACATCTTCCATATTGAGCACTTCTTTACTTCCTGCCTGGATCTTCTCTGTAAACATCTCTGAAATACGGTTCTCAATATCCTGCAAAATCTCACGGCTGTCTTCCGACTGGCCAAAATGCTTCTGTATATCAATCATGTACGACCGCAGTACCTCATAAGCATCCTCCTCAATATGGAAGACGATACTATTTATGTTGATAATTATTGTCTTATTCATCGCTATTGTCTTTAACTGGTTTAGTTGAATCATTGTTTCTACCCACCAATGACGTGTTTACAGCAAACACCAATTCATTCCAGGTAATGTCCAATCTTGAAAGGACATCAAGTCCTTCTTGGGTAATTTCATAATATTTTCTAGGCGGACCTGAAGTCGATTCCTTCCATATATAACTCAACAAGCCATTATTTTTTAGACGTGTTAAAAGCGGATATAGGGTTCCTTCCACAACCAATAATTGAGCTTTCTTCAGTTCGCTGATAATATCGGAGGCATAAATTTCTCCTCGAGAAATTATGGATAGGATACAATATTCAAGTATCCCCTTCCTCATTTGGATTTGTGTATTTTCAGCTATCATAACAATACAAAGATATATGTATTTTATGGTACCATGCAATACATAGTACCATACTAAACAGACAAAATATATTAACACACTGATTATTAGACAAATAATTTTTAAAAATTATTTACATTTCACTTCTATCAAGAAATTTTTGGATATTTATCCCCATGATTAAAATCCTACTAGACTATAAATGGTGTTTTATTTGGGCCATCATAGTCATTGTTTTATGTACGCTCCCCGGAAATAACTTTGATACAGTTCCCAGCTACCCCGGAATGGATAAACTCGTTCATGCGGGCATGTTTTTTGTTTTTTGCACCCTTATGTACAACGGTGTTATCCAACAATTTAGCGGAAAACCAACACGCTGGTTACCCATATTTATTGTCTCTTTTTTAGGTTTTCTATTTGCAGGATTAACGGAATTACTTCAGCTTTATATTTTTACTTACCGTAGTGGTGACTGGTGGGATTTATTTGCTGATTCTGTAGGGATTGGTATGGCTGGATTTGCCTACCTGTTGAATTATGTAAACAGAAGGCACTGATTGGTAGTAAACTTTGCTATCGAATAAAAACTATTGAGCTCGGGCCAAGGTTGCTACAGACACTTTGCATCCCAGGAATTCCTGCAGGGTAATTGCGGCCGAGACAATTGTTGCACCGGTTGTAAGGACATCATCAACGAGTAAAATATGTGCATCTTGCGGCATTGAAAGTTCTTTGCAGATAAAGATGTCTTCCACATTTTCATAACGCGCTAGGCGATCCTTTCCTGTTTGCGTAAGGGTTGCCCGTTTACGGAACAGTACTTCTTCCCATAAAGGGATATGCATTGCCCGTGACAGCCCGCGTCCAAAATAAGCCGATTGGTTGTACCCCCTTTTCCGGAGTTTGCTTGGGTGTAGCGGTATCGGAACAATAGCGGACAAATCGCGATATCGTTCTGATTCCAGTAGCTTTAAACCATATTGATAGCCAAAATATTCGGCCAAAAATGGTTGATTATTATATTTGATCTGGTAAATTAGCTGCTCCACACGGCTCCCCTTTTGCAGCAGCAAAAAAGAGCAGGCCTCTTCTATAGGCGCTTTGCCCCAGAGCTGCCTAGCGGTATCGTTATCCGAATAAGTATGAAAATTGGTATAAGGCAAATGGAAATCGCAGGCAATACAAACGTATTTTTCCTGATATTTAAGTGCACAACCACAACAGGCACATTCTTTGGGAAAGAATATGGACACAAAATCCCCAAGGATATTCCGTAGATCAAACTGCATATAGATATAGGTAACTTCCTTAGCTAAAGATACCAACAATCTTTCAAACTAAGCTTCCGAAGTTTCCTTATCCTTATCTTTTATGGCCAATTGTCCGCAAGCCGCATCAATATCTTTCCCCCGGCTTCGTCTTACATTGGTGATGATTCCCTGACTTTTTAGGTAATTCGCAAATACGTCTATCTTGTCGGCTTCGGCATTCAGGAAGTCGGCCAGAGCAATTGGGTTGTATTCAATCAAATTTACTTTACAGGGGACATGCTTACAAAATTTAGCAAGCTCCTTGGCGTCCTCCAACTCGTCATTGAAATTATTGAATACAATATATTCAAATGTTATCGGACTCTTTGTCTTCGCATAAAAGTATTTTAGCGCTTCAGCTAATGCAGTTAAGGAGTTCTGCTCATTGATTGGCATAATCTCATTACGCTTTTTATCATTTGCCGCATGTAGCGAAAGAGCAAGGTTAAAACGTACCTGATCGTCTCCTAGTTTCTTGATCATTTTCGCAATACCGGCTGTTGACACAGTGATTCGTTTCGCAGCCATATTAAGGCCGTCTGGAGCGGTGATCCGTTCAACAGACTTCATCATATTGGCGTAATTCAATAGCGGCTCCCCCATGCCCATATAGACAATATTTGTCAAAGGCTGACCATAGTTTTCCTCAGCCTGCTTACTGATAAGGACCACTTGGTCATAAATTTCATCTGCATTAAGATTACGTTTTCGATCCATATAACCTGTTGCACAAAATTTACAGGTCAGGCTACAGCCGACCTGCGAACTCACACAGGCAGTCATGCGTTCAGGTGCCGGAATTAATACACCCTCTATGATATTACCGTCATAAAGCCTAAAGCTGCTTTTAATGGTTTTGTCCGAACTGATTTGTGATTCTTTAACTTTGACTGCATTGATCGTAAAATTTTCCTTCAGCTTTTCACGCAGGGCCTTACTCAAATTACTCATTTGATCAAAATCTGTACAAGATTTTTCCCATATCCACTCATAAATCTGCTTTGCACGAAAACCTTGTTCACCCAACGCGGTCAGTTGATCTTTGATCTGACTCAAAGACAAACTCCTGATATCTATTATTTTACTTTTTTCAATCACGGTACAAAGATAAGAATAATTAAGTGACAAAAAATCCCGTTCTAAAGAAAATAGAACGGGACAACTGTTATGTATGTGTTTTAAAATAGGTAGATTTGCTATTCTTTAGCCATGTATGGCTTCTTTATTTCCGTAAGACTGGATCAGTTTACCTTCAAAATCCAACCACTCTTTCCAGCGTTTTTCCACATCGACATCTACGGAATATTTCCTTGCAAAATTCAGGAAAGTTGTATAATGATTCGCTTCTGAAACCATCAGGTCGTAATAAAATTGAGCAAGCTCCTGATCTTGGATATTTTGGGACAAGACCCTAAATCGCTCACAGCTACGCGCTTCAATCATTGCAGCAAATAATAGTCTGTCGATAAACGCCATATTCCGGCTACCATCCTTTTTGGAAAATTTCATCAGTTGACCGACATAGTCATCTTTCCGCTCGCGACCCAATGTATAGCCCCGCTCTTTGATAATGTCAATAACCATTTTGAAATGCTCCATCTCTTCAATGGCTATAGCTGTCAATTCATGAACCAAATCCTCGTGCTCTGAGTTGTTTGTGATCAAGGATATTGCATTTGAAGCGGCCTTTTGTTCACACCACGCATGATCTGTCAAGATCTCTTCCAAATTTCCTTCTGCGATATTTGCCCATCGCGGATCTGTCAACAACTTAAGTCCAAGCATCTTGCTATCTAAAATAATTTTATTGACAAAGGTAGGGAATATCTCTGCTTAAAAAAAATGATAATGTGTCCTTTAGCGATCTTTATTAAGTACCGCTCTAATTTTAGGCGCTATTTTCTCGCCATAAATTTCAATTGACCGCAACATCTCCTTGTGTCCTGGTGCGCCAACATCCATATGTGCCGAGAAACGCGTCAATCCAAATTTTTCATGGATTGCCAAAATTTTATCTACAGCATATTCAGCATCGCCAACAATAAGATGCCCTCTTGAAGACCTGCCAAAATCATATTGTGTGCGCTGATAAGGTGGCCATCCGCGGCTAGCTCCAACACGATCCATCTGTGCCGAGTAGATGGGATAATAGTAATCTGCAACCTGTCCACTGTTATCCCCAAAAAAGGCGTGCATATGCACCCCGACCTGAAATTTTGACATATCGTGCCCATTATCTTCATACGCCTGGCGGTATAGCTCAAATAAATGGTCGAAATTCTCGTACATACCACCGATAATAGCAAACATGACCGGCAAACCGAGTTTTCCGGCACGAATAACAGATGATGTGGTACCTCCTACTGCAACCCAGATCGGCAAAGATCCGTTCTTTGGCCGTGGAAAAATCTCCTGGTTGATCAAAGGAGCCCTAAAATTTCCGCGCCAGGTAACTGGATTCTGCTTATTCAACCGGAGTAATAATTCCAATTTCTCTTCAAACAAATCTGAATAATCCTTTAGGTCATATCCAAAGAGTGGAAATGACTCAATAAATGAACCCCTGCCTGCCATTAGCTCGGCCCGACCATCGGACAAAAGATCAACTGTCGCAAAATCCTGAAATAATTTGACGGGGTCTGCCGAACTCAATACGGAAACAGCACTGCCCAACTTGATGTCCTTTGTCACTGTAGCAGCAGCAGCCAATATGATCTCCGGAGCAGCAACGGCATAATCTGCCCGATGATGCTCACCGATACCAAAGAAATCCAGTCCAACCTGATCCATCAGTTTGATTTCTTCGATTATTTCTTTCATTTTATCCTGTGGCGCCTGGATCTGACCTGTACCGGGATCTATCCTGGAGTCACCAAACATTCCTATTCCTAATTCCATTTGTCTTCTCTATTTAAAAACTAATTCAAAAATAGTGGCTCCATTTCGTAATTTATTTGATCTAGGATAAGAAATATCAAAAAAGAGACAATGTTGTTTTAACGACCTGCTCCGCATTGCCGCTAAAGTGATGTCCACCCGAAAGATATTTCTTATTAAAGTTTTTTAATGTAATCTTTTTCACCGGAAATTCGGCCTCATCATCTCCTAACACCACACTTGTTTTGACACCTTCTATCCGGTTTATCTCAGCAACTACATCAAGGCTGCGTTTGGTGCTGCTTCTACCCAAAATATCGGCAATATGTATCTCCAGATCGGTCGATACCGATGGTTCCAGTAACACAATGCTACGCACATTTTTCTTTATTAAGGGATCGATACGATTGATGATAAAAGGTACCGCATCAGCCCCAAACGAATATCCCAGAATAAAAAGCTGGTGATTCTGTCGTGACAACATCAGATTTTTGAGTGTATTTGACATATCCGCAGCGATATCCCTAGGTGTTTTTTTCTTCCAAAAATAGCTTTTGGAATCAATCGCAGCCACAGCGTATCCGGCATCGGCAATTAACTGACAGATCTTATTCGAAAAAGAATTGAAACCACCGTCTCCACTTAAATAAAGCACAAGCGGCAATACTGTTTTGTTGTTCCAATATTTCATCGCGATCAAACGTTGTTGCGCGAAAGCATGAAATGCCACGCAGCCGATTATACATAAAATGGTCAATTTTTTCATCGAAATAGTATTACTTGCTGAATATCGTTCAAGATGATACTAATCATTCGGTTTCATCACCTTAACTAACGCAACCGGAAGCTGTATCAGATCAAAATCATTATCAAAGATAAGGTATTTGTTTTCCCAAAAACTCGCATACTTCTCTTTAAAATCACGTAAGCTGTGGTAATGTTTAAAATTTCCAAGTCGCGTTGACGCAAATTTCATAATCTTTTCTGCGGGACTCTCTGTTGCTTCCAACCCCGTCATCGGAACCATTCCCAGATTCAGGTAACTATATTTTTGAGCTTTTGCATAATTGATCATCTCCACGAGCAACGCATCCATGCTTCCGCCCGGTGCTTCCACTGATTTTCGGATCATATCATAAGTGCATTCATCTTTGGCATAATCGGGGATGACGTTCAAGAAAGCGACGATTTTACCGCTTTCATTTTTAAGCACAATGATATCCTGTTCGATCAGTTCTGCGGTATTGAACATTCCTTGGGAAAAGACCATTTCTTTTTTATCGAATGCTCTCAGCCATTCATCTGAAATAACCTGAAGTTCATGAAGGACTGCTGCACACTGCGGAGCCTTTAACACTGTGGTTGTAAATCCCTTTTTCTGGATTGCATTCAGTCCATTGCGCAATGATTTACGCTCTTTTCCTTCGAGCGTAAATGTTTCCAATTCCAAAACAGCTTCTTGCCCAATGATGATCTTTTGCTTGCGAAGCGATGAGAAATGAACCAGACTGTTTTCATCGACCCGATAATAAATTGCTTTTAATCCATTGGCATAACAATAACGATCGAACTCCTCGACAAGCTCTTCCTTATCCCCCTGTTCACATACCGGCTCATCCAATACAATGGCAAACTCATTCGCCAATCTATAGGCGGTAAACCCATCGGAAATCTCAGAGAAAAAAAGATATTTGTCTTTCCCGAGTTTGAAAAAGTCCATGGGAGACTGTCCGAATTCATCCAGTAGCTGTTGCGCCCGTTCACGTTCGGATTTACTAGAATCCTCATCTGCGATCAGACGTGGGCGAGCAAGCGCGTAGATCAGAAGAAACCAGCAAAAAATCCCCAGAACCTGTGTAATGCGTAAGAATTCCTGCCCAAAATTGGTATGTGGCATCAGATCGTAATCAGCGAACAACAAAAAGCTTTTTGCGGTATGATAAATGGATTGCCGCCAAGTAAATTCGACTCCAAAATGTTGCTTATCGATAAAGTAGAAGCTCAATACATCGAAAAAACAGACCCCGACCAATGCAACGACGAATGTTACAAACCCGATCCTCACCCAGCGAATATTGCTTTTAATTGGGTATTGCTTATAACTGATCCCCAAAAAAACGAGCGTTATTAAGGCCACCGATGCCTCTTCATAATCCAACGCTTTAAACACATGTCCAAATAACGAGAGCGCACTAAAAACAACAGCGATCCAAAAGGCTACACGAAAACCTTTGATCAAATAAGCCGATGTAACCAACAAACCTACTCCTAGAACAAAAACCATAAACTTGGATGCATGGATCGCTTCAAGGGGTAAATAAAACCGATCTAGCTTCATGCGATCAGCCAAAGGCGGCGTCAGCACCGAAACAATATTGACCATACCCAAGAAGAAGATCAGCAGCGCTGGCCCTACGCGCGCCAAAAGCTGTCTACCGCGCCAGGCGAAAGCGATCAAGCCCAACAATAGCGGCAACCAAAATTCAAATACGCGATAAAGAATGGTTATTCCCAAGCCTTCTGCCTGACCGTAGCCATAAGCCTTGAAGATGTACAGCATGGTTAATTCCACGGCACCTAAACCTCTTAAAAAAGGTGATACGATCATTAAAACCACTGAAACGGTATAGGCGATAGCCGCTGCTTCAAAGGAATGATCTAAGCCCAGCGCATACATGCTGACAAAAGCATGGGCTATCCCACAACACTCAACAACCATTGACGCCAATACAGTACCGAGGAGATATCTCATTTTTACTTCCCCAGAAAATATCTCGTCTATATTGGAGGCAACAGCAGGAAATTTTAATTCTACCCAACGGTAAATTCCTTTATGCGTACGGAAAGACCATACGAGCCAGAATACAATACCCAGCAGTATACCCAAAATTAACAGTGAAACCCAGGCGTCACCAAAATTCTTATTATCCCAAATTGTATACAATATGACGGGGACACCAATCATAAAGACAGTTAACAGTCCCACATACCCATACAGTGCGCCAGCCTGGTGAATTTGTGTCGTATTCAGATTCCGCTTCCGCAACTGGGTAGTTGTATAAGCGAGCGAGCTAATTCCGCCCGCAGGAAGAAATACACTGAGCAGATTTCTTTTTAAGAATAGATCTATGGCAATTTTCAAATTGATCGAGAGACCAATGGCTTTGAAACTCTGCACATACATCACACCTTGCAATAGGACATAGAGCAGGGTTATACAGATGCCGACCGAAACCCAGGTTAGATCTGCTGCTTTTAACTGTGGAATAATGGCGGCGAGTTCTTTCCTTTCATTTCTAAAAAAAACGAAAGCTAATAAAATAACCAAAACAGCTATTAGTTCCTTCCAATAGGTTTTTGGTGAAAAATGTCTAATGCGTTGAACAATAGTCTTGCCCATATTATCGTTTATTGTCTAATAACCGTACCGTATAATAAACACGAAATAAAGCTAATCGTTTCAAAATGACAAATTGTTAAGTTTTCGTCAATTCTTTTGACATTAATCAGTAATTTTCACCCATGAAAGAGAAAAGGGTATTGTTCATCGGGCTGGTTTGGCCAGAACCAACATCATCAGCCGCCGGTTTTCGGATGATGCAACTGATCGAGACATTCCTGGATCGTTCTTATCAAATTACTTTTGCCTCTGCAGCAGCCAAATCTCCCTATAGCGCACCATTAAAGTCACAAGGTGTTATCGAACAAGCTATTGAGCTCAATAACGATAGTTTTGACGAGTTTATTATACAGCTACAACCTGATATTGTTATATTCGACAGGTTTATGGTCGAGGAGCAATATGGCTGGAGGGTGGCTCAGCAATGCCCTAGTGCACTTCGGGTACTCGACACCGAGGATCTCCATTTCTTACGACAGGCACGGCAAACCTGCGTCAAAAATAAAGACGATTTTTCCTTTCAGGAATTGTTTACAGACACGGCAAAGCGGGAGATTGCCTCCATATTGCGTTGTGATCTATCTTTAATTATCTCAGAGTCTGAAATGAAAATTCTTACAGAAGTATTTCGCATTTCACCCGACATTTTATATTATCTCCCTTTTCTTGAAAGTGAGATTACCGTTGAAGACACCCGTGCTTGGAAACCTTTTGAAGAGCGAAAAGATTTGCTCTTCATCGGCAACTTCATCCACGAGCCCAACTGGCACACCGTGCAATACCTAAAGACAACAATTTGGCCAGTTCTTCGTAAAATGCTCCCAAAAGTAGAGTTACATATCTATGGGGCATATCCGACACAGAAAGTACTTCAGTTACATAATCCAAAAGAAAATTTTCATATCAAGGGGAGAGCAGACTCTGCAAAGGACACCATGTCCAACTACAGACTATTGATTGCGCCGATCCAATTTGGCGCCGGAGTGAAAGGCAAATTTATCGATGCCATGCATACTGGCACCCCCTCGGTCACGACATCCATTGGTGCTGAGGCGATGAAGGGCAATCTATCCTGGAATGGTTTTATTGAAGATACCCCAGAAGCTTTCTGCCAAAAAGCCATGGCGCTTTATAACGACAAGGTTGCCTGGAAAACAGCGCAAGGCAATGGTATTCGTATCATTAACGAACGCTACGAAAAACGCAAATATCAGGCGGACTTTATGACCAATCTATCCTTACTTAAGGTACAGCTGGACAAACATCGGCAACAGAATTTTATCAGCCAGATCCTCCTGCATCACACTGTACAGAGTACAAAATATATGTCGCTTTGGATTGCTGAAAAGAACAAACTGTAATTTAATTGACCTCTCGCCACCAAGGAGCATATACGGTATCCAGTCGATCCAGATGGACCAGTTCCCCTATTTTTGGTGTAATAAGTTTACTATGTTCTGTTTGGGCAATCTCATAAAACTTCTCCATTGGCTCCTTCCACCCATGCATTGCCAAGGCAAATTTTGACGAATGAACGGGCAAAGTAGCTTTGGCTTGTAAGTCTTTCGTTTCAAGCCCCCATTCTTCGGGCAAGGAATGGATATAGTGCCAGGCATCATTATACTGTCCGTTCTCCAATATAGCCAGATCAAACGGGCCGAATCGATCGCCTATTGTCTTGAAATGCTTCCCATAACCGCTGTCACCTCCTAAAAACAAATTGTATTTCGGTGTTTTCAGGACAAAGGAAGTCCAAAGGGTGTTATTTCTTTTAAATCTACGTCCGGAAAAATGTCTGGCAGGGGTGAAAGTTACCTTAAAATCAGGCTGAAGAGTAACCTGATCATACCAGTCGCCTTCGACAATCTGTTCGGGTTTATAGCCCCAGGATTCAAAATGAGCCCCCACTCCTAATCCACAGATAACCCGACCGACTTTCTCCCGTAGTTTGGTTACAGTCTCATAATCGAGATGATCATAGTGATCATGGGAAATAAAAAGGTAATCTATTTTTGGGAAGTCTGCCGCGGTATAATCCACGGCGATTTTAAATGCTTTGTTGCTCCCCGGAACGGGCGAGGCATTTTCACTGAATACTGGATCGACGAGCAGTAGTTTGCCGTCAATCTTTAGCAAATAAGACGAATGGCCAAACCAGACCAGAATATCCCGGGCCGGCAGTTTTTTCACATCACACTTCACTGCTGGCAATACACTCACGGGTTTCAGACCAGGTTTTTTATTGAAAAGAAAATCCCACATTAAAGAGACCACGTTTACATCGCCTTTCAGGGAGGGGGTCAGCTCAAGGTTATGAAATACCCCATTTCTGAAATTGGGCGATTGCTTCATCCGCTCCAGTCGGGCACCTTTCAAATTTCCACCAAACATCGGATGGATAAAATAATAGAGCAGCCCACTGACTAAGACAATCAATAGCAACCCCAAGATAATCCATCCAACGTTTTTCATTAGAAACTATTCTTCCACATCATGGATTCGACAGGACGAATGGTCTTGCCGTTATATTTTGCATTCCCTTTTGTATTGTAAAAAGTCTCGATGTCACCTTCTACAGCAAAATAAATCAATTGACCGATTGGCATTCCAGCATAGACTCTGACGGGTTGTGCGACAGATATCTCCAATGTCCAAGTATTACAAAAGCCCACATCACCTTTACCAGCTGTTGCATGGATGTCAATTCCCAAACGGCCAGTACTCGATTTTCCTTCCAAAAAAGGAACATGTTTATGTGTTTCTGTATATTCCTGAGTAACGCCTAAATACAAGGTGTTGGGTTCCAATACAAACCCTTCCTCCGGAATTTCAAAATGATTAATTTCATTATGCTTTTTAGCATCCAATACGCGGTCTGCATAGGTCGCCAAATATTTACCCAAATGCACATCGTAGGAATTTGTTCCTAAGCACTTACGGTCAAATGGTTGAATGACAATACTGCCATTTTCAATCTCTTCAAGAATTCTTTTATCCGATAAAATCATGTGTATCAAGATAGCAAGAGCATCAGGCCATGCTATATAAATTCAAAAATACGGTTCTCACACAAATTTTTACGCTATTTTTTATTTAAAGTGCTGTTTTTATTGACAATTGACTCTTTTAAAGCTTCGATAAGCGCAGTTCGTTCATTTTGATGGGTGGACCAAGATCCGCTTTTCCCCCGGCTATCTGTGCTTTAAACAATAATTTATCTAATCGCCCCTTATTGAGCATGCGATAATTTGCAATTTGTTTTTTAAATTTGGGTATGAGTCTAGTGTATTTACGTGAAATAGATGGGCAAACCAAATTTGCCATTTGGCGGATTGAAGAATCCGATGATGATCTGTTATCCAAACTTCAGCTGGACGAGCGTGAGAAGGCTAAACTGGGTTCTTTTAATAAAGGCAAACGGCGCTTGCATTGGCTTGCTACACGCGTTTTGTTGCGTACTTTGCTAAATACTTCGCTTTACATTGACTGCCCTTCAGATGCCAACGGAAAGCCTTATCTTGCCAATTTCCCACAGAAGATATCGCTATCTCACTCCTTTGACTATGCTGTCGCAATGATAAGTACAGAAGGGGAGGTAGGAATAGATATGGAAATTATCAAAACAAAAGTGGAGCGGATCCAACATAAATTCCTCAAACCCGTTGAACTTGCTTTTATTACACAAGACGATACACGGTACGAGCAGTTATACGCCTGTTGGTGCGCCAAAGAGGCAATCTATAAACTTCAGGGAAATTCAGGAGTTTCATTCTTAAACAACATGACGATACAGCCCTTCGAATACCAAAAGCAAGGTGTCCTGAAACTCGAACTGGACAGCAATCACTACAAGCAGACTTTTGACGTACATTATGAAAAATTTAATGAATATATGCTTGCATATGCTGTGGGCTAAGGTCGCTTAAAAAAATAATTTTTCTCAATTTCAGCGAATTAGCGATATAAGCGTACTTTTTTTTTGCGCTTATTGAAAAAGCTTCTATATTTGCAGCATCACAAAGGAAATGGCCCGTTCGTCTAGGGGTTAGGACGCAAGATTTTCATTCTTGAAACAGGGGTTCGATTCCCCTACGGGCTACTAAAAACAAAAATAATGAAGCCGTCTCAATACTAAAATTTGGAACGGCTTCACTCTTAGAATCTACTTTCCTATGGACCAGTGGATAGCATTGCTAAACATCGTGGTAAAGTCGGCAGAAGCAAATAAAGAACCGCTATGGCCGATTAAGAAATATACGTTACGTGCTTTAACGCGTGGGTTACTCCAAATAACAGGATGATCCCCCATCTTAATGTCGGAAGGTGGCTGATAGCTATCTTCATCAACATGCGCCAATACATGTGTTTTTTCTCTCGGACTTTTATCAAAAGTATAGAACTCATCGTTCGGAATTAGGAAATGTGGATTCACTCCTTTCATCACAGGATGTTTTTTATCTTCGACATAAACTGTAGCTGATGCTGTTTTAGCGATGTAATTTTTAAAGCGGATACCGCCTAAGAAATCAGAAAACCATTGCCATAGTGGGTAGCCATCAAACTCTCCAAGGAGACCTGCATGGTGAAAGCCTACCCATCCGCCTTTACCTTTTTCGATATAGTCAATGAAGGCATCTTCAGCCTCTTTTGACCAAGTATAAGGCGGATAATCCAGCTGAATAATGGTCTTAAATTGAGCTAAGTATTCTTTGGTAATTTTCTTGGGGTTATTGATTTCTTCAATTTGGAAACCATCCTTCTCTCCTGCCTTCCGCAACCACTCTAAGGCGGTATCAGTGAAGGAAGCATGCTGCCCTCCTCTTTCGGTTAAGACGAGAACTTTTGTTTGTGCCTGTGCTGTCAGTACAAGGCCACCAAGTAGCAACCAAAATGCTGCTAAATAACGGTAAGAACGATAGGTCTTTCCGAAGGTTATTAATTTTTTATGGAACATCTTTATGCTTGTTTACGTATTAAAATTCTGCTGTCAAAGAGAGCCACTTTCCGGCTGTGGTCATCCATACCTCTTTGTACGTAGCGTTGTTGGCTTGCGGCCAGTAGGGCACATCTTCGTTATAACGCGTCTGAATACCGACCGGCATTTCGCCTACCATTTCGCCTGGTAACGGACAATATTGCTGTGCAAAGTTAGCGCCTTCTCCGTAGATTAAAGACTGTCCAAATGGATTCTTTCCGACCGTCCAATACAACTGCTCGCGACCAATCTGCAACAAATCTTCATTCTTCAAAAATTTACCGACGATAGTCGCGGCTTTACCATGACTAAGGTGAATCGCGGCATTACCGCGGAACGAAAACCATACCGGAAAACGCTTCAAGTAATACTCCTTATCCAAATGTACCCCTTGCTTTAATTGATCGACATAGTCATCTTTGGCTTTTGCTCCCGCAAAAAGATGCTGTCTATTAAAACTTAAGGAATCCTTCGCCTCGTCAATGTGGTACACACCGGCAGGTGCCATGCCATAAGGCGCGGTATATTTCATAATCTTCGTCAAGTAATCTCCATAGGACTGCAAAGATTCACGCCATGCCTTTTGCCGTGGATGGCCAGGCTGTCCTTCGGCAAGGGCGACTAATGCTTGTACATACACCTGCTCGCGCGACTGGTGGTTTGCATGTACGACGACGTTCTGTTGCTTATCGCGGTAGAAGAACCCTTTTAAGCCGTCGGCATCGGCTAATGGTGTTTTGCGCTGCGCCAGCAGCACCTCTTCCATAAAGTCTACGGCATGCTGCGCATATTTCGGATCTTTGGTTAACTTATACAATAAACTAGCTGCCCAAGAAGCGGTCGCCATAAATTGACTTTCCGAAGTATTGTAGCTATGCTCCCAAAAAATTGGGAAATGATCATAGCCGGTCTCTTTCCATTTTGCGAAGGCAAAGTCGAAGTCTTCTATGGCTACTTTACGTAATTTTTCCGCTAGTGCAGGATCTCTACCGACACTCATCGCGCCATAGGCTTCATAGGCCGAGAACAAGAAATTGTCGAACGGACTATCATGCACTCGTGCTTTCATATCGTCCATATTGCCGATAAGACCATCTGTCCAGATCACAATACCGACACTACTCGCTCGGTACCCTTTTCCTAAACGTGTCTTCAACACGAAATCGAGTCCCCACTCGGCTTCTTCCAATAAGCGTAGATACAGCGCATGGTTTTCATCCTTCACTTTATTGGCCATTTCTAACAAGGCATACACCACATCACCTGTCTGCAAACTCTGCTGCGATAAATCGCCCGCATCGTGCCAACCACCATTGTAGGCTAAGCGTAGCCCTTCATGTGTAGCGCCAATATCAGCATGGCAAGAGCCGTGTTTTTCGGATACCGGATGTCCACAACGCTCGCAGAAGATAAAATTCAGCACCCGCCACACGGAGTTTTCCCAGATATTAGCACCAATGCGAAAAGGCTCCGTACGGATGTTGTCGACGTTGAGTATATATTGCCCTGGCGTAGAAAATGCGGAGAAGTCCAATACCTGATAGCTACCGATACTCGTTTTATCCGTCTTCACCTTTCCTTTGTAAGCAACCGTACCGTCGCTCGCATGCAACAGTTTAAATACCTTAGCTTTCTCGCTGTCATCACTCAGCAACGCTGTTTTCAAGCCTTGCTGATCATAGCCCGAAGAGGAATAGATGATACGATTAGGGACGGGCTGCCAGCCGAGCATGCGTTCAGGCTGTTCGATTTCTTGCAACTCAATACCATCGATAAAGAAGTTTAACGAGTCACCCGTTGTGCGGTCTTTACCAAAACCGGGCACACCAAAAGCTATACGCGTAATCTTATCGCGTGGCAAGTCGCCTATTTCAAGGTAACAGGTGTTCCATTCGCGATTCACCAAGTTAATTTCATGCGTTCCTTCGCGGTAATATTCATCGGGAATCTTCTGCTTACCATCGTTGTAATAATGTAAGTTTAAGTGGATATTACGTCCGCCTTCACAATCGGGATAGATGCGAAAGACAATACGGTTGTACTTCTCCCAGTTTTCACCGCCCACTTCAAAGACAGCCGAGGCACCTCCATAGTTGGCGTAGTCACCATCAGCTGGGGCGCCAGGCGCCCATTCATTACGTACCGTAGGCACTTGCAGCTTTATGCTTCCTTGATTAGACTGTGCCTGTTGCTTGTCCAAAAATATTTTACCGACGCCCTGCTGACGCCAATTTTTAAAGTCGGTGATTCCTTTTGGATGATAGCGCTGTAGGACCTTCTTTTTCCATCCTAAATTTTCCAAAGAAAGCACCGTGTCTAAAGGCAGTGGCCGATGTAAAATACCCGTCTGCCAAATTTCTTCATTCAGCTTCGGGTCTTTGGTCAGCCTAGGCGTTTGTGCCAACCCCAACTGGATGAGGAACAGCGATGCAATACTTGTGGATAAGATTTTAAATTGATTCATCTTTTTTATTTTGCATTAAATGGAGCTTTGAATTCTTTTCTAAAGGTTTGAATACCGTCGGAAGGGAAATCCTTCGGCACAGGTTGTGTCACCTGTCCCGTCGCGGCCCACTCGCAACCGCGTAGCAAGGTTACTTGGAAACCTGTACATTCCATCGCATAGCGCAACTCAGGATCGTTCCCGACATGGCCCATGACAGTAACAAAGACGCGTCCTTTACCATAGTTTACCGTCCACATCAAAGGATCTTCACGTCCATCATTACGCGCATCGGTATCATCTATGGTCGTCGCTAGGACTTCCATATGCTGAGCGGGACCACGTAGACGTGTATATAATTCATCTTTAAAATGGCTCCATAGCGGAGGTAGTCCTTTCAAAATGGGATGCTCAATCTTTTTATGACACACGGTGAATGGATGCTGCAAGCCGTGATGTCCCGCGGAACCTGGGCTATAGTCGTAGACTAGGCGGTCATGTTTATAATATACATATGGACCAACACGCTCGTCACGTCCATCCCAAGCACCTAAGGCCGTCATCTTGTTATACTCCGGCCAGTCGGCCATGGGCACAATAGCGGAGTGGATAACCACCAAGGCACCGCCAGCCTCCATGTATTGCTCCATATCGCGCTGCGTATCTTTAGGCCAAGTTGTTCCACCATAATTTACCACCACCAAATCGAAACTTTTGAAAGTAGGGCGAAAGCTGGAAATATCTTGTCCCAAAGGAGGAGTAACAGCTACTTCCACCTTAAATCGATCGCTATTTTCCAATATTTTTTGAATAGCATCGGTACTCCCCTTCCACCAATGGTTTCCATCTTGCCCCGTCACAATTAAAGCTTTCAATTTTTGCTGCGCAGCGGCAGGTAAAAGCTGAAGAAAAAATAAGCCCACAAAGAGGAGCCCTATGTATTTTAATTTCATGTCTATTGCGGTTATTTGCTTTTGTTAAACTCAATACGATCGTATACCCACTGTCCACGGAGGTTGTTGCCATTTTCATCTACCGTAAACTGCCCATCTTTTAGGTAGCGACGGTATAATTCAAAGCAACCATCTTTATTACGATCCTCCAGGATAAGTTCTCTTTTATCGGATAGGATTTCTGAGGAGGTATACTTTACTTCTTTGGAGTAGTAGCCGATAATAACGTAATAGGAACGAAAGAGGTCGAAATAAGGATAATGCCCAGCATCTCTGGAGAATAAAATCACTTCCACATCTTCGGCATCACCTTCCATCAGCACCACCTTGCTCTGGTTAAATCCGTAGCCCGACTTTACGACCGAAGGGGGATAGGCATTCCAGGTGCGTGCTTCTGAAGTTTGATATTGGGCATGCGTAGTTTTTGTGAGGCACAAAAACGCAAAGAGGTAAAAAACATGCTTAAATGTCATTCTTATCTTTTTAAATAAAATGTATATTTTGACTTGGTATAGGTTGCTAGGTCAGAAACATAGCATGGTTATCAGCACAATATAGTAAAAAAGCTTCAGTCTACTTACTAAAGACTCAAGCTTTTTCAATTTATTTCCAACCAGGGTTTTGATCTAAAGCACCCTTAGAAGCATCGATCTCTTTTTGTGCGATTGGGAAATAACGGAACTTCTCCGTCCATCCTTTAGCGGCTAAAATTTCGGTGCCTTTGTCAAAGCGCATAATATCAAACCAGCGTTGCATTTCGTCGATAAATTCATAGCCACGCTCTTCAAAAAGACGATTTAAAGCATCCGTTTTTGAAAGTCCTTGTAGGCTAATTCTATTGTTTGCATTTTGGAAAGCACGATCTCTAATTTGATTAAACCAGGCTTGCCCTTCGGCATCCACTTGTCCTAAACTGCGCACCTGTAATTCTATCGCTAGGAGTAACACATCCGCGTAGCGAAAAAAGCGAAACGGCATCGAGTAGTTGTTTAATGGATTCACATCGGTTGCATTCTCTTTACGCGCGTGGTATTTGTAATGTCCTAACCATTCAAAGTTTTCTTGGTTTGTCTGAATACGGAAAGCGGCGCTAGGCTCCAACTGTCCTGCAGCCACCAAGGCATTCACCTTGTCGATTTCTTTCTTATAGTCAATTACAGTACCTTCACGACGTGTATCGCCCGGCTTGAACATTTTATAGATGGTGCTCGGCATGGTATTTTGTCCATAGCCCTCAAGAAGCCCTCCTTGTGCTGCCGAACGAGGATCAATAACACCACGGCCACTCAAGGCTCTACCCAATCCATTTCCTTCTCCCGTATTATTCCCGGCATAGGTGATGTCATAGATATTTTCAGCAGAGAACTCACCTTCTTTCAACCATAGCTTCGTATAGTCGGGTAATAAGGCATAGCGATTGCTCGCAATAATTGACTTAAGGTCGGCTAAAGCGGTTGGATATGCCTGTTCGTCGCGCTGAAACAACACAATTTTTGCACGTAGCACGCGCGCTGCATCTTTACTAATTCTACCTTTCTGTGTACTTCCTTTTTCTGGTAAATACTGGATAACATCATTGGAAAGATCATTCATCATAAACTGATAGATCTCCTCACGCGTACCCTTCTTTACGGAATAGATTTGTGAAGGCGCTAAGCGATCACCGATTAATGGGAACTGCTCATAGCCCATAAACAAATGGTAGTAAAACAAAGCCCTGTGGAACTTAGCTTCCGCGGATATGGCATTAGTGAACGTTGCTGGAAGGCTACTTTGGCCAAGCTTGGAGATAAGAATATTACAGCTTGTTACACCATTGTACAAACCATAATCCCACTCATTCCACCAAGCTGGTGAAGTCGTCGGGTCAAAGGTAAAACGATCATACTTTTCTTTATAAACCCCTTCACCAATACCGCCGCCTGTTTCGGACTCATCCGACAGCAGGGAAGCATAGCTGAACACTTCCATCAATCCATTTTGGGCATCATCCATGATGGCATACAAGCCCATCATCACTTCTTGCTCATTTTTATAAAACTCTTGCTCTGATACCTGTGTGGTTGGGTTAATCTCTAAAAATTTACTACAGGAATTCAATCCTACTAAAAAAGAAAGAATAACGGTTGATCTTATAATTGTTTTCATTAGCTTCTTGTTAATATGTGAATAGATAGGTTAAAAGGTCACACTCGCGCCAATCGTGAAAATCTTGGCTTGTGGATAGGTACCTCCATCAAAACCGTTACGTGTTCCTACTTCCGGATCGTAACCGCTGTATTTTGTCCATGTCCATAGGTTTTCGCCTTGCGCAAAGACGCGAAGTCTAGACATCCACAGTTTTTTCACAGCTGCTTCTGGCAAAGAATACCCTACTTGTAACACTTTCAAACGTACATAATCACCTTTTTCAACAAACAAATTAGATACCCAGGTGGTATTGTGATTCGGATCTCCTTCGACTAAACGAGGCATCCAGTTGGATGTTCCTTCGCCATGCCATCTATCCAACCAGCTACCATCCCAGTTAGCTTGTGTGATATTAACTCTACGGTAGAACTTATAGATTTCATTGCCGGCCACCCCTTGTAGGAAAGCTTGCACATCAAATCCTTTCCAGTCGGCATGTAGGTTAAGCCCAAAGGTCCAATCCGGATTTGGTTTACCAAGCATCTGACGGTCGTTACCATCTAAGCTGCCGTCGCCATTGACATCTTTAAAGCGTACATCACCAGGCTTCGCATTCGGTTGGATTAAGGATCCTGTTTTGGAGTTTACATGTGCGTTAACCTCATTCATATTTTGGAAGATGCCATCGTGCACATAGCCATAGAAAAATCCATACGGTTTACCCGACTCCATCCACGTGACCGTACCACCAAGTCCACCACCAATAATATCTAAGCCCACGCGGTCTGGACCGATGTTGCTCACGACATTTTTCACGTAGGAAGCATTAGCGCCGATGCCGAAGTTCACTTTGTTGATTGTCGCTTTGTAAGAAGCTTCCAACTCTACTCCTTCATTTCGCACAGCACCATAGTTGACACGCATGCTGCGGAAACCGGTATATTCAGGCAGTTGCATCCAAAGCAACATATCTTTGGTATTCTTCACAAAATAATCGGCGGTAAAGCTAAACTTACCATTGAATAAACGCAGGTCTAAACCGATATCCGTCTGCTCTGAAGTTTCCCATTTGAGGTCTTCATTCACGTATCCCGATGTTTTTGCGCCGGTGAGTACTTTACCGTCAATCACCGCATTGTAGCCTACAGACATGTTGCTGGTGTAGCCGAAAGCACCAATAGCCTCATTACCATTCTGTCCCCAGCTCGCTCTAATCTTCGCAAAATCTAACCAGCCTGGTCTGTTTGCCATAAATCCTTCTTTGGTCAATACCCACCCTGCGGATACAGAAGGGAACACAGCGTATTTATGCTTTGGCCCAAAGTTGGACGAACCGTCGCGACGCATCACGGCTTCAAATAGATATTTCTCATCGTAGTTGTAGCTAGCCCGACCAAAAACTGATACCAACTTGTGTTCCGATGCACCACCATTCACGCGCTCATTCGCACGATCACCAGTAGCAATGTCGATGTATGCTTTGTTTAAGTCAACGACCAATAAATCGTAATCTGTGCCCGATAAATCGGAGTAGAAATACGAAGACATCGTTGTTCCCGCCAATAAATTAAGGTTATGCTTGTTCCACGACTTCGTGTACGACAAGACGTTCTCTACTTGCCAAAACTTGGAATCAGACTTTAAATCTTCAACAATCGAGTTTAGATTCTTATTATTGGTATTCAAATCATAAACGGGCGTCACTTTACGGCGCGAGTTAAATGCCCAGTCTAGGCCTAGGGAACTTTTGAGTTTCAACCCTGGCAGAATCGACACATCCACGTTCATATTCGACCCGAAGTACTGTGGTGTACGTAACTGATTGTTGTTCACTTGAATCGCTGCCAAGGGATTATTGATCTCATTGAGGTCAATAATATTGTAAGGCATGCCGTTTGGAGCTACAATATAATTGGGGAAGTTTTGTTGGTACTGCTTAATTTTTGCTGGATCCGTCTGGTAAATAGCTTCTGTTGGAGGCAACATGTTGATCGATGCAATTAACCCACCAGCTTCCGAGTTTCCAATATCAGAACCTTTTCTGCGCTCCTTAGCGTAGTTGGCAATGGTGGTAAATACCACTTTATTCAACCAGTTTCTGGAATCTTTATCCATCAGCGTTGTGGAATAATTCAAGCGCGCGTTTGTGCGTTCATAATCGGAATAGCCTTTACCAAAAATCCCCGATTGTTCCACATTGGAAAACGAGGCGTAGAAGCTGCTTTTATCCGTACCGCCCGACAGGGAGAATTTATGGTTCTTTAAGGGGGCATTTTTGTAGGTCAAAGCCTCTTGCCAATCGGTATTCACTGTAGAAGGCGTAGGAAAATAGGGTGATTTCCCTGAATTTTGCGCCATTTCATTCATCAGCATTTGATAATCGATGCTATTCAGCAAGTTGATTTTACGCTCTGGATTTTGGATGCCATAGGTAAACTCATAGTTCATCTGCGTAGGACTGCCTTGTCTTCCTTTTTTCGTGCTGACTAAGATTACGCCATTTGCTCCGCGCGCACCATAGATAGCGGCAGAAGCGGCATCTTTCAATACCTCGATAGACTCAATATCCGATGGGTTTAAATAGTTAATGCCCGAGTAGGAAGGCATTCCATCCACGATATATAGCGGTCCTGCATCATTCACTGTACCTGTTCCTCTAATTCTAATTTTAGAGTTAGCACCGGGCTGTCCAGACTCCGAGGTAATCTGTACGCCAGAAACTTTACCTTTCAATGCGTTCTGCACGTTCGTTGGGTTTCCGAGGTCTAGCTCATCGGCTGTCACACGGCTGATTGCTGCCGATACGACACTTTTCTTTTGCGTACCGTAACCAACAACCACGACTTCTGTTAAATCAGAAACTTGATCTTCCAGCATCACACGGATTGATCTTTCGTTGGTCACACGGACTTCTTGTGCTTTAAAACCCACGGCGGTAAAATGCAAAACAGCATCCTTGCCGTTAAGTTCTAAACTGAAAGCTCCTTTACTATCCGTCATGGTCTTCAAGGCTGTACCTTTCAGCAACACCGTTACGGATTGCATCGGCAGCCCTTGGGCATTCACCACGACACCTGAAATTTCTTTTTTCTGCTCTTTCACTTCAGCAACCATCACGTGTTGTTCTTTCAGTGGGGCTTTTTCAATCACAATACGGTTGTTACGCACAAAATAACGTAAGGACTGCGGGCTTAAGGCCTTATCCAATATGGTTTCTAGTTCCGCATTGTTCATCGACAGGCTCACCGGTTTACTACCGGCCAAATCTTCTTCTAAATACAAAAAATGAAAGCCTGTCTGCTTGCGCAAGTCTTCGAAAAGACGCTTGAGACTTATATTTTTTGAGTTTATGGAAGCACGCTGTCCAAATACTTTAGCTGTAAGTTGCGTTGTCGAAAGCACGACTAGCAGGAGTATAAACTTGAGCATCATCAAAAGCTTAATCGAATCACTATTAGGGGACTTGCCATAGCAAGCCATTAATTTTTTATACATTTGTAAATGGGTTTGAATTAAATTGGTTACACATAACTATCATCATTTAGGCCCTAGCATTTGATGCTTTATGACCGGAGATGTTCCAGCATTTCCGGTTATATTTTAAGGCGAATATATAGGCTTAACTTACCATACTATCCGGACCTCCTTTCCTGTTCTTTTAAATTTAAATCCGCTTAATAACGCTAAATCTTGAAGTAGATCGTCTAGCTTTCCAGCAATGGGAAATGAGCCACCGATCCGTTTTGTCGGCAACCCTTTGTCGGTAACCACCGAAATATTATACCAGCGAGCGACTGTTTTCATGACCGAAGCTACATCCATATCGTTAAACACAAAATAACCATTACGCCATGCCATTGCCTCATCCAAATCGGCCTTCTGCAAGCGCATATCAGCCTCGCCAATAATGCTTAACGCTTCATAACCGGGCTTCAGCACAAGTTCTCTTTGGTCCTTACGTACGGTGACGGCACCTTCAAAAAGTGTGGTCTTCACGAGCTTCTCTGTTGGATAAGCAGCCACGTTGAAATGTGTTCCATGCACCAACACTTCGGTACCGTTGGCCATCACTTTAAATGGTTTATGTGGATTTTTAGTCACCTCAAAATAGGCTTCTCCTTCGAGCTGAATGGTACGCTCATGGGCGGCAAAAGCTTTGGGAAAACTAATTGTCGACGCCGCATTAAGCCATACCTTGGTCCCATCAGGCAAAGCAAAATTAAACTGCTCTCCCGTCGGGACCTCAATGGTATAGCTACCCATATTTTCAACATTCCTTTCTAATATATTTTGGATGCTTGATGCCTCGTCGGCAGCTAAAGAAATAGCGCGACCATCTGCGGTGCGGAGAATAACTCCTGATGCTTGCTGGTCGCTCGCGACAGCAAGCTGCACAGCAGTTGTTTGTGCTTCGTGTTGATAAGGCCATAAGAAGTAACAAAAGCCAATCAATAGGACTGCTGCCGCTGAAGCCGCAAACCAATACGGCCTTAGGGATCTTACGGGCTTTTTCAGGCGTTGATCGATTCCTTGTTTGATTTTGAGCTTCATCAACAACTTCTGCTCCTCGGAGCTCCATTGCCAACGACTATTCATTGGATTTTTCAACACGATTTTTTCGATAAGCAACTGCTCTTCTTTCGAACAGGAACCTGCCGCATATCGTTTAAAAAGTATTTTAAACTCTTCTTGATTCATAATTGAGATTTTGACTTTAAGGTAAAATCAATATGAAGAGTATGTTAAATCGGACAGAGTGGTAGGTCTTTTTTTACAAAACACACAACAGGCTTATTGTCAATGATTTAATTTTTACAAAGAGACATAAAAGTATCAAGAACAATAAAAAAAGTGAGATACGGAAGGTAGGCTGGGTCTATATGCAGACGCAGAAACTTAAGGGAATTGTAAATCTGTTTCTTAACCGTTTGGTCGGAAATATTGAGCAGTTGGGCAATCTCTTGGTAGGATAAATACTGTTTTCTACTTAGAATAAATATTTCCCGCATTTTTTCGGGCAATTTATTGATTTCAGCATCTATCCAATCACTAAGTTCTTTGAGCTCCACAGATTCAGGAATTTGCGTACTATGCGCTGCATAAAACGACGACATGTTATCCACCAGCTGTTGGTTTTTAAGATTCTCTTTTAATCTTTTGAAAGCTTTGTTACGCGCTAAAATGAAAAGGTAGGCTTTTAAGGATCGTATACGCGGTATCTGGGTTTTAATTTCCCAAAAGCTAATAAAGGATTCTTGCACCACATCGGCCGTCTCATCGAGGTCATTTAAAATACGCATCACGAACTTAAATAAGTCTTCCCAATAGGTTTCGTACAGCTGTGAAAAGGTGGCTTCATCCCCATCTGCCAACAAGGATAGCATGTTTAAATCATTGGCATTGGTGATCATCCTGCTTTAGACTTTATATGATTGGTTGTGCAATCTTACAAAATTTAAGGAAGATTTCAAAATATGGGTTTTAGAAAAGCGATTAGTTGTGCGACCCAATTTTGCGAATCTGAACTTCGAAATCTTCGCGCAATATCTATGTTTTAATTTCATGTCCGTCTGGCGTTTATAGATGGTATATACAATCAAAAGCTATCTATTTAAGCGATATTTCTTCTTATTTACCCCTAATTTATCCCGTTATTTTCATAGCAAAATTTGCTAACCGGCCACTTGTTAATTGATAATAGTATTTGTTTGTAGTTGACTAGTCGCAAATTTCCCGACATCTCTTTACGTACGGTTGAAATGTAGAAAAATAAATAGTCTGAAATCAATGTTAATTAAGATGAAATCGAAATTTAGAAGTTTAGGCAACATGGGTATGTTCTCAAATGCAGCCTTAGCCTTTACAACTATTTATTCTAAAGCAAAGACAATGTTTCAGCAAGTGGCTAAACTCGTGTCAGTAAAGAATTACTCGGCGTAAAAAATCCCATCGACACAATAAAAAAGCGGGTAAGAGTAGTAGCACTGCAGCTGCCCAGACGGTAGTGATCCATTTACAAAATCAAGTTCATCTGACGCCATATTTACCAGTGAGCACTCCGTAACAAGTGGCAGCCTGTTGCGGTCAACGTCCAGTAGCCACGCTGCAGTGGCTGGGGAGCGGGCGCCATTTGCAGATTACATCAAGTATAAATCATGGTGTACAAAGCTGTCGGTGGTTCTATAACTGAAAAGACCTATACCAATTCAGTCGACAATACGGCTGAGTTCGCATTGGATGCAGAACAAACCTATACTTTTGTGTCCTATTCGATCTACTGCAGCAGTTCCCGCTATAAAATCACAGGCCGAATTGGCGAATGCTTGTCTGAATAGAGATTTCGGAGACCTTGACCATACAATTTCTCAAATTTATGATCAGTTATTTCGAACAAATATACCGATCAGCGAGGTCAATATCTGGATCATCACCGCATTTAGGAAGGCGCGCACGCACCTTAAATAGGCTAATAAATAGCACCGGGAGCAGCCTTTTCCTGCAATTCTTTATAGTGTAAAATCTTCTGCAATACCTCTGGATTTTCGATAACACTTGGGACAAACTTCGAGCTATTCATATAGGCAAGAATGGATTGTAGCAGCTGTTTTGCAACAGGTCTATTTGCCAGATCAGTCTCCAGATCAAATGAAGCCACCATCAGCTTGCCTTTTCCTACCGATCCCTCGAAGAGTGAAGCCAGTTTTCTATTGTTCGCAAAATTATCTATCATTTCGACAAGGGCCTCACCGCCTTTGATCTGGTCCATGACCATTGTTGTGGAGTTGATCTGTAAGTCCCACCACTGCCAGTCTGTATGCCCATCGGTTGGAAAACTACCAAACACGGGATGTTTTGGCTCACAGCGCAATCCCATTGTCCCTGCCTGCTTCGGAAAATGTACCGGGCTCCAAAATACAGGCACAAATTTACCTTCAATGCCGGTAATTTTTTTCCAATCAGGATTTAAAAGAACCTTTTTACCTTCCCGCAACAGACGCAACGCTTCGTCCAGCTCCCTTGTATAGCTTACATCAGCAAAATCAATTTGATTTTCTTTAGGATACACCCATATATTCCAATGATTTTCATAGTTTGTACCTTTGAGATTAATATGAACTGTCAGCTTTTTGCCCTGTTGTATCGCCTGCAGTGGCACTTCAAAGCGGCCTATATTCCCGTTGTACCCCTGACCTACAACTGTTTGAAAGTGACCTTTTGCAACAGTTTTCGTACCATCTTTCATAGACCACTCGACCAACTGATCGCTCAATGTTGCAGCACCATAATTGCTGATGTCTACAATCCCCTCAAATACTTCATCATTGGTATATACGGCTTTGGAAAACTGGAGCAGGGGCACTACTGGGGCACAAAACTGTTTAAATTCTTTCGCTGAAATAATGTTCTTACTATCCCAAAAGGCATCCAATAATCCGACTAAAGCCGTGCCCTGGCCCGGGAAATCATGGAGATCCAATAATTGATAACCGCTAATACCCGGCGTTTTCAGCCCCCGTTCCAGTTCTTCTTTATACAGAATTGCAGCCAATTTGCCTGAAGACATCATATATGCCTTCGCTTTATGCAATAAACCCTTACGTTTGAGATCTTCGGCTACAGCAATAAAGTTTAAAGGCTTTAAAACACCTGTATACTTTTTAATCTCCTCCAAATTGGGATAAACAGCATATTGTCCAATCTCATGCGTAACGACAGGAATAGAAACACCATCCAATGAAGCACTGTAATTTTTATTAAAGACAGGAGGTTCACTATTAAAAACCCCTTGTCCTCGCACCCATCCCTTTGCCGTCCACTGTGTAATCAGAAAATCGTCAAAGGGTTCGCCGGAAATTCCATGTCCTTGTTGAAAAGTAAATGATGTCGCCGTATATAGATGTCTCTTATCTTTCTCTTTTAGGTATTTTACAAGTGTGTTAAGGGCATCAAAGTCGCCGCTCAATTCATTCCCCATACTCCAAAAGCAGAACGACGGATGATTACCGTATTGTTTGATCATCCTGTCAGCCTCCTCATATAGAAAACCTAAAACCGCATCATCTTTACCCACGTTATTTTCCCAGATCGGCAATTCAACCTGAAGGTAGAACCCCATTTCATCAGCTACAGCAAAGGCTGCTTCTGGGGGGCACCAAGAGTGGAACCGTAAATGATTGAGTCCCCATTGCTTCGCTGTCAAAAATACTTTCTTCCATCCCGCTTTATCCATTGGAGGATGCCCCGTCAACGGAAAAATACTGCACTCCAATGTCCCCCGGAGAAACAGAGGCCGTCCATTGATGTTCATCACTGTCCCCTCCTTTGACAATTCACGCATACCAAACGATGTACTCAACACATTAACTCCCTCACTGGAACGGCATTCCACTTCAACTTCATAGAGATTTGGTGAAAACTCGCTCCACGTTTTGCTATTCGCTCCCATATTATAGCTGAGTGGTATACTGGAATCACCAGGGGCTAATAAAACCTCCTTTTCTATTGTCGGAAGATACTTGCTCTCACCCTTAAATTTGGTTCTTATCCGGAGTGTACTACTGGTATTTCTTAGTGTTTTATTTGTAAGGACTACCTTTAGGTCTACACGTTTTGCGCTCAAAACCGGAAAAGTACTTAACTGTTTGATATGAATTTTATCCAAGGCTTCAATATACATTGAACCGATGATACCATTCCACATAATCTGGGTATGGTCTGTATAGGCATGTGCCATATCATCGACACTGATCCCCAACTTCTTGCGGTTATCAATGCGGATAGTCAGACGATGCTTTTTTCCAGCCTTTAAAAAAGAACTTAAATCAAATTCATGTGAACCTACAAGACTGCGCTGTTTTTGCGGAATTTCTACTCCATCAACCCAGACATTGGATTCCCATATAATCCGCTCCAGTTTCAGGATCATTTCTTTACCCGTCCAGCCTTTCGGAATAAATAGCTCCTTGCTGTACCAGGCTGCCCCCACATACCGATGTTTCCTTGTCAGATGGGAAAGTTGGGGTTTTGTGAGCGCCGGTATTAAGCTATTCGCAGTTCCCAGTCCTGCATCGTCAGTTGTCCCAGGTAATTTGATGGGTGTTGTGAAAGACCTATTCGTCCAACCGTTCCTCACACCCACATCCTCTGGGTCAAGTTGTACACTCCATTGTCCGGCAAGATTGAGCTGATGCCCTCCAAGTGCCAAAACGCAGTAACTCTGTAGAAGAGCAAGCAATAAAATGAGATAACGATGCATGTCTGAAATTAATTATTTAGGATGACTTCCTCCAAATAAGAGCGTAACATAGATAAACAACCCTGATGGTTAGGGTCTAATTTTCTGACCTGTGCAAAATGATCCTTAGCCAAAGCCAAATCTCCTTTACCGAGGTAGCCTAAACCCATTACATATAGACAATGAATCCTATTTTTAAGGTCAAGATCATCCTCCCAAATATCCATATCGGGCAATGAAACGGCAAAATAATCGATTTTAAAAGGTCTGTCCAAATAGGTTTGACCATGACCAATCAGCCTTTGGAAACATTGTTGAGCTTTCTCTTCTTGTTTGAGTTCACGCCAGGCCAGACCTTGGAAAAAGATCTTGTCAGGTTGCGGATCATTGTAAAATAGAGCCTGCTGAGGTTCCTGAGTCCCTTGCGTAGCTTTGATGAGGTAGGCTGTTGCTTCCGTCTCATCTCCCATCGAACGGTATAAAATTCCCTTATAGTAATAAATATCGTTCTCTTCCACCGTAATCAGTTTACCTTCACCAAGATTATGTGGGTAGCTGTCAATGGCTGTTAACAGGACCAAGGCACTCTTCGGATCATTGGCTTTTAATCTTTCTTTTGTCAGTTCCAGATGACAGATTGTATATTGACGGGACACCTTCCCTTCTCCGCCTTCCCAAGGTTTAAACTGTCGGGAAGCCAGTAATTGTCGAGCCTCTTCGTATCGTCCCAGAAGATTGAAAAGTGTAATCCGTTCCAAGAAAAGATCATCTCGGCTGACAACAAGATCTGCATAGCGATCCAATAGCGTCAATCTTTCCGTGTAATTGCACCCTTGTTTCTTATAAAGCTGGTGCAATTCCATCAGCAGCCGTGCATCTGTCTCATCCAATGCGAATGCTTTTTCCAACAAAGCAACAGCCTCCGCCTTCCTGTCCATCCGATTATGATAAGCCAAAGCCAAATTACGAAAAACGGTAGGGTACTGTTGATCTAATTGTATGGCTCGCTCCCAGCAGTCCACCGCATCTTGATGTTGCCTCCTCCCGTACCATAGATTCCCTAAGTAGTAATGGGCTTTTGCATCGTTGTTATTGTGCAGGATCGCGTCCTGCAGTATAACGATCTCTTCTAGCCGATTTGGGAAGCAATAAGTGGGATCCATAATACCGCCCTTGTCATAATAAGCTTTTGCCTGATCATTTTGTCCGGTACATGCATTGAAATACCCCAGCGCATAATATATCATTGGATATACTGCTTTCGGATCATCGATCGTTTTTTCCAATAATTGGATAGCTTCCTCATACAGACCAGCCTGAGCAAAATCCAGCGCGTATTCGAGCACACTCTGTACATTTACTTTACATAAATCTAGAATAGGCGATAATATAGTCTCGTCCTTTGTCAGCAAGTACCATTCAAATTGACAGCCCATATTAAATAGATCTATTTCTAGAGAATCTTTAATGTAACCCAATGCTTCATCTACCCGCCCTAGTTTTCTTAAAATCGAGGTTTTTAATTGCCGGGCTTTATGATGTTTCCAATTTCGGTTTATTGAGCGCTCTATTTTTTCCAGAGCAGCATCCCATTGTCCGCGTTTTGAATCTATTTGTGAAAGACCAAAATAACCCGCATCTTGCCAGGCGGCATTCCAGGTCGCCTTGTAAAAAGCGGCATAGGCAACTTCTAGCTCACCGGATAATTGTAAAGCTAAGCCTAGATTATAGTAGGCCTCGCCGTCGTAAGGATTTGGATTACGTTCGGTAAGTCGCGCAATTGCGATACGGAAGTAAGCGATGGATTCGGCTATCTTTCCATTTCGCAATAAAAGAGCGCCCATTGCATTGTTACATCTTGCATCATGCGGATCCCGTCGCAATGCCTCAAGATAGTAATCCACAGGATTATAGGTGGCGTGCCGGTATTGTTCAAGATGCTGTCCCGCCAGGAATAACTCCTCCGTCGAGTGAATGGATTCTGGTACTGAAACAGCCCGTGCCGGTTCGGGAATATCTGTGCTATCTTTTTTCTTTTCCAATTGATATTGCAGCATTTCATTACCATTGCTATCATAAACGGACAGGATCAAATCAAATGGATCACTCTGCAAATCAGAAGTTTGTTTATAAATATTACGAGGGGAACAATGAATCTTTTCCTCCAGATAAACTCTTCCTTGCTTATCACAAAGAACAATATGAAGCCCTTCAAATACAGCTGTTGCGTATAGAATAATGTCCGCACGCTGTTGATGGACCTCCATATTGAGGACAAGGTCTTTCGTTGCATTCTTCACATGACCAACAGCCGCGTAAGGCATAAAATATTGTGACCATGATTTCACCTCATAAGGCTGCAACCAAGCAAAATCGGGCTGATTGTCGGTGTAAACACCTGCCATCAATTCGATATAAGGACCATTTTCGTCTGTCAGATTCCGGTCCCAAGCCACACCAAAATCACCATTACCCCATGTCCATTGTTTCTTTCCCGGAGAAATGTGGTGATCCGCAACGTGCAACATCCCCGCATTGGTATCTCCGGCTTCGTACCCCCCCACAAAATTATATTTTGATTGAATAGCCATATAGGATGTCGGAACAGGAATATTCTTGTATTGTGCTATATCAACTCCAGCTGAATAATCGTATTTATAATAGGTTCCTGTTGCAATCGGAAATGTTGAAACTTCTCTTTTGCCATGATCAAACACTGCATTTACATCAGGTGGAAAAACAGAGTAATAATCATCATTGACGACAACAGCTGGATTGGCCCACCAGAGGAAAGTCTGCGGTAGAGCCGTGCGATTATAAACCTGCACCTTTATTTCAATAAAAGCTTTGTCAGGATAAAGTGTAAATCCCTGCATGGCCTTCATCCGAAACATACGTTCGATTTCATTGCACCATACGGTCACACTCCCATCTGTATTATGCTCAACTAAATATTCTGTTGGCATAAAGGTCGTCGGACGGTGATGCTGAGGCCAATTGAATTCGATCCCCCCAGAAATCCAAGGTCCTGTAAGCCCTACCAGAGCTGGCTTGATCACCTCATTATAATAAACAAAATGCCGTTCTCGGACTTTATCATAGGCCATGTGGATCCTTCCGCCGAGTTCAGGCAGAATCATCACCTTGATATATTCATTTTCAATAAATAGCGCCTGATAGACCTTATCCTGTTTCTCGTCACTAATTTTTTCAATAATCGGATAGGGATATACCACACCTGAGCTACCTTGGTACACACGTTTTTCAGCAAAAATCGGATTTTTTTCCATCGTACCGACCTCATAGGTCGGTATCGCCACAGGTTCCGCCCAAACTTTTACGATGCCGCGCTGATCCACTGTAGATTTAATCAGGTAACGTGTCAATTCTGTCATGTTCTAAAGAGCTATTAGGTTATATACTGTAAGTTGATTTAATTATAAAAATGGATTTCTATATGCAAAAATCAGGGTGTTATGGCTTCATCAGACCATTCCTGTTCAATTTCCTCGAGACTTTTGCCTTTGGTCTCTTTCAATTGCCCCCACAAAAAGACATAGCCAATCAAGCAGACTATTCCATACAGCCAGAATGTGCCCGCCGCTCCCAAGCTTTGATTCAACATCGGAAAGGTATAGGTAAGTACGAAACATGCTATCCATAATAGCGAGGTAGCTATAGCCATAGCTTGCGCTCTGACTGCCGTAGGGAAAATTTCAGCAATGATAACCCAGGTCACCGGCGCTAATGTCATCGCATAAACCGCAATTCCAGCTAATACCAGAAGAAGCACAAAGATGCCGCTGCAATTGAAATAGTAGCAAGCACCTAAAGCCGCATAAATAGCAAAAAGTCCCGCCGCACCGAACAACATTAATGCGCGGCGTCCAACCCTATCGACCATATACATGCCTACGAAGGTAAATATGACATTGATCACACCGGTTATAATAATATTGAAGAGCATTCCCGAAACCGTGTATCCCGCAGCTGTAAAAATCTCTTGCGCATAGTTAAAGATCACGTTGATGCCACACCATTGTTGAAAGACTGCGATAAAACTTCCGAGCAGCAACAACTGCAATAATTTCCCCTTAAATAGATTTCTTTTTTTTAGTTTATCATGGTTATTATTGGCAGCGTCAATGGTAGCCATGTTTTCGTTAGCATAATAATCACCACCCATTCGCAAAAAGATACGTCTGGCCTCTTCATATTTTCCTTTGTTGTATAGCCATCTTGGACTTTCCGGGATCAGGAAAAGCAGCAATAAAAAAATAACTGCTGGAATCGCTCCCGCCCAAAACATCCACCGCCAGCCCTGCTGTCCATTCCATGTTGTAGCGATAATCTCGTCAGGTAACACAGGTTTTGCAATTAGCCAATTCACAATTTGCGCCGCGAGTATACCCAATACAATCGTCAGCTGGTTGATCGAAACAAATTTTCCACGACTCTCCGCTGGTGCTATCTCAGCAATATACATTGGTGCCAGATTGGAAGCTACACCTATCCCTATTCCACCCAGTACACGATAAATAATAAAGAGACTAAGGTTAGCAGCCATACCTGTTCCTACAGCAGATATAATAAAAAGAATTGCCGCTATATAAATCAGTGGTTTTCGACCATAACGATCTGCCAAACCTCCCGAAAGTAATACGCCAATAAAGCTGCCTACAATCGCTGACGACATCGCCCAACCTTGAAGCTCGGGGTCAGATTCCAGATGAAAATATGCTTCATAGAAAGGCTTCGCCCCTCCAATGACAACCCAATCGTAGCCAAAAAGAAACCCACCAATAGCGGCCACAAAAGTGATTAACAGCAAATACGTCGTCGCGATCTTTTGCATAAGAATTTAGATTTATTGACGTAAAATTACAGGAATACTACATGAGAATCATGTAAGTGAGCACGATAAACATGTAAAATATTATTATTTTTACAGCATATACCAAATTTCCTAACTTATGATTCGAGATACGGATGTAATGGCAGAAGGATTCAAAGGAGAGAAGGCTATTATGCTTCCTTATTCCGTGTGCAACTATCAAGCACAGAATAATATCACTTCAAAACTGTACATCACACATATTGGCTACTATCCGAATGCAAAAAAGCATTATCGTGATCGTCAAGAAGGCTGTGCAGAATATATTTTGATTTTTTGCGAAAACGGCCATGGGTGGATCAAACAGAATGAAATAACTTATAACATCTCCAGAAATGATCTTTACATCATTCCTAAAAATACAACGCATTCTTATGGTTCTAGAGCCAACGACCCCTGGAGTATTTATTGGATCCACTTCCAAGGTACTGAAGCATCGCTTTTTGAAAATATCATCGGACAGATCATCCACATAAATGATGCCCACACAAACAAGCACAACGACCGACTTCAGTTGTTTGAAAGTATATATCAGAATCTGGAAATGGGCTATAGTCCAGAAAATTTAGAATACACAAGTTTTTGCTTGCAATATTTTTTGGCATCCGTCAAATATTCGGCACAATACAAAGAAAGCAATCCGATTAAAGTCGATAATATCATTCAGGATATCATCCTATTTATGAAGGATAATTTGGAAAATAACATTAGTTTGGATGAGATTGCCTCACATTTTAATTATTCGAAATCGCACTTGATCAACTTATTCAAACAGAAGACCTCTTATCCACCCATGGTATACTACAATCAATTGCGTATGCAAAGAGCCTGCTCATATTTACAATTTACGCTACTGAAAATTAAAGAGATCGCTTTCAAGCTGCATTTCTATGATCCCTTTCATTTTTCCAACGCTTTTACCAAAGAGATGAAGATGTCTCCGCAAGATTATCGCAGGATGTATCAAAAGTAGCCTGGATTAAATTCCGATAGATTCCCTTTAAGATAGCAGAAACACAAAAGAACAGCCACAGCTTATACTGAGAACCGCTCAAACGCACCTAAGCCTCAAATAGTAGTTCTGCTAAAGAACACTAATCTATACGATCCCTGTTTCGACGTGATTACTGCCTAAGTAAAGTCTTGGACAAAAGAAGGACGTCGCAACAATTGGAGAAGTCTTCTATTTTTCTAACTCAGTAAGACGAACTGTGTTATAGCGGAAAATTAGGTGGTCTTTTCTCCAGAAAAGCCGAAACTCCCTCTTTAAAATCTTCTGTTCCGAACAAGTGTCCAAATGCATCCATCTCGACTTTGTTACCATCCCGCTTTTTATCTGCCGCCGCATTGATGGCATCTATGGCATTGGCAACCGCGACACGTGAACGTGTAAATATCTTCTGAAGTATTTCTTCGGCCCGCGAAATCAGCTTTTCTTGTGAAACGACTTCGTTCACCAGCCCTATTTCATAGGCTTTATGCGCATCAACCATATCGCCGGTCAAAATCATCTGCATAGCACGCCCCTTTCCGATCAAAGCCGGCAAGCGTTGTGTCCCACCATACCCCGGAATTAGTCCCAACGAAACTTCAGGAAGTCCCATTTTTGCATTTTCAGAAGCAATGCGCATATGACAGGCCAGCGCCATCTCAAGTCCCCCGCCCAAAGCATAGCCATTGATAGCAGCAACAACGGGTTTTGGGGCCTTCTCGATAAGATCTGTAAATATGATATGACCACGTTCACTTAGCCAGCGGGCCTGGACAACAGAAAGGTCTGTAAATTCCTTAATATCCGCCCCAGCGACAAATGCTTTCTGGCCCGCTCCAGTCAATATAATTCCACGGACATGATTATCCGAATTGAGCTGTTTGAAAATTTCCTGCAATTCATCGAGTGTCTCCTGATTCAGCGCATTCATTTGAGGTTCACGGTCTATGATGATATAGCCGATGCTATCTTTAACCTCATATTTTAAATTCGAATATTGGGTCATAAAGCTAAAAATTAAAATGTATGGATGCTGTGAAGGTATCTGAAGGCACCCCTTCTCCACCTTTGTAGCTCAATCTCTTTTTATACTCTAATCTAAGCAATTTAAAGATATTATCCACACCGACTAATCCTTCAACATAAGGTTTATTGCGCAAGGCTTTTGTTTGGACAATACCATTTTTATCTGCTTCAAATTGAATATTTTCAGGCGTTACAAAGGGGTTATTTACATCACTTAGCTTTCCATAAAAAGCTTTGAATCCTGTCACCTCACGCCATTTCAATCTTCTGAACAAAGGAATTCTATTAAAGAAAAATCCGTTCCAATTGTGATAATAAGTCAATTTTAAAAACTGATCGGATGCAAACTCCGAAGTGGCCATCAAATCAAAGTTTACCAATGGTCCAGATTTGTCTCTAGTCACTTCAGGAAGCTCCAATAGGGTATATGGCAAATGCTTTCCCCAGATCCTTCCACCCGAAAATTCCATATCCGCCTGTCCCGCAGGAGATAAAAACAGTCGCTTGAATATACTGAATCGCAAAGCGTCATAACTATAATCTGCTCCCCAAAAGCCTTTCAGCCCCCTGTTATATTGAAGTGTAAAAATTGGGTATTTATTTTCTACCGTACCACGATCCAGGTTATGGTAGGTAAAATCCTCGTTTGGAGCCCAGCGCAGGATGACTTGTAGATCGTTTGTATTTACCCTACGGATCGTATCGGGGCTGGGTAGGCTATTGATGTAAAATAAGTCACCCCTCGGCTGTCTGCGGGTATGGGTAAATGCCGTTCCAATACTGACATGGTTACCAAACTCAATCAGATGATCAAGGCGATAGATATCGTTAAATTGCCATTTATTTGGTCTATTCTTTCCAAAAGATCGGAAAAATCCGTCGCCTTTTAGAAAGCCTATATTACGACCGGGCTCCATGACATCGTGTTGTAGCGTAAAGCGCAGGTAGTTTGCAGGAAACTGGACAATACGCTCGCCATTTAAGGTAAATGCTGTACTTAGGTAATACTTTATCTCCTTGTCTTTATCGCCATAAGCAGTATACCCTTCTATATATGCCTTTTCGGAAAACATACGTGTGGTGCGACCGCTTAGTCGGATGCGATTTCCTTCATAATTATTCCGGCTATAGAGGTATTCCAATGGCCCAAACTCGAATTTTCCGGCATTATAATAACCCTTAGCCAGCAGATATCCCAATGCAACCAACTGGTTGAAGGAACGCATATTCTGAACGGAATCGACTTTCTGGTAGGCCCCCAATTCGGCTTTGCTCAATGGCGTAGGTCTGACTTGAATCATCGGAACATTCGCCGCGGATTGAAGCAGGTATCTTTTTTCAACGGGTACGCCCGCGAAGTTCTCATTCGAGATTGAGTCTGTCCGGTGTCCTAGGTACTGCGTTTCCCTACGTCCATATAAAACATCGGACTTACTTCCCCCAAACAGCATTTTTAAATCAGTATGCACCGGAATCATACTTCCATTTTTAAATTCGCTGTAACCCAGATCAATCTGGACATCGTTGATCCAATTGACATTGGCCGCTTTTCCAATATTCAGTGTTGCCTGCTGAACGGCAAACCGTGTATCATCTGAAATAAGAAGGACACCGTAGAACAGTAAATCAACCTTAGATTTACCCTCAAAATGAAGTTCGATATAGTCCTTACCTGCTATTTGAATGGTATCCTGTATGCGATATTTATAAAAGGCCGTCGCGCCTGTAGCTATTGGACTCAATATCCCCTTATTCGTAATCTGAATAGTATTATCATAGAGATCAACATCACGAAGTATCGTCTGAAAACGGGTCTGCCAGTTGTCGTTGTTAAAAAAACGGGGATTTAATTCTGTCTGGTTATGGCTGGTGACAATCTTTTTGCTCCGGTTAGGGGCATGAGATGAATAGACGTTTGCATAATTTTCTTCCATGTAGAATGGAGCGATCGTTACGCCCCGAAATATCGTCGAGTCAATATTTTCAAAAAGAAACCGAAAAGGTTTTGGAAATTTTTTTGCTTTATCTTCTGGATTCACAAACCCAAATTGCGTCTTCTCGTACTCATCAAAACGAATCTCGGGAATACGGCTGTAATGGTTTTGCGCGCGATGAGCAATGACCTGCTCGATCAGTGCGATTGCGGGATCTTTAGGTTTCTTGTTTTTACGATTGATAACGACCATATCCAGGGTATTATCTTTCGCTGTTAACCGAACAGTCATCAGCGAATCACGTCCACGTCGTACATCTATCGTTCTCCGCTCGTATCCCACAGCTCCAAATATCAATTGACGATGTTGCTTTATATCCTGAATCTTAAAGTAACCAAGCGTATCGCTGATACCTCCGCCATCCTCTCCAACCCAGTTGATCGATACGCGAGCAATTCCCTTTCCCGTCTGTGCATCGACAACTTTGCCACGAAGAAATTCTTGCGCAATCACATCTCCCCCGAACAGCAGGAATAGCAACACACTAAAAAAGCTTATTGAAAAAGATTTAACACACACTTTAAACACCATCTTCAAACTGATAGGATTTCTTTTTTACAATATACAATTTGTATTCAAGAGTTATATCAATAAATATAAAAAAAGCATAACGAAATCGCTATGCTTTAATAAACAACAAGTATTTTAACAGAAATTTTATATTAACTTCAAAAGGCAGTCTGGATATACCCCAATAAGGATGGTCAACCCAACCGCAAGCAATAGGACGAATGAGTAATTCCACTGCACATTGACACAGGATTCTTGGCTGTCTCTAAAATACATCGCAACCACCACTTTCAAATAATAATAGACTGCGATAGCAGCATTGATAACCGCTAAAACCAATAACACAATATGGTAATTCTCCATTACTGAGGAGAACATCATAAACTTACCGATGAATCCTGCGGTCAATGGAATACCTGCAAGAGAAAGCATCGCCACCGTGATCGCAAATGCCAACATTGGATTTCGTTTTCCCAACCCATTAAACGCTTCAAAATGCTCTGACCCCGTTGTTTTCTTGACTAGGATCAACCCAGTAAAGGCAACAATTGTAGCAAGTGAATACGCTAGTCCATAAGCGAAAATACTATTGGCTGAAGTAGCGCCGACCGCTATAATAGCGAACAGCATATAACCTGCGTGAGAGATACTAGAGTATGCTAGCATGCGCTTGAAAGAAGATTGCATGACAGCGGAAATATTCCCGATAAACAAGGTGATAATAGCTATGACAAGAAATACCGGTGTCCAAAAATCTTGTAACGGAAGTAAACTGTAGCTAAATAACCGTAATAACCCTGCAAAGGAAGCCACTTTGACTACAGTACTCATATAACTTGTGATCAGAATAGGTGCTCCATCATACACATCTGGTGTCCAAAAGTGAAATGGCGCTGCTCCAACTTTGAAGGTTAGACCAACAATCAGCAATAAGATACCACCATAAAATAAAGGTGAGATCGTATTAGGGTTATTCACAACGTAAGCCTTTATCTCGTCCAAATCAAATGAACCTGTCGCTCCATACAATAAAGCGATCCCAAATAACAAAAAGCCGGTAGAAAATGCCCCCATCAAAAAGTATTTCAGCGCCGCTTCATTTGAAGCTTTATCCCGCTTACGGATACCTACCAAAATATAAAGTGCGACAGACATGATCTCAATACCCAAAAAGAGCATGGAAAAATTATGATAGCTGTTCACAAGAACAGCTCCCGTCAATGAAAATATTAACAGCGAATAATACTCCGCAACCTGTCCGCCTTCATCAAAATACCCCTTTGAGATAATAAATATGCACAATGTGACAGCGATACATAAGACCGAAAAAGCAACCGCATAATGATCAAAATGAACCATCCCACTAAAAAGGGGTCCCTTGTCTGCTGTCCAGTCATTCATCAAGAAACCAATGGCAACCAGGAATCCAAGAATAGAAACAGGTAGAAGCAGCGTTTTCGCTTTGAACAAGCCAAGATAAAGAACAACTAATGCTAATATTGAAAGTGTAATTATAGCTCCCATACAATATGATATATCTAATTATCTGCCTAAAAATGTACTTAAAACTTCTACTGAATCCGCAGAAAGATTCAAAAGGAAATTTGGGAATATACCGATATAAAGAATCAGGAAAGAGATCAGCCCCAATACAACGAGCTCGCCCCCTTTTACATCCTCAAATTGTGTCGTCCTATCCGTTACTTCTCCAAGCATCGTCTGCTGATAAAGACGAAGTGTATATACAGCACCTAATATCAGGGTTAGTCCTGCGAAAAGCGCAAACCAGAATCCATATTGAAAAACACCCTTTAATAACAGAAACTCCCCAATAAAACCATTCGTTAGTGGCAATCCTACTGCTCCCATACAGATAATCATAAAAAATATGGCCAGTTTTGGTGCTTTGCTTGCTATTCCTCCGAGCTCAGACAGGTTACGGGTCTGTGTACGCTGCTGTACAATATCCAGCACATAAAAAAGACCGACAACAGAAATACCATGATTTAACATCTGTATCGTTGCCCCACTTAGGCCATTCGTATTCCAAGTGAAGACCCCCGCACTGATTAATCCAACGTGCGCAATAGAGGAGTATGCTATCAACCGCTTGGCATCGTCCTGCTTAATCGCAATGATAGAAGCATAAACAATTCCGATGACACATAGGATCATTGCGAATTGTCCATACAATGCTACTCCCGTAGGAACCACCGGCAATAGCCAGCGCATCAAACCATACACTCCCATTTTCAGCATAATACCAGCTAATAACATCGTGCCTGCTGCCGGAGCATTTGTATATGTATTGGGTTGCCAGGTATGAAATGGAAAAATAGGAATCTTAATCGCAAAGGCAATAAAAAATGCCCAGAATAACCAACGTTGTGTATTATCTCCTAACTCCAACGCGATAAAGGAAGTCCACTCAAAATCATGATTGGGCACCTGCTGATACAGATAAAGAATCCCGATCAACATCAGAAGGCTTCCCAAAAAGGTATAAATGAAAAACTTTAGATTAACCCGGATACGGTCACCTTCGCCCCACAGCGCACAGATAAAATATATCGGGATCAGTGCAATCTCCCAGCCCACATAAAACGTAAAAGCATCCAAGGCCATGAATACAAGCAGTAACCCGGCCTGCATAAATGCCATCAATGCATAAAAATTACCTTTATAGTTCTTAGCAAAAGTAGTCGCGATAATAAAAGGCATCAATCCGTTGGTCAACAAAATCAGCGGTAAGCTAATCCCGTCTATTCCCAGATGAAAATGAATATGCAATGTCGAAATCCATTCCCAATTTTGTTCAAATTGCATTCCGCCATTTGGATCAAATTGACAAAGGAAGGGAATAGTCAATGCGAATGACACGATTGATAAAATCAAAGCAATTGACTTTGCGGCATTGGTCTTTAATAACGCTAAAATCAAGGCGCTTATTAACGGCAGTAAAATAAGTAAGAAAAGGTTATCCATCGATTATACTAAATATTAAAGACTCAAAAATCCATAAATGAAAATAGCAATCACTCCAATTACCATCATCAATAAATAAAAGCCAACATTTCCATTCTGAAGCAAACGCAGTACTTTTCCCGTATCAAATGTCGCCTTGCCGGCGCCATTGACAATACCGTCAATCCCACGCTGATCCACCACATTGCCAAAGAAACTTGAAAGCCAGTTGATCGGACGTACAACAACCGCATCATATAGTTCATCCACATAAAATTTATGGTAGGAAAGATTTGCCAGAAAACCACGCGGAACTTCATCTCCCTCCGGTATCTGCTGACGTTTGACGTAAATATTGTAAGCAAGGGCAACCATAATGAGTACACCGACTACAGAAACCGCCATCAGCATATATTCGGTACTATGCTCCAAGTGATGTGCAGCAGGAATCAATGCTTTCCCTTCGGCAAATACAGGTGTCAGAAAATCCGCTAACCAATGGTTTCCACCTAGCGCTGCAGGCAAATTGATTGCTCCACCAGCAACAGAAAGCACCGCTAATATCATTAAAGGAACAGTCATACTCTTGGGTGATTCATGCAGGTGATGTTTTTGATCTTCCGTACCTCTAAATGAGCCGGAAAATGTCATAAATAGCATTCTGAACATATAGAAAGCCGTCATTAATGCGCCCAAAAATCCGAGCCCCCACAACAGCGGATTGGCAGCAAAAGCGTTAGCCAATATTTCATCTTTAGAGAAAAATCCGGAAAATGGAGGAATACCTGCGATTGCAATCGTCCCGATCAACATGGTAATATAGGTGATCGGCATTGCTTTCTTCAATCCACCCATTTTTCGCATATCCTGTTCATCGCTCATCCCATGAATAACTGATCCTGCGCCGAGAAAGAGCAAAGCTTTAAAGAACGCATGCGTCAATACATGAAAAAAAGCTCCTGTAAAAGCGCCTACCCCTAGCCCGAGAAACATATAGCCCAATTGTGAAACTGTAGAATAGGCCAGTACTTTCTTAATATCATTTTGTGTTATTGCGATTGCAGCAGCTAGTAAGGCAGTACAAATCGCTATAATGGAAATCAACTGTAATGTAACGGGCGAGAGAACGAATAACACATTAGACCGCGCGATCATATAGATCCCTGCTGTCACCATGGTCGCTGCATGTATCAAGGCTGATACGGGTGTAGGCCCAGCCATGGCATCCGGCAACCAAGTAAATAATGGAATTTGTGCCGATTTACCTGTTGCGGCGATAAAGAGCAATATGGTGATGCTCACGACAGCGATGTCACCAACAGCAAAATTCTTTGCCCCTGCAAATACCGTAGAAAATTCGAGTGATCCGAAAGTCCCCAATATCAAAAATACCGCCAACAAGAATCCTAGATCACCAATTCTATTCATCACAAATGCTTTTTTCGCAGCATTTGCATAAGAAGTGTTTTTATACCAAAATCCAATGAGCAGGTAAGAACAGAGTCCTACACCTTCCCAGCCAATAAACATGACCAGGTAGTTAGAACCCAACACCAACAATAGCATGAAAAAGATAAATAGATTCAAGTAGGCGAAAAACTTACCAAATCCGTTATCATGATGCATATACCCAATGGAATAAATATGGATCAAGAAACCGATCCCAGTGACAATCAACAACATAATTGCACTTAATGGATCCACTAGAAAGGAAAGACTTATTTTGAGATGTCCTACAGAGATCCAGTCAAATACATGTTGTTCGATAATTCCTGCCTGTCCCGCCTGTCTTGATTGATATACTTCAGAAAAAAGGATGCAACTGCAGATAAAAGAAATAAGAACCACGGCACTGCCCAAAGCACCGATCATACCTTTGGAAAATGCATTTCTGCCCAATCCATTCACTATAAACCCGATTAAGGGCAAAAGGGGAATCAACCAAATTAATTCACTCATCGTATTTATTTCTTAAGTTCTACCAACGAAGTTTATTTAAGGAATCGATATCCACAGACTTCGTATTCCGATATACCATAATAATAATAGCTAGGCCGACTGCGACCTCCGCAGCTGCAAGAGCCATAATAAAGAAGACAAACACCTGCCCTGATGAATCACCATGCTGCACCGAAAAAGCTGCTAATAGCAGGTTGACAGCGTTAAGCATTAATTCGATAGACATCATAATAATGATTACGTTACGACGGATAAGCACACCGATCACACCAATAGCAAAAATAATCGTGCAAAAAATCAAATAATGATTTATCGGTACGCCCTGCAACTGTTGAACAACTGTTTCCATTAGATTTTTTTAGGTTCTTTCTTAGCTAATAAAATCGCTCCAATCATGGCTGTCAACAATAACAAAGAAGACAGTTCAAAAGGAAGCAAAAATTCGTTAAACAATACCTTGCCCAGATTTTTTACCAGTCCAATTTCAGGATTAACGACTGTCAAAGGGTTGGAGATCTCAAACACACGATATACTCCAAAAAAGGTAACCACTAAGCAACAGCCTGCAATTACCCCCATAAATTTGACCAGATTGGATTTCATCGGTTCGGTATCCTTATTTAAATTGAGCAACATGAGTACAAATAAAAAGAGTACCATGATCGCCCCCATATAGACAATAAAATTGACCACAGCCAAAAACTGAGCATTCAATAAAATGTAGTGCACTGTAAATGTGAAAAAGGTAATGACCAGATACAATACACTATGCACAGGATTCTTCGTAAAGATGGTCATCAGCGCAAAGAAAATAGACAAGAAGGCTACAAAATAAAATACTGTCATAATTTCTTGAATTAGCTCGTTAATTTGGTAATATCAAAAGTTGGCTCGACCAGCTTATCCTTCCCATAGATAAAATCCTTACGTAGGTAATCTGCTGTCACATGTGGACCGTCCAAATAAATGGCCTCTTTTGGACAGGCTTCTTCACAAAGACCACAGAAAATACAACGTAACATATTAATTTCATAAACCGACGCATACTTCTCTTCACGATAAAGGTGTTCTTCCCCCTTTTTACGTTCAGCAGCAGTCATCGTAATTGCTTCCGCAGGACATGACAACGCGCATAATCCGCATGCAGTACAGCGCTCGCGTCCTTCCTCATCCCGTTTTAACGAATGTTGTCCCCTAAAATTCTTTGAATAAGGTCTTATTTCCTCAGGATATTTGACAGTGGGGATTTTCTTAAAAAAATGTCTCAATGTAATTCGCAACCCCCTGACAATTGCCGGAAAATAAATTCTTTCCGAAAAGGTCATTGGTTTTTGTTCGATTACTTTTTTACGATTGCTTAGTTGCATAAAAATCCTTTCTTATGATGAGAAATAAGTATCTTTTATCAATGTAAATACACCTGTAAGTACAATATTGGCAATAGCCAATGGGATTAACATCTTCCAGCCCAAATTCATCAATTGATCATAACGGAACCGTGGCAAGGTCCAACGTACCCACATAAAGAAAAAGATAAATCCAAATATTTTTAGGAAGAATACAATGACACCAATAATTGTGATCCAATTTGCAGACAGCCCAAGGTCATTCATAAAAGGGAAGTTATACCCTCCGAAATACAGTGACGCCATCAATGCCGAGGATACAAACATATTGATGTATTCAGAGAACATATAAAGCCCCAACTTCATGGAGGAATACTCTGTATGATAACCGCCGACCAATTCCGTTTCACATTCCGGTAAATCAAATGGGACACGATTACACTCTGCAAATGCACAGACCATAAAAATAATAAATCCGAGGGGCTGTGCCCAGATATTCCAATTGACAAAACCCGATTGTTGGGCTACAATTTCTTTAAGCGAGAGACTCTGTGTCACCATCAACAATGCGATAATGGAAAGTCCCATCGCAATTTCATAACTGATACTTTGTGATGCCGCACGAATCGCGCCCATTAAGGAAAATTTATTATTGGATGCCCATCCGCCAAGCATGATGCCATATACACCCAATGCGATGACACCAAACATGTACAATATACCTACATTGACATCTGCCACCTGTAGTGAGACCACACGATCGCCAATCTGTAATTCCTGTCCCCAAGGGATAACAGCCGAACTGATACAGGCCGTAATGATTGCGATGGTCGGGCCGACTATAAAGAGCACCTTATGTGCACCTGCAGGAATAATCTCTTCCTTAAAGAAGAACTTTCCACCATCGCACAATGGTTGTAGTATACCAAATATACCAGCCCGATCTGGACCATAGCGATCCTGCATAAAACCTGCTATTTTACGCTCGGCAAGGGTTGAATACATCGCAATTACCAAAGTAATCACGAAGATCACAGACACCAATATTAATTTTTCTATAACAAAAGACCACTCCATGATTTGTGCTTATTTCAATTTTTCGGTTCTAGCCAACTGTTCGCGATTTTGCTGCTGAAGTATCGGATTCTCCTTCACCACTTTTGGCGGATTAAATAGTTCATAATGATTGGCAGAAATAACAGACTGTGGATCAATTTCTGTCGGTTCATCCAAGATCCAATCGCTTGTTTTTTTCTGGTCAAAACGACAGGTGTTACAGATAAATTCTTCCACCTCGCCAAATTCATCTTTCCGCGCTGTCACCCGGATAACTTCCTCCCCTTTATACCATAACGTCACCTTGCCCGAACAAGTTGGACAATCACGATGTGCATCTACAGGTTTTGTAAACCAAACCCGATTTTTGAATCGGAAAGTTTTATCGGTCAGCGCACCAACCGGACAGACATCAATCACGTTTCCCGAAAAATCATTGTCAATGATATTTTCGATATAAGTAGATATTTCCGAATGATCCCCACGGCCCAAAATACCGTGTACACGTTGATCCGTCAACTGGTTGGCCACATAAACACAACGATAGCATAAAATACAGCGGTTCATGTGCAATTGTATTTTGTCACCTAAGTCAATTTGTTCAAATGTTCGGCGATCAAACTCATAGCGCGTATCGGCGCTGCCATGTTCATATCCTAGATCTTGTAACTTACATTCTCCGGCTTGGTCGCAGATCGGGCAATCCAGTGGGTGATTGATCAAAAGAATCTCAACGACGCCCTTTCTGGCCTCTACGACCTCTGGCGAAGTAATATTTTGTACTTCCATGCCATCCATAACAGTCGTTCGACAGGATGCCACGAGTTTTGGCATTGGCCGAGGATCCTTCTCAGAGCCTTTCGAGACCTTCACTAAACAAGTACGACACTTGCCACCACTTCCTTCCAGTTTAGAGTAATAGCACATTGCCGGTGGAACGATGTCCCCACCAATTTGCCTTGCAGCATTCAATATGGTTGTCCCCGGCGCGACCTCTACTGGTATGCCGTCGATTGTGACCTTAAACTTTACATCTTCCGCTTCTGCCATGATATTTATAATTTATCGTTACAGCTTTTATTATGATACAATTGGTTGTAGTGGATCCGCATAATGCGCCAATCCATAATTTCTTGTTTGCGACTCCTCAGGATGTAGTATATGCCATTCAAATTCATCCCTAAAATGCCTGATTGCCGCAGCTACAGGCCAAGCGGCTGCGTCACCCAACGGGCAGATTGTATTTCCCTCGATCTTACGCTGTACGTCCCAAAGCAAGTCAATATCAGACATGGATCCATGTCCGCTTTCAATCTTATGCAACACTTTTTCCATCCACCCTGTTCCTTCACGGCAGGGCGAACATTGTCCGCAGCTTTCATGGTGATAGAAACGAGCAAAATTCCAGGTATTACGAACAACACACTGATCCTCGTCAAATACGATGAAACCGCCCGAGCCAAGCATGGTTCCTGTTTGAAAACCACCATCCGATAAGGACTCATAGGTCATCAAACGACTATTTCCAGCAGCTGTTTTCAGGATAAGGTTTGCTGGCAGAATGGGGACTGACGAACCTCCGGCCACAACAGCCTTCATCCGCTTTCCGTTTGCGATACCACCACAGTATTCATCCGAATAGATAAACTCCTCCACCGGTAGGCCAAGTTCAATTTCATAAACACCGGGTTTAACGATATTACCACTGGCCGAAATCAATTTAGTTCCCGTGCTACGCTCGACACCAATGGTTGCATACTCCTCACCGCCTAGATTAACAATGGGAACAGTTGCCGCAATAGACTCCACATTATTTACTACTGTAGGGCAATTATATAAGCCAGCTATAGCGGGGAACGGAGGTTTGATACGCGGATTGCCGCGTTTACCTTCCAAAGACTCCAATAATGCAGTTTCCTCCCCACAGATATATGCACCTCCACCCGGTTGGACATAAATCTCCAGATCATAGCCTGAGCCCAATATATTCTTACCTAAAAATCCGTTCTCCTTCGCTTCAGCAATGGCACGCTCCAAGATTCTGATCTGCGGCATCATTTCACCACGCACGTAGATATAGGATGTATTTGCGCCAAGGGCAAAACTGGACACAATCATCCCCTCGATCAATGCGTGCGGAATATGTGTCATCAAATAACGGTCCTTGAATGTACCCGGTTCAGACTCATCAGCATTACAGACCAGATAACGCGGCACCCCTTCTGGCTTAGCCAGAAAAGACCATTTCATACCTGTCGGGAAGCCTGCTCCACCCCTTCCACGTAGTCCAGATTTTTTCACCTCCTCAACCACATCTTCGGGAGACATTGTTTTTATTACTTTTTCAACAGCTACATAGCCCCCTTTTTGACGATAAACCTCAAAGGTATTGATGCCGGGAACATCGATATGTGTCAACAAAAGTTTACGTGCCATATTATTCTGTTTTAGCTTTTAAATTATCAATCAATTCATCCACCTTAGCTTCATCCAAATTCTCGTAAAAGGTATATTCCGGTCCGATCTGTAGAACGGGGCCAAATCCGCAAGCAGCAAGGCATTCCACCCCACGCCAGGAGAAAAGCCCATCCGCCGTTACTTCACCCTCTCTTACGCCAAGCTTTTGCTCCAAATGTCCCATGATCCGCTCTGCGCCAACTAAACAACAAGGACCGGTACGGCAGATCTCCAAGACATATTTACCTTTGGGTTCCAGCAGAAACATGGTATAGAAAGTTGCAACCTCATAGACCTCAATAGGTAAAATATGGAGATAAACAGCTACTTGATCCATTGCATCTGCACTAACCCAGCCGAATTCTGCCTGAACCAAATGTAAAATAGGCAATAGGCCCGATTTCTGTTTCCCCTCGGGATAACGGCCTACCACTTCGCCAAACTTGGCCAATAGTTCCGGGGAAAACGTTACATTTTCATTATGTTGTTTTACACTAAGCATCTAATTCTCCTGCTATAACGTTAAGACTACTCATATTTAAAATCGCATCTGATATCAGCATTCCTGCACTCATGGGTGCAAACATCTGATAATTGACAAAAGAAGGTCGTCTAAAATGAAGACGGTAGGGCGAACGTCCCCCATCATGAATCAAATAAAATCCCAGTTCGCCATTTGCTCCCTCTACCGAATGATATACTTCAGCTTTAGGTGTGTCTACTTCACCCATGACGATTTTAAAGTGATATATCAGCGCTTCCATATTGGTATAAACCTGTTCTTTCGGTGGTAGATAAAAATCGGGCACCTCCGCATGAAACACACCTTGAGGTTCTTTCTCTATTTTTTCCAAGGCTTGCTCAATGATGCGAAGTGATTGCCACATTTCCTCGTTCCGGACCATAAATCGGTCATATACATCCCCCGTCGCGCCGACAGGCACGTCAAAATCAAACTCCTCATACGAACAGTAAGGGTTTTGTACCCGAATATCATAGTCTACACCTGTTGCCCTTAGGATAGGTCCGGACCAACCATAGTCCAATGCTTCCTCAGGAGTAACGGCTGCGACACCCGAAGTTCGTTCAATAAAAATTCGGTTTCGCACAAACATCTCCTCAAACTCTTTCAATACTGGGGGATAGCGCTTCAAAAATTCACGGATTTTCTCAAAGGCAACAGCATTGAAATCACGTTCAAATCCGCCAATACGACCAATATTTGTCGTCAGGCGTGCGCCACAGATTTCTTCGAAGATCTCATATATAAATTCGCGTTCCTGCATCACATACAAGAAGCCAGAAAAAGCGCCTGTATCGACACCCAAAATTCCATTACAAATGATATGGTCAGCGATACGAGCAAGTTCCATAACAATAACCCGCATATATTGCACGCGCTTTGGAATCTCGATTTCCAACAGTTTTTCAACCGTCATGTGCCAGCCCATATTGTTGATGGGCGCCGAACAATAATTTAAACGGTCTGTCAGTGGAGTGATCTGATAAAACGGTCTGTGTTCAGCAATTTTTTCAAAAGCACGATGAATATAGCCTATAGTGGAAACACCACTGACGATACGCTCCCCATCTATCTGTACCACATTCTGGAATACACCATGTGTAGCAGGGTGTGTAGGGCCAATATTCAGGGTGATTAGCTCATCCTGTGGATCATTATCCTCGAAAACTGGCTGATTAGATGTTATCTTGCTTATAAACTCGCTCATATCATATAAATTAACGGCCGAAATACAAATCTTTCTTATCTACTCGGTTTGGATCTTCCAAAGGATATTCCTTTCGCATCGGAAACACATCCATATCGTCAACATTCAGGATTCTTCTCAAATCTGGATGTCCTATAAAATTTACACCAAAAAAATCATAGGTCTCGCGCTCCATCCAATTTGCCCCTTTCCAAACAACCGTCGCCGTTGGTATTTCCGGGTTTGGACCATATAAAAACACTTTTACTCGTATGCGGATATTGTGAATCAAACTATGAATGTGATATACAACAGCAAATTCTTTCTCCAGATGCGGATAATGTACCGCAGTAATATCTGTTAAATGAATAAACTGTAATTCATTGTCCAACTTCAGAAAGCGCAGCACATCGGTGATATCTTCGACATCCACAAGAATGGTCAATAAGTGATGCGCATCTGGAATTTCTACAATCTTTGCCGGAAAATTTCCTTGGAGTTTCTCCAATAAAAAACTGTTCTCCATCCTTTATTTATTTGTATGTATACCGTATTTTTCTAATAGAGCCCTATATTCAGGTGTATTTCGCCTATTTAAGGACTCATTTTTAACGATATCCTGTAAGCGTAATACACCATCCAAAATAGCCTCGGGCCGAGGAGGACAACCGGGCACATAAACGTCCACAGGAATAATCTCATCGATACCCTGTAACACAGAATAGGTATCAAAGATCCCGCCACTGGAAGCACAGGCTCCCACTGCAATCACCCAACGGGGCTCCGCCATCTGCACATAGACCTGCCTCAGGACAGGAGCCATCTTCTTTGCAATAGTTCCCATGACCAACAGCATATCTGCCTGACGCGGAGAAAAGCTTGGCCGCTCTGCACCAAATCTAGCCAGGTCGTAAGTGGAACCCATCGTAGCCATAAATTCGATACCACAGCAGGATGTGGCAAAAGGCAGGGGCCACAATGAGTTTGCACGTGCCAATCCGATCGCTTTATCCAAACTTGTCGCAAAGAATCCTGCGCCTTCTACTCCCGGAGGAGCTTCTGCCAATTTTATATCACTCATGAAAAGACGATTTATAAGGTTTAAGTACAATCGGCCCTTGTAGCCAATCGTTACAGGACTGTTTAGTCCCAGTTCAAAGCTTTTTTCTTAATGACATAGATAAAGCCCAATAAGAGCAATCCCATGAAAATAAACATCTCGATCAAGCCCTGAAAGCCCATTTCTCTAAAGTTGACAGCCCACGGATACATGAAAATAACCTCAACATCAAAAATGACAAACAGGATTGCAACCAGAAAATATTTAATTGAAAAAGGCTGCCGTGCATTTCCGATGACTTCAACACCAGACTCAAAAGCCCCGAGCTTATTTTCTGTCCTAACTTTAGGTCCTATAAGATGTGTAATAATAATGGTACCTACCCCAAAACCTACGGCTACAATGAGCTGTATGAATATAGGTATGTAATCTATCGGCATACTATTGGCGTGCTCCATCTCAATCAAAATTTATATTGGTAACTGTCTTTAAATATAGAGATTCCATGACTAAAATCAAAACAAAAAAGGCGCAGATCGTACGATCTGCGCCTAATTTAGAATGATTTCAGTTAAGCTTATTTTAAAGCGTCTAAGTAACCTTTAACGTCCTCGTTTGCTGGATCAATTTCCAACACTTTCTGGAAGGCTTGTTTCGCTTTCACTGTATCTTGTTTCAAATAGTGGAAAAGACCGATGTAAGTATATGCATCCACCAAATACGCTTTATTTTTTTCTTGCGTACCTCTTTGATTAATTGTATCAATCAATTTTTGGAATGCAGCAACGAAGTCACCTTTTGGTTGCGCCATATCATCTGAACCCAAAGCCGAAAATGCTTTGTAATATAACGCATTTACCAAATATTTATCTTGTGCCTCCTTATTATCGGTAGTTTCAATGATCGTAAGCTCCTTTTGAGCAGTAGCAAAATCAGCAATAGCTTGATTTCTTAAATCTTGATTAACATAATTCCCTTCAGCATCTTTTGCTTGGGTATCTTTTTTGAAACCAATTTGGTAGCTACCCTCACCAGCGTAGTAGTGCGAATCGAAATAGTATGGAGAATCTTTATATTCACCTACAAGTCCGAATAAAGACACAGCAGTCTGTAATTCTTGCTCTTGATATTTCGCAAATGCCAATTCCGCCACTTCACCCAACAACTCTTTATCTCCTTCGATCGCTTTCTTAATATTTGCAATTCCCTTTTGAATATTAGCTTCGTTTTCAGGAGTCAAAACAGGGGCAGCGGCTACAGCTGTGCTATCCGTTGCTGTGCTATCTGCACCAGCCGCTGGCGCAGCAGGTTTCGGACTATTAGTAGCAATTTCGGCCATACCCAAGTACATATAATCTAGAGGGATTACACGGTCTTTCTCCATTTTGCTGAACATTTGATTTAAATATTCCAACGCTTTTGGATAATCTTTCGATTTTTGGAAAGCGATATAACCTAAATAACGATAGATTTTTGGATCTATGGATGGATTTTTAGCCAATTCCTCCGAAACAGTTTTCAACTCGTCATATTGACGAGCATAAACCAAGAAATCTGCATAGCGAATTTTTGCTTCGAGTGTATTGTCACCAGCTACTTCCAAATATTTTTTGTATTGCTCAACACCTTTTTTGTTCAACTCAACATATTTCTCGTCTGTCGTTCCAGGCATTTTCGACCATTGATAATAGGTTTCAGCCAATTCACGATAAGTAGGTGCATACGTCGGTGTTTCAGCAACAATCGCTTCCAATTGCGTTACAGCTTCGTCGTAAGCTTGCGCACCACGAACAATAATTGCCTGACCAACTTTAGCTTTAACTGAATTTTGATCAATATCCATTGCATCGCCATAGCTGGTATACGCCAACGAGCCTTCTCTCAATCCACGGTATGCATCACCCAAAGCTAAAGGAATAGCAATATCCTTGGTATTTTTTGCTTTCGCTTGTGTCAAATATTCCAAAGCCTTCGCATAGTCTGGCTCTGGTGTATTGATATATGCACGACCGATCTCCAATAATGGCTCGTAATCTTTTTTCCCTAATTTTGCAGTTGCCAAAGCAAACTTGGATTCAGCACTAGCTTTATCCTTTTTCAGTAAGTCAACATAACCCAAACCTACGTTGTTAATTGTCGCTTTTGGATCATTAGTCAAACCTTGGTTGAAAATTGCAGCGGCAGAGTCTGCTCTGTCGTTTACCAAATAAACTTGACCCAAATAGAAATAATTATCTCCATTCTTAGGTTGCTTAGTCACTAACTGTTGAAGAATAGTTTTCGCTTTACCATAGTTTTCAGCCTCAATGGCTGCTCTAGCATCTTTCAAACTCTGTGCACTTACTGTGCCCACAGATCCAGCCAATAAAAGACTAAATAATAATTTACTGTTTGTCATAATCTATTTTTGTACTATTTATTATCTATTTAATATAACTCTCATCTCTAATAATAATCTCACGTCCCGGCATTGTTGCAGGAACTAATCCCGCTTTTAATATGATCCGCTGACCGCGATCTCCTGTCAAAAAAGCGCTAAAGCCTAGACCCAACCCCATATTCGGTTGGTAATTCATGATGTAAACCGGTCTTATGAACGGATACACTCCGTCGGCTATTGTTGACTGTGATGGCTTATAAAAATGTGCCTTGTCTGCCCCCGCACTAACATTTTCGATGCTCAATGTACGAATTTTATCCAATAATTGCGAATTTTTTTCAACTGCTTTCAAGTACCAATTATACCCGATAACACCCACAACATTAGCATTTTCACTGATATACTTCATCACATCCTCGCTGTCCTTCATCGCTGAAATAGCCTTTGGATCAATTTTCTCCAACTTATAGTAATCCTTTAAAAAACGTAAGGTACTTGAATTGGCATTATCAAAAATCAACCGTTGGCCGCTTAAGCTACCCTCCAACAAAGACTTAACGTTCTTTTGAGACATTATAGTATCAGCACTGCTCCGATTATTGATTAATACCACAGCATCGGATGCCATCTGGAAAATTTTAGGCTGAATACCGCGCTTCTTAAAGTATTCATCTTCCTGACCGGTGAGTTTTCTAGTCAATACGACCACATAAGCAGAGTCCGCCAGCAAAGCATTGACCGCTTTGATCTCGGGCCGCGCCATCAGCTCCAGGCTAGAATTCGGATAGGAACTCTCAAATACATCAGCAGATTCTTTAATGATCGGCAATAACGTCTGATCGACTAAAACCGGCAATTTGCCTGTTAGAATATCATCACTCTCCCTCTTCTCCTTAGTCCTGTCTTTGCAGGATTGAAATAATCCCGCACAAAGCCCAAGCGTTACAAGAATTACACTATATTTTCTCATACGATACATCATATAATAAGACAATTAAAATAAAAGAATAGTTTAATTTTTGAAGAGAGTTTACTGAAATTTAAAAAGAGCGCTAGCCGCTAATTAAAATTGTTCTGCCAAAGTCGTACAAACCGCATAAAAGAATAGAGGATCAATACAACGCCAAATACTGTTCTATACGTCGGATTTATCTCAATGGGAAAATTATCCCAAAAAATAATCAGTAGGCCCAAAACAAAATAAAAGGCAAACATAAATAGTCCTAAAATAGACAGAAATCGCTTTAAAGGCGATTTCTGTCTATAATTAGAATTATTATTCGAATTAAAATCTGTCATTCTAATTTTGAATAGTATTCAAACGAATTGGTAAGGTGTAAGCTACACGAACTGGACGACCATTTTGAATACCTGGTTTCCATTTTTTAGCTTTCTTCAACAACTTAACAGCTGCATCTCCCGTACCATATTTCAAATCACGTTTTACGTTGATATCTGTCAAGCTACCATCTCTTTCCACGACGAAGGAAACTTCCACAACACCGTTGATTCCGTTTTCTAATGCCGCTTGTGGATAATCATAGTTTGTAGAAATCCATGACATAAATGCTTTCATACCTCCAATTGGCTCTGGATTCACCTCTACCGCTGTAAAGATTTTGTCACCATTTGGATCACCGTTTGGATCTCCTTTTGAAACACCGGTGATTCCACCGTCTTGTTTCTTCGAACCAAACTCACCACGTGCTACCGAAGTACCTGTCGGACTACCTTTCAAAGTGATACGTGCCGGAGTTTTATTTGGATCTTTCAACTCTTCTTGAGAAGCAACTTCTTCCACAACTTTATTTGCAGGAGCTACTTTTGGCTCAGGAAAGCGAATCAAATCCTCTTTCGGCACATCCATTGCCACTTGCTGAGGTTTCTCTTCCGGTTCTTGTGGAAGGGGTTCCTCTTCTGGTGGTTCTGGAGGTTTGATCTCTTCAAGGTCTTCCAAGGTAACTTCTGTTACTGCAGGAGGTGCTTCAACAGGTTTCTTCGGAAAAATTTTATCTCCGAAAAGACGAAGAAGGCTGGCAAGAACGACTACGCCGATAACGACAAGCAATCCTCTGTTAGTCGCTTTAGGGGCCAGTTTACGTAGCTCATAAGCTCCGTATTCTTTGTTACGACCCTGAAAAACGACCTCAAGCCATTCTTTCTTAAAAATATCTAATTTTGACCCTATCATATTTTTATACTTTATCGTGCTATCTAAAAATGATTAATCATTGTAGATATTGTCACGTTTTAAAACCTCCACTTCTTCTGGACTGATTTTAGCAATCATGTAACGTTTGATATCAACGATTTTCATTTCGTCAAGAATATCAACGAGGTTACGTTGCGTGCTCTTATCACTCGGTCTAATGATAACGATCAAGTCTTTACCGCCAGCAACGCGTGGTACATAGGCTTTTTTCTCCAGCAATACCTTGCGAATACCGTCAGCTCCGTAACCAACAGTCGTTGGTCCTTCGATAGGATTTTTTACTTGTCCGTAAATCACAGAGACTTTGTTATCAGATCCCAATAAAAGTGTTAATGAACGGTTATCAGCAGTCAATAAATCCGGCTGAGGCTCATCCTTAACTTTATTTTTATCTGGCATCGCCACGTCCATCGCTTGTGGTTTATTTAAAGATGTGGTCAACATGAAAAAGGTAATCAATAGGAAGGCCAAATCCACCATGGCTGTAAGGTCAACCTTACCACCATTTTTCTTGGACCGAACTTTCCCGCCTTTGCCTTTTTTACCACTATCCTGATTTAATTCTGCCATTTTTTGTTCTTATTAAATCGTCAATTATTTTTCCTCAGCACGCATGCCAGTGATGAAACTGAATTTGTTTTGCTTTTGATTACGCAATGTTTCGATCACCTGGTTCACAGAAGGATATTTTTCATTTGCATCAGCTTTGATCGCAATCTTCAAAGGGCCCGGGTGAACAAAGTTCTTGTCCGATGATTCCTTTTCTTTATTTACTTCTTCCGCAGCTAAACGTGTGTTTTGAACCCAGTAATACAACTCGTTTGAGGTATTTTCTGTACTGTCAATTGGAATACCAGTTTGTACACCCTTATCAGTGCGCTTGCTGCCTTCCAGAGCCAATAATCCTTTCAACTTAGACATTGGTACACCAAAGTTCTCCATCAGTTTGAAATGATCGTAGTCCTCTTGCGAAAAGCCAATGCCGTATTTAGCGGACATTCTTTCTAATGCTTTTACGCGAACCTGTTGATCCGTCGTTCCGAAGAAAACTTTTCCACCATCACCGATCGTTATCATACCCACATTAGAGTCAGGTAATTTATCTTTCGTAGTTGATGCTGGGGTATCCACCGTCAATGCTTCCGGTTGGCGCGCTGTCGCCGTTAATACGAAGAACGTAAGCAGCAAGAACGATACGTCACACATCGCTGTCATGTCGATAGACGTACTGGCTCTTTTTACTTTTGCTTTACCCATTTTAAATTCTTCTTTTTAAATTAAAAACTCAATCTTCTATCCTATGATGCTTTAGATTTTTGATTTCCATAAAATAAAATCAAAAATTTTCATCACAGTTCTTATTTGTGGTTTGCAGCGTATGTTTGTACGATTGAGAAACCAGCTTCGTCGATAGAGTAAGTTAATTTATCGATTTTTGCAGTAAAGATGTTATACAATACGATAGCGAATGTCGAAGTCGCGATACCTGTTGCTGTATTGATCAAGGCCTCAGAGATACCGTTTGCTAATTTAGCTGAATCTGGAGCGCCACCGGTTGCCAATGCCGAGAAGGCTTTGATCATACCTGTTACTGTACCTAATAGACCACATAGTGTACCGATAGAAACTAACGTTGCGATTACGTTTAAGTTTTTCTCCAACATTGGCATTTCTAATGCTGTAGTTTCTTCGATTTCTTTTTGAATTGCGATAGTAGCTTTTTCAGTGTCTACATTAGCATCAGCTGATACGGCTTTGTATTTCAATAAACCCGCTTTTACCACGTTTGCAACTGAACCTTTTTGTTTGTCACACTCAGCGATAGCTGAATCGATGTTTCCACCATTAATCAAAGATTGGATTTTTCTTACAAAGTTTCCAACGTTTCCAGTACCAGAAGCTTTGTTGATAACGATAAAACGTTCTACGGAGAAAACCCAAACCATTAAGAATAAACCAAGCAAAACAGGTACGATAGCCCCAGCATGGTAAACCATTCCTAAGTAGTTACCTGGGTTAGGAGCATTTTCAGGATTGTTGTCAACGAAGTTAGTCGGATTTCCCATCACAAATTTCCATACACAGAAACCCACGATGAAACAGATGATGATTGCAGCTTGAGCAAAGAAAGATCCTCCGTTGTTGCTCTCTTGTTTTGCAGCAGTTTTAGGTGCGTTTGCCATTTTTCTAATTTTTAGTTTTTTACTGTTGTTTAAATATATAATGTTGTTTAAATTATATGCACTCTTATTCGCTTTTGAAATCAATTTTGCAAAGCAAATTTAATATTTAATGTCAAATTTAAAATATTCATCTCAAATATATAAAAAAAATCAAATTTGTTTTTTCAAACTGAATACACTACTCTATAGTGTCATTTTTCTCAGCAGTTCCCGTATATAATCCTTATTACCATCAGCTAAATCGCTTATTAGCAATAATTATTTTACAATGAAAACCATTTTTTTTTTGATATGCAAGAAAAACGAGGATTTTAAGCGACAAAAAGTAAGTGATTACTCATGTTTCTTAATAAATGACCGCGTTTATTCTTTATCATATTTACCTAATAAACAACCTATTAGATTTACTATAATTAACAAGGATATAGTTGTTTAACCACCAACTAATTTCACCCGATACCCTTCCTTAAGTAACAACTCATAGATCTTTTGCTTAAATTCACCCTGAATAACAATCTCTCCATCCTTGACCGTCCCTCCTACTCCACATTTTTGTTTCAGTAATTTACCCAAAGCCTCCAGATCTTCCGCTTGTCCTATAAAACCCGTCACTAGGGTAACAACTTTGCCCTTCCGCATTTTGCGGTCCAGCTGTACTTTGAGGTTCTGTTGGTTTACAGGTAACGTCTCCGCTTCCTGAAAAAGATCAGCAAGCTGGTAGTTAAAACTATCATCTGTTGAATATACAACGCCTTCATAAGACTGTTTCTTATTTTTACTCATGATTTTAACAAATAATTTTTATTGCCTTTGGCATAATGGAAATATTTAGCTTATCACCAAGTTCAATGGGTTCTCCATCCACATGTACCGGTGAGACCGCATCTACCTCGATCTCAATATTTTTTCCGGGGATAATCTCGACATAACTTGACTGATCCGCGGATTTATTAAATAGGTGAAAAATCATTTTTGGTAAGATATATAAAGGAAACTTATGCACAATGCAAACATCCAATATGCCATCATTGACCGAAGCTTGAGGCGCGATATAAGCATTATTCCCATACTGAGGCGAGTTGGCGACACTGATCATAAAGGCCTGTCTTTCGTAGACTTTTCCATCTATCGTTAATTTATAATGCGCTGGCTGGTATTTGCTTAAGACATTAAAGACAGATTTCATATAGCCCAATGGACCGCGGATATTTTCGTTGGCAAAATTTTCACTCACAGACGCATCAAATCCAAGTCCTGCTATATTAAAAAAACGGCGGTCATTGATAACACCACAATCAACTTCTATAGATTCAAAACGATTTATACGGCGGATAGCCGCAGCTTCATTCATGGGAATACCTAAATAGAGTGCCAGACCATTACCGGATCCTTCCGGAATAATGCCCAAAGGTATACCTGAACCAACTAAAGCAGACCCCAGTTCATTGATCGTTCCATCTCCACCCACCGCGATTACCGCATCATATCCTTCCTGAACGGCCTGCAAGCCAATTTCATAAGCGTGATTGGGTCTTGCAGTTTGCTGAAATGTAGGATCAAATTTCTGTAAGTCCAGCACATCCAATACCTGCTTCTTAAAGGACGTTTTACGTTTTCCTCCTGAAATAGGGTTAATAACAAACAATATTTGTTTACGTTCTGACATATTCAAAGATAACGGAAATTACCAATTTCTTAAAATAATGTAATCTTTGTACCATTTTAGCGTCGCTTTTCACGCCTTTTAAAATTAAAAGACAAATTTGATTTTAAATATCCCACAAAGTATCGTAGCTTTGTCGCAACAAAAAAATAGAATGTGGACTGATTTGCGTGCTGTTGCATATACAAAGCAACGACAAGGAGATTGCAACCACAGTAAAAAAGTGCTAAAAACCCTTCGCTATCACGGCTCTTATCACTTTGCTGTTATTTCATTTCTAGCGCAAATCCAATATTAAAATTACGTAAGGCATGGCTTATTTATTTACGTCAGAATCTGTTTCTGAAGGGCATCCGGACAAAGTTGCGGATCAAATTTCAGATGCATTAATAGACAATTTTTTAGCATGGGATGAAGACTCACGTGTTGCTATTGAGACTTTGGTAACGACTGGACAGGTCGTTCTTGCTGGTGAAGTTAAATCGAACATCTACTTAGATGTGCAGAAAATAGCCCGCTCCGTTATCCAAAAAATTGGCTACACAAAGTCTGAATATATGTTTGAGGCAAATTCTTGTGGTGTGTTATCTGCAATCCATGAGCAATCTGCAGATATCAATCAGGGGGTGGACCGCAAAACAAGACAAGAGCAGGGAGCTGGTGATCAAGGCATCATGTTTGGCTATGCCAATAATGAAACGGATAACTTCATGCCCTTAGCCTTGGATCTTTCCCACCGCCTTTTATATGAGCTAGCAGAACTACGTCGGGAGAACAATGAAATACAGTATTTACGTCCGGATGCGAAGTCACAAGTAACCTTGGAATATGGTGATGACCACAAACCAAAAAGAATTGATACAATTGTAATTTCCACACAGCATGATGACTTCGCCACTGAACCGGTCATGTTGGACAAGATTACCCAGGATATCAAAACAATCTTAATCCCTCGCGTAAAGGCACAATTGAAGCCGGAGCTTCAGCTGTTATTCAATGATGAGATTAAGTTTCATATCAATCCCACTGGTAAGTTTGTTATCGGGGGGCCACATGGCGATACAGGGCTTACTGGCCGCAAGATCATTGTCGATACCTACGGAGGTAAAGGTGCCCATGGTGGCGGAGCCTTTTCAGGAAAAGATCCCTCGAAAGTGGATCGTTCAGCAGCATATGCTACCCGTCATATTGCCAAAAACCTAGTTGCGGCGGGCGTAGCGGACGAAATCCTTGTTCAAATCTCTTACGCAATTGGCGTAAAAGACCCAATGGGTATTTATGTGAACACATATGGTACAAGCAAAGTAAATCTCACAGACGGTCAGATTGCTGATAAAATAGCCCATCTGTTTGATATGACTCCTTATGGCATCGAAACTCGTCTTGGTTTAAGAAATCCAATCTATTCCGAGACTGCAGCATACGGTCACATGGGACGAACTCCAAGAAAAGTAACAAAAGAATTTGAAAGTTCAACTGGAGAAAAGAAACAAATCGAGGTCGAATTATTCACTTGGGAAAAATTGGACTACATCGAAAAAGTAAAAGAAGAGTTCGGTCTTTAAAGGACTACCTACTAAAATAAAAAAGGGATGCAGAAAATGTATCCCTTTTTTTGTACCTTAATTGTTCTAAACCATATCATCAATGAAAAGACGCAATTTTTTACTTGCACCGATGGTGCTCGTCACCGCACCCACATGGGCAAATCCGACACAGTCAGATAATGACCTACACCCCAGCACAATTGTCCATGTTGTTAATTTTTGGCTGAAGGAAGATATCAGTGAAAAAGATAAAAAAGATTTTGTCGGTTTCTTTGAAGAACTCCGAAAAATTGATACGATCAAAACGCTCAATTATGGCATTCCAGCACCGACAAATGCGCGAGCAGTCGTAGATAATAGCTTTGACTATACGCTGATTGTTACATTCAAGGACCTTAAGGATATCACTGTATACGAAACACACCCAATCCACCTGAAAGCGATCGAAAAATATCAGCATTTTTGGACGAAAGTCATGGTCAAAGATACTTCCATCATTAAATAAGTCCGCGTGCCTTAATCTCCAGATATTTATTAATTGAATTGACTGTTAAATTTTCCGGTGCAGTATAGATAGTCTGAAATCCATTGCGGATGAGCTCTTGCACAATAAGCTGTTTCTCGTAGATAAATTTCTCAGCAATGATTTGATTATAGATTTCAATGGTCTTTTTCGGAGCACTTTTGGCCAAATCTTCTACTTCAACATTTTTGAAGACTATGACAACAATGATATGACTCCGGTTTAACATGGAAAGATAATTCATCTGCCTCCTTAAAGAGTCCAGTGTCTCAAAATTTGTATACAAAAAGATCAGCGACCGCTTATTGATATGAGCTTTTGCATAGCTATAGAGTTTGCCGTATTCAGGTTCCTCAAAGTTTGTGGTCACTTGATATAGTGCTTCCGAAATCTTGAGCATTTGGTTATTTCTCTTTTCAGCAGGTATAAACACATTCACATCTTTCGAAAAGGTCAACAATCCAGCACGGTCCTGCTTTAATATTGTCGCATTTGAAAGAACCAATGATGCATTGATTGCATAATCCAGTAATGTGAGACCATCAAAAGGCATCCGCATAGCGCGCCCCAAATCTATAAATGAATAGATCGGTTGTGATTTTTCCTCTTCATATTGATTGACCATTAATTTTTTGACCTTCGCTGTAGCTTTCCAGTTCATGTGCCGATAATCATCCCCCTGAACATATTCCCTGACATGGTCAAACTCCATGGCCGAGCCAATGCGACGGATACGTTTTATTCCCAACTCATTAAGCCTATTGCTCGTCGCCAAAAGCTGATACTTTCTCAATTGAATATATGATGGATAACAGGGGATCTGCTGCGTCTGATTGGTTAAAAACCTCCTTTTAAAAAAACCAAACCGCTTCACCAGTGCGATACATCTGCCAAACTCATATACCCCTCTTTGTGTTGGTCGCATCAAATAAGAAATTTCTGTGCTTTGATATGCGGACAAACGAGTAAAAAATTCATTGTTCCGTATCTGCAACTGTATCGGAAATTCTTCCAAAATTTCGAGGGAAGTAGGAAATGGATAAAAGGAATCGATCTTTAACTTCATCGGGTTTTCATCGCCATTGGATAATTTCTCAGGATATACCCTTGTGATTTCGACACGTCCTTTGCCTGAGAATAATACAATGAAATCAAAAACCAATACAGACAGCCACAGCCAAAACACAATCCATGCAACAGTAAACAATCCCTTCATAAAAAAAGAAATCGCAAAGAACGTTGCTATTCCCAACAAGGAATAGAAAAACTGATTGGTCAGAAAGAGCTGCTTTAATTTCCCCATTATCTTGGAATTTCTACCGAATTAATGATTTGATCTATAACATAAGCCGTTGTAAAGCCTTCCATTTCTCGCTCAGGGGTCAACATGACCCGATGACCTAATACCGCAGCAGCCACTCTCCGAATATCCTCGGGTGTCACAAAATCTCGTCCGCTCAACGCCGCAGATGCTTTGGAAGACTCCAACAGCGCAATAGAAGCCCTCGGCGAAGCCCCCAAAGTTAAGCTCGGATTGGTACGTGTTTTTATGATCACCTGAGCGATATAATTTAACAATTCGTCATGTACAAAAATTGATTTAATCAGACGCTGAAAAGAGAAAATCTCTTCGGCCGAAACCACACTGCCAACTTGATCCTCTTTATTTGACGCTTTTTGTGCATGATGCTCCTTCAAAATTTCCAATTCGTGCTCAAGCTCCGGATAATCCACATTGATCTTGAACAGGAAACGATCCAACTGCGCCTCAGGCAAACGATAAGTTCCTTCATGCTCGATTGGGTTTTGCGTAGCAAAAACTATAAATGGAATAGGCAGGAGATAGGTATTTCCATCGACTGAAACCTGATGCTCTGCCATACTTTCGAAAAGCGCGGCCTGCGTTTTTGCAGGAGCACGGTTGATCTCGTCAATCAAAACAATATTAGCGAAAATCGGCCCTTTGCGAAATTCAAATTCATTGCTCTTTAGATCCAGGATAGATGACCCGGTCACATCTGAAGGCATTAAGTCTGGAGTGAACTGAATCCGTTTAAAGTCACTACTGATTGTCTTGGCAATTAATTTTGCAGATAAAGTCTTCGCTACACCCGGTAATCCTTCTATTAAAGAGTGTCCGGACGCCAAAATCGAAATCAATAACATATCAATCAATTGATCCTGTCCTACAATAACTTTTTTTACCTCCGACTTTACTTGAGCCATTTTTTCATATAAACCCGATATATCAATTCGGTTTTCAAAAGATATATATCTATCGAAGTCACTCATATCATTTTTGCTTTATGTTTAAAATCTTCTATAATTTCATTGATCTGCCTTAATTCGGTCAAGTCGTGCACTTGTATTCCCTGCATTCGAATTATTAACCCAATGAGCTGTTGTGTTTCAACGAGTGGAACACCTGACCGCTCAGCCAATTCTTCACAGAACCCATTTTCTCTTAAATCCAGTGTATCCATATGAAAACGGCTTCGAAGGTCGTGCAGGAAATAATCTATTTTTTTATCAACCATATTGCCTGGCGTGCCGTTTTCATAATATAAGGTCGCAATTGTTTCACAAAATTCTTTGGAAAGATTCGGTTCCGGTTTGACAATTGCCACAGCACGTTGTTCTCTTTTACTCTTAAACACGAGTAAAAGAATAAGTCCACCCAACAGGACATACCAAGCTTGCCGTAGTCCCTCGTTGGTCAACAAAACCCGTAATGGAGTACGATATTGATCCATGTTCGCCTTGAAATCATACCAGGCGATCGGTTTATCGTTTAAATAAGATAATGCTTTGGCAGCATAAGCATATTGAGAAGCCGAGTTCAGTAAATAATAATTGCCAAATAAATCGGGGGTCAAATGTAGGTAGAGCCGACCTTTACCAACCCTCACTTCGACGAAATTTGGCAATAAATAATCTTGATAAGTGATCCCCCCTAGAATAGTCGCATTTTTTGGCAGCTTACTAAAAACCTCACTTAAGTCCGATTTAGCATAATGAATTTTATTATTATCGTTGGTCAGCTTCACCCTTAAATGACTTTTAATATCAACACCTTTCTTGTAGCCATAGAAATCCTCCACTTTTATGTTTAGGGAATCCAAAAGAGTATAGTCAATTGTTTCCGCAATAATCATTGCTTTTCCCCCCTGGGATACATAGTTAAGTAATTTATTGCCGGCGGCTTCACCCAAGGAAAAATATGAGGTATAAAACAGCAGATTCATTGCAGTTCCCTGTGTACTATCTAAGTATTCATAGAGTGGGCGCTTGACATCTACATTGCGCTGATCAATAATATGCTTTAATTCTTGCCGAAGCACATAGGCTCCAAAAGGATTTTTATCTTTTGCATCGAAGGTTCGATCCCAAATAATCGGTTTTTTGCTCGTCATATCGATGACGCCAATCAGTAGCAAAACGGCTCCCAGCAATATCAATCCAAATTTTACTGATCCTTTCATTTAATTTGATTTTGATATTGGTTAAACTGTTGTTCATAATGACTAAAGTCGGACTCTTTTAATCCAAATTGTCCAAACCACACGTAGTCAAATACCCGGGTACATTCCTCGAAGCCCGCACGCAAATCCTTATCTTGGAGCTCATTCGCAAATTCTGCATTTGTTTTACTATGCTTCCATTTGATATAACCTGCTTGTGCCAGCTTTTGAATATTCAATAATTGTAGGTAACGAATTCCCAGGGCATAGTTTTTCTGCACGATAGCATCCCTAATATACTGGCTGAGATCGCTGTTCATCAAATTTCTTTCCACATAAGCCAATGTATCCAAAGCGTCTGCTTCCTGCTCATGTTTAATGAAATACTGGTTTTTATTGTATAATACCTTATAGAGCACAAAAGCCAGCGCAATTAACGCCAAGAAGGCAAATACATAACCAAATTCTTTGTTAAATTTATATGGATTATCAGGCATGATATCCCCGAGCCATTCCGAAATCCGTTGTAAAATCCGTTGCAATACACTTATCTTATCTTTGATATTCTCAGAATACACAAAATCATCACGCTCGTATCGCCTGATAATTTCCGGGTAGGGATCCATCTTAAAAGTGCGTTCTTGGCTATATTTAGGAATAGAATCAAATAAATGCGGATCCCAAAGGTCATCTTTACTATCCGCAGCTTTAGCCATCGCAACGGAATCCACTGTAGCAGAATCTACGGTAAAAGCAGCAGAATCCAATAAGGATGCTACAGAATCTACAGTCACCGAATCCGCAGCATAGCTTTCTGAATCGTCCGTGCGCGGTTTCGGATCGCAGGCACTGAAAGAGAACATGCATACAAAGGAAAAAACGAATAGTAGCCTATTCATTTCCACCTCCAATCTGATCAATCATACCATAGATTCGTTCCCCGAATTTGAGATCTTTGGCCGTTTCGTAAACTATCCCATTGGCCAAGACACCGGACATATATAAGAATAACGTAAATAGAGTAATAAACATACCGCCCAAAGTCATCAGTAATTTTCCCCAAGATGAATCAAAGAAGGCAGCTTCCATCCCCAAAAAATTGTAAGATATCAGCGAAACAATTATTAAGGGAATAACAGAGATCATCATAACAGCCATCTGGAAAATAAAATTGACAATATAAGTCGCTACACCATATTGGATTATTTTTTTACTCAGCATAACATAGGCATCTGTAAAACAGCTTCCCAAATCTGAATAACCTTCACGGTAAAATAAAAACGAACTAAATAACCAAATTCCGACCATTGACATTAATATACCAATTGCAAAGCTTCCGATAAAAGGGATGAATGCCGAGATTACTGCAACGATGGCGAGTGGTATAGAAACAACGATCAAAGCCAAGATCATCGCAAATAAGAACATAAAATACCTGCCTATATTTGCCCTAAAATTCTGAAGGACCTCCTTTCCAGTAAACAATGTGTTTTTACGTTGTTTCAACAGAATAAAATATTCAATAGAAATGCCATAAACATATAATCCCAGCGCAATTAGTGCCATGATCAACAATGCTGCCCAGGTAAATCCATCAATATCTTCAAATGAACTACTGCGTGCCGAAAAGGTAATTTTTGTAGAAAGGAAATAGTATACCAATGCTATTGTGGCTAGCGGTAAAGCAGACAGCCCAAATATGGTCGTCACAAAATGTTTATAGATCAATTTAAAAAGATCAATAAAACTCTGGACAAAATCGCCTATCTTTCGTTCTTTCTGAAATTCAAAATCTACTTCCATTGAAATCGTTTTGCTAATCGATAGGGGTTAATAACATAAAAGAATAATATTGCCAGCAAGGACAGGAGTATGACGAATAGGCTGAGCCAGACAGATACATTATAATATCTTGTAACAAAACCTTCCAATGTACCGGCGACAATAAAAAATGGTATTGTACTGACCAATACTTTCATGGCTGTCTTTGCTGCCTGAACAAAAGAAGCCATCCGGGTATAAGATTTGGGAAACAAAATGCTATTTCCGATTGCAAGCCCACAGCCGCCAGCGACAATAATCACAGAAATTTCAATCGTTCCATGGATCCAGATTGCAGACATAGCTTTTCCCATCACACCATATTGGAAAAACATCTGATGGAAAGCGCCCAACATAATGCCATTGCTAAACAATATATAGCCCGTACCAATACTCAAAAACAACCCAAATGCAAAAGCCATAAAAGCCACACGGACATTATTGATTGTAATCCAGATTGCTGAGCCAAAATTACTTCCTTTACCATATACTGCAGCAGGATCGCCTGCTTTAATACTCTCTATAGTGGAATCTACATAAAAATCCCCCAGAATAAGCCGAATAAAATCTATATCGTACATCGCCGAAAGGAAGCCAATCGCTGATGCAAGAATAAAAATCAATAGGGAATAAAAAAGCTGCAGACGAATTGACCAAATTGCCTGTGGAATCTCCTCGTTGATAAAAGACTTGAACTTACTATTGGAGGCTTTTCGATCCTTATAGATTTTTTGATGTGCAGTTACAGCAAGTTCATTTAAATAATTTCGTACCTTACTATTGGGATAAAATGTCTGGGCATAAGCCAGATCATTTGTTAGCTCAATATAGTTCGATGCCAGTTCATCTGGGTCAACCTGCATGTTAATTGACAAATTATTTTCAATTAACGTCCATTTTTCTTTATTTCGTTCTACAAATGATGCTTCTCTCATTAATTTTTTTAACTGGCTAAACCAAATATATGAATAAGCTTGAGATAAACACAGCACAAAATGTAAAAATCCAGTATAATCTTGCTAGCCTAGGTTCGAGGATGATTGCATTTGCCATCGATTACTTTATTATTGTCTGTTACTTTTTCTTTTGTATGTTTCTGTTGGATGCATTAAATATCACCAGCAGCGACCCCTATCTTTTCTATGGCATTATAATGGGGATGACATTACCTGCATTTTTTTACACCTTGATTACTGAAACAGCATTTGGCGGACAAACTATAGGTAAAAAGATGATGAAAATTAAAGTGGTGAAGCTAGATGGTTCACGCGCTGATTTTTATCAATACTTATCCCGCTGGACCTTATCAATCGTCGATATATGGATGACAATGGGCGGTATCGCAATTACCTCGATTGTCCTCTCCAAAAATGGTCAGCGTATAGGGGATATTGCCGGAGAGACATCTGTCATTAGTTTGAAACCCAGCCTGAAGCTCAGCGATACCATCTATGAGGAAACTTTTGAAAATCATCCTATTTTGTTTCCCCAGGTCATCAAGTTAAGCGACAAAGACGCTAATGTGATCAAAGATGTTTATCAAACTGCATTTGACAGACGGGATGTAGGCATACTGACGGCTCTGGTTCAACGTTTAGAAACAATTATGGAGGTTAAACATCCCGAAAAGATGACCCCGAATGATTTCGTGCTACAAGTCATGAAAGATCACTATAGCATGTTTAAGGATAAATAGCCCTGAATACCTATTAAGTCCTGCGCTTACTTGGTTAATGCGCAACGGGTATAGGAACATCTTTTAGGTGTATAATTGAATTAGCAGCGCACAATTCCCGTTAGAAGGAAATGGAGATGTGCCCCCTAATTTGCTTTTTGTGAAGGTGAAGGTAGTACTGTGGGATTTAAAGCCAAGAAAGGACCGAATAATCGGCCCTTTATATCATTTAGCTAAGAAATTATTAAGCTGTTACAGAAGCTGCTGAAGTTTGCACCTGACGATCTACTTTTTTAACTAAACCCTGCAAGACATTTCCTGGACCAACTTCCACAAATGCTGTAGCACAATCAGCCAGCATATTTTGTACAGTCTGTGTCCAACGAACAGCCCCAGTCAACTGTGCGATCAAATTTTGCTTAATAATAGCAGGTTCCGTTTGTGGCTGCGCATCAATATTCTGATAAATTGGACATCTCGGAGATAGAATATCCGTAGCTTCAATTGCTGCTTGCAATTCCACTTTAGCAGATTCCATCAATGGAGAATGGAATGCACCACCAACATTTAATTTTAATGCCCTCTTCGCTCCTGCCTCAGTCAATAAGGCACAGGCTTTATCTACACCTTCGATTGATCCCGAGATCACCAATTGTCCCGGACAATTATAGTTCGCTGCAACAACAACCTCATCCACTTTAGCACAAATCTCTTCTACAATGGCGTCTTCCAATCCTAAAATTGCTGCCATTGTTGAAGGTTGCAATTCACAAGCTTTTTGCATGGCATTTGCACGCTGGGATACCAATTTTAATCCATCTTCGAAACTTAGAGCACCTGCTGCCACCAATGCCGAAAACTCACCCAAGGAATGTCCTGCAACCATATCTGGCTGGAAAGAGTCGCCTAATGCTTTCGCCAAAATAACAGAATGCAAGAAAATCGCAGGCTGCGTTACATTGGTCTGTTTCAATTCTTCATCCGTACCAGAAAACATAATATCCGTGATACGAAATCCCAAAATATCATTTGCTTTCTCGAATAAAGCTTTTGTTTCTTCATTTAAATTATACAGGTCTTGTCCCATTCCAACAAATTGGGCCCCTTGACCAGGAAATACATATGCTGTTTTCATTTGTTATATTTTTTTCTTTAAAGGCTGATGAGAGCTCCCAAGCTCGGTTTCATATTTAAGAATTACTGTAACCGCAAATATATAGAATTCTATCAAATATTAATCTTCCGGGACGAAACTCAACGATAGCATCTTCCGGGGATCAAACACATCCTGTGCAATAGCCAAAAGATTTGTGCGATCTAAATGTTGTATTTTCTCGATCACCTCATCCAATAAGATAACACGGTCATAATCCATCACATTCTTCGCAGCCGAAATAATCATGCTCATTCTATTTTCCTCCGTCAGGGCAATTTGGCCAATAAATTTCTGCTTTGCCTTCTTCAATTTAATTTCGGAAAGTGGTTGCTCACACATTTTATGCAGCTCTTTAAATACGAGCTCTTTAGCCTTTTCAACCTTTTCTTCATCGGTCCCTAGATAGATGCTAAATAATCCTGTATCTGAAAAGATCGTGTAATTGGATTCGATGGTATAGGCTATCCCGTATTTTTCCCGAATAGACAGGTTAAGTATTGACCCCATTCCCATTCCTCCCAACATATTATTCAAAAGCAATAGGCCCGTTTTGCGCTCATCACGGTAGTCGTAAGCCAATGATCCGAGCATATAATGCACCTGATTAATGGGCTTGGGGACTTCAAGATGTTGCACTGTAATTGGTTTTACATCATTTCTGGAACGCGAAATTGCATGTTGTTCTATTCCTCCAAAGACCTTATGTAACGACTTCTCAACCTCTTTTAGGCTGTAATTACCTGTAATACCGATCACCATCTCATGCGTATCGTAGTTTGAGCGCATAAAGTCTGTGATATCATTCTTTTCCAAGGCTAAAAGCTGATCTTCAAGGCCCAATATATTGTGTCCTAGACCGGAGTCTTTAAACACGAGATCCTCAAAATCGTCGGCGATGGATTCTTCTGGGCTATCCAGATAAGAAGCCATTTCATCAACGATAACTGATTTTTCTTTATCCATCTCCACTTCAGGAAAAGTAGAATGAAAGAAAATATCTTCAAATAGGTCCAGTGCCCGGTTGAGATACGGCTGTAGTACAGATGCATGGACACAGGTATATTCTTTTGTTGTATAAGCATTCAGGTCACCACCGACAGACTCCAGATGATCGATAATCTGCTGTGTTGAACGCTTCTCAGTTCGTTTAAATAAAAGATGTTCAATAAAATGAGCAACACCAAATTTACCTTCTGATTCGTCCCGGGAGCCCGCATTGATGACCATGCACACATGGGTTACCGGCAAATTTTGATATTGGAATACCACACGGATTCCATTTGAAAGTCTAATGATTTCGTACTCCATTCAGTTTATGAGATTTCTCTAATTGATGTGTTTACGCATAAATTTGCGCGGATGAAAAGCAAAACCATTTTTCTCATACAGATGAATGGCCCGCTCATTATGCTCCTCGACTTCCAGCAAGATCATTTTGCAATTCTTCGATTCCAGGTAGGAAGTTACAAAATCAACGGCTAATTTTCCAAGCCCCATCCCCCGGGCTTTTTCGCCCACAAAAAGTTCATCGAGAAGCCCGACTCTTCCTTTGAATTCAAAGCTGAAGAAATAAGCGACGATTATATAACCCATAATATCTTCTCCTTTACGAATCAACCAAGCTTGTCCAAGTTGAGGGTTATTAACGAAAATATCAAAATTGTCAATCGTTGTATTGCGGTCGATATCGTACCCATCGATGGCATAAAATGCTTCCATCATTGCTACAATGGCTGGAATATCCTCTACTGTTAATTCATCAAACTTAATCATTTCGCGCTTATTTTTGCAAAGCTAGGGATTTTTAAATGCAAAACGGTCATAGTGAAATCACTATGACCGTCTTTTATTCGTTGTAAGGTCGTTATGATTTACATACGTGGTGGACGCATTCCGCCCGGAAATCTGTTTTCCCCTTCAGGATTACCCATGGCAAATTTTTGGAACTTATACGTAAACAAGACCATAAAATAACGTCCCAAACGGTTCGTCCGGCTATCTGTCGTTAAGAAGCCATCCACAGTACGAGAAAGATTTGTTTGCTGATTTAACAAATCAAATGCTTGCAGACGTAAAGTCCCACGTTGATCTTTTAAGAATCTTTGCTCTACATAGGTATTGATAATGAACGGATTGGACGACAAACCTTGACCATAGCCCTGATTGAAAGATTTAGAAAGATCGGCGCCAAAGATCGTGTTCTTCAAAATATTATATGAACCAATTAATGTTGGTGTCCATGTCTGAATATCACTATTTCGCTGTAGTAAGCTATTTTCTGTATGTGTAAATTGGTAACGAACTCCCGGATTAATTTCCAGATTTTCGGATGGATTGTAACGAAACATTAATCCCTGAGTCAGGACAAAATTTCGCGCAACATTTTTCTGCCCGATATTATCATTTTCATCTATGGATGAATAACCAATGGTTTTATTCACCGAAATACCACCCATCAACATCACATTGAAGGTTTTTTCTTTCCAGGATTTACCATAATGGTAAAATGAATTGATCGCATACGGACGATCGCCGCTCTCATTCAAATAACGCGTTTCTGAGACCAATGCAGAATCTATTTTTCCTGTTGTAGGATCTTTCTGGATAGGACCATAGTACGATTTGTTTAAACTAACAATCTTATTGTCAGTTAGGGAACCATTGAGGAATACAAAGAAATTATTACCTTTTTGAAAGTCGTTTTTACGAAATCTCAGATTCAATTGATGATTAAATTCTGGATTCAGGTTCGCATTACCATACACGATATTTGTTGAACTTGTGCTTAGATTATATGGCAATATTTGCGATACACTTGGTTCGGTTGGCGATCCAGAATAGTTTACGCTTAAATTGGATTGACGGGAGAATTTATATTCAAAACGTGCAATTGGCATCCAGTTCATATTGTTACGGGAAATCGGAATGATCTCGCCCGAATTAATCGCTGATCCCCTCAATTGGGATGGTTGTCCGGCGACCCCCACCGAGTAAGTCACCTTGTCATTGCTAAATAAATAGTTCGCTCCGATTTTATGGGTTGTAAAAGCATAGTCGTAATTATAATCAAGGTTTAACTTTGCATTTTCGAATGCATTTTCAATAATATTATTGTCTCTATCATAGCCCTTTTGAGTGATATTATTGTCGTATTTATTCTTGTTAAAATCATAAGTTACCTCCAATTTCCCATTTTTAGATAAAGGCTCAGTATAATTTACCGAAGCTCCTGCATTCCAGCTCTTATTGAGCGCATCCTGCACCGTGCGTTGGTAAATGTTACTCATGGACTGATTGATATTGGATGGATCGGAAATATACCTGTCAAGTATCTGATTTACATCCTTATCTGTTTTTGCATTATTGAAATTGAAATTGAAAAACAAGTTACGCCCATTGTCATTCAGTTTGCGGTTATATAAACCACTGATCCCAAACCTTGGTGCAGTGGAGTTTGTTCCAGTTGTTAGTTCCTGCTTATTATCCAAAACATTACTTAAATAAGTAATGGAATTGGTTATCGAATTATTATTCCCGTCATCATAGCCAAACTGTGGCACAATCTTAATGTAATCCTTCGTGGTGGGCTTCCACTCTACATTTGCCTCAAAGCGATGATTGCCACCAATGGTATTTGAATTCGCATCTACGCTATCCGCCTGCGATCGGCCTGGGGTTGCATTCACAATATACCGTTGTGAGAGTGTTGTATTATTGCTATGGCTATAACTATAGCTGCCGTAAGCTGTCAGCTTATCCGAAAAATCTTTACGAAAATTAAGTCCGATAGAGCCTATTTTGGTCAGACCGTCTGAGCCACCAAACATACCGCCGCCACGACGTCCACCACCACCTTGGCCGCGTCGGGCACCACCACCTGTTGTGTTGAAATCAAACAGGGGCGCATTGGTATTGTTTAAATTTCCGAGAACAGAAATTTGCTCCCCCTCACGCATCCCCATCCACATTCCTGTCGCCTGATAACGGTCTTCTGTACCATAGCCTGCACGGAGTGTCGTCATATGGCCTTGATTATATTTCGGATCAATCTGAATGTTGAGTACTTTTTCGGAATCCCCATTCTTATTTCCCGTAATATTGGCCATATCGCCATAGTCGTCAATAATTTGCATTTTTTGCACAATATTGGCCGGAAGATTCTGAGTAGCGGTTTTTACGTCTCCGCCAAAGAAATCTTTTCCATTGATTCTGACCCTTTTGACAGACTCGCCCTGTGCAGTGACATTCCCATCTTTATCGACTTCAACACCTTGTAATTTTTTCAGCGCATCCTCTGCAACTGCCCCATCACGTAATTTCAGATCCTTCATGGTGTACTCCAAGGTATCGCTTTTTACAACCACCGTCGGCACTCCATCCACAACGACTTCCTCAAGCATTTGAGAATTCTGCTGTAAAGTCAGACTTGGAATAATGTATTTTACCTCTCCCTTTGGAAAGCTGAACTCTTTTTCAAAACGTTCAAAGCCCAAATTAGAAACAGTAATCTTAAATGTATCTGCCTTGATCTTATCGAAAGTGAAAATCCCGGCCATATTTGAACCTGCTGTCATGGAATCCAATTTCGACGTCAACTTAACTGTTGCTCCCGCAATAACACGGTTTTTATCATCTTTCAACATCCCTTGTACGCTTCTCGTCTGACCATATACGGTCCATCCTGTTAACATACTCAACAAAAAAAGCATGAAGCCTCTCATAATACTTATTTTTATATTTCTATAATTGACAAATCTTTGACCGAATGCTCCTGTTTTAGTTTAACCCGTTCTACCCCCTTTCCATGTTTAACAGCACATTCAATATCTTTACAAAAGAAGAGATTATTAGTGTTAATTAATGTAAAAGGGCATTATTCACACAGAAGTTACAATGTATAACTCTAATTTTATTTGTACTTTCGTTCATTTACAGAATAAAAGATGCTACTATCATATTATCAAGATCAACAGGTTGAAGCAGGATGTGACGAGGCAGGCAGAGGTTGCTTGGCAGGACCGGTCTTTGCGGCAGCAGTAATTTTCCCTACCGATTACCATCATGAGCTTCTCAACGATTCGAAAAAACTAAGCGAAAAAAAACGAATGGCATTGCGTCCAATTATTGAACGGGAAGCACTGGCCTACGCTGTGGCGAGTGTTTCAGCGGAAGAAATAGACCGCATCAATATTCACAATGCCAGCTATCTTGCCATGCACAAAGCCTTGGATATGCTACAGATAAAAGCGGAATATATTATTGTGGACGGGAACAGGTTTATTCCTTATCAGACGACTCCCCATTCCTGCATTATCAAAGGGGACGGAAAATATCTTTCTATCGCAGCGGCTTCCATCTTGGCAAAAACCTACCGTGATGAATACATGGACAATATTGCTTCGGATTACCCTGCCTACGATTGGCTTAACAACAAAGGCTATCCGACTGTAAAACATCGAACTGCAGTGCTCGAATATGGCGCAACACCACATCATAGAAAAAGCTTTAGAATAACTGATCCACAGCTCAAATTATTCTAAAGCTTCAAACTTAAAAAAGAAACAGCCAGCTAGGCAGCTGTTTCTTTCTTTGTATCCTTAAAGGAGAAATATATTGCCGCTAAGATTCCCAACCCAAGGATAATCGACGATATTAAAGTCAAAAGATTGCCCATCTTATGTGATTCCGGATCAAAGATAAATTCAACCTTATGTGTACCCGCAGGCAACTGTAAGGCTCTGAGCAAATAATCTGCACGGATAATTGGGAACTCTTTTCCATCCACATAGGCCTTCCAGCCCTTATCGTAAAACACTTCAGAGAATACCGCAAAAGCATCGTTGGTCGTGGTATATTCATACTGCATTTTATCCGGATGATAAGATGTCAGTTTAATTTCCCCTGTTGTAGCCGAGCTTGACGTTTTTGCTTTGATTTCATTCTGATACTGCTGATTCACAAAAGCTTCTTTATGCGGATCAAAAGAGCTGATCGCCTGCATTTCTTCTGCATTTCCTTTTACGAAGGTTATTTTATCCACAAACCAGGCGTTCCCAGCCGCTGTGCTCCGTCTCACGATACGCTGTGACTGGTTTTGAGGATCTGTTGTGATCAAATAACGCACATTAAACATGTCCAGCACATCTTCGTTGAGCGCTCCGTTGAATTGATTCTCCAAGATTTCCTGAAAACGCATTAATTTAGCAGCATGATAACCGCCTAATGATTTATGGTAATAGGAAGGACGGGCATCAGAAAATGGATCTGTTGTCAGGTCAAGGACGCGATAACTTGGGTCTTTATCCATTAAGATCAATTGATCAACCTCACGTTGCTGGAATACCTGCTGTGTAGTCGCTCCTTTCTCCATAAAGGATTTGTCATTTAAAAAGCGTTTATCTACACTCCACAGATCGAATAGGAACAGGACAAGCAAAGTCCCCAATAACGCTCCTTCACTGACCTTCCTTTTGAGGTAAAACCAAACAGCCCCGAATGTGAGCAACACAATAACAAAGGAACGATAAGCATCTTTACTTGCGATATCTTTACGATCCAAGACCAATTGATTTGCCAGCTCTGTCGCAAAAGATTTATCACCAATCTGTTGGGTAAACGACTCAATTAAATTATTATGACCAGCATTTCTGAAGTTCAAGAACAAATCCGGCAGCAGACCGATCAGCAGACAAACTCCGCCAACACCGGCAAAAGTATACAGCACTTTCTTATCCAGGTTTGGAATTTCCTTAGCCCGTGTTAGCAATTCATTTACTGTCATGACAGCCATGAGCGGCACTGTAATTGAAACGAGTATCAAGATGGATTCCACTGCCCGAAACTTGTTGTACATTGGGAAATAATCAAAGAATAAATCCGAAACCAATGTAAAGTTCTTTCCAAATGACAAAAGCAATGCTAATACAGTGGTTGTTAATATCCACCATTTGAATTTATTTTTAACGATGACAAGGCCTAAGATAAACAAGAAGAAAACCCCAGCACCAAAATACCAAGGTCCCGAAGTAAAGCGTTTGTCGCCCCAATAAGTAGGCATTCCCTGTGCCATCTGTCCAGCTTGAACTGCCGATGCACCTCCTCTTTCCATAAAGAATTTCGCCACATGCGACTTCTCGTCCAATTGACCACCTGTGGCTCCGCCATAAGCATTCGGAATCAGAAAAGTCATGCTCTCGCCAACACCTTGGCTCCATTCATAAGCATATTCTTTATCAAGCCCTTTTTCTTTTGTACTATTGTTATCGACCTTCGTAATATTAGCATGCCCACGTGTACTCAGCTTACTATACTCCCAGGTTGGCAACAAAATGGAAGCGTTCACCATTAAAGCAATGATAACTGCAATCACCTGCCTCCCCGAGGCGATAAAAAACTCCTTTAGTTGTTTTTGCTTGATCGCATCGACTAGGGTAAAAATAACATATACCATCAACGCCATGAGCAAGTAATATGTTGTCTGTAAGTGATTGACACGAATTTCCAGGGAAAGAAATAACGCCAGCAGCACCGGCCCCCACAGCCTGCTTCCCCGGTAACACATGATCACCGCAGCGATGACAGGCGGTATAAAGGCGATAGCATTGGCCCGGGTGATATGTCCTGCTTCTATATAAATAAAGTTGTATGACGTAAAGGCTATTGCCACTGCGCCCACCGCAGCGAGCCAGGGTTTGATGCGTAATACGCTAAAAAGAAAATAGGCTCCCAAAAGATAAAACAACACCGTGTCCATTGGGCTTGGAAAAACAAATTTGACGGCTTTCAGCAAATAGGTACCAATATTATTTTCGTTCGCCTGCCAGATCTGATAGGTTGGCATTCCACCAAACATGGAATTTGTCCACATAGGAGCCTTCCCATCTTTGGCTTTATAGTCAAATAATTCCTTTTGCCCAGCTTGTGCCTGTACCACATCCGATTGTGCAAGAGTCTTTCCCTGCCAAACGGGCGTGAAATAAAAAAATACTAGCACAATGAATAACGCAATAACGATTAAATGTGCCGAATTTACCTTAAACCAATTTTTCATTTATCCTCTTAGGTTGTTTAAAAGTCTTAAAAGCCAAACTTAGATAAATTTGTTTTTATATACAATTATAATTATGACCAATCTATTAAATATGCTTCGCCTGAGCCGAGAAAGAAAAGATCACGGAATGTCCAAGATCAATGGCGCGATTTCCTAACTTATTTAGACCGTAGTAACGGTTCCTGACAATGAAAGGAAATGCCTTTTTGCAAAAAAGGCCCTAATTATAATTAGGGCCAGCTTGGATTTATTTCATCTTAACGGCAGTTCCCGTTGCTCCGACCATCATCATTCCGCCTGTTCCTACAGTCTGGAAATCCAACCGAACGCCAACGACAGCATCGGCTCCTAATGCCCTAGCGCGGTCTTCAAGCTCACGCAATGCCGCCTCACGGGTTTCCTGAAATGCACGCTCATAAGAATTAGAGCGGCCGCCAAAAAAATCTCTAAAACCGGCCATCATATCTTTAATGGCATTCGCTCCCAAAACAACCTCTGAAGAAACAATACCCAGATAGCGATCGATCTGATGCCCCTCGATAATACTTGTTGTTGTTAATAACATAATTTTATTCTCCTTTTTGAATTAACTTATTAATATTGGACAATTCGCCAAAAACAACTAAGATATCACCTTCTGCCATCACCGTTTCAGAGGTGGCAATACCAGATGCTTCCTTTTGTTCTTTGGTGATTCCGTCCTTTTTTGTCTCCGTAATTTTTACTGTTGTCAGCACGATAATTTTATAAAGGTTGGTCAGATTGGCTTCCCGCAACGTCATTCCGACATAACGCTGTGGCACCTTTGTTTCTACAATAGAATACCGATCTGAGACCTTAAATGAATCAACGATATCAATATTGTCCAACCGCATCGCCAACCGCTCTGCGGCTTCCTCCTCTGGCATGATATACTCATTGATCTCCATGGCTTCCAAAACTGTTTTCTGCAGATCAGAGACAATACGGCCAATGATACGCCTTACTTTTAGTTGCTTTAGGAGTGCAACTGTCATGAGCGATGCGCCTTCATCCTCTCCTATGGCGACAATGACCGCATGTGCATCTTTTAAGGGCAGCGAAGATACAGCCTCCCGATCGGTTGTGTCCAGGCATACTGTATGCGTGATCTTATCTTTGAGCTGCTCTACGATACTTAGATTTCGATCCGCACCGATTACTTCATGACCGAGTTCGGTCAGATGGACACCCAATGAACGCCCGAAGTGCCCTAATCCTAAAACAATATACTTCATAACTCAAACTAAGATAAATTTATTTTATTTGCAAGTCCAATCGTTTTGCAAACAGACACCTTTTGATCTCTTGTATCTTTATACATAAGAAAACAAAATTAAAACAGGATCTTTTCCTCTGGAAATATCATATTTCTACGGGTCGTATTTTTGATAAATGCAACCAATAACGTCAACATGCCCACACGGCCAACCAGCATCGTCACGACTATGATCAATTTTCCGCCCATGCTTAAGGAAGGAGTTACGCCCAAACTTAATCCGCAAGTCGTATATGCCGATAAGGATTCAAAAAGCAAATCCTTCATGCTTTTGTCCGGATCAGTAAAAATAAGAACAAAAAAACTCAGCCCAACGACAAGGAATGACAATAGAATAATCGCAAAAGCCTTATTCACGGATTCACTCGCTATTCTCCGTTTAAAAATTTCAATATATTCCTTTCCTTTTGCCAAAGAAATGATATTCATAAAAGATAGCGCCACTGTCGTCACTTTTACGCCACCTCCAGTAGATCCCGGGGAAGCACCTACCCACATCAATACCATAATCAGAAAGATAGTTGGCGCTCCGACGAAACTCAGATCGATGCTATTGTAGCCTGCCGAACGCGCAGCATTTGCCATAAAAAAAGATGTCGCCCATTCACCGTCAAAGCCTTTTTCCAAAGAAAGTGTATTCTTGCGTTCCAAAAAATAAAAGAACAGGGTTGCTGCAACGATAATAATCGCATTACAGAGCAATACCAATTTAGAGTTAAAACTAAAGCTCCACGCTTTATGTTTGTAATTTTTCTTTGTAACCAAACGGTGGTACCAAAGCAATAGCGACTCCTTGATGTAGGTATAGAAGTTCAATACGATTCCAAAGCCTAATCCGCCAAGAATAAACAACGAAGAGAGAGCCAGCTGAAATGGATAGTTGAACTTATAGGCTTCATTGGTGATTCCGCCAGATAAAATCGAGAATCCAGCGTTACAAAATGAAGAAATGGAATGGAAGATCGAAAAGAAAATCATACTCCCCATATTAGGAAAATTAGTCTTTTCCAAGGTACTAAAGATTAATACCGCACCTAAAAATTCAAACAATAGCGTGATAAATATCATGGTCAATAAGGTTTTGATGACTGAGGCCACCTTATTTTCCCCCAATATTTCACCAAACATCAATTGGTTTTTGAATGAAAATCCGCCAGAAAAAAAATAACCAAAAAAACCCGTAAAAGTCATAATTCCGAGCCCCCCGACTTGTATCAATACAATAATAACGGTCTGGCCAAACATGCTAAAGTTGGTCGAAATGTCTGCTACGGATAATCCAGTTATGCAGACAGCGCTGGTCGCCATAAATAAGGCATCGACAAAACTGAGCGGAGCTTCTATTGTTGTTCGCGGCAGCATCAACAGGACTGTTCCGATGAGGATAAGTACGAGAAAGCTGATGACAAACAGTATGGTGGGATTAAAATAAAAATTATCGAAAAAGAGGGTACTTTTGGATAGTTCAGCGATAAAAATAATATAAATCCCCAGATAAATCCACTGCTCGCGGGAAAAGACCGCTAGTGCTTCAATTCCGGCAAAACGGGCTATTAAAATAAAAATAAAATAAATCAGGATGAGCAGTCCCGAGTAATGTTCAACGGCAATTTTTTTTAGCGCATAAATGGATGATGACTCCCGCAACGCAATCATAAAAAAAAGCACAAAAAATAGATAATGGATTGTCTTGCCCAATAGTATTCCTAACATCGGGTCTGTGACATAGCCCACGTTGAAAATCACAATTGCAGCACAAATCATGCTGGCGTAGAACATGATCTTATCTACTAGACCGTTTTTATATTTGAAAACAAATCGAACAAAACTTAATATCGAATCTACCATTATAAACCGCAAACTAAGATAAATTTGCCTTATTCAAAAATCAATCTACAATCTTCTCCTCTCATTGGCTGTTTATTTTCACGTGAAACGGAATCTACCGATGACTTTTGCTCCATCTCGGTTTGCTAATCTCCAGGGTTCTCTTTCTCCAATTCCCTTTCAGCCTTCTCTCGATCCCGTTTTCGTTTTTCTTCTATTTTTGCAGCAGCTTTTGCCTCCTGTTCTTTTTCCTCCTTTAGCAATTCTTCGGCAGTTTTATGCTTTTTAAATATCCCCGAGAATAATTTCTTCGCTTTCTCTACTCCGCTCACGACCTTCTCAACACGATCAGCCGTGTTCATCAATTTTGCCTCACGCTCCGGCCCTAAGCCAACACATTGCTTAATGCCCATCAGCAGACTTTGCCACATAGCCTTGAAGAAGGGATGATAGGGATCCCTATGTTTGTTGATATGCCCTATCGTGTATTTACCATACAGATCGGGGTTGCTGGGGTTGAATAAAACCTGGTTGACCATGAAAGAAAGAAAGCCCTTCTTTTCCCTGCGTCCGTCGTCACCTGTTTCAGAGAGTATATTAACCTTTAGATCATCATAATCCATTTTAAACGTTCCTTTACTCCGGTAATCATTAGCCCAGACATCAAATACGATTTGTTTCAGGTTACCAGATTTAACCTCAACATTCAGCAGTGGCCGAATCATTTTATTGACAACTTTTAAATCCATCGGCCCAAGACTCCCTTTATAGGTATAAGCCCCAACTTTGGAGGTCATATCAAAAACAAAATTGGTCACGAGCTTTCCCGAATTCATAAAATTAGTGCTCAGATTAGCCCGCATGAGCTTCTGCTTCAGCAACTTTGTCGAATCGTTGGTCACATTCAATATTGTACCATAGGTATGATCGAAAGTGATGGTTCCTATCTGGCTATATTCATCGCTCATCTCCGAATAGGAAATGCCAATATTATCCAAGATCAGCGAATCAATTCCCAACCGGGTTGACATCTGCATCAATTTCATGTGTGGTGCATTTCCGATCTGCCGGGTAGCAGGACTTTTATAATGCTTATCACTATAGATGGACAGTTGTCCATTTTTTAAGAACGCTTTTTGTGCATAAACCTTTTTATCTCTTGAAAGCTGTCCAAAATTGAACTCCGACAGTTTAAGGGTGTCCATTTTAAAAACAACATAACTCCCGCCTTCACCTTTCTTCTTATAGTAAGCCGCTTTATTTAAGGTCGGTTGGTAAGCCACTTTAGTCAAAAGGACATTTCTTTCTTTACTATTGATCTTAAGCTTATCAAAATTGATTTTATAAAATCCATCCGGAGTTTGATAAGTAAAGCCCGGCACCTCAATGTCTATCATCTTCGTATGATAAAAACGCTGTCTATCTTGTTCCGAAGTTGAATCAATAAGAACATCATCGATCCGCACCTTTACTTTTTTTATTTCAAAGACCTGATGTACACCCTTTTGTACCTGCGTATATTTAAAATCTATATTATTCAAGTTGACCGCTTCAACATGAATCTTTTTTAAATTATCTTTTATCTTCTCATATAAAGGTTTCTTAGGACCTTGGCTCACCGTGTCATTATAACTATGCACTTCATTGATGACATGTATAGTGGGTGTATCTACAGTGACATCATGTAAAAAAAGCTCTTTATCCATCAGCACCTTACGGATGCCAAAACTTTTAATCTTAAGCTTATTGATAATTATTGCGTAGCGATTGTCCGGAGCCTTTTTGAGAAGCTCCAATTTCTTATACACTACGCTATCCGGAATTAAATGAAGGTTATCAATGGTCAGATTCCCCAACGCCAGATTAACATGGATATCATCATAGTGAACCGTATACAGGCTATCTGTTGCCTGCAAAACCAACTGCTTTATTTTGGTATCCAGCAGCGGCTTCCATTTATTGCTAAAATACATAATGCTTCCGGTCAAAGCCAGAAGGATAAACACAACAATTCCAATGATCCACTTAAAAATAGGCTTCATAAAGTCACAATCTCTTCGTAATTTAGTCTTTATTTTATTGAATAGCAAACAAGATCAATTCCCCTTTTGTTTCAACTACTATTAAATAAAGCAAATATGCAGCTCCGAACACGACTTTTTTTATTTTTTATACCGTTTTGGCTACTTGTATTCAATTCTTGTTCAGATTCCAAACCCGAATCAGGCTTCTATTTTTGGAAAACGGTCTTTCAACTGGACACGATGGAACATCGCGCACTAGAAGAAATCAACGCCAAATCCATCTATACAAGAATTATGGACATAGACTTTGATCCATCCGGTGTTCAGGCTATCCCGATAAGCCCCATTACCTTCTCCCAGCAATTCCCTAAAGGACAAGCGTTAATACCAGTCGTGTTTATCAACCAGCGTATTTTTTCAGAAATGGACAGTTTACAGATAAGGGCTTTAGCCAATAAAATTGTTCCATTTGTCGCTGCAAAAATTAAGCAGGCTGGCAAAGAAGATTTTAACGAATTACAACTGGACTGTGACTGGACTCAATCCTCACGAGACAAATTCTTCTACCTGCTCAAGCACCTACAAGAATTACCTGATTTAAAGGATATTATGGTGAGCTCAACATTAAGATTACATCAGGTTAAGAATACCGTCACAAGTGGTATCCCGCCAGTAAAGAAAGTGACGTTAATGTGTTACAACATGGGCAACTTGCGCCAATTCGGAAACCAAAATTCTATCCTGAATCAACAGGACTTAAATACCTATTTAGGTGGTACGTTACGCAATTATCCAATGGAAATGGATATTGCTCTTCCCCTATTTCAATGGTTTGTCGTCTTTAGAAATAATAGTTACATTGGCATTTCAAAATATATTAGCGAGCAGGATCTCAATAACACAGCCCTATTTACCCATAATCCGAATAGTAACTTATATATTTTAACTATCGATCTCCCCAAAGCAAACCTCAAAAAAGGGGATGTCGTGCGCTTTGAGAAAGTAACACAAAACGATCTTTTGCAAACGGCAAAATTTTTGAGGGGAGAGTTGAAAGGAAAAAAACATCAGATTATTTTTTATCATTTAGATCAAGCTACATTAGCAAATCATGGCAATGCCGAGTTACAGGAAATTATTCGTGCTTTCTAGCACTACGATTGCATTCTTCTTTGGAGAAATTGCAACAAATATCGCTTGTGGTCCCGAAGTGGATCCCTATGACAACCAAACGACTTATTATCTTCCTAATCTTGAGGACAATGGGTTTTCTGCATTTCAATACATCCCTTATCAATTTCTCTATACTGAAGAGGCTCCAGTTAAGGAAAGCCTCGTTAACAGCAAAGCTTGGGCAAAACACTTGGGACCAGGAGTAAATGCAGATGATATCGAACAATTGATGTACCGCAGCGATTCGGCTACGGCTGATTTGGTCAGTAATCAAAAAAAATCATCCTGGAGCAATCTTCCTGACTCCATCAAAGGAAATACATTTTTACAAACCTTAATTGATGGTAAGCATGAGCCAGAACGAGCTTACTTTGTTTTCACAAAAAAGCAAGAGCCTATTACAAATGTTCAGCAGAATTACTGGGATCCCGATACACGGAATTTTAAAGAGATCGTACAATATGCTGAACTCGCCGAAGCGCAGATCAATAAGCATAAAAAAAACAGCTTCCTTTTTGTACGTTATGCCTATCAGGCCGCACGCTTATATCTATTTGGTCAGGAATACGGGAAAAGTATCGCTATTTATGAAAAATACTTGCAGCCCATTAAAGGGAATGATGCAATTCTAAATTGGGCACTTTCAAACTATGCTGGCGCTGTCCGTAAAAATGGAGATGGAGCCAAAGCGGCCTACCTTTTTTCCAGATTATTCACGGCAAGTCCCGAACGACGTGTTTTGGCCTACTCAAATTTTCATTATATCACAGCTTCCGATACTGAAATTTTTCAATATGCAGCTAATGATGCCGACAATTTTAATATTAACGCCATTATTGGTTTCGGTACAGGAGACCGCACCATGAAATATCTAAACGCCTGTTACAAGCTTGATCCGGCTAATACAGTAAATGCCGTTTTGCTAGGAAGAGAAGTCAATAAAATAGAAGGCGACATGAATGAGTCTTTTTATATCGGCTATGGCGAAAACTATAATTATTACTCCCGAAACGAAGATAAAAACACGGTTAAACAACACTTGGATTCCCTTCGCAACTTTGCTTTAAACCTCTATCAAGACAAAAAATACGTCCAACCACAGCTCGGCTTGGTTACGGCAGCCTATTTAAGCTGGATGAACAAAGAAAATGATCTTGCAAAAAAATATCTTGCTCGGGTAAAGGAAAGTGACCTGAACCCCAAGCTGGCAGATCAATATCAGATTACGGCATTACTTACACAGTTAGCAGATTGGCAAACCAGCAAACAGATAGACCAACCAAAACTTGTAAAAACATTAGCGTGGCTGGAGGAGAAGGCCAAACAGGATGGTAAAAGTTCAAGCAAGAAAAACGAATGGAGCTATAGTGCTTTCGAATATAGCAACTATAGTTTAATCGCCAGAAACATACTCCAGAATCTCGTCGTCAAACACTATCTCAGCACGCAGGATACTGCTATGGCGAGTTTAGCCGCTGTTAAAGCAGATATTTTCTATAATTATGGTGTTGCAAAGGATTCTCTTGAAGACAACATGCAATGGTCCACCATGCACTTTTGGGAAAATAGCCTTACACCTAAAACATTATTAAAAATAAGCGCTTTATTATCCGACAACACACAACAAAACACATTGTCCCGATTTTTACTTGAAGATATCAAGCATTTCAATAGAGACTATCTGACAGAGCTTCTGGGGACCGCATATTTACGGGAACTAGACTTCCAAAATGCAGCCAAAACACTACAGGCACTTCCTAAAGATCACAAAATAAAAGAAATAAAGAACTCGTACAGCGAAGACGAATATAATATTATACCCAGTCCATTCATCGTCACCATCAATGATTATCCCAAAAAATACGGAAAAGAGAATACAACCAAGCTAAAATATGCTGAACGTATGGCGCGATTGGAAAATGCCATAAAAAGCGAAAAAAACAATCAGAAGAAAGCAGACTATTATTTTCAGATGGCTACAGGAATTTATCAGACCAGTACCTACGGAAATGCCTGGTCATTGGTTTCTTACGACTGGTCATCCACAGACAGTCATGCCGCCTCAACGATACACTGGCAACGGAATTATTTACAGACAAAATCAGCAAAAGAATGGTATTCCAAAGCCCGTTCACTGAGCTCAGATAAAGAATTTAAGGCCAAATGTACCTTCATGCTGGCAAAATGTGAACAGAAAGATTTCGTTTATACAGATGAAACACGCTGGCAATATTATGACTCCCCATTGAAAAATCCGTTCTACCGCTTTTCGCTGCAGAATAAATACTTTAAAGAACTAAACACACAATATAAGGACACACCTTTTTTCAATATGGCTTCAAAGGAATGTACCTATTTAAGGGACTACCTCAATCTAACACAAGCCATAAAATAAACGCTTGCGTCCTTCTTAATATAAAAAGGCTTCCATATGAAAGCCTTTTTATATTAAGCTCTGCTATCTTCATTATGATATATACTGAGATAACTATCGTAGCGAGAGGATTCAATCTCTCCATCCTCAACGGCTTCCATAATCACACAGCCCGGCTCGTTGATATGTCTACAATTATTGAATCGGCATTGGTTCATCAACGCGCGCATCTCCGGAAAAAAGTGAGACAGCTCTTGTTTTTCGATATCTACGATTCCCAATTCGCGAATGCCGGGCGTATCAATCAATTTTCCCCCAAATGGCAAATCAAACATTTCTGCAAATGTCGTTGTATGCTTTCCTTTGTCAGACCAGTCTGAAATTTCACCCGTTTTCAGACCATATTCAGGTACAATTGCGTTGATCAATGTGGATTTCCCCACACCGGAATGTCCCGAAACCAAAGTAATTTTATCCTGAAGCAACCCCTTGACAACATCAATATTCTTTCCCGTCAGGGCCGATACCTCATAACACAGATAACCTATCCGTTCATAAATAGCTTTATACTCTGCCAATATCTCTAGCCCCTCATCACTAAAAAGGTCGAGTTTATTAAAAATAAGTACCGCTGGTATGCCGTAAGCTTCGGTCGTGACTAAAAAACGGTCGATAAAACCCAAAGACGTTGGTGGAGAAGCCAAAGTGACCACCAGCAAAGCTTGGTCTAAGTTTGCTCCGATAATTTGCGTTTGTTTAGAAAGATTCACCGACTTTCGAATAATGTAATTGCGACGGGGCTCCAGCTCACGAATGACAGCACTTTCAAGATCCGGCTCTACATCAAAATGCACCCAATCGCCCACAGCTACCGGGTTGGTTGTTTTAATTCCCTTGGTACGAAATTTCCCTTTGATCCGGCAATCATATCTTTTGCCGTCTTCGCCCAAAACCTGATACCAACTACCCGTGGACTTTGTTACCAATCCTCTCATAGAACCTGTTGCATTAAATGTGTCATTGCACAAAAATCGGAAAAATTTATTAAACTTACGGTTTGATGAATTTCTTACCTTTGTAAGGAGACTAAAATTCAATTTTGTGAAAAAACTATTTCTTTTAGATGGAATGGCTCTTATATATAGAGCATATTTTGCATTGAGCAAGACCCCACGCATCACCTCGACAGGGTTGAATACGGGGGCAATCATGGGATTTACCAATACACTATTGGAGGTATTGAAAAATCAGCAACCTTCTCATATAGCAGTAGTGTTCGACACGGATGCACCTACCGCACGCCATATTGAATTTGAAGCCTATAAAGCACATCGTGAGAAAATGCCCGAAGACCTCGCAGCTTCTATTCCTTATATCTATCGCCTGATTGAAGGATTTAATATCCCAATTATTACAATGGACGGCTATGAAGCGGATGATATCATCGGAACATTGGCGAAAAAAGCAGAGCAAGAGAACTTCCAAGTCTACTGTATGACACCGGATAAAGATTTTGGTCAGCTTGTCTCGGACAATATTTTTATTTACAAACCGGCACGCATGGGCAATGGCGCTGAAGTACAAGGAGTCAAGGAAATTCTCGAAAAATGGGAAGTTACTGATGTCTGCCAGGTCATTGATATTTTGGGCCTATGGGGGGATGCTGTAGATAATATTCCAGGAATTCCCGGCATCGGAGAGAAAACGGCAAAGAAACTTGTTCAGGAATTTGGCTCCGTGGAAGGCATTATAGCCAATGCGGATCAGCTTAAGGGTAAAATGCGTGAAAATGTCGAAAATTTTGCCGAACAGGGGCTGATCTCAAAAAAACTAGCAACAATACTATTGGATGTTCCAGTTGAACTTAACGAAAAGGCATTGGAACTTGAGGATCCGAATAAAGAGATTCTCGAACCGCTTTTTGCTGAATTGGAATTTAGAACGCTTGGGAAAAGAGTATTTGGAGAAGATTTCTCCATCCTTGAGAAAAGTGCTCCTGTAAATGGGCAGATGGATTTATTTGCTGTACAGACAACAACTATAACCACAAGTACCGCTATAGAAATAGAAGCATCTAGTGAAAATATTGTTCTCAACAACATCCATAATACGACACACGAATACACGCTAGTAGATACTCGTGATGAACAAGAAAAGCTTGCCAAGGAGCTAGCCACAAAGGACAGCTTTTGCTTTGATACTGAAACAACAGGATTAGACGCGAATCTTGCTGATATTGTCGGGTTATCTTTTTCGTTTGAAACAGGAAAAGCATACTATATTCCTACGCCAGCAGATCGGGAAGAAGCACAGCGCATCGTCGATATCTTTAAGCCGGTACTGGAAAATCCAACCATTGAAAAGATAGGTCAGAACATCAAATACGATATTCTCTTATTGGCAAGATATGGCGTTAAGGTTCAAGGGACCTTATTCGATACCATGTTAGCCCATTACCTCATCGACCCGGATACGCGGCATGGCATGGATGTACTTGCAGAGAACTATTTAAATTATACCCCAGTCTCAATTACCGAACTCATTGGAGAAAAAGGGAAAAAGCAAGGAAATATGCGCGATGTTGATTTCGAGAAAATCAAGGAATATGCAGCGGAAGATGCGGACATTACTTTGCAGCTAAAAAACGTTTTTCAACCTCTTTTGGTAGAAACAGACACCTTACAATTAGCTCAGGAAGTTGAGTTTCCCCTAGTTTATGTACTTGCGGAAATCGAGCGTAACGGCGTAAAAGTGGATGTTCCCGCCCTTGGTGAATTTTCAAAAACCTTAGAACAGGACATCCGGAATCTCGAGGAGTCTATATTTGAAAAGGCAGGAGTTAACTTTAATATCGCATCTCCCAAACAATTAGGTGAAGTGCTGTTCGATAAACTCCAATTGGATCCAAAGGCAAAAAAAACAAAAACAGGGCAATATAAAACTGGTGAAGATGTTTTATTAGCGCTAGCGCACAAGTCGGATATCGTTCAGGACATTTTGAATTTTAGACAATTACAGAAATTAAAATCAACTTATGTAGATTCACTACCTGAATTGATCAATCCAGAAACCGGTCTGATTCATACATCCTACAATCAAGCTGTCGCAGCCACTGGCCGCCTAAGCTCTACCAACCCCAATTTGCAGAATATTCCGATCCGCACGGAAAGAGGCCGGGAAGTGAGAAAAGCATTTATTCCACGCTCATCGGATAACGTGATCCTGTCTGCCGATTATTCACAGATCGAATTGCGTTTAATTGCAGAACTGAGCAAAGATCAAAATATGCTGGAAGCCTTTAGTCAAGGACATGATATCCACCGCGCTACGGCAGCAAAAGTGTATAAAACGGTTTTTGATGAAGTGACATCGGAACAAAGACGTAATGCGAAAGCCGTAAACTTTGGGATTATTTATGGTCAGTCAGCCTTTGGTTTATCTCAAAATCTAGGTATCGCGCGTAAAGAAGCCGCTGACATCATCAACGAATACTTCAACCAATATACGGGCATAAAAAAGTATATGAGCGATGCTGTTGAATTTGCGAAAGAGAAAGGTTACGTTGAAACAATTTTAAAGCGTAGACGTTATTTGAGAGACATTAATTCCGCAAACATGACCGTTCGCGGATTTGCTGAACGAAATGCAATCAACGCACCAATTCAGGGATCTGCTGCGGATTTGATCAAAATTGCCATGATTGCAATACAAAAAGAAATCGAACAGCAGGGACTCAAAGGCAAAATGATTATGCAGGTTCATGATGAACTGGTCTTTGATGTTCCGAAACAAGAGATCGAAGCATTCAAAACCATTATTCTGGATAAAATGACAAATGCTATAAAAACGACAGTCCCATTAGTCGTTGAAATCGGAGAAGGTAAAAATTGGCTTGAAGCACATTAATTTTTGTTATGACTAAAAAATTCATTTATATACTGTTGTTTTTATCATCGTTCTGCTTTAAAACTATTTTAGCACAAGAAGATAAACCCGTATTTTACGAAAAATTAGATCAGGGATTGATTCGTTTCTATTTTGATAAGTATTATTATCTGGCTTCAAAAGAATGCGAATTTAAATCAATTGAGCGCGTCAGCAAATTTGATTTCACAAAGCAGATTTTCGACGGGGAATTCCGAGATTTTGCTCCCAATGGCAATCGCATACTGATAGGGAACTATATAGATGGTAAAAAGGAGGGCTTATTTCAGGCTTTTCACCCAAATGGTGTGCTAAAATGGGCGATAAATTTTAAAGATAACTATCCTGTTGGCGATTGGAAGTATTATTATCCTGATGGCAAGCCGTTATTGACGATCTCCTATGGTGATTTCGGTTATTTTATCAAAGATTACTGGGACAACCGGGGAAAACAGGAAGTTATTGACGGTGAAGGAAACTATGAATTTGCAATACCTTTTGAAGGCTTCACCGAATTTGGTTATGATTTTTACCTTCGCAAAGGTAAAGTAAAAGGCGGTAAACCACAGGGAAATTGGAACACTTACTTTTACAATGTGGGACAACAGCCTATTTATGCGATGACACAACGATTTGTCAATGGAAAAATCATCGCGACCTATGATGATAATGGGGAACTCCCAAGCGAAGATTTTCAGTCGTTGAGCATTCTGCCCTACGACTATTTTGTCCGTGCAGAATTATTACAGAGTAAATCCTGTAATTTTGACGACTATTCAAATTTTTATACGTTTGTTGCCAAACGCTTTACAGAGGGCTTCAATAAAAGCGGGATTGAAGTTACCGGTCAACTAAACTTTTCCTATGATGTTGAGGTCAAAAAAACAGGGATGGCCAATTTACGGAGCCTCAAATTGAATGTAGACTCCAATAATGAAAATTATCACAATATTTTGAACCGAATTGCTAAAAGCATAGATTTTTATTTTCCAACCTACAAACAGGATCAACCTCAGGACGATACAATCAAAGTTTCTGGAAGTATCGCGATAGGAAGTGACGGAAAAATCTATACGCATTCAATTAAAATCGAAAGACAAATAGACAATTCGAGTAAATAATTATCTTTGCAGAAATAAATAGATATGAAATTCCATAAAGAAGGATATACCACCTTAGCGATTGCTGTACTTTTTATCTTTATCATCAATGCCATTGCGGATTATTATGATGCATCACAGTATGTCAAATGGTTTATTTATGCCCTTTCAGCATTCCTATTCGTTACCGTTGTCCAATTTTTTAGAAGCCCTAGGAAAATAGTCGTTCCACAAGATGGCACAATCCTATGTCCCGCTGACGGAAAAGTGGTGGTCATCGAAGAAACGGAAGAAAACGAGTATTTTCATGACAGAAGGATACAGGTCTCTATTTTCATGTCTCCTGTCAATGTGCATGTGAATCGAAATCCAATCAGCGGTTTGGTCACATTTTTCAAATATCACCCAGGAAAATTCTTGGTTGCTTGGCACCCAAAATCCTCTACAGATAACGAAAGAACTACAGTAGTTGTGAAAGACAAAGAAGGAAGAGAAGTTCTTTTCCGTCAAATCGCAGGCGCATTGGCACGCCGCATTGTTTGGTACGTAAAAGAAAATGATCAGGTGGTTCAGGGGGATGAGTTCGGTTTTATCAAATTTGGTTCGCGGGTTGATCTATTCTTGCCTTTAGGAACAAAGATCAATGTGAACATTGGCGATAAGGTTACCGGAGCTAAGACCATTATTGGGAAATTTTAACAATTTATTAATATCAATATAAGTAACTTAGGCCCCAATTAGGGGCCTTTTTTATTCAGCAAATGAATTTTAGACAATTATTATTGGCAAACTCCGCGGGTGTTGGCGTTGCAATATCCACCATCAGCTTTTATTATAAACATGATCTCCAGACTGCACTGATTATCTTTTTTGTTGCACTGGTTATCTGTTTTCTTCTATTCAACTACCTGTTCGAGAAATATATCTATCGTCGTCTTAATACCATGTATAAGTTGATTCACAATCTGAAACTCGGTAAGGATCTTAAAGATGCGATTGGCGAACACGTTAGTGAGGACCCCATTACAGATGCAGAAAACGACGTAAAAGCCTGGGCAAAAGACAAAAAAAATGAAATCGAACAGTTAAAATCTCAGGAGAAATTCCGGCGGGAGTTCCTCTCCAATATATCCCACGAATTCAAAACGCCTCTTTTTGCCACACAGGGCTACATTGAAACCCTGCAAGACGGATTAATGGAAGAGGATATGGAAATGGCAAAAAATTTCTTGGATAAAGCAGCACGTAACCTCGACAGACTGAATTACCTGATTCAGGATTTAGATGAAATATCCAAACTTGAGTCTGGCAAAATGGTCTTGAACATCGAAAAATTTGATATTGTAGACCTGATCAAAGACACTTCGTACTCATTGGAAGACAAAGCCAAACAGCACAATATCAAAATCGAGTTCAAGCCCAAGGCCGGGACACCACATTGGGTGAAAGCCGATCGCAATAAAGTACATCAGGTACTGTATAATCTGATAGACAACTCACTTAAATACGGAAAAGAAGGCGGAACCACAAAAATCAAAATTTTTCCACTTTTTGAGCAAGTACTCATAGAAATCACTGACGATGGATATGGCATTGAAGAAAAAAACCTCAGTCGTGTATTCGAACGATTCTTTCGGACAGACAAAAGTAGATCCCGAGATATTGGCGGATCGGGTTTAGGTCTCGCCATTGTAAAGCATATTATTGAAGCCCACCAACAAAATGTTAATGTCCGTAGTACCGAGGGTATTGGAACCACTTTTGGCTTTACTTTACAAAAAGTTCAGACCGGAGATTAAACAATTGATGACACTTTTGTGTTTAAACAAAACCAATGTTAACATTAACTTAACATTAGGGTGTTACTTTTGCAAAAATAAATTTAAGATATGTCTTTAAATAGCATTTTTCAATACTTCGTTCCAAAGGACAAAAAATTCTTTCCTTTGTTTGAACAGGCAGGCAACAATTTGATCGAAATGTCTCAATTGTTAAAAGATATTGTTAACTCAAACAATCCGGAGAAGAAGAAAGAGTTTACGCGTAAGATGGAAGACCTGGAGCACAAAGGCGACAACATCACACATCAAATCCACCTGGAACTAGGTAAAAATTTCATTACACCTTTTGATCGTGAAGATATACACTCGTTAGCAAGTTCATTGGACGATGTAGCAGATTTTATCCATGGCGCTGCTAATAGAATGGATTTATACAAAGTGGAAAGAGCAACAGAACCGATGATAGAAATCGCGGATCTATTGGTAGAAGCGACGGAGCATGTCTCAAAAGCAATTCACGAACTTCGCGACCTGAAAAATATCCGCAATATCACAGATTCATGTGTACGTATCAATAGCGTGGAAAACAAAGCAGATTATATTTTTGACAAGGCGGTAGCTGATCTTTTTGAATTTGAAAAAGATGCGATCTCATTGATCAAACACAAAGAAGTGCTATCCGCAATGGAAGATGCAACAGACAAATGCGAGGATGTTGCCAACGTATTAGAAAGCATTCTAGTTAAAAACGCATAATCATTCGATCATAAGTGCATAAAAATTCTACGAGATTATGATGTCAACATTACTCGTTGTTGTAATTGTCTTAGCAATTGCATTTGACTACATCAATGGATTCCATGATGCGGCCAATTCGATTGCGACAGTTGTATCAACAAAAGTTCTAACACCAGCAATGGCTGTATTATGGGCTGCCATATTCAACTTTGCTGCTTATTTCTACTTTACAGATCACAAAGTAGCCAACACCATCGCCAAAACGGTATTGGAAGAATATATTACCCTTGAGGTTATCTTCGCGGGCTTGCTCGCAGCGATCGGCTGGAACTTGTTCACTTGGTACTACGGTGTACCGTCCAGTTCTTCACACACTTTAATTGGCGGTTTCGCGGGATCAGGAATGGCTTATGCTTTCATTCTTGGAGCAGATCCTATTCATGCCATCAACATCGACGCAACTTTAAAAATTATTGCTTTTATCGTTCTGGCGCCGATCATCGGTATGACAATATCCATTATAATTACGCTAATAGTAATTAATCTGGCAAAAAATTCACGCCCAAGTGTTGCGGAAAAATGGTTTAAAGTTTTGCAATTGGTTTCTTCTGCAGGCTTGAGTTTTGCGCATGGTGGTAATGATGCGCAAAAGGTAATGGGTATTATCCTTGTTGCAATGGTTGCCGGTGGTTATATGCAAAACACAGAGCACATGCCCGAATGGATTCCCTTGACTTGTTACGCAGCAATTGCCGCCGGAACAATGAGCGGGGGCTGGAAAATCGTTAAGACAATGGGAACAAAAATCACGAAAGTAACGCCATTAGAAGGGGTCTGTGCTGAATCTGCGGGAGCGGTTACTTTAGGGATAACCGAACACTTCGGGATTCCGGCATCTACAACACATACGATCACAGGAGCCATTATCGGCGTCGGTGTCGTCAAGCGTGTATCAGCTGTCCGTTGGGGAGTTACCATCAGTTTATTATGGGCTTGGATACTGACAATTCCAGTATCGGCATTGCTTGGTGGACTGTCTTTAGTTATCGTTCATTATTTACTTTAGAAAGAATTTCTTAATTTTTTTCTAAAAGCTATTGAAACAAAACAAAAATTTGGTACTTTCGTACCGAATTTTTGTTTTGTTGTTTCACATTAAATACTTATTTTAGTACGAAATATAGCAAAAACAAAAATTTAACATAATTTTAAGACTTTGGCACGGCAATTGTACTGTTCCATGTGTTAAGACTAGAGAATTTAAAGTTTGAAAACAATTAAAATTAATAATAACCTTAAAAACAAGAGTATGAACTATTCTACAATTAAAAAAACAGCTGTTGCTGCTACATTAGTTGCCGCTTTAGGTTTCGCTGATACAGCACAAGCTCAACAAGTATTCGGTGGTAGATCACAATACAGAACTTGGTCTATCGGAGTTCAAGGTGGTATTACTACTCCTAATGCTGTTATCGGTGGTAACAACAACTTTGGTCAAAAAGTTGGTTACTTCCAAAACAAAGTTGGTGAGTACTATGGTTTAACAGTACGTAAACAATTCTCTCACCTATTCGGTTTAGAAGTTGAAGCTAACCGTGGTAAGATCAAAACTTACAACCACAATGAATCTGGTCCTGCAATTGAGAACAAATACGGAGCTCAATCTGCTGAAACAAAAGTAAACTGGGCTGCTAGCTTAAATGGTGTATTCCAATTGGGTACAATCGACTTCTTAAGAAGAGAAAACTCAGTTAATTTCTACGCTAAAGTAGGTATCGGAGCTTTCGCTTACAATCCTGTTCAGTTCTCTAACAATGACTTCGGTGGTACTGTAGTTTACGATCAAAAATGGGGTGAAGATGTATTCGGTGATCGCTCACCTTCTAACCCACGCGACAAAGATTACCGTTTAGGTATGATCGTTCCTGTAGGTGTTGGTGCTAAATTCAAATTATCTGAAGTTGTTGCCTTGAACTTAGGTTACACAATGAACTTCACTGATGAGGCATTATTGTACGGACCAGGTAGAAACGGAACTGCAAAACAACGTTTCTCTAACGTATACGGTGGTTTAGAATTCACTTTAGGTTCAAAAGACAAACAAAACTTGACTTTTGCTAACCCAGTTGCTACAATGTATGATGAATTGAAAGATCCTTCATTGAGAAACGAAGTTGAAGCATTGAAACAACGTGTAAGCACTTTAGAAGGTACTGTTAACACATTAAGCGCTGATGCTGATGGTGACGGTGTATCTGACAAATTTGACAAATGTCCTAACACTCCAGCTGGTACTCCAGTAGATGGTTCAGGATGTCCTATCAAATTCCCAGAGCCAGTAGTAGATAACGTTACTTCTAACGGTTACTATGCTCCAATTCAATTTGAATTTGATAGCTCAGTATTGAAAACTTCTTCTTACTCAACTTTAGACAAATTGGCTAAAGAAGTACGTGATAACAATTCATCTGTAACTTTAGACGGTTATGCATCTGCAGAAGGTTCTGAAGCTTACAACTTGACATTGTCTAAAGACCGTGCTAACTCTGTAAAACAATACTTGGTAAATGCTGGTGTTTCTTCATCAAGCATCACTGCTAACGGTTACGGAGAGAAAAACCCAGTTGCATCTAATTCAACTGAAGAAGGTCGCGTTCAAAACCGTCGTGTTGAGATCAAAAAATAATCGTATATAATTTATACCATTATATTAAAAGCCGGCTCTAGAGCCGGCTTTTTTATTTTGACAGTATTTATCCTTAACTTTGTGGATGATATCCAATTTGTGGAAAATTTATTCAAGCAAATTAGATAAGAAATTAGTATTTTGATTTAAGGAACAGAATACTGGTTTTAAACTTTTGAGAATGGAAGAGGATTTTGAATTTGAAAACCCCGAAGAAAGAAAAATCTCGGTGGACAGATATGAGGAAATGCTTCGAAACGAGGATCAGTATTTTTTTGACTCCAAGGCTTTCGAAGGAATAATAGACTACTACGCTGAAAAAAATGACCCTGTAAAGGCTTTACAAGTAACTGAATTTGCCATAAGCCAACACCCCTTTGATATTACCTTTCTGTTGAAGCAGGCCCAATTGTTTTCAACAATTCAGCAATACCAGAATGCATTAGCAGCCTTGGATAAAGCGGAATTACTGGAAGCTTCAGAAGGCGACATCTTTTTGATTAGAGGCGGTATACTGGGAAGTATAGGACAGTTCGACGAAGCATTGGATCAGCTATTCAAAGCATTGCCCTTATTGGACAATAAGGATGAAGTCTACTTTCATGTTGCGATGATTTTTCAGGCGCAAATGAATTATGACAAGGCTATTGTCTATTTAAAGAAAGCGCTTGAACTTAATATGGACTATCAGGAAGCACTCTATGAACTGGCATATTGCTACGATGTGCTTGATAGACAAGAAGAAAGTATATCTTTCTATAAAAAATATATCGACTCCGATCCGTATTCGTATTATGCCTGGTACAATTTAGGTAACTCCTATCATAAAATCAGCAAATTCGAAGAAGCATTAGACGCTTATGACTATGCCATATTGATCAAAGAAGATTTCTCGTCGGCTTATTTCAATAAAGGAAATGCACTTGTCAACTTAGATCGCTATCAGGAAGCTTTGGATGTCTATAAACAAACCTTCGAATATGAGCAACCCAGTGCCGATACATACTGTGCCATAGGCGAATGTTATGAGAAACTCGAGCAAATGGACGAAGCGAGAAACTATTACAAAAAAGCGGTCAAATTGGATGCTGAACTAGCCGACGCATGGTTTGGTATCGGTGTCACACTTGATTTTGAAGAACGTTATTTTGAGTCTCTTCATTTCTACAAGAAGGCATTGGAACTGGAAGACACAAATCCCGACTACTGGTTTGCAATTGCTGATGCGCGTTATAAGCTACAGCAAATTGATCAAGCTGAAGAAGCTTATAAAAAAGTTGTCGCATTAAATCCGTCCGACATAGATGCTTGGCTCGATTATTCCTCCATCCTATTTGAACAGAGCAAAGTTGATGAGGCCATTAACGTCATGTCGGATGCGATTACGCAAAATCCTGAAGCCGCGGAATTATATTATCGTGTGGTTGCTTATCTATTTGCAAATGGTCAATATAATGAAGCTTTAAATTTTCTGGAATTAGGCTTAGCCACAGATCCGGAAAAGCATTACATTCTCTTTGACTACCTCCCGCAATTACAGGGAAATCAGATCATTACTGAGATTGTAAAAAAATACACAAAACCAAAAAATTAAAACAGGAAACATAGGTATACCCTCAGGTAATCTTTTAGATTTAACTGAGGGTATACAATTATATGGAGCTTACAGCTCAAAAAAGTATTAAATCATTCGATGAAAAAATTAGGTCTGATAGGATATCCGTTAGGACATTCATTTTCCAAGAAATATTATTTAGAAAAATTTGAAAAGGAACATATTGAACAGATAGGGTATGATCTATATCCTATTGAACGTATAACAGATTTTCCGTCAATTTTTACGAATAAGGACTTCTATGGCGTAAACGTAACCATCCCCTATAAAATAGAAGTCATGGAATATTTGGATGAACTGTCAGAAGAAGCCGAGGCTATACAAGCAGTAAACTGTATCCGTATTCGGCACCTACCAGATGGTACAACCCATCTTAAAGGTTATAATACGGATGCTTATGGCTTTAAAGCATCACTAAAACCTCTTTTGGTTCCTCATGACAAAAAAGCCCTGATTCTAGGGAATGGAGGAGCGGCAAAAGCAGTAACCTATGCTTTGGATCAATTAGGCATCACACACAAGCTTGTAAGCAGAACCAAACAAACAGACAACTACACCTATGATGAATTGGATGCCACAATCCTAGCTGAATATACATTAATTATCAATTGCTCTCCCGTTGGCACCTTTCCCAATATAGCTGAATCTCCTCGCTTACCTTATGAATATATAAATGATCATCATTTGCTTTATGATCTTATCTATAATCCCGAAGAGACAACCTTCCTAAAGAAAGGTAAAGAAAAAGGTGCTCGAACTAAAAATGGGTATGAAATGTTACTGCTTCAAGCGGAGAAGAATTGGGAAATTTGGAATAGCGAATCTTTCTCTATTTAGACAACAATAAAAAATGTAATTTTACCTTATGCTAACGATCAGAACATTCACATTCAATCCATACCAAGAAAACACCTACGTATTATATAATGAGCAGGGAAATGCCATAATTATCGATCCTGGGATGTATGGTGAAAAAGAGCAGGCGGAGTTTTTGGCATTTGTCGATCACCATAATCTCAGCCCCCAATCGTTATTGAATACGCATTGTCATATTGATCATGTTTTGGGCAATTATTTCATTCATGAGAGGTTTGGTCTTCTTCCTAAATTTCACGAGGGTGAGCTATCTATCTTGGTAGCAGTTCAGAACTATGCCCCCCAAATGGGATTCCGTTATGACATCTCTCCTATTGGAGAAGCATTTTTAAATGATGGAGACAGCATCCATTTAGACAATGACGAATTGGAAGTGATCCTGGCACCAGGTCATTCACCTGCACATATTTGCTTCTATTCTGCTGCACAGAAATTTTTAATTGGCGGCGATGTCCTTTTCCGCAACAGCATTGGCCGTACTGACCTTCCTGGAGGGAACCATCAGCAACTTTTGGATAGCATCAGGCAAAGACTCTACACCCTACCTGATGATACTGTTGTTTATCCCGGTCATGGTCCATCAACAACAATAGGATTTGAAAAGAACTCCAATCCATTTATACAAGGATAAGATATGAACTTGCCTTTTCTATTTGCCAAAAGATATCTCTTTTCAAAAAAATCGGTCAACGCGATCAATATCATTTCGTCAATTAGTGTGATCGGTGTTATGGTAAGTAGTGCCGCATTGATCATACTCCTATCCTCATTTAACGGCATGGAGGAGCTGATTCTATCCATGTATGGTAAATTCGCTCCCGAATTAAAAATAGAACCTCAAAAAGGAAAGCTTTTTACAACAAATAAACCGATTTTTAATGAGCTTCGAAAGGATCCAAATGTAGTTCATTATACTGAAGTATTAGAAGAAAAAGTATTACTCCAGTATGCGAATCGACAATATATTTCAACGATAAAAGGAGTCGAGCCTCAATCACTCAATAAAAGCCTTGGCGATAGTATCCTTGTGGACGGAGCATATCGACTCATGCAGGACTCAACCAACTTGGCTATACTTGGAGCAAGCGTTCAAGCCAATCTTGGTATATCAATCCAAAATAAACCCGAACTAATCCAGGTTTACTCTCCGAGAAAGGGAGTTAAAAACACCTCCAACCCTGCAGAAGAGTTTAATATTAGAGCTATTAGCCCCAGTGGAGTTCTTAGATATCAACAGGACTTCGACAATTTTATATTTACACCCATTTCATTTGCCAAAGAAGTACTCGGCGAATATGGTCGAGTATCGTCCATTGAGTTTTATCTGAAGACTGGTACTGATATCAAATTATTTGAACAAGATCTTCAAAAAAAGCTGGGCACAGATTACATCGTCAAGAATCGCGAAGAACAAAATCCAACATTATATAAAAATGTCCGCGTAGAAAGATGGGTTGTATTTTTTATTTTAACATTGATTAGTGTTATCGCCATTTTTAATATTGTAGGTTCATTGACGATGTTGGTATTAGACAAGCAAAAAGACATGACAGTCTTAAAAAGTCTAGGCGGAAACAATAATTTAATTCAACGTATTTTCTTTTATGAAGGATTAATGATTGCAATTATCGGTTGCGTTCTGGGTTTATTGATCGGCGCAATATTCAATTATATTCAGTCAACTTACGGTATAATACGGGTTGAAGATGGAGCGAACACAATTTTAGACAGCTACCCTATGGTCAGCAGATGGAGTGATTATGCTTTGGTCTTCACCACTGTTACCAGTATTTCAGGATTAGTTTCCTATTTCTCTGCAAAAGTGAGCGTAAAAGAATTGAACAAACTAAAAGCAACGGATTAAAAACGGGTACTTTTGGAACGGCTTTGACTACCTTTGGTAATCTGTTGGATTAAACTTCCCCACGCAAAAGGATTTAACAATGGATTTGCATAACGCTGGTTGATCACTTTATTATTCATCGTGTTAAAACTTTGTGCGTTATTAATCGAGCGCATCTCATTACCATCACGAGGTACGACAGCGGCCATAGCAGACAACGATTCATAGGAAAGCGATCTTCTTGCACGTACGATATTATCCTCAGATACATCCAGATTCATAAATGCGATATTAAATTCTTCGATACTTGCCCAAGGATAGGGGGTTACCATAGGTAATTCCGTCACCAAATTTTGCATGACAATATTCGCGGTGTATTTGTCGCCGGAGACTTCAGGAATAGTTATGATGAGCGGGTCAAATCCGACGGAAGTAAAACGAATTGTATCCCCCACGTGAGCCACAAAAGAAAAATAACCTTCATTATTCGCTGCGATAGCCTCGTTACGGAAAGATAAATTGGTAACCGTAGCATAACCAACAGGAAGGCCAGATCCTACGGTAGTCACAATACCGGAATATTGAATAATCTTCCTTTCTTGTGCCCTCAAAGCCGAGGAATCAAAAAAAACAGATAGAACTAATAATATAGGGATCAGCAACTTCATAGAACAAATTTACACAAAACCAGCTGAGTAAGCAGTTAAATTGTGTTAATAGATAAACTAATTGGCCGAAGGCATCGTCGCATCAGGAGAATCCGGATCGGTAAGGTTGATTGCTTCTACCGCAGTAACTTCGGGTACAGCTTTTTTGATTGCTTGTTCCAATCCGGCTTTAAAAGTCATGATGCTCATTGAACATGAAGCGCAAGCGCCCAATAATTTTAATCGCACGACATTATCTGCTGTAATCTCTTCAACACTCACATTTCCGCCATCAGTTTCCAAATAAGGTCTCAAGGTATCCAATGCTTGCTCCACTTTTTCTTTTAAAGTCATACTCTTTATTAAATTCAATGATTGTATATGTAAAGATAATCAAATATTTTAAAATCTGTATTTTTCCTCTTCTTACGCAATAGAAAAACAACAAGATCATGACAATACTGCTACTAAATTGCATCCAACGAGTTAAAGAATGTTAATAAAAAATGTTGTTTTTGGGATCAAATAATTATTAAACTATATTGCGCAGTAAAATTTAATTGATTAGTATAACAAATTCACTTATCTTTGTAAAATGTTTTTAAATAGGCGTATAGCGGCTATCTGTGCCGGCATGATGTTTCTATTGGTGTTTACCGGTTGCAAGAGTAAATTTGAGAAATTGCGCGCAAGCAATAATATCGCTCAAAAGTATGAAGAAGCCGTAAAACTATATGAGAAAAAGAAATATACAAAGGCATTAGTTTTGTTTGATGATTTGCGGACAAAATTCCGTGGACAAGCTGAAGCAGAAAATATCTACTACTACTTGGCTTTTGCCAATTACCGTCTAAAAGATTATACTTCAGCGGCATATCACTTTAAGGACTTTGCTGATGTTTACCCGAATAGCGCACGGGCAGAAGAATGTCGTTTCATGCATGCTTATTGTTACTATTTGGATTCACCTCGGTCAACACTGGATCAGGCAAACACGAAGAAGGCAATAGATGCACTTCAGCTTTTTGTTAACCTGTATCCTGAATCTGAACGCTCCAAAGAAGCTGCAGATCTTATTCAAAAATTACGGGACAAACTCGAGCTCAAGGCTTTTGCGAATGCTAGGCTCTACTATGACATGGGATTGAATGATGATTATAGAGCTGCTGTCATTGCGTTACAAAATGTATTAAAAGAATATCCTGATACAAAATACGCTGAAGAAATTGAATTCTTAACGCTAAAAGCACAATACATTTTTGCTTCCAAAAGTATTCTGCAAAAACAGGAAAGCAGATATGACGAAACATTGGATTATTACCGTAGCTTTGCTAGCGCTTATCCCAATAGCAAACATATGAAAGAAGCGGAATCTATTCGTGAAGATTCGGAAAAAGGAATTAAAACAGCCGCTTCCCACATGAAGGAATATAACAAAGCAGTTGCAGAGCAAGAAGCTTATATAAAAGAACAAAAGGCGAAAAAAGAAAAAGAAAATACCCAAAAAGATGAGTCAAAAAAATAACAATTCAATTCCAAATTCTACAGTCACACGTGACTTGAGACAATTGGACAAAGGAACTGACAATATCTATGAATCCATTGTAGTTATTTCTAAACGCGCGAATCAAATTGCAGTAGATATTAAAGAAGAACTAAACGGAAAACTTGCTGAGTTTGCAAGCAATAACGATAACTTGGAAGAGGTATTCGAAAACCGCGAACAAATAGAGATTTCTAAACACTACGAGCGCATGCCAAAACCTACTTTGGTAGCAATCGATGAGTTTTTACACGATAAAGTGTACTATAGAAATCCTTCGAAAGAGCAAGATTAATCCCAAAAATCAACGATGGCTTTAGCTGGGAAAAATATTGTAATTGCTGTATGCGGCAGTATTGCCGCATACAAAATTGCAAATCTCATTCGTCTGCTCGTAAAAGCAGAGGCCCGAGTTAAAGTGATTATGTCAAAGGATGCCACAGCGTTCATTACCCCGCTTACACTTTCTACACTGTCTAAAAATCCTGTTTTAATTGACTATTATCAGCCAGATACAGGTGAATGGAATAATCATGTAGAAATTGCACTAAATGCAGACTATATACTTGTAGCTCCAGCAACAGCGAATACCATTGCTAAAATGGCAAATGGGCTCTGTGATAATTTATTGATGGCTGTATATTTATCAGCAAAATGTCCCGTTTTCTTTGCTCCAGCAATGGATCTGGATATGTGGAAACACCCATCCACGCAATCAAATATTGCCAAGCTGAGTACTTATGGCAATATAATCATCCCACCTGGAAAAGGTGAATTGGCCAGTGGATTAGTCGGCGAAGGACGCTTGGCTGAACCAGAGGAACTCTTTCGTTTCCTAGCAGATTTCTCTAGCCAAAAACTTCCCTTAACAGGACAAAAGGCGCTCGTTTCAGCAGGTCCGACCTATGAAGCTATTGATCCCGTCCGCTTTATTGGAAATCATTCCAGTGGAAAGATGGGCTATGCTATTGCCCAACAATTAAAAAAACTTGGTGCGGATGTCACGTTAGTTTCGGGACCTACTGCGCTACCAAGCCCTGATCAAATAACTGTTGTTCCTGTTACTTCTGCGGCCGAAATGCTTCAAGCCTGTGAGAAGTATTTTGCTGATGCAACAATAATTGTTATGAGTGCCGCAGTTGCGGACTATACGCCCAGTGAAGTCGCGTCTCAGAAAATAAAAAAGAAGGAGAATGAATTTTCGATTGCTTTAAAGAAAACAACGGACATTCTCGCCACTTTAGGGACCAAAAAGAAGAAAGAACAATTACTGATCGGATTTGCTTTAGAGACCAACAACGAGCTCGAAAACGCAAAAGACAAATTAGTTCGAAAAAATCTTGATTTTATCGTTCTCAATTCCATGCAGGATCCGGGAGCCGGATTTGCTACAGATACCAATAAAATCACGATTATCAATCGTTCAGGCGAGAGCAGTGTATTCCCTTTGAAATCGAAGGAAGATGTGGCAAAAGATATTTGTTCGCTCATCTTACAACATATTCCCTCGAAAATATAAATTACTCCTGTAATTCGAAGCGGTATCTGAATTCCCTCCCCCTAGAGATTCACAATTCTTAATTCTTTAGGGTAGTAATTATTGATCCTATTCGGCAATACCTTCATCCATCCCAATGACATCCCTTTATATTTCGCAAGTGTCCAGCCTTTGATATCAGTAGAAATATTCTCTAGGATCACATTCTCCTTCCTAAGGTAGTTTTGAGCTTCCTCAAGCGAAAGTTCAAGATTTTGAAAGCTAGGATTCAACACATTGCTTAGAGCCAATGCGTGGCTTGGTATGAGTTCTTTTCGATTAAGTTTTCCAATATTAATTCCAGCATTCTTGAGATAAAGCACGTTCTGAAGATACTTTAAATCATTTTCATATATTTTGGGGAATATATAGAGATCATCGTGATGGATAAACGGAAAAAACTCATCATCATCTAATACCCAAGTGTCCAGAATTCCTTTCGGTATATCTGACTTTTCCGGTTTTATCCGCTTTCTGTTAAATGTAGATTGCTCGGCTATTTTTCGCAAAACAGTAATAAAAAAACCTTCGCCCCCTAACTTATGCGGATAAAACCGGTACCCATGTGCTGCATATTGAGCCGATTTTGTCTGTTCTATGCCCCAATTATCCTCAATGGCAATCTCAATGGATTCAAAATCTCCCGTTCCTATTAACCAATCTGCTATCTCTTCATTTTCCTCCTCAGAATAAGAACAAGTTGAGTAAAAGAGGTATCCACCTGTTTTCAAAGCCGCAATACTCTCAGCCAATATTCGTTGTTGTCTTTCGCTACATAGTTTAACATTCGCTTCCGACCATTCGTCTATTGCATCCGTATCCTTTCTAAACATTCCCGATCCAGAACAAGGAGCATCCACAACCATAAGATCAAAGTATCCTGGTAATCGGTCAAAAGCCGAAGGATCATTATTTGTCACCACCGTATTCGCATTTCCCCATTTTGTTAAGTTATCCTGTAAGATATTAACACGCGTCCTGATAATCTCATTGGCAACTAGTAGACTTTCTGGATGTAAGCTACTGTTTAGCAAGGTAGACTTCCCCCCGGGAGCTGCGCAGAGGTCCAGCGCATAAACAGGTTTAGCTCCTATTTCCAATTTACGGATAATATAGTCTATAAACATAGACGATGCATCCTGGGGATAATAACCCCCAGCATGAAATAAAGGATCAAGCGTAAATACGGGGCGTTCCTCGAGGTAAAAGGCACTCTCGCACCAGGGCACTATCCCACTACTGGGAAAAGGACATTCCTTCAATTTTCGTCGGTTTAACCGTATCGCCGTTGCCCTCTTGGCCTCTTCATGTACTCTAATAAATTCAGCTGTATCGAATAATGGATTTACACCCAGTTTTTTTACTAATGAATTTGGCAGAAAATTACTCATGTGTCCTAATAGTTTGTGCTAAAATTAATATAAATAAAAATGAAGTCAAAATAAGTAGTAAATTACGGGAAAGAGTAAATTTGTGCCATGAAAGATCTCAAGAAATACGCTATTATCCCGGCGACACCAGAAGAACTGTATCTCGCCCTAACAACCGAAATTACGGCCCGTCTTTGGACTGGCGATCTTGTCTCGATAGATGCGACAGTAAATGGTGAATTTTCCTTGTGGGATGGGGCGATTACAGGTCGATTCCTAGAATTAGAACCTTCTACGAAAATTGTACAGGAATGGTATTTTGGAGAAACTGACAGCCCTTCAATTGTTACATTAAAGTTGCACGAGCACAAAAAAGGAACTTCACTGGAGATTAGGCAAACCAATATACCGGATGAAGATTACGAAAATATTACTGAAGGCTGGGAAGACCCCTATATATCGTCTTTAATTGATTTCTATACGGAAGAAGATTAATTTTAATGAATATCTTTAGAGAGCCAAGTTTTTTCAAAGCTAGGCTCTTTTTTGTTGCTCTATTTAATGAAAAAACTTGTAGTCATTACTGAATGGTTATACTAATGCCATAAACAGAAAAGTTTCCTTACAATAAGTCCTTTTTAACAACTTTAGTATTTCATTATACAGTATCTCTTAACGACCTACTCCAAAAGAATAGTTTAGTTTCATCCATTTATACCTTCCAATTTCTAGATTGCCATTCATTCGGGGCGTATCACCATAGTAGGTCAGGAGGTGCCAGTGGGCCAGGATACTAAAGCAAATAGCCTCATATAGGCTAGATACGTTGAAGGTTATAGTATTCCCAAAATTCAGCATTTCCCAGAGCAAATCAGAGTATGTTTATTTGGATAAGCTATACCTAATAAGTAGGCACATTCAGCACGATGGATTGTCCCTATAAAATATCCTATTTTAATTAAACGTTTCCGTCGGCACTGACTGGTTTCTAGGCCTCTGTTCCGGGCCGCTATCCCCGGACTTCCCCCGGAGCCGATAGCCCTGTTGAACCAGAGAAGCCCTGTAAAAAGCATATAAACGAAAGAAGCCCTTGACTGTTTCCAGCAAGGGCTTCCGTGTAAAAAAAGGCACCGACCTACTCTCCCACCTGTTACGGCAATACCATCGGCTCTGGCGGGCTTG